>Ga0207655_1000006_pt1 | contig 861092 bp, 739 predicted proteins | sample KBSM44metaG_FD_184398 | JGI IMG/M metagenome (GOLD analysis project Ga0207655, IMG submission 184398) | Miscanthus rhizosphere microbial communities from Kellogg Biological Station, Michigan, USA - KBS M4-4 metaG (SPAdes) (version 2) | ecosystem: Host-associated > Plants > Roots > Rhizosphere...
GGTGATCATCTTCACGACTTGCAGCTTGAAGCTGGCGTCGAATGTCCTGCGTTTGTCGGTCATGAAAAACTCCTCGATAGATGCATTTTCCACCTATCGGGGTGTCCGGGGAAATTAAACCACCACATGCTTTGGATGGTTTAAAAAGGATGCCCCAGTCTGTCCCTTCGCGAAAAATCACTCGCTGCTGTCCCCGGCCGCGCTATCCGATCACCTCAGTCAGTGGCTGAACCTCCGCACGAGAACAAGCGGGGATAGTCGAGTGATCGACAACGATAGTAGCTTTGAGCTATCAACAGATGTGTCCTTAAGCTGCGCCTGCTCTTTACAAAGCCCGGTCGCCAACCCTCATCATCGATAAGGAACGTTTGCCAATTGTGGATAGCACACCGCCAAAACACACCGTGCGCATAGTGCAAATGGCACGGAATGCAAATGTTTGACTCTCCGCGTGTTGCTATTGCCATGATGGGGCAGGTATGGCGAAATCCAACGTTTACAACCGCTTTACAATATCGAACACAGCGACGTGCTCCGCACTGAATCAGGGAAGTGTCTAAATGTCCGAAAGCATGCTCGTTCGTGCCAGCCGCGATGGCGATCAATTCCATTATCTATGGGCGGCACGCCGCGCATTGCAGCTACTCGCACCGCAATCAGGTCTTGTAGCCATTACGATCGAGGGAGCGGCAACCACAGAGTTTCCTGGCGGCGAGCAGGTTGAAGTGGGTGAGCAGCTCATCGACATCGCCGAATACTACGGGAGCACTGAGCTAAAAAGCGCGACGCGGATTCGCTACATGCAGCTCAAGCATTCGACGCTGCAGGTTGATGAAGTGTGGCAACCGAGTGGCCTGGAAAAGACGATCCGTGGGTTTGCTGAACGTTACGCCGCGCTTCAACAGAAGCTGCCAGGCGTCCCACTGAATGAGAGGCTTGAGTTTTGGTTTGTCACAAATCGTACTATAAACGCTGATTTCATCGCGGCCGTTGAAGATGCCGCTGCACAGAAAAAGCCCCGACATCCTGGCAATCTCAAAAAGCTTAAAGCTTTCACGTCACTGGATGGTGAGGCGCTCGCTTCATTCTGCGGCATGCTTCGATTGGATGGCAGCCAAGATAATTATTGGACTCAGAGGAACATCCTTTTCCAAGACGTTAGTGGGTATCTCCCGGATATGGATGTCGATGCCCCCATAAGGCTAAAGGATCTTGTGAACCGTAAAGCGCTTTCAGAAAGTGCGACCAACCCTGCCATCACCAAGATGGACGTGCTCCGTGTGTTGAACACGGACGAAGCTCAACTGTTCCCTGCGCCTTGCTTGATTGAGGAACTTGCCGAGGCGATACCTCGCCAACAAGAACAGGCAGTCATCCGCTCTATAATTGATGCGGCTGACACACCTGTGATTGTGCACGCTGATGCTGGTGTTGGGAAATCAGTCCTCTCAACCAGGATCTGTCAGAGCCTACCCAACGGATCGGTTGGATTGCTATATGACTGCTTCGGAAATGGACAGTATCGCAGCGTATCGGGCTACCGGCACCGGCACCGAAATGCCCTCGTTCAATTGGCCAATCAGCTCTCAGCACTTGGGTTTTGTCACCCCTTGATTCCAACAGTACATGCTGATAGTACCGCCTACATGCGAGCGTTCATGCACCGCGTAGGACAAGCTGTAGGAATGCTTCGTGCGAAGAATAAAGACGCACTGCTTTGCATCATTATCGACGCCGCTGATAACGCCCAGATGGCCGCCGAAGAGATCGGAGAGCCTCGCTCGTTTATTCGCGACCTCCTACGTGAAACTCTACCTGAAGGAGTAAGACTGGTTGCTCTATGCCGGCCTTACCGGGAGACCATGCTCGACCCTCCTCCCCACGCGCTGTCGCTTGCGCTAAACGAATTTACTTTGGAAGAGACGTCGACGCACCTGCGCCAAACGTTCGCTGACGCCTCTGAGCCTGATGTAGCAGAGTTTCATCGTTTAAGTTCACACAACCCTCGAGTTCAAGCACTCGCGCTTTCTCGTCAAAAAACGCTTCCCGAAATGCTCCGTCTGCTCGGGCCGAATCCCACGACCGTAGACAGCGTCATCGATACTCTCTTGGAAAAATCTATCGCTACCCTACGAGATGCGGCCGGCAATCCTGAACGATCACAAATTGACTTAATTTGCGCCGGCCTCGCCGCTTTACGTCCGCTGATACCTATCGCAGTCCTCGCAGAAATGTCAGGCGTGAACCCCGACTTGGTCAGAAGCTTTGCGCTAGACCTCGGTCGACCTCTTGTTGTCAACGAAGGCACGATACAGTTTTTCGATGAGCCCGCAGAGAGCTGGTTCCGGAAACGATTTAAACCAGATTCGTCAAAGCTAGGGCGCTTCATCGCGCACCTTTCAGACCTTAGGTCATCCAGTGCGTACGTAGCAGGCGTATTACCGCAATTGATGCTTGAAGCAGGACAATTCTCCCAACTGGTGGATCTTGCATTGACCTCCAGCGGCCTTCCCGATTCCGGGCCAGTAGAACGTCGTGATATCGAGCTCCAGCGTCTCCAGTTTGCCATGAAGGCAAGCTTGCGCATCCGGCGTTACCCAGAAGCAGCGAAGCTCGCATTGAAGGCTGGCGGTGAAAGTGCCGGTGACGAAAGACAACGTGCTCTCCTGCAAGCGAACGCTGATTTGGTCTCAGTATTCATGGACAGTAACGGCGTTCAGGAAATTGTTTCGCGTCGCACATTCGGTTCCGGCTGGATCGGCTCTCACCATGTATACGAAGCCACGATTCTTTCGGGCCATGCTGATTTGATAGGTGAGGCTCGAAGTCGTCTGCGCATGGCAGAAGAGTGGCTGGGCAATTGGGCCCAATTATCAGCCGAGGAACGCCAGAAGGAGCCTGTCACAAATACAGATCGGGCTATGATGGTGATCGCACATCTCAGTATTCACGGCGCCGAATCCGCAGCTGACAGCCTGCGTAGATGGACTCCCCGTTCGATATCCTATGAGGCAGGTCGCATTGTCGCGAAGTGCCTGTTGGATCATGGGCGGTATCAGAAATTAGACGAGCTGGCAGTAAAAGCAGGCAATGACCTGCCATTGGTGCTTGCGTTGGCGGAAGAGGCTCGGAATCTGAATCGCTGGCTACCAACCGAACCTATTCAGCGTGTCTTCAAGTTGCTGGCCCGCCGACAGGTCCAGGTGGATCATGGCGACTCGAATCGAGCACTTCCTTTATCTGCGGTTTTGGCAGTAATCGAAACTGCGTATCACCAAAGTATTTGCGATGCCACTGAAGCGCGCGATCTACTAGCGCGTTATCTCCCATCTCAAGCTCCGGATCATCTTTCATCTCGTTTCGGCGGTAGCCCAAGGTCCTACCTACGCGCTTGCGCCTTATGCGCCGCACTCTCACACAAGTCTCTGAAATTGAAAGATGTCGCGTCGCCGACACTCAAAGAAGAAATGCAGGCCGCGAAGTCACATAGCAAGTCGCAAGAGCTGAGGGAGTTCGAGTCAGAAATTGGCGCATTGATTCCATGGGTCAACTTATGGGCGCAGTCTTTTGCAAATCCGTTGGCGAAAGCACAGTTGATCGAAGCCATCGTCCAAGCCAAATCAACCTCTACTCCATCATGGACGCATGAATATCGCGACCACCCGCAGACTGCGAATGAAATCGCAAATTTATGGATAGACATTCTGCTGGCATCTTTGGTGGCTGACCATGGCACCATAAAAGAGCTGGTGGACTGGACGACGACCCTAAAGCGCCCGCTATTCACTCCGACTCTCAATCGTCTTACGCGTCTCTGCGCCACTGTTGCTGGCGCGGAAAACTTCGCATTCGAAACGGCCGAAAAAGCCGCCACGCTGCATCGCGCCGAACGTTCCGACGTGCGACATTTGGTGGAGGGGTTGGTTGACGTCGCCCGCTCGTTACTCCCGGTCAGCACTACCGATGCAGAAGATTATTTCAATGAGGCCGTCGAAGTAGCGAGCAAGATTGGTGAAGAAAACTTCGCTCGCTGGGAAGCCCTCATCCAGCTCGCAAAACGCGCTGCTAATGAAACGCGCCCCGCACCGGAGGTGGCTTACAATTTTGCCCGATGCGCTGAAGTAACCCGAAGCTATGTAGACCGAGATAAACACTTCGCGTGGAACACCACGATTGAGGCCTTGGTAGGTTTGTGCCCCTCCTCCTCACTAACCATCGCAAGCCGCTGGCGTGATCGTCACTTTGGATCTGACGGCAGAGTCCTGGAAGTCGCGATTCGCAAGCTGCTGTCCAGAAAAAAAATCAGTCCATTAGACGCTTTACCTATGATTGGTTTTCGCGCCGAATGGAATGAAAACGCGCTGATTAAGGCGACACTCGAAGCTTGCACCGATCAACAGGTTAATGAAACAGCTCTCAAGCTTACATATCGATACATGACATTGGAGACGCAGACAGCTGCGAACTGGCATGCGCTAGAGTCCATCGCGAGCTCTGCCTCCGTGACACTACCGGGATTGAGCCAGCGTACTCGCGAGACAGCTCAACATGAAGCGGCCAATGAAAAAAGCCAACCCAGCGAGTATGACTTTCAAGCGCGTATATTGCAGGACCAACACGACTGGGACGAGGTGTTTTCCGGTTGCGATCTGTGCACATCAATAAGCATTTCAACCGCCCATAAAAGATTTAGGGGTGGTGAGCCACCCTTCTACATGGATATGTTCTTCAGCAAAGCTTTCGAACGAATTCAGGTAGGCAAAGAATCTTCCTTTCTTGCCGCCTTCGCAAACGCTTCGGAATTTAGCCTGTGGGACATACGCAGTTTTCTGGAAACGCTGCCCCATCATTGGAAAGCCCGGCCCGCGTTGCGCAAGGCTCTTGATGCCATGCTGAAGATTGTTTGTCGACGGCATTGCATGGAGATCACTCGTAACCGGTATCACGACGCGATGCCCCTCGATCTTGCCTACCAATCGACCGGCATCGATAAGAATGAGTTATTGGAAGTAATTTTAGACGCAATAGCTGAATCAACGGAGCTCGCGGGGGCGGAACGCCTCTTTAGCCTCGTAGGACTGCTCGCAGACAAACTGACAGATGGGGAAGCACTGGACGCCTTATCTTATGGTTTGGAGTTGTTTGATGCAGTATTGGAAGAAAGCGACGGTGATGGCCCTTGGTCTCAACAACTTGCCCCGCCTACTGCTGTGGAAGATGCAATGGCGGGCTACATATGGGCCGGCCTGGCGTCACCGGTAACAGCAACGCGGTGGGAAGCGGCTCATACCGTGGTTGCGCTGTGTGCACTGAATCGAAAGCAGGTCATCGATACCCTGTTTGCTCATGCTATCAGTGACACAAAGATGCCATACGCAGACGCTCGATTCGAGTTTTACAATCTTCACGCTCACCAGTGGCTGCTGATCGGGGCATCACGCGCCGCGTTGGAACATCCAGACACCCTAGTCCCGAACCTTGGCTACTTCCTCGTGAAAGCTGATCCGCAACAGCAACATGTACTCATTCGACTGTTTGCCGCCCGTACAGTGATGACATTGTGTAGGCAGGGTCTTATCAATCTACCATCCCAGATTCAGCAGCGGTTGGCGGATATATGCGCGTGTTCATACGAAGGTGTTGAAGAAAGCGCCCCTTCAACTCCGAATACCGTTTCAGAGGATGAAGAATCTATTGAGGAAAAACGGGACTTCTTCGGCGGGGATTTTGATCAGTATTGGCTAGCCCCCCTTGGACGCTGCTTTGGGATGAAACAGTCCCAAGTGTGTAATGAAACACGAAAAACTCTGCGCAACGAGCTAGGTAACACAAACGCGCTTAACTGGGGCGCCGATGCGAGAAATAAGGCTGAGCTATTTCGTTACGAGGATTCCAGTTGTAGGCATGGCAACTATCCACGCGTAGACAATCTGAGCTTTTACTATTCTTATCACGCGATGATGATGACTGCCGGCCGACTCCTATCGACCCACCCGCAAGTTGAGGCTCGCGACGATTGCTATGAAGAGAAATTCCTTGAGTGGTTAACGCGCCACGATATAGCTCGCTCGGATGGACGATGGGTGGCCGACCGACGTGACCCAGAACCAGGGAGCCGCACTGACTGGCCGGACCATGGTCAGGCTGATGAATGGCTAAAATCGATGTCTACCCGTGACTTTGATCGGTGCCTCTACCCAAGCTCGGGCCTGATTACAACTTGGGGTCATTGGACTGAAGTTGACGTAAATCACTCGGAGACAATCTCGGTTCATTCAGCTTTGGTATCGCCGACTACATCTTCGTCGCTTTTACGCGCCATCCAAACCGTCGAACACCCGCACGACTTTCGAATACCAAGCGTTGGCGATGATTTAGAGTTCGATGCGCAGCCATACCTGCTTGAGGGTTGGGTACAGGATCAGCACCAAGAAAGTGGAATCGACAACAGCGATCCATGGGCGGGCAATGTGCGTTTTCCGGTTCCCGAACCGGCGGCTTTTGTCGTCGACCTCATGAATATATCGACTGATGCAGATCGCAGAGAATGGGTGTTACCTTCATCGCCGATGCCTGTCATGCGCTCCCATACCTGGGGGTATTTCCAAGAGAATGATAGATCTGAGCAAGCCACAGGTGCTCGGTTAGACGCTACTATTTCCTTTGTGATTGAATTTTTGAAAGCCACAGGTAAGGATCTGGTGGTAGAAGTCGAAATCCAAAGAAACGATCGCCAACAAAACTATCGAAACCGAGGCGAAGATGAATTCCAATACATTACCCCCAGTAACCGAATTTTTATCCTCAAGGGTGACGGAACCTCCCGAACACTCTGAAGCAATCATGGCCCTCGGGAAAAAGCTGGTCACAGAACAAGGACTTGATGGTTCAGTGGATACGCTTGGTCGCTGGATGGCTCATCACATCGCCGAACTTATTCAAGAAGCTGAGTCAGCGAACGATGACGCCCGCCCCGTAAAAATGGCAAATGTACGTGAGGCGGTTTTAGCATTGTGGTCACATCGGCACGCACTTCCCAATGGTCGTAGCCCTTTCGCAGGCATGGAGCCGATTTTCAATGCATTGGAAAGCTTAGACCCGGAAATACCTGACTTTCGATACTTCTCAATATCCAGTGCCCCGCACGCCAGTGACGAAGAATCAGAGGAGGTGCAAAAATACGTTGACATGGCAAAAGCCGTCGACCGAGCATCTAAAGTCATCGTCAACTTTTGCATAGCCAAGGCGGCGGAGAGAGCGCTCGACTCTTCCAAAGCCTGGGTACAACTCGCCAGTAAAGCTGAAGCGGACGAGGGCCTGGATATCACCTTGATAAGGATCATTGCAGACAGAAGTGATCTGATGAAAGCGTCAAACCCAGCTACAAAGCGTCGTCGTATTCTGAATGACCGAAAACAAAAATTAGAAGCCTTACTCATCGGCGCATCAGAAGTCTTGGAGAGCATTAATTCACAACTAGGTGATATGCCACCTGATGATCAAAACGTTCAAGACGACTCTGAAATCATCCTAAATATGATCCTCGAATGACGTCGCGGGCTACTCTGTTACCTTTTACTACGCGTAGAGCCTGGCTGTGATGTCTAAGTGGGGGAACTGGGGGCATATTAAGGTTTTTCAAACTGAAACTACCGAACTAGAGCCAAGTCAAAATATTTTTTGGGATCCTGATAGCCTCTAGGCGTGGCCTGGCAGACTGTCCAGCGGATCATTTTTGCCTTTCATAGACCATGGAGTAACCGAGCTACGTTCTGATCGATGCGGCCTTGGATGGTGCGCAAGGTGTCTTGAGTAATAACCTGTGGGTACAGGTTCTCGGCGATGGCTGCAAACCGGCTCGCTACCTCACAAATACCGTCAATCACTCTACCGGCAGCTTCCGTGGGCACCTCGGCTTCCTCGGCAAGCCGAAGCATTTGCGCGCGGGAAATCGACAGAGCTTCCCCCATCACATCCATCTGGTGATACCCACCTGGCCCCTCGCAGAAGGTCACGTCGTAAGCCGGCGACAGTCTCCACTGACCGTCTTGCGACATGATGTAGGCAAAGTTCTTGGGGTGATCGTCTCTGTTGTTGAACGCCACATTGAAGACGGCACGTTCAAAGGCCACCGCCATCGCCCGCACGTCGTTGGTACACATCTGTGTGGCCCGCAAGAAGTTGACGTAATCCAGCACACCCGGACAGCGGTAATTTGCCCCCGCAAAGGCCGCGAGGCTTTGCATGGGGACGCGCAGACCATCCCGGCGGTCAAATCGCTTACTGGCAAACGCTGCCAAGCCGTTCGGCAGGCTGAAGTACTGCGTATCCAGCCTATTTTCCGCCAGTTAACGCCCAAAATTATAGAATTAAGACCAAGTTCTATCAACTTATTACATAATTCCCGGATTTTGTGCCTTATCGACTATTTTCATGGTTTAGCCACAATTTAATGGATTTACCTCTCATCAAACTCAAGCGAAGGCTTCGCCGGGCGAAGCTAGCCATGGGTGACCATCCAGAATCGTATTGTGAGCGAAAACCTGGCTTGCACCCGAATGTAGCTGAGCAGGCTGATAGAACGGACGACGAAAGCTTTTGCGCGCCACTTTGGTGCAAAGCCCCGAGCAGCAGGAGCAGGCCCAGCGCCTTGCCTTGCCTCATCCCCCTGCCCCGACCCCGCGAGACGATATAAACCGCGCAAGATTGAGCGCTCCGCCCTGGGAAAGCGCTTGATTTGCGGACTTACGGTTTTCCGGCATCGTTATTGCTAAAGCTTGCCTACCAGCGCAAGTCTGCATTCACAAAAGAAAAATGTGAGCCAGGCAGCCCGTATGGACAGGGCAAGCGGCGCCTATCCCACGCGCCGCTGGAAGTCGACAACGCACACTGAGGTGCCTCTCCAAACCAGTACTCGATCATCTAGCAGGGTCTCGCATCGTGAAGTAACCAAGTTGCAGGAAAATGCCGTCGTTTTGAACGGCAAGGAGTGCGGTATGTCCCGATCTTTTTTCAACGAAATGTATGACGCGGACGGTGCCTGCCGTCCCCATTACCAGCCGTTTGCACACTGGCTGGCGGATACACCGCCCGAACTGTTGGAGCAACGCCGCCGCGAAGCCGACCTGCTGTTCCACCGAGCCGGTATCACCTTCACCCTCTACGGGGACGAACAGGGCACCGAGCGTCTGATCCCCTTCGATATCATCCCCCGCAGCATCAAGGCCAGCGAGTGGCAAATAGTCGAGCGCGGCTGCATTCAACGGGTGCAGGCATTGAACATGTTCCTGGCCGACGTCTATCACGACCAGCGCATTCTCAAGCAAGGCATCATCCCGGCTGAGCAGGTGCTGGCGAACGAGGGTTACCAGATTGCAATGCAGGGCCTGGACCTGCACCGCGACATCTATGCCCACATCGCCGGGGTCGACCTGGTGCGTGACGGTGATGGCAGCTACTACGTGCTTGAAGACAACCTGCGCACCCCCAGTGGCGTGAGCTATATGCTCGAAGACCGCAAGATGATGATGCGGCTGTTCCCCGAGCTGTTCGCCAGCCAGCGCGTGGCGCCCATCGACCACTACCCCAACCTGCTGCTCGACACCCTCAAGAGCGCCAGCCCGCTGGATAATCCCACCGCGGTGGTACTGACCCCGGGCCGTTTCAACAGTGCCTATTTCGAACACGCGTTCCTGGCCCGGGAAATGGGCGTGGAGCTGGTCGAAGGCGCCGATCTGTTCATACGCGACGATCATGTCTTCATGCGCACCACCGCCGGCCCGAAACAGGTGGACGTGATCTACCGGCGCCTCGACGATGCCTACCTCGACCCGCTGTCCTTCACGCCCGACACCTTGCTCGGGGTCCCCGGCCTGATTGCCGCCTACCGCTCGGGCAACGTGGTGCTGGCCAATGCCGTCGGTACCGGCCTCGCCGATGACAAATCGATCTACCCCTATGTCGGCGAAATGATCCGCTTCTACCTCGACGAGGAACCGATCCTCAAGAACGTCCCGACCTGGCAATGCCGCAACCCGAAGGAGCTGTCCCACGTGCTGGCCCATCTGCCGGAACTGGTGGTCAAGGAAACCCAGGGCTCCGGCGGCTACGGCATGCTGGTCGGGCCAGCCGCCACGGCGGCCGAAATCGAGGACTTCCGTGCTCGACTCAAGGCCCGTCCCGAGGCCTACATCGCCCAACCCACACTGAGCCTGTCGACCTGTCCGACCTTCGTCGAGAACGGCATTGCACCGCGTCATATCGACCTGCGGCCGTTTGTCCTGTCGGGTAGCGAAACCCGCCTGGTACCCGGTGGATTGACACGTGTGGCCTTGCGCGAAGGCTCGCTGGTGGTGAACTCGTCCCAGGGCGGCGGCACCAAGGACACCTGGGTAGTGGAGGACTGACACATGCTTTCAAGAACCGCTGCGGACCTCTACTGGATGTCCCGTTATCTGGAGCGCGCCGAGAACCTGGCACGCATGCTCGAAGTCAGTTACTCACTGTCGCTGATGCCCCAGGCCGGCCGCACTGACGGCCGGGCCGAGTTGGCCATGTCGTTGCTGGCGGCCGGTACCCTGGATGACTACAACCAGCGCCACGACACGCTCGACACCGCGCGCATGCTGCATTTTTTCGCCTTCGACGAAACCAACCCCGGCAGCATCTACTGCTGCCTGCAGGCAGCACGCACCAATGCGCATGCCGTGCGCGGGCGAATCACCGCCGACATGTGGGAGAACATCAACGCCACCTGGCTGGAAATGCGCAAGATCGCCAGCAATGGCCTGGCACGCTATGGCATGAGCCAATTCTGTGACTGGGTCAAGGAGCGCTCGCACCTGTTCCGCGGGGCCACCTCAGGCACCATCATGCGCAACGATGCCTATTGCTTCATTCGCCTGGGAACCTTCCTCGAACGGGCGGACAACACACTGCGTCTGCTCGACGTACGCTACGAAATGTTCGGCGAGGCGTCCGATGAAGTCAGCGACCATTCGGCCCGCGGCTACTATCAGTGGAGCGCCCTGCTGCGCGCCTTGTCATCGTTCGAGGCCTTCAACGAGATCTACCGCAACGCCCCCAGCGCCAGGCAAGTCTCGGAACTGCTGCTGTTGCGCGCCGATGTACCGCGCTCGCTGCATGCGTGCATCGAGGAACTGGACACTATCCTCGCCGGCTTGCCCAGCCACACTGGCCGCGCCTCACAGCGCATGGCGGCGGAGCTCAATGCGCGCCTGCGCTACACCGATATCGACGAGATCCTCGAAGCCGGCCTGCATCCCTGGCTGACCGATTTCATCGAGTGCATCCGCCAACTCGGCCAGACTGTTCACAACTCCTACCTGGAGGTCGTATGAAGCTCGCCATCTACCACGACACTCGCTACACCTACGCCAACCCGGTGAGCGCAAGCATCCAGTTTCTGCGCCTGACGCCCAAGAGTACCGAGCGTCAGCAGATCCTCGAATGGCGTGTGCAGATGCCCCGGCAGGTGCGCAGCCAGATTGACCCCTACGGCAACGTGCTGCACGTCTTGACGCTGGAAGAGCCGCACAGTGCCCTGGAACTGAGCGCCTACGGCCAGGTGGAAATCGACCCGTCACTCGAAGTCGAACACGACAGCCAGTCGCCCTTGCCGTTCCTGCGTACCAGCCGTCTGACCCAGGCCAATGAGACCCTGATCGACTTTGCCGCACAACGTTGCGGCCATCGCCGTGATCGTGCGGCCCTGATCGAGCTGATGGAGGGCCTGGCTGATTGCATGCCGTACAGCCCTGGCGCGACCGCGGTCGACAGCACTGCGGCCGAGGCCTTCGCCGCCGGGGTGGGCGTGTGCCAGGACCATACCCATGCGTTTCTCGCCTGTGCCCGCAGCCTGGGGATTCCGGCTCGATACGTATCCGGTTACCTGTGCACCGAGGATGAAAACCACCTGGCCAGTCACGCCTGGGCCGAGGCCTGGCTGGAGGATGGCTGGTACAGTTTCGACGTGACCAATCGGCTGTCCAGACCCGATCGCCACCTGAAACTGGCGGTGGGCCTGGACTACCTCGACGCCTGTCCGGTGCGTGGCATGCGCCGCGGAGGGGGCGCCGAATCGATGCTGGCGCAGGTCAAGGTCACGTCGCTACTGGAGGAGCAGCAACAACAGTAGGGTCCTCCATCCCCACCCGCATCCCCCGCCGTTGCCGTGACGGCGGGTCATTCAATACACACAGGTAAAGCACATGACGTACTGCGTGGCGATGCACCTTGCCGACGGGCTGGTGTTTGTCTCCGATTCACGCACCAATGCCGGGATCGACCAGATCTCGACTTTTCGCAAACTGTTCATTTTCAGTACTACCGGTGAACGGCTGATCGTTTTGCAGAGCGCAGGCAACCTGGCCACCTCGCAATCGGTGGTCAATCTGCTCAGGCAGCGTTGCAACGGTACGGGCAGCCACTTGTTGAACGTGCGCACACTCTATGACGCGACAGTACTGGTGGCCGAAACCATCCGTGAGGTTACCCTCCGTGATTGCAGCAAGCTGACGAGCAAGGTCGACCTCAGTTGCTCGTTTCTGGTGGGTGGACAGATTGCCGGTGGGCCAATGGGGCTCTACAGCATCTATCCGCAAGGCAATTTCATCCAGGCAACCGAAGACACCCCCTTCTTGCAACTGGGTGAAAGCAAGTACGGAAAACCGATCCTCGATCGCAACCTGACCTATCAGATGTCACTGGACGAGGCATTGCGCTGCAGCCTGATCTCGTTCGATTCGACCATCCGCAGCAACCTCTCGGTGGGCATGCCCCTGGACCTGCTGGTGTATCGCAAGGACGCTTTCGGGCCGACGCAAAGCCATCGCATCAACCAGGACGATCCCTACTACGCCCAGATCCGCAACCAGTGGTGCAAGGGGCTAAGGGACCTGCTGGCCGATCTGCCTGCACCGCCCCAAAATTACATGACGTAACTCATACCCTACCCTGCCCTATCGTTCCTCGACGCTTTGCGCTGGCAGGTGCGCCTGGTCACTCCGGTGCGCCTGCTGCTCACTTGCCAACGAGCGCCAGAAAACCTCCCGAACCTGCCACTGACTTGCTACTGCATCCCGACTAGACTCCCTGTATCCTTGCCCATAGCCAGGAATGGCTTTCTGCTATGCCTCCTTCGGAACGGGTCGCCGAACCAGGAGTGCTGACTACTATCAGGTATTGACGTGAAGCGTGATATCCATCTCGTTGTCCTTCTGTTATCAGTCATCGGGTGCTCGCTCGCGTCGTTGACGCTCTGGAAGGTCATCGCCTCCCGCGAACGAGCGCTGGAAGACATCAACGTCCACAGCCTGAACCTGACCCAGGCGCTCTCCACCTACTCCGAAAGCATCGTGAGGCAGAGTTCCCTGCTATTGCTCGACCTGGTTGAACGCCTGGAGGCCCAGGGCAGCGGGCCTGAGCAGATCGAACGCCTGAACCAACTGGTCCACCATGAGCAACACTTGATGCCGCAGATGAGCGGTATCGCCGTTTACGCCAGTGACGGGCGGTGGCTGATGTCATCCAAGCGAAGGATCCCCGTCGGCATCAACAGCAACGATCGCGCCTATTTCATCCATCACCGCGACGATCCCTCCCGCGAGCCCTTCATCGGCCTGCCGATCCGCAGCCGCACCAATCAGGAATGGGTGATTACCGTCAGCCAGCGTTTCAACAATGCCCGTGGCGAATTCGCGGGCGTGGTGGTCGTAACGCTGGGGGTGGAGAACTTCCTGCGGTTGTTCGGCCAGATCGACGTAGGACAGGAGGGAGCCATAGGCTTGTCCTACACCGACGGCTCGATGCTGGTGCGCTACCCGTTTCGGGAGCAGGACATGAGTCGCAACTTTTCCAAATCGCCGATTTTCACCAAGTATCTGCTCGAGAATCCGGTGGGTACCGCCTCCTTTACCTCCAGCCTGGATGGTGTAGAGCGCCTGTATGCGTTTCGCAAGAGCGACAAGTTGCCCCTGGTGACGGCCGTTGCGCTGGGTAAGCGCGAGGCCCTGGCGACCTGGCGGTTCGAGACGCTGCTGTCGTTGCTGGTGGTCTGTGGACTGCTGCTGCTCACAGGCGCCATCGGCTGGATGCTGATACGCAACATCAACCGCCGTATCTCGGTGGAGAGCGAACTGAGACTGACCCAACGGCAGTTGCTCGACAGCAACCAACAACTCGAACGCCTGGCGATGCACGATGCATTGACCGGCCTTGCCAACCGGCGCTGCTTTGACGAAACGCTGGTGCTGGAAGTCGGCAGAGCCCTTCGAAGCGGGAAATCGCTGGCGTTGCTGATGATCGATATCGATCATTTCAAACGCTATAACGACACCTATGGTCACCCGGCTGGCGACGTCTGCCTGCAAAAGGTCGCCACTCTACTCTCAAGTTGTCTGCGCCGTCCGCCCGACCTGCTGGCCCGCTACGGGGGCGAAGAGATGGCAGTGATTCTGCCCGAGACCGACAACGCCGGTGCAAGTGTCGTCGCACAACTGATGCTGGAACGCCTGGCACAGGAACCGATCCCACACCAGGGCAGCCCTTTTGCGCAGGTGACCGTCAGCATCGGCATCGCTTGCACAACGGCGACTGATCTGGACTATGGGGAGGCGCTGCTCAAGCGCGCAGACCAGGCGCTGTATATCGCCAAGGAAACGGGTCGCAACCGCATGCAGGTCGACGCAGGCTAATGCCTTTTCATAACGCCTCTGCGCTATCGAGTCGTGCCAGCAGGCTTTCGCCACGTTGCCACAACGCCTCTTGCCGCGCCTGCGGCATGCCATCGAGGCTGTGATAGATCAACGCCAGCCGCGGGTTGGATGAAAGCGGTTGGCGATGGCGGATGAGGAAATGCCAATACAGCGCATTGAACGGACAGGCATCCTCCTCCACCGCCAGCTCGACCTTGTAGCTGCACGCCTGACAATGATCGGACATGCGCTGGATATAACGGCCACTGGCGCAGTAGGGTTTGGACCCCAGGTAGCCGCCATCGGCATGCATCACCATGCCCAGGGTGTTGGGCAGTTCGACCCAGTCGAAGGCATCCAGGTAGACCGCCAGGTACCACTCGCAGATTGCGGCAGGCGCGATGCCGGCCAGCAGCGCGAAATTGCCGGTTACCATCAGCCGCTGGATATGATGGGCGTAGCCCAGTTCCAGGGTCTGGCCGATGACCTGGGCCATGCAGCGCATGCGGGTCTGCCCGGTCCAGTAGAACTCGGGCAGCGTCCGTTCGTTGCCCAGGTAGTTGAGCCCGGCGTATTCGGGCATCCGCAGCCAGTAGATACCCCGCACGTACTCGCGCCAGCCGATCAACTGGCGGATGAAACCCTCGGCGGCATTGAGCGGCACCCTTCCCTCGCGCCAGGCCGTGTCGACGTCGTCGCACAGTTGGCGAACATCCAGCAGGCCGATGTTCAGCGCGGCACTGATGCGCGCATGGAACAGATACGGTTCGCCCTCGGCCATCGCATCCTGATAATCACCAAAGGCTGCCAGGCCGAATTCAAGAAAGTGCGTCCACAACTCCCTGGCCTGGTCGTGGGTCACCGGGTAGTCGAAGGCGTCGACCGTGCCGTAATGCGTTGCGAAACGCTCGCGCACCAAATCCACGACCGCGGCCGTGATCGCATCCTGGGTGAAATGCGCCGGGAAAGGCCCACGCAATCCCCGCGGCAGTGACTTGCGATTGTCCCCGTCGAAGTTCCAGGCGCCGCCCACCGGACGGCCATCGGGCTCCATCAACAGGTTGCAGCGCTTGCGCATGCCCCGATAGAAGTGCTCCATGCGCAATTGCTTGCGACCGGCTGCCCAGCGCGCAAAGGCTTCCCGGGAACAGAGGAAGCGTGTGTCGCGGTGCCAGGTCAGTGGCAGCCCAGCCTCGCGCAAGGCCTGTTCCAGGCGCCACTCGCCGCATTCGGTCACATGCAGTTCGTCGACGCCCAGCCTGGCCTGCCAACGCTCAAGTTCGCCGGCGATGCTGCCACTGTTGCCCGGCTCGTCCAGTTGCACGTAGTGCACCCGCCAGCCCTGCTCGCGCAGGGCCTGGGCGAAGTGGCGCATGGCGCTGAAGATGAGCACGATCTTTTGCGGGTGATGCGGCACATAACGCGCCTCACCGTCGACCTCGGCCATCAGCAAGGCGTCGCGTGCCGGGTCCAGTGCGCGCAACATCGCCAGGTCGAAAGAAAGCTGGTCGCCCAGCACCAGGCCCAGGCGCATCTTCTGGGTTACCACTGGATGGCCAGACTGACCGGCACTCGCAAGGGTTCGATCGGGCCGTCACGCTGGCCACACATCTCGTCGTGTACCACCTGCTGCACCAGCATGCAGCGCAAGGGCGGCACATCGGCAAGCAGTTGTCGCAACTCGGTGATCGAGCGCAGGTGCAGCGCTTGGCCTCGCGCATCACACAGGGTCTGCGGCCCTGCGCCACTCAGCGCCCGCAGGACGTAAAAACCGCCTTCCAGTGACAGCAGTTCAAGTTCATCGATGGTGCCGGCTTGAGCCAGCTCGGTCAGGTCCTGCAGGTTCATGGTGTGCCCTCCGGCAGACGGCGGAAGAACAGGGTGATCTGCCCGATCTCCACGCCCAGTTTGCTCATGCTCGAGCGGTTGATGAGGGTGTCGTCATCCATGCGGTACATCCAGTCATCCAGGTCGACTGCCCAGTGCCGGCCATCGACCGGCAGATCCAGGCGATATTGCCAACGCAAGGCATTGCCGGCGACCTGCCCCCGGGCCTCGCCGATCACGTCACCGGCCGTTCCGCGCCAGTGATCGGGGCCGTCCGGGGTCAGCGTCCAGGTCCGTTGCTGGCGGGTGCCATCGCTGTAGAGAAAGTGCTCGTCGAGAATCAGGTTCTGCCCTTCCCGGCGACTGTCGATGCGCACCTGGAAGCGCTTGACCACCTCGCCCGAGCGCTTCTGGAACATCCCCCAGGCTTGCACCGGTCGAGAAAAGAACGCCACCAGATCCAGGCGCGGCTGCTCACCGGCGTAGTGCTCGACGTCAACGTTGCCGCAACTGCCCAGTAACAGGCAGCAGACCAACAGCAGGCTTTTGTACATGCTCACTCTCCTTGCGGGTTTGCGGCCAGGCCGAGCAGGCGCTGGCGCAGTTGCTGGTCACGGGCACGCGGGTCGAGCCAGATGGCGAAGAACGCCTGGGCGAAAGCCGGATCGGCGATTTCGCGGCTCAGTTGGCCGTCGACATAAAAGCGGCAGCCCTGACCCGGCAGGTACAGACCGGTGATGCGCATGCCCGGGCGGACATCGACAAAGGCTTCTCGCATCATCTGCGCCCAGCGCTCCACAGTGGCAGGGGCCAGCGGCCGCTCGGCCAGACGCTTGATTTCGTCCAGGCTCGCCTGCACCAGCGTGTCCCGGGACAGCGCGCGGTGGTAGATCAATTCCAGCGCGAAGGGCTGCTGCCAGCCCTGCACGGCCCCTGCGCTCCACACCCGGGCGGTATACAGGCGCAGGCCGAACCAGCTGAACTCGGCAGTGCCGATCAGGCGCGCGCCGCTCACTGCGGGGCGCCAGTCCGACCAGGCGGGTAACGCGGTCATGATCAGTAGGCTCAAGGCAAGCAGCCTGAGCGCCGGAATTCTGCGTGCCATGGGGGGACACCGGAAATCGATTGATATTGTACAAGCATATATCTTTGTACAAGTTTTGTATAAATATCTGAGGACCTGTACCGATTCATGGTTCTCGGGACCGCCCCCATGAAATCTGGCCTCTAGAAGGTAGGCATATCGGCGCACCGACGATGCCTGGCGAGTCCTGCCCCTATGAGAATTTGTCGCAGAATGACAAATTAACTATTCAGTTAATTAGCAAGCTAAGGGTATAGTCAGCGTATTCACACAGCGAGACGTTCCATCATGAAACAACCTTCCCGGGCCAGTGGCCTCACCCGATTCATTCTCTGCGGACTGGGCATTATCATCGCCCTGCTAGGCCTGATCCTGGCAGCAGGCGGTGTGCGCCTGGTGATGCTGGGCGGCAGCGGCTACTTCCTGATTGGCGGGCTGGCCATGGCTATCGCCGGTGTCCTGATCGCCCGCCGCAAGCCGGCCGGTGCCTGGCTGTTCGCCGCATTCCTGGTCGGCACCGCGCTTTGGGCGCTGGTGGATACTGATCGCAGCTTCTGGCCGATGTTCTCGCGCCTGTTCATGTTCAGCGTCATCGGCCTGGTGGTCGCACTGGTCTACCCGAGCCTGGTGCGCGCCTCCGGCCGCAGCGCCGGACGTGGCGCCTACGGCCTGGCCGGGGTGCTGGCGATTGCGCTGGTCTGGGCGGTGGGCAACATGTTCGTCGCGCATCCGAGCGTGCCGGCCACCGGTAACGGGCCGGCGCTGACACCGGTCGATCCGGCCAAGGCACAGAAGGATTGGGCGCACTACGGCAACACCGAGGGTGGCAGCCGCTTCGCGGCGCTGGATCAGATCAACCGCACCAACATCAATCAGTTGAAGGTGGCCTGGACCTATCACACCGGCGATGTGGCCATCAGCGACGGCAACGGCGCCGAAGACCAGCTGACACCGCTGCAGGTTGGCGACAAGGTGTTCATCTGCACCCCACACAACAACCTGATCGCGCTGGATGCCGACACCGGCAAGGAGCTGTGGAAGAACCCGATCAACGCCCAGTCCAAGGTCTGGCAGCGTTGCCGCGGCATGGCGTACTTCGATGCGAGCCAGCCGGTGCAGCAGCCAACTCAACCGAACAGCGTGCCGGTGATTGCCGCCACTGTGCCGGCTGGCGCCAATTGCCAGCGGCGCCTGCTGACCAACACCATCGACGCCCGCCTGATCGCGGTGGACGCCGACACCGGTGCCTTCTGCGAAGGTTTCGGCAACCATGGCCAGGTCGACCTGAAGGCCGGCCTCGGCGATGTGCCGGACTCCTACTACCAACTGTCGTCCGCGCCGCTGATGGCTGGTACCACCGTGGTGGTCGGCGGGCGTGTCGCCGACAACGTCCAGACCGACATGCCCGGTGGCGTGATCCGCGGTTTCGACGTGATTACCGGCGCCATGCGCTGGGCGTTCGACCCGGGCAACCCGCAAGACAAGCAGGCGCCCACTGACGGCAAGACCTACGTGCGCAGCACCCCGAACAGCTGGGCGCCGATGTCGTACGATCCGGCGATGAACACCGTGTTCTTGCCGATGGGCAGCTCGTCTACCGATATCTACGGTGTCGAGCGCACCGCCCTGAACCACAAGTACGGTGCCTCGATCCTCGCGCTGGACGCCAGCACAGGCGCCGAGAAGTGGGTCTACCAGACCGTGCACAACGACCTCTGGGACTTCGACCTGCCGATGCAGCCGAGCCTGATCGACTTCACCAGAGATGACGGCAAGCAAGTACCGGCCGTGGTCATCGGCACCAAAGCCGGGCAGATCTACGTGCTCGACCGGGCCACCGGCCAGCCGCTGACCCGGGTCGAGGAAGTGCCGGTCAAGGCCGCCAACATTCCCAACGAGCCCTACTCGCTGACCCAGCCCAAATCGGTGGGTATGCCGCAGATCGGTGCCCAGACCCTGACCGAATCGGACATGTGGGGCGCGACCCCGTTCGATCAGTTGCTGTGCCGTATCGACTTCAAGAAAATGCGCTACGACGGCCTCTACACCGCGCCGGGCACTGACCTGTCGCTGAGCTTTCCGGGCTCCCTGGGCGGCATGAACTGGGGCAGTCTGTCGACCGACCCGGTGAATGGTTTCATCTTCGTCAATGACATGCGCCTGGGCCTGTGGATCCAGATGATCCCGTCGGCCAACAAGGGCTCGGCGGCGGGTGGTGGTGAAGCGTTGAACACCGGCATGGGCGCGGTACCGCTCAAGGGCACGCCCTATGCGGTGAACAAGAACCGCTTCCTGTCGGTCGCCGGCATTCCGTGCCAGGCGCCGCCTTATGGCACCCTGACCGCCATTGATATGAAGACCCGCCAGATCGCCTGGCAGGTCCCGGTCGGCACCGTGGAAGACACCGGCCCGCTGGGCATCCGCATGCACCTGCCGCTGCCGATCGGCCTGCCGACCCTCGGCGGCACCCTGTCGACCCAGGGCGGCCTGGTGTTCATCGCCGGTACCCAGGACTTCTACCTGCGCGCCTTCGACAGCGGCAACGGCAAGGAAATCTGGAAATCCCGCCTGCCCGTGGGCAGCCAGGGCGGCCCGATGACCTACGTATCGCCCAAGACCGGCAAGCAGTATGTGGTGATTACCGCCGGTGGCGCGCGGCAATCGACCGATCGTGGGGATTACGTCATGGCATACGCCTTGCCGTGATCCACCTGCCCTCCTGCGGCGGGTAAACAGGTCTTGCGGGGCGGCTTCACGCCAGCCCCGCAAGACATCCCAGTACCGCGCGGGTAACGGGCGGATACAAACCTTCACAATCACTCACATCCCTGTCGACCGTTGCGAGGCACACTGAGCGCCCTGCAATGATTCCTGTCGAGTCCACATGCCCTCTTCTCACCCCTCAGCCAAACGCTGGCTGATCCTGTTTGCCGTGATGCTGGCTTTCCTGCCGGTGGTGATCGACATGACGATCCTGCACATCGCCATTCCGTCGCTGACCCTGGCTCTGCAGGCATCGGGCACTGAAGTCCTCTGGATTATCGATATCTACCCGCTGCTGATGGCCGGATTGCTGGTGCCGATGGGGACCCTGGCCGATCGCATTGGCAATCGGCGCATCCTGTTGAGCGGGCTGTTGATATTCGGCGTTGCGTCCCTGCTGGCCGCCTTTGCCCAGACGCCGGCCATGCTCATTGGTGCTCGGGTCCTGCTCGCCCTGGGCGGGTCGATGATCATGCCTTGTGTGCTGGGGATCATCCGCCGGACCTTCGAGGATGAACAGGAACGGGCCATGGCGTTGGGCCTGTGGGGCACCGTCGGTGCCGCAGGGGCGGCGGTCGGACCGTTGATCGGTGGCGGACTGCTGGAGCATTTCTGGTGGGGCTCGGTATTCCTGATCAATGTTCCGGTCGTGCTGATCGTGGTCGTGTTTGCGTCTGTATTGTTGCCACGCCGCGAAATCACCACGCCAGGCGCTTGGGCCTTCGGTCAGGCGCTGATCCTCATTGCCGGTATCATTTCAGTGGTGTATGGCATCAAGGCCGGTGTCGGCGCCACGCAATCCCTGGCACTCACCGTCTCGATTCTGGTTTTCGGCCTGGCGTTGCTGGCCGTGTTCGCCCGCCTGCAACTGCGGGCGCAAAATCCGATGCTGGATCTGTCGCTGTTCTCGCATCCGGCGATCCTGGCGGGCATGATCATGGCGATTGTCACCTGCGGCGCACTGGCTGGCGTGGAGCTGACCCTCGCCCAGGAACTGCAGTACGTATTGGGCAAGACGCCGTTGCAGGCCGGGATTTTCATGATCCCGATCATGACGGCAGCCGCCATCGGCGGCCCTTGCGCCGGCTACCTGAGCAACCTGTTCGGTCTGCGCCTGGTTGCCAGCCTGTCACTGGTCATTTCTGCGGTGGTGCTCGCACTGCTGGCCCAGGCCGACTTCCATCATCCCGGCGTGTGGGTGCCGGCGTTGCTGGGCATGCTGGGGCTGGTGCTGAGCACCGGGCTCACAGCCTCTTCCATCGCCATCATGGGCTCGGTCGATGCCAGCAAGGGCGGTGCGGCGGGCTCGCTGGAAGTGACAGGCTATGAGTTGGGCAGCGGGCTGGGGATCACCTTTTTTGGCGTGTTCATGTCCAGGGTGTTCGCACGGACGCTCGAACTGCCGCCGCAGCTTGAGCAACCGCTGGCGACCCAGGCGACCAGTTCCATCGGGGATGCCCACGTCGTGGCACAGCAGCTGGACGCAGACCAGGCAAGCGCACTGATCGAAGCGGCGAAGGTGGCCTTCTCGACCACCCACTCGGTTCTATTGACCACCTCGGCCGTGCTGATCGGCGTGCTGGCGGTGATCGTATTCTTCATGCTTGCCAACTATGCGCCGAAGAGCACCACACACGGCTGACAGCACGCCGCGATCAGTTGGCGGCGTGTTTGGCCTGCACTTCCGGCATCGCCGAAGAGTGATGATTGAGGATCTTCCACTGGCCGTTCAGTTGCTCGTAGACGAAGGTGTAGCGTGCCTGCACCTGGCGAGTCGCGCCGTCGGCTCCGGTCAGGAGGAAGGTGTACACGCCGCTGTCGATGGCCACGTCATTGCCCAGTCGGTGGATGTCACGGTAGTTGATCTGCCCGATCGGCTTGAGTGCCAGGAAGTGGTCGAAGTAGTCCTTGATCTGCGCCGGTGTCGTACGCACCTGGTTGGAAACCGTCGGCTGCAGCATGGCATCCGGCGCGTAGAGGTCTACCACCGCCTGGGCGCTGCCACTCTTCAGGGCCGCATTCCAGCGGTCGAACAGGCCGGCGATTTCACGGTCTTTCTGGTTGCTCGGCTGGGTAGCGACGTCGTTATAGACATACGGTGTGGTTTCAGCAGCCTGGGCAAACGGGGCGCTGAGGGCCGCCAGCAGAACAAGGGCCGAGGTCTTCATTTTCATCATGCAACTCTCCAGTGATGTCCGATGGCTGTACTTTGCCAAGCACCACCCGCCCCGCCATCGGCCAACCGGAGTCTTTTACCTATGCCATTCGGCAGATAGCCCCCGGCCCGGTTACACGGTTTAATAGCGCCCTCGCCCGTACGGGCACGCCTCCCGAAGCGTCGGAGCCCGACCATGCAAAACCTGCCTCATGATCCGGGCAGCGCCCTGGCCATCCGGACCCAGTACCGGCAGTCACAGAGTCGCGCGGCGCGCCTGCGCCTGCTGGTCGATACCGGTCAGGAACTGACCCGGCTGTCCCCGATCGCCATGCGCGAGCGCGTCCTGAACCGCGCCTGCGCCTTTCTCGCGATGGACCATGGCGTTTTGCTGGAGCGTGACGCCGATGGGCGGGTCAGCAGCACCGCCAGCCTGGGCAGCCAGGAACGCCTGGATAGCCTGGGCGATCAGGTCGATACCGCGATGCGCAGCCCCTGTTGGCTGGAGCAGCCGGGCGCGCTGTTGTCCCAGGTACTGCGAGTACCGCTGCGCGGTGGCGACGGCCAGACTTTCGGTATTCTGTTGCTGGCCAACAGCACCCGTATCGGCGCTCCCGACAACGAAGACCTCGAGTCCCTGCAACTGCTCGCCACCCTGCTGGCCGCGCATCTGGAAAACGACCGCCTGCTGAGCACCCTGATCGTGCGTGACCGCACCCTCTCGGACCTGGTCAACCGACTGTTCCGGGCCCAGGAGGACGAACGCAAGCGCGTGGCCTATGACCTGCATGACGGCCTGGCGCAGACCCTCGCCGGATTGCACCAGCGCCTGCAGGGCTTCGCCGGCCGCTGCCCGCCACTTCCCCAGGCGCTGGACACGGACCTGCAGGCGATCCTGACCCTGGCTCAGCATTGCGTGGTCGAGGGCCGACAGTTGATCGCCGGCCTGCGCCCCACCGTGCTCGACGATTTCGGCTTGCTGACCGCACTCGACAAGGAAGCCGATCGTCTGCGGGATGCCGGAATCAACGTGCAATGGACGGCTCGCTGCCCGGCACGCCTGCCAGGCTCGGTGGAGATCGCCCTGTTCCGGATCGCCCAGGAAGGTATCAACAATATTCTCAAACATGCCCAGGCCAGCCAGGTCCAACTGGCCCTGGAACTGAACGAGGGCCAGGCCTGCTTGCGCGTGGCCGATAACGGCAAGGGCTTTGCCCCGGAGCAACCACTCGACAGCCAAGATGCCCGACACCTGGGACTGGCGACGATGCAGGAGCGCGCCAGCCTGCTCGGAGGAACACTCACCTGCATCAGCAACGCCCGGCACGGCACGCAACTGGTGGTCGACGTGCCCTGCATTCTGGAGGAAACCCATCAATGACAGCCGTCCTGCGCCTGGTTCTGGCCGACGATCATGAAGTCACCCGCACCGGCTTCGTCGCCCTGCTCGCCGGCCATCCGCAATTCGACGTGGTTGGCCAGGCCTGCGACGGCCAGGAAGCCATCGAACTGTGTGAACGACTGCAACCCGACATCGCCATCCTCGACATCCGCATGCCGGTGCTCAACGGTTTGGGCGCGGCCCGCATCCTTCAGCAGAAGCAGCCGACGCTGAAAGTGGTGATGTTCACCATGGACGACAGCCCGGACCACCTGGAAGCGGCCATGCAAGCCGGCGCCGTGGGTTATCTGCTCAAGGATGCCCGTCGCGACGAGGTGATCGAGGCGCTGCAACGTGTCGCGCGCGGCGAAGAGGCGCTCAACAGTGCGGTCAGCGCCCGCCTGCTGCGGCGCATGACCGAACGCCACGGCAGTGGTGCACCCACCAGCGAAAACCTCACCGCCCGCGAACGCCAGGTGCTCGGGCTGGTCGCGGGCGGGCTGAGCAACCGTGAAATCGGCGAAAAACTGGGTATTACCACCGGTACCGCCAAGGCCCATGTCGAACGGGTCATTGGCAAGCTCGGCGCTGCGGACCGGACCCAGGCTGCCGTTCGGGGCATCGCCTTGGGTCTGGTGGCGCAACCATGAGGCTGTTACCCGCGCGCCGCTGGATCGACCTGCCGCTACGGGACAAGGCGCTGGTGGTGATTTCCCTGCCCCTGGTGATTCTGTTGATGTCGCTGGTGCTGATCTACATCACCGAACGCCAGACCGCCCATGCCGAAGAAGACGTGCGGCGGGTGTTGCGCGTACAGGGCGATATCCAGACCGTGCATACCCTGCTCGCCGAAGCAGCCGCCAGCGTACGCGGCTACCTGCTGACCCAGCGCGAGGATTTTCTGCCGAGCTATCTGAAAGTCCGGCCGCAGATCGACGCAGCCCTGCAACGGCTGAACCGCAACGTGCGTGACGAGCGCGTGCGCCGGCAACTGGCAGCCATCGAACCGTTGATCAACAGCAAGATCGCCGGCCTGGAAGAGATGCTCGGCGAACACAGCAACAAGCCGGAGAAGATCACCCCGATCCTGATCAGCAACAAGCACATCCTCGACGAGTTACGCGAACATATCGGCACCATCCTCACCCTTGAGGACACCTTGCTGGCCGAACGTACCGCTGCGGCCGCCGAGACGCGCCAGCGCCTGTTGCTCTCGACATTGCTGGCGGCATTCTGCGGCCTGTTCGGCGCCATCGTCGCCGTGCTGTTTCTGTCCAAGGGCATCGTCGCGCGGGTGCAGCAGGTCAAGGGCAATGCGCAACGCCTGGCGCTGGGCCAACCCCTGCAACCACAACCGCCGGAACACGACGAAATCGGCCAGCTCGGCACCCGTCTGGTGGAGGCCGGGTTGCTGCTGGCCGAACGCGAGCGGGCGCTGCGAGACAATGAAGAACGCCTGAGGCTGATCATCGATGGCGTCAAGGACTATGGCATCTTCGCCCTCGACACCGAGGGTTTCGTCACCAGTTGGAACGCCGGCGCCGAGCGGATCAAGGGCTACACCGAACAGGAAATCATCGGCCAGCATTTCTCGCTGTTCTACCTGCCGCAGGAATGCCCGGAGCATCCCGAGCATGCACTGCGCGAGGCGACCCGCGATGGTCACTACATGGAAGAAGCCTGGCGCATTCGCAAGAATGGCAGCCGCTTCTGGGCCAGCGTGGTGATCACCGCCCAATACGACAGCCGCGGGGCGTTGCGCGGTTTCTCCAAGATCACCCGCGACATCACCGACCGCCGCACGGCCGAGATTGCGCTGGGCACTGCCCGCGAGGAAGCCGAACGGGCCAGCCGCGCCAAAAGCGAGTTTCTCTCGCGCATGAGCCATGAGCTGCGCACCCCGCTCAACTCGATCCTGGGTTTTGCGCAACTGCTGGAGATGGAGGCGCAGCCGGGGCAGCAAGCCAATATCCTGCACATTCTCCGGGGCGGCAAACACTTGCTGGGGCTGATCAACGAGGTGTTGGACATCGCCCGTATCGAAGCCGGACACCTGCAGTTGAACCTCGAATCGGTGCCGTTGGTATCGGTGCTGCAGGAAGCGCTGACGCTGGTATCACCGATGGCCACCAGTGCCGGCATTCGTCTGCTGCCACTGCCCGCACTGCCGGCCGACAGCGGCATCGTCGCCGACCGCCAGCGCCTGACCCAGGTGCTGCTCAACCTGCTGTCCAATGCCATCAAGTACAATCGGCCTGAAGGCCAGGTCAGCATCGACGTCAGCGTCGATCAACAGCGCATCGCCGTGTCGGTCAGCGATACCGGCAAGGGCATTGCTGCCGAGCGCCTGGGGCAGTTGTTCACGCCGTTCGAACGCCTGGATATCGACCCGAACATCGAAGGCAGCGGCCTCGGGCTGGCGTTGAGCAAGAACCTGCTGGAAATGATGCAAGGCAGCCTGGCCGTGCAGAGCCAGCCAGGCCTGGGCTCCCGATTTACCCTTGAGTTGCCGTTCGTGCGCCTGCAGGACACCCCAGTGCCTGCGGCTGAACCGATCGATTACCCTGCCGAGCCCGCTGCTCCCGGCCTCCCGACCTGGCGCGGCCAGGTGCTGTGCATCGAGAACCAGCTGTCGAGCCTGGCGCTGATCGAAACCCTGTTGCAGCGGCGCCCGGGGATCAGGCTGTTGTCGAGCATGCAAGGGCAACTGGGGTTCGACCTGGCCGCGCAGCATGCGCCCCAACTGATCCTGCTCGACGTGACCCTGCCGGACATGGACGGGCTGGCCATCCTGCAACTCTTGCGTCAGTCGCCCATCACCCGCTCGACCCCGATACTGATGATGACCGCCGACACCAGCGAGGCTACCCGTCAAGCCTTGTGCGAAGCCGGTGCGACAGCGGTATTGGGCAAACCGATTCACATTCCCTCGTTCCTCGCCCACCTCGACCAGTACCTTGCGGAGCCCGCGTGAACAACGACCTGCGTATTCTGATCATCGACGACCAACGCCCCAATCTCGACCTGATGGAGCAACTGTTGGTGCGCGAAGGCCTGAGCAACGTGCTGAGCAGCACCGAGCCGTTGCGGACCCTGGACCTGTTCAACAGCTTCGAGCCGGACCTGGTGATTCTCGACCTGCACATGCCGGAGTTCGATGGTTTCGCGATTCTCGAGCAACTGAACCGGCGTATTCCGGCGGGCGAGTACCTGCCGATCCTTGTCCTGACCGCTGACGCGACCCGCGACACCCGCCTGCGGGCCCTGGCGCTGGGGGCCAAGGATTTCATCAGCAAACCGCTGGATGCCCTGGAAACCATGCTGCGGGTGTGGAACCTGCTGGAGACGCGTGCGCTGTATAACACCTTGCGCACGCTGATTCCGGCGGATCAGATCGCGCTGGTAGGCCCTGGCATCAGGTCATAGGGGTGCTGCCAACCTGGCATGGCTTGAATGCGCGCTTTCCAGGCCTCGATATTGGGGAACTCCGACTTGGAGATCCCGGTGTCCTCGGGCATGAAGACATAACCGGCCAGGGATAGATCGGCGATTGTCAGCCGCTCCCCGACCAGAAACGGCGTCTTGCCGAGGTGGTTATCGACAATCTGATAGGCCGCTCGCACGCGTTCGCGAAAGAACTGGGTGACCGGGGTCTCTCCGGACTTCTGCAGGCCGTACATGAAGCGCAAGGTTGCGTAGTAACTGGTGAACTTGTGATTGTCGAACAGCATCCAGCGCCAGATCTCCTGGCGTTCTTCTTCACTTTCAGGCCCGAACTTACCGGTCACTTGCGCCAGATGATCGAGAATCAGCGCAGACTGTGTCAGCTTCTTGCCCTGATGCTCCAGCACCGGGGCTTCGCCCTGTTCGTTGACCGTCTCGCGCCACTCCCTGGTCCTGGTCTCCCCGTTCAGGTAGTCGACAAATACCGGCTCCCACTTCTGCTGGGCCAGCGCGAGGAAAAGCGCAACCTTGTACGAGTTACCCGAAAGCGCGAAGCAATGTAACTTGAAATCTGACATTTCTGGACGTCCGTATTTTCCAATCATCGGGACGTCACTGTACCCTCTTTCAAGTCATTCGGGCTTGTAGCCCACGGCGATAAGGCTGAAGCCCTCTTCAGGGGCAAGGCTTGCCGTTTGGTGCGCTGGACCACCCTCGTCATTCACTTATGCAAAATCGCCTGGTGAATATCCTGCAGGGCCATGATCCGCTGCGCGGCATTGAGCTTGATGGCTTCCTTGGGCATCCCGAATACCACGCAGCTGGCTTCATCCTGGGCCACTGTCGCGGCGCCGGCGTCGAGCATCTCCTTGAGGCCCCGCGCGCCATCATCGCCCATGCCGGTCATGATGATGCCGGTGGCGTTCTTGCCGGCAAACTTGGCCACGGAGCGAAACAGCACGTCCACCGATGGACGATGGCGGTTGACCAGCGGGCCATCAATGACCTGGGCATGGTAGAAGGCACCGCTGCGGGTGACCATCAGGTGTTTGCCGCCGGGGGCGATCAGGGCCAGGCCGGGCAGGATGCGGTCGTTGTTGCGGGCTTCACGGACTTCGATCTGGCACAGGCTGTCGAGGCGCTCGGCGAAGGACGCGGTGAACTTCTCCGGCATGTGCTGCACGACCACCATGCCGGGGCATACCCTCGGTAGCGCAGTCAGTACGGTTTCCAGGGCCTGGGTGCCGCCGGTCGAAGTGCCGATGGCGACGATGCGTTCGGTGGTCTGGGCCATGGCGTGACCGTTGGCGGCGGGCAGGATCGCGTCCGCGCTGAGTTTGCTGGCCGGCACAGACGCCGGCATCGCTGGTGCGGCGCGTTTGCCCAGGTTCCTGACGTTGACATTCGCCGCCGCACGGATTGCCGCGACCAGTTCGGCCGCCGAGTCGATCAGGAAGTTTTTCAAGCCGGTGGTCGGTTTGGTAATGATTTCCACGGCACCGGCCGACAACGCCTGCAAGGAGGTTTCCGCGCCTTTCTGGGTCAGCGAGGAGCAGATCACTACCGGGGTTGGCCGTTCAGCCATGATTTTGCGCAGGAAGGTAAGGCCGTCCATACGCGGCATTTCCACGTCCAGCACGATCACATCCGGCCATTCCCGGGCGAGCTTGTCCATGGCGAAAATCGGGTCGGAGGCGGCCCCCATGACATGGATGTCCGGCGTATCGTTGAGCAGACTCAGTAGCACCTGGCGCACCACAGCCGAATCATCGACCAGCAGCACACTGATTTTCTTGTTAGGCATTTTCAGAGGGTTCCCATTGGTTGGTGCCGGACCCAGACGTTGCCGTTCCAAAGGTCGAATACAATCGTTCGGTAGCCGGTACTGCCCATGTCCTGGGCGGTCAGGCACAGTCGATGACGCTCGGCCAAGGCCAGCGCCGCCCGAACATTCAAGCTGGCCACGTCCTGCGCAGGCAGGTTGCGGCGCTGTTCGGGAAACATCTCGCCACCACCGAACAGCTTGACCTGATAATCCTGCGGCGTTGTGCCGTTGGCGCGAGCATGACGAAACAGCAGTTCGACTGCCTCGTCGCCATATCTGCCATCCAGGGCATGGTCCCTGCGCAAGCGTGCCGGCAGCATGAAATGGCACATGCCGCCGATCCGCCGCTGCGGGTGCCAGAACGTGAACGCCACGCACGACCCGAGCAGGGTCCGCAGACGCGTCGGCCGGGTCGCGAAGCTGACCTCCCCCGGCGCCAATACCACTTCGCTCACATCGACGGGCTTTTTCATGGTTTGCGATAAATCGACGGAGCCACCAGCTTGAGCGTGTCATTCACGCCGTGGAGGCTTTCCGAATGGCTGATGATGAAGAAGCCACCGGGCTTCAGTCGTGGCAGCAGGCGTGAAACCACCTGGCTTTTGGTCTTCTGGTCGAAGTAGATCATGACGTTGCGCAGGAAAATCACCTCGAACTCACCCAGGTCGGGCAGGCTTTCGTTCAGGTTGACCTGGACGAAATTGACCCGGTTACGCAGGGCCTTGTCGACCAGGAAGGTGCCCTCCTGGCGACCAATGCCCTTGAGGCAATACTTGGTCAGCAACGGCATGGGCAAGGTGCCGGCGCGCTCCATGGGGTAATGCCCCGTGCGCGCCCTGGCCAGCACCTGGGTACTGATGTCCGAGCCGATCACCTCCCAGGGGGTGGTGCCCAGGCTTTCGGCCAGGGTCATGGCCAGGCTGTAGGGCTCTTCGCCGGAGGAGCTGGCGGCGCTCCATACGCGAAACAGCTTGCCTGGCGCTACCTTGGGCAGTACCTGCTGGCGCAAGAAATCGAAGTGCTTGGGCTCGCGAAAAAAGTAGGTCTCATTGGTGGTCAGCAGGTCCAGTGCAACCTGCAACTCTCCCTTGTGCTGATCGGTCATGATCAGCTTGAAATACTCCCCATAGCTCTCCAGCTCATAGTGCTTGAGGCGTTTGAACAGGCGCCCGGCCACCAAGGCCTTCTTGGCCTGCGACAGGTTGATGCCGGCCGCGCGGTACAACCATGACTGGAACTGGCCGAACTCGCGATCATCGAGAGAAGAAGTGTCTGGCATGATCGGGCCTTAACGCGGGTCGAGGTCGAGCCCCGGCGCCTGGGCGGCCTCGGCGAGGCTGGACATCTCGTCAATGGACAGCACCTTGTCCACCGCCAGCACGATCACGAACTTGCCCTCGACCTTGGCCATGCCGCTGATGAAATCGGCGCGAATCCGCGCACCGAAGCTGGGGGGTGGTTCGATCTGGTCGGCCGGGATGTCCTGCACCGCAGACACGGTATCCACCAGCAACCCGATGTCCTGAGGCTGGCCCTCCTCCGTCCTGGCCTCGATGATGATCACGCAGGAGCGCCGGGTAATGGTCGAAGCCACACGGCCAAAGCGCGCCGACAGGTCGACCACCGGCACGACGGAACCTCGCAGGTTGATCACGCCGCGCACGAAGGTCGGCATCATCGGCACCATAGTCAGGCTGCCGTACTCGATAATTTCCTTGATCCCCAGGATACCGAGGGCGAACATCTCGCCACCGAGTATGAAGGTCAGGTACTGCGCCTCCTCGCTTGTCGCAACCGCAGTGTGACGGGTGGTCATTACAGCGCCCATGTCATTCTCCCTTTGAGCCGGCATCGATCCTGCGATCAGAAGCGGGTGAATTCCGATTCGTCCAAGGCACCGGCCATGTTCTGAGCGAATGCCTTGCGCGGTGCCTGCGCCATGGGACGCTGCGCCTGGCGATCGGGTTTGTTGCCGGCATTGTCCAGGTTGCGAGCAGGTGCAGCCCTGGGTGTGGCATCGAGCACGAAGAAGCTCATGGCCTGCTGCAACTGCTCGGCCTGGCTGCTCATTTCTTCTGCGGTGGCGGCCAGTTCCTCACTGCTCGAGGCGTTCTGCTGGGTGACCTGGTTGAGCTGGGTCATCGCCATGTTGATCTGCGCGACACCGGCGGCCTGCTCCTCGGACGCGGCACTGATTTCCTGTACCAGATCGGAGGTCTTGGTGATCGAAGGGACCATTTCATCGAGGAGCTTGCCGGCCTTCTCGGCCATGTCCACGCTGCTGGAAGACAACTCGCCGATTTCCTGGGCGGCCACCTGGCTGCGCTCGGCCAGCTTGCGCACTTCGGCGGCCACTACCGCGAAGCCTTTGCCATGCTCGCCGGCCCGCGCGGCCTCGATGGCAGCGTTGAGGGCGAGCAGATTGGTCTGGTAGGCGATGTCATCAATAATGCTGATACGCTGGGCGATTTTTTTCATCGCCACCACCGTCTGCTGCACCGATTCGCCGCCGTCGGCGGCCTCCTTGGCCGCCTTGCTGGCCATGCCATCGGTGACCTTGGCGTTCTCGGTATTCTGGTTGATGCTGGCGCTCATCTGCTCCACCGACGCACTGGTCTCCTCGACACTGGCCGCCTGCTCGCTGGTGGCCTGGCTCATCGATTGCGCGGTGGCGCTGACCTGCTCCGAGGCGCTGGCCAGATTGTCGGCGGCGTTGCGCACATCGCCGATGATATGCGCCAGCTTGCCAACCATGTTGCGCATGGCGTTGAGCACCATGCCGGTCTCATCCTTCGCACCCGATTCGATATGGGCGTTGAGGCTGCCCTCGGCCAGTTGCTCGGCCGCTGCCGCCGCGTGGCGTAACGGCCGCGAGATGATCCGGGCGATGAACAATGCCAGCCCCAGGCCGACCAACAGTGCAACGATCAAGGCCGCGACGATCGACAGACGTGAGCTTTCGTACAATTCCGAGCCCCGATCACCGGCCAACGTGGCGCCGACGTCGTTGAGTTCGATCATTTTCTGCAGGCGACTCGTCAGCTCATCAAAATGCACCTTGGACTCGCCGCGCAGCACGCCACGAGCCTGATCCACCTCATTCTGCCGGGACAGTTCGAACAGTTTCTGACTGGCCGCCAGGTAGGTACCCCAGGCGCTCTTGACGCTGTCGAGAAGCAGACGATCTTCGTCGTTCGATAACAATTTCTCGTAGGTTTCGAGCCTGGTTTCGAACTGCTGGCGCGCCTCGACGGCTTCGCGTTCCGCCTGGGCCTTTTCCTCGGCCACTTCGGTGCTGATGTGACGGTTTTCCTTCAGGCGATAGTTGGCTGCAAAAAAACGCATGCCTGCCGCCGCGCGCATGGATGGCAACCAGTTGCCCCTGATGTCCTGGGCCGCCTGGTTGACACTGCCGAGCTGGACGATAGCGAAGGCTCCCATGCCTGCGGTCAGGGCCAGGACTATCAGGAAAGAGCTGATCAGCTTGATTGAAATTTTCAGATCGTAAAACCATTTCATCGAGGAACCTCCATGGAATTGCAAATACGTCAGCGACCAACGACAGGAGACGACTGAGGTGCCTGGGCCATACGGGCTTCCAGGTGCACGATTTGGTTGAGCAATGCCGGCACATCCAGAATCAGGGCCACCGCGCCACTGCCCAATATGGTCGAGCCGCTGATACCACGCAGTGAGCCGAAGAGCTTGCCCAGGGGTTTGATCACGATCTGGAACTCGCCAAGCAACTCATCCACCACCAGACCGGCCTTGTGCTCGGCGTAACGCACCACCACCACGTTCTGCCGCCGAGCCGCAGGGCCTTCATGGTTGAAGTGATCGCGCAGGTCCACCAGGGGCAATACCTCGCCACGCAGGCCCAGATACCCCTGGTCGCGGCTGGATTGGCGCTGGTGTTCATCCAGCTCGATGCATTCCTGGACCATGTCCAGGGGAATCACGTAGGTCGCGTGGTCGATGCCCACCAGGAAACCGTTGATGATCGCCAGGGTCAGCGGCAGGCGAATGCGCACCACGGTGCCCTGGCCGGGGCGGCTGTCCAGGTCGACGGTACCGCGCAACAGGGAGATATTGCGCTTGACCACGTCCATGCCCACGCCACGTCCGGACAGGTTGGTCACCGCTTCGGCGGTAGAGAAACCGGCTTCGAAGATCAGGTTGTAGATCTCCTGGTCGCTGAGCACCGCGCCGCTGGCGACCAGCCCTCGTTCCTGAGCCTTTTCCAGGATACGCTCGCGGTTGAGACCCGCCCCGTCATCGGCGATTTCGATGACGATGCTTCCCGAGTCGTGGTAGGCATTGAGGCTCAGGTGACCCTTGCTCGGCTTGCCAGCCGCACGCCGGGCTTCGGCGCTTTCGATACCGTGATCCATGGCATTGCGCAACAGGTGCATGAGCGGATCGCCGATCTTCTCCACCACCGTCTTGTCCAGTTCGGTTTCCGCACCGCTGATGATCAGGTCGATGTCCTTGCCCAACTCCTGGCTGACGTCGCGTACCACTCGGCGGAAGCGGTTGAACGTATCCCCGATAGGGATCATGCGCAGGTGCAGGGCACTGTCGAGAATGTCCTCCACCAGACCTGACACGGTCGAGGTGGACTCTTGCAATGGAGCGTTGTTGCAGGAACGGGCCAGCAGACTCGCGCCAGCGCTGGCGATCACCAGTTCGCCGACCAGGCTGATCAACTCGTCGAGCTTGTCGGCATTGACCCGCACATAGTTGCCATCCCGGGCTTTCGCCTCACTGGTCGCCGGTAGCCGCTGAGGCGCGGCAACCGTGGCTTGTGACTCAGGCAGCGCGACCAGCTCGGTACCCTGGGCAAGCGTGCCGTCAGGGGTTTCGTCGACGGCGCGGATATGTACTTCGCACTCGTCACGCACGAAGTCGAAGACTTCATTGAGGGTGGCATGGCTGGCGGCGGAACGCAGGTCGATTTCGAAGCCCAGGTAGCAGCTCTCCGGATCCCAGCTTTCAAGGGCCGGAATGCTATCGGTCAGCGTAGTCACCTGAATCATCTGTCCCAAGGTGTCGAGGTAGCGCAGGAACGACAGCGGGTCCATGCCATTGCGGAACACGTCCACGCCAAAGCGCAAGGAAATGTGCCATAACACCTCGCCCGACGTGTCCGGACCTGCGCCTGCAACAGCGACTGGCGCGCTTTCGCCGGGCTCGGTTGGTGTCTGGTAGACACTCAGCGAAGCGCGCAAGGCAGCTTCCCGCTCCAGCGCAGGCGGCTGGAGCACCTCGCCCCGATTGGCGACGACTTCGATCAGCTCAAGCATATGGTCGCCGCACTTGAGCAGTACCGCGATCAGCGCGGCATCCACGGCCACACTGTCATCGCGGATACGGTCGAGCACATCCTCCACGATATGCGTAAAGCTGACGATCGGTGCCAGGCCGAACAGCCCGGCGGAACCCTTGATAGTGTGTGCGGCACGGAAAATCGCGCCGATGGCATCCTGATCGCCGGGCTCGTTTTCCAGTTGCAGCAAGGATTGCTCCATGGCCTGCAACAGTTCCCGTGCCTCCACGATGAAAGTCTGCTGTGCCTGATCGAGATTGATGCTCACCTGGACTATCCCTGTCTATCGCTGTCTATCAATGAACCGTCGCGGTGCCGGCTAAAAGGCGGGACTGCGGCACAGTTGAAGCGTTTGCGTGACCGTCGGGCTCTTGTCGCTCAGACTCAAGGCCATACCGGCGAGGCCGGCTTCACGCTCGATGACTGCAAGCAACTGCAGCCCGGCGCCATCCATTTCGGTGACCTGCGACAGGTCCAGTTCCAGGCAAGCCGCCGCCCCCATCTGTGGCAGCAACGCGGCCGCCAGTTCGGCGACGGTGTAGATGGTGAGTTCACCGTCAATGCCTACGCGAACCGTATCGGCGACGATTTCGCTGGTAACGGACATGCTTGCCTCCTGGGGCCGGGTTTCAGGGCAGGATCAGTTTGGAAACTGCCGCCAGCATCTGTGCCGGCTGGAAGGGCTTGACCACCCATGCCTTGGCTCCTGCTGCCTGACCTTCGGCCTTTTTCGATTCCTGCGACTCGGTGGTCAGCATGATGATAGGCGTGAACTTGTAGTTGGCCAGTTTCTTCACCTCCTTGACGAAGGTGATGCCGTCCATGTTCGGCATGTTCACGTCGCTGATGATCAGGTGTACTTTCTGCCCGGTGAGTTTGCTCAGCGCGTCCTTGCCATCGCTCGCCTCGATCACGTCGTAACCGGCGCTTTTCAAGGCAATTCCGACCACTTGCCGCACACTGCTGGAGTCGTCGACCACTAATACGTTCTTCGCCATGATGGGCTCCTAAAAGAAGGTGATTTCTGCTGAACTCTGTTGGGCGGCGGCTGTGCCATGGTGTGTGCGCCGCTGTTCGTCGGTGGCATAGGTGGATTCCATGCGCGCCAGCCATTGCCGGGCGTCCATGGTCTCGGCCTGGCCCGGCGACTGGCGGGCCTGCAACAGGTGATCGTGCAACGCGGTGATGTTGTCGCGCACGTGGCTGAGAATCTGGCTGACCCGATCCTGGAATTGCAGGTTGACCAGCACGTCGGTCAGCTCGTCGCGAATCCCGTGGCTTTCCTGCTTGAGCAGATCGGCGGAGTCGGCCAGTCGACCGGTAATGTCCTGGAAACGTGCAAGTACAAGCTGAATGCTCTGCTCGGACGCGCCGACTGAATGGCTGTCCTGGTCGGCGCTGCTGGACGCGGCCTGCACCAGTTGGGTAATGGCGTTGTTGATGATGTCGACCTTGGCCGACATCTGCTGGCCGGTCTCGCTGGACTTGCTCGACAAGGTGCGCACTGCATCGGCCACCACGGCAAAGCCACGACCGGCATCGCCGGCACGGGCCGCTTCGATGGCGGCATTGAGGGCCAACAGGTTGGTTTGCGCGGCAATGGCCGCAACGTCGGCGGCCATGGTCCGCAATTCGCCGGTATAGGCCATAAGCCCGCGCACCTGGCCGAGTATGTGGTCACGGCTGGTTTGCGTGGCCTTGAGAGAGTCGATCACCTGGCTCAGCTCGCTGTCGCTGCGCGCCAGCACCTTGAGTGCGCCATCAGCGGCTTGGCCATCCAGTTCGCCGGCAGCCTGCTGCGAGGCTTGTACCGTCTCCTGCAAGCGCGTGGCGATCCCGCTGAAACGATTGACCAGGCTGACAATTGCCTCTTCGGTCTGTTGGCGCGAGTTTTCCACCTGCTTGGCCCATATCGGCATGGCCCCCAGCAACACCTCATCGAGCGTCGCCCGTGAAGCCGCACCGCTCTGCGCGGCATCTGCGCCACTTTGCTCGCTCAGGCCCCGTGCACTCGCGCGAAGCACAGCATCACGTTGTGAGCGCGCGCTCCAGGCGCAAGCCACGAGACCTAGCATCACCAGGACCGCACAAGCCACCAGGTTGGCCGCAGAGGTCGATTGCACGAGTATCCAGGCAACAGCAGGCACCACAGGGATCAAAGCGAACCAACGAAAACGCGGATGACCGGAAATGGAACTGGGGCTAGGACTGGATTGACGCGATATCATGAATTCGATCCTTGAACGTGCTTGCCAATACAAACAACATAGGACTTATCTGCCCGGTTTGCGGCAACTTTATAGATTCCCCCATGCCTTTCGTCTGGTTTATTGCCAGTCGCTATATTGGTCCGCTCTTCCAGGAGCGTGTGGTGCGCGGTTTATCCGCAGTCATATCGGTCTCGGTCAGCGCCCCACCGCTCTAATGTGGCGGGGCATCCGGCAGCCACAGCTGCCTACCACAATGAGCGCGCCATGTGGGAGATGGATGCACCTGCGGATAGGTGCCGCAGGCGCTGGCGAGTCAGATCCTACCCGACCCAGCCCACTGCCGTTTTCGGAATGATGTCGGACTCCTCCATCTTGGACGCGAACATGCTCACCGCCTCCACCGCATCGCTGGTGCCGCTGCGGATCTGCAGAATGACCGATCCGGCCTGATCCGCCAGGGTGACGCCGCGTTGCGCGCCTTCCTGGGTGACATGCATGCTGGCCACCGCGTCGCGGGTTTCCGCGAGGATCTTGCCGATCACCTCGGCAATCTCGGTGGTCGAACGGCTGGTGCGTCCGGCCAACTGTCGTACTTCGTCCGCCACGACGGCAAAGCCGCGGCCCTGGTCGCCCGCACGGGCCGCTTCGATGGCCGCGTTGAGGGCCAGCAGGTTGGTCTGTTCGGCGATCCCCCGGATCGTGTTGACAATCGCCGAAATTTCCTCGGAACGGCCACCCAGTTGTCCCACCAGACGTGACGAGTTACCGATATTGTCGGCAATCAGGCGCATCTCCTTGGCCGTCTGCTGGATGACCTGCTCGCCCTGCTCGGCGACACGCTCCGTCTCGGCGGAAATATGGTAGGCCCGCGCTGCGCCCAGCGAGTCGGCTTCGAACTTCTCGACCCGCTCGGTGATGTCGCTGGCGAATTTGACGATCTTGCTCAATTTGCCTGCGGCATCGAAAACCGGGTTATAGGTTGCTTCCAGCCAGACGGTCCTGCCGTTTTTACCGATGCGTTTGAATTGGCCGCTGAAGAACTCACCGGCGTTGAGTCGGCGCCAGAAGTCGCTGTACTCGCTGCTATTGACCAGGCTGGGCTCACAAAACATGCGATGCTGCTTGCCCTTCAGATCCGCCTTGGCATAGCCCATGGTGGAGAGGAAGTTATCATTGGCCCAAAGGATATTGCCGTTCAGGTCGAACTCGATCACCGCCATTGCCCGATCAAGCGCCGTCAGCTTGCTGCTCGTTTCCGCCTCCCTGACTACCTGTGCGGTGACATCCAGCGCATATTTGACGATCCGGGAGACTTGTCCCTGCTCGTCCATTACCGGGTTGTAGCTGGCCTCCAGCCAGATAGCCTGCCCCTGGGCATTGAGGCGCTTGAAAGTACCGGACACGAAGTTACCGGTACGCAACTGGTTCCAGAACTCACTGTATTCACGACTGCGGACCAGATCGGGCTCACAGAAGTCCCGATGAGACTTGCCGGGTAACTGATCGGCCCGGTAGCCCATCGCTTTCAAGAAGTTCTCATTGGCGCGGATGACCTTGCCATCAAGGCTGAACTCCACCACCGCCATAGAGCGATCCAGTGCGGCAATCAATCCCTTGTAGCTTTCCACTTCGGCCGTCCTGGCCGCCAGTTCACTTCTAAGTTTTTGATTGAACATGACGCACCTCACAAAGGACGAACACTCTAGTAAGTGTATCGGCAATTTATGGGTCGACTTAAGGGCTCGTGAAAAAAAGTTGCAAGCCGTTCGGTGCCAGGACGAAGGCTCTTCAAGCCCTGGCGCCGAAAGCTGAATGCTTGCTCCCCTGCGCATTAAGCCTATCTTACTTTATATGGCGAAATGCCATGTACGTATTAGCAGTTAGTTCTTATTTGAATAGTTTCAGCATTGCAATTTGCATTCATGCCGTTCAATGAATTACCCAAATACCTGTGAAAAGGGCTGACAAGTGCAACCTTATTACATGACGAGCAACATAGATTTGCGCTCAAGGAGATTGATAGGTTACTAACGAAAGTGCATGATGGGAAGCCCTCTTGGTCTTCCATCATTCCGAATGATAGTGACCTTCGCTTCATTCGATTCGTGTGCGATCAGCGGCCACAGCATCATCCGCCCATCTCAATAGATTGGCGGACTCCCCATGGAACAGTCACTTAAACTTTTGCGCTTTCCCCTCGCGGCCCTGGCGGTCGTGGTGATGAGTGCCTGCGGTAAGGCACCGGTGGCGGCAGGCGGTGCGATGCCGGCGGCCAAGGTCAGCGTGGCCAAGGTCCTCGAACAACCCGTCAATGAGTGGGACGAGTTCACCGGACGGCTCGAAGCCCCGGAAACCGTGGAGATCCGCCCGCGCGTTTCCGGCCAGATCGATCAGGTAACCTTCACTGAAGGTGCACTGGTCAAGAAAGGCGACCTGCTGTTCCAGATCGACCCACGGCCCTACCAGGCTGAAGTCCACCGCCTCGAAGCCCAACTGCAGCAAGCCCGCGCCACAGCCAACCGCACCGCCAACGAAGCCGAACGTGGCAAGCGCCTGCTGACCAGCAACGCGATTTCCACTGAACTGGCCGACACCCGTACCAGCACCGCCCAGGAAGCCAAGGCCGCGGTCGACGCGACCCAGGCCCAATTGGATCTGGCCAGGCTGAATCTGAGCTTCACCCGCGTCACCGCCCCGATCAGCGGCCGCGTCAGTCGCGCCGAGATCACCGCCGGCAACATCGTCAGCGCCGATGTCACGCCGCTGACCAGCGTGGTCTCCACCGATAAGGTCTACGCCTACTTCGACGCCGACGAGCGGGTCTACCTCAAGTACACCCAACTGGCTCGCCAGGGCAAACGTGGCCAGACCACTCCGGTGTACCTGGGCCTGTCCAACGAGACCGGCAATCCGCACCTGGGCCAGATGAACTTCGTCGACAACCAGGTCAACCCACGCACCGGCACCATTCGTGGCCGTGCGGTGTTCGATAACAGCGACGGCAGCTTCACCCCCGGCCTCTATGCACGCCTGAAACTGGTCGGCAGCGGCACCTACGACGCCGTACTGATCAACGACGAAGCAGTCGGCACCGATCTGGGCAAGAAGTTCGTGCTGGTGCTGGATGCCGACAAGAACACGGCCTATCGCACCGTCGAGCTGGGTCCGAAGATCGAAGGCTTGCGCATCGTGCGCAGCGGGCTGAACAAGGACGACACCATCATCGTCAAGGGCCTGCAACGCGTGCGTCCTGGCTCGCCAGTGGATCCTGAAGTGATCCCGATGGCCAGCAAGGAAACCCTCGCCGCCCTGGCACAACAACGACAAGCCCTGGAAGCCAGCAACCTGTCGCAGGTCGCCCCGGCCAAGGCCGCCGCGCCCCAGGCAAACAAGCTGGCCGCAGCGACTCCACGCGGTTAAGGGATACACACGATGAATTTTTCCCAGTTCTTCATATCAAGACCGATCTTCGCGGCCGTGCTGTCGCTGTTGATCCTGATCGCCGGCGCCATCTCGCTGTTCCAGTTGCCGATCAGTGAATACCCGGAAGTGGTCCCGCCGACCGTGGTCGTGCGTGCCAACTTCCCCGGCGCCAACCCCAAGGTGATCGGCGAAACCGTGGCCGCGCCACTGGAGCAGGCGATTACCGGCGTCGAGAACATGCTGTACATGTCTTCGCAGTCGACCGCCGACGGCAAACTGACCCTGACCATCACCTTCGCCCTGGGCACCGACCTGGACAACGCGCAGGTGCAGGTTCAGAACCGCGTGACCCGCACCGAGCCCAAGCTGCCGGCCGAAGTGACCCGAATCGGTATCACCGTCGACAAGGCCTCGCCCGACCTGACCATGGTCGTGCACTTGACCTCGCCGGACCAGCGTTACGACATGCTCTACCTGTCCAACTATGCCTTGCTCAACATCAAGGATGAGCTGGCGCGCCTGGGCGGTGTCGGCGACGTGCAACTGTTCGGCATGGGCGACTACTCCCTGCGGGTCTGGCTCGACCCGAACAAGACGGCTTCACGCAACCTGACCGCCACCGATGTGGTCAATGCCATCCGCGAACAGAACCGTCAGGTTGCCGCCGGCCAGTTGGGTGCACCGCCCGCGCCGAACGCCACCAGTTTCCAGATGTCGATCAACGCCCAGGGCCGTCTGGTTACCGAGGAAGAGTTCGAGAACATCGTGATTCGTGCTGGTGACGACGGGGAAATCACCCGCCTGAAGGACATCGCCCGGGTCGAACTCGGCTCCAGCCAGTACGCCCTGCGCTCGCTGCTGAACAACCAGCCGGCAGTGGCGATCCCGATCTTCCAGCGCCCAGGCTCCAATGCCATCGAGATTTCCAACGAAGTCCGGGCAAAAATGGATGAACTGAAGAAGGATTTCCCCCAGGGCATGGACTACAGCATCGTCTATGACCCGACCATCTTCGTCCGTGGCTCCATCGAGGCAGTGATTCACACCCTGTTCGAAGCCCTGATACTGGTGGTGCTGGTGGTGATCCTGTTCCTGCAGACCTGGCGCGCCTCTATTATTCCGCTGGTGGCCGTTCCGGTCTCGCTGATCGGCACCTTCGCGGTCATGCATCTGTTCGGCTTCTCGTTCAATGCCCTGTCGCTGTTCGGTCTGGTTCTGGCGATCGGTATCGTGGTGGACGACGCCATCGTGGTGGTGGAGAACGTCGAGCGCAACATCGGCCTTGGCCTCAGTCCGGTGGAAGCCACCAAGCGCGCCATGCGTGAGGTGACCGGCCCGATCATCGCCACGGCGCTGGTGCTCTGCGCAGTGTTCGTCCCGGCGGCGTTCATTTCCGGCCTGACCGGCCAGTTCTACAAACAGTTCGCCCTGACCATCGCCATTTCGACCGTGATTTCGGCGTTCAACTCGTTGACCCTGTCGCCGGCCCTGGCTGCGGTGCTGCTCAAGGATCACCACGCACCCAAGGACCGTTTCTCCAAGGTGCTCGACGCGCTGCTTGGCGGCTGGCTGTTCCGTCCGTTCAACCGTTTCTTCGACCGCGCCAGCCATGGTTATGTCGGCGCCGTCGCCCGTGTCATCCGCGTCAGCGGCGTGGCGCTGGTGCTCTATGCCGGCCTGATCGTGCTGACCTGGCTCGGCTTCTCGACCACCCCGACCGGTTTCGTGCCCGGCCAGGACAAGCAGTACCTGGTGGCCTTCGCCCAACTGCCGGACGCGGCGAGCCTGGACCGTACCGAAGACGTCATCAAGCGCATGTCCGACCTGGCCCTGAAACAGCCCGGCGTGGAAAGCGCGGTGGCCTTCCCCGGCCTGTCGATCAACGGCTTCACCAACAGTCCGAACGCCGGCATCGTGTTCGTCACCCTCAAACCGTTCGACGAGCGCAAGGACCCGAGCGAGTCGGCCGGCGCTATCGCCGGGGCCTTGAACGGCAAGTTCGCCGGGATCCAGGAAGCCTACATGGCGATCTTCCCACCGCCGCCGGTACAAGGCCTGGGCACCATCGGTGGTTTCCGCCTGCAGATCGAGGACCGGGGCAACCTGGGCTACGACGAGCTGTACAAGGAAACCATGAACATCATCAACAAAAGCCGCAGCGTCCCGGAACTGGCGAATCTGTTCACCAGCTACACCGTCAACGTGCCGCAGGTCGACGCAGCCATCGACCGCGAGAAGGCCAAGACACACGGTGTGGCCGTCAGTGACATCTTCGACACCCTGCAGATCTACCTGGGTTCGCTGTATGCCAACGACTTCAACCGCTTCGGCCGTACCTATCAGGTCAACGTCCAGGCCGAACAGCAGTTCCGCCTCGAATCCGACCAGATCGGCCAGTTGAAGGTGCGCAACAACAAGGGCGAGATGATCCCGCTGGCGACCTTCATCAAGGTCAGCGATACCTCGGGGCCGGACCGCGTGATGCACTACAACGGCTTCATCACCGCCGAAATCAACGGTGCAGCGGCACCGGGCTACAGCTCCGGCCAGGCCCAGGTGGCGATCGAGAAACTGCTCAAAGACGAACTGCCCAACGGCATGACCTACGAGTGGACCGACCTGACCTACCAGCAGATCCTCTCGGGCAACACCGCGTTGCTGGTGTTCCCCCTCTGCGTACTGCTGGCGTTCCTGGTCCTGGCGGCCCTGTATGAAAGCTGGAGCCTGCCGCTGGCGGTGATCCTGATCGTACCGATGACCCTGCTGTCGGCGATTGCCGGGGTGATCCTGTCCGGTGGCGACAACAACATCTTCACCCAGATCGGCCTGATCGTACTGGTCGGCCTGGCGTGCAAGAACGCGATCCTCATCGTCGAGTTCGCCAAGGACAAGCAGGAAGAAGGTCTCGACCCGCTGAGCGCGGTACTGGAAGCCTGCCGCCTGCGTCTGCGGCCGATCCTGATGACCTCGGTGGCGTTCATCATGGGTGTGGTCCCCCTGGTGTTCTCCAGCGGTGCCGGTGCCGAGATGCGTCATGCCATGGGTGTGGCGGTGTTCTCCGGGATGCTCGGCGTGACCTTCTTCGGTCTGCTGCTGACCCCTGTGTTCTATGTATTGATCCGCCGCTTCGTCGAGCGTGGCGAAGCGCGCAAGGCCGAACGGGCCCTCAAGCTGGAGGCGCAACAATGAGCAGTATGAAGGCCTTTGTGCCGAGCCTGCTGGTACTGGCGCTGAGTGCCTGTGCCGTCGGCCCGGACTACAAGACTCCCGACACCCCGGCGGCGAAGATCACTGCCGCCAGCGATGAAAGTGCTGCGCAGAAGAACTTCGACCGCGCACGCTTCGAGGGTGTCTGGTGGCAACAGTTCGACGATCCGACCCTCAACCAGTTGGTGACCCAGTCCCTGAGCGGCAACCGTGACCTGCGTGTCGCCTTCGCCCGCCTGAAGGCGGCGCGGGCGATCCGCGATGACGCCAGCGACGATGCGATGCCAACCATCACCAGCCGGGCCAGCGCCAATCTCGGCAAGGGCCAGGTGCCGGGCCAAACCGAAAGCCGGGTCAATAGCGAGCGCTATGACCTGGGGCTGGACATGGCCTGGGAAGTCGACCTGTTCGGCCGCATCCAGCGCAACCTGGAGGCCGCCGACGCCGACCAGCAGGCAGCCGAAGCCGACCTGTACCAGTTGCAGGTGACGATGATCGCCGAACTGGTGGATGCCTACGGACAACTGCGCGGCGCACAACTGCGGGAAAAGATTGCCCTGGCCAACCTGAAGAACCAGCAGGAGTCCAAGGGCATCACCGAAAGCCTGCGCGACGCCGGGGTCGGCGACCAGCTCGACGTGGTCCGTGCCGATGCCCGCCTGGCGGCGGTCGAAGCCAGCGTGCCGCAACTGCAGGCCGAACAGGCCCGGCAGAAAAACCGTATAGCTACCCTGCTCGGCGAACGCCCGGACAGTCTGACGGTGGACTTGGGTCCCAAGGACCTGCCAGCGATTGCCAAGGCCCTGGCCATTGGCAATCCGGGCGAACTGCTGCAACGCCGTCCGGACATCCTCAGTGCCGAACGCAAGCTGGCCGCCGCCACCGCGCGAATCGGCGTGGCCAAGGCCGACCTGTTCCCACGGGTCAGCCTCAGCGGCTTCCTCGGTTTTACCGCCGGGCGTGGTTCGCAGATCGGCTCGTCAGCGGCCAACGCCTGGGCCCTGGGCCCGAGCATCACCTGGCCGGCGTTCAACCTGGGCAGCGTGCGGGCGCGCCTGCGCGGTGCCAATGCCGAAGCTGAAGGTGCCTTGGCGACCTACGAGCAACAAGTGCTGTTGGCACTGGAGGAATCGCAGAACGCCTTTACCGACTACGGCAAGCGCCAGCAGCGGCTGGTCTCGCTGATTCGCCAGAGCGAATCGAGCCGTGCCGCCGCTGACCTGGCCGCGATCCGCTATCGCGAAGGCAGCGTCGACTTCCTGGTCCTGCTCGACGCCCAGCGCGAGCGCCTGGCAGCCGAAGACAGCCAGGCCCAGGCCGAGGTCGACCTGTATCGCGGCATCGTCGCGATCTACAAGGCTCTGGGGGGCGGCTTCGCGCCGCAGACCGTCGCCAGCAACTGATTCGAACTCTCCCGGCTGGATGCCCCTCCAACCGATTTGGCCCCGCAGCCCTTGGCTTGCGGGGCTTTTTTTCGTCGATGAATAACGCCCGGAGATAGCGTTACAGGATATTTCATCAGCTCCGAAATGCTCTAACGAACTGTCATTTCTGACAGTTACCGGCGAAGCAGGCTGTGAGTACGGTAAGTACGCGCATAGATCGTGCGCTCACTCATCGCAAGGAGAAGCGTCATGAAACTCCCCTCTCGTCTTGTCACTTCGCTAGGCCTGGCTATCGCCGGCGCCAACCTGGCCATGACGGCGCAGGCTGCCATATGGACCGATAACATCACCAACGCCACGTTTTTCGATACCCGACTGACCTCTGGCACCGATTACCATTTTTTTGTTGGCGTGGGTCAAAGCACAGACTTCACCCCCCGGGCCCTCTGGGATACCGCCTCTGGCGGGGCGACGGCCCTGCCTTCCTTGTACGCCTCCGCCAGTGGAGTGGAAGCGAGCTGCACCGCCGATGCGGTCAATAACGCGCCGATCAGCACCGCCGTGATCATCGGCGCCTGCGAAGACACCAACGAAGACAGCCAGGCTGTCGTGTGGCATGGCAACAACCTCACCGCGCGCCCCCTGCTGCTGCAACCGCTGCCCATTCTCGCCGGGCTGCGCCTGGTACCCGACGTACAGACGGAGGCCGCTGCGGTCAACCTGGCAGGTGTCGTGACGGGCATCAGCATCAGTCCCACGGGTGAAACCACTCCGGTGCTCTGGACCTCTGCAGGGGCGGCGAACAGCCTGCTGCCGCCGCTGCTCGGCTCGGTCACCAACTGCAACGTCGCGGATATCAATGACGCGGCAACCCCCTCGATCATCGGCAATTGCCCTGCGGGGGCCGGAGGCCAGGGGAAAAACCAGGCCGTGCTCTGGGCCAATGCCAGCACCGGCTATAGCGCGTTGCCCGTGCCCAGCGGGGCCAGTTACTGTGTGGCCAGTGCAATCAATGCCAGCGGAAAAATCCTCGGCACCTGCTATTACAATGGCGGTGGCAGCGGCACTCCGAATACCTATAAAACCGTGCAATGGGCCGCCGGCGGTGCCAGCGCGCCAACGGTGCTGTTGACCATCAACAGCAGCACCTCGCTGCGTAACTCCGGGATAGCCATGAACGCCTCGGGGCAGATCACCGGCAACCGGATTAAATCCGGAGGCTTTACCACGGCCTTCTTCTGGGATCCCGCAACCGGTACCAACGCGACCCCGATCGCCCCCTTGCCAGGCAGTTCGAAAGGCACCGCCAAGGCAATTTCCAACAACGGCGTCGTCGTCGGTTGCAGTGAGGTCAATGGTCTGAGTGAAGCCTTTGCCTTCCATAGCGTCGGCGGTGCTCTGGTCGCAATCAGCCCCCTGGGCGCCGGTGGCAACGACTGTGCCGACACCATTTCTCCCAATGGCGCCTATGTCGCCGGCGTCAGCGAAGACGCCAGCATCAGCCAGCAGGGAGACGGCGTGATCACCAACACGCCCTAGGGCGAGCACGTGAAGGGTTCAGGGCTTCCACCGAAGCGTATGGGTTTGATCCAGAGGGATACTGAAATGACTGCTATCGTTCTTTCGCCGTCGGCCTGTTCCACGGAAAAAAAAGCGACGTACTCCTTGTGCCCCCCAAAGGGGCTTGCATTGGCCTTGCTGATTGCCGCGGGGACTATCTGCCCGCTGATCGCGACATCCAGCCAGGCCGCTCCCGCCTGCCGCTATACGTGCAACAGTAACGTGCCCACCAGACCCGCAGGTTACTCTCCGGGGTTCAATGCCGGGTACGACAGAGGCTATGCAGCAGGTTACGCAGCCGGCCGCCATCAATATGCCGCGGACTATAATGCGGGCTACAACTACGGCTTCTCGGCGGGTTACAGCAACGGTTACGCCGCGAACAAGCCACCTTATCGCCCGGTCCGTTATTAAGACCGGTCGAGTGGGTTACAACCATGGCGCCGACGGCGACTGGGCGGTCGCGCCCTGCAAGTAACACTCGTTGCTGTCGGCCCCTGGTGTATCAGCGGGAACGAACTCCACCTGGAATTCCAACCATGGATCTCCAGCGGGTGCCGCCGATAGATAGGCTCGATCAAGCTGTCGGGCAGAGCGATTGGACAAGCCGCCTCCCCGACTTCTAGTCTGGAACTGCGTACCCCCCGCGCTGCTGCCAGTCCCTGCCCATGATCGTGCGTCCAAAGCCGAACCTTACCGCCATCCTGTTTTCCCTCAAAGGCTCCATCGCCCGCCGTATCGCCTTGCGCTGCCTGGTGGTGACCCTCCTCGCCGCAGTCATCGTGCTGGTGGAAACCGCACACCCGGAGTTTTTCTCCAAGGTCAACGCAACGCCCTTCACCCTGCTCGGCCTGTCGCTGTCGATCTTCATGAGCTTTCGCAACAACGCCTGTTATGACCGCTGGTGGGAAGGCCGCAAGCAACTGGGGCAGATGATCATCGATACCCGCTCGCTGATCCGCGAAAGCCAGGTGCTCGGCGACGGGCCGCAACGTACGGCGTTGCTGCGCGAACTCTGCGGCTTTGCCCACGGGCTGATCGCCCGTCTGCGCCAGGAAGACGAGTGCCAGGCCATCCGGCCCTGGCAACAGGACACGCCGAGCCCCGGACACCCGAACGCCACGGATCAAGTGCTGCAGCGCATCGGCATCCGCTGCCAGGACATGGTGAAACAGGGCCTGATCAGTGAGTGGCGCTATACGCTGTTCTCCTCGCTGCTGCTCAGCCTCAGCCAGGTCCAGGCCAGTTGCGAACGGATCAAGCAGACACCACTGCCCTTCCCCTACAACCTGCTGCTGCACCGGACCATCTACCTGTTCTGCATCCTCCTGCCCTTCGCCATGGCCGAACCGCTGGGTTGGCTGACGCCGATCTTCACCGCGATCGTGAGCTATACCTTTCTTGGCCTGGACGAGATCGGTGACGATCTGGAAGACCCGTTCGGCTTCGATGAAAATGATCTGCCCTGCAGCGCGATTCTGCGCACCGTGGAGCGCGAGGTCCTTGCCAGTCTGGACCACACCGATCTGCCGCCACCGCTGGCGCCAGTGGAATACGTGCTGAGTTAGGCGGCGGGTTTGACTCCAGGACGCGGCTGACCGAAGCTTGCCATCCAACGAAAGCTCGCCAGCTCACGGACCCAGCATGACGAAGCCCCGCCGCTACCTGCTTACCAGCCTGTTGTTAGTGCTCGCCCTCGGCCTTGTCTGGCATCTGATGCCCGGCAAGCTGGCCAACCCCCAGGCGCCTCACGTCAATTACGGTCAGGCGCTCAAGCAGGCTCACAATGGTCTGCCCGGGGCCGCGCGGGTGCTCTATCAGCAGTTGGCGCGCACCGACCTGTCGGACACCCGCCGGGCCACCCTGCATGCCGAGTTGCCCAACTACCCCAGCCCACGCGCCTTGAAACTGGCCGACACGGACCTGCAAAACCCCTCGGCACTGGTGCGCGAAGCGGCGATCCAGAGCGTGGTCGGACTGGTTCCCGGAGCCCAGCGCAGCCTGCTGCTCGGGCCGGTGCTGGAGGACCGCGAACAGGCGGTGCGTTTCGCAGCGGCCAACGCCATGCTCGGCCTGTCGCCGGATGACCAGGGCTTGTATTTCGGCCCGTTGCAGCAGGTGGTCGAGGAATACGAACGCACCCTCAAGGCTCAACCGGAAAACGCCGAAGCGCAGTTCCAACTGGCGCGCCTGTACCTGCACGAAGGCCAGTTGGATGAGGCGCAGCAGTCCCTCGAACAGGTCTCGCGACTGGAACCGAACAATCTCAAGGCAGTGGTGGCCCAGGTTGAATTGCTGGACAAACGCAACCAGCCCGATCAGGCCCGGCAATTACTCGCCAGGCAGTTGGAAGTACAGCCGCAGTCGGCCTATCTTCAACACGCGCTGGGCGTCTGGCTGCTACACCACGGCCAGAGCGAATACGCCCTGCTGAGCCTGGCAAAAGCCGTGGAACTGGAGCCGGACAACACCGAATACCGCTACAAGCTCGCCACCACCCTGCACGATCTCGACCAGCTTGAAGCCGCCCAGCGCCAGTTGGAGGAGTTGGTTCAGCGTCATCCGGCAAACCGCAAGGCCCGGGTGTTGCTGATTGGCTACTGGAAGGAAAGTGGACAGCTACAGAATGTGCAGATTCTGCTGGCGCAGTTGGAGCAGCAGAATCCGGATGATCCGGCGTTACAGCAAGGGCTGTAACCTCCATGTGGAGGGCTGCCTTCGACGGATCGCCAGCAAGTCGGCGCCGACAAGTGCGGTGAAATTGGGAACCGTGGCCTGCGCGAGCGGTCCAGTAACAGTATCCCCAGCCAAAAGAGCCTCTGGAATTGACGACACCCTCTGACTCCATCACCGCCAAGGCGGCCACCGGTATCGACGGCCTGGACGACATTCTTTCCGGCGGCCTGTCCCGTGGTCATGTGTTCCTGCTCGAAGGCGAACCCGGTACCGGCAAGACCACCGTCGCCCTGCAGTTTCTCATGGCGGGCGCCGAAGCCGGCGAGCGCTCGCTGTACATCACCCTCTCGGAAACCGAGCAGGAACTGCGCCAGGGCGCCCGTTCCCACGGCTGGGAACTGGATCACAACATTGCCATCTTCGAGCTGACGCCCCCGGAAAACCTGCTCGATGCCGATCACCAGCAAAGTCTGCTGCACTCCTCGGACCTGGAACTGGGCGAGGCCACCCGGCAGATCTTCGAAGCGGTGGAACGGATCAAGCCGACCCGCGTGGTGCTCGACAGTCTTTCCGAGATTCGGTTGCTGGCCCAAAGCTCGCTGCGCTACCGCCGGCAGATCCTGGCGATCAAGCATTACTTCGTCCGTTATGAGGCCACGGTCCTGCTGCTCGATGACCTGACCAACGAATCCCTCGACAAGACCGTGCACAGTGTCGCCCACGGCGTCATCCGGCTCGAGGAGCTGGCGCCCAGCTACGGCGCCGAACGGCGTCGGGTTCGGGTGGTGAAATACCGGGGACAGAAGTACCGGGGCGGTTACCATGATTTCACCATCGGCAACGACGGCATCCATGTGTTCCCACGCCTGGTGGCGGCCGAACACCGTGGCGAATATCTGCGTCAGCAACTGAGCAGCGGCATCGGCGAGATGGATGCCCTGCTCGGCGGCGGCATCGAAACCGGCTCCAGCAGCCTGATCCTCGGTCCGGCTGGTACCGGCAAGACACTCATTGCGATGATCTTCGCTGCCGCGGCAGTGGCCCGTGGCGAAAAGGCCGCGCTGTTCATCTTTGACGAAGAACTGGGCCTGCTGCACGAGCGCATGAAACACCTCGGCATCGATCTGGCGGCCCTGCAAGCCACCGGCAACTTGTGGATCGAACAGGTCGACGCCGCCGAACTGTCGCCTGGCGAGTTCTCCCATCGGGTCCGGCGTTGCGTGGATGAAGGCAATATCAAGACCGTGGTCATCGACAGCATCAACGGTTACCAGACCGCCATGCCGGAAGAGAACGCGCTGATCCTGCACGTTCACGAACTGTTGCTGTATCTCAATCGCCGAGGCGCCGCGACCTTCATTACCGTCGCCCAGCATGGCCTGGTCGGCGACATGCAGGCCCCCGTAGAGATCACCTACCTGGCCGATACGGTGATCCTGCTGCGTTACTTCGAGGCCCTGGGCAAGGTCCGCCGGGCGATTTCGATCATCAAGAAACGCACCGGCCCCCATGAGTCGACCATTCGTGAATACCGCATCGGCGAAACAGGCATGACCATCGGTAAACCGCTGGACGCCTTCCAGGGCGTGTTGCGTGGCGTACCGACCTACCTCGGCGAGGCCCTGCCACTGCTCAAGGATGAGGGCTTGTGAACCATTCGCATGAGGTTTCCGAACGGGCGATCATCCTGGCGCCCTGGGGCCGTGACAGCCAGATCGCCCGGAGGATCCTCGAGGAAGCCGGCTTCTGCGGGGTGGTGACGGAAAATCTGTCTTCGTTGTGCCTTGAACTGGAGCGCGGCGCCGGTCTGGCGATCATCAGTGCCGAAGCGCTGCAAGCCATCGACCTCGACCCACTGCTGCAGTATCTGCAGCAGCAACCGTCCTGGTCAGACCTGCCTATCGTGCTACTGACCCACCACGGACGTCCGGAACGACCCACCACCTTTCGGGTCGGCAGCCAACTGGGCAATGTCACCTTTCTCGAACGGCCCTTCCACCCGGCCACCCTGATCAGTCTGGTGACCTCGGCCATTCGCGGTCGAAGGCGACAATACGAAGCCCGTGATCGCCTGGTCGACCTGAGCCAGAGCGAACAACGGCTCAAGGAAACCCTGGAGACCCTTGAGCAACAGGTAGAAGAACGCACCACGCAGTTGCGGCACAACGAAGAGGCCCTGCGCCAATCGCAGAAAATGGAAGCGGTGGGGCAACTGACCGGTGGCATCGCCCACGACTTCAACAACATGCTGACCGGGATCATCGGCAGCCTCGAACTGCTCAAGCGCCGGCTGGCCCGTGGGCGTCTGGAAGACCTCGAAAGCCTCATCGATCTCGGCGTCACCTCGGCCAACCGTGCCGCCGGCCTGACCCATCGGCTGCTGGCATTTTCTCGCCGGCAGTCGCTGGACTCCAAGCCGGTGAACATGAACGAGCTGGTCAAGTCCATGGGCGAACTGCTGCATCGCAGCCTGAATGAAAGCATCGAACTGCGCATGGACCTGGCCCCGGCACTGTGGACCGCCGAAGCCGATCCCAATCAACTGGAAAGCGCCCTGCTCAACCTCGTGCTCAATGCCCGCGACGCCATGCCGGAGGGCGGTCAGTTGCTGGTCAGTACGTCGAATCAGGTGCTGGACCTGGCCTTCACGCAATCCCAGGGGCGCCTGGAGCCGGGCGACTATGTGCTGCTGCAGGTCCGCGACACCGGCTGCGGCATGCCGGAGAATATTATCAGCCGGGTCTTCGATCCGTTCTTCACCACCAAGCCGATCGGCCAGGGCACTGGCCTGGGGCTGTCGATGATCTATGGTTTCAGCAAGCAGTCCCACGGGCATGTCTGTATCGACAGCACGGTCGACCAAGGCACCTCGGTCAACCTGTATCTGCCGCGCTACAGCGGTGAGCCGATACTCCAGGACGACTCATTGCAACTGTTGCCGTCTTCCCAGGCCGCCGAAGGCGAAACAGTGCTGATCGTCGAGGACGACCCGGCAGTACGGGCGCTGGTGCGCGATGTCTTGAGCGAGCTGGGCTATCAGTTCGTCGAGGCCGAGGACGGCAATGCCGCCGTGCCGGTACTCGAATCCAGCCAACGCATCGATCTGCTGATCAGCGATGTCGGCCTGCCTGGGATGAACGGCCGGCAACTGGCGGAAATCGGCCGCCAACTAAGGCCAGGGCTCAAGGTGCTGTTCATCACCGGCTATGCCGAACACGCGGCGGTGCGTGGCGGCTTTCTCGACACGGGCATGCAGATGATCACCAAACCCTTCAACCTGGACCTGCTGACGGCCAGGGTCCGGGAAATGATCAACGCTTGAGTCAGGCCAGCAGGCGCTGGATCTGCTCCTGCAAGGTATCGAGGTCGAAGGGCTTGGCCAGGATCGGCGCCTTGCGGGTGATCGGGCTGTCCGTTTCGAGAATTTCCGCCGGATAACCGCTGATGAAGATCACCTTCAGATCCGGACGCAACTTGACCGCCGGTTCGGCGATATCGACCCCGGAAATCCCGCCGGGCAAGCGGAAGTCGGTGACCATCAGGTCCAGGTTGGGCTTGGTCGCCAGGATCTCGAAGGCCTGCTCGCCGTTTTCGGCCTGCAGCACTCGATAGCCCACACTGGACAAATACGCCGACAGCACCATCAGGATCGACGGATCATCTTCGACGATCAGCACGACGTCTTGTGCATCTTCACTCATGGAAAACCTTCATTCTCAAAATTCTGCCCATACGACCACCAGCTCAGCCGGAGGTTGCGTCGGTGTGCCGGGTTTCCTGCAATGGCAGGCGAACAGAGAAGGTCGAACCCTCACCCAGCTTGCTGCTGACCGTGATGGTACCGCCATGGGCGGTTACGATCTGCTCGGAAATGAACAGGCCCAAGCCCAGTCCGGCACTCGAATGCCCAGCCGCAACGCGCTCGAACTGCAGGAAAATCCGTTTCTGGTTGTCCTCGCTGATGCCGATGCCGCGATCACGGACCTCGATACACGCCTGATCGTCGTCGCGGTACACGCGGACATCGATCGGGCTTTTGGCACCGTAGCGTACGGCGTTGGTCAGCAGGTTGGAAATCACCTGCTCGATCCGGAACTCATCCCAATGGCCCTCCAGTGGCCCGCTCGTCTCATAGCTGAGCGTCGACTCGGCGGCCTGGATCTGGGGCGCGAAACCTTCCAGCAATTTGCTCACCAACTGCGACAGATCGAAACGGCTCGGCCGGATCGACAGCTTGCCGGTACGGATACGCGACACGTCGAGCATGTCTTCGATCAGCCGGATCAGGCTCTTGATCTGCCGTTCGTCACGCTCGACCATGGCATTCATCTTGTCGAGGCTGAACGCCGCCGCGTTGTTACGGGCCAGGTGCATCTTGCGCAGTTGGGTCTCGAGGATCAGCCCATTGAGCGGTGTGCGTACCTCGTGGGAAACGATCGACATGAAATCGTCGCGCATGCGCACCGCACGCTGCAACTCCTGCTGCGTGGCCTGCAACTCCCTGAGCAGCGCCTCCTGCTCGCGCCGGCTCTGCTCCAGGGCCTCGACCTGCTGTTTCATGGCCTTGCTCTGGCGATAGAGATCGACGAATACATTGACCTTGCTTTTCACCGCGTGGGTATCGAGGGGTTTGTAGAGAAAGTCCACGGCCCCGCTTTCATAGCCCTTGAAGGCGTAGTTGAGTTCCCGTCCACCGGCGCTGACAAACACGATGGGAATATTCTTGGTCTTTTCGGTGCCACGCATCAGTTCAGCCAGCTCGAAACCGTTCATGCCCGGCATCTGCACGTCGAGAATCGCCATGGCGAACTCGTGCTGCAGCAGCAGCGACAGAGCCTCGTCGGCGCAAAGGGCCTTGTAGACAATGCGGTCTTCACGCTTGATCAGCGCTTCCAGCGCCAGCAAATTTTCCGGCAGATCGTCGACGATCAGCAATTTGGCCTGGATTGTACTTAACATGCGATTCGTTCCAGCTCGACAAGCAGGCGGCCAATGCCGCGAAGAGGGAGGATGTAGTCGGGTACGTGTAACGCGAGTGCTGCCTCGGGCATGGTGGCTATCCGCGCCTCGCGCGGGTCCTGCACCACGGTCAGGCCGCCCAGGGCCTTGACCTGGGCAAGGCCCTGGGCACCGTCCTGGTTGGCCCCGGTCAACAGGATCGCCAACAGGCTCGAACCGTAGGCATCGGCGGCAGACTCGAACAGATAATCGATGGAAGGCCTCGAATGGTGCACCCGCGCCTCGCAACTGAAAGAAAAACTGCGGTCCCGTTCCACCGACAGGTGATAGCCGGGCGCCGCGAAATAAAAGCTTCCGGGGCTGATCGACTCCTTGTCGGCCGCCTCCTTGACCGGCATCGACAAGCGATGGGAAAAAACCTCGGCCAAGCGGCTCTGACGCTCCTCGGGCAGATGCAGCACGGCAATGATCGGCAGGCTGAAACCGTTCGGCAATTCACTGAATACCGTCAGCAACGCCTCGACGCCGCCTGCCGAAGCGCCCACGGCGATGGCTTCCAGACGTTGTCGCTGATTGAATTCAGGAGTCTGTTGGTTCATAGCTTGCGATAGATCCGCTCTTGCTTGACCAGGGGTTCGAATTGCCTGCCAAAAGATGAAAAATCCAACGTTTCCTTGCTGCCCAGCACCAGGAACCCCCGGTGGCAGAGCGACTCGTGAAACAGACCAAAGGCTCGATCTTGAAGCTTTTTGTTGAAATAAATCAATACGTTACGACATGAAATTAATTGAGTTTCAGAGAATACGCTGTCGGTCGCCAGACTGTGATCGGCAAAGGTCACGTTTTCACGCAGCGTCTTGTCGAAGATCGCGTAGCCGTAAGCCGCCGTGTAGTACTCGGAAAATTCCCGTTGCCCACCGGCCTGCAGGTAATTCTGGGTATAGGCCCGCACGTTATCCAGTGAAAATATTCCCTGCTTGGCTTTATCCAGAGAGCTGGGGTTGATGTCGGTGGCATAGATGATGGTACGGTCGAGCAGGCCTTCCTCACGCAACAGGATCGCCATCGAATACACCTCTTCGCCGGTGCTGCAACCGGCGATCCAGATCTTGATCGACGGATAGGTCTTGAGCAGCGGCACCACTTCCTGGCGAATCGACAGGAAGTGACTGGGGTCGCGAAACATCTCGCTGACCGGAATGGTCAGGAACTGCAGCAACTGCATGAAGGCCGCAGGATCGTGCAATACCCGCTCCTGCAACGCCGACACGGTGGGGCAGTCGAACTGGCGCAGGGCATGGACGACCCGGCGCTTGATCGAGGCGCCGGAGTAGTCACGAAAGTCGTAGCTGTACTTGAGGTAGATCGCCTCGATCAACAGGCGCAATTCAATATCGAAATTCTGTTGCACTAGATCCTTTCCATTTTCGGTAACCACACGCGAATCAGCGAGAACAGTCGATCCAGGTCAATCGGCTTGGCCAGGTAGTCGTTGGCACCGGCCTGCAGACAGCGCTCCTGGTCGTCCTTCATCGCCTTGGCCGTCACCGCAATGATCGGCAGCTTGCGCCAGCGCGGATCCTTGCGGATTTCGAGGGTCGCTTCGTAGCCGTCCATTTCCGGCATCATCACATCCATCAGTACCAGATCGATGTCCTCGACTTCGTTGAGGCGTTCGATCGCCTCACGACCGTTACGGCCGATTTCGACGATGGCGCCCTTGTGCTCCAGGGCACTGGTGAGGGCAAAGATGTTGCGTACATCGTCATCGACCAGCAGGACCTTGCGGCCCTCGAAAACCTTGTCGCGGCTGCGCGCGGTCTTGAGCATGCGCTGGCGTTCATTGGACAACGTCGATTCGACTTTGTGCAGAAACAACGTCACTTCATCGAGCAGGCGCTCCGGCGAACGCGCGCCCTTGATGATGATCGAGCGCGAATACTTGCGCAGGTCAGCTTCTTCGTCACGGGTCAGGTTGCGTCCGGTGTAGACGATCACTGGCGGGAACGAGCGGATATCGTCCGTGGACATACGCTTGAGCAGCTCGTTGCCGAGCATGTCCGGCAATTTCAGATCGATAATCATGCAGTCATAGACATGCTCGCGCAACAGGTCCAGAGCCTCCTGGGCAAGCCCCACCGCAGTGATCTGAATGTCATCGTCGCCGATCAGCCGGGCAATGCTGTCACGCTGCAGGTCGTCGTCCTCGACCAGCAACACGCGCTTGACCTTCTGGGTCAGCTTGGCCTCGAGGCGGGAGAAGACTTCCTTGAGTTCCTCGCGCGTGGTCGGCTTGACCGCATAGCCCATGGCGCCCATGTGCATGGCGGCCTCGACGCGGTCTTCGACGGAAATCACATGCACCGGGATATGCCGGGTCGGCGCCAGCTCCTTGAGGCGCTGCAGCACGGTCAGCCCCGAATGATCGGGCAGGCGCATGTCCAGCAGGATCGCATCCGGAATGAACTGCGCAGCCAGTGCAAAGCCTTCATCGGCACCGTGCGCGACCAGGCACTGGTAGCCCAGCTCGTGGGCCAGGTCGTAGAGGATCTGGGCAAAGCTCGGTTCATCCTCGATCACCAGGATGCTGCGGGTTTCGAAAGGCGCCTTGTCGCGATCGTCGGCAAAGCGTTCGATCGGCGTATCGAGCGCCGCCGGCAGCTCTCTGCGCGGGCTGGGCACCAACGCCGGCAGCGCATGGGCTGCTGGCGGGACCAGCGGCGCATCACTGTGGGCCATGGTGTATTCGCGTGGCAACGCCAGGGTGAAGACACTCCCTTGGCCCGGTTCACTGGCGACACTGATCGAACCACCGAGCAGCGCCGCCAGGTCGCGGGAAATCGACAGACCCAGACCGGTGCCACCGTAACGCCGGTTAGTGGTGCCGTCGGCCTGGTGGAACGCCTCGAAGATGGTTGCGTGCTGTTCGGCGGCGATGCCGATGCCAGTATCGCGCACGCTGAAGACGATACCGACGCCGGGCCGACTGGAAACGGTCAGGTTGACCTGACCTTTCTCGGTGAACTTCACGGCGTTCGACAACAGGTTCTTGAGCACTTGCTCCAGGCGCTGGCGGTCGGTGAACAGCGTTTCGGGTGCGCCCTCCTCGATCAGTACACTGAATGCCAGGCCCTTGTCCTTGGCCAACGGCAGGAACAGATTGCCCAGACTTTCCACCAGCCGTGCCACGCTGGTGTTCTCCGGGCGGACTTCGAGCTTGCCCGCCTCGACCTTGGCGATGTCGAGAATGTCATTGATCAGGTTCAACAGGTCGTTGCCGGCGGAATAGATCGACTCGGCGAACTTGACCTGCTCGTCGGTGAGGTTTTCCTGAGGGTTTTCCGCAAGCAGCTTGGCCAGGATCAGCGAGCTGTTGAGCGGTGTGCGCAACTCATGGGACATGTTGGCGAGGAATTCGGACTTGTACTTGCTCGAACGCTGCAACTGCTCGGCACGCTCTTCGAGTTCGACCTGGGCCAGGTTCAGCTCACTGTTCTTGTGATCCAGGGCATCGCGCTGTTCGGCCAGTTGCTCGTTGCTCTGTTCCAATTCGGCCTGCTGGGTTTCCAGATGTGCCTGGGATTCCTTGAGCACCCGGGATTGTTCTTCCAGCTCTTCGTTGGCAGTCTTGAGTTCTTCCTGCTGGACCTGCAGCTCTTCGTTGAGTTGCTGGGTTTCGGCCAGGACTTCCTGCAGACGCTGACGGTAGCGGGCCGCCTCGATGGAGGTGCCGATGCTGCTGGCAAGCAGTTCCAGCAACTCGATATCGCGTTCGTCGAGGGCACGCAGGAAACCCAGCTCGATCACGCCATTGACCTGTCCGTCATTGGTGGTCGGTGCCACCAGCACGCTGCGCGGCAAACCTTCGCCAAGACCGGAGCTGACCTTGAAATAATCCTCCGGGACCTCGTCGAGGCGAATCAGCCGTGCCTGAGTCGCCACCTGACCGACCACCCCCTCGTCGCCGAAGACGTCCAGCCGTTGCTGTTCCTGTTCACGGGAAAAGCCATACGTGGCGATGCGCCTGAACCCACCATGCTCCTCACGCACATAGGCCGCGGCAACGACACTTCCCATATAGCGGGCACAGAATTGCAGGATATTGCGGCCCAGCGGGCCCAAGCCCAACTGACCGAGCATTTGCGAGGCCAGTTCGGTCTGGCCGCTACGCAACCATGCCTGCTTCTCGAGGTGCTCGGAACTCTTGAGCTGCAACGCGAGATTTTTCGCATAAGTATTTGAAAGATCTAATAAATTCTTTCTTCCCGTATAAGCCAGGAATGCACTCAGCCCCAGCACGAAGAACAGATAGATCCCGATCGTCCACAGGGTCGTGCGACTGACATCCTCGTTGCGAGCCAAGCGCAGCTGTTGCTCGGTCTGAATGGCATTTTCATATTCGCTGCGGATTTCGTCGGCCAGGCGCTTGCCACGCCCCGCCTTGACCGCTTCGCGGTAGTCGCCCTTGGCGCGCTGCAGATCGATCATCGATTGCGCGTATTCGGTCCAGGCATCCTGCAACGCTTCGATACGCCGGAAGCGATCGACCTGCTGCGGGTTGTCCGCCACCAGCTCCTGCAAGCCGCGTAGCCCTGCAACGATCTTCGGTTTGGCAACTTCATAGGGATCGAGAAAGTGCTCATCGCCGGTGATCAGGAAACCGCGCATGCCGGTTTCCAGGTCGACGGACAGCTTCATCGCTTCGTTGACGTTATTGATCACCCTATCCGTGTGCTGCACCCACTGGATCACCGAGAGCAGGTAAGTGATCAGAGAGACGAAAAACACCGCACTGAGCACACCCACCCCCAGCGGCAGGCTGACGTTGCGACTCAGGAGTTTGCGGAAGCTGTGCTCATCAACCGAAGACGGTGAATTCATTTCGGGCCCCGGAGGAAGTCTTGAAAATTAAGGAGTTTGCCGTAATTCTGAAAAAAAGATTCATCTTTCTCACAGCGTAGAAGGCATTTTCCGGCAGTGCACTGCCCAGCATCAACCAGACCCGCTATGCTGCCACACTTATACAGCCAATGTTTTTTGTATAAGAAAGAGAACGAGTAGCGCTTCGCCGCTGACCAATACGAGAGACAGGCAATCCTGTCCCGCCTTTATTTTTTGGGAAAACCATTATGTCTGCAGCCCGCTCCACCATCCTCGTTGTCGAAGACGACGCCATTGTCCGCATGCTGATTGTCGATGTGCTGGAGGAATTGGAGTTCACGGTGCTGGAAGCCGGTGACAGCGATTCAGCGCTGGAGATTCTCAATGACCGCACCACACCCATAGATCTGCTGATGACCGATGTCGGCCTGCCCGGCATGGATGGTCGTGACTTGGCGAAAACGGCACGACAGATGCGTCCAGACCTGTCGATTCTGTTTGCCAGCGGCTACGCCGAAAGCATCGAGGTACCCGAGGGAATGCAGGTGATCGGCAAGCCATTTTCTATCGATAAATTGAGAGATAAGATCAAAAGTATCATTTAATTAACTGTTTTTATTGAATTTTTTATTCTAGAAATCACTTTAAGTTGAGCTTTTCACCTGACATCAAACGCTGTCCTGTTTACATGTCGGCGCGTCTTGGGCTCAGTTGACGCACGGACGCGAGCATGCTTTCCTACCCGCCTGTTCTGGGTGCCCTTCACAGGGTGAAACGGGAAACCGGTGCGTCGGCTGATGCTTCATCATGCCTGACCAGTCCGGTGCTGCCCCCGCAACGGTAAGCGAGAGAAGCGTCAGATCCACTGTGCCATCACGGCATGGGAAGGCGACGCCAGAAGGTTCGAGCCATGCTGAACCCCTCGCGAGCCCGGAGACCGGCCCGGAAAATCGAATAACAAACCTGCGGTGGGCAGGCGCTGTTGAAACCTCCGGGCCCGACCCGCGAGGTTTTCTTGCGCTTGGCCGCCTGCTGACATTTCAGAGGGAGCGCCATGTCCATTACCGTCGCCAGCCATTCCGGCACCACCACATCGACCCTGAGCCAACGTCTCGTTGCCGCCATCGGCGCCAGCGTATTGGGCGTGTTGCTGGTGTATTTCGCCGGCTTCTCGCACATCGACGCCGTTCACAACGCAGCCCACGACACGCGCCACAGCGCAGCCTTCCCGTGCCACTGAGTCGCGAGCCGAGAACATTCCGATGATCAAGCGTATTGCTCAAACCGCGGGCTTCAGCGGACTGCTGGCCGCCCTGCTGCTGACCCTGCTGCAAAGCTTCTGGGTCGTACCGCTGATTCTCCAGGCGGAAACCTACGAGAAGGCACCGGCCAGCGAAGCCCATGAACACACCGGCGCCGCCATGGCCGGCCACAGTCATGAAGGCCACGCTGAAGAGGCATGGGAGCCGAAAGATGGCTGGCAGCGCGTGCTGTCCACCACCGGAGGCAATCTGGTGGTCGCGGTCGGTTTCGCCCTGATGCTCGCCGGCCTCTATACCTTGCGCGCGCCCAATCGCACCGCCCAGGGACTGCTGTGGGGACTGGCCGGTTACGCGACGTTCTGCCTGGCGCCAACCCTGGGCCTGCCACCGGAACTGCCCGGCACCGCAGCAGCGGACCTGCTGCAACGGCAGATCTGGTGGGCCAGCACTGCGGCGTCCACTGCAGTGGCCATTGCCCTGCTCGTCTTCGGTCGGCACTGGGCGCTGAAGTTGCTGGGCGTGGCGATTGTCGTGGTACCCCATGTGATCGGTGCACCGCAACCCGAGGTGCACTCCAGCCTGGCGCCGCAAGCACTGGAAGCGCAATTCAAGATCGCCTCGCAACTGACCAACGCGGTGTTCTGGCTAGCCCTGGGCCTGATCAGCGCCTGGCTGTTCCGCCGCAAGAACGACGCCCAATACCCGGCATGACAACGCTCCAGGCGAAACCAACCCTCGCGGCGGGTTTCGGTTGCCGGCAGGGCTGCGAGGCGTCCGTCCTGTTGCAGTTGCTGGAAAACGCCCTGCTGGCTCACCAAATCGATCTGGCGAGCCTCGCGGGCTTGGCCAGCATCGACGGGAAAAACGCTGAGCCGGGGCTGCTCGAACTGGCCCGGCGCCTGGAACTGCCGCTGGTGTTCTTCAGTGCCGCGGCCTTGCAACCTTATGAGCCGCGCCTGACCCACCGCTCCAGCCAGGCGTTCGCCCATACCGGCTGCCACGGTGTCGCCGAAAGTGCCGCACTGGCCCTGGCCGAACAGTTGGGCCAGGCACCGGCAAGCCTGCTGATTACCCGGCAGAAACATCCGCAGGCAATCTTCGCACTGGCCTGGACCGGGTAAAACCCTCGATAATCCCCTTTCCTGCATGAGCATCTTTCATGTCAGACACGAACTCGGCGCCTCAACCCCTCCCGGCGAGCACCGAGTACCCGGCAAGTACGACCGCGCACATTCCGTTCAGAGAAGCTTATGACCGTCTATTTCATCGGTGCCGGCCCCGGCGATCCGGAACTCATTACCGTCAAGGGCCAGCGCCTGATCCGCAGTTGCCCGGTCATAATCTACGCCGGCTCGCTGGTACCCACAGCGGTACTGGAAGGCCACAGCGCCGACCTGGTGATCAACAGCGCCGAACTGCACCTGGAACAGATCATCGACCTGATCAAGGCGGCCGATGCCCGCGGGCAGGATGTTGCCCGGGTACACTCCGGGGATCCCTCCCTGTACGGCGCCATTGGCGAGCAGATCCGCCATCTGCGCGAACTGGGCATCGCCCATGAGATCGTTCCCGGCGTCACCGCCACTGCGGCCTGCGCCGCCCTGCTCGGTGTTGAACTGACGCTGCCGGACATTTCCCAAAGCGTGATCCTGACCCGTTATGCCGACAAGACCGCAATGCCCGTCGGCGAAGAGCTGGCCGAGCTGGCTAGGCACCGGGCGACCATGGCGATCCACCTGGGGGTCAACCACCTGGCGAAAATCGTCGAGGAACTGCAACCCCACTACGGCGCGGACTGTCCGATCGCGGTGATCCACCGGGCCACCTGGCCCGACCAGGACTGGGTGCGGGGCACGCTGGCGGATATCCAGGCCAAGGTCGAGGCAAAGGGGTTTCGGCGCACTGCGCTGATACTGGTGGGACGGGTGCTGGCCAGCGATCACTTCAGCGAATCGTCGCTGTATCGCGCAGGCCATGCCCACCTGTATCGCCCCTGAGCACAAGGAGTAACGACCGATGTCCGAACAGGCATTTTCCGGGGCCAAGCTGGCGTTGATCTGCGGCGACCAGTTGCTGACCTACCTGCGCGACCAGAAGGACAGCATCCCCTACCCCGGTCACTGGGATTTTGCCGGCGGTGGACGAGAGGGCGAGGAAAGTCCGAGCGAATGTGCGCTGAGGGAGCTGGACGAGGAATTTTCCCTGCAGATCGACGCCGAACGCATCGAATGGGCCCGGCGTTATCCCAGCGTGACCCAGCCGGGCAGTCAGTCATGGTTTCTGGTGGGGCAACTGAGTGAGGCGGAAATCGCAACGATCCGCTTTGGCGACGAGGGACAATATTGGCGGATGATGCCGATTGCCGAGTACCTGGCGCATCCGCTGGGGGTGCCGTATCTCCAAGAGCGGTTGTGCGATTATCTGCGGGATCGGTGACGGACTTGAGGGCCTCTTCGCGGCGGCGCAATCAGCACAATTCTCCAGCCCATAAAAAAACGGTGCTCACGGGCACCGTTTTTTTTTGCGACTCAAGGCAGCGAACGCCCTGCTACCGGACTCAGTAGTAGGCGTTTTCTTTCTGCGTATGGTCGGTCACGTCGCGCACACCCTTGAGTTCGGGAATACGTTCGAGCAAGGTGCGCTCGATGCCTTCCTTCAAGGTCACGTCGGCCTGGCCGCAGCCCTGGCAACCACCGCCGAACTGCAGCACGGCAATGCCGTCTTCGACCACATCGATCAGGCTGACCTGACCGCCGTGGCTGGCCAGCCCCGGGTTGATCTCGGTTTGCAGGTAGTAGTTGATGCGTTCGTTGATCGGGCTGTCGGCGTTGACCATCGGTACCTTGGCGTTCGGTGCCTTGATGGTCAACTGGCCGCCCATGCGGTCGGTGGCGTAGTCGACCACCGCGTCATCGAGAAACGCCTCGCTGAACGAATCGATCCAGGCGGTGAAGCTCTTCAGCCCCAGCGCGGTGTCTTCGGGTTTTTCCTCGCCTGGCTTGCAGTAGGCGATGCAGGTTTCGGCGTACTGGGTGCCCGGCTGGGTAATGAAGATGCGGATGCCGATCCCTGGAGTATTCTGCTTCGACAGCAGGTCCGCCAGATAATCGTGGGCGGCATCGGTAATGGTTATGGCGCTCATGGAATCTCCTCACAGATTGCTGTCAGTCTACGCCAAATCGAGCCGTCGGACAAAGTCCTAGTATTTTTGTCGGAATAGCACTCCAAGCCATACACCGAAACCTGCCTACAGGTTCTCGTAGCGGTTCATGTCCAGAACGCCAGCATTCACCGGGTCGGTCTCGTTGAGGTAGGTCGTCAGGTCGTGGAAATAGAACCAGAACTGCGGATGGCTGCGGCGAATCCCCCAGCGCTGGACGATCTGCTCGAACCCGGCATTGTCCTTGACCTGCTCCATGGCATCGACGAACGCCGGCACCTGCTCGGCCGGCACGTTGAACATGAAGTTCGGGTAGCTGGTCAGCACGCCGGGGTAGATCGTCACGGTGTCCAGGCCCGGCTGGTAGCGATAGGCCTCGCCGAGCATGAACGCCACGTTGCTGTGGGCACGGTTGCGCAGCAGGCTGTAGATCTCGCGCTTGCCGTCACGGGTCTCGACCCGCAGCATCGTCGCCTCCGGCAACTGGTCGATCACCTTGAGCCCCGCTGCCGGACGCGAAGTCAGGCGACTGAGGGATTGTTCGGCATCCTGCAACGCCGGATCGATATTGGGACGCGAGCAGTAGGCGCCGTCACAGCGATTGATCGGGTCCGGATGGGCGTTGAGGTCGCCATAGCGCGCCAGCAATTGCCTGGCGAAGTCGAGTTTGGGGTCGTTGCCATGGAGCTTCAAGGCACTCGGCGTGCTGTCGTCGATGCGCTCGTAGTCCAGCCACATCTTGAGCTTGCCGCTGTTCTGGTACCAGTCGTCCAGGTAGTCGTCACGGGAGTCGGCCGGCATCAGGCGCAGGAAGTTCTGCTCGGCACCGTTGCGGATCAGGTCGAAGTACAGCCGGGTCTGGGCCTGGTGCGAAACATTGCCGAACACGTCGAAGTTCACCGCCAACTGATAATAGGTGCGCTCCAGCAGCGGGTAGTCGAACAGCCACAGGGTTTGCGGGACCTCGCCGATCAGGCCCTTGGTGACCGTGGCGCTGTCGAAATGGCGGAAGATGCTCAGCAAGGCATTGTCATTGCCGGCCCACAGACTCGACCAACTGGGCGCCGGTACGGCGGCATAGGCGTCGGAACGCAGCGACTCGTACTGGTTGCGCTTGTCCCGATAGGCCAGCCACAGGCTCAGCACACTGCCGACGTCATCGTTCTGCCCCGGCATCGCCAACAGCGGCGTGGCCTTGCCGCGATAGACCGGGTCGGTGATGTACAGGTCATGCTCCGGCGCCTGGAACAGTGCCCAGAAGTTATCGCGGATCACATCGGTTGCGATCTGCCCGCGACAGACCGGCCCACGAATGAAGGTGTCGACGAAATATTCGGCATTGTCGAGCATGAACTGGTAACGCGCCGCCGCCGGAATCGCCTCGAAGGTCTCGAACGGGTTGGCCCGGCGCTGCGGGCCATAACCCGGCAAGGCGCTGACCTGCCAGTTGCCGTTGTAGAACAGCGTCTTGATGCGGGCCATCTTCGCTGCGTTCAAGGCGTAGGTAATGTGGGTCTTGTGGACGATCACCCCCTGCACCGGCCACAGGCGGTAGTACACCTGGGTACCGGGATCGTCATTGGGACGCCGGGTGTTGATCAGGTCGATCGGCTGGCCACTGGGCGTACGCGAACGCACCCACTGGAAGAAGTGTCCGGATTGGCCACCGTCGAAGTAGATGTGGGCCAGGAACCAGTGCTCGTACAGCCAGCGACCCACCAGACTTCCCCGTGCCCCGGGCATATTGAGCAAACGCTCCCACTGGGCGATCTGCTGGGCCTCACCCGCTGTGGGCGCCAACGGCTGGGCATCCATGGGCGCGCCCTGGGCCAACCACGACCGCAGGGTCTGGTACTGGCTATCGGTCAGGCCGGTGACCGCCAGCGGCATGCCCTCCCTGGGATGTGCACCGGCATAGCCGTCGAACTCCTCGGGCAGCGGACACATGTTCTGCCGGTTCAGGCCCAGCACAATCTCTTCCGGCAACTTGGCGTTGGGCTGCAAGGGCGTACGGTGGCCCAATTCCAGCATGCGCGCCATCAACGCGGCCTGGCTGCCCTGGGCATCCAGCACTGAATAGAAGGTCTTCTGCCGCCACTGCAGCGGAGTCTGCGCGTCGATATACAGGCGCGTCGGCGTGAGCGCCTCGCTGCGGTCGCCGTCATACACCGGAAGTTTCGACGCGCCGCGCGCCGCGCCCTCGGCGCTGCCCAGGTTGAGCTGGCAAGCGGAGTCGTAGCAGGCATGGCAGGCCACGCACTTCTCGGTGAAGATCGGCTGGATATCACGGGTGTAGGAAATGGCTGAGGCCGGGCTCTGCGCCTGAATAATGCTGCTGAAACATAGCAGCATGAAAGCGCTGACAACGCGATACGACATGTCCCGGACCCTGAAAGTAAAAATCCCGCCGATTCTACAGAGTTGCCGCACTTTAAACATGAGCGATATTCATGAAAAAGCCCGACATGCTCTCAAAGCGTACAGGTTTGCTATCATTCTGGCTCTTTTGCATCCGCCCTTTCAGGTAGTCCCATGTCCGACCGCAGTGCTCGCCTCAACGCTCTTCAGCAGGCCCTCAAAGAACGTATCCTGATTCTTGATGGCGGCATGGGCACCATGATCCAGAGCTACAAGCTCGAGGAAGAGGACTACCGTGGCAAACGTTTCGCCGACTGGCCGAGCGATATAAAGGGCAACAATGACCTGCTGGTGCTCACGCGCCCGGATGTGATCGGTTCGATCGAGAAAGCCTATCTGGATGCTGGCGCCGACATTCTCGAAACCAACACCTTCAACGCCACTCAGGTGTCCCAGGCCGACTACGGCATGGAGGCGCTGGTCTACGAGTTGAACGTGGAAGGCGCGCGTCTGGCGCGCCAGGTGGCCGACGCCAAAACCCTGGAAACCCCGGACCGGCCGCGCTTCGTGGCCGGCGTACTGGGCCCGACCAGCCGCACCTGCTCGCTGTCGCCGGACGTGAACAACCCCGGCTACCGCAACGTGACCTTCGACGAACTGGTGGAAAACTACACCGAGGCCACCAAGGGCCTGATCGAAGGCGGCTCGGACCTGATCCTGATCGAAACCATCTTCGACACCCTCAACGCCAAGGCGGCGATCTTCGCCGTACAGGGCGTCTTCGAAGAGTTGGGCTTCGAACTGCCGATCATGATCTCCGGGACCATCACCGACGCCTCCGGACGCACCTTGTCGGGCCAGACCACCGAAGCCTTCTGGAACTCCGTGGCCCACGCCAAACCGATCTCGGTCGGCCTCAACTGCGCACTGGGTGCCAGCGAACTGCGGCCTTACCTGGAAGAACTGTCGAACAAGGCCAGCACCCACGTCTCTGCACACCCCAACGCCGGTCTGCCGAACGAGTTCGGCGAGTACGACGAACTGCCGGAAGAAATGGCCAAGGTGGTCGAGGAGTTCGCCCAAAGTGGCTTCCTGAACATCGTTGGCGGCTGCTGCGGCACCACGCCTGCGCATATCGAGGCCATCGCCAAGGCGGTCTCGGCCTATGCGCCACGGGCCATCCCGGACATTCCCAAGGCCTGCCGGCTATCGGGCCTGGAGCCGTTCACCATCGACCGCCAGTCGTTGTTCGTCAACGTCGGCGAGCGAACCAACATCACCGGTTCCGCCAAGTTCGCCCGGCTGATCCGTGAGGAAAACTACACCGAAGCCCTCGAAGTCGCCCTGCAGCAGGTGGAAGCCGGCGCCCAGGTGATCGACATCAACATGGACGAGGGCATGCTCGACTCGAAGAAGGCGATGGTCACCTTCCTCAACCTGATCGCCAGCGAGCCGGACATCTCCCGCGTACCGATCATGATCGACTCTTCCAAGTGGGAAGTGATCGAGGCCGGCCTCAAGTGCATCCAGGGCAAGGGCATCGTCAACTCCATCAGCATGAAGGAAGGCGTCGAGCAGTTCATTCATCACGCCAAGCTGTGCAAGCGCTACGGCGCCGCCGTGGTGGTCATGGCCTTCGACGAGCTCGGCCAGGCCGATACCGAGGCGCGCAAGAAGGAAATCTGCAAGCGCTCCTACGACATTCTGGTCAACGACGTCGGTTTTCCACCGGAAGACATCATCTTCGACCCGAACATCTTCGCGGTCGCCACCGGCATCGAGGAGCACAACAACTACGCGGTCGACTTCATCAACGCCTGCGCCTATATCCGTGACGAGCTGCCCTATGCCCTGAGCAGCGGCGGCGTGTCCAACGTATCGTTCTCGTTCCGTGGCAACAACCCGGTGCGCGAGGCGATCCACTCGGTGTTCCTGCTGTATGCGATCCGCGCCGGCCTGACCATGGGTATCGTCAACGCCGGGCAGTTGGAAATCTACGACCAGATCCCGCAGGAACTGCGCGATGCGGTCGAGGATGTGGTCCTCAACCGTACCCCGGAAGGCACCGACGCCCTGCTCGCCATCGCCGACAAGTACAAGGGCGATGGGGCCGCCAAGGAAGCCGAAACCGAGGAATGGCGTAGCTGGGATGTCAACAAGCGCCTGGAACACGCGCTGGTCAAGGGCATCACCACCCATATCGTCGAGGACACCGAAGAGTCGCGCCAGTCGTTCGCCCGCCCGATCGAAGTGATCGAAGGCCCGCTGATGTCCGGCATGAACATCGTCGGCGACCTGTTCGGCGCCGGCAAGATGTTCCTGCCCCAGGTGGTCAAGTCCGCCCGGGTAATGAAACAGGCGGTGGCCCACCTGATCCCGTTCATCGAACTGGAGAAAGGTGACAAACCTGAGGCGAAGGGCAAGATCCTGATGGCCACGGTCAAGGGTGACGTCCACGACATCGGCAAGAACATCGTCGGCGTGGTCCTGGGCTGTAACGGCTACGACATCGTCGACCTCGGCGTGATGGTGCCGGCGGAGAAGATCCTGCAGGTGGCCCGTGAAGAGAAATGCGACATCATCGGCCTGTCCGGGCTGATCACCCCCTCACTGGACGAGATGGTCCACGTCGCCCGGGAAATGCAGCGCCAGGACTTCCACCTGCCGCTGATGATCGGCGGTGCGACCACCTCCAAGGCGCACACCGCAGTGAAGATCGAGCCGCGCTACAGCAATGATGCCGTGGTCTACGTCACCGACGCCTCGCGCGCGGTCGGGGTGGCAACACAACTGCTGTCCAAGGAACTCAAGGCCGGTTTCGTCCAGCGTACCCGCGATGAATACGTCGAGGTCCGTGAGCGTACCGCCAACCGCAGCGCCCGCACCGAGCGCCTGAGCTACGCCGCTTCGATCGCGAAGAAGCCGCAGTTCGACTGGAGCACCTACCAGCCGGTCAAGCCGACCTTCACGGGCAGCCGGGTGCTGGAGAATATCGACCTGCGGACCCTGGCCGAGTACATCGACTGGACGCCGTTCTTCATTTCCTGGGACCTGGCCGGCAAGTTCCCGCGCATTCTTGAAGACGAAGTGGTCGGCGAAGCCGCGACCGCGCTCTACAAGGACGCACGGGAGATGCTCGACAAGCTGATCGACGAGAAACTCATCAGTGCCCGCGCAGTGTTCGGCTTCTGGCCCGCCAACCAGGTGCAGGACGACGACATCCAGCTGTATGGCGACGACGGCCAGCCATTGGCCAGACTGCACCACCTGCGCCAGCAGATCATCAAGACCGACGGCAAGCCGAACTTCTCCCTGGCCGACTTCGTCGCCCCTCAGGGCAGCGGCCTTACCGATTACGTCGGTGGGTTCATCACCACCGCCGGCATCGGCGCCGAGGAAGTCGCCAAGGCCTATCAGGACAAGGGCGACGACTACAATTCGATCATGGTCAAGGCCCTCGCCGACCGACTGGCCGAAGCCTGTGCCGAATGGCTGCACCAGCAGGTGCGCAAGGAGCACTGGGGTTATGCCCGGGATGAACAACTGGACAACGAGGCGCTGATCAAGGAGCAGTACAGCGGCATCCGCCCTGCCCCCGGTTATCCGGCCTGCCCGGACCACACCGAGAAGTCGACGCTGTTCAGCCTGCTGGACCCCGAAGCCCGTGAAGGCCAGGCCGGTCGCAGCGGCGTGTTCCTCACCGAGCACTATGCGATGTTCCCGGCAGCGGCGGTCAGCGGCTGGTACTTCGCCCATCCGCAGGCGCAGTATTTCGCCGTGGGCAAGGTCGACAAGGATCAGGTGCAAAGCTACACCGCACGCAAGGGCCAGGACCTGAGTGTCAGCGAACGCTGGCTGGCGCCAAACCTCGGCTACGACAACTGAAATTGTCTATGCTCTCCACACACAGACCTGTGTGGAGGGCTTTATGGACGATCCGCTCGACAACAAACCTCCGACCTTCTGGCAGATGCTGCACAGCGTGATGGCAGCGGCGTTCGGCGTACAGAGCGGGAAAAACCGCGCGCGCGACTTCACCCACGGCAAGCCGAGTCACTTCGTGATCCTGGGCATCCTGTTCACCGCGATGTTCGGGCTGACGCTGTACGGCATCGTCAAACTGGTGCTGCTGTTCGCCGGCGTCTGAAGCGGAGTCAGGGCAGCAGGGTCTTCAGGGTGAACGGGTAACGGTAGCTGTCCGGCTTGCCCTTGGCGCTCAGGGTCTTGAAGTCGATGCGGTAGTCTTCAGCGGAACTGAACTTCAGGAGTTTTTCAGCCTGGGTCTTGTCGATCAGCTCCAGCGCCTGTATCTGTTGCAGGCGGCCACCATGGCGGGCAAAGTCGACCCCTTGGGCATCGTCATGCAGCAGCACCATCGCCCAAGCCCCCAAGGCGAAATGCCCGGTGACCAGCACGCTCAGGCGTCCGTCGATAAACGCCCGAAGAACCTGCGGTGAACTGTTGACCGCACTGAACAGCACATCCCGTCCCGGCTGGCGACCCGCCTGCTCGAACGCCGCCATGGCGCCCAGGGCCATCTCGTCGTTGGCCGACCAGACCAGTGACGCTTTCGGGTAGTGTCGAATCATCTGCTGGGCTTGCTCGAAGGCACGCTCGCGACTCCACTCGCCATAGACCAGTTGCCGCAACTGCACCTGGGGAAACTCTGCCAGGGCGCGGCGCAGGCCCTGTTCGCGCAATTGCGAAGCCGGAGTGAGCTTCATGCCGGAAAACGCCAGCAGCTCGATGGGCTGTCCGGGCGCCTGCAACAAACGCTGTCGGACCAGCTCCTTGAGCATCAGATAACCGCCCTGCTCGTCGTTCTGCACCAGACTGCCCAGCAACTGCGGAGCATCGACGAGGCGCTTGCCCTGCTCAAGCGTCAGCATGTTGTTGACAATGAACACCTTGACCCCGCGCCCCTCGGCCATGCGCAGGATCTGCGGCGCCACCGACTCCTCGTTGACCACGAGCAGGTAGTCGGGACGTTGACTCGCCTGCAAGACCTCATGGGCCTGAGCCAGGGTGATTTGCGGGTCGCGCTCGCCGTAGTGCACCGTCAGCTCCATACCCAGGTTGCGCGCGGCCACCTGCATGAGCTGGCTGTAGCCCTGCCAGAAGGGTTCCGTGGCGTGGCCAGGATTGAGAAACACCAGCGTGGTGGCCTGGGCCATGGCCCAGAACGGCAGGCTCAGGATCAACAAGCCCTTGCAGAGAATCTTCAACATGTCACCGCGCCCCGAAAAATAGCGGCGTATCATACAAGCAAAGTACCCGCATCTCGCGCAGGATCAGCGAATTTATCCAACAACTCAGCCGGCAGCCCGCGCTTGCTGCCGGCGCAACGCCCGACCGGGCACACCCTCCCCGGCACGGACAGATCCGCGCCTGGGCGAGACGGTGTCGGCACGCCAGCCACTGTCTTATTTATGACTGACCCAGAAGACAGCCGTGCCCACCACCAGGATGATCAGGAACAGGATGGCCCAGGCATCGACTGCACTGTCGCTTTTGCGTGTCTTGGTTGGATTGCTCATCGCATCGCCTCTTGTAGATTTTGTCGGTGATTGCTAAAGACTCATCGACAGTTAAGACCACAATTGCCCCCACCACAACCAAGGTCTTTACACCCACGTCGCGCATATCGATTTCAGTTATGTTCATATTCAAAAACATCATTTTTGCATATAACCGCAAACTGCTATCTTGCGTCGGCTCCCCGGGGGAGTGCGCGGCCGTGCGCGCGGAATTGTTCAGGTCTGGCGAGAGAGCCTTGCCCTCGACAGACCTATAAAAGCCTGAAAACAGGATCAATATGTACGTATACGACGAGTACGATCAGCGAATCATCGAGGACCGCGTCAAGCAGTTCCGCGATCAGACCCGACGCTATCTGGCGGGCGAACTGAGCGAAGAAGAGTTCCGCCCACTGCGCCTGCAAAATGGCCTCTACATCCAGCGTTTCGCGCCGATGCTGCGGGTTGCCGTGCCCTACGGCCAACTGACGTCGCGCCAGACGCGGATGATGGCCAAGATCGCCCGCGACTATGACAAGGGTTACGCCCACATCAGCACCCGGCAGAACGTGCAGTTCAACTGGCCGGCGCTGGAAGACGTTCCGGACATCCTCGCGGAACTCGCCACCGTGCAGATGCATGCGATCCAGACCAGCGGCAACTGCCTGCGCAACGTCACCACCGACCAGTTTGCCGGTGTCGCCGCCGACGAGCTGATCGACCCGCGCCCCTGGTGCGAGATCGTCCGCCAGTGGACCACCTTCCACCCCGAATTCGCCTATCTGCCGCGCAAGTTCAAGATCGCCATCAACGGTTCGAGCTCCGACCGTGCGGCCATCGAAGTCCACGACATCGGCCTGGAAGCGGTACGCAACGCTGCCGGCGAGTTGGGCTTCCGTGTCCTGGTCGGTGGCGGCCTGGGCCGTACTCCGGTGGTCGGTGCCTTCATCAACGAGTTCCTGCCATGGCAGGACCTGTTGAGCTACCTCGACGCCATCCTGCGTGTGTACAACCGCTATGGCCGGCGTGACAACAAGTACAAGGCGCGGATCAAGATTCTGGTCAAGGCCCTGACCCCGGAAGTCTTCGCCGAGAAGGTCGAGGCCGAAATGGTCCACCTGCGTGGCGGCCAGACCACGCTGACCGAAGCCGAAGTGCAGCGCATCGCCAAGCACTTCGTCGGTCCCGACTACAAGACTCTCGACGACCAGAGCGCCGAGCTGGCCGCACTGGACCAGCAGCACCCGGGCTTTGCCCGCTGGCGCGTGCGCAACACCCTCGCGCACAAGAAGCCGGGTTATGTGGCCGTGACCCTGTCGCTCAAACCGACCGGCATTGCGCCGGGCGATGTCACCGACAAGCAGTTCGACGCGATCTCCGACCTGGCCGACCGCTACAGCTTCGGCCAACTGCGCACCTCCCACGAGCAGAACATCATTCTCGCCGACGTCGAGCAGAGCCGTCTGTTCGAACTGTGGGGCGAGTTGCGTGAAAACGGTTTCGCCACGCCGAACATCGGCCTGCTCACCGACATCATCTGCTGCCCGGGTGGCGACTTCTGCTCCCTGGCCAACGCCAAGTCGATCCCGATCGCCGAAGCCATCCAGCGCCGTTTCGACGACCTGGACTACCTCTTCGACATCGGCGAGCTGGACCTGAACATCTCCGGCTGCATGAACGCCTGTGGTCACCACCACGTCGGCCACATCGGCATTCTCGGGGTGGACAAGAAAGGCGAAGAGTTCTATCAGGTCTCCCTCGGTGGCAGCGCCAGCCGTGATGCGAGCCTGGGCAAGATCCTCGGCCCGTCCTTCGCCCAGGACGACATGCCCGACGTGATCTCCAAGCTGATCAATGTGTACGTCGAACAACGTACCGAAGACGAACGCTTCATCGATACCTACCAACGTATCGGCATCGACCTCTTCAAGGAACGCGTCTATGCAGCGAATCATTAAGAACAACGAGGTCGTCGACGAGACCTGGCACCTGCTGCCCAAGGACGCGACCCTCGACGGCATCACCAACTGTGATGACCTGATCGTCCCTCTGGCACTGTGGCGCGACCACGGCCATGCCCTCAAGGCCCGCGATGGTGGCCTGGGCGTGTGGCTGGACGCCGACGAGGAAGCCGAGGAAATCGGCGATGACGTGCACCACTTCCAGGTCATCGCGCTGAACTTCCCGGCCTTCACCGACGGCCGCAACTACTCCAACGCCCGCCTGCTGCGTGACCGCTACGGCTACAAGGGTGAACTGCGGGCGATCGGCGACGTGCTGCGCGACCAGCTGTTCTACCTGCATCGCTGCGGTTTCGATGCCTATGCCCTGCGGGCAGACAAGGACCCCTACGAAGCTCTGGAAAGCCTCAAGGACTTCTCGGTGACCTACCAGGCCGCCACCGACGAACCGCTGCCGCTGTTCCGTCGCCGCTGAGATGCCACGGCCCGGGCAGATCGCCCGGGCCGTGCGTTACTCCAAGTCCGCCTCTGGTGTTTTGACCAGTATCTCCTCGGTCAGTCTCTCCAGTTCCACACGTCGCGCCTCGCGCCAGGCCTTGAGCTGCTCGCCCATCTGCGTCTCCAGCTCGACGTTGATGAACTCATGCCAGGCCGGGTCGTGGTGTTGGGTACGCTGGGCATCGAGCACCGCCACCGCCTCCTGGTGCTGCGTGCTGATCGCCTCGAAGCGTTCGGGATAACGTTCCTGCAGATAGTCGCCCCAGAACTCTCTCGCGGCCAGGGACCGCACATAGGCCGGGGTTTTCTCCCGGGCCAGTACCTTGGCATAGACGGCATCCAGGTCCTGCGGCGTTACCTGGGCCATCTCGGTGAAGGTCATGTACGCCGGCTGGCCTGGCAACCCCAGTCGTTCGGCCAGGCCGATACGGTAGGCCAGCCGGACCTCCAATGGGTCGACATGCGCCCCCGGCACCTTCAGCCGCGCCTCGACATCAGCCTGTGCCAGCGTCTCCACCTCATCCAGACGCCAGAGCCCCCTGCTCAGTTTCAACAGGTTCAACTCGACTGTCTCCGGGCGCCCTTCAGCCATGACCCTGGCCTGGCTGACCAGAGTCTTGACCTCCATGTCGCTGAAGACCAATTCCACGCCATCGGAGCAGGTCTGCGGATGCCCCCCCGCAACGAACAGTTCCTCCCGCAGGCCGCTATGGCGGCTGGCCGCATCCAGCACCCGCCACACACGCTGGCTCAGCGCCTGGCGGGCCTCGCGGTACTCGGCCGTGGCCGCCAGATCCGCCAGCACCCGGAAAAAATCGCCCGCGCCCTGCTGGCGGAACAGCAGCCGCCATTGCCGCTCTTTCTCTGCCCCCAGCCCGGCCGGCACGCCCTCGACCCAACGATCGTACTCCTGCAGCGAAGGGGTACGATGCAGCAGCCGAACCCGCCGACGGGCCGGCGTATCGATACCGAAGTTGATCCCGGTGTCCTGCTCGTAGCGTTGCAGGCGCGACATGTCCGCGGGCGACAACGCCGGATTGTCATGGAGGTGGATCACCCGGTTGATCGCCACCGGGTTCTGATAGACAGACTCGGGGATCGTCGCGATCCGGTTATCGCGCAGATCCACCAGTTGCAAGCGGGATAACCGCGCCAGGTCATCCGGCCAGTGCTCGATCCGGGTATGGCGCAACAGCAGGTGTTGAAGGTCGGGCATGGCGCCGACGTAGGGTGGCAGTCCCAACGGGTTGTCCGAAAGGTTGAGAAACTTCAGCCGGGTCAGGCGGGCCAGCAGGCTGCTGGCCTGGGCATTCATCACGATCTGGTTGCCCTGCAGGTGCAGGTGAACCAGTTCGGGCATCTGCGTCAGTGCCGAGGGCAGCGCGTCGAGCTGGTTGAACCCCAGCGACAGCCAGCGCAGTTGCCGGAAGTGACCCAGAAACGACAACTCGGTGAGGCTGACGCCCATGTCGTTCATGAACAGAAACCCCACGTGGCTGAAATCGGCGGTGATCGGCGGCAGGTCGCCGACGCGCATCCCCAGCAGGTTCATTTCATAAAAGAGCCGCCCTTCGAACAGGCTGCTCGGTGTCTGCCGGCGCCAGCAGGCCAGAATCGCCTCGGCCACCCGCCGCTTGTTGTCCATGACCACGGGAGCAACCTGCAAGGTGCCGCGTACCCTGCGCCACGTAGGGCGCTGCACCCAATTGTCCAGGGTGGTGGACAAGGTTTCATATTCCGCACGCCGCCGTTCCAGTTCCACCAGGCAGGCGGGGGCGGAAAGATCGAGCGAGGTGATGAAGCGGCTCACCTCATCACCGGAAAGCCCCGGATACAATGCCTGCACGCGATGAACCAGTTGCTCGGTATGGTCGATGATTTCGCTGCGGTTGCTCAGCGGGTAGCCGATACGGCCCGAGGCCAGGCGCATCGGCGGGTGGAAACGCCGATTGAACGGCACCATGCCCAGGGCCCGCTGGGCGGCCTCGGGGTCGCGACCGATCTGCTCGACCAATTGTTCCTTGAGCCAGTTGCCATCGATCTTCACCCCACTGCCCAAGGCCTCGCGAGCCGGTTGTGGCAAGGCGAAAACCAGGGCGTCGAAAAGGTTCTGCGCAGCACCCAGAATCGTCCCCGAACTGTCGATGGCCGTGTAGCGATGGCCGACCTTGAGCAACAGGCGCAGCGTGGACGCGTGTTCAGGGCCGACCGCCGCGACGAGATCGCTGATGATCCGCTGCTTGCGCAGTTCGATACGCAGGTCTTTCGACCAGCCCCGCAGCCGCCCGAGCGTCTGCAACGCCAACTGATCGGCTTGAGGGTCCGCCGGGCTGGTCATGTACCAGCTTTCACAGGCACGGTTGAGCTTGACCTGCTTGATGAACCAGGCGGCCTCTTCGGAGAATCGCAGTGGAATTCGCTCATTCAGCAGTTCCAGTTCAGCGCTGCGGCCGTTGGCGATTATCTCCTCGGCGGCACTGACGGGCAGGCTGGGAAAGCTCTCCAGCATGCGCCGGACCCGTTCATCGTCGGACCTTTCGCTGGCCGCGTACAGGGTGTCGAACAACCATTGCCGGCGCTGTGCAGCCGATTGCTGCAGCCGTTGCTCCAGCACCCGCAGCCGCTCGGCGTCATCCGTGAGGTCCGCACCCAATATCGCCCGGCGCTCGGACGCGCTGAGCATGCCGATAGGCAGCTCAAGCGAATCGCCCGAGCTGAGCTGTGCTTCACTCAGACGCAACGACGAGAACTGCGGGGCGGTTCGCTGGCCATACTCCTCCAGCCTCTCTCCGTGGGCGCCGACCAGTTGGACAACGTGGTTTTCCGGCCAGTCCGGCAATGACGTCAGCAAGCGCAGACGCAGGTCGCCCTGCTCCGGTGTTCGCACCCGAAGTGTCGATGCTTCATTGATGAACGCCTCGATACTCTGCTCGATCCTGAACCGTTTGAGCGTATCGAGCAGCAGGGCCGGCGCCCGCTGGTTGTCCACCAGGGTCTGGCGCAGGGCATCTTCTGCGACACCGTGAAGCTGCCAGACCTGGCGCAGCTGATTTTCCCCCAGCCCCACCACCGGCCGCCCGACTCGGCGCAACAGTTGTTTGCCGGACCACCGCGCCGGCCGCTCATGCAGCCCCTGCCAGGTACCGATGCCGTTGTGTCGCAACGCTGGCGCGTGGAAGCCCGCGCCGCCTGGATGTTCGATCTGCCATCGCAGGCGGGCACTGTCATGGGCGACCTCATAGAGCCTGTTTTCCAGGGGCAGATAGTGCCGGCCCTCGAAGGTGTAGAGGCCCTGCTCATTGAGCACCCGCTCCGGCGGCAAGGTGATATCGCGCTCGTAGGGCGCCAGGTCGGCCTTCCAGAGTCGCCGTTGCCCATCGACCTCGACGGGAACCAGGGCATCGACCGAAGCCGGTGCCTTGATCGATTTGAGCAACGCCCGGCCAGCACTGAGCGCCACGCTGCCAGCAACCAGCATGGCAACGTTTTCCGTCACATCCATCAGGTAAACGATGGCGTCGTGTCGCTCCCCCACATTCCAGGCATGCAAGCCGGTGTAGGCCTCCTTGAGCAGTTGCACCACCGACACTGCCATGATGACCTCGCCCACCACCGGCACGAACGACAAGGCCAATACCAGCAGGTTCAGGCCGGCCTCGCGGTAAGTATCGAGGCGTGCCTGGCGCACCCGTGCATCGACATAGGCGGTGGGCACCACCAGTTGTCGGGCGTGACGCTTGATCTGTTGGTAACGCTGCTGGTGAAAGTCCTCGAACAGGTCACCACCGACCGGTATTTCACGCAGTTCGAGGTATTGGGCCAGCGGCGGCAGCGGCGGCCATCCTCGTTGCTCAGGCAACAGTTGACCCGCCAGATCGTGCAAAAAGCGCATGCGGTGCTCTTCAGGGATAAAGCGACTGAAGAATTCCCGGTAGGAGGGCTTGCGCAATTTCAGGGTCAGGGCATGTTCAAAAAAAAGAAACCGGCTGTAGTACTTCAAGGAGCCGTCCGGATCACCCGGAATATAGGCAATACAGGGCTGTTCCGAACGGTCGGTGAGGCCGGCCCCGATCACGACCCAGCCACTGGACTCGATGTCGAGTATCCGCATCCGACTGCAATGGACCGGTTTACCTTGAAGCATGAGGTCTGGGTGGCCATTGACCAGTCCCAGCAACAGGTCGCGGATCTCCGCCGAAATATCTCCCGTCAGATGGGCAAGATCGGCGTGCACCGTCAGCATGCGCTTGTAATAGTCGACAAAACACGCTTTTACCGAGCGGGTCGTCGCGGCATGCGGTGGGCTGGGCGGATTGAAAACACTGTCGATATGCGCTTGGTAAAGACGCCCCAGATCGAGGGCCCGGCAGATTCTGGCAAAGGCTTCCGGCGCAAGCGACAGCCTCGGGTCCAAGGCTTGCCCAGGAGACCTGAGGATACTTTTGCCACTGAGCGCCCCCGGTACGGCTTCGCTTGCCTCGAAGTTCTGCAACGCCGCCTCGAGCAAGGTCTGCGAATGCACGAAGGTATAGACCTTGTCGCCGAAGAGGCTGGACAGGTAAGTCGCATCGATCCTGACGAACTGGCTGGCAGGCAGGTCCACACCACCATTGTGATAATTTTCGAGGGCCTGGAGCAGGTGCGGCTGGCAAAACTTTTCGACACTCTGCAGCGCTGCCAATACGCTCTGCACCTCATCCCTGGCGGTTTCCAGTGCCAGCAGGTGCTCGCGAAACGCCTGGCGCAGCGTGGGGCTGGCCTTGTACAGCCAAGCAGGAATTTTTTCCTTGAGCGTGTCGAAGTGCACACCCAACTCTGCCTGCGTGGCGCGTTCGACCGTGAAACTTATCTCTACCATGACCTACGACCTGGATATCCGTTGAAGGCTCCAGCGTATTGAGCGCCTGGTAGTCGGGGGGCGTATTTATCGCTGGCGCCCTGGCGGCTGACAGAGGGCGCTGTCAGTCGCCAGGGCGCCGAAGGGCATTACCAGAAACGCTGACGGGTCAGGCGATGCCAGCCGTCGAGCAACACACGCTCAAAGGAGGCACTGGCGGCCAGGCCGACACGCTCCTGCAGGCTCTTGCGCTCGGCATAGTGGAGGTGGAACAGCTCGGCGTTCCTGGCACGCTCGGCCAGGTACTCGTCGCTGGTGCGCAGTTCGTCGACCAATTGCTTGTCCAGCGCGGCGATGCCCAGCCAGACCTCGCCGGTGGCGATGTCGTCGATCGCCAGTTGCGGGCGATAACGGGCCACGAAGTTCTTGAACAGTTGATGGGTAATGTCCAGGTCCTGCTGGAACTTCTCCCGGCCCTTGTCGGTGTTCTCGCCGAACACGGTCAGGGTGCGCTTGTATTCACCCGCGGTGAGCACCTCGAAGTCGATGTCGTGCTTCTTCAGCAGCTTGTTGACGTTGGGCAACTGGGCGACCACGCCAATGGAACCGAGTATGGCAAACGGCGCACTGATGATCTTGTCGCCGATGCACGCCATCATGTAGCCGCCGCTGGCGGCGATCTTGTCGATGCAGATGGTCAGCGGTACCCCGGCCTGGCGGATCCGCGCCAGTTGCGAGGACGCCAGGCCATAGCTGTGGACCATGCCGCCGCCGCTTTCCAGGCGCAGCACCACTTCATCCTTGGGCGTGGCCAGGCTCAGCAGAGCGGTGATTTCATGGCGCAGGCTCTCGGTGGCGCTGGCCTTGACGTCGCCGTCGAAGTCCAGCACGAACACGCGGGATTTGGCCTGGGGTTGTTTGTGCTTCTTCTGTTTCTTGTCGTCCTTGCCCTGTTCCTTGCGCAACGCCTTGAGCTGGTCCTTGTCGAGCAGGGTCTGCTCCAGACGCTCACGCAGGCCCTTGTAGAATTCGTTCAGCTTGCTGACCTGCAACTGGCCGGCAGACCGGCGTCGACCTTTGCTGCGTAATGACGCCGCAACCACCAGCACCACGATGATCGCGATGACCAGGGTGACGGTCTTGGCCAGAAAACTGGCGTATTCGGAGAGAAACTCCACGATAGCTCCTTAAAAATACAGACAGCCCCGGTTCCGGCGGCTTGACGCTCCAAGCATACCGTCGGGACCGCCCTGCGGCCAGCCGCCGTCACGGTGCGATACAAGTCTCTAACAAACATTTCAAACGAGCGTATGTTTTTTCATTGACAGGCTTCCGGCATCCTCATAACCTCGCCAGAACTTCAACGTACCGGGATGACGCGGACGTGGGCAGCATCTATCTGATTCGACATGGGCAGGCCTCCTTCGGCGCGGACGACTATGACGTCCTCTCGCCGGTTGGCATGCGCCAGGCGCAGATCCTCGGCCAGCATCTGGCCGAACTGGGGCTGAACTTCGACCGCTGCCTGGCCGGCGACCTGCGCCGTCAGCAGGACACCGCCACGCTCGCCCTGAAACAGTTCGCCAACGTCGGCCTACCGGTTCCGACGCTGGAGACCGATGCGGCCTTCAATGAGTTCGATGCTGAAGCCGTGATCCGCGCGCTGTTGCCCGCCATGTTGCCCGACGAGCCCGAAGCCCTGCATATTCTGCGCAACGCGGCGCAGAACCGTGGCGAATTCCAACGCATCTTTGCCCGGATCATCGAACGCTGGCTCGATGGCAGCCACGACCCTGAAGGGCTGGAAAGCTGGCAGGGCTTCGTCGAACGGGTCAACAGCGGCCTGCAACGCATCCTGGAACAGGCCGACAATACCCAGCGTATTGCCGTTTTCACCTCTGGCGGCACCATCACCGCCCTGCTCCACCTGATCACCCGGATACCCGCCAGGCAGGCTTTCGAGCTGAACTGGCAAATCGTCAACACCTCGCTCAACCAGCTCAAGTTCCGTGGCCGCGAGGTGACCCTGGCTTCCTTCAACAGTCAGACCCACTTGCAACTGCTGAAGGCGCCGGAACTCATCACCTTCCGTTGAGAACCGGCCAACCGTGACCCTTGGGGTCGCTGTAATCACCCATAAAAGGATCGAATCATGACCTCTGTAGCTGACGCCGTTGCAAAAATGCAATCCAAGTTCAACCCGGCTGCCGCCGCCGGCCTGGACCTGGTTTTCGGTTTTGACATCACCGACGAAAACAAATCCTACGCACTGATCGTCAAGGACGGCACCTGCGCACTGGAAGAAGGCAAGAACGACGACGCCAACGTGACCCTGATCATGGACAGCGAAACCCTGAAAGGCCTGACCACCGGCGAAACCGACGGCATGCAGGCGTTCATGGGCGGCAAGCTGCGCGTCGAAGGCGACATGATGCTGTCGATGAAGCTGAGCGAGCTGTTCCCGGTCTGATACCGCCCGCACGACGCTTCAAGACAAAAGCCAGGGATTTCCCTGGCTTTTGCGTTTTACCCAAGCTCGCCGATCAGTTGCTGGCGACCTTGTCATCCTTCTTCACGGTCTCTTCCAGCGAGAAACGGCCCAGCGGGTTCTGCTGGAAGTTCTCGATGTTCTTGCGCGAAATATTGATGTACGGGCTGTAGTAGAGGTCAATCCAGTTGACGTCGGCCTTGGCCATCTTTTGCAGATCGATGTACATCTGCTGACGCTTGGCCGGATCGCTCTCGATACGTGCCGCCGCCACCAGCGCCTTGACCTTCTCGTTGCGGTAGCCGGTCATATAGTTGTTGTTGGTGTCGTGACCGAGCACGAAGGTGGTCTTCTGGTCGGCATCGAGGATGTCGTTGGTCCAGTACATCACCGACAGGTCATAGGCGCCGTCGATCAGCATCTGCCAGCTCTGGGTCGGGTCAACCTTCTGCAGGTTGGCGGTGACGCCGACCTTGGCCAGTTGCTGCTGGACCATCACGGCGATCTGCTCGTCGGCCTCGTTGCCGGCGTTGACCACGTAGTTGAGCTTGAGGTTGGTGGCACCCGCCTCGGCCAGCAGCTTCCTGGCCTTTTCCGGATCGTACGGGCGCTGCAGGTTATCCGCGTAGTGGTACTGACCGCCCTTGGGGATGTAGGAATAGGCCACGGTGCCCTTGCCGAAGGTCACGGTATCGACCAGCGACTTCTTGTCGATGGCGTAGTCCAGGGCTTCACGGACCGGCTGCTTGGCCAGTTCGCCGTGGGTGTGGTTGATCAGCAGGTGGTCTTCGCGGGTCGACGGGTCGAGGTGTACCACCACGTTCTTGTCTTTCTGCAGGGCATCGACCTGCGAGAACGGCACGAAAATCGCCGAGTCCAGCTCACCGGCCTTGACCTTGAGCATGCGCGTGTTGTCATCCGGGATGGAGATCCACTCCACGCCATCCAGGCTGACGGTACTGGCCTGCCAGAAGTCCGGGTTCTTCTCCAGCACCACGCGGTCGCCACGGATCCATTCCTTCACGGTGAAGGCACCGGACACCACCGGCTTCTCGGCATAGGCGTCCTCGCCCATCTTCTCGATGGCCTTCTGCGACAGCACCGAGGCGGTTGGCGAAGCCAGTTGCGAGACGAAGGGGGTCGACGGCGTCTTGAGGGTCACCACCAGAGTCTGTGGGTCCTTGGCCTCGGCCTTGTCGATCAGCTTGAAGGAGTCGCTCCACAGCGAAGCCTTGTTATCGCGGATACGCAGCAGACTGAAGGCTGCGTCGTCGGCAGTGATGGGTGAACCATCGGAGAACTTCGCCGCGCGCAACTTGAAGGTGTAGGCCAGGCCATCCGGCGAAACCGACCAGGATTGCGCCAGGCCAGGCTGCAGCTCGGTGCCGGTCTTGTCGACGCGGACCAGGGTGTCATAGACGTTGGCGAATACCCAGGTATCGCGGTTTTGCGCGCTCTTGATCGGGTCGAAGGTGGTGCTGTCTTCCCGGCAACCGATGGTCAGCACGCCCGCGGCTTGCGCCACGCCCGCCGCCAGCGAGCAGACGGCCAGGGTGGCTGCGCTCAACAATTTGAAGTGTCTGGATCTCATGCGTATAACTCCCTGTCAATCGATGTTGGGGTTGGGATGTGCGACAACGGTTGCTCGAGCACACAGCTGTAGCGCTGGTGTTCGAGCTGATGGGTCGGCGGCGGCGCCTCGGCACACGTCGGCCGGGCCAGGCGACAGCGTGGATGAAAGGCGCAGCCACTGGGGGCATGCAAGGGGCTCGGCGGTTCGCCGGGCAAGGGTTCGACGGGCAGACGGCTTTCGGGGTCGATATCGGGAATAGAGTCGATCAACGCCGCCGTATAAGGATGGCGCGGCGCACCAAAGACCGCCTCGACACTGCCCTCTTCGACGATCTGTCCCAGGTACATCACCGCCACCCGGTCGCACAGGCGCCGGACGATCGCCAGATCGTGGGCAATGAACAGGATCGACAGGTTCAGGCGCTGGCGCAGTTCCAGCAGCAGATTGACGATCTGGCCCTGGATCGACACGTCGAGCGCCGCCACGCACTCGTCGGCGACGATCAGCCGTGGTTCCACCGCCAGGGCGCGGGCGATGCCGACCCGTTGGCACTGCCCGCCACTGAGGCTGCTCGGCTTGCGCCCGGCCAGCTCGGGACGCAGCCCCACCAGGATCAACAACTCCTCGACCCGCGCAGCGATCCGCTCGGGAGCGACCTTGCGCTGCACCTGCAACACTTCGGCGAGGGTCCGGCCAATAGTCAGGCGCGGATTGAGCGCGGCGTAAGGGTCCTGGAAGATCATCGCGGTTTCGCGGCGCAGCCGGTCCAGCTCGATGGTACCGCCCTGAGCGATGTCCACGCCGTCGAACAGCACCTGGCCTGCCGCGATATCGCTCAGGCGCAGGATCGCCCGGCCCAGGCTGCTTTTGCCACTGCCGGACTCACCAACCAATCCCAGCGCCTCGCCCGCTGCCAGGCTCAGGGATACGCCATTGACCGCCCGCACCCACTGCCGACGGATGCCCAAGAGGCCGCTGCCCTGGGCAGCGAAGCGCACGTGCAGATCCTTGACTTCGAGCAGGCTCATGAAGGGACTCCCAACGGGTAATGACAGGCGATCCGCTGCCCCGGTCCGATGGTCAGCAAATCCGGCAGAGCCTCGCGACACTGCGCCCCGATCTGCTGACAGCGCGGATTGAAGCGGCAGCCCGATGGCAACGCACCCAACAGGGGCGGCTGCCCACCAATGGTGCGCAACGGCTCCTGACTGGCGCCACCGGCGGGCTGGCAGTCCACCAGCCCTGCGGTATAGGGATGTCGGGGCCGAGCCAGCAGTTCGCGCTTGTCGCCGTGTTCACAGAGGCGACCGGCATACATCACGGCGATCGAGTCGCAGGTCTGCGCCACCACACCCAGATCGTGAGTGATCATGATCAGTGACAAGCCACGCTGGTCGCGCAGGTCGAGCAACAGCCGCAGGATCTGCGCCTGCACCGTCACATCGAGTGCGGTGGTCGGCTCATCGGCGATCAGTACCTTGGGCTCGCAGCCCAGGGCCACGGCGATCATCGCCCGCTGACGCATGCCACCGGAAAATTCGTGGGGGTAGTTGTCGACCCGGCGCTGCGGATCGGGAATGCCCACCTGGCGCAGCACGTCGATGGCCTGGGCGCGCGCCTCGCGCCGCGAACACTGCTGGTGCAGGCGGATGCCTTCAGCGATCTGTTCACCGATACGCATCAACGGATCGAGGTGACTGCTGGGGTTCTGGAACACCATGCCGATCTGCCGACCACGCATGCTGCGCATGCCCTGTTCGTCCAGCGCCAACAGATTCTGCCCGGCCAGGCGCACAGCCGTTCCCGTGACCCGCAGGCTGCCGGACGGCAACAGACGCATCAGCGCCCGACAGGCCAGTGTCTTGCCTGAACCGCTTTCACCGACCAGACCGAGGATTTCGCCTTCGGCCAGATCGAACGACAGGCGATCCACCAACGTCAGTGGTGCGGCACCGTTGTGGGCCACCACACTGAGGTCCTGGACCTGCAATACTGGCGAACTCATGTGCGTGCTCCCATGGCTTCGGCGACACCGTCTGCCAGCAGGCTGAAGCCCATGGCCAGGGTGACGATGGCAATCCCCGGAAACGTGCAGATCCACCAGGCGCTGGTCATCAGGCTCTGCCCCTCGGCAACCATGGTGCCCCACTCCGCCGTCGGCGGTTGCACGCCCAGGCCCAGATAGCTCACCGCCGCGCCGTTGAGCAGCACCAACACCGCGTCGGACATGGCGAACACCACCGAACCGAACAGCGCATTGGGCAGCAGGTGCCGGAACAGTATGCGCCCGTGACCGAAGCCCAGGCTCTTGGCCGCCAGGGCGAAGTCGCTGTGCTTGAGGATCAGGATCTGCGAGCGGATCAACCGTGCATAGGAGACCCAGCCGACCAGGGCCATGGCAACGTAGAAGCTGGTCAGGCCGGGGCCGAGGATCGCCATGATCGCCAGCATCAACACCAGGAATGGAAAGGCCAGGACGATATCGATCAGACGCATGCAAAGGGTATCGAAGCGACCGCCGATGTAACCGCACAAGGCGCCGATCACGGTGCCGATCAGGAACGGGAAGATCACCCCCAGCACGGCCAGTTGCAGGTCGACCCGAGCTGCCCAGATCACCCGCGACAGTACGTCCCGGCCAAAATGATCGGTGCCGAACCAATGTGTCGCGCTGGGCGCCAGCAGGCGCACCTCGGTGTTCTGCAGGATCGGATCGTACGGCGCGATCCACGGTGCGAAGAGTGCCAGCACCAGCCAGCCGCCGAGGATCGCCAGGCCCAGGTACATCGCCAGTCGGCCATTGCCAAGACGCAGGCGGAGCAACGGCCGATGCGGCGTCATCGCCGCTGCACGGCTCATCGAACCTGCACCCGCGGATCGATAGCCACCGTCGCCACGTCCGCGAGGAAATTCACCACCACCGTGGCCAGCGCCAGGACCATCGCCACGCCCTGCACCACCATGTAGTCACGCCCGAAGATCCCGCGCACCAGCAACTGGCCAATGCCCGGAATGGCGAACAGACTTTCGATCACCACCGTGCTGCTGATCAGCCAACCGATGTTCACCGCCAACAGGTTGACCGTCGGCACCAGGGCATTGGGCAGCACATGCCGACGCAGGATAGCGGCCTCGGACAGGCCGCGCGCCCGGGCGGCGGTGACATGGTCGGCCTGCAGCTCGGCCAGCATGCTGGCGCGCAGGTTGCGGATCAGCACCGAAGACAACGCCAGGGCAATGGTCAGGCACGGCAAGGTCAGGTGGTGCAACTTGTCCAGCCAGGTACGACCGTAGCCGGTCACCGGAAACCAGCCCAACTGCACGCTGAACACCAGGATCAGCATGATGCCCAGCCAGAACGCCGGCACCCCCAGGCCACTGGTGGTGAACAGCCGGACCAGATTATCGAGCCAGCCGCCCTTGTGCCGGGCGGCCAGGGTCGCCAGCGGAATCGCGATCAGCAGGGCCAGCACCACGCTGCCCAGGACCAGGGTCAGCGTCGGCTCGATACGGGTGGCGATCAGCTTCAGCGTATCGACCCGGTACTGGATCGACTGCCCCAGGTCGCCCTGCAACAGGTTCTTGAGGAAATAGAAGTACTGCAGCACCAGCGGCTGGTCGAGGCCGAACTGCGCGCGGATATTCGCCAGCGCCTCGGGCGTGGTGCGCGAGCCCAGCAGGGCACGCGCCGGATCGCCGGGAATCGAGCGGATCAGCACAAAGGTCACCAGGCTGATACCGAACAGCACCGGCAGCAATTGCAGCGGCCGGGTCAGGATGAAACGGTAGCGCTGCAGGTTCATGCAACGCCCCGGTGACGCTGCAGGAAGTCGAGCAGGACCGGGAAGTAGGCCTGGGGCTCCTCGTAGAACGGCATGTGGCTGCTGTTGAGGAACACATGCAGCTCGACATCGCGCAGCGCCCGCTTCATGCGATAGGCACAGGCCGGGGTCAATTCATCGTGCTGGCCGGTGGTGATCAGGACCGGCATCTCGAAGGCCGCCATCTCCTCGATGCGATTCCAGTCCTTGAGGTTGCCGATATACAGGAACTCGTTGGGCCCCTGCATGGTTTCGTAGGGCTCCATGTTCCAGTCGCCCAGGGAGCGCTGCACCGGCGCCGGCCACTCGTCGAGACGGCAGACGTGGCGATAGTTGAGCAAGGTGATCGCCGCCTGATACTGCGGGTGGTCTAAAGTCCCTTCGGCCTCGTGGCGCTGCATCATCGCCACGGTCTCGCTGCCCAGGGCACCGCGCAGGCGCTCCAGTTCGCCGGTCAGGTGCGGGATGTCGCCGACGGTGTTTTCCAGCACCAGGGTCTTGAGGTGTTGCGGATGGTGGATCGCGTACTCGATGGCCAGCCAGCCACCCCAGGAATGCCCGAGCATGTGCACTCGGCCCAGTTCCAGTGCCTGGCGTACGTGCTCGACCTCGGCAACGTAACGGCTGATATCCCACAGTTTCGGATCGCTCGGCCGAGCGGACGCGCCAGTGCCCAGTTGGTCGAAAGCCACTACCCGCAGGCCCTTTTCCTTCAGCCAGGCATGGGCATCGCGCAGGTAGTCACAGGGCAGCCCCGGACCGCCATTGAGGCACAGCAACACCTCGTCACCGCTGCCGTAACTGTAAACGACTACACTGTGGCCATCGACTTCAAGGGTGTAACGCTGATCCGGTTCCAGCTCGTACCACATTGCCGCTCTCCCTGTTGCAGGCTGTAGTAGCCTTTCGGCTTCACCCTAGCGGGGAATTTCCGCGCCCATAAGCTAGCAATTCTTATAGGTTTGGTCTGGCTGTCCCTCGCCGCGGCGTGGCATTCTACTTGCTTGATTTCAGGATTGAAATTTATTCAGGAGAGCAAAGGATGCAGAGCACATTCGCGGAGGTCGATCCCCGCGGTTTATCCGGCAGCACAATGGATGAGCTGATGGATAATGCACTGGTCATGGCCGGCCACCTGGGCTTCGACGCCCTGGTGTACGACTACACGCCGGTACCGCTGGCCCACGACGGCAGCCTGATTACCCCGTCGCTGCTCAAGGTGCGCAACACGCCTTCGGACTGGCACTCATTGTGGTGCGAACACGGCTTCTACCAGATAGATCCGGTGCAACATCTGGCACTCAACAGTGCCTCGCCGTTTGTCTGGTCCTATCGCCCACAGGCCGAGACCGCCTTGCAGAAGGTCATCGACCAACGCCACTCCCCCGTGACCAGCTACCTGCACGACCGGCAGATGACCTGCGGCGTCAGCGTGCCGATTCACCTGCCAAAAGGCGGATTTGCCTCGCTGACAGGGTTACGTACAGGCAACAGTAACTATGTCCTGAAGGACGCCAAGCAAGCCCTGACAGGCTTCAGTGTTATTTCCCACGCACTCCAGGAAGCTGCCTACCCGTTGTTCAGCCCTGAAATGCACCGCTACCCCCATATCCACCTGACCCGGCGCGAGCGTGAATGCCTGCAATGGGCCGCCGAAGGCCTGACTGCCAAGGACATCGCCGAGCAGTTGCACCGCTCGCTGGCGACCGTGACCCTGCACCTGGCGTCGGCCATGCACAAACTGGGGGCCAAGAACCGCGTGCAGGCGGTATTGCGCGCCGCACATTATCGCCTGCTGGACATCTGAACCGGCAAAACCTATCAATTTATCTAGTTATGCCGGTCGACCAGTTTCGCTATCGTCTCCTGTATCGCGCACACAGGGAGTCTGGTGAGATGGAATTCAAAGAAATAGATGAAGGTTTTGCGAGCTTCGGTCCTTACCAGACCTGGTATCGCGTGACCGGCGACCTGACCAACGGCCGCACACCCCTGGTGATTCTCCACGGAGGCCCGGGTTGTACCCATGATTATGTCGACGCCTTCAAGGACATCGCCGCCAGCGGCCACGCGGTGGTGCACTACGACCAGCTGGGCAACGGCAAATCCACCCATTTGCCCCACCAGGACCCGACGTTCTGGAGCGTCCAGCTGTTTCTCGACGAACTCGACAACCTGCTCGATCATCTGGGCATCCGCGAGCATTATGTGCTGCTCGGCCAGTCCTGGGGTGGCATGCTCGCCAGCGAACACGCGGTACGCCAGCCAGCCGGGCTCAAGGCGATGATTCTCGCCAACTCCCCCTCGTGCATGCGCACCTGGGTCAGCGAAGCCAACCGCCTGCGCGAACAGTTGCCGCCCGCCGTCCAGCAGGCGCTGCTCAGACATGAGCAGGCCGGGACCTACAACGATCCGCAATACATCGAGGCCTCACGGGTGTTCTATGACCGCCACGTGTGCCGCATCAGCCCGTGGCCGGAAGAAGTGGCCCGGACCTTTGCCCAGGTCGATTCGGACCCGACCGTCTATCACACCATGAGCGGCCCGACCGAATTCCACGTCATCGGATCACTCAAGGACTGGACCATCATCGACCGCCTGCACCTTGTCAAGGTGCCGACCCTGGTCATCTCCGGTCGTCACGACGAAGCGACCGAAGCGGTGGTCAAACCCTACGTCGAGAACATCGCCGGTGCACGCTGGGCGCTGTTCGAGGACTCCAGCCACATGCCCCATGTCGAAGAGCGCCAGGCGTGCATGGGTACGGTCCTGCAGTTCCTCGACGAAAGCCTCTGATCCGCGGTTTCCCTCCCTCCTCCTGCAGAACTGCCCGGTCTGATTCAGACCGGGCTTTTTCGGCTACGCTGCATTTCCTGCTCACGCATCAGGAACGCTGATCATCCTGCAACACCCAGACCTATAAGGTCGGGTCACGCTTGTGACCCTGCGGGACGAGTATTAGATTAGCCAATAATCTCTGGCCTCCAGAATAAGTAGAAGGGATAAGCATGGCGCTTACTGACCAGTCCACTCACATCCGTGCTGGCGAAGAACTCGACGCGGCCCTGATCGATCCGTATCTCAAGGCCCACATCCCCGGCCTCAACGGCCAGCCCAGCATCAGCCAGTTTCCCGGCGGCGCCTCGAACCTGACCTACCTGATCCAGTACCCGGGCCAGGAGTTCGTTCTGCGTCGCCCGCCGTTCGGCCACAAGGCCAAGTCGGCCCACGACATGGGCCGTGAGTTCCGCATTCTCAACCAGCTCAGGGACGGCTTCCCCTACTGCCCGAAAGCCTATGTGCATTGCACCGACGAAAGCCTGATCGGCGCCGAGTTCTACGTCATGGAGCGTGTCAAGGGGATCATCCTGCGCTCCGAACTGCCGCCAGAGCTGGGTTTCGACGCTGCCCGCAGCGAAGCCCTGTGCAAGAGCTTCATCGACCGCCTGGTCGAGTTGCATCGCGTCGACTACAACGCCTGCGGCCTGGCCGACCTGGGCAAGCCGGACGGTTATGTCGAGCGCCAGATCCGTGGCTGGAGCGAACGCTATGAAAAGGCCCTGACTCCGGACGCACCGCGCTGGGAAGCGGTCAAGGACTGGCTCAGGGACAAGATGCCAGCCGACCATCCGACGTCAAGCATCGTCCATAACGACTACCGCTTCGACAACGTCATCCTCGACCCCGAGAACCCGATGCAGATCATTGGCGTGCTCGACTGGGAACTGACCACCCTGGGTAATCCGCTGATGGACCTGGGTAATACCCTCGCCTACTGGATCGAAGCCGACGACCCGGCACCGGTGCAGTTGATGCGCCGCCAGCCCAGCCATGCTCCCGGGATGCTCACCCGCCGCCAGTTCGTCGACTATTACGCCGAACGGGCGGGTCTTGCGATCGACAACTTCGATTTCTACTACACCTACGGCCTGTTCCGCCTGGCCGGCATCGTGCAGCAGATCTACTACCGCTTCTACCACGGCCAGACCCAGGACAAACGCTTCGCACAGTTCATTCACATGAACAAGCTGCTGGAGCAGATGAGCCTGCAGGTCATTCAGAAATCCAGCCTCTGATCGCGACTACAACAAGGAAAAACCATGTCCAAGACTCAGTTGTTCGACCTCGACGGCAAGATCGCCTTTGTTTCCGGTGCCAGCCGTGGCATCGGTGAAGCCATCGCCCGGCTGCTGGCCCAACAGGGCGCCCATGTGATCGTTTCGAGCCGCAAGATCGAAGGTTGCCAGCAAGTAGCCGACGCGATCATCGCCGACGGCGGCAAGGCCACCGCCATCGCCTGCCATATCGGTGAAATGGAGCAGATCAGCCAGGTCTTCGCCGGCATTCGCGAGCAGTTCGGCCGCCTGGACATCCTGGTCAACAACGCCGCCACCAACCCGCAGTTCTGCAACGTGCTGGACACCGACCTCGGCGCCTTCCAGAAAACCGTCGACGTGAATATTCGCGGCTACTTCTTCATGTCGGTGGAAGCCGGCAAGCTGATGCGCGAGCACGGTGGCGGCAGCATCATCAACGTGGCCTCGATCAACGGCGTGACCCCGGGTATTTTCCAGGGCATCTATTCGGTGACCAAGGCGGCGGTGATCAACATGACCAAGGTCTTCGCCAAGGAGTGTGCGCAGTTCGGCATCCGCTGCAACGCCTTGCTGCCGGGCCTGACCGATACCAAGTTCGCCTCGGCGCTGGTCAAGAACGATACGATTCTCAAGACCGCGCTGCAGCAGATCCCGCTCAAGCGCGTGGCCGACCCGAGCGAAATGGCCGGCACCGTGCTGTACCTGGCCAGCGACGCTTCCAGCTACACCACCGGCGTGGCGCTGAATGTCGACGGTGGTTTCCTCTCCTGATCCTACAGGCTGTCCGTCACCTTCTGCGCCACATCCGCAGGTACCCAGGCCTGCCAGACCTGCGGATTGTCCTTGAGAAACGCTCGCGCCACCTGATCCGGAGGCAGGCGTTCCTCGCTCATTTTGGCTAACGCCCGGTTCAACAGGTCGATCGGCAGGTCGACCTTGGCAAAGAACTCCACTACCTGCGGATACTGCTGCCTGAACGGCGTCGACACGCCGATACTCAACCTGGACGCCAGCGAACGGGTCGGCTTGGGGTTGGGATTGTCGGCATCGGTCAGGGTCTTCCAGGCTTCGGCGTCAAACGCCGGCTCCTGCAATTGCACCAGCTTGAACTTGCCCAACAACGGCGTCGGCGACCAGTAATAGAACAGGATCGGCTTGCCACGACGAATCGACGAGGTGATCTCGGCATCCAGCGCCGCGCCGGAGCCGCTGCGAAAGTTCACGTAACTGTCGCTCAAGCCATAGGCCTTGAGCTTCTGCTGGTTGACGATCTCGGAGGTCCAGCCGATCGGGCTATTGAGAAACCGTCCCTTGCCGGGCGCCTCGGGATCGGCGAACACCGCCGGGTAGCGTTTGAGATCCTCGACGCTGCGCAGGTCCGGCGCAAGCGGCGGGATGCCCCGCTCGGCATCGCCCTTGATCACATACTCCGGCACCCACCAGCCTTCGGTCGCGCCCTTGACGGTATCCCCCACCGCCAGCACCTCGCCTGCCGCCTCGGCCTTGACCCAGACCGGGCTGCGCCCTGCCCATTCCTCGCCGATCACCTGGATGTCGTTTTTCGCCAGCGCTGTTTCCAGGGTCACGGTGGTGCCCGGCAGCTTATCCGTCGGCAGCCCGTAGCCCTTCTCGACAATATGACGCAACAGTTCGGTGATCAGGCTGCCACTTTCCCAATTCAGATCGGCAAAGTGAATCGGAGCCGCCGCGCGAACCGGAAAGGCTGCGAAGGCAACGCAAAATCCTGCCAGAGCGCCAGCGAACAGCGCACGAAATCCTTTCATGGTTCCACCTCGGTCATTGGGCGTCTTTCGACGTGCGTCGAAAGCCTCTGAAATAATCAGTCACCTGACTTTAGTAGAGGTTCCTTGAACGACGAGACTGGATTCACTCCGAGCCTTGCATCTGCAGTTGCTGCAGCTCTCGCCGGACCATACTGGCGTACTCGGCCGGCGCCATCGCATAAAGCTGCGCAGCGACCCACGGCAGCCAAGCCCCCTGCAAAGCGTGCTTGCGCTCGAACAGGCTTCGGGCCTCGCTGCGAGCCCGCTCCTGGTGCTGCTGGTGAAATTCGGCCCTGCCAGTGCTCACTGCTCGCTGGCCTTGAAGGTCAGTTCGCCCTTGCGCCACTTCGCCGCCTTCCTGGTCACATCCTTGAGGGTCTTGGTCAGGCCTTCCTGCAACGCTTCGTGGGCGGCGAACACCATCACCACGGTATGCCCTTCCTTGAATAGAATGGCATGTCCCAATTCGGTGGTGACATAAGCGTAATCACCCAGCCCATAGACCGTCAGCTTGATTTCGCGGAACTTGATATCGAACTTTCCACCTTCGCGACTGGGCAATACCGCCGCGCGGAAATGATCACCGACTTTCAGTTCAAGACGCTGTTTGTCATCGACGACCATTGCGGTTTCAGTGTCGATTTCCGCGATGTAGATGCCTTCGGCGGTTTGTTCGGTGATGTAGACGAAACGTGATTGGAACTGTTTGACCAGTTTTGCCCGCAGGTCGCCCAGTACGAACAACGCATGCATATCCAGATTACTGACTGCCAACGAAAAGCCCTCAAACCCAAAATGGAGCCACCCTGCGCGGAGCGGGCAGCACAAGACATTCGCCGTTACCGACGCTGACTCACTGGAAACCCTGACGACTGCACCTCGACCCCGCGCAGGTCGCGTAAAAACACAGAAAGACTAATGGATCAAAAAGTCTGTGACTTCTGTGAATGGTCATCAGAGTGTGAAGGAAAACACCGCATGCCTCTGTCGCCAACAAGCGCCAGGCTGAAGTTACGGAGGTTCCTGTCTGGAAAAAACGCAGTTTCCGACGTGCTGGTTAAAAGTCCCCCGAAACCACCCATAGCGGGGAACCACAGCGATTTTAGAACACCTCGGCCTGTCACTGCCAATCAAACCACTGTCATGTGCTATCAGACAAGACAAAACGTACTGCTCGAAAGGTCGTCTGGCAATCCCCTGCGGCAGTATTGCAGTGGATTTTCGCTGGTCAATCACTCAAGTACAAGGTAACCATGCGTGCAGCGTTCACCCTTACGCCTGCGATGCACTTTCCGGCTTGTAGCCCAGGCGCAACCCTCCCCAGTGCCGGCCCTTGACCATGATCGGCACCGACAGGTCATGCATCAACTCCCCGGTATCGCGCGTATAGGTCTGCAACAGCACCGGCTGCTGGTGGCTGCCGCAACGAATGCCGGTACGATCGTCGAACTTGCGTTTGGTCCGGTTTTGCAGCGCATCCTTGGCCACATCGCCGGTCAGCGGTTGGGAAAAAGCCTGGTTGTGGGTCGGCACATAGCCTTGCGCAGTGCAGGCAATAGCGAATACCAGACCCTCATGACGGCTCAGCAGCGGTTCCTGGATCGCCGGCAGGACCTGGTCGGTATACCGGTCGAAACGGGTCTGATATTTGGTCGGCGAGGTATTGGCAATAACCTGGTAGTTGCGGTCGAACAAGTCTTCGAGGCTGATCCGGTTCTGCTCGATATCCGCCTCGAACCGCGCGGCGATCTGTGCGGCGCCTTCGCGGGCCAGGTCATAGACGCGCTGGTGATAGTCGTTCAAGCCGACTGCGGCCAGCCGCTCACTGATGGTCTCGGCCTGCCCTTCCATTTGCACGGCGGCTTCGGCCAGCCGCCGGGTCTGCTGGTCGCTGACCGACAGGTCACCGCGCATCTGTTCCACCGCACTGAACAGGCTACCCAGTTGCTCGCGGTTGTTCTGCGCCCCCTGGGCGATTTCACTGACCTGACTTTCCACGCCCGCCGCCAGACGGGCAATATTGTCCAGTTGCCGCCCGGTCTGCTCGACCTGCTCGACGCCGCTCTCGAGGTCCACGGACAACTGCTGGATCTGCGCGACCACCTGGGCCGTGCGTTGCTGGATATCGGCGACCATTACCCCGACCTCATCGGTGGCTGCGGCCGTGCGCCCGGCCAGACCGCGAACTTCATCGGCCACTACGGCAAACCCGCGTCCGTGCTCGCCGGCACGGGCCGCCTCGATGGCCGCATTGAGGGCCAGCAGGTTGGTCTGACTGGCAATCGCCTGGATCACCAGGGTCACCCGCTGGATTTCCTCACTGCGCTGGCTCAAGGCCTCGATCAGTTGGCGACTGGCCGCCGCCCGCTGGCTGAGCTGGTGCATGCGGCTGATCGACTCCGACAATACCGCATGCCCCTCGGCGCTGCTCTGTCGGGCCTCGCTGGCCGAACCCAGGGCTTGCTGGCTGAGTTGTGACGTGGTTTGTTCGGTGTCGATCACCCGTTCGGCACTGCTGACGATCTGCGCCGCCGCATCGAGTTGCGATTGCAGCTTGCTGGCCAATTGCTTGACTGAAAAGGCCACACCGGCGGCGGACAAGGCGTTATGACTGGTGGCGTAGGACAGATCGCGGGTCAGCTCGCCCAGTGAGTCGCTGTCGGCGCTGGCGACCGCTGGTGTCGGGCGCGAAGCCAATCGTGGCAGCCAGACCAGCAATAGCGCCAACGGCAGACAGACGCCGAGAGGCCAGTTGGCATAGGCCATAGCCGACAGCAGCAATGCCAGGCCGATACTTTGTATCAGCGGTGCCAGCCAACGCGAGAACGACCTTGGTTGCGCCTCCAATGGCGCATGGTCACCTGACAGAATTCCTTCTCCAGACATAAGCGTTACCCACTTTCAGCTTCTCGTTATTTCCCTGCATTAAACGCCATCACAGGGCCATTATCTATGGTCCGTTAGTTGTAATGGGCGAACGCGGGAGTTGCCAGACGAGTGGGAGCCGGTAACGGAACGGAGGGTCGCAAGGGAACGGCGGGGAATGCGGTCGAGAGGGTTTGCCGGCAGGCTGCTCGCCGTACCACGCTGCGCAACCGATCTTGTCGGGCGTGGTACGGCAGACTCAGGGGCAATCAGGCCTGACGCTGGTGCTTGTCGATCTGTTCGTGACGCTCTTGCGCTTCGATGCAGTATTTGGTGGTCGGGCTGATCAGCAGGCGCTTGAGGCCGATGGGATCACCGCTGTCGTCACACCAGCCGAAGGAGTCGTCGCGAATGCGATCCAGGGCCTGTTCCAGTTGCGGCAACATGCGCTGGTCGCGATCGATCGCGTTCACCAGCCAGGTGCGCTCTTCTTCAACGGACGCGGCGTCGGCTGGATCTGCCGGGGTATCGAGGCTTTCGATGGCGACACGGTTCTGCTCGATACGCTCGTGGGTTTCGACTTTCATGGCCTGCAGCAGCTCGGTGAAGAAAGCCAGTTGCTCGGCGTTCATGTAGTCGTCCGCCGGCATGGCCAGCAACTTTTCCTTTGTCATTGATTTCTCTATAGAAAATACGTGCATTAAGGCGAATTAGGGAGCGTTCTGAGCACCTGAGGGGATGCACAGAAAGGCGCCGTCCATTCCAAGCGCCACCCGGCACTCAATTTACGAGGGGCGGCAGTCTAAGGCCGAGTTATCGAGTCAGCAACAGAAATGACAGCAAAATCGTGCGATAGCCCCGAACAAGCGCGATGAAGCTCTGCACACCGGGGGGATCGGAGTGCGTTTATAACAAGAAATACCCTGCTCTGCCTGTGTCCGGGAGACGGACGGCAATCCCTGATGAGCCAGGAATGGCAAGATTGAGTGGGACTCAATGGGTTACAGAATACTATAGAAGCAGGATTTATCCTGCGAATACTACAGGGGCCACGCCACAGGCACAGAACCTGAGCGCGGCCGCAGTATAACCCCGGCTACTCGCGCAAGGCCCTGCGCAATACCTTGCCGACCGTGGTCTTGGGCAATTCCTCGACCCGGAACTCGACGATTCTCGGCACCTTGTACCCCGTCAGGTACTCGCGGCAATGCGCAAGCAACTGCATTTCGCTCAGGCCCGGGTCGCGCCGCACCACGAAGATCTTCACCCGTTCGCCAGTCACCTGGTCCGGCACGCCAATCGCCGCCACCTCGGCCACGCCGGGATGCAACGCCACCACGTCCTCGATTTCATTGGGGTACACGTTGAACCCCGAGACCAGGATCATGTCCTTCTTGCGATCCACCAGACGAATGAAACCCTGCTCGTTCATCACCCCGATGTCCCCGGTCGACAGCCAACCGGCAGCATCGAGCACCTTGGCCGTCTCGTCCGGACGCTTCCAGTAACCTTTCATCACCTGCGGCCCACGCACCTGCAACTCGCCCTCCTCGCCGATAGCCGCCAACGAGCCATCTTCGCGGACAAAACGCACCCAGGTCGACGGCAGCGGCACGCCAATGGTCCCGGTGAACTCGCCTTCGCGCATGCGCTTGATATCGATCGGGCTGATACTCACCACCGGCGAGCACTCGGTCAGCCCGTAGCCCTCGATGATCGGTACCCCGGTCACCTCCTGCCAGCGCCGCGCCACGGCGGTATGTGTGGCCATGCCACCGGCAATTGCCAGTTTCAGGTCAGAGAAGTCCCGCGCACGGAACTCATCGTTTTCCAGCAAGCCGTTGAACAGCGTGTTGACCCCGACGATGCCGCTGAACTTCTCCTTGCGCAGGATCATCTGCACCCGCTTCACATCCCGCGGGTTGGCGATGAGGATGTTACGCCCGCCCAGGCACATGAACATCAGGCAGTTCACCGTCAGCGACAGCACGTGGTACAGCGGCAACAGGGTGACGTTGGTTTCCTGCCGGTTCTCGTCGAGCTGATCGCCGACCCAGGCCTTGGCCTGCATCAGGTTGGCGAGGATGTTGCGATGGGTCAGCATCGCGCCCTTGGCATCGCCCGTGGTGCCACCGGTGTATTGCAGGAAGGCAATATCATCGTGGACCAGTTGCACCGGCCTGCTCTTCAGGCCCCGGGCCTGCTTCATCAGTGCCGGGAAACGGATCGAGCCTGGCAGATTGAAGCGCGGTACCTGCTTCTGCACATGCCGCAGAACAAAGTTCAGCGCGGCCCCCTTGAGGGTACCCAGCAGGTCGCCAATGGCCGCCACCACGATGTTTTTCAGTGAACTGCCGTCCATCGCCTGTTCCAGCGTGTGAGCGAAGTTCTCGAAGATCACCAGGGTTTCGGCGCCACTGTCCTTGAGCAGATGCCTGAGCTCACGGGCGGTATACAGCGGGTTGACGTTGACCACCACGGCGCCGGCCAACAGAGTGCCGAACAGGCAGATCGGATACTGCAGGCAGTTGGGCATCATCAGCGCCACGCGATCGCCCTTCTTCACCCCCCGGGACTGCAGCCAGCCAGTAAAGGCAAAGACCTGACGCTCCCATTCGTCATAGCCCATCTCGGTACCGATACTGACGTAGGCCACCCGCTGGCGGTATTTCTCCACATGTTCGAGGAACACCTCGCGCAGCGACGGGTAACGATCGATCTCGGCCTCGATATCCGCCGGCACGCCGGGATGGTAGGCATTCACCCAGACACGTTCGGTACTCTGCAGGCTCGCGACACTCATGGCAGTCTCCTTGTTGTTGTTTTATTTTTCGACGATAGCCGTCACACCCAGGCCGCCAGCAGCACACACGGAAATCAGTCCGCGGCCACCGCCACGCTGATCGATGGCCTTGGCCAGACTGGCCAGCAGCCTGCCGCCGGTCGCGGCGAACGGATGCCCGCAGCCCAACGAACCGCCATTGACATTGAGTCTGGCGCGGTCGATGACGCCCAGCGGCGCCTCCAGCCCCAGGCGCTCGCGACAATAATCGGCATCCTCCCAGGCCTTCAGCGTGCACAGCACCTGCGCGGCGAAGGCTTCGTGGATCTCATAGAAGTCGAAGTCCTGCAGACCCAGGCCTTCACGGGCCAGCATCCGTGGCACGGCATAGGCCGGGGCCATCAGCAGCCCTTCGCTGCCGTCGACGAAGTTCACCGCTGCGGTTTCGCCCGTACGCAGATAGGCCAGCACCGGCAGGTCATGCTCCGCCGCCCAGGCCTCACTCGCCAGCAACACCACCGAAGCGCCGTCGGTCAACGGTGTCGAGTTGCCGGCAGTGAGCGTGCCGTTGCGCTTGTCGTAGGCCGGCCCCAGTCCCGCGAGTTTTTCCAGGCTGGCGTCGGCGCGCAGGTTGTTGTCGCGTGCAAGCCCGCGATACGGGGTGATCAGGTCGTCGAAAAAGCCGCGCTGATAGGCCGCATTCAGCGCCTGGTGACTGCTAAGGGCCAACTCATCCTGGGCCAGACGCTTGATCTGCCAGCGCTTGGCCATCTCCTCGCAATGCTCGCCCATGGACAGCCCGGTGCGTGGCTCGCCGTTGCGCGGCAGCAGCGGTTTGAAGAACATCGACGGGCGGATGCCGAGCAGGCTGCGCAGTTTGCCCAGGGTATCCTTGCTGCGATTGGCTTCCAGGAGGGTCCGGCGCAACGACTCGTTGAGGCCGATCGGTGCATCCGACGTGGTGTCGGAACCACCGGCCACCCCCACTTCGATCTGCCCGAGGGCAATCTTGTTGGCCACCAGCAACGCCGCCTCCAGGCCCGTGCCGCAGGCCTGCTGGATGTCATAGGCCGGGGTTTGCGGCGACAGTGTGGTCGACAGCAACGTCTCGCGAGCCAGGTTGAAGTCCCGCGAATGCTTGACCACCGCACCGGCGGCGAACTCGCCCAGACGCTGGCCTTGCAGGCCGAAGCGATCGACCAGGCCTTGCAGGGCGGCCGTCAGCAGGTCCTGGTTGCTGTCATGGGAATAGACGGTATTGGAACGGGCAAACGGAATCCGGTTGCCACCCAGGATGGCAACCCGTCGTACTGGAGCCGGGGTAAAGCTGTATTCGGTCATGCGGACTTTCCTTCCATTCGCTGGCCCTGGTGTTGTGTAGGAGCCGGCTTGCTGGCGATGGCGATCTACCCATCAGCAATCTGTTGTCTGACGCACCGCTATCGCCAGCAAGCCGGCTCCCACAAGAGGCAAGCGGTGTATTCAAGTGAGCGTGAGCACACCACGCATATGCGGCTTGTCGCCGGCCGCCGTACGTACTTCAAAGATCTGGTGCGTCCCGCAGGCCGGTGTCTTCCATAACGTCGCACTGCCGGGCAGGAACATCGGCAGCTTGAACTCGCAGTCGAGCCCGGCTGCGTCCAGTGGCCGTGGTGGCTGCTGCGCGGCCAAGGCCCGGCCCAGGGTCCACATGCCATGGGCAATCGGGCGCTTGAAGCCGAACAGCCGTGCTCCCGGCCACGAGGTATGGATCGGATTGTGGTCGCCCGAAACCTTGGCGAACCGCCGTCCCAGATCCGCCGCCAACGACCAGCGCTGGGTCAGGATCAGCGCTTGCTCATCCAGCGCCCGGTCAGCCTGCCAGGGATCGCCGACCGGCGCGGCGACACCCCGGCGCAGATACAGGCTCTCGCTTTCCCAGACCAGGCTGCCATCGCTGTGGGCCTGGCTGACGATCAGCAAGGCCTGGCCTTTGGGATGCGCCACCCAGCGCTCGCAGTGCACCTGCAGGCGCAACGCCTGGCCTGGCTGCAGGCGTCGGTACTGACGAATCCGGTTGGCCAGGTGCACCATGCCGCTGGCTGGCCAGGGAAACGTCGGGCTGGTCAGCAACAGCAGATGCAGGGGAAAAGCCAGGGTGTGCACGAAGGACATCGGCACGCCGTGCTCTCGGCGAAAACCGCAGGCCCGGGCATAACGTTCGATATCCGCCGCCCGCAATTCCACGGCCGGCCGCACCAGACGCTCCTGGGGCAGACGCGGCACGCCCTCGACCTTGGGTTTGCGCAGGCTGCGCAAACCGCCCCAGAGCAACTGGGCGGTGGAAGGCACCGGATCGATGATACGAAGGGTCGAATCGACATTCATGGTTCAGGCCCCCAGCAGGCTTTGCCCGCAAACGCGGACCACCTGCGCATTGATCCCGCCCGAGGCCGGGTGCGCCAGCCAGGCGATGGTCTGCGCGACATCCTCGGCCTGACCGCCCTGGGACAGGGAGTTCATCCGCCGCCCCGCCTCGCGAATCAGCAACGGGATCTTCGCGGTCATCTGGGTTTCGATGAAACCCGGCGCCACCCCGTTGACCGTCACCTGCTGGCGCGCCGCCAGCGGGGCAAGGCTTTGCACCAGGCCGATCACACCGGCCTTGGAAGTGGCGTAGTTGCTCTGCCCAAGATTGCCGGCGATCCCGGAAATCGACGACACACAAACGATCCGTCCACCCGGGTTGAGCCCCTGCCCTTCGAGCAACGTCGTGCTCAGCCGCAACGGCGCCTCGAGATTGACCGCCATGACCTTGCGCCAGGCCGCTTCGGTCATCTTCGCCAGGGTCTTGTCCTGGGTGATACCGGCGTTGTGCACGACGATATCGAAGGCACCCTGTTCACCGGCAAACGCCAGCAAACGTTCGGCGGCCTGGGGTGTGGTGATATCCATGGCCAATGCCGTCCCGCCCAGCGAACTGGCGACCTGCTGCAATTCCGTCTCGACCGGTGGGATATCCAGGCAGATCACCTCGGCCCCCTCGCCGGCCAGCACCTGGGCGATCGCCAGGCCGATACCACGACAAGCACCAGTGACCAAGGCCCGGCGCCCGGCCAGCGGCCGCTGCCAGTCGATGGCCCTGGGCACGTCCACCGGCTCGCCGATGCGGACCACCTGGCCGCAGACATAAGCCGAACGGCGTGACAGGAAGAAGCGCAGGCTGCTGTCCATTTCCGCTTCCGCGCCCGGCGCCACGTACAGCAACTGCACGGTGATCGCCCGGCGTAATTCCTTGCCCAGCGAACGCACGAAACCTTCCAGTGCCCGCTGCGCCACGGCCTGGGCCAGTTCAGCGCAATGTTCTGGCGGCGTGCCGAGTACCAAGACGCGACCATGCTGATTCAGGCGCCGGACGTTGGCATGAAAGAACCGGTACAACTCGTCCAGTTGGGCGATATCGGCCAGGCCGCTGGCATCGAACACCAGCCCCTGGACCTTGACCGTGGACGGCGCCTGGACGCTCGCCGCAGTGGCAACGACCGTCTCGGTGGCCGCGAAAATCCGCTGCACCTCGCCGAGCAAGCGGCCCTGTGGGGCGCCAGCGAGCACCACCGGGTTGAGGCTGTTACCCGCCTGGCCCTGGCGGTAGCGCTGCAACGGCAGCGGTTGCGGCAAGCCGACCGACCGTGCCAGACGTTGCCCCCAGGGCGAATTGACGAAAGAAAGATAACCGTCAGACATGAAAGAGTTCCGTTCCAGAGCAGAGAAAGATCAATAGCCGCTGTCGTCAACGACAGCCGTGCCTTCACTGACCGCCGCACGACGCTTGGCAACCGGCTTGGCCACCTGTTCGAAATGCGCCTGGCGCTGCTGCAGCGCTTCGAGCAGACCGAAGTCCTGCGGGAAGTCGTCGACCTGGATCGCATGGTCGCCGTACTCGACGTAGCGCCCGAGCATCTGGTCCTCTTCGTCGCTGATCAGCTGCAGTTCCAGGGCCTTGGCCCGCCAGACCACGAAGGCCTCGCGGGAAATCGGCAACGGCGCAATGATCCCTTCGCGCACCGCCGGTTTCAGGCGTGCCTCGATCAACTCCACCTGCGGCTGCAGACGGAATGCCAGTTCGCCGTAGGCCAGCTTGTCGATGTCCGGCTGCGGGATATACGAGTCGGCCAGCAGCCGGTCGCGGCTCGCGCCGGGTACTTGCACCAGTTCGGCGACCTCGCCGAGCAACTGGTCGGACGGCTTGCGCAGCGGGATGCCGAACGGGAAGCTCAATGCACGAATCACCCGCGCAGCAGCCTTCGACGGGTAGTTGTCGAGGGTTTCGGCCAGGGCTTCATGGGCCCGCAGCAAGGCATCCTGGGCGGCCCAGTGCACCAGCGGCAGATCGCCCTGTGGACGCCCGTCGTCCTCGAAGCGTTTGAGCACGCAGGACAGGATGTACAGTTGCGAGAGGATATCGCCCAGCCGGCCGGTGATACTCTCCTTGCGTTTCAGCGCACCGCCCAGCACCCCCATGGAAATATCGGAGGCCAGCGCCAGCACCACCGACAACCGCTCGATCTGCCGGTAGTAACCCGCCAGTGCCTTGTCCGTCTTGGCCGGGGCCTTGAGCAGCCGCCCGCCACTGAGACCGTGGACCGCCGCCCGCACGGTGTTGGCAACGACAAAACCGATATGGCCGAACATCGCACTGTCGAACGCTTCCAGCCCGGCACGATCCTGGGCACGGGCGGCTTCCATTTCCCGGAAGACATAAGGATGGCAACGAATCAATCCCTGACCGTAGATGATCAGGCAGCGGGTCATGATGTTCGCGCCTTCCACGGTAATGGCGATGGGGCTCTGCTGATAGGCGCGGGCGAGAAAGTTGTTCGGCCCCATGCAGATGCCCTTGCCGGCAACGATGTCCATGCCATCGTTGACCACCGCGCGGGCACGCTCGGTGACGTGATACTTGGCGATGGCCGAAATCACCGAAGGTTTTTCCCCGGCATCCAGCGAGGCTACCGAGACCTTGCGCACCGCATCGCAGGCATACAGATGCCCGGCCATTCGCGCCAACGGTGCCTGCACGCCTTCGAATTTGCCGATAGGCAGGCCGAACTGCTTGCGCATCGCCGCATAGGCGCTGGTGCCGCGCACCGCAATCTTGCTCAGGCCGACGTTGGCCGAGGGCAACGAGATCGCCCGACCGGCGGCCAGGCACTCCATCAGCATGCGCCAGCCATTGCCGACCTGGTCGCGGCCGCCGATCACCCACTCCAACGGAATGAAGACGTCCTTGCCCTGGGTCGGACCGTTCTGGAACACCGCGTTGAGCGGCCAATGCCGGCGACCGGTCTGTACACCCGGGTGAGAGGTGGGAATCAGCGCGCAGGTGATGCCCAGGCTACCCTCGCGGCCCAACAAGCCTTGCGGATCTTCGGCGCGAAACGCCAGGCCGAGTACCGTCGCGATCGGGCCCAGGGTGATGTAGCGCTTGTCCCAGGTGACCCGGAAACCCAGCACTTCCTCACCGTCGAATTGCCCTTTGCAGACCACGCCGACATCCGGGATGGCCCCGGCATCGGAGCCGGCGTAGGGGCTAGTCAGGGCGAAACACGGAATATCCTCGCCCCGCGCCAGGCGTGGCAGGTAATGCTGGCGCTGAGCCTCGGTGCCGTAGTGCAACAGCAGTTCGGCCGGGCCGAGCGAGTTGGGCACCATGACCGAAATCGCCGCTGCCGAGCAACGGGTCGACAGCTTCATCACCACCTGCGAGTGGGCGTAATGGGAGAAGCCCTTGCCGCCATACTGCTTGGGAATGATCATCCCGAGAAAGCCGGCATCCTTGGTGTATTGCCAGGCCTGGGGCGACATGTCCTGCCAGACCTGGGTGGTTTCCCAGTCGTTGGCCATGTCGCAGAGGGTTTCCACCTCATTGTCGAGGAACGCCTGTTCCTCCGGACTCAGGCTCGCCGGTGCCGCCTTGAGCAGACGTTCCCAGTTCGGTTTGCCGCTGAACAGCTCGGCGTCCCACCAGACGGTGCCGGACTCGATGGCCGCACGTTCGGTATCGGACATCGCCGGCATGATCTGCCGGAACAGTGCCAGCGCCTTGCGGCTGAGCAAGCTGCGACGCAGAGGTTTGATCGCCAGCACCAGGGCCGGCAGCAGCACCAGGACCGCAGCCACCGCCGCGCCCAGGGGGCCGACCAGGTTGAACAGATAGCCCGCAGCCAACCAGCCGGTGGCAACGCCGAGCCAGAGAACGGCCGCTGCCTGCCGATAGGCGAGTACGAGAGCAATACCGAGCCCTGCCAATAACCATACCATCATGGGACACCTCTCTATTACGTGCGAAACAACCAGCGAGGACGCGATTCAGCATCGCCTCAATGACCACCTTACAAATGAAGCGCACGTGTTTCAAATTTTATTTTAAAATATTTATTTATTCTTTGAGCAAAAATGAGGCCGAACGAATTCGGCCTTGATAAGCAGTAAAAGGAGTGAAAATGCGCGCTCAGAACAGGTCAATATCGATATCAGAAGCGGTATGTCGCCGACAGACTGACCACCTCGCCCTTGCTATCGACCTTGCCGTCCAGAGAGGCGCCACCCAGGCGATCCTGGTTCTGGGTCTTGAGCTTGACCTCGTCCACGAACTGCCGGGAATAGGCTCCGTCAATGCTCAAGCCAGGTATTGCCCTGATCTCGTAACCGAAGCCCAGCGAGGCAAACCAGCGATCGCCATCGGGAATGCGCGGATCGCGAGTCGAGTTGCGGGTCGGCGTCTGGTCTCGCGCCACACCCGCGCGGAAGGTGAAGTCATCGGTGACCTTGTAGTCGCCACCCAACGAGAGCATCCACGAGTTCTTGTAGTTGTAGGGAATGGCTACAAGGGTATTGCCGTCGGATTTCAGCGTCAGGCTCTTGAATGACGACCACTCGGTCCAGTTGGCGCTGGCCCCCAAGGTGAATCGGTCGTTGAACTGATGAACCCAGTCAAGTGCTGCGGTGGCGGGAATATCCAGTTGGGTAGAAGCATTGGCGCCATCCGGGAACAGTTTGAGTCCGGGATAGGCAAATTCGACCAGCGTTTCGCCATTGGGGCCGAAAGGCTGGGTCATGAGCCCCCGGGAGGTTTCATCCGCATAAATGTTGTATTTGCCCTCCATCTTGTTCTTGATCTTGGCATGATAATTCAAGCCGATCGTGTCGACTTCGGTCGGTTTCCAGACCACACCGGTAAACCAGCCGACCGAAGTATTGTCCACCTTCACTCGGATCAGAGACTGGCCCATCCCGGCTGGAAGCTGCACTCCGCCGAAATTGGGGGAGAGAGAGGCCGCGGCCAGAAGGTCGATGTTCTGACTGACAAAACCACTGCTGTGCTGGACGATGATGCCACCACCCAACGAAAACTGGTCGTTCACCTTGAACGAAAGAGAACCGGTCAGGCCGACCGTTTCAATTTTTGTATCTACCGCGAAATCACGCCCTTTCCAGTCCTGATCCCAGGTGCTTTTCATCCCCTGGGGAACAACCTGACTCAAACCGAAACTGATCCGATCATTGATCGGCATCACCAGAAAACCCGTCGGCAGCCAGGCAGTGAAACCGGCTTCACCACCGTCACCGGTGCGCTCGTTGAATACCGGAGCCCCGGTAAGCGGGTCCGTCGTCGTATTGGAGGTCGGCTGGCCGGTATAGTCCTTGGCCGTTCCTTTGTACTTGATGTTGATGCGTGCGTAGTCCACGGTTTGCTGAACAACCGCCTGATCGATGAAAGCCATCGCGGCCGGGTTATTGAAGGCAGCCGATGGGTCATTCTTGAACAATGAACCCCCACCAAAAGCTCGCCCCCAACCTGGCGCACCATAGGTCGGCGTCTGGAAACCACCAGCCTGCACCGAACCGGACGCCATCACACTGCTCAGCAAGGCCAGTCCAATCGCTACCTGCAACTGCTGCTTCTTATTATTCATGCCCCACTCCTTATTATTATCTACCGCTTCACCGCAGCGTTTTTGCTCAACAGACGCCTTTTGCAAGGCGTCTGTCTTTCAGCGGGTGATCAGCCCTTTACGGAGTACGAACTTCAAGGGGTGATGGTGATAGTCGGCGCACTGACACTGAGCGAACTCACGGTGCAGTTACCACTCAAAGCCTGGTTGGTAGCGCTCAGAGTGCCGCCCACCGAGCCAGAACTGGCCCAACTGACGTTGATGGTGCTTGGACCACAGTTGGTCGATGGCAGGCTGGAGATGGTGTAGCCGACATTGGCGATGGTGCCGGTAGTGGCGCTGGCAGCGGTGATTACCCAGCCTGGAGACGGCAGGTTCTTGAATTGCGGCAGTTGGCACAGCCCGCTACCACTGGAAGTGCTGAAGCTGGTGATCGTGGCGACACCACCCGAAACGGTACCGCTGGCGACCACTGGACAGGTCACTGCCGCCTGGAACGACGAGGGCGACTTGACGGTGATGCTACCCGTGGCAGAGAACGGCCCGTTTGGACCGATAGTTGCGGCAGAAGCCATGGATGCGGCGCCCATGCAGACAGCGATTGCAGTGGCAGACACGAGAGTTTTGATGCCTTTCATTGTTGTTTTTCCTCACATGTATGGCGATTCATTTCGCCGGGGTTAATGGCCTTTTGAGACGACACGGAGTACCGCAACCACGACCGAGTATCCCTTTCAGCCAAACTTCAAAATGCCTGGTGTTGCGTAAACGGCCGTCGACTCAGGGCACTACCCGGAACGTCGGCGGCATCTGGATCGAAACCGTCTTGATGGTGCAGCCGCCGTCCAGCGCGACATTGTTCGCCTGGAGTTTGCCGGTGCTGTTGTTCCAGCTGCCTTCGGCGGTGGTCGGCCCACAATCGCCGCCCACCAGCGGTGCATGCACGGTGACCTGGATACCTGACATCGCACCGCTGGTTTCATCCTTGGCGATCAGTTTCCAGGGCAGGTGCGTGGCCTCGACCTGGCCGCACTTCAGGCCACCGTCGAAACCGACCTTGTCGACACTGACATAACTGCCGTCGGCACTGATCCGGCCGCTGACCTGGATGGTGCAGTCGGCATTGATGATGCTCTTGGCAAAACTGATCGGCCCCTTGGCAGTGAACTCGGTATTGGCCGGTTCGATACGCGCCGCGGCAAAGGCCGGCGCGACCTGGGAGAACCCCAGCAACGCGGCCACTACACGAGCAGTCAACAGAACTTTTTGCATGGTGGACATCCTTCCCGTTACTTATTGTTGTTATCGGTCAACGTCATCGCGGCAAGTGATAACGCCCGTAAGCGTTGGCAAGCCGCACCCGTCATGCCCGCCGTTCGGAGAGCATCTGATGCAACTGTTCAATTCAATCGGTGTAGTCAGTGCCGTACTGTTGAAGTAACTGCTTGCGTTTGGACGGTTGCAGATTGGCCAGGCGGACATCCCCTGAATAATGCGCCAACACCCGCTTGTCCATCAGTCGCCGCCACAGAAACGGTACGTAGGCCCAGACAATCATGCTGGCGTAACCGTAGGGCAGTTGCGGCGACTCGTCGAAATGACGCAGGGCCTGGTAACTGCGGGTCGGATAGGCGTGATGATCGGAGTGGCGTTGCAACTGGAACAGAAAGATATTGGTGACAATACGATTACTGTTCCAGGAGTGCCGTGGCGAACACCGCTCATAACGACCATTGGGCAACTTCTGACGCAACAGGCCGTAATGCTCTACATAGTTCACGACTTCAAGCAGCGAGAACCCGTAGATACCCTGGATCACCAGAAAAGGAATAACGGCCAGGCCCAACCAGGCAATCAATACTCCCCACATCACCACACTGAACAGCCAGGCGTTCAGCACCGCGTTTTTCCAGTGCACGGTCGGCAGGCCCTGCTTGTGCAGACGCTCGCGTTCCAGATGCCAGGCCGAACGCAGGCTGAACCAGACCGAGCGCGGCAGGAAGCTCCAGAAACTCTCGCCCAGGCGTGAGCTGGCCGGATCTTCGGGGGTCGCCACGCGCACATGGTGGCCGCGGTTATGCTCGACAAAGAAATGTCCGTAGAAGGTCGGCGCCAGGGCCACCTTGGCCAGGAACTGCTCCAGCGGCCGGGTCTTGTGACCCAACTCGTGGGCGATATTGATCGCAATGCCGGTCGCCGCGCCGGTGGACATGGCCATGCCCAGGTAGGTGAAGCCGCTGACACTGCCATGCACCTGGGCACGTTCGGTGATATAGCCCATCAGGCCAGCCAGCCCACCCTGCAGGTGCAGTGTCTGAGCCAGGCGCTGCAAGCCACCGCCGATCATCCAGTCGACGCCACCTGCTGCCATCCAGGCAGTGGTGACCAGCGAGACACACATCAGCGCCACGCAGCTGTAGATGATCCAGCGATAGTAGGTCTGCTTCTCAAGATCCGGAACGATGGTTTCCGGCGGGTTGCTGTGGTCTTCGCCGAGCAGGCCGTCGATCATGGGGATCAAACCGAAGATCACCACTACACCGATCCACCACAAGGACTGGATGCCAGTGACCAGGGCGAGCACGCCGGACAATACGGGAGTGACCATCGGCAAGGCGCCGAGCCACCACAGGTGACGCTTGCTGTCCGTCCAGACACCCGGTGCTACCAGAATGGAGTTCATGGCAACCTCCGCACAGCGAGTCGCACTGTTGCGTATGCAACCCGAACACCCAATGAACGCTGGTGCGGACAGCCGGCAGGCATAAAAAGACAAAATGCTTCAAAAGGCGTTTTTTTCATTATTTTAACCGCTCAATTGCATTTTCAAAAAAAACATTCAAAACGTTTTTTTAAATAAATAGCCCGATTTCGATAGCTCGTCAACTATTTTTTCCGTCATTTTGAATGTCGTGCGTGAAACCGTCCGGCCCTCCTGAAACCCGCTTCAGGAAGGTATGACCGCAGACGTTTCGTGTTGCAGGGTGATGCCTTGTTGCTCGTTTGCCCGTGCGGCAATAGCACGGACCATGGCGACCACCGGCTCGACCGCCGTGACCGGCAGCATGTGCCCTCGCCCCTCGAGAATGTCCAGTTGAAGACCGGGTACCAGGCGCGCCATCGACTCACCGTGTCGGCGATAGTCCAACACCGCGTCCCGTGAGCCATAGACCAGCCCCACAGGTAAATCAAGCTGCGGATAGCGCCGGACCATCTTTGGCAAATCGTCATTGACCGTGGCGATCTCGCTGGAAGCGCAATAGAAATTGCCAGAACGCATGGCAAGCAGACCACCACCGCGCTCGGCGAAATCCGCTGGCGGACGCTCGGGGGCGAACACCGCCTTGAGCAGCCCACCGCGACCAAGCATGGCCATCGGCGCCGCCAGGGTCTGGGCAAACCAGCGTCGGATGAAATCGGGGCGGACTCCCAGCGACAGGAACACCAGAGGCAACATGCGCTGCGGATGGGTCAAGGGCGCCAACAGCACCAGTGCGGACACCCGCTGCGGGTGATCGAGCGCCAACGCCAGGGCCAGTGCGCCACCGAGGGAATGCCCGACGACCAGGGGTCGACCCAGATGCAAGGTCTCGATGAAACGGGCAATCAGGCGGGCTTGTGCGGTGATGCTGACCCCGGCCCCCGCAGAGCGGCTGGAATAACCGGAGCCGGGACGGTCCAGGGTGATGACCCGGAACTGCTCGCGCAATCGTGGCGACAACGAATGGGTCAGGTTGCGCCCACAGCCACTCAGCCCATGGATCATCACCAGCACCGGGCCCTGCCCCTCGTCCACATAGTGGATACGTTCGCCATCGACTTCGACAAAACGTCCGTCGGCCGGCACCGCGCGCTCGACCCGCCGATTGATCCGGGTGCTGAGAGCCCAGAGTCCGGCACTGCCCAGCACAAACGCAACCGCTGCTACGCCCCACGCCATCACGTCAGCCTCCTGCCTCCCTGCACCCGACGCAAAACCGGTATTGGTTCCTGCCGTGGCTATCTCCCGGTACGGCTTGCTTGATAGATCCCACCCGTCAGGTGAGTCAATCAATTCGTACAGACCACTAGCGTAAGAGATATTTTCAGGTAAATTATTTAAATTAATTTTTAAAACAAATAGTTTAATTGTGCAAGACCCAGTTTTTATCCCGCGACGAAACTGATCGTCAGGCGTCGCCACAATCGAGGTACACACCATGAATGCGTACTCGTCACCCCCCGCAGGCCGCGAATCGGTAGATATCGCGATCATCGGTTCCGGCTTTGCCGGGCTTTGCATGGGCATCAAGCTGAAAGAAGCAGGGATCGCCGATTTCTTCATTGCCGAACGGGCCAACGCGCTCGGCGGCACCTGGCGAGACAATCACTATCCGGGCTGCGCATGCGATGTGCAGTCCCATGTCTACTCCTTTTCCTTCGCACCCAATCCGCACTGGAGCCGACAGTTCGCCCCGCAGGCGGAGATTCGTGCCTACCTGGAGCGCTGTGCCCGGGATTTCGGACTGGAGCAGCACCTGCGCTACAACATGGAGCTGCACAAGGCGGTGTACGACGAGGGACTGCAACGCTGGCAACTGAGCTTCGCCGACGGGCGCGAAGTCAGTGCCCGGGTCCTCGTCAGCGGCATGGGCGGGTTGTCGCGCCCGGCCTTGCCGGATATCCCGGGCCTTGAGCGCTTCGCCGGCAAAAGCTTCCACTCCCAGAACTGGGACCACCAGTATCCGCTGGAGGGCAAGCGTGTCGCGGTGATCGGTACCGGCGCCAGCGCAATCCAGTTCGTTCCGCAAATCGCCCCACGGGTGGCCCACCTGAGCCTGTTCCAGCGCACCCCGCCGTGGATCCTGCCCAAGCCCGACCGCCGGGTCTCCAGCGCTGAACGCTGGCTGTTCAAGCACCTGCCCGTCACCCAGCGACTGGCGCGCTCGGCCATCTACTGGCTGCTCGAAAGCCGGGTGATCGCTTTCGCCCGCCAGCCAAGGTTGATGAAGCTGGTGCAGAAAGTCGCCGTGCGGCACCTGCACAAACAGGTGGCGGCGCCGACCCTGCGCAAGATCCTGACCCCCGACTACACCATCGGCTGCAAGCGCATCCTGATCTCCAACGACTACTACCCGGCGCTGACCCGCAGCCATGTCAAGGTGGTGACCCAGGACGTGTCGCACATCGAAGCCGATGCCGTGGTCACCCGCGACGGCACCCGCCACCCGGTCGACTGCCTGATCTACGGCACCGGTTTCCAGGCGACCGAGCCACTGCCCCGCGGCCTGCTGATCGGGCGCAATGGCGTGGACATCATGGATGCCTGGGCCGAGGGCGCCCATGCCTATCTGGGCAGCTGTCTGCCCGGCTATCCCAACCTGTTCATGATCATCGGGCCGAACACAGGCCTGGGACACAACTCGATGATCCTGATGATCGAGGCCCAGGTCGACTACATACTCCAGGCGCTCAAGCAGATGCGCGACCAGCGCATCAATGCGCTGGAGGTCCGGCCGCAGGTCGAAAGCCAGTTCAACAGCCGCTTGCAGCAGCAGCTCAAGCGTTCGATCTGGTCCACCGGCGGTTGCCGCAGCTGGTACCTGGACCCGCGCACCGGCAAGAACACCACGCTCTGGCCGGGCTCCACCTGGCGTTTCCGCCAAATGACCCGCCACTTCGAACTGCGCGACTACCTCACCTTCGGCGAAAGTCCGCAGCGCCCCGCCGTTGTCGTCCCCGCCGTCATCGAACCCGCACAAGGCAGCCACTCATGAAGACATTCGACGGCAAGGTCGCCGCCATTACTGGCGCAGGTTCCGGCATGGGCCGTGCACTGGCCATCGCCCTGGCACGCGAGGGCTGCCACCTGGCACTGGCCGACAAGAACGCTGCCGGCCTGGAACAGACCCTGGTCCTGGCCCGCGCCGCTGCCCTGTTGCCGCTGCGCATGAGTTCCCAGGTGCTGGACGTCGCCGATCGCCTGGCGATGTTCGACTGGGCGGCGGCGACCGCCGCCGAACACGGCCAGATCAACCTGATCTTCAATAACGCCGGCGTCGCCCTGTCGAGCACCATCGAGGGCATGAGCCTGGAAGACCTGGAGTGGATCGTCGGTATCAACTTCTGGGGCGTAGTGCATGGCACCCAGGCCTTTCTGCCCTACCTCAAGCAGTCCGGCGACGGGCATGTCGTCAACACTTCCAGTGTCTTCGGCCTCTTCGCCCAACCCGGCATGAGCGGCTACAACGCCAGTAAATTCGCGGTGCGCGGCTTTACCGAGGCGTTGCGCCAGGAACTCGACCTGATGGCCAACGGCGTCTCGGCCACCTGTGTGCACCCAGGCGGCATCCGCACCGACATCGCCCGTTCCAGCCGCATCAGCGACAACGTCAAGGGCCTGCTGATCGAGAGCGAACAACAGGCCCGGGCCGATTTCGAGAAGTTGTTCATCACCACTGCCGAACAGGCCGCGCGGGTGATCCTGCAAGGCGTGCGCAAGAACCGGCGCCGCGTGCTGATCGGTCGCGATGCCCACGCGCTGGACCTGTTCGTACGGCTGTTGCCCAGTGCCTACCAGGCCCTGGTGGTGTTTGCCACCCGGCGTCTGTCGCCCCTGGGCCGGCGCAAGAACAAGACCGCAAGCTACGACGTCAAGGATTCGGGCGGAATCTGAACGCCCTCAACCGATATTTCAGGAGTGCCAGCCATGCTGCCGATCCGTCGAGACATCCACCCCGAACTGCCAGCCGAACGTATCAAGGACTGGCATGCCGAGGGCCCCTGGGTCACCCATTTCTTCAACGCATTGTCCCTGCTGTTTCCCTCGGGCGAGCTGTTCTTCATGGACAGCGTGCGCCATTACCGCGACCGTGTAGAAGACCCGCAGCTGCGCCAGGCGATCCAGGGGTTCATTGGCCAGGAAGCCATGCACAGCCGCGAACACGTGCTCTATAACAACTTGCTGGAGGACGCCGGACTACCCGCGCACCTGCTCGACCGGCGACTGCGGGCCATCCTCGACTTCCAGAAAAAACATTTCGCGCCATCGTTCAACCTGGCGATCACCATCGCTCTGGAGCACTACACGGCGATGCTCGCCGACCTGCTGCTGCGCGACCCGAGCCGCTTCGGCGACTCGGTCGAAGGCTACCGGCAGATGTGGACCTGGCATGCGCTCGAGGAAACCGAGCACAAGGCGGTGGCCTTCGATGTCTGGAACACGGTCATCAAGCCAGGCCCCAAGCGTTATCTGCTGCGCACCGGCGCGATGTTGTCGACCACGTTCTTTTTCTGGCTGGTGGTGTTCGACTTCCATGTCCGCCTGCTGATCGCCGACCGCAAGGCCGGGCATCACCTGCGTGGAGGGTGGCGAATGATCAAGTACCTGTTCGGCTGGCGTGGGGTTTTCCCACGGATCGCGCTGCCCTGGCTGGATTACTTCAAGCCGGGGTTCCATCCCTGGGACCATGACAATCGCGAGCAGTTGGCACGGATCGATGGTCTGATGGAGGCCATAAAAACGCAGACAGCCAAATAGAAAGGCGTGAAATCGATACTCAGAAGTCCTGCGCCACCGCCTTCACCTCACTGCGGGTATCGATACTCACCACCACCGACATCCCCGGCCGCAGCCGCTGCGCCTCGGCCTGGCCGGGATCGACGGTGATCCGCACCGGCACCCGCTGGGCAATCTTGACGAAGTTGCCGGTGGCGTTATCGGCCTGCAACAGACTGAACTCCGAACCCGTCGCGGGGGCAATGCGCTGGACCCGCCCGGTAAACCGACGGTGATCGAGTGCATCGACGGTGAAGGCCGCCGCCTGCCCTTCGCGCACATCAGCCATCTGCGTTTCTTTCATGTTGGCGATGACCCAGCAGCGCTCCGGCACCAACGCCATCAATTGCGCACCGGAGTTCACATAGGCGCCGAGGCGTACGCCGATCTGCCCCAGTTGCCCGTCCCGGGGCGCAACAATACGGGTATTGGACAAGTCGATACGCGCCAGCTCGACCGCCGCATCGGCATTGCTCACCGCCGCCTCCAGCGAACCACGATTGACCACCACGGTCTGCAGGTCCTGGCGGGCAATCTCCAGAGCCGCCTCAGCCTGGGCGATGGCCGCCAAGGTCTGCGCATGATCGGCGCGGGTCACGTCCAGTTCGCGACGGGATATCGAACCATCACCGATCAACGCCTGGTTGCGGGCCAGGTCGGCTTCGCTCTTGCGCGCCTGGGCCTTGCTGTTGTCCAACGCCGCGCGCCGCTGGGCGATCGTCGCCTCGGCGCTGCGCCGTTGCTGCTGGTTATTGGCCAGGGCGGCCTTCTGTACCGCCAGTTGGGCCAGGGCCTGATCCAGGCGCTGCTGGTAGATCCGATCGTCCAGGCGCACCAGCAAGTCACCCGTCTTGACGAACTGGAAGTCCTGCACCGGTACTTCGAAGACATAACCGCTCAGTTGCGGGCCAATCAACGTCACTTGCCCTCGTATCTGGGCATTTTCGGTGCTTTCGATGGCGCTGCTGAACGGCGGCAGTTGCCAGGCGTAGAGCACGATCAGCACACCGGCCAGCGCAATCGCGGCAAAACCCAACGACGAGATGATCCGGACCCGCAACGAACGCGGCTCGGTCAACGAGAGGCCGGGAGGTGTCTGCCCCTCGGCGGTGGCGGCACTGGCATGGGTGGTCACGGATTCGCTCATCGGGGGGTGGCACCGCTGTTGGAGGTGGAAGATGGAGTATGGCTGGCGACCCGTCGCGTGGTGCTCATCAGCCACAGGCTGCGGATAAAGATCCAGATCATGGTCAGCACGGCGATCAGCGCGATCAGCATGAACACGTCGTTGTAGGCCAGCACGTTGGCCTCGCGGGTCGCCGCCGTGGCGAGCGCGCGCACGCCCTGGTTGGTACGCAGCGATGGGTCGAAGATCGTCGAGGCGTAGCCTGCGGCAGAACCCTGCACCCGCGCTGCCACCAGGGGATCCGTCAGGGTCAGGTGCTCGACGATGCTGCTGGAATGGATTTTCTCGCGCACCACCTGGAAGGTCCCCAGCAGCGCCGAACCGATCAGACCACCGAGGTTGTTGCAGATCCCGAACAGCACGGAAAAACTCACCAGGTTGCGCGGGTTGCTGAGCACGTTACGCGCGCCCAGGGCCATGGTCGGGCCGACGAAGAAGGTGCCACCGAAGGCCAGCAGGAACTGGCTGAGGTACATGTTGGTCGGGCGGGTCAGGTTGTTCGAGAAACTGTCCATGGACGAGCCCAGTGCCATCAGCGCCAGGGAAATGATCAGCGGCATCAACAGATGCTCGGGATGAATGGTCAGGGCACTGACTGCCAGCCCGGCGATACTGCCCACCAGCATCACCAGATAAAGGCTGCGCATCTGCTCGCTGCCCATGTTCAGCGCCTGGAGGAAACCCACTGCGCCGGTGGACTGCTCGGAGAACACCAGGCGGATCAGGATCACCGCGAGCGCCAGGCGGATCATCGCCCCGCTGCCCAACCAGCGGGTCATCAGCATCGGGTTGCTGCGGTTGTGCTCGATGGCGAGCCCGGCCAGGATCAGCGTAATCGACGCGGCACTGGCCATGCCGATCCAGGGCGCGTCCAACCACCAGTCGATACGGCCGAGGGACAGCACCGCGCACAGCAGTGCCACTCCTGTGGCGAGCACTGCAAAAGTGAGAAAATCGAGTTTTTCGAAGGTCCTGAAGCGGTCGCCAGGCGGCAACTTGAGCAGAAAGACGCAGCCCAGCGCCGCCAGTGCCAGGCCCAACTCGAACAGGTACAGGCCGCGCCATTCGGCGATCTGCAGCAGGTCCTCGGAAAACAGCCGGGCCAACGGCAGCGCCAACTGCGAGGTACCCAGCCCAAGCACCAGGGCCTTGAGCCGCCATTTCGCCGGGAATGCCTGGATCATGTAATACAGGCCAAGGGAACTGAGTGCCGCGCCGACCATGCCGTGGGCAGCACGCACCGCAATGGCCGAGCTGAGGTCGTTGACGAACAGGTGGCCGAAGGTCACCAGGGCGTAGAGCACCAGGAACACCTCGGTAAACGCGCGCAGACCAAATTGCTGGCGAAATTTCACCAACAAGAGGTTCATCGAGACATTGGTCATCACGTAGGCGGCAGGCAACCAGGCCATTTCCGCTGTAGTGGCACCCAATGCCCCCTGCAGATAAGGCAGGTTGGCCACCACCAGCGCATTACCGAGCCCGCCCGTCAGTGCCACCAGCAATCCGACTGCCGCATAAGCCAGGCGCTTGGGCAGCGAATGCAAGGGAGTCGAGGGTGAGCCGGGCAGACTGGGACGCTCATGGGGCTGCCAGTCACGCGGCGTGTACTGATTCATTCAGGCGTCCCAAGTGCAGAATCTGCTTGAAGATTACTTATTTTCGTACAGCACCGGGAGTCTGTCAGAATAATCTCCATGGCCGAAACGGCTGCACCGTTTTGCCGACGATACGCCGCCGGGTGAACCGAAAAACGTTACATGTTTTCACCGGTCGCCGGTTTCCTGAATAAAACCTGTCTACATGTCAAAAAAGACACACACTTGATCTATCTTTCATAGGCTTTTCACATCTGTGCGTTTACCGTAAGCCGTATCCACGACTTGAGTCAGTGAATCGATAAAAATCATGGAGATAACGCTACGCTACGTCTTTACCTTTCACGGTTTTGAGCTTTAATCGCCAGATGTCCGTCGTTTACGTCAGGAACTTACCTACAAACCGGCCTCGTTTGCCTGACGTACTGGTACAAGTCGCCTTTTCCGTGGTGAAATCCGGCCTGTCACACGATGGCACAGATCATCGCTTGCACTACTGAAACCTTTCTGGAAGAAGCCTTTGAAACCTTACCCAATTCAGCGCGTGTCGATCGTCATACCGGTCTACAACGAAGAGCAGAGCTTGCCCGAGCTGTTGCGCCGTACAGAAGCCGCTTGTGCGCAACTGACCCAGGAAGTGGAAATCATCCTGGTCGATGACGGTAGCCGTGATCGCTCCGCCGAACTGCTTCAGGAAGCCGCCGAACGCGAGGGCAGCCCGGTGGTTGCGGTGATCCTGAACCGCAACTACGGTCAGCACGCGGCAATCATGGCCGGTTTCGAGCAATCGACCGGCGATGTGGTGATTACTCTGGATGCCGACCTGCAGAACCCGCCGGAAGAAATCCCGCGTCTGGTAGACCAGGCCGCGCTGGGCTACGACGTGGTCGGTACCGTGCGCAACAACCGCCAGGACTCGGCTCTGCGCCGTTGGCCATCGCGCCTGATCAACCTGGCCGTACAACGTTCCACTGGCGTCGCCATGAGCGACTACGGCTGCATGCTGCGCGCCTACCGCCGCACCATCGTCGATGCCATGCTCGCCTGCCGCGAGCGCAGCACGTTCATCCCGATCCTGGCAAACAGTTTCGCCCGCCACACCACCGAGGTGCTGGTGCAGCACGCCGAGCGCGAGCACGGCGATTCGAAATACAGCCCGATGCGCCTGATCAACCTGATGTTCGACCTGGTCACCTGCATGACCACCACACCCCTGCGGCTGTTGAGCATCATTGGTTTCAGCATGGCCGGCATCGGCGCACTGTTCGCCCTGTTGCTGATCTTCCTGCGCCTGATTTTTGGCGCCGCCTGGGCCGGCGACGGTACCTTCGTGCTGTTCGCCGTACTGTTCGTGTTCACCGGCGGCCAATTCATCGGCATGGGCCTGCTGGGCGAGTACCTGGGCCGCATGTACAGCGACGTTCGCGCGCGCCCCCGCTTCTTCATCGAAAAAGTGCTGCGCAGCCAGCCCTCTTCCAGCACTGCTGCTGAGCCAACCCCTTCTACAACTACCGTCAATCAGGTTGCCCCATGAATCCGAAAGCTGTCGTCTTTGCCTATCACGATATCGGTTGCGCAGGCATCGAAGCTCTGCTGAACGCAGGTTATGAAATTGCTGCCGTGTTCACTCACGCCGACGATCCCAAGGAAAACGCCTTCTACGGCTCGGTAGCCCAACTGTGCGCCCTCAAGGGCATCCCGGTGCATGCGCCGGAAGACGCCAACCACCCACTGTGGATCGAGCGCATCGCCAAGCTGAACCCGGACTTCATCTTCTCCTTCTACTATCGCAACCTGCTGAGCGAAGCGCTGCTGGCCACCGCCAAGAATGGCGCGTTCAACCTGCACGGTTCGCTGCTGCCACGCTATCGCGGCCGCGCCCCTGCCAACTGGGTGCTGGTCAACGGCGAAACCGAAACCGGTGTCACTCTGCACCGCATGGTCAAGCGTGCCGACGCCGGTGGCATCCTGGCGCAGAATCGCGTCGCCATCGAGCGCTCCGACACTGCCCTGAGCCTGCACGCCAAGCTGCGTGAAAGCGCCGCCAACCTGCTGCGTGAGGCGCTGCCACAACTGGCCCAGGGCAAGCTCAGCGAAACCGCCCAGGACGAGTCCAAGGCCACCTACTTCGGCCGTCGTACCCCGGCTGATGGCAAGCTGGTCTGGGCCAAGCCGGCCGAAGAGCTGTTCAACCTGGTTCGCGCCGTGACCAAGCCTTACCCGGGTGCTTTCTGCGCCGTGGGCGAGCACAAGCTGATTGTCTGGGGCGCCGAAGTCGTCAAGGGCAACGAAGGTCTGGCACCAGGCCGCGTGATCAGCGTTGACCCGCTGCGCATCGCCTGCGGCCAGGACTCGTTGGTCATCAACGCTGGCCAGCGCAACGAGAACGGTCTGTTCCTCAGCGGTCCGCAACTGGCCAACGAACTGGGCCTGGTTGACGGTTCCGTGCTGCGTGGCGCCGAGTCGGGCCGCAAGCCACGCCGTACCCGCGTGCTGATCCTGGGTGTCAACGGTTTCATCGGTAACCACCTGTCCGAGCGCCTGCTGCGTGACGACAAGTACGAAGTCTACGGCCTGGACATCGGCAGCGACGCCATCGAGCGCCTGCGCAGCCATCCGAACTTCCACTTCGTCGAAGGCGACATCAGCATCCACTCCGAGTGGATCGAGTACCACATCAAGAAGTGCGACGTGGTCCTGCCGCTGGTAGCCATCGCCACCCCGATCGAATACACCCGCAACCCGCTGCGCGTATTCGAGCTGGACTTCGAAGAGAACCTGAAACTGGTTCGCTACTGCGTCAAGTACAACAAGCGCGTGATCTTCCCATCGACCTCCGAAGTCTATGGCATGTGCCAGGACAAGAATTTCGACGAAGACAGCTCGAACCTGATCGTCGGCCCGATCAGCAAGCAGCGCTGGATCTACTCGGTCTCCAAGCAACTGCTGGACCGCGTGATCTGGGCCTACGGCGCCAAGGGCCTGAACTTCACCCTGTTCCGTCCGTTCAACTGGATGGGCCCACGCCTGGACCGTCTGGATTCGGCGCGTATCGGCAGCTCCCGTGCCATCACCCAACTGATCCTGAACCTGGTGGAAGGTACGCCGATCCGCCTGTTCGACGGCGGCGAGCAGAAGCGTTGCTTCACCGACATCGCCGACGGCATCGAAGCCCTGGCGCGTATCGTCGACAACGAGAACGACAGCTGCAACGGCCAGATCATCAACATCGGCAACCCGGACAACGAAGCCAGCATCCGCCAACTGGGCGAAGAGCTGCTGCGTCAGTTCGAAGCGCATCCGCTGCGCGGCAACTTCCCGCCGTTCGCCGGTTTCCGCGAAGTGGAGAGCAAGGCGTTCTATGGCGCCGGCTACCAGGACGTGGAACACCGCAAGCCAAGCATCGAGAACGCCAAGCGCCTGCTGAACTGGGAGCCTACCGTCGAGATGAGTGAAACCATCGGCAACACCCTGGACTTCTTCCTGAAGGAAGCCATGCTCGAAATCGCGGACAAACGCTGATGCAGGCTGGACTTCGTATCGATGTGGACACCTATCGCGGCACTCGTGAGGGTGTACCGCGGTTGTTGGAACTGCTCGACGAGGCCCAGGTCAAGGCAACCTTCTTCTTCAGTGTCGGACCGGACAACATGGGGCGCCACTTGTGGCGCCTCATCAAACCGCAATTCTTCCTGAAGATGATGCGTTCCAAGGCTGCCAGCCTCTATGGCTGGGACATTCTCCTGGCCGGCACCGCCTGGCCAGGCAAGCCGATCGGTCGGGACCTGGGGCATCTGATGCGCCAGACCCTGGCCGCCGGTCATGAGGTCGGCCTGCACGCCTGGGATCACCATGGCTGGCAGGCCAATGCCGGGCGCTGGAGCGAGGCCGAGCTGATCGAACAGATCCGCCGCGGCGTCGACTGCCTGAGCGATATCACCGGGCAAGCCGTCGAATGTTCAGCCACCGCCGGTTGGCGGGCGGACGAGCGCGTCGTGCAAGCCAAAGAACATTTCGGCTTTCGCTACAACAGCGACTGCCGCGGGCACGGTCTGTTCCTGCCACGGTTGGCGGACGGCAGCCCGGGTACCCCGCAAATCCCCGTGGACCTGCCGACCTTCGACGAAGTCGTCGGAGCGGACCTGGCCGCGAAAGATTTCAACGCATTCATTCTCGACCGGTTCAGCCCGGCGAAACTGAATGTCTACACCATTCACGCAGAAGTAGAAGGGATTCTGATGGCAAACGATTTTCGCCAGTTGCTGGCGCAAGCCAAGGCCCGCGGTATCGAGTTCCAACCGCTGGTCAATCTGCTGCCGGCACAGCTGGACAGATTACCCGAGGGCCGGCTGGTGCGCGGCACCCTCAGTGGCCGTGAAGGCTGGCTGGGAGTACAGCAGGGATGACCAGACGCTGGGCGTTGCCATTGCTGTTCCTCGCTTTCCTGCTGTTTTATCTGGCGCCGTTGATGAGTCACGGCATGTGGATCCCGGATGAAACCCGCTACGCACAGATCGGCCAGGAAATGCTTCTGCGCGGCCACTGGGCCGCGCCGCATTTCATGGAGCTGCGCTACTTCGAGAAGCCCATCGCCGGCTACTGGATGATTGCCATCGGTCAGGCGATTTTCGGCGACAACTTCTTCGGCGTCCGTTTCGCCTCGGCCCTGAGCACCGGTTTGAGCGTGTTGCTGGTGTATCTGCTGGCCGGACGGCTGTGGAACGACCCGCGCAAGAGCTTCGCCAGCGCGGCGCTGTTCATGAGCTTCGGCTTGATCGCCGGCCAGGCCGGTTATGCCAACCTCGATCCGCAGTTCACCTTCTGGGTCAACCTGAGTTTCTTCGCCCTGTGGCTGGCCATCGACAGCCAGACCCGCAAGGCCCGCCTGCTGTCCTGGGCGGCCTTGGGTTTTGCCTGCGGCTGGGGTTTCATGACCAAAGGCTTTCTCGCGCTGCTGTTGCCGGTGCTGATCGCCCTGCCCTACATGATCTGGCAGAAACGCTTTCGCGAACTGGTGGGCTACGGCCTGGTGGCAGTGCTGGTCGCAGCGCTGGTCAGTCTGCCGTGGGTCATCGCCGTGCACCTGCAGGAACCGGACTACTGGCGGTTCTTCTTCTGGCACGAGCATATCCGTCGCTTCGCCGCCGAAGATGCCCAGCACACCCGGCCATGGTGGTTCTACCTGCCGCTGATCGTGGTTTCCAGCCTGCCCTGGGCCCTGCTGTTCCCGATCACCCTCAAGGACGCCTGGAACAGCAAGGGCCAGCGGATCACCGCGTTCCTGCTGCTGTGGCTGTTGCTGCCGCTGGCGTTCTTCAGCCTGAGTCGTGGCAAATTGCCGACCTACATCATGCCGTGCCTGATGCCACTGGCGCTGTTGATGGGGCACTCGTTGATGGAGCGCCTCAAACTGGGACAAGCCAAGGTGCCGCGCCTCAATGGCCTGCTCAACCTGGTGCTGGGCCTGGTGGCGCTGGCTGCCGTGGTGTTCTTCCAGCTGAAGAAGCCGTTCTACGACAACGAGCCGACTCATTTGGCCCTGCTGTGCGTGGTGATCGGCGGCTGGATCCTGTTCAACACCCTGACCGTGTTCCGGCCGCAGCAACTGTGGGCGCTGCCGGCCCTGGGTATGGGCCTGCTGATCGCGCTGCTGCCGGCGGCGATGCCCGACGTCATCGTGCACAACAAGATGCCCGATCAGTTCATCGCCGACCATGAACAGGAGTTGAGCCAGAGCCGTCATCTGTTGAGCAACGACCTGGGTGCTGCCTCGGCACTGGCCTGGCGGCTCAAGCGTACCGATATCACCCTCTACAACACTCAGGGCGAGGTCAAGTACGGTTTGTCCTACCCGGAAGCCGAACAGCGTACCCGGGACATGGACCAGATCCCGTCCTGGATGGAGCAGGCTCGGCGTGAAGGCCAGGTCGGTGTGGTCATGCGCGTCAAGGACGAGGAAGAACTGCGCGAAATCGACAAGTTGCCCAAGGATTACAAGCGCTACGAGGAAGGCAACATCGTCATCCTGATTTTCCCGCAGAGCGCTCCATGACCCTGGTCCTTCTCCTCGGCGCCTGCCTGCTGACGTGCCTGGGCCAGGTGGCCCAGAAGTTCGCCGTCGAAGGCTGGCGCGAACCCTCCCTGGGTATGCTCGACAAGCTGCGTTCGCCCTGGTTGTGGCTGGCCCTGGCCAGCCTCGGCCTGGGCCTGCTGGTGTGGTTGCTGGTACTGCAGAGATTGGAAGTCGGGGTTGCCTACCCGATGCTCAGCCTCAATTTCGTCCTGATCACCCTGGTGGCGCACTACCTGTTCAAGGAGTCGATCGACTCGCGTCACTGGTTCGGCGTCGCATTGATCATGGCCGGCGTGGTGTTGCTGGGGCTGCAGCTATGAGCCTGGCCCGCGGTTTCACCTTCGCCAGCGGCAGTGTCCTGCTGGTCAGCAGCGCACAGTTGGGCATGCGTTGGAGCATGACCCGCCTGCCCGAGCCGACCCAGTGGCTGGACGCGCTGATGACCGGCAACGTCTCCTGGATAGCCCTGTCGGTAGTGGCCGCCTCGATTCTGGCCTATGCGCTGTCGATGCTCTGCTGGCTGATGGCCCTGCGTGATGTACCGCTGGGCCGCGCCTATTCGTTGCTCAGTGTCAGTTATGCGCTGGTCTACCTGTTGGCGGCCAGCCTGCCGTTCTTCAACGAAAGTTTCAGTCTTCCCAAGACCCTGGGGGTGGCATTGGTCATCCTCGGCGTTCTCACGATCAATTCTCCACGTATACCCCGTCCTAGAGACTCCGTATGAAAATCAGCGTAATTGGTAGCGGTTATGTAGGCCTGGTTCAGGCGACTGTCCTGGCCGAAGTCGGTCATGACGTCGTGTGCATGGACGTTGACCAGAACAAGATCGACTTGCTGCGCAAGGGTCATATCCCGATCTTCGAACCAGGGCTGGAGACCATGGTCAAGAGCAACCTGGAAAGTGGCCGCCTGCACTTCACCAGCGATGAAAAGCTGGCCATCGAACACGGCCAGGTGCTGTTCATCGCCGTCGGTACGCCATCGGACGAGGACGGCTCGGCCGACCTCAAGTACGTGCTGTCGGTGGGTGACGCAGTGGTCCGCCACCGTTTCGAACCGCTGATCCTGGTGGAAAAATCCACCGTGCCGGTGGGCACCGGCGACACCCTGCGCGCCCACATCGAAGCAGGCCTGCAGAAAGCCGGTCGCGCCCTGGAGTTCGATATCGTCTCAAACCCGGAATTCCTCAAGGAAGGTTCCGCCGTCGAGGACTGCCGCCGTCCGGACCGCATCATCATCGGCTGCGAGCGCGAGGAAGTCCGCGAAGTGATGCGCGACCTCTACGCCCCGTTCAACCGCAACCATGACCGCATCATGTTCATGGACCTGCGCAGCGCCGAGCTGACCAAGTACGCCGCCAACTGCATGCTGGCGACCAAGATCAGCTTCATCAACCAGATCGCCGAACTGGCCGAACACCTCGGCGCCGACATCGAAGCCGTACGCATGGGCATCGGCGCCGACCAGCGCATCGGTTACCACTTCATCTACCCGGGCTGCGGCTACGGCGGTTCGTGCTTTCCCAAGGACATGCGCGCGCTGATCCACAGCGCCCAGCAAGCCAACTGCTCCAGCGACCTGCTGCAAGCGGTGGAAGCGATCAACGAACGGCAGAAACACAAGCTGTTCGACCGTATCAACGCCTTCTACAAGGGCGACCTCAAGGGCAAGACCTTCGCCCTCTGGGGCCTGGCGTTCAAGCCCAACACCGACGACATGCGCGATGCGCCAAGCCGCGTGCTGATGGAAGCGTTGTGGGCCGCCGGTGCCCAGGTCCGTGCCTTCGACCCGGAAGCCATGCAGGAAACCCAGCGTCTGTACCCGGACGAGCCGGGCCTGTCGTTGATGGGTACCCCGGAAGCGGCGCTGGTCGGCGCCGATGCGCTGATCGTCTGCACCGAGTGGCAACAGTTCAAGGCGCCGGACTTCGAGCGGATCAAACAGCGTCTCAAGTCGCCGGTGATCTTCGACGGGCGCAACCTGTACGATGCCAGCCGCATGCAGCGCAAGGGGTTCACCTACTTCGCGATCGGTCGCGGTGCATCCCTGGAACTGCCGGTGACCCGCCACGGCCACGTAGAAGCCTGATCCCCCTGCCCTTGCAGGCGCCGGCCTGCTGACGATAGCGAGCGGTCAGTCGACATTTCGTCAACTGATGCACCGCTATCGCCAGCAAGCCGGCTCCCACAGAAACCGTATGTTTTCTGCCCCTGGCAAATCCTCCCGGTGTCATCCGCCTTTCCCAAGGACTCCGTTGTGACATTGACCTCCCGTGACACCCTCAATCGTCAATCCCTGGGCCTGGGCCTGATCGCCCTGCTGCTGTTTCTCGCCGGGGTTTATCAACAGGCCGCCATCGGCTTCGACTCCCGCTTCGTCCTGTTCGCCCAGGAGATGCTGCGCCATGGTCCGGGGTTCTTCCCCACCACCTATGGCGAGCCCTATCCCGACTATTCGGCGTTCTCGACCCTGCTGGTCTGGTTGTTCGCCCTGCCCTTCGGCACGGTCAATGCCTTGGCAGCCTGGCTGCCGAGCGCGCTGGCAGCCGCCTGGATCGTGGTGCTGATGTATCGGCTGGTCGCCCCCTATTCGCCGCGCTGGGCCCTGCTGAGCATTGCCCTGCTGTTGCTCAGCAATACCTTCATCACCGAAACCCGCGCGGTCTCGCTGGACCTGTTGCTGGCCGCCGTCAGCTTCTCGGTGTTCTACCTGGGTTATGCCGCCGAGCATTTCGCCGCCGCGAAACGCCACGGCCTGATCCTCGCGTTGCTGGTGCTGGGCTTTGCCATTCGCGGGCCGATCGGCCTGGTGATTCCCACTGGCATGCTGTGCAGCTATTACCTGCTGGGCGGCCAATGGCGGCGTTTGTTCGTCTTCGGCTTCCAGGCGCTGGGCCTGCTGGTGGCCTGCATCGGTCTGCTGCTGTGGCTGGCCTGGCTGGACGGCGGCGACTTCCTGCTCCACGAAGTGATCCGCATGCAGTTCACCGGTCGCATGGACGGCAGCGAAGGCTCCAGCGGCGTGCTGTATTACTTCAGTAGCTCGTTCGGCAACTATGCACTGGCCTATCCGCTGGCGCTATTGACCGTGGCGGCACTGCTCTTCGGCACTCGCCAACCGCGTGGCCCGGCGCTGCGACTGACGGTTTACTGCCTGGCTGCGGGCCTGATCGTGATGCTCGGACTGTCGGTGCCGCAGGCGAAAAAGGCCCGTTACATTCTGCCGATGCTGCCGATGATCGCCATCGTCGCGGCGTTTCCGTTCCAGGCCAGCCATGGACGGCTGTTCGCCTGGCTGCGCGGTTTGATCCAGGGCATCTGGCTGTTGCTGCCGGGACTGCTGATCGCCGGGATGATCCTCCTGCATCGGCGCTTTCCCGAAGCGTTGCCGACGCTGGGGCTCGCGCCCTGGCTGGCGGGTGCCTTGCAAGTGATTGCCGTGATCGTGCTGTTCAAGGCCCGTTGGCGCGCACTCGGACTGGCCGCTTGTGCGGTACTGGCGATGTGGGCGAGCTACATCCTGATTGTCGAGCCGGTCGAGCGCACAGTCTACGACACCCGCACGTTCACCCGGGCCGCCCAGCAGTTGATTCATCAGACGCCGGCGCCAGTGGTGCTGCATGCCATGGGCAAGGATGCGAAGGCAATCAAGTTCATGGTCAATCTGGATGAGGACCTGCGACCGCTGTTCACCGATACCGCAGAGCAACTGCAGGCCGTGACCGGCCCGGCGTGGCTGGTGATGGACAAGCAGGATTACCAGAAGCTGCAAGGTACGCAGGCAGGAGCTTTGGTGCCGGTACTGAGCGGGCGGTTCGACAAGAATGATTTTGTGTTGCTCAAGCAGCCTTGACGCGGCGGATGGCCGCCTTTGGCGGTTCGCGGGCAAGCCCGGCTCCTACAGGGATTGGTGTCATTCTGTAGGAGCGGGCTTGCCCGAGAACCGCCGCAGGCGGCCAAATACTGCAATCCTCAGGCAATCACCACGCTGGCCCCCTTCAACACATCCAACCCAACCCCGACCAACGTCACCGAATCAGCGCCAAAGCTGAGCACGGTGTCATTCCCGACCACCTTGGCATGCTCAAGCATGTTGTGCCCCTGTGAATCGGCATAGCCCATGAACACCAGCTTGTCCGACGCCTGGAAGCCGCTGATCCGATCCTGGCCAAAGGCGCCGTTGAACAGGAAGGTGTTACCACCACCCCGCGCCTCCATCAGGTCGTTGCCAGCGCCGCCAATGAACAGGTTGCCCCCCTTGGCCGCGCCGATCAGGTGATCGTTGCCCGCATTGCCGATCAGCCATTCGCCCGATGCCTTGGCGGTGAGGGTATCGTCCCCCGCGCCACCCACCTGTGAAGCGACGTACTGCCCGCCGGACAGGCCCTGGTTGCCGACCGTGTGGGCGACGTCGCGGGTCATGAAGACCAGGTGCGGTTCGCTGCTGATCAGCGTGCCGATGTCCTTGGCGATGGTGATACCGCCTTGGGCATCGCGGATGTACAGGGTACCCTGGCCGTCGTTGGCGATATCGAAACTGCCCAGGGGTTTCTGCAGGTCGAAAGTGTTGTGGCCCTTGCCGCCGATAACGATGTTATAGCCGCCGTCGTCGCGGAACGTGTCATCGCCGCCGCCGCCCTCAAGATAATCGTTGCCGCGCCCACCCTTGAGCAGGTCGTTGGCCTCGCTGCCAATCATGAAGGTGGTGCCGGTGTGGGCCTCGGCGTTGCGATTGAGGTCCTGGACCCAGGTCTTGTCCCGTGCCGGGTCGGACAGGTTGGCGACGATGATGGTCGAGTCCTTGGTGGTCAGATCGTAGAACGTCGAGGCGAGAATGCGCTGCATGCCGTCGCCATAGGCGGTCGGCAGGTGCGACAGCCAGGTGGCGATATTGCCGATGGAGAACGGCAGGACGTTCCAGGCATCCGAAGCATAGTGGTCGTTGAAGCTGACGATATTGTTGGTCGCCGAAGCCTTGTAGCCATCGTGGACCCCAAGGGTCGCCAGGTTCACGCTGGAGCCGTCGAGCACACGGAACACCGGGTCGTTTTCATAACCGATATTCAGCACCTGGGTCCCCGGGCCGCTCTGGGTTGGCGAGGCGAAGGCGATGTAGTTGGCATCGCGGTAGAAACCACCCCAGCGCTCCTTGCTCAGGTCTGCCAGGCTGTTGACCGCCAGGCCACCGAGGCTATGACCACTGACCAGCACATCGTGACCACTCAGGCCATTGGCCGTGGCAAAGGTGGCGACACTCTTGAGCAGCCCATCGAAGGCATTGGCGCTGTAATTTTTCGCATAGTCCCTGGGACCGATGGCCGCCAGCAGGTCGTTGATCGCATCGCCGAGGGTATCGCTGATCACGGTTTCCCTCGGCCCACTGGTACCGCGAAAGGCAATGCCGATCGACATCAGGTGTCCCTGGGCGTCGTACTTGCCGAGCACTTCCGCCTGTCCCGTGGTGTAACCGGCCTTCTCGCCATAGAAGGTACCGCGACCATCGGTCTTGCCGACGTAGCCCAACTGGCTGGCACTGATCGGCGTCCAGCCAGCCGCCTTCACGGCCGCCAGAGCGGCCTTTTCCGAATCCGGATTCCACGGAATGCCGGGGATCACGCCCTGCGCATCGGTGCCGCCGATCAGCGCCTTTACCAGCGTTGCCGGCAAGCCCAGGCCGAAGCCGTGCTGCTGGTAACCCACGGCAAAGCCGTTGTCGAGGTTGTGATAGGAATACAAGGTGATCGCCATTGCGTCGGAGTACAACGCTTTGGAAACCTCGGAACCCGCGTTTTTATAGTCAAAGACACCCATGGTATTGCCTCTCTGTTGTTGAACTTGTCGAGAAAGCACGAAACAGGGTCAGGCACTGCGGGACATCTGCCGCGACTGCGGGTGTCCCGCAATGCCTAATGAAATGCCGCCTTCGGCACGAACGCCTCATCGACCCGCGCCAGGTCGCTTTCACGCAAGGTGCCGGCGTAATAGTGCAAGCGGGTCCAGGCCATCAGATAGTCGTAGCGCGCCTGTGCCAGGTCCCGCCGGGTACTGTAGAGCTGCTGCTGGGCGTTGAGCAGGTCGAGGTTGACCCGCTCGCCGCCGAGGATGCTTTGCCGGGTCGAGAGCACCAGCGACTCGGCCGAGGCCAGTGCCTTGCGGTAGGCGCGCAGCTTGCTTACCCCGGACAGGCAGGCGTTGTACTGGCGTCGCAGCTCGATCAGGGTTTCGCGGGTCTTGCCATCGAGTTCGTACTCGGCCTGCTCCAGATTGGCGCTGGCCTGGCGCACCGAAGCGGAAACGCCGCCACCGGCGAACAGCGGCACACTGACCTCGAAACCGACGGTATTGGTGTCGTAACGCTGGTTGTAGGTGTTGCCACTGTCGGATTCGCTCTTGCGCAGGCTGGCATAGGCATTGAGCTTGGGCAGGTGCCCGGCGCGGTTGCGCTCCACTTCGTAATGCGCCACCTCCACGGCCTGACGTTGTGACGCCAGGGTCGGATTGCTGCTCAGCGCCAGCTCATGCCAGGTGGCGAAGCTGGACGGTTCCAGGGGAAAGGACTCGAACCCCTGGCTCAAGGGCGCCAGATCGGTAACTGCCACCGCCGGCACGCCAATCAGCGCGCCCAGCTCGCGTAAAGCGGCATCCTGTGTGTCCTGGGCCTCGATCTCTTCGGCGGTGGCCAACTCGTACCGCGACTCCGCTTCGAGAATGTCGGTGCGGGTGCCTTCACCCTGACGAAACAGCTGGGTGTTCTGCTGGAACTGTTCATCGAGCGCCTTCTTGCGGGCCTGGGCGATCTGGATCTGGTCTTCGGCGAACAGCGCCTGGGTGTAATAGGTCAGGACCCGCACCAGCAGTTCCTGACTCTTGCCGCGAAAGGTTTCGTCGGCGAACAGCGCCTGGGCCACACCCTTGCGATAGTTGGCGTAGGCCTCGTAGTCGATCAGCGGCTGTTGCAGCATCAGGGTCGAACCGGAACTGGTGTAGCGCCGGTCCTCATGGGCATTGCCGCGCTCGTTGAGGTAGGTGGCGCGCGAATCGTTACGACCCTGGTTATAGTTGTAGGACAGCCGTGGCAGCAGGCCCGCGCGGCCGATGGCACGATTCTCCTGGCCGGCATCGCGTTCCTTCAGTGCGCCGAGGAACACCGGATCGTTACGCAGCGCCTGCTCATAGACCTGAAACGGCCCCATGGCCTGGCACTCGACGGAACACAACAGCAAGGCAGCCGCAAGACACAGCGGTTTTTTCATCAGGCGCAACATCCTACTCCTCGGTCAACGCAGAGCCCGCACGATCCATCAGGGGCTTGAACAGATAGTTGAGCAACGACCGCTCGCCGGTGCGTACGAACATTTCCGCCGGCATGCCCGGCCTGATCACCAGCCCGTTGAGCTTTTCCAGCGCCAGGTCACTGACTGAGCTGCGGAGCACGTAATAAGGCGCACCGGTTTTCTCGTCGAGCAACTGGTCGGCGGAGATCAGGCTGACTTCGCCGCTGACCCGCGGGGTGCGGTTCTGGTTGAACGCGGTGAACAGGATGTCCACCGGCAACGCCGTACCGACCTTGTCCACCAGATTGACCGGCAAGTGCCCTTCCACCTCCAGGCGCTCGCCTTGCGGCACGATCTCCAGCAGGGTTTCGCCGGCACGCACCACCGCGCCTTCGGTGTGCACACCCAGGTTCACCGCGATACCCTCGGCCGGCGCGCTGATTTCGCTGTGCTGCAGCTCGAATCGGGCCGAGGTCAGTTGCTGCTCCAGAGTCAGGGTCTTGAGCTGGGCGTCGGCCAGTTGGCTACGCACCTCTTTCTGATATTCCTCGGTGTGCTGCGCCAGCTTGAGGCGCGACTCGAGAATGCCCTGCTCGACCCGCCCGCTTTCACCGTTGTTCTGCGCCAGATCCTGCTGCACCTGCGACAGTTGCCTTTCGTATTCCAGCAATCGGTTGCTGGGGATATAGCCGTTTTCTGCCAAGGGACGCAGGTTGTCCAACTGTCGGCGCAGGGAGTCGGCGCGCGCATTCATGTCGGCACGGGCTCGGCGCATGCCGGCCAGTTGCGCACTGGCGCCTTCGATGGCGGCGCGGATACCGGCCTGCTCGCGGGAGAAGGCTTCACGCCGGCTGCTGAACAACTGGCGCTGACCGTCGAGAACCAGCTCCAGTTGCGGATCGCTATCGCCTGTCAGCTCTGGGGGAAAACTCACGCGCTGCAGGTTATCGCGTTCGCTCTGCCAGCGCGCCTGGCTGGCCCAGGCCACCCGATACTGCGCACGCAGAGACTGGACATCGGCGGCGTGCTGGGTCTGGTCAAGACGGAACAGCGGTTGGCCCTGGTGAACCAACTGGCCTTCGTGCACCAGAATCCGCTCGACCACTCCACCACCCAGCGATTGCACGGCCTTGCGCTTGCCGGAAACCACCACGGTGCCCTGCACCGCGATGCCCTGGTCCAGCGGCGCCAGGGTCGCCCAGGCAAAAAAACCACCCGCGCCCAGCAGCGCCAACCACCAACCGGCGCGGACAAAGAATCGCGCATCACGCTCCGGGCGCTCGAAACTGTCGTCGTGTTGCATCAGGCTATCCTGGCTCATGCTTCGCTCCTGCGGTTCGCTGCGCTGTATTGCCGGTTCAGGCTGAGCCCGGCAGGTGCCGGCGGCTGCGAGGGTACCGGCTGGGGCCCGGTCGGTGCCGTGCCGGAAAGTGCCTTGAGCACCTCGGCACTTGGCCCGAAGGCCTGCATCCGTCCCTCATTGAGCACCAGCAGCTTGTCTGCCTGGGTCAAGGCACTGGAACGGTGAGTCACCAGAATCACGCTGCTGCCCTGGGCCTTGAGTTGCGTAATCGCCGCCGTCAACGCGGCTTCGCCCGCCGCATCGAGATTGGAGTTCGGCTCGTCGAGCACCACCAGCCGCGGGCCGCCGTACAGTGCCCGGGCCAGGGCCACCCGTTGTTTCTGCCCACCGGACAGGCCGCTGCCGTCGTCGCCCAGCACGGTGTCGTAGCCCTGCGGCAGGCGCAGAATCAGTTCGTGCACGCCAGCCTGGACAGCGGCGGCGACCACCTTCTGCGGATCGGCGTCGCTGAAGCGGGCGATATTCTCGGCGACCGTGCCACTGAACAGTTCGATCGACTGCGGCAGATAACCGATATGTGGACCGAGTTCATTGCGGTCCCAGCGATGAATATCCGCACCGTCCAGACGCACCACACCGCCCAGGGTCGGCCACACCCCCACCAGAATCCGCACCAGGGTCGATTTGCCCGACCCCGAGGCGCCGAGTACCCCCAGCACCTCGCCGGCCGCCAGTTGAAAACTTACCTGGTGCAGGGTCGCCCCGCGCACACCTGGCGGGCCGGCGCTGACCTGTTCGAAGGCAACCGCGCCCTTCGGCTCGGGCAGGCTCATGGGCGATTCGCCTTCCGGAAACTCGCGCAACAGTTCGTCAAGCCGCCGGTACGCCAGCTTGGCCGCACTCCACTGTTTCCACACCGCGATCAACTGGTCGATGGGGCTCAGCACCCGGCCCATCAGGATCGAACCGGCGATCATCATCCCGGAACTCATGTCACCCTTGATCACCAGCAAGGCACCAAGACCCAGCACCAGCGATTGCAGGCACAAGCGCAGCGACTTGCTCAAGGAGGTCACCAGCGCGCCGGTATCGCTGGCCTGGTTCTGCCGCGCGAGAAACCGCGAATGCACCTGGAACCAGCGCTTGCGCAAGGCTCCCAGCATGCCCATGGCCTGGATGGTTTCGGCGTTGTGCAAGTGGCTGGTGGCCAATTGGCTGGACTTCTGCGAATAGCCGCTGGCCTCGCCCAACGGCTTGCGGGTCAGCCATTCGTTGAGGCAGGCCAGCGCGATCAGCAGCACCGCACCCACACTGGCGAAGACACCCAGCCAGGGGTTGAAGAGAAAGATCACCAACAGGTAGATGGGAAACCACGGCGCGTCGAAGAACGCGAACAACGCCGGTCCCGTGAGAAACTGGCGGATATGGGTCAGGTCGCCCAGGGCCTGGCCGGCGTGGCCTTGGCAGCGAAACAGGTTGCGCTCGAATGCGGCCTGGTAGACCCGCAGGTTGAAGCGCCGTTCGAGCTGGCTGCCGATACGGATCACGATAAAACTGCGGATCACTTCCAACAGGCCGATGAAGGCGAAGAAGCCCACCACCATCAGTGTCAGCATCACCAGGGTGGTTTCATTCTGCGAGGTCAGGACCCGGTCGTAGACCTGCAGCATGTAGATCGACGGGACCAGCATCAGCAGGTTGATCAACGCGGTAAAACAACCGACGCTGATCAGCGTGCTTTTATAGTCACCCAGCACACGGAACAAGGGTGTGCCGGGCATCGTGTTCAACGACTTCATTTATCTTCCCTGATCATACTGATTTCAAGAGTTCGTGCAGCCTGGCGACTTCAGCCTGGTCGCCGAGGCCGCCGGTCATTCAGGTCGACTTGCGTACCAACATCAGGGTCTTGCCATTTTGCAGGCGCGCCTCGTACAAACCGTCTTCCTGCCGGTTGAGATGGACCAGGCCACTGCCTGCGGCGCCATACAGCCAAATGCCGTCAGGCGTCGGTTCCCAGCTCGTCGGGCCTTCGCCCAGCCAGTTGGCCACGCATTCCAGATCACCATCGAGTGCCGGTGCCTGGGTCGACAACCGCAGTTCGCAGGCGGCGTTGCTGTCATCCTGGGGATACAGCCGCCAGGTGCCAACCAACGTCTCCGGGGCGGGAAGAATCAAGCTACGTGCCATACAGTGTTCTCCTGTCAACAGCATCGATGCGGCCAGCAGCCACACCTTCGATACACGGGGGATGAGTCGATCGATCATGAACCCTCGCAATCCATCAGGGAGCAGCGCTGAAGGCGCTGCTCGTCAATTTTTATCAGGCCACGATATCCGTGACCGCTACCTGGCCGATCGTGGTGATCCGAAAATCCACTACACCATTGCCGGAGAAGTCGATCTCCAGGGTGCCATCCTTGAAATGCGGGTCATAGCCCAATACCGCCTCGCCGGAGTTGCCGCTCAGGGTTTTGACGAAGTTCAGCCCCGTACCGCCGGTGATCACCCTCAGATCGAGAATGTCCTCACCGCTGACAAAATCCATGATCCAGTCACTTGCCTCGCGCGTCGAATCCGAGACGGTGGTAAACACGAACGTGTCGCGCCCCGCTCCGCCGCTCAACGTGTCGGACCCCGCCCCACCGATGAGGATGTCATCGTCGCTGCCACCGACCAGCAGATCATCGCCCTCACCGCCATGCAGGATGTCCGAGCCTTCGCCACCATAAAGGATGTCGAAACCATCGCCGCCGTGTAGAAGGTCATCACCCTCGCCAGCGAGAATCCAGTTGTCCGCCGCGTTGCCGATGATCAGGTCGTTGCCACTGCCACCCTGGGCATTTTCCAGAGTGACTCCCTTGGCAATCGACACGTTGCCCACCAGTCCCCCCACATCGGAAAACGAAGCTTCGTTCAGGTTGATCGTCTGGTCCTGGCTGAAACCGGAGAAATCCAGGGTGTCATTACCACCCCCATCCCAGACCGAGAACACCAGTTTATCCGAGGATGAGGTGGCGCTCAGGAAGTCACGATCGGTGTTGGAGTTGAAGCCATACACGGTGTCGTCGGCACGGGTGTCGTGGTTAGCCCCATAGAGCCATTGGATGGCCGCGATATCATGCATCAGCGGCGCCGAGGCATAGACGGTCGAACCCTCGCCGCTGAAGGCCTGGCCGGTGTTACGTTCACTCCAGTAGCTCATGACCGTGTAGGCGAGAGAATCTTCGGCGTAGTCGGCGTTCACATAGCCATCCTCTCCCCCCATCATTCGCCAGATCCAGTCGCCCCAGCTTTCGTCGTCCGCGTTATAGTCACCCGGGTGATCAAGGCCCAGGTTATGGCCGATCTCGTGGGTCAGCGTCTGGCGTGCCTGATTGTTCAAGCCTGGCGTCCTGTTGGGAGCGCTATCCATGCCGAGCTGGTCGAGGAACCAGCCGAACCAGGTATCGCCCAGACCAACCTCATACCAGGATTGCCCCTGGAACACGGAACCTGGCACATAGGCAAAGGCTACCCCGCTGTCGTCATCGCCATGACTGTAGTTGCCAAAGGTCAGGTGCCCTTCACCCCCGCTGTGCGCCTCGGTGAAAGTCACATTGGCGACATCCGCCCAGGATTGCAGGGACAGTTTCGCCTGTTGTTTTTGCAGCTCACCGAATTCACTGAAACCGAAGATATCCTGCGCGGCGAAATCCGAAGGTTCGCGGGTAAGGAATGTGTATGTCAGGTCAATCCGGCCGTTATTGTCCAGATCGCGCCAGACTTCTCCCGTGCGGGTGATCTGCAAAGCCGCCTGCTCTGCGGAATAGGACGGTTTGCCAGCGGGCCCCGCATATTGATAGCCCTCGGGCGCGGCTTGACTGGAGGTCTGGGTGGTGGAATGCAGAAGAGTCATGCTAAATCCTTGAGGCATGGAAAAAATGGACTCGCCCGGGCCGTTGCCGGCTGACGAGGGCGCGCATTGGACCGATTCCAGCTTCAAGACTCCTGCAAATACCGCTCACCACCTGTTCGCACGTCGACTTCTCGCAAAAGCCATCTGACTCGGGCTCAGTTCCCCTAAGAAAAGTCGACACGGCCGTTCTCCTATCAAGACGCTTGTCTGGCATACGATTCGTAGAGACAGCCCGAAGGCTGTCCCCTGTTTCAGCGATTCAGGCCACGATGTCCGTGATCGCCATCTGGCCGATCGTGGTGATCCGAAAATCCGCCACGCCATTGCCGGAGAAATCGATCGCCAGGGTTCCATCCTTGAAATGCGGGTCATAGTCCAATACCGCCTGACCGGCCTGGCCGGTGAACGTATTGACGAAACTCAGCCCCGCACCTTGTGTGATTCCGCTCAGGTCGATCCTGTCCTGCCCACTGACAAAATCCATGATCCAGTCGCTGGTGTAGCGCGTCGAATCCGATATCGCGTTGAACACGAAGGTGTCGCGCCCTTCCCCGCCACTCAACAAGTCCGCCCCGGCACCGCCGAATAGAATGTCATCGCCGCTGCCGCCCATCAGTTGGTCGTCACCCGCGCCGCCATCGAGGAAGTCGGCACCGTCCCCCCCATGCAACAGGTCCTCGCCCTCACCGGCGATGATCCGGTTATCCGCCGCATTGCCGACGATCAGGTCATTGCCACTGCCTCCATGGGCGTTTTCCAGGGTAACGCCCTTGGCGATCGACACGTTGCCCACCAGTCCCCCCACATCGGAAAACGAGGCTTCGTTCAGGTTGATCGTCTGATCCTGGCTGAAACCGGAGAAATCCAGGGTGTCGGTACCGCCACCATCCCACACCGAAAACACCAGTGCATCCGCGTCCGAGCGGGCACTCAGGTAGTCGCGGCCGGTGTTGGAGTTGAAGCCATACACGGTGTCATCGGCCCGGGTGTCGTGGTTGGCACCATAGAGCTTCTGGATCGCCGCGATATCGTCCAGCAGCGGAGCGGACGAATAGGCGGCGACCCCACCCTTGGTGAAGTTCTGACCGGTGTTGCTTTCACTCCAGTAGCTCATGACGCTGAAACCGAGTGTGTCCTGCACATAGAGGGCGTCCTTGTAGCTCGGATTGCCACGGGTCGCATCGTAGTCGCCCAGGTGCGACAGGCCGAGGCTATGACCGATCTCGTGAACCAGCGTCAAACGTCCGAAATTGTTCAGGCCCGGCGTCTTGTTGGTGTCGTAGCCATTGCCGGTCAGGTACCAGGACTGCCCATCGTAGTCGGGCTCGCCCTGCGGCTGGAACGCGAACGCCGAGCCCCCCGACGGCCCGGCACTGTAGTTGCCGAAGCTCAGATGCCCGTCGCCACCGACCTGCGCCTCGGTGAAGCTCAGGTTGGCGACGTCCGCCCAGGACTGCATGGCCAGCTTCGCCTGGGCTTTCTGCACATCACTGAACGCGCTGAAACCACTGATACCCACATCCACCCCCAGCTCGACGAAATTCGCCGGTGGACTGTCGAGAAAGGCATAGGTCAGGTGGACCTTGCCGTCTTTGTCCAGGTCTTTCCAGGTATGGCCGCTGCGACTGATCTGTGCGGCCGACTGATCCACCGAATAGGACGGTTTGCCATTGATCAGCCCCGGTCCACCCCGTTCGGAGAGCTCCGGGTGACTGGCCTGAAGCTTGAACGAAAGGGGTTCGGAAGTTGCTGTTTCGGAATGAGGAGTTATCACGCGAAATCCTTAATGCATGGAAAAATGTATACGAGCAGTCATTGCCCGATAACAGGGGCGCGCATTGAACAGCCTCTTATCCGAAAGTTCCTGCAAATACCGCCCTCTCATCTTTTGAAAGTGATTCTTCTGTCAAGACATCCGAAGTTGGATCCATTTCAATAGGAAAACTCAACACAACAGTATCAACATGCCGATCCACCACTCAGAACTTTGCCGAAGCGGATAAGCCGACACAACTTTCAAAGAGACGGCGCGAACGCCGCCTCCCGTATCATCGAATCAGACCACGATATCGCTGACCGCCGCCTGGCCTACCGTGGTGACCAGGAAGTCCGCCACGCCATGCCCGGAGAAGTCGACCGCCAAGGAGCCCAGATTGGTGCCCGAGGCATAGGTCAACACCGCATCGCCGGCATGCCCGGTAAACGCGTTGACGAAGTTCAACGCCGAACCGTGGGTGATCCCGGACAGGTCGATCTTGTCCTGGCCGCTGACAAAATCCATGATCCGGTCGGCCGCCTTCGGCGTCGAATCGGACACGGCGGCGAACACGAAAGTATCGCTACCGGCACCGCCCCACAGTTTGTCCGCTCCGCCAGCGCCGTAGAGGATGTCGTTGCCGGCACCGCCACGCAGTTCGTTGGCCACATCGTTACCGATCAGCAGGTCGTTGCCCGAACCACCGATGGCATTCTCGACGGTAACGCCCTGGGCAATCGAGATATTGCCGACCATGCCACCGACATCGGAGAACGAGCCGGCATGCAGGTTGATCTTCTGGCTCTGGGTAAAGCCGGAGAAGTCCAGGGTATCGTTGCCGCCGCCATCCCAGACCGAGAACACCAGCTTGTCCGAAGACGAGTTGGCACTCAGGTAGTCGCGACCGGCATTGGAGTTGAAACCGTAGGTGGTATCACCGGCACGGGTGCTGTAGTTGGCGCCGTAGAGCTTCTGGATTGCGGCGATGTCGTCCATCAGCGGGCCGGACGAATAGGCCTCCACACCACCCTTGCTGAAGTTCTGGCTGGTGTTGCTTTCACTCCAGTAGCTCATGACGCTATAGCCGCGGGTGTCCTGCCCGTAGGTCGCATCCTTGTAGGTCGGGTTGCCCTCGCCGGCGTTATAGTCGCCGGGGTGGGACAGGCCCAGGGTGTGGCCGATCTCGTGGGTGAGGGTCTGGCGACCGTAGTTGTTCAGGCCAGGCGTCTTGTTGACGTTGTAGCCGCTACCGGTCAGGTACCAGGACTGGCCGTCATAGCCAGGTTCGGTACCCGGCAGGAAGGCGAATGCCGCCGCCCCTTCCTGGCCGCCGCTATAGTTACCGAAGGTCATGTGACCATCGCCACCCTTCGCTGCCTCGGTGAAGGTCACGTTGGCAACGTCGGCCCAGGACTGCATGGCCAACACCGCCTGCGACTTCTGCAGTGTACTGAACTGACTGAACCCGGTAACGCCCAGACCGCTGAAGTTCGAGGTCGGGGACGTCAGGAAGGTATAGGTCAGTTCGATCTTGCCGCTACCGTTCAGATCGTGCCAGGCGGCACCGTCACGCAACAGGTACGTGGCGGCCTGATCGACGGAATAGGAGGGTTTGCCATTGACCGTGAGATTGCCACCACGGTCGTATTGATGGCTGAAGCTATCGATCTGGTTGAAGGCGGAACTTGTACCGCTGGCCGCCAGTGCCGACTCTACCGAACCAATAGCTTTCGCTTTGACTTTCGACATAAACACACTTCCTTGTTTGCAAGTGAAACAGTTTTTGTCAGATAGCGACAATCCCTTGGCGAGATCATCCTATCACTCGCCTTTTTTGAAGGCAGCGAGAAATTGACACATTTTGAAATCAACCGTCTAGCGCTTTTTTTGATATCAAAATGCTTTAAACCGGAAAGATCCCGCAAACATTGCTTATTCCCCTGAAAATATTTTCTGAAGGATTTTTCCGAGCTTCATCAGCAGGACATTGGAAATATTCAAGTCGAAAAAGTGCATAAGCCCTGCATACCAATAAATGACCAGCCAGTCATTTATCAACTTGCAGGTTTTATCATTTATCTCATGTTCTTAGTGGCGCAAGATGGCGGCCCGTACATATAGCCCCAGCCATCCCCGGTCGAAGCCCGCGGGTCCAGGCGCCACACGATTGCACGGATGTTCTAGACTTGCCCCGGCAAAGCGGTGCCTACTGTCCTCTGTACGATTGAGCAATGTTCCAGGTACAGCATGTCCAGCAACGCCGACAACTGGATCGACCTGACTCAGGATCGCGATACCGGTATCGAAACCCTCCGTGCCCATTTCAAGGGGCACGCCTATGACGCCCACTGGCATGACACCTACCTGATAGGCGTCACCGAACAGGGGGTGCAGCAGTTCAATTGCCAGCGCACCCGCTATCACAGCATGCCCGGTCACGTGTTCATGCTCGAGCCCGGGGAAATCCACGACGGCGATGCGCCCACCGAAGGCGGCTTCACCTACCGGACACTGTACCTTGAGCCACACTGGCTGGAGCGCGAGCTGGGTGCGTTGTTCGAGGAAGCGCCGGCCAACAGTCAATTGGCGTTCTGTACGCCACTGGCAACCGGCGACAGCCGTCTGGCCCAGGCCACCAGCGCGGCCTTCCAGGCGATGCACAGCCCGGAATTGCGGATTGTCCAGCAAAGCGCCCTGGACCAGATGTTCGACGCCCTCACCCGCCACCTGCACTGGCGTACCCGCTACCGCGAAGACCCGCGCCTGCCGCAGGTGGCACAACGTGCGCGCGAGTACCTGCACGCCAACCTGCACCTGGATGTCAGCCTGGATGACCTGGCGCGGGCGACCGGCGTCGACCGCTTTCGCCTGACCCGCGCCTTCAAGTCAGCCTATGGCCTGCCGCCCCACGCCTACCTGGTGCAATTGCGCCTGGCCCGGGCACGGCGCTTGCTGGCGATGGGCGAACAACCGGCGAGCGTGGCCATGAGTCTCGGCTTCTCCGACCAGAGCCATCTGGGGCGCTGGTTCGTCCGCGCCTATGGCCTGACTCCAGCGGCCTATCGCAAGCGTTGCTCAAACCTTCCAGACGCCTGAGGCGACAGCCGCGAAGATCGTCACATCGATCCATTCGCGGAGTCTTGAACCATGCTGTCCACCTTCCCCAACCTGTTGCCGTTTCTGCTGTTCGCCTTCGTCGCCTCGGTCACGCCGGGGCCGAACAATATCCTCGTACTGAGCAACAGCGCGCGCCATGGCCTGATGGCGGCGCTGCCGATCATTCTCGGCGCTGGTGCCGGTGCCGCGTTGATCGTGCTGCTGGTGGGCAGTGGGGTCGGCCAGTCACTGAGCGATCTGCCACGGGTACACAGGGTCATGCAATGGCTGGGGATCGCCTGGCTGAGCCTACTGGCCTGGCAGATCTTCAATGCTCCGGTGAGCGGCCTGGAAACCGGTGCCCATGAGCCAAGGCGGCTCGGCTTGCTGAGCGCAGCCAGCCTGCAACTGATCAACCCCAAGGTGTGGATGATGGCCCTGGCAGTGGTCGGCGTGTTCGCCGGCAACGGTGCCGAACGCCAGGCTCACATCATTTCGCTGTCTCTGGCTTTCTTCCTGGTCTCACTGCCGTGCATGGGCCTCTGGGCCATCCTCGGCGCCGGATCGGCTCGGCTGCTGCGCTCGCCACTGGCGCTGCAGCGCTTCAATCGCTGCATGGCGCTGCTGCTGTTGGTGTCGGCGTGGCTGAGTGTTCTGGCATGAAGAAGAGTGTTCTGGCCTGAAGAAGACACCTAAGTGCACAGCCCAGTGCTGAGCCGGCAGCATCGACATGCTGCGCCACTCTGGCCAACGCCCCGTGGGAGCCGGCTTGCTGGCGATCCGCCGTAGGCGGCCATTCACCCTGCCATCGGCACGGCAATCAGCAGGATGGCCGTGCCATGGGTCGCCGTCGAGGCCACCACGCCATAACGCATCCGCACCAGCCCACAAGCCACCCCTTCCAACAGGGTAAAGGCCAGCACCGGCCAGCCCAACTGGGTCACCGTCAGCGCCAGGAATGAATGACAGGCAGAAAACGCCACCGCACTGATCAACGCCGCTCGCAGCGGCGTGACCTGCTGTTCCAGGAAACCCTGGAGGAACCCGCGAAACAGCACCTCCTCCAGCGCATTGGCCCCATAAGCCAACACCAGCATCCCAGGCAGCCAGCTCCAGTAACCGGCAATCGCAGCGGGTTCGATGCTTGATACAGCCGCAATGGCAAGCCGATCAGGCAACCGGCAGCGACGCCCACCGTCAACCCGACAATCCGGTTGCCCTTGAACACCACCAGCAATTGCCACAACGGCGGCGCCAGCCGGGCCAGCAGCGCGACCAGCCCCAGGGACAAGCCGCCGAGCATGGCCAACACGAACGGATTGGCGATGCAACCGATTTGCAAATCGCCACTGAGCGACCACAAGCCCAGCGGGGTCATCGCGTCGCGCAGCAGCACAAAGGTCAGCAGCAGGATCGCGATGCGCAAGGCGGGTTGATTCTTGGGCACCAGATAGAACCACAGGCCGCACAGCAGCAGGCCCGGGATCAGGTAGAGCCCGTAGTGGATCAGAACAACAAGTCCGTCATGGATCATTCGGCCATCCCTGGTTTCGGCGCACAGCGAAACGTCCGTTTTAGCAAGTTTCCTGCTCTGCGGACAATCGGGGATTTCAGGCTATTGAGGCCTGGCTGGTCATGGAAACTGGAAAGCAAAAAGAAAATGGCAGGGGCGGCTGGATTCGAACCAACGCATGGCAGGATCAAAACCTGCTGCCTTACCGCTTGGCGACGCCCCTGTAGCTTACAACTGAACATTGCCGCTTTACTTGGCAACCCTGGCGGGCCACTGCGACAACGCGGACAAATGTATCAACCTTTGTTCGTAATGGGAAGCCCCCGGCAATAAAAATTTCTTTGAATACAGCGACTTATTTAGTCACGATCAAAACGCCACTATTCACTGGCTGCACGCGTTCGATCAACGCATCCTGCCCATCTGCGTTTGCGATCGGCGCAATAGCGACCTATGGTCCAAACAACGCCCTTTCCCAACCCGCTCCCTGAGCCGCTGTCCATCCAGTACGAACCCACCCGTAACGAGGTGATGACATGCAGAACAACTCCCGTCCCGCCGTACTCGAACTGATCGGCAACACTCCACTGGTGCGGGTCAGCCGCTTCGATACCGGCCCGTGCACGCTGTTTCTCAAGCTCGAATCGCAGAACCCCGGCGGCTCGATCAAGGACCGTGTCGGCCTGGCAATGATCGATGCCGCCGAACGCGACGGGCGCCTGCACCCTGGCGCGACCATTATCGAGGCCACCGCTGGCAATACTGGCCTGGGTCTGGCGCTGGTGGGCCGGGCCAAGGGTTATCGGGTGGTGTTGGTGGTACCGGACAAGATGTCCACCGAAAAAGTCCTGCACCTCAAGGCCATGGGCGCCGAGGTGCATATCACCCGCTCCGACGTCGGCAAGGGCCACCCCGAGTATTACCAGGATGTCGCCGCCCGGTTGGCCAGGGAGATTCCCGATTCCTTTTTCACCGACCAGTTCAACAACCCGGCCAATCCCCTGGCCCACGAAACCAGTACCGCACCGGAGATATGGGCACAGACCCAGCATGACGTCGATGCCATCGTCGTCGGCGTCGGCTCAGCCGGTACCCTGACCGGGCTGACCCGGTTCTTCCAGCGCGTACAGCCGAACCTGGCGATGGTGCTGGCCGACCCGCTCGGCTCGGTGGTCGCCGAGTACAGCCGCAGCGCCATCCTCGGTACGGCCGGTTCCTGGGCCGTCGAAGGCATCGGTGAAGACTTCATCCCATCGATTGCCGACCTGTCCAGCGTGCGCCAGGCCTATTCGATCACCGACGAGGAAAGCTTCGACCACGCCCGCCAGTTGCTGCGCGCCGAGGGTATTCTCGGTGGTTCCTCCACCGGCACCCTGCTGGCAGCAGCACTGCGCTACTGCCGCGAGCAGACCCGCCCCAAGCGCGTCGTCACCTTCGTCTGCGACACCGGCACCCGCTACCTGTCCAAGGTCTACAACGACCAGTGGATGAACGACCAGGGCCTGCTGCAGTACAAGCGCTACGGCGATCTGCGCGACCTGATCGCCCGTCGTTTCGAGGATGGCCGGGTGATCAGTGTCGGCCCGGACGACACCCTGCTTACCGCCTTCCAGCGCATGCGCCTGGCGGATGTCTCGCAACTGCCGGTGCTGGTGGATGGCCAGCGGCTGGTCGGCGTCATCGACGAGTCCGACATCCTGCTCGGCATGCACGATGACGCCGCGCATTTCCGCCTGAGTGTCGCCAGTGTCATGACCGACCAGTTGCAGACCCTTTCGCCCGGCGCCAGCCTCGCCGAGCTGCAGGCGGAACTGGATCGCGGACTGGTGGCGATCATTGCCGACGCTTCAGGCTTCCATGGCCTTATCACCCGTTTCGACCTGCTCAACCACCTACGGAGATCCCTTGCATGAGCCAGCACGAACCGTCCGCAGCCTCTCGCGCTTTCGCTACCCGGGTGATCCATGCCGGACAGGCGCCCGACCCGAGCACCGGGGCGCTGATGCCGCCGATCTACGCCAACTCCACCTATCTGCAGGACAGCCCCGGCGTGCACAAGGGCTTCGACTATGGCCGCTCGCACAACCCGACGCGCTTCGCCCTCGAGCGCTGCGTGGCCGATCTGGAAGGCGGCAGCCGGGCCTTCGCCTTTGCCTCCGGGCTGGCGGCGATCTCGACCATGCTGGAACTGCTCGACGCCGGCGCCCACGTGGTGTCCGGCAATGATCTGTATGGCGGCACCTTCCGCCTGTTCGACAAGGTCCGCCAGCGCAGCGCCGGGCACCGTTTCAGCTTCGTCGACCTGACCGCCCCCGACGCATTGCCAGCAGCGCTGCAGGAAGATACACGGATGGTCTGGATCGAGACGCCGAGCAATCCCCTCCTGAGCCTCACCGACCTTGCGGCCGTCGCCCGGCTTTGCCGCGACCGGGGGATCCTCTGCGTGGCCGACAACACCTTTGCCAGCCCGTGGGTCCAGCGCCCGCTGGAACTGGGTTTCGATATCGTCGTGCACTCGACCACCAAGTACCTCAACGGCCACTCCGACGTGATCGGAGGCATCGCCGTGGTCGGACAGAACGCCGAACTCGCCGAGCGTCTGGGTTTCCTGCAGAACGCGGTCGGGGCCATCAGCGGGCCATTCGATGCCTTTCTGACCTTGCGCGGGGTGAAGACCCTGGCGCTGCGCATGGAGCGGCATTGCAGCAATGCGCTGGAACTGGCGACCTGGCTGGAGCGCCAGCCACAAGTGGCGCGAGTGCACTATCCCGGCTTGCCCTCACACCCGCAGCACGAACTGGCCCGCCGACAGATGCGCGGCTTTGGCGGAATGATTTCTGTCGACCTGAAAACCGATCTCGCCGGCTCGCGGCGCTTCCTGGAAAGCGTGCAGATATTCGCCCTGGCCGAGAGCCTGGGCGGCGTGGAAAGCCTGATCGAACACCCGGCGATCATGACCCACGCCACCATCCCGGCGCCTACCCGTGCACAACTGGGCATCGGCGATGCGCTGGTGCGCCTGTCGGTGGGCGTGGAGGATGTCGAGGACTTGCGGGCCGACTTGGCGCAGGCCCTGGCGCGCATCTGAAGGAGGACGTCCCGACCTCCCGGCAGGCCATCGGCTATCCGACGAACAGCACGATTGCACAATGCCAGCCGTCGGACATTGCATGCATCCCATCGTTTCCTCTACTAGCCTTTGCGACTTATGGAATCCCCGTTTGCTCTGCAGACTATTGTTCAAGGAGAAATCAATGACGACCCCCGTACTGATCGCCGAACGCACTTACCGCAACTGGTCCACCCCGATTCTGCTGGAACTCAATTTACGCGCCCATCAACTGGACGCGCCTTCACGTCAGGCATTGCGCAATGTGCTGATCGAGCGTCGGATGGCCGATCTCGGCAAGCCGACCGAGGTCGAGCAACGCAAGACCGCATAACCTGTTGAGCCTTGTCCTGTGCAAGCCCACGGGCTGGCAAGTGAATCGCCGCCTTCGGCGGATAGCCAGCCCGTGAGCTTTAACAATGACGACAAATAAGCAATGAGCCTGCAGCCACGTTCATCATAAGATCCGCGTACGCGGACACGTTCATGCCAAACGTACCCACCGCCAGCAATCCAGACCCGTCCTACACAACATACTGACTCTATTCCAGCTCCCCGGTCGCAAGTGCGGAATTGGGCACAGCGCGCACGACGCTTCGCCGACAAACCAGTTAATATCGAAAAGCTACTACTGCACCTTTTACCGCATCAGCCCATTCAGAGAGGAACAATGGATTTTCCTGCAGTCTCGCCAGGTCAACGTTCGGATTTCGCCCTGGCCTTGTCCGGCGGCGGTGTCCGGGCCATGGTGTTTCATCTGGGGGTACTCAAGTACCTGGCCGAACAAGGCGCACTGGAGCGAGTCAGCCAGCTTTCGACCGTGTCTGGCGGCAGCCTGCTGGTGGGGCTGATGCTGCATGAAAATGACGGAAAATGGCCAGATTCCGCAGCGTTCCTGCAACATTCGTATGCGGCCTTGCGTACCCAGCTATGCTCGCGCAGCCTCTTGTTCAGTGCGTTGCGTCAGTTGTGCAATCCGCTGAACTGGCGCTTCATCCTGTCGCGAGCCAACCTGCTGGCCCTCGGACTCCGTAATGAGTGGGGCGTAAAGAGCCGGCTGGCGCAGATCGATGCGCGACCGGACTGGTCCATCAATGGCACCACGGCCGAGAACGGCAAGCGCTTTCGCTTCAAGCGCAACAATATGGGCGACTATTCCATCGGCTACGCCGAGACGGGCGACATGCCCCTGGCCGAGGCCCTGGCGGTCTCGGCGGCGTTTCCCGGCGGGATCGGTCCGCTGGTGCTCGACAGCCGGCGCTTCAAGTGGATGCAACGCGGCTGGGAGGCTCCACTCGACAGCGCAGTGGAAACGAAACTGCCGTTCGCCAAACTGCATCTGTACGACGGTGGGGTCTACGACAATCTTGGCCTGGAGCCCTTCTTCGACGCGGCCACCGGGCGCAGCAAACGCTCCGAATACCCGATTGTCGTCAGCGATGCCGGCGCGCCACTCCAGCCTGGCTTCAAGGCCGGTGTGCTGAGCCCCTGGCGGCTCAAGCGCATGGCCGACATCATGTCCGACCAGTCCCGGGCTCTGCGCATACGCAGCTTCGTCGAGTACCTCGACCAGGCGCCAGGGCGAGGTAGCTACATGGGCATCGCCAGCACCCTGATCAAGGCCCAGCCAGGCAGCGATGCGGCGTTTGCCGCGCATTTCCCAACCAGCCTGGACCGTCTGAGCCCCGAAGTATTCGACCGTATCGCCCGGCACGGCTATGCCGTGGCCCAGGCTACCGACCGCGAATACGGCCTGTTGCCGGCAACCCCCACGCCAGAACCGGCCTGAGGCCGTGAATGGCCGCGACGCCGATCACTCGCTGGCCGCCAGCTCGAAGCAGAACACCGCGCCCTTGCCAGGCATCGACAACAACCGGATCTGGCTGTCATGCAATTGCAGAATACGCCGCACGATCAACAGACCGAGGCCGCCACTGCGGCGCTCGCCGTCCTGGTTGAAGGGTCGCCGGAACAGATTTTCCAGCAGTTTGGGCGGGATGCCCGGCCCGGTATCGCTGACGGTCACTCGCACCTTGCCCGGCTCATGCACCAGCGCCACCTCGATACTGCCGCCTTCGGGGGTATGACGCAGGGCGTTGTCGATCAGATTGGTCAGCACCCGCTCGATCATGCCCAGGTCGGCACTCACCATCGACGCACCGCGCGGCAATACCGCCAACAGCTTCGAGTGACGGGTCTCAGCCATCAGTTCGAACTTCTGGAACACGTCCTGGATCAGGTCGCTGAGCGAAAAGTCTTCCCGCTCCAGGCGCACTTCGCCATGCTCCAGCCGCGCCAGCTCAAACAGCGCCTGAGCCAGTTGCCGGACCTTGTTGCTCTGTGCCAGCGCGGTGCCGAGATAGCGCCGGCGCTCGTCCGGTGCCAGCAGTTCCCCCTTGAGTGACAAGGTCTCCAGGTAGCCATGCAGCGAGGCCAGCGGTGTGCGCAGGTCATGGGAGATATTCGCGATCAGTTCACGGCGGTCCTGATCAAGCTGGGTCAGGGTTCGCCACTGTTCGCCGATACGCGTCGCCATCTGTGCGAAGCTGGCTTCCAGGACCTGGATTTCATTGCCGCCGCCCGAGCCGGCCAGAGGCAATGCCGGCGGGCTGGCCGGCACTGCCTCGGTGTCGAAGTCGCGCATGGTTTCGGTCAGCCGACGCAGCGGCCGGGTGATCAGGCGGAAGGCGATCAGGCCGGCGATCAGACCGAGCAGCGCCACCAGGCCCATCGCCCACAGAGTCGTGCGCAGCACCGAGCTGGCGCTAACCAGCGCCGCCAGACGGTCGTGTTCCTCGCCCTGCAGCACCACGTAGAGATAACCTAACGCTTTGCCGCCGCCCTGCAGCGCGGCGGCGCTGAAGACCTTGCGCCCATTGGTACTGCGTGGATCGTCGCCGAGAATCGGCAGCGGCTGGTCGTCGAGCAGGCGATGAATCGGTCCAAGATCGACCCGCTCGCGCTTGAGATGGCCCTGGGGTGCGGCGTCGCCAGTAATACGCCCGCTGGGGTCGAGCAGGTAGACCTCGACGCTGGGGTTGACGTTCATCAGTTGACCGAACAACGTCCGCACGCCTTCCATGGTCAGGCCCTCGGTACCCACCAGGCGATTTTCCAGGGCGATGCTGCGGGCCAGGTCACGGGACAACCCCTGCACTACTTCCTTTTCGTGCATGTCGTTGGCGCGCACCTGCAGCCACACCGAGGCGCCGCAGCAGGCCAGCAACAGGATCGAGAACACCACCGAAAGACGCTGGGACAGGGTCAGGTTCATTCTGCGCGCCCCGCAGGAGCGAAGCGATAGCCGCGGCCCCAGACCGTGAGAATCCGTTCGGGCTGCGCCGGGTCGGCCTCGATCTTCGACCGCAGACGGTTGATGTGGGTATTGACCGTGTGCTCGTAGCCATCGTGCTGGTAACCCCAGACCTGGTTCAGCAGGTCCAGGCGCGAATAGACCGTGCCGGGGTGCTTCATGAAGAAATGCAGCAGATCGAACTCCCGTGGGGTCAGATCCAGTTCCTGGTCGTCGACCCTCGCCTCGCGGGTCAGCGGGTCGAGGCTCAGGCCGTTGAGTTCGAGGCGGCCGGCGTCGACCTTGAGGCTCTTGGCCATGGCATCGACCCGGCGCAGCAGCGCCTTGACCCGAGCCGCCAGTTCGAGCATGGAAAACGGCTTGGCCAGATAATCGTCCGCGCCCAGCTCCAGGCCCAACACCCGGTGCATCTCGCTGGAGCGGGCGCTGGTGATGATGATCGGCGTGTAGCGTGCCATGGCCCGCGCCTGGCGACAGATTTCCAGACCATCGACGCCCGGCAGCATCAGGTCGAGGATCAGCGCATCCCAACCGCCCTTTTCCAGTTGCGCCAGGCCCAGGTTGCCGTCGGCACAATGAGTGACCTCGTAGCCTTCATCACGCAGGTGCAGGCTCAGCAGCCCGGCCAGGTGCAGGTCATCTTCGACGATCAGAATGCGTTTGGGTGAATCCATGGGGCGGCGTTCCTGCAAGAGAATGATCCGTGACGTTCACAGCATATGACGTCGAGGCCATTGTGCCGAATCGGCAGGGGGAAAATGTTCACGATTAATTTAACTTTGCGGGAGGATTTGGCGACCGTTGCCCAGCGAAACTGAAAGCCTGATCAACCGCCGTGGACGTGACGCCATGTTCTCCAGAAGACGCTTTCTTTTCTCCAGCACCGCTGCTGTGCTCGCCGCCGGCGTTGTCGACTGGCGTGCGGTTGCCGCGACCTTGGGCGGCAGCGCTGCGCCGAGCGAGCCGAACGACAGCTTCGAGGTCAGCCACAGCGACGCCGAATGGCGCACGCTGCTCAACGACAACCAGTACCAGGTGCTACGCCATGAAAGCACCGAGCGCCCCTACAGCAGCCCGCTCAACGACGAGCATCGCGACGGCGTATTTGCCTGCGCCGGCTGCCAACAGGCGCTGTTTTCCTCATCGGCCAAATTCGACAGCCACACCGGCTGGCCGAGCTTCACCGCGCCCCTGCAGAACGCTGTCGGCACCCGCCGCGACGGCACGCTGGGCATGGAGCGAACCGAGGTGCATTGCCATCGCTGCGGCGGCCACCTGGGCCATGTGTTCCCCGACGGGCCGGCACCGACCGGGTTGCGCTACTGCATGAATGGCGTGGCGATGAGTTTTACGCCAAGCGCGCAAGCAGCCTGACGCTCTGTCATGGGAACCGGTTTGCTGCCGGACCTCCTTTCACCGACAAGGATCTTCACCATGTTTCTACTGATTCTGGCGTATCTGGGCGGTCTGCTGACCATCCTGAGCCCCTGCATACTGCCGGTGCTGCCCTTCGTATTTGCCCGCTCCGGCGAATCGTTCCGCCGCAGCGGCCTGCCACTGCTCTGCGGCATGGCCCTGACCTTTGCGCTGGTCGCCACCCTCGCTGCCGTCGGCGGCGGTTGGGTGGTACAGGCCAACCAGTACGGACGCTGGCTGGCGATGGCCTTGATGGCGTTCTTCGCGATCACCCTGCTCTTTCCCCATCTGGCCGACCGCCTGGCCCGGCCCTTGGTGTCGGCCGGTGACCGGTTGTCACGCTCGGCCCAGGGCGGCAGCGAGCAACCGAGCGTGCGCTCGTCCTTTGTCCTCGGTATCGCCACCGGCCTGCTCTGGGCACCGTGCGCCGGGCCGATCCTCGGCCTGATCCTCACGGGAGCGGCCCTGCAAGGCGCCAATATCGGCACCACATTGTTGCTGCTGGCCTACGCTGCCGGCGCCGCCAGTTCCCTGGCCGCGGCACTGCTGCTGGGTGGACGGGTATTCAGCGCGATGAAACGCAACCTCGGCACCGGTCAATGGCTGCGTCGGGGCCTCGGCGCGGCGATGCTGGCCGGCGTGGCGGCGATTGCCCTGGGCCTGGACAGCGGTCTGCTGACCCGAGTGTCGACGGTCGCCACCTCGGGCCTCGAACAGAAATTGCTCGATACCCTCAATCCAGCGCCACCACAGAGCGCCATGCTGCAAGGCGGTGCGATGATGGCTGCGGTGGCCCAGGATGAACAGCCAAGCGGCAGCATGATGGCGATGGCCGCCAAGGCCGCCGACCGCGCCCTGCCGGTGGAAGGCACCCTGCCCGACCTCTCAGGCGCCGTGCAGTGGCTCAACTCGGCACCGCTGAACGCCGCCGAACTCAAGGGCAAGGTGGTGCTGATCGACTTCTGGACCTACTCGTGCATCAACTGCCTGCGCAGCCTGCCCTATGTCAACGCCTGGGCGCAGAAGTACCACGACCAGGGCCTGGTGGTGATCGGCGTGCATGCTCCGGAGTTCGCCTTCGAGCGCGACATCGACAACGTCCGCCAGGCCGTCAGCAAACTGGGCATCCAGTACCCGGTGGCGATCGACAACAACTATGCGATCTGGCGCGGCTTCAACAATCAGTATTGGCCTGCGCATTACTTCATCGATGCCCAGGGCCGGGTGCGCTACCACCACTTCGGCGAAGGCGACTATGCCGGGTCCGAGCGCGTCATCCAGCAATTGCTGGCCGAAGCCGGCAATACGCACGTCGCCGAGGGTATGGTCAACGCTCAAGCCAGCGGTGTGATGCAGGCGGCCGACTTAACCGAAGTGAAATCCCCGGAAACCTACATCGGTTATGAACGTGCCGAGCACTTCGCCTCTCCAGGCCAGCAGGCAGCCGACCAGCCCAGGCACTACAGCACGCCCCAACAACTGCTGTTGAACCAATGGGGCCTGAGCGGCAACTGGACCGTACGCTCGGAGCAGGCTGCGTTGAACCAGGCCGGCGGTGGCATCGTCTTCCGCTTCCAGGCCCGCGACCTGCATCTGGTGCTGGGTCCTTCGACCGATGGCCGCCCCGTTCGCTTCAAGGTGCTGATCGACGGCAAGGCGCCCGCCGCGAGTCATGGTACCGATACCGACGCCAGTGGCCAGGGCACGGTGACCGAGCAACGCCTCTATCAGCTGGTGCGTCAGGCCGGTGATGTCGGCGAGCACACCTTCTCCATCGAATTTCTCGACCCCGGTGCACAGGCCTACGCCTTTACCTTCGGTTGATTGCCAAGAGGATCCATGAAATGAGCAAATCCGTGATGCAGCAAAAATCCACCTCGCCGCTGTTGACGATCGCCGCAGTGGCCGGCCTGGCCCTGTCGATCCTGCTGGTCCAGCGTGTTGCCTTCGCAGCCGAGCCGGCGGTGCAGATCGCCCCACCGGCGCTCGATGAACCGGCCACCCCCGGCCAGGCCACGGCGGTTTTTGCCGGCGGCTGCTTCTGGGGTGTGCAAGGGGTGTTCCAGCATGTGCGCGGGGTGCAGAACGCGGTGTCCGGTTATGCCGGCGGCGCGGCGAGCACCGCTCATTATGAACAGGTCGGCGGCGGCGATACCGGCCATGCCGAAGCGGTGCAGGTCACCTACGACCCGAGCCAGGTCAGCTACGGCAAGCTGCTGCAAGTATTCTTTTCGGTGGCCCACGACCCGACCCAGCTCGACCGCCAGGGCCCGGACAGCGGCACCCAGTACCGCTCGGCGATTTTCCCGGTGAATGCCGAACAGGAAAAGGTCGCCCAGGCGTACATCGAGCAACTGGACGGGGCGAAGGTGTTTACCTCGAAGATCGTCACCCGAATCGAGGACCACAAGGTGTTCTATCCGGCCGAGGGCTATCACCAGAACTACCTGACGCTGCATCCCTACGCGCCGTACATTGCCCTCAACGATTTGCCGAAGGTGGAGAACCTCAAGCGGATGGAGCCGCAGCTGTATCGGGCTGATCCGGTGCTGGTGCCGAATATGCAGTGAGTCAGCGGGCCTCGTCGCAGCGCCCCGAAAGCCCCGCCCCTACCGTTTGTGCAGTACGCAACTATTGCGTTCGACACATCCTTGTAGGAGCAGGGCTTGCCCGCGAATAGACCAGAACAGGCACCGCCCATTCCAGGCGGTGCCTCACCCTCAAGGATAACGCCGCTGGTCCGGCGCAGGCGGGAAGTACTGGTACAACCAGGTCTCGCTCAACGTCCGCTCGCCGCTGCGAATGAACAGCCGCAGCTCCACCGGATCGACGCTGTCATTGGTCGGGTACCAGTCGAAAATCACCCGATACCCACCAATCTCATCCAGCTTGAGGACACTGAAATCCTTCACCTGACCGTTGGAAGCGGTGACCACCGGCTCGATCCCGGTCTCTTGCGTCAGCCGTTCCAGCCCACCGCCATTGAAGTCCACGGCAAACCGCCGGGCCCAGACCTCGGGATAATGCTCACCTGGTGCCCAGCCCTCGATGAAACCGCCCATGCCCGAGCGCGTCGCATGTACCCGTGCCAGCGGCGTACCCACCGGCGGCAGCGCGCTCCAGTACAGTTTATAGCCATAGGTCAGCGAGTCACCGGCCTTCACCGGCTGCTTCGGCGTCCAGAAGGCCACGATGTTGTCCAGGGTTTCGCCAGTGGTCGGGATCTCCAGCAGGTCCACCGAGCCCTCGCCCCACGGCGTGGTCGGTTCGACCCACAGGCTCGGCCGGCGGCTGTACCAATCCACCGTGTCCTGGTAGCTGGCGAACTCATGATCGGTCTGCACCAGGCCAAAACCCTTGGGGTCCTTGTCGGCAAAGGCATTGAACTGCAGTTTGGCCGGGTTGTTCAGCGGTCGGCAGATCCATTCGCCATTGCCACGCCACATCGCCAGACGGTCAGAGTCGTGGATCTGCGGGTGAATGGTGTCGCACATGCGCCGTTCATGGGTGCCGCAACTGAACATGCTGGTCATCGGTGCGATGCCCAATTGCTCGATGTCCACCCGCGCATTGACATGGGCCTCGACGCTCATCACCACCTGTTCGGCCTGGCAGTCGATGTCGAAGCGGTAGGCGCCGGTGGCACTCGGCGAATCGAGCAAGGCATAGACCACGAACCGGGTGCTTTCCTTGGCCGGGGTCTCGAACCAGAACTTGGTGAAGTCCGGGAACTCCTCACGCTTGTGCGCGTAGGTGTCGATCGCCAGACCGCGCGCCGAAAGGCCGTATTGGCCGGTCTTGTCCACCGCGCGGAAGTAGCTGGCGCCGAGGAACGAGACGATATCGTGGCGATCGATCTCCGGCGCCTTGAACAGCTTGAAGCCGGCAAAACCCAAATCGCCCTTGAGCTGGGCCTGGTCGATACCGCTGTTGGCGTAATTGAACAGGGGCGGCCGGAAGTGCACTTCCCGCGACTGGCGCGTCTGCGCATCGACGCTGTACATCCGCACCGGCTGCTTGAACCCCATGCCGACATGGAAGAACTGCACGTCCAGTTGGCCCTTGAGTTCATTCCACAACGAATGCCGGGCATCGTACTGAATCGCGTTGAACTGCTGCGGGGTCATGTTCGCCAGGGTCGGCGGCAGGACCTGCCGGGTACTCACATAAGGCTTGCCGGCGAGTTGCTTGGCCTGGGCCTGCAGCGCCTGGAAATCAAAATGTTCGATGTCACCGTCCGCGGTGGCGGCAAGCGCCCGCGCCGCGAACAGACCGCTGGCCGACAGGCCGGTGTAGGCCGCCAGGGCCATGGAAGCTTTCAGGAGATTACGGCGATGCATAAAAAGACCTGTACTGAGGACGATCCGGACACCGCAAACCCAAGGTGCCAGACAGGGGAATCAACCACCACGCACTCTCGGTGGCTGCCAACAAACAGATACCAAATCCTGATGAACGTTCGCAACGTCTTTGGAAAACTTGGTGACAGGCTTTATTCAGCAAAGGTGTGGCTAGATGTTTCAAGCCTCATACCGATGTCGAGGCGCCCCCTTAACGACCGCCAGATGGACGTGAAGATTTCTTCAGAAAGCTTTCACCCTTTTGTTGGCAAAATCCCACACCTGCTGTGAAAGGTCCGTACGAGGCAACTGCAATGACCCGCATCCTGACCATCGAAGATGATGCTGTAACCGCCAAGGAAATCGTGGCTGAACTGAGCAGCCATGGGCTTGAAGTGGACTGGGTGGACAATGGCCGCGAAGGCCTGGTGCGCGCCGTGAGCGGCGATTATGACCTGATCACCCTCGATCGCATGCTGCCGGAACTCGATGGCCTGGCCATCGTCACCACCCTGCGGACCATTGGCGTGGCCACGCCGATCCTGATGATCAGCGCGCTGTCCGATGTCGACGAGCGCGTACGCGGGCTGCGCGCCGGCGGCGACGACTACCTGACCAAACCGTTCGCCTCCGACGAGATGGCTGCGCGGGTCGAAGTGCTGTTGCGACGCAAGAGCCCGGCACGGGAATTCGAGACCTCGTTGCGCGTCGCCGACCTGGAACTGAACCTGATCACCCGCGAAGCCTCCCGCGCCGACCAGTTGCTCAGCCTGTTGCCGACCGAATACAAGCTGCTGGAATTTCTGATGCGCAACACCGGGCAGATCCTCTCGCGGATGATGATCTTCGAAGAGGTCTGGGGTTATCACTTCGACCCTGGCACCAACCTGATCGACGTACACATCGGCCGTCTGCGCAAGAAAATCGACAGTCCGGGCCTGCCACCGCTGATCCGCACGGTACGGGGCTCGGGCTATGTCATTGCCGAACCCCTCTAAGGGCTGGCGCTCGTCCGCCAGCCGCCTGCTGGCGTTGTACAGTTTCCTCTTCGTGGCCTGGAGCTGCAGCCTGATGGGCGTGCTCTACTACGAAGTGTCCGGCTACCTCGACACACTGGCGCGGCACTCGCTGATGCAGCGCCAGCACCTGTTCTCGCGTTTCCAGGGCCAGCAACTGTTGGACGCGCTGACCACCAGCATGACTTTCGACATGCGCGGGGTAGATGCCTACGGTCTGTTCAACGCGCAAAAAATGCATTTGAGCGGACCGATCCTGGCAATGCCGGAAGACCTGATCATGGACGGCCATATCCACGAGTTGGCCAACTGCATCGATTCCGACGACCCCAACCTGCCGCAGGACAGCTGCGACGCCGTCGCCACCCAGACCCATGACGGTCGCTGGCTGCTGCTGGTACGTGACAACGGCTCGCTGTTCGGCGTGACGCGTATCATCCTCCATGCGCTGTTCTGGGCGGTATCGCTGACCATCCTGCCCGGCGTGGCCGGCTGGCACCTGCTCAGGCGCCGACCGATCCGCCGCATCCGGGCCATCCAGGCCAGCGCCGAGGCCATCGTCGCCGGTGACCTGGGTCACCGTCTGCCGCTGTCCAACCGCCGTGACGAGCTGGACATGCTGGCCGCCATCGTCAACGCCATGCTCGACCGCATCGAACGGCTGATGAACGAGGTCAAGGGCGTCTGTGACAACATTGCCCATGACCTGCGCACCCCGCTGACCCGCTTGCGCGCGCAACTCTATCGCATCCAGCAGCAGGCCCCGGAAGACTCACCCGAGGCACTGCAACTGGACGGCGTGATAGCCGAGACCGACACCCTGATGGCGCGGTTCAAGGGGCTGTTACGGATTTCCGAGCTGGAAGACCACCAGCGTCGCTCCGGCTTCGTGGTACTCGACCCGCTGCCGCTGCTGCGCGAGCTGCATGACTTCTACCTGCCATTGGCCGAAGAAGCACAAATCAGCCTGCGCCTGGAGTTGCCTGAGACGCTACCCGCCATCACCGGCGACCGCGCCCTGCTCTTCGAGGCATTGGCGAACCTGCTGAGCAACTCGATCAAGTTCACCCCACCGGGCGGCGAGGTGGTGTTGCTGGCGGTCAACGACCACGGCAGCACGCGGATCGAGGTCATCGACACCGGCCCGGGCATCCCGCCTTCGGAACGCGACGCAGTGTTCCAGCGTTTCTACCGGTGCGACGACGGCAACCAGCAGAGCGGCTTCGGCCTGGGTCTGTCGATTGTCGCGGCGATCATCAGCCTGCACGGTTTCAACCTGAAGATCGGCACCGGCGAAAACACCGGTGCCCGGTTGATTCTGGAGTGTCGGGATAACCTGATCGCCGTTGGCTAGTGGTCTGGGTGGCCGGCCGAGACGATCAGTGCCCGCTTCGTGCTGCGTTTGAGGGGGATTATTCCTTACTCAAATCCACCAACGGCGTACCCCGTACCTCCGTCTTGCGCCCTTCCTGGATCTGCGTCACCCGCTGCACCGCCTTATCCACTGCGGCCTTGTCCGCCAGCAGGCTGTAGCTGATCTGGAACTGCCGTTTCTGCCCGGCACCGATGGTTGGCACCAGCCCCAGCGGCCGCTGGTAACGGCGGTTATAGGAGAAGCTGGTGCCCGGTTCCAGCCCGGTCACGTAACCCTGGCCCTGGGTGTCGGTGTTTTTCCACAGGGAGAACACCGGCAACTGTTGCGTGTTGAAGCCAACCGCAACCCCAAGGTTTGCGGCCTTGTTGTGCAGCACCGCCAGGGTATCGCCCTTGGCATCGGCGTAAGGCACGACGTTATAGACCGTCTCGTCGTAGTCCTTGGTCGGCGCGCGATAGGTCTGCCAGTCCGCCAGGTCACCCTTGGCCTTGTCGTTGAACGGCGATACCTGTTTCACCGGCGCGACGAAACGCGCGCCCTGTTCCAGGAACGGAGTGCTGAAGTTGCTGTGATACAGCGCCTGGTATTCCTTCGGATAGTCGCCGTTGTTGGTCAGCGTGTCATTGAGCGCAAAGCTCACGCTACCCGGCAACGTCGACAGTTCGGTGACCACCGAGAAGTCGACTTTCTTGAACGCCTGTTCCTTCAGTTCGCCTTGAAGACGAATCGCGTAAGGCGGTTGTTCATCGATATGCAGGGTGACCTTGCTGGCCGGAATATTCGCCGCCCGTCCATGCAGGGTGAGCAATTCGCCGTTATCCAGCCCCGGATGCCCGACCCACTCATAGCCGCAGCGCGCCACCAATTCGTTGAACCCCTCCAGCCACCCCAGGCCGCCACGGCCGTTGAGTTCGATAAAGGCCGGGTTGACCACTTCCTTGACCGGCGAATCCCAGCCCATGCGCACATTGCCCACGGAGGCATGCAGAACGTTCATGCCCCGGGTCGGCACCACCGAGAGCTTCATCGTGCCGTTATCGATATCGACGATGCTGACCCCTTCCTGGCGGCCGCCGTGCAAGGTGCGCATCGTGACGGAGAAGGGCTTGTCGGTCTTGATTCCCAGTTGCTGGCTGGTGATCTGGCGGTTCTGCGCAGGGGTGTCGCTGTCGAGCAGCACATAGTCCCAGGCCAGAGCGTGGGAAGCAGTGGTCAGAGCGGTGACGCCGAAAATCAGTCGGAGGGTGTTCATGGGCGGTCCTTATTGGAATTGTTCGACTTTTATAACGCTAGTGAAACGATTCAGCAAGTCGAGCGTAGCAAGCCCCCTACCCTATGCGCCCGCAAGGATCGGCTAAATCGACAACACGAATCGACAGAGCTCATCCGCTGCGTTTTCGTCTGGTTGCTGTTCCATCAGGAATCCGCAACGATCCAGTACCTTTCTCGAACCGACATTGTCCCGGTAGACGTATGCCACCAGTTGCGTGAGTTTCCAGTGTTGCTGCGCCTGCTCAATCAGATGCCTCAGGGCCAGCGTTGCCAGCCCCTGCCCGCCAACGTCCTGACCGACCCGATAGCCGACCTCCGCTGTGCCCGTCGACGAGTCGATGTCCTTCAGGTTCGCCCGCCCCACGATATTGCCGGCCTCGTCCTCAATGACAAACGGATGCCAGATGCCATCGGCAAAGCCGCACAGATAGTCCCTTATATGTCCGGTCACGCCCTGCAATGAGTAAAAAGCCGGATCGCGTGCATCGATCCGGGATTCGAACCATTCACGATTACGGACTTCGAATGCCAGTAACGCCTGGGTGTCGGTCTCTTCCAGTTTGCGAATGCCAAAAGAACTCATTGATCGTCTTTCTCCCCGGTGCCATGCATCAAGACTCGTTATGTTCAGGATCCTGCGGTGGAATTCTACCCACCGTGCCGAGCACGGTAATCACTTAAACCGATACCTTTTTCAGCCTCTTGCCGCCTATCATGAAGATGGCTATGCGACATTATTGCTCCGGTGGACGTTCATCGTTCATCCAGCAGATCAATGCGAAGCTCACTCAAAGTTCTACCCTTCATGACAACAGGACGTTCCATGCACCGATTGAAAATGCTTTTCGCCCTCAGCGCCCTCACCATTGCCGGCTGCGCCAGCCAGCCTCCAGTACCGCCACCGGAGTTTCCGGGACTGGAGCAGTCCGACAAGATCACCATCCAGGACCTGCGCCCCCATACCGAGAGCGAAAAAGAGATCTTCAGCCTGCTGATTACCAGCGATGCCTATGCCATTTACCGTGTGGCGGACACTGCGACCAAGCCTACGGGACCGCGCCTGCTGGCACATCGAGCCTATGAAACGCTGCCGGAACTGAGCAAACAGCCCTCGATCAAGGTGTTGCACTTCGTCACCTACGCCAACCTGCAATCGCAACTGCGCAAGAACTCGCTGCTGGCCGGGTTCACCGGTCCTATCGGCGTTGCACTGATGGCGGACAAGACCTTTCCGGCCGGAGAAGTCCTGACCACCCAGATCGACAGCCAGTCGCTGGATAAAACCGAGGGCAAAGAGGAATACACCCGGGCGTACTTCACTGCCGAGGAAAACCCGAAAAAGTCTCCGGTGAATCTCATCTATATCGACACGGAAATACTCGGCAAACGCGTCACCACCCGCTGCCTGGTTCCACCGATTGCATCCAGGCCCCATCTGTTCCTGGTAGAAGCCTACGACATGTGCATTGCCAATCACCTGGCGTTGTACCGCACCCCTGGCTCGCCGAAGGACACCGTCGCCAAGTGACTTGAAAGGACGGGCTTACTTCCCCAGGTGCAAGTAAGTCCGCCCCCTCTCCAGGCAGAACATCATTGGATCTTTCGCAAGTTGCAGCGGATAAATGATCCAAATGCACGACTCAGGCGAAAACTGTCATTTATGAACCTACCTGGGCCGCACCTTTCGCTCTAGAGTGCAGGGCTCATCCCACCAATGACGTACTCATGAATCTCTGGTTCCGACTCTTCCTCATGATCTTGCGCCGCCCCTGGCGAAAGCCGGCCAAAGCGCTGGAAACCACCATTATTCGCCTGCGCGTATGGCCACTGGACCTCGACTTCAATCGACACGTCACCAATGGCCGATACTTCACCCTGGCAGATGTCGGACGCATGGACTTCGTTCTGCGCAGCGGCGCCTATCGAGTGGCACTGCGCAAAAAGGCGCTGCCCATCGTAGGAGATACCTGGGGTAAATTCCGTCGTGAGTTGAAGTTGTTCGAGTCCTTTGAAATCCACACGAAGATGCTCGGCTGGGATGACAAGTGGAGCTTCATGGAACATCGTTTTATCAGTAAAGGCAGAGTGATTGGAGTGGTCATCATGCGCGGGCTGTTTCGTTCAGCGAAAGGCACAGTGCCCCCGAGCGAATTTGTTCAGGCATTGGGATTGTCCGAGCAATCACCCGAGATGCCGAATTGGCTGACTTCCTGGTCCGACAGTTGTGATGCCATGAGCCTGCAACTCAGAAGTGAGGAGCAGCATTACCACCACCCGACATGAGTATTCGGAGAGTCCCTGATGAAGCACGTTGACAACCGTCGTCTGAAGCTCTGGCAGGCGCTCTCGTCTCTGTTTCTGGATACCGAAATTGACGATGGGACCTACGATTACATCGCCCGGACCATTCTTGAAACCGGCTACTCGCCCGAGGAAGTGCACAGAATCTTATGGGGTGAGGTTTTTCCAGTGCTGGAGGCAAACCTCAGGAGCGTTGCAGGAGAGTGGGCTTGTTGGTCGGATGAATGGCTTCTGACGAACCTGAGGGTAAACGACGAACCGCAGGTCAAGAATCATAATGGCGCGGTGGCCCGTGAAATAGAGAGGTGCTGGGTGTGTGTGGCAAACCGTCTTCAAGGACAGTAATCAGCCAGGCATGAGTGATTCGTGTGAGCAAGCAACCCATGGCGCAGTCCGGGTTTCAATACCCGGTCATCTCCAGATAACCCACGCCCTCCTGGCTGCCACTCAAACTGATCGGCCCTTCCCAATAGGAAAATGTGGTGCCCATCCACGCATCGTCTCGTAGCGGTTTCGTTTCGATGCGCAAATGCTTGCTCGGAATTTCCAACCGCCACTCCACTGGCAATTTACGCCCGGCGACGCTGGCCTGCCGTCCGGGTGTCAGCACGATATCGTCGCCCTTCAGTACCTGCGCCTGGCCATCAGCCCCGATCCAGGTCCCGGCCCGATAGGCCTCGCCACCCTGCTGCCGCACCTGGAACAACATGACCTTAGCGCCATCGGCCAGGTGCAGGGAAAACCAGTCCCACCCCGACTGTTCGACAGCCAGCGGCTGGCTGCTCCACTCGCGGTCGAGCCAGGCCTGGCCGCTGACCTGGACCTCGCGCCCATCGACCTGCAGGCTGCCACTCACCTGGAAATACGGTTGGCTGTAGTACCACGACGCCTGCCCCTTGCCGGATTTCAAGCTGTAGCCATGATCGCCCTGCAACACCAACGGGCGCTGACTGCTCAGGTTCAGCTGATAGGCAAAATCGCTGCCATGGGCCGACAGTTGCATCTGCCCCAGCCCCTGGTTGCTCGGCGACAGGCTGCGCAGTTGCCAATCGTCGATCCAGGCGTGTAAAGGTGCGGCCTCGACGCCCGCCGTGCCGACCCCACCGCGCGCCAGGGCCTGAGCGAAATGATGGCCGCGCTCACTGGTCAGCGCCGCGTGCCCCATCCACAAGGTCGGCTCGCTCCAACCGGTCAATTCGCCCGGCACTTTCAGGGCGCTGCGAAACAGGGTCCATTGCACGCCATAACGATGCCCCTCGGCATCCTTGAGGTTGGCGGTGATGTACCACCACTCGATGCGGTAGTCACGATGGGCACCGTGGTCACGGGGAAACTCCAGGGTCTTTCCTGGCACGACCTGGGCGAAGTCGGCAGCGTTGGAACCCAGCCCGGCGAAGCCTTCCGAGTCCGCAGGGGGCGATTGATCGCAACCCGCCAGAAGCAAACTGCACAGCAGTGCGAACAAGGCCCTAACGCTCATTGGCAAACGTCCTCAGCAACGCCACCGGGCTGACCCGCAGCAACTTCCACAGCGGCCAGGCCGCCGCCACCAGGGTCACCACCAGCGCCAACAACGACGGTTGCAGCAACTGCCCTGGAAAGACAATCATCGGTAAACGCCAGCCAAAGGCCTGGACGTTCACCACGGCGACCAGGCACCAGGCAAGCGCCAGGCCCAGGGGAATCGCCAGCAACAAGGTGAGTGAACCCAGCAACAGGGTCTGTCCCAGGCTCAACAGCAGCAGCTGCCGACGACCGACACCCAGCGCCCACAACGGCGCCAATTGCCCCAGGCGGCTTTCGCTCAGGCTCAGCAGACTGATGAACAGCGCTACACCCGCCACACCCAGGGTCAGGCTGTTGAGGGCGGTGGTTGCGGCAAAGGTGCGTTCGAAGACTTTGCCGGCGCTGTCCTTGAGTTCGCTCTGGTCGATCAGGTGCGCTTCATCGAAATGAAAGGTCTGCTGCAGTTCATGTTTGAGCGGCGCCACCCCCTCGGCCGGTATCAGCAGACTGTAGCGGCTCGGCCGCAGGTCCGGCCAATGAGCTTGCAGCGCCCGCCCTTCGAGCAACAGATGCCCCTTGGGATTGCCGTAGTCGGCGTAGATCGCCAATACCGGCAGCGACCAGTCGCCGACCGGTGTCGGCAGGACCAGACGCTGGCCGAGGGCAAGCCCGAGGTGCCGCGCCAATTGTTCGCTGATCATCACCCCGTCACCCGCCGCCCAGCGCGACCAGGCCTGGTCAGCAGCCTCCAGCAACGGCCAGTGCTGACGATAGGTCGGCTCATCCGGAATACCCCGCACCTGGGTCGGCCAGCCCTGCAGGCGGATCTCGGCGTCCCAACCAGGCAATACCGCCTGGATATCACCACGAGCGGCCAGCCAGTGCTCCAGTTGCGCATCCTGCTCGGGGCCCTGTGGGGTAATGTACAACTGCGCAGCCAGACGCTGGTCGAGCCAGGCAGTGAAGGTCTGGCGAAAGCCCGAGGTCATGCTGCCGACGCCGATATTGGCGGCCAGGGCCAGCAACAAGGCCATCAGCGCCAGGCTCAGGGCCGGCAACTGCTGGCGGCTGTCGGCGATGAACCATTGACTCAAGGGTCGGCGACAGGCCGGCAACAGGCCGCTCAACAGCGCGTTCAGGCACACCGGCAGCAACAATGCGGCCGCCATCAATAACGCGGCCATCAAGGCGAAGCCGCTGGCCAGACTGTCGCCCCAGCCGATACAGGCCAACGCCACCAGCGCCAACAGCAGCGCCAGCCCGAACTGCTGACGCAGACGCTGCGCCTGGGCCGCCCGCCACGCCTCGGCCTGGGCCAACGCCAACAACGGCAGGCGCGCCGCTCGCCAGACACTGCCCGTTCCGGCCAGCAGAGCACCGCCCACCGACAGCCCCAACCCCGCCAGCCAGTCACTGGGCGGCAGGTTCAAACTGCCGGCCACCTCTGCGCCGTAGAGTCCACGCAGACTGGCCGCGACATCCGGCAGTAACACGCTGGCCAGACCATAACCGCTGATCACACCGAGCACGCCGCCCACCAGAGCAAAGCCCAACAGTTCCACCGCCAGTGCGCTGAGCAGACAACGGGCACTGACACCACAGGAACGCAGGGTACGCAGCAGTCCACGGCGCTGCTCCAGAGCCAGGCCGATGGCGCCATGCACAATGAACAAACCGACAATAAATGCCAGGAAACCCAGGGCACTGAGATTGAGATGAAAGCTTTCGGTCAGATGCGACAGGTCGCTTTCATCACCCGGCGCCTGCAGGCGCAGACGATTGAGCAGGTCGGCTGGCAACTGGGGTTCGGCGCGGGCGAAGTCGGTCGCCAGCAACAACTGCGAAAGCTGTCCCGGAGCATTGAGCACCTGCTGCGCCGCGCCGATATCCATCAGCAGCAGGCCGGGCGGCAACTGCGGGCGTAGAGCCAATGGCGGCAATAGCTGTCCCTGCGGACTGCGGGGTCGGTCGCCGACCTTGAGTCCCAGGCGTTGCAAGGTATCCGCCGCTACCCAGGTCTGCCCCGGCACACCGATGAAAGCCAGCAGCGAGTCGCTGTCCACCGACTGCCCGGCCAGGGTGCTGCCCCGTGGCAGACTGACCGGATCGATACCCAATACCTGCCAGAGCCGGACATGGCCGGGTTGGCGTGGATCGTCCAGTTCCAGGCGGCCCTGCAGCAGCGGCGACACCGGCCAGCCGGCGAGGCGCAACTGAACGAACACCGCTTGCTCGAAGCGCCCGCCATCACGGCTGACCAAACGGTAAGGCGCCGCCCCGCCGATCAGTTGACTGGCCCGCGCATAACTGTCCCGGGCCTGGCTGTTGAGGGCCTGCACGCCTGTGAGCAAGGCCGTCGCCAGCCACAACCCGGCCAAGACACTGGCCAGTTGCACCCGATGACGCCACCAGTGACTGAGCAGGGTCCGCAGGGCCCAGTAGAACGTCCTCATGACTCGCTCAATCGGCCATTGTGCAAGCGTATCCGACGCTGCAGACGACTGGCCATGCGTTCGCTGTGGGTGACCATCAGCAGGCTGGTGGCGTTGTCGGCCAGCAGTTCCAGCAATACGTCCAGCACCTCGTCGCTGGTGCTTTCGTCGAGGCTGCCGGTGGGCTCGTCGGCCAGGATCAGCGGCGGACGGGCAGCCAGCGCACGGCCCAGGGCCACACGCTGCTGCTGACCACCCGAAAGTTGTTCGGGATAGCGCGACAGGGTTTGCCCCAGCCCCAGGCGTTCGACCAACTGCGCTTCCCAACGCCGGTCATGCCGGCCCGCCAGTCGGGCCTGGAACGCCAGGTTGTCGGCCACGGTCAGGCTGGGAATCAGGTTGAACTGCTGGAAAATCAGGCCGATCTCCTGGCGGCGCCAAGCGGCCAACTGCACTTCGCTCATCTGGCAGAGATCACGTCCGGCGACCTCGATCGCCCCGCTGTCGGCATGATCCAGGCCGGCCACCAGATGCAGCAAGGTACTCTTGCCGCTGCCGGACTCCCCCATCAGTGCCAGGCTCGCGCCCTGCTCCAACGCCAGATCCACACCCTGCAAGACGGCCAGCGGTCCCTGGGCCGTAGCGTAAGCCTTGCTCAACCCGCGAATACGCAACATCGTCAATCTCACCCCCAGACAAAACACGACCGGCGTAACGCCGTGTCGGGTTTGTGATGACAGCCGTTATAGGGCATCACGGGCTTTTTTGCACCCTCGATCAACCGGAAGCACAGGCCGTGTTGAGGACAGACCGTTTGCCGGGTCAGACGGGCTTTTTGGGGTGAGAGCAAGCCCAGGCAACGGCTCACGCCTCCTGGATCAGGGCCAGCAACCGGCTCACCGTTTGCCGGATCGGACCGGAGTTGTCCAGCAGTACCAGCGCCGGACCGTCCGCCGCCAGGGCGCCTTCGCCGAGGGTGAACTGCGCGTTACGTTCCAGGCGCGCCTCGATCTGCGGCAGCGACTCGCGACCGCGCGCCAGCAGACGCTCGCGTAATACCGCAGGGTCCACCGTCAGCAGCACGGCCAGCAGTTCGGGATAACGCTCGCGGGCCTGCGGCAGGTAGCCGCGCGAACCATTGACCAGCACATCCTGCCCAGCCGCCAGCCACTGCTCGATGTCGATGGGAATGCCGTAGCTCAGGCCGTTGGCCTTCCAGCTCAGGGCAAAGGCGCCCTGCGCCTGCATCGTCGCGAACTGCTCGGCGCTGACCCCGTGGGCCGCCTCGCCGATGGCCTCGGCGGAACGGGTGATGACCCGCCGCACGATGCGACAGTCACATTGTGCCAGGGGCTCGCGGGCAGCATCGAGCAGGCTGTCCTTGCCGGAACCCGACGGTCCGATGAGATAGATCAACCTGCCCGCCATCACCACATCCCCTACGCTATCAATCGGATTTGCCGACCCGGCGGCTGGCCGGGTCGAGAATCGCCGCACAGGATATCCAATCAGGCGGGTTTTTCCAGTGACAGCGTCGGCTTGCCCGAACGCCACCACCACAGCACCAGCACACCGATGAGCGTGCTCATGGCAGTCAGCGCCAACACCACGCCACGTGTTCCCAGCGGCGCCGCCAGAACGGCGACCAGCAGGCCGGCCAGAGGCTGCGACAGATTGTTCAGCAGGGTGATCACACCGACGGTCTTGCCAAAGTCCTGCACCGGAATGACCCGCTGACGGACGCTGCGGATATAGACGTTGAACATCTTGTCGAAGCCGACCACCAGCAGGAAGCCGAGCACATACCCGCTCATCGAAAGGCTGCAGCCGCTGATCAACCCACCCAGCAGGATCAGCGAATAGGACAACCCGCCGAGCACCCGCAACGGCAGATTGACCCGTGCCAGCAGGTAGAGGATGGCAATGGTCACTCCAGCCCCGACCGCCTGGAGCGCCGCGTAATCGTCCTTGCCCTGGGCGAAACTGCCCACCACCAGCGCCGCCGAGGTGGCCAGGGTCACGCCGACGATCAGGTTGACCCCGACCGCAAGGCCGATGATCTGACGCAGCTCGGCCAAAGCCCGGATGTGCCCGAAGGCGATGCGCAGCGGCTGTAGCCAGAGACCCGAAGGCGGTTGCTCGATGGTTGGCAGGGTAAAGACGCTGGTGCGTTGCCAGACCCGCATCGCCAGGTCGGCGAGCACGAACAGCCCGGCCACGCCCAGCACCACCCAGTGCCAGGCCATGGCCTGCAGCAACAGCGCCGCCAGCAGCGGCCCGAGCACCAGGCCAGTCTGGTCGGCGATCTGCGAATAGGACAGCGTCTTGGTGTAGCTGTAACGGGCAAAGACATGCGGCAACAGCACCTCACGGGCCATGATGCCCTGGGTGGTCAGCACCCCACAGAGTGCCGAGAGCGCCACCAGCCAGTAGAGACCGTCGAACAGCCCATGACCGCCGACCGCGATCACGCAGGCCAGCGCCCGAAAAGCCTGGCTCAGGTGCAGGAGGCGCACCGGCGAAAAACGGTCGCACAACGCCCCGCCTATAGGAAAGGCAATAAATCGCGGCAAGGTTTCGACGAAAAAGGCCAGCCCTGTCCAGGACGCACTCTGGGTGGTCTGGAACACCAGCAGCGGAACGATGAACAGCAGAATCTGATCGGCCAGCCGTGACAGAAACAGCGAAACGAAAAACGCCAGGTAATCCCTGCCCATCGGGTTCTCCCTCCCAAAGCGCGAGCATAAAACATTCCCCACGCTTCGGGACAGCGCTGTCCTAACGCCAGGCGATCACGCTTTCAAACCGGGTTACGTGCCAGCAAGCGGGAGAAACTCGCCAGGCACGCCGCCGCCGCGAATCCCGAGCCGATGTACAGCGCCAAGGTCGGCCCCTGATGGCTAGAGATGCCAAAACTCAATGCCACCAGCGCCGCCCCGGTCGACTGCCCGAGCAAGCGTGCCGTGGCAATGGTGCCACTGGCTCCGCTGCTGCGTTCGCGCGGCGCGCTGGTCAGCAACGCCTTCTGGTTCGGCGACTGGAAGAATCCGAAGCCCAACCCGCAGATCACCATACGAATGCCGATATCCAGCGCACTCGGATCACTGGGCATCATGGCCAGCGACAACATGCCCAGCGACAGCACACCCAACCCGATGCCTCCCAGCAGGCCCGGCGGATAACGGTCCGACAGACGCCCGGCGAAGGGTGCGATCGCCGCCACCACCACCGACCAGGGCGTCATCAGGTAGCCGGTCTGTACCGGGTCGCGACCCAGCACCGTCTCGAAAAAAAACGGCAGCGAGACGAACGCCAAACCCTGAGTGGCAAACGCACAGAGCGCGGTCATCGCCGACAGGGCGAACATCGGCCGCTTGAGCAGATCGATCGGGAACATCGGCGCCGGATGCCCGGCCTCGCGGCGGATCATCAGGTAACCGGCCCCAACGCACACCAGCAGCGCGCCGCAGATCGCCAGCGCCCCGGCAAACTGGGCGCCCTCGCCCAACGCGTAAATCAGTGAACCGAACGTCAACACACTCAGGACCGCAGTGCCCCAGGCGAAACGCTGGCCATTGGGTGGTGTGTGCGGCAACGAAGGAATCGCCATCGCCAACGCGATCAGGCCGATGGGAATATTCACCCCGAACAACCAGGGCCAGTCGGCCACCGACAGGATCAGCGAAGCCACGGTCGGCCCGGCGGCGAACGAGATACCCACCACCAGTGCATTGAGGCCCATGCCCTTGCCGAGCTTCTCCGGTGGAAACAGGCTGAAGATCAGCGCCGCATTGACACTCATGATCGCGCTGCCGCCGACACCCTGCAGCACCCGCGCCAGCGTCAACTGGGTCAAGGTCGTCGACATCGCACACAGCGCCGACGCCACGGTGAACAACACCAGCCCGAACAGGTAGACCTTGCGATGTCCCAATATACCGCCGAGTGAAGCAAAGGCCAGAAGGGTCGCGACCGCCGCCAACTGATAGGCGTTGATGATCCACACCGAGGCCGCCGGCGTGGTGTGCAGACTCTTGGCAATGGCCGGCAGTGCCGTGTTGGCAATGGCGGTGTCCAGCGATGACAGGCCGATGGCGATCAGGATCGCCAACATGCCCCTGGCCTGCCGCGACAGGCGCAACCCGAAAACTCCTGATAACCCGCTGATCACACACCCCCAAAATCCGCTCTATGACGCAGATCATAGCTTTTTGCCCAATATCGACAACGACAGGTTGCTGAACCCTGCCTGTACAACATCAAACAAAGCCTCACAGCACCTCATTGCCCACGATGATTTCCTGGCCCGACTTGATACAGTAGCGTTTTTCCGAGCCAATTGATCCACAACGCGCATCAATTCATTCTAAAAATGCACTTATCAAATCGATAAGGCTGCTCCAGTATCTGCGCCAATAAAAATCTGCACCGCAATGCAGGCCATAAAAACGCTGGAGATCTCACGATGCACGCCACACCTCCCACTGCCAGTTCTGCCCGTGCCAAGGCAGGCGCGGTATTTCGCGTTACCTCGGGCAACTTCCTCGAGCAGTTCGACTTCTTCCTGTTCGGCTTCTACGCCACTTACATCGCCGCCGCCTTTTTCCCCGCCAGCAGCGAATTCGCCTCACTGATGATGACTTTCGCCGTATTCGGCGCCGGCTTCCTCATGCGTCCGCTGGGTGCGGTGATTCTCGGCGCCTATATCGATGAAGTCGGCCGGCGCAAGGGACTCATCGTCACCCTGTCGATCATGGCCAGCGGCACCATCCTGATCGTGCTGGTACCGAGCTACGAAAGCATCGGCCTGCTGGCTCCGGCGCTGGTTCTGCTGGGGCGCCTGTTGCAGGGCTTCTCCGCCGGCGCGGAACTGGGGGGGGTCTCGGTCTATCTGGCGGAAATCGCCACACCGGGCCGCAAGGGTTTCTACGTGGCCTGGCAGTCCTGCAGCCAGCAGGTTGCCGTGGTGGTCGCCGCCGCTCTGGGTTATGCGCTGAACCAATGGATGGCTCCTGGCCTCGTTGCCGACTGGGGCTGGCGCATTCCATTCATGATCGGTTGCCTGATCGTGCCCTTCATTTTCTTCCTGCGTCGCAACCTGGCGGAAACTGAAGAGTTCACCCAACGCAAACGTCGCCCAGGCATGCGCGAAGTCATGAGCACCCTGGCGCAGAACTGGGTCATCGTGGTCGCCGGCATGCTGATGGTCGCACTGACCACCACCGCGTTCTACCTGATCACCGTCTACGCGCCGACCTTCGGCAAGACGGTATTGCACCTGAGCACTGCCGACAGCCTGCTGGTGACCCTGCTGGTGGGTATCTCGAACTTCTGCTGGCTGCCGGTAGGCGGCGCCCTCTCCGACCGTATCGGTCGGCGTCCGGTCCTGCTGGCGATGGCCGGGCTGACGCTGGCCACGGCCTATCCGGCGCTGACGCTGCTGGTCAAGGCGCCGAGCTTCAACAGCATGCTGCTGGTGCTGTTGTGGTTGTCGTTCCTCTACGGGATGTACAACGGCGCGATGGTTGCCGCGCTGACCGAGATCATGCCGGCAGAAGTCCGTGTGGCCGGTTTCTCCCTGGCCTACAGCCTGGCGACAGCGGTGTTCGGCGGTTTCACGCCGGCGATCTCCACGGCGCTGATCCAATACACCGGCGACAAGGCAGCACCGGGTTACTGGATGAGCTTCGCGGCGATCTGTGCACTGTGTGCGACGCTGTTTTTGTATCGCAAGGCAAAAGTGCAGTTCAAGCCAGCGATGTAAGTCGGAGCACCGCTCTGCCCTGTGGGAGTCGGCTTTCACAAGGCAAAGCGGGGTTCCATCGTTCCAACTCAAACAAGAGAAACCCAATGAAAGCACTGTTCCTGAAACTGAGCCTGCTCGGCACCCTGGCACTGGGCGGCATCGCCCAGGCAGAGGAAATCCGCGTGATGACCTCCGGTGGCTTCACCGCTGCCTACAAGATCCTCGGTCCGAAATTCGCCGCCGAAACCGGCAACACCCTCGATACCACGCTCGGCCCATCCATGGGCAAGGCGCCGGAAGCGATCCCCAATCGGCTGGCGCGTGGCGAGAAAGCCGACGTGGTGATCATGGTCGGTTACGCCCTGGACGAGTTGATCAAGCAAGGCAAGGTCTTGCCCGCATCGCGGGTCGAACTGGCCGATTCGCGCATCGGTCTGGTGGTACGCGAAGGCAGTGCCAAACCGGCCATCGGCACCGAACAGGAACTGAAAGACACGCTGCTCAAGGCCAAGTCCGTCGCCTACTCCGACAGCGCCAGCGGCGTGTACATTCAGGATCAGTTGTTCAAGCGCCTGGGTATCGAAGCCCAGCTCAAGCCCAAGGCAAGCATGGTGCCGAAGATTCCGGTGGCCTCGGTCGTGGCGACGGGCGAGTACCAGTTGGGCTTCCAGCAGGTCAGTGAGCTGCTGCCGGTGCCAGGGGTGACGTATGTCGGCAAGATCCCGGAGTCGGTGCAGTCGGTAACACGCTTCGCCGCCGGGATTCCGGTGGACGCCCAGCACCCTGAGCAGGCCAAGGCACTGCTCCAATACATGGCCGCGCCGGCTGCTCAGGAAACGGTCAAGGCCACCGGGCTGGATTCCGTCACTCGCTGAACGACTGCTTCATTTCCACGATCAACCGCTCCAGTTCCAAAGCCGCCGGGGTCAACACCCTGCCCCGGCGCTTGAGCAAGCCGACCTTGCGCATCACCTCCGGCTCGACCAGCGGCACCCCGGTCAGCAGCGGATGCCCAGGCCCCGGCAGCGCCATGGTCGGTACCGCCGCCACCCCCAACCCCGCCTCCACCAAACCGATCATGGTCGTCACATGCCGGGTCTCGCACACCCCTGATTTTTCCGGCGTGATACGAATCAGCGCCTGATCGAGCAGGAAGCGGTTGCCCGAGGTCTTGTCGAGGCTGATGTAGTCCTGCTGGTACAGCTCTGTCCAGGTCACGCTCGTGCGCTGCGCCAACGGATGGTCGCGACGACAGGCCACCACATAACGCTCTTCCACCAGCAACTCGAACTCGATTTCCGGCTGCAGGTTGCCCGTAAAACTCAAACCGAAATCCGCCTCGCCACTGAGGACTGCGGCGTGCACGTCATTGGCACTGGAATCGAGCACCTTGATCCTGATCTTCGGGTACTGCCGGTGATAATGGGCAATCACCTTGGGCATGAAGTAATACGCGGCCGAAGGCACACACGCCACGGTGACATGGCCGAGCCGGGTCGAGGCAACGTCGGTGATACCCAGCAGCGCGACATCCAGGTCATCCAGCAGGCGTTCCACCGTCGGTGCGAACGACCGGCCGACCTGGGTCAGGCTGACCCGCCGGGTGGTGCGCTCGAACAGCCGCACGCCGAGCGCCTCTTCAAGCTTTTCCACCCTTCGACTCAAGGCAGGCTGGGAAATGCTGATGGCCTGGGCGGCCTTGCGAAAGCTGCCTTGTTCGACGACGGCGCGAAAGGCCTGCAGATCGTTCAAATCGAAGTTGATCGCCACGGGGTATTCTCATCGGACACTGATTGATCAGTGTAACGCATCGATTACCCGGATAGATGCAGGCAAGCTTGCACCCTGTCATGCCGCGAGCAATGGCGGCATCGGGCAATCGAGAATGTCGGCCACCGCGCGCATCAATTCGGCTTCAGCGGCGCTGACCTGGCCGTCATGCCCGATGCACCGGGCCATGGCCTTGAGCAGTTGCGGCTTGTGCAATGGCAACAAGCGGGTCAGACGATGCAAGGCCGCCTCCAAGTCCTTCAGGTCGCTGTCGCTCTTGAAGGCCGGGACCACGAACGCCAATTCGGCGCAACCATAGGCAAAGGCCTGAGCTGCGCGCCTGGGGTCATCCTGGCCGGCCCGAGCGAGAAACGACAGCAGCAACGCCACGTCATCGGCCAGCGCCTCCAGGCGGTACTTGCCCGCCATCGAGCGCAAGCCTTCGACATTGCGCTCGACGATACGCAGCAACGTCCACTCCAGCAGCTCGACACGATCATCGGCGCGGATCAGCAAGGCCATGCAACGTTTCACAGCGGCAAATTCATCCTTGCCCAATTGCTTGAGCGCCGGCACCGCCAGATCGATCAGGGCCAGACGTTGGCCCTGCGGCACCTCGCACAAGGGCGTGCGCAAAGTGTCCAGACGAGCGATCAGCGCCGGCTGCAGATGCGGACGTAGCAGGTCGAGTTGCTGTTGCTGCAGGAACTCCACCGGATCGAGCAACAAACCATAGACCAGCGCCTGGGCGCCGTCGCGGTCGTGAGCGGCCTGGATCAAGGCAGCGGGCAAGGTCTGCAAGGTATCTTGAGCAACCTGCAGATGCGCCAGCCCGGGGTCGCCGATCGCGGCAATCGCCTGAGTCACCGCGGCACCATTGAAAGCCGCCGTGGCCGGGTGGACCGGCGTGCTCGACGGCGCAACCAGGCGCTCGCCAGCGTCGTGGGCGCCTGCCACTTGCGGATACCGACCATCCCAATCCGGCTCGATCCGCAGAATGCGTTCGGTCAGCGGCGGATGGGTGGCAAACAGGCCGTCGAGCGCCGACTGGATGCCAGCACCAAAATACAGATGGCTGAACTCGGCGGCGTTCGCTGCCTGCAACTGCGAGCCGGCCGCGTGGCCGCCGATTTTCTTCAACGCACCGCCAATACTGTCGGGGTTGCGGGTGAACTGCACGGCCGAGGCATCGGCGAGGAACTCACGCTGGCGGCTGACGGCGGCCTTGATCAGGTTGCCGAAAAACGTCCCGGCATACCCAAGCACCAAGAGGGTCAGGCCAATAGCCAGCCTGAACAGCTCGCTCTTGTTATCGTTCGAAGACGAGGAGCGGCGCGAAGAGCTGTTATCGCTGCGCAACACCCAGTGACCGGCCAGGCCGATCAGCAAGATGCCATGGAGCAAGGCGATAAGCCGCATGTTCAGGCGCATGTCGCCGTTGTAGATATGGCTGAACTCATGGGCGATCACCCCTTGCAGTTCTTCGCGACTGAGCAGGTTCATCGCGCCTTCGGTTACGCCGATCACCGCGTCCTGGGGACTCAGGCCCGCCGCGAAGGCATTGATACTGTCCTCGGCGAGCACATACACCGACGGCACCGGTGTGCCGGAGGCCAGGGCCATTTCCTCGACCACATTGAGCAGGCGCTTCTCCTCGAAGCTCTGCGGCGACAGGTTGATCAGCCGTCCGCCAAGGCTTTCGGCGACGCTCTTGCCGCCTGCATTCAACTGCACGCGCTTGTACAGCGAACCGAACAGCACGACGCCAATCACCACCACCGCCACGGCGCCGACCAATGAGAGGTCCAGGACCGGTGTAGTGTCGCGTCGGCTTTCGGACTGACCATAGAAATGCCAGATCAGGGTCAACGCCAGGCTGGTCAGGGCGATCAGACTGGCGACCGCCAAGGCCATCAACAAAACCAGCCGCCCGGTATGACGACGGGCGCGATCCTGATGCTCAAAGAAATTCATGGGGCTTCCGTGAATAGCAGATTAAAACGACACCTTGGGTGCAGCCTGGATCTCGGCGCTGTCGGCGAACTCCAGCAGGCTGGCATCGGCGGCATGCCCGAAGGACGCGGCGAAGAATACCGACGGGAAGGTCTGCTTGTAGGTGTTGTACTCCATCACCGAATCGTTGAAAGCCTGGCGGGCGAAGGCCAGCTTGTTTTCGGTGCTGCTCAGCTCTTCACTGAGTTGCTGCATGTTGTCGGAAGCCTTGAGGTCCGGGTAGGCCTCAAGGGTCACGTTCAGGCGGCCCAGGGCATTGTTCAACAGCCCTTCGACGCTACCCAGTTGGGCCATGCTGCCGGCATCGCCCGGATTCGAGGCAGCGGCCTTGAGACCGGTCACGGCCTGGTTGCGGGCGTTGATCACCGCTTCGAGCGTATCGCGCTCGTGAGCCATGTAGCCCTTGGCGGTTTCCACCAGGTTGGGGATCAGGTCGTGACGACGCTTGAGCTGGACCTCGATCTGGGCGAAGGCGTTCTTGAAGCGGTTACGCAGGGTCACCAGCTTGTTGTAGATGCCGATGACGTAGAAGACCAGAACGGCAATGATGGCCAGAAGGATCAGGGTGGTGGTCATGCGATGTCCTTATCTTCGTCGGAAAAATGAGCGGCGATGTTAGCGCAAAATCTTCGGCCAAGTTGAGTGGTACGCCAAGGTTTGGGCATCAGCTTTCAACCGCGTATCACGCTGCGACTCGCCCGGGCGATCGAGTCGCAATCTTCATTTGATTAATCCCGACGCTCCCTCCAATCATGGCCTGCCCTTTCCAACCTGGAGGCCAAAGCCACTCCATGTCGCGCCTTTCAATTGCTGTCACGCTGCTGTGCTCGCTGGCGACTCACAGTGCCTGGGCCGAAGACACCCGTCACGTCGAGGAGCCTCGCCTGCCCTCCCAGGTCTGCGCGACCCTGGAGCCACTCTCCACCTCGGCCTGGCAGAGTGAAACCGCGCGCTTGCAGGATGCGCTCAATCGCTGCCCGCAGGGCCAGGCGGTGCGTCTGGCCGCCGGAGCCAAGGGCGCGGTGTTCCCAAGCGGGCCGTTGCAGATTCCCTCCGGCGTGACCTTGTGGCTGGATAAAACCGTGGTACTGACCGCCACCACCGATGCCCGGGCCTACGACAACGGCGCCGGAACCTGCGGTCGTATCGACAACAAGGGCACTGGCTGTCGCCCCTTCATTCATATCGTCCAGGCCCGTGGCAGCGCCATCGTCGGTCAGGGCGAGATCGATGGCCAGGGCGACAAAGCCATCCAGGGCACCGACCAGAGCTGGTGGCAACTGGCACGCCAGGCTCAGCGAGAGAATGGCAAGCAGAACAACCCGCGCCTGATCGAGATAGACCGCTCGCGCGACATCACCCTCTATGGTCTGCGCCTGCACAACGCGGCCAACTTCCACGTGGTCGCCTATCAGGTGGACGGTTTCACCGCCTGGGGCCTGATCATCGATACCGCCGCCGATGCCCGCAACACCGACGGCATCGACCCCATGGGTTCGAGCAACGTTACCCTGGCCCACAACTTCATTCGTACCGGCGACGATAATGTCGCGATCAAGGCCGGTTCCCAAGGCCCCAGCCGGCATCTGTCGATCCTCGACAACCACTTCTACAGCGGCCACGGCATGTCGATCGGCAGCGAAACCAACTCGGGCATCTCCGATGTGCTGGTACGCGGCCTGACCCTTGACGGCACCACCTCGGGCATCCGGATCAAAAGCGATGCGTCGCGTGGCGGCATCGTCCAGGACGTTCGTTATCAGGACATCTGCCTGCGCAACAATCGTCAGCCGATCGATATCGACACGGCCTACGCCAAGGATGTGACCGGCAACGCCATTCCGGTCTATCGCGACATCGTGCTGCAGCACGTCCATGGCGCCGACGGTATCCTGCGTATCCAGGCCAGCGGCGCCTCGCCGGCAATTGGCCTGACCCTCGACGATGTCCACTTCGCACCGACCGCGCAATGGCAGGTGAGCCGCGCCGACCTCAAGGCCGGCCCCGGCGGCGTCAGCCCGCCCGTACCCGGCCTCAACGCCCCGGCAGGCAGCCCGGCGCCGTCAGCCTGCGACCAGCGCTGGACGAGTTTTCCAGAGCAGGCCGACAGCCCCGGCGTGCTCAAGGTCGGGGCAACGCAACGCTATCGACAAGTCCAGGAGGCCGTCGATGCCGCACGCCCAGGCGACACCATCCGCATTGATCCCGGCGTCTACCACGAAGTCGTGCACATTACCGTGCCCAGGCTGCGGCTGACCGGCGCCGGCAGCCAACCCGACGACGTGGTCATCGAAGCCGATCACAGTGCCGGTGACAGTGGCGGCACCGCAAAGTCCGCCACGGTGTTTGCCCAGGCCGATGACCTGCAGATCGATCACCTGACCATTGCCAACCGTTTCCACGAACACCACCCCGAGGTCAGCGACGGTGCACAGGCCATTGCGCTGTCGGCGACGGGTGACCGGCAACGCTTCATCGGCCTGCACCTTCTGGGCAGTCAGGACACCTTGTACGCCGGCGGGAACGGCCACCGGCAGTATTACCAGGACGACCTGATCACCGGCACCGTCGATTTCATCTTTGGCGATGCCCTGGCCTACTTCGAACAGGTCGAACTGCGCGGTGTTCAACGCAGCTCGATCACCCTCACCGCCCAGAGCCGGGTGTCAGCCGAGCAGCACAGCGGGTTCGTCTTTCACGATTGCACGGTCAGCGCCGATGCGTCGGTCCAGACCATCAGCCTGGGCCGCCCCTGGCGCGACCTGGCTACCGTCAGCTACCTAGGCTGTGAGCTGGATGGGCGAGTCCTGCCCCAAGGCTTTACCGAATGGAACCAGGAACATCGGTTGCCGACCGCACGTTATGCGGAAGTCGGCTCCCGGGGCGCCGGGCGCAACCCGCAAGCGCGCGAGGCGTTCATGGTGAAGCTCGATGCCGCCACCCTCGCCCAACAATCCGACCCTGCACGGTTTCTCGCCGGGGCCGATGGCTGGAATCCGCGCTAGCGGCAGATGCCGCCGCCAGCCGCTCTATCGCCCCCCTGCGACAAATCATCACACATCCGACGAGCCTGACGAAAAACGCGCGCCTGCGTCTTCTTTTGCGCAACCCTGCCCGTTAAGATTCGCGCCTGCGTTGCCAGCCCAGAACTCTTATAAAACCCCGCCTGCAACACCGCTACTCCTTCTGTTCTCTTGAGGTCATTATGTCCGTGCAATTATTGGCCATGGCGCTGGCACCGCTATTGGGTCTGTTCATCATCAACATCGGCAGCGCACTGATGTCGTCGCTGACCACCCTGCGCCTGGATGCCATGGGGTTTTCCGCGAGCATGATCGGGGTGGTGTCGTCAGCCTATTTCATCGGCCTGACCCTGGGTTCGATCTTCAACGAACGGCTGATCGTGCGCATCGGCCATATCCGTGCCTATAGCTGCTTCGCCGCGCTGATCGCAGTCACTATCGGCCTGCAGGGCCTGAGCCATGACCCGTGGATCTGGTCCGGCCTGCGCCTGATCGGCGGCTGGGCGCTCGTCGGCGTGTACCTGGTGGTGGAAAGCTGGTTGCTGCTGGTGGCAGAACCGAAGATTCGCGGGCGCCTGCTGGCGCTGTACATGATCGCGCTGTACGGCGCCGGCCTGATCGGCCAGATGAGCCTCGGCCCGGTGATGGGCGCCGGTGAAAGCGTGCCCTTCACTCTTGCGGCGATGCTCGCGTCACTGTCGCTGGTGCCGATCGCGATGATTCCCCGGGTGACTCCCCTGGTCGAGCGCGCCGAGCCGTTGCCGGCCAGCCAACTGATCCGTATCACCCCGACTGGCGTAATGGGCTGCTTCGGCTCCGGGGTGATCATCGCGGCGGTGTACACCCTGCTGCCGCTGTACCTGCAGAAAGTGGGCTTGAGCGTGACCGAGGTCGGCCACACCATGGCCGCCGTGATTTTCGGCGCAATGGTGTTGCAGTACCCGGTGGGTCGCTGGTCCGACCGCAAGGACCGCCAGACCGTCCTGATCGTGCTGAGTGCCGCCTGTGTCGTATTGTCGGCGATTACCCTGCTGCTGCCGCCTTCGGGCTGGCCGATGCTGGTGGTGATGTTCCTGCTCGGCGGCGGGGTGTTCGCGGTGTATCCGGTGGCGGTCAGCCACGCGGCCGACAGCGCGCCGTCCGGCGCCCTGGTGCGGATGATCCAGGGCCTGCTGCTGATCAACTCCCTTGGCTCGGCGATCAGCCCACTGGCGATTTCGCCACTGATGGGCTGGGCGGGGCCTTCCGGATTGTTCTGGGCCTTCGCGGTGCTCAATCTGGGGCTGGTGGCGTTCTTCGTCTGGCGCCGCCGCGCGCACCCGGTACCGATCGCTGCGGCGCCGTTTGCTGCGGCCAGTCAATACTCGGCAACCGGCGTCGAACTGCGCATGACCCAGGATCTGAGCGACGCCGTAGAAGCACATGAGGCGATGGAGCAGACGGCACCGGCTCATTCAGCTCACGGGTAAATCCACGAGTTGTCTGGATCAACCCTTCGCAACCGGGTCATCCACCGCGGGCGCCTTGACCGGAACCGGCTCAATCCCCCAGTCGCCGTGCAGATACCAATCCTCGCCGAGCATCTCGGCAGGATGCATGGTGCGATCTGCACCGTTACCACAGGACAGCGCGTTGGTTGCGCAATAACGGTCGCAGCCCCAGCAGATACGCTCGGGATGCTTGGGATTGATGGGAAAGGGCTTGGCCATGGCATTCCTTGCAAGGCAAACGGAAGTGGCTTTCAACCTAGCGTGCCTGGCGCTCGGGCACCTTGATTTCGATCAAGAATGGGCAGTACCAGGCCGTCTCTCAAGGCACGACGGCGGTGGTGGCCTGAAGCCTCGTGGGTTTCCTTGCTGAAATCAAACGCCTTCGGTACGGCTCTGCACTACCCTGGCCAGCGCCAGGACGGCTCACTTAGGTGCTCGGCGAAGAAGTCCGAGAGTGCGCGGATCTTCACCGGCCGTGTACGCGCCGATGGCGTCACGAAGTACAGGCCGCCATGGGTCATGCTCCAGTCAGGCAGCAGGCGCACCAGGCGACCGTCCGCCAGGTATTCGCTGGCGATGAATTCCGGCAGTTCGGCAATTGCCAGCCCTTCCAGCAACACCGGAATCATCGCATTGGAGTTGGTCACCCGCAGTGGGCCATTGGGCACGACGTCTTCTTCGACGCCATTGTCCTGGGTGAACCGCCACACCTGGGTCCGCGCCCGATAGGCATAACTGAGGCACCGCCGATTCGCCAGATCACGCGGATGCTGCGGGCGACCGTGCTGTTCCAGATAGCTGGGGGACGCCACCAGGAACTGGGTCACCGCGCAGAGCCGCCGGGCGACCAGGGAAGAGTCCGGCAACGCGGCGATCCGCAAGGCCGCATCAAAGCCGTCGGCAATCAGGTCCACCGAGGAGTCCGACAGGTGCAGGTCGACCGACAACTCGGGATAACGACGAATCAGCTCCGGCAGCAGCGGTGCCACCCAGCGCAGGCCGAACGCCATCGGGATCGCCAGGCGAACCTGGCCACGCGGTTGCACCGACAGTTCCTGGGCTTCGCTTTCTACCTCTTCGGCCTGGCGATAGATGTCCCCGGCCTTGGCCGCCATGCTTAAACCGAACTCGGTCAGCGACAGTTGCCGCGAGGTGCGATTGAACAGCCGGCCGCCCAATCGCTCTTCCAGCCTGGCCACGGCGCGCGACACCGTCGGGACCGACACGCCCATGACCCGGGCAGCAGCAGCGAACGATCCTTCCTCTGCGACCTTGGCGAACATCGCCAGGCCTTCGAAATCGGGCAATTTGCTCATTTCATTTCTGCAACGATAAGTTTCAGGCAATTCTATTTTGAAAAAATCGAGCCGTCGATAAGCTTCTCCCACACCGCAACCACTTACCGAATCGGAGAAACATCATGACTGGCAAACTTGAAGGCAAAATCGCAGTGGTCACCGGCGGCACCACCGGCATCGGCCTGGCGACCGCCAAACGCTTCGCCCAGGAAGGCGCCCACGTCTACATCACCGGCCGCCGCCAGGCTGAACTGGATGCCGCCGTGGCCCAGGTCGGCAACGCCACCGGCGTTCAGGTCGACTCGACCCGCCTCGACCAGCTCGACGCCCTCTACCAGCGTATCCAGGCCGAGCGCGGCCACATCGACGTGCTGTTCGCCAACGCTGGCGGCGGTTCGATGCTGCCACTGGGGCAGATCACCGAAGAGCATTTCGACGACACCTTCGACCGCAACGTCAAGGGCGTGCTGTTCACCGTGCAGAAAGCCCTGCCGCTGCTGGCCAACAACGCTTCGGTGATCCTCACCGGCTCCACCGCCGCCAGCTCCGGCACCGCCGCCTTCAGCGTGTACGCCGCGTCCAAGGCTGCCGTGCGTGCGTTCGCCCGCAACTGGATCCTCGACCTGAAAGACCGCAATGTCCGTGTCAACACCATCAGCCCTGGTGCCACCCGCACGCCTGGCCTGGTCGACCTGGCCGGCCCGGACGCGGCGCAGCAGCAAGACCTGCTGGACTACCTCGCGTCGCAGATCCCGCAAGGGCGCGTGGGCGAACCGGAAGAAATCGCCAGCGCCGCACTGTTCCTCGCCTCCAGCGACGCCAGCTTCGTCAACGGCACCGAACTGTTCGTCGACGGCGGCCAGGCGCAGATCTGATCTGATGAGATTGGCGACCACGTGATCTCCGGCCATCGCATGCTGACGGTCAGCCAATCTCGCAACACTTGGTAAAGAGACGAAACGACTTTCCGAAAATACGCCGGTTTCCTACGTGTTATCGGCATGGGAGAATATTGTGTGCGTCTACGGTGGTGACTAGAGTCCAAGGGTCGCTGCACATTCAGCGACCGGGCTTGGTAACCCGGATTTGAGTAGGCGCACAGCGCCGCGAAAGCGGCTTTTTTGTGTTCGCTGTTATGGCGGGCTGTGCGCAGGAGGCTTCGGCCTGCCGGTTCCTATTCACCGGTTTACCAACCTGCGTACAGTTCGCCACCCCTTCGCTTGGTAACGAAAAGTGGCGGGCTCCTTACCCGAATAGGAGATTCTTCATGACCAAGAAAATCACCCCCGACCCACCCAGCAGCACCTCCACTCTCGAAGAAAAAGCCGCATACCTGAGCCAGGTCATGCATTGCTCGATGGGGCGCCCATACCTGCCTGAGTGCGCTGGACTCTGCTGGCTGATCCGGGACTTGTGTGGTGCCTGCTGGCCTCTTCGCGGATCCACTCAAAAAGACAGCAGCCCGTGCCGCACCAGATACACCAGCATGCCGATCAAGCCACAACCGAACAGCACCGGAATCACCCCACGCTTGAACCTGAACAGGGCAACGGCGGCCGCTACGCAGATGATCAGCGACGGCCAGTCGGTACCGTGCTCGATGCCGTTCGGCCAGAACACGTGGTAGGCGAAGAACAGCGCCAGGTTGACGATCACCCCAACCACCGCCGCAGTGATGGCGGTCAACGGCGCGGTGAACTTCAGTTCGTTGTGGGTGGACTCCACCAACGGCCCGCCCGCCAGAATGAACAGGAAAGAAGGCAGGAAGGTGAACCAGGTCACCAGGCTGGCGGCCACCGCCCCGGCGAGAAACGGCTGGTCGGCACCAAACATCGGCTGCACGTAGCCGCCGACGAACCCCACGAACGCCACCACCATGATCAACGGCCCCGGCGTGGTCTCGCCCAGGGCCAGGCCATCGATCATCTGGGTGGGCGACAGCCAGCCATAGTGGCCGACCGCGCCCTGATAGACATAGGGCAATACTGCGTACGCACCGCCAAAAGTCAGCAAGGCGGCCTTGGTGAAGAACCAGCCCATTTGCGTCAGCGTTCCCTGCCAGCCGAAGGCGGCGGTCAGCAGGCCCATGGGCAGCGTCCAGAGCACCACGCCGATCACCAGCAGACGCAACAGATGCCCCCAGCGAAAGCGTGCGTGCTCGGGCGTGGGTGTGTCGTCGTCGATCAACGCGGGGCCATGGCTCGCCTTCGCCGCGGCATGCCCACCGCCAATGACGAACTGGCCCGGCAGGAAACGTCCGCCCAGGTAACCCAGCAACGCCGCCCCCAGGACAATAGCCGGGAACGGCACATCGAGGGCAAAGATCGCGACGAAGGCCGCCGCCGCGATGGCCCATAACCAGGCATTCTTCAGCGCTCGCGAACCGATCCGGTGGGCGGCGTGCAGCACGATGGCGGTGACGGCAGGCTTGATGCCATAGAAGAGGCCGGCCACGACCGGCACCTCGCCGAACGCCACGTAGATCCAGGCCAGGGCGATCAGGATAAACAACGACGGCAGCACAAACAGTACCCCGGCGATCACCCCGCCCCAGGTGCGGTGCATCAGCCAGCCGATGTAGGTGGCGAGCTGTTGCGCCTCCGGGCCCGGTAGCAACATGCAGTAGTTGAGGGCATGCAGGAAGCGCCGCTCGCTGATCCAGCGGCGGCGCTCGACCAGTTCCTGGTGCATGATCGAGATCTGCCCGGCGGGGCCGCCGAAGCTGATGAAGCCGAGCTTCAACCAGAACAGGAAGGCTTCGAACAGGCTCACGGGTGGCCTTGCCTCGGCCGCCGGCCCAGCGGCATGTACAGTGGAGTCAGTCATGGTTTTTCTCGTCGTTTGCAAAGGCAACCAGAAGGCCATCGAAGATAGCGCTCGCAGCCAGCAACAGTTGGTCATCGTCAATCAGGCTTTCGCGCAGTCCCGCCAGCACCCGCTCGATGCCGGGCGCTTCGGCCGGCTGGTAGCCGCCCACATCCAGATAGTGAACGAGCGCCGCGATACGCTTCAGCGCCGGGTCATCGAGCTGGAAACTGGCCAGCAGGTTTTCGAAGGTGACACGCTCTGCGACGTGGCTGAAGGTCGCCCCATCGAAATCGAATCCCAGCGCGTCGGCCGGGCAATCGCTCGGGGCGTCCAGCCAGAGAATTTCACCGGTTCGGTCGATGAAACGGCGAATCAGCCAGGCGCTGGCAAGGCGGTCTACCCACGGCCGCTTGCGGGTGGCCCAACGACGGTTCTGGAAGTCCGCGATGGCCAACAGGCGCAGCGTTTCGTCGCCACGACTGGGCTCGTCCGCCGACAGCGCGCGGCTGATCGCCGTTTCCAGCCCTTGCAGGGCCTCATCAGTCTGTTGCCGGGCTGGCGTGGGGAAGAAATCGATCATGCCGATCTGCGCGAAGGTCTTGCGCAGCTTGCGCACCTGTCGGGCGCTGTGCAGGGCGTTCTCGCTGATCAGCTCACGCTGACAGGCCGCGATCTCCTCGCGCAGTCTGGCGTACTCGTCACTGCGGTCGAACAACGGGACAAATCGCTCGCCGTCATCGTCGACCCGCAACAGGTAGGCGGTGCCGTTGATGGCCAGGACCTCGCGCTCTACCGACTCCAGAGCCTCCCGCCCCGCCGGTTGGTCGGGCAACAGGTACACGCCATCGCGAAGCACGCTGGCGCCACAGGCTTTAAGGGCCCGCCAGGCCCGCATGCGCTCGGTCGAGTTCGCGGTGGGGAGGCCGAGTACGAGAAGAAGCCAATTCATTATGTAGAGACTCAAACATAATTTGTTATGAACTCTACTTTATCAGCGTTCTCAAGTTCTACAAGCCGCTCAAAGCGACAGGATCATTTCATGCCAGGCCATGCCACCGTGATCCGATGGCGACGGCCGTACGTACTCATAGCCCATCTTGCGGTACAGCTCGACGTGCTGCTCCTTGCACATCAGGTGGATGGTCTGCTTGTCCAACGACTTCATGCGCGCGATGAACTCGTTCATCAGCAGTTTGGCGTAGCCCTTGCCCTGATGCGCAGGGTCGACCACCACCGACATGATCACCACGTTCGGCGCCTGCGGATCATGGCCAACCAGTTCCTTGAACGCCTCGTCGGACATCACCACCTCATGGGCGCAGCCGCTGTTGATGAAGCCAACGATGCCGCCGTCTGCCTCAAGCAGCAGGAAACCCTGCGGGTACTGGGTGATACGGGTGCGGATCTTTTCCAGGGTAGCGGCTTCGTCGCCCTCATAGGCGCCAATTTCGATCTCGTAGCAGCGCTCGGCGTCTGGGGCGACAGGTTGGCGAAAATGCGGGGTACTCATGAATGTGTTCCAGAAAGTGAATCAAGGATCACATCATGTTATCAGCATCGTCCCCATCTAATCGTCTGCCTCCTCCCTGAGCAGGCAGAACTCGGGGCCCAACAACGACCTGATTGGCGCAGAGCGCTGCGTAGCATCCACATAGAGCAACACGTCATACTCGGCAAACCGTGCTTCAACAGCCTCCGCATCAAAAGGGTCGAGATTGTTTTTCAACACGAAGGATTCTTCTTCGCCGGCCTGAAACCGGTAGTAGATCCCACCCTGATATGAGCTTTCCCTTTCTTCGAAAGTACAGCCCAAGGCACTTTCGACTTTCGACCGGGCATCCATAAGGCTCAGGCCCTTGAGGCCATACAACGCATAAATACTCATCACACTCACTTCGGCAAAATGACACTGGGGGCCCGGCTGGTTGCCAGAGCGACTGAGCCAAAAATCATGAAGTTGACTTCCCGTCCTGCCTGCCGGCTCAATCGATCCGCCAGATCATTCAGGCCCAACCTCTTGAGATCCCTGGCAGCGAGCGGCCCCGTACGCCGACCGCCACTTCTGAGTCCAATGCCCAGGGACTCGGCCTTCTCCAGGATTGTCGGGCCGGCCAGCGCCACATCGAAATCGCTGATCCGGCGAACATCAAAGGCCTGCCCTGTGCGGAAATTCTTACCCGTTACAGCGCTGCCCTGAAGAATCGGCTCGACATTATCATAACCAGCACTAGACAAGCCCTCGCGGACACTCACGCCAAAACGGCAAAACGCCGACGTATTGGCAAACCCACCGAGCAGGCCATTGAAAACAGGTGGTTTGATCGAGCTGGACGGCTCAATGACCTGGCTTCCGGCAACGTTTGCCGCACCTTGCAATCGATTGGCAACCGCCCCATCGATGCAAGGCGCTGCCTTGAGGCTTGAGGGCGTTACAGCCGGTACAGGCCTGGGCGCACGTTGCAGTATCGAAGAGTAGGTCTGCGTATTGCGGACCGTCTCAAGCGACCGACCCAATAAGGTGACATCACACCGGGCGCGCTCGATCGGCGGCCCGGAAATCGACTGCACGGACGCACCGCCCAGCCCACCCCGAATATCAATTGGCATGTTGCTCGTACCTTGCGGCACTTGCGAAAAGCCCCGAACGACGCTTTCAGCAACAGTGCGAAGACCAAGCCCATAAAATCCCTACTTCAACAGATGCCCTCTTGGCCGATTCACGTTGAAACGCCAGAGCGGGCGATCTGGATAACGACCGCCCCGTGGCAGAATCCGGTTTCAACGCAATGGCAAAAGACTATAAGCAACGCCTGGGTCGTACCGTCAAAAAACGCCCCTGCCTACTGACCCCCGATGCAAAATTCCAGCATCGCAAAACACAAAACCTACAAGAGAAGGTAAAAGCCTGACGGAGCCCGGCTGCCAGTCAGCGAGTCTTGAACACCCCACTGAGCACAAACGCATACCGCTCCGGCCGGATGAAGAACGTCGTGCGATCACAGCAGCGGTCGTCGTCGAACCAGGAGGTGCGCTCCATCACCAGCAGCGCCGTACCGCGCTTCACTCCCAGATGCGCGGCCAGGGCCTTGTCCGCCTCGCGGGCACGGATAGCCATGTCGGCGCGGATCACCGCGCGTCCGGTGGTGCGCTCCAGCACCGAATACAAGGGCACCTCTGCCATCTCCTTCCAGTCGACCTCCCGCAGCTCGTCCGTGAGGTGGCTGCAAGCGTAGGCGATAGGTTCCTGATCGACCCAATGCAGACGCTCGACCTTCACGCAGTGGTCATCGAACAGCAGCCTGAGTTCCTCGGGCACCGGGATGCGCGCATGCCCCAGCATGCTCATGGTCGGCTGCAGTCCTTGCAGCAACAACGACTCATGGAAGCTGCGCAAGGCATCCAGGTTGTGCCGCACTTGCTGGGCGGCGACGAAGGTGCCCTTGCCCTGCTTGCGCTCCACCACGCCCTCTTCTTCGAGCTTGCCGAGTGCCAGGCGAATGGTCACCCGGCTGACGGCGAAGCGCGCCATCAGTTCGGCCTCGGACGGCAGCTTGCCGTCGATGCCGTAATGGCCCTGCTGAATCTCCTGCAGCAACTGCTGGACGATCTGTTCGTAGAGGGAGGTTGCGCTTGCTCGCTGAAGAGTCACGTGATTACCGATCCGTTGGAATGAATGAAGCCGAGTGATGGCGCTTCGCTTCTAAGGTTATGACCATTTCGTCTTGGGATAACTTGTATTAATACGTATTATATCAGGCATTGACTATTCTAGATGACTCGGTGCCGCTTGCCATGTCCCATGCCGAACTTTACCTGCCCCTCGATGCGCTGAGCGTTCGCGATGTCGAATTTGCTTACCCGAACGGGCATGCCGTCTTCAAGGGACTGAATCTGCGGGCCCGCCCCGGCGAGTTCGTGGCCATTCTCGGCCCGTCGGGCTGTGGCAAGACCACCCTGCTCAACCTGCTGTCCGGTTTTCAGAAACCGAAAGCCGGACAGGTGCTGGTCAACGGCCAGGCCACCCAGCCGGAGTTGCCCAGGCTCGGCTATGTGTTCCAGAGCCCGCAACTGTTTCCCTGGCTCAGCGCCCTGGAGAACGTGCGTTTCGGCCTCAAGCTCGCTGGCCGCGGTGATGCTGGGCAGCAACGCCGGCAGGCCTTGAAATACCTGCGCCTGGTCGGCCTGGAACACGCCGCGAACCAACTGCCGCGCCAGCTCTCCGGCGGCATGCAGCAACGTGTTTCGCTGGCCCGCGCCCTGGTGCTGGAGCCCGAGGTGTTGCTGATGGACGAGCCGTTCGCCGCCCTCGACGCGATCAGCCGCGCGGCGATGAACGAGGAAACCCTGCGGCTGTGGTCCACCCTCGGCCAGACCGTGCTGTTCATCACCCACGACATCGACGAGGCGGTGTTTCTTGCCGACCGCGTGGTGGTCATGAACATCGCGCCCGGCGGACTCCACAGTGAACTGAGCATTGATTTGCCGCGCCCGCGTAGCAACCTGGAAACCCGCCGCTTGCCGGCGTTCCTCGACTACCGCAATGAGCTGATGGCGCGCATCAGCGAGGTCATGACCGCGTCGCCCCTGCGCATCGACTCCACCCACTGATAACGAGCCCCGCATGATCAAGAAACTGCTCCTGCCCGTCGCCCTGGCGGCATCCTCCTGGCTGGCGTGCGCCCAGGCCGCCGAACCGCTGCGCATCGGCTACGTGTTCGCCATGGCCAACGCCCCGGTACTGATCGCCGACAAGCTCGGCTACTACCGCGACGAGGGCCTGGACGTCGACCTCAAGGCCCTGGGTGACGGCCCGGTGATCCAACAGGCCCTGGCCGCCCACGAACTGGATGTCGCCTACGTCGGCGCGCCACCGGTGTACCAGTGGTACGCCCGTGGTCTGAAAAGCGTGATCCTGGCCAAGGTCAACTACGGCCAGGCCGCCGTGCTCGCCGGCAGCAACAGCCCGATCCACGACCTGGCCGACCTCAAGGGCCACAAGCTGGCCGGGGTGAAGAAAGGCAGCGGGATGGACGTACTGTTGCGCGGCTACGTGCTGGGCGAACGCGCCGGCCTGAATCCGGACAGCGACCTGGACATCGTCGACATGCCACCGGGCAACATGAACGCCGCGCTCGACCGAGGTATCGTCGATGCCGCGTTTTCCTGGGAACCTTTCGTCAGCCAGGCGCTGTTGCGGGGCTCGGCGCGCCTGCTGCTGGACGTCAACCAGGTCCTGCCGCATTACCCCTGGTACGTGGTCATCGGCCTGCCGGAAACCCTGCGTGATCGTCCCGACGACGTGGTGAAGCTGCTGCGCGCCCATCGCCGCGCCATCGCCTACCTGAACGAGCACCCGAACGAATCCAACGCGATCATCGCCGAGGCGTTCCGCCTGGAACCGGTGCAACGTCCCGACGGCAGCCAGGCCGATGGCCGGGCCATCGTCGCCGAAGCCCGCAAGCGCCTGGGCTGGTCGGCCGAGCTGAGCGATGCCGACCAGCAATTCATCGAGCGGCTGATGGGCTACTCCAACACGCTCAAGTTCATGAACACCACCGTGCCCCTCAAGGACCTGGTGGACACCTCCTACCTGCAGAAAGCCTCGCGCTGAGTCGCCCATGAAATTGCCAAGGCCCAATTGGGGCTGGGCTTCGCTGCCCTTTCTGCTGCTGGTCTGGATCGCCCTGGCCAGCCGCTTCCCGAGCTATGTGCTGCCGCAACCCTGGGTGGTTGCCGCCGAGGCGCTGCGCTGGATCGACGATGGCTCGCTGTGGAAGCAGTTTCGCGCCAGCGCCCTGGAGGAACTGGTCGGTTTCGGCAGCGCGGCGATCGTCGCGGTCATCGTCGGCACCGCCGCCGGCCTGTCGCGGCGTCTGCGCGAGTTCGTCGCGCCGCTCAACAGTCTGTTCATGGCGATCCCGCCGATCGCCTGGGCGCCGCTGATCCTGATCATCTTCGGGCTGGGGTTCTTCTCGATCATGCTGGTGATTTTCATCGCTGCCGTATTCCCGATGATCGTCACCCTGCAGGAAGGCGTACTCGGCATCCGCGACGGTGAAGTGCGCGCGGCCCGGACCCTGGGCGCCACCGCGCTGCAACTGCTGGTGCATGTCTACCTGCCAGCGTCGTTACCGTTCCTCACCGCCGCACTGCGCATCGGTTTCAGCCAGGGCTGGCGCGCGCTGGTGGCCGCCGAAATGATCGGTGCCTCTCAAGGCATCGGCTGGATGGTCTCGATGGGCGGCCAGATCGGCAACAGCAGCCAGGTGCTGCTGGGCATCGTCATCATCGGCCTGCTCGCCTGGCTGATGGAAAGCCTGGTGTTCCGAAGGCTGGAACATCACTACCAATCCTGGCGGGCCGCTTGAGGCGCCCTGCTGCTCCCTTGTTTCTTCACGACGTCCAACGAGGTATTTCCGTGAGCCAAACCTTCGATCCCCGTGATGCCGGCGAGTACATCGCGCCGAGCGGACTCTACGCCCGCAACAAGGCGCTGCCCTTCCTTGGCAGCATCCGTTGCGACCGCCAGACCCTGGTCGCCGGCCAGTGGGACGAGATCACCTTCGTCTACGAGGTCGGCGCCAGTGGCCTGGCCGACGGTGCCTGGCTCAAGCTGGCGTTCAAGTTCTATTCGGACTGGGCGTTGTTCCAGACCTCCAACCCGAGCGCCGCCAACTACGTCAGTGCCGAGTACCAGGCCGGCGAACTGGTGCCGGGCCAGAGCCCGGCCACGGTGCAGCACCTGAAGGTGCGCTTCGACCAGAAAGGCCATGAGCGGCCCTTCCAGAAGGCCATCCTGATCGACATCGTCGACGGCTACCTCAACCCCGGCGACCGCATCATCATCCGTCTCGGCGACCGTCGCCAGGGTGGCGCTGGCACCCGCGTGCAGAGCTTTGTCGAGAAGGACTTCCGCCTGCGGCTGTTCATCGATCCGCTGGGCAGCTCCAAGTTCGCCGAAGTACCGGGCGACCTGTTGCTGGACATCGTCCCCGGCGCGCCGGAGCGGTTGCAGGTAATCGCACCGCGCCTGGTCGGCGCAGGTCAGCCGTTCGACATCCTGCTCCGGGCCGACGACGCCTGGGGCAATACCTGCCGGCACACCCCGCTGGCGGGTGAACTCACCCTGGCCGGGCCCGATGCCCAAACCCGGCACCTGCCCTTCACCCTGGCCAGCGACGGCTGGGCCATCCTGCGGGTGCCGTCCATCGAGCTGGAGACGCAAGGCGAATGGTCAATCCAGGCCGTCACCGATCAGGCCGGCGTCCAACCGGCCTCGGCGTTCGTCAACGTCGACACGGCGCTCGACACCCTACGGCCGCTGTATGCCGACCTGCATGTCCATTCCGACGATACCGTGGGTACCAATGACACCCTGTACAACCTGAGCTACGGCCGCGATGTCGCCGGTCTGGATGTGCTCGGCTACACCGCCAACGACTTCAACATCACCGAACAACGCTGGGACGCGGCGGTCAAGCTGATCCACGAACTCAACGAACCGGGACGTTTCGTCTGTTACCCAGGCACCGAGTGGTGCGGCAACTCCTGCGCCGGTGGCGACCGCAACGTGGTATTCCTCCACGAGGGCAAGCCGGAGTTCCCGTTCGACGCCCAGGGACGCCTGGTGCGATCCTTCGAGTGGAACGAGTTCACCGCCGGCACCATCAAGCCCGGCACCTGGCCGGTGGATGAGCTGTACGCGGCCTACGCGCACAACCCGGAAGGCCACCTGATGATGCCCCACGTCGGCGGCCGGCGTTGCAACCTCGATTGGCACCACCCCGAACTGGAGCGCCTGGTGGAAGTCGGTTCGGCCTGGGGCCAGTTCCACTGGGTCTACGCCGAGGCCCTGCAACGCGGCTACCGCGTCGGCGCTGCTGCCAACAGCGACGAGCACCAGGGGCGTTGCGGCGGCGGTGTACCGGCCACAGCGGTATTCGGCTCGCGCGGCGGCCTGACCGGCGTGATCGCCGAAACTTTCGACCGCGCCGGGGTTGGCCGTGCCTTGCGCGCCCGCCATACCTTCGCGACTACCGGCGAACGCAGCCTGGCGACACTAAGGCTGGGCGAGCACCTGATGGGCGATGTGGTGACGGTCAACGGCGAAACGGCCCTGGATTACCGCCTGCTGGGCGATGCTGGCTGGGAACAGATCGAACTGTTCCGTGGCGAGCAACGTATCTGGTCGCGCAACCTGCATGCCGAGGCAGGCTTGTCGTCACGACGGATTCGCCTGCGCCTGGGCGGTGCGCGGATCAAGGATCGCTATCGCGGTGCCTACTGGACCGGCGAGATCAGCCTCACAGGCGCCACCCTCAACGCCTTCCGCTTCCTCGGTGCCGACCACCCCGAACAGGTGGCATGGCGCAAGGACGCCACCACCCTGGCGCTGAAAACCGACACCAACGGCGACACCGACAGCCTGGAAATCGACATTTTGCAGTTGGCTGGCACCCATATCACCGTACAGTTGCGGATCGAGGGTTACGTCAAGGTCGGCGACCCGCTCGAACCGCACCCGCATGTGCATGCCCCTACGGTGGCGCTGCAACTGAGCGGCGAGGAACTGCTGGCCAGTGGTTCGATCATCAGGCCGCTACCGGGCGCCGAGTTGCAGGTTTCGCTGGAGCAGATCAGCGAGGCACCGCTGCCGCGCGAGGTCTCAGGGCGGATCGAACTGGGTTCGCTGAATCTGGAAAAAGGTCGCGAGCATCCGCTGTTCATCAGCGCCCGCCAGCGTGATCAGTCGCGGGTCTGGACGTCGGCACTGTTCGTCACGCCTTGACGGGCGACAGCGGAAAAAACCTGTTGCAGAAGGGGTTTTGACAGCCCTCTCGCTGTTGTTCATTGTGAGAGGGCATACCGCTGACCTCGTCAGCATCTTGCCGATGTAGCTTGGATCCGAAGGGCTACGCTACGCCATTGCGTAGGGTCCGCCCCCAGGTCGCAGCGCTTCCAGTCATGCGACCAATCGACCTGCGTCGATGGAAGCCTTGCTGTCACGCCGCTGTTCTCCCCTTTACACCCTCCGCTCAAAGCAGGTGCTCAACGACACGGGCGCGACCTGCTGCATCGCCTTGCTACCTCAACCGGGAAATCACCTCCCGGTCGGGCCCGGTGGTTTCTCTCGATCAGGAGAAGTCATATGTCCCCTCTGCAACAGGCGGGTGATACCCCTCAATACGCCATTGTGCTGACCCCGCTGGTCTGGAAGAAAGCCGTAAAGGGCTACAAGAACCAACGGGGTTCAACCTTTGAAAGCCGGCTGCGCGAAGTGCTTCAGGCAACGGCCAAAGCCCACAGGCAACACCCGCAAGCGCAGCAGGTTCATTTCGACCTGTACCCGCTTCTGAAGAGACGGTTCCGTTTGAAGCTGGTACTCAACCTGGTGAACCCCATCCACGGGCCACCGTACCTGCTCCTTTCGCTCAAGGAAGAATCGAACGCGTGACCCTCGGGATTGCCCCTCGGCAAACCACACTCAAGCCCGACGCTGTCGGGCTTTTTTCTGCAAACCCCACTCACCCCGATCCAGTTTCCTTGCAGCAACGCTCCGGCTGATTTGCAACCGTGTACTCATCACCGCGTGAGGACACCCGGATGCATCACTCCCCTACCCGGCCCCTGGCCGCTCTTGTCACCCTTGCTTTACCGCTGACGGCGATCGCGCTGTCGGGCTGTGTTTCGCCAGAACCGTCACCTGCGCCAGCAGTGCCCGGCCTGGCGACAGTCACGCGACTGCCCGTGTCATCGAAATTCCACCCGATTCAGCCCGAACGTTCGCCGCCGCTACGCACGGGGCGCTACACCCTGACCAACACACTGCCACGCACCGATCAGCTCGATCTTCTGCAGCAGGTGATCGAGGTCCGCATACCGGACCACCTGAACCCCAACGTTCAAGACGCCATGACGCATGTCCTGCGCCAGTCGGGCTATCGCCTGTGCACCGCCCCCAAGGGCGTGCAGGTGCTGTATGCCCATCCGCTACCCGCCGCGCACTACCACCTGGGCCCGGTCACGCTCGGCAACGCCCTGCTGGCTCTGGCGGGACCGGCCTGGCAGGTCGAGGTCGACGAGCGTGCCAGACGAATTTGCTTCAGTACGACACAACTGGCGGGAGATCCACGATGAAACGCCCTTCTCGGCTTGTGCTGATACAAGGAGCCGCAGTGCTGCTGTTGGTCGGTTGCGCAGTGCTCTTCGCCACTAAGCTCGCGACGCTCTCGCGAGCGGTGCAATCACGGCACTGCGCCGAACAGATACAACGTCTGCAACAGCAATTGCAGAGGCTCGATCACGAACTGGAAGGCCTGCAACCCTTCCCGGGCGTGCTCAAGGAGGACTACCAGCACGCCCAGCAGTCGGCCCTGCAGAGACTTGCGGCCCTGGAAACCAGCGCCCGTGCGGTCGATAGCGTCGCCTCGAACGTGACCACGATAAACACCCAGGTACAAGACCTCGAAGCCACGTTGCTGACCCTGAAAGCTGCCGGGGAGAAATGTCCCTTGGCCTGCGCCGCCACTACGGAGTCCGCCCGCACACCAGCGCCTTCCAGCAGGAAAACCCGCGCGAAAAGCCCGGCCCTGCGCCAGTCCGCTCCACCACCTTTCACCCTGATAGGCCTTGAGTCACGCGCGGGCGAGTCATTTCTGGCCGTCATTCCCCAAGGCCTTCAGCGGCTGGCAGAGGTGCACCTGCTGCGCCCCGGCATGCGCCTCCAAGGCTGGCAACTGACGGCCCTGGATTCGAAAAAGGCCGATTGGCTCAAACCAGACGGCGCGGTTGCCACGCTGTCGATTCCATGAGGGCCGAACCATGAACGCCTACCCGATGTGGTCACTGTGGAGCATGGCGCTCCTGTCATTGCCTGGCGTGGCACAGGCATTCAACCCGCCGGCCGAAGAAAGCAGCGTTTACCAAGAGAGCCAGCTCGAGCAGCAGCGCGCCACCGACTGGGGGCTCAAGCATGAGGAATGGCAGCGTTATCGACGCCTGATGGAAGGCCCGCTGGGGGTCTACTCACCCCATCTCGATCCACTGACGGCCTTGGGCATCGAGGCCCGCGATTCGGCCGAACAGGAGCGCTACGCCCATCTGCAGGTCCAGATCGAGTTCGTCCGTCTGCAAAAACTGATGGATTATCAGAACGCCTATGACCTGGCCTACAAACGCCTGTACAGCGGTCAGTTGCCAGTCAACCTGCTGGGCAACGGCCAGTCGCCGCTGTCCTCGCCACTGGAAACCACAGACCGGCTCGCGGTGTTCGTCAAACCCCGGTGCAAGGCCTGCATGAGCCGGGTCCGACAGTTGCAACGGGAAGGACAACCCTTCGATCTCTACCTGACCGATGCCCAGGCAAATGACAGCCTCCTGCGCGACTGGGCCAGACAGGCCGGCATCGACCCGCACAAGGTGCGCCTGCGGGAGATCACCCTCAATCACGACGCCGGACACTGGGCACGCCTGGGCGACCAAGGGGCCTTGCCGGCCGTGATGCGATCGGCCAACGGTCGCTGGACACGCCAATGAGCGGCGCTCATCCATGGCTATACGGCGCACTGCTGAGCGGCTGCCTGCTGGCCCTGCCCGCCACCGCATCATCACCGCCCCTGGCTTATCAATGGGCCACGCAAGGCACCGAGGTACCGGCAGCCGTTCTGTACGCGCTGGCCCTGCAGGAAAGTGGCGCCTGGCTGCGGGGCCGACGGGTCCCCTGGCCCTGGACCCTGAATGTCGCCGGTGAAGGCCAGCGCTTTGCCGACCGTCGCTCGGCCTGCCGGGCCCTGCTGCTGGCCCTCGATGACGTGGGCGCCAAACGCGTGGATGCCGGGCTCGGCCAGATCAACCTGGGCTGGAACGGCCAGCATTTCAGCCATCCCTGCCAGGCGCTGGACCCTTACCACAACCTGAGCGTTGCCGCCCGCCTGTTGCGGGCACACAAGGAGCCCGGCATCGACTGGGTGACTACCGCCGGGCGCTATCACCGCCCCCTCGGCGGCACGCCGGCCGAACGTTATCGCAGGGCCTTTGCCCGCCATCTGGCCCGGGTTTCGCCGGGCTCCGTTCAAGGAAGAAACGTCCCATGACATCCATTCGTTTTGTCGGTGCCCTGGCGCTGCTGGTATCACTTGGCATCGAGGCTGAACTCCAGGTCGTCGAGGACCTGGGTGGCACGTCCGCGCTGGCCTATTACCGCTCGCTCAATCTGTCGACACGGCAAACGCCCACCGCCGCTATCCGCCTGCCCAACGTACGCCGCAACCCCTACAGCGAGGCGGACATGCTGCCGGTCCGCTCGCCTGCCCTGAAGCCCGGCCAGGTCGCTGCACGTGTACACAACATCCCCGGCCTGCGCCCGATTTTCCTGGTGGGCGATGACGACCTGTCGCGGCGCTGGCTACAGGAACGGCTCGAAGTGCTGCGCGACCTGCAGGCCATCGGTCTGCTGATCAATGTGCCAAACCTCCAGGCGCTGAACGAGTTACGCCAACTGGGCAGAGGACTGAACATGACCCCGGCCCCCGCCGACGACCTGGCGCAGCGGCTGGGCATCGAACACTACCCCGTACTCGTCACCGCCACCGGCCTGGATCAATAGCCATGTCACTTCCCCTTGCGTCACTGCGCCTTGCATTACTGAGCCTTGCCAGCGACACGCCTGCCCGCACCGCGAACCCGATGCCGAGGCAGCCATGAAATGGGCCTCCCGGGTCGAGTTGCGTTTTGTCGCACTGTGGGCGCCCAGCACCTCGACCCAGGCCATCTGCGCCGACCTCAACGCACTGTTGGGCGCGGCCCAGTTGGGACTGCTCGATGGCCACAACCTCTACCCCCTGCTGCAGGAACATGGCCTGAGTCCCAGGTGGGTCGGGGCCAAGGGGATCGAGGTCCAGGACCCCGTGGCCGGGACATTGCTGCTCTGCTTCGAATTGCGCGAAGTGACCGTTCATTGAAGGGAATAGACCTCGCCATGCCCGTAGAGAAGTCGAACCGCAAAACCCACGCGCGCCAGTCCTGTTTTCCGACTGCGTCCCTGTACAGCCTGCGGCACGCTCGCTGAACGGTCCTTAAGCGCAACGCCTGCCTGCCTCTTGCCTTGAAATGCCCGCACGATCTCGCGCAGGCGACCTGATGAGTTCACCCCTTCCCCAGCACGCCATGGAGGCCGCCAATGATCATCCTCTCGTTCCTCAAGACACCTTGTTGCACTGAGCGCCCTGGCGGTGCGTTGAGGAGACAGCCGAAATGACCTACGACCCGGATCACTGCCTGCCCGACGGCACCATTCGTTTTCTGCCGTCGCGCCTCAACCATCAACCCGTCATTGTCCTGGGACTCACCGCGGATGAGATGTGGATCACCGTCACCGTCGCCGCGCTGGTCGGCACCGGCGTGGGGATCGTCGCGGCGTTGCTGTTGCAGAGTATCGCCCTGGTACCGTCTGGGATCGTGTTGTGTATAGGCCTGGGCCTGTTCACGGGTGGCAGGCTGCTGCGGCGCCACAAACGCGGCAAGCCTCAGACCTGGTTGTACCGATACCTGCAATGGCGCCTGGCAACGAGCTGTCCCCTGTTGAGCGCCTGGCTCGGCGCCAGCGATCTGGTGACCCGTTCGGGCCTGTGGAGCACACGCCGGAGTCCACGCCCATGAGCCGCTTCAAGAATGAAGTGAGCTGCTTGCAGGCCCACGTCACCTCCCTGCGTGCCAGTTGCGGCCTGCTGTTCGGTGTGGCCCTGCTGCTGGGGCTGGGTTGGTGGGACGCACCGAAAAACCTGACCATCAACATCCCGCCGGACTTGCGTTCAGGCAGCACGCGCAAATGGTGGGAAGTACCGCCGGAGTCGGTCTATACCTTCGGGTTGTACATCTTCCAGCAACTCAACCGCTGGCCCACCGATGGCGAGAAAGACTATCTGCACGCCATCCACAAGCTCTCCGCCTACCTCACGCCCCACTGCACGGCCTTGCTGGAGGAAGACTTCCAGCAGCGCCAGACCGCCGGCGAACTTCGTAGCCGCACCCGAGGGGTTTTCGAGATTCCCGAGCGCAGCTACGGCCAGTCCCCGCAACGGCGGGTCAAGGTGCTGGGGCGTGACCAATGGGTACTCAATCTCGACCTCGCCACCGAAGAGTTCTACGGCTCGGAGCGGGTCAAGCAGAGCTTCGTGCGCTACCCGCTCAAGGTGGTGCGCCGGGACATCGACCCGGAGAAAAACCCGTTCGGCCTGGCCCTGGACTGCTACGACGGCGCGCCGCAGCGCATCAGCACCTGGTCGTCGAACGACGACGCCAATCCCCGGGAAGGACACCCCTGATGCGCCACGCCTGCTTTTTCATCGCCCTTTGCCTGGGCCACGGCGCGGCACACGGCGTCGAGCTGATGACCTGGGAACGCCTGCCCCTGGCCGTACCGTTACAGGTGGGTCAGGAGCGTGTGCTGTTCATCGACCAGAACGTGCGGGTCGGCGTACCCCGCTCGCTCGGCGACAAGCTGCGTATCCAGAGTACGGGCGGCACCTTGTACCTGCGGGCCAATGCGCCGATCGAACCGACCCGGCTGCAACTGCAGGACGTACACAGCGGTGAACTCATTCTGATCGATATCGCGGCCAGCGATCGGCAAGGCGCGACGGCCCTTGAGCCGATCCGCATCGTCAAGGGCGTCACCCGGCCTGCCCGTTATGCCGGCGCTTCGACGACCTCGCCGCGAAAAGACAGAAACGAGCGTACCGGCAAGGCCCATACCACCCGGGAGACACCGATACCGGTCACCCTGACCCGCTACGCGGCGCAAAATCTCTACGCCCCGCTGCGGACGGTGGAACCGTTGCCGGATGTGGTCGCGATGCAGCTACGCCGATCACCGGATCTTTCCAGCCTGCTGCCCAGCCAGCCGGTGTCGCCCCAGCTGCTGGGGGCCTGGCAACTGGACGATTACATCGTCAGTGCGGTCAGGCTGAAAAACCTCGCCAAGACCACTCTGGCGCTCGACCCGCGTGAGCTGCAGGGCGATTTCATCAGCGCCACCTTCCAGCATGCCTACCTGGGTGCCAGCGGCCAGCCCAGCGACACGACGGTGGTCTATCTGGTGACACGCGGACGCGACCTCGCGCAATCGCTGCTGCCCAGCCTCAGCCCGTTCGGTGGAGAGCAGCGCGCCAATACCCTGCGGGGGAATGCCGATGAAAAGTAATGCCCTGCTCAAATGGCTGCTGCTTCCCCTGGTGCTGCTGGCACTGTTTGGCCTGCTGCGGGCCTGTTCCGGCAAGGACGCGGGGCAAGCCCCCTCCGACCAGAGCGGGAACCGTCTGACCCCTGAGGAAATGAAACAACTGGGGATCGACGGCGACACCCCACACGACACCGTCGCCACCCTGGTCGCCCAGACCAAGGCCATGCGCGAGGAACTCAAGGCGCTGCTCGCCGAGAACAAGGACCAGCAGGAGGAAAACACCCGCCTGCGCCAGCGCGACAGCGAGATCGACCAGCGTATCCAGAAGATCCTCAATACCGAATTGCAGCGCAGCCCACAGGGTTCCAGCCAGGGACTGAGCCCACAACAGCGGCAGAGCCTGCTGGAAGACTTGCAGCAGAAGCTGTCGACTCAATTCCTGGGCAGGCAGGACCCGGACCTGCCCATTGGCCTCGGTCTCGAGCCGGGCGACGAAAGCCGCTTCGCCCAGGACGAACTGGTCTGGACCGAGCCTCAGGACGCGAGTGCCCTCGACCACCAGGGCAAGCCGCTGGCTGCGGCCTCCGGCAAGGCCACGCAGGGCCTGCTGTTCCCCAACGCCTTCAACAGCGGGAGCGATCAGGGCCAACCGAAGGAAAACACCGGTGCCGTCGGCCGCGACCTGAGCAACGCTGAAACCCAGGCGTCTGCCAGCCCCGTCTACACCCTGCCGGAAAACAGCACCCTGACCGGCTCCGTCGCCATGACCGCGCTGATCGGACGGGTCCCGGTGGACGGCGTGGTCAATGACCCCTACCCCTTCAAGGTACTGATCGGCCCGGACAACCTGACCGCCAATGGCATCGACCTGCCAGACGTCGCTGGCGCCGTGCTCAGTGGTACGGCCGCTGGCGACTGGACCCTGTCCTGCGTACGCGGGCAGATCCTCAGCCTCACCTTCGTCTTCCAGGACGGGCGCATACGCACCTTGCCGACGCCACAAAAGCTGACCAGCCGACAGGGCAACAGCCAAGCGAGCGGTGCCTCGTCCGGCAAGATCCAGGGCGGCATCGGCTGGCTCAGCGACCCGTATGGCGTGCCCTGCATTGCCGGCGAACGACGCTCCAATGCCCAACAGTACCTGGCCAGCCGAAGCCTGATCACTGCCGCCGGAGCCGGTGTCGCGGCGCTGCTCGAAGCCGACAAGGCCGATACCGGTACCGTCCTCACGCCCGGCGGAGCCACGGTCGGCGCCGGTCCGTCGGCGCTCAACAACGTTCTCTCCGGCGGCGTGAAAGACGTCGGCGACTGGGTCAACAAGCTTTATGGCCAGGCCTTCGCGGCGGTCTATGTGCAGCCTGGCGCCCAAGTGGCCGTGCACCTGGACCGGCAACTGGAGATCGACTACGAAACCCTTGGCCGCCAGGTGCGGCACGTTGCAGGAGCAGCCCATGCCACTACCCTCGATTAAGCCACTGCCCAGCCTGCTGTTGGGCTTGCTGCTCGCCAGCGGCTGCAGCACCGACAAGGCGCACCTGCTGCCCCATGGTTCGCAGACCATGACGGATATCTGGGACAGCCAGTCCGGGCACGCCACCCAAGCGCCCTTGAACCGCCGTCTCGAAGACACGCGCCAGACCCTGAACCGCCCAATCGACGAGCACCAAGCCGACACGCCCGGTTATACCCGAACCGCCCGGAACGAGATCCACAGCCAGTTCAAGCGTCTGCCCAACCCGGATCTGGTGATGTACGTCTTTGCGCATCTGGCCGGCTCCGATCCGGTACCGGTGCCGGGCTACAGCACGGTGTTTCCCTTCTACCAACGGGTGCAATACGCCTTGCCCGGCGAACGCACGGAGCAATACTGATGCCATCGAAACAGCGCAAACCCGCCACCGAAGCCGATGAGCAGGCCCTCTATAGCGTCACCCCCAGTTTCGTCGAGCTATTGCCCTGGGTCGAGTTCCTGCCCGAGTCGCAATGCCTGCTGCTGGAGGACGGCGAGTCGGTGGCGGCGTTCTTCGAGCTCACCGCCATCGGCACCGAGGGACGCGAGGCGAGCTGGCTGCGCAACGTGCGCGATGCTCTGGAGAACGCCCTGCAAGACAGCTTCGACGAACTGGAGCAACAGCCCTGGGTTCTGCAACTCTATGCCCAGGACGAAACCGACTGGGAGGGCTATCTGCAGACACTCGGCGCCTACGTCCAGCCGCGCGCCCATGGCTCGGCGTTCACCCGCTGCTATCTGCGGATGTTCGGCCAGCATCTGGAGGCACTGTCGCAAGCGGGCGGACTGTTCGAAGACACGGCGGTCACCCAGCTGCCCTGGCGCGGGCAATGCCGCAAAATCCGCCTGGTGGTGTACCGGCGCAGCAAGGGCACGCCGAGGCAACGCGGACAAAACAGCGAGCAGGCGCTCAACAGCCTGTGCGAACGCCTGGTCGGCGGCCTGGGCAATGCCGGCGTGAAAGCCCGCCGCCTCGATGGCGCGCAGATCCACCATTGGCTGCTGCGCTGGTTCAATCCGCAACCGGATCTGCTGGGCGACACCCCGCAGGATCGCAAGCGCTTCTACCAACAGGCCGGCTATCCGCCGGATGACGCCGACGATGAGCTGTCGTTGGCCAGCGGCACTGACTTCGCCCAACGCCTGTTCTTCGAACAACCCCGCTCGGACAGGGAGCATGGGCTGTGGTACTTCGATCGGATGCCCCACCGTGTCGTGGTGCTCGACCGCCTGCGTAACGCGCCGATGACCGGCCACCTGACCGGAGAAACGACCAAGGGTGGCGACGCCATCAACGCCCTGTTCGATCAGATGCCCGAAGACACCGTACTCTGCATCACGCTGGTGATCACCCCGCAGGACAATCTGGAGGCGCACCTCAACCACCTGGCCAAGAAATCCGTGGGCGATACCCTGGCGTCCGAACAGACGCGGGACGACGTGCAGCAGGCTCGCTCGCACCTGGGCAGCGCCCACAAACTGTACCGCGCCGCCGTGGCGTTCTACCTGCGCGGCGAGAATCTTGAGGTGCTTGATCGGCGCACCTTGCAACTCAACAATGTGATGCTCAACGCCGGGCTGCAGCCGGTACGCGACGAACATGAAGTCGCCCCCCTCAACAGCTACCTGCGCTGGCTGCCGTGTGTATTCAACCCCGGCGTACGCCACAGCGAGTGGTACACCCAACTGATGTTCGTCCAGCACGTCGCCAACCTGGCGCCGATCTGGGGGCGCAGTGAAGGCACCGGGCATCCCGGCTTTACCTTCTTCAATCGCGGCGGCGGGCCATTGACCTTCGACCCTCTCAACCGCCTCGATCGGCAGATGAACGCCCATCTGTTCCTGTTCGGCCCGACCGGCGCCGGCAAGTCGGCCACCCTCAACAACCTGCTCAACCAGGTGGTTGCGATGTATCGGCCACGGCTGTTCATCGCCGAGGCCGGCAACAGCTTCGGCCTGTTTGCCGACTTCGCCCGGCGCCTGGGCCTGAAGGTCCACCGGGTCAAACTCGCACCCGGTTCCGGCGTCAGCCTGGCGCCCTTCGCCGATGCCCACCGGCTGGTGGACACACCGACCAGGGCGATGCTTGCGGACACCGATGAACTCGATGAAAACGACGGCGACGAGCGCGATGTGCTCGGCGAACTCGAAATCACCGCGCGCCTGATGATCACCGGCGGCGAAGACAAGGAAGAGCAACGCCTGACCCGTGCCGACCGCAGCCTGATTCGCCAGAGCCTGCTCAACGCCGCCCAGGCCTGCACCGCGCGGGGCAAGACCGTGCTGACCGAGGACGTACGCGATGCCTTGCGCGACATGGGTCAGGATAGCGACCTGCCGGAACCACGCCGCCTGCGCCTGCAGGAAATGGCCGATGCCATGGACATGTTCTGCCAGGGTGCCGACGGTGACCTGTTCAACCGCGACGGCACACCCTGGCCGGAAGCCGACATCACCCTGGTGGACCTCGCGACCTACGCCCGCGAGGGCTACAACGCCCAACTGTCGATTGCCTATATCTCGCTGATCAATACCGTGAACAACATCGCCGAACGTGACCAGATGCTCGGACGACCGATCATCAACGTCACCGACGAAGGCCATATCATCACCAAGAACCCGCTGCTGTCGCCCTACGTGGTGAAGATCACCAAGATGTGGCGCAAGCTCGGTGCCTGGTTCTGGCTCGCCACCCAGAACGTCGACGACCTGCCCAAGGCCGCAGAACCGATGCTGAACATGATCGAATGGTGGATCTGCCTGAACATGCCGCCGGATGAGGTCAACAAGATCGCCCGCTTCCGCTCGCTCACCGACGCGCAGAAAACCCTGATGCTGTCCGCCCGCAAGGAGTCGGGGAAATTCACCGAGGGGGTAATCCTGTCCAAGTCCATGGAGGTGCTGTTTCGCGCGGTACCGCCAAGCCTCTACCTGACCATGGCGATGACGGAGCCGGAGGAAAAGGCCGAACGCTTTGCACTGATGAATGCCCGGGGCATCAGCGAACTGGAGGCAGCCATGGCCGTGGCCCAACGGATGGATCAGGCGCGCGGCATCACTACACTGGCAGAAGGTGCGGCCTACATCGATTACCGTGACGAAGAGGCAGAGCCGCCGCGATAAAAGCGGCAACCCGCAAAACAGTTTTCCGGCTGTGATCACCCAGGTTTTTCGCGAGGATTCGGTTTTCTGCCAACCGGACCCTCGCCATGACGAACCCTCTGCTCCTGCGACTGCTGCGACTGTGTACCCCCGCAACCCTGCTTGCCTGCCTATCTCCCTGCCTGGCTGAAACCTGGGTCATCACCGATTTGGCACACCCCGTCGACCTGCCGGCCGATACGCAACTGATCCAGCTCGACCGTCTCGATCAACTGGAAGTCAGTCTTTTTCAGGATCTGCCCGCTGACCCCGCCCAAGCCCAAGCGGCCTTCAAGGAGCACATGACGGCCGATGCCGCAGCCGATATCGATCGCGCTCATCAAGACATCGTCAATGCCTGGAGTCTGGGGGTCAGCAAGATTCCGGCCGTCGTCGTCGACCGGCAGTACGTCGTCTATGGCGACCCGAACGTTGCGCGTGCGCTGACGAAAATCGAGCATTTTCGTCGGGGCAGCCGATAAGGGCCTGCCCATGTCGGGTCGCCGGGGACCTACCGATGGATTCAGTCGTTGGCCCGCAACCGTGCGACCGGGTGCTCATCGACCCCGGGCACGGCGGCAGGCCACGAGCCCTCCAGCGCAAGCCCCTCAGCCGCCACGCCGAGTCGACTCCCGATCAGCGGCGGCGCGAAATCGGCACGGCGGCTGCCCTCCAGCACGTCCAATGGCAACTCGCCAAACAGCGCCCTGGCCTGGCGAGCCTGGTCGTTATCGGCGGCGAAATCGGCCCGCGTCACCCCCGAACTGCGGTACTGGCGAGGCAACCCGAACAGGCCGCGCAACTGGCGAGCGCCGGCATGGATCCGGCTTTCCATCTCTCGCCGATCAATCAACGCCACGTGATGAGCCTGCAGCAGGCGACGGACGATATTGTCATAGGCGATCAGCAGGTACATCGCCAGGTAGCCGTACTGAGTGGTGATCACGATGGGCAGTCGTACCGGCCGGATATTGAAGTTTTCCTCCACGCTGATCGCGTCCGGGAAGGCTCTCATGAGCAGTTCCAGGTTATCCTGAATCAGCGACAACTCGGCCTTGCAGCCTTGCAATCGTTCCTGGATGCGCAGCATCCAGAGATCGGCGTAGGGATCGCCCTGCTCGGCGCCCTGCGTCACTCTCCTGATCGCGCTGACGAAACCGTTGAAACCGATGATTGCGGTTTTCTCCTCGCTGGCCGCCCGGCCTTGCCAGAGACGTACGGCATGAAAGGTATGCAACGTCAGTTGCATGGCGCTGCGCAGAGGACCGAGTTTACCTTCGATGACATCGAACATGGGTTGCTCCTGACTGGGATATCGGAGCCTCAGTGTCATCAGGAACAAAACCGCCAGCAGCCGGAAAACAGAATCGGGAGGGTAAGGTTTTCAGCCTTGTGCCGCCTTCCAGCCGTCAGCCGGCACGGGCACGTCCGCCTCGAACCAGCCTGGCCACGAGCTCTGATGTCGTGTCTCGACCTCAATGCAGGGGATCAGCCGATCGGTCAGTACCGCCTCCTGCCCAACCGCCTTGGCCGTGCGGTACTTGACGCTGTGTACACACTCGCGGTCGCCAAACTCGCAGCGATTGAGCCGGGTGCCACCGCATGGCCCGTTAGCCAATCCCTTCGGACAGGTCTCCGGACAGATGTACAGGGTGTCTTCAAGGCGACAACGGCCGCAGGTGTCGCAGCCGACCAGTGGGCGCTTGAGACTGCGCTCCACCCGGTGCAACCAGCCCGCGCCAGTGGCTGTGGACCACAGCGGACGCGTCACCACCCAACCGAATGCCTGGCTCAGCCGGCTCGTGCGGTTGAACAGGTGCGAGTGAACACCAGACATCAGGCAATAGCGGACCTTCTCCCGGCGGGACGCTTGAACGTACGACTCGCCAAGGCACCAGTTCGACGCGCCGGCATGAAACGTCGCCCCTGGAATATCAGGCATGCTCCAACTGGCCATCCAGGCCGAGTCCCACTGCGCCTGGGTGTGAAGGCTGGCTTGCCAATCCGTGAGCGCCTGTTCGAGCGCCTGCCGTTGCTTGAGCTGGTGAACACCGGAGAGATGAATGCCCGCATATCCCATTCGCTGTAAACCGATGATCTGCAGAGCGAGACGACTGATGCTGCGTTCCTGGGCATAAGCCTTGGACACCGCCTCTTCGGCCTCCAGCAGATCACGCATCGATTGCGTGATAACGACGCCAGCGACCTGATCGAGCATCGCCGCACGCGCCTTGGTCAGTCCCATGACACAGGCCAATAGCGGTTTGGGCGTTGCCTGCCGGCTCATCCAGGCCAACGCCTCACGCTGCTTCGCGATGTCGAAACCCAGTTGCAGCGTGAGGAAATCCGCGCCGGCGGCCAGTTTCTTCTCAGCCTTGAAGTATTGTGCCGCGCCCTCTTCCTCGCAGTACTTGAAGGGATTGAGCGCAGCCCCCAGCAGCCAGTCCGGCCGGGCCTGGCGCACGATCTGCAGCGCCGGAACCGACTCCAGGTAGCGCACCGGCCGCTGTCCGGGATCATGGCCGGGCAAGCGGTCCCCCGTGAGCATCAGCAGCTCATCCAGCCCGGCCGCCGCCATCCGTTCGAGTTGCGCCAGCAGTTCGCGGCGCTCCCGGTCCTTGCCGGAAAAATGCACCAGTGCGGAGCGGGAACCGTTGAATTCGGCTATCGCATCCAACGGCGACAGGTCGAGATTGCCACCGACCCGATCGGCAACGGCGGCGATCATCGGCCAGCCGCAAAGCGTCGAGCGCTGCATGAGCTGCTCGAAAGCGCCGAAGTGCTGGGCGGAAGGTTTGGGGACGAATTCGACCAGGCACACGAATGCCTGTTCGCCCAGTGCATTTTTCAACAAGCCCATTGATCGTCAGTACCTGGCTGGAATCGCGCCTACGCGCAGTAGTCTTGTGGCAGATATTCTGCGATATCCGCAGATCGGGCCATGTCCAGAACCGCAGAAAACGGGTCGAAAAAAGACATCGTGCCGGTCTCCAGCCGCCACACTCCATCCATCATTCATGGCGGTCGAACCTGCATGACTACATTTTAAAATTTGCAAGTCTTACACGGCTTCCCGAAACAAAAAGTTACTCAATCTCTCGCTACCGATAGACGGCTATTGATAAGCAATTGGAATATTCAAGTATCCCGGCGCATGGGCGATAGGCTATTGAGCCCGTACAGGATATACCCCCATGATTCTTCGCAAATTGAACCTCGCCCCTCGTTCCGCCGCTTGCTTCGGTTTCTTCTGCCTGATGATACTTGCCATTGGCCTGATTGCCTTGCGACAGGTCGATCGTCTCAACGATTCGGAAAAATTCGTCGAAGGCAACGTCGTACCCAGTGTCAAGTTGCTGGGGCAACTCGATAAAGAGTTCGTCTCCATTCGGGGCAACAACGCTCGCTTGCGAAACCCGATCGAGCCTCAGGAACGCAAGGTGAAAGCTCTCAGCGATATCCAGCGCTCTCGAGAAGTGATCAAAGAGAAAAAAGACTCACTGGGCAAGCTGATTGTGACCCCCCAGGGACGTAAAGCTTTTGACGACTTTGCGCAGGCACAAGATCTGTACACCAAAGCCCAGGATCAGTACCTCGCCTCGGTCGCCGCAGGGCAACTGGAGCAGTCTGTCCAGATATCCAACAACAACATGAAGGAAGCTGCAGACGTCGTAGAAGCAGCGATAACCAAACTCATCAGCATCAATGAAGAAAAAGCCAGCAGGGCCGGTAAAGAGGCGGATCAGATTTATCAGCAGACCTTGCTGATCGTGGGCGTGTTCATTGTGCTTGCCATTGGTGCCTCGCTGTTCCTCGCGTTGCTCTACACACGCAGCCTGACCCTGCCCCTTGGCGAAGCGTTGAGAGCTGCCGAGCGGATCGCTGCCAACGACTTGAGCAAACCCATCAACGCCGACGGTTCGGACGAAACCGCACGGATGATCGCGGCACTGGCGGCAATGCAGACCAATCTGCGCAATGCGCTGACCTTGATTGGCGACTCATCGACACAGTTGGCGGCAACCTCGGAAGAAATGCACGCAGTAACTGAAAGCGCTTCGCGCACCATTCAACGTCAGGGCAACGAAATTGAAATGGCGGCCACTGCGGTCAACGAAATGAGTGCCGCTGTAGAGGAAGTGGCCAGCAATGCCGCTTCCACCTCTCAACTGACCTCCCAGTCGAGTTCTGCGGCCATCGCGGGGCGCACCCAGGTCGAAGAGACGGTGGCGGCCATCAACCAGATGGTTTCCAGTGTCCAGACGACCTCTACGGAAGTGCAGGCCCTGGCAAACATGGCGACCGACATCAGCAAGGTTCTGGATGTGATTCGCGCCATTGCCGAACAAACCAACCTGCTGGCCCTCAATGCCGCAATTGAAGCTGCGCGTGCGGGTGAGGCCGGTCGAGGTTTTGCGGTCGTCGCCGACGAGGTCCGGGCTCTGGCCCATCGTACCCAGCAATCCACGCAGGAAATCGAGCAGATGGTCGGCTCGATTCAGTCCGGCACCTCCAATGCCGTATCCTCGATGAGCCAGACCAGCACTCAGGCACAAAAGACCCTGGAGATGGCTCATGGCGCGGGCAAGGTGCTGGTCAACATCACCGACTCCCTGGGCCAGATCAACGAGCGCAACCTGATGATCGCCACCGCTGCCGAGGAACAGGCGCAGGTGGCACGGGAGGTCGACCAGAATCTCGTCAGTATCCGCGATCTGTCGAGCGAGACATCAGAAGGCTCAAGTCAAACCGCTATCGCCACGGCCGAACTGTCTGGCCTGGCAGCCAACCTGAATCGCCTGACCCGGCAGTTCCAGCTTTGAGATGAACCCCGTCATGGCCGACAAGCCCTTATCGGCCATGACTGATCGCCCCCCTGCTCTACCCCTCGCCTTTGCCCTGACAAGACCCCGCCTGACCTTCCCGCACCGACAACCTCGATAAAAATTACTTATACACTGAACTTTTTTTGTATAAGAAAAGTCCGACCGATGATGCCAATTGAGCATCAATAGGCCATCACCCTGCGCCGCTTATGGCAAGCATTGGTGATGCATTCAGTCAACGGTTCGGGAGCAGCACTTCCTATGTTTTCCAATCTGAGCATTTCACAGAAGCTCTACGCCGGTTTCGGCCTGGTCCTGCTGATCATTGTGGTATTGGTGCTTTCGGCCCTGCGTGGTTTCGATCAGGTCAGCAGCAGCGTCAAAAGCAACATCCACAGCTACGAAGTCCTGAACCAGTCCGGTGCCGTGCTGCGCAGCCTGATCAATATCGAAACCGGCATGCGTGGTTATGCGCTGACCGGTCGCGACAGTTTCCTGGAACCCATGCAACAGGGCGAGAAGGCCTTCGGCGATTATTACAACCAACTCAAGAGCGCGACCGTCGACAACCCTCAACAACAAACACGGCTGGAACAACTCCAGGCCTTCTACCAGCAATGGATGAACGATGACATCCAGGCCAACATCAACCTGCGCAAAGAAATCAATGCAGGCCGACAGCCCATCACCGCCCTCATCGATCAGATCAGTGCCGGTCACGACAAGGCCAAGATGGACGCAATGCGCCAACTCATCACTCAGCTACGCGATGCGGAAAAAGCCCTGCAGGATGCACGTGCCAATGCCATGTCCGATGCCAAGGCAGCAGCGTTTAACCTTCTCATCGGCGGCGGCATAACAGCGGCCGTGCTGGCGATGCTCATTGCCTGGTCGCTGTCCGCCACCCTGGTCAGGCGCATCCGCCAGGCCGTGGACGTGGCCAGGACCATCGCCGACGGGCACCTCGACAGCAAGATCGCCAGCGATGGGCGTGATGAGGTCAGCATCCTGCTGCAAGCCTTCGCCACCATGCAGGAACGCCTGCGGACCATGATCGGCGAAATCAAACTGGGGGCCGAACACCTGGTGAGCGCGTCTCAGAATATTTCCAGTGCTTCGTTGCAACTCTCGGCCTCGAGCCAGGAACAATCCCAATCGGCGTCCTCCATGGCCGCCACGGTGGAAGAGCTCACGGTCAGCATCAACCACGTTGCAGACAACGCTGGCGATGCCCACACCCTCTCCAGCGAGTCGGGACGCCAGTCCACCGAAGGCGGCAGCGTCATCCAGGAGACTCTGGCAAGCATGCGCCTGATTGCCGAGACCGTGCAGGCCTCAGCCAACCAGATCGCCGAACTGGATCAACATGCCGAGCAGATATCCAGCATCGTCAGCGTTATCAAGGGCATTGCCGAACAAACTAACCTGCTGGCGCTCAATGCCGCCATTGAGGCAGCCCGTGCCGGCGAACAGGGCCGTGGTTTCGCCGTGGTGGCCGATGAAGTCAGGCTACTGGCACAACGTACCGCCAACTCGACCCAGGAAATCACCGAGATGGTGAAGAAAATCCAGCTTGGAACCCGAGACGCGGTCGACAACATGGATATCGGCGTGAACCAGGTCAAAGGCGGTGTCGAACTGGCTCAGCAAGCCGGTGAGGCCATCGTCAATATCCGCCAAGCGTCGAGCAATGTGGTGAATGTGGTGGACCAGATCTCCCTGGCCCTGCGCGAACAGACTGCCGCCAGCCAGGATGTGGCACGCAACGTCGAACGCATCGCCCAGATGTCCCAGCAAAACAGCCAGGCTGTCGAGCAAACCAGCGAAACCGCGCGGGCCTTGCAGCAACTGGCCCAGAACCTGGAGAAGCAGGTGAACGTGTTCGTGCTCTGAGTACATACGGGGCACAGCGAAAGGATGCCAAAAACCACAAGGCCCGCTCGGAAGCGGGCCTTGTGGCATCTGGAGACTCAACGGGTCGTCAGCGTCGCGAGCGGCCCATCAGGTGCCGCCAATCGGCCGATCAGACCTTGACGATCCAACCCGCTGGCGCCTCGACGTCACCGGTCTGCACACCGGTCAGTTCCTTGTACAGGCGCTGGGTCACAGGACCGACCTCGGTCTCGCTGTGGAACACATGCAGCTTGCCCTGGTACTCGATACCACCGATCGGCGTGATCACCGCAGCGGTACCGCAAGCGCCGGCTTCGGTGAAGTCGGCGATCTTGTCGATCAGCACGTCACCTTCCACCACTTTCAGGCCCAGGCGTGACTCGGCCAACTCGATCAGCGACAAGCGGGTAATGCCCGGCAGTACCGATGGCGACTTCGGCGTGACGAACTCGTTGTTGGCGGTGATGCCGAAGAAGTTGGCCGAGCCCACTTCCTCGATCTTCGAATGAGTCAGCGGGTCCAGGTAGATGCTGTCGGCGAAGCCCTTCTTCTTGGCTTCGGAACCTGGCAGCAGGCTGGCCGCGTAGTTGCCGCCGACCTTGGCCGCACCGGTACCCTGAGGGGCTGCACGGTCGAAGCTGGAGATCACGAAGTTGTGCGGCTTCATGCCGCCCTTGAAGTACGGGCCTACCGGGATGCAGAACACCGAGAAGATGAACTCCGGAGCGGTCCGCACACCGATGTTGTCACCCACACCGATCACGAACGGACGCAGGTACAGCGCACCGCCGGTACCGTAGGGCGGAATGAAGCGTTCGTTGGCCTTGACCACCTGCTTGCAGGCCTCGATGAAGGCTTCGGTCGACGGCGCCGGCATCAGCAGGCGGGCACAGCTGCGCTGCATGCGGGCGGCGTTCTGATCAGGCCGGAACAGGTTGATCGAACCATCCTTGCAACGATAGGCCTTCATGCCTTCGAAACATTGCTGGCCATAATGCAGCGCGGTCGAACCTTCACTGATGTGCAGGACGTTGTCTTCGGTCAGCACGCCATTGTCCCACTCGCCATTCCGGAAGTAAGACAGGTAGCGCTTGTCGGTCTTGATGTAGTCGAAACCCAGTTTGTCCCAGTTGATGCTTTCCTGACCCATGACACCCTCAATCTGATAACGGCCCGGATAACCGGGTTCATGACATTTTTTTCGTAGGCAAACACAATACTCTATTCAGACAGGAAATCGCAGCCTGGACGACATGCATGTCCTACATGCGTTTATGCGCGTGCCCTGAAGTTCAGTCGAGGCTGGCCGCCAGTGCGCCCGATCGGCCAAGACGATACTGATTGTTGCCGCTGCGTTTGGCGTCGTACATCGCAAGGTCAGCAATATGGATCAGCGTGTTCATGCTGACGGCATGATCGGGGAAAACGGCCACACCCAGGCTGGAACCGATGCGAACCTGCTGTGTATCGAGATTGATCGGCACCGACAGCTCGATCAGCACCTTCGCGCACAGGCGGTGAATTTCTTCCGTCAGCCCTACCCCCTGTTGCGCCACCCCCTCGAAAATCAGCACGAACTCGTCACCACCGATACGGGCCACGGTATCGCTGGTTCGCATCAGGTTCTTCAGGCGGTGCGCAGTGACAATCAAAATCTGGTCACCTGCGGCGTGCCCATGCGTATCGTTGATTTCCTTGAAGCCGTTCAAATCGAGAAACACCAGGGCCACCCGCGTTCCGCTCTCACGGGCACGCTCCAGGGCCCTGGACAACTGCGCCTCCAGCACCAGACGATTGGGCAGCCCGGTCAGGGCATCGTTGTGGGCCAGGGTATGCAACTGGTTGGCCCAGTCCTTTTCCTCGGTAATGTCGCGCACCACCCCCATCATCCGGGTGACCGTGTCGCGGGCGTTCTTCACCACGTTACCGGTCTCGCGCAGCCAGTGGATGCTGCCGTCTGGCCAGATCACCCGGTATTCCTCATCGTGGTTCTCACCCGTCTCGATGCAGCGCAACTCACCGGCACGCACCTTGGCCCGGTCATCGGGGTGCACGCTGGCGCAAAACAGTTCGTAGGACGGCACCACCTCGTCGACCTTGTAGCCGAACATGCCGTAAATGGCTTCCGACCAGTAGAGCTTCTCGGTATCGACGTGCCAGTCCCAGGTACCGATCCGGGCAAAGTACTGGCTGCGCCGGAAGCGCTCGGCATCGTCAGCGGTCTCGCGGTGACGGTGGTACTCGCGCAACCGATGCAACAGCACCCGGCATTCGGCCAACTCCCGACGAGCCCTGCGCTCGCGCAACCCGAGCACGACGATCAGGACGACCATCGTCAGCGCGACAAATATCTCGATCCAGTTGATCATCCGCGAAAACCAGTCGACTTGAACATGAGCACACGAAGGATAAATAGCCAGTGGCCATCTTAATCCATGGCAAAATAAGTTACGTAAGATAATCCCGTAAGACCTCTTGAAGCGGCTGTGAAACATCGGCCTGAAAATCGTTCATGGGGCCCCAACCCTGGAGAAGTCATGACAGACACTGAACTGCAGGTGAGCGACCTGCTCGAAGGCGACGGCAAGGCTGTGGTCAAGGGCGCGCTGATCACCACCCACTACCGCGGCACACTCGCCGATGGCAGCGAGTTCGACTCATCCCACAGCCGTGGCAAACCGTTCCAGTGCGTGATCGGCACCGGCCGCGTGATCAAGGGCTGGGATATCGGCCTGATGGGCATGAAGGTCGGTGGCAAGCGTCGGCTGTTCGTGCCGGCGCACCTGGCCTATGGCGAACGCGGCATGGGCTCGCGGGTTGCACCCGGTGCCGACCTGACATTCGAGATCGAATTGCTGGAAGTGCTGACGCGAGACGACTGAGGCGCTCAGGCGACCACCAGGGGGAGCTGACCTCAAGCGTCCGTTGACTCCCGGAGCTACCCTACGCAGCGCGCTGCCTGCACAAGGACACGCTTGTTGCGCAGCAAACCCTGCGACTATTCTTGCCAGCCTCTCGATCACCGGAGATGACTCATGCCCGACCTGCAAGTCGACAGTGCCCTGGAAACCCTCCTGCCGCTGATGGCCGAGCAACCCTTCCTGGTACTGACCGGTGCCGGCATCAGCACCTCCTCCGGCATCCCGGACTACCGCGACAGCGCCGGCGTGCGCCGCGGCAAGCCGCCGATGATGATCCAGGAGTTCCTCGGCTCCCCCCAGGCCCGCCGTCGCTACTGGGCCCGAGCCATGCTTGGCTGGCCGCGGGTCCGCCAGGCCCGGCCGAACGCTGCCCATCAGGCGCTGGCCAGCCTGCAGGCAGGCCAGCGCCTGAGCGGCCTGATCACCCAGAACGTCGATACCCTGCATGACCAGGCCGGCAGCCAGGACGTGATCGAACTGCATGGCAGCCTGCACAAGGTGCTGTGCCTGGATTGCGGTATACGCCTGGAACGCGATGCCGTGCAGCTCGCGCTGGAAGCACAGAATGCCTATCTGCTGGAGGTCGAGGCGGTGCAGGCGCCTGATGGCGACACCCTGCTCGATGCCCACTTCGAGTCGAACTTCCAGGTACCCCGCTGCCCCCGTTGCCAGGGCGAGCGGCTGAAACCCGATGTGGTGTTCTTCGGCGAGAACGTCGCTCCACTGACTGCAAGCAGAGCCATGGCCGGCGCCGAGCAGGCCGCGGGACTGCTGGTGATCGGCTCGTCACTGATGGCCTACTCAGCCTTTCGCCTGTGCAAGCGCGTGACCGAACGCGGCAAGCCGCTGATCGCCGTCAACCTGGGCAAGACCCGCGCTGATGACCTGCTGGATTTCAAGTTCGAAGCCCCCTGCGAACAACTGTTGCCGTTGCTCGCCGAACGCCTGGGCTGACTCGAACAGTCGACTCACCCCGGAATGGTCAACCCCTTGATCACCGCCGGGCGAGCGAGGAACGCTTCCAGCGCACGGGTGACGTGGGGGAAGTCCTGGATACCGACCAGGTCGCCAGCCTCGTAGAAGCCGATCAGGTTGCGGATCCACGGGAAGGTGGCGATATCGGCGATGCTGTAGTCGTCACCCATGATCCAGCGACGGCTCTCCAGGCGCTGGTTGAGCACGCCCAGCAGACGCTTGCTTTCGGCGACATAGCGGTCGCGTGGGCGCTTGTCCTCGTAGTCCTTGCCGGCGAACTTGTTGAAGAAGCCGAGCTGGCCGAACATCGGGCCGATCCCGCCCATCTGGAACATCAGCCACTGGAGGGTTTCGTAGCGGGTGGCCGGGTCGGCGGAGATGAAGCGTCCGGTCTTCTCGGCGAGATAGATCAGGATCGCCCCGGACTCGAACAACGGCAACGGCTGACCACCTGGACCATCCGGATCAATAATCGCAGGGATCTTGTTGTTGGGGTTCAACGACATGAACTGCGGGGTCAACTGGTCATTGGTGGCGAAGCTCACCAGGTGTGGCTCGTAGGGCAGGCCCAGCTCTTCGAGCAGGATCGACACCTTGACGCCGTTGGGGGTCGGCAACGAATACAGCTGGAGACGGTCTGGATGTTGAGCGGGCCATTTTTGCGTAATGGCGAACGACGAAAGATCGGTCATGAAAGACTTCCGGCTGGCGACTGGGAACAACGTCGCCCGATTATAGTCACAGCCGACAGACACACTCACCCTCGTTGGGTTGGGCAATTTGCGCTTTGGAACTGAACCTGGAGATACCCATGATGCCGAGAACCCTGAGCCTGCCACTGCTGACCGTGGCCTTGCTGACCCTGGCCGGCTGCTCGACGCCCACGGTGGTGACCTTGCAGAACGGCACCCAGTACCTGACCCAGGACATGCCGAAAACCTACAGTGCCGATGGTTTCTATGAGTTCCGCGACATTTCCGGGAAAGTGGTACGGGTCAAGGCTGCCGATGTGGCGACGGTCAAGGCTGAAGACTGAGGTCAGCGGAAATCCCGGCTTCGCACGGCAATTTCGGCGAAGCTGGGGGCTGGCCGCCCAAGCAGTACACCCACTCTTGCGAACACATGAAAACCCTAAAACCTGAATTGACCTACATACTTATCCTACAAACTGAATATAGGTAGGAAATGCCTCTGACAATAAAAATAAAAACAACAAACCGACTCACCAAAACAACTTAAAACAATATTGAAAAGAACAATCAAATCGTTATATTCAGGTTTCATTCCCAACGACAGAAAACCCCGCAATCACTTAGGCCATAGGCCTCGACAGCATCGTAAGCAACAAGAAAAGTACGCAAGCCACCCAAGTTAAAGTCCAGCCCATGGACTTCCCCGACAAGAATGAAAACATGTGCCAGGAGGCCAACTACCATGCATCAGTGTCATCCGACTGAACTCGATGATCTGTTCCAGCACAATACTTTTCTGCCCGACTCGACGCCCAATCGTTTCAATCGCCTGCTGGCCCAGATCAGCCAGGATCGCTACACCGCCCTGGCCACCCTGTATGCCGAAGCCTATCGCCTGTTTCCCGCCAGCCGCGAACTCGAAGGGTTCTTCGCCGACACGGCCAGACTGATCCTGCTGCCGGCACTCGAACGGCGGGCGATCATCAATGAACCGGCCTTCCAGATCTGGGCACGCCGGACCATCCGCCAGAGCCAAGAGGTGCTCGATGGCCTGCAGTGCGGGCGTGACCACCTGTTGCAGAGCCTGCGGGAGTTACCAGGGGTGCTGCAGCGTCTCGCCGAAGCCGCCGCCGAGCATCGGCATGCCCATCGCCCACCGGTCCGGCGTTTCGAGATCGACCCGCTGATCGTCGCCGAACTGCCCCCCTGCTACGAATTCCCGACCGACGAAGCGACCCGCCAGCGCCTGGAAAACAGCGGCTATTCCCTTCATTTCTTCAGTGACGTAGTGAATGTCGCGCTGTCGCGCATCGCCATGACCTGGCCCGGCTGCCACGAGCAGTTTCGCCATCTGGTCCAGCTCATCTGCTACCTGCCCGACGGCCATTTCCGCCAAGGCTCGGCCAGACGCTACAGCGGCGCAATCCTGCTGTCGGCCAGGGATCATTCGCTGCTTGAAGTCGAAGCGACACTGGTACGTGAAACCGCCCACCAGTTGCTCTACTGGATCGAGGAGATCTGCCCGGTCGTCGATCCGCAGGCCGATGAAGAATGCCTGTACTTCCTGCCCTGGTCGAACCGGCCCTGTGGCCTGGCCGAGTACTTCCAGGCGTTCTTCGCCCAACTGATGCGGCTCAAGTACCTGGAGCGCGTGCGCCAGCGTCCAGCCAGCGAAATGCAGCGCGCCGAGGAACACCTGGTGTACATCCTGCGCGGCCTGGGCCGGGCCCTGCCAACATTGACCGGCAGCCGCGAATTCACCCCCCGTGGCCGTATCCTGCTGGATAACCTGGCCGAGGAGGTCCTGGCGCTGGAACGCAACCACGCCACCCTGCTGGCCAGCACCAGCCCGTTGCATGACATGAGCCTGGCGGTCTGAGCGGTGGGCTCAGTGACGCAGACTTGTTACCGCTTTGAACATCCTCGCCGAGCATTAACTACCGCCCCGCACCTTGAGCTTTCGCGCTGAATGACCGCCTTTACGCCACGAAGGACTTCAGCATGAGCAGCCCCATTACCACAAACGACCCAGCCAGCGGCGCCAAAGCCTCGGTGTCGCTGGAACACGCCATCGAGCATTTTCTCAGCGACCTGCCCGACGAGACCGCCCGCCGCATCCGCCTGGCCAGCGGCATCGACAGCCCCGCGCTGCGCGCCGCCTACCGCGAATCCAGACAAGTGCCGGCGCTGTTGCTCGACACCCGGCTGCGCTTCGAACTGGAGCAGGAGATACAGGACTTCATTGACGCGCTGGACGAGGCGTCGCCCCCGGCAGCTAAAGTGACGACGCTCTCCTGGCAGTTGCAACTGCTCGGCCTGGACCTGATCTGGCCGGCAACGAGCGTGCTGCAGGTGTACGATCCGCCGGAGGATTCGGCAGCAGCCGAGTACGGCCCCGACCTTTCACCCAGCCTGCCGAGGGTGCGCATCGAGCGGGCCCTGGTGCTCGAGGGCGACCTGTGGCGCAGCGTGTTGCAACAGATGAGCCCGACACAGCGGGCAGCACTGCTGGACGGAGAGTATTCGACCCTCGAAGCCCAGCTGTCGGCGCTCAGACAGCGGGCCTCCTCGCTCCTGTCCGCTCGACGGCAAGCGCTGTTCGACAGCCTCTATGCCTTCCGACAGCAATCGCGGGATCCCTTGGTGAACCTGCTGCGCAGCCGGATTCCGGAGCTTTCGCGCTCTGTGGCCAATGAACTGCTCGCCAACTCGAACGAGCATGATCGTCAGTCGATGAGCTTGTCCGAAGGCGAATTGAGCGAGGAGCAGGCGCTGGATGCCCACTGGTATCTGCAGGAAGAGCGCTTGAGCCAGGCCTATGAAGGCCTCTTCCTGGAAAGCCGCCAAAACAACGACGACACTCACCGGCTGATGCTGCACACCCTCGCCACCTGGCCGGAGTGGCCGGCGAGCGACGTGCGCCTGGAGCTGCGCGAGCAGACGCCGGAGGGTCCATTGATCGTCGGTATCGGTGCCCCGGAGGCCGAGCAGACCCACATCATCGTGCACAACCGTCGCCAATTCACCCTGTCTGGCACCGAAGGCTCCGCACCCACGCCGGCCTCGGACCTGCCCGCAGCCCTGGCCACCTTGCCCGAGCCCTTGCGCAAGCGACTCGGCCTGACCGATCGCAACACCATTCTGCAGCGGCTGCGCCAGCTCCCTGCGCTTTCCCGCGCGCACCTGCGTGCCCTGTTCGGACTCTCGCCCGTGGAACCTTCACAACGCCTCTCCGACGACAACGGCTACCTGCAGGACTCGCCCTCCAGCTTTGCCAGCCCCGACGAACTTGCCCAACGCCAGCGCACCACCTTCGATGCCCTGGCCGCGACCAATGAGCGAACGCTGCTGCTGGCAAGCCAGCAACCGCACTTCTACTGGTTCGCCGCACTGATTCTGGGTCGGCGCCTGGCCCAGGACTTTCCCCAGGCAGCCGCGCGGGACCCCGATACGATTTTCCTCAACACCTACGAGCAAATCCTCTACTGGCCGCTGTCGGAGAGTGGTGAACGCGGCGAACAGGTACGCACTCGCACACTCATCCAGTCGAGCACGTTGACGGAGGTGTTTGCCCGGCACCTGGCCGGCAACCCCCAGACCTTCGATCCGGCCACCAGTGGCCTCTACGCCAGCGCGACCGCCGTTGACCAGGACCAGCAACTGGCCGGCCTGGACCTCGCACGCCTGGGCAAGACCCTGGAAGATGCCGGCCTGGGCTTCGATAGCCGCTTCAGCGAACAGCTGGACAGTTTCTGGGGCAGCGCCGCGCCGCTGCTGCGGGAAAACCTGCGGACGCAGATTCGCCTCGAAGCGCAATTGCGCGAACGGGACCTGAACCTGGACGAAAGCAACCGCCAGGATCTGGAGCGGGTGCTCGAACACCCGACCCAGGCCCAGCGACGCCAGGCATTCCCCGTCGGCGGGCCGATCCATATCTACCGGATCGCCCTGCAACCCCTCGACCTGATACTGGCAGGCTGCGTGGTCATTACCCGCAGTCCCGATGAAGACACCTACAAGCTACCGGTGCTGCTCTATCAGATCGGCCGAGGCCTGGAGCAGTTCGCTTCGCTGCAGGCCCTCAAGAAAAATCTGCTGAAGCGCCTCGATGACGAGGTCGAGCGTGGCACACTGCTGGAGCTGCTGCCCCGCCGACAGCGCAACTGGAGCCCCGCTAGTGTTCCCAAGGGTACGGACCTCTTCAGCTACCGGCTTGAAGAGGGTGATCCGTTCCAGTTCCTGGTGGATGGGCTGCTCACCCGACAGAAACAGGACTTCGCCGACGCCTGGCGCTTTGCCAGGGGTGCGTCTGGCCTGGAGAACGACGTCGGCGAATTCGCCCGGCAACTGGGTGATGCCGTCAATCTGGCCGGGCTGCTGGATATCGTCCCCGTTCTCAAGCGGCGCAACCGCGACCTGATGTTCAGCGATCTGTTGAACCGCCTCAACAGCATCAGCCCGGACGAACAGAACCGCCTCGCCGCCTTGTGGCAAGCAACCCTGAAAGACGACCCACTGCCCGCCTCGCTCAGCGAACTGCCGGCACTCAAGGCCCATGCTGCCGGCCTGCTCAAGAGCCACCTGCAAAAACACTATCCGCGGATACCGAGCACCCCGGACAGCATCATCGTGCATGCCACCCACGGCACCACCTACCTGAGCCCGGCCTGGCAAAGCCAGCCGCCGGTCCAGCGGACACGTCCCCGCAGCCTGTCGTTGACGGCCCTGGCGCTGGAGAACATCAAGGGCACACGCCTGGGCGAATCGGTGAATTTCAAGGCCGAAGTCATCGGCCCGGCAGGCACCACGCTGAGCCTGTCGGATGCCGAGGTGAGAGCCATCGTCCACGACGTCGACGCGCCAGGTCAGTACAGGACGCTGCTGGAAGGGAAACTGCTGGGGCCGGACAAGGCCTCGCTGCGCACGACCTGGATCGAGGGGGAACGCGCACGGATGAAACTGCAGGCCTACGTGGCGCGTCTGAGCGGGGATTTTCTCGACGCCAGGGGCAGCACCCGGGAGTCCGGCTACAGGCGCATCGAGCACCTGCTCAAATACCCCTCGGCACAGGGCCGCCCGCTGCTCGATGGTTACCGGGTCCAGGCCAACTACCTGATGCTCGGCGGCACGGACCGGGCCCGTAACGGCGTGAGCATCGACGAGGTGCTGGTTGTCAGCAGCGACGATCCGGCCGCTACCCTGCTGTTCTACTCGCCGCAAGCCCTCGATGGCAAAGCCTGGCGCGAACTGGCGGGCGCATCCGCACTCGAGTCGTTGCTGCAGCAGCCGGGCTGGAAGGACTATTGCATTGCCCGGGCCGCGCGGAACGAACAGTGGGATCCGGCCAAACTGTTCGCCCGCCAATCGCCCAAGGTCCGTTACTTTGCCATCGAAGGCGACCTGTTCAACACGCTGTACGAGGCCCGGGTCAAGCACCTGATCGGCAGCGTGGAATACTTCGCGGCCAGCAACCAGCGAGTGGACCGCGACACGTTCTGGTATTGGATCAAGGTCGGCCTGCGCGTGGGTATCGAGGTCGTCCTCGGCGTCGCCGCGCTGCCGCTCAGCCTGCCGGTCTACCTGCTGCGCGGCCTGTATGGCCTGGCCAACGTCAGCCAGGCACTGGCCCTGGGGCACTATCAGGAAGCCACCGATGCGCTGATCGAGACGCTCGTTGATATAGCGGCACCCTTGCCGCTGCAGGCGTTCAAGCCGCTGTTGCGGCAGATCCGACCGCTCCCCGGCGTGAAAATCTCCCGCCTGATCAAGACCACCCGCACCGGCCGGGACGGCATCCGGCAACCCCTGTTGACGGCCGAACCCTCAACGGCCACGCCGCTCAGGCCACAGATCGCAGACCTCAGTGGCTACGAAGTCAAGACGCTGCCGGAACTGGACTACCTGCGCGACGGACTGTTCGTCGATCGCACGCCGCGCAAGGACCAGTTCCTGAAACTCGACGGCAAGTGGTACCGCACCGGCTATCGCGGCGGCAAACGCTGGCTGCTCAAGGAACATCAGTGGACGGAAGACATTGAACTGGTGCGGTTCGGCGACAGTTGGCAACCCCAGCCCACAAAAGGCCTGCGCGGTGGCGCTCCCGAACTGGTCGGTACCGCTCGCTATGAAGTCGAGGCCACCCACCGGGGCACGCTCGACCCCTTGATTCGTACGAATAACGCCAGACTCAACCCGAGCTGGTTCGTCCCCAGTTCCACCGAGCTGCAGCGCCAGGCGTCCTCCTACCTGCACCAGCTCTCGCGACGACTGCTCGAAGACGCCGAGTCGTTCTTCGCCGAACGCCCAGCCACCGCGCCCAGGACACTGGCCGCCGACCTGCTCGACGCGAACGTCTCGACACAACTGATCGAACGGGGCTACCAGACCGGCAACGGCATCATCATCAGTGCATCCTACTATGCCAAGGCCGGTCGCCAGTTCCTGATCGACAACATGCGGGTATTGGCCAATGAGAATCAGGTCAAGACCCTGTACATGGAAAACCTGCTGAGGGATTTCGATCAGGCTCTCCTCAACGACTTCCACCGTACCGGCGTCATGCCGCAGCGCCTGCGAAGCACGCTGGCGGCGCAGGACACCATTCAGCAGATCGACCCGAACGGACCGCTGGCGTTGCACGAGGTGATTCGCACGGCACACCGTTATGACATTCGCGTCCAGGCACTCGACTGTGCCACCAGCTACCGCAGCGGCCTGCAGAGCTACACCCCCAATCGAGCCAGGTCGATGAAATATTACGCCCGCCAGGTGATCAGCACCGATCAACTGCAACAAGGCCCGCATCGCTGGATTGCCCTGACCCAGGATTCGCATGCCAGCCCCGTGCGGGGCGAACCCGGGCTGGCCGACCTGGTGGGCGCGGTCAACCTGCGCGCCGTCGATGTTGGCGGGCAACCCTTGCCGCTGCGCGTGCTGCGTGACCAGGGCGAGTACACCCAGGGCATCTTTGTGCATGATATCCAGTTCGTGCGGGCCGACGCCCAACTGGAAGTGAACGTTTCGCCCCAACCACTGCGCCAGCAACCTGGCCCTCACCGGGGGCTCCTGACCCAGCAGAAGGACTTCCTGATCGAACAGAAAGGTGACCAGTACAGTGTCGTCTGCCGACCCGCCAGCAACGAGCGTTCGCTCCCGGTGCCGGTGGAACTGCCGATTGTGCAGAGCAGCCTGGTCGACAGCGCCGGCAATACCAGCGTCCGCTTCCACGTCGAGGCACCGCTATTTGGCGATATACGCGGCGTGCGCTACAAAAGCATCGAGGATCTGATCTGGGGGCTCAAGCAAGCTGGCCTGAGACAGGTGGTCGAACTCAGCAATGTCACCTACCTGCGCCAGCCGAGGCTCGACACGCATCCGAAACTTAGTCGCGCCGGGATGTTCACGGTGGAAATGGCGCCGCAAGGGCCGGTACTGATCAATCGCTCCAGGGATCGCTCGCTGGTCAGCACGGTCATCCGCACCGATCGGAACACGGGCAAGTTCTACATCGTCCATCAGCGCTGGGGTTTCAGCGAAGCGCAATTGTTCGACAGCATCGACGACTTGACCCAGGAGCTGGTCAAGAAAGTCAAGCTGGTACGCCTGGTCGAATCCACGGATCTCTGATCACAGCCCCCCGACCAAGCCGCCCTTGAGGACAGGGCGGCTTGCCGACGCCACCCGGCCCCTTGCCCGTCGCTCTGCGGAACATCAACGCAACTGATATCAACTATTTCTGCCACCGCCTTACACCACCCCGGCGCAATCACTAAACTGGCTGGCCTGACCCGTTCCAGAGCCTCCATGCCATGCCGCCCCACCTCCATGCTGCTCCCGTGATGACCCGCGCCCTGGTGATGTTGTTCGCCTTCTGCTGCGGCGCCATCGTGGCCAATATCTACTATGCCCAGCCGATCATCGAACTGATTGCCCCCGATCTGGGCATTTCCACCCACAGCGCCAGCCTGATCGTCTCCCTGACCCAGATCGGCTATGCCCTGGGGCTGTTTTTCCTGGTGCCGCTGGGCGACCTGCTGGAGAACCGTAAACTGATGCTCGCCACCGTGCTGGTCTCGATGATCAGCCTGGTGGCGGCCGGCCTGTCCCGGCAACCCGGGGTCTTTCTGCTGGTGTCGCTGCTGATCGGTTTCAGTTCGGTGTCGGTCCAGATCCTGATTCCCCTCGCCGCCCACCTGGCACCCGAGGAGTCCCGCGGACGGGTGGTCGGCGGGATCATGGGCGGCCTGCTGTTGGGCATCCTGTTGGCCCGACCATTGTCCAGTGTGGTCGCCGACTACTTCGGCTGGCGTACGGTGTTCATCGCCGCCGCCGTGCTGATGCTGTTCATCATGCTGGTGATCCTGACCACCATGCCCAAGCGCCAGCCCAGCCACAGCGCCACCTATGGGCAACTGCTCGGTTCACTGGGCAAGCTGTTCCGCGACCAGCCGGTGCTGCGCCAGCGCGCCTGGTACCAGGGCCTGATGTTCGCCACCTTCAGCCTGTTCTGGACCGCCGTGCCGCTGGAACTGTCGCGGGTCCATGGTCTGTCGCAGTCACAGATCGCGCTGTTCGCTCTGGTCGGGGCGATGGGTGCGCTGGCCGCGCCGCTGGCCGGGCGTCTGGCGGATGCCGGGCATACTCACCGAGCCTCGCTGATGGCGATGCTGCTGGCAACCTTGAGTTTCGCCCCGGCGCTGATCCACCCGGCCTACAGCGTGATCGGCCTGGCGGTGACCGGCGTGGTACTGGACTTCGCGGTCCAGATGAACATGGTGCTCGGCCAGCGCTCGGTCTATGCCCTCGACGCCGCCAGCCGTGGTCGGCTGAATGCGTTGTACATGACCAGCATCTTCATCGGCGGTGCCATCGGCTCGGCACTGGCCAGCAGTCTGTACGAACAAGGCGGCTGGGCGGCGATCATGGTGCTGGGCAGTGCCCTGCCGCTGGTGGCGCTGCTGAGTTTCATGGTGGTGGCCGGTCGGCAGAAGCGCTTGGCCGCTGCGGCCTGATCAGTTAGGTCAGTGGTGTCTGAGCCGGCGCGCAAGCGTCCGCACCGATACCCCATAATCCAAGTATGATCTGCGCTTTGCCCACCACAAGGCGTGGATCATGACCGCTACGAAAGACCGGGTTCGCATCATCGACAGCACCGTCCTCTCGGATGACTGGTACCTGCTGAAGAAAACCACCTTCGATTTCCTGCGCAGCGATGGCACCTGGCAGCGCCAGAGCCGCGAGACCTACGACCGGGGCAATGGCGCGACCATCCTGCTGTTCAACCGGGAAAAACGCACGGTGGTGCTGACCCGGCAGTTCCGCTTCCCGGTGTTCGTCAACGGCCACGATGGCATGTTGGTGGAAGCCGCCGCCGGCCTGCTGGAAAATGCCTCCCCCGAAGACCGGATCCGCGCCGAGGCCGAAGAGGAAACCGGTTATCGGGTGCAGAACGTGCAGAAGATCTTCGAAGCCTTCATGAGCCCAGGTTCGGTCACCGAGAAACTGCACTTCTTCCTGGGCGAGTACGACGGCGACAGCAAGGTCAGCCACGGCGGCGGGCTGGAGGCCGAGGGCGAAGACCTGGAAGTCCTCGAACTGTCCCTGGAGGACGCGCTGCAAGCCGTGCGGCGCGGGGACATCGTCGATGCCAAGACCATCATGCTGTTGCAGTACGTGGCCTTGAACAACACCCTCGACTGATCGGGCTCACACCGGCGAATACGGCAAGGCCCGCTTGTGCGCGGTTTTGGCGTAGGCCGCCTCGATGATTGCGCTGACCTGCGCCGAAACCGGCTCACCCAACAGGTAGGCGTCGATCTCGGCATAGGTGCAGCCGTAGGCGGCTTCGTCCGGCTTGCCGGGCAGCAACTCCTCCAGGTCCGCTGTCGGTGTCTTGAACACCAGCGGCTGCGGCGCGCCCATCGCCGATGCCAGTCGACGTACCTGGCCCTTGGTCAGACCCGACAGCGGTGCCAGGTCGCAGGCCCCATCCCCGAACTTGGTGAAAAAGCCCATCAGCGCCTCGGCGGCATGGTCGGTACCAACCACCAGGCCATCGACGAAGTTGGCCAGCGCATACTGGGTCATCATTCGTGCGCGGGCCTTGACGTTGCCCTTGACGAAGTCGACCTGCGCCGGTGTCGCCTGTACAGCCTCGGCCTCAAGGCTGCCCATCAGGCCTTCCACGCACGCCGAGATATTCGCGCTGCTGATCTGGTCCGGCCGGATGAATGCCAGCGCGGCCTGGGCATCGTGCTCATCGGCCTGGGTCCGGTACGGCAGACGCATGGCGATAAAACGCGCGGTAACGCCCTCCTCACGCAGTTGCTCGACCGCCAACTGGCACAGACGGCCGGCGGTCAGCGAGTCGACGCCACCACTGATGCCAAGCACCAGCGCCCGACAGCCGGAGCGTTTGAGCGTGGCCTTGATGAACTCGATACGCCGGGCCAGTTCTCCGGCTTCGTCGCCGGGGGCCAGTTGCCGGTTCACACCCAGCGCCTGGGCAATACGATCCTGAGTCACGGTTGCCATCTCACACCTCCAGTTGCCGATTGATTTCAGTCACTTTGAACACCTGCGCCGCATAGCGCAGGAACGAGGGGTCTTCACAGACGTTCTTCACCGGGTCATCGGAAAACTTCACCACCGGTTCACCATGGACCCGTACCAGTTTCATCACGATACTCAGCGGTTCGACGCCATCGACATCGCACGCCAGGCTGGTGCCCATGCCGAAACCGAAACGCGCCTTGCCCCGCACGTGGCGCATGATCGGCAGGCATTTCTCGAAGTTCAGGCCATCGGAGAACATCAGCTCCTTGCTCATCGGATCGATCCCCAACTGCCGGTAGCGCGCCAGCACCTTGTCGGCCCAGACGATCGGATCACCGGAGTCCTGGCGCAGACCGTCGTAGAGCTTGGCGAAATACAGGTCGAAGTCCGCAAGGAAAAAGTCGGTACTGATGCAGTCGGTCAGGGCTATGCCGAGTCGGCCGCGATATTCGTGCACCCAGTTTTCCAAGGCCGCGTTCTGGCTTTCCCGCAGGCGACCGAGTTGCTGGTGCACCATCAGCCACTGGTGAGCCATGGTGCCGATCAGCGGCAGGTCGAACTCGTAGGCCAGGTGGGCGTTGCTGGTGCCGACGAACACGCCTGGGAAGTCGCGGCGCATGATGTCCACCACCTCGCGCTGGGCGCGGAACGACAGGCGCCGCCGGGTCGAGAAGTCCGAGACCCGCAAGTCGGCCAGTTCCTCGCGACTGAAGTTCTTCTCCAGCCATTCGAACTTCTGGTAGAGCTTGCGGCTGACGTCCTCCAATGCCACATCCGGGTACTTGTCGCGGTTGCGCAACTCACTGACCAGGGCCAGCACCGGCTGCTCGAACATGATGCAGTGCAGCATCGGCCCCCGCACGCGGATAGACAGTTGCCCGTCCACTTCACTGACGTGGATGTAGCGCAGGTTGAAGCGGAACAGGCCGAGGAACTGTTCGAAGTCCACCGTCAGATACTCGCGAAAGCGCCGGTTGAAAAGAAAACGCAGCTCGCCTTCGCGCATCTGCAGGCCGGCAAGTTTCTCCAGCTCGGTGCGCACTTCGGGAATCAGATGACCGAGCTTCTCCCGGGAGCGGACGATGAACTGGTATTCCACCTCGACGTTGGGGTGCTGGTGCAGCACCGCCTGCATCATGGTGAAGGTGTAGTAATCGGTATCCAGCAAGCTCTGAATGACGCCGCCTTCGCGGTTGAATGCGCTTTCCATGAGTTACTCCTTGTGGCCGGTCGCACGGACCAGTTGTTCACGACTGTTGACGACTGCGATCCGCGCCTGCTGCAGGTCGTGGATGGCCTGTTGCGCGCCATCGGCACTGATGGCCCGGCAGGCTGGCAGATAAACGATGACTTTGAAACCGGCCCCCGCCAGTTGCAGCGCGGTGGTCTTGACGCAGAAATCCAGGGCCAGGCCGCCGACGATCACCTGTTGCACCTCACGAGCATTCAAGTACTCGATCACCCCTGTGGAGAGCTGGTGATAGAGGTCGTGGAAGCAGGCCCCGTAAGGGTGCAACGCCGGCTCCACGCCCTTCCAGACGAAGTAGTCGTAGTCCTGGGGCGCCGGCAGTTCATCGAGCAGGGTGAAGCCTTCGGTACCGGGGACACAGTGACTGACCCAGGTCAGGTCAGCGTGTTCCAGCCCGGTGGGCTTGAGCATCTGTTCATGGGACTCGACGACCCAGGGTGCCTTGGGGCTGTGGGCGTCCTTGCTGCCGACACGGATATCGGCCAGCGAGGCCATGAAGTTCAACTCGGCGCCGATCAGGTGGCCACCGACCACCGGCAGCTCATCCGGGCACAGAGGGGTGAAGCCTTTCTGGGCATCGACATCGAAGGCGGCGGTCTTGATCACTTGAGCGTTCATGGCGGGTTCTCCCTTTGCGATGAGAAAAAGGTACACGTCATGTACTTTCAAATCAAGCCAGATCTCAGAAAATATTTGGCACTCAACCAATAAATAAATGAGCCAATGAAATCTCCTTGACCAATAAGTACATGACATATACTTTCATAAAAAAGGAGACCTTCCCATGTACGAACTCGCAGTCTATGGCGGTGCCTTCAATCCACCTCACGCCGGTCACGCTCAGGTGATGATCGAGGCCTCGCGCCACGCCCGCTCGGTGTGGGTGGTCCCCTCCTTCAGGCACCCCCACGGCAAGCGCATGGCTGACTACGAACTGCGCCTGGGCTGGCTGCAGGCGATTGTCGAGCAGGTGCGTCCGTTCTGTTCCTCGGCCATTTCGACCTGCCGGATCGAGCAACAGTTGGCCCAACTGACCGATGCACCGGTCTACAGCTATGGGCTACTGTGCACCCTCGCGCAAATCACCGGCCTGCCGACCCGGCAGATCGCCCTGGTGGTCGGCCACGACGTCGCCGCGCAATTGCCGGATTTCCATCTGGGCACGCAACTGCTCGAACGTTTTTCGGTGCTCTGCGTGGACGAACAGGTCGGCGTGCGCAGCACCTTGCTCCGCGAGCGCCTGGCGCTGGGCGAAACACTGCCCGCGCACTGGATGGCACCGGGGATGAATCCGGTAGACTACGGCCTCTACGCCGCACACAGGAACTGATATGCCGGACCCGACACCCAGCCCACCGAAAAAAAGCGACTATCTGCACACCGTCGACCTGTGCGTGCTTTTCTACTGCCGTGAAGCCCAGGCGCTGCAGATCCTGCTGCACAAACGTGAGGCCGAGCCGTTTCAGGGCCATTGGGCGCTGCCCGGCCTGGTGGTCAACGGCGCGGTGCCCGACCTGACGCTGGCCGATGCGGTGGAACGCCTGCGCACCAGCGACAAGGTCAACCTGCCGCTGGCCTGGATCGAACAGGTCGGTACCGTCGGTGATGCCTTTCGCGACCCGCGCTGCTGGTCATCCTCGACCTTCTACCTGGCCATCGTCGACCAGCCATCGTCCCTGAACGAGCAACAGGCCTGGTTCGCCCTGGACAGTGTCGCCAACGGTTCGGTGCGCCTGCCCTTCGATCACAACGCATTGGTGGCGGCCACACAGGAGCGACTGTTGTCAAAATCGCTTTACAGCAGCCTGCCCCTGACGTTCCTCGGCACCGAGTTCAGCGCCCCGGAAGCCACCGCGATCTTCTCTCTGGTACTGGCACGTCCCGTGCTCAAGACCAGTACCCGACAACGCCTGCTGAAAATGACCGAAGCCGGCTACCTGCGCGAAACCGGGCGCAAGAAACAGGGGGACGGCGGCCGTCCGCAAGCCACCCTGGAAAGCCTCAAGCCCGACGCGCTCTATCTGTTCGACCGCTGTTTTCTGGAGTGACATCCCGCATGAAGCCCGATACCGAATCCGAATGCCTGTTGCACACGCCCTACTTCGACGTGGTCAAGCAAGGCGGCTATTTCATCGTCAAGGAACGCCAGGCCATCAACGGCGTGGTCGCGATCCCCGTGCTGCCTGACGGACGCCTGATGCTGGCACAGCTGCGTCGCCGAGCCATCGGCGGCCAATCCATCGAGTTTCCCCGTGGCGCGATCGACCAGGGCGAGACCGCCTGCGACGCCGCAGCCCGCGAACTGCAGGAAGAAACCGGCTGGCCGGCACGCAACGTCACGCAACTGGGGCTGCTGCACAGCAACACCTCGCTGATCGCCAGCGCAGTCGCCGTCTGCCGGGTGGAGATCGAGGGGGACGCGACCGAAAGCACCGATGGTGAAGTTGACCAGGTGTTGTTCGTCACTCGCCAGGAATTGCTGGCGATGATCACCGCTGGCCGCATCACCGACGGACACACGCTGTCGGCCGCGATGATGCTGATCGCTCATGAACAGGCGGCGCCACTGTAGTCTCGCGATTTAGCCGCCAACCCTGGCCATGCAGCGCTGGCGACGCTCGTCGACACGCTTGGCGAACCAGGCCGTGGTCAATGTGCGGGTGATCTTCGGGCTTTGCAGAGTGATGCCCGGCAGGATCGCCCGCGGCAACGGCTTGCCCGCGGCCTTTTCCGCCAGGGCGAAGACTTTTCGGTAGAGTTCGGTGCTTTCGAAGGCAATGCTGTCGCCCTGCTCCAATTGACTGCGGATCTGCGGGTTGCGCAGCCCCAACCGCTGACCGAGCTGGCGGACTGCGCGTTCCGTGGTGCCGGGCAGCAGCGCGCCGTAGTTGATCAGGTCGCCATCCAGGGCCAGCGTAACCCCTGAAGCCTGGCTGAGCGCACTCTGGAACGCCGCATTACGACTGGCATACCAACCGGCATTGAAATCGGCGAAACGGTAGAGCGGCTCAGGATAGTTCGCCGGATAACCGAGCAGGTGAACGATGCCGAAGTACAGGCCGCCCCGTCTGCTGAACACCTCATGGCGAATCGAGCCTTCGACCGTATAGGGATAATCCCGTGCCTGCTGTTCGGCAAAGGCGATGCTGACCTGCATGGGACCTGCGGTATGCACCGGGTTGAAGCCATCGAACAGGGTACGCCCCAACGGAACCTGGCCGATAAAATCCTCGAAAATCAGGCTCAGGTCCTTTTCCGTGCGTGCGCTGTCCAGCCGCTCGCTGTAACTCTTGCCCGTGGACGAGGGCAATCGCAGCGCTGCACTCACCAATACGCCGGGAACATGGACCCTGGCCGCACGCCGGTCGACTTCCTGCCGGGCAATCCTGCCCATGCCAGGCACCGCTGGATCGATCTGAAAGTTCGACTCCTGCTCGGTCACGGCCAGCACGGAACAGAGATTCTCGACGCTCGGTGACAGCCCTCGACGCGTAAACGCCAGTTGGATATCGGCGGCCCAGCCGGCACGGTCCACGACCTTGGGCGGCAATAGGCGCAGGATCTGCGCACGCACCTGCTGCGGGTCTTCGGCAAGGCTTTGCTGAGCACGCTGTGAACCGCAACCGGCCAGCGCCAACAAGGCGGCAAGGGTCATGCTGAATCGGCACAAACGCATGGGCAGGCAGGATCCCGAGGGCTGAGAAGCCCTCAGGATGAAGCAAACGGCTGCGGATATCGAGCCGTGGCTCAGATCCCGTCGCGGGCGATATCCATCGCAAAGTAGGTAAGGATGATATCGGCACCCGCACGCTTGATCGCCCCCAGGCTCTCGCGCACCACGCGATGCTCATCGACGGCTCCGGCCTGGGCGCCGAACTTGATCATCGCGTACTCGCCACTGACCTGGTACGCCGCCAGCGGCAAGCGCGAGGCTTCGCGGATATCACGGATGATGTCGAGGTAAGCGCCGGCCGGCTTGACCATCAAGGCATCCGCCCCTTCCTGCTCGTCCAGCAGCGACTCGCGCACCGCTTCGCGGCGGTTCATCGGGTTCATCTGGTAGGCCTTGCGGTCACCTTTGAGCGCCGTGCCGCCAGCCTCGCGGAACGGCCCGTAGAGCGCCGAAGCGAACTTGGTCGAGTAGGCCATGATCGAGGTATCGAGAAAACCGGCGGCATCCAGGGCGCTGCGGATGGCCTGGACCTGGCCGTCCATCGCTGCCGACGGCGAGATGAAGTCCGCTCCCGCCTGGGCCGCGACCACGGCCTGGCGCCCGAGATTGCGCAGAGTGGCGTCGTTGTCCACCGCATCGCCGTGCAGTACACCGCAATGACCGTGGGAGGTGTACTCGCAGAAGCAGGTATCGGACATCACCACCATTTCCGGCGCGGTGTCCTTGCAGATCCGCGCCATGCGCGCCACCAGGCCCTGCTCGTTCCAGGTATCACTGCCCGTGGCATCGAGATGATGGGAGACACCGAAGGTCATCACCGACTTGATCCCGGCGCGAGCGTAACGCTCGATCTCGCTCGCCAGCTTCTTTTCCGGAATCCGCATCACCCCGGGCATGCTGGTGATCGGCACGAAATCGTCGATACCCTCCTCGACGAAGATAGGCAGAACCAGGTCGTTGAGGCTGAACTCGGTTTCCTGGAACAGGCCGCGCAGGCTTTCGTTTCGGCGCAGACGACGCAAGCGCGTGGTCGGAAATAGCTGTGACATGGAGTTTCCCAAAACAGTGTCGGAGACGGATTCAGAGGTTATCGAGCTTAGGGCAATCGACCGACGGTTTATACCGGCAGAAGCCGAACGCTCTGTTGCACCTTCTGCAACAGTCTGACGCCCTCCAGACCTGCGGCGCCACTGGTTTTCACCACAAAACCAAGACTTGCCGGTCATTTTCCGGCCAATCAGCCCTTTGGCTAAATTGTAAGCGGGTATGAATTCGCAATATGTAGTGCGATAAAAAAATCACTACAAAACCATTGACGCGCGCTTTTCGCACTTGCATGATGAAGCCACTCCCTGATCGGGAGCGCTGCAAAAGCTGTTGTGACAACAGGCTCGACAAGCCGTCGAGCTGTTCCGGATCTGTACTGCCCACAAGGCAGATTGATGAAGCTGACCTGTCGTGATCGTCCCAACGGGCGAGAAGCACCGGCCTAACGTCCTCAAAATGCTTGTGGCTGACTTCGTTACTGTCGTCAGCGCCGTTCAAGGATAGCGCTGCTGCTTCTTCTCGCCGAGACGCCACGTGTAGCGGACCTCAATCCCCGCTACACACATCACCCCAGGGCTGGCGCCACATTCCACGGGCAGTATTTGCCCGCATGCGGCACCTCAGCAATTCGCCGTCTTGGCAACGATACACGCGTAAACCAGACAGATTAACGAGTGGTCAAAGGGGCTTTAACATGAATCTGAACAATCATCCGACTATCGATCAATTGGCTGGCCTCTTCGCATCCTGCAAGGACAGCCACGACGACCATATCCTCTGGATCAGCGAAACCGGCGAGGTAAAACTCGATCGACGCTCGTCCCATATCGATGAACAGCATTTCAGCCGCGCCCAGCCCAACCTGCTGGCCTGCCTCGCGATGTACCGTCGCGGCCAGGGCTATACCGGGAAAAAGGCGGCCGCAGACAAGGACTTCATGGGTCGCGTACTCCAGACCCTGAAAGCCGAATGGGCCTCCCACCACGCGTTGGCCAAGAGCGCCTGATAGCTGAACCTGCAGCCTGCCCGCGATGGGCAGGCTCTGCCGTCATGGATCAGCCTGCTTGCATGGCCCTGTCATCTTGCTCACCGCAAAAACACCCCCTCCTCGTACTGCGGCAAACTGCCGTGCAAAAGTCCAGAAGCCTGCTGGATTTGTCCAACTCCAAGCCGCTCCGTTCTTCCACACTGGTGTCATCGCCGATCACCCACGGCTCGATTCCACCGAGGAGAACTGCCCATGAGCGACTATGTTTTCGCCCCCCACGCCACCCCGTCCCTGGCCGTTGCCGGCGAGTCCGCCCGTTTCCCGATTCGACGGGTGTTCTGCGTGGGCCGCAATTATTCCGAGCACGCCCGGGAAATGGGTCATGACCCGGATCGCGAACCGCCCTTCTTTTTCATGAAGCCCGCCGATGCAGTGGTGCCGGCCAGCGGCGTGGTCGCCTACCCACCCTTGACCGAAGATCTGCACCACGAAGTCGAACTGGTGGTCGCGATCGGCGAAGGCGGCAAGAATATCGAGCCGAATCATGCCCTCGCCCATGTCTGGGGCTACGGCGTCGGCCTCGACCTGACCCGCCGGGACATCCAGGCCCAGGCCAAGAAACTCGGACGCCCCTGGGACTGGGCCAAGGGTTTCGATGAGTCGGCCCCCTGCACGGCACTGCACCGGGTCAGCAGCCTGGGGCATCCGCAACGTGGTGCGATCTGGCTGAAGGTCAACGAGGTCGAGCGCCAGCGCGGCGACCTGGCGGACCAGATCTGGTCGGTACCGGAGGTGATCAGTCACCTGTCACGCTCAGTTGCCTTGCGCGCCGGCGACCTGATCTTCACCGGCACCCCGGCGGGCGTTGGCGCCCTGCTGCCGGGCGATCGGATCAGCGCCGGGATCGACGGTCTCGACACCTTCGAGCTGAGTATCGGCCAGCGCTAAGCGGTAGTCGGATGTCGGGATGTCGCCATTGCCCTAGAATGCCGATATCCCGCTCCAGCCGCTCAAGGACAGTGTCGATGTCGAGTTCCTCCCGCGTGCGCACCTATGGCATGCAACAACGCAGCGACCGCCCGGATTTCTATATTCGTGACCAGCAGGCACGCCCGGCCATTGTCACCCCACACCGACACGACTACTTCCAGATCCAGATCAACCTGGGCGGCGATACCGTGCAGCACATCGGCGGCGCCATCCGGCCTTACCCACGACGAGCCCTGGCGTTTATCCTGCCCCATCGCCTGCACCTGATCCCGCATCCACAGGACAGCAATTTCGTCCTGATCAATTTTTCCCAGGCGTTTTTCCTGCCGCATCTGGATTGCGATCCGCTGGACCTGGAAGACCTGTCCATCCAGGACCTGCCGGAGCTGTCGCCGTTCCAGTACCAGGAGCACCTGGATTTCATCCTCGACGAAGAGGATTTCGCCGACGTTCTGGCGCTGCTGGAAAAAATGCGCGAACTGGATCAGGGCCGCGACCTGGGCACCCGCCAGGCACTCAAGGGCTGCCTGCTGCAACTGACCGGCAAGGTCTGCAGCCGCTACAGCAACGAACTCGAAGCCCTGTCAGCGAACAAGGCCGCCCGGCGTGGCCGGCGAGATGCCATGGCGCGGGTCTCGCGCTATTTGCGCGAGCACATCGCCGACCCGGCGCTGAACCTCAAGGACACCGCAGAGGCGGCATTCCTGTCACCCAATTACCTGACGCACCTGTTGCGCAAGGAAACCGGCAACACCTTCTCGGCGCTGGTCCTGGAACGACGCATGCACCTGGCCCGCACCCTTCTGCTCAATAGCGACCAGCCCATCAGCCAGGTCGCAAGACTGTGCGGCTTTGCCGATGAAGCCTACTTCTCGCGCCGTTTCAAGGCGACTCAGGGTCTGCCGCCGGGCCAGTTCCGGCGTCAGCGGCAGGAACGCTGAATCAGGCTCGACATTCGACCCGCAATACGCCGTCTGCATCCGACGTACAGCGCATTTTCAGCGGCAGGAAAGCTTCGATCACCTGCATGTTGCTTTGCAGATGCTCGGTCATCTTCGGCGTGGTAAAGCTCCCTCCGCCCGCCATGGCCATGGGCAACAGCAGTTGATCGGCCAAGTGCTCGGCCACCGCCGCCTGGCTGTTCAGCCAGAGCCTGGCGGCGTTGATCGCCACATCGGCCACGGCCTCGGAGCGCATGTTGACTTGCCCGAAGGCACAGAACAGCTCGCTCAACTGCTCGCAGCGATACTCCAGCAGCAGCACGTTGCCCGGGCTGCCCGCCGAGTCGATAAATATCGTACGGCACGCCTCCTCGGGCAGATGCAGGCGACAGGCGACCCTGGCCAGTTCACGCGCGGCGACACCTTCGGCAATGCCGGCGAGCAGTACCCGGGCATCACGCTCAAGCACCTCGCCACGCAAGGTCAGGTGCAGGGGTTGCAAGGTCGAAGGCTGGACAAACACCTCCAGCTCGCCACCTCCGGCCGGCACGAAACCATGACGCAGCAGTTGCAACTCGACCTTCGCGCCCATCCGCCGCAACAGCGGCAACCAGGCCCGCTCAAGAAACTCGAACGGCGGCGCCAGCGGATTGTGGGTGCCACCACTGATCAGCACCCGGCTTGGCTCGGGAGCCCGCAACAAGGCCGGTAGCAGGGTCTGCAGCACCAGCGAGCAGCTCCCGGCCGTGCCGATGGCAAAGCGAAAATCCCCGCCGCGAATCGGTCCCGGTTCGAAATACAGGCTTTGCGAACCGAGCTGCGCGCCGTCCACGTTCGCCCCGCAGACCTCGGCGGCTGCCAGCACGGCAGTCAGGTGCTGGCGCAGCAGGCCAGGCCGACTGCGCTTGGCGCGAATGTTGCCAATACGCAGTGCCCGCCCCGTCAGCATCGACAGGCTCAAGCCGCTGCGCAAGACCTGGCCGCCACCCATGGCACCGTCCAGTTCGATCATGTCCTTTTTCATAGCCCTCCTGTCACGCATAGGTACGAACCATCTCCCTCAGGTAGTGGTCCAGTCGTTCACTGTTCTCGTGGGTGCGCGGCAATACCGGCACCGGTCGCTTGCGCATGGCGTCATCCAGCGGGTGGCGTTCGGTGTGTTCCATCTTCATACCTTCCCTTTTCCTAGCGGAGCCGATCAACGCTGCCCCTGGGCAATGCCCCTTGTTCCTCAAGCGCCTGCAATTGCCGCAGTAATGCCTGGCGCAACTCACGGGGTGTACTCGTGTCGCCCCAGGTACATCTACAAGCACAGCAGCCAGCCAGTCGATCAAGCCATTCATTCGATCCGCTGCCTTCCTGCTCATGGCGCCGCAGTAGGTATTCCAACTGTCGCCATCCCGGCTTGAGACTCAACAGCGGACCGCGATGCGACTCGGGCAATTGGTGCCATTGGGCATCCATGAGCCGTTCGAGCGCACCGTCGAAGAGCCCCCAGGGCTGCTTGCGGAGCAGGGCCACCGCCGCCTTGAAGACCTTTTCCGACGGATCGCCCAAGGCCTCGATCTGCTGTGCAACACCTCGGTCACCCAAGGCATTCAACGCCTGCAACCGAACATGCAGTGAGCGGGACCGCAGTGCCTGTACCAGCATCGGATCTGCCTGAGGCTCATCCAGATCCCGGGCCAAGCCGATCACCCCCAACCACTCATGCTTGCTGGCTGGAACCGGGCCAGCCAACCGAGTCGACAACACCTGGCGGCAATCCACCTGCCAACGTGGCGCTGCCCAGATCGCCAGGTTGCGCATGCTCGCCGAAGCATCCAACAGGGCTTTGACCAAGGCGTCTCCTGGATCATCGAGCAGCGTCAACAGTACCCTTAGCACCTTGACCCTGACACTGGCAGCCGAAGTGCGCATCGCCTCGTCCAGCAATGGCAGGGCCTCCTTCGCCGGCAATGCGGCACAGGTGTCCACCGCCAACTGCCGTACGGTCATGTCCGGGTGACGCAGCGCCACCTCGAGCAACCCGAGGCGCGTAGTCGAACCTTCGAGCAGGACACCGAAGAGAAACCGTGCGACCTTGCCCTTGCTCGCCCGGAAAACCTCCTCCATCGGTTGACGTAACGGCGCCAACAGCAATGCAGAGCGCACCCTGGCAAGGATGTCGGCATGATTTGCACGCCGGCCACCTGCCAATGCCAGCAAGGCGTTCAGCGCTTGCAGCAGAAACCTGGCGTTCTCGGACACCAGGTAAGACTCCAGCGCCAACGCGGCCTGTTTCCGTACCTGCGGCACCCAGTCGTTCAAGCGTTCGAACAGCACCTCCAGCGCCTCGGCCCCCACATGCCCCGACAACTCGCGAACCGCAGCCTCACGCACAAAGCCGTTGCCAGACCGGCTGAGGATCAACAGCGCGGCAAGCGTATCGTGCCGATACAACACGTCGTGAACCTGCGCCGCTTCGTAGTCTTCCAGCGCGGGAAGCCAACCTCGCAGGCCCCTCGATCCGTATCCATCATTCATGATCCTACCCCTTCACACACACCACCTGCCGCAAGGTGTGCAGCACTTCCACCAGCTCACGCTGGGCGTGCATCACTTGGTCGATGTCCTTGTAGGCCATCGGAATTTCGTCGATCACTGCCTCGTCCTTGCGGCACTCCACGTGAGCTGTCGCGCGGATCTGATCATCGACGGTGAACATCTGCCTGGCCTTGGTCCGGCTCATCACCCGCCCGGCACCATGGCTGCAGGAGCAGAACGATTGCTCGTTACCCAATCCACGAACGATGAAGCTTCTGGCGCCCATCGAACCTGGAATGATCCCCAGCTCACCCTTCTTCGCCGAGACCGCGCCCTTGCGGGTTACCAGCACCTCCTCGCCGAAATGCCACTCCTTCTGTACGTAGTTGTGGTGGCAGTTCACCGCCTCCAGCGCCACGTCGAACGGTTTGCGGATCACCTGACGCGTGGCAGCGATCACCGCGTCCATCATTACCGCACGGTTCTGCCGGGCGAAGTCCTGCGCCCAGGCTACCGCTTGCACATAGTCATCGAAGTGCTGGCTACCCTCTTCGAAGTACGCCAGGTCACGGTCCGGCAGGTTGGCGATGTGTTCGCGCATGTCGGCCCGGGCCAGCTCGATGAACAGGTTGCCGATGGCGTTACCGACACCACGCGAACCGCTGTGCAGCATGAACCAGACGCGGTTCGCTTCATCCAGGCAGACCTCGATGAAGTGGTTACCCGACCCCAGGGTTCCCAGGTGCTTGCGATGGTTGGCGTTCTTCAGCTTCGGGTACTTGTCGGTAATGGCCTTGAATCGCGGCTCCAGTGCCGACCAGGCCAGGTCGGCCACACTCGGAACATCCTCCCAGGCGCCTTTGTCACGCCCGCTGCGAGGGCTGGTACGGCCATGGGGCACGGCCCGCTCGATGGCGCTGCGCAGACCTTGCAGGTTGTCCGGAAGGTCGCTGGCCGTCAGCGAGGTGCATGCGGCAATCATCCCGCAGCCAATATCCACGCCCACCGCCGCCGGAATGATCGCGCCCACCGTCGGGATCACGCTACCGATGGTCGACCCCTTACCCAGATGCACATCGGGCATTACCGCCATGTGCTTGAAGATGAACGGCATCTTCGCCGTATTCATCAGTTGCTGGCGAGCTTCAGGCTCGACCGGAACCCCTTGGGTCCAGAGTTTGATCGGTTTGCCGTTGGCGACTTCGAGCAAGGTGTAAGTCTGGTCTTGCATATTCTTCACTTCCTGATGGCCGATATCCCGGCCCTGTCCTGATAAAGCAACGACAAGTGCCTGGCTGCTTGCGTCTGCCGGCTTGTCTGCTGAATACGGTATTGCAGCGAGGATGCCAACTTTTCAATAATTCGCAAAAATATTCATAACTACATGATTTATAAGTATTTATATATCGAAAAGCTCATCAGAGCTGCATCATTCGTGACGATGCCCGATGATTTATTTATCCTTTGATATCAGGATATATCTGCGAGTATAAAAATGTCTGCGAAGCGTTGCGTGACCATCGGTTTCATCGGCTCCAACCTCGATCGCGTCGGCAAGGGCGCCAACCGCTGGAGTCACTGGCGCCCGAGCGTGGGTCTGTGCCAGCAGCCGGACCTGCTGGTACACCGCTTCGAACTGATCCACGGCACCGATGCCCGCGACATCAGCCTGGCCGAACGGGTACGCAACGACATTCAGCAGGTGTCGCCGGAAACCGAAGTGCGCCTGCACCCGATGACCTTGCGCAACCCCTGGGACTTCGAAGAGGTCTATGGCGCGCTGGACGACTTCACCAACGCCTACCACTTCGACACCGAGCATGAGGAATACCTCGTGCACATCACCACCGGCACCCACGTGGCGCAGATCTGCTGGTTTCTGCTGACCGAAGCCCGTTACGTACCCGCACGGCTGGTGCAGACTTCCCCGGCACGGCGCCTGAATGAAGAGGCGCGGGTCACCGGTACCCACACATTGATCGACCTGGACCTGTCGCGCTACGACCGGATCGCCAAGCGCTTCAGCGACAGGCAACTGGAGGGGCTGGCCTTTCTCAAGTCCGGGATCGCCACGCGCAACGCGGCCTTCAACCGCACCATCGAGCAGATCGAGCGGGTCGCGGTGCGTTCACGCGCACCGATGCTGCTGATCGGCCCGACCGGGGCCGGCAAGTCGTTTCTCGCCCGGCGCCTGTACGAACTCAAGCGCAACCGCCACCAGGTGCAGGGACGGTTCGTCGAAGTCAACTGCGCCACCCTGCGCGGCGACGGCGCCATGTCGACACTGTTCGGTCACACCAAAGGCGCCTTCACCGGCGCGCAGAACAGTCGCGAGGGACTGCTGCGGGCTGCCGACGGTGGCCTGCTGTTTCTCGACGAGATCGGCGAACTGGGCCTCGATGAACAGGCGATGCTGCTCAAGGCCATCGAGGAGAAACGTTTTTTCCCCCTTGGTTCGGACAGAGAAGTGGAAAGCGACTTCCTGATCATCGCCGGCACCCACCGCGATTTACGCAGCCGCGTCGCCGAGGGGCTGTTCCGCGAGGACCTGTACGCCCGCATCAACCTCTGGACTTTTGACCTGCCCGGCCTGGCGGATCGACGCGAGGACATCGAACCCAACCTGGATTTCGAACTGGAACGCCACGCCCGCGAGCAAGGCCAGTTGGCACGTTTCAACGCCCAGGCACGACGTCGTTACCTGACCTTCGCCTGCTCCGAGCAGGCGAGTTGGCTGGGCAACTTCCGCGAACTGTCGGCCTCTATCACCCGCATGGCCACCCTGGCCGACAGTGGGCGTATCGACGAGCATCAAGTCGAAGAGGAAATCGTCCGCCTGCGACGGGCCTGGGGCCTCGTCGAGTCGGCGGACGCCGTGGATCATCTGCTGGGTGACGGTGCCCGGGAACTCGACCTGTTCGACCGCCTGCAGCTCAATGCGGTGATCGCGGTCTGCCGGCGCGCCAGCAGCCTCTCGGATGCCGGCCGCCAGCTATTCAATGCCTCGCGCCAGGCCAAGGCCAACCCGAACGATGCCGATCGCCTGCGCAAATACCTGGCACGCTTCGATCTGGACTGGAAGCGACTGAACGGCGATAGTTGACCCCATGACAGCGGAAAATGACGTTTTTTCACGCCTGAAGGCCGCTTTCTGCATTATCTTCACGGGATCAGTCTACGATTCTGTAAGACCGGCCGCCATGGAGTGTGGCCGGACACAAGAACCACACGAAACCGCATGAGAGAGCCATCGATGAAAACCGTCGCAGAACTGTTGAAACTCAAGGGTAGCCAGCGCCAGGAGGTTTATACCGTCCGCAACGATCACACGGTGTTCGAGGCGCTGATCAAGATGGCCGAGAAAAACGTCGGTGCCCTGCCGGTGGTCGATGAAAGAGGCCTGGTGGTGGGCATCATCAGTGAGCGTGACTATGCGCGCAAAGTGATCCTGCATGGACTGAGTTCGGTGAAGACCAAGGTCTGCGAGATCATGAATGCGCCAGTCATTACTGTGGATTCACACCAGAAAGTCGAGACCTGCATGGCCATCATGACGGACAGACACCTGCGTCACCTGCCTGTGGTGGAAAACGGTCAGTTGATCGGCCTGCTGTCGATCGGTGACCTGGTCAAGGAAGCCATCGCCGAACAGGCCAGCCTGATTCAGCAGTTGGAACAGTATATTCGCGGTGAGTAACGCTTGTGCCCAAACACCGCTGCCCGTGCCGATCGAGTCGCCGATCGGCACGGGCAATGCCGTACATCCCTCGTAATGCCCTCAAAAAATAACGCCACGTATTGGCTCAAAATGCCGAAAACGTTGGGTTAACCGCACTTTCAAAATTTTCACAACGCTTTCACTTCGCGCCCACCTGTCCCTCTTTACATTCTCCCCATCGTTATCAGCAGCGCCATGAGTTGCCTGACGCCGATTGCCTTTTCAGAGTCAATGCCCGTCCAAGTGGCCAAATCAATCAATGGGTGAAGTCGTGGTTATCCCTACTGCAATTCAAGCGGTGTTGAAGCAGCCCCTAACATTTCGCGTCAACTCAGTGCTACTGGCGATAGGCCTTACCCTGGCCACAATGACGGCAACCGGTTTCGCCCTGTGGCCCCGCACCCCACTGAACCTGGCGGTGCAAGACCATATGCACAGCACTGGGGTGTATGCCCACTGGAAGGCCGGGGACATGATCGTACTGGTGCGCCATGCCGAACGCTGCGATCGCTCGAGCAACCCGTGCCTGGGCCCTGCGGACGGCATCACCCAACTGGGCAATCATTCCGCGAGCGATGTCGGCAACGCCCTCCAGCACATCGGCATGGTCAACACCGACGTGCTGAGCAGCCCGACCACCCGCACCACGCAGACGGCCAGGGCGATGTTCGGCAAGACCGCTCTCACCGCCGACTGGCTACTGAGCTGTGGGCCGACCCTGGGCCAGGATGCACTCGCCCACAAGGCCGCGCATCGCAACCTGGTCCTGGTGACCCACAGCGGCTGCATCGACGACCTCGAAAAACAACTGGGCTATCGACATCCGAACAAGAGCGAATACACCAGCTCAGTATTTGTCTCGGTGGGTGCCGATGGCCAACTGAGCCTGCTGGGAACGCTCAATGCCGAAGATTGGCAAAGCGTCCTGCGCACCAGAATATAGGCGGACATGTAACGACATTTTGCAATTTTAAACATGACGGCCCTCAAACCCGGTCGTCATGTGAATGCATCTTGCCTCGCCGACTTCGATTGACGTCTCACTCGCTGCCCGATCCGACTTTTCGCCTTCGTCATGAATACACCGGCTCACGTTCCCCCCGAGCTTGAGCCGGTGCGGCCAAGCGTGTATCTGGCAGTCACAAATCCTGATTAAAACCCTTGTGGCGGTAGACACCGCTAAGGCCGACTCATGAACGCTCACCTGCCATTTCTTTCCCCTGCCGCGCTCAAGCGCTGGTCGCTGCCGATATTGATACTCGCCTTCGGGCTGTGCTACCTGCTGCCGATGATGTTTCACGGCCTGTGGACTCCCGACGAAACCCGCTATGCCCAGATCAGCCAGGAAATGCTCCTGAGTGGCAACTGGACCGCCCCGCATTTCATGGGCCTGCGTTACTTTGAAAAACCCATTGCCGGCTACTGGATGATCGCCATCGGCCAGGCGATCTTCGGCGAAAACCTGTTCGGCGTCCGCGTTGCCTCGGCGCTCAGCACCGGGCTCAGCGTACTGCTGACCTACCTGATCGCCCACCGCCTGTGGAACGACCCGCGCAAAAGCTTCGCATCGACCCTGCTGTTCATGAGCTTCGGTCTGATCGCCGGACAGGCCGGCTATGCCAACCTCGATCCGCAGTTCACGCTGTGGTCGAACCTCAGCCTGGTCGCTTTCTGGTTCGCGACCGACAGCCAGCAATCCCGTCATCGCCTGTGGTCCTGGGCGATACTGGGGCTGGCTTGCGGCATGGGCTTTCTGACCAAGGGTTTTCTGGCCCTGCTGTTGCCGGTGCTGATCGCCCTGCCCTACATGATCTGGCAGCGACGTCTTGGCGAGTTACTGCGCTGGGGACCGATCGCCGTCGTGGTGGCAGTGGCGGTTGCATTGCCCTGGGTGCTGGCGGTCCACGCCCAGGAGCCCGACTACTGGAATTTCTTCTTCTGGCACGAGCATATCCAGCGTTTTGCCGGTAACAACGCGCAGCACGCCCAGCCCTGGTGGTTCTACCTGCCATTGCTGGTGATGTCGTGCCTGCCGTGGTCGGTGCTGCTGGTGCCAACGTTCAAGCAGGCCTGGCAGGAGAAGCGCCTGGCTGGCAGCGGTTTCCTCTGGCTGTGGTTCGTTCTGCCGCTGGTATTTTTCAGCCTGAGCAAAGGCAAGCTACCGACCTACATCATGCCGTGCCTGCTGCCACTGGCGCTGATGATGGGCAACGCCGTAATCGACCGGGTGGCGCACGGCGAAGGCCGCGCACTGCGCCTCAACGGCATCCTCAACCTGATCCTCGGCGTGGCGGCCCTGGTGGGCCTGATCGTGCTGCAGGCCACCAGCGGCCTCTATGCCAACAGCCATGCCGAGGTGTTCAGCCTCTCGCTGGTGTTCATCATGCTGATGGTCTGGATCATCGCCAATGCCCTGCAGGTATTGCGCCCCGTGGCATTCTGGGCGATGCCGGCAGTGGGCTGCGCCCTGCTGGTGACCCTGCTGCCGGCCGGCATGCCGGCCAGCGTGGTGAGCAACAAGATGCCCGACCAGTTCATCGCCGAGCATCTCGATGAACTGCGCCAGACCCATCGCCTGCTGAGCAACGAACTGGGGACTGCCGCAGCACTCTCCTGGCGCCTGCAACGGCCGCAGGTCGACTTGTTCAACACCGTCGGCGAACTGAAATATGGCCTGGGTTACCCTGATGCGCAGGGTCGCCAGGTCACGCTCGAGACCATCGGGCAGTGGATGAGCGAAGCACGCAAACAGGGATCGGTCGGGGTGGTCATGCGCGTCAAGGGCACGGCGGAAATGGAGGAAATCGGGCTGCTGCCTCCCGATGGCAAACGCTACAACAAAGGTGACCGCGAGATCATTATCTTCCCGCAGACTCAACCATGAACCTGACCTACTGGAAAACCGACAGGGGCGCCCTGACCCTGCTATTGGGCGTCTCAGCCGTGCTCCTGTTGCTGGGACTCGGCACACGGGAGCTTTGGGGTGCGGAAACCCGCTGGGCGAACATCGCCTTGCAGATGCTGCAGTCGGGCAACTACTTCGACCCGTACCTCAAGGGCCTGCCCTATTACGACAAGCCCCTGCCCTCCTACTGGCTGATCACCGCCAGCGCCAAACTGCTGGGCGGGCTGGGCAATGTCTCGCTGCGCCTGTCCTCGGTGATTGCTGCCTGGCTGAGCGTGTGGCTGGTCTATCTGATCGGTGAGCGCCTGTGGCGCAAGGGCACTGGCCTGGTGGCGGGCTGGATGTTGGCGACAACCTTCTACTTCGTGCTCTGGGCTCGCGTGGCCACCGCCGATATCCTTACCGTGTTCGGCGTGCTGGCCGCTGTCTGGTGGTACTGGCGCGGCCCGGATGACACGCGCCTGGGACGCTACACGGTGTTTTTCCTGATCCTGGCGCTGACCTCGCTGCTCAAGGGTCTGATCGGTTTCATCCTGCCGGGACTGATCTTGCTACCGCACCTGCTGACCGAAGGTCGCTGGAAAAAAAATCTGAACCTGCGGCTGTTGATCGCCCTGCTGATCGCTCTCACGCTCTATGCGTTGCCTTTCGTGCTGTCGAACCTTTACGGTGCGCCGAACTACAACGAAAGCGGCCTGGCCCTAGTGTTCAGGGAAAACGTCGTGCGGTTCTTCGACCCGTTCGACCACATGGGTCCGATCTACACCTACCTGATCTATCTACCGGCCTACACCCTGCCGTGGGCGCCGTACTGGCTGCTCGGCCTCTGGTTGGCGCTGCGCCAATGGCGACGGATCGAGCCCAACACCCGCTGGCTGATCTGGAGCCTGGGCCTGCTGTTCGCGTTCTTCACCGCCAGCGGCAGCCGGCGCAGCTACTACGTACTGCCCCTGGTACCGTTCGCGCAACTGCTGGCGGCCTGGTGGGTAACCCGGCACATGGCCGAAAAACGCGCCGCCGGGAAACCCAGCGGCCCCGGCTGGACCAAGGGCTTCGCGGGGGCGGCGGCGCTTGTGCTGCTGATCATCGGCGTCGTCTACCCGTGGAGCAACAGCGGTGGCGGTGTCATGCGCTTTGCCGACGACGTGCAGGCCAAGGCCAGCCAGAGAGCGCCATGGGATGAATGGCAGATGGTGATGATAGAGGTCGACAACAAGCTGCCGATGTACCTGAACAACCAGGGCACGCCCTTCTACTATGTGCAGGAAAATCAGGACTACCCACGCAACGGCAACAGCGACGACCTGATCGACTGGCTGGAAAAGACCAGTGGCCGCCGCTGGGACCCGACGCGGACGCTGATCATCACCAGTTTCAAGGCCGGTGATGCACTGCCCCTGGACTACCTCGCAGCCGACCATGACACCGTGGTGACCCAACCCACCAACGGCGCCCGGCTGACACATAACCGCGAGGATGGCAGCGTGGCCTATATTCCACGGCGGGACGGGCCGCTGGAGCCCACGGAAAGCCGCCCTTAAAGGCTCGCCACTGCACGCCGAGCAACGCCAGTTGCTGAACCGAGGACGGCCCGCAGGCTACGGGCCGCTGCGCGTGCAAACTCAGTAGCCCAGCGACAACCCGGTATTGCGCCGTGGGTCATTGGCACCGTAGAAGCGGTTGTTCCCCACCGGCTTGCCACCGAGCGAAGGTGCCCCGACCAGGATCGCGGCCAGGTGATTCAGCGGCTGGGGCCCGGTGAACTTGTGGCCCCAGCTTTCGAGAATCTTCTGCGTATCCGGGCTGACCGCGTAGGTCTCGAGATTGGTTTCCTCCGGCAGCCATTGTTGGTGGAAACGCGGCGCATCCACCGCTTCCTGAATGTTCATCTTGTAGTCGATGACATTGAGGATGGTCAGCAGGGTCGCGGTGATGATCCGGCTGCCGCCTGGCGTACCGACCACCATGACGGTCTTGCCGTCCTTGGTGACGATGGTCGGGCTCATCGACGACAGCGGCGTCTTGCCGGGCGCGATGGCATTCGCCTCGCCTTGCACCAGACCGTACATGTTCGGCACGCCGACCTTGGAAGTGAAATCGTCCATCTCGTCGTTGAGGATGACTCCGGTCTTGCTGGCCATCACCCCGGCCCCGAACCAGTCGTTGAGGGTGTAAGTCACCGACACCGCGTTGCCCCACTGGTCGACGATCGAGTAATGGGTGGTGTTGTTGCCCTCATGAGGCGCGACGCCCGGCTTGAGATCCTTGGAAATCCCGGCCTTGTGGGGATCGATCGCAGCCCGCAGTTTCTCCGCGTAGGCCCTGTCCAGCAGATGCGCCACCGGGTTCTTGACGAAATCCGGGTCGCCCAGGTAACTGTTGCGGTCGACATAGGCGTGGCGCATGGCTTCGATCTGGTAATGCAGGCCCTGGGCCGAGTGATAGCCCAGTTGCTCCATCGGGTAGCCTTCGAGGATGTTCATGATCTCGCAGATCACCACGCCACCGGAGCTGGGCGGCGGCGCCGAAACGATGTGGTAGCCACGGTAATCGCATTCGATGGGCGCCAATTCACGGGTTTTGTACTGGTCGAGGTCGGCTTGGGTGATGATGCCTTTGCCGGCCTGGCTCGAATCGACGATAGCCTGGGCAACCCAGCCCTTGTAGAAACCGTCGGTGCCCTTGGTGGAAATTTCCCGCAGGGTTTTTGCCAGGTCCTTCTGCATCAGTTTCTGGCCGACCTGCATCGGCTCGCCCTGGCTCAGGAAAATCGCGCCGGAATCGTGGATATCCTTCTTGAACTCGGCGGTAGCGGTGTGCAACAGGTCGACGTCGCCCTGCTCGAGCGTGAAGCCTTCTTCAGCCAGCTTGATGGCCGGAGCGATCACTTCGGCGCGCTTTTTCGTGCCGTATTTTTGCAGTGCCAGCTCCATGCCCGACACCGTACCCGGCACGGCAACGGCCAGGTGCCCTTTCGAACTCAGGTCGGGGACGACGTTGCCGTCCTTGTCCAGGTACATGTTGGCCGTGGCTGCCAGCGGGGCCTTTTCACGGAAGTCGAGGAAGGTCTTGCGACCGTCGGCCAGTTGCACGGTCATGAAGCCACCGCCACCCAGGTTGCCGGCAGCAGGATAGACCACGGCCAGGGCATAACCGACTGCCACTGCGGCATCCACCGCATTGCCACCGGCCTTGAGCACATCGACCCCGACATGGGTAGCCAGATGCTGCGCAGTGACAACCATGCCGTTCTCTCCGGCGACCGGCGCCTGAGAAGCAGCATGAACAGGGGTAACAGCCAGAATCAGCGCCGTCGCCAGGAGCGAGCGCGAAAGGGGTTCGAATTTCATGGAGCGATTTCTCTTTTTCTTATGAGCTGGAAACGCAGACTCCTGTCTACGCAGGCCTTTACCAAAGTAGTCGCTGGGGAAGAATTCACCTAGTGGCAATGACCGAGTTTTTTGCAGGACCTGTGACATTTCCGTAACATTCGCCGCCTTTCATAGACCCCTCGCTTGCCCCCGCTGGCCCCTACCTCAGGTACACCATGAAACCCGCCCGCCTACGCGCCGATGTCCTGGCCGGACTGACCACCTCTTTCGCCCTGGTGCCCGAGTGCATCGCCTTTGCCCTGGTCGCTCACCTCAACCCGCTGATGGGCCTGTACGGCGCCTTCATCATCTGCACCCTGACCGCGCTGTTCGGAGGCCGGCCGGGCATGATCTCCGGTGCTGCCGGCTCGATGGCCGTGGTGATCGTCGCTCTGGTGGTGCAACACGGTGTGCAATATCTGCTGGCAACGGTACTGCTCGGCGGTCTGATCATGGTTGCGTTCGGCCTGTTGCGCCTGGGCAAGCTGGTGCGGATGGTGCCTCACTCGGTGATGCTCGGCTTCGTCAACGGCCTGGCGATCATTATCGCACTGGCCCAACTGGAGCAGTTCAAGGACGGCGAAGGCTGGATCAGTGGTGAACCCCTGGCCGTGATGCTCGCGCTGGTGGCACTGACCATGGCCATCGTCTACCTGTTGCCACGTCTGAGCCGCGCTGTACCGCCGGCACTGGTGGCCATCCTCGGGGTCGGCCTGCTGGTCTACCTGTGCGGTCTGCCCACCCGTACCCTGGGCGACATGGCGCACATTGCCGGCGGCCTGCCGCTACCCACGCTGCCGCAAGTGCCGTGGAGCCTGGAAACCCTGCATATCGTCGCGCCCTATGCGGTGCTGATGGCCCTGGTGGGCCTGCTGGAAACCCTGCTGACCCTCAACCTCACCGACGAAATCACCGAAACCCGCAGCTATCCGGACCGTGAGTGCACGGCGCTGGGCGTCGCCAACATGGTCTCGGGGCTGTTCGGCGGCATGGGTGGCTGCGCCATGATCGGCCAGACCGTGATCAATCTCAGTTCCGGTGGCCGTGGCCGGCTGTCCGGCGTGGTGGCCGGGGTGATGATCCTGCTGTTCGTGCTGTTCCTGTCGCCGCTGATCGAACGTATTCCGCTGGCCGCGCTGGTGGGGGTGATGTTCGTGGTGTCCCTGCAGACCTTCGCCTGGGCCTCGTTGCGGGTATTGAACAAGGTGCCGGTGAACGATGTGCTGGTGATTATTGCCGTCACCGTGATCACGGTATTGACCGACCTGGCGACAGCGGTGCTGTGCGGAATCCTGATCGCCGCGCTGAATTTCGCCTGGCAACATGCCCGTGAACTGTACGCCGACACCCACCAAGAGCCCGACGGCAGCAAGCTGTATCGCCTGCATGGCACGCTGTTCTTCGCCTCGACCACGCCATTCCAGAACCTGTTCGACCCGGCCAACGACCCACAGAAGGTGGTGCTGGACTGCCGCCACCTGAGCTTTGTCGACTACTCGGCAATTGCCGCGCTGAAAAGCCTGAGGGAACGTTATGCCAAGGCCGGCAAGCACCTGCGGGTCGAACACCTGTCCGAGCGCTGCAAGCAGTTGCTCAAGCGGGCTGGAGTGCAGCACGGCTAGAAGGCCAATAGCCCTGTCTATTCGGACAGGGCCGCCATACGAAGCGACTGACAACACGGGCAATAATGGCCTGGAAATATCGAGACATGGCTGACAAGCCGCCAAACACGCCTCCTGCACAATCTGCACGGACAGAAATACCCGATCCACCTGTCAGTTTCCATCGGTCGCCACTGATGAAAAGCGTGATGAAACAAGGAATGTCAGGATGAAAGCCCTTCTATTGATAATCGCTGGCCTGCCCCTGGTCGCCTGCGGCAGCGACACCCCACCCACCGCCAGTGCCGTGCTGGAAGCCTTGAAAGCCAATGGCGTGCCCTTCGGGGCCGTGAGCTACCCCAAACGCAAGCCCCTGAGCCTGCTGCCCAACACCTACAAGGAACGGGTGGAGGTGGCGTTCCCGAGCATCGCGCCCAAGGGCGGCCAGTTCTTCGTCTGCGAAACGCGCGAATACTGCGATCACCTGCAGGAGCATTTTCATGCCTTGAAGGCCTTGGCCGGCCCGCATGTCTATCGCTCGAAAAGCGGCCGGGTGCTGGCGCAGCTCTACAGCACCCTGGAGCAACCGGTCGCCAATCAGATCCGGGCCGCCATCGAGGATTTGTAGACGGCTTCAGCTCAAGGAGTCGCCGGAACGTTTGCGCCAGACCAGTGCCGGGATCACGCGGATATAGATCAGCTCCCCCACCAGTTCGACCAGGGTCTGGGTGATCACGGCAGCCGCCGCCAGACCGCAGATATCCTCGGGCAACGCCAGGGCCAACGGCAACACCACCAGGGAGTTGCGCGTCGAGGCACTGAAGATGACCGCCCGGGCGGGGCTCGCCGGCAGCCGGCACAGGCGTGCGGCCAAGGCACCCATCAGCGGTGCCAGCAGCATGAAGCCGAGATACACCGGCAACACGGGCGCAAGACGGTCGATGTCACGTACCACGGCGGCGATCTGCGAACCGACCACCGCCACCAGTACCACCGCCATGGCCGGGACCGGCATCCACGCCCAGATATCGCACCAGGCCGTGGCGAGGCGCGAGCGCCGGGTCAGGGCCGAGGTCATCACGGCCAACAGCAACGGCGCGACGATCAGCAATAGAAAAGCCTCGACAAACGGCCCGATCGAAATCACCAGCACCGACTGCTCGCCCAGCATGAAAGCCAGGTAGACCGGCAGCAGGATCAGTTGAAGCAACAGCAGGATCGGCGTTGCCGCCAGCATGCGCCGCGAATCGCCTCGGCCGATATGAGTGAATACCACCACGTAGTCGATACAGGGCGTCAGCAGGACCAGCAGCGCACCCAGCAAAATGGCCGGATGCCCCACCAGGCCACGGCTCAGGCCCCAGACCAGCAATGGGATCAGTACGAAGTTGGCGAGCAGCAACGCCGCCATGAAGCCCTTGTTGCCAAGGCCCCGGCGCAGGTCGAGAAAGGGAATCTGCAGGAACATCGCGTACATCAGCACCGCGATTGCCGGTGTGACCAGGGCAGCGAGGCCCTGCGCGATAGCTGGAGACACCAACCCGACCAGCATGGCGACGATCACCGCGACGAAATAGACCGGTATCTGGTGCTGTTCAAGCGTGTCCCGATTCAAGCTGCGCCCCTCTGCCGCAAAGGTTTTTCAGGCGATCAGATCAGGCGTTCGATCCGTTTGTGTCGCCAGACCAGCCGGTAATAGGCAATCTGCAACAACAGCATGCTGATGTACGTCACCGGGAAGGCCATCCACACCCCCTCCAGTCCCAGTCGGGCGTCGAGCAGATAAGCCACCGGCAACTCGATCCCGACAATACAGAAAATGATGATCAACACCGGCACCATCACCGTACCGCTGGCACGCATGATGCCGCCGATCAATGCCTGGAAGCCGAACACCAGCAGGCTCCAGAGCATGATATGCAACAGGTGCTCGGCGGTGGCCTGGGTCGCCGCGTCAGTAATGAACAGGCCCAGCAACCAATGGGACAGCCCGTATCCGAGAGCGACCAGTCCACCGGTCAGGCAGGTATTGATCAGCATGCCGGTGCGCAGGATCGGCCCGATACGCTCCAGGTGCCCTGCCCCGATGGCTTGTGCACCAAGAATCGAGGCGGTGATGGCAATCGACAGTGCCGGGAACTGCACGTAGTTGACGATCTGCGTCACCGCACCATAAGCCGCCGTGGCCTGGGATCCGTGGTGGTTGACCAACGCCAGGATCACCAGTTCGGACAAGGACAGCACGATCATCTGCAAGCCGGTCGGCAAACCGATACGCAAGATCTTGCCGAGGATGTCGCGATCCAGACGCATCGACGCCAGCATCGCCCGATCCGGCGCCATGACGCTGTTCTTGTGCCGCAGACGCAGCCCCAGGAACAACATCGCACAGGCCGTACTCACCAGACCGGCCAGGGCGGCGCTCTGGATGCCCATTTGCGGCAGCCCCAACCAGCCCCGGATCAGCGCAGGGGTGAGCAACAGGCCGATACAGGTGGACACCAGCAACGCCAGCAAAGGCGACAGCGTGTCGCTGATACCACGCAGCAGTTGGGTGAACAGGATGAAGATCAGCAACAGCGGCATGGTCAGCATCATCACTTGCGCATAACCGACGGCAGCATCCAGCACATCGGCGGGAGTCCCCAGCCCTTGCAGGGCCGGCCGGGCGAAAATACTCCCGAGCACCGCCGCGCCCAGGCCGATCAGCGCGCCCAGGGTCAGCGTTGCCCCTACCACGGCCTTGACGGCCTGCGGTTCACGCGCGCCCCAGGCCTGGCCGATCAGCACCGAAGCACCGGCCCCCAGGCCGATGATCAGGGCAATGAAGAAAAACACCACCGGAAACATCCCGGACACCGCCGCCAGGGCCTCGGTGCCCAGCATCTGGCCAATATAGATACTGTTCAGCGTGCCAGAGAACGACTGCAGGAAATTGGACAGCACCATGGGTGCGAGGAAAACCAGATAGACCTGCCAGAGGCGACGTTGCGGGTGTGGCTGCATTGTAGGACTCGGATCTCGGATGAGGTACATCGACGTAGGCGCCGACTCTATCCTATAGGAGACCTGGTGAGGAGTTGGCGTCACATGTTGAGCCGACGCTGACCTACTTGACGAGCTCCAGCCATTGCCGGTCGAGACGCAATTGCTCGGGATCCAGACCCTGCGCCTGCATGGCAATCCTGTGCTGCTCCACCTCATCCGCCATCTGGTCGAGGCTGCTGGTGTTGCCGTCCAACAGATGCATCTGGTTCAAGCCCAGGTGATAGAAGCGCAGCAGTTTCATCGCCGCTGGATCACGGGTTTGTACCGCCGCCTTCAACCGATGCATGACATTGGTGACCCGCATCAGGCTGCGCTTGAGCTGCCAGCCGTAGACGGCCGCAGCCATCCAGGGTTGCGACCAGAAGACCTGGCGCATCAACACCGCCATCAGCAGCACGGCGACCAACACCCCACCAGCATTGAAGCGAAAATTGTCGCCGCCGGGTGTACCGAACAACATCACGGCCAGCCCGGACAGCAACATGGCCAACAACACGAAGGTCGCCGCGATGATCAGCGTGCTGCGACGGGTCTGCTGCCGATAGGTCTCGGGATTGAACGGTTTGATTTCGAACATCGGTACAGGTGCCTGGAGTGAAAGGATCCGGCCATTATCATGCCTCGCGATCGATTGGGGGATATTCAAATCAATGAAAGGTATTCCAGGCTGCCGGAAAAACCTGTCGGCACCGATAGGGCCATGGCCCGCTGTCAGACAGCACAACACCGTTCAATTGCATGCAAAAAGCTAGGTAATTACCTACAAAATCTGAAGAACGACCTGACTATCAGCTCCTGCCAGTTTGAATCGACTATCGCCTCTGGATCGCTATTGTCTATTACAGGAGCCATGATGAATTTATCCCTGAGCTTATACGAGGCGCTGACTGCGGCCAGCGCCCCACCCGAAAAAGCCAAGGCAGCGGCAGATGCCTGGGAGGCCGATGTGCAGAACCTTGCGTCAAAATCCGATCTGCAACAGACCGAAGAACGTCTGCGGACCTCGCTCTCGGAGCAGGGCCAGGACCTACGCAACCTGATCAAGGATCAGTGTGGCGAACTACGCGCCACGATGAGCGAGAAGGTCAACGAACTACGCACCACGATGACTGAGCAGGTCAACGAACTGCGCACCACGATGACTGAGCAGATCAACGAACTGCGCACCACGATGACTGAGCAGATCAACGAACTGCGCACCACGATGAATGGGCAGATCAACGAACTGCGTACCACGATGAATGGGCAGATCAACGAACTGCGTACCACGATGAATGAGCAGATCAACGAACTGCGTCAGACCCTCAACGAGGAAAGTAAAGAGCTGCGGACACTGATCAAGGAGCAGAGCAACGAGCTACGGACATTGATCAAGGAGCAAGGCAACGAGTTTCGCAACGAGCTAAGGGAACAGAATCATGAATTGCGCACGCTGATCTTTGAACAAGGTGCCGAACTGCGCGCCGAGATCAGGGAGCAAGGCAGCGAGCTACGCCTATCGATACAGCAGCAGGGAGCTGACCTTCGATTATCGATGTCCGGGCTGCAATCACAGATCAACGTGATGCGCTGGCAGATCGGCCTGATCATCATCTGTGTAGCGGTACCGCTGTTCAAGCTGGCGTTCGACTTGCTCACGCGTTGAACCGGCGGTAGCAACGGCGAGCGCTGCTGGGGCCCGGCTCGCCAATGGAGTCATCATTTCCATTGATCATTCAAATCGCAAAACGGAATTTTTTATTTGTGCGCGCTCAAGACAGGATAAGCCACCCCTCAACCTGTCGGACGCTCGACCATGAACCTGAACCTGGCCATTGCCTGCGCGATCGTAGTTTCTTTCGCCGTGGCGCTGATCCATACATGAACACAGCTCATTCAAGCTGCTCGCTCAACCAACTGCGAAAAGCCAACATCGCCGGTGTTTCGCTGCGTGAGTGCAAACGCGTCAGCCAATAGCTGCCCGTCACGATACCGATATCAAAAGGCTGTCGGATATCACCGGCATCCAACTGACGGGAGAACATCATCGGCGGTGCCAGTGCCACCCCCACGCCCTGCCGCGCAGCCTCCATCATCGCCAACGACGAATCGAAGACGACACTGTGGGCTACCAGGCTGTTTGCCGGCAAACCGGCGCTCTGGAACCACTCGGGCCACTCATCTGTACGATAGGAACGCAGCAGTGTCTGCGTCAGCACGTCGGCCGGTGATTGCAGCTGCTGGGCAATCTGTGCGGTGCACAACACCGAAAGTGGCGCTTCCAGCAAGCGCATGGCCTCGACGCCATGCCAGGCTCCCAATCCAAAGCGAATCGCGAAATCGAGCCCTTCGGCGGCCACATCCACCCGGTTGTTATTGGTGGAAAGACGCAGGTCGATAAACGGATGACTATCGCGAAAATCCGCCAGTCTCGGCAACAGCCAGCCCACGGCGAAAGTCCCCACCGCCCCTACTGTCAGCACTTCCCGGTAGTGTCCGCCGTCGAACCGCCCCAGGGCCAGGGCAATCCGGTCAAACGACTCACACAACACCGGCAGCAGGCTTTCGCCCTCGGCGGTGAGCATCAACCCACGGGGCAGACGCTTGAAAAGCGCAACCTTCAACTGGTTTTCGAGACTCTTGACCTGATGGCTGACCGCTGCCTGGGTCACACACAACTCGACCGCTGCCCGGGTAAAACTCAGATGCCGCGCCGATGCTTCGAAAGCCCGCAGGGCATTAAGCGGCAAACTGGGCCGAACCATGTTTTGCTCCTAATTTTTCTAATGGCTAATCCGAGATTTCATCGTTTGTCGACGGTCGTTCCATCCCCTAGATTGAGTTCCGCACCGCAACCACCGTCCAGATAAGTCGATCATCAGGCCACACGTTTGAGGATGGGCAAGAGGCGCCACCATCAATCCGACAGGATGCGGAAAAAAAAATCAAAATTACGGAAAATTCCATGATTACGTCTAGAAAAATCCCAGTTAATGGCACATTGCTCATCACTGCCCTGTGCCTGCTCGGCAGCACAAACAGCGTTGCAGCCAGGACGACAGTCGACCCGCTCAAGGCCGTCGTCGATGCCGCGATTCAACCGGTCATGCAGGAACAGAACATTGCCGGCATGGCCGTGGCAGTGCTCGTCAACGGCAAGGCACATTACTTTAACTACGGCATCAGCTCCAAGACGGAGAAACAGCCGGTAACGGAAAACACCCTGTTCGAGATCGGTTCGGTCAGCAAGACTTTTACCGCCACCCTTGGCGCCTACGCCGTGGCCGAAGGCAAACTGTCGCTTTCGGAAAACGCCAGTCGTTACCTGCCCGAACTGCGCGGCAGTGCTTTCGACAAGATCAGCGTACTCGACCTTGGCACCTACACCGGCGGCGGCCTGCCGCTGCAGTTCCCCAGCGAAGCCGACCATCCGGACAAGATGATGAGTTACTTCCGACAGTGGAAACCGCTATATCCGGGCCAAGAGAAGCGACAGTATTCGAACCCGAGCATCGGCCTGTTCGGCTACCTGGCAGCCCGGAGTCTCGGCCAGCCCTTTAACGAACTGATGGAAAAGACATTGCTGCCCAAGTTGGGGCTCAAGGACAGCTACATCACCGTCCCCAAGGACCAACAGAGCCGCTACGCCCAGGGTTACACCAAGAACGACAGCCCTTCCCGGGTTGGCCCGGGGGCACTGGACTCGGAGGCCTACGGCATCAAGACCACGTCCAGCGACCTGCTGCATTACGCCCAGGTGAACATGCAGCCGCAACAGCTTGAGGCACCGCTGCAGCAGGCGATTGCCTTGACCCACAGCGGGTTCTATCAATTTGCCGATACCACACAGGGCCTCGGCTGGGAGTTGTACCCCTACCCGGCTCCGCTGGACAGACTGCTCGCGGGCAACTCGAACACAATGCTGGAGCCGCAACAGACCACCTGGTTCAAGACGCCCAAACCGCCCCGTGCCGACAGCTGGGTCAACAAGACCGGTTCCACCAATGGCTTTGGCGCCTATGTCGCCTACGTACCCTCCAAGGGCATCGGTATTGTGATGCTGGCCAACAAGAACTACCCCAATCCGGTGCGGGTCAAGGCCGCCTACCAGGTGCTGAGCGCGGTGGCGAAAATGCAGTAACACTCAACCGCTCATACACCCGCCAGATGAAATCTGCCCATGGGCAAAAGCCCTCGCGCTTGGCTATGATCGGAGGTCATGAACACCATGCCTCCGATTCGCCAGTCCTGTCCTCCCGGCGCCTGCATCTGCGAGCGGGATCAGTTGCTGGAGACACCCGGCAGCGATAGACGGATCCTGCGCCTGACTCGCCAGGAAGAAAAAATCCTGCTCGAACGACTCGAAGACTTCAAAACCCTGGCTGACCTGGAGCGCCTGCAACAACGGATGTACGAGCAGTTGGGGATTCGCCTGAGCATTGCCCCGGGGCCCAACGAAGTGAGGACCATGCGGGGTATCGGCATTCACATCGAAGAGCTCCCCGGTCTGTGCCGCAAGACTCGTCAGGCGATCCCGGCGGCGATTCGCCGTGGGCTGGAAAAACGTCCGGACATCGCCTACGAACTGCTCAACGCCCACGACTTGCTGGGCGGTTCTTGAGCACTGCGCTGCGTCGGTGGCCTATGCCGACACCGGAACGCTGGTGACCTTGCGCAACTGAACTATCGACGCCAACGCGACGAGTTCAAAGCCACGAACCTGGCCCTAAAGCCACCAGCGCAAGAGAAAAAAGAACGCCATGCTCAGCAACATGCTCAGCAGGGTATTGCGGGTATAGAGCACCAGAGCGACGGCCACCAGCGAGCTGATCAGATAGGGGTTGTCCAGGTGCAGGTTCAGTTGTCGCTCGGGCATGAACACGATCGGTCCGCAGATCGCCGTCAGCATGCCCGGTACCGCAAAACCGAGAAACTGCCGGGCATTGCTGCTCAGGCGCAACGGCAGCCGCGGTTCGAGAAATACATAGCGGTTGAGAAACACCAGCAGCCCCATCCCGAAAATCACCGCCCAGACCATCATTCGCGCCTCCGATACAGCTTGTTGCAGAAAAATCCTGCCGCCATTCCCGCCAGCCCCGACAACACCAGCGCCGTCCCCCACTGCCAGTAGCTGAACAGCACCGAACAGAACAGTGACACTGCCACACAGACCAGCGTCGGCACATCACGCACCACCGGGGTGATCAGGGCAATGAAGGTTGCGGCGATCGAAAAATCCAGCCCCAGATGTTCAAGACCGGGAATGCTGCTGCCCAGCACGATCCCCGCCAGAGTGAACAGGTTCCAGGCAATATAGAACGTCAGACCCACTCCCAGCGCGTACCAGCGATCAAACTGTTGTTTGTCATGCTGGCTGATCAGGGCGAACAACTCGTCGGTCAACAGGAACCCAAGACCGAAGCGCCAACGCCCCGGCAACGGCGCGATCACCGACCGCAGGCTCATGCCATAGAGCAGATGTTGTGAGGTCAGCAGCGCGGTGGTCAGCAGAATCGAGAAGATCCCCGCCCCGCCCTTGAGCATGCCGATAGCCACCAGTTGCGCGGCACCGGCAAACACGATGCTGGACAGACCTTGGCCTTGCAGCGGAGTCAGGTTGGCCTCGATGGCCATGGAGCCGGCCAGCAGCCCCCAGGGGGCGGTTGCCAGCGACAGCGGCATGATAGCCACAGCACCGCGCAGGAACGCGGCGCGGGGCAAGGAATGTTCTGACATAAAGCTCGGACTTCAGGAAATGGCAGCCGACTGTGGCAGGTCATTTGCGCTTTGTCTTGAACGATCTTGCAACATGAGCGGCGTCATCCTGCACCGCCCATGGAACAGATGCCCCTCAGCGAATCGGCGGCAGACGGACCTTGCCGTCCCGGCACTGGTTCTTCACACCCTTGCCGCACGACTCAAAGCCCAGGTCCTTGCCCATGCACACACGCACTTCCGACAATTGAGGACCGCTGCAGCCCACGGCAATCCCGTCCGCCGGCAGGCCCGGATTGCTCTGCTGGAACAACTGGGCGATTTCCTCGGCAGAGAACTCGCGCACGCTGGTCGATGGCTGCAGCGCCTCGGGGATCTGCACCTTGCCCAACGCCTGGTCGGTGGTATTCAGGTAGCTGTCGGCCCCCAGGCCACTGCAAGTGCCGTGCTTGTTCCACTCATGTTCGAGCAGTTTTGCGGTCGGGAACAGGGTGCGTCCCTGCTGACGTTGTGCGGACGAAAGTGGCGTCAACGGCGCACAGAACTGTGGCCAACCACCCTTGGCATACTGTGGCCAGAGGCCATGGAGCACAAAACCGTAGCCTTTGCCCTTGCATTGCTCGTTACCGGCATGCGTCAGGCAAAAGGTCGGCGACCAGGACAGGCTCAGCAAGTAATAGTCGAATTCACCGGCCTGGCCCTTCTGTTTGTTCTTTCCCGATGAAGACGACGGATCTGCCTGCGCGCCGCCCATCGACAACATCAATACGGCGAATACCCCTGCAATCCACTTCATAGTCACGCCCTGCTCCTTGTTGGGGTCGGATATCCAATCCCCGATAATCAATGACTGCATACACGAGCCGCATTAAATAAATTGTTAAGAAACCTTACAAAACAGTAACATTTGATACGATTATCCATCGCCCGAACTTCTATCATGCCAGGTACCGTAATACCGACACGGCCTGCTGATCCGGGCAAGCCGTCGCCTCGGTCACGGTTTTTCCCGGGTTCCAACGCGCCATTCCGGCGCCCGCCACACCTGACGCAGTCGCTCTAAGGGAGCAGGTTCATGAGTATCCGCAACATCCGCAAGAAAATCGTCTCGCTTCTCTGGACGCTGGGCGTGCTCCTGATCATCTACTGCTTCCCAAAAACCGTCTTCGGCTTTCTCGCGCTGGTGGTGATCTGCGGCATCTACGATTTCCTGCGCAATGGTATCTACACCGCCGAACTGGCGAAGAAATACTTCATCGGCAGCGGTCGCAACACCTGGGTGTTATCGCCGTTCAACACCCTGTTCGACCTGCTGAGCCGTCGCAACCGTGGCGTTTACCGGATGCAGGACTTGCCCGAAGACTGCCAGCGTGAACTGCAGCAGGTCATCGACCGGGCCATGTCCCACAAAGACGAGATCATCGAGTTCCTCGACGGCCGCATGGCCCAGAACAAGCGCGGGATGCTGTTCTTCCAGTGGTACGGACGCAAGATCGACACCGAGCTGGATATCGCTGAACTGCAACAGAAGTATCCCTACGTGAAGACCATCGGCGTCTCGGTGTTCAACGCCAACCAGTCGACCTCGTTTCACTTCGGCCCGTTGCGCATGATGTTCCGCGTGCTCTACAACATGGCACCGGCGCCCCATCATGACGGCGTCTACATCCAGTGCCGCAAGGACAAACACTTCTGGCACGACGATCCGCTGTTCATCTTCGATGACACCCTGCTACACGCCTCGTTCAACAAGAACGACAGCAAGCGCTACTGCCTGTTCATCGACATCGTGCGGCCGTCGCGCATGCCATTCATTCTGCGTGGGGTGATCGCCGGTTTCGCCGGGGCGGTGTTCGCCCTGCGCCGGGTGTTCTACAAGAACTGGAAGCTGATTCAGTAGGACTTGGCAGGAGCCGGTTTACCGGCTCCTGCCAGAGATGGGATCAAGCCGAAAGCGAGTAGATCAGCGCCGAAATCGACACCAGCCCCACCAACGTCACAAACAGGTTGGACAGTTTGCCCGAGTACTGGCGCATCGATGGGACACGACGGATCGCATACATCGGCATCAGGAACAGCAACGCGGCGATGATCGGCCCGCCCAGGGTTTCGATCATGCCCAGGATGCTCGGGTTCAGCGTTGCCACCAGCCAGCAGACCACCAGCATGAAAGCCGCCGTCATACGGTCCAGCGCCTTGGCACCCGGCTTGCGACCGCTCTTGGCGATCAGTCCCTTGAGACCTTCACTGGCACCGATGTAGTGGCCCAGAAACGACTTGGAGATCGCCACGAAGGCAATCAGCGGCGCGGCGAAGGCGATGGTCGGGTTGCTGAAATGGTTGGCCAGGTACGACAGGATCGACAGGTTCTGCGCCTTGGCTTCAGCCAACTGCGCAGGTGACAGGGTCAGCACGCAACTGAACACGAAGAACAGCACCATCACCACCATCAACGCGTGAGCGCGGGACAGGATCTGGCTGCTGCGTTCCTCTGCATGGGCACCATGCCGACGCTTCTGGTCAACCGCGAAGGCCGAAATGATCGGCGAATGGTTGAACGAAAACACCATCACCGGAATCGCCAGCCACAACGTATGCAGCAGGGCCGAAGGCTCGGGCAGGCTGCTCGCCGTGGCGAGGATGCCACCGTTCCAATGCGGAATCAGGTACACCGCCAAAAACAGCAAGGCGACGATGAACGGGTAGACCAGCATGCTCATCGCCTTGACGATCAGTTGCTCGCCACACCGCACTACCGCCAACAGGCCGAGGATCAGCACCAGCGACAGAATCGCCCGCGGCGGCGGCACGATGTGCAACTGGTGTTCGAGGAAGCTGCCCACGGTGTTGGTCAGGGCGACGCTATAGATCAGCAGAATCGGAAAGATCGCGAAGAAATACAGCAGAGTGATCAGCGCGCCGGCAGTGAGGCCGAAGTGCTCTTCGACCACTTCGGTGATGTCCGAGCCATCACGCCCGGAAAGCACGAAGCGGGTCAGGCCACGGTGGGCATAGAACGTCATGGGGAATGCCAGCAGCGCCAGGATCAGCAGCGGCCAGAAACCGCCCAAACCTGCGTTGATCGGCAGGAACAGGGTTCCGGCACCAATCGCCGTGCCGAACAGGCCCAGCATCCAGGTAGTGTCGTGGCGGCTCCAACTGCTCAGTACAGCGGGAGCCGATTCATAGCGTTCATCGACGCTGTTGGCCTGGTCATTCATCCGGTCGAATCTCCGTTAGCCGGTCATTACCACGCGACCGGGACGGAAAAACAGCTTATTGGCAGCGCCCCGGCCATAAGAGGGGCGCGATTGTCCGGGATTATGCTTGAGAAGCAAAGGGTTAGCTGAGCAACGGTTGGCTGTATCGGCATTTTTGCAAGCATCTGCAGCGCGCCCCGTCACCGTTTTCCGGGCCAGTTCAGCCATTTTTCGGCAGATTCAACCCGGCAATGACCGAGGAGCGACAGTGCGCCGACCGGTTATACTGCCGCGCCCGTTCAAGCCAATGCTTGAGCCATGACTCAAGCCGCTCACGAGCAGGAAGCCTACTTTCACCGACAAGGACATCCCCGTTGAAAACCCCTCTCTGCGTTTTGCTTCTGCTCTGCCTGGTCCGCACCGCAGTCGCGGCCGATACCACGATCGGCTTCCAGGAGTCCGAGTTGCGAGACACCCACCCCGACCGACCGTTGCAGATGGTGGTCTGGTATCCTGGCGCAACCACCGAACAGCCAGTATTGATCGCCGACAACTCGGTGTTTGTCGGCGCCCCGGCGATCAAAAACGCGGCACCGGCTGGCGGCACGCATCCACTGGTGGTGATTTCCCACGGTTTCGGCGGCAACTGGGGCAACCAGACCTGGCTGGCCAGCGCCCTGGCCCATCAGGGCTACATCGTCGCGGCGGTCAACCATCCGGGTAGCACCAGCAAGGACCGCAGCCCTCAAGCCGCCGCACAATTATGGCAACGGCCGGTCGACCTCAGCCGTGCCATCGATGCGGTCCTGGCCGAGCCGCAACGGTTTGGCGCGGTGGACAAGCAGCGCATTGCCGTGGTCGGCCATTCGCTCGGTGGCTGGACCGCCATGGAAATCGCCGGGGCGCGCTTCGATCCGGATCGCTTCGACCAGGACTGCAAGACCCACTCTGAATTGTCCAGTTGCTCGGTGTACCAACAGATGGCGCCCACCAGCACCCCGGCCTTGAAAACTCGGCTGGCCGGCGATCTGCGCGACAAGCGCGTCACGGCGATCGTGGTGCTGGATCTGGGCCTGTCACGCGGTCTGACCGACGCCAGCCTGGCGGCCATGAAAGTGCCGACACTGATCATTGCCGCTGGCGTGCCGTCTACCGAGCTGCCCGCCGAGCTGGAGTCGGACGACCTTGCCCGCCGCCTGCCCAAAGCCCTGGTACAACACGTGAAAATCGGCGAAGCCAGTCATTTCACCTTCATGGCCACCTGCAAGCCGGGCGCCGAAGCCCTGATCGACGAAGCGTCGCCGGGCGAAAGCTTCATCTGCCGCGATGGTGAAGGTGCCCGTCCGCGGGAAACCCTTCACCAACAGATCAGCTCATTGATCGTCGGGTTCCTGGCACAACCGCCCCGCTAGGTGCCCCCCCGGGATCAATACCCGGGGCTCAACCTGCACGTAGAAGATTCGGCAAAATCCGATAAGATATTGATACACTGTAACAATATCTTATCTTCCTCCCGGCAGTCTCCGTCCATGACCCCTGTGCAATCGCGTGCCTGTTTCACCGCCCTGCTCCTGCTGCTGTGTGGCTCATCGGCCGTGGCCGACGACCTGATGATCACCTGGCCTGGCGACTGGGAAGTGCAGACCCTGCCACCCGCGCAGAATGCCGCCGGCGAGGTCATCAGTGGCCTGCGCCAGCGCGCCGTGAAGAACGATGCCAACGGTGATCCGCTGATGGTCATGGAACTGACCCAGTCGGCGCTGACTCCCGGACATGAGGTCAACCTGCCCGGCGTACTGCTGGAAATGCGCAAGGCGGTGCAGAAAAACTTCGTCGAACGCGGTTTCATGAGCGTATGCAACCACATACACGACAGCACCCTGGGTGGCATGCCGGCAGTGGAAACCACCTGCACCATTACCCAGAACGGCGGCCACGTGATGACTCAGACCCTGGTCGCCGCAGCTCGCGAAGGCAAGGCCTATTCGCTGCTGTACGCCGGCTCTGCAGACGGTTACAAGGCGCAGGAAGCGGCAGTCAACGGCATCCGTGCCAGCCTGCACCTGGAACCCTGATATCTATCAGTGGAGTGCTCGCGGCTCAGCGCGAGCCTGTTCCCAAACCGTTGCGCAACAGGGTCCAGACGCTCTCAAGGCAGCAGAATCACCTTCTCGCTGCTGCCCTGATTAACCTCGGCATACCGCGCCGGCCCCTCTGCCAATGGCGACTCGCGCAAACCCGACGGCAGTTCCAGCAGCCCTTCATCGAAGAAGCGACCGAATTGCTCGAGCATCCGTGCACACGCCTCGGTGCCGTAGAGCAACGAATTGATACCCACCACCGAACCACCCTTGCGGTACAAGGCCAATGCCGGCAACTGCACATGCCCATCGACCGGAGCGGCAATGATCGCGATGCGGCCGAACGGCGCCAATGCCGCGACCGCCGCCGGCAGCCAGAAACCGGTGGTGTCGAAAATCACCTCGGCCCCGCCGGGAAACACGCCATTGACCGACGCCGCCAGGTCCTCCGGCTTATCCAGCACGATCGCCTCGAAGCCCCTGGCTTGCAGCGCCCTGGCCTGCTCCGGCCGACGCACCGCCGCCAACACCTGTGCTCCGCGAATCTTCGCCAGGGCAATCGTCGCGCTGCCGACAGCACCATTGGCGCCAATCACCAACAGGCGCGTTTCAGCCTTCACCAGGCTGCGCTCCAGGGCATCCCAGGCCGTGGTGTAGGGAACTCCGAGACTGGCCGCCTGGGCGAAACTCAAATGCGTCGGTTTGAGCGCCACGCCCTTGGCCGACAGGGTCAGGTACTGTGCGTGGGAACCATCGCCGGTGAAGCCCAGTTCCTTGCCGGTACCCCAGACTTCCTGGCCGAGCAGCGCCTGCGGCCCCTCGACCACCACTCCGGCGAAATCGCGACCGGGCACCCTGGGCAAGGTGGTGTAGGAGAAACGGCCCAGCACGTTCTTCACATCGCTGGGATTCAGGCCAGCCGCCTTGATCTGCACCAGCACCTCGCCAGCAGCGGGTACGGGCATCGGCAACTCGGCCAGTTGCAGTGCCGAGAGGTCACCGGTCTTCAAAAATTGCAGGGCTTTCATAGAGTGCGCATCCAGACAGGGAACGGAAAGAGTTTCAGGACAACCAGCCAGCCACCAGTTGCTTGCCCAGCGGCCAGGCCTTTTCGCCCAACTGCATGCCCAGCAAGCCAACCAGGGCCACTGCGGGAGGTGCCGGGGAACGGAAATCGAGCCCGCCGTAAAGCAGCCCGACTGCAACGCCGATGACGAGAGAAATCAGATAGCTCATGATGAAATCCAGGCTCCAGGAAGGAATGCCTGCAGTCTATGACCGGCCAACAGGGGGAATCGGCCAAAGACTTCTGGATATCGGTCAAACGCGGAAGAAGCGGCTCAATCGATCGGATAATGCGAAGGCGAGATGCCCAGGGCGCGGCGAAACATGTCGCTGAAACTGCTGGGTGAATACCCCAGTGAACGGGCGATGCGACTGACCGGCACGCCCTGGATCAACTCCGCCACGGCCGTCGCCAACTGCACCTGACGGCGCCATTCGGCGAAGCCCATGCCCAGTTCCGCCTGGAACAGCCGCGCCAGGGTACGCACACTGGCACCGGCGGTCTCGGCATGCTGATCGAAGGAAATCGCCAGCGACGGCGCACTCATCACCGCCTGGCACACCGTCAACAGACGACGGTCACTGCCGGAAGGCAAAGCGACTTTCAGCATCGAACGCCGTGCCCGCCGCAGCTCCAGCAGCGCCAGGTTGGCCAGCGCCTCGTAATAGTCGCCCCGATCCTCGTCGGCCTGCTCCACCAGGCCAATGATCAACTCACGCAGCAGACCACCGACCTCGATCACCTGTACCGTGCTTTCAAGGGTGTTGGCCAGAGACGGACGCAGGTAGATATTGCGCATCTGCAAATCCGAAACCACCCGAATGCCATGGCAAACCCCAGGGGGCAGCCAGACTGCCCGCTGTGGCGGTACTGCCAGGGCCTCATCGGGCGTTTCGACCCACATCACTCCGGACATCGCATACAACAACTGCCCCCAGACATGCTCGTGGGGCTCGATGTACAAGCCCCTCGGGTAGGTCCGGGCCAGTGGTTGCACGGGCCGGTTGGTGTCGCTGAGGTCGGGCGGTGCGGCCAGTGCCATGATCAGCCTGCGACGGGCGTACGCATTGTGACGAACTCTTCGGCCGCCGTCGGGTGCACGCCGATGGTTTCGTCGAAGTGCTGCTTGGTCGCACCGGCTTTCAGCGCAATCGCCAGGCCCTGGACGATCTCGCCGGCGTCCGGTCCGACCATGTGGCAGCCCAGAACCTTGTCGGTACGGGCGTCCACCACCAGCTTCATCAGGGTCTTTTCCTGACACTCGGTGAGGGTCAGCTTCATCGGCCGGAAGCGGCTTTCGAAGATTGTCACGTCATGGCCCTGCTCTCGCGCCTGCTCTTCGGTCAGGCCGACGGTGCCGATATTCGGCTGGCTGAAGACTGCGGTCGGGATCAGGTTGTAGTCGACCGGACGATACTGCTCGGGCTTGAACAGCCGCCGGGCCACGGCCATGCCTTCGGCCAGGGCCACCGGCGTCAATTGCACGCGACCGATCACATCGCCCAGGGCAAGGATCGACGGTTCTGCAGTCTGGTACTGCTCGTCGACCTCGATGAAGCCGTTCTTGTCCAGCTTCACTCCGGTGTTCTCCAGCCCCAGGTTGTCCAGCATCGGACGCCGCCCGGTGGCGTAGAAAATACAATCGGCGATCAACTCGCGGCCATCCTTGAGCGTGGCCTTGAGGCTGCCGTCGGCCTGCTTGTCGATACGCTCGATATCGCTGTTGAACTGCAGCTTCAAGCCTTGCTTGGTCAGTTCTTCGGCCAAGTGTTTACGCACGGCGCCGTCGAAACCGCGCAGGAACAGATCGCCGCGATACAGCAATTGGGTATCGGCGCCCAGACCGTTGAAGATACCGGCGAACTCGACGGCAATATAGCCGCCGCCGACCACCAGAATACGCTTGGGCAGTTCCTTGAGGAAAAACGCCTCATTGGAACTGATGGCGTGCTCATGCCCTGCAATCTCCGGGATCTGTGGCCAGCCGCCGGTGGCAATCAGAATATGCTTGGCGCTGTAGCGCTGGCCGTTGACCTCGACCTGATGCGGATCGACCAGCTTGCCGTGGCCTTCGAGCAGGGTGACACCGCTGTTGACCAGCAAGTTGCGATAGATGCCGTTGAGGCGGTTGATTTCCTTGTCCTTGTTGGCGATCAGCGTCGCCCAGTCAAAGTTCGCCTCGCCCAACGACCAGCCAAAGCCCTTGGCCTGTTCAAATTCCTCGGCGAAGTGCGAGCCGTAGACCAGCAACTTCTTGGGCACACAGCCGACGTTGACGCAGGTCCCGCCCAGGTAACGGCTTTCAACCACCGCCACCTTCGCCCCGAAACCGGCAGCAAACCGCGCCGCACGCACACCGCCGGAACCGGCGCCAATCACAAACAGATCAAAATCGTAGGCCATTTCTATCTCCTCGGCAGGCATACAGCATAACCGCTGTAGCCTCTCTGGTCAGTTAGCCATTACATATGGGCGCACAACAAAAAAGCCACCCGAAGGTGGCTTTCTTTACGACAAGACGACGAAGTCGGCAGCTATCAGTAAGCCTTACCAGTCTTGTAGAAATTCTCGAAGCAGAAGTTGGTCGCGTCGATGTAGCCTTCAGCGCCACCGCAGTCGAAACGCTTGCCTTTGAACTTGTAGGCAATCACGCAGCCGTCCTGAGCCTGTTTCATCAGGGCGTCAGTGATCTGGATCTCGCCGCCCTTGCCTGGCTCGGTCTGCTCGATCAGGTTGAAGATGTCCGGGGTCATGATGTAACGACCGATGATGGCCAGGTTCGATGGTGCATCTTCCGGCTTTGGCTTCTCGACCATGTTGCGTACGCGGTACAGGTCATCACCGATCAGGTCGCCAGCGATCACACCGTACTTGCTGGTTTCCTGTGGGTCGACTTCCATGATCGCAACGATGGTGCAGCGGTACTGCTTGTACAGCTTGACCATCTGCTTGAGTACGCCGTCGCCATCCAGGTTGACGCACAGGTCATCCGCCAGCACCACGGCGAACGGTTCGTCACCGATCAGTGGACGGCCGGTCAGAATGGCGTGGCCCAGGCCTTTCATTTCGGTCTGGCGAGTGTAGGAGAACGAGCACTCGTCCAGCAGGCGGCGGATACCGACCAGGTACTTTTCCTTGTCGGTGCCCTTGATCTGGTTTTCCAACTCGTAGCTGATGTCGAAGTGGTCTTCCAGTGCGCGCTTGCCGCGGCCGGTAACGATCGAGATCTCGTTCAAGCCAGCGTCCAGCGCTTCTTCAACGCCGTACTGGATCAGTGGCTTGTTCACCACCGGCAGCATTTCTTTGGGCATGGCTTTAGTCGCTGGCAGGAAGCGAGTACCGTAACCGGCTGCTGGGAACAAGCATTTCTTGATCATATGAGTCCTTAAAAAGGGCGGTGTGTACGAGTTTCGGCGCAGTCTAATCAGGCGGCAGTCACCTTACAATGCCCCGCTGATAGCATACTGACGTCAACATAGAGAAAAATCGCGGCAGATAGTTCCAAAACATTGGAAAATTGTCCGACGCCCGGCAGGGGCAGACCCCGACGCTCCCTGTCCAGCACACTGCCGACGAATTGATTCTAGCGGCAGATAGCGGTTCGTGCCGGGTTCTGCGCTATCATCCTGACATTCCCCTGATGAGTGAGATGGATCGATGTCGGCAGCAAAGAAAGTGAACGGTTACCTGATTACCCAAGCGGCAGATGGCCAATGGTGGGTTGCCGGTGACGACGGCGAGCAGATTGCCGGACCGTTCGCGACCGAGGCCCTGGCCAGTGAAGTCGCCTCGGTGTTCGAAGACACCCCTGCCCCGTCTGCCAAACGTCGCGAAAAATAAAGGCTGAATGACATGAAGCGTTTTCTGGCACTGCTCGCGGTACTGGCCCTGGCGGGATGCGCAACGGCCTCCAAAACCTACCTGAACAATGGTCAGCAAGGTCTGGAAATCGACTGCTCCGGCGAGGCGATGTCCTGGGCCAAATGCTACGAAAAGGCCAATGACTCCTGCGCGGGCACTGGCTACACCATCGTCGGCACCGACGGCACTCCGCAACCCAAGGAGAGCGACAAGACCCTCGGTGTGGATGTCGGCAACTTCAAGAGCCGCAGCGTCATCGTCATCTGCAAGTGACCCGGGCGTTCAGGCCAGCTCAGGGCTGGCCTGAAATACAACGGGTTGCAGCATCCAGGACCGCACTGGAGCGCAACGGATTGTTCGACATACTCTCGTAGAGCCGGATGCTGCTGCCGTTGGAGCGCTCTTCGATGTCGAGCAGCGCCGCCGGCGAAGTCGACAGGCGATCGCGTACCACCATCTTGATTCCGTTCTTGTGCGGGGTCATCAACGAGGGGCCACGACTCTTGTTCAGTATGGTGTCCACACAATGAGCGTATTCATTGGGCTTCTTGCCCGATATCACATTCAGCGTCGGCGGCGTCTGCTGAATATCCGAAACACTTGCACACCCCCCCAACGCCAGCACCACAGCGATCCAAGTGCCCCACTTCATGAAAAACCCTCCAATAAAGACGCTCCGACAGCATCAACGCGAATTTTCTCCCTGGCGGCGTAGAATTTAACCCAACTTCTATGGCGACAAAGCAGTGTAATCCGTCAGACTTGTTACCCTACCCGCAGAATTAACCCATCGTAGCCGCAAAATCGTGCTGCGCTACGTGCTATCTTTTTGATTTTGTAGAAAAAGCCTTCTGGAGGCGGTCATGAAATTCATCCACCAGCGCGAGCACCTCAACGAAGACGACATTGTCGTGATCGAGTGCTCCCAGAACTGCAATATCCGCCTGATGAGCGACGCCAACTTCCGCAGCTTCAAGAACGGCGGTCGTCACACCTACCACGGCGGCGCCTTCGACACCTTTCCCGCGAGGATCACCGTGCCCAGCACCGGCTTCTGGAACATCACGCTGGACACCGTGGTCACCAAACGGGCGATCAGTGTCACCCGCAAGCCGACCATGAAGCATTCGATCCGCATCATCCGCCGTTCCAGCTCGAAACTGCGCTGAGTCCAGGCACTGCCCCTCCTTCTTACATGAGTGGAATGACCGTGACTACCCGATACGTCATCAAATACACCCTCAACGGCGAACGCCGTTTCGAATTCGCCCAGTTGGAAAACGGCACTGAAGCTGAGGCCCGCACCGTGCTGGAAGCGATGCATGGCGCAGACGATGTGATCAGCGATGTGAAAGTCAGCAAGGCGCTGTAAGACATACGCATGAGCCTCGATCTGTTTGCCGATGAAGACCTGCGGCAACCCGAACGCCACGAGCGGATCGGCGAACAATCCTGGGTACTGCGTGGCTTCGCCCTGCCCCGGGTCGAGCACCTGCTCCCCGCCCTGCGTGAGGTCATCCGCCAGGCGCCGTTTCGCCAGATGGTCACTCCGGGCGGTTTCACCATGTCCGCCAGCCTGAGCAGTTGTGGCGCCTGGGGCTGGACCAGCGACCGCCACGGCTATCGCTACAGCGCTCTCGATCCACAAAGCGGCCTGCCCTGGCCGGCCATGCCCGAGGTGATCCGGCAACTGGCGGTGGACGCGGCCGAGGCTGCAGGGTTCGAAAACTTCGCGCCCGATGCCTGCCTGATCAATCGTTATGTGCCGGGGGCCAAGATGTCCTTGCATCAGGATCGTAACGAACGCGACCTCAACGCCCCGGTGGTATCGGTTTCGCTGGGCCTGCCGGCGATGTTCCTGTTTGGCGGCCATGACCGCGCCGACAAGAGCCAACGTATTCCATTGCTGCATGGCGACGTGGTGGTGTGGGGTGGCGTCGATCGCCTGCGCTTTCACGGCATCCTGCCGATCCGGGACGGCCACCACCCCGTTTTGGGCGCGCAACGCATCAACTTCACCCTGCGCACTGCCGGCCAGCCTTGATCGGCGGGTTCTGATTCGCCGTCATCGGGCAAGGGTCTTTTACCAAACCGTCACTGGCCTTGCCGCTGGCATTACTGATACAAGCTTGTGTTGTTCTCGTCTTAATCCCTTTATCTGCCCCGGAGAGAAGTCGTCATGAGCAACTGGCCCGATACCCGCCTGCTTGACCTGTTCGGCATCCAGCAACCGATCATCCAGGGCCCCATGGCCGGTGCAACGACGCTCGCCATGATGGTCGGCGTCGCCAAGGCTGGAGGCCTGGGCTCGTTGCCTGCCGCCATGCTGACCCCGGAACAGATCCGCCAGCAGACCGAAGCGTTTCGCCGCGCGGTCCAGGCGCCCTTGAACATCAACTTCTTCTGCCACCAACCGCCCACGCCGGACCCGGAACGGGAGAAGCGCTGGAAGGAGCGCCTGGCGCCCTACTACCGTGAACAAGGTCTGGACTTCAATGCGCCGACCCCCGTCTCCAGCCGCGCACCGTTCGATGAAACCAGTTGCCAGTTGGTGGAAGAGCTGCGCCCGGAGATCGTCAGCTTTCACTTCGGCCTGCCGCCCAAGCCCCTGCTCGATCGGGTCAAGGCCACCGGCGCGCTCATCATTGGCTGCGCCACCACCGTGGATGAAGCACGCTGGCTGCAGGAACGCGGCTGCAACGCGATCATCGCCATGGGCAACGAAGCCGGCGGCCATCGCGGGATTTTCCTCAGCAACGATCTCAACACCCAGGTCGGCACCATCGCGCTGGTGCCGCAGATCGTCGACGCGGTGAAGGTGCCGGTGATTGCCGCTGGCGGAATCGGCGATGCCCGGGGGATTGCCGCGGCCTTCATGCTGGGTGCCAGTGCGGTGCAGTTGGGTACCAGCTACCTGTTCACCCCGGAAGCGAAGATCTCGGCGTCTCACCAGCAGGCACTGCGCACAGCCAAGGAAAGCGAGACGGCCCTGACCAACCTGTTCACCGGCCGGCCGGCGCGCGGGATCATGAACCGAGCCATGCGTGAGCTGGGGCCGATCAGTGACATGGCGCCAGCGTTTCCATTGGCTGGCGGCGCGCTGATGCCCCTGCGGGCCAAGGGCGAAGCGGACTTCAGCAACCTGTGGTCGGGCCAGGCGCTGCGACTGGCGGTGGAACTGCCTGCAGAGGAGTTGACCCGGCAACTGGCGCAACAGGCATTGATCAGACTGACGGGCCATTGACCTCATGGAATGGCCGCCTTCGGCGGATCGCCAGCAAGCCGGCTCCCACAGGTATTTCTGTGTACGCAGAATGTGTGCCCAGCGCAGTATGAATGTGGGAGCCGGCTTGCTGGCGATCCGCCCTGGGCGGCCATCCAATCTTGTACCAACCCCTCCGCTCGCCATGGCCACAAAATCGCTATATATTTCACTATATAGCGATTCATCTCATTCGGCGTCGCACACAACTTATAACAAGCGACGCCAGCGCCAAGACCTTTGAACGGAGCTGCTTTATGATCCCTCGTGCCTCACGCCTTGCCCCGACCTGCCTGGCCGCCCTGCTCGGGATGTTCGCCGTCGCCTCGGCCCAGGCCGACGAAGTGCAGGTGGCGGTCGCCGCCAACTTCACCGCGCCGATCCAGGCCATTGCCAGCGATTTCGAGAAAGACACCGGGCACAAGCTGGTCGCCGCCTATGGCGCCACCGGCCAGTTCTACACCCAGATCAAGAACGGCGCACCATTCGAAGTGTTCCTCGCCGCCGACGACACCACCCCGGCCAAGCTGGAGAAGGAAGGCGAGATCGTCGCCGGCTCACGCTTCACCTACGCCATCGGTACCCTGGCGCTGTGGTCGGCCAAGGACGGTTACGTCGATGCCAAGGGCCAGGTGCTCAAGGACAACCACTACCAGCACCTGTCCATCGCCGACCCGAAAGCTGCGCCCTATGGCCTGGCCGCCACCCAGGTACTGGCCAAGCTGGGCCTGACCGACAAGGTCAAGGACAAGCTGGTCACCGGCCAGAACATTACCCAGGCTTACCAGTTCATCTCCACCGGCAATGCCGAACTGGGCTTCGTCGCCCTGTCGCAGATCTACAAGGACGGCAAAGTCACCAGCGGTTCGGCCTGGATCGTCCCGGCCGATATGCATGAAGCGATCAAGCAGGACGCGGTGATCCTCAACAAGGGCAAGGACAACGCCGCCGCCAAGGCACTGGTGGAATACCTCAAAGGCCCGAAAGCCGCAGCCATCATCAAATCCTACGGCTACACACTGTAAATGCCACTCGACAGCAGCGACCTCGCGGCGATCTGGCTGACGCTGAAACTGGCGTCACTGACCACGACAATCCTGTTGCTGATCGGGACGCCAATCGCCCTGTGGCTGGCCCACACCCGATCCTGGCTGCGCGGCCCGATCGGCGCGGTGGTGGCCCTGCCGCTGGTACTGCCGCCGACGGTGATCGGCTTCTACCTGCTGCTGGCCTTCGGGCCCCACGGGTTCATCGGGCAGTTCACCCAGGCCATTGGCCTGGGCACCCTGACCTTCAGTTTCACCGGGCTGGTCATCGGCTCGGTGATCTACTCGATGCCGTTCGTGGTGCAACCCCTGCAAAACGCCTTCAGTGCCATTGGCACCCGTCCCTTGGAAGTGGCGGCAACCCTGCGCGCCAATCCCTGGGACACCTTCTTCAGCGTGGTCCTGCCCCTGGCACGACCCGGCTTCGTCACCGCCGCGATCCTCGGCTTCGCCCACACCGTCGGCGAGTTCGGCGTAGTGTTGATGATCGGTGGCAATATCCCGGAGAAAACCCGCGTGGTTTCGGTACAGATCTACGACCACGTCGAGGCCATGGAATACCTCCAGGCCCACTGGCTGGCCGGAGCCATGCTGGTGTTCTCCTTCATCGTGTTGCTGGCGCTGTACTCAAACCGCAAGACCCGGATGGGCTGGAGCTGAGCCATGACCTCGTCGATACAGGTGCGCCTGCAACGGAGCTACCCGGCATTCAGCCTGGATCTCGACCTGCACCTGCCCGGACGCGGCGTCACCGCGCTGTTCGGCCACTCGGGCTCGGGCAAGACCACCTGCCTGCGCTGCATCGCCGGCCTGGAAAAGGCCCCGCAGGCGTTTATCCAGATCAACGACGAAATCTGGCAGGACAGCGACCGTCAGCAGTTTGTCCCACCGCACAAGCGTGCCCTCGGCTACGTGTTCCAGGAAGCCAGCCTGTTCCCGCACCTCTCGGTGCAGGCTAACCTGACGTTCGGCCTGCGGCGTATTCCCCGCGCCGAGCGACGGGTAGACCTGGCCCAGGCCTGCGAACTGCTGGGCATCAGCCACCTGCTGGAACGCCACCCGCAACACCTCTCGGGCGGCGAACGCCAACGCATCGGCATCGCCCGCGCGCTGCTCACCAGTCCGAAGCTGCTGTTGATGGACGAACCCCTTGCCGCACTCGACAGCCAGCGCAAAAACGAGATCCTGCCCTACCTCGAACGCCTGCATGACGAGCTGGAGATCCCGGTGCTCTACGTCAGCCATTCCCAGGATGAAGTCGCGCGCCTGGCCGACCATATCGTCCTGCTCGCCGACGGCAAGGCACTGGCCAGCGGCCCGATTGGCGAGACCCTGGCGCGGCTCGACCTACCCCTGGCCCTGGGCGACGATGCCGGCGTGGTGATCGCCGGCCAGGTCAGCGCCTACGACGCGGATTACCAACTGGTCACCCTGCAACTGCCCGGCAGTGCGTCAAGCATGCGCGTGGCCCATGCCCCATTGGCCATTGGCAAGCAACTGCGTTGCAAGGTCCAGGCACGGGACGTCAGCCTCAGCCTGCAGGCGGAAGAACACAGCAGTATCCTCAACCGCCTGCCCGTGACCGTGACCGGCGAAACCGCCGCGGACAACAGTGCTCATGTACTGGTCAGGCTCGATGCCGACGGCAGCCCACTGCTGGCGCGGATCACCCGTTACTCGCGCGACCAATTGCAACTGCGGCCCGGGCAACGGCTGTGGGCGCAGATCAAGGCGGTCGCCGTACTGGCCTGATAAAAGGCACCTCCGGACACGGCTGCGGTCCATCAGTCATACCGCCTGATTTTCTGTCAAGGACGCCGCCATGCCCGATGCTTCAGCGCCCGTCGAACTGCCCGCCGAGCTGCATTACGTCGACGACACCCAGCCTGGCATTCGCCGCAGGAAATCACGCAACCGCTTCGCCTACTTCACCGCAACCGGCGAACGCATTCGCGACCCGCAGGAAATCCAGCGCATCAATGCGTTGGCCGTGCCGCCGGCCTACACCGACGTGTGGATCTGCGCCGACCCGCAAGGCCATCTGCAGGCCACCGGTCGCGATGCCCGGGGCCGCAAGCAATACCGTTATCACCCGCGCTGGCGGGAGATCCGCGACCAGGACAAATACGCGCGGCTGCTGGCCTTCGGCAAGGCGCTCCCGAAGCTGCGGCAACAATTACAGCTCATCCTCGCAAGACCCGGGTTCAACCGCGACAAGGTCATGGCCACCGTGATCAGCCTGCTCGACGCCACCCTGATCCGCATCGGCAACAGCCGCTATGCCCGGGAAAACCGTTCCTACGGTCTGACGACCTTGCGTAACCGTCATGTCGAGATCAACGGCAGCGCAATGATCTTCCAGTTTCGCGGCAAGAGCGGTGTCGAGCACCGAGTCACAGTCAAGGACCGGCGCCTGGCCACGGTGCTCAAACGCTGCCTGGAACTCCCCGGCCAACACCTGTTTCAATATCTGGACGAAAACGGCGAGCGACATGTCGTCACTTCCTCGGACGTCAACGCCTGCCTGCATGAGCTGACCGGCGCCGACTTCACCGCCAAGGATTTCCGCACCTGGGCCGGCAGCGCCATGGCCCTGGCCATGTTGCGCGAACTACAGTGGGAACCGGAAACCGAGGCGAAGAAACAGATCGTCGAAATGGTCAAGAGTGTTTCCAGGCAGTTGGGCAATACCCCGGCCGTCTGCCGCAAGTGCTATATCCATCCAGGTGTCCTTGAAGCCTTCGTCCTTGGCGAGTTGGCCGAACTGCCCAAGCCGCGGATGCGCAAGGGATTGCATCGGGAGGAAGTCAGCCTGGCGATGTTCCTGCAGGCCAGACATGAGGCTGCTGTGGCGCAGACAAAACACCCTTCGCAACGGAGTCACCGATGACGGAAAAACCTGCGGCAAGCGCTTTCGATACCGTTGAAGGCCAACGTCTCAAGGGCGAAAACGCCAGCGAATGGCGCGAATGGGGGCCCTACCTCAGCGAGCGGCAATGGGGCACGGTGCGCGAGGACTACAGTGCCGACGGCGACGCCTGGGCCTACTTTCCCCACGACCATGCCCGCAGCCGGGCCTACCGCTGGGGCGAGGATGGCCTGGCCGGATTCTCCGACAAGTCCCAACACTGGTGCCTGGGCCTGGCCCTGTGGAACGAACACGACCCCATTCTCAAGGAGCGGCTGTTCGGCCTGACCAACGCCGAAGGCAACCACGGCGAGGACGTCAAGGAGCTGTACTTCTACCTTGATGGCGTTCCCAGCCATGCGTACATGCGCATGCTCTACAAGTACCCGCAGGCCGCCTTCCCCTACAACGACCTGGTGACGGAAAACGCCCGCCGCGGCCTCGGTGATGCCGAATACGAGATCCTCGACACCGGCGTGTTCGAGGACGACCGTTATTTCGATGTCACGGTCGAGTACGCCAAGCAGGGCCCGAACGACATCGTCATGCGGATCAGCGTGCACAACCGCTTCCACCAACCCGCCCGCCTGCGGGTATTGCCGCAACTCTGGGCGCGCAACGACTGGAGCTGGAACGAGCATGCCCGGCGACCTAGCCTGAGCCTGCTGGGTGAGCGGGTCGACGCCCGGCACCCCGGCTGCGACCCGATGCAAGCCAGCGCCTGGGGCGATGCGCCTTTCGAATGGCTGTTCTGCGAGAACGAAACCAACACCCGCCGCCTGGAAGGTTCGCAGGCCGACGGACCGTTCAAGGATGGCATCAACGACCATGTGGTCAGCGGCGCCCCAAGCATTCGCCGGGACAGCGGGACACGGGTGGCCGCGCACTTCTGCCTGCAGCTGCAAGGCGGGGAAACCCGCACGGTCCATCTGCGCTTCGCGCCACCCGAAGCGCCCCAGATCAATGCCCGTCGCCTGTTCGAAAACCGTCGCCAGGAGGCCGATGATTTCTACGCGGCCCTGCAAGACGGACTCGCCGACGTCGATGCCCGCCTGGTCCAGCGCCAGGCCCTGGCCGGCCTGCTGTGGTCCAAGCAACTCTACTACTTCGACGTAAACCAGTGGCTCGACGGCGACCCGGCCCAACCACGGCCGCCAGCCGAGCGCTTGACTCGACGCGACAGCCATTGGCGACACCTGTCGAACTTCGACATCGTCTCCATGCCGGACAAATGGGAGTACCCCTGGTACGCCTCCTGGGACCTGGGTTTCCAGGCCGTGGCCTTCGCCCTGATCGATCCGGGCTTTGCCAAGCAGCAACTGCTGCTTCTGGTCAAGGATCGCTTCATGCACCCCAACGGCCAGTTGCCGGCCTATGAATGGAGTTTCGACGATGCCAACCCGCCAGTGCATGCCTGGGCCTGTTGGCAGGTCTACCAACGGGAGAAGCAACTGACCGGCAGCGGCGACCAGGATTTTCTCGAACGGGTCTTCCACAAGCTGCTGCTGAACTTCGCCTGGTGGGTCAACCGCAAGGACGCTGAAGGCCGCAACCTGTTCCAGGGCGGCTTCCTGGGGCTGGACAACATCGCCCTGTTCAACCGCTCCGACGACCTGCCCCCCGGTTATACCCTCGACCAGGCCGACGGCACCGCCTGGGTAGCGGCCTACGCCCTGGACATGATGCGCATCGCCCTGGAACTGGCCAAGCACAATGCGGTGTACGTGGATATCGCCGTGAAATTCTTCGAGCACTTCCTGTACATCGCCGGGGCGATCAATCGGGTCGACGACAGCGCCGAAGGGCTCTGGGACACCCAGGACGAGTTTTTCTATGACGTGCTGCAACACCCGGACGGTCGCAGTGAGCCGGTACGCCTGCGCTCCATCGTCGGGTTGATGCCGTTGTTCGCCGTGCTGGTGCTGGAAGAACGTGAACACCAGGACCTGCCCGGCCTGCGCAACCGACTGTTGGGCTTCATGCACCACCGTCCGGACCTGGCAGCGTTGGTTTCACGCTGGAACGAACCGGGGGACGGCAACCGTCTGTTGCTGGCATTGCTACGTGGCGAACGGACCAAGAACCTGCTCAAGCGCATGCTCGATGAAGCCGAGTTTCTTTCCGAATTCGGCATCCGCTCGATGTCCCGCGTGTTCGCCGACCAACCACTGGCGATGCAACTCGAAGGCAAGAGCCTGAGCGCCCGCTATCAGCCGGCAGAATCCGATTCGCGGCTGTATGGCGGCAACTCCAACTGGCGTGGGCCGTTGTGGATGCCGATCAACTACCTGCTGATCGAATCGCTACGTGAGTTTCATCGCTACTACGACGACCACTTTTCGGTGGAGTACCCCAGCGGCTCCGGTTACCTGGCGACCCTTGAAGAAGTGGCCGACGGGCTGGGCCGACGACTGACCTCACTGTTCCTGCTCGACGAAGACGGCCGCCGCCCGGCCATGGCGGCCTACCCGCAGTTGCAGGCCGATCCGGCGAGCCGCGACCTGGTGCTGTTTCACGAGTACTTCCACGGTGATAACGGGCGCGGCCTTGGCGCGTCCCACCAGACCGGCTGGAGTGCGCTGGTGGCGTTACTGCTGCAGCCGCGCCGCTGATCCGATCCAGGAAGTCGTATGGCGAGTAGAACAGGCCATGGCGGGTGACAGACTGCAACGGGCAAACCCTCCCCGCCGATGCCGGTTTTGCTGCTGCACCTCCCCTGCGGCTCTGCCACCGTGCGCCTTCAAGATCAGCACGGAGAACCAGGATCATGACCCAACAACATACCGTCGAAGTGCTGCTACGCCCTGCCGTGGAACTGTACACCGTCGCGGTGTGCCTGCTCGGTATCGGCGTCTGCCTGTTCGCGCCCTGGGTGCTGGGTCTGACACCGTTGTTCGGTGCCGTGACGGCACTCCTCTATCTGGCTCTGGGCTGGTGCCGTCTGCGCCAGGCGCTGACAGTGTTGCGCTTTCGCCGCAATATCCGCCGCCTGCCGCGCTATGTGATCACCAGCCACTGCATCCCGGTCAGTCAGCAGCGACTGTTTGTCGGCATCGGTTTCAAATGGGAACAGCGCCATACCCAAAGATTGATGCAGACCTACCGTCCGGAGTTTCGCCGCTATGTCGACCCCGCTCCGCTGTTCCAGCAGGCTCGCCGCCTGGAGCGACGCCTTGAGCATGCGACCTTTCCCTGGAGCCTGATCCCCCGCCTCACCGCCTGGGACAGCCCACTCAACCCGGTCCGTCCGCTGCCCCCCGTAGGCGGTTCTGCGCGCCTGCATGGCGTAGAGCCCAATGAGGTCGAGGTTTCCCTGCCGCTGGGTGAGCGCGTCGGCCATAGCCTGGTGCTGGGCACCACCCGGGTCGGTAAAACCCGCCTGGCCGAGCTGTTCATCACCCAGGACATTCGCCGGGTCAAACAGGGCGACGCAGGCCCGGAGTTCGAACCGGTCATCGTCTTCGACCCCAAGGGCGACGCCGACCTGCTCAAGCGCATGTATGTCGAAGCCCGCCGCGCCGGACGCGAGAAGGAATTCCATGTCTTTCACCTCGGCTGGCCGGATGTCTCCGCCCGCTACAACGCCGTCGGCCGCTTCGGGCGCATCTCCGAGGTCGCCAGCCGGATCTCCGGGCAACTCAGCGGCGAAGGCAGCAGCGCCGCGTTTCGTGAGTTCGCCTGGCGTTTCGTCAACATCATCGCCCGGGCCCTGGTGGAACTCGGCACCCGCCCGGACTACCTGAAGATCCAGCAGCACGTGATCAACATCGATGCCTTGTTCATCGACTACAGCCACTATTACTTCACCCGCCATGACCCGGACGCCTGGGCATCGATTGCCAGCCTCGAAGGCAAACTCAACGAAAAGAACACGCCGCATAACCTGCGCGGCCGCCAGCCACGGGTGACGGCGATCGACCAGTACCTCTCACGCACCCGGATCGCCGACCCGGTGCTGGACGGCCTGCGTTCCGCCGTGCGCTACGACAAGACCTATTTCGACAAGATCGTCGCTTCGCTGCTGCCCTTGCTGGAAAAACTCACCACCGGGCGCATGGCCGAACTGATCTCCCCCGACTACAGCGACCTCGACGACCCCCGGCCGATCTTCGACTGGATGCAGGTGATCCGTAAACGGGCGGTGGTGTATGTCGGGCTCGATGCGCTGTCCGATCCCGAGGTGGCCGCAGCGGTGGGCAACTCGATGTTCGCCGACCTGGTCTCGGTGGCCGGCCATATCTACAAATTCGGTGTCGATGACGGGCTGCCCGATGCCGACCGCGAACAGAAGATTCCGATCAACCTGCACGCCGACGAATTCAACGAACTGATGGGCGAAGAGTTCATCCCGATGATCAACAAGGGCGGCGGCGCCGGCATCCAGGTCACGGCCTATACCCAGACCCTCAGCGACATCGAAGCGCGGCTCGGCAACCGCGCCAAGGCCGGCCAGGTGGTCGGCAACTTCAACAACCTGTTCATGCTGCGGGTGCGGGAAACCGCCACCGCCGAACTGCTGACCCGGCAGTTGCCCAAGGTCGACGTCTACTCGACCACCCTGGTCAGCGGCGCCACCGACAGTTCGGATGTCTCGGGCAGTACCGACTTCACCAGCAATACCCAGGATCGAGTCAGTTCCACCAGCGTCCCGCTGATCGAGCCGGCACATATCGTCAGCCTACCCAAGGGCCAGGCCTTTGCCCTGATCGAAGGCGCCAACCTCTGGAAAGTCCGCATGCCCCTGCCCGCCCCCGACCCGGATGACTGCATGCCCAAAGACCTGCAGACCCTGGCCACCCACATGCGCAGGCGTTATGTCGACGGTGGTGGCGAGTGGTGGAGCGCCTCGACAGCCCCCAGCTCATCCTGATCGGCCTAGGCTTCCCCTGCCAGCGCAACCTCTTCAAGCGGCCGATGCTGACGCGCCGTCACCAGGCCGATAAAGGAAATCGCCAACGCCAGGACAATGGTCGAGGTCACTTCCGTGCGGTGCTCGGGCGTGATCATCATCACCGCCAGCGCTGCACAGATGAAGACGATCACCAGATAGGTCAGCCACGGAAACAGCCACATGTGGAAGGCCAGTTCGATGTTCTGCCGCTGCAACCGTCTGCGCATGCGCAACTGTGATATTGCAATCACCAGATACACCAGCAAGGCGATGGCCCCGGAACTGGCCAACAGGAAATCGAACAGGCCAGCGGGTGCGAAGTAGCTGAACAGGGTCACACCGGCACCGAGCACACTGCTGGCGATGACCGCCGCGCGTGGCACACCGGCCAACGACGTACGCTTCAGCGGCCGGGGTGCATCGCCGCGCCTACCCAGCGAAAACAGCATGCGCGAGGCAATGTAGATCGACGAGTTCATGCAACTGGCCACGGCGATCAGCACCACCGCGTCCACCATGAATTTGGCATGGGGAATGTTCATCAGCTCCAGTGCCCGCTGATAGGACCCCACCGACGTCAGGTGCGGGTCGTCCCAGGGCACCACGGAGATGACCACGAAGATCGACAGCAGGTAGAACACCCCGATGCGCCAGATCACCGAACGCGTCGCCTTGGCGATGTTCTGTGCCGGGTTGCTGGATTCGGCTGCGGCAATGGTCACCGCCTCGGTGCCGATGAAACTGAACATGATGGTGATGAACGCACCGACCACCGCCGACAGGCCGTTGGGGGCAAAGCCGCCGTGCTGCTCCATGAGCCGGCTCAGACCGCTGGCCTCGCGCTCGGGAATCCAGCCCATCAGCACCGCAAAGCCCAAACCGATGAAGCCGATGATCGCCACGACCTTGGCCATCGCGAACCAGAATTCAAACTCGCCATACTTGGAAACGCTGAACAGGTTGGTCACCACCAGCAGCACGATCGACAGCAAGGCGAACAGCCAGGCATCGACCTGCGGGAACCATTGATTCAGCACGTGCCCGGCAGCAAGGGCCTCGATCGGAATCACCAGTACCCAGAACCACCAGTAGAGCCAGCCGATGGTGAAACCGGCCCAACGGCCAATGGCCTGGTCGGCGTAGGTCGAGAAGGAACCGGTGTCCGGATTGGCGACGGCCATCTCGCCGAGCATGCGCATGACCAGCACGACCAACAGTCCGGAAAACAGATAAGCCAGCATCACCGCAGGACCGGCCGCAGCAATCGCATGCCCCGAACCGACGAACAGACCGGCGCCGATGATCCCGGCAATGGACAGCATGGTGACGTGGCGCGGTTTGAAACCCTGCGCCAACTGACCGTTGGAATCCTTGGGGTGCGGGCTATGCATTATTTTTCTTCCCTGATGTGTCGCAACGAGACGGCACGCCACTTTACGGATTTTCATCAGAGAGTAAATGTCCTGAGCGCGTCGCTCACCGCTCTGATCTCGACATGCGGCGCGGTACTACGAGGCTCATCTGCGGCGGATGCCAGAACCCTGCAACCCTGATCCAGTTTCCTTGCGGTGACAACCCTGCGGCTGTGTAAGCGTGGGCTCATCGCCGCGTGGGCACATCGGGAGACCTGGCTCTCCCTGCCGCCCCGTTGCCGGCGTCTCTCGATCAATCCCTTGAGTACAGACGGCCATGGCAAGCACCACTGAAACGGCAAGAAACCAGCAGGCCTATCGTGAAAAGGGCCTGATCAGCACGTTACTAGGGCTGCCCTTCGCCTTCCTCGGCATTCTGATGGTCGCGTTGTTTTTCAGCATTGTCAGCGAATGGATCGGGCTGTTCTTTTTCTGGCCGCAAGCAGGCTGGCGCCACTCCCAGGACATGCTGAACAGCGAACTGGCGTGGATCTCGGCCACCTACCACGACAGCCTGTGGTTCGATGACGTCGGGCAGAGCGCCCGGCGGATCATCGTACTGACCTACGAGTGGTGCTTCGAGCAAACCGGGCTGATCCACTGGATCAACCGATCCGCCGAGCAGGCTCGCCTGAATAACCGGCAAGGTGTGGGGTTGTTGCATTACCTGGGGCGCGCCTATGTGCACATCGAGGATTACGGGCTGGCGGCGGTGTATGCCGTACTGACCCTCCTGGCGCGCGTCATGATCCTGCTCCTGAGCCTTCCTCTGGTGCTGAGCGCCGTCTTCACCGGGGCGGTGGATGGCCTGGTACGCCGGGACCTGCGGCGCTTTGGTGCGGGGCGAGAGTCCGGTTTCATCTATCACCGCGCCAAGCGGCTGATAATCCCGCTGTGGGTCGCCCCCTGGATCATTTATCCCGCACTGCCGATCAGCGTGAATCCACTGTTGATCCTGTTGCCTGGCGCGATTGCCCTGGGCCTGATCGCGAGCATCGCGGTGAGCAGCTTCAAGAAGTACCTCTAAAGGACTCGTCGTCCGTTCAAACAGGTTACCGGGCATACGGATCTAAGCCTGCCCGCCCTCATAAAGACCTGGATTTGTCCCCGAGTGCCTTACTTTTATTCGGAGCGACAGGTAAAGCTTTGAGCTTTACCGCCGAAGCAGTTGAACTGAACAGAATAGGGCCAGGATAGGCTCATATCGGGTCATCTTTGGCTTCTTAAAACGTCAACGCAATAGAACGTTTGCCGGAGGTAGCTTTAATCGACATCTGTAAATCCTGAGGTTTGCAATGCTTAAAAACGCTCCTTTGAGTGCAAAACTACTGCTGATACTAATGTTTCCCCTGCTGGGCTTTCTGGCTTTCGCCGGGATTTTCGTGGCAGACAAAAGCGCAACGCTTGGCGCCATGAACCGCGCATTCACCGCGACCAGTACCGCACAGAAACTCAGCGATCTGGTGACCACCCTCCAGCGCGAGCGCGGAGCCAGCGGCGTTTTTATCGGCAGCGGTGGAAAGTCCATGCAGGACAAGCTGCAAATCTTTCGCCAGGAAACCAACAAGGCCGTGGCCGAGATGCGCGCGCAGTCGACCGAGGGTGTTCCCGCTCCGGACAAGGTCGCGCACGCAATGGACGACCTGACGGCCCTGCGCCTGAAAGTCGATACATTGGCAATCAACAACACCGAATCCGGCGCCCTTTTTACCGACCTCATCAAAACCCTGGTCGGCTACACCTATTCGCTGGAAGCCAGCATCGATAATCCACATATCCTGCGCGCCCTGGGCTCGCTCAATCAATTTGTGGACATGAAAGAGCGTGCAGGCCGCGAACGCGTATTGCTGGGCCTGGCGTTCAATCAGAATCGTTTCGACGCCCCCCTGCTGTCACGCTTCAGCCGCAATATGGGTGAGTTCTCCGGCTACTTCGAAGCTTTTCAGCGCTGGTCTCCCGTCGAGTTCAAGAACAAGCTGGATGCAGTACTGCAACAACCCGTGTCACTGGAAGTGGCTCGCCTGCAACGCCTGGGTTTTGATACGCCACTGGGCAACCCACTCAATATCAAGCCCGAGGACTGGTTCAACGTCGCGACCAGCCGCATCGACCTGATGGCTCAGGTGGAAGCGGAACTGGGCCAGAACGTGGTGGGCCTGGCCAATGATGCACGTCACGAAGCCGAGCGCAGCCTGTATGCGGCAATCGCCATCGTTATCCTGATATCGGTTGTCGTGCTGTGGCTGGCGTTGGTGATCATCCGCAACATCAAGATCGCCGTCGTCGACGTGAACCGTACCCTGGTTTCGCTTTCAACCCGCGACCTCACCGTCAGGACCCAATACACGGGCAAGGACGAGTTTGGCGAGATATCGCGCAACCTGGACAACATGGCCCTGCAGATCAGCGAAGTCATCCGTGAGATCGGCAGCGCCACGGCCCAGGTCGCCACCGCCGCCGAGCAATCTTCTGCCGTGGCGTTGCAGACCAGTCAGAACGTTGAACTGCAGAGCCAGGGTACCGATCAGGTCGTTACCGCCATCAGCGAGATGAGCGCCACGGTCAAAGACGTAGCCCGCAGCACGACCGATGCCGCTGAAATGTCACAGCGGGTCAATGCCAGCACCCGCCAGGGCAAATCCGAAATCGATAACACCATCAGCCTGATTCAGGGACTTGAAGCGCAGGCCGCACAGACCGCCAGCATCATCATGGAGCTCAAGGGTGAAAGCGACTCCATCTCCTCGGTGCTGGACGTTATTCGCGGTGTTGCCGAGCAAACCAACCTGCTCGCGCTGAACGCAGCCATTGAAGCGGCTCGCGCCGGCGAGCAGGGCCGGGGTTTCGCGGTGGTCGCCGACGAAGTCCGCAACCTGGCCAAAAAGACCCAGGACTCTACCGTCAGCATCCAGAAAATGATCGGCAACCTGCAATCCGGTTCCGACCGCGCCGCCACTTCCATGCAGGAAACCCTGGGCAAGGCCCAGGAAGGCGCGAACAACGTGGTTCGTGCCGGTGAGTTGCTGGAAGAAATCGCCGATGGTATTGCCAGCATCAGCGACCGCAACATCCAGGTCGCCTCGGCCGCCGAGGAACAAAGCCTGGTTGCCGAAGAAATCCACCGCAATGTCAACGACATCAACTCACTGGTCATCCAGGTCAGCGCCGGTGCCGAGCAGACGGCCACTACCAGCCGCGAGCTGGCTCGACTGGCCGAGCATCAGCGGGGCCTGGTGGAGCGGTTCAAGGTCAGTTGACATTGAGTGACATCTATTGAATCTGGAAAAGTGAATAGCGCATTGAAAGGCAGGCTCATAACCTGCCCTCCCACCGACGGAACAGCACACTCGCATTAACGCCGCCAAACCCAAAACCGTTAGAGAGGGCATGCGTCATGGACGTTCTGCGGGCCTCAAGCCCGACTAAATCCAGGCCCGCCGCCGCTTCATCCGGCTGGACCAGGTTTAGAGTCGGCGGCGCGATTTGGTCGCGCAATGCCAGGACAGTGAAAATCGCCCCGATCCCACCTGCAGCACCCAAGAGGTGGCCGGTGGCGGACTTGGTCGATGTGATAGCCACCGTCCTGTCGCTACCGAAGATTGCGCGTATCGCGGCCAGTTCGCCCTTGTCTCCTACCTGAGTAGAGGTGGCGTGTGCGTTTATGTGCTGTACCTCTTCAGGTTGTACCTCCGCCTGCTGCAAGGCCATTTGCATGGCACGTTTGGCGCCGTCGCCATCTTCGGGGCCTGCGGTGAGATGGTATGCATCGGCGCTGGTTCCGTAGCCAACGAGTTCAGCCAATGGGGTGGCTCCACGTGCCATGGCATGCTCAAGTGACTCGATGACGAGTAAACCTGCGCCTTCAGCCATAACGAATCCGTCACGGCTCTGATCGAAGGGTCGCGAAGCCTCTTGCGGTTTATCGGCGAATCCCGTGGACAAGGCACGGGCCGCAGCGAAGCAGCCCAAGGTCACCCGATCAATAGCCGCTTCCGTCCCGCCGCAAATGGCAATATCGGCCTCGCCGCTCCTGATCAGTCGAGCCGCGTCGCCGATGGCCTGTACGCCGGCTGCACAGGCCGTCACTGGCGCCCCTAAAGGCCCTTCGAAACCATTGCGAATGGAAACGTGCCCTGCTGCCATGTTCGCCAGAAATGAGGGAGCCGTGAAAGGTGACAACTTGCGAGGGCCGCGTGAATCGGTAGTGCGCACCGCGTCGGCAATCGCTCCAAAACCACCCACACCTGATGCAATGATCGTGGCGGTTCTCATCTTCTGCGCTTTGGTTTCTGGATGCCAACCTGCTTGCTGGAGTGCTTCAGCAGCAGCGACCAGTGCAAACTCGATGAACCGATCCATTTTCTTGCGTTCTTTGGGGGCGATGATCAGCTCCGGTTGATACCCGGCGACTGAATCCTCCTCGAACGTCGGCACCTGGCCGCCAACGGCGACGCCAGTGCCTTCGACAATGTCAGCTGACAATTGACGAATACCGGACTGCCCCGCCAGCAACCGACGCCAAACTTGTTCCACACCACAACCCAGGGGGCTGACGATCCCGGTGCCGGTTATCACGATACGCTTTTGATTCGAAATGGGGCTCATGATGTTCTCTCTTGATTCAACAGCATCCCCTGGATAAACCAGGGGCTGGGCTTGTATACGCTGGGGCCAGGGTTGGTAGACACGAAGCGTCAGGCTTTAGTGGAGGTGTGTTGAGGTTCTGGTCGGATCTTGAACCAGATGGAGTACATCGCCGGGAGAAACACCAGGGTGATGATGGTGCCAACGAACGTGCCACCGATTAGCGTGTAAGCCAACGTGCCCCAGAACACTGAATGGGTCAGCGGGATGAACGCCAAGATGGCCGCGAGCGCTGTCAGCAACACGGGTCTGGCCCGTTGTACCGTGGCTTCAACCACGGCCTTGAACGGGTCAAGACCTTCGCTTTCGTTAAGGTGGATTTGCCCGATCAATATCAGCGTATTGCGCATCAGGATACCCGAGAGCGCGATCAGGCCAACCAGGGCATTGATCCCAAAAGGCTGCCCGAACAGCAACAGCACAGGCACTACCCCGATCAAGCCCAGAGGTGAGGTCAGGAATACCATCACCATGGCCGAAATCGAGCGAACCTGAAGGATGATGATCAGCAAGGTCAGCGCGATCATGATGGGCAGTAAAGGCACGATGGCCTGGCTCGCCTTACCCGACTCTTCAATGGAGCCTGCCATCTCGATCCGATAACCCGCCGGCAGCGTCTCGATGATCGGCTGAAGGTCTTTCCATACCGCCGTGGACACGTCCGGAGGCTGAAGCCCTTCGGCAATGTCACCACGGACTGTGATCGTAGGGGTGCGATCACGCCGCCGCAGTATCGGGTCTTCCATGCGTACATCGACTTCCCCGACTTGCGACAGCGGTATCCGCTGACCGGCAGCTCCAATCAGAGTGAAGTCCTCGATTTTTGAGGGGTTCAGACGCACATCGCCCGCCGCTCGGCCTACCACCTGTACTGAGCGGATATCTTCACGTACCGAAGTGATGGGCACGCCTGAGAGCAGGAACTGCAGTTGCTGGGCGACGCCATTAGAGGTCAAGCCAACGGCCTGCAAGCGATCCTGATCCAGCGAGAAATGAAGAGTGGGTACACGCGGTCCCCAATCGGTATTCACCGTTTTCATCATCGCACTGGCTTGCAGTACATCCTGAACGCGAGCAGCGATCTGACGCAGTTGCGAAATGTCAGGCCCCATCACCCTGTAAGCCACGGGGAATGGGGAATAAGGACCGAACACCAGTTGCGTCACGCGTAATTGCGCTTCGGGCGCCAAACCTTCGGAAGCCGCCTCTCTCAGGCGATGCTTGAGGGCTTCCCGGGCCTCCTGGCTCTCGGTGAGCACGACGATTTTTGCAAAGGACGGATCTGGAAGTTCGGGCGCCATCGCCAGAAAGAAACGGGGTGGGCCTTGGCCTATATAAGAACTCACGATCTTCGCTTCAGCTTGCTTGCGCAGCCACGACTCAACCTTGATCGCAGTGCCATGGGTCTGCTCGATTGAAGTGCCATAGGGCATCTGCAGTTCCACCAGAACTTCAGGCCTATCGGAGGTCGGGAAGAACTGTTTCTTGACCAGACTCATACCGAGGACCGCTATCACGAATGCGCTGATAACAGCGCCTGCTACCAGCCATTTATGGACGATGACGCGAGCGAGCAGTGAACGGAACCGGTTGTAGTGGCTGGTGTTGTAGATAGCGGCGTGACCACCTTCCACCGTTTTGATAGCTGGCAGCAGCTTGACCCCCAGGTAGGGTGTAAAAGCCACTGCGACAACCCAGGACGCAATCAAGGCTATGCCGACGATCCAGAACATGTTGCTGGTGTACTCGCCAGCTGTCGATTGAGCAAAGCCGTTGGGCATGAAGCCGATTGCAGTGACGAGTGTCCCGCTGAGCATTGGCGCGGCAGTGTGACTCCATGCATACGCCGAAGCCTTGAGGCGGTCATAGCCCTCCTCCATTTTCACCACCATCATTTCAATGGCGATGATGGCGTCATCGACTAGAAGACCCAAAGCCAGAATCAAAGAGCCTAGAGTGATACGGTCGAAGCTCTTGCCCGTCGCAGCCATCACCACGAACACGATGGCCAGTGTCAGCGGCACGGCAGCCGCTACGACGACCCCGACCCGCCAGCCCATGCTGATGAAGCACACCAGCATGACCACAAGCAGCGCGACAAAGAACTTGATCATGAACTCGTCGACGGATGAGCTGATATTGACTGCCTGATCGGTGACTTTGCTCAGCGTCATGCCTAAGGGCATGCCCTCGTTGATCTTTGTCGTTTCGTCATCGAGCGCCTTGCCCAGATCGAGGCCGTTCCACCCTTCCCGCATCACAATGCCCAGCAGCAGTGCAGGCTCGCCGCCATTTCGGACAAGAAACGTAGCCGGGTCTTCATAACCGCGCGCCACCTCTGCCACGTCGGACAGCTTCAGAATCCGTCCACGTGCGGCGATAGGCGTTTCACGGATCTTCGCAAGCTGATCGAAGGCACCCTCCACACGTATCACCACCTGCGGCCCCTGGGTTTCAACCGAGCCGGCCGGTGTCAGTGCATTCTGGCTGTTGAGGGCCGCGAAGATATCCTGTGGTGTGACGCCCAGGGTTGCCAGACGATCATGAGAAAAGGATACGAAGATCCGTTCCGCCTGCTCTCCCAGGATATTGACCTTCTTGACTCCCGGAACGTGCAGCAGACGCTGGCGTAGCGATTCGGCGTCACGTACCAGTTGACGCTGAGGTTCTCCCTTGGCCTTCAAGGCATACAGCGCAAATGTAACGTCCGAAAATTCGTCGTTGATCATTGGGCCAATGACGCCAGCAGGCAAAGTCTTGGCTTCGTCGCCCAGCTTTTTTCGTGCTTGGTAGAATTCTTCCTGGACTTGAGACGGCGGGGTGCTGTCTCGCAGAAAGACCACGGAGAAGGCAAGACCTGCCCGAGTGTAGGTTTCAGTACGGTCGTACCAGCGCAGCTCTTGCATGCGCTTCTCGAATGGTTCGGCGACGAGTTCCTGCATCTCCCGGGCTGTCGCACCCGGCCACGCTGCGACAATGGTCATCTGTTTGACGGTAAACGGTGGATCTTCTGCACGACCCAGCTTGAAGAATGCCAGGGTACCTGCGAATGCGATCAGCAAGATGAGAAAGAGCGTGATAGAACGCTCGCGTACCGCCAGCGCGGAAAGGTTGAAACGGCGCTCGCTCATGGCTGTTTCCCCGCTGTTTGAGCGGAAACCGCCTGTGCAGTCCGTACCTGTTCACCCTCTTGCAAAAGATGCACGCCCAATGCAACGACCTGTTCACCCGGTTTCAGCTCGCCGATTACCCGTGCAGCCTCGTCGCTGACAGTAAGCACCTGAACGGGCCGCCATGAGACCTTTGCAGGCTCGCCGGTGATGACCCAGACGCCCGCCCCATTGCCGGGATCGTAAAGTGCTCCCACGGGCACCCGACGTACCTCTGATCCCGAGCTTTGTTGCTCAAGTTTCAGCGTGATTGTTGCACCAAGCGGCGAGTTCGCTAGCGGACCTGCAAGTACATACCTGGCTTCAAAGGTTCGCGTGGTGGCGTCGGCGGCGTCGGAGAGAAGACGTAGCCTGGCGGGCACGGTATTTCCGGGGTTGCCATACAGGGTGGCCTGGGCGACCGAACCCACCGCTGGGCGCAGCGTTTCCGGGAGGTGCACAATGACCTCCCGTTGCCCTGCCCTTGCCAACCGCACCACAGGTTGCCCTGCGCTGACCACCTGGCCTGGCTCTGCCAACGTTTCCATCACAACACCGTCAGCATCGGCCAACAAGGCGGCATACTCAGTGGCATTTCTCGCCACATCAGCCTCAGCCTGGGCTGCACTCAGCTGAGCCTTTGCGGCGTCTGCTGCGGCTTTGATCTGATCGTAGGCCGATGCCGAAACGGCACCTTCAGCGACCAGGCCGCGATACCTGGCCTCGTCGTCTGCCGTTTGTCTGGCGCGAGCTCTGGCCGATTCAACAGCGTCCAGTCCCGCTCGGGCTTGTAGCTTCAGGTCTACAGGGTCGAGGCGCATCAGAGGCTGGCCGCGTTTTACTGTCTCGCCGGTATCAACCAGACGCTCAAGTATCTTGCCGGAGACCCGGAAGCCGAGGTCGCTCTGCGTCCTGGCGGCCACGATTCCGGTGAATGAGCGAGCAACCACAAAGGAATTTTCCACCGTGGCCGTTTTGACTAAAGGCGGTTTGTCACGAGGGTCTTTGCGAGCGGACGAATCGCCGCATGCCACGAGGACGAGAGGAAGTGCACAAATGGCGAATGCGACGGGATTGAGGCGCATGGGATCCCTTACTCATAGAGCTATGTAGGAATCCCATTCTTATTCCAGTGACTAAATCTGTCAATGGTCACAACTCTGACTTATGGCGCCAGGCTTCTCAAGATCAACGCGGGCAGCAGCACGACCGCTTCCTGAACAGTGTCCAGGTTGTACTGCAACTGGGCAGAATTGACGTATGGCCTCAGCGTCAGATAAATCGCCTGGGTAGCCTCGTCCAGAGGGGTTTTGCGCTCAAACTCCCCCTTCTCCCGGCCTTCCAGCAAAATCTCCTGGATGACCTGGCGGATGCGTGCCTCGTGTGCCGTCACGGACGGCCATTGATCACGCGATGCGACTGCGGCGATGTCATACAGCTTTCGATCATGAAAGAAAAGATCGCTTCCAGCCTCTGAAATCGAGCGAAATAGACGCCTCACCTTCTCCGATGCCGTAGGCGCATCAGCAATGGAATCGCTGACGATCTGCATGATCAACGACAGCCGATTGGAACAAATGACCTCTCCAATAGCTTGCTTGGAGTTGAAGAATTTATAGATATAGGCCTTCGAGAAGCCAATGCTCTTGGCCAGGTCGGAGACCGTCGTTTTCTCATACCCGTAGTGGGCGAAATGCTCCATCGCAGCGTTGATCACTTGGTCTCGGACGTCATGATCCGCTGGGCCGCGAGTGGCAGGGGTGGGGGAATGTGTAGTCATGCTCAAAGCGTACCCTGCTTGGGATCTGATTGACAGCATGTGACCAAACTGTAATATGGTCACAACCTGTGTAGAGACGAGAATCATCATGCCACCCTATCGAACGATTGCTCTTGTGTTGAGCGCCAGCCTGGCTGCAGGGTGCATGGTCGGGCCCGATTATAAACAGCCCGACGCTCCGCTGGCAGACCAATACGTAGGTAAAGCGGACATAGCCAAGCGGTCAGAAAAACCGATTGTCATCCTTGATTCGTGGTGGGACGGATTCGCAGATCCGTTATTGGCCCGATACGTTACCGAAGCACTTAAGCAGAATCTGGACTTGGCTCAGGCTCAAGCTCAGGTTACTCAGGCGCGGGCCGCTTTGGGTTTTGCCAACGCGACCCTCGCGCCAAGCGCCGGCGTGAGCGGTCAAGCGGCCCGTTCATATCAATCCGTCGAGACGCCTTTGGGTCAGGTGCTCAACTCGACCCCAGGCTATGATCGTTACGGAAACAGCTATGAGCTGAACCTCGACGCAAGCTGGGACATTGATCTGTTCGGCGGCTTGCGGCGCAATCGGGAAGCAGCCTTTGCGCAGTACCAAGCGTCCGAAGCCGGCGCGATTGCCACTCGTCTCGCCGTTGCAGCCCAGACTGCTGACATCTACACGACGCTGCGGGGACTTCAAACCCGGCTTGCGATTGCTGAAGAACAAGTCAAGACCCAGCAAGAGCTATTGGCCAAGGTTAAACTGCTCAATATGAACGGGCTCGCTGCCGATTATGAAGTTCGCCAGACTGAAGGCGAACTCTCGCAAGTCAAAGCCAGTGTTCCGGCTCTACGTACGGGTGTAGATGCCGCTTTGAATGCCCTGGATGTGATGCTTGGAAGCCCACCTGGCACACATCGAGCGGAGCTTTCCAGTGCTTCGCCCATCCCCCGCGCACCTAAATTGATTGATATCGGCGCACCCGGCGAGTTGCTCCGGCGCAGACCTGATTTAATAGCCGCCGAACGCCGGCTCATGTCGGCCAATGCTTTGATCGGCAGTGCGATCAGTGAGTACTATCCAAAATTTTCGCTAGGTGCATTAGCGGGCAGTGCCGCTACTTCCGGCGGGAAATTTTTCTCAGGTACTGCCAGTCAGTCGGCGGCGTTCCTGGGCCTGAAATGGCGGCTCTTTGACTTTGGCCGTATTAACGCGCAGATCAATCAAGCCAAGGGGCAAGAGGCTGAAGCGTTGGCGTACTACCGGAAATCGGTACTGCTCGCTTCAGAGGATGTGGAAAACGCCTTGTCGGCGTTGGTCAACCGAGAGGCGCAGGCCGATAACCTCGAACAAGGTGAAACATCACTCAAGCGAGCGAGACAATCGTCCTTTGCTGCCTACCAGAGCGGTGCTGCCAGTCTCATCAATGTGCTGAACGCTGACCAGCAACTTCTGCGCGCTTCGGACGCCAGGGCGCAGGCTCAAGCGGAATCCGCTCGAGCAGCGATAGCGGTATTCCGTGCCTTGGGAGGAGGATGGTCACCACCTCCGGAACTCGCCAAGCGTTGACACCATCTTGTGCCTAGAGCCAGTCCAGAGTATCCACCTGGGGCCACCTATAACTAGCCAAAAGAAGGCATCGGCCCTAAAGAGTGCAGGATCCATGCAACCGTTGCCGCGGCGGCCCCCACGGCGACTGCCAAGCTGATAAATAGCCACTTCATCATTTTGGGAAACACGGGCGGCTTATGCGCCGATACGCTGGAGTCCCGCAAAGGTGCTATCCCCTCTGCGCCTTGCGGGCCAGGGGCGACAACATCAAAGCTGTCAGCTCTGATCGGTTTCAAGTGTTTCACTTTCGTCCCTTCCTGCGGAAGGCCAACCCGAGCCAGAATGCGCGACGGAGTCTTCTTGTGAAACTCGACGGATTGGACGACTAACACATCGTCGTCAGTATATTCTCCATCCTCCGATACGACCCACTCGTCCAGTTCTTCCGCAGTAATGCCGAGCTGATCTGCAATCGCCTGCTGCAATCGCTCTTCGTGTGCCTCACTTTGCTCGCGATGGTCCATGCCATTTTTCCTGGTGGCCGTTGGTGTGGGTCATTTGACCATAGATATTGACGTGCAGTTCGCCTGTCCAGGTACCGGCATCGTCTGTACGTTACTCAGGATTGGTGAATCCAGCTGGATAGCGTTTCCACGAAAGCCTGCTCTTCGTGGCTATCATGCAGAGCCGCAAACAGCGCACTCAGGTGGGTACGGAAATATTCGGCCGACCAGTCATTCCAGCTCATTGTCTGCACTTGCCGCCAAGCGTCCGTGAACGGCACACGAGCTGAGAAAATCATCACGGGACCATAGGTGGGCCGCTCCAATCGTTGCCATTCCCAAGTCCCGGGGCATCGCTGCACAACAGCAGCTTGAAAGGCGTTCCTGATGCTTTCGCTGGGCCCATCGAAAGAAGCCTCATCGCACCATACGGCAAGGCCGACCGTGAACTCAGGGATATCCCGATCCAAAGGATCAATCCAATCGACACTGTCGACCATGACACCTGCCCAGGCAACGAATGCAGACTCATTGAAGCCCTTCCCTTCATTAGTCAGCACCTCGCCGTAGAACCAAGGTGCGCCAAAACTGTTTCGATCACTTTTACGGTCGCCGCATGGCTGCAAGTGATTGACGGACTGGGGACTGCTCAGCAGCCTGGTTGACTCCCGAACAGCCAGCGCCTTCAACTGGCCAAACGCGGTTTCCAACCGACGCATGGCCGGCACAGCGATCATGTCGCCCTCATGCAGGTCAATGCTGCCCATGCCGTGATCCTCCAGAAACTTGAGTAATTCCATGGTAAAAAAGCCGAAGGCAGAACTGCTCAAGATCGTCCCAGCAGCCAGATCAGTTCGCAGCAGGCTATGCAGCTCACTCCAAAAGCACACCGCTCCCTTCCAGTCCGCTGGAGGGGGTGTGGCGAAGGTCAGCAGGCAAAGCCCTCCCTTCTCGACGATCCCGCGGCTGGCTCTTGCATCGAGGTAGGTTTGGTAGAGATCCAATTGCAGGGTTTCGTAGCCGGACTCCTCATCAATGTGGGAAGTGAAGCCAGCAGCTACCTTGTTCTCGACAATAAAGAAGAATCCATCTCCGGACGCTACCAGGTCAGGCTTTCGGCCACTGGCTTTGCCGTAGCCTTTTGGAATGGCGTGCTGGGTCATCCAGCTGATCGGTCCGGTTGGATGGTCTGAATCAGGAAGCTTGAATAGAACAGACAAGGCCCGCCTGGTGTAGCCAGCTTCATCAGCCATTCGCAGCCACTGGGCCAGCAGCTCCGTCAGAAAGTCCTCCAGGGAGCTGCGTACCGGCGATTGTTTGTAGGCGTATAACTTTGAAAAGAAAGTCATTGCGATCTTATGCTCAGAGCAGATTCATTCTCTTAAACTACCGCATTGAAAAAAAATCTGTCCCGTTTCCAGTCGAGCCAGCACCCCCAGTTGCAAAGACCAGCTCAACCCCAGCGGATGTAGAGGCAGATCACGATTATCAACTCGTTTCTCGGCCGCTGAAAAATCGTGGCTTGCCCCAACCCTCTGTCAGGCCTTGATCAGCCGAGTATCCAGGCCGAAGCGCTCTTGTGCGATCAGCCGGTAGTAGCCTTCGGCAAGATCGCAGCTAACGAGCAGGTTCCATGAATGGCGGGTGACAGCAGATGGGATCAGCACAAAGGGATGTTCTGCCAGTAAGGCGTCAGCGAATTTTTGCTGGTTCGGTGATGCGCTGGCGCTCGACAGCCACACCGGGTTCGGTACGTCCTCCGGCTGCACGACATGAATCAGATCAGGGTTGAGAATTTCGAAACAGGTCAGAACGTGCGGCACAGTGTCCAGTGCGTCGAAGCCTGCATGTACTGCCACTTCGAGAATGGCGGTCGATGGATCAGCCGATGCGTACACTACATTACGCCCCGGAGGGTTCCACCGCCCTCCCATCTTCTGGGCACCGATACCGCTATCCCAACTGCCTTTGTAAACTTCGCGATCAAGGCGCCAAGCGTGCCATGAACCAGACCATGGCAATGGATTCACTGATACACCCCGTATTCGACACGCTCCAGGTAATCCTCGACGGCCTGAAACCCAACCGGGTTGTCGATCACGTCCAGGGGCACGTCGCCATCCAGGTACTTGCACGGGCGCCCGAGCCATTCCTCGGCCAGCTTTTGAGTGCCAAACACGGTGATGGCATGCTCAAGCACCTTGGCATATTGGAATGCTACGGCGCTCTGTTGGGCATTGAGCAGGGCTGGTTGCCGGGTACCTTGGCGCTGGAGCGTCCTGATAGATTTTCCAACGATGCGGCTCATGATCTTTTTGTTGGAAAAAAGATCGGAGAGCGACAGCATGTCCTGCACGTCTTTCAGCGCAAAGCCTTTGATGGTGAGCCGGTAGACCATCACTGAACTGAGCTGGTCCATGTCGTTGCGCAACAGGTACTCGGTAGGCCTGCGGGTAGGCGGTGATGATTTGTCGGTACGGGCTTCGGCGGTAGGCATGGGGTTATCCTCCATGTGCGACATATGACGCAAGTTTAGCGCCGTTTGTCGCTATTCGCACGGCTTTGCGGTGAACGGTTCCGAGATCATTCGAAAGCTCGGCCTCCTCTTCGCGCCCATGCTCCCGTCAACGAAGCACAGTCTCTATACTCGCCAAGGGCCCATGGAATAGGCCGATCATATGAGGGAAGACTTTTGAGCGCCGCACTTTGCAACAACATCTCCGCCGTAACATTCATCAGCAAACACAAAGCAGCCTGCCAACCGATTGCCGATCAGTTGGACATGCCGGTAGAAAACATCCTCGGACTCGCTGCTCAGGAGAGCCAGTACGGCAGCGGACGCATAGCCCGGGAACTGAACAATTATTTCTCCCTGCACGCGCCAGCGCCCTTGCAGATCGGCTCGCAGGCTCCGATGGGCAATAGCAAAATCAAGGTGGCCCAGTTTTCTTCCTTTCAGCAATGCGCCCAATCGTTCGCCACCCGCTATGGCCCGGCGGTCAGAGGAAAGAAAGATCCGATGGATTTTGCCCAGGCCCTAGTGAAGATCGGCTTCAATACTGGCAGCGCAGCTACCGGAGGACGCGACGGATTCGCCAAGTACCTCGCACAAATCATCACTGCGGTCAAAGGACGCCTGGCATGCTGATCAAGACGACTACTTCATGGTTGCTTACCCTGGGCCTGGCTTGCGTCACGCTTCCGGCCTGCTCTGCGCCGGCATTACAGGCTGGTCAGGTCAACCCGCAAGGTCTGAGCCGCGAGCAAGCCCGACAGGTGCTGGAAGTGGCACTCAAGCATGAGAACTACAAACTGGGCAGGCCCGGGGTATTCATCGACGGCGACCTGGCCGATGAAAATGGCAACCCACCTCATCCCGGGTATTTCGACTTCAGCCTGGGCTACAACGATCCCAAGGCAGGAGCCACCGAATACTGGGGATTATTCTCGGTGAGCGTGGCCACCGGTGACGTCTGGGAAATCAATACCTGCAAGCGCCTCGCAGGCGCAGAGCTCAAGCAATTGCAAAATCGAATCATGACCAGGACAGGCAAGAGCCTGAGTGACGAAAAAGTACAACGACAGGGGCTGGGGTGTAGCGATGAACAATGAGTATCGTGCTTGAACTGAGCGCATCACTTTCCCGCCCAAGATACTGAGTAAAGGGGATAGATTTGCTTTCACGGCCCGTCGAACCCATGAAATGAATCAGTCCCCGTTTCCTTCAGCTTCCTTCCCTGCAAAACGAAGGGTGGCAAGCCGTACACAGGTTTGCAGACCGGCACAGAGGAACCGGCAGGCCGAAGCCTCCTGCGCACAGCTCGTCATGACACGAGCATAGAAATACCGCTTTCGCGGCGCTGTGCGCCTCCGTATCCGAGCTGCAAAACCCGTATCGCTGAATTTGCAGCGATGTCGGGACTGTAGCCATGACGTGTGGCGCACACAATATTGTCCCACGCCTGAATCACGTGGGAAATATGAGATTTTTAGGAAGGCCGTTTCACCTTAGCCTTGTCAGGCGTGGGTAACGCCGATGTGCTACCTAGATGCGAGATACAAAAAAGCCCCGCAAGAGACCGGGCTATATAGATGGAACGCCAGTTAACGCCCGATCTTATCTCTTGGGCGGAGGCGGTGCAGATGGCGCAGTGGGTCTAACAATAGCCCTGGGTGATGGTGGTGGATTTTTACCGTCCTGCGTAACGCCGCTGCGTGCAGGCGTCGGCATTGGCTGAGGCGCTTTGCTGGTCATTTTTCGTCCTCCATCGCTTGATCAAACTCTACCCATTGTACCTTCGAGGCATCGATAACCAAAAACTGAGCTCCACAGGGGGTCTGCACGCCTTTGTCATCAAGCCAAGCGGGATTTTGAATGGCAAATTGCCCCTGCGTCGACTCATTTGGCCACTCTGAAGGCCATCCATAAAGACGACGCTCGTCATTCAAGTGTAAAACGACAAAACGTGGATACCTCGAAAAGGTGCTGTACCATTCGTTGGGATACGACGTCTGCTCGGTGATGCCACGGTTTCTTAGCCAAGTATGCAACTTGTCGCTGGTAGCGAGATAACATGAAAGTAATCCTAACAGCACTGATATCACGAAGGACCATAACGCCTCGGCCTTTTCATCCCACCTGCCGATCACAATCCCCTTCGACCCGATCCAGAGGCATAACGCACCGATCGCCAGAACAATCCCATGCACAACAAACGTGAAGATCAGGGCTTGCACTATTTGTCCAAAGGTATCGGGCCGCTTAAATGCAGTCAGAGAATAAAATATCCAGGCAGTCAAAAACCCTGGTATCAGATATTGCAAAAGCGGTATGACTTCCTTTACAAGATCGTCCATTTTGCGGCAGCCCACTTATTATCGAAACACTTTTAATACGCCACTAGAGAATAGACCACCAACATTCCTTTGTTTCATCTGGTAACCGGAGACTGCACACGCCGAAAAATTAAACTGATTACCTTCACTACTTAGAGCGCCGATCAAAATAAATCCACCCCATCTTATTTGAAACAGATTATTTCCCCGAGCTGCCACGGGTAAAAATAAACCACCCATTTCCCTTGCCATTAAAAACAGGAAGAACTAGTATTAAGAAATACGAAACCGCGGGATCCTTTTCTCACAATTTGCCACATTGACAAAAACAGAATCCCTTCTTAATTTCCGTTCACCAGTTTTTTCTGCAGAAGCCCAGTCTGCTCAAAAATTTTAGCTGTCCCATTTCGCGCACCTTCTATACAGTCCATTGTATGTTGATAAAGAGCAGATAGCTCAGTAACTTCGAAATTAATGAAATACCTAATCAACATACCCGCAAAGTCATTGACCTGCTGCTCAACATCTTTGTGACTCAGTAAAAAATCCAACTCTTTTCCCTCGAAGATATTTTCTAACTCCTGCCACGCCCTCTCGACTTTCATGCACTGATCAAACCAAGCCCTCTGGCCAGATTCAAAATCATCCGAGAAATTAATCTTTTTCTCATGCCAAGCAGCCATTTGGTTATTTGCAACCATTCTAAAAACTAAATTAACATAATGACTTGCTGCACGCCCACCATCGAGAGACTCCTGGAACTTTTTGACTGCTTTCCATCGTTCAGAGTGCCTAAACTGAGCATGCCAACTGGTCAAAGCAATAGCTGCAACGATAGCAGTTACAACTGTTCCAGCAAAACTCAGCAATTCAAGAGCATCCCTTACAGACTTTACTCCCCCCTCGGATGTATTTATACCTAATCCAACAGAGAGCCCCGTAAGCAACAGCAAAATGCAGCCTAATAATATAACCCTATCCATGCCACACCTCTTTAAAATACGCGCAAAAAGAAAAAAGGGACAGTAATCTTCATCCACCAAGACAGAACGAGAACATAGATCCATCCATTATTCAATGCCCCTTCTCAAGACCGCTTAACCAAGCCTCCAGAGCCAACTTTTTTCGACGAATATCGGACACAGAATGACTCTCGCTCGAATATCTCTAATTAAAAAGGCTGTGCTACTTCACGCAAACGACGCTCTGGTAAAAAACGGAAAAAAAACGGGGACAGATTTATTTTCACGACCTGCCGAGCCGAAAAAACTCCTCCCTCTTCGGAAAGATCACTTCTGTTCCCGTCCGGCCTCCTCAATAATGGCATCCATCCGAGCCACCACTTCATCATGAGGGACACCTACGCCAGGATTTTCCAGCGACCGCAACACCTTCGCCCGAAACCAAGCCTCATAACTCGCAGCCTGTTCTTCTGTTTCAAGCACCGAAACAATCAGGGAAAGCCCAGCACTCATCAGCGACCTCCTCTAATCGAAACGCTGGGTCAGCGCTCAACGGGCCCCTCCTCCAAAACCAGATCCACCCAAGCCTGAGCCAACTCGATCAGATGCACCGCGCCCATCGCCAGCTTGCGATTCGCCCCATCCAACTGGTCCGCCGACTCATAAGCCGTGGCAGCAGCCGACTGCAGCACCGAATAGGCTGCCACCAGCCTCTCTTCGGTATTGAGCGATAACGATCGACAAGGTAATTTCGGAAGACAACCAGACTTGATGGGATCACCTCCCCCTCCAAGCCCATAGTGAGCAAACGCGCGTTCAGCAACAGCAGCAGACACACCTGCCGGTGGGTCCGGTATCAGTTTCTTGTCCATGGTCCAGCTCCTACCTGTCAATATCAGAGGAGCCAACTTCTGCCGTTCTCACGCGGCAAAGGGTGGCAGCTGTACGCAGGGTGAGAATACCGGACAGTAGGCAACCGGCCAGACCGAAGTCTGCCCACGCACAGCCGCCATGGAGCGTTTGCAGGTGGAAAACACCCGCAATGAGGCTGACGCGAAATGCGCTTACTGAAAACGGGTTCTCACGCCCGATCGCTGATTTGGCAGCGATGGACGAAGACTAACTAACCGGTTTCGGCAGGCGCAAGGCGAAAGGATTTTCTAGGAAACTTCAGGCATTGAAAAGGGAATTGTCCTGGAAGCGGCTTTTCCAGACACAAAGAAAAAGCCCCGTAGACGCTAATCTACAGGGCTTTAAAATAGTGGAGGCCGAGGTCGGAATCGAACCGGCGTAGATGGATTTGCAATCCACTGCATAACCATTTTGCTACTCGGCCTCAGGTCGAATCGAGCGCCCTTGCAAGCCAGGCTTGCCGCAACTCCTTGATTCTTCAGCGATCGCGACGTTGCCGTCCGTGCTGATGGCGCGCATTATGTCCTAGTTGAATGACACTGGCAACCCCCTGAATTCTAAATATTTTTTATTTTTCAGGAGCCGCCCTCTCCCTGCTCTCGAGCCGCCAATTGCACCAGCCGCGCGGCCAGGGCCTTGGCCTGGCTTGCCACGTCGGTCACCGCCGTGCTCTCCCACCACATACCGCGCAATGGCGGCCCCATGGCGAACAATCGGGTCGAGATATTGCCGTCGGTATCCACCACCGCGCCACCGGGGTCAGCCGCAATACCCAAGGCCAATGGCCCCGGCCGAATCAACCCGCGCGCCAGCAGTTGCTGCGGCAACGGGCGGTCGACGCGGCGCCAGTCGTATTCAATACCCGTAGAGTTGATCAGGCCCACACCACTGACCGTCACGGTCTGCGACTCGCCCCGCCGCCGGAGGGTGATGCTGACCTGGCCGTCGCGTACTTCGCCCAATCCCTTGAGCGATGCTGCCTCGATGGTCAGCCGCCCTTCCCCATGCAGGCGTTCCACCAGTTCGGCACTCAATGGTGGCGAACGGTGGTGATGGCTTTCCCACCAGGGCCGTACATGGCGGACGAACTGACGACGCTGCCCATCAGTGGCCTGACTCCACAGTCGGCCGATATGGGCCCGCACGGTGTCCAGCGGCGCTTGCCAGTCGATACCGGCAGCAATGGCCTCGGCGCACTGCCGACGCACTTCGCGCAACAGTTGCAGCGGGCTGCGCAGGCGGTGATCAGCGGCCAGGAAGTCGCCCCAGGTCGGCGGCTGGCGGCGCACATGGGGCAGCAGGCCGTGGCGGGAGAAGACGCGGATCGGGCCGCGATGGCCGGCCTGTTCCAGAGACACAACGGCGTCGACCATGGTCAGGCCGGAGCCGATGATCAGGACCGTGCCCTGGGGATCGAGGCGCGACATGGCGGCGACGTCCCAGGGATCGACGGCGGCAGCGTTGAGGCCGCTGGATTGTTTCTGGCGGGTGCGCGCAGCCGGGAACATGCCGGTCGCCAACACAGCGTAGGCAGCGTGCAGTTGCTGACCATCAGCCAGGGCCAGGCTTGCACCATCGCTGTCTGTCACCAAGTCGACCACTTCGCCATGCACATGCTCGGCGGTCGAGCCCCAGGCTGCGCCCTGCTCCCGCGCCTCGGCCAGGCGCTGCTGCACGTAGAAACCGAAGAGACCGCGAGGCATGAACAACTCACTGACCGGCACATGTTGCTGATCCGATTCGGGCCAGCCGCCTTGGGCGATGTAGGCTTCGAGCCACTGGGTCAGATCATCGGGGTTGTCCGGGTCGACACTCATCCGCGCGGCATTGCCGTTCAAGGTATGGCCCAGTTCCGTGGCGCTGTAGGCCTCGCCACGGCCGAGTTCGGCACGCGGTTCGACGATCAGCACCCGACGCCGTCCCGGCAGGCGCAGCAACTGCACCGCCAGCATGGCGCCGCTCAAGCCACCGCCAACGATCACGACGTCAGCCGGCCCCGCTACTGGCGCGATGGCGTGTGTCGCCTGTCTGCTCAGGATTTCACTCATTCTTCGCTCTCTTGTCAGTGCTTGCCCAGGTAGAAATCCTGCAGGTCGCCCCGGGCCAGCAATTCGTCCGACGTGCCGCTGAGCACCACTCGGCCGGTGTCGAGCACATGGGCACGGGTGGCGTATTTCAGCGCTACGTTAATGTTTTGTTCGGCAATCAGGAAGCTCATCTGTTGCTCGCGGTTGAGTTGCGCGACGATTTCGTAAATCTCTTCCACGATAATAGGCGCCAGGCCCATGGATGGCTCGTCGAGCAAGACCAAAGTCGGCCGGGTCATCAGCGCCCGACCGATGGCGACCATCTGCTGCTCGCCGCCGGAGGTCAGCCCGGCCTGGGTCTTGCGCTTGGTTTTCAGGCGCGGGAACCAGGCGTAGATGCGCTCCAGGTCGTCCTGCAGCTCGCGTCGGCCGAGGCCGCGAACGAAGCCGCCGCTGCGCAGGTTGTCCTCCACGGTCAGTTGGCCGAATACGTGGCGTCCTTCCAGCACATGCACCAGGCCGTCGCGCACGCGCTGGCTGGGCTCCACCGTCAGGCTGTCCTGGCCCTGGAAGTGGATGCTGCCGCGAGTGACCTGCGCGCGCTCGGCACGCACCAACCCGGAGATGGCCTTGAGGGTGGTGCTCTTGCCGGCGCCATTGGCACCGAGCAAGGCGACGATGCCGCCGCGCGCCACGCTCAGGGACACCCCGGACACCGCGAGGATGCTGCGGTCGTAGATCACCTCGATGTCATCGACCCGTAGCAGCGGCGCGGCGCCCGCTTCAATCGCTGGCTGGCCCATGGCTTACTCGTCTGCCGCGCAGGTGCGCGGTGTCAGGTTCTTTTCCTTGGCGAAGGCCGCCGACTTCTCGTCGATCAGCGGGCGCAGCAGCGCGCGGTCGGCGGCGATCCAGTCACTGACCAGGCTCCAGTGCGCGCCATCCCACTGCTGCACCCGCGCCGAACCGCCACCCTCATGGTCGCTGCAGGACAGCTTGAGGTTCTGCATCAGACCGTAGAAGCCCATGGCCTTGAGCCGCGCATCGTCGATGTTCAGGTGCTCCAGGCCCCAGCGGCCTTCTTCGCCATGCAACGGCCGCTTGCCGAACTTGCCCTGGCCGGTGCGGATCGCTTCCACGGCGATAGCGGCATTCACCAGGCCGGAGTTGTAGTAGACGCTGCCGAAGTTGTTGAGGTCCTTGAGGTCGCTCTTGCCCTTGTCGAGGATGTATTGCTTGAGGCGCTTGTGGATCTCGAAATCCGTGCCCGCCGGGTACGGTGTCAGCGCCAGGTAGCCCTTGGCGGCGGCGCCGGCCGGCAGCACGTCTTCGCTGGAACTGGCCCAGATGTCGCCGATGATATGGTCGACCGGGAAGCCGAAGCGCGCGGCGGTCTTAACCGCCACCGGAGTCGACACGCCCCAGGTGCGCAGGAACACCCAGTCCGGGTTGAGCTGACGTATCTGGCGCCATTGAGCGGACTGCTCATTGCCCGGATCGGCGACCGGAATCTGGATGTTCTCGAAGCCGTACTTTTCCGCCAGCAGCTTCAGCGGGCCGAGGGTTTCGCGGCCATAGGCCGAGTCGTGGTAGACGGTGGCGATCTTCTTGCCCTTGAGCTTGTCGAAGCCGCCTTCGCGCTGGGCGATGTAGTTCACCAGGGTCGAGGCTTCACTGTAGAAGGTCAGCATCACCGGGAAGTTGTAAGGGAAGACCTTGCCGTCAGTGGCTTCGGTGCGGCCGTAGCCGAGGGTGATCAGCGGGATCTTGTCGACTTCCGCGCGCTCGCTCAGGGCATAGGCCGCCGGCGCACCGTTAGTCTGGTAGACCGCCACTGGCGCGCCGTCCAGGCCATTCTTGAAGCGCTCGTAGCACTCGATGCCCTTCTCGGCCGTCCATTCGGTCTCGCACTCCTGCCATACCAGCTTGACGCCGTTGATGCCGCCCTCGACCTCGTTGATGTAGTTGAGGTAGTCGATCATCCCGGCCCACACCTGCACGCCGCTGGAGGCGTAGGCGCCGACCCGGTAGGTGGCCAACGGAAAGAACTGCTGGTCCGGCGAGGCCTGGGCCAGTGGCGCCGCCGCGCCGAGGAGAGTCAGGGCCAGGCCTGTGGCAGTCAGTGAACGTTTGAAAAATGCACGCATGGTCGAATCGGTCTCCAGGGATGTCGGGTCGGGAAGTCAGAAGCGCAACGGCCAGTGCCGCAGCCGTTCACGGGTATTGCCCAGCAGGCGGATCAGCCCTTCCGGCTCCTTGACCAGGAACAGGATGATCAGCACGCCGAAAATGATTTTCTGCAGGTTCTGCAATTGCCCGGCATCCACCGCGCCACCGAGCAGGGCCTGGCCGAGGTGGCTGAGCAGGATCGGCAGCAGGCTGATGAAGGCCGCACCGACGAAGTTGCCGGCGATGCTGCCCATGCCACCGATAATGATGATGAACAGGATCTGGAACGAACGGTTGATGTCGAAGCTGCCGGCGCTGGCCGTTCCCAGGTAGGCAAAAGCCCAGAGCGCGCCGGCAATGCCGAGGTAGAACGAGCTGATGGCAAACGCCAGGCGCTTGTAGCGCGCCACCGGGATGCCGATCACGGCGGCAGCGGTGTCCATGTCGCGGATCGCCATCCAGTTGCGCCCGGTCTGGCTGTTCACCAGGTTGCGTGCGGTCCAGGTCAGCAGTAGCACCGTGACCAGGGTCAGCAGGTAGCGTCCCAGCGGCGTGTTCAGATCATGGCCGAAGAGGCTCAGGCTCGGTGCGGAGATGGTCCCGGACGAACCGTAGTTGTAGAACCAGGGGAACTTGACGAACAGCCACTCCAGGAAGAACTGCGCGGCCAGGGTGGTGACCATCAGGTAGAAGCCCTTGATCCGCGAACTGGGCAGGCCGAACAGCACCCCCACCAGCCCACTGATCACCCCGCCGCAGAGCAACGCCAGGGGCAGGCCCAGTTCCGGCAGGCGCAACAGAAAACCGTAGGTGGCAAACGCCCCGACAGCCATGAAGCCGGCGGCGCCCACCGAGGTCTGCCCGGTGTAGCCGGTCAGCAGGTTGAGTCCCAGGCCGGCCAGGGACAGCACCAGGAACGGAATCAGGATCGCACTGAGCCAGTAGTCATTGCCCACCCACGGCACTACGCCGAAGGCCAGTACCAGCAAGCCGATCAGAGTCCACGGCAGGCGCCGCTCGATCAGCACCCAGGGTGCCGTTTCAGTGATCACGGGAACAGACATGCTTCAGACTCGCTCGATGGCCCGCTCGCCGAACAGGCCGGCCGGGCGGATGTAAAGGAAGACCAGCGCCAGAACATAGGCGAACCAGGGGGTGATGCCGCCACCGATCAGCGGGCCGATATAGACCTCGGCGAGGTTCTCGGCGGCGCCAACGATCAACCCGCCGACAATGGCCCCGCCGATCGAGGTGAAACCGCCGATGATCAGCACCGGCAGCGCCTTGAGCACCACCAGCGACAGCGAGAACTGCACACCCTGGCGCGCGCCCCAGAGCAGCCCCGCCACCAGGCCGACGACACCGGCCACCGCCCAGACGATCTGCCAGATGCGGTTGAGGTGGATGCCGATGGACAACGCCGCCTGGGTGTCATCGGCCACCGCGCGCAGCGACACGCCGATGCGGGTCTTGTTGAACAGCAACGCAAGCACCACCACCAGCACCACCGCCGTGGCCGCAGCGACCAGGTCGAACTGGCTGAGCATCACCCCGTGGACGAATAGCGGCACGTCGTCGATGCCCAGGTCCAGCGCGCGCACCTGCGAGCCCATCAGCCCCTGGGCCAGACCCTCGATGATGAACGACAGGCCGAGGGTGGCCATGAACAGGGTGATCTGCGAACGATTGACCAGCGGCCGCAACACCAGCCGCTCGATCAGCAACGCACCGATCACCATCACCGCCACCGTCAGCAGCAGGGCCAGGGCAAAGGGCACCCCGTGCTCGTGCAGGCTGACGAAGGTCAACGCGGCGAACAGCAGCATCGAGCCCTGGGCGAAGTTGAACACGCCGCTGGCCTTGTAGATCAGCACGAAGCCGATGGCTACCAGCGAATACAGGGTGCCGGCGAGCAGGCCGCCAAGCAGGGTTTCCAGGAAGAAGGCCATCAGTGCACCGCTCCCAGGTAGGCCGCGATCACTTCGGGGTTGGCCTGCACCTCGGCCGGCGTGCCATCGCCGACCTTGCGCCCGTAGTCCAGCACCACCACGTGATCGGACAGGCCCATCACCACGCCCATGTCATGTTCGATCAACACCACGGTGGTGCCGAGGTCACGATTGACGTCGGCGATGAACCGGGCCATTTCCTGTTTTTCCTCGGCGTTCATCCCGGCCATCGGTTCATCCAGCAGCAACAGGGTCGGCCCGGCAATCAGCGCCCTGCCCAGCTCGACGCGCTTTTGCAGGCCGTAGGACAGGTTGCCCACCGGCACATCACGCAGGGCCTGCAGCTCCAGCAGTTGCAGAATGTGCTGGGCCTTGCGCCGAAACGCCTCGGCCTCGCGCCGCGCCCGTGGCAGGCCCAGGGCCTGTTCGAGGAAGTGGCTGCGCTGATAGCGCGACAGACCGGTAAGCAGGTTGTCGATCACGCTCATTTTCTTGAACAGCGCGTTGTTCTGGAACGTGCGACCGATGCCCCGGCGTGCGGCATCGAGTGGATCGATACGGCGAAAGCGCTGCTGCTCGAAGACGATCTCACCACTGTCGAAGCGGTAGACGCCGTTCAACAGGTTGAGCAGCGAACTCTTGCCGGCGCCATTGGGCCCGATCAGCGCACAGATCTCGCCGCGCCTAACGTCGAACGACAGTGCATTGATGGCTTTCACGCCCTTGAACGACAGGGATAGCTCCCGCACCTGCAAAATCGGCTCGGCCACACTCATGCGCTTTTCCGTCCCGGGGCCTGGAGCCGCCATTGGTTGAAGGTTGCCGGCAGCTTCGCAGGGGTGCTCGGCTGCCAGATGTATTGCAGGCGCTGGAACCCCAGCAGGCGCCGCACCCGCTGCTTGAGCAAGCGCGCGAAGAAGCGTTCGGGATGGGCCAACGACCATTCGCACAGACGACGGCGCCAGGTGTCCTGGGGAGCCAGGCGCTGTTCGATCTCGTCGGCCAGGTTTTGCAGGCGCTCGGGGGACAGCAGCAGGCCGGACGGAGCCACTTCGCGGCGGTCACGACTGGCACTGTCGCGGCTTTCGGCGAAGGCCAGGCCGTGGCCGCTGTTCAGCCATTGTTCGAGGACCACGCCGAGGCCGCCCTGCCAGCGGGTGTCTTCCTCACTCCAGAGTTGTGGCTGGGTCGTGGGGGCGCGCCAGAGCACAATTGGGCGGGGTTCCTGGAGTTCACCGCAGAGGCTGGCGAACGCCAGCACCCGCTGCCGAGGCGAACCGGGCAGACGGCCTGGCAGTTGGTTGGCGATCAGCACGCCGGGGGCGGTGTTGGAGTCGCCGACGGCCAGCCAGTCGAGCAGTTGCTGGCGGCTGTCGACGAAGCCGTGGCTCGGCTGCAGACGCCAGAAGGCCTGGCCGAGGGCTTCGGCAGTCAGCTCCGGGGCCAGGCTGAACACCTCGCCGCCGATGGAATGGGCCGCCAGGGACAAGAGCAACAGGTTCGGCTCCAGGCTACCGCTGAGGGCCAGCCGCGAGTAGGCAGTGAAGCCGTGCTGGCGCAGTCCGTCGGCCAGGCGCTCGACTTCACGCAGGGTGTCGATCCAGCGCCAGCTGTGCCATTGGCCATGACGCTTGTGGCGCAAGGCGCTTTGCAGCGGACTGACCTGGGCCCAGTGCCGCAGTTGTTCGAGGGCAGCGGGAAAGATCGAAACCGTTTCGGGTTGCGGCGACTGTAGCGCCGGCGGACGTTTGAGTTCGTGCACGCTCATGGGCTCACCTCTTGCTGTGGTTGGGCGTGCGGTGGTCCGCTGGCGGGAATTGGGTGTGTCTTTGAAGTTATCAGGCCGACCGCACCGACTTCTGCTGCAACGCCGCCAGGTCGCGGTACCCCGCCCCCGGATGAATATCCGCAAGCTTCGGCCCGGCCCCGAACAGCTTCTCGCGCAAGGTCCCCGGCGCGTATTCGCGCTTGTACACGCCACGTTTCTGCAACTCCGGCACCAGCCACTCGACCGCATCGACAAAGGTCTCGTGGGTCAGCGCATACGCCAGGTTGAAGCCATCGACATCGGTCTCCTCGACCCACTCCTGCAGCAGGTCGGCCACCGTCTGCGGCCCGCCGACAAACAGCGGACCGAAGCCGCCGATGCCGACCCAACTGGCCAACTCGTTGGGCGTCCAGACCCGATTCGGGTCCGCCGTGGAGAACGTCTCCACCGCCGACTGGATCGCATTGGTGTGCACATGCCGCAACGGCTCGTCCGGTTTGAACTGGCTGAAGTCGATCCCGGTCCAGCCGGAAATCAGCGCCAGCGCGCCTTCGTAGCTGACGTAGGATTTGTACTCCTCGAACTTGGCCTTGGCCTTGGCGTCGGTCTCGTCGACGATCACTGTCTGCAGATTGAAGATCAGGATGCTCTTCGGATCGCGCCCCGCTTCAGCGGCACGTCGGCGGATGTCGGCCACCACCTTCTTGAGCAACACCTTGGACGGCGCGGCGACGAACACACACTCGGCATGCTCGGCCGCGAACTGCTTGCCACGGCTCGACGCGCCGGCCTGGTACAGCACTGGCGTGCGCTGCGGCGACGGTTCGCACAGGTGAATGCCAGGCACGTGGAAGTGTTTGCCGAAATGCTGGATCTCGTGGATCTTGCGCGGGTCGCTGAACACCTTGCGCGCACGGTCGCGCAGCACTGCGCCGTCCTCCCAACTGCCTTCCCAGAGTTTGTAGCAGACCTCCAGGTATTCCTCGGCGTAGTCGTAGCGCGCATCGTGCTCGGTCTGGGCGTGCTGCCCGATATTCTTTGCCCCGCTCTCCAGGTACGAGGTGACGATGTTCCAGCCGGCGCGGCCTTTGGTCAGGTGGTCGAGGGTCGACAGCCGCCGGGCAAATGGGTACGGGTGTTCGAAGGACAGCGAGGCGGTCAGGCCAAAGCCCAGGTGTTCGGTGACCAGTGCCATCGGCGGGATCAGTTGCAGCGGATCGTTGACCGGCACCTGCGCCGCCTGGCGGATCGCCGCGTCACCGTTGCCGTTGTAGACGTCATAGATGCCCAGCACGTCGGCGATGAACAGGCCGTCGAACTTGCCGCGTTCGAGGATCTTCGCCAGGTCGGTCCAGTATTCCAGGTCCTTGTACTGCCAGGAGCGATCCCGTGGGTGAGCCCACAGGCCGGGGGACTGGTGGCCCACGCAGTTCATGTCGAAGGCGTTGAGGCGGATTTCACGGGACATCGACAGCACTCCTGGAACAGTCGGGCAACACGCCATTGAGGCGGAAGTTGCCAATCAGCGTGTATTTCAGATGCAGGGGGTCTTGCTGCGGGTCGTGGCTGGGTGTCAGTTCGGCGCGTTGGCCGGTCAACGCCCATTCGGTATTGCCGACCTGCTGCAGAGCCTCGGCACTGGCGATCGCCGCTTCGGTGGCGGCGATGAGTTTTTCCGCCTCGTCGTGGGCGCCGTTGGCGAAACGCCGGGCACGCTCGATCAACGCGGCGGCGACCTCGATGCGGATCTGCAGGTCACCGAACTGGCCGATCACCTGGGGATCGCTGGCTTGGCTGGTATGGCGGCGTACAGCGGCGAGCGTGCGTTCAAGACCGTTGCGAGCGGCCTGCAGGTCGGCGCTGGCGTAGCTCAGCGCGGCATCACGGGGAATGGATTGATTCAAGGCGTTCATCGCGGTCTCCTAGTTCCAGGCATGCCGGGCCGGCTTGACGCCGTTGAGCAGGTAGTTGCCGATCAGGTGGTACTTCCAGCGCGCCGGGTCATGCAGGGTGTGAGTGCGCGCATTACGCCAATGGCGGTCGAGGTTGTGTTTGCCGAGCACCGAGCGGGTACCGGCCAGTTCGAACAACTTGCTGGCGGCCAGCAGCGCGGTTTCTGCGGAGAGCACCTTGGCCTGGGCCACCACGACCGAGGCTTCGGCGACGCTGTCTTCGCTGGGCTCGGCCAGGGCGTGGTCGATGGCGCGACCGGCCTTTTCCAGGATCGCCTCGGTGCCGTGCACCCGCCATTCCAGGTCGCCGATGGCGGCGAGGCTGAACGGATCCTGCCAGCCATGCTCCTGCTGGCTGTCGATCCACGGCCGGGCCTGGCGGGCGTGGCACTTGGTTTCTTCAAGAGCACCCAGGGCGATGCCGGTGTCGACCGCGGCCTGGATGATCTGCGAAATCGGGCCGTTGGCCGTGGGCTGGTCGAAGGCCAGGTGAGCCGGAATGACACTGCTGCGCGGCACACGGACATCGACGAACAGCGCGTTGCCGCTGGCGGTGGTGCGCTGACCGAAACCGTCCCAGTTGTCGACGATGGTCAGGCCCTGGGCATGCCGCTCGACAAAGGCAATCTGCGCGTTACCCGCCTCATCGAGGCCGACCACCGGCACGATGTGGGCGAACAAGGCGCCGGTGCAGTAGAACTTCTCGCCATTGATCACGGCTTCGTCGCCGTCAAAGCGGATCCGGGTGTCGAAGGTGCCGGCGTTCTTGCTCTTGGCTTCGGAGAAGGCGTTGCCGAAGCGGTAACCTTCCAGAACCTTGGCGAAGTAATGCCGCTTCTGCGCTTCAGTGGCGGTTTGCGCGAGGATATCGAGCACGCCGAGGTGGTTCTGCGGGATCTGCCCCAGGGACGGGTCGGCCGCCGAGATGATCTTGATCACCTCGGCCACCGTCACATACGACACCCCGGCACCGCCATAGGCCTTGGGCACGGTGATGCCCCACAGTCCGGTGGCGGTGAATTCGTCGAGTTCGGCGGCCGGCAGACGGCGTTCGCGATCGCGTACGCTGGCCTCGACGGCAAAACGCGCGGCCAGTTGCCTGGCGGCGGCAATCGCCTCTTCATCCGAACGGATGACATGGGCGACAGTGGTGGGTTTGGCGGCAGTTGTCATAGACCGACTCCAGAGTCCTGTTGAGTGCGAAAGAACGCATGCAGAGGACATAGCAGGAGTCGTGCCTGAAAATATAATCTATATATTTCAGATGCTTACGAATAATACCTAGAAATAGATAAAGCTAGAAAACAGCCAAATTGTTCAGTGACTGTTGCCAGGGCAACAGTCAGGGCATCACAGCACCACGTTGCGCACGAAGCGCACCGCCACCTCACCCTCATTGCGATACCCATGGGGCTGGTTGCTCGGAAACATGAAAAACTCCCCCGCCGCCACCGACCGCTGTTCCTCCCCCAGCCACACCGTCAGGCAGCCCTCGAACACATACAACTGCTCACTCCAGCCATCGTTATCCGGCTCCGAGTGATAAACCTCCCCCGGCTCCAGGCGCCACTCCCATAGTTCGACCTCACGACTGGCCACTGCCTTGGCCAGCAGCACCGCCTTGCTACCTGGAATGGAACCGGCCCAGGCCAGTTCGTTGATACGGCTCGGGTCACGGACACCCGGAGCCTGGATCAGGTCGCTGAAGGCCACGTCGAGAGCTTCGGCCACCCGGTCGAGCGTGCTCAGGCTGACGTTCTTTTCTCCCGCCTCGATGGCCACCAGCATCCGCCGGCTGACCCCGGACTTCTCCGAGAGCGCTGCCTGACTCAACTGGGCCTCGTGCCGCAAGCGCCGTACATTGAGGCTGACATGTTGCAGAACCGAAGCGCGTTGCGAAGTTTCTTTGTGCACTATATTGCTCACAGGGTAGGTTTGCGCAGTATACTGCCCATCTTTCGGCGCATTGTGCGTCCCCCTCAAGGTAGCGCGCAAGGCCATGGCATCGGACCAATCCAGCAGTCTAATCCCTTCGATCCTGCGGTTCAGCAAAGCCGAGTGCGTGCTGATCCTGATCACCATGATCTGGGGCGGCACCTTTCTGCTGGTCCAGCACGCCATGACCGTCAGCGGGCCGATGTTTTTCGTCGGCCTGCGGTTTGCTGCCGCAGCCAGTCTCGTCGCACTGTTTTCTCTGCGCAGCCTGCGCGGCATGACCGCCTTCGAGGTAAAGGCCGGGGTGTTCATCGGCACGGCGATCATGCTCGGTTACGGCCTGCAAACCGTGGGCCTGCAGACCATTCCCAGCAGCCAATCGGCGTTTATCACCGCGCTGTACGTGCCTTTCGTACCGCTGTTGCAATGGCTGGTGCTGGGCAAGCGGCCCGGTTTGATGCAAAGCATCGGCATCATGCTGGCCTTTACCGGACTGATGCTGCTGTCGGGACCGAACGGCGCCGAACTGAACTTCAGCTCAGGGGAAATCGCCACCATCATCAGCGCCATCGCTATTGCCGCCGAGATCATCCTGATCAGCAACTATGCCGGCAAGGTCGATGTGCGCCGCGTCACCGTGGTGCAACTGGCTACCGCATCGGGACTGGCGTTCCTGATGATCGCGCCGACCCAGGAGCCGTTGCCGGTGTTTTCCTGGACCTTGCTGTTCAGCGCGATCGGCCTGGGGGCGGCCAGTGCGGCCATCCAGGTGGCGATGAACTGGGCGCAGAAAAGCGTTTCGCCGACCCGCGCCACCCTGATCTATGCCGGAGAACCGGTCTGGGCCGGAATCGCCGGGCGCCTGGCCGGCGAGCGGTTGCCGGGGCTGGCACTGGTGGGTGCCGGGCTGATCGTGGCGGCGGTGATCGTCAGTGAGCTGAAGACCAAGGGTAAACAGACCGAGCCGGCTGAGCCTGAGGTCGAATCCGAGGCAGTGGATTCAAATAAACTCTAGGCCTCTGTGGCGAGCGGGCTTGCCACAGGCAGGGTCTCTCCCAGCACATGGCAGGCCCTTCTTATTGTGCAATCAGGGCATGCACGTCAGGCGTTTACCACCTACCTTGTAGGATTCTGCGACAGGTTCCGGGTTGGTGATCCCGGAAGGGCCACGTATGATCCTTCGCAAACTCCTGCAGATTAGAAGCCTATGTCCCTGATAGTTCTACTGCTTCTGCCTTTTGTGGGCAGCTGTCTGGCAGCCGTGCTGCCGCATAACGCACGTAACACTGAATCGATCCTGGCCGGCCTGGTGGCATTGGTCGGCACGATTCAGATGGCCTTGCTGTACCCGCAGATCGCCCACGGCGGCGTGATTCACCAGACCATCAGCTGGTTGCCCAGTCTCGGCCTGGACCTGGTGCTGCGCCTGGATGGTTTCGCCTGGCTGTTCTCCATGCTGGTGCTGGGCATCGGCACGCTGGTGTCGCTCTACGCCCGTTATTACATGTCGCCGGAAGACCCGGTGCCGCGCTTCTTCGCATTCTTCCTGGCTTTCATGGGCGCGATGCTCGGCCTGGTGCTTTCCGGCAATCTGATCCAGATCGTGTTTTTCTGGGAACTGACCAGCCTGTTCTCGTTCCTGTTGATCGGCTATTGGCATCACCGTTCCGACGCCCGACGCGGCGCCTACATGGCGCTGACCGTCACCGGTGCCGGCGGCCTGTGCCTGCTGGCGGGGGTACTGATTCTCGGCCATGTGGTCGGCAGCTACGAGCTGGATGTGGTACTGGCGGCCGGCGACCGGATCCGCGCCCACGCCCTGTATCCGGTGCTGCTGCCCTTGATCCTGATTGGCGCGCTGAGCAAGAGCGCGCAATTTCCCTTCCATTTCTGGCTGCCCCGGGCCATGGCCGCGCCAACGCCGGTGTCGGCCTACCTGCACTCGGCAACCATGGTCAAGGCCGGGGTCTTCCTGCTCGCGCGGCTGTGGCCGGCACTGTCGGGCAGCGAGGAATGGTTCTGGATCGTCGGCGGCGCCGGGGCGGCGACGCTGGTGCTCGGTGCCTACTGTGCGATGTTCCAGAACGACCTCAAGGGCCTGCTGGCCTACTCGACCATCAGCCACCTGGGCCTGATCACCCTGCTGCTCGGTCTGAACAGCCCCCTGGCGGCCGTGGCCGCCGTGTTCCACATTCTCAACCACGCCACCTTCAAGGCCTCGCTGTTCATGGCCGCTGGCATCATCGACCATGAAAGCGGCACCCGCGACATCCGCAAACTCAGCGGCCTGATCAAACTGATCCCATTCACCGCCACCCTGGCGATGGTCGCCAGCGCGTCGATGGCCGGCGTGCCGCTGCTCAATGGTTTCCTGTCCAAGGAAATGTTCTTCGCCGAGACGGTGTTCATCAACTCCACGGCCTGGGTCGAGGCCGCCCTGCCCATCGTCGCGACCATCGCCGGGACCTTCAGTGTCGCCTACTCGCTGCGCTTCACTGTCGATGTGTTCTTCGGTCCAGCGGCCACCGACCTGCCGCACACGCCCCACGAGCCGCCGCGCTGGATGCGCGCGCCGGTGGAGTTGCTGGTGTTCACCTGCCTGCTGGTGGGGATCTTCCCGGCCCAGGTGGTCGGTGCCATCCTTGCCGCTGCGGCCTTGCCGGTGGTCGGCGGCAACCTCCCCGAGTACAGCCTGGCGATCTGGCACGGCCTCAACGCGCCGATGATCATGAGCCTGATCGCCATGTCCGCAGGCGTGCTGCTTTACCTGTTGCTGCGCAACCAACTCCGCCGCGGACGGTTCCGCCGTCCACCCCTGGTGGGCCGTTTGGACGGCAAGCGCCTGTTCGAGTCCGTGCTGGTCCTGAAGATGCGCCTTGCCCGGCGCCTGACCCGCCTGCTCGGCACCCAACGCCTGCAACCGCAGTTGTTCCTGCTGGTATTGGCCGCCCTGGTCGCCGGGCTGATCCCGATGCTGCACAGCAGCCTGAGTTGGGGCGACCGGCCGAAGATCCCCGGCTCCATCGTCTTCGTCACCCTCTGGCTGCTGGCGATCGCCTGCGCCCTGGGTGCCGCCTGGCAGGCCAAGTACCACCGGCTGGCAGCCCTGACCATGGTCAGCGTCTGCGGCCTGATGACCTGCATTACCTTCGTCTGGTTCTCCGCGCCGGACCTGGCCCTGACCCAGTTGGTGGTCGAGGTGGTGACCACCGTGCTGATCCTGCTCGGCCTGCGCTGGCTGCCACGACGGATCGAAGAGGTCTCGCCGCTGCCCAACAGCCTGCGCAAGGCGCGCATCCGCCGCCTGCGCGACCTGTTGCTGTCGGTGCTGGTCGGCGGCGGCATGGCGCTGCTGTCCTACGCCATGCTCACGCGCCAGACACCGAACGACATTTCCTCGTTCTACCTCAGCCGCGCCCTGCCAGAAGGCGGCGGCAGCAATGTGGTCAATGTGATGCTGGTGGACTTCCGCGGCTTCGACACCCTCGGTGAAATCACCGTGCTGGTGGCCACGGCGCTGGCGATTTTCGCCCTGCTGCGCCGTTTCCGTCCGCCCCGCGAAAGCCTCGAGTTGCCCAACCAGCAGCGCCTGCTGGCCAGCGACGTGGTCACCGACCTGGTCAACCCGCGCAGCGCCAGTGATACCGCACTGGGCTTCATGATGGTGCCAGCGGTACTGGTACGCCTGCTGCTGCCGATCGCCCTGGTGGTGTCGATGTACCTGTTCATGCGCGGCCACAACCAGCCGGGCGGCGGCTTCGTCGCCGGGCTGGTGATGTCGGTGGCGTTCATCCTGCAATACATGGTCGCCGGCACCCAATGGGTCGAGGCGCAGATGAGCCTGCGACCGCTGCGCTGGATGGGCACCGGGCTGCTGTTCGCCACGCTCACCGGGCTGGGCGCGATGGCCTTCGGTTATCCGTTCCTGACCACCCACACCGCCCACCTGCACTTGCCGCTGCTGGGCGATATCCATGTCGCCAGCGCGCTGTTCTTCGACATCGGCGTGTATGCGGTGGTGGTCGGCTCGACCCTGCTGATCCTCACGGCGCTGGCGCACCAATCGGTCCGTGCGCACCGACCGGGCACGTTGACCGCGTCCCCCGGCAAACCTGCACTCAAGGGAGGAACCGCCTGATGGAAGAAGTCATTGCCATTGCCATCGGTGTACTCGCCGCCTCCGGTGTCTGGCTGATCCTGCGGCCACGGACCTTTCAGGTGGTGATGGGCCTGTGCCTGTTGTCCTACGGGGTCAACCTGTTCATTTTCAGCATGGGCAGCCTGTTCATCGGCAAGGAACCCATCATCAAGGACGGCGTGCCCCAGGACCTGTTGCACTACACCGATCCGCTGCCGCAGGCGCTGGTACTGACGGCGATCGTCATCAGCTTCGCCATGACCGCGTTGTTCCTGGTGGTCCTGCTGGCTTCCCGGGGCCTGACCGGCACCGACCACGTCGACGGTCGGGAGCCCAAGGAATGAACCTGATGCCTCACCTGATCGTCGCGCCCATCCTGCTGCCGCTGCTGACCGCCGCGCTGATGCTGATGCTTGGCGAGAAGCACCGCCCGTTCAAGGCCCGTCTCAACCTGTGCTCGAGCCTAGTGGGCCTGGGCATTTCCGTGTGTTTGCTGGTGTGGAGCCAGCAGTCGGCGGACCCCGCCTCCATTGGCGTGTACCTGCCAGGCAACTGGCAGGCGCCGTTCGGTATCGTGCTGGTGGTCGACCGCCTCTCGGCGCTGATGCTGGTGCTCACCGGCATCGTCGGCGTCTGTGCCCTGCTGTTTGCCATGGCCCGTTGGGACCGGGCCGGCAGTAGCTTCCATGCGCTGTTCCAGATCCAGTTGATGGGCCTGTACGGTGCGTTCCTGACCGCCGACCTGTTCAACCTGTTCGTGTTTTTCGAAGTGCTGCTGGCCGCCTCCTACGGCCTGATCCTGCATGGCTCGGGGCGGGCACGGGTATCCTCGGGCCTGCATTACATCGCGATCAACCTGCTGGCCTCGTCGCTGTTCCTGATCGGCGCGGCGCTGATCTACGGGGTGACCGGTACCCTGAACATGGCCGACCTGGCCTTGAAGATCCCGCTGGTGCCGGAGGCCGACCGTGGCCTGCTGCATGCCGGCGCGGCGATTCTGGCAGTAGCGTTCCTGGCCAAGGCCGGGATGTGGCCGCTGAACTTCTGGCTGGTGCCGGCCTATTCCTCGGCCAGCGCGCCGGTGGCGGCGATGTTCGCCATCATGACCAAGGTCGGTGTCTACACCCTGTTGCGTTTGTGGACGCTGCTGTTCTCCGGCCAGGCCGGCGCTTCGGCGTACTTCGGCGGCGACTGGCTGATCTACGGCGGCATGGCGACCATCGGCGTGGCCGCCATCGCCATCGTCGCCGCCCAGCGCCTGGAGCGCATGGCCAGCCTGAGCATCCTGGTGTCGGCGGGCATCCTGCTCTGCGCAATCGGCTTCGCCCAGCCGAGCCTCACGGCGGGCGCGCTGTTCTATCTGGTCAGCTCGACCTTGGCGCTGAGCGCGCTGTTCCTCTTGGGCGAGTTGATCGAACGTTCGCGCTCGGCCAACGAACTGCCGCTGGATGAAGACATCGACCCGCTGCCACGGCCACTGGAGTCGCTGCACCCGCGTCCCGGCACCAACCTGGACGACGAACAGAAAGCCGTGGTCGGCCAGGTGATCCCCTGGACCATGGCCTTTCTCGGCCTGAGCTTCATTGCCTGCGCACTGCTGATCATCGGCATGCCGCCACTGTCGGGCTTCATCGCCAAGCTGAGCCTGCTCAGCGCCCTGCTCAACCCCTTGGGGCTCGGCCAGGAGGCACCGATCTCGCCTGCGGCCTGGGCCCTGGTGGCGCTGCTGGTACTGTCTGGCCTGGCCTCGCTGATCGCCTTCAGCCGCATGGGCGTCCAGCGTTTCTGGAGCCCGGCGGATCGCCCCTCGCCGACCTTGCGCCGGTTCGAGTGCCTGTCGATCATCACCCTGCTGGGTCTGTGCATCCTGCTGACGGTCAAGGCCGAACCGCTGCTGCGCTACACCCAGGCGACGGCCGCCAGCCTCGATCATCCCGAGCACTATGTCATGAGCGTCCTGGCGACCCGCGCCCTGCCAAGCCCGTCAGTCAAGACCGTCGCACAGGAGGAACAGCCATGAAACGCCTGTTCCCCGCGCCCTGGTTGTCCCTGGCACTGTGGCTGCTGTGGCTGGTGCTGAACCTTTCGCTCAGCCCGGGCCACCTGTTGCTGGGCGCGGCCCTGGGCTTTCTCGCACCACTGATGATGGCGCCGCTACGCCCACTGCCGGTCCGCATCCGCAACCCGTGGGTGATCCTGCGCCTGTTTCTGCTGGTGGGTCGCGACGTGATCGTCTCCAACCTGATCGTTGCCCGGGGCGTGCTCAACGCCGGTCGCCGGCCGCCACGTTCGGCCTTCGTCAAGATTCCCCTGGAACTGCGCGACGCCAATGGCCTGGCCGCCCTGTCGATGATCTGCACGGTGATTCCCGGCACGGTCTGGTCGGAACTGGCACTGGATCGCAGCGTGCTGTTGCTGCACGTCTTCGACCTGGACGAAGAGGCGGCGTTTATCCGCCACTTCAAGGACACCTACGAACGCCCCCTGATGGAGATCTTCGAATGAGCGCCCTGCTCGCCAACGCGATCCTGTTCAGCCTGTTCATCTTCAGTGTGGCCCTGGTCCTGACCGTGGTGCGCCTGTTCAAGGGCCCTTCGGCACAGGACCGGGTCCTGGCACTGGACTACCTGTACATCATCGCCATGCTGATGATGCTGGTGCTGGGCATCCGTTATGCCAGTGACACCTACTTCGAAGCAGCCCTGCTGATCGCCCTGTTCGGCTTTGTCGGCTCCTGTGCCCTGGCCAAATTCCTCCTGCGTGGCGAGGTGATCGAATGAACGCACTGTCCTTGTGGATCGAGATCCCGGTGGCATTGCTGCTGGTACTCGCCAGCCTGTTCACCCTGTGTGGCGCCATCGGCCTGTTGCGCATGAAAGACTTCTTCCAGCGCATGCACCCACCGGCCCTGGCCTCGACCATCGGTGCATGGTGTGTGGCGCTGGCGTCGATCCTGTATTTTTCCGGGCTCAAGTCGGAACCGGTGATGCATGCCTGGCTGATTCCAATCCTGCTGTCGATCACCGTCCCGGTGACCACCCTGCTGCTGGCCCGGACCGGCCTGTTTCGCAAGCGCATGGCCGGCGATGATGTACCGGGGGAAGTCAGCAGTGGCCGCACCGAAGGAGGCAGCTGAAATGCGACACCCTGTGGGAGCGGGCTTGCCCGCGAAAACCTCAAGGCTGCAACAGGCCTTTGGAGCGCTCGCGTCACGACTGGCGCCATTCGCGGGCAAGCCTGCTCCCATCAGGGGATGTGCGCTGGTGCTGGCAGCGCTTCTGGTCAGTGGCTGTGCTTCGGTGCCTTCACCCGAGTCGCGCAATGCCACGGCCAACGAACTGGCCCGCAGTCATCACTGGCAAGCCCAGCAGATCGACAGCCAGCCCTTCTCGCTCAAGGCCTTCAGGCCTGAGCAATTCGGCGATGGCTCACGCCTGACGATCTACCTCGAAGGCGACGGCTTCGCCTGGGTCACCGCCAGCCAGCCCTCGACCGATCCAACGCCCATCGACCCGGTAGCCCTGCGCCTGGCACTGGCCCAGCCAAACGGCAACGCGGCCTACCTCGGCCGCCCTTGCCAATACCTGAAATCAGCCGCCTGCAGCCGCGACTACTGGACCGACGCGCGCTTCGCCGTCGAAGTGGTCGCCAGCCTCGACCGAGCCGTCGATACCCTCAAGCAACAGGCCCACGCCCAGACGCTGCAACTGGTCGGCTACTCCGGGGGTGCCGCCATCGCCCTGTTGCTGGCAGCCCGACGCAATGACGTCGATAGCGTCATCACCGTCGCCGGCAACCTCGACCACCAGGCCTGGACCCGTTTCCATCGCGTACAACCGCTGACCCGCTCGCTCAACCCCGGCGATTTCGGTCCAGCCCTGAGCCACCTCAGGCAAGTGCACCTGGTCGGCGCCGACGATCCGGTCATTCCGCCAGAGTTGACCCGGCAGTTCGTCGCCGAACACCCGAGCCAACCCGCTGCCCAGATTCAGGTCATGCCCGGCTACAACCATCATTGCTGTTGGGCAGAGCACTGGAGCGAACGGTGGTCTACGCTCGACAGAAACTAATCGACCAAGGCCCCATTTATAAAACAGGAAGCTTGCGCTCAATCGTCTTTATTATTGAAGTATGGGTATCAGCCAGTCGCGCAATATTTCTCAGAACATGATCCAGGTGTTCTACAGAGTCGACATAGAGATGACAGACAAAGCTGTCATCGCCCGTAATCTTGTAGCAGGCAACGCACTCAGCCAAGTTCTGAAGCAATTTTTCAACGTCCTGAAATTTCTCCTGGTAGGGCCTCACCCGAACCAGCGCCTGCAGCACATACCCCAGCGCCAAAGCGCTCAACTCCACACTGAAGCGGCAAATCACACCCGCCAGTTCCAGGCGCCTCAGGCGTTCGCTGCACGCCGGAGCGGATAGCCCTACACGGCGAGCAAGCGCACGGATGGAAGTCCGGGAGTTCTCATGAAGAAGAAAAACAAGTGCACGGTCAATATCGTCCAGTTTCTTCCCGCTCTTTGTAAGCTTATTCATACGAAAAACCTTACGAACACTCAATAAACAATGCAAAATCATTACATACCACACCTCCAAAGAAAAACAATGGCTTTCCTAAACACCTCCACCTACTCTTTGCCTTGAGATCAATAGCCGTACTCCCAAACAAACCGAACGGCTCATGCCACGACCGCAAGAGCCAGCCGGATCTATTGCCTGTATTTGATTCCAACAGGAGCATAGAAATGGATTACGTATTTAACGAAAGTATCCTACAAGAACATTGCCGAAACAATTTCACTAAAGAAAGAATCTTCTTACTGCGCAATGATTTCGCCCGCGATGGATTCATAAAACTGCGTGACATCGTGGATGACAGCTTGCGCCAGCAGGTGACAGCCGAGGTCAACAACCTTATCGGACGCCAGCTCGAGCGCAGGGACCTGCACCTGGCGACAACCGATAACACGCCCCGCTACATGAGTATCGTGCGCAGTGAGTTCATCGCCCGGAACAGTCCGCTGATCGTCTCGCTGTCTACCTGCCAGGCGCTGCTCGATACCCTGTCGCTGATAGCAGACACCCGGGTTGTCGCTTCCGTTTCCAAGGATGAGGAATACCTGATTACCCAGCAGGAGCGTAAAGGCGACACGCATGGTTGGCATTGGGGAGACTACAGTTTTGCGCTGATCTGGATCATCGAGACCCCGCCCATCGCCAAGGGCGGAATGCTGCAGTGTGTTGCCCACACCACTTGGGACAAGTCCAACCCCAGAATCCACGAAATCCTTTGCAACAACCCGATCGCCACCTATGGCTTCACCACGGGTGATATCTATTTCCTGCGTACCGACACCACCCTTCATCGCACCGTTGCACTGACTGAAGACGCCACGCGGATCATCCTGAACATGACATGGGCCGATGAAAAGTACATCGACCGAGCCCTGCATGGTAATGACCGCTGGTGGGAAAACCAGCATGCGCAGGCGGCCCGCACGCCGAGCTGAGACGCCACGATCGCCATTGTTCCAGGAACACCGCCACGGAATCACGACCATGCATGATGCCGATTGCCTCGAGAAAGCCAGGACCTTGCTGAAACAGGCCCGGTCACACTCGGCCATGGCCGATCTGGTCACCGCCGCGGTCGCACGCAACGCGCAGTGGCGCGGGCAACAATGCATCAACCTCGTGGCCGCCGAGTCACCCACCAGCCCTGGCGTACGCTCACTGCTCTCGAGCGAGGTGGGCACCCGCGCCTCCGGAGGGCACATTGGCCGTGCCCAGCGCTTTTTCTCAGGAATGAAGCACATCGACGAACTGGAATCCCTGTGCGTGGAACTGCTGAAAATGACCTTTGCCGCCCGACATGCCGACCATCGCCTCATGGGCGGCATGTCGGCGGTGTTGACGGCCTACACGGCCCTGACCCGCCCCAGCGACACCGTCATGACGGTGCCGCTGATCCGGGGTGGAGATACCAGTAACCGCCACAACGGCCCCCCAGGGGTCCGGGGACTGAGGATATGGGATATTCCCTTCCATCACCGCAGCAGCGACATGGACCTGGAACGCTTCGAGCAGATCGCCCGCTACCTCAAGCCGTCGGTCATCGGCCTGGGAATGACGCTGACCCTGTTTGCGCTGCCCATTGCTGAAATAAAGCGCATCGTTTCCCCCTGGGGTGGAAAGGTCTACTTCGATGCCGCCCACCAGTTGGGATTGATCAGCGCCGGTCTTTTCCAGGACCCACTCCAGGACGGCGCAGACCTGATGACCGGCTCCTCCGGAAAGACCTTCAGTGGCCCCCAGGGCGGCATCATGGCCTGGAACGACAATGAACTCACGGAGCCGATCCACACGGCGATTTTCCCCACCCTGACCGGCAGCCACCAGATCAACAGGGTGGCCGCACTCGCGGTAGCCGCCACGGAGCTGCTGGAGTACGGCGGTGCCTACATGACTCAGGTGGTACGCAATGCCCAGGCCCTGGCAAGGTCCCTGGATAACCTCGGTGTGACAGCCTTCTACCGAGAGAAGGGCTACACCCAGACCCACCAGATCGTCATCGACTCAAAACCCTTTGCCTGCGGCCGCGATGCGGTACAGCGACTGGAAGCGGCCAACATCATTGCCAATGAAATGCCCTTGCCCTGGGACATCGACCCCACCCGGGAGTCAGGCATACGCCTGGGCACCGTTGAAGTGACTCGCCTGGGCATGAAAGAGACGCACATGGAATGGATAGCCCGGCAGATCACCGAGGTTCTTTTGCATCGCAAAGACCCGACTGCAGTTGCCGATGCAGTCATCGACTTCATGAAGAATCACCGAACTGTCTACTACTGCCACGAACACGGGCTGCCGCGGTAGCCAACCCCAGCCATTGATAACGGCAGACGAAGGTGCTCGACATGCTGGTATCCATTGACCAGGCAATACTGACCTTTACCGTGGCCGCGATCGCCTTGCTGGCAAGCCCCGGGCCAGCCACCCTGGCACTGGCGGCCAGCGGCGCCGTCCATGGAATGCGGCGCTCGCTGCTGTTCTTCACCGGTATAATCCTGGGACTGATCGTAGCCATCACGCTGGTGGACGCCGGTCTGTATATCGCCCTGCATGGCATTCCCTGGCTGAGCACGGTGCTGATGGGCGCCTGCTCCCTGTACATCCTTTACCTGGCTTATGGCATCGCCACCGCCGAACCGCTGAATGACCGGCCGGCAGTGAGCACACCCGGGTTGGCTGCCGGTTTCATGCTGAGCCTGACGAACATCAAGGCCTACGCCGCCTTCACCGCTCTGCTCGGCAGCTTTACGCTCGGCCTGCCGCTCCCATGGGAGGCCGTCGCCAAGGCCTCGATCTGTCTCCTGGTGTGCACGGTATTCGACGTCCTGTGGCTTTTTGCGGGCAGCCAGTTGCGTAGCCTGTTCAACCATCCGATCTGGAGCCGGGCGCTCAATGGCGGCTTCGCCATTTTGATGGTGCTGACCGTGGCCTGGTCGTTGATGCTGGCTGAGTAACCGACGCTCAGGCAATCCGCCACCGACGGCTGGTTTCCTCCGATCAACGCTCCACGAAATAACTCCGCCCCTCACGCTTGAGCAGATCGAGCAAGCTCTGCGCCGCCGGGGACAGGTAGCCGCCTTCACGCACGGCAGCGACCAGGGTGCGCTTCATAGTGGTTTCCTTGAGCGGCACCTCACGCAGGTGCATGGCCCCGCGCACGTCTTCCAAGGTATTGCGCGCCAGGAAGCTCAGCAACCGGGTCTGGCCAATCAACGGGGGCAACAGGGAAATGGTATTGGTCTCGATCTGCACCGACGGCAGCGGCAGGTCACGGGCCAGAAACACGCTGTCGATCCAGCGCCGGGAAGAAACGCCCGTCGCCGGCAGCACCCAGCGGTAGCGCCCCAGTTCGCTCAGGCGGATCGGGCCGTCGAAGATCGGGTGGTTGCGGCTGGCGACCACCACGGCCTCGTCATCGAACAACGGGTGGGCCAGCAACTGCGGATCGTCGTCGAACTGCGGGCAGATCACCACGTCCAGTCGCCCGGCACGCAGGGACTCGCGCAGCATGTTGTCCTGACCGATCACCAGGTTCAGGGTGATCTCTGGCGCGCGTTCGAGCAAGGTCGCAGTCAGTTGCGGCAGCAGGTACTCGGCCATGCTCGAGGCACAACCCAGGCGGATATTGCCCAACACGCCGCTGGCGAAATCGCGCACCTCACGATGGGTTTCGGCAATGTTCTGCTGCAGTTGCCGAGCCCGCTGCTGCAACAGCACGCCCACCGGGGTCAGTTTGATACGCCGGCCCTCGCGCTCGAACAGCTTGGTACCGAACGACTCCTCAAGACGCTGGATGCTCTTGGTCAACGCCGGCTGGCTGCGATTGAGCTTTTGCGCGGCGCGCCCCAGGTGTCCGAGTTCGGCGATGGTTTCGAAATAGGTGAGGTCGCGCAGGTCCATAATTGATCAACCAAAGTTATAGGTTCATGACAATTAGAAACTGGACTTGATCAATTGCGCTATCAATAATTGATCCATCGCGTCGATCTCAGCGCCCTGCAACAGGAGCGTCCGACGCTCTGGAGGGAGTTTTGTCTGACTCATCACGTTTTTCCCTGGGCCACTGGCCACGCCCGCTGCAATGGCTGGCCCTGATTCTTCTCGCAGGCAGTACCGGCCAACTGCTCAAGCACGCCGACCTGCCCGCCGGGCAATTCATCGGCCCGATGCTGGTGGCGATCGGTTTTGGCGTCAGCGGCGCCCGCATCCGCATTCATCGGCAGGCCTTCCGCCTGGGCCAGGGCTGCATTGGTTTGCTGGCGGCCCATTCGATGACTCTGGCCGTACTCGAGGCCATGGTCGACTCCTGGCACCTGATGCTGTTCGCCACTGTTCTGACGGTGATCCTGAGTTCCGTGGTCGGGCTGGCGATGGTTCGCTTCGGCGGCATCCAGGCCAGTACTGCGGCCTGGGGCACCTCCCCTGGCGCAGCGTCGGCAATGGTCGCGATGGCCGATGACTTCGGTGCCGACGGCCGGATCGTGGCAACCATGCAATACGTGCGGGTAGTTTGCGTGGTGGTGATCGGCGCCCTGGTCAGCCATGTGCTCGAAGCGCCGGCCAGTGGTAGCGCACAGCACGCCGCAGCCGCCACACAGCACGGCCTGGATCTGTTCAACCTGGGACTGACGCTGGCGACCGCAGCCATCGGCGTCTTGCTGGGTGCCCGCCTACCGGCAGGGGCCTTGCTGATGCCGTTGCTGATCGGCAGCGTGCTGCAACTGTGCGGCCTGCTGCCTATCACCCTGCCCGCCTGGCTGCTGGCAACGGCTTATGGTGCCATCGGTTGCTACGTCGGCCTGCGCTTCGATCGCCCCACCGTGCTCTACGTCTGGAATCGCCTGCCGGCGATGATCCTCAGCGCAATCAGCCTGATCGCCCTGTGCGCCGCCTCGGCCTGGCTCCTGGCGAAGTGGCTGGGCCTGGACTTCCTCTCGGTCTACCTGGCGACCAGCCCCGGCGGCCTCGACACCATGGCGATCATCGCCGTCGACACCCACTCCGACGTCGGCCTGGTGTTGGCAATGCAGACCCTGCGCCTGCTGGCGGTGATCTGCACTGGCGCGTTCTTCGCCCGCCTGGTGATCCGCTTCGCCCGCCAGGGCTGATACCCGCCCACCGTGGGGCGTCAAATGCCCCACGGTCACTCGCAACCCGCCCCACATGAAATAACACCGCTTAACCGTTCATTTGACGTTTTTTTCTCATATGCCACTCTACATTCCCGCCCGAACAAATATGCGAATGATTCCTATTTTTTAATTGGAGCGGCGAATGGGCTGTCGTTGTCCCGCGCCCGCTCTCCGGCACTTCCCAAAAAGACCGCAGGAGCTTGCACCCATGATTTCCCGTTTCCCTTCGCTGTTCAAAGTAACCCTGCTGGCCACCGCCCTGTTCGGCGCCGGCTCTGCCTACGCGGCCCCCAGCGCCGAGGGTATCGTGGTCTACAACGCCCAGCATGAAAGCCTGACCAAGTCCTGGGTCGAGGGTTTCACCAAGGAGACCGGGATCAAGGTGACCCTGCGCAACGGCGACGACACCGAGATGGGCAACCAACTGGTGCAGGAAGGCGACAAGTCGCCAGCCGACGTGTTCCTCACCGAAAACTCGCCAGCCATGGTGCTGGTCGACAACGCCAAGCTGTTCGCCCCGGTCGCGCCCACCACCTTGGAACAGGTCGGCGCAGCCTACCGCCCTGCCCACGGCAACTGGGTCGGCATCGCCGCTCGCTCCACCGTATTCGTCTACAACAAGGACAAACTGAGCCCCGCGCAACTGCCCAAGTCGCTGCTCGACCTGGCCAAGCCTGAATGGAAAGGCCGCTGGGCCGCTTCGCCAGCCGGTGCCGACTTCCAGGCCATCGTCGCCGCCGTGCTGGAACTCAAGGGCGAAGCCGCCACCCTCGACTGGCTGAAAGCGATGAAGGCCAACGCCTCGATCTATCGCGGTAACAGCGCGGTGCTCAAGGCGGTCAATGCCGGCCAGGTGGAAAGCGGCGTGATCTACCACTACTACAGCTTTGGCGACCAGGCCAAGACCGGCGAAAACAGCAAGAACACCTCGCTGTACTACTTCAAGCACCAGGATCCAGGTGCCTTCGTCAGCCTCTCCGGTGGCGGCGTACTCAAGTCCAGCAAACATCAGGAAGAAGCCCAGGCGTTCCTCAAGTGGATCACCGGCAAAGGCGGCCAGGCAGTTCTGCGCGACGGCAATTCGTTCGAGTACGCGGTCGGCATCGGTGCCGAGTCCAACGCGAAGCTGGTGCCACTCAAGGATCTCGACGCACCAAAGGTCGATGCTTCTAAGCTCGACAGCAAGAAGGCCGTGGCACTGATGACTCAGGCCGGAATCCTGTAATTGATCACAGAGTCCACCCCGCCTCTGGAACCCGCCGCAGTCGCTCACGCGCCTGCGGCGCTTTCGCCTGAGCGAACCAGAAAACTATTCCGGCGGCAGAGCAATCCGTGGATCATCGGCTTGTCGCTGCTGCTTTCCCTATTGGCGTTGCTGCCCATCGCCTTCGTGATGCTCTCTGCCTGGCAGACCGGCTGGAGCACCCTGCAAGCACTGGTATGGCGCCCCCGCGTGGCGGAACTCGCCATCAACACCCTGCTGCTGACGCTCATCACCCTGCCCTTGTGCGTGATGCTGGGGCTGGCACTGGCCTGGCTGACCGAGCGTACCAACCTGCCCGGTCGCCGACTCTGGTCACTGCTGGCCACCGCGCCGCTGGCAGTACCGGCATTCGTCCACAGCTACGCCTGGGTCAGCCTGGTGCCGTCGATCCATGGCCTGGGGGCCGGGGTGCTGGTCTCGGTGATCGCCTATTTCCCGTTCCTCTACCTGCCCATCGCCGCCACCCTGCGACGCCTGGACCCGGCCATCGAGGACGTCGGCGAATCACTGGGGCTCAAACCCTGGGCGGTGTTCGTGCGTATCGTGTTGCCGCAACTGCGGTTGGCGATCTGCGGCGGTTCGCTGCTGGTGGGCCTGCATCTGCTGGCCGAATACGGGCTCTACGCGATGATCCGTTTCGACACGTTCACCACGGCGATCTTCGACCAGTTCAAATCCACCTTCAGCGGCCCGGCGGCCCATACCCTGGCCGGTTTGCTCGCGCTGTGCTGCCTGGGGCTGTTGACCGTCGAATCGGCAGCCCGGGGCAAAGCCCGCTACGCCCGGGTCGGCTCCGGTACGGCCCGCCAGCAACGGACGGTACAGCTCGGTGTCGGCGGCAAGCTGCTGGGCCTGAGCCTCCCCCTGCTCAGCAGCGCGCTGGCCCTCGGGGTGCCGCTGATGACCCTGGGCAACTGGCTGATCGCCGGTGGCTGGGAGGTCTGGCAGGCGGATGAACTGTGGCCGGCCCTGCAACAGACGCTGCTGCTCGGCATCGCCGGTGCGCTGTTGACCACCTGCGCCGCCGTGCCCGTGGCCTGGCTGTCGATCCGCTCGCCCGGTCGTCTGCATCGTCTGCTGGAGAGCTGCAACTACATCACCAGTTCGTTACCCGGCATCGTCGTCGCCTTGGCGCTGGTCACGGTCACCATCAACTTCGCCCGGCCGATCTACCAGACCTCCTTCACCGTACTGCTCGCCTACCTGCTGATGTTCATGCCCAGGGCACTGGTCAGCCTTCGGGCCGGCATCGCCCAGGCGCCGGTGGAGCTGGAGAACATCGCCCAGAGCCTGGGCCGTTCGCCGGCTCAGGCCCTCTGGCTGATCACCCTGCGCCTCGCCGCACCGGGGGCTGCAGCTGGTGCAGCGCTGGTGTTCCTGGCCGTGGTCAACGAACTGACCGCGACCCTGCTGCTAGCGCCCAATGGTACGCGCACCCTGGCCACCGGTTTCTGGGCATTGACCAGCGAAATCGACTACGCCGGGGCCGCGCCCTATGCGCTGATCATGATCCTGTTGTCGCTGCCGCTGACCGGGCTTCTCTACCATCAATCGAAACGCACGGCGGGCCGATGAACGCTCTGGAACTCAACTCCCTCTACAAGTCCTTCGGCGCACAGTCGGCCCTGGAGAACATCAACCTGTCGATCGCCACCGGCAGCCGCACGGCGATTGTCGGCCCTTCGGGCTCGGGCAAAACCACCCTGCTGCGGATGATCGCCGGCTTCGAGTTCCCCGATGCCGGCAGCATCCTGCTCGACGGCCAGCCGCTGGTGGACGCCAATACCGCAATCCCCGCCCACCAGCGGCTGATCGGCTATGTACCGCAGGATGGCGCGTTGTTCCCACATATGACGGTGGCCGAGAACATCGGCTTCGGACTCGTTGGCAGGCCTGGCGAGAAACAGCCACGTATCGCCGAACTGATGAACAGCGTCGCGCTGGATGCACAGATGGCGAAACGTTGGCCCCATGAGCTGTCTGGCGGCCAGCAGCAGCGGGTCGCCCTGGCTCGGGCCCTGGCCCAACGCCCACGACTGATGCTGCTCGACGAGCCCTTCTCGGCCCTCGACACCGGGTTGCGCGCGGCCATGCGCAAGATGGTCGCCCGCCTGCTCTCGGAGGCTGGCGTCACCACCATCCTGGTGACCCACGACCAGGCCGAGGCGCTGTCGTTTGCCGATCAACTGGCGGTCATGCGCCAGGGCCGACTGGTACAGGCCGGGGCGCCGATGGATCTCTATCTACGCCCGGTCGACGAGGACACGGCCGCGTTTCTCGGTGATGCCGTGATTCTTCCCGCGCAGATCGATAACGGCTGGGCGGAGTGTGAACTGGGACGGATTGCGGTCAACGACCAAGGCATTCATGGCCCGGCACGGATCATGTTGCGCCCCGAGCAACTGCAGTTGGCCGCACTCGGTACGGGGGACGTCGAGGGCTGCCCAGCAGTGGTGACCGATTGCGATTTCGGCGGCAACACCTGCACCTTGACCGTGCAACTGAGCAGCGCCGAAAAACGTCCGCTGCTGGTTCGCAGCAGCGGCATGCTGGCACCGAGGGTCGGCAGCCAGGTACGGGTGTCGACCCTCGGTCATGCCCACGTGCTGGGTTAGCAGCTCAGCACGCCAGGCTTCGCCCGGGTCGGACGGGCCCAGGAGGCGATCAGACGTTCCGGAGTGCCACAGACCTTGCGTTTCAGCACGAAGTTGCGGCACTTGCCGGCGAAGCCGTTGCGGTCCTGGACCATGTCCTGCTGCATCTGCGCCAGTTCCAGGTCGCGACAATACTCCATGGCGTCCAGGTCCGGCGCCTGCTTGTTCTCACGAGCCCTGTGCGGCTCGTCGACCAGGCGCTGGGCCTCACCCATCAACCATTCGCCAAAGGCTTGCGGGCAACGTGGACCGATCCCCTGGAGCATGCCCATCGCCAGCGCCTGGGTGGTGCTCAACGGCAGGCATTGCTGGGTCAGTTGCAACGCCAGGTCGCTGCCTACCGCACGCGGCAGGCTGTAGGTCCAGTATTCGGAGCCGTAGAGCCCCATGGTCTTGTAGTGCGGGTTGAGCACGATACCGTCGCGGGCCAGCACCACGTCCGCCGCCAGCGCCAACATCACACCGCCCGCCCCGGCACTGCCGGTCAGGCCACTGATCACCAGTTGCCGGGCACTGAGCAGCTCGCGGCAGACATCATTGATGGCGCGGATATTGGCCCAGGCCTCCAGCCCCGGCACTGCGGCCGCCTGAATGACGTTCAGGTGCACGCCGTTGGAGAAACTGCCGGGCCCACCCCGAAATACCAGGACCTTGGTGTCCTGCGCCCTGGCCCAGCGCAGCGCACTCACCAGCCGACGGCACTGTTCGGTGCTCATCGCTCCATTGTAGAAGTCGAAGGTCAGCTCACCGACATCACCGACTTCGCGGTAACGGATCGGCTGGTACGCTTCCTGGCATTGCCGATGGGTGCTGATCGACCAGTCCAGGGTTGGCACCTGATCGAGACGCCCGGCCAGTACATGACGCGCCGGACGCTTGAAGGTTTCCTCGCCCGCCGCGGGCTTGCGGCGCAAGGCGCCGATCCACAGGCTGTGATCGCCGGTGGCGACCAGCACCGCGTCATCGTGCACTGCCAGCAGTTGCCCCGGCGTTCCGCAGCGGCTGTCCAGATGCGCGTCATAGAGGTAGAACTGTTCGCCCTGAAGCGTGGCGAGAACGCCGGGCTGGCCATCGGCGGCGTCGATACGGCGCTTGATGAACTCGGCACCGTCATGCCAACTGAAGCTGCGGTCACTCTGCTTCATGTTCGGCTGCAGATGTCCGCGTACCTCTGGCGAGTCGTAATTCAGCGGCGTCGGCTCGAAGTCGGTACCGAATTTGGCCACCACTTCATGGATGCAGGCCAAGGCCGCATCGGCCACCGGGCCGTTGTACAACTGCGATTTGCGCACCTGGGCGGGCATCTCGAACTCACGGGTCGCCCAGATCGCGCCACTGTCCATCTCCTCGGCCGCCTGCATGGCGGTCACGCCCCAGTATGAGAGCTTGCGGCTGATGGCCCAGTCCAGCGCGCTGGCGCCACGGTCACCGACAATCCCCGGATGGATGATCACCACCGGACGTTCGGCATTGCGCCACAACTGTGCGGGAACACGATCCTTGAGAAACGGACAGATGACCAACTGTGCACCGCTGTCCTCGATCTGTCGGCAGACTTCCTCTTCGCTGCTGAACAGCACCACGCTGGGCTCGTGCCCGGCTTCACGCAACGACAGCCAGGCACGCTGGGTGAGACCGTTGAACGCAGTGGACAGCAGAATGATCTTCAGTGAGCGCATGATTTACCTCCTCCTTGAGCATGTACCGGGCCCATTGCTGCGGCGAGCAATCCCTGGCCCGGTTGGAGTGGCTACAGTAGCGCGGTGTGAGGAGCCAGCCTTGACCGAGGTCAAGGCTGTGACCTGCCTCAGCGATGGCGAGCGCGCGCCTCGCTGGCGGTATGGCCGAAGAAATCACGGAAACAGCGGCTGAAGTGCGCCGAGCTGACAAAGCCGCAGGCGGTGGCGATGTTGATCACTGACTCGTTGGTCTGCAACAGCAATTGCCGGCCACGGGTCAGGCGCAGTTCCAGGTAGTAACGCTTGGGCGAACTCTGCATGAACTGCTGGAACAGCCGGTCGACCTGACGCCGCGACAGGTTGACATAGGCGGCCAGTTGATCGAGTTCCAACGGGTCTTCGATGTTGTTTTCCATCAGGTCGAGCAGACTTTGCAGGGCCACCGGCAGGCGCGGATCACGCGAGACCCGGGCCAGCGGCATGTTGTCGGTCTGCTCGCTGCGGTCGCAACTGAGGATCGCCTCGATCCCCCTGACGAGTTCGTCACCCTGCTGGGCACGAATAACGTTGAGGATCAGGCCCAGGGCGCTGTTGGCGCCGGCACAGCTGATCAGCCCCTCATCGACCACGTAGGGTTGGGGCAACAGCCGTACCGTCGGACAGATTTCCATAAGGCCGGCACGGTTCTCCGGGTGCACGGTGCAGGAACGGCCGTCCAGCAGACCGGCATGGGCCAGCTGGAAACAACCATTCCAGAGACTGCCCAATTGCATCGATGCCCGCGCGCACTGGCGCAGCTTTTCCACCAGTTTCTTGCCGGCCGGTTGCAATGGGCTGCGCAGACCACCGCAAACGATCAGCAGGTCGGCGCCATCGGGGCGCAAGGCGTCGATGTAGTCATCGGCGGCGATGCAGATGCCCAGGTCGCAGGCAATCTGCAGTTGATCGATACCGAAGGTTTTCACCTCGTACAGCGGCGCATGTCCCAGCAGATTGGCCGTGACCAGCCCATCCAGGGCCCCGGTGAAGGCCATCATCGAGAAGTTGTCGAGCAGCACGAAGGCGATCCGCCGGGGCGCTGGCGTAACCGCGCCCTGGCCCGACTCGTTCAGGTAGGCGAGATTCAGGGTCTTGAGGCTGCGACTGAACTGGCGGTGCCCCGCCGGCGGTGATTCGGACATGCGTGATGATGCTCAAGGAAAACCAGGGGCTGGCGGACATGAGAATATCGCGTTCGCGCAGTGTCATCAAAACTGTTCACAAGGCCGCGTCACGGTTTCCTTTGACAGCCACGGCGGCTGGGAAAACAATGTTCGGCGGCACACGCGTGGTAAGAACAGCAACGTGCTGCCTTTCGGAGAGGGTATGAACAAGCTACTGCCGATCCTGTCGGGCCTGGCAATCGGCCTGATGCTGAGCGGTTTCCCCCAGGTATCGCTCGCAGCGACACTCAAGCTGGACGACTACACCCGGGACAGGATCAACCAGATCGAGTCGCGGCTGACTCAAGAGCGCCACGACGACCCAGGCCAGCGCATCGACGAGATCTCTGCCAGTTTCCTCGGCACGCCTTACGTGCCGCACATGCTGGTGGGGTCGGCGACTTCGGCGGAAAAGCTGGTGATCGACTTTCGCGGCCTGGACTGCTTCACCTACCTGGATTACGTCGAGGCATTGCGCAAGTCCGACAGCCTGCCGCGCTTTATCGCGAATGTGATCAACACCCGTTACGAACACGGCGACGTCAGCTACCTAAACCGCCGGCATTTCTTCACCGACTGGGCCCATGCCACACCGCTCAATGCCCGCGACATAACCCGTGAAACCAGCCCGGACGCGACAACGGTCACCAAACTTCTCAAGACACCGGCCGCCGGCAACTCAAGCGCCGAAGTGACCCGTGCCATCAGCTACATTCCCAGCCGATTCGTCGACGACACGGTCATCGCTCGCCTGCACACCGGCGACTACATTGGCATCTACACGCCCACCGAAGGCCTGGACGTGACCCACACCGGCATCTTCATCATGACCGACAAGGGCCCCGTGCTGCGCAACGCTTCCGCCCAATCGAGCCACTATCAGGTCATCGACTCGCCGTTCCTCGCCTATGTGAAGAAAACCCCGGGCATCGTGGTACTGCGGGCACTCTAAAGTACTGGCCCGCAGCCGCTCCCTCTCGAAAGCCGTCGTTACATATATCGCGAAATACCTGTGACAAGGCCGTAATCCCGTGTCCGTCTAACCTTGAGTCTGTCGACAGGGAGTATCAGCGGGAAGCTGCCACACGTCGACAATTCCCCTAAAACCTAAACGGATAGGTTAATCTCAAATCATGGTAACGACAGCGCGATTCGACGATGTCCGGGTAGTGATCTATTCAAACGACCACAGGCCCTGCCACGTTCATGTCATGAACTGGGAGCACGAAGCGGTGTTCCACCTGCGGTGCCCCGAGGGCCCTGCGCAACTGCGGAGCAATGACGGTTTTTCCTCGCGCAGGCTCAAGCTCCTGTGTGCACTACTGAACGAAGACCTGGCTTATCAATGCCAACAGTGGAAGGAGATCCACGGTGACTTTTACTGAACTTGAATTCAAGCAGGCAAATGCTCCTCAACCCAAGGCGCCTCGCGCGCAAGAGGCTCATTACGATCCTGCCGGCGATTGCGTCGTGATCCGCCTCGATTCCGGGGTGAGCCTGTCATTCCCGCCACGGCTGGCCCAGGGGCTGGTCGACGCCAAGCCTGCGCAACTGGCGCAGATCGACATCAGCCCGAGCGGCCAGGGGCTGCACTTTCCGGCCCTGGATGTCGACCTGCACCTGCCTGCGCTGATCCACGGCGTACTGGGCAGCGCTTCGTGGATGGCCGGCCAGTTGGGCAAGAAAGGCGGCTCGCGCTCGACCGAGGCCAAGTCCCGGGCGGCTCGCGAGAACGGCAAGCTGGGCGGCCGGCCGCGCAAACGTCCCGCTCTCTGAATCACAGCCGGGCGCCTCAGCTCGTCACCAGGAAGGGAAAACAAAACATTTTTTGTATACCATATCCTTTCCATCCACCTCGAATGACCGCGCCGTGACCCTGACCAAATTCAACCTGCCGGACCTGGGCAACGCGCCCTCCACGTCGGAGATCATCACCCGATACCTGCGCGATGCGATCATCGCCGGCAGCTTTGCCGAGGACGAACCGATTCGTCAGGACGAAATAGCCCGTCAGTTCAACGTCAGCAAGATCCCCGTGCGCGAGGCGCTCAAGCGGCTGGAGGCCGAAGGGCTGGTGATGTTCCAGCGCAACCGGGGGGCGATGGTCACGCGTCTCTCCGAGCTGGAACTGGCGCAGATGTTCGAGGTGCGCATGCTGCTCGAAGACAAGGTGTTGCGCCTGGCCATCCCGAACATGACCGAGAGCACCTTTGCCAAGGCCGAGCGCATCTGCCAGGAGTTCGTCGGCGAGAACGACGTCGGTCGCTGGGCCGAGCTCAACTGGGAACTGCACGCCTGCCTCTACGAACCGGCGCAGCGGCCGTTCCTGGTCGGGCTGATCCGTTCGGTCAACGACAAGCTGGAACGCTACCTGCGCATGCAGATGAGCCTTTCAGCCGGTAAGGAACGCGCCGATCACGAACACCGGGACATCATCGACGCCTGCCGCAGCCGTGATGTGGAGCGCGCGGTAAAACTGCTCGACGAGCACATCGCCGGCGTCTGCGCGACCCTGCTCGAGCACCTGCCACGCTCACACTGAAATAGCCCGTACTGTGCCGATTTCGTCATGAGGGTCCGATAAAAGCATCAAGCCGGACAGCCCCCGCGCAGGCCACTCTGCGAACTCCCTCATTCGACAATGGCCTGCCATGAAACGTATCAGCGTGATCGACTCTCATACCGGCGGCGAACCCACCCGCCTGGTGACCGCCGGTTTCCCCGAGCTGGGACACGGCAGCATGGCCGAGCGCCGCCAGCGCCTGGCCGAGCAATACGATGCCTGGCGGGCCGCCTGCGTGCTCGAACCGCGCGGCAGCGATGTGCTGGTCGGCGCCCTGCTCTGCGAGCCGGTAGACCCACAGGCCTGTGCCGGCGTGATCTTCTTCAACAACACCGGCTACCTCGGCATGTGCGGCCACGGCACCATCGGTCTGGTGGCGTCCCTGGCGCATCTGGGCAGGATCGGTCCGGGTACCCACGCCATCGAAACCCCCGTCGGCACGGTGCATGCCACCCTGCATGAAAATCGCTCGGTCAGCGTACGCAACGTACCGTCCTATCGCTACCGCCGGGCAGTGGCCCTGGAAGTGCAAGGCGTCGGCGAGGTGGTCGGCGATATCGCCTGGGGTGGCAACTGGTTCTTCCTGATCGCCGAGCACGGCCTGGATGTTGCCAGCGACAACCTCGATGCACTGACCGCCTACAGCTTCGCGGTGCAGCAGGCGCTGGAACAGCAAGGCATCCGGGGCGAGGACGGCGGCCTGATCGACCATATCGAGCTGTTCGCCGACGATGCCCGGGCCGACAGCCGCAATTTCGTCCTCTGCCCCGGCAAGGCCTACGACCGCTCGCCCTGCGGTACAGGCACCAGCGCCAAGCTGGCGTGCCTGGCGGCGGATGGCAAACTGCAGCCGGGACAGATCTGGCGCCAGGCCAGTGTCATTGGCAGCGAATTCGAAGGTTCCTACGAGACCGAAGGCCAACGCATTGTGCCGACCATCCGCGGACGCGCGTATATCAGCGCCGAAGCGACGCTGATCCTCGAACAGGACGACCCGTTCGCCTGGGGCATTCGCCTGTGAACGAAGGCACGGTGGCCAACGTGATCGTGATCGGCGCCGGCATCGTCGGCGCGGCCTGCGCCCAGGCCCTGGCCCGCCGTGGTCTCGACGTGCTGGTACTCGATGCCGGCCTGCCCAATGCCACGGCGGCGGGCATGGGCCACCTGCTGGTGCTCGACGACAACCCGGCGGAGCTGGCCCTGAGCCAATACTCGGTCCAGCGCTGGCGTGAGCATGCCCCCGACCTGCCGGAGCACTGCGCCTATCGCAGCAACGGCACGCTCTGGATCGCCGCCAACCCCGAGGAAATGGCGGTGGCCGAGAGCAAGTACCACAACCTGCAGGCTCACGGCATTGCGTGCGAACGGCTCAACGGCACGGCCCTGCATGAGCGCGAGCCGCACCTGCGCGAAGGACTCGAAGGCGGTCTGCTGATCCAGGGCGACGGCATTCTCTATGCCCCGGCCACCGCCCGCTGGATGCTGGAAACCCCAGGAATTCGCCAGCGGCGGGCGCGGGTCAGCGAAATCGATGGCAACCGCATCCGCCTCGACAACGGCGATTGGCTCGCGGCCGATGCCGTGGTGCTGGCCAATGGCGTGCAGGCCGATGAGCTATGCCCGGAACTGCCGATCGAGCCGAAGAAAGGTCACCTGCTGATCACCGACCGTTATCCTGGCCGCGTCACCCATACCCTGGTGGAACTGGGTTATGTCACCAGTGCCCACAACGCCACGGGGCCGTCCACCGCCTGCAATATCCAGCCCCGCCCGACCGGCCAGTTGTTCATTGGCGCCTCGCGACAGTTCGGCACCCGCGATCTCACGGTCGAAAGCTGGATGCTGGCGAAGATGCTCAAGCGTGCCGTCGAATACCTGCCGGGGCTGGCCCACTTGAATGCGATTCGCGCCTGGACCGGCCTGCGCGCCGCCAGCCCGGACGGCCTGCCGCTGGTGGGAGAACACACACAACGCCAGGGCCTGTGGCTGGCGGTCGGCCATGAAGGGCTGGGGGTCACCACCGCACCCGGCACCGCTGACCTGCTGGTCGCCCAGCTATTCAACGAAACGCCACCGCTGGCAGCCACGCCCTATCTGCCGCAACGCTTTCTCGGAGCCTCGCCCCATGCCTGACCTGACCCTGGACGGCCGCGCCCTGCGCGTCGCCGAAGGCACCACCGTTGCCGCCGCCCTGGCCCTGGGCGGGGACGGTTGCAGCCGCACGTCGGTCAGTGGCCAACGCCGGGCGCCGTTGTGCGGCATGGGCATCTGCCAGGAGTGCCGAGTCAGTATCGACGGCTACCGCCGCCTGGCCTGCCAGACCCTGTGCCAGGACGGCATGCGCGTGGAGACCCGGCCATGATCGAAACCACCGACCTGCTGATCATCGGTGCTGGCCCCGCCGGCATTGCCGCCGCCCTCGCGGCTGCCCCCAGCGGTGCACGCATCAGCCTGATCGACGACAACCCGCTGGCCGGCGGGCAGATCTGGCGTGACGGGCCGCAGGCCAAACTGCCGCCCCTGGCCCGGCAATTGCGCCAACGACTGCACGCCTGCGCCAATGTGCGCTATTACCCTGCCACCCGAGTGATCGCCCAAAGTGCGCCGAAACAACTGTTGCTCGAAGATCCGCAACGGGGCTGGCAGATCCGCTACGACAAACTGCTTCTGTGCACCGGCGCCCGTGAGCTGCTGCTGCCCTTCCCCGGCTGGACCCTGCCCGGCGTCACCGGCGCCGGCGGCCTGCAGGCGCTGATCAAGGGCGGTCTGCCGGTGAGTGGCGAACGGCTGGTCATCGCCGGCAGCGGCCCGTTGCTGCTGGCCAGCGCGGCCACTGCCCGGCAGGCTGGTGCGCAGATCCTGCGGATCGCCGAACAGGCATCGCGTGCCGCCGTCGCCGGCTTTGCCGCGCAACTGCCACGCTGGCCGCATAAATGGCTGCAAGCCTTCGGTCTGTTCGACCGCCACTATCGCACCGATACCCACGTGCTCGCCGCCCTTGGCAGTGACCGCCTGGAAGGCGTGCGTCTGTGGCAGCGCGGCAAGATCGTCGAACTGGCTTGCGACCGATTGGCCTGCGGTTTCGGCCTGATCCCCAACACCCAGCTCGGCCAGACCCTGGGTTGCACGCTTGAGGGTCAGGCCATCGCCGTCGACGACTGGCAGGCCAGCAGCCTGGCCGACCATTACGCAGCCGGTGAATGTACCGGTTTCGGCGGCAGCGAGCTGGCCCTGGTCGAAGGTGCGATTGCCGGCCACGCGGCAGTGGGCGAGCAGGACGCCGCCCGCGCGCTGTGGCCACGCAGGGCGCGCTGGCAGGGTTTCGCCGACACCTTGAACAAGGCTTTCGTCCTCGACCCACGGCTCAAGTCCCTGGCCGAACCGGACACCCTGGTCTGCCGTTGCGAAGACGTCACCTACGCCGCCCTGCTCGGCCACCGCGACTGGCGCGAGGCCAAGCTGGCCAGCCGTTGCGGCATGGGCGCCTGTCAGGGACGGGTGTGCGGCGGCGCCACCTCGCACCTGTTCGGCTGGCAGCCCGCAGCAGCACGGCCACCGTTCAGTCCGGCACGGATCGACACCCTGTTGTGCCTCGACGACACGCCTCCGGCATGAACCGCAGTGCAGGGCTTTCGGCAACCCCGGCGTATCTCTATGATCCCCAGGGTTGCCACCAGACGCCTGCCGCCATGTATGCCCCGCCCTACAGCTTCAAGCCCTGCGACCTGCCAACGCTGCTGAGCAGCCTGCACGCCATCGCGCCGTTGCTCGATACCCTGGCGGATGTGGTGTTCTTCATCAAGGATGCCGAGGCCCGCTACGCCTTCGCCAACCAGACCCTGGCCCGGCGCTGCGGCTTCAAGCACACCGGACAATTGCTGGGGCTGACCGCCGACCGGGTGTTCCCCGAACGCTTCGGCGCGTCCTATACCGAACAGGATCGTCGGGTGCTCGGCAGTGGTCGCGAACTGGCCGATCAACTGGAGCTGCACCTGTATTACGGCAACCAGCCGATCTGGTGCCTGACCCACAAGGTGCCGCTGCGCGATCCGCAAGGACAGATCGTGGGCCTCGCGGGAATTTCCCGTGACCTGCAATTGCCACAGTCGAACCATCCGTCGTTTCAGAAAGTCGCAGCGGTGGACGCGCATATCCGCGAGTATTTTGCCCAGCCCATCAGCCTCGCCGAACTAACCCGGATCGCCGGCTTGTCGGTGGCCCAGCTGGAGCGTCAGTGCAAGCGGATCTTCCAGCTCACGCCACGACAGATGATTCACAAGGCAAGGCTGGAAGAAGCCTCGCAACTGCTGATGCAGGCAGACTTGCCGATCACCGAGATTGCCTTGCGTTGTGGCTATACCGACCACAGCGCGTTCAGCCGCCAGTTCCGGGCGCTGACGGGATTGTCGCCGAGCCATTATCGCGAGACCCATCGCCAGCGGTGATACCAGGACCGAGTCGGGGCCTGGAGCAGGTGCTGATCTTGAGGGCCCATTCGCGGGCAAGCCACGCTCAGTGACGCGGCGTTCACGCATCTTGTGGTCGACACAGCCCTGTAGGAGCGTGCGGGCGGCGATCCGACTTGCCCGCGAATAGGCCCTCCCTGCTGCCACTGTGTTCCTTTACGGGGCGCTTTCTCCCTCACCTGCTCCCTTCTGTAACACCACCCTAGGCCCTCGCTTTTACCCCCTGTTTTCAACAAGCCCTCTAATTCAAGGCTCTGCAACGAATTCCATTCATTCGCCCGGAATCAGGCACAGTCATTGCTAATCTAATATCGTATACGAAATTCATAATACGATAACCAACACCACTCACCGACAAACGAGGCTTCCATGAAAAATCCCGTTTTTGCCGCAGCGCTCAGTGTGGTTCTCAGCTCTTCCTTCGTCGCCACGGCCCAGGCCGACAAGCTCGACGACATCATCAGCTCGGGCAAGCTGCGTTGCGCCGTAACCCTCGACTTCCCACCGATGGGCTCGCGCGATGCCAGCAACAAGCCGGTGGGCTTTGACGTCGACTATTGCAACGACCTGGCGAAAGTCCTCGGGGTCAGCGCCGAGGTCGTCGAAACGCCGTTTGCCGATCGCATCCCGGCCCTGATGTCGGACCGCGTCGACGTCATCACCGCGTCCACCTCCGACACCCTCGAACGTGCCAAGACCATCGGCATGAGCATTCCCTACTTCGCCTTCCAGATGGTCGTCCTGACCCGCGAGGACACCGGTATTACCAAATACGAGGATCTCAAGGGCAAGAATGTCGGCAACACCAGCAGCACCTACGAAGCCATCGCCCTGGAAAAAGACCAGAAGAGCTGGGGCAGCGGCAGCTTCCGTGCCTACCAGTCGCAGAACGACACCATTCTGGCCGTGGCACAGGGGCATATCGACGCCACCGTCGTCACCAACACTGTGGCCGCCGCCACGCTCAAGTCCGGCAAATACAAGGGGCTGAAGGTCGTCGGCAATGCTCCGTACGTGATCGACTATGTGTCGTTGGGTGCCGCACGCAACGAGTACGGCCTGATCAACTACCTCAATCTGTTCGTCAACCAGCAGGTCCGTACCGGACGCTACAAGGAACTGTTCACTAAATGGGTCGGCACCGAGATTCCACCGACCGAGCTGACCATTCCCCACGTCTATTACTGAGGACAGCTGAATGTCCAGCACGCCCACTGTCCTGACCGGACGCAGCCTGGTCGAGGGGGCTGCCCAAGGTCCCCTGCTGTTTGCCGATGTCGGCCTCAGTTTCTGGGGTGGCGTCGATCCGTTCAGCGGCGAGGTGATTGACCGCCATCATCCCCTGAGCGGCGAACACCTGGCCGGTCGCGTGCTGGCGCTACCCAGCGGGCGCGGCTCATGCACCGGCAGCAGTGTGATGATGGAAGCGATCAGCAACGGCCATGCACCGGCCGCGCTGGTGCTGGCCGAGGCCGATGAGATCCTGACGTTGGGTGTGCTGGTGGCACGGGTGATTTTCGAACGTTCCCTGCCGGTGCTGTGCATCGGCACGCAGGCATTCGCCGCCCTGCGTGACTGTGCCTTCGCCCGGGTCGAGGGCACACGCCTGAGCCTGTTCGACGCCTGCCCCGAGGATCATTGGCAGGCCCTGCAAGCGCCGCTGTCGAACGACCGCACGCAGGTTGAGATCGAACTGACCGAACACGACCGGGCTCTGCTCGCGGGCCATTACGGCAAGGCAGCCCAGGTCGCTATGCGCATCGTTCTGCAAATGGCTGAACTGCAAGGCGCGAAGGCCCTGCTGGACGTGACACAGGCCCATATCGACGGCTGCATCTATACCGGGCCGGCGAGCCTGCGCTTTGCCGAACAACTGGTGCAATGGGGCGCGCAGGTGCGCGTCCCGACCACGCTCAATTCCATTTCCGTGGACCAGCGCCGCTGGCGCGAGCTGGGGGTCGACGCCGCCCTTGGCGAACCCGCCAGCGCCCTGGGCACCGCCTACATGGCCATGGGTGCGCAACTGAGCTACACCTGCGCGCCCTACCTGCTCGACAGCGCGCCCAAGGCTGGTGAACAGATCGTCTGGGCCGAATCCAACGCCGTGGTCTACGCCAACAGCGTGCTCGGCGCCCGCACCCAGAAATACCCCGACTACCTGGATATCTGCATTGCCCTGACTGGCCGCGCGCCGCTGACCGGCTGCCACCTGACCGAACAGCGCAAGGCGCAGTTGCAGATCGAAGTGCCCGCCTTGGAGCCACTCGACGACGCCTTCTATCCGCTGCTTGGCTACCACATCGGCCTGCTCTGCGGCAGCCGCATCCCGCTGGTTCGCGGACTGGAGCGCAACCAGCCCAGTCTCGACGACCTCAAGGCGTTTGGCGCGGCGTTCGCTACCACGTCGGCGGCACCGCTGTTTCATATCGCCGGGGTCACGCCCGAAGCCCTCGACCCGACGCGAGTGGCGGACGCATCCCTGCCCGTAAAACACATCAACCTGAGCGACCTGCTGGAAAGCTGGCACGCGCTGAACAGCGCCGGTACTCCATCGGTAGACGTCGTCTCGCTGGGCAACCCGCACTTCTCCCTCGGCGAATTCGCTCACCTGGCGCGGCTGTGCGAAGGCCGCCACAAGCACCCGGCGGTGGTCGTCGCGATCACCTGCGGCCGGGCCGTGCTGGAACAGGCTCGGGCAGCAGGCCACCTGGAGGCGATCGAAGGCTTCGGCGCCACGCTGATCACCGACACCTGCTGGTGCATGGTCGGCGAACCGGTGATCCCGCCGAACGCCCGCACTCTGATGACCAACTCTGGCAAATATGCCCACTACGCGCCTGGCCTGGTCGGGCGCAGCGTGCACTTCGCCAGCCTCGCCGAATGCGTCGACAGCGCCTGCACCGCACGCGCCAGCGGACGCCTGCCGGCCTGGTTGCAACAGGAGGAAGCGGCCCATGTTTGACTTCAAGTACACCTTCCAGTGGCGCGCGGCATTCCGGGCCCTGCCCGACATGCTCAGCGGTGCCTGGGTAACCTTCGAAACCGCCGCCCTGTCGATGATCTTCGGCGTGCTGATCGCCCTGACCCTGACGGTGATGCGCGAGGCCAAACAGCCGGTGCTGCGCGGTGTCGCCAACGGCTGGGTGTCGATTGCCCGCAACACCCCGTCGCTGTTCCAGATCTACATCCTGTACTTCGGCCTCGGTTCACTGGGGCTGCATGTCAGCTCCTGGTTCGCGCTGCTGGCCGGGATCACCTTCAACAACGCCGGCTACCTGGCAGAGAACTTTCGCGGCGGCCTCAAGGCGGTGCCAGCCACGCAGATGCGCGCCGCTCGCTCGCTGGGCATGAGCGCCTTCCAGGCCTATCGGATGATCGTCGTTCCGCAACTGCTGCGGGTGGTGTTCTACCCCCTGACCAACCAGATGGTCTGGGCGGTGTTGATGACCTCGCTGGGGGTGGTCGTCGGACTCAACAACGACCTGACCGGGGTGACCCAGGAATACAACGTCAAGACATTCCGCACCTTCGAATTCTTCGCCATCGCGGCCGTGTTGTATTACCTGATCGCCAAGGCGATCGTCGCGATAGCCCGGCTGTTGTCCTGGCGGCTGTTCCGTTACTGAGGGGTCTGCTCAATGTTTTCTACCAGCCTTACCGCCAATGACCTGCTGTTCCTGCTCGGCGGCGCCTGGGTCACGCTACAACTGACGTTCTGGTCGATCCTGCTGGGCAGCGTCGCCGGCCTGCTGTTCGGCCTGTTGCGCGCGCTGCTGCCACGGGCGAGCCTGCCGCTGGCCTGGGTACTCGACGTGTTTCGCAGCGTGCCGCTGCTGATCCAGTTCGTGCTGTTCAACTCGTTCAAGAGCATCCTGGGCCTGAAGATCAGCGCCTTCTCCGTCGGCTGCATCGTACTGGGAATCTACGCCGCCGCGTACTTCACCGAGATCGTCCGCAGTGGCGTGCTTTCGGTGCCACCCAGCGTGCGCCGGGCCAGCCGATCACTGGGGCTGAGCTACCTGCAGGACCTGCGCTGGATCGTCCTGCCGATGGCCACCCGAGTCGCCTTCCCCGGCTGGCTGAACCTGGTGCTGGGGGTCATGAAGGACACCGCACTGGTGATGTGGATCGGCATCGTCGAGCTGCTGCGCGCCTCGCAAACCATCGTCACGCGTATCCAGGAACCGCTGTTGGTGCTGTGCATCGCGGGTCTTATCTACTACGTCATGAGCCTGGTGGTCGCTCGCCTGGGCGCTCGTCTGGAAAGAAGGTGGCAGGAAAATGATTGAGATCGACAACGTACACAAATCCTTCGGCGACCTGGAAGTGGTCAAGGGCGTCAGCCTGACGGTGAACAAGGGCGAGGTGGTGTCGATCATCGGCGGCTCCGGCTCCGGCAAATCGACCCTGTTGATGTGCATCAACGGCCTGGAGTCGATCCACAAGGGCAGCATCCGTGTCGACGGCATTGAGGTCCACGACAAGGCCACCGATCTCAACCGCCTGCGGCAGAGAATCGGCATCGTGTTCCAGCAGTGGAACGCCTTCCCCCACCTGACCGTGCTGGAAAACGTGATGCTGGCGCCGCGCAAGGTGCTCGGCAAGAGCCGCCAGGAGGCCGAGGAACTGGCCGTGCGCCAACTGACCCACGTGGGCCTGAGCGACAAGCTCAAGACCTTTCCCGGCAAGCTCTCCGGCGGCCAGCAACAACGCATGGCGATCGCCCGCGCCCTGGCCATGTCCCCGGACTACATGCTGTTCGACGAAGCCACCTCGGCCCTTGATCCGCAGTTGGTCGGTGAGGTACTGGACACCATGCGCATGCTTGCCGAAGACGGCATGACCATGGTCCTGGTGACCCATGAAATCCGCTTCGCCCGGGACGTTTCCGACCGCGTGGCGTTCTTTCGCAATGGCCTGGTACACGAGATCGGCGCACCGGACCAGGTCATCGGCAACCCGCAGCAGCCGGAAACGGCGGCGTTTCTCAAGTCGGTGAAATGAACACTCTCACTGTGTCTGGAATGAACAACCAACCTGGGGCTGAAGTGAACACTGACCCAGTGCCTGGAATGAACAATCAACCTGAGGCTGAAGTGAACCCTGACCCAGTGCCTGGAATGAACAATCAACCTGAGGCTGAAGTGAACCCTGACCCAGTGCCTGGAATGAACAATAACCCTGTGGGAGCCGGCTTGCTGGCGATCCCGCCGCAGGCGGCCATTCACCGGTTCCGGCGGCGTCAATAAGATCGCTATCAACACCAACACAAGCACCAGCAAGCACCAAGCACCAAGCACCAAGCACCAAGAAATATCCACGAACCATCACAAGAGGAGTTAGCCATGCGTTCTTCGAAGATCGTTCATATAGTCAGTTGCCACGCCGAGGGCGAAGTCGGCGACGTGATCGTCGGAGGCATCGCCCCACCGCCAGGCGCCAGCGTGTGGGAGCAGTCGCGCTGGATCGCCGAGGATGAAACCCTGCGCAACTTCGTCCTCAACGAACCGCGCGGCGGCGTGTTTCGCCACGTCAACCTGCTGGTACCGGCCAAGGACCCGCGGGCGCAGATGGCCTGGATCATCATGGAGCCGGCCGACACGCCGCCCATGTCCGGCTCCAACTCGCTCTGTGTGTCCACGGTGCTGCTCGACAGTGGCATCCTGCCCATGACCGAACCGCAGACCCGGCTGGTGCTGGAAGCCCCCGGCGGCCTGATCGAAGCGGTGGCCGAGTGCAAGGATGGCAAGGTCCAGCGCGTGGAAATCAGGAACGTGCCGTCTTTCGCTGACCGTCTTGACGCCTGGATCGAAGTCGAGGGCCTGGGCTCGATCCAGGTCGACACCGCCTATGGCGGCGACAGTTTCGCCATCGTCGATGCCCAGCGCCTGGGTTTTGCGATTCGCCCCGACGAAGCCAGGGAACTGGTCGAGACCGGCCTGAAGATCACCCACGCGGCCAACGAGCAGTTGGGATTCACCCATCCGCTGAACCCGGACTGGTCGCACATCTCCTTCTGCCAGATCGCCGCACCGCTGACCTACGAAAACGGGGTCGCCAGTGGCGCCAACGCAGTGGTGATCCGCCCCGGCAAGATCGACCGCTCACCCTGCGGCACCGGCTGTTCGGCGCGCATGGCGGTGTTGCAGGCCAAGGGCGTGCTGAAGGTCGGCGAGCGTTTCATCGGCCGCTCGATCATCGGCTCCGAGTTCCACTGCCGTATCGATTCCCTGACCGAGGTGGCCGGACGCCAGGCGATCTATCCCTGCCTCTCCGGCCGGGCCTGGATCACCGGCACCCACCAGTTGCTGCTCGATCCCGCCGATCCGTGGCCGCAGGGTTATCGGCTGTCGGACACTTGGCCCGGGGCCTGAGCCAACCAGCGATTCACCCGATTGCAACAGCCCTGAGCGCTGGAACAGCGTCCGATGAAACACACGAATAGCAGATTTTTATCAGCGTCATCGTATACGAAATACAATTAAACCCAGGAGTCAATCATGAGCAAACGTATCAACTGGAGTGGCGTCTTCCCTGCGGTCACCACCCAATTCAACGACGACTTTTCCATCAACCTGGAAAAGACCCACCAGGTGATCTCCAACGTGATCCGCGACGGTGTCTCGGGCCTGGTGGTGTGTGGTTCGGTGGGCGAAAACACCTCACTCAGCGCCGAGGAAAAAATCGCCGTCACCGAGGTCGCGGTGGATGCCTCCAAGGGCCGGGTGCCGGTGATCTGCGGCGTTGCCGAATTCACCAGCGTACAGGCGGCCAAGGTTGCCAATGCGGTGCGCAAGGTCGGCGTCGACGGGGTCATGCTGATGCCGGCGCTGGTCTATGGCTCCAAGCCATTCGAGACGGCCGAGCACTACCGCTATGTGGCCAGGCACGCCGATGTGCCGCTGATGGTCTACAACAATCCGCCGATCTACAAGAACGACGTGACCCCGGATATCCTGATTTCCCTGGCCGACTGCGACAACGTGGTGTGCTTCAAGGATTCGTCGGGCGATACCCGGCGCTTTATCGATGTACGCAATGAAGTCGGCGATCGTTTCGTGCTGTTCGCCGGCCTTGATGACGTGGTGCTCGAAAGTATCGCGGTCGGCGCCGAGGGTTGGGTGTCGGGGATGTCCAACGTGTTCCCCAAGGAAGGCGAGACCATCTTCCGCCTGGCCAAGGCCGGACGTTTCGCCGAAGCAATGCCCATCTATGAGTGGCTGATGCCGATCCTGCACCTGGACGCGCGAGCGGATCTGGTGCAGTGCATCAAGTTGTGCGAGGCCATCGCCGGCCGTGGCAGCGAACTGACCCGCCCGCCCCGCCTGGCGTTGCCGGAAGCGGATCGGGTGTTCGTCGAACAGATCATGGCCAAGGCCCTTGCCAACCGGCCGACGTTGCCGGATGTGGGGCTCTGATAGAGCAACGGGGCAGCCTGCCGACTGTGCATGGCCTGCCCCATCACACTATCTGCCTCACCCTCATTGTGGCGAACGTGCTTGCCTCACGTTACTCAAGCAAGGCCTTGAGGTCGTTGTAGAGCGCCTCGGGAATCTCCACGCCCTGCTCCCGGCTACGCCCCCGCGCTTCATATCGACGTTGCGAAGGCAAGCGCGCGCCCTGTCCCTGGATATTCTCGAACACCTGCTCCGCCCGCTCCAGATGCTGCCCTGCGGCCTCCCCCAGAAACCGCCGTGGATCAAGGGCAATGATCAGTTCGCCATGGTATGGCGATGACTTGCTCCCCGTGTCATGAGCCAGCGACTCGGCACTGGTCAGGTCGCCAATCAACGGTCCGGCGATCAGTTCCACCATCGCCGCCAACGCCGAGCCCTTATGCCCGCCAAACGTCAGCATCGCCCCAAGGTCGAGCACCACGTTCGGGTCGGTACTCGGCCGTCCCTCGGCATCCACGCCCCAGCCCTCCGGGATGGCCTTGCCGGCCCGCCGGTGCAACTCGATCTCGCCCCGGGCAATGGCGCTGGTGGCAAAGTCGAAGACAAACGGCTCACGCCCCGGACGTGGCCAGCCGAAGGCAATGGGGTTGGTGCCGAACACCGGCCGGTTACCGCCAGCCGGCGCCACCCAGGCATGGCTCGGGGTAAAGGCCAGCGCCACCAGGCCGGCCTCGGTCAGTTGCTCGATCTCGACCCACAACGCGGAAAAATGCACACAACGGTTGATCGCCAACGCAGCGATACCGTTGTCCCGGGCCTTGTCGACCAGCAAAGGCAAGCCGGCCTGAAAGGCCAACTGGGAAAATCCACCGGCGGCATCAACCCGTACAATCGACGGTGCCTGATCGATCACCTCGGGCACCGCGGCGGCCTCGACCTTGCCGGCCTTGAGCGAGGCGACACAGCCGAGAACCCGGTACAGGCCGTGGGAAGCACAGCCATCGCGTTCGCCAGCGCTGACCGTATCGGCCACCGCATTGGCGTGGGCAAGGCTGAAACCGTTGTGCAGCAGGATCGATTTGGCCAGGTCATGGGCCTGGTCCAGCGTCAGTCGAGTCATGGGGCGCTCCTGGAAGTCGTGCTCCAGCGTTGCCGATCAACTCGCCCGAGGCTTGATCAATTTGCCCGGCAGCCATGACGAATTCAGCACAGCCACCGGAACATGACTCACGGCTTCACAGGCTTGAGTTCGATAATCTTGCCGTTGGTGATCGCCACCAGCACGTACTGGTTCTTGATCTTCACCCACTGGCTGTCTTCCTCGGGCGCATGCAGGCCACGCTGCTTCCAGTCGTGCAACGCCTCCGACTCCCGCTGGTAAACCGCCGGAGCACGATCACCCACCACCAGTTCACCGCTACTGAAGGTGGACGGGACTTTTTCTTCGGTGGACTGTGCTGCCTGCAGCGGCAGGCTGATAGCGGCCGAACAGGCCAACAGGGACAATCCGGCGATCAGGGACTTCATGGTCATGGACAACTCCTCGGTTCAGGCGGATGTAAAAGGTCTGACCGCAACGCGAGAAAATCATTCGACTCAACAGGATTGACGCAAAACAGATACAAGAACGCCACTCGGTTGAGTGGCGTTCTGGTGAAACTCAAAGCGTGATCAGGGTCGCTTACAGCGCCATGTCAGACTTCGGATCCTCAGCCTTCGGCTTGGCGGTTGCAGCAGGCACTGCAGCCGGGGCCGCTGCGGTCTGGCCGATCACCGGAGGGGTGGCCAGTTGCAGGATTTCGGCGGTGTAGTTCCATTCCTTCTGCACGGCCTCAGGGCTGCTGTTCAGCTTGGTGCCGTAGCTAGGAACGATCTGGTGCAGTTTTTCCTGCCAGGCAGGGGTGGCTACCTTGTCCTTGAAGATCTTTTCCAGCACGCCCAGCATGATCGGCGCGGCGGTCGAGGCACCTGGCGATGCACCCAGCAGGCCGGCAATGCTGTTGTCCTTGGCCGCGACCACTTCGGTGCCGAGCTTCAGGACGCCGCCCTTCTCTTCGTCACGCTTGATGATCTGCACGCGCTGACCGGCCTGCCACAGACGCCAGTCTTCTTTCTTCGCCTCTGGGAAGTACTCTTTCAAGGCGTTGAAGCGATCGTCATCCGACATCATCAACTGGCCGCCCAGGTACTGGACCAGGTCGAACTGATCGATCCCTACGCGGGTCATCGGCCAGAAGTTGTGGGTGGTGGTACTGGTCAGCAGGTCGAAGTACGAACCGTTCTTCAGGAACTTGGTGGAGAAGGTCGCGAATGGGCCAAACAGAATCACGCGCTTGCCGTCCAGCACGCGGGTGTCCAGGTGCGGAACCGACATGGGCGGTGCACCGGTCGAAGCGATGCCGTAGGCCTTGGCCATGTGCTTGAGCGCGATGTCCTGATTGTCGGTCACCAGGAACGAACCACCCACCGGGAAGGCTGCGTAGTCGTTGGCTTCCGGGATACCGGACTTCTGCAGCAGGTGCAAAGCACCACCACCGGCACCGATGAAGACGAACTTGGCATCCGTCGAGGTTTCGCTGCCGTCTTTCAGGTTCTTGTAGGTGACGCGCCAGGAGCCGTCTTCATTGCGCTTGATGTCCTGCACTTCGCTGGACAGCTTGAGCTTGAAGTTAGGCTGGGCCTGCAGATGGGCGACGTACTGGCGGGTGATCTCGCCAAAGTTCACGTCGGTACCGATCGGCGTCCAGGTCGCGGCGATTTTCTGCTTGGGATCACGCCCTTGCATCATCAGCGGGACCCACTTCTTGATCTGCTCCTGATCTTCGGTGTACTGCATGCCGCTGAACAGCGGGCTGGTCTGCAGGGCCGTGTAGCGATCCTTGAGGAACTTGACGTTGTCGTCACCCCACATGAAGCTCATGTGCGGGGTCGAGTTGATGAACGAGTGCGGGTTCTTCAGTACACCCTGGCGAACCTGCCAGGACAGGAACTGACGGGTGATCTGGAACGACTCGTTGATCTCGATCGCCTTGGAGATATCGATCTTGCCGTCTTTGCCGTAAGGCGTGTAGTTCGACTCGGCCAGGGCAGAGTGACCGGTACCGGCATTGTTCCAGCCGTTGGAGCTTTCTTCGGCCACGCCATCGAGACGCTCGACCATTTCCATCGACCAGTCGGGCTGCAGCTCGTTGAGCCAGATACCCAGGGTCGAACTCATGATTCCGCCGCCGATCAGCAGCACGTCGACCTTCTTGGACTCCGCTGCGAAGGAGGATGTCACCCCCATCGACAAGGCCAGGCCCAAGAGCGCCGTGTTCACTTTTTTCAACATATTGTCATACCTACGATAGAACGCCATCCGCTCCTCCGCCCTCGCTCATGCAGGACCGCGACACACGGAAACACCGTGGACTCCCGCACTCGATAAAACTGGAGGATGGGCACACAAGACCGCCATGACTGGCTCGGCCTCACTTTTTATGTCGCTCCTGCGCTGACTTCTTATCGTTGTTGGCTTCAGCTGACTTGAGTGACATCAGTTATGTGGGTGCATGGTCACGCACCCTGTCGACACCGCTGATGGGCCAGCCATCTGGCGACTGAAGAGTCGTCAGACACACGGCTTTGGCGGCAGTCTGGCTCCGGAAAACCGGGAGAGACTGGCCAGTATCAATGGTGGCAGAAATGCCATTGTCCACTGCACACGCAAATCCGTCAAAAAAAGCGTCTTTTTCCTACTTATTTTCGACCAAAGACTGACGACTCTTTGACAAAAAACATGATAGCTGAAGTTCGCGACGGCATTCGGAAACCTGCCCTCCTGCTGCCTGAGGCAGCCATTTAGTGGCTGAGTCAGGGGCCACATGACTTCAAACTGTCATCACTCTTTTATCTGTTCGCCATATCCAATCCGTACTGTCGTCGCTAAATGAGATCGATCTCAAGGACGCGACAATGACCGATTTGAAAGAAGTAGCCCGACTGGCCGGTGTTTCCCGGGCGACCGCCGCCCGCACGTTCGCCACCCCTGAAGTGGTGCGCCCGGCGACCCGCGAGCAGGTCTTTGCTGCCGCCCGCGAACTCGGGTTCCGCCCCAACCACCTGGGCCGCCAACTGCGCCTGCAGCAGACCAACCTGATCGGCGTGGTGGTGCCCAACCTGCTCAACCCGGTGTTCGCCGAACAGTTCCAGGCCATGGAGCGAGCGGCCCGGGCCTGGGGCTACAACCTGCTGCTGGCAACCACCGACTATGCCGCCGAGCGCGAAAGCGCGGTGGTCGAGGAACTGCTGCGCCAGCGGGTCGACGGCCTGGTCCTGACAGTCACCGAGGTCGAACAGAACACGCTGCTGGAGGGCCTGTCCTGCGAAGACACCCCTTTCGTGCTGGCCTACCACCAGCCGGACAACACGGACTACTGCGCCGTCTCGGTCGACAACCGCGCCGGCATGGCCCTGGCAACCGATTACCTGCTGGACGCCGGGCACTCGCGCATCGCCATGGTTGCAGGGCCCGCCCTGCAATCGGACCGCGCCCGCCTGCGCTACGCCGGCTACTGCGATGCCATGCAGGAACGCGGCCTGACACCGCTGCCGGTCATCGAGATGCCGGCCCATATCAGCGCCGACTTCACCGCCATCGAACCGCTGCTGCGCGGCCCCCGGCCACCCACCGCGCTGGTCTGTTCCAACGATATGTTGGCGATCAGCCTGATCGCCGAACTGCGCCGCAACAACTGGGGCGTACCCGAGCAGTTGTCGGTCATCGGCTTCGACGGCATCGCCATCGGTACCCAGATGCATCCAACCCTGTGCAGCGTGGTCCAGCCGATCACCACCCTGGCGAACACCGTGATCGAGCACCTGCTGGCGCGGATCAACGGTGCCAACCCCACATCCCAATGTCTGCCCTGTCATATCCGGCCCGGCGAAAGCATGCGGCCCTACGAGGAAACGTGTCATGACCAAACTCAGTAACACCCTGGCAGCCCTGCTGCTCGGCGGTATCGCCAGCCTCGCCCACGCCGCCGAGACCGCGATCTGCTACAACTGCCCGCCCGAATGGGCCGACTGGGGCACCCAGCTCAAGGCCATTGCCGACAGCACGGGCGTGCAAGTGCCGCTGGACAACAAGAACTCCGGCCAGGCCCTGGCGCAACTGGTCGCCGAGCGTGGGGCGCCGGTGGCCGATGTGGTCTACTACGGCGTGACCTTTGGCCTGCAGGCGCAAAAAGCCGGGGTGCTGGGCGAATACAAACCCAAGCACTGGGACGAGATTCCCGCCGGGCTCAAAGACCCGGCCGGCCACTGGTTCGCGATCCATTCCGGCACCCTCGGCCTGATGGTCAACGTCGACGCCCTCGGCGGCCTGCCCGTACCACAGAGCTGGGCCGACCTGCTCAAGCCCGAGTACAAGGGCATGGTCGGTTACCTGGACCCCTCCAGCGCCTTCGTCGGTTACGTCTCGGCCGTGGCGATCAACCAGGCCATGGGCGGCAACCTGGATAACTTCGCTCCCGCTATCGACTACTTCAAGAAGCTTGCGAAAAACGCCCCCATCGTTCCCAAGCAGACCGCCTATGCGCGGGTGCTCTCGGGTGAGTTGCCGATCCTGGTCGATTACGACTTCAACGCCTACCGCGCCCGCTACAAGGACCAGGCCAACGTCGCTTTCGTGATTCCGAAAGAAGGCAGCCTCAGCGTGCCCTACGTGATGAGTCCGGTCGGCAACGCCCCGCATCGGGCCAATGCCGAGAAGGTCCTGGACTTCGTGCTCTCGGACCAGGGCCAGGCCCTGTGGGCCAACGCCTACCTGCGCCCGGTACGACAGATGAAAATGCCCGCCGAAGTGGCCGCACGCTTTCTCCCGGACAGCGATTACGCCCGCGCTGGCGTGGTCGACTACGAGCATATGGCCGCCGTCCAGGAAGCCTTCGCCGCCCGCTACCTGAGCGAGGTGAAATAAGTGGCACTGGCGCTCGACGACAAGCTGACGGCCCGCCCACGTGGCTGGCCCAGGCTGTGCCGGCCATCGGCGGCGACCTGGGCATTGGCACCGGCCATGGCGCTGCTGCTGGCGTTCTGGCTGCTGCCACTGGCTCACCTGATCCTGCTCGGCGCGCAACAGCGCGATGCCGGCGGCAGCGGCTACTGGCAGGTGCTGAGCAGCGCGCAGTATCTGCAAAGCCTGGTACAGACCGTGCTGCTGGCAACACTGACGACCCTCGCTGCCTTGCTGGTCGGCGGCATCAGCGGCGTGTTCCTGGCCCGCCAGCGGTTCCTCGGCCGCTCGCTGCTGGTGTCGCTGCTGACCTTCCCCCTGGCCTTCCCCGGCGTGGTCGTGGGTTTTCTGGTGATCCTGCTCGCCGGCCGTCAGGGCCTGTTCGCCCAACTCGGCCTGCAACTGGCTGGCGAACGCTGGATCTTCGCCTACTCGCTGATGGGTCTGTTCATCGGCTACCTGTACTTCTCGATTCCACGGGTGATCCTCACCGTGATGGCCGCCTGTGAAAGCCTCGACCGCAGCCTGGAGGAAGCCGCCCGTTCACTCGGCGCCGGGCTCTGGCAGGTGGTCCGTGATGTGATCGTGCCCGGCCTGGCGCCGGCGCTGGTGTCCTGCGGGGCGATCTGTTTCGCCACCTCGATGGGCGCTTTCGGCACCGCCTTCACCCTCGGCACCCGGCTCAATGTCACCCCGGTGGCGATCTACAACGTGTTTACCAACTATGCCAACTTCGCCGTTGCCGCGGCGCTTTCCGTGGTGCTCGGCGGCGTGACCTGGCTGGTATTGCTGCTGGCGCGACGGCTGGTCAAGCAGTCGGGGAGCGTGCTGTGAACCGTTCGAAACTGTTTTTCGCCCAGTTGGCGTTCACCCTGCTGGTCTGCGCCTTCATGCTGGTGCCGGTGCTGCTGTCGCTGCTCGCCGGCGTCACCCGCAACTACTTTCAGGGCCCGTCCAGTGGCCTGACGTTCACCTGGCTGGTGCAGGTCTGGCAGGCCTATGCCGATACCGTCTGGCTCTCACTGCAACTGGCCCTGGCCTGTGCTGTCTGCGTCTGCGTGATCGGCGTGCCGGCCGCGTATGCCCTGGTGCGGATGAACAACCGCTTCAGCCGCGCCTTCGAGGAGTTGATGGTGCTGCCCGTGGCAATGCCAGGCCTGGCGAGCGCCCTCGCGCTGCTGCTGACCTACGGCCAGTTCGGCGCCTTTCGCGGCAGTTGGCTGTTCATCCTGGTCGGTCATGTGCTGTTCACCCTGCCCTTTCTGGTGCGCCCGGTGATGGCGGTGATGCAGCGCCAGCAGTTGCCGCTGCTCGAGGAAGCGGCGGCCAGCCTGGGCGCCGGTCCCTGGAAGCGTTTCTTCAGCGTGGTGGTACCCAACAGCCGCGCCGGCATTCTCGCCGGGGTGCTGATGGTGATCACCCTGTCCCTGGGCGAATTCAACCTGACCTGGATGCTCCACACTCCGATGACCAAGACCTTGCCCGTCGGCCTGGCCGACAGCTATGCCTCGGCGCGGTTGGAAGTTGCCAGCGCCTACACCCTGATTTTTCTGTTGCTGATCGTGCCGCTGCTGATTGCAGTCCAGGCCATCAGCGCCCGTCTTTCCCGTGGAGAACGCCCATGACCGGCACCCCGATTCGCCTGCAAGGCTGCCGCAAGACCTTTTCTGACGGTACGGTGGCCGTACACGCGCTGGACCTGGAGATCGAGCCCGGTGAGATCCTGGCGATCCTCGGCCCGTCCGGCTGCGGCAAGACCACCACCCTGCGCCTGATCGCCGGCCTGGAGCACCCCGACAGCGGCCAGGTCTGGTTTGGTCAACAGGACGTCACCGGCCTGCCAATCGAGCGGCGCGATGTCGGCATGGTGTTTCAGAACTATGCGCTGTTCCCCAACCTCAACGTCGCCGAGAACGTGGTCTATGGGCTCAAGGTCCGTGGAGTGGCCGCGACCGAGCGCAAGCGGCGCTGCGCCGAACTGCTGGAACTGGTGGGCCTTGAGACCTACGGCCAACGTAGCATCCACGAACTGTCCGGCGGCCAGCGCCAGCGGGTCGCCCTCGCCCGCGCACTGGCGCCACGGCCTCGCGTGCTGCTGCTGGACGAGCCGCTGGCGGCGCTGGACGCACAACTGCGCGAGCGCCTGCGCAGCGAACTGGATCAACTGCTGCGCAGCCTCGGCATCACCTCGGTGTTCGTCACCCACGACCAGGGCGAAGCCATGGCCCTCGGTGATCGTATCCTGGTGATGGAACACGGCCGTGTCGCCCAACTGGGTACGCCGCGCGCCATCTACCAGCAGCCGGCCAACGCCTTCGTCGCCGGTTTCGTCGGCAACCTCAACGCCTTCAGCGTGCTCGCGCAGCACCGCGATGGCCTGCGGGTCGACGGCGGCGAACTGCCCTGGAGCGGCGCGCAACAGCCGGCCACGGTCTACTGTCGTCCTGAACACCTGCGGGTGATGGAAAACGGCTCCGGACACCTGCGCGGCCGCCTGCTCGGGCAATTCTTCCAGGGTGCCCAGAGCCGCCTGCTGGTGGACGTTGGCGCCGCGCAACCGCTGCTGGTCGACAGCAGCGACCCGCACATCCACGCCAACGGCGCGCCAATCTCCCTGGCCATCGAGCCCCAGGCGCTGTTCACCCTGCAATCGTGATAATTGCCCTGTACGAGAGGTTTTCTTGAATTCTTCGTTTCTAATCGCCCAGATCAGCGACCTGCACCTCAAGGCCGGCCAGCGCCTGACCTACGGCGTAGTAGACACCTTGGCCGCCTTGCGCCACGCCGTCGATCACCTGAACGCCAGCCTCCCGCGCCCGGACATCGTGGTGATCAGCGGTGACCTGGTGGACTTCGGCCGGCCAGACGAATACGCCGTACTCGCCCCCGAGCTGGCGCGCCTGCAGATGCCCTGCTACCTGGTGCCCGGCAACCACGACCACCGCAAGCACCTGCTGGCCGGCCTGCCCGAACACCGCTACCTGCCGCGCGTGACCGATGGTCCTCTGGACTGGGTGGTGGATGAGTACCCGTTGCGCCTGATCGGCCTCGACTCGACCACTCCCGGCGCCCACGGCGGCTGCGTAACGGACACGCAACTTGAATGGCTTGACGAACAACTGAGCCTGCGCCCGGCAGTGCCGACGCTGCTGATCCTGCACCATCCGCCGTTCATCACCGGCATCGGCCATATGGACCGCGAGTCGTTTCAGAACGCACCGGGGCTGGAAGCGGTGGTTGCGCGCCATCCGCAGGTCGAGCGCCTGCTCTGCGGGCATATGCACCGGCCCATGCAGCGACGCTTTGGTGGCAGTATCAGTTGCGTGTGTCCGGGCACATCCCACCAGATCGTACTGGACCTGCAGGACGCGGCACCGGCGCATTTCAACCTGGAACCGGCGGGGTATCTGCTGCATGCCTGGCATCCGCAGCACGGGCTGGTAACCCATAACGGGGTGTTTGGGGAATACGCGGGGCCGTATCCGTTTTATGATGAGAATGGGTTGATTGATTGAACCCTGAATTGTAACTCAGCCCTTTTTCATTCATTCGAACATCTGTGATACCCAACGATGTAAGAAGTTACCGTTAACAAAAGGACTTGATTCCTACGCACGTTGAGCATGGGAAAATATTGTTTGCGAGTATCGTGGTGTCTAGAGTCCAGAGGTCGCCGCAAATTCAGCGATCGGGCTTGGACACCCGGGATCTCCCTGTGCGTACAGCACCGCCATAGCGATTTTCTTGTGCTCGCATTTATGGCAGGTTGTGCACGGGACACTTTTAGTGCGCCGGGTTATCTGTGTCCCGGTTGTCCAACCTACGTACCGTTCGCCCCCTTCGCCTGGGCAAGCAAATTGCCAACTCCTTCACTGCATATAGGCTCTCAAGGACGCACAACGCTGGTCATGAGCTGAAACACCGTTGCGCTTCAAAAATCCGCTCCATGGGTGCAGCATTCACCCCTCAAGACTGCTCCTGCCCCACCTCATGCTGGACTACCTCGATGTTGAGAGAAGACCGAGAAGACCTGGAACTTGAGAACCTTTCGGTCACGAACCACAAGTGCCTAGCGGAAACACGAAAGCTGAATGCAGAGGAAAAGAAGATCAAGCGCGAAGCGCTCCTGTACCCCTTCGTCGTCGGAGCTGGACTGCTCAACGCTCTGGTCACCCTGTTCACTGTTCTGGACAGGTAGTCAGGAGACTCCGAGCACTTATGTGCCTGTCGATGCCTTTCAACAAGGAAAATCATGCATAGCCGATATCCCAAACCTTCCAGCAGGCCGTCTGAAGAACGGCATCAGATACGTACCGAGCTGGCCATGCTCAACAAGGAGATGAGCAGATCGAGCAATGATTTCTTCCAGGTCTGGTTGCCATTCGTGCTGGGGGCCAGCATGGCGCTGGGCGTCTTCATTCTCGTTTCGTTGATGCGGCACTAAAGCCAGCTAGTCGTACCTCGCCACGAGCAAGACAGACCCAACCGAAGCGGTTTAGCCTGTAGCCCGGATCATTCAGGGAGCACGTAACCTCGAGCAGCTCCTGGAAACGGTGGGTGAAGGCATGATCTATCGCCATTGCTACACCACCCCGGACATCGAGAAAGCCTACGACGAACTGATTGCCTCCGGCGTCCAGCCAGAAGACGAGAACGGCAGGCCGCTGAGCAGCGAGAACCTGCAATATCCATCCGGGACGCGCATCATCTGGCTGCCCAAGCGTTTTGGGCACTTTTCCATCGAGATCCTGGAAGAGAAGACCCTGGGGGGCTTCATCGAGAAGGCGTTTGCCTGAGATCGCAGCGACTGCCATCCGAGGTAGAACGGAGCCGGACCTGCCTCCAGGCAATCGGTGCCAGAAGCAGCACAGCCAGTAGAAACCCCACCTGCGACAAATAGAACATCTCCAGCCACTGCCGGTGCAGTGCCACATAGAAGGTGTTGTGAACCACATCGGCGACAATGATCGCCACGGTAAGAATGATCCCCAACTGCGGCCTGAGGAAAAGCAGCAACGCAGCCAGAGGATCGAATACGGTCAGTGCAGCCCAGAATATGCGACTGCCCCAGGGAGTGCCGCCTCCATAGCCGTAATCCCAGAACACCCCATGTTCAAGACAGGCCCGCAGGTGGTTGGCCGTGGCAACGAAAAGGCAGGCGGCAAAGATCAGGCGGATGGCAAAGGATAGTCTCGACACGGCATCGTCCATTGATGGTCCCAGGGGCGCTCATCATATCCAGGCGCCTCCCTGAGCTACTGGCTACCCTTGGAAGGCCACCCTTCAGTACTTCGAGTAATCCACGCAATCGCACACAGCGCCACCCCAGCCACATTCAGCGATACCGGATTGAAAGCATCGACCAGCATCGCCGGCTGCATCAGCGCCACATCAAGCAACAGACCCAGCAATGCGCCAGCCGCCAGGATCAGCGGCCAGATGAACCTGGGCATGAGCAGCAGCACCGCCAGAAGCAACTCCGCCACACCCGCCACCTGTAGCAACCAGGTGGCCTGCCCAAGACCATGAGCCTGCAACAGCACACGTTCACCCAGGCTCTGGACGAGGAGCTTGGGCACCAGGCCATGGTAGGCGAACATGAACGCGAGGCTCCCACGTGCGAGCCAATGGGTCTGTTGCAGACGATTCATGGCCCGGTCACTCACGCCAGGTTGCGTTTCAGTTCGGCGATATGCTCCGGGCCAATACCGCAGCAGCCACCGATCAGGCTCGCACCACGTTGTTGCCAGTCCCTGGCCCATACCAGATAACCCGGCGGGTCGAGGTCTTCGCGCAACTCATCCAGGCCATCGTTGGCCTTGGCTTCCTTGGGTTGCGGCGGGAAGGCATTGGCATAGGCGCCGATGGCGATATCAGCGTTCAGGCGCTCGATCACCGAGCGCGCCACATCCACTGCCGCACCAATGACCTCGGGTTGGCTGCAGTTGAACAGCACGGCAGCAACGCCCAGGCTCGCCACCGCTTCGATGGCCTCGGCCACCGGCTCACCGGAGCGCAGGCGCGGCGTTTCGTCGGTGTCTTCGTCCTGCAGGGTAAACGACACCCAGAACGGTTTGCCGTCCGCCGGCAGGTGGGCGTGGATCGCGCGGACCTCGGCGATCAGGCTCTGGGTTTCCGCCAGCCACAGGTCGACATTCGCAGCCAACCCCTCAAGCAGCGGCGTGAGCACTTCGGCCACGCGTTCCGGCTGGAACAGGTCTGGCCGGTAGGAACCGAACAGCGGCGGCAGGGAGCCCGCCACCCGCACCGGGTTCACACTGGCATCGGCGGCCGTTCGGGCCAGTTTGCCGGCGATTTCAGCAAGCTGACGCCCTTCCCGGGCAAAGCGCTCCTCGCCGATATGAAACGGCACCACCGCATAGCTGTTGCTGGTGATGACCTGGGCACCGGCCGCGATGAACGATGCATGCACACCCACAACCGCTTCGGGAGCCTCGCTCAGCGCCAGGGCAGACCATTCGGGCTGGCGGAACGGTGCGCCGCTGCGTTGCAGCTCGCGCCCCATGCCACCGTCCAGCACCACCATCGATCGTTGTTTCATATAACTTCCTTGAATGTGCTTATGAAGAAAATTCACTATGTTCAGTACGCTTATAGCTATTTAATAGCTTAATTCTACTTACAAGCAACTTTTCAGGAGCTTACATGCGTTTTCCTTCCTTGCTGGGCGCGGGACTGCTCGCGCTTGCTGCTACTTCACAGGCTTTTGCCGGTGCCACTCTGGATCGGGTCGAGTCGCGCAAGGAACTGGTCAACGTGCTGATGGAAAGCTATCCGCCGTTCTCCTTCCTGAACGACCAGAACCAGCTCGATGGTTTCGACGTCGATGTGGCCAAGGCAGTCGCGCAAAAGCTCGGCGTCAAGCTGCGCCTGGAAACCCCCTCGTGGGACGTGATCGCCGCTGGCCGCTGGAGTGGCCGCTATGACATCTGCATCTGTTCGATGACACCGAGCAAGGCCCGGGCCGAAGTGTTCGACTTCCCGGTGGAGTACTACGCTTCGCCTGCGGTGATCGTGGTCAACGCCAAGGATGACCGCATTCATTCGGCCAAGGATCTGGAAGGCCGTAAGGTCGGTCTGACCAGCGCATCCAGCTACGAGAGCTACCTGAACAAGAACCTGGTGATCGAAGGTGCCGAAGACAAGAAGATCGACTACCCCTTCGACTTCGTCCAGATCGCTCCCTATGACACCGATAACGTGGCCTTCCAGGACTTGGGCCTGGGCGCCGGGGTACGTCTGGATGCGATCCTGACCAATCTGGTGACCGCTCAACCGCGCCTTGACCAGGACAAGCGTTTCAAGCTGGCGGGCGCCCCGTTGTATGAAGAGCCCAACTCGGTCGCCATCGAGAAAGGCGACCCAGAGTGGGACGCGAAGGTACGCCAGGTGTTCGCAGAGCTTAAAGCCGACGGCACCCTGAGCCGCCTGTCGCAGAAATGGATCGGTACCGACATCAGCAAATGAGTGCCTTCCCGCCTACCCCCAAGCCCGTGGTCAGCACCACGGGCCCACGCCTGTTCAGCTTTCGCACCCGCCTGTACCTGACCTGGCTGGTGCTGTTCGCCTTGTTCATCGCGTTCTTCCTGAGCTTCGACCTGAAGTTCTCGATCATCGTCGACAAGTTCCCCAACCTGGCCGGTTTCAAGCTGGGGCCGAACGGTTTCCTGCAGGGCGCGGCACTGACTCTGTTCCTCTGTCTGTGCTCGATGGTGGTCTCGGTCCTGTTCGGCTTCGCCGCGGCTCTGGCGCGGTTGTCGCAAAGCGCGGTACTGGTGGGCATCGCCAGTTTTTACACGTCGTTCTTTCGCGGTACGCCGCTGCTGATCCAGATCCTGCTGATCTACCTGGGTCTGCCGCAACTGGGCATGGTGCCGGGTGCGATCAGCGCCGGCATCATCGCCCTGTCGCTCAACTACGGCGCCTACCTGAGCGAGATATTTCGCGCCGGCATCCTCGGCGTCGCTCGCGGCCAACGGGAAGCGGCGTTGGCCCTGGGAATGCGTGAGCCACAGATCTTCCGGTATGTGGTCCTGCCGCAGGCCATGCGCGTGATCATTCCACCGACCGCCAACCAGTTCATCTCGATGCTCAAGGATTCATCACTGATTTCGGTGATGGGGGTGTGGGAAGTGATGTTCCTGGCGCAGTCCTATGGCCGCTCCAGCTATCGTTACCTGGAAATGCTGACCACCGCGGCAGTGATCTATTGGCTGCTGTCGATCCTGCTGGAACTGGTGCAAGCGCGGCTGGAAAGACACTTCGGCAAGGCTTACCAGCGGTGACCCTCGGGGATGGCGACCTCGCCATCCTGTCGATGCACCGAGCGAACCGGCCCCGTCCTGCCATTGACTCTCCCCTTAGGGGCATACCCTACCCTGGGACTCCACGTTCAGGATGCGGTGATGATGAGCAAACGAGTTCTGGTGATTCTGGGCCACCCTTCAGCCGAGAGCTTCTGTGGTGCGCTGGCCGAGCGCTATGCCGAAACAGCCAGGAACGCCGGGCATGAGGTCCGTGTGTTGCGCCTTGGCACCCTGGATTTCGACCCTGTGCTGCACGAAGGTTACCGACAGGTCCAGCCACTGGAAGCGGACCTGCTCCAGGCCCAGACGGACATCACCTGGGCCGAGCACCTGGCATGGGTCTATCCGATCTGGTGGGGAGGCATTCCGGCCTTGATGAAAGGCTTTTTCGACAGGACATTCCTGCCCGGTTTCGCTTTCCGCTACCGCCAGGGAAAAGCCTTCCCCGACCAGCTTCTCAAGGGACGCACGGCTGACCTGCTGGTGACGATGGATACACCGCCGTGGTACTTCAAATGGGTCTACCGCATGCCCGGCCTGCACCAGGTGCGCAAGACCACCTTGCAGTTCTGTGGCATCAGGCCAATGAAGACCCTGATGTTCGGACCACTGCTCGGTTCCAGCGACCTGCAGCGAAATACCTGGCTGCGACAGACCGAGGCAATCGCCCGCCGCTGACTGGTCCGGGTTCCCGCTGCGATAGGGTTGTGCAAAGATGCGCCACCGCCCCATCCCGCTCGAAAAAGGACGTTCATGTACATCGGCAAAGCCGCCCAACTGTCGGGCACGACCGTCAAGACCATCCGCCACTACGAAGACATCGGTTTGCTGCCGCCCCCTCGGCGCGAAGGAAAATACCGGGTTTACAGCCAGCAAAGCGTCGAACTGCTGACGTTCATCAAATGCGCCCAGCAGTTGGGTTTCAAGCTCAAGGAAATGCAGGCGATTTTCCAGGGCCATCACGGCCAAGAGTTGCCTTGGGAAATGGCGAGAAAAGCCATCGCCGATAAAAAGCAGGAGCTGATGACGCAGATCCAGGGGCTGCAAAAGATCCATGCGGGGCTGGAGGCGTTTGAAAGCATCTACGAGTCACTGCCAGATAGCGCCGCTCCCAGAACGCAACCTACTCAATGTTCAATATTACCCTCGCATGAAGGCGCTGTTACGAGTTGAGCGCAATGGTGCTTCAGGAAGACTTCCATACCGACATAAATCCACCCTTAAAAATCAGCAAAAACGTCACACCACTGTCATTTTAATGTGCAATCTTCTCTCCGCCCGGCACATGACGTCGCGGGTATACCGGAGCGATAACGCTCTGATTAAATGGAAGAATATAAGGAAGTACCATGTCAATTACCTGTCAGATAATGGACAAATCTGAGAGCGGTGGATGCGGTTGCAAAATCCCTTCGAGCGTACTCTCGAAGATCCTTTCTGAAACGGCTGCAGCCAGTGAGGCGAAAAACGACAAGGTGGTTCTGGGCTTCGAGTCCTCTGATGACTGCGCAGTCTACGATGCGGGCGATCATTATCTGCTATTCACAACAGATTTTTTCTCCCCAATCGTCAACGACCCCTATGTCTTCGGACAACTCGCTGCCAGCAATGCTGTAAGCGACATTTTTGCATCCGGCGGCAAGCCACTTATCGCCAACTCGATCATGGCGTTTGATCCCGAACAGGTGCCCGTCGACCAAGTCACACAAATGATCTTGGGCGCGCAATCGGTGATGAACAGATTCAACGTCACCGTTGTCGGCGGCCACACGATCAAGAACAGTCAACCTTTGTACGGGTTCTCGATCATTGGCGAAGTTGAGAAGAACCGCCTCAAACGAAACAATACGGCTCGCAAGGGTGACCTCCTGATCATGACCCGCCCGCTCGGTGTCGGCATCCTGGCTAACGCGCTCAAGGCTGGCTTGATAGATCAGACCGATATATCCCCAGCCACTCTCGAACAGATAACCGGGCACAACGCTTTTGGGCGTACCCTGAGCGAATACGACGAGGTAAGCAGTCTGACCGACATCACCGGTTTTGGCCTGATCGGACACGCCTGTGAGGTAGTAGGCCTTGGACAACTGAATATTGAACTCGATACCAGTTCACTGGACTTCTATGAAGACGCCGAATCCTTGGCTGTAGCGGTTACCGCCGCAGACAGCGGGTTATTTGCCAATATCAGGAAGTACTCGCAATACGTCGAGTACCAGACCGAGTTGCCACTGGCCACGAAGTTTCTTCTACACGACCCACAGACCAACGGCGGCTTGCTGTTCACTGTCAGCGAGGCGCAATTCTCGGCAAATCAAGCAATATGGCAAACGCTCAGCCCGAGTATGAAGGTCATCGGCCGGCTGGTTGACGGCACTGGCAAGATCCACGTTCGCTGAGGAGCATGCCATGGCGATCTACCCGGTGATGGCCGGTGTAGGCGTAATGGCTGGATTTCTGTCGGGTCTGCTCGGGATTGGTGGAGGCATTATCGTGACGCCTCTGCTGGTACTGATCTACCCGGCGTTATCAGGTCAGAAACTGCCTATTGAAGTGGTGACAGGATTATCCTCAGCGCAGGGTTTTTTCTCCTCACTTATCTCCTTCACGCTTCATAGAGTCAAATTCAAGCCGGACTGGCGTGTGATCAGAAGCTTTGCAGTGCCTATGGCCGTTGCAAACTTCATTGCGTCGATTCATGCACAGGAATTCAGTGAGGGTTTCATTCTATTTGTGTTCGGCTTGCTGGGTTTCCTTTCACTGATGGTCACCTACCTGTTCAGAAGACCTGTAGCCCTGCTATGTGAACATCAATCGTTGTCACTTCCGATAACTGGCTTGGCTCTTGGTATTTTGTGCGGACTGGTTGGCCAGGGTGGCGGATTCATCTACCTGCCGGTCTTGATCAGCCTGTTTGGCTTGCAGATCAAACAGGCCATATCAACGTCCGCACTGATAGGCATCATCGGGGCCAGTGGCGCATTGCTCGGCAGAGCCGGATCGGTAGGTGAATTCGTTGGATATGCGGGCGAGCTGGTCCTTGGCATCATCGTCGGAGGTTACCTGGGAGCCGCACTCTCGCACCGGCTGCAATCCTCACATCTCAAACAGGCATTGAATGTCTTCATTCTGCTGTGCTCGATAGAACTCATGGCCCGCGTACTTTTTTAAGCATGCGCACCAACGCTCACATGAGGTGAGCAAATACAAAGGATTGATTCAATATGGAAGTTTCCCTGAACGCGGTTTATGCGGATGTTTGCGGTTCGGCGCCGGTGTCAAAGGGCGTAAGCGATATGCTTCAGACATTGTTTACAAATCGGCGGTGCGCCAACCCCAATGCCAACCACGCCTTGGGTATTGAGCTGTTGGAGCGTCTTGAGCGGGCCCGAGGCAATATTGCCTCGTTCCTTAACGTGGACGCCCAGTGCCTGATCTTCAACAGCGGTTCCAGTGAAGGTTGTGCCCAGGTCTTTCATGATTTCTTTGAAAGACACAAGCAGGATCAGCCGGTGGTTCTTCACTCCGCCATAGAACACGCGTGCACGCTGCAGAATATCAAGCGCTACTGCCTCGAAGGACTGCAGGCATTTTCGATCGCACATGACTCCAACGGACTCCTCGACAGGGAGCAACTCGCACAGCTCCTGGCGACGCATGCAGGACGCCCGGTTTTGGTGTGTGTCATGGCAGTGCATAACGAGACCGGGGTCATCCAGCCTATCGAATCGATTGCACGATTGGTACGAGCGCACGGGGCCTTGCTGTACTCGGATATGACCCAGGCAATAGGCAAGATCCCCGTCGATCTACAAGCCTCGGATGTCGACTACGCAATCGTATCAGGCCATAAATTCGGCGCGCTGCCAGGAGCGGGGTTTCTGTACGTCAAGAACCACCATGGTGTAACACCCATGATTGCTGGGGGTGGCCAGGAGGCCGGTCTGCGAGGTGGTACCCAGAACTACCCGGGTATCCTCTCGATAGAAACGGCCTTGACTGAAAAGTGCACCAAGTTCATGGCTGGCCGCGCAAATGCAGAGAAAAGCAGAAACTCTTTTGAACGTGCCCTGCAAGCGTTGTTCGCACAGGTAATTGTTATTGGAGAAAACGCCCCGCGTGTGCCCTGCGTGAGTTTTCTCGCATTGCCGGGTATCAATACCAGGAAACTCCAGATGGCGTTGAACTCGCAGGCGATCTACGTGACAGGCGGGTCGGCCTGCTCGGATCGTAAAGCCAATCTTTCGAATACTGTCAGTCAAATGGGTTTCACCGATGATGTCGCAAGCAGCACGCTCCGCATCTCCATTGAGGAGGATGGATGCGAGCTCGCTTACGATCGCATCCTGGCAGGAATCGCTCATGCAATGAAGCTGCCCTTGGCAACTCGGAAGAGCACGGTGGCAGAGGCCTGATGAAGATCGTCACTTCTGGCTCGGCCTACCTCGACATTGACGCATATGCCTGCTGCATTGCCTACGCAGAACTGCTGAACCAGCAGGGTGTCGAGGCTTGTGCTGTGAGCAGTGCACCGTTCAACGCCAGCATCTGCTCGACGGTACTGAGCTGGAACGGTGCCCTCGCCCGCCATGAGCCAGGCCCTAATGACACCTTTGTACTCGTCGATGTTTCAGATCCCCAGCACTTCGATCCCATCGTTGTCATGGATCGGGTGGTGGAGATCATCGATCATCATCCTGGCTTCGAACTGCACTGGGCCCAGAGGCTGGGAGCGAAGGCCGATATTCGTTCCATCGGTGCCGCAGCCACCCAGGTCTTCGAGCGCTGGGAGGCTTCAGGACTACTGCCCCGAATCAGCCAGCAAAGCGCCGCGTTGCTGGCAACGGCGATCCTGGACAACACACTGAATTTCAACAGCGCGATCTCAACGCCTGGAGATGCCGATGCATATCGTGTATTGGCAACTCTGGCGCAACTACCAGGAGACTGGCCAGCGCACTATTTTCTTGAATGCCAGTCATCGATCGAATCAGCGCTGACAGACGCACTGAAAGCCGACTGCAAGCGGCTGCAGGTTTCCAGGCTTCCTGAAGTGTTTGCGCAACTGACCGTCTGGGATGCCAACGGTTTGCTGATGAGATATCACCACACGCTGATCGCCTGGCTGAAAGCTCAAGGGGGTGACAGCTTGGTGAACCTGATCGGTATCGTCGATGGCAAGAGCTACTTTCTGGCTGATACCCAACGGTCCAAGGACAAGCTCAGTCGCCTGATAAGCCTGTGTTGGGAGGAAGACGTGGCGGTGGTTGAACCTTCGCTGCTGCGCAAAGAGTTGCTCGCCCTCTCCCGATCGGCAGACCGTCAGTGCCCGGGCGGATGAATCGCCGGCCGGCCACGGTGAAACAGGCAAGACGCCGTTCAAGTTTGTCGAACAGTTCAAACATCCGGGCCTTCAGCCTGCGTCCGGATTGACTGACTGGTCACTATTGACTATACCGTCTTCCAGGGACGGAACCCGGTTATCGACGATTCTTGGATAGATCGTTGCGAGTTGAAGTAACTCACGTCCTTTCTGGTACAGCAGTACGCGAAAGAAGCCGGGCATTTCGCGTTGTCATGGAAGGACAAACGCCTTGAGCATTCTCGATAACAGCATCAAACCGTCTCCCGAGGACTCCGCCGACCGTTTCACCGCTCGCCATCTTGCCGACTGGTTGGTGTTCTGCCTGATTATCTACATCAGCAGCGAGCTGGACCGCCTCCTGGGGCTCTGGCTGCTGCTGATTCCGCTACTCACCGCTCCCGCCCTGATCGCCTCCTGCAGCTTCGTCGTAGGGGTCGTGGCCAACCTCTGGAAACGTCGCTGGAAACGCCTGGTCTCGGTCATCGTGGCCCCGGTCGTCACCGTCGGCCTATTGACCGCGTCGTTCCACTATGGGGTGGATGCCGGTTGGGTGAGCTTTCAACTGAAGCGGCATATCTACCTGGAAATGATCCGCAGCCTGCCGCAATCGTCCGCGAAATATCATGAGTGGAGTTGGGGTTCGACCGGTGGAGATATCGGCACCAATGTCACCTACACCCTGGTCTACGATGAAACCGACAAGCCACTGACCCAGCCGAAGAACGAGCGGCGCTGGCAGGAAAATGCATCGGTGCAGCCCTACGGGCATCACTTCTTCCTGGTGACCGAACTGCTCTGAGAACCGCTACGCTTCAGGTGACATGATTTTTTCTGATTATCGAGCTTCTGCAGTAATCGACGGCCATGCTGCGCTTGGCAAGACGCAGTCATCGGCGCCGTCAGCTCTCGAAGTCCTACAAGCACACCCAATACCTGATTCGCCGATCAAATTCGTCCTCCGGGTTCTCATGGGTTTCCAGCACCTCCAGGAACCCGGAGCATTCAAGATCCGTCAGGTCCTCAAGCGTCCAGCCTGCGGGAAAGTCACTGGAAATGTCCCGGCCCCGATGCTCGACCCAGTGGAACACCCCGAAAGGCAGATAGCCAAGCCACTCTGACTGATAGGTGATCTCGCCGACTCCGCTGGCTGCCACTACCGCTTCGATCCTGCCCCTGATGATTGGCTGACGATCACTCATGATGTTCCCAAATTCCTGCGCCAACTGAGCGAACATTATGTACGGAGCACCCGCCAGCCGGCTCAAAACACCAGCTTGTAGCCGATCGCGAACAGCATCAGTGCCAAAAACGGTCGCAGCAAGCCATCGGGTACACGGCCAGCCAAGTGGCTGCCGACATAAATACCTGGCAACGAGCCCATCAACAGGAAGCCCAGCAGCTCCCAGTTCAAGTTGCCCATGCTCGCATGGCCCAGCCCCGCCACCAGGGTCAGCGGCACCGCATGGGCTATCTCCGTGCCGACCAGACGTCGTGTCGGCAGGAAAGGATAGAGGATGAACAACGCCACCGTGCCCAGGGCGCCGGCACCGATGGACGTCAGTGCGACCATGGTACCGAGGATCAGACCGGTCAGCACGGTCAACCCGTTCAACTTCGGTGCGCTGATCTGCGAGTGATCGACACCGCGTCGATGGGCAAACGCCAGCAGGCGATTCTTGAACAGCACCGCCAGCGCAGTCAGCAACAGCACGACGCCCAGGGCATATTTGATGGTGCGGTTCAGCTCATCGGGCGCCGCATGCAGGCTGCTGAGAAACCACAGGGTCAGCAACACCGCCGGCACGCTGCCCAGGGTCAGCCAGCCGGTGATCTTCCAGTCGATATTGTCGTTGCGCTTGTGCACCAGCACACCACCGGACTTGGTGATGGCCGCATACAGCAGGTCAGTGCCCACGGCGGTGGCCGGGTTGATACCGAACCACAACAGGATCGGCGTCATCAGCGAGCCGCCACCGACCCCCGTCATACCGACAATAAAGCCGACCACCAAGCCTGCTACGACAAAACCGAAATTACCGACATCCATTAGCCAATCCTGGGAGTCTGACACGACGACAGAAAAATTGGCGGGCAGCATAACGGTTAATGTTATGAGCATTTATAAAAATATAATCTAACGTTATAACCGATTTCACCCCACGGCCTCCCAGGTCCCTCCTCCCATCGTTCCCCTTTCTGCCCTGCGCGGTCCCGCGCCCCTCTATCTGCCCTGTTCAGGAACATCGCTGACAGCCGGTGCTTCGACAAAGTGCAAGCACCTATGACGTTCAACTGCCGTACAGCTCCGTTCTGAGAGACTTCAGTCATCAGCAGTATCAGCAGCGATACATAAAGCCCTGGGAAGCCCGAAATACGAGGCCCCTTCCGGGCGTAAATGTATCCAAAATGACATGTAACAAAACATTTCAAAACATACAGCCAATGGATGGCGCACCCAGCGGTTTCGACGTGGAGCACAAAGCCTCAGCCCCCGTCACAACAGAGTGAATAGCGCACTTATGAACAGAGCAATAGCGCAAGAACCACGTCAGACCATGGCGATATCGGACGTTTTGTACGGGCCGATCCAACCCGAACTGCTGCACGAGGAAATCCTCGCCGATCTGCTGGAGGCCACGGCCAGACGCACGCCTGATCAGATCGCGCTGATCGCCGGTGAGCATCAGCTCAGCTATCGCGAACTGGATGCGCAAGCCGATCGAGTCGCCTCGAGCCTGATCTGTGCCGGTGTCCGCCCAGGCCAGATCGTCGGCCTGTGGTTGCCCCGAGGGCTCGAGCTGCTGGTGATGCAGGCCGCCATTGCCAAGGCCGGCGCTGCCTGGCTGCCGCTGGACCAGGACACGCCGGTCGAACGCTTGCAGGTGTGCATGGAGGATGCCGCTGCCGTCGGCGTAGTCAGTTGCGAACAACTGGCCCCCAGTCTGGCCGGCACCGGCTTGCAGGTATGGACCGCCGAGGCCCTGCTGGCTCCCAACACCGAGCCCCTGGTGCGCCGCAGCGGCGCCCTGCCCGATCACCCTGCCTACGTGATCTACACCTCCGGCTCCACTGGCAAGCCCAAGGGCATTCTCATCAGCCAGCGCAGCATCTGCCACTTTCTGCGCAGTGAAAACGCGATACTCGGCATTCACGCGGCAGACCGGGTCTATCAGGGTTTCTCGGTGGCCTTCGACATGTCCTTCGAGGAAATCTGGATCGCCTACCTGGTCGGCGCCACGCTGTGGATCGGCCCCAAGGAAATCAGCGGCGACCCCGAAACGCTGCCACGCATGCTCAACGAACAGCGCATCAGTGTGCTGCATGCCGTACCGACGCTGCTCGCACTCTTCAGCGAAGAAGTACCCAGCTTGCGCCTGATCAACCTGGGCGGCGAGATGTGTCCCGAATCGCTGGTCGAGCGCTGGAGCCGGCCTGGCCGGGCAATATTCAATACTTACGGCCCGACCGAAGCCACGGTGTCCGCCAGCCTTGCGCGCCTGGTCCCCGGGCGGCCGGTCACCATCGGCACACCGTTGCCCAACTACGGCCTGCTGGTGATCGCCAACGACGCCGACAATACCACCGGCTGGACCCCGAGCCTGCTGCCACGGGGCGAAACCGGTGAGCTGTGTATCATTGGCCCCGGCCTGGCCGAAGGCTACCTGGGCCGCCCCGATCTGACCCGGGAGAAGTTCCTGGCCAACCCCTGGAGCACCGGCTATCACGATGCCCGTCTGTACCGCACTGGCGACCTGGCCCGCATTGATGTCGACGGCCAGGTGCAGTGCCTGGGACGTGCCGATGATCAGGTGAAAATCCGCGGTTTCCGCGTTGAACTGGGTGAAATCGAGGCGCTGCTGGCACAACAGCCGGGCGTCGGCACCGTGGCGGTGCTGCTGCGTAACGACAATGGCATGGATCAGTTGGTCGCCTACCTGGTCCCCGATCACTCGCTCGATGAAACCACCCTCCCCCCGCTGCTGCGCAAGGCACTGCAGTTGCAACTGCCACCCTACATGGTGCCGGGGCGCTTCGAACTGCTGGACAGCATGCCCCGCCTGACGTCCGGCAAGATTGACCGCAAGGCCCTCAGGGCTCGCCCCCTGAGCCTTTGCGCTGCTCCCGCGCAGGAAAGCGACCTGCCTGAAACCGTCGCCGAACAGGTGCTGTTCGCGGCATTGGAGACGCTTTTCCCCGGTCAGCCGATCAGCCGCAACGCCGACTTCTTCACCGACCTGGGTGGCCACTCCTTCTTTGCCGCGCGGCTGGCCTCGGCCTTGCGAGCCGATCCGCGCTTCGCTCACGTCACCGTGCGCGACATCTACCAGCAACGGCGGGTCGGCGCGATTGCCCAAGTGCTGGAGCAGACACCGCAGGCCCAGGCGCCCCAGGCCGAATGGACAGTGCCGTCGGCGTTTCGCCGCTGGCGTTGTGCAGTCGCCCAGGCGCTGGCATTGCCGCCCATGGTGTGCCTGCGCATGATGCAGTGGCTGGCCCCGTTCTTCACCTTCCACTACCTGACCGGCAGCCCGGGCGACTCCATGGCCGTGGCCACGATCGCCTCGATCGGGGTGTTCCTCGCCGCGACCCTTCTGCAGTTCGTCATTGCGATCGCTGGCAAATGGTTGGTGGCCGGCCGTCTGAAGCCTGGGACTTACCCACTCTGGGGTCTGACCTACTACCGTTGGTGGCTCGCCGACCGCCTGCTCGAATCGGCACCGGTCTACCTGCTCAGCGGTTCACCGCTCTACCCGATGTGGCTGCGGGCACTGGGAGCCCAGATCGGCAAGGACGTGAGCATCGGCTCGATGAGCCTGCGGGCGCCGGATATGTTGCGCGTGGGCGCAGGTGTCAGCCTGGGTAACGCCGTGAGTTGCGAAAACGCCCGGGTCGAACGCGGTCAGTTGCATTTGGGCCGTATTACTCTGGATGAACAGGCCTGCGTCGGCTCCTACGCGATCCTCGAAGGCAACACCAGCCTGGGGCGCTACGCCCGTCTGGAAGGTCAGTCAGCCCTTGCCGATGGTCAGCAAATACCCGCTGGCCGTGTCTGGCGCGGCTCTCCGGCCCGCGACAGCGGAGCTTTCGATCCCCAGCGCCTACCTCCTCGGCCGCTCGTCAGCGCACGACGCCGATTGGCCGAAAACCTGTTCTTCGTGTTCGGCATTCTGTTGATAGCCACCCTGTTCTTTATCCCGGTGTTTCCAACCTTCGCCCTGATCGACTGGTTCGATGAGCAGAACCTGATGACCTGGCTGCAAGGCGACGGCGTCGGTATCCAATTGGCACGCTATTTCGTCCTGGCGCTGCCAGCCAGTGCCGTGTTGATCGTCGCCACCGCCCTGGTTTCGGCGGGTATCCGCAAGGTCGCCCTGCCGCGCCTGGCCCCAGGGCGCTATCCGGTACACAGCAACACCTATTGCGCCAAGTGGCTGGCCAGCCATATCCAGGAAGCGGGCCTGAATGTGCTCTCGGGTATCTACGCTACGGTTTATGCTCCGGCCTGGTATCGCCTGCTGGGCGTCAAGGTCGGCCGTGATGCGGAGATCTCCAGCGCCCAGGGTGTGGTGCCCTATATGCTGACACTGGGGGATGAAACGTTCATCGCCGATGCGGTGATGCTCGGTGACGAGCAGGTCGAAGGCGGCTGGATGTCCATTCAGCCGACAGTGATCGGCCACCGCAGCTTCATCGGCAACGGCAGCTATGTCCCCGATGGCACCGTGGTGCCGGAAAACGTGCTGATCGGCGTGCACTCCTGCGCACCGACCACGGCCGAACTTCGCGACGGCGATACCTGGTTGGGCTCACCGGCGATCAACCTGCCGGCGCGCGAGCAGGTCAGCGGCTATCCCGAATCCCTGACCTTCCGCCCTTCGCCATGGCGGCGCCTGGCTCGCGGCCTGATCGAAGGCCTGCGTATCGTCATTCCCCATGCCCTGGTGATCGCAGTGGGCTACACCGTCATGCTCGACCTGATGCCCCTGGCTGGCGACGAGCGCTGGGGAGCGGTGCTGGCTTACCTGGCGCTGATCGGCCTGGCCTATGGCGTGAGCAACTACCTGTTCGTGGTGGCCTGCAAGTGGCTGGCAATGGGCCGTTACCGCAAGCGGGCCGAGCCGATGTGGACACCGTTTGTCTGGCTCTCGGAAAGCGTCACCAGCCTCTACGAAGGCATGGCCGTGCCCAACTTCATGCGCTACCTGAGGGGTACGCCGTGGTTGCCATTGGCGTTCAACCTGCTCGGCAGCCGGATCGGCAAAGGCGTCTACATGGACACCACCGATATCACCGAATTCGACTGTGTGAGCATCGGTCATGACAGCGAACTGAACGCCATGGCGAGCCCCCAGACGCACCTGTTCGAAGATCGGGTCATGAAGATCGATCATGTGCAGATCGGCCAACGCGTCTATATGGGACCACGCAGTGCGGTGCTCTACAGCGCACAGGTGGCGGACAATGCGCGCCTGGGTCCCCTGACCCTGGTGATGAAAGGCGAGCATATCCCCGCCGGGAGCAGTTGGGCCGGCTGCCCTGCCGCACCCGCGCAAGCCTGAGCCGCGCAGGAACGGTGATGCTGAGTTTGCCCCTTCACTCCTGGCCGGGGCCGCAGCCCTCCTGGCAACAAGGCATCCTGCTGATAGGTACCCGGCACAAGCCGGGTACCTCACGGACCGAGGCTCGGGAGCGAATTCGTCAGGCCCTGGGCAGTGTCCTCGCGCAGACCCTGAGCATCCCGGCAGATGCCATCAGCTTCCCCAGTAACCCCGGCAATCGCCCTCGCGTGCTCATTGCCGGGCGGGCTGAACCGGGGCTCTCGATCAGTCATGAAGGAACACTCTCGGTAGCGGCCTTGAACCTGCACGGTGCCGTAGGTATCGACTTGATGCAGGTGCAGGAAGTGCCGGATTGGGAAACCATCGCCTGCGACTACCTGGGGCCACACACAACCCGACAGTTGCAACAGGTCGCCGAAGAACAACGCGCAACGGCCTTTGCCCAAGCCTGGTGCCTGCGTGAGGCAATGCTCAAGTGTGCCGGGCTACCCCTGGTGGAGTGGTCAGACACGACACAACCCTCGGGCCGCAGCTTCACACTGGATCTGCCTGCAACAGTGCAGGGTGTCGTGGTATTACCTGATGCAGCGGATGCCTGGGCACCTGGCTTGACAGCATAGGCTGTCAACCACTCCCGGACATCCGACGGCAGCGGGCATCAATCCAGACGGATGCCGCTATAGGCTTCGGTACGATAGGGAAAAGCGATGGTTTTGCGGCCACGCAAGTCCGGATGAGTCTGAATGAGGTGGTGAAGCTGCTCGGCGACAGCGGTCTTTTCCGGCGCCGATAGCGCGGCAATAAAACTGACTGACAGAAAACGATCGATGATTACCTCCTGCGGCGTACCCACATGGCTGTACTCGAAACGGCTCAGTTCCAGCGTCGAGAAGTAACGACCGTTGAAGGGCAAACGCCAGGCTCCGGTATGGAAACGCGGAGTATCACCTTCGTAGGGCGTGATGATCCGGGTGATTTGCGCTACCCAGTCCACCGATTCATCACGCACGTTCCACACCAGCCCCAGTCGCCCGCCGGGCTTGAGCACTCGATGAATCTCAGCCAGCGCCGCCTCATGGGCAAACCAGTGAAAAGCCTGGGCGCACGTCAGCGCATCGGCTGCGGCAGAGTTCAGAGGCATGCTGTCGGCCGTGCCGGACAACGCGCGAACCTGCGGCAAGCGCGCAACCAGCTCGGCCCGCATGGCTTCGACGGGCTCGATCGCCGTCAGCGTTGCCCCGGTCTCCGTGAGCAGACGAGTAAACTTGCCGGTACCTGCGCCCAGGTCGACCACCTGGGCACCAGGGCCAATGCCCAAGGTATCGCGCAACCACGGGAGCAGCTCGGAGGAATAATCCGGGCGCCCATTGGCGTAGGTCTTGGCCCCGGCACTGAAACCAACGTTTGCAGCCTTGTGAACACCCGACATACCGACGATCTCCTCAAGTCAATGGTGCGAAATACCAGCCGAATCAGTCATCCAGATCTTTGGGCGCCGCCGTTGCCTTAGCCGATTTTTCCGCCTTGCCGGGCTTGCCAGCCTTCTCCGGCTTAGCCTCGACGGCGGCTGGCGGTGGCGTCGGCGCGACAATTGCCTTCTCGGAGGCCGGCAACGCATCGACCGCCTTGAACACCTCGGCTATCGGCAACGGCCCGTCATGTTCGAGGGTCCGCTGCTGGCCGTCCTTGCCGACCAGGATCACCGTGGACTTGCCTTCCGGCGTGACGCCCAGCTTCAAACCGCGAATCAGCGCCATGGTGGTCGGCTGCTCCATGAACTTGTCGGCACGCTTGCCCACGGTCTGCGCCACCTCGTAGAAGACCATTTGACGCTCGTCGAACGCCTTGCGGTTGGCCGGGTCGTCGAGGGCCTTTTTCAACCCGACCAGGGTCGGGTCGGCGGTGCTCGGCGCAATCACCACCAAGGCACGGGATTTTGCGAAGTCCTGGGCCAACGGAGAGTCGACATCGGCGGCCAGCAACGGGCCAGACGCGAAGACCGACAGGGTGGCGAAGGTCAAAGACCGGACGAACATACACACCTCCTTTGAATATTCATGGGGTAATGATTGCGCATCGTAGGAAAAGATCCACAAGGGGCCGAGTTATTTCTAAAAATTCAGGTAACGGGATCTTTCTTCCAACAGGATATCGAACAATGCCTGAGCCGCCGTAGACAGCTCATGCCCCGGTTTGGTCAACACGCCGATGGCCCGCTCGACCACCGGATCGTGCAAGGTGATGCAGCGCGCGCCCAGCTCGCGCATCTGCCCGACACACAATGCTGGCACCGCGCTGACGCCCAGGCCGCTGGCAACCATCCGCCCCACTGTCGCCAGTTGATGGCTCTCGAATTCCACGGGCAAGGTCATGCCCCGGGCACGCAGATGCTCCTCCAGCATCACCCGCACATTCGACGGGCGCTGCAAGGTAATGAAAGGTTCGCACAGCAACCTGTCCCAAGCGATTTGCGTGGCTTCGGCCAGCGGCGAATCCGCGGGAACCACGGCAACGAAACGATCCATATACAAGGGAGTGAAACGCAACGACGAGTTCTGCAACGGTTCGAAAGCCACGCCCAGTTCCACCTGGCGATCGCCTACCATCTCCAGCACCTGTTCATTGACTACATCATTCACCGCCACATTGACCTGCGGGTAGCGGGCGCGAAAGGTCTTGAGAATCGGCGGCAACAGGTTGCCAGCGAACGACGGCATCGCCGCCAGGGTCACCCGTCCTCGCTGCAGGGTGAAACGCTGGCGCAACTCGTCCTCGGCATTATCCCAATCGGCGATCAGGCGCCGGGCCAAGGGCATCAGCGCCTCGCCTTCCGGAGTCAGGGCGACGTTGCGGGTATTGCGGCTGAACAGGCGCCCGCCCAGCCCGTCTTCCAGGGCCTTGATGGTCAGGCTCAAGGCCGATTGCGAGAGGAACAGACGCTCGCCCGCCACCGCGAAGCTCAGGCTCTGGGCAACCGCGAGAAAAGCCCTAAGCTGTTTGACGGTCATCGCGGTACTCTCTCGACTGCTCGCTATTATTGAGCTTTATCAATCAATCAAACCTAAAAATCAACTTAACAAATAAATTTCCCGGAGCAACACTCTCTTCAAGGCCCTGCGGGCCAACGAACAACAAAAGAGGATCATGCAGATGGCAGGTTTCGATAAACGCGTAGCGTCCTACGAGGAGGCCCTCGCCGGCCTCGAAGATGGCATGACCGTACTCTCTGGCGGCTTCGGCCTGTGTGGCATTCCGGAAAACCTGATCGCCGAGATCAAGCGCAAGGGCACCCGCGATCTCACCGTGGTCTCCAACAACTGTGGCGTCGACGGCTTCGGCCTCGGCGTACTGCTTGAAGACCGGCAGATCCGCAAGGTGGTGGCCTCCTACGTCGGCGAAAACGCCCTGTTCGAGAAGCAACTGCTCAGCGGCGAAATCGAAGTGGTGCTGACCCCACAAGGCACCCTGGCCGAGAAAATGCGCGCTGGCGGCGCCGGCATCCCGGCCTTCTTCACCGCCACCGGCGTCGGCACACCGGTCGCCGAAGGCAAGGAAACCCGCGAGTTCAATGGTCGTCCGTACCTGATGGAAGAGTCCATCACCGGCGACTTCGCCATCGTCAAGGGCTGGAAGGCTGACCACTTCGGCAACGTCATCTATCGCCACACCGCGCAGAACTTCAACCCGCTGGCGGCCACTGCCGGCAGGATCACCGTGGTCGAAGTCGAGGAAATCGTCGAGCCGGGCGAGCTGGACCCGGCACAGATCCACACCCCGGGTATCTACGTCGACCGGATCATCTGCGGCACGTTCGAGAAACGTATCGAACAACGCACCGTGCGCAAATAAGCCCCGGCCCCTCGACTTACGGAGAACAAGAACATGGCACTTTCCCGCGAACAAATGGCCCAGCGCGTCGCCCGCGAGCTGCAGGACGGCTTCTACGTCAACCTCGGTATCGGCATCCCGACCCTGGTCGCCAACTACATCCCGGATGGCATGGAAGTCATGCTGCAATCGGAAAACGGCCTGCTCGGCATGGGCGCCTTCCCCACCGAAGACGCAGTCGACGCCGACATGATCAACGCCGGCAAGCAGACCGTCACCGCCCGTGTCGGCGCGTCGATTTTCTCTTCCGCCGAATCCTTCGCGATGATCCGTGGCGGCCATATCGACCTGACCGTACTCGGCGCTTTCGAGGTCGATGTGCAGGGCAACATTGCCTCCTGGATGATTCCCGGCAAGCTGGTCAAGGGCATGGGCGGCGCCATGGACCTGGTGGCCGGTGCCGAGAACATCATCGTCACCATGACCCATGCCTCCAAGGATGGCGAATCGAAACTGCTGTCCAGGTGCAGCCTGCCGCTGACCGGCGCCCAGTGCATCAAGCGCGTGCTGACGGACCTGGCCTACCTGGAAATCGAAAATGGCGCTTTTGTCCTCAAGGAACGCGCTCCTGGCGTCAGCGTCGAGGAGATTGTCAGCAAGACCGCGGGTAAACTGATCGTTCCCGACCATGTGCCTGAAATGCAGTTTTCCTGATGAGGAATGAAGCGATGCAAGACGTAGTGATTGTCGCCGCGACCCGCACGGCGATCGGCAGTTTCCAGGGTTCGCTGGCCAACGTCAGCGCGGTGGACCTCGGCGCGGCGGTGATCCGTCAGTTGCTGAGCCAGACCGGCCTGGACGGTGCGCAGGTCGATGAAGTGATCATGGGCCAGGTGCTCACCGCCGGTGCCGGCCAGAACCCGGCGCGCCAGGCCGCGATCAAGGCCGGCCTGCCCCACGCCGTGCCGGCCATGACCCTGAACAAGGTCTGCGGCTCGGGCCTCAAGGCTCTGCACCTGGCCGCCCAGGCCATCCGTTGCGGCGACGCCGAGGTGATCATTGCCGGCGGTCAGGAAAACATGAGCCTGTCCAACTACGTGCTGCCCGGTGCCCGCACCGGCCTGCGCATGGGTCACAGCCAGATGGTCGACACCATGATCAGCGACGGCCTGTGGGACGCGTTCAACGACTACCACATGGGCATCACCGCCGAAAACCTGGTGGCCAAGTACGACATCAGCCGTGAAGCCCAGGACGCCTTCGCCGCCGCCTCGCAGCAGAAGGCCGTGGCCGCCATCGAGGCCGGGCGCTTCGTCGACGAAATCACGCCGATCCTGATTCCCCAGCGCAAGGGCGACCCGCTGGCCTTCGTCAACGACGAACAGCCGCGAGCCGGCACCACTGCCGAAGCGCTGGGCAAGCTCAAGCCGGCATTCAAGAAGGACGGTTCGGTCACGGCCGGCAACGCCTCGTCGCTGAACGACGGCGCCGCGGCGGTCATTCTGATGAGCGCGGCCAAGGCCAAGGCTCTCGGCCTGCCGGTGCTGGCGAAGATCGCGGCGTATGCCAACGCGGGTGTCGACCCGGCGATCATGGGTATCGGCCCGGTCAGCGCGACCCGACGCTGCCTGGAAAAGGCCGGCTGGAACCTGGAGCAACTGGACCTGATCGAAGCCAACGAGGCCTTCGCCGCCCAGGCACTGTCGGTAGGCCAGGAACTGGGCTGGGACGCGACCAAGGTCAACGTCAACGGCGGCGCCATTGCCCTGGGCCATCCGATTGGCGCTTCGGGCTGCCGGGTGCTGGTGACCCTGCTGCACGAGATGATCAAGCGCGATGCCAAAAAAGGCTTGGCGACCTTGTGCATCGGGGGTGGTCAGGGCGTGGCACTGGCGATCGAGCGTTAACGATCAAGGCCTGAAAAACTGCGGCAACGCCCTTCACCCACAACACCACCCGACAGTGTGGCGAGCAGGCTCTTGTCGGATCGCCGCACCGCTGCCCTGGGGCGCAGAGCGTCCCCAGAACCAGGCAACGCAGTGCATCAGAAGAATGGAGAGCCCGGGTTTACGCCTGCTTCGCAGCCGAGCGCGGGCAAGACCGCTGGCCACAGGGGGAAGCGATGTTGCGCCCCCGACTGCTATCCTCGACTCATGTGTCCATGCACGTTGAGCGAGCCCCCGCATGATTCTGGTCCTGCTTCCCCATTGCGACTACGACCCTACCGAAAGCAGCGTCCCCTGGCAGTACCTGCATCGAGCTGGCATCGAGGTGCGCTTCGCCACGCCCCAAGGCACGGTGGCTCATGCCGACCCACGCCTGGTGGAAGGCGGCTTCGGTCCGCTCAATCCACTGCTGATGACGCGCAAGCCCGATCTGGAAAGCTACCGTGCGATGCTCGCCGACCCGCACTTCCAGCACCCTCTGGCCTACGCCGACGTCGATCCCGAACAATTCGAGGGCCTGCTGGTCCCCGGCGGCCATGCCGAGGGCATGCGCAGCCTGCTGGAATCCAGCGCGGCGCAACAGATCGCCCTGCACTTTTTCAAGACCGACAAGCCGATCGCCTCGGTCTGCCACGGCCCGCTGCTGTTCGCCCGAACCCTTGATCCCGATACCGCCCGCTCGGTATTGTTCGGTCGCAAGGTCACCGGCCTGCTGTCTGTGACCATGGAGCTGGCCGCCTGGCTGATCACCGCCCCCTGGCTCGGTCGTTACTACCGCACCTATCCGAAGACAGTCGAGTCGGAAATCAAGGCCGTACTGGCCAGCCCCAGTGACTTCATCAGTGGGCCACCGGCACTGTTGCGTGACTCCGCCAGCAAACCCGAGCGCGGTTTCACCGTTCGCGACGGCAACCTGCTCACCGCGCGCTGGCCTGGCGACTGCCATCGCCTCGCCGCCCAATGGCTGAAAATGCTCAAGGAAACGAGGGCCGTCTGAGCTCAAGGAACCGTCCCGCCGGCCGAAGGTCTGTACACACCTGAATTCGGTCTTCGCCAAGGAAAGCTCATGAAACGCATCGCAGTCGTCGCCACCCTCGGCTTGCTCAGTGCCTGCAGCCTTCAGCCAGCACGCAACAGCGGCAATAGCGCAGCGCTGTTCGGCGACATACTCAAACAACCGCCGCTGGCCGATTCGGTCCTGCGCGACGGTGACCAACTCAGCTACCAGGCCCAGGTTGCCTCCGGCAAGGTCACCGCCACCCCGGATATCGCGCAGCTCCAGGCCTCCTGCGCCAAAACGGACGCCAGCCTGCTGTTCGTCGAGTCCACCAGCAAGCTGGCCGCCGATGGCCAGCCTGAGCGTGTCACGGTCATGCGCGAGCTGCTGCCCGTCGTCGTCGCCAACCTTCAACAGAACCCAGCCTTCATCGAAGCCTGCGCCCACACCCCACGGCCAGACTGGCGTCTAGTGGGTGAGGTAGAGGCTCAACGCCAGTTGCTGATCGACCGTGCCAGCCTGAAAAACGTTGCCGGTGCCTGGCAGTTCTGGGGCGCGATCGACGAACCCTCGATCCTGATCAATCAGCAGAAAAAGATGCCCTACGCGCAAACCCGCCTGCGCTTGCAGGCCAACTGCACAAGCCAGACATATCGCAGCCTGGCCGAGTTTGCTCTCAACCAGAACAATGTGGTGACCTTCGGCAAGACCGAGACGGCCACCCAGGACAAACCCTTCGACAGCGCCGAAGCCACGACCCAAATGCTGCTCAAGACCGTCTGTGCAGGCGACGTGGCCAATAAGCTGGAGCGCTCGCCCAGTGCCGTACCGCGCAACAAGACGGCTCTGGTACTGACGCCCACGCCGGTCCCGGCGACGGTACTGGCAGCCATCGACGCGCTGGAGCTACCACCAGCCAGCAAGCCCCTGCGCCGCCTCGTCCTGGAACGCAACAGCGGCTCTGTCAGCCTGCGTTATGAGTTGTTCTTCGAACCCGGGGCCCAGAGCGGGCAGTTACACCAGCGTGAAGTCGGTAAATACTCGACCTCCAATAAGATCACCTTCCGTGGATTGTTCAACCTGACTTTCCAATCGCAGTACAAGAATAATGGCCTGGAGGTTTCAGTTGCCAGTAACGTCGAACAATTGAGTTTCAGCGGCGATTGGAAACAGATGCCCGTGGGCCAGACGATTGGCTTCAGTCTCAAGGAGCGCAACCGCAACAGTTCAAGACCGGAGAGTCTGCTTTCGCGCCAGGACAGCTGCCTGGTCAAGCGTGAGCTGCCAGCGAGCAAGATCCATTCGAACCTGGGCGGCATTGCCAAGGAGCTGGCCTGCACCAGCACCGGGGAAAAACGGGTGACCACCTCGACGGTGTACTACCTGCAGGACTCGGGCTACTTCTTCAGCAGCAAAAGTGCGACTCATGACCTCTACAAGGAGGATATGAAACTGCTCCAGGTCGAATGATTCCCCGGCCGCCCGCTTCAGGCGGACGAAGGTATCCCTGGCCAGGTCCGCCGCCTGTTGCGAACAACCCATCAACCATGGAGGGCACCATAGAGCGTTGCGAAGAGCCGATCCGGAGTCAATTGAGAACGCAGGAAGACATGCAGGTCACGAATGCAAGGGAGAACTCTTCGAAATATCTTCGCAACTGCCATGCCGATATGCCGCTAACGGCTCTCGATGATCCTCCGGCTGACAAAGCTGAACGCCAGCACCCCAAAGATCAGCACACCGGTCGCGACCTGCTGCCAGTAGAAGTTCCAGCCGATCAGCAACAGGCCGTTGGCAATCACGTTGATGAACAGCACGCCCAGCAGCGTCCCCGGCACATTGGCCCGCCCCTGGCGATGGAGGGTGGTGCCGATGAATACTGCGCCGATGGCATTGAGCAGGAACGCATTGCCGGACAGCGGCACATAGGCGTTGACCGTCGAGCTGAGCAGCACGCCCGCCAACGCACAGGCAAGAGCCGTAGCCAGCGCCACGCGGGTGACGATGCGCCGTACCGACAACCCCGAGTAGTACGCCAGCAGCGGCTGGGAGCCCTGGGCCAGCAACTCGCGGCCCAGACGCCCACGGGCCAGCAGCAGGCCATAGACCAACGCCATGCCCAGCACGATCCACAATGGCAACGCCACGCCGAACAGGCTGACATCGGTCAACTCAGGCTTGAAACCCTGGGCGATGTAGATCGGCTGGCCGCCCTCGGACAGTAACTGCTGGGCGCTGGTTCCAATGAACAAGGTGCCCAGGGTCGCCAGGAACGGACTGATCCGCAGTCCGGCGATCAACCCGGCATTGAACGCCCCCACCAGCAGTCCCGCCCCCAGTGCCACCGGGAGCGCGACAGCCAACCCATGGCCGGCATTGAGCAGTACCACGAAACTGAAACTGGCGAAGTCCAGCGCCGTGCCGACCGACAGGTCGATCCCGCCCGCCGCTACAGCGTAAGTCATGCCAATGGCAACGATCGCCAGCAGGACAAAATTGTTCAGCACCAGGCTCCTGAGATTCCCGCCGCTGAGAAAGCCCGGCGCCTGCCAGGCAAAGAACAGGACAATCACCAGGAACACCAGGGGCAAGGTGAAGGGCAACAGCGAGCGCGCACCCCAGGTCTGACGCGAAAGCATCTGACTCATGAGCCCTCCCCTCGATTCAATGCGCTGGAAGCTGCGACCACCAGCAGAATCAGCAGGCCTTGCACGCCATTGACCCAGAAACTGGAGATATTCAGCAGTTGAAAGCCATTGATCAGGAAGCCGATCAGCAGGGTCGCCAACAAGGTGCCGGGAATACTCGCCACCAGCCGACGGGAGAACACCACGCCGAGAAAGGCGATTGCCACCACCGACAGCAGCATGTCGCTGGAGCCGGTGGTGCTGCCACTGAAGAAGGCCGCCGAGCACAAGGCGGCCACAGCAGCGCACAGGCCAGCCAGCAGGTAGCTGGACAACACGTAGCCTGCCAACGGAATGCCCGCCGCCTGGGCGGCCTGGGAATATTCGCCCACCGCCTGCAGGCGTAATCCGTAAGCCGTGTGCTGAATCAACAGGGTCAACAGTCCCGCCATCGCCAACAGCACCCACGCCAGTGCCGGCACGCCCAGCCAACTGCCGCTGCTGAGCAGGTCCAGCAAGGGTGAGTCGGTGGGTACCACGGTGTTTTCGGTCAGTACCAGCTCCAGCCCGGCCAGCACGTTCATGCTCGCCAGCGTCGCCAACAGCGGCGGCAGACGCAGCACAACCACCGCCAGGCCGTTGAACAGACCGACCACCAGCCCGCAACCGAGGGTCAGCAGCAGGCTGATCGACAGTTCCAGGCCGGCATTGTTCAGCCGGCTGAACAGCGCCGCACACAAGCCCAGGTTGGCCGCCAGCGACAGATCGAGCCCACCGGCAACCACGTTCGAGCCGCCACCGATGATCACGCAGGTCAGGCCGAAGGCAAGCACTCCCAGGATCGCCGACTGGCTGAAAACATTGGCGATATTGCCCAGCGAAAGGAAATTCGGTGCCGACAGGGCAAACCCCAGCAGAATGGCCAGGAACACCCCCACGGAACCTCGTCGCAGCAGCAACACCCACAAACGCCGGGACAGCCCCACCGTAGGGGCTTCGAGATGAAACGGATCAGACCGAGACATCCGCAACCTCCCTGTTCACGGCCAGCGCATCGGACGGGCCGGCACCGGTGGCACACGCCAGCAAGCGATCACTGTCGACCTCACCCGCCTGGAACTCACCGGCGATCTCACCGCGATGCAATACCAGAATGCGGTCGCTGATACCGATCAGTTCCGGCAGGTCCGAAGACAGCACCAGCACCGCCGCGCCCTCTTGCACCAGGCGACCGAGAAGGCGATAGATCTCCACCTTCGCCCCGATATCCACGCCGACACAGGGCTCATCCAGCAGGTACACGGCCGAACGCCGACTCAGCCATTTGCCCAGGGCGACTTTCTGCTGATTGCCACCACTGAGCTGGCTGACCGCAGTCTGCGGCCCGGGAGTCTTGATCGCCAACTCGTCGATCAGCCGCAGGCTCTCCGCCTGTTCACGGCCTCGGCTCAGCAGTCCCCAGCGGCTGAAACGGCGCAGTCCGGCCAGGGTCAGGTTTTCCAGCACCGAAAGCACTGGCGAGACGCCCTGCCCACGCCGTTCCTCGGGCACCAGCGCGATCCCCGCAGCGATGGCCTCGCCCGGTGAGCGCAGGCGCAGCAGGCGGCCATCTAGATGAATATCGCCACTGTCGGCGCGGATCACCCCGAACAGGGTCTTGAGCAGTTCCTTGGCTCCGGAGCCGACCAGCCCGGTGAGGCCGACAATCTCCCCCCGACGCAGTTGCAGGTCGATCTGCCGGTAGTGCCGGGCCAGGCTCAATGAGCGCACCTGCAACAGCGGCTCGCCCGGCGTCACCGCGACCTTGGGATACATTTCCCGCACCTCGCGATTGACCATCAGCCGGGCAATCTGTGCGCTGGAGGTGTGCCGCGGCTCGACCACTGCCACATTGCGGCCATTGCGCAACACCGTGACCTCGTCGCACAGGCTGTCGATTTCCTGCAGGTAATGGGAGATGTAGAGGATCGACAGCCCCTGCCCGCGCAAGCGTTTGATGATGCGCAGCAACTGGTCGACCTCACGCTTGACCAGCGCCACGCTGGGCTCGTCGAACACCAGGATCTTCGGCTGGCGCACCAGCGCCCGGGTAATCTGCAACACCTGGCGCTGGGCGCTGTTCAACTCAGCCACCAGCGCCCCGGCGGGGAACTGCAGATCGAAATATTGCGCCAGCAGACGCTCGGCTTCGCGCTCTTGCCGACGCCGGTCGAGCAACGGCCCACGCCGCAACTCGTGGCCGAAAAACAGCGCTTCGCCAACGGTGAAACTCGCCGGCAGCAACCGCTCCTGATGGATGAACTGCACCCCCAGGGCTTCCACCTGACGGGGCGACAGCGCGGCATGGCGCTGCCCGTCGATGCTCAGTTGCCCTGCGTCAGCCTTGTGGATGCCGGCCAGAATCTTGATCAGGGTCGACTTGCCGGCACCGTTTTCGCCCACCAGGCCATGGATGGTACCGCGCTCGACCTTGAGGCTGGCATCGTCCAGCGCCAGGGTCGCGCCAAAACACTTGCGCAGATGCTCCAGGTGCAACGCCGGGACGGCCGCCATCAGTCACCCCGCAATTGCTGGACCTGAGCCAGATTGCTGGCGGTGGTCAACAAGGTGGCGACATGGGTTTCCTTGGGCAGGTCATGCTGTCCGGCCAGGTAACGGGCGACATTCTGCACCGCCGTCTTGCCGATCAGCGCCGGTTGCTGCGCCACCACCGCACCGACCGGCGAGTTCGGCTGGCCGAGCAGTTCCAGTACCTCGGGAGTGCCATCGACGCCGTAGGTCTTGATCTCGGTGCGCTTGGCATCGATCAGCGCCTTGCTCGCGCCCAGTTGCGGGATGTCCCAGGCCGACCAGATCGCCGTGATGCTGCCGGCCGGGTACTTGTTGAGCAAGGCGGACACCTGCGAATAGGCATCCTGCACCGTGTTGGGAATCACATCGCGCAGTTGCGGCTCGATGATTTCCAGTTGCGGATGATCCTTGAGCGCCAGTTTCAATTGGTCATAGCGGATTGCGCAGACCGGCACGCCATAGAAGCCGTTGAACACCAGGATCCGCCCCTTGCCGCCGGCGTCCTTGATCAACTGGTCGGCCAGGGCCTTACCGGTGGCGACGTTATCCGAAGTGGTGTTGTTGAGGCTGTACTGTGACGGCGCGTCGATGGTGAACAGCGGAATACCGGCCTTGCTGATGCGTTTGAGCCAGGGATCGATCACGCTGAGGGTGCCGAGGGTCTGGATTACCGCGTCGGGTTTCTGGGTGACCACCGTCTGCAACTGGGTCACCAGGTTCTTGTCGTTGCGCCCGGCATCGAGGGTGATCGGTGTACCGCCCAGGCGCTTGATCTCATCGACCTGAGCCTGGAACGCCCTGATATCGAAATAGTGGCTGGTGCCGGTCATGCTCACGGCGATGCGCTTGCCGGCCAAGGACGGCACGGCATCATCGCCCTCGGTGGCCTGGGCAAGAGTCACCTGGCCCAGCAGCAACGCGGCGCCGAGCCAGACGAGACGGGAAAACGATAAAAGGGTGCAAGGCATACAGGGCTCCGCTGAGCGGCCGATGAAAGGGTTCACAGATCGGCTTTGCACGGCCCATGCCATTAAATCTATCTATAAAAATCAAATAGATACAAAACAAACATGATCTAGAATCTGTATTTTATTCAACACATCTGTCGAATCACTGTTGCCCAGGCAACAGTGGCACTCAGGACTGGACCGGCTGCCGAGCGCGCATCACTTCCAGCTCGACCGTGTGCACGAAGCACAGCTTGTTGCCTTCCGGGTCGCGGCAGTAGGCGCCGTAGTAGTCGGCGGCGTAATGGGGCCGCAGGCCGGGGGCACCCTCGTCACGGGCACCCCACTCCAGGGCTCGGTCCCAGGCGGCCTGCACTGCCGCCTGCGATGGCGCGGCGAAGCTTACCTGCACACCATTGCCCCAAGTCGCCGGCAAGCCGTTGAACGGCTGCTGCACGAAGAAGTGTGGCCACTCCCAGCCGGGCAACCGCCAACCCGCTCCGGGCGGGCCACCATCCTGCTCATCGGCCATGCGTACCAGGCCAAGTTCGGCCAGAACCGCCTCATAGAAGGCAATCATGCGCGGCAGGTCCCGCGCGCCGATCTGGATGTGGCTGAACATCGCGTCGGTCTCCTCCTCGGGATGAATGGATTACCGCGTCAGGGCACCTACGTTACGCCTTCTGCCCGCGCAAGCGAAAGCTCCCCGGGCTCTCCCCTGTCCATTGCTTGAACGCTCGATGGAATGCACTCGGTTCGCGAAAGCCGACCTCCTGGGCGATCTCGGCGATGCTCATGCGAGTGCTGCGCAGGCGCTCGAAGGCGATGGTGCGACGGACTTCGTCCTTGATTTCCTGGTAGGAAAAACCTTCACGCTGCAAGGCCCGACGCAGGCTGGCCAGGTGGATATCGAACTCATCGGCCAGTTGTTCCAGAGTCGGCCAATGGTCATAGCCACACGAGCGCAGGCGCTGGTGGACCCTGGCGCTGAAGCCCTCGCGATTGCGAAAACGGATGAACACCGACTGTGGGGCATCGCGCAGGAACGCATAGAGCGACTTGCGATCTGCCAGCACCGGTAGACGCAGGTATTCACGTTCCAACTCGATCTCGGTCACCGCCGCATCGAACTCCACATAGGCGCCCCACAGCAGGTGCTCGTCGCCATGGGGCGGTCGGGCATGGGCGAACCGCGCGCGGCTGATGGGAATCCGCCGACCGGCCAACCAGCACATCAGGCCGACGATCAGGATCAGGTAGGTTTCAGTGACCACCGCCTGCAGATATGGGTCGCGGGTATCCGTACTCATCACCACCGCGACCCGCTTGCCACGGACCTGGACCTGGGCATGGACATCGCGCAGAAACAGCGCGAAATACTCCAGTGACAGACCCAGTGCCTTGCCCACCGTCGGTGCCTGGATCAGTCCGCGGCAGATCAGGGCGAAGCTGCCGACGGGCATGCCATGGGAGTCGAAGCCGAAAAACTCGTCACCCAGCTCGCGAGTCACCGCCAGCCAGAGCTGCGCCAATGGCCGGGGCGCAACGCGCTCGCCCAGTTCATCCAGCGAACGCTCGCTGAAACCGGCGCCCTGCAGCAGTTCGGCGACCCGCTGTGGCTGATCGAGAAAGCGCGCCAGCAGGGCCTTGACGAAGTACGACGACACCGAATGTTTTTCTTTCATGAATCCCGGGCTGCGTATGGCAAAAAAGAACAGAGTGACTGAGCAGTTTCGGCATAGGCCGAAGCGATGTGCGGTCCTAGACTCTCACAACGACAAAACAGGAGTGCCCCATGTCAAAGCCCGAAGTGTATATCGTCAGCGCCGTCCGGACAGCCATCGGCACCTTCGGCGGCGCCCTGAAGGATGTGCCCCTGAGCGAACTGGCGACCACTGCGGTCAAGGCCGCCCTGCAGCGCAGTGATCTCGACCCGGCTCTGGTCGGCCATGTGGTGATGGGCAACGTAATTGCCACCGATACCCAGGATGCCTACCTGTCCCGCGTTGCGGCGATGAACGCCGGTATTCCCAAGGAAACCCCGGCGTATAACGTCAACCGCCTGTGCGGCTCGGGCCTGCAATCGATCGTTTCGGCGGCCCAGACCCTGCTGCTCGGCGACGCCGAAGTGGCCATCGGGGCCGGCGCCGAATCCATGAGCCGCGGTCCCTACCTGCTACCCGCCGCCCGCTGGGGTGCGCGCATGGGCAATGTGCAGGCCGTCGATTATATGCTCGGCATTCTCCATGACCCGTTCCACGGTATCCACATGGGCATCACCGCCGAGAACATCGCCGAACGCAATGGCATCACCCGCCAGATGCAGGACGAGTTGGCCCTGGAAGAACAACTGCGGGCACAGCGCGCGCTCGACGAAGGGCGCTTCAATGGGCAGATCGTCCCGATGGAAGTGCGCAGCCGCAAGGGCACCGAGCTGTTCAGTGTCGACGAACATCCCCGCAGCACCTCGCTGGAACAACTGGCACAGATGCGTACCGCCTTCAAGAAAGACGGCACCGTCACCGCCGGCAACGCCTCGGGATTGAACGATGGCGCCGCCGCCGTGCTGCTGGCCACTGCCTCGGCGGTCCAGGCCAATGGCCTCAAGCCCCTGGCACGACTGGTGGCTTACGCCCATGCGGGCGTGGAGCCGGAACTGATGGGGCTCGGCCCTATCCCGGCCACCCGCCTGGCACTCAAACGCGCGGGTCTGAGCATCGACGACCTCGATGTGATCGAGTCCAACGTTGCCTTCGCCGCCCAGGCCTGCGCGGTCAGCCAGGAGCTGGGCCTCGACCCGGCCAAGGTCAACCCCAACGGCTCGGGTATTGCCCTCGGCCATCCGGTCGGTGCCACAGGCACCATCATCGCCACCAAGCTGATCCACGAGTTGCATCGCACCGGCGGGCGTTACGGCCTGGCAACCATGTGCATTGGGGGCGGGCAAGGCATCGCTGTCATTTTCGAACGGGTTTAAGGACGATCTTCATGAGTATTCAACACATCGCCGTGATCGGCGCCGGCATCATGGGTAACGGTATTGCACAGGTGTGCGCGGTGGCCGGCCTTCAGGTGAGCCTGATCGACGTGTCCCAGGCCGCCCTGGACAAGGGTCTGACGACCCTCAGCAGCAACCTCGACCGCCAGGTGCGCAAGGCCGTGATCAGCGCCGAGGACAAACAGGCCGCCCTCGGCCGCATCCGTCTGAGCACCGACTATGCAGTGCTGACCAGCGCCGAACTGGTGATCGAGGCCGCCACGGAAAACCTCGAGCTGAAAAAACGCATCCTCAAGCAGGTGGCCGAGGTGGTCGGTGCCGAGTGCATCATCGCCACCAACACCTCGTCGCTGTCGATCACCGAACTGGCAGCCGCCATCAGCCAGCCTGAACGCTTCATCGGCCTGCACTTCTTCAACCCGGTACCGATGATGGGGCTGCTGGAAGTCATTCGTGGCCTGCAAACCGGCGACGCCACCCACGCCAAAGCCCTCGCCCTGGCCACGCAGATCGGCAAGACCGCCGTGACCGCGCGCAACCGCCCCGGTTTCGTGGTCAACCGCATCCTCTGCCCGATGATCAACGAAGCGATCTTCGTTCTCCAGGAAGACCTCGCCAGTGCCGAAGACATCGACGCCGGCATGCAACTGGGCTGCAACCAGCCGATCGGCCCACTGGCCCTGGCCGACCTGATCGGTCTGGATACCCTGCTGGCGATCATGCAAAGCCTGCATTCGGGCTTCGACGAACCCAAGTACCGGCCGGCGCAGTTGCTCAGGGAGATGGTCGCGGCCGGTTACCTGGGCCGCAAGAGCGGTCGTGGCTTCTACACGTACGAGGGCTGAACAGCCATGGCCCGGGCAGCCCTCATCATTGCGCCGCAGGCGCCGGAGCAGAAGCCTTCACGCCATCTGGAAACCCGCACCAAAGCCGTAGCGCTGTTTGCCCGGCGCGGGTTCGCCCAGGTCGGTCTGCGGGAACTGGCGGCGCACCTGGGTATCCAGCCGGGGTCGATCTACAACCATATCGAGAGCAAGCAGGCACTGCTGTTCGAGCTGATCGAAAGCCTGTATCTGGACCTGCTCGATATCGTCGCCACGCCGGCGGCGCGGGCCTCGCGTTCAGCGGAAAAACGCCTGGATGCCCTGATCGGCGCTCACCTGGACCTGCACCGCGACAAGGCCGACTTTTTCCGCGTCGCGGAGCATGAATTCCATTGCCTGGACGATTCACAACAGACGGCAGTGCTGGAGTTGCGCCGCCGTTACGAAAGCCACCTGGTCAAGCTGCTCACGCCACTGGGCCTGTCCCTTGACGAATCCCTGGCCCGAACCACCGTACGCACCTTCCTGTGCTTGCTCAACAACCTGCCGGCCTGGACCGACGACGCGGGTCTGGCGCCCCAGGGGCATCGGCTGCTGATGCAAGGCATTGCCCTGGGAGCGGTGAAAGGCGCGTTGGCGAGTGCCACGCGGTGATGGGCATCAGAGGCAGGTCGCCACCGCCGCCAGCCGTCTGGTACCGATCGGTTTGATCACCGTCGCGTAGTAGTCAACCACCGTGCCATCGGCCTCGCGGCGGACATCGACGAAGTACTCGGAACCGCGGGTGTAAACGGTCGAGCCACCCTTGTAGCCCGGTTGCAGGTACGCGGCGGCATCGACGTCAAAGACCTTTTCGTCCTGCCAGGAGAACTGGATGCACTGGGCGACGACATTGTCGGCCTTGGTCGAGGTGAAGCTCTTGGTCGGCCCGGTGCTGCGGCTCTGATTCATGCCGGGGCCCATGCACCCCGCCAATGCCACTGCCGCCACCGCCCCGATTAACATCCGCATGACCGTTCCCTGCTCGAAAAAAGAAGCGACTTTAGCACCGAGTCCGCGCAATACGAACCGGATTCGCAACCCCTGGCAGCGATGACGAAACGCCAGATCAGGCTTGCAACCCCGACACCTTGAGCCAGACTATCCCGAGGCCTGTTCATGCAAGCAAAAATGCAGACAAGACTTGCAGTTATCCGGGTTGTACACGACAAATTTGCACTGATACGATCAACCACCGTTCGCTTGCGAACGCATCTAAAAAGACAATAAAAGCAGGGAGTCAGTCATGACTGCTCAGGTTTCACCCGCCGCTGCCACGGATCTTGACGACACCTCGGCCGATGTACTGGCGCAGGTGCGCAATAATATCGGTCACCTTACCCTCAACCGCCCCGCCGGCCTCAATGCCCTGACCCTGGACATGGTCCGCCTGCTACAACGCCAGCTCGATGCCTGGGCCGACGATCCGCAAATCCATGCCGTGACCCTGCGCGGCGCCGGCAATCGTGCCTTCTGCGCTGGCGGTGATATCCGCTCGCTGTACGACAGCTACAAGAGCGGCGACCGGCTGCACGAGGACTTCTTCGTCGAGGAATACGCCCTCGACCTCTGCATCCACCACTACCGCAAGCCGGTGCTGGCACTGATGGACGGGTATGTTCTCGGTGGGGGCATGGGCCTGGTGCAAGGCGCCGACCTGCGGGTGGTCACCGAGCGCAGCCGATTGGGGATGCCGGAAGTCGGCATCGGCTACTTCCCGGATGTCGGCGGCAGTTACTTCCTGCCCCGCATTCCCGGCGAGATCGGCCTGTACCTGGGGGTGAGCGGCGATCAGATCCGGGCCGCCGATGCGCTCTACTGTGGCCTTGCCGACTGGTACTTGCACAGCGACAAGCTGGCTCTGCTGGACCAGCGTCTCGATCAGATGGAATGGCACGACACCCCGCTCAAGGACCTGCAGAGCCTGCTGGCCAAACTCGCCGTTCAAACACTGCCCGATGCGCCGCTGGACAAGCTGCGTCCGGCCATCGACCACTTCTTTGCCCTGCCCGATGTGCCCAGCATCATCGAGCAGATGCGCGAGGTGAGCGTTGCCGACAGCCACGAGTGGGCCAGGGACGTCGCCAGCCTGCTGGAGACCCGCTCCCCCCTGGCAATGGCCGTGACCCTGGAAATGCTGCGTCGCGGTCGCCACCTGAGCCTGGAAGACTGTTTTGCCATGGAGTTGCACCTGGACCGCCAGTGGTTCGAGCACGGCGACCTGATGGAGGGCGTCCGTGCCCTGCTGATCGACAAGGACAAGACCCCTCACTGGAACCCACCGACCCTGCAGGCGCTGAGCCCCGAGCGGGTCGCGCGGTTTTTCCACGGTCTCGACATGAGCGAAGATTGAAACCATGCACGATATCGAACTGAGCGAAGAGCAAGTAATGATCCGCGACATGGCCCGGGACTTCGCCCGTGGCGAGATCGCGCCCCATGCCCAGGCCTGGGAAAAAGCCGGCTGGATCGATGACGGCCTGGTCCGCAAGATGGGCGAACTGGGCCTGCTGGGCATGGTGGTCCCGGAAGAATGGGGAGGCACCTATGTCGACTATGTGGCCTATGCCCTGGCGGTGGAAGAGATCTCTGCCGGTGATGGCGCCACCGGTGCGTTGATGAGTATTCACAACTCGGTGGGCTGCGGGCCGATCCTCAACTACGGCTCCCAGGCGCAGAAGGAGACCTGGCTGCCGAAACTCGCCACTGGCGAAGCCATCGGCTGTTTCTGCCTGACCGAACCGCAAGCCGGCTCCGAGGCGCACAACCTGCGCACCCGGGCCGAACTCAAGGACGGCCAGTGGGTGATCAACGGCGCCAAGCAATTCGTCAGCAACGGCAAGCGCGCCAGCCTGGCGATCGTCTTTGCCGTGACCGATCCGGAACTGGGCAAGAAAGGCCTCTCGGCGTTTCTGGTGCCCACCGACACCCCGGGATTCATCGTCGACCGCACCGAGCACAAGATGGGCATCCGCGCATCCGACACCTGCGCCGTCACCCTGAACCAGTGCACGGTACCCGAGGCCAATCTGCTGGGCGAGCGCGGCAAGGGCCTGGCGATTGCCCTGTCGAACCTCGAGGGCGGGCGCATCGGTATCGCCGCCCAGGCACTGGGCATCGCCCGGGCCGCCTTCGACGCGGCGCTGGCCTATGCCCGCGAACGCGTGCAGTTCGACAAGCCGATCATCGAGCACCAAAGCATCGCCAACCTGCTGGCCGACATGCACACCCGGATCAACGCCACCCGGCTGCTGATCCTCCACGCCGCGCGCCTGCGCAGTGCGGGCCAGCCCTGCCTGTCGGAGGCTTCACAGGCCAAGCTGTTCGCCTCGGAAATGGCCGAAAAGGTCTGCTCCTCGGCGATGCAGATCCATGGCGGGTATGGGTACCTGGAAGATTATCCGGTGGAGCGTTACTACCGGGATGCGCGGATCACGCAGATCTATGAAGGCTCGAGCGAGATTCAGCGAATGCTGATTGCCCGGGAGCTAAGGCACTACCTGGTGTAATGCCCTGAAAGCATCGCCAGCAAGCCGGCTCCTGCAGGTATTGCGCCGTTCACCCGTGAATGGTTCGGCGCAATACGTTGTGGGAGCCGGCTTGCTGGCGATAGCGGTGTATCAGTCGCCACAAAATCCAGCCGGATTCAACGATCCTTGAACTGCGCCTCGCGCTTGGCTACAAACGCCGCCATCCCCTCTTTCTGATCCTCGGTGGCAAACGCCGCGTGGAATACCCGACGCTCGAAACGCACACCCTCGGACAGGCTGACCTCGAACGCGCGGTTGACGCTTTCCTTGATCATCATGCTGATGGGAATCGACTTGCCGGCAATCACCGCCGCCACCTTCAACGCCTCGTCGAGCAACTCATCGACCGGCACGATCCGTGCGACCAGGCCACAACGCTCGGCCTCCACTGCATCGATAAAGCGCCCGGTCAGGCACAGATCCATGGCCTTGGCCTTGCCCACCGCGCGGGTCAGGCGCTGGGTACCACCCATGCCTGGCAATACGCCGAGGTTGATCTCCGGCTGACCGAACTTGGCGTTATCACCCGCCAGAATGAAATCGCACATCAGCGCCAGCTCGCAGCCGCCACCCAGGGCAAAGCCGGCGACGGCAGCAATGATCGGTTTACGCCGGTTGGCTACCCGGTCGCTGTCGCTGAACAGGTCGTCGAGGTAGATTTTCGGATAGGTCAGCTCGGCCATTTCCTTGATATCGGCACCGGCGGCAAAGGCCTTCTTCGAACCGGTCAGGACGATACAGCCGATCTGCGGATCGGCCTCCAGGCGATCCAGCGCCTGGTTCAGCTCACTGACGATCTGTGCGTTGAGGGCATTGAGCGCCTGTGGGCGGTTGAGGGTGATCAGGCCGACACGGCCCTTGATGTCCAGCAGAATGGTTTCGTAGCTCATCGTTGATATCCTTGCTCACAGGTTGCGCGAAATGACCATGCGCTGAATGTCGCTGGTGCCTTCGTAGATCTGACAGACCCGCACATCGCGGTAGATCCGCTCCAGCGGGAAGTCGTTCAGATAGCCATAGCCGCCGAGGGTTTGCAACGCCGAGGAGCAGACCTTTTCGGCCATTTCCGAGGCGAACAGTTTAGCCATAGAGGCCTCCACCAGCGCCGGCTTGCCGCTGTCACGCAGGGCTGCGGCGTAGTGCACCATCTGCCGCGCCACGGCGATCTGGGTTGCCATGTCCGCCAGGCGGAACGCCACGGCCTGATGCTCGATCAGTACCTTGCCGAAACTCTGCCGCTCACGGGCATAGTCGCGGGCCGCCTCGAACGCCGCCCGGGCCATACCGACCGATTGCGCGGCAATGCCGACCCGACCACCCTCCAGGTTAGCCAGGGCGATACGGTAGCCCTCGCCCTCTTCGCCCAGGCGGTTGGCCAGCGGCACTTTTACGTCCTCGAAGAGGATCTGGCAGGTGTCGGAAGCATGTTGGCCGAGCTTGTCCTCGACCCGCGCGACCTGGTAACCCGGCGAATCGGTCGGCACGATGAACGCGCTGATACCGCGCTTGCCGGCGCTCGGGTCGGTCACGGCAAAGACGATCACCACCCCGGCGTTCTGCCCGGAGGTGATGAACTGCTTGCAGCCGTTGAGCACGTAGTGGTCGCCTTCGAGCCGGGCGCGGGTCTTCAGGCCGCTGGCATCGGAACCGGCCTGGGGTTCGGTGAGGGCGAAGGCGCCGAGCATCTGCCCACTGGCCAGCGCCGGCAGGAAACGGGCTTTTTGCTCATCGTTGCCAAAGTTGAGGATCGGTACACAGCCCACCGAGTTGTGCACGCTCATGATGGTCGAACAGGCGCCGTCACCGGCAGCGATTTCCTCCAGGGCCATGGCGTAGGCCAGGTAGCCCGTGTCACAACCGCCCCACTCTTCCGGCACCAGCATGCCGAAGAAGCCCAACTCGGCCATTTCGCCAATGGCCTCCCTGGGGAAGCGGTGCTCGCGGTCCCATTCGGCGGCGAAGGGTTTCAGGCGCTCCTGGGCAAAGTCCCGGGCAGCGTCGCTGATCTGTTGTTGTTCTGGGTTCGGTAGCATGGGAACTCCTTACAGGCACTCGACCGCGATCGCCGTGGCTTCGCCACCGCCGATGCAGATCGCCGCGATACCGCGCTTGAGGTTCTGCTGGCGCAGTGCCGACAGCAATGTCACCAGGATCCGCGCACCGGATGCACCGATCGGATGCCCCAGGGCGCAGGCACCGCCATTGACGTTGACCTTCTCATGGGGAATCTGCAGCTTGTCCATGGTCACCAGGGTGACCACGGCAAAGGCCTCGTTGATTTCGAAACGGTCGACCTGGTCCAGGGACCAGCCGGTCTTCTTCAGCAGGTTGTGGATCGCGCCCACCGGCGCCACCGGGAACAGGCCCGGGGTGTCGGCGAACGCCGCATGCCCGTGGATCACCGCCAGCGGCTTGAGGCCGCGCTTCTCGGCTTCGGAGCGGCGCATCAGCACCAGCGCCGCCGCGCCATCGGAAATCGAGCTGGAGTTGGCCGCAGTGACCGTACCGCCCTGGCGAAACGCCGGTTTCAGCGAGGCGATCTTGTCCAGCCTGGCCTTCGGTGGCTGTTCATCATCGCTGATCAAGCGCTGCTCCTTGCCGACCGTGACCTGCAACGGCACGATCTCGTCGCGGAAACGGCCTTCGCTGATCGCCTGTTGCGCGCGGGTCAGGGAGGCGACGGCAAAGGCGTCCTGAGCCTCGCGACTGAAGCCGTGGTTCTCGGCGCAGTCTTCGGCAAAGGTGCCCATCAGCCGGCCCTTGTCATAGGCATCTTCCAGGCCATCGAGGAACATGTGATCGAGTACCTGGCCGTGGCCCATGCGATAGCCACTGCGAGCCCGGTCCAGCAGGTACGGGGCGTTGGACATGCTTTCCATGCCGCCAGCCACCACCACCTCGGCGCTGCCGGCCAACAGCCGGTCATGGCCGAGAATGGTCGCCTCCATACCGGAGCCGCACATCTTGTTCAGGGTGGTGCAACGGGTGCCCTTGTCCAGCCCGGCACCCAGTGCCGCCTGGCGGGCCGGCGCCTGGCCGAGGCCTGCGGGGAGCACACAGCCGAACAGCACTTCGTCCACCGCATCTAGCGCCACACCGGCGCGCTCGACCGCCGCGCGGATCGAAGCGGCTCCCAACTGCGGAGCGGTCAGGCTCTTGAGGTCGCCCTGGAAGCCGCCCATGGGCGTGCGTACGGCGCTGACAATGACCACGGGGTCCTGGATAGTCATGGGTATTGCTCCTACTTGGCCGCCATACGCAAGGCACCGTCGAGACGGATCACCTCACCGTTGAGCATGCTGTTTTCAATGATGTGCCGTACCAGTCCAGCGTATTCGGACGGTTTGCCCAGCCGTGGCGGAAACGGTACGCCCGCCGACAGCGAGGCGCGGACTTCCGGGGTCATGCCGGCCATCATCGGGGTTTCGAAGAGACCCGGGGCGATGGTCATCACGCGGATACCGAAGCGCGCCAGTTCACGGGCGGCCGGCAGGGTCAGGCTGACGATTGCCCCTTTGGAAGCGGCATAGGCGGCCTGACCGATCTGGCCGTCATAGGCGGCGACCGAAGCGGTGTTGATGATCACCCCGCGCTCGCCAGCGGCATCCGCCTCGGTCTCGGCCATGGCCGCAGCAGCCAGGCGCATCAGGTTGAAGCTGCCGATCAGATTGACGTTGATCACCTGGCTGAAACTGTCCAGCAGGTGCGGCCCGTTCTTGCCGAGGATCTTCTCGCCACGCACGATGCCGGCGCAGTTGACCAGCCCGTGCAGGCCGCCGAAGGCGCTCACCGCGGCCTCTACGGCGCGTTGCGCCTGGTCCTGCTGGGTGATGTCGGCGACCACGCTGTGTGCATTGGCGCCGAGTTTCCGGGCCTGGGCCGCGACGGCCTCGGCATTGAGGTCCACCAGCATCACCCGTGCGCCAGCGCTCACCAGCATTTCGGCGGTGGCCGCACCGAGGCCGGAGGCGCCGCCGCTGACCAGAAAAACCTTGTCTTGTATGTTCATTGTTCTGTCCTTCGTTCACACTTAAATTCTGGATGCATCTCTGCCCTGGGGTGATCTCTGTAGGAGCGGTTTACCTTGTAGGAGCCGGGCTTGCCCGCGAAGCTCTTTCAGCCTCAAGGCCCCATTCGCGGCGGTTCGGCGCTCCGACAAGCCCGGCTCCTACAGAGTCATGTCAGGCCCCCGCCTGGGCCTTGGCGATCTCCTGGTTGCGCAGGATGAAACGCTGCAATTTGCCGCTCGGGGTCTTGGGCAACTCGTCGACGAATTCGATTTCCCGTGGGTAGGCGTGAGCCGCCAGGCGCTTGCGCACATGCAGGCGCAGCTCTTCGGCCAACTGCGGTTCGGCGCGGTACTGTGCATTGAGTACCACGAACGCCTTTACCAATTCGGTGCGCTCCGGATCGGGCTTGCCGACCACCGCTGCCTCCACCACCGCCGGGTGCTCGACCAACGCGCTTTCCACGTCGAACGGGCCAACCCGGTAGCCGGAGGTGGTGATCACATCGTCACTGCGGCCGACGAAGCTGATGCTGCCGTTAGGGTTGAGTTCCACCGTGTCACCGCTGAGGTAGTACGGGCCGACGAAGGCCTTGGTCTCGAAGCCCTTGTAGCCGTTGAACCAGCACATCGGTGACTGGGAACGGTCCAGGGCAAGAATCCCCGGTTGGCCCACGCCCAGTTCCTGGTGATTGTCATCGAGCACCACGATGCGATGGCCGGGCGAGGCAAATCCCGCCGAACCGACATGCACCGGATGCTGCAGACCGTGGTGGTTGCACAGGACCATGCCCAGCTCGGTCTGGCCGTAGTGATCCAGAATCGTGACGTCGAGGTTTTCCGCGAACCAGCGGATCACCTCCGGGTTCAATGGCTCGCCGGCGCTGCTGACCGCCCGCAGGCGGCCTCGGATGCGGCTGGAAAACGCCTCACCGGCGGCGATCAACAAGCGGTAGGCGGTCGGCGATCCGGCCAGGTTGGTAATGCCGTATTTCTCGATCACCCGGCAGGTGCTCTCCACGGTGAACGGACCATCGTAGAAGGTGATCGGGTGGCCCAGGCCCAACGGCCCAGTGATGCCAAAGTAGAGTCCGTAGGCCCAGCCCGGATCGGCGACGTTCCAGAAAGCATCTTCGGGACGCAGGTCGACTGCGTCGCGGGTGTAGCTCTGGAACGCGATGATCGCCTTGAGTGGTACTTCCAGAGGCTTGGCGGGGCCAGTGGTACCCGAGGTAAACATCAGCAGGAACGGTTCTTCGCCGCTGAGCATCACCGGCTCGCACGTGGCCGGAAAATTATCCAGCTCGGCCCAGAAACTGAAATCCCCGCGAACGATGCCCTGCCCCTTGGCACCGGCGACCGTGACGATGGTTGGGCAGTCAGCCACTTCGCTGAGCTTGCTGCGGTTGGCGGCATCGGTGACCACCACCTTGGCCTTGGAGCTGTTCAGCCGGTGCTCGATGGCCTTGGGCCCGAACGCGGTGAACAGCGGCTGATACACCGCGCCGATACGCCAGGTGGCGAACAGTGTTACCAGCAGTTCGGCATTACGCGGCAACAGTCCGGCGACCTTGTCGCCACGTCCCACGCCCTGGGCCAGCAGGAAATTGGCGAAGCGTGCGGCCTGCTCCTGCAACTGGCTGAAGGTATGAGTGGCGCTGCTACCGTCGCGCCCCTCCCAGAACAGTGCGATCCGGCCTGGCAAGGCATACCGGTCACAGCATTCGACACAGGCATTGAGCGCAGCGAGGGTCCCTTTCAGGCTTGTGTCGGCCACGTGCTGATAATTGAAATCTTCGGTGGCAGTCAAATAATCACGCATCCCATCAATCTCCCGGTCTTGTTATTAGAGGAAACCGTAGAAAAACCGAGGAAATAGTCGCCCCGTCAGGGACTTGGGACAATGGTCAAAGCCTTCAACCTGATTGACTGGTTTGGCCAATGATGGACTGGAACAAGCACCACGCCACTGGCTCCTGTGGGAACCGGTTTGCTGGCGATAGCGGCCCGTCCGAAACGCAGATTTCATTGGATGACGGCCTGCGGCGGATCGCCAGCAAGCCGGCTCCCACAGGGAGTTATTGGGCCTCGTTGAGAATCAGGCTGCGATAATGCCCCGGATTGGAGCCCGACCATTTGCGAAAGGCCTTGTAGAACGAACTGAGATCGGCGAACCCCAAGCGCGTGGCGATCTCGATGAAGCTGATCGTCGGCTCGGCCAGCCAGGCGATTGCCAGCTCCTTGCGCACGCTGTCCTTGAGGGCCTGGTAGGTCTGCCCTTCCTCCGCCAGCCGGCGGCGCAGGGTCGAGGCCGACATGCACAACTGCAAGGCCAGGCCTTCGGTTTCCGGCCACTGCTGGGCCGGCAGTTGCCGCAGGTCATGCCGGATCCGACTGGAGAAACTCTGGGCGTCGCGGTACTTGACCAGGATATTGGCCGGCGCATGCCCGAGAAAACGCTGCAGTTCCTCAGCGCTGCGCTTGATCGGCAGGTCCAGGCAATCGGCAGCGAGGATCATCCGTGTCCGTGGCCGGGCAAAACGCAGGTTCTCGGAAAACATCACCCGGTAGTCGTCACAGTAATCCGGCTCGGCGCAACGCAACTCGATGGCCAGGATCGGAATGCGCCGCCCGGCCAGCCAGCAGGCAACGCCGTGGACAATCATCCAGTAGGTGAAATAGGTGAACGGCCGCCCCGCCTCGCCTTCCGGCTCAGCCAGGACGATTTCCGCCAGGCTCTGCTGGGTCACCAGTTGCGCTGGCAGGCGCTCGAAAATCAGCGAGAGAAATTCCAGCACCGCTTCCAGCCCGGCTCTCACCGTCGGCTGCGCCATGCCCGCCCGACACAGGTAGGCAAAACTGCCAGCCCGCAGCTTGCGCGGGTCCATGCCGAAGAACTCGTCGTCGTTGCGCAACGCGAGCAAGCGCCACAGGCGTGCATAGTCGCTGGCCGGCACCCGGGCCTCGGGCCGCTGCAGCAGGTGCGGGGCGATCCCGACCTTGTTCAGCACCTCATCGGTGGCCGCGCCAGCGGCACAACTCTGCAGCAGTGCCTCGCGCACCAGATGAATGGAGATGGTGTCTTTGTCCGACATTGTCCGTCGCCCGAGCCCTGTGCTGATCCTTTGACGGCCATCTTAGGGAGCGCCGAGCAAAAAGCCAGCCTGCCGTACCGATAAAGCCCGTTGCAGCACCGATAGCAGCGTTTTGATACTATTCGCCGCCAATCACGGAGCGCTTTTTCAGGGAGTCTTGTCGGTATGGTCGGTGTAGCTGGATCGAGGACTGCATCTGGGGTGCGTCGATGACTTGTTGGGAAGTTCTCGGCCTCTCGGCGGATGCCGATGCCCGTAGCATCAAGCGCCAGTACGCCACCCTGCTCAAACGCACTCGCCCGGACGAGAATCCCGAAGGTTTCCAGCGCCTGCGTGAAGCCTATGAACAAGCACTGGACTGGGATGAACTGAAGGTCGAGCCGCAGCAGAACACGCCTGCGCCTGTCATCGAAGCCATCCTGCCTGCCACGGATACCGGACCGGTCCCCCTCCGTGCCGAATCCGGCGTGGGGCATCGGGTCGCCAGTGAACTGCTCGAAGGCATCACCCCGGAGCTGCTCAACGAGCGTTTCGCCACTGCACAGCAGCATGGCTGCCAGGCGGAGTTCGAAGCACAACTGCTGCTGCGTTGTATTGAGACCGATGGGGATTTCCTGGCGCTCGCCCACTGGGGACTGGAGCATTTCGAATGGCTGAGCCCCTGGCAACGCAACGACCTGCCTCGCTACCAGTTGCTCGCTTTGCAGCAACGCCTGTTCAAGACCCTTGAACAGACCCTGGCAGACCGGCTCGGTCAGGGCGACATGGAGGGGTTCTGGCGCGAGTACTACAACCTGGAGCAGTTTGACTGGCTCAGGGGCCTGGAGCGCCGGGAGCAGCTCAAACAACTGCTGGCCAAACTGTTACTGGAAAGCCCCTTCTGGTCGGCCAGGCTCTTCGACTCGGTGTGCAAGCTCAACCACTGGAGCACCAGCAGTCTCACGTCGAACTGCCCGGAGCCCTACTGGACACGCCTGCTTGAGCGCAGCAAGGACGAAAACTTTCTTTTTTACCAGCAGCACCGCCTGCAACTACCACCGGACACACCCGATAATCGGGTCGCACAGTTGTTTTTCTCAAGCATGACCCTGGCCCAGCGTCAAAGCTTCACCCGCCGCTTTCAGAAGGAAGACTGGCAGGCCTGCCACACAATGGCCCAGACCCTGCGTTTGAACCATCCTCGGCTGGAAAGTCGCCTGCCCGATGCCAATGCTTTTTTCTGGAGCGAATGGAAGTCTGCCGACACTGCCTGGCTGGGCTTTGTCGCGGTACTGCTGGCCTGCACGGTCGGCGCCGTACAACATCAGTGGCTACCCGGCTACGGCCCGAAGGAAACGGCCAACGCCATTACCCTCGGATCACTCCTGCTCGGCGGACTGGCCGGTACCCTCTGGTGGATCTGGCCGGAGATGGCGGACAGATTCTGGTCCCTCGACCAGCGTATCAGTGAGCGCCTAGCGGCCAAACTCAGCCCCCGCCGACCGACACCGCTGGTGCTGCGTGAACTGCTGCCCTGTTGGTTGGTGGCCGTTGTGATCGGTATCTGGCTGGGCATCCTGCCCCTGCTTGCCTACACAGGAGTGATGCTCGGCCTGGCCTGGCTCGACCGCCCCACGCAGAGACGGCCAGCGAGGAATTCAGCCTATCCGAACTCCTGGTGGCTGGCCTGGGGCCTGACGCTGATCGTCGTCCTCGGCACTCTGGCACTCTATGGCGCCAACAGCCTGACCGTCGCCGGTCGTAACCAGGGCCTGCAACCCTGGCCCGAACGCCTGTGCAGCCGAATGCCGGAAAAGGTCGAAGATTGCCGCCTGCCGGCCACCCGGGAACAGTGGTATGGCAAGGAGGCACATTGATGGACAAGCGCTGGTTCCTCACCTTCGGCGTGCTGCTGATCACGGGTCTCTACATGCTGATCGGCACCGAGCAGCAGCAAAGCCGTTTCAGTATCTGGCTGGACCGTCACAGCAGTGAAGAAACCGCCGAGGCCAATGCACTGCGGCCATTGATCAAGTGCACCAACCTGGCGGATGTCGCCTGGCGGCTGGATCAGGCCGCTCCGGGTGACAGCCTGCACGACGACTTCCCCCACCTGCAACGTTATGACCCCGGCTCGATATGGCGTGACCTGTGCAAACCGGCCATCGCCTTCAAGGCCAGCCTGCTGCCGCAGACACAAACGCTCGTGCCGGTCTCGAATCGCTACACCTCCAGTTTCGAGAGCGTGCTGATCTTCCATCAGTTCGTGCAAAGCCGAAACCCAGGCCAGGCCATGCTGGCGTTCAGTTTCAAAGACAAACTCTACAGCGACAGGGTCGGTGAATTCCTGTCGGCCTCGCAGGCCTTGCGCAGTGAACTCGAGTCCTCTGATCTTGCCCTGCGCCCCCGGCAACTGACGCAGTTGGAGCAGAAGCTGGGACGGGACATGCATTGGCACCTGCTGAACTACATGCTGCAGGCCCGCTTGACCATCAACCGCCTGGACACTGCCGCGCAAAATCGGCAACTCGACCTGCCCTTGCTGGGCAGCGCCACCGACGGACTGCGCCAGGTCCGGGACGCCGCTCAGGCCTATCGCAACGCGCTGCCCGCCAACCGCCGCAACGGCCCGGCACACGAGCTGTGGTCGATAGTGGAGCCGCCGGCGCAACAGTACCAGGCCGCCCTGGAACAACTGGCAACGGACTGGCGCAACCGGGCCGCCCCCCAGGTGCTGAGCGACGACTACTGGAACGTGGGTCATCGCTACGATGTGCTGCTGGCGCTCTACAACCGGCAGGCGGATGTCGACTTCTGATTCCGCGCGCACACTCCGTCAGCTCGTCCAGCCCCTTGTGAGCCGTGGCCTATAGTCAAATGACCGACCACGTGGGCCGGTCATTGCCACCTGACAAGGGAGAACCGCGATGAGCGTCAAAGCGATACCGGAAGGTTTCCACAGCATCACCCCCTACCTCGGCGTCAGCCAGGCCGCCGCGGCCATCGACTTCTACAAGCACGCCTTCGGCGCCACGGAGATCATGCGCCTGACGATGCCCGACGGCAGCATCGGCCATGCCGAACTGCGCATCGGCGATTCTCCGCTGATGCTCGGTACCCCCTGCGGCGAAGGGCCGTTCGGCAGTCCACAGGGAACAACCTCGGTGGGTATTCACCTGTATGTCTCGGATGTCGACAAACAGTTCGAAACCGCCACGGCAGCCGGAGCGACAGTGATCAGTGAGGTGCAGGACCAGTTCTACGGCGACCGCAGTTGCACCCTCAAGGATCCGTTCGGCCACGTCTGGTTCCTCGCCAGCCACAAGGAGGATCTGACCCAGGCCGAGATCGAGGCGCGGGCAGCCAAGCTGTTCCAACAGCGCAAGGACTGAACCCGCGCTCGCGACCAGCAACACACTTCATGAACGAGCGCACCACGATTCAGGTCTTGCCCATGGCGCTGGGGGTCTTAGGATGTCAGCAACAATAACGAGGAGTCACATCCATGTTCGCCGGATTCCGGAAAGACCAGCGCCACGTCAACGGTGTGGACATTACCTACCGCATCGGCGGTAACGGACCAGGCCTGCTCCTGCTGCACGGCCACCCACAGACGCACGTTATCTGGCACAAGGTCGCGGACGAGCTGGCCAGGCATTTCACCGTGGTCGCCGCCGACCTGCGCGGCTACGGTGACAGCAGCCGGCCAGCGGCCGACGAGCAACACCTCAATTACTCCAAGCGTGTGATGGGCCGCGACGGTGTCGAGCTGATGCGTGCCCTGGGTTTCGAGCAGTTCTCGATCCTGGCCCACGACCGTGGCGCCCGTGTTGCCCATCGTCTGGCCCTTGATCATCCCGAGGCGGTGCAGCGCATGGTGCTGCTGGATATCGCGCCGACCCTGTCGATGTACACCCAGACCAACGAAGCCTTCGCCCGCGCCTACTGGCACTGGTTCTTCCTGATCCGCCCGGCACCGCTGCCGGAGAGCCTGATCGAGGCCAACCCGGAGCAGTACCTGCGCAGCGTGATGGGCAGCCGCAGCGCCGGACTCAAGCCGTTCACCGACGAGGCCTTCAGAGAGTACATCCGCTGCCTCAGCCTGCCCGGCAGTGCCCGTGGCGTCTGTGAGGATTACCGCGCCAGCGCCGGTATCGACCTGGAGCACGACCGCGCCGATCTCGACGCCGGGCGCAAGCTGAACCTGCCGCTGCTGGTCCTGTGGGGAGCCGAAGGCACAGTCGGCCGCTGCTTCAACCCGCTGCACGAATGGCAACAGGTCGCCACCCAGGCAAGCGGCAAGGCGCTGCCGGGAGGTCACTACCTAGCCGAGGAAATCCCCCAGGCGCTGCTGGACGAAGTGCTGCCGTTTCTGCGCTGAAGAAATGTGAAACACCCTTCCCCCATGGGCTGCCGTGACGGCCCGTGACGGGATCGGCTTGCCTGAAACTCTCTCGAGATAATAAAAATGACAATCAGAAAACTGCTGGGAACCCTGTATGTCCAGGTGGTCATCGCCATCGTGCTGGGGGTGCTGATCGGCAACCACTGGCCGCAGACCGGCGTCGAACTCAAGCCCCTGGGCGACGGTTTCATCAAGCTGATCAAGATGATCATCGGCCCGATCATCTTCTGCACCGTGGTCTCCGGTATCACCAACATGCACGACGTGAAGCAGGTCGGGCGAGTGGGCGGCAAGGCGCTGCTGTACTTCGAGATCGTTTCCACCCTCGCCCTGGCCATCGGCCTGATGGCCGCCCACCTGTTACATCCGGGCTCGGGGTTCAACGTCGACGTGAAGACCCTCGACACCTCGGCCATCGCCAACTTTGTCGGCCAGGCCCAGCATGGTGAGGGCGTGATCGGCTTCCTGCTGCACGTAATCCCCACCACCTTCTTCGATGCTTTCACCCAGGGCGAGATCCTGCCGGTGCTGTTCGTCTCGATCCTGTTCGGTCTGGCGCTGGTGATGGCCGGTGAGAAGGCCCGGCCGCTGGTGGGGGTGATCCATCAGGCCAGCGACGTATTCTTTCGCATCGTCGGCATGATCGCCCGGGTGGCGCCCATCGGCGCATTCGGTGCGATGGCCTTTACCATCGGCAAGTACGGCCTGGGCTCGCTGCTGCCATTGATGAAACTGGTGGGCACCTTCTACCTCACGGCGCTGATCTTCATCACCTGCGTGCTCGGCAGCATCGCCCGTTATGCCGGCTTCAGCATCCTGCGCCTGCTGAGCTACATCAAATCGGAACTGCTGATCGTGCTCGGCACCAGCTCATCGGAGTCGGCGCTGCCACAACTGATCCAGAAACTGGAGAGCCTGGGCTGCTCCAAGGGCGTGGTAGGCATCGTGGTGCCGACCGGCTACACCTTCAACCTCGACGGCACCAACATCTACATGACCCTGGCGGTGCTGTTCCTCGCCCAGGCGACTAATATCGACCTGACACTGGAGCAACAACTGACCCTGCTGGCAGTGACCATGCTGACGTCCAAGGGGGCGGGTGCGGTGGTCGGCGCCGGCTTCGTCGCCCTGGCCGCGAGCCTGGCGGTGGTGCCGACCGTTCCGGTGGCGGCGATGGTGCTCATTCTGGGCGTCGATCGTTTCATGGCCGAGTGCCGTTCGCTGACCAACATCATCGGCAATGCCGTCGCGACCCTGGTGGTGGCGGCCTGGGAAGGCCAGCTCGACCGCAGCAAAATGTTGCCGATCGCCCTCGGTCGTGACCGCAAGGCCTTGGTGAGCCAGCCCGCCGAGTAATGCTGTAGAAGCAGGATCTATCCGTGAATAGACCCTCTGAATCGCTAAAAGCTTCGCGGATAAATCCTGCTCCCACAGATGCTATTCTGGCGGCTTCAGCCGCCAGTGTTCGTTGCATCGCCCATGACTCCAAAGAAAGACACCGTGCCCCTGCCCGAAGACCTGCGCGTGTTCCTCACCGTCATCCGCAAGGCCGGCTTTGCTGCCGCCGCCGATGAGCTGGGGCTGTCGCCGGCCTATGTCAGCAAGCGTATCCAGATACTCGAAACCACCCTCGCTACCCGCCTGCTGCACCGCACCAGCCGCCGTATCGCCCTCACCGAGGACGGCGAACGGGTGCAGCGCTGGGCCGTGCGCATCCTCGAAGACTTCCAGCAGCTCAGCGACGAGCTGTCCGAAGCCCACGACAGCCCCAGCGGCCGCCTGCACCTGTGCAGCAGCTTCGGCTTCGGTCGCAATCACGTGGCGCCGGCCCTGTCGCTGTTGGCAGAGCGCTATCCGGCCCTGGAAATCCGCCTGGACCTGTTCGACCGCGTGGTGGATATCGTCAGCGAAGGTTTCGACCTGGAGATCCGCGTCGGCGACGACATCCCCGGCCAGCACATCGGCCGGCGCCTGGTGAGCAATCGCCGGGTGCTCTGCGCCGCCCCCGCCTACCTGGAACGACGCGGCACGCCGCAGCAACTGGGCGACCTGGAACAGCATGACTGCCTGGTGCTCAAGGAGCGCGACAACGCCTTCGGCATCTGGAATCTGGAATGCGACGGCCGCCAGGACAGCGTGCGCGTGCGGGGCCCGCTGTCATCCAACAGCGGCGAGATCGTCTTGCAGTGGGCACTCGATGCACGCGGCATCCTGCTGCGCTCGCTGTGGGACGTCAAGCCGCTGCTGGAGCAGGGTCGGCTGGTGCAGGTACTGCACGAGCATACCCAGAGTGCGAATGTCTGGGCGGTATACCCGACGCGGCTGGCCTACTCCGGCAAACTGCGAGCGTGTGTGGAGTTCCTGCAGGAGCATTTCCGACAATTGTCGATCTGATTGCCCTGCGAGGGCCATGGGCTCCCACAGGGGTGAGGGGTTGCCTGTCAGCTCAGCCAGGGGTTGGCCTGCAGATGCGTCCGTTCAAATGCCTTGATCTGCTCACGACGCTGCAAGGTGCTGCCAATGGCATCCAAGCCGAGCAGCAGGGCTGATTTGCGCAAGGCATCGATCTGGAACTCGATCACACTGCCGTCCTGCAAACGAATCTGCTGGGCCTCCAGGTCGATCGAGATCTCGGCACCCTGCGGCTGGCTCACACCCTGCCCCAACCGCTGCACCGTCGCCTCGTCGAGGGTAATCAGCAACACACCATTACGCTGGCAGTTGTCGTAGAAGATCCCGGCGAAACTGCTGCCGATCAGGGCCCGAATGCCCACCTGCTTCAAGCCCCACACGGCGTGCTCACGACTGGAACCGCAACCGAAGTTCGGCCCGACCACCATGAAACTCGCCCCTTGCCAGGCCGGCTGGTTCAACACGAACTCGGGATTGGGCTCGCCCGACGGCAGAAAGCGCAGGTCGAAGAACAACCCGCGGTCCAGGCCACTGCGGTCGATCCCCTTGAGAAACTGCTTGGGCATGATCACATCGGTATCGATGTTGGCCGCCAGCATCGGCGCGGCCTTGCCGGTGACCTGGGAAAACGGTTGCAGGCTCATGGACGTTGCTCCAGGGAACGGATATCGGTCAGGCGCCCGGCAATCGCCGCGGCCGCCACCATCGCCGGGCTCATCAGGTGCGTACGGGCACCGGCGCCCTGGCGACCCTCGAAATTGCGGTTGGTACTGGAAGCACAGCGGTCGCCCGCCGCCAGCACGTCGTCGTTCATCGCCAGGCACATCGAACAGCCAGACTGACGCCACTCGAAACCGGCGTCGATGAACACCGCCGCCAACCCTTCGGCCTCGGCCTGGTCACGGACCTGAGTGGAACCCGGCACGATCATCGCCCGCACGTTCTTCGCCACCTGCTGACCGCGAACAACCCGGGCGGCGTCACGCAGGTCCTCGATCCGGGCATTGGTGCAGGAGCCGATGAAGGCATGGCTGATGACGATCTCATTCAAGGGCATACCGGCTTCCAGTCCCATGTAGCTCAGGGCCCGGCGCATGTCCTGGCGCAGGATCGGATCGTCGAGGCTGTCCGGGTCCGGCACCCGCGCACCGATGGGCGCCGCCTGGTCCGGGCTGGTGCCCCAGGTGACCATCGGTTCCAGGTTGGTGGCATCGAGATGCACTTCCCGGTCGAACCGTGCCCCCTCATCGCTCCTGAGTTCGCGCCAACGGGCCACGGCCTGGTCCCACTGCTCGCCCCTGGGCGCCCGTGGCTTGTCCTTGAGGTAGGCGAAGACCTTTTCATCCGGCGCCATGAAGGCACCCCGGGCACCGGCTTCCACCGCCATGTTGCAGATGGTCATGCGCGCCTCGACACTCAGCGCATCGATGGTCGAACCGCAGAACTCGATGGCATAGCCGGTCGCACCGGAGGCGCCGATCTCGCCGATCAGCGCCATGATCACGTCCTTGGACGTCAGCCCCGCCGGCAACTCGCCATCGACGGTCACGCGCAGGGTTTTCAGGCGCTTGTAGACCAACGTCTGGGACGCCAGCAGGTGTTCGATCTCTGAAGTGCCGATACCGAAACCGAAGGCCCCGAGAGCACCATAAGTGGTGGTGTGGCTGTCACCGGCGGCCACCACCATGCCCGGCAGGATGAAACCCTGCTCAGGGGCAACCACGTGCTCGATGCCCTGGCGCTTGTCGAGCACATCGAACAGCTCGATACCGAAATCGGCGCAATTCTCGGCCAGGTAAGAGACCTGCCGGGCACCACCGGCGTCCGGCATGGCGGCAATACGCTTGGGTGCGGTGGGATTCACATGGTCGACCACGGCCAGGGCCGTTTCCGGGCGCCAGACGCTGCGTCCGGCGTCGCGCAGGCCGCTGAAGGCTTGTGGGCTGGTGTATTCGTTGATGACCTGGCGGTCGATGTACAGCAGGACATGGCCCTGATCGTCGAGGCGGCACACCGTATGGGAATCGATGTGCTTGTCGTAAAGGGTTCTTGTTGGAGTCATGGTGGCGCTCGCAGGAATGAAAGTACGCGAGGCTGTCGGATCACCCTCAAGGGCCGACAGGCTTCACGTCCATCATAGGGAGCCTGGGAGGTGCATCAATGGTGCGGGGGTGATGGCGAGGAACATGGATCGTGTTCGATCGACAGCGATCAACGAAACCAGGGCAGTCGGAAACCGCCAGAAGCGTTATCGCTGGCTTGTCTGCGCATTACTCAACAGCAGATCCATGTAGCTTTCCGGCTCCGAGAACAGCGCCTTTTCACTGTGCAGCGAGACGTTGCCACGCTGGTTCCGCGCCTGGGGCTCGTAGCCGCCCCACTGTTCGAGCGTTCCGGGTTGCTCTGCACACCCCGTCAATACCACACCCACCCACACTGCCGCGCCGAACCGCAGCGAACCGAACACACTACCCATTACGCCTGAACTCCTTGCTGTTCAATCAGGAGAACACCGTCCCGCGCTCCCCGATCCAGCCTGTACGATCCATTGATACAATTGATATCAAATTAATGGCCGGCATCATAAGGTGACAGCTTTTGGGCGTCAAGAAACCGCCCCGCCACCGTAACGATAGGGTCACAAAAACCTTGTAGGTGATGCTCAACGGCTCGTGACTCAAGGACATGAGTCGTGATGGACAGCCCTGCGAACATTCCCTAGGATCGCCGCCGCCCAGCCTCACAGACAATCGGAAGTCTGAGCCCATGCGAAAATCCCTGCTGCTCCCCCTGGTGATCCTCTCCCCCCTGGCCCACGCCGACCTGGCCGGGGTCTGGCAAGGTACCTTGGGCAAGACAGCCATCACCGCCTGCTTCAACGCATCGCCCAACAGCGGCGCCAGTTACTATTACCAACGCTTCCTGGCGCCCATTCAACTGACCCGGGACCAGGCTGGCGAGCCCTGGGTCGAAGAAGGCAAGACGGGGTTATGGCAATTGGAAACACCCCAGGGCGACTTGCTGACCGGCACCTGGAGCAAGGCCCAAGGCGCTCAGGCCATCCCCCTGCGCCTTCAGCGAGTCGCCAACGCAACCACCGCTGACGGCTGCGCCAGCGATGCCTACAACGATCCGATCGAAGCCGGACCGCCAGCGACCAAGGTCGAGAAGAAAACCTTCCAGAGTCATCCGTATCAGGTGAAGACCCAAGGCGCACAAGTCACCCTGACGCTCGGCGGGAACGCACCCGGCATCGCCAGGATCAACCAGGACCTGGCACGCCTGGCGATCCCGCCCGAGGGCCAGAAGAATTTCTACCGGGAGCGGCGCACGGCGCTGGGCCAGAATGGCGGCACCGCCACCAGTGAAATCACGGTCGAACCGGTTTATTGGTCGTCCCAGTGGGTCACCGTCAGGTTCTACCGCTGGACCGCCGGGTACGGCAGCAATGGCATCAGTTGGGGCCTGCACACCTGGAATCTGCAGACAGGAAAAAGTACCGACCCCTGGTCCTGGCTCGGCGGACATTACCAGCGCTACACCCCCAACTCCGGCCATATCAGGTTGCCCGTCCCGTTCAGCACCTGGCTGGCTAACCAGACCACCGTCGACGAAGGCTGCCCGGCCATCACCGATTACTCCAACTTCGACCTGACCTTCGACACCCAGGGCATGAAGCTTTCGACGCCGGCCACCGGCGACGGTTGCGACAACGAACTGAGTTTCACCTGGGAGCAATTACAGCCCGTGTTGAGTGACCAGGGCAAGGCAGCGCTGCCGAGCCTGCAAATACCCTGAGCCGACAAACCGCCTCGAATCTGCCCCAGGGAGGTTCGAGGCGGTTTGAGAACAGAGCCGCGGAGGGTCAGTCCTCGCGGTTTTCGCCGATGAAGTCCAGACGATCGCTCAGCCACTGGCGAACGATCTCCCGAGCCGCCTGCTGGGCCTCGTTGACCGACAGGCCGCGCTCGCGCTGCAGCCAGGCGCTGGTGGCCTGCCGCGCGGGTTCGACAGCCGCCAAGGCCTGTTGCCGTTCCTGCTTGGGCCAGGACGTGTCGTCCGTCCAGTCACGGATGACCTGCTCGGGATCTTCACTCTGCTCCTGCGCAACCTTGAGAAAGTCGCGCGGAGAAACGGTCGCCCGCAATGCCATCAACTGCCAACCGGCATAACTGGCAAAACGAATGGTGCCACTGTTCCCGCTGGCGGCCTCCACTACCTGATTGAAGCTGCGATCCAGTTGCTTCCACGCCTCTTGCTCGAACAGATTGCCCTGGGGCTCGCAGATCGGCGCCCCCGTGTCGCGGGTGGAACCATACAGCGGGCCGAAGCTGGCGTAGGCATCGTCACCCTGGCGCGAAAAGATGAAGCAGTGCACATAGGCACGCTCAGCCACATAGGGCTCATATTCCGATCGCTCGATCAGCATGCGCAGCAGCGTCAGATCGACCCGGTCACGACTGACCGATGCGTCCTTTTCCATGTCATTGAAGATCGACAACGAGAAGCTGTCATCCGCCAACGCCTTTATGGCCTGCTGCCGATACTCTTGCGCTTCCTTTTGTGTCACACCGCTGGCCGGCTCGAAACGATGCAGATAAACCAGCCAGGCAGCCGCCAAGCCACTCTTCGGATACCCCCTGAGCCCTTCGGCGGCCTCGGCCGGGTGATAGGGAATACTGGCAATGAGCGCATCCAGCGCTGCGGTATCGGGTTGGACCCGCTTGCCGATCTCCACCACCCGCTGACTCAATAAAGGTTGCAGGCAACCGGCCAGCTTGGCCGGGTCGGCCGCGCAGGCATTGCGCGACTGTAGCCAGGTCCGCTGTTCCTTGCGCAGTTCATCACGCGGCTCAGGCGCCAGCTTGGTCATGGCTTGGCTATAGTAGGCACCGAGGGCACTGTCCAGCCCGCTCAATTCAGGGCTGGCACAAATGGCCTTCTCCACCGCCGAGGAAGCTTTCTGACAATCGAAAGAAGCGGCTACTGCGGGCGTACCGGCCGCCAACAGCAGTGCACAGAACAAAAATGTCGAGCGGCGCAATTGTACGTTGCGGTCCATGATGCCCCTTGAGTGAATACCGTTCAAAACCCGATTGTGCCAAGAGTGCCGATTGCACGTCTATCGGCCTGGGCCTGGCACGACTATTGATTGAATTGAGCCTAGTGTGTTGAACAATAATCAGTGGAGCGCTCCCCATGTACAAAGATTATCCCGCCGCCTACCAGGTCAGCAAAGGCTCGGCGCTGCAGGTCGACAAGCCGTTCTACGACCGCGTCCGTGAACGCCAGGACGCACGTACCCTGATCGAATCCTTCGAGGTGCCGATCCGTACCGGCCGCGCCTGGAAGGTTCCGGCCGGCCATGTGTTCCGTGTCACCGCGCCGGTCGGTCCGCAGGTCGGCGACTTCAATATCTGGAACGCCCACGATCCGCGCGAACGCCTGTGGGCAGCCCGCACCCGGCAATTGCAGGGTGCCCACGTGAGCACCTACGACCGGCTCTGGTCGAACCTGCCGTTCCTGCGGCCGCTGGTGACCATCACCGACGACAGCCTGGCCGACTATGGCATCGACGAACACGGCGGGCGCCTGCACGACCTGCTCGGCACCCGTTGCGACCCCTACGTCAACAAGATGCTCACCGGCGAGGACTTCCACCATCACTGCCACTCCAACCTGACCCGTGCGGTACTGCCCCACGGCCTGACCGAATTCGATGTGCACGATGTGTTGAACATTTTCCAGTGCACGGGCCTGAACCACGACGATCTGTACTTCATGAAGGCCTGCCCGGCGCAGAAAGGCGACTACCTGGAGTTCTTTGCCGAGATCGACGTGCTTTGCGCGCTGTCGACCTGCCCGGGGGGTGACCTGTCGCTACCGATGTGGGGGCCGGATGCGCAAGATCCGCTGTCCGTATGCCGGCCGCTGGGGGTCGAGATCTACCAGCTCGAAGACAGCGTGCTCGAAGGTTGGAAACAGCCACAACGCGCCAGCTACAACGGACTGCATGGATTGGCGATCGGCAAGGCCGATTGGGAGTGAAATGAATGCAGGGCCGGTCGTGACAGACAGGCCCTGCCCTCATAAATAACCAGAAAAAATCCCATCCACTGCAACTTCAGCAAATATTCAGCTTAATAGAATAAAACAAACTATTTTTAATTGACTTGATACACCTCGCTGAGTAAATTCCCCGTGCCTGCAACACAGGCCTTTTTTCAACTCACTCAAGAGCACCATGGACACAGTACCCAGACGCAGTCCGATTACCGCAAACGCGGCTTATCGGGCAATCAACCCAGACAATGACGGGACTCGACGCACAGTCGGGTGAGCTGCGCCAGGGCCTAGTGCTCCAACGTAACTCGCCTCTGCCGGCGCCAGTCCGGTCGCGAGGTGTGTTATGACTTTCAAATCCTCTGTAATGCCAGGCGTTCGCGCCTTCGCTTCCAGCATGCGCGTCAAGCTGTCCCGCGAACCCACCCGTGCGGCGCGGCCCAGCGTGCTGTTCGCCGTGCCCTCCGCCAGCGCCCAGGCGTTGCCGCGGGCGACCATCCGCTGGCGTATCTGCCCGAGCACCGGCCGGCTGCAACAACGCTGGGACCTTGCTGACCTCCAGGAACCACCGAGTAGCCAGCTCGCGCCGCGGCCACAACACGCCCGCGAACCTTTGGCACACCAGGCCGAGGTTCGCGCCGCCTGATTATCCGGCGCAAACAAAGACAACTTTAAAACCTGCACTTTCAGAAGTTTCAAGTGCACGGGATTTGTTTGCCCGTTAATTAATACATATAGAGAAAGTTATTATGGACGAAGCCAGTAGTCGGTTCGCTGCCTGTCATTTTTCCGTGGACGGGCAGCGAACGTTAAATATTCCCCAACACCCATATTCGAATCGATCGCAACCTCGCGACTCGGCAGGTATTCGCTCGCCCCTCATTCGGTGAGCCCAGACATGCCTGGTCGCGAACACGTGACAGGGGCATCCCATGAGTAACGTAAAAACTCCACCACGCCACAACACACACCAAAGCACACACCACAGCAAGGACAACGCCCGGCTGTCGATGCGTGCCGCCCGCGAATCGCAACAGGACCTGACCAGCACCCTGGCAAACGTCAAGGCCAGCCGCGACGGGCTCACCGACCTGGACGCCGAAGGCCGCCTGCAACGCGAAGGCTTCAACGAGGTCGCCCACGATAAACCACCACGCGCACTGGTCCAATTTTTCCAGGCGCTGAACAACCCGTTCATCTATGTGCTGCTGATCCTCGCAGGCATCAGCTTCTTCACCGACTTCTGGCTGGCCGAACGCGCAGGCGAAGAAGGCGACCTGACCAAGGTCATCATTATCATGACCATGGTCGCCCTCAGCAGCAGCCTGCGCTTCTGGCAGGAATACCGCTCGGCCAAGTCCGCCGAAACGCTCAAGGCCATGGTCCGCACCACCGCCACCGTGCTGCGCCGCGAACAGCTGGGCAGCCAACCGACGCTGCGCGAAATACCGATGCGTGAACTGGTGGCCGGCGACATCGTGCACCTGTCGGCCGGCGACATGATCCCGGCCGACATCCGCCTGATCGAATCCCGCGACCTGTTCATCAGCCAGGCCGTGCTGACCGGCGAAGCGCTGCCGGTGGAAAAGTACGACACCTTGGGCGATGTCGCGCAAAAATCGGCGGCAAGCGCCACGACCGATCCGAACAACCTGCTGGACCTGCAGAACATCTGCTTCATGGGCACCAACGTGGTCAGCGGTACCGCCAAGGCCGTGGTGGTCGCCACCGGTCCGCGCACCTACTTCGGCTCGCTGGCCAAGGCCATCGTCGGCTCGCGGGTACAGACCGCCTTCGACCGTGGGGTGAACAGCGTCAGCTGGCTGCTGATCCGCTTCATGCTGGTGATGGTGCCGGTGGTGTTCCTGCTCAACGGCTTTTCCAAGGGTGATTGGGGCGATGCACTGCTCTTCGCATTGGCCGTGGCGGTCGGCCTGACCCCGGAAATGCTGCCGATGATCGTCAGCGCCAACCTGGCCAAGGGCGCAGTCGCCATGGCCCGGCGCAAGGTGGTGGTCAAACGCCTCAACGCCATCCAGAACTTCGGCTCGATGGATGTGCTGTGCACCGACAAGACCGGCACCCTGACCCAGGACCGGATCATCCTCGAGCACCATGTCGACAGCGCCGGCCAGCGCAACGATGCAGTGCTGGGCCTGGCCTGGCTGAACAGCCACCACCAGAGCGGCATGAAGAACCTGATGGACCAGGCGGTGCTGCGCTTCTCCGAACAGGATCCGAAATTCCAGAAGCCGTTCGCCTACAGCAAAGTCGATGAATTGCCGTTCGACTTCGTTCGGCGGCGCCTGTCGATCATCGTCAAGGACGCTCAGGGCGATCACCTGCTGGTGTGCAAGGGTGCGGTCGAGGAAATGCTCGCCATCTCCAGCCAGGTGATGGAAGGCGATGCCGTGGTGGCTCTCGACGAGCAACGCCGCCAGGAACTGCTGGCCCTGGCCAATGACTACAACCGGGATGGTTTCCGCGTGCTGCTGGTCGCTACCCGGGATATCACCCGGGGTGAGGCCAAGGCGCAGTACCAGACCGCCGATGAGCGTGAACTGGTGATCCGTGGGTTCCTGACCTTCCTCGACCCGCCGAAGGAGACCGCCGGCCCGGCGCTTGCCGCGCTGCGCGAGATCGGCGTGACGGTGAAGGTGTTGACCGGCGACAACGCGGTGGTGACCTGCAAGATCTGTCGTGAAGTCGGCCTGGAGCCCGGCCTGCCGCTGCTCGGCCAGGACATCGAGCACATGGACGAGGCCACCCTCAAGCTGCGGGTCGAGGAACGCACGGTGTTCGCCAAACTGACCCCACTGCAGAAGTCGCGGGTGCTCAAAGCGTTGCAATCGAACGGGCACACCGTGGGCTTTCTCGGCGACGGCATCAACGACGCCCCGGCGCTGCGCGATGCGGATGTCGGTATCTCGGTGGACAGCGGCACCGACATCGCCAAGGAGTCGGCCGACATCATCCTTCTGGAAAAGAGCCTGATGGTCCTCGAGGAAGGCGTGCTCAAGGGCCGCGAAACCTTCGGCAACATCATGAAGTACCTGAACATGACCGCCAGCTCCAACTTCGGCAACGTGTTCTCGGTGCTGGTGGCCAGTGCGTTCATTCCGTTCCTGCCGATGCTGTCGATCCATCTGTTGTTGCAGAACCTGATCTACGACATCTCCCAACTGGCCCTGCCGTGGGACACGATGGACAAGGAGTTCCTGAGCAAACCACGCAAGTGGGATGCGAAGAACATCGGTCGCTTCATGCTGTGGATCGGGCCAACCTCGTCGATCTTCGACATCACCACCTTTGCGCTGATGTGGTACGTGTTCGCCGCCAACAGCGTGGAAATGCAGGCGCTGTTCCAGTCCGGCTGGTTCGTCGAGGGGCTGCTGTCGCAAACGCTGGTGGTGCACATGCTGCGCACCCAGAAAGTGCCGTTCTTCCAGAGCACTGCCGCGCTGCCGATCATCATCATGACCGGGCTGGCGGTGGCGATCGGTGTCTACCTGCCGTTCTCGCAGTTGGGCACCCTGGTCGGTCTGGTGCCGTTGCCCATGAGCTACTTCCCATGGCTGGTGGGCACCCTGCTCGCCTACTGCGTACTGGCCCAAGGCATGAAGACGTTCTACATCCGCCGCTTCAAGCAGTGGTTCTGACAAGTTACTAAGCACGCCACCGCTTCTGTAGAAACCGGCGTGCTGGCGATTGCAAGCCGTCCGTCAACAGGCTCTCTGACTGACACAACGCTATCGCCAGGACGTCGGCCCCTACCAGCCTGAAAGCAACACACCAGCACTGGGAGAACCCTCATGTCTGGAACCACTCTGTTGATCAAACTCGCCGGCACCATCGCCCTGCTGCTGTGGGGCACCCATATGGTCTCCACCGCCCTGCTGCGGGGCTTCGGCACCCAACTGCGCAACGGCCTTGGACGCAACCTGGACAAGCGCTGGAAAGCGCTGTTCTCGGGCATCGGCCTGATGGCGACGTCCTTCACCGCTGCCGGCACCCTGAGCCTGGCCCCTGCGCTGGCGGTGATGCTCGGCGCCAACATCGGCTCGACGCTGGTCGTGCAACTGCTCAGTTTCAACACCTCACTGGCCATCCCCATCGTCCTGCTGGTCGGCTTTGTGGTGTTCCGCCTGCGCGACGATTCACGCTACGAAAGCATCGGCTGCGCCCTGATCGGCCTGGGACTTATGTTGCTGGCCCTGAGCCTGCTGGGCGGCGTACTCGCCCAGATGGAAAACACAGCGGTCTTTCATGCGGTGATGCAAGGCTTGCAGGGCGATATCCTGATATCGCTGCTGGTGGCCGCGCTGCTGACCTGGATCTGCCACTCCAGCGTCGCGGTGATCATGCTGATCGCCTCGCTGGCCAGCACCGGCGTGATGTCGCCGGTGACGGTCCTGGCCCTGGTGCTGGGGGCGAACATCGGCGGTACGCTGCCGCCGCTGATGAGCGCCAGCACGGCGGTCGCCCGCCACCTGCCGCTGGGCAATCTTGCCGTGCGGCTGTTCGGTGCGTTGCTGGTGCTGCCGTTCGCTTCCTGGCTGGGCAACGCATTGGCGACCTCGGGTATCGCCCCGGGCCGTCAGGTGGTGTACCTGCACAGCGCCTTCAACCTGTTGCTGGGCCTGGGTTTTCTAGGGCTGGTGGAGCACATGGCCGCCCTGCTGACCCGGCTGTTGCCGGCGCCCGAGCCGGCTGCCGATCCCGGCATGCCGCAGTACCTCGACGAGGCCGGGCTGGCAGTGGCCAATATCGGCCTGTCCAACGCCGTCCGCGAAGCCCTGCGCCTGGCCGACATGCTGTCGCTGATGTTCAGCCAGGTGCTCAAGCGGTTCGAGACGCCTACTCAGGTGACACCCGAAGAGATCAGCCAGTCGGACCAGTCGCTGGACCTGCTCAGTGCGGCCATCCGCGCCTATCTTGCGGATATCGGCCACGATGGTCTGTGCGACGAGGATGCCGATCGGGCCCAGGAGATCCTCATGTTCGTGATCAACCTGGAACACGCCGGCGACATTCTATCCAGCAGCCTCACGCAACTGGCCGTACGCCGGCAACGGCGCGGTGAAACCTTTTCGGAGTTCGAGTTGGGCCATATCCACCGACTGCACGACGAACAGCTGGAAAGCCTGAGCCTGGCGGTCACCGTGTTCCTGCGCGAAGACCTCGCCAGTGCTCATCGGCTGATCATGCGCAAGGACTCGATACGTCGGTTGGAAGCCAACGCCAGCCGTGAGCACTTCCACAAGCTCAGCGCCGACAAGAGCGCCTGGGCGGAATCCGGCGACATCTTCCAGCGGGTGCTGCGCGACTACCGCAGGGTCCATCACCACATTGCCGCATTGGCCTACCCGGTGCTGGAGCGGGCCGGCGAACATACCCCGGGCCTGGAGGAGTCGCGGGCCGCGCCTGACCTTGCGCGGGTCCGCTCGAGTGACAAGGAGGACTATCCCTGCGCGTCCTGACCGGCGCCGGGAGCCTCACCCATGGAGGCGTCGCGGCGCCTGCGCCATTAATTACTGTCCGGGCACTTCATCCAGCAGCAGGACCTGCTTGTCCTGCACCAGGTCGACGGCCGCAGCCCCCATCTCCCGATAGTGTTGGGTTTCACGATGACGCTGGATCGCCGCCATGTCGATCCAGCGTTCGACGAAGACGAAACGCCCGGTATTTTCCCGGTCGACATGCAGGGTGTATTCCCGGCAACCGGCTTCGGCGCGCGAGGGCACCACCGCGGCCTTCAAGACGGCCTCCAGCTCGGCTTCCTTGCCCGGCTTGGCTTGAAGAATGGCAACGACACGAATGGAATGGTTCATGGGTTTTCACCTGATGGGGAACGGGTGCACAAAGGCATAAGGACACCGATCATGAGCCCTATACCGCCGGCCATCAAGGGTGAAAGCTCCGAGCCGCCACTCCCTGACAGGTTCCGGGCAAAGGCGTGTCGCACAGGCAGCTTCGACGGCCAGCAGTGCTCAGGCAGATGCTGCTGCCGGTGCGATCGCCGGAATGCCGCCCACAGCAAGCCAGCAGCGACCACAGTTGGCCGTGCTAGCATGGGCTTTTACCCGGAGGGGATACGGCATGTTTGAAGGTCAGCGCTTCGCGGCTTTTCTGTTCGATATGGACGGCACGCTGCTCAACTCCATCGCCGCCGCCGAGCGTGTCTGGAGCCATTGGGCGCGCCGGCATGGCCTGGATGTAGCAGCCTTTCTGCAGACCATCCATGGCGTGCGCTGCATCGACACCATTCGCCGGCAGAACCTGCCTGGCATCGACGTGGAGCGCGAGGCAGCGGCCATTTCCCAGGCCGAGATCGAGGATGTCGAAGGGGTGGTCGCCATCGACGGCGCACTGGAGTTTCTTGCCGCCCTGCCCGCCAACCGTTGGGCCGTGGTGACCTCGGCGCCACGGGCCCTGGCACAAAGCCGCATGGCCGCCGCCGGCATCGCCCTGCCGGAACTGGTGATCACCGCCGAAGACGTCAGCCGCGGCAAACCGGCACCGGACGGCTATCTGCTGGCCGCCCGGCGACTGGGGGTAGATCCGTCACAATGTCTGATTTTCGAAGATGCGCCGGCGGGGATTGGTGCAGCGCAAGCGGCTGGCATCCCGGTGATAGTGATCACCGACACCCACAGCCATCCGCTGGAGACACCGCACCCGACGCTGGCGAACTACCGCCGGGTCACGGTCGACAGCAACGAGCGGGGCCTGGCGCTGGTCCAGGCCTGATCAGCCGACGGCGTTACGAAGCGTACTGCACACCCAGCGAAGCCAGGGCCTTCCAGTAATCCGGATAGGTCTTGGCCACGCAATCCGGATCCTGGATGCGGATACCGGAAACCTTCAGCCCCGCCAGGGCAAAACACATGGCGATGCGATGGTCGGAGTGGGTATCGATCAGCGCGTTGCAGCTCGTACCGGCCAATGCCGGATCCGACGCGACCAGCAGATCGTCACCCTCGACTGCGGCCAGCCCGGCGCGGATTTCGTTCAGGCCGTCATGCAGTGCCTGGACCCGATCGCATTCCTTGACCCGCAGGTTCGCCAGTTCGACGAAACGTACCGGCGTGCGGTTGAACGCTGCCAATACCGCCAGGGTCGGGATCGCGTCCTGCATCTGCGAACCATTGATCACCGCCGGCATGTAGGGGAACTGCTGGATCACGTCCAGCGCCTTGGCATCCGGCTGGGTGAAATCCTCACCGGCCACGCCCAGGTCGATACGTCCTGCGGTCAACACCTCGGCGGCCCACAGGTAAGTGGCCGCCGAAGCGTCCGGCTCGACCTGGTAGTCGCAGGCCCTGTAACCGGTGGCCGCCACCCGCCAGGTAGTCTCATCGACTGCCTCGACCTGGGCCCCGAAGGCGCGCATGCACGCCAGCGTCAGGTCGACATAGCCACGGGCACCGATGTCCTTGCCGGTCAGCGCCACTTCCACCGGTTCTTCACCACAGGCCGCCAGCATCAACAGCGCCGAGACGTACTGGCTCGACAGGCCGCCGTCGATCTCGAAGCGCCGCGCCTGCACTCGACCCTGGCCACGCACGGTCACCGGTGGGCAGCCAGTGGCGCTCTCGACATCCAGACCGGCACGACGCAGCGCATCGAGCAACGGGCCAATCGGGCGCTTTTGCATGTAGTGGTCGCCATCGAGCACCACGGTGCCGTTGACGGTGCTCACCGCCGCCGTCAGAAAGCGTACCGCGGTGCCGGCATTACCGAGGAACAACGGTTGCTCAGGCACCTGCAACTGGCCGCTGCCAGTGACCACGAAGGTGGTGTCGTCGGGTTCGCTGATGGTCACGCCCATCTGCCGCAGGGCGTTGGACATGTGCCGGGTATCATCGCTTTTCAGCGCGCCGGACAGGCGGCTGGTGCCCTTGGCCAGGGCGGCGAGCAACAGGGCCCGGTTGGTGATCGACTTCGAACCGGGTGGCGTCACCTTGCCGTTCAGGGACGCATTCGGCGGGATCACGGTGAGGGTTTGCTGCACAGCCATTGATCAACTCTCCAGGCTCGAAAGGTACGCGCACAGGCTCGTGCGCCTCGACAGTCCGCCATGATGCCATTAATCCACTCGGTGGATCATCCGTTTCTGTCCCGCAGCGCACGTGCCAGACCAGCGATTGCCTGGCAGACGGACCTTGCACTTCATCGACAAGAACGGACAATAGCGGCCAACTCTTTTCTCGATAACGACCCTGACATGACCGAACCCCGCCGACGAAACCTCCTGCCTCTGCCCTGCCTGCTCCTGCTGGCCAGCGGCTTTTCGATCATCGCCGGCTGCTCCGGGCACCAGACGCCGGTCAACGGCTACCCCTGTTATGCCAAGGCCTTACCCACGACGGGTGTCGGCGGACTGGCCTGGGGGCCGAACGTGAAGACCGCCAGCGTGAAGTCCCTGGATAACTGCCGGCGTTATGCTGCCGAGTCTGGCGGTACACCCGGCACCTGCAAGGTGACGGTAGCCAGCTGTCGCTGACCCTCTGCAAAACGCCCCCGCGACAAGGCACGGCTTGCCGCCAACAAGCCGTCTGCCCCCTCCCGACAAGCGCCCAGCCTGCGCGCAATGCCACATTCCGACCTCCGGTCATCCTTGTGCAATACAAACTCATCCAAGGGGCTTGCACAGCCAATATTATGGTATACCATCATACCAACAGACCGACACACAACCGTGGAGCCCCTTATGAGTTTCGAAATTCGCAAGATCGTCAGCTACATCGAGGAAACCTTCATCGAGGGTGGCAAGGCCACCGACAAGCCGGTGACCATGATCGGCCTCGCGGTAGTGATCAAGAATCCATGGTTGGGCCGTGGTTTCGTCGACGACCTTAAACCTGAAATCCGTGCCAACTGCTCCGACCTCGGTGCGCTGATGGTCGAACGCCTGGTCAAGGCCATTGGCGGTGCCGAGAAGATCGAAGCCTACGGCAAGGCTGCTGTGGTCGGCGCCGACGGCGAGATCGAACACGCCTCGGCGGTGATCCACACCCTGCGCTTCGGCAACCACTACCGCGAAGCGGTCAAGGCCAAGAGCTACCTGAGTTTCACCAACAAGCGCGGCGGCCCAGGCACCTCGATCCAGATCCCGATGATGCACAAGGACGACGAAGGCCTGCGTTCGCACTACATCACCCTGGAAATGCAGATCGAAGACGCACCACGTGCCGACGAAATCGTCGTGGTGCTGGGTTGCGCCGACGGCGGCCGCCTGCACCCACGCATCGGCAACCGCTATATCGATCTGGAAGAACTGGCCGCCGAGAAAGCCCAGTAATCAAATAAGAAAGGCAGGAGCGCCCCATGATTCGGCACACCGCTGAACGCACCCCGGCCGGCACCAGTTACCTGGCGACCGGCGAAGGCCAACCCGTGGTCCTGATCCACGGGGTCGGGCTGAACAAAGAAATGTGGGGCGGCCAGATCGTTGGCCTCGCGCCGCACTACCGGGTTATTGCCTACGACATGCTCGGCCACGGTGCCAGTCCCCGTCCGGACCCCGACTGTGGGCTGCTCGGGTATGCCGATCAGTTGTGCGAACTGCTCGACCATCTGCAATTGCCCACGGCCAGTGTCATCGGCTTCTCCATGGGCGGCCTGGTCGCCAGAGCCTTCGCCCTGCACTACCCACAACGGCTGCAAAGCCTGGTGGTGCTCAACAGTGTGTTCAATCGCAGCGCCGAACAGCGCGAAGGAGTCATCGCCCGCACCAGCCAGGCCGCCGAACACGGCCCGGATGCCAATGCCGAGGCGGCCCTGTCGCGCTGGTTCAGCCGCGAATACCAGGCCGCCAACCCGGCGCAGATCGCCGCGATCCGCCAGGTACTGGCCAGCAATGACCCGCAGGGCTACCTGACCACCTACAAGCTGTTCGCCACTCAAGACATGTACCGCGCCGACGACCTGAATACCCTTCAGGTACCGACGCTGATCGCCACCGGAGAGCTGGACCCGGGCTCGACGCCGCTGATGGCCCGGCAACTGGCCGAGCGGATTCCCGGCGCGCAGGTTGCCGTGCTCGCCGAGCAACGGCATATGATGCCGGTGGAATCGCCACGCCTGGTCAACCAGGTACTCCTGGACTTCCTTGCAGCCGCCTACGTCCAGCAAACCATAAAGGGGATCGTTGCATGACACTCGCACGCTTTCAGATGTGCATCGGCGGCGAATGGGTCGATGCGCTGTCCGGCAAGACCTTCGACAGCCTCAACCCGGCCCTGGCCGAGGCCTGGGCACAATTGCCCGATGCCGACGAAGCCGATGTCGAGCGCGCGGTCCAGGCCGCCCAGACAGCGTTCGACAACCCGGCCTGGCGTGGCCTGACCGCCACCGCACGGGGCAAACTGCTGCGCCGCCTGGGCGATCTGATCGCCGAAAACAAGGAACAACTGGCGCAACTGGAAAGCCGTGACAACGGCAAACTGATCCGCGAAACCCGCGGCCAGGTCAGCTACCTGCCGGAATTTTTCCACTATACCGCCGGCCTGGCCGACAAGCTCGAAGGCGGCACCCTGCCGCTGGACAAGCCGGACCTGTTCGCCTACACCGTGCACGAACCGATTGGCGTGGTCGCCGCGATCATTCCGTGGAACAGCCCGTTGTACCTGACCGCGATCAAGCTGGCCCCAGCCCTGGCAGCCGGCAATACCATCGTGATCAAACCGTCCGAACATGCATCGGCGACCATTCTCGAACTGGCTCGCCTGGCCCTCGAAGCCGGGATTCCGCCTGGCGTGGTCAACGTCGTCACCGGCTACGGTCCGAGCACCGGCGGCGCCCTCACCCGTCACCCGCTGGTGCGCAAGATCGCCTTCACCGGCGGCGCGGCCACCGCGCGCCACGTGGTGCGCAGCAGTGCCGAGAACTTCGCCAAACTGTCGCTGGAACTGGGTGGCAAGTCACCGAACATCATCTTCGCCGACGCCGACCTCGACAGTGCGATCAACGGCGCGGTCGCCGGCATCTATGCCGCCTCCGGGCAGAGCTGCGTCTCCGGTTCACGCCTGCTGGTCCAGGACGAGATCTACGACGAATTCGTCGAGCGCCTGGTCGCCCGCGCTCAACGTATCCGCATCGGCAACCCGCAGGATGAAACCAGCGAGATGGGCCCGATGGCCACCGCCCAGCAACTGGCCGTGGTCGAAGGCCTGGTCGCCGACGCCCTGGCCGAAGGCGCGCACCTGCGCACCGGCGGCAAACGCGCGAACATCGGTAGCGGCTGGTTCTACGAACCGACCCTGTTCGAGTGCGACAGCAACTCGATGAAGATCATGCAGGAAGAAGTCTTCGGCCCGGTCGCCTCGGTGATCCGTTTCAAGGACGAAGCCGAAGCGCTGGCCATCGCCAACGATTCGCAGTTCGGCCTCGCCGCCGGCATCTGGACCCGCGACCTGGGCCGAGCCCACCGCCTGGCCCGGGACGTGCGTTCGGGGATCATCTGGGTCAACACCTACCGCGCGGTGTCGGCGATGGCGCCGATCGGTGGTTTCAAAAATAGCGGCTACGGCCGTGAAAGCGGTATCGATTCGGTACTGGCCTACACCGAGTTGAAAACGGTCTGGATCAACCTCTCGCAGGCACCAATGCCCGACCCCTTCGTGATGCGCTAGGAGACAGATAAAATGATCGAACCCGGTATCTACAAAGAAGTCATGGGCTCCTTCCCTTCCGGCGTCACGGTGGTCACCACCCTCGATGCCGAGGGCGGTATCGTCGGCATCACCGCCAGCGCCTTCAGCGCGTTGTCGATCGACCCGGCCCTGGTGCTGTTCTGCCCCAACTACGCCTCGGACACCTACCCGATCCTGCGCGACAGCAAACGGTTCGCCATACACCTGCTGTCCGCCGAGCAGACTGCCGAAGCCTACGCTTTCGCCGGCAAGGGCAAGGAGAAGGCCAAGGGCATCGACTGGCACCTGAGCGAGCTGGGCAATCCGCTGCTGGCCAAGGCCACGGCGATCATCGAGTGCGAGCTGTGGCGCGAGTACGACGGTGGCGACCACGCAATCATCGTCGGCGCGGTGAAGAATCTGGTCCTGCCGCCAGAGCCCGTGACACCGATGATCTACCATAAGGGCAAACTCGGCGCACTGCCGACCCTGGCGTAACGACTGTTCAGGCCGTGCACCTCCTCTCGCGCACGGCCCTTTTTCGAGGACGCGACATGAGCAACGAGAAATACCAGCAGGGCCTGCAGATCCGTACCCAGGTGCTGGGCGAGGCCTACGTGCAGAAGTCCATCCAGAATGCCGACGACTTCAACCGCCCCCTGCAGGAACTGGTCACCGAATACTGCTGGGGTCATGTCTGGGGCCGCGATGGCTTATCGCTCAAGGAGCGCAGCATGATAAACTTGGCGATGATTTCGGCCCTCAACCGCCCCCACGAACTCAAACTGCATGTCCGTGGTGCCTTGCGTAATGGTCTCAGTCGTGAACAAATACGCGAAATCCTGCTTCAAGTCGGTATTTACTGCGGCGTTCCTGCAGCCGTGGACAGTTTCCGGCTGGCCCGCGAAGCCTTTGCCGAGGCCGACGCCGAAGCAGGCTCCTCCAGTTAACCGATGGCTGTACGGTACGGCGTAACAGGCGCAATGCTCCTGTTCCCGTGATCCGGACAGCCCGACTCAGAGCCGCCCCCATGAAACGCCTGCCACTCGACGACAACTTCAAGGTCAATCGCAACCCCGTCACCCTGCGCGAAATCGTGCTGGACAAGCTGCGAAGCGCCATCATGAACTTCCAGCTGCTGCCGGGGGACCGTCTGGTCGAGCGCGATCTGTGTGAGCGCCTGGGGGTCAGCCGCACGTCCGTGCGCGAAGCCCTGCGCCACCTGGAGTCCGAGGGACTGGTGGCGTTTGCCGATGCCAAGGGCCCGAGCGTCGCCATCATCACCCTGGCCGATGCCCGTGACCTCTACGAGCTGCGTTGCGCGCTGGAAAGCCTGATCGTCCAGCTGTTCACCCTGCGAGCCAAGGCCAAGGACATCAAGGCCCTGGAAAAGGCCCTGGAGGAGAACCGCAAGGCCCTCAAGGACGGTGAACTGCAACAGGTGCTCGACTCGGTACAGGGTTTCTACGATGTCCTGCTCGAAGGTTCGGGCAACCATGTGGCCGCCACCCAACTGCGCCAGTTGCAGGCACGTATCAGCTACCTGCGCGCCACCTCGGTGTCCCAGGAAAACCGCCGTGGCGCCAGCAATCAGGAAATGGAGCGGATCGTCGAGGCGATCAAGGGCGGCGACCCGCTGGCCGCGCACCAGGCTTCGGTGGACCATGTCCGCGCCGCCGCCAAGGTGGCGATGGAATACCTGCAACGCAAACAGGACGAGTCCGGCCAGGTACCGGAGATCGTTGCGCCTATCGCCATAAAAGACCCCCGTATAGGCCGCTGACATGCCAGCCCCACGCTTCTGTGCGCAATGCGGTGCCGGTGATCTCGCTCACCAGGTCCCCCCAGGCGATACCCATGAGCGACTGATGTGCCGGGGCTGCGGCTACATCCACTACGTCAACCCGAAGATCATCGCCGGCTGCATCATCGAGCGTGATGGGCGCTACCTGTTGTGCCAGCGGGCAATTGCGCCCCGTCCCGGCACCTGGACGCTGCCAGCGGGCTTCATGGAGAGCGGCGAAACCACCGAGCAGGCGGCGCTGCGCGAGGTCTGGGAAGAAAGTGGCGTGCGAGCGGAAATCATCTCGCCGTACTCGATTTTCAGCGTGCCGAAGATCAGCGAGGTGTACATCATCTTCCGCGCCATTGCCCTGGAAATCACCGACCAGTACGGCCCGGAGACCCTGGATTACCGCTTCTTCGCGCCCGAGGAGATTCCCTGGGACAGCATCTACTATCCGGCGATCCGGCAGATTCTCGAACGCTACATCGAGGAGCGCCAGAACGGGGTCTACGGCTTGTATGTCGGTAACGACGACAACGGCAAGGTGCACTTCATCCGCTGAGCCAGCCCACGCAACCCGACCTGTCAGGCAGCCTCTTGAGCGGGCCTCTGTGGGAGCGGGCTTGCCCACGAACAGGCCCTTGAACTCGCCAAAAGCTTCGCAGGCAAGCCCGCTCCCAGAGGATCAGCTAGCGGCATCCGACTTCAGGGCGCCATGCCCTCGACGATGATGATTTCCGCCCGGGCCACACCCGTGCGATGCCCCGCTGCCTCCTGGTACAGCGCCGAGTGATAACAGGCCAGCGCCTGCTCATAGGAGTCGAATTCGATCACCACGCTGCGCTGCGGCGTCTCCCGCCCCTCTACAGCCTGCGAGCGCCCGCCCCGGGCCAGGAAACGTCCACCATACTGAGCAAATGCCGCCGGCGCCCGGCGGGTGTACTCGGTGTATTGCTCAGGGTCGGTGACTTCCACATGAGCGATCCAGTAAGCCTTCATTGTCGACCTCATTGTTTGTTTATTTTGTATTATGGTATACCACAAATCTCGCCACACACGTTGAGATTCGAATATGGCCTTTAACAGCATCGAAGAGATAATCGAAGACTACCGCCAGGGCAAGATGGTGCTGCTGGTGGATGACGAAGACCGCGAAAACGAAGGCGATCTGCTGCTCGCCGCCGACTGTTGCAACGCCCAGGCCATCAGCTTCATGGCCCGCGAGGCACGCGGGCTGATCTGCCTGACCCTGACCGACGAACACTGTCAGCGCCTGGGCCTGGAACAGATGGTGCCGAGCAACGGCAGTGCCTTCAGTACCGCCTTCACGGTCTCCATCGAGGCCGCCACGGGCGTCACCACCGGCATCTCCGCTGCGGACCGGGCCCGAACCGTAGAGGCGGCAGTCGCCGCCAATGCCTGCGCCGATGACCTGGTGCAACCCGGCCATATCTTCCCCCTGCGTGCCCGCGAAGGCGGCGTGCTGACCCGCGCCGGACACACCGAGGCCGGTTGCGACCTGGCGCGCCTGGCCGGCTTCACCCCCGCCTCGGTGATCGTCGAAGTGATGAACGACGACGGCACCATGGCCCGCCGCCCGGACCTGGAAGTCTTCGCCCACAAACACGGGATCAAGATCGGCACCATCGCCGACCTCATCCACTACCGCCTCAGTACCGAGCATACCGTCGTGCGCATCGGTGAACGCGAACTGCCCACCGTACACGGCACCTTCCGCCTGGTGAGCTACGAGGACCGCATCGAAGGCGGCGTGCACATGGCCATGGTCATGGGCGATATCCGTCGTGAGGAACCGACCCTGGTACGGGTTCATGTCATCGACCCGCTGCGCGACCTGGTCGGCGCCGAGTATCACGGGCCGAGCAACTGGACACTGTGGGCTGCACTGCAACGGGTCGCCGCTGAGGGACGCGGCGTGGTCGTGGTGCTGGCCAACCACGAATCGTCCCAGGCCCTGCTCGAACGCATCCCGCAATTGACCCAGCCGCCACGCCAATACAGCCGCTCGCAATCGCGGATCTATTCCGAGGTCGGCACCGGGGCGCAAATCCTGCAAGACCTCGGCATCGGCAAGCTGCGCCACCTCGGCCCGCCACTCAAATATGCCGGCCTGACCGGCTACAACCTGGAAGTGGTCGAAAGCATCCCTTTCACCCAATAACACCGGGAGAAAAAAGCGTTCTGGCCGGATAGCCGGTAAGGCAAAGTGCTTGCACAAAGTTTGGAATACCATAATATGATATCCCGTAGACCGAATAAACTTATCCAAGATCCAGCCAGAAACGAGACACGGTACTAGCCTTGACGTGACCGCCTGCAAAGGCACTGAAAGACCAGCTGCTCCCCATAGGCGGGCATCGATAGCCCGCTCAAAACACAACAATGAGGGCGTCATAATGGTGTTGAAAAAAGGTACGACCGCTGTATTGCTAGCCGGCTTGCTGAGCATGAGCCAGGTAGCGATGGCCGCCGAAAGCGTCAACTTCGTCAGTTGGGGCGGTAGCACCCAGGATGCGCAGAAGCAGGCCTGGGCCGATCCGTTCAGCAAGGCCAGCGGCATCACCGTGGTGCAGGACGGCCCTACCGACTATGGCAAGCTCAAGGCCATGGTCGAAAGTGGCAACGTGCAGTGGGACGTGGTCGACGTCGAAGCCGACTTTGCCCTGCGTGCCGCCAGTGAAGGCCTGCTCGAACCGCTCGACTTCAGCGTGATCCAGCGCGACAAGATCGACCCGCGTTTCGTCTCCGACCATGGCGTGGGTTCGTTCTTCTTCTCCTTCGTGCTCGGCTACAACGAAGGCAAGCTCGGCGCCAGCAAGCCGCAGGACTGGAGCGCGCTGTTCGACACCAAGACCTATCCCGGCAAACGTGCCCTCTACAAATGGCCGAGCCCTGGTGTTCTCGAACTGGCCCTGCTGGCCGACGGCGTACCGGCCGACAAGCTCTATCCGCTGGACCTGGACCGTGCCTTCAAGAAACTCGACACCATCAAGAAAGACATCGTCTGGTGGGGCGGCGGTGCCCAGTCCCAGCAGCTGCTGGCCTCGGGTGAAGCCAGTCTCGGCCAGTTCTGGAACGGTCGCGTCTATGCCCTGCAGCAGGACGGCGCCCCCGTTGGCGTGAGCTGGAAACAGAACCTGGTCATGGCCGATATTCTGGTCGTACCCAAAGGCTCGAAGAACAAGGCCGCCGCCATGAAGTTCCTGGCCAACGCCAGCAGCGCCAAGGGTCAGGCCGACTTCTCCAACCTGACCGCCTACGCGCCGGTCAACGTCGACAGCGTATCGCGCCTGGACTCGGTGCTCGCGCCCAACCTGCCGACCGCCTACGTCAAGGACCAGATCACCCTTGATTTCGCCTACTGGGCCAAGAACGGTCCAGCCATCGCGACACGGTGGAACGAATGGCTGGTCAAATGAAAATGACCGCCAGCGCGGTCCATTCCTCCCCACCGACCGGAGGCGCCACTGGCGCCGCCGGCTCGGCCTGCGGCAAGGCGGCTGTCATGAAACACACACCTTCGCTGGCCCGGCGCTGGAAAGGTGCCGGCAACCTGGCACCCGCCCTGCTGTTCCTGGGCCTGTTCTTTCTGGCTCCGCTGATCGGCCTGCTGCTGCGCGGCGTGCTGGAGCCCACGCCGGGGCTTGAGAACTACCAGCAACTGTTCGCCAACTCGGCGTATGCCCGGGTCCTGCTCAACACCTTCTCGGTGGCCGGGCTGGTCACGCTGTTCAGCCTGCTGCTGGGCTTCCCGCTGGCCTGGGCAATCACCCTGGTGCCTCGCGGCTGGGGCCGCTGGTTGCTGAGTATCGTACTGCTGTCGATGTGGACCAGCCTGCTGGCGCGGACCTACTCCTGGCTGGTGCTGCTGCAAGCCTCCGGCGTGATCAACAAACTGCTGATGGGCCTGGGGATCATCGACCAGCCGCTGGAAATGGTGCACAACCTGACCGGCGTGGTGATCGGCATGAGCTACATCATGATTCCATTCATCGTCCTGCCGTTGCAGGCGACCATGCAGGCCATCGACCCGATGATCCTGCAAGCCGGCTCCATCTGCGGTGCCAGCCCCTGGACCAACTTCTTCCGGGTCTTCCTGCCACTGTGCCGCCCGGGGCTGTTTTCCGGTGCGCTGATGGTCTTCGTTATGTCCCTCGGTTACTACGTGACGCCAGCCCTGCTGGGCGGCGCGCAGAACATGATGCTGCCGGAGTTCATCATTCAACAGGTGCAATCGTTCCTCAACTGGGGCCTGGCCAGCGCCGGCGCCGCCCTGCTGATCCTGATTACCCTGGTGCTGTTCTACTTCTACCTGAAGCTCCAACCGGAATCCCCGGTCGGCGCGAGCAACGCGAGGTAAGCCGTCATGCTCCTGACCCCGAATGCCATGAGCCGGCGCATGCGCCTGGGCCTCTACCTCACCACCGGACTGATCGCCCTGTTCCTGCTGCTGCCGATCGTGTTCATCGTCCTGCTGTCGTTCGGCTCCTCCCAGTGGCTGGTGTTTCCGCCGCCGGGCTGGACGCTGAAATGGTACGGCCAGTTCTTCTCCAACCCGGACTGGATGAATGCCGCCCTGGCCAGCCTCAAGGTCGCGGTACTGACCACGGTCTTCGCCGTCGCACTGGGCCTGCCGACCGCCTTCGCGCTGGTACGTGGGCGCTTCCCCGGCCGGGAAATGCTCTACGGGCTGTTCACGCTGCCGATGATCGTGCCCCTGGTGATCATCGCGGTGGCGGTCTATGCACTGTTTCTCAAACTCGGCTATACCGGCACGATGTTCGCTTTCGTGGTCAGCCACGTGATCGTCGCCCTGCCCTTCACCATCATCTCGATCATCAACTCGCTGAAACTGTTCGATCAGTCGATCGAGGATGCTGCGGTGATCTGTGGCGCATCGCGCCTGCAGGCAGTGTTCAAGGTGACCTTCCCGGCGATTCGCCCCGGCATGGTCGCCGGTGCACTGTTTGCCTTCCTGGTGTCGTGGGACGAAGTGGTGCTGAGCGTGATGATGGCCAGCCCGACCCTGCAGACCCTGCCCGTGAAAATGTGGACCACCCTGCGCCAGGACCTGACCCCGGTGATCGCCGTCGCTTCGACGCTGCTGATCGGCCTGTCGATATTGGTGATGGTGATCGCCGCCGCGCTGCGTCGGCGCAATGAACTCAGCGCCTGAGCGCCCAGGAGTAGAACATGAGTGCCGTGATCAAAGACCCTGCACAACAGAACGACCGCACCCTGGTCAGCCTGCGCAACCTGAACAAGCACTACGGCGATTTCGCCGCCGTGGACAACATCTCGCTGGACATCAAGGACGGCGAGTTCCTGACCTTCCTCGGCTCCAGCGGCTCGGGCAAGAGCACCACGCTGTCGATGCTGGCCGGCTTCGAAAGCCCCAGCTCCGGGGAAATCCTGGTGGGCGGCAAGTCGCTGGTCAACGTGCCGCCGCACAAGCGCGACATCGGCATGGTGTTTCAGCGCTACTCGCTGTTCCCGCACCTCTCGGTGCGCGACAACATCGCCTTCCCCCTGGCCATTCGCAAACTGGCTGCCGCCGAGCGCGAGAAACGCGTCGACGCGATGCTCAAGCTGGTGCAACTGGAACAGTTCGCCCATCGTCGTCCGGCACAACTGTCCGGTGGTCAGCAACAGCGCGTGGCGATCGCCCGGGCCCTGGTCTACGAACCCCGCATCCTGCTGATGGACGAACCCCTCGGCGCCCTGGACAAGAAGCTGCGTGAAGACCTGCAAGACGAACTGCGCCAGTTGCATCGGCGCCTGGGTATCACCATCGTCTACGTGACCCACGACCAGGAGGAAGCCATGCGTCTGTCCCAGCGCATCGCCATCTTCAGCCACGGCAAGATCGTCGGCCTGGGCAGCGGCTACGACCTCTACCAGAACCCGCCGAACGCCTTCGTCGCCTCGTTCCTGGGCAACTCCAACTTCCTGCGGATCAAGGCCCAGGGCAACGGTGCGGCCAGTTTCGAGGGGCAAACCCTGTCGATCCGGCTGACGGCGGGCCTGCAGCACGACCAGGACGCACTGCTGATGGTACGCCCGGAAAAGGCCCTGGCCCTGAGCCTCGAACAAAGCTCTGGCGAACCGTTGGCCGCCGGCTGGAACCAGGTCACGGCGACCGTCAACGAGGTGCTGTTTCTCGGCGAAAGCCAAACCTGCAGCGTGGTGACCCTGGGCGGCACGGCCATGACCGTCAAGGCCCTGTCCGCGACCGGCATGCCGCTCAAGGCCGGTGATCTGGTGGCCGTACGCTGGGCCACGGCCGATGCCTGCGTCTACACCCAATGGCAGGAAAGCGACCTGAACAAGGCCGCTGGCAGTCACTGACAACCCGCCTGCTCTCGCTGTGATCGCCATCGACTGCCCGCGCTCACAGCGAGTGCTTCACCCGCCCCCGCAAAGCCATCGAATAAACTTCGTGCCCGCGTGTTATATCTGACTGACGCGGACCTGACTCCGTGTGTCCCGGAGACTGTCGATGAGAACCCTGCTATCCGTGATCGCCCTGACCACCGCCTGCCTGGGCACCACCGTCAGTGTAGCCGCCGAACACTGGAATCTGGCCAGGGAGGAAGACGGCATTCAGGTCTTCCTGAGCAAAGTTCCGGGTTCACGCTACCAGAGCTTTCGTGGAGTCACTGACATCAAGGCCAGTGTCGCTACCCTGCGCGACCTGCAGGAGAACCTGAGAGTCGCCTGCAAGTGGCTGTATGCCTGTGCCGAGATGCGCCTGCTGAAGAACGACGGCGACGATACCTGGGTCTACCTGACCACCGACCTGCCCTGGCCAGCCGCACCTCGGGACATGGTGCTGCACGTGCACAGCGAACAGACCGACGACGGCAACCTGATTCGCCACCTGGAGGCAACCCCCGACTACCTGCCACCCGTGCCGGGCCTGATCCGTGTGCGCCAGTTGAACGGCCTGTGGAAGATGCTACCCAAGGGCGACGGCGTGACCGAAGTGACCTACCAGTTACAGGCCGAGCCGGCGGGCGACATTCCCTCCTGGCTGGCCAATCAGTTCGTGGTCGATGCGCCAATGGTCAGCCTCAAGACGTTGCGGGCGGTTGCCGAACGACAAGGTATACGCCCCGCCGCAACCAACGACGCAGCCCTGATCAACTCGACAGACGCACCTTGAAGCCCTCGATCCACTCGCGGACCATGACCGAATAAGGTGCTTCGGGGCGGGCCATGGCTTTCATCTGCCCGAGGATCTGCTCCTGGAGAAAACGCAGGCGTTTGGCAATACGGCGGTCGCGCCCCAGGTTCTTCTGCTCGGATTCTTCGGCAACCGGGCCAGTTGGACCGGGGTCCAGATCCTGGGCCATCAGGCCCATTTCCACCGACAACATTTCCAGAAACTCCAGCTGGCGCAGCACGCGGGTGCGTTCCTGCACCAACCCGAGCCGGTTCAGGCCATAGACATGGATCGACACCGCGCCCCTGAGGCTCAGCTTGTCGGACAGCGCCTGCTCGATCACCTCTCGCAGTTCCGGCCGGACGCCTGCCACCCCTGTGGCCAGGTCCAGACCGCCACTATCATGGGACTTGGGCAGCACCAGACCGATCAGATTACCGCTGTCGACATGAAAGCGCAGGTGCTCCTGCGGTGAGTCCCGGCACGGGTCCAACAACAGCGCCTGTTCAGCAGCAAAGTCGAGAGCACCGACTGCCGCTCGCTCGCCCAGGATGGGAAAACTGTCCTGTTTGCCGCTCTGTATCAGCCGGGAGCGGCTGAGTTCACGTCCCTCGTTCACCAGGCTGACCAGACTTGTCGTTGGCGCGAGAGTCACCTGCCCGCTACGGCGGTTGCAGTGAATGCAACTGGGCAGCAGATTGTCCCAGTCCATGGCGATCCACCAGTAACCAGGATGGTCCAGGTCCTCGTAAACGCTGCCCTTGGGCCGGTAGTGCTCGATATCCACCGGGGCAGTGCCGTAGTAGAAGCTCTCGCAGTAGGCGCATTTGCCGTGGAACAGCTCATTTAGCTGCTTCTTGACACTGTCGGACTTATAGACGGCAAAGGCTGGCAGCTTGCCTTTCGGCACGTCGAAATATGCCTGAAGTTTCTGCAACTCCTTTATTGCCGGTGAATCTTTTCCCGACATTGCATCCGGAACGATCACACTCTTGCGATTGACGGCGCGCATGATTCAGAGCCCGTTCAAAATATCGAGAATGTCCTGCTTGGCTTTGCTCCGAAGCTGCGAGAGTTTTTGTGCCGATGCCAGCCGCCGATTATCCAGATACTCGACAACCGCTTCCTGTACCAGCCTTTGAACCTCAGTGGAACCAATCGGCAAAGCGCTACTGATATCGCGTTCAAGTCCATGCAATGCATCCTGTTCTACCTGCGTCAACTGCTCACCTTTTTCGCGTGCGCTCAACAGGTCTGCGAATTTTGCCAATTCTCGCTCGGTGTCAGGCTGGTCAGTGGAAGATAGATTGAAGAAATCCGAGGTCAGCAGTTGCTCAATGGTCAGTTGAGCGACATTCGGAAGCTCAGTGATTCGCTCCACATAGACAGGAAATTCACTCAACGCCTTGTCATGACAAGCAATGCGCTGCATGACCACCACCTCCCCGTTATGCATGCCACGCAGACAAAGAGGATCATGTGTAGTGGCGATAAACGTCACCTTAGGCAAAGCTTTTCGCAAGGCCTGCATAATCTGAATTTTCCAACGAGGGTGCAAATGTGCTTCGACTTCATCGATCAACACCACAGCTGAGGCAGAAACCAGAGTCTGAAAATACATGTTGGATTTTTTATTCATCAACCCTTGCATGACATCACAGACCATCGCTAGGACGGCACGATAACCCGATGAAGCCAGACTCAATGGTGTCCTGCTTTTCCGCTCCGTTCCCGCCAGTTTACTCACTAGAAAGCACTGCTGAGAACTAAAGTCACGATCCATGACATCAAATTCCGTTTCAATCGACAGAATTTCACGCAGCGCCCGGACGACCATACGAAACTCGGGCTCTCTCAGCCCGAGCAACCACTTTTCCGGATTAGACAAAAGCACATGAGACTTGAATAGATTAATGATTGGCCTGACTTCGGCCGGAGGGAGGTCCTCCTCCTGATACTGCCGAAACGCGCCATAGGCAAATACACTGGGAAGGTGTTCTTCACCGCCAACTCGATAACGTCCCGAGGAAATACTCAGGGTCCGGGTCGTGGAGTCCCGAAAAGACAACTTGATAAACGCGGGCGAAACTTTTTCAGGAGGTGAGCTTCCCAACAACTCAGGATTCAAGGGCAGTGCATGGACATCGAGTGCCAACTCATTTCGGGCCGGCTTCGAACACATTGCGAGCGCAACAGCCTCGAGAATGGAGCTTTTCCCTGCGGCATTCTCTCCGAGAATGAGCAAGGCGGGGGTCGTCCCCTCCGACAACTGCTCAGGGTTTTCAGGCATGTCGATGACAAGCCTCTCTATACTCTTGAAATTTCTGAGTTCAATAGACTTCAGTTGCCGAGTGCGATATTCCGGCTCCGGAAAGCGTGGAAGATTTGTCACATCCACAACAGGCTTATACTTATTCAAAGCCGTAAACAACCGATTATTCGTAGTCCCCGGCTGAAAAAATGTCTCCACAGCCAAACTCCCGAGCGAGCGAGCTTGTTCCTGTTCAAGATATATAAGCCAGACCCCGCCGAATTCGATGTGAGAAAAATTGAATATTAGATCAGACTGTTCATAAGCGCTTCCATGTGATTTTGTAGCTTCATATCGTTGCAAATACCCCTTGAGCACCTGCCCTCTTTTCCTCACCAAGTTAGGGCGATTGAGCTTGAAATTCTGTATGGTTTCCCTGGCATGTTCTGAAATCGGTATCAGCTCACCTGACAAGTCAACCTCAAAATGTTTTGAAAAATTTATTGAGGCGCAAGGATCCAGCAACAAATTCTCTTCTTCTGGGGGATAGGCTCCCCACTGCCCACTACCACTCTTGACATAAAATTCAAATTCGTTGCGTGCTGGAACTGGCGCACGCCTACCGATCACAGGAAAATAATCACTTCGATCAGGAATGCAGTCAGTACAGATTGAATATATATTCTCCCACGCATTTTCCAGCCAGGAATAATACAAATGCGCGTTATCTTGATTTTCAACAGGGATTGCGTTTGAGGCGGGACGAAACCTATAAGGAACCGTCGTACACACGCTTTCGCAAAAGGCACATTTTCTATTAAAAAGCTCCTCTAGGCACTTTTTCACCGAGAGATACGTCAGCTGAATTCCAAGCGCCGGCAGGTTGCTTTGTAATATTTTTTCATCAGTATTGGAGAAAAATTCCAAGAGCCGAGCCCTGGCTAACTTGGCTTCTTCGCTTTTCAGATGGAGCGGCGGGGGAACAACACCTCGGTCAAATTTCTGCAAAACTCTTCTCCCTGAGAGTCGGAAAGCCAGATGGCATTCTCTCGAAAAATCAGAAACTTTAAACGGCGCGTCCATAAAAGTAGAGTTGTTTTTCGTCTCCAGTTCTTGCGCCACTGTCCGGGCGCTATCGCCAGCAAGCCAGCTCCCACAGAAGGTAGCGGCGCCTACGATATCCAGGTCAGCCAAAAACTCTGCTTTGGCTTGTAACCTGGCTTTTTATCTTGCTTTTAATTTACCCGCCCCGCCCAGCAGGCTGAGGGAAGGTGCTGTTTCGAAAGTCGTCCGGCAGGGATGCCGGGCGAGCCGTGTAGGCCCATGGATGGCCCGTCACGGCGTGCTCTTCCAATTCCAACAGGCCGACTTAGTCAACCAATCCCAACCGCCCCGCCTTCACCCGCGCCTGACGTATGGTATTCCAACAATTCCTCAAGACTGATCCGTACTGTACGAAGGCAATTGATCCGTCATTCAGCCCAGAAAACGCCCAGTAAAATCAACTGAAATCCCCGTGATCACTGGCTATTCCCCCCACCAATGAACGTTTGTCGGGGCACCCAAAAAGCCCTTGCAAAGACTAATTTACGGTATACCATCAGACAATAATCAAACAAAAATCCGCTCGCTGCGGCCGAGGTTTCTCCGATGATCGATGCAACCCTCTACAAGCAGGCCATGGGCTCGTTCCCGTCCGGCGTCACTGTGATCACCACACTGGACGATGACGGCCAGATTGTCGGCCTGACCGCCAGTGCCTTCAGCTCGCTGTCGATGGAACCGGCGCTGGTGCTGTTCTGCCCCAACTACAGCTCCGACTCGTACCCGCACCTGATCAAGAGCAAGCGCTTCGCCATCCATGTGCTGTCCGAGGCCCAACAGAACGAAGCCTACGCCTTTGCCCGCAAGGGCAAGGACAAGGCTCAGGGCATAGAGTGGACCTTGAGCGAGTTGGGCAATCCGCTGTTGGCCAACGCCACGGCAATCATCGAGTGCGAGCTGTGGCGCGAATATGAGGGCGGCGACCATGCGATCATGGTCGGCGCAGTGAAGAACCTGATCGTGCCGCAACGCGAGAACGGCCCGCTGGTGTACTGCCACGGCAAGATGGGCGCCCTGCCCGCCGTGGCCTGATCGAACTGCGCGGCAGTGCCTGCCGGCACCGCCGCGTTCCCACCTCAGGTCCGGAAGCGTCGGACCCACTGATTCAACGTCTCGGACAACTGCGTCAGGTTTCTCGCATCCTGGCTGGTGGAGTCCGCCAAATCCGCCACCAACTGCGCGTCGCCATGAATCTGGCTGATATGCCGATTGATGTCCTCGGCCACCTGGTGCTGCTCTTCAGCCGCCGTGGCGATCTGGGTGTTCATGTCACGAATCACGTCCACCGACTCGCGGATCAGCTCGAAACTGGCCCGCGCCTCATTGATCGACACCACGGTTTCCTGGGAAACCTCCAGGCTGGCATGCATCTGCTTACCCATCTGTTGGGTACGACGCGCCAGGGTGCCCAGCAGGTTGTCGATTTCGCCGGTGGAATCGGCCGTGCGCTTGGCCAACGCGCGCACCTCGTCGGCGACGACGGCAAAACCCCGACCCTGCTCGCCAGCACGAGCCGCCTCGATCGCGGCGTTGAGCGCCAGCAGGTTGGTCTGTTCGGCAATCGAGCGGATGGTGCCGAGAATCGACTGGATGTCGTTGCTGTCCTGTGTCAGTTGCTGCATCGCCTCGGCCGACAGGCCAATCTCCTGACTCAACCGGTCGACCTTGTTCACCGCCGCCTCGATCTGCTTCTGCCCACTGTGGGCCTGGCGCTGACCATTGTCCGCCGAGTCGGCAGCCTGATTGCAGGAACGGGCGACCTCGTTGGAGGTGGCAACCATTTCGTGGAAGGCGGTCGAGACCATGTCCACCGCTTCGCGCTGACGCGCAGCGACCTCGGCCATCTCCTGGGAAACCTCGGTGGTGCTACCGGAGGTGGCGTGGATTTGCACCGCCGCCTCACCAATGCGCTGAATCAGACTGCGGATCGCCTCCAGGAACTGATTGAACCAGCCTGCCAACTGCGCGGTTTCATCCCGGCCACGCACCTCCAGGCGCGCGGTCAGGTCGCCGTCGCCCTGGGCGATGCCTTCCAGACCATTGGCCACCCCACGGATCGGCCGCACGATCAGGCCAGCAAAGAACGCCCCGGCAAAGGCGAACAGCACCGCACAGACCACGGCGATGGCGGCGATGATCCAGGTCAGGCGCGTCACCCCGGCCATCACCTCACTCTCCCGCACCAGACCGACGAAACGCCAGCCCAGGGCCTCGGAAGGCTGGATATTGGCCATGTAGCGCTCGCCGGCCAACTCGACTTCAACCAGGCCCTTGCCGGACTTGGCAAGGGCCGCATACCCATCTCCCAACTGGCCGAGGTTCTTGAAGTTGTGCTCGGGCTGCTGGGGGTCCACCAGCACCTTGTCGCTGCCCTCGGTGAGCATCAGGTAACCGCTGTCGCCCAGACGGATCTGCTTGACCAGGTCGGTCAGTTGCTTGAGCGAAACGTCGATGTTCACCACACCGCCCTGCTCGCCCAGACGATTGGCGAAACTGCGCACGGTGCTGACCAACACGACGTTATCTGCGGCCCAGTAGTAAGCGCCGGTACGCAGAGTCTTGCCCGGCTGAGCCATGGCCGCCTGATACCAGGGGCGGCTGCGCGGATCATAGCTGTTGAGTTTGGGATCGCCCGGCCAGAATACATAGCCGCCCTCACGGGTACCGAGCGACAGATAGCTGTAGGCCGAATGACTCTTGGCCAGTTGAGCGAACAGGCGAAACACCTGTTGGTCCTGCTCGCCCATGGCGACCTTCGGTGCATCGGCATCCAGGTAGCGCTTGAGCTGCCCATCGATATTCTGCAGTTGGGGCGCGTCGGCAAGGAACTCGACGTTCTGGGTGATACCCTCGAAGAACAGCTGCATGGCGTTCTCGACCTGGCGGATCTCCCGACCACTGCTGTCCAGAAACGCCTCGCGGGCCTCGTTGCGCAGGTTGAGAATGACCAGAAGCGCCACGAGGATGACCGGCAAAGCGGCAATTGCGGCGAATGCCAGGGTCAGTTTTTGTTTTATGTTCATCTAGCTCGCCTTCCTTGTCAGGTGAGTGCGATTTGTCGGAGAGAAAGGTTTTGCAGATATTCCATATTATGGTATACCAACACCTTATCGAGAGGCCAATAATGTTCTGCCCGACTCGAACCGCTTGAACATATCCGGCAGCGCGCCGCGCTCCATCCAGGCAACAGGCCCGCAGTCGACAGGCCGACTACAAGAGACCCGAGGTAAGCGTCATGAAATTTTCCCTGTTCGTACACATGGAACGCTGGGACGAAAGCGTCAGCCACCGCCAGTTGTTCGAAGACCTCACCGAACTGACGCTGATGGCCGAAGCCGGTGGTTTCAGCACCGTCTGGATCGGCGAGCACCACGCAATGGAATACACCATCTCGCCAAGCCCGATGCCATTGCTGGCCTACCTCGCGGCTCATACCACCACCATTCACCTGGGCGCCGGGACCATCATTGCGCCGTTCTGGCACCCGCTGCGGGTCGCAGGTGAGTGCGCCCTGCTCGACGTGATCAGCAACGGCCGGATGGAAGTCGGTCTGGCGCGTGGCGCCTATCAGGTCGAGTTCGACCGTATGGCGGGCGGCATGCCGGCCTCTTCCGGCGGCCTGGCGCTGCGGGAGATGGTTCCGGTGGTCCGCGCCCTGTGGCAGGGCGACTATGCCCACGATGGCGAGATCTGGAAGTTCCCCACCTCCACCAGCGTGCCCAAGCCGGTACAGAAACCCAACCCGCCGATGTGGATCGCCGCCCGCGACCCGGACTCGCACAACTTCGCCGTGGCCAACGGCTGCAACGTCATGGTCACGCCGCTGATGAAGGGTGATGAAGAAGTCCTGGACCTGAAGAACAAGTTCCAGGCCGCCTTGGATAACAACCCCGGCGTGCCACGCCCGCAACTGATGGTGTTGCGCCACACCCACGTGCACGCCGAGGACGATCCCGAAGGCTGGAAAGTCGGCGCCACGGCGATCAACCGGTTCTACCGGACCTTCGACGCCTGGTTCGGCAACAAGCAGGTGCCGCAGAACGGTTTCCTGGCACCGAGCCCGGAAGAGAAGTTCGCCGAACGTCCGGAGTTCGAACTGGAGAATATCCGCAAGAACACCATGATCGGCACACCGCAAGAGATCATCAGCCGCATCCGCTACTACCAGGAACTGGGCGTCGACGAGTTCAGTTTCTGGTGTGACAACAGCCTGTCGCACGCCGAGAAAAAGAAGTCGCTGGAACTGTTCATCCAGCACGTCGTACCAGCCTTCCGCTGAGCCCGCTGTAACCCCCACCTGCCGGCCTCCACAACCCCCTTGTGGGAGCCGGCTTGCTGGCGATAGTGATCTTGGGCGCTGTTGAATGGCCGCCTTCGGCGTATCATCGGAATGCCGCCCGCAGCAAGCCGGCTGCGACAGGGTCCGGGTAAATCCAATACCTCCCCAGCCAACCTGCTGCGCTATGTCACACCGCCCAGCGACACGCAGGTGCTATATTTCCGTCACTCCGCCAGCACCTTGAGAGCTGTTTTCAAGGCGCTGCCGATCTATTGGCCACAGACGACGGTGACGCATTCCATGAGCAATTCCCTTCCCCTCGCCCGCGATATCGACGGCAAAGCCATTGCCGCTCGGGTACTCGAAGAAGTCCGCGTGGATGTCGCGGCCCTGGCCGGGCAAGGTATCGTAGCGTCCCTCGCGGTACTGCTGGTCGGTGACGATCCGGCCAGTCATGTCTACGTACGCAACAAGCTGTTGCGCGCCCAGGAAGCCGGTATCCGCTCCCTGGAACATCGCCTGCCGGCCACCACCAGCCAGGCCGACGTCCTGCACCTGATTGCCGAACTCAACGCCGACCCTGCCGTGAACGGCATCCTGGTGCAATTGCCACTGCCGGCCCACATCGAGGAACAGGCGGTCATCCACGCCATCGACCCGATCAAGGACGTGGATGGTTTTCACCGTGAAAACGTGGGTGGGCTGGTCCAGGGCGCCGAAGTGCTGACGCCCTGTACACCCAGCGGCTGCATGCGGTTGCTGGAGGAGACCTGTGGTGACCTGAGCGGCTTGCACGCCGTGGTCATCGGTCGTTCGAACATCGTCGGCAAACCGATGGCGACCCTGTTGCTGCGGGCCCACTGCTCGGTCAGCGTGATCCACTCGCGCAGCATCGACGCAGCAGCCTTGTGCCGTCTGGCCGATATCGTCGTGGTCGCCGTCGGCCGTGCGCAAATGATCGACGCCAGCTGGTTGAAACCGGGAGCGGTGGTCATCGATGTCGGCATCAACCGCATCGATACCGAGGCCGGCCCGCGCCTGGTGGGCGATGTCGACTACGCCAGTGCCCGCACCGTGGCCAGCGCCATTACCCCGGTACCGGGCGGTGTCGGGCCGATGACCATTGCCTATCTGCTGAAGAACACCGTGAGCGCTACCCACCTGCAACGCGCCCACCAGCCCCTCGCCGCAGTCGCGAGCTGATCCTGCGCTAAATCGCGCCGGCGAAGGCCCGGCGCCCGGCCTGCATCTCGGTGCGCAGTTCGCCAATGAAGTTGGCGACCGAACGGACGCTGGTGAAACTGCTGGCGGCGACGCCATTGAGCTGCAGGTCCACGCGCCCGGACACTGGGTCGAAGATCTTGATCATCAGTGCACCGTTGCCGTTGACGGTACAGGTGCAGGACAACGGCAGAAAGCCGGACTCAATGATCTGACACAGTTCACGTTCTGCAAGCATGGTGGTTATCCCTGAAAGCGAGTTCGAGGCAGCTCTTGCCGAATGAGCGTAGACCAACTATTGCTACATGCAGGCGGCCTGACGACCAGGGACTGTCCCTGCGCCAGCACTGTCAGAAAATGTGAAGGCCGTCACGCTATCCTCCCGAATCAGGGCTTCGCCGGCAGGGCTACCAGGGCAAACGCCTTGCGCAGGCGGGCCATTTCCTCATCCTTGCCGACGGTGATACGTATCCAGTTCGGCCAGTTTTCCCAGATTCGCGCTACGTGTACGCCCTGCTGCGCCAGGGCCTGGGCAATCGCTCTGGCCGGACGCCGCAGATCGACCATGAAGAAGTTGCCCTGGGCGGCGGTACAGGTGAATCCGCGATCGCGGAACCAGGCGATGCTCTCATCGCGGATCCGGGCGTTGGTCTGCTTGCGCTCCGCAAGCAGCGCACGATCCTCGAGGCTGGCAATCGCGCCGAGCAACGACGAGGTGGCAGCGACATTCTGCTCACCCAGCACGTTCAGCTTCTCCAGCAATGCGGGCTGGCCGACGGCATACCCCAGACGCGCGCCCGCCATGCCATAGATTTTGGAAAACGTGCGCAGCACCAGCAGGTCGGGGTGATCCTTGACCAGGGGCACGCAACTGGGCGCATCGCAATAATGGATGTACGCCTCATCGACCACCACCCGTGCACCGGCAGGTTTTTCTTTCAAGACGCGCTCGATCTGCGCCAGCGGCGTGAGCGTACCGGTCGGGTTATTCGGATTACAGAGGTAGATCGCCCCCAGGTCAGGGTCCACCGCGAGCATCGCGCCAATGTCATGGGCATGCCCGCTATCGAGCGGTACTTCATGCACGACCGCCCCGTGTGCCTGGGCCGCCAGGCGCGGAACCTCGTACGACGGCGTCGCCATCACCAGGCTGCGGCTGCCGGTGAAGGCCACGACTGCCTGCTGCAACGCGACCTTGGAGCCGGCGTAGATCTCGATGTGTTCCTCGGGAATCGACAGTTGCCGCGCCAGCAGCGCCGCCAGTTGGTACTGGTACTTGTAGGGGTAGCGTCCGGACAGGGCGATGCCCTGTTCCATTGCCTGCCGCGCCGCCGCCGAAGGTCCCCAGGGACTCTCGTTGAAATTGAGATAGACCTCTTCGGAGGATGCCCCCGAGGCGCCGGGCACGGTCGCCGAAAATGCCCGTCCCGAATGACTCAACAACGGCAGTGCTGCCATCAGCCCCACCACCGAACGACGCGTCATAGCCACCATTTTCCCGATCTCCCTTGATCGCCAGCCCAGATGAATCCGGGGCTGCAGGTAAAAGTCTGTTCTCAAGGAAACGAAGCGGGAAAAGTAAGATTTATCAGTAATCGTGTACCTGAAAAACTACAGATGATGGCTTTTTGAGGCATCTCGTCCGACTGGCGTACACTTTCACACTCTTGGGCTAAAATTTTATCCGGTTCGCCCTAAACCTTTTCATAGAGTCGGCAGATAGCTTTGTATGGAAAAGGAGTCGTCGGAATGAGAAACAACCAGCCTGTTACGCAGCGTGAAGTCTCGCTAGGCCCGCAACAAAAGCTTATCTCGACGACAGACGCTCGAGGCATGATCACTTACTGTAACGACGCGTTTGTGGAGATCAGCGGCTTCGAGCGAGCCGATCTGATCGGAGCCCCCCAGAATATCGTCCGTCATCCCGATGTCCCACCTGCCGTATTCGGCCATATGTGGAGTGCCCTCAAACAAGGACGCCCCTGGATGGGGATCGTCAAGAACCGCTCCAAAAATGGCGACCACTACTGGGTCAACGCCTACGTGACGCCGGTATTCGAGGGCAATCAGGTGGTGGGCTACGAATCGGTTCGGGTCAAGCCGACGGCCGAGCAGGTTCAACGCGCCGAATCACTGTATCGGCGCCTCAGCCAGGGCAAGCCGGCCGTTCCGCGCCAGGACAGCTGGCTGCCGATGTTGCTTGATTACCTGCCGTACCTGGCGCTGGGCCTGGTGGCCACCACGACTGGCCTGTTCCTCAGCGCACCGCTGGCGATCGCCGTGACAGTGGGCATCTCGCTGCCGATCGCGCTGCTGTCCTCACGCTGGCAACAGCAAGGAACCCTGCGGCTGTTGCAACTGGTTGAACCCTCCACCAGCGACTCGTTGCTGGCGAAAATGTACAGCGATGCGCGAGGCCCCCAAGGGCGCCTGGAAACTGCGCTGGTCAGCCAGAACTCCCGCCTGAAAACCTGCCTCACGCGCCTGCAGGACACCGCCGAGCAAGTCAGCGAACTGGCCGGGCAGTCCGACCTGCTGGCCACCGACAGTTCCAAGGGGCTTGAACGCCAACGCCTGGAGACCGAGCAGGTGTCCGCCGCGGTCAACCAGATGGCGGCGACCACCCTGGAAGTGGCCAGCCACGTCCAGCGCACGGCGGATGCCAGCCAGCAAGCCAACCTGCTCACCAGCCGGGGACGCGATGTGGCCCGGGATACGCGCCAGGCCATCGAGCGCCTCTCGGCTGTCGTCGGCGAAACCGGCATGACAGTGGCGCAACTGGCCAAGGACAGCGACGAAATCGGCACCGTGGTCGACGTGATCAAGGGCATCGCCGACCAGACCAACCTGCTGGCACTCAATGCCGCTATCGAAGCGGCACGCGCTGGAGACATGGGACGCGGTTTCGCGGTGGTGGCCGATGAAGTTCGGCAACTGGCACAGCGAACGTCGCAATCCACCAACCAGATCCATGAGCTGATCACCAAACTGCAGACCTCGTCCAGCAATGCCGTGCAAACCATGGAGAACGGCAACCGCCAGGCCGAAGAAGGGGTCGCCTGGGTGCTCGAAGCGGACAAGGCCCTGGTGGGCATCAGCGAAGCCGTGGCCCACATCACCGACATGACCTCGCAGATCGCCACCGCCACGGAACAGCAGACGGCGGTCGCCGAAGAAATCAGCCGCAATATCAGCACCATCGCCCAGTTGGCGGACCAGTCCTCGGAACAGGCCACCCTCTCGACGGAACTGAGCAAGGACCTGACCCGAACCGCCTCCACGCAATATTCGCTGGTCGAGCGCTTCAACCGCTAGCCGACTTGCGGCCCGCAAGCCACAAGCCCGGTCTAGTACCGAGCGTGTGCCTTGCGGGCCGCAGGCTCGCTTAGAAGGTATACGCCACGCCTGCCTGTACCGTGCGCGGCGCACCGGGGTAGGCATAGGCGTTGAAGGCCCCTTCGTCATACCCCTTGTTGAAGATGTTCTTCACGTCCAGGTTCAGGCGCACGTGTTCGTTGACCTTGTAGAAGCTCAGCAGGTCGACCACCGTGTACTCATCCATGTTGTAGGTGACGGTCTCGGTCTGGCCGCGACGGTCATCCACATACTTGACGCCCATGCCCAGCCCCAGGCCCTTGGCGAAGCCGTCCTGGAACTCATAGGTGTTGAGCAGGCTGAAGCTGTTTCGCGGGATGTTGGCCAGGCGCGTGCCGGTCGGCAGGCGATTGTCCTTGGTCACCTCGGCATCGACGTAGGCGTAACCACCGATCATGCGCCATTCGGGGGTGATGTTGCCGGTGACGTTGATGTCCAGGCCACGGCTGCGGACCTCGCCGGCGGCCAGGTTAGAGTTGGGGTTGGCCGGGTCCAGCGTCAGCACGTTCTCCTTGACGATATGGTAGATCGCCGCATCGACGCTGAGCTGCCGTTCAAGGGCTTCCCATTTCAGACCCAGCTCGTAAGACTTGCCTTTTTCCGGCTCGAAACCACCACCGGCAGCCGGTGTACCGCTGTTGGGCTTGAACGAGCGCGCGGTGTTGGCATAGACCGCGAGGGTGTCGGTCAGGTCATAGATCAACCCGAAACGCGGGGTCACCCCATTTTCCGCCTTGGTGAAATCGCCGGCATTATTGAGCTTGTTGTCGTAGTCATGCTCGAAGCGCTCGAAACGCAAACCGGCCAGCGCCTTGAGTCGCTCGGTCAAGGCGACCTGATCCTGGATGAAGAACGCCCAGGTCTGCAGGTTTTCCTTGTCCCAGGTGGTGGTACGGGTCAGGGCCGGACGTGGCTGCCCCAGTACCGGGTTGTAGATGTCGATCGGATAGGTACCGACTGCAGCTGAAGAACGCTGGATGATCGAGTTGTAGTCGTAGTTCTCGTACTCGACGCCAGTCAGCAAGGTGTGGCTGAACGCCCCGGTATCGAAATGCCCGGTCAGGTTGAGTTGCCAGTCGCGGTCGGTCCACTCCAACTTGCGATAGTTGAAGTTACGCTGAAGGGTACGCCCATCGGCAGGCGCGCCGTTCGCCTCCACCGCATTGCCCTGGATCGAGCCGTCGAGGAACTGGAAACCGCCACCGAGCGTCCAGTTGTCGTTCAGCAGGTGCTCGAAACGGATCTGGGCCATGTTGTTGTCGTTGTGCAGCAGGTTGTCGCTGCCCTTCTCCCAGATATAGGTGTCGCGCGAGGCGCTGCCGGTCTGGGTGTTATAGCGAGTGAGGCCACGGTCCAGTGGGTGATTGTTGCGCATGAAGTCGCCTTCGAAGACGATCTTCGTGCTGTCATTGACCTGCCAGCTAACGACTGGCGCCACGTCATAACGCTCGCTCTGCACGTCGTCGCGGAAGCTGCCGCCGCCCTCACCCAACACGTTCAAGCGATACGCCAGGCTGCCGTCCTGGCTCAGCGGGCCGGTTGCGTCCAGTGTGGCGCGGTGCATGCCCTGATCATCGAACTGGCTGCCCAGGGTAACCTTGGACTCCGGCAGTGGCTGCTTGCTGACCACGTTGAAGGTACCGCCAGGATCACCGCGGCCATACAGGCTGGTGGCCGGGCCACGCAATACTTCCAGACGCTCGACAGTGTTCGCGTCCGGGGCGTTGGGGTAACCACGGTTGATCGGGAAGCCATTACGATAGAACTCACCCGTGGTGAAGCCCCGTACGGTGAAGGTGGTCAGCCCCTGCCCGCCAAAGTTGTTGGCACGACCGACGCCGCCGGCATAGTCGAGAGCGTCTTGCAGGCGAGTGGCCCCGGTGTCTTCCAGCACATCCTTGGGGACCACGCTGACCGATTGTGGCGTTTCGTGCAGCGCGGTATCGGTGCGCGTCGCGCTGGCCGAACGGTTGGCCTTGTAACCCTGCACCGGGCCATCGGCGCGTTCGTAATCACTGGCGTCGGCGTTGATGTTCACGGCTTCCAGCTGGACGGTACCTGGGGCAGCCGGTGGTTGCGAGGCCCAGACAAGTGAGGGAGCAGCGTGGAGCAGACACAGCGAGACGATCGTGCGGCGCATCGATTTCAGTTCCAAAAAAAGCAAAAGCGAGAGGGATTAAAATGCGCGGCGATATTATCTGCTAACGATTCGCATTTTCAATAGAATTGTGTACATTCGTACACTCGCCCTGTGTGGCGCTGACGGTGAACCCATTGATCCGGCCTGGTCATGGCCAGCCCGGCGCGACAAAGCCAACAGGCCATTCGTCGTAGGGACTATGTCTCGATCAGAGTGAGGACTCGATGTCCTGCGCGGAACGCAAGTGAAGATAGACCGTGTTCCTGGAAACCCCCAGATCCCGGGCGACCTGGATGACGGCTCCCTTGAGCTTGAACATGCCCTGCTCGTGAAGCAGGTTGATCACCGCCTTGTTGTAGCCGCTGGACGATAACGTCATCGTTTCGGCGACCTTTTTGCGCGCCGTGTTGAGTGCAAGGCTCAGCGTTTCACTCACATCGGCCCCAAAATTCTCCGCAAGCACTTCGGTCGCGCCAGTCGGTGACTGCATGAAACTGCCGAGTATTTCGTGCAGTGGCGTGTTCAGATGGAAGTTGATGCACAACAACCCGATCGGCGTGCCCTGCTCGCCACGAATGACCAGGGTGGTTGACTTGAGCGGCTCACCATTGCGGTTTCTACAGAAGTAGTTCATCGCACTGCTGTGCTGCGACTCATTGATCTGGGCCAGCATACGCAACGCCAGATCGGTGATCGGCGCCCCCGCTTGCCGGCCGGTCAGATGCCCATTGATGATCTTGATCACCGAGGCATCCAGATTGTCCAGGCGGTGAAGGACGAACTCGAAACCCGCCCCCAGGTACGCGGCCAGACCATCCAGCAGCGTTGCGTGAGACTGGAGAATGGCCTGGTCAGCAGACGAGAGCTTCACCGGGTCGGGCTTGGATTTTGCTCTTTTGAGCATCTGGAATGCCTGCGGTATGACCAGGTAGGGGACTCAGGGCGTCACGCCGAGACGGCAATTGCCTCGATCTCCACCAGCACGCCCTTGGGCAGCGCCTTGACCGCGACGCAGGAGCGTGCCGGCTTGGACAGGAAAAACTGCTCATAGACCTCGTTGAAGGCAGCGAAATCCGCCATGTCATGCAGGAAGCACGTGGTCTTGAGCACCTGCTCGAAACCGACTCCAGCCTCCGTCAGAACAGCCTCGAGGTTTTTGATGGTCTGCAGTGTCTGCTCGCGGATACCGCCTTCCACCACTTGCCCATTGGCAGGATTCAGCGGGATCTGGCCGGAGGTGAAAATGAGGTTGCCGAAGGCCTTGGCCTGGGAATACGGTCCGATCGCTGCGGGGGCATTTGCAGTGGTGATGGTTTTCATACAGAGACTCCGATAGCCATTGATAGTCCCCACGACGGGGCAAGTGCCGATGCTAGAATGAACAAATGTTCACTCGCAATACTTTTCTTCATCACCGCTGCCCACGCCTGTTTCAGCCCCCTGCCTGAAGCAGGGAGCAGCACCGGCCCGCCGAAAAGCGCACCCCTACGAAAACATCCCTGCCACCCCGGTGAGGGACGTGCGCTGTACGCGGGGCTGACGCTCGACTTCTGACCCCTCGCCCATACCGCCGCCTCAAGCCGCTGAGTGGCCCAACGCACGGAAACTCAACGGCGCCGTACTGCGCAGACGCGCCGCCAGCATGATACCGATGAATGCCGCCAGCGGAATAATCGAGCACAGCAGGATCGACAACTCTCGGCTGGCGCCCGTCAGCACATCGAAATGCACCAGCGCCATCAACCAGATAGTCGCCAATGCCAGTCCGGAAAAAGCCGGTAGCACAAAGCACTTGAGCTTACTGGTCATCAGTTGGGGATTGGTCCTGAAATAGCAGATCACCGCCAGCGACGTCAGCGCCATCAGCAGGATCAGGCACAGGGTCGCCAGGTTGGAGAACCAGGCAAACAACTGCATGACCGGGTCTGCGCCCAGCAACGCGAACGTCGACACGATCAGTGCAGCAATCAGACTTTGCAGACCGGAGCCGAAGTGCGGACTCTGATGCCGCGCATGGGTGGTGCCAAGACGTTTCGGAATCAGGCCATCACGGCCAATCGCGAAGAAATAACGCGCCGCCGCATTGTGAAACGCCAGCAGTCCGGCGAACAGACTCAAGGTGAACAGCAGCCGGATCAGATCAGTCAGGCCGCTGCCCACATACTGATCCGACAGCGAGTACAAAAACGTGGTCGGGTCTTGCATGCCTTGCAACCTGGAGACGATGTCGTCACTGCCCGCGCCGATCACCATCGCCCACACCGACAAGGTATAGAAACCGCCGATCAGCAACACCGAGGCGTAAGTGGCCAACGGGATAGTGCGCTTGGGATTCTTGGCTTCTTCACCATATAACGTGGTGGCCTCGAAACCGATGAAGGCAGCAAAACAGAACAGCAACCCGATCGAAGGATTGCCCTGGCTGACCTGGGCCGGGGTAAACGAGCTGAGATTCACACCGTGGGCACCACCGTGACCGATGATCGCCACATCGAGAACCAGCACTACGGCATATTCCGCAATCACCACCACCGACAGCAGGCGCGCGGACAAGTCGATATTGCGATAGCCCAGAAAAGCAATAAGCCCCAGCGCGGCGAGCGAGCAGCACCACCACGGCACCTGGACGCCCAGCATTGCCTCCAGATTGCCGGCGAATATTGCGCCAAACAGCCCGTACATACCGGCCTGGAGGACGTTATACGCCACCATCGCCAACATCCCTGCCGCCCCGCCCGCCAGGCCACCCAGCCCGCGGGAAATAAATGCATAGAAGCCACCGGCATGCACCACATGCCGGGCCATGGTGGTGTAACCCGCCGCAAAACACAGCAGCACCACCAGGGCGGCTGCCAGCAATGCGGGCATGCCAGCCCCATTGCCCAGCATAATGCCGATAGGGAATCCACCGGCCAGTACGCTGAGCGGACTGGCGGCGGACACAACGAAGAAAATGATCATGGCGGCACCCAGGGTGCCTCGACGAAGTTCCGTAGCGGAACTGTCGCAGCTTGATACGCTCATTTTATTTACCTTGTTTTATGAGGGCAGTCGTTGCGGAAAAAGCCACCTTGTCACGCAAGACCGGTGGCGAATTATTATGAGTGTTCAACTATTGCATGGGATGTTAGGCGCCGCTCACGGCAACAGCTATCCCATATTGGCCGGCTTTTATCCCGCTAATCCCTGCCATGCGCCAACCTGGTTCACGCAGCAAAAAAGCACGCGGTTCAGCAGGTTTTGGAGGCTTCGCCCAGGCGGTGATAGGCACGGTTGAAATACACCAGGGCCTCGTCCGCATTACCCTGGCGAATGGTCTGGATCTCACAGTAGAAAATACTGTGGGAACCCACTTCGTGAACCTGCGCGATACGGCAGTCGAAATTGACCAGCGCGTCGAGCATCACGGGCGCACCACTTTCCAAGGTGGTCCACTGCGTGACGGCAAAGCGCTCATCCATCGTCAGTGCCCGATTCGCGAAAGCCCCGGACATCTCCTGATGATCGCCACACAGAATGTTCACGCACACTACGCCGTTGCGCTTGAAGTGTTCGTTGGAATGGGAAGCTCGATTCATGCACACCAACAGCGTGGGCGGTGAGTCTGTCACGCTGCAGACCGCCGACGCGGTAAAACCGAACCGGCCTGCCACGCCATCGGTGGTGATGACCGTCACGGCACCGCCGAGCATGGCCATTGCATTACGAAAACTGCTTACGTCTACCATGGTCGTTCCCCTTAGATATCCAGCACGAGTGTTTTGGATTTGGCGCGTGAGCAGCACACCAGAATCTGGTCATTGCCAGCTTTCTCTTCATCCGTGAGGTACACATCACGATGATCCGGCTCACCTTCAAGCACATCGCACAAGCAGGTGCCGCACACCCCCTGCTCGCAGGACATCTCGATCTTGATGCCCGCTTGTGCCAACGCGGCGAGAATGCTTTGCCCTTCTGCCACCTGCACGGTCTTGCCACTGCGCGCAGCCACGACGTCGAAGCTGGCACCGGAACTGTCTACCTCCACCTGGAAATACTCCTTGTGGATGTGCTCCTCGGTGTAACCCAGATCACGCGCGCCCTGAATCACCCAATCCATGAAGCCGGCGGGACCGCAGGTATACAGGTGTGCACCGGCCTCGCCGCGCCCCAGCACCTTGGCCAGGTCCAGCCTTTGCTCGGGCCCTTCATTGTCGAAGTGAGTGAACACCTTCGCGGCAAACGGCGAGTCGGCCAGCTCTGCCAGAAACGCACTGCGGCCACGTTCACGCCCGCAGTAATGCAGCTCGAAGTCCTGGCCAGCGGCCTGCAGGGTGTGGGCCATGGCGATCATCGGCGTGATGCCGATACCGCCGCCGAGCAGGATCGAGCGACGCGCCTGGGCGGCCAATGGGAACAGATTGCGCGGCGTGCTGATCTGTACTTCACGGCCTTCATGCAGCGTGTCATGCACACCGACCGAACCGCCGCGAGACGCCGGATCCTTGAGGATCCCCAATCGGTAGACGCTCTGATCGGCGGGGTTGCTGCACAACGAGTATTGGCGCACCAGGCCCGGGCCGATATGCAGGTCCACATGGGCGCCGGCATCGAACATCGGCAACGGCGTACCGTCACGACGAATCAGATCCAGGACGACAACGCCGCCCCCTTGCAGCTCGCGCTTGCGCACGACTACGTCCAACAGTTGTTCAATCATGGTCATTACTCCATGGAGTTCGCAAAGGCCGCCGCAGCGGCCAGGTCACAGTCAGCGCATGAACAGGCCGCCATTCACGTCCCAGGTCGCCCCAGTGGTGAAATAGGCTTCGGGACGTGCCAACTGCACAATCAGATCACCGAGAAAATCCGCATCCCCCAAGCGCTGTACCGGGATATTCGCCAGCAGGCCCGGCAGGCGCTCCGGCGGTACCGCGGCACGCACGGCGCTGGAGTCGATGGGGCCAGGAGCAATCGCGTTGACCGTCACTCCACTGGCGGCAAACTCTTTGGCGAAGATCTTGGTCAGCGTGATAATCGCGCCCTTGCTCGCGGCGTAATGTGCCCCCGTGGCGGTACCGCCGTTCTGCCCGGCCAGGGACGCCATATTGATAAGACGTCCATAACCGGCCTGCGCCATGTGCGCGCCCAACACCTGACAGCCCAGGAACACGCTGCGCAGGTTGACCCCCACCACGGCGTCGAACTCCTCAGGGCTGATCTGCATCAGCGGTGTGGTCTTGGTTACCGCAGCGTTATTGACCACCACGTGCAGCGCGCCGAAGCGCTGCAGCACCTGGGCCAGGGCGCGCTCGAAATCTTCCTTGCGTCCGGCGTCCAGTTGCAGGGCCAGGGTGCGCATGCCATCGGGGTCCAATAGGGACGCACAAGCGGTTGCGGCCTCCAGTTTTATATCGGTGATGACCACCGAATAACCGGCCCGCAGCAGGCTAGCGCAAAAATGCTGGCCCAGCCCCTGCCCTGCGCCGGTCACCAATGCGATCTGGTTCATGTCGGCGCCCCTTAAAGGATGTAGCCGATACCGGCGAGGGCATCGTCACTGTTGATAAGGCTGACTACCTTGCGCTGAATGCTGAAACCACCCTCGGTACGCACCAGCTCGTAGGTCAGGTCGGCGCTGTAGAGTTTCAGGTTTTCCTTGCGGAACTCACGCACGTTCTGCGCACAGCGCACGGTGACTTGCGTGCCGTCATCACTGAGTACTCGAAAGCGTGATTGCGTGCGCACGGTCCGCGGCTGCGGGCTGGTGGAGATCGACTCGCCACCAATCAGACGTTGCACCCGCAACTCACGCATATGGTGGTCGTCGTAGGCGTAGTTGAGCGTGTTCTCGAAATCGGTTTCCTTCGGGTTGATCGGGATGATGTAGGTGCCTTTGGCCGTCCACATCTTCAACCAGCTGTCGTACTCGCCGTGATCAAGCATGTCGCCTTCCTGCCAGATGAAGGCGCTGACTTCTTGCAGTAATTGCAGGTTCATAGGGTTCTCCACGGCTCAGGCCGACATCATCTTTTTCCACTGCTGATAGGCGGCGCGCATACCCGTCTCGGCACTGACATCCGATACCAGGCCGTCTTCACTGGTACGCTCACCCGGCAAGCCGCGATTGAGCATGATCCACAGTTCCTCACCGGCATTGGCGCCCTTCTGCACACGCTCCCAGGCTTCGGAGTCGTCCGGCGTGCCAAAGCCCATCGGCCCTTGAAAGTGCTCATGCAGACGCAGTCGGTAGCGGTTGGCGGCGGCCGGACCGCCGTCCATGGTGATGACCGAGTGATGAATCTCCGTCTCGGTGACCGAGATCGGCTGCAGCACACGGAAAAAGGCCATCGAACAGGCCACGTTCGGGAACAGGTTGAGGTTGAAACCGGTGCCGCCGACGGCGCGCACGATACGGCGCACCTGCTGCTCTTCGATGCCTTCTTCACGCAGCTCGGCGGCCAATGCTTCAAAGCGTTCGGGGATCGGTTTGTCCAGCTCGGCTTCCAGGTCAACCAGGTCTGGAATCATCACCATCACACTGTGGCCGTTGCCCAGGTCCTCGACATAACCCGGGCCTTTGACGAAGTCGAACAACGCCAGGGTCTGCTCGTCCACCGAGGACAGAAAGCTCTTGTGCACCAGCGGGAAGTGATAGGCGTCGGTGGTGTTTTCCAACTGGATCTTCCAGTTGCCCGGAAAGCGGAAGCGATGCTCGCCCGGCACCTTGATGCCATAACCAGCGCCCTGTTTCATGAACAGGTCCATCCATTTTTTCGCCGGGCCCAGGTAGTCCACCAGCGGCTCGATATCGTCCTTGAAGGTGGCGAAAATCATGCCTGCGTAACTTTCGGTGCGCAGGCTGACCAACGGCAATTGCGCCTTGTCGATGCAATCGCCGTAGCTCTCCGGATGCGGAATGCCACGCAGTGAACCGTCCAGCGCGTAGCCCCAGCCGTGATACGGACAGACGAAACTGTTGGTCTTGCCCTTTTTGTGTTCACACACGGTTGCGCCACGGTGGCGGCAGCGATTGAGCAAGACGTGTACGTCTTTCTTGCGATCGCGCACCACGATGACCGGTTGCTTGCCGACATAGGTGGTCTTGTAGCTGCCGTTGTCGGGGATCTCGCTTTCGTGGGCGACCCAGATCCAGGTACTGTAGAAAATCTTTTCAAGCTCGGCATCGAACAACCGGGCATCGGTGTACATCGAGGTGTGCACACGATCGGACTGCACCAGGTCGGCAGGATCAACGCTCAGGTTTACCGCGGGAATCAGCTTGTTCATGGTAGGTCAGCCTCAAGTACGCTGGATGATCAGCTCGCGCCCAACCCGGGCTTCGACCTTGGCGTAGCGCCACAACTTGTATGGCCCCTCACCGACCGGCGTGCTGCGAAACAGGTTGCAGGCGGCATGCACGGTTTCGATATCCGGTACATCGGCCAGCAGATAGGTGGTCCACGGGAAGCCATCGGAGGGCCCGACCATGCTTTGGTCATCGTCCATATTGCCCAGCACGTGCACGCCCGCCAGGTCATGAATACCGTTCCACATGGCGCTGAACGCGGCCCACACCTGCAGTTGCTCGTCACGGGGGGCGTCAAAGAAGTTCTGGTTGATACCCATGCAAAACAGCACGCGAAGCATTTTCCTGGAAGTCATTTCAAGGTCTCGACGGTTAGAGGTAGCCAGGCAAGGGCTGTTTGCCGAAGAACATCGCTCCGGCGTTCTGATAGGTGATATCGCCCATGAAGGCATGCTGGGTGACGACTTGGGCATCGTTGACACAGCGCGCCAGCGGGCTGTCGTTGTACACACCGCTCATGCCCGACAGCATTTGCGCGGTACGGGCGACATCGGCGGCCACGCGGGTGGCATGGGTCGAAGACAGGCGCAGCAAGTTGGTTGCCTCCACAGGCACCGCATCACCGGCCAGCACGTAATCCCAGGCACGGTCGATGGACTCGTAGAAAAACGCACGGGCGGCGCGCAGGTCGGCTTCGGCGCGGGCCATATCGACCTGTGCCAGCGGACGGTCGGCAATCGCCGGGGCTCCAGTCACCGACACCCGCCCACTGGCCATGTCAGCCAACGCATCCAGGGCCGCACGAGCCACGCCCAGGCCGACCACCGAGAGCACCTGGGTGGCGAATGACAGCGACGGGTAGCGGAAAAACGGCTCGTCGAGGTTGGGCAGACCGCCGCGTACAAAGGTCCACTCCTCGGCGACTAGCACGTCCTGCGCGACCAGGTCGTGACTGCCGGTCCCCAAGAGGCCGACGGTGTCCCAGGTTTCTTCGATGCGAATCGCACTGCGCGGCATCACCGCAATGCGTGGCAGGCCAAACGTGTCGCCGTTCTTGGGAGCGATGCCGACACCGACGACATCCGCACCCAAAGACCCGCTGGAATACTTCCAACGACCGCTGACCATGAAGCCTCCGCTGACCACTTCAGCAGGTTGCGGCGGGAAGATGCCACCGGCGAAGACCAGGTCAGGGCCATCGGCGTACAACTGGGCAATGCTGTCCAGGGGCAACGCCGCGAGGTAGACGGGGCTCATGCCGAAACTGGCCACCCAACCGGCGGAGCCATCGGCCTGGGAGATGCGTTCGATCAACCGGCAGAATTCGGCAGGTGAACACTCCAGCCCACCAAAGCGTTCAGGCACCAGTGCCCGGTAAACGCCGTGCTGTTTGAAGGACTCGATCACATCCGGCGAGATGTGCCGCTGGCGATTGAACTCACCGGCTTGGGCACGGTTACGAATGTCGTCAAGCAACACGTCGAAATCGGGGCCACAGGCGAGCGGACTCGCGACTTGTGTCGCGCAGGCATTTAGCGCATGCATACATTTACTCCGTCGTCAGGAACGGTATGGGGCTTGGGCAGGATTCAGTGCCGGGCTCGGGTAGAGGAGCGGGCGGATCGCAAAGAAGTTGCGGGCGCAGTAGAGACGACTTCGGTTCGAAGAAGAGCCGCTACGCAAGCTGAGCACACAGGATGGATCGGCATAGTGGTTACCTTTGTTTTTGTGGTTGCCGTGGCGATAAATCTGAGCGCATTTACGTGAATAGTCAATGGAATATTCACGTATTAATTTTGAATTTATTCGCTGAAAAGCCCACAAAAAAACAAATAAACACGATACAAATAATTGTTTTAATTGGATTTTTACTTGAAGCCCATGAAACCAAAGCCTCATGAAAAATATTTTTCAGGCCAGTAATTTGACTGATTTTTTGACAGCGTGCACCCCGCTAGACCGGGGCGCACGGCAGGTGATGGGCAGAAGGTGTCAGCGCTGGCGCAAGGTCATTGCCTGGGAGTCTCAGGCACTGGCAGGTCGTCTTCGCTGTTCCAGGCTTGTACAGGGCGCCCGAATAGATTTTCCGTCTGGAAATGCGCCATGCGCCAATGCCCGTCTTCCTGGGCAAAACGCACGGTCAGTCGCGCCGCGTTCAAGTGGGACGCGCCGCTGGCAAACGTCGATGTCTGCAACATCACCCAACTGCCCATCGCACAGTCCTCGCGAACCTCGATCAGCTCGCTGGTGAGGAAGTGCACATTGAGAGCAAAGTGCGCCGGTGACTTCATATAGCCGGCAAACATCGCGGCAATGGCTTCACGGCCTCTGTAGCCGCCAAAACTCTTGGCGTATTTGGCGCCCTTGCCCTCCCACACCGCGTCTCGGGTGAACAGGCCGGCCAGTTCTTCCAACGGCGTGTGCGCATCCAACCCGTCACACAGCACCATGTAGCGATTCATGCAGGCACGTACGCGGTCCTGGGTTTCAAAACGCTGCAAGCGCTGCTCAAGCATTGCCAGGGACAGTGACTCACTCATGTTCAATTCCTTGGCCGATCAGCCGTCGTGTCTGGAATACAGGCGCTCGAGCAAGTGACCGGCGATCGCCAGCACCTGTTCGTCCGCGCCCTTGGCACCCACCAGTTGCAGCCCCACCGGCAGCCCTTCGGCGCTGCCCAGGGGGATGCTCAAGGCCGGGTGACCGGACAGGTTGAAAGGCCGTACAAACCGAGTCATGCCCAGCACGGCTTGCGTGTCGGCAGCATCGGCGAGCCTCAACGGGAAGTCCGGCATGGTCGGCAGCACCAGTACGTCGACTTGACGCAATGCTGCATCGACTTCGACCGTGAACTGCTCGCGCACCTGTTCGGCGTTTGCCAACGCCTCGACGGTGGTGGTTCCGGCGGCGGCCAGGCGGCTGGCGATATCAGCGCCCACCTGCCCGCTTTCCAGCAGGTGACCACAGGCGTCGAAGGTTTCACGATTGATCACCACCATGCCGGCGGCATAAGCCGCGTCAAAACTCGGCAAACGGATGGAATGAGTGGGCAAGCCGCTACCCGCCACGGCCGCATCAATCACGCGTTGCACTGCCGCACTGGCATCTACCGCCAGTACGCCGAGCCGGGGTTGCTGCTGCACCGACACCGGCTGGAACGTGGCGTCGATGGCCTGCATCGCCGTGATCAGCATGGGCAGGCTGGCGGCAAACGGTCCGACACAATCCAGGCTGCTGCACGCGGGCATCACCCCACGGCGACTGACGCGACCGAAGGTCGGCTTGAAGCCGAATACCCCGCAGCAGCACGCCGGGATACGCACCGAACCGCCGGTGTCGGTGCCGAGGGTAAAGTCCGCCAGGCCGGCAGCCACGGCAGCCGCCGAACCACTGGAAGAACCGCCGGGAATACGCCCGGGAAAGCGTGGGTTCGGTGCGGTACCGGTCCAGTGGTTGATACCAGTGGTGCCGAACGCCAACTCGTGCAGGCTGGTCTTGGCCACCAGGTGACAGCCCTTGTCCAACAACGCTTGTACCACCTCGGCATGGGCGCTGGCGGGCGGCGCCGTGTTCAGTGCCTGACTCGACGCCCGGGTCACCAGGCCTGCCACATCGATCGTGTCTTTCACCATCACGGTAGGCCCGTTGCCGCCAAGAGAAAACTGTTCAATCACAATGCTCATGCCATGTGTTTCCTTCAGTGCGAAATCCGGAGAGGGACGGCGGACACGCCGTTCACCTTTTCACACTCACCGACTATTACGTGAATTGTCAATTAAATCCCTTCAACTTCACTTGCTCACGCCCTCGCCTCTTGCGCACCAAAACCGTGCCCAATTCACGAGAAAAGTCTATGATTACCGCCTACTCCGACATGAGCCCGCCATGACCTCTCCCAAACCCCATGCAAGCCGCTACGACCCCGGCAGTGAAGACTTTCACAAAGAGGAATTTCCCTTCTACTGGCTGGCCATGGTGCACGGCCGCTACAGCCAGTACATGGAAAAAGCCCTGAAAAAAATTGGCATGGATATCCCGCGCTGGCGCGTGTTGTTCATCCTCAAGGAAAACGGCCAGTCCAGTATTTCCGAGATTTCCACTCACGCCATCGCCAAGCTGTCGACCATCACCAAAACGGTGTACCGCATGAAGGAAGATGGCCTGGTCGACACCGCGCCATGCGAGGACGATGGACGAGTTACCCAGGTGCGCATCACTGCCGAAGGCCGCGCTGCCATCGAGCGTATCCAGGTTGCGACCAGTGACGTGTTCAAGCGCAGCTTCACCGGCATGACCGAAGCCCAGATCCAGCGCCTGAACCGCATGCTGGAAACGGTGTTCCACAACCTGGGCGAGCCTTAGGGGCGGCTGGTTGCTGTCAGGCATCTCCAAACTCCTGGCAAGCTCAAACAAGCACAAGAGTGGGCATCGGCTTCTAATGAAAGGGTCTATCGAGCGCGTCAGAACCTGAACAGGACTGGACGCGACGAACCCTTCTGGAGCGCCAGCATGCACATCGCCTTATTGCCCTCGGTCATCGCCTTCCTGGCCCGCGACCATGCCAACTTCATCGAGGGCGCAGCACAGCTCAGCGCGTCCGCAACGCGCATCGCCGTGGTCGACCCCAGTACCGGCGAGGCCGTAGCCCATCTGCGTGACGCCCTGCCCCATGACGTCGACCTGGCTGTCGCCAGCGCCGAGCAAGCGTTCAAAGGCACGTGGGCACAGACCTCGCCCTATCAACGTGGCATCGCGCTCAATCGCCTGGCCGACCTGATCGAGATCCATGGCGAAGAACTGGCGCAACTGGAAACCGTGAGTTCCGGCAAATCGATCAACTTGTCACGCCATATCGAAGTCGGACAGAGCGCGGTCTTCCTGCGGTACTTCGCCGGCTGGACCACCAAGATCAGCGGCCAGACCCTGACACCCTCGATGCCATCAACCAAGGGCGAGCAATACACCGCCTATACCCTGCGTGAACCGGTGGGCGTAGTGGCCGCTATTGTGCCGTGGAACTTCTCGCTGATGATCGGTGTGTGGAAGCTGGGTGCCGCATTGGCTACGGGCTGTACCGTGATACTCAAGCCCAGCGAATACACTCCGCTTTCGCTGTTGCGCCTGGCCGAACTGGCTATCGAGGCCGGCATTCCAGCCGGCGTCCTCAACGTGGTCAACGGGCGCGGTCAGGTAGGCCAGCAGTTGATCGAACACCCCGCCGTACGCAAGGTGTCATTTACCGGCTCGGTGCCCACCGGCATCGCCGTGGGCAAGGCCGCCATGGCCGCCAATTTGACCCGCGTGACCCTGGAGCTAGGGGGCAAGAACGCCGCCGCACTGCTGGCGGATACCAACGTTGACGACGCCGTGGAACGCCTGGTGCAGTCTGCCTATGTGCATCAAGGCCAGGTCTGTGCAGCGCCCGAACGGTTGTTCGTGCACCGCTCGCTTGTCGACGCCGTTACGCAAAAACTGGGCGCGGTGCTGTCACAGATGGTCATCGGTTCACCCTTGGACGAACATGCCCAATTCGGCCCGCTGGCCAACAAACCCCATTTCGAAAAAATCCTCGGCTTTTTCGAACGTGCCCGCCAACGCAGCCAGGTCATCTGCGGTGGACGGGCCGTCGACCGCGCCGGTTACTACGTGGAGCCGACACTGATCGTCGCCACGGGTAAAGACGACCCGCTGCTACACGAAGAAACCTTCGGTCCGGTGGTCTGCGTGTTGCCGTTCGACGATGAAGACGAACTGATCGCGCTGATGAACGACAGTCCGTTCGGCTTGACGGCCAGCCTCTGGACCAACGACCTGTCCAAGGCCCTGCGCCTGATTCCACGCATCGAGGCAGGTACCGTGTGGGTCAACATGCACACCTTCGTCGACCCTGCCGTACCGTTTGGCGGCTGCAAGGCCTCAGGGGTTGGCCGGGAATTCGGCAGTGCCTTCATCGACGACTACACCGAGCTGAAATCGGTGATGATCCGTTACTGATTCGCCACGTTTGGCCTGATGTATGCAGAGGCCTGCTCGACCCTCAATCAACCCAACAAATCACGTGAATAGTGTATTAATTATTCACAGCAGTGTGTACGGAGGTTGCATGTTCGAGCAGGCTGATACCGGGCTTCACACCTGGTCGCAGAAAGTCGCGGCGGTGTGCGGTGCATTCACGGCGAGCTTCGCCCATGACAACGCACTGTTCATTGGTGATATCCAGTTGCAGAACCTGGGCGGCACCGAGATCGCGCACATCCGCAGTAATGCCGGCTCCATCACCCGCCACAAAAGCGCGAGCGACCGCGCCGAAAACCGTTTCTGCTTTCTCGTGCTGCAGCAGTCCGGCGTCATGGAACTGCGCCTCGACAGCGAGAGAATCGAGCTGTGTGAAGGCGACATGGCCCTGCTGGATTGCGCACAAACCATCGAGATGTTGCCCAAGGGCCTGTTCCGTCATGTGTGCGTTCATTTGCCACGAAGCAAACTCAAGCCGGGCACCCGTTTTGGCAAAGTCTCCTGCGCCGGCATGAGTGGGCATTTGCTGCGCAGTCTGCTGTTGCAGGTGTCGCGAGGCGAGTTCGATCACTGGGCGGGTACGGAGGATGACGGTGCATTGGAAGACGCCCTGATCGCCCTGTTGCGCCCCGCACTCAGGCGTACACAGAACCATAGCAGCGACCCTCTGCGGGTCCAGGCCGAACGAATGCTGCGGGCACAACTGGCATCGCCCCGGTTGAACCCGGCATGGCTGGCCGAGCAGATGGGCATCTCCAGCCGGCAGCTCTATCGCCTGTTCGAGGGCGAACCGGTCTGTCGGTACATCCAGCGGCTACGCGTGGAGAAAGCAGCCCATGCCCTGGGCGATCCGGCCCGTAGCCGCAGCTCGATCACCGATATCGCCTTCGAATGCGGCTACCAGGACGCGGCGCATTTTTCCCGGGTATTTCGCCAGCAATACCAGCAGTCTCCCCGCGACTATCGCCGTCTCAGGGCTGAAACGGCACGATGTGCTCAGGGGCTTTCACAGGAATCACCGGCGCACGATGGGCAATGCCATACGCCACCAGGCAACCCATCCCGCAGGTACCCACCACCAGACACATGGGCCAGGGCGTGCCATCGGCCAGGTGACTGACCCACACGCTCGCCAGCGACCCGAAAGCGAACTGCACGGCAATCCCCAAGGCGACACTCGCCCCCGCCAGTGTCGGAAACAGACTCATCAGGCTCGCCGTGCAATTGGCCCCCAACAGACCCGTAACCCCCATGTACAGCATCAGGCACAGCACAAGACTGCTCAGCCCGCCCCATTGCGTATAACCCGCCACCAGCAACGCCAGGCCGGCCACACCCGACAGCGCAGCACCAATGCCCAACAAGCGTTTTGGCCCCAACCGCGTGACGCAACGGGCATTGATGAAACTCACAACGATGATGCTGAAAATGTTAAGGCCAAACAGCCAGCTGAACGTGCGTGGCGAAACACCGAAGTACTCCACATACACAAAGGGTGACGCCGTGATAAAGGCGAACACGCCACCCGATGCCAGTGCCATGCACAGCATCAACGCCACCGCCCGAGGTTGTTGGAGAATGTACGGATAGGCCACGAACGCGCCCTTGAGAGAGCCGCTGCGCGCCTGCGGCGCCAGGCTCTCGCCCAGCCCCGTGGCGACCATCAACAGGCATAGCGTGCAGAGAATGAACAACACGGCGAATATGGTGCGCCAGCCATCGATCAGTACCAGCCAGGTGCCAATCATCGGCGCGACCAACGTCGCCATCATCGTCAACATATGCATCCAGGACATCACCTTGGCCGCCTGTGCCAGGCCAAACAGATCTCTGGCCACGGTCCGAGCCAGCACCAGTGCGCCGGCCCCACCCAGCGCCTGTAGAAATCGCCAGGCGATCAACTGTTCGATGCTTGCGGCAAACAGACAGCCCAAGGTTGCCAGGCCATAGAGCACGAGGCTGCCCAGCAACAATGGACGACGCCCATAGCGGTCCGACAGTGGCCCATAGAACAACATGCCCAGGCACAAGCCGGCGAGGAAAGCGCTGATCGTATGTTGCACCTGAGCCGTACTGCTCGACAGATCAACGGCGATCTGCGGGAGGCTGGGCAGATAGGTATCGATGGAAAACGGCACGAAGGCCGTCAGCGAAGCCAGCAGCGCAACCAGGCGGGCCGTGGGTTTCATGGTGCCAGTACGAGGCTTTTGAGAAAATCGGCAACCAGCGCGTTGAACACCGGGCCTTGATCGTCGTGAACATAGTGACTGGCATCGGCGACTTCCACCGTCCGCACATGCGGGTTGCTGGCACTCATCGCTTGCAGTGTCGCGGGAGGCAGGAAGTCCGAGCGACCGCCGCGAATGAACAGGCTCGGGCAATCCAGCGCGCGCACCGCCGGCCACAAATCCGTCGGTTCGATACTCAGACGTGCCTCGGCAATACCCTGCTGGTCATGGCGCCAGGTAATCATGCCATCGCGCTCTTGCATCGAATGCGCAAGCCGCGACGCCAGCCCCTCCTGCGACAACCCGGGACGCGAAGCCCGCCAGAACGCGCGCGCCTCGTCCCAGTTGTCGAACTGCAACGGCGTCTGGCTCATCTCGCGACGAATGCGCGCAGCACCATCGCCCTGGCTAGAGGAGCCTGGACCAATGTCTTCGATCAACAAGCCCGTCAAGCGTCCCGGGTTTTGCCGTGCATACTCAAGGGCGTTGGCGCCGCCCAATGAATGCCCCAGCAACACAAAACGCTGCAAGCCCACATGGGCAATCAGATCCTCAAGATCCTCGACATACGTTTGGGTGTGATAACTGGCAGGCTCGGCCCAGTCGCTCAGCCCCCGACCACGCTGGTCCAGGGCATAGATGCAGTAGCCCTCGCCCAGGGAGTGCACCAGCGACTCCCAGGTCTGAGCATAAGCGCGCAAGCCGTGTAACAGCACCAGGGGCACACCGCTCGATTCACCCCAGCGCAAAAAGTGCAGGCGCAGCCCCGAACGGTTGGTAAAAAAACAGCTGTCATGAAGCATGGGTGTGCTCCTTCAGAAGCGCTCGAAGCGATAGGGACTTGGGTCGATGATCGGCGCATGCCCGCTGACCAGATCCGCCGCCAGATGACCCGCCGCTGGCGACGTGCCGAAACCATGCCCCGAAAAGCCGGTAGCCACCGTCAGCCCCGGAATCTGCGCGACCGGCCCGATGACCGGATTGGAATCGGGTGTCACGTCGATAGTGCCCGCCCAGGTCTGGGCAATCCGCGCCTGCTCAAACACCGGCCAGGCTGCCATGAGGTTGTTCATCGCATCGTTGTTGAGCCGTGGATTGGCGGCCGGATCTTGTACCCTGACCCGTTCGAAAGGGCTCACGCTGTCGGATCGCCAACGCCGGGCCAGTACCAGGTCGTTGATAAACGGCTTGCCCAGCGACACGTTCAATACGCTGCGCTGCGCGCGGAACTGCGGCATGTATTGCTTGGCCAGCAGCAAGTGATCGAGGGTCAGCAGAGCATCCAGTTTGCCGCGCTGAGTAATGATGAAACCGCCGTCCTTGTGCTTGCGAAATGAAAAATCCGGAGCGCCGACGGCGATCTCCGTCGGCCCTTCCATCGGGTGGGTACGAAGTACCGAGCAGGTCAAGGGCAAGGTCGGCAATGACACACCGAGGTTGCCCAGAAAACGCCGTGACCACATCCCTGCGGCCAGCAACACATGATCACAGCGAATTTCGCCTTTCTCCGTGACCACTCCACTGACCTTACCGACGGACATCTGCAGCGTACGCACCGCGCACTGTTCGATAATCACCACGCCCAGGGCCATCGCGGCCTTGGCGATGGCGCTGCTGGCCAGCGTCGGTTCGGCACGTGCATCGGAAGGGGTGAAAATGCCCCCCGCCCAATCACCCCGGCCACCGGGCACCAGCGCGTCAATTTCACGTTTGCTGAGCAGGCGTGAATCCAGCGACAGATGCTCCACCGACTTGAGCCAGCCCTCATGCATCGCCATCTGGGCCGGGGTACGACCGACAAACATGATGCCTTCCTGGCGATAGCCGACATCGGCCCCGACCCGCTCAGGCATCTGTGCCCACAAGCGGTCAGCCGCGAGGGCCAGCGGGATGTCGTCGGCGTGACGGCTGGTCTTGCGCACCCAACCCAGGTTGCGCGATGACTGTTCGGCGGCGATACGACCCTTTTCCAGCACCACCACCGCGATGTTGCGCTCGGCCAAGGTCAGCGCTGCCGTGAGGCCGATGATTCCGCCGCCGATGATGACGACCGAAGTCGCGCAGGGAAACTCAGTGGACGTTGTCACGGACGCTATAGTCGGTGCCATGATCAAGACTCGGTAAGCGAATAAGGGCGGCCACGCCTGCGCGGGGCCGCATGACGATTATTGCGACAGGCGAATGACTTCGACCTGCGCCTTCGACGCACCGCGATACGCCGTGACCTCCAACTCCACCTTGTAGACCGTGGAGCCCAGGGGCGGACAGGTGACCGTACTGGCCGGGTCGATGCCGCGGAATTTTTCGCCGATCAGGCTCATCACGGCCGGTACATCCTCGGGGTTCTGAATGAACACGCGCGAACACACCACATCCGCCAGGCTCGCATCGACCGCCTTCAGGGCCGACTCGATGTTGGCGAATACCTGGTGCGTCTGCTCGAGGATATCTTCCGCAATCAGCTTGGTCTGAGGGTTGCGGCCTGCGGTGTTGGACACATGGATCCAGTTGTCCACGACCACCAGACGCGAATAGCTGCCCTTCTCTTCAAACGGCGAACCGGTCTTGAGTTTGATGATTTTTGTCATGTCGAAAGCCTCACAAGAGAATAGGTTGGATGGTTTAACGCAGCACCGGGGTTTCCCAAAGGTTCAAGGTCACGCCGATGCCTTTTTCGATGGCGTTTCGGTACACGACCGTGCCCCAGGCCACATCTTCCACGGGCATCCCACCCACCGACATGATGATGATTTCTTCATCGCTCTGACGACCTGGCGCGGCCCCGGCGATGATCTTGCCAATGTCCTCGACGTCTTCGAGGCGCATCTTGCCTTCGGCGATCATGTCCATGAAGCGCACACCAATCACTGGCACGCAGTGATGCGCAGGCTTGGGCAACTCTTCAAACCAGGCCTGGTAGAGACCGGTGTTATCCAGCACCTTGCGCACATCAGGCTGTTCCATTTCAGCGTCGAGCGAGCAGGACGCCGGCATCGCGAGAAAGGCCCCTGGCTTGACCCATTCGCGCCGCACGATTGGGTAGTTCGAGGGATCACCCACCTCACCGGAGCTACAATAAGTAACAAGGTCAGAGTCGCGGACCACCTCTTCAAGGGTATCGACCACTTTTATCGTGGTGATCTGTGGGTAGGTTTCCCGGACCCATGCGATAAAGTTGTCGAGGCTCTTCTGCCCACGGCCCTTGATCTTCAATGTGTCGATGTGCGGGCAAACCGCGATGAATGCCGCCAGCGTGGTCTTGCCCATCACCCCCGGACCGAGCAGGCCGACGACTTTCGAGTCCTTGCGTGCCAAATGACGCGCGCCGACCCCGGGAATTGCACCGGTGCGATACGCCGACAACAGGTTGGCCGACATGTGAGCCAGGGGTGCGCCGGTGTCGGGATCGTTGAGGGTGAACATCAGGATCGAACGCGGCAGACCCTTTTCGCGGTTGGCGATATTGGAGCCGTACCACTTGACGCCGGCGGTGCAAAAACTGCCGCCCAGGTAGGCTGGCATGGCCATCATGCGTCGATCCGCCGTGGGTTTTGGCATGTTCGGGAACGGCGAATCCTGCGGAAAAACAACCATCGCGCCGTGGGAGTCATTGTTCGGGCCGGCCATGCGGTAGTCACCGGCATACAGCAAGCCGAACATCTCTTCCATGGTGTTCACGCACGCCAGCATATCGGTCACGCCCGCGCGGATCATGTCCTGCTCGGAGAGGTAGATGAAGTCGATTTTTGTATTTGTAGACATAGTTATTCTCGGGCTGAAGGTGATATCGCTGCGATAGGCGCAGCTCCACGCTGTCGACGTCGAGTATCGGGCGGCGGTTTTCGGCGGTATTGTAAATTTCGGACAGATCAGGGGGTTCGGCACAACGATAGTTGGCGCGATTAATGCGTGAAAATTCCCGTATTGCGACCTTCCCTTGGTGCCACCATGATCAAACAGAACATGCCGACTCGCCGCCAGCACACGGCGAACGAACAGCCCTGGTTCGTGTTGAACTCGTCACGTTATTCGGTGATGCCCTCGACGCACCCGGCGATCTCGCATTTCTATGCCTTCGATGTGGCTCAATCGGCCAATCTGCTGGCTGTTCCGGACGGCTGCGTGGACATTGTTTTCGACTGCGATGCCACCCGCCCCAGTGCCCGGATCTGTGGTACGCCGTTGACCGCCCAGGCCGTCGAATTGCACCAGCACCATCACTACTTCGGTGTGCGTTTTTCACCGGGGGTCGTTCCCGGCTTCATCAACGTCCTGGCCGAAGAATTGACCGAGCGGGAACTCGACCTGCTGGAAGTCTCGGGGTTTGCCCAACGCCTCTTCGAAAGCATCGTTCAGGCACCCCTGTTGGGCGATCAAATACGCCTGTTCAACGACTATGTGGCGCCGCGCCTTATGGGCAAAACCTCCCGACTCACGAGCATGATCATCCAGCAGGCCTTGCACCATCGAGGTGACGTTCGCATCCAGCAACTCGAAGAACTGAGCGGCTACACAAGCCGCACCTTGCACCGCCAGTTCAGCCAGGACACCGGCATGTCACCCAAGACTTTTTTCCGGATCATCCGCTGCCAGGCCGCCCTGGACACTCTCAACACCCAGTATGATGTGTCGTTTTCACAACTGGCCCTCGACCTGGGTTTTTCCGATCAGTCGCACTTCCTGCGCGACTTCAAGAAACTGGTCAGCACCACGCCCTGTGACTACCAACGCAAGATATTGCAGAACGCCTATACCGACCGGATCAGCTACGCCTGAGATCACCGTTCGAAAATAAAATCCTGTCTCCATCATTTCTCCATAAAACCTCCCATGAAAGTGCATGCTCGTGGTGCACAGTGCACTTCGTCGGCCCGTGGAAATTCGCCATACTGCGATGACCGAATAGCAAACGGCCCCCTTGATCGAGCAGACCATGACTGAATCGCACCTTGCATCGGCAACCCAAGACCTCGCGGAACAACATCAGGCGTTGGTTCTGATTGCCGAGGACGAACCTGAAATTGCCGACATCCTGAGCGCCTATCTCAAGCGCAGCGGCTTCCAGACGGCCCATGCCCTGGATGGGCGGCGTGCCCTTGAACTGCATCAATCGCTCAAACCCGACCTGGTGCTACTCGATGTCCTGATGCCGAAACTGGATGGCTGGATGGTGTTGGCCGAGATCAGGCATCGGGGCAATACCCCCGTGATCATGCTGACCGCGCAGGATCAGGACATGGACAAGTTGATGGGACTTCGTATCGGCGCCGACGACTACATTGTCAAACCGTTCAACCCGGCCGAAGTCGTCGCCAGAACCCAGGCGGTACTGCGTCGCTCGATCGCGCAGGGCTACGGCAGCCGCCAGAGCGTGCTGCGTGTCAATGCCTTTGAAATCGACATCGACAACCATGAAGTCAGCGTGCAGATCGGTGCACGCAAGCACCCCCTCAGCCTGACGGTGACGGAATTCAGGTTGCTGGCGCAGTTGGCCAAGGCCCCCAAACGCGTATTCAGCCGCGCCGAGCTATTGGCCCTCTGCTCTCCTGAAAGTGACAGCCTTGAACGCACGGTCGACAGCCATATCAGCAAGTTGCGTAGAAAAATCGAAGACCTGGGCCTGGAGGGGATCCCGGCCAGCATCCGGGGAGTCGGCTACCGATTCGGGAGTGGCACATGAAAATCGCCAATAGCCTGAGCCGGCAGATCATTCTGTCGATGTCAGCCGTGGTGATGTGCGTGATTGCACTCGCGCTCGTCGGGTCCTACGTGTTTTACGCGTTGCTCTGGATGTTCTGGCCACCGACGGACATTGACATGGACGAGTGGCTGCCCAGCGGCATGGAATGGGCCTGGATGGGGCTGATCACCTGCATCAGCCTGGCGGTCGGTGCCGTCGTGGCGATCAAATTGTCTCGCCGTATTCTCATGCCCTTGAACTCTGTCGCCGCCAGCCTTCGTCGCCTGGCCGATGGTGACCTCGATGCTCGTGCGATGGCTTCCGATCGTTCCCTGGCAGAAGCGACCTTGTTAGTGGATGACTTCAACAGCATGGCTACACGTTTGAAACGCATGGCCGAAGAGCAGTCTTTCTGGAACGCCGCCATCGCCCATGAACTGCGCACCCCGCTGACCATCTTGCGCGGCCGGCTGCAGGGGTTGGCCGAAGGTGTCTTCACACCGGACCAGGCCCAGTTCTACAGCCTGCTGAGCCAGGTGGAAGGGCTGACGCGCCTGATCGAAGACCTGCGGGTCGTAGGCTTGGCAGACAATGGTTATCTCGAAGTGGATATCCGAAAGGCCGACCTGGCCGAGGAGATTGAGGCTGACGCGGCCCTGTTCGAACCGGAACTGCTTGCCAGTGGGTTCGCGCTCCATCTGGACCTGCTCAAGCGCCCTCTGCAGTGTGACCCGGCCAGAATCCGCCAAGCCTTGCTGGCCATGCTGGAGAACCTTAGACAGCATGCCACCCCGGGGAATGTCAGCGTACGCCTGAGCAGCCAGCATGGCCTGAATGTCTTGAGCGTCGCCGACGAAGGACCGGGGATCGATGAAGACTTTGCAACACATATCTTTGAACCGTTCCAACGCGGGGAAAGCTCTCGCTCCCGTGCTCAGGGAGGCAGCGGCCTGGGGCTTGCCGTCGTGCGTGCCATTGCCCTGGCCCATGCAGGTACCGTGACCTGCCGGAATCTGGAAAACGGTGGCACCGAATTCGAACTGAGCTGGCCCGAACAACAGGTAGCCATCTGAATCCAACGCCCCCAGGTGAAAACATGCGGCTCTCCCTGTTCAGAGTTAATCGCCTTCAACACTATCGCCACTTTGCCTTGCTCGACACACACGGACGCTGTATCGCTTTCAAGAGCTGCGAAGGGATTCCACAGAACGGCAAATGGGTGCAAGTCAACGAAATCAATCTGGTCTGGCTGAACCGAGCGCTGCCTGCACGCGCCTTGGCCAAGTCAATCACTCAACCCTTGTAGTTCACCCATGGATTGCATGTATGCCTATTAATTATCGCGATCAAAACTTTGTTGACTTAGTGCTGCTGGAAGAGTCGGTAACGCTCTATAAGGACAAACTCAGACGGTTGCAGCGGTTCTGGATTCCCCTGCAAGAACGGACGCCTCATCTTGTGTTATCGCTATGGATCATTGGCGTTACCGCGTCGCTGTTCACCCAGTCCTATTACCACTGGTTATTTACGGCTCCGCTCATTTGCCTGTTGATCATCATCGAGATCATTATCGAAGAAGTGCAAATCGACCTGTTGGTGATGACCGAGGAGACGCGTTATTTGCTCGACGTTACCCGCAATCTTTATCTCGGAACACTGAATTCAACCCCCTACACGTTGCGCAAGCCAGGCCTTCCCTACTGATCGAGCACAACCACAAGTGCCCCCGGTAGTCAGACCTGCGCCCGCCGGGTTTCGGACGGTGACTCGCCAAACAACTCCCGGTAATGCGCAGCAAAGTGGCTCAGATGGAAGAAGCCCATGGCCACGGCCACCTCTCCGACGTTTTGGCTGCTGGCGGGGGTGGCGATCAAGCGTCGACGCACGGCATTGAGGCGCAGGTTTCGCAGGTACTCGACCGGACGCATGTCGGTCACCGCCTGGAAACTGTTCTGCAGCGTGCGCCGGCTCACCCGCAGGTGTTCACACAGATCGAGAATGCTCAGTGGCGTATCGCCGCTGGCGTCGATCAATTCCTGGCAACGCTTGACCAGATAAGCACTCACGGCAAAGTTGCCACGACGGCAACGCACCTCGTCGGTAGCGTTGCTGAACAAATCGAGGAAAGCCGTGAGCAGTTCGTCCTCGAGCATTTTTTCAGCGGTTCGAGTGATAGCATCCGCATGTTCCAAAAGGTGACGAAACAGCGGGTAGATACGCTGGCGTATGCGCAGCAGTAACGCGTCATCCACACACAGTTGAGAACGGGTGGTCAGGCGCTTGAGCTGATCGCCGGACAATTCGAAAGCGGCCAGTTTGGCGAAACGTACCGTGTCGACGTTAAGGGCAAAAAAGTGCGTGCCCTCGGGAGCATGCAACACAAACTCCTCGCCATCGCGCAACAGCACGATGCTGTGTGTCCCCACTTGCTGCCCCTGTACCACGGGCGCACTGCCCAACGACATGGCCGCGCACAGTCGCCCTTGGGGCGCGTGACCGCGCTGCACTACACGTTTGTCCAAGACTTCCTGGAAGATTTGAAAACGGTCGGCAGACAACTGGCGCAGTTCACTGGTCAGGCAACCCCGGCCAAGTTGGTCATACACTTGCCGCCAACCCTGGATGGAGCCGGCGTGTTGTTGAGAGTCATTGAAGGTTCGAACTTCAGCAAGCATGGTCGTCGTTCCTCGGTAGCCCCCGTTGTTGTTATCGGCCGGAAAGGGAATCAAGTCATCCATGACGATAGCCAGGTTCACACGGGGGCGCTGTCCGCAGTGAAAACCAAAGCCAGTTCCGTGCCAAACATCTGCAGACGATACGTCGAAGGCTCGATATCGATCGGCGCCAACAGCGCCCCGGACAGCACCACCTGCCCGGCCTCCACGGGTTGACCATCAGCCAGCAGACGGCGAATCAACCAGCACAGATTGGCCAAGGGGTTGTCCTCACGCCCCTGGGTGTTGCCCTCACCGCAGAGCACGTCCGCACACTCCAGGCGGTACGCCACATTGGCGTGCTCCACGGGATCGAAAGCAGTGCGCGGGCCGAGGCAATAAAGACCCGCCGCCGCGTTATCGGCCAGAAAGGCCCCCACGCCGAAGGCCCAGCCCTGCCAACGGCAATCGGCAATCTCGAAAGCCGGTGCCACTTCCCCGATGGCGGCCAGAATGTCCGCATCCTGGTAGTCACCCGGCTCCAGGCTGCGCCCCAGCACGATCGCCACTTCGATCTCAAGCTTGGGCTGGATCAACCGAGACAGCGCCACCGCCGTGTTCGGCCGGACACTCATGTGCTCGGTAAGGCCGCCATACACCGGCTCGTCGAGCCCCAGACGCTTTTGCGCGGCACGGCTGGCGAAAGCGATCTTCCAGCCACTTCGTTGTTCGCCTGCGGCCAGGTACCTGTCCAGCGCCTGGCGTTGCAGCGCATACCCGGCAAGCACGTCCAGTGCCTCAGGTGCCAGCGGCGCAATGGCTTGCGCCGTGCGCGCGGCATGCTGCAACCGATTCAATACCTCCCTGGTGTCACTCATGACAGTTGCTCCGCCAATTTGCGCAGTACACCTTCAAGCCGCTCGGGTGTGGTAATAGCGGCGACGAACCGGTCTGGACGCACCACGACGATGCAATCGCGCACTTTGGAGAACCACTCGCCCAGGCGATTATCCACGTCCTCCACGCTGAGGGCGTCCGTGGCCATCAAGGGCTGGTGACGGCCAATGCCACTGCGCGAGCGATTGACCTGAATGAAGCGCATGTCCCAACGGGCCCAAAAAGACACCGTGTCTTCGCTCAGTTGTTCACGCGGGTTGACCCGATACCCAAGCACCGCATAGGAATTGCCCAGCACCTCATCCAGGCGCCGGCGCTGCCCTTGAGCGTCTTCGATATACGGTTGCACAAACAGCTGGCCGACCAGGTCGTCCTCGCGCAGTTCGGCACGCTCGTGATGAACCAGGCCCCTGGTGATGGTGGCCTTGGGTTTGAATTTGAACTCCAGCAAGTGCGAGCGCAGGTTGTCGACGGTGTTCACCGCCTGGAACAACCAGTCACGCACGCCGGCCATCAATGGGTTCGTCAGCCCCAATACGGCGCCCATGTTGTCGGCCAGGGCCACCAGCTCGGTGGCGTGCCCGCGGCGCTCCTGGTCGTAGCTGGCAAGGATCGCGTGGGAAGCGCGGCCCTGGATGATTGCCGCCAGCTTCCAGGCCACATTGGCAACGTCGCGCAGCCCGGAGTTGAGCCCCTGCCCGGCCCAGGGCGGCGATATATGCGCGGCATCGCCCACCAGTGCCACACGCCCCTGGACAAACCGTGCAGCGACGCGTGAGTGGTGGGTATAGGCCCGTATACGGATAATGTTCAACTGATCGACCGCATCACCGATATGCCCACGGATCAGGTCGCGGATGGTGCCCTCCTCGCACATCTTCGCCTCATCTTCGCCCTCCATCAGCATGAACTCCCAGCGCCGCTGCTGGTACGGCAGGTAGATGCACACGAAGGGCCGCTGAGGATCGGCATGCAGTGCGGTGTAGGGGGCATCCAAGGTGTCATTGGCGGTATCGACCACCACCCATTTGCGCGGATGAGTCAGACCCAGCAGCTCGATACCGAGGGCTTTCCTTACCGTGGAGCGCCCGCCATCGGCACCGATGACATAGTCGGCGCGCAGTTGATAGACCTCGCCCCGGGCATCACGCACCTGCAAGCTCACCCCCTCGCCATCCTGCTCCAGCTCGAGCATTTCATGGCCTTGGCGCAAGGTGACACTGCTGCGCTGTACCAGGGTTTCGCGCAGCGTGCCTTCAAGCAACTGCTGCATGAAGATATTGCGCATTGGCCAACCGTAATGGGCGGTGCTCGGTTTGACTTCGGCAAAACAGACACCGCGCGCGTTGTAATAGCGCAGCGGCACATCGCAGATCATGTCACGCGCGGCCAGCTCGGCGATGCCGATACCCTGCAGTACACGCAGCGCCTCATCATCCATGCCCACCGCGCGCGGGTAAGGCAGTATGCAGTCGGCAAGTTCAAGGACGACGCAGTCGACACCGTACATCCCCATATAGTGCGCGGCCGTGATTCCGTTCGGCCCGCCGCCGACAATGACAACCTGGGTCTTCTCCTGCTTCATCGCTATTCACCGCTTTCTTGTTGTGGTTTCAATCACGCATCGCCGAAGCCGTACGCCTGTAATCAGTGCAGCCCGTCCAGCCCTTTGACATCTTCAGCCTGCAGACCGCCCAGCCTTGCATGCAAGCGCCCACGGGTGGCGAAAGCCCAGATCACGATCACTTCATCCGGCGCAGGACCATCACCGAACATCAGCGACAGGCTGTCGTAGTGGGAACGCACATACAGGGCATCCTTGTGGGCCAGCGGTACATCAATGGTTGAACCCGGGCCGCCGCGCTTGCCGGTGGAAGGCACCCAGGACTTGCCGCCACCGAGCGCCAGGCGTACCGGATCGGCGGCCGGGTTGGTCAGGAATGCGTTGCCATGTTCGTACTCGCCCTGGCTGCCCACCAGGCACGCCTTGCCATAGCTGACGATGTCACGGGAGGCGGCGAGCGCCTGGATACGACGACCGAACTCTTCACCCAACAGTGGCGAGGGCTCGACCAGTTCAGCCAGTGATTCGCTGTAGCGACCGGCATAGGGGTTGGCGATCACCGCAGCGACCGCGTATTTGAACAGCGGCTCGCCATCGGCCAACTGGCCGCTTTCGTTGGCCAGGGTTTCTTCGACAAAGCTGTACCATTTGCGGATGTGATAGGTAGCAAAATTCGCGATTTTCATCAGGGTTGCCTCAAAGTGGGTCCAGTTTGAAATGTCGGCTCGGCGCACCAGCGGCCTTGAACCGGGCCTTGCCGAGCGCATCGTCGTGTTCGGTTTCGAGGAAAAATTCCATGCGATTGCCGTCAGGGTCGTTGAAGTACACGCCATGGCCGATCTCGTGATCGGTGATCTTCACCACATCGACGCCCTTGCCCAGCAACATGCCGTAGAGCTGACGCAGGGTGGTCATATCGCCGGCGATTTCCAGCCCGTAGTGTTGCAGCCCGAGTCCGCCCTGATGGGCGCCAGGGTCTGCACGAATCAAGGCGATGTCGTGGTGCTTGCCGCCAAACGCCATCATCACCCAGCTCTCGCCTCGGGCACTTTCGTGCATGCCCAGGATGTCGGCGTACCAGCGCGCCGACACGTCAGGATCAGTGACCCAGAGCGATAAATGGGTACGCAGGATCTCGACCTTCATGGCGATATACCTCAGGGCTGTTTGACGATGGATTGATGCCCGGCCTTGATCTGCGCCACGGCAGGTGTCCAGAGCACATCGGCGATCTCACTGAACTCGCGCCAATGCTTGTGCCAGCCATCACCGCCATTGTCGGACGTGAACAGGTGCCCATACTTGGTCCCCGCCACGATCTGTCGCGGGTTAGCCGGGTTGAAGGCAATCGCCCAGACACAGGAGTTGGGCTGCTGCGGCAGGGGCAGCACGGTCCAACTGAGCGCGGCATCCCGGGACACCAGGATCTTGCTGGTGGTGCCGGGCGTACCATCGGAAATACTCAGGTACAGCTCGTTCTGCGTACCCAACGGCGCGTTCATGGCACGCAGGTAGTACAGACCGAAAGCTTCGCGGCCGATGATGCCGGTCCAGGTCAGCCCCTCATCCAGGCTGCGATAGACCGCATTGACGCAGACCACCACGATGACCTTCGCACCGTGATTGGGCAGTACCACGATGTTGTGGATGTCCGAGTTGTAGTCCCACAACAACCGGTCGTCGACGCGGGTCCAATGGTCGCCGCCGTCGCGGGAATGGAACAACCCCCCCTCCTCAAGGCCGAACCACAGCTGGTTGCGGTCGCCAGGATCATAGGCGAAAGCCAGCAGGCGCGGACGACTGACGCCTTCGCAGAACTCAGGGATTTCCACCGGCGCGCGATCCCAGCTAAGGCCACCATCCAGGGTCCGCCATAACACGGCGCGCGAAGGCGCACCGGTGCCGACGAATATCCGTTGGGCGTCCTGCGGGTCGACGGCGACTTTCCACACCGTCTGCCCATTGAACGGCGAATCGACCCGCTGCCAATGGCCACCGGTGTCATGGCTGACGCACAAGCCTACGTCCGTACCGGCATAGATCACCTCGGGCGCGTCAGGATGAAAGCTCAGGGATCGGGTGATTGCATCGAACTCAAGGTCCTGTCCCAAGCCCAGGCGATGCCAGCTACGGCCATCGTCGGCACTGCGGATCACCGCTTGCCCGACGGTGGCCACCAGAAAGGTTCCGTCACTCATCACTGATGCTCCTCAGATATAGATGCCACGGGTCAAACCGCCATCGATGCCGATGGATTCACCGGTCACCGCACCCGCCTTGGGCGACGCCAGGAAACCAACCAGCCAGCCCATTTCAATCGGTGCGAGGGTCCGGCGAATCGGTGTGGAATCAATGTAGGCCTGCTCGACCTGTTCTGCGGTCTTGCCCTGCTTGAGCGCTTCGCGTTCGTACAGTTCCTGGATATGCGGGGTGTCGACGACGCCTGGGTGAATCAGGTTGACCGTGATCCCCGAAGGCCCCAACTGGTCGGAGAGGGTTTTGGTCATGTGGGCGATCGCCAGATTGCGCATCCCCGAGAGCACTTTGCTGCTGCGCCCGGTGAGCCCGCCGATATTGATGATCCGACCAAAGCCGGTGGCTTTCATGTGCGGGGTCACGGCCTTGGCGCAGCGGAAGTAGCCGATCACCTTGGTGTTGAGGTCCGACAGCAACTCATCGTCGCCAGCGTGCTCGATATCATTGCGTACGACACCAGACGGTGCCGCCGCGCCATTGACCAGAATGTCGATACGGCCAAAATGCTTGTAGGCGGCCTCGACCATCTCCGATACCGCCGACATGTCATTGGTGTCGCAGAACAGCGGCAGCACTTCATTGCCGGTCTGTGCGCTGATCTCTTCGGCAGCCAGTTGCAGGAACGACATGCGACGTGCGCAGATCACCACCTTGCAGCCTTCTTCAGACAGAAAACGCGCCACTTCCTTGCCGATGCCCATGCCGCCACCGGTGACAATGGCCACGCGGCCTTTCAATTCCAGATCCATAGCAATTACCTCGTGTGATTATTCAGTTCAGGCCAGATCGACAAACACGCTTTTGGTCTCGGTGTAGGCATCGATCACGTTTTTACCCATTTCCCGGCCCCAGCCGGATTGCTTGTAGCCACCGAACGGTGAGGCTGCATCGACCACGTTCCAGCAGTTGATCCACACCGAGCCCGCCTTGAGCTGAGCCGCCACGCGGTGCGCCGAACGCAGGTCACGGGTCCACAGGCCGGCCGCCAGGCCATAGGGCGAATCGTTGGCACGCAGCACCAGGTCATCGATTTCACTCCAGCTCATGACGGTCAGCACCGGGCCGAAAATCTCTTCGCGGGCGACGCAGGCACGCTCGGCGCGATCAAGAAACACGCTGGGCGCAATGAAGTGGCCGCGCTCCAGGTGGGCGGGACGCCCGCCACCGCAGATCAGCTCGGCGCCCTCTTCCTGGCCTCGTTGCAGGTAACCCTTGACGGTGTTCAATTGACGACCTGAGACCAACGGCCCCATGCTGCTGGCCGGATCCAGACCGTTACCCAGGACATGAGCGGCGGCATGACGCTCCAGCTCCTCCAGCACCTGATCCAACACACTGGCGTGGACGTATAACCGCGAGGCTGCGGTGCATACCTGGCCCTGGTTGTAGAAAATGCCGTCGGCGGCGCCCTTGGCCGCGCGCACGATATCGGCGTCCGGCAGGATGATGTTCGGCGACTTGCCGCCCAGCTCCAGCGAGACCTTTTTCATGTTGCTGGTGGCCGCTTGCGCGATCAACCGACCGACCTGGGTCGAGCCGGTAAAGGCAATCTTGTCGACATCGGGATGCTGAGCCAGCGGCGCGCCCGTCTCGGCACCCAGACCGGTCACCAGGTTGACCACCCCGGCCGGGAATCCGGCGGTCTCGATCAACTGCACCAGTCGAATCGCAACCAGCGGCGTCTGCTCGGCGGGCTTGAGCACCGCCACACAACCGGTCGCCAACGCCGGGCCGAGCTTCCACACGCACATGTTCAACGGGAAGTTCCACGGCACGATCAGCGCACACACCCCCACCGGCTCACGCAACGTGTAGTTGAGCATCGGGGCACCGCTGGCCGGCGATACGGGCAGCGTGCTGCCTTCGATTTTGGTCGGCCAGCCGGCGAAGTAACGCAGGATGGTTGCCGCACTGGCCGCCTCACCACGCGCAGCGGCGATAGGCTTGCCGTTCTCCAGGGTGATCAACTGCGCCAGCTCCTCGCGGTGCTGATCCAGCAGGTCCGCCAAGCGGAACAGCAACAGCCCACGCTGGGCGGGAGACAGCAGCGCCCAGGCGCCGTTGAAGGCCGAGCGTGCGGCGGCAACAGCGGCATCCACATCGCGCGCATCGCCCTGGGCGACTTCGGTCAGGGTTTCTTCTGTCGCCGGGTTCTCCACGGCAAACCGCCGGCCTGTGGCCGCGTCCTGCCAACTGCCGCCGATAAACAGGCGGCCCGGTTGCGACAAAAAGGCCTGGACAGCCGGCAGCACGTCAAACTGTTTCATCATCGACTCCTTCACAGCGCCATTTCGATCAGGCAAGGACCACCGTCGGCACTGGCGTTGGCCAGCGCCCGGTGCAGTTCGGCATTGGTATTGACCGTGCAGGCCGGCACGCCATAGCCTTTGGCCAGAGCCTTCCAGTCAATGCGCGGGCTATCGAGCACCGTCAGGCGCAGGGCCTGCGGGTCCATTTCGGTCATGCCGAAACGCCGCAGTTCGTTCTGCAAAATGGCGTAGCGATGGTTGGCGGCAATCAGGATCACCACCGGCAACTGCTCGCGGGCGATGCTCCACAGGGTTTGGATGGTGTACTGGGCGCTGCCGTCGGATTGCAGGCAGAACACGCGATTGCCCCGCTGCGCCAAGGCGGCGCCGAACCCCACCGGAATACCCTGACCAATCGCGCCGCCGGTATTGGTCAATACCCGATGCCGCGCAGCGCGGGCGGAAGCGGTGAAAAATGGATAACCGCAAGTGCCGCCTTCGACCGAGACAATGCTGTCGTGCGGCAGTGACGCAGCCAACACTTGCCCGATGGACTGCGGTGTGAGTTCGCCATGGCCGGGCGGCAGCTCGATACCCTGCGGGGTCGGCACATGGGCAGGCGCACCCAAGGCATCGGCCAGCGCGGTCAACGCACCGGCAATATCGTCACCAACCTCGGCCAGCGCCAACAGACGCTCACGCTCGGCCAGACGCGACGGTATGCCTTCGTAACCGAAATAACTGATGGGCTCCGGCACGCCCGCGCAGACGACCAGGTCGTACTGTTCGAGAATTTCAATCGCCACTTCCGGGAAATACGGCAGGCGATCCAGGTCTGGTAAACCACCGCCACGGTAGCTGAGCCGTGGAAAGGTCTCGGCAAACAAACGCACGCCAGGCAGTTGGGCCAAACGCCCCGCTGCCTCGAGGCCGGCGACCGACAACCCCTCATCGCCGACGATGAACACCAGGCGCTGGCCGTCACGCAGTGCCTGTGCCACGACCTCGACCCGATCCCCGGCAAACCGGCGAACCGGCGCGCGCAACGCTACGAACACGCCGTTGTGCGCCACTGCGTGGGCCTGCAGGTCCATGGGCAGGATCAAACTGGCGATCTGCCCTTTGGCCTGCCACGCCGCGCGCACCGCTTCCTGCAAATCCTCACCGATACCCGAGGCCGTGCGCGAGGTGCGCACCCAGCCGGAGACAGTACCGGCCAGGGCCTGGATGTCACTGGCCAATGGCGGATCGTAGTTGACATGCCATGAGGCGTGATCGCCGATGACATTGACGATGGGGGTATTGGCACGACGCGCGTTGTGCAGGTTGGCGATGCCATTGGCAAACCCTGGACCCAGGTGAGTGAGGGTCATCGCCGGTTTGCCGGCGATCCGGCCATAGCCATCGGCAGCGCCGGTGCATACCCCTTCAAACAGCGACAACACCGGTTTGAGAGACGGTGCGCTGGCCATGGCCGCCACCAGAGGAATCTCGGTGGTCCCGGGGTTGGCGAAGCAGTACTCGATCCCGCTTGCCGCTGCCGCATTCACTATCAGTTGCGCACCATTCATTTTCAGCCCTCTTGCTTGAGCATTTGCAGTGATGAGATTTATCACACACAAAAAACCAATCAACAAGCATTTTATTTATATTTGTCTCAAATATTGAGATTAATACGGGTTTTATTGCTCATAAAATCGACTCGATATTGCGTTTTTCTCTCACTGCGGTAGTGTTGTGCCAGCGCTTGGCACTCGCGCGGATTGCCTGATCAATACCGCTACGCAACAAACGCCCTTCCCTTTCTTTTAGGAACACAATGAGCAGCCTGAGCAAATTGCTGAGTGTCCTGGACCTGTTCGGTCCACAGACGTTGAAGATCGACCCCGACACCATTGCCGAACGCATGGGCCTGTCACGGGCGACCGTGTACCGCTACGTCAAGGACTTGTGTGACAGCGGCCTGCTGACTCGCGTGGACGCAGGCAGTTACGGCCTGGGGCCGCGTGTCATCGAGCTGGACTGGATGATGCGTCAGTACGATCCGATCCTCCTCGCCGGGCGCGAGTTGATGCACGAACTGTCCGCACAGACGGGCCTGGCGGTGTTTGCCAGCGTGTTTTATGACGGGCGCATCATCAACACCTACATTGCCGAACCCACCGACACCTATCACTTCGCGTTCGGGCGCGGGCAACCGTTACCATTCTTTCGAGGGGCACAATCGAAGGTGTTGATCGCCTTTCAGAAAGGCCGCCGCCTGCAACGCCTGTTCGACGAGCACATGGCCAACGACCCCGACAGCCCGTATGACTGGGCAGGCTTCTCCAGGGCCGCAAAAAAGATCCGCAAGGACGGCTACTGCCTGACCCACGACGAACTCAACCTGGGCCTGACCGGCATCGCCGCCCCCATCATCCAGGCCGACATCGACGAAGTGGTCGGCAGCCTGTCGGCCGTCGGCAACACCCAAAGTTTCAAGCTGCTGCGCCAGGAAACCGTTGTCGAAATGGTGATGGATACGACACGACGGATCGCCGAAAACATGCGCCATCCGCCGCCCTCTGCAGCCCTCTAGCCGATGATCAGAACGGCACGGCCACCGTCAATTGGCTATACAGATTGGTGCCATTGCCGCCGACTTGATTGCCGCCCGTGGTCGAGTCCTGCTCGGGTTTGTAGAGACCCACCAAGGGCGTGATGATCAAGTGCGGGTTGACCGCCCACTCGGCATACACATCCAGCTCGTTGCCGTTGAGGTTCAGCGCATTGCTTTTACGCACAGTGGTGTAATCGAAGTACAGCGCGCCCAAGGTCAGGTTTTCCAACGGGGTTGCCTTCAGCCCGACGTGCTGGATGCTGGTATTGGTGTTGAACGGCCCGGCGTAGTTGCCGGCCACCTCACCCTGGAACCAGGTGCCATAGCCCATGCTCAAGCCGGTGAACAGCGCATCCCACTTCTGCGAATAGCGGGTATAGCGATAGGTCACCTTCGGCGCCCAGGGGGTGTCGGCGAAGGTGTAGCCCGCTTCACCGTACCAGGCTTTCTCGGGGCCCGTGTCTTTGTCCTGCCAGGCATACTCGAACGCCAGGCTGACGTTCTTGATCCCCGCATCGCCCTCACCGCGCACGCTGTAGACGTTCATGCCCTTGCGCTGACGCTGAAAGTCGCTGGCCCACTGATCGTTCACGTCGATGCCATGTATCCAGGTCAACCCGATCGTACCCGGCTGAGTGGTGTAATCCAGGGTACCGGCTGCCAGTTCGGTTTCAGCCTGGACACGGTTGTCGGACTTGAGCCACAACAGGCTGCCATGCAGGCCATCCTGACCGCCCAGGCGCAATACCGCGGTTTGATCGAACGCATGCCGGGCTGCCAGGTAATAGGCGCCCCCACGGTTCATGGTTCCATTGGCCGGCCCCTTGCCCAGGTTCAGCCCATCATCGTTGATCAGGAACCCTCGACCCACCTTGACGACTTGGCGGCCGCCGGAAATATCGACCCCGTCCTTGCCCAGCGCGGGAAACAGATCACCGGAACGCCAGCCCAGGTAGGCGTCTTCTATCTTTGTTGTGCGCTCGGTGCCGAGGGAATTGCCACCGGGATCGCCATCACCCCAGGTGGCAGAACTGACCAGGGCAAATGCCCCGTACGCGGTGCCATTGCCGCCCAAGGCCTGGTCGCCGCTCAAGCCATATTTGATATAACCCTCACGCCAGCTGGAACCACCTGAGGTGCCATCGTAGTTCTTGCGACTGTTGAACTGGCCGTACACAGCCGTCATGTCCGCGTTGAGATGACGACTCTCATCACTGTACAGCTCATAGGCGTGCGCCTGATGGGTAGCGCCAAGCGCCAATGTGCACACAAGCGTGCACCCGAATACGGGGTTACCGGATGGATATCGCATGGTTCAAGCTCCTTGTTCAGCATCACGTTTACGCACGAACAACAGTTGCTGGCCGGTGAATTCCAGTAGCCCCTCCAGACCGAACTCGACGCCGAACCCCGACATCTTGCTGCCACCAAACGGTGTGTTCGGCTGGATCTGCGCGTGGCAGTTGACCCAGGCGACGCCGCTCTCCAGGCGACTGGCCAAGGCCTGCGCCTGCTCGACATCCGGCCCCCAGACGGAGCCGCCCAGACCCATGTCACCGGCATTGGCACGCCGCAGTACATCCTCGACATCCTGGTAAGCGATCAAGGGCAACACGGGCCCGAACTGCTCCTCGTCGACCAGACGATGTCCGTCGGTAACGTCCGCGACCAGCGTGGGCGGATAGAAAAATCCGGGGTGCTGCAGACGCGCACCACCGCACAGCACCCGCGCACCGTTGGCCCGTGCGTCGGCGACCAATGCCTCCACAAGTTCCAGTTGTTCAAGGTTCTGCACCGGCCCGAAGGTGACACCCGCCTCAAGACCATCACCCACCAACTGCCGCGCCGCAATGCGCGTCAACGCATCGGCAAAGGCCTGGTACTGCGACTCATGGATGTACAGGCGCTTGAGAGCCGCGCAGGTCTGGCCCATGTTCAGGAAGGCGGCCTGGAAAATATCTTCAGCTACCGCATCAACGGGTGTGCCCGGCAATACGATTGCCGCGTCGTTGCCACCCAACTCCAGGGTCAGGCGCTTGAGATTGCCGGCGGCGCCGCGCATCACACTTTGTCCGGTGGCGGTGGAGCCGGTGAAGACAATCTTCTGGATGCCGGTGTGTGCGGTGATCGCACTGCCGAAACCCTGCTCCCCCGTCACGCAGTTGATCACGCCGTGAGGCACATGGCGGGCAATGATTGCCACCAGGCCCAAGGTGCTCAACGGCGTCAGGCTCGACGGTTTGCTGATCACGCAGTTGCCGGCACGCAGCGCCGGCATGATGTGCCAGACGGCAATCATGAACGGCCAGTTCCACGGGGTGATCGACGCCACGACCCCCAAGGGTTTGCGATGCAGTTCGACCCGTTGGGTCGGGGTTTCTTCCACCAGTTCCACGGGAATCTCTTGCGCGGCTGCATAACGGGTCCAGGCGGCGGCCCCCATGACCTCGGAAAACGCCAACTCCAGCGGTTTGCCCTGCTCCAGTACAATCAGCCGAGCCAGCGAGTCGGCCTCACGCTCGATATCTGCCGCGATTGCCAGCAAACGTTCACAGCGGTCAGGGTGAGTGCTGTGCCGCCAGCTTTTGAATGCGGCCTGCGCAGCCTCCACCGCCTGGTCGAGTTGTCCCAGGGAGCCCGCCGGGCATTGGGCAAATGCCGCACCGGTGGCCGGATTGATGACGTCAAACTGCCCCTGTTCACCGGCGACCTGAGCCCCGTTGATGAGCATCTTGTAATTATTCATTTGCAACCTTCCTTTCACACGCTGACGAGCCAGGCCGAGGAACGGCTGACCGCTTTTGTCCAGAGAATCGGGGGGTATCGAGGATTGCCTCAGAGCTTGTGGCTGCCCAAGGCGAGAAAGCGTTGTGGCGAGATTTTTCGCAGACGCGCCGCGAGCACAACGCCGATGATCAGGGCCACGGGAATAATGGCGCAGAGACTATAGGACAACAGTTGGCTGGCACCGGTCAGCACATCGAAATGCACCACGGCCAGCACTAATACGAGCACCAACGCCAGGCATGAAAACCCTGGCAGGATGCGCCCGCGCCAGAGCCCTACGCCCAGCTCGGGATGACGGTAGAAGTAGACGCACACCGCAACCGAGGTCAGCGCCATCAGCAAGATGACGCAGAGTGTGGCAAGGTTGGAGAGCCAGGCGAACAATTGCAGAATCGGGTCGGCATCCATCGCCGCGAAAAACAGTACCACCACCGCTGCAATCAGGCTCTGCAACGCCGACCCCATATGCGGGCTCTGATGCACCCGGTGAGTGGTGCCCAACAGACTGTGCAACAAACCGTCACGGCCAACGGCATAGAAATAACGCGCGGCGGCGTTGTGAAACGCCAGCAGCCCGGCATAGGTACTGACCATGAACAGCACACGGATAATCTGCGTCAGGTACGGGCCGACAAAGTGGTCAGACATGCCATAGATAAACGTGGTCGGGTCTTGCAGGGCCTGGAGCATCGGTACGATCTTGTCCGCGCCCACGCCAACGATCATCGACCACACCGACAGCGCATAGAACCCACCAATCAACAGCACCGAGCAGTAAGTGGCAATCGGGATAGTGCGCTGCGGATTCTTGGCCTCCTCGCCATAAATGGTCGTGGCTTCGAAGCCGATGAAGGCCGCAAAACAGAACAGCAGGCCGATCGACGGAGTGCCACTGAACACGTGGCTACGATCAAAGGCGTCAAGGTTGATGCCACTGTCACCGCCGGATTTGAGAATGGCAATATCCAGGATCAGAATCGCCAGGTACTCGGCAATCACCACCACCGAGAGTACCCGCGCGGACAGATCGATCTTGCGATAACCGAGTATCGCAATGCTCGCCATCGCCATCAGCGAGTAAGACCACCACGGAAGTACCAGGCCAAACACACTTGCCATGGTGCCACTGACGACTCCGCCGAACATGCCGTACAGCGCGACCTGGAGAATGTTATAGGCAAACATCGCCAACACTCCGGCAGCACCACCGGCCAGGCCACCCAGACCACGGGCAGTGAACGCATAAAAGCCGCCGGCGTTGGTCAGGTGGCGGGACATGGTGGTGTAACCCACCGAAAACGCCAACAGCACCGCCAGGGCCAGGAGCAGCAAGGCCGGAGTTCCGGCACCGTTGCCCAGCATGATGCCGATCGGAAAACCACCGGCAATCACACTCAACGGGCTCGCCGCCGACACCACGAAGAAGATGATGAAGCCCACACCCAGGGCGCCACGCTTGAGCTCCGTGGAGCCGTTGACCGGAATAGATACACTCATTTTATTAACCTTATTGTATGAGGCAGTCGCTTTAGGGGTGGCCCGAAAAACTCCATCGGTGCCGGTTAGCGTTTTGTTTTAGTTGCGCGCTGAATTTGATGCTATGCCGCCCCCAATCCCCTCGCTATCCCAAATCGGTAGCATTCGAAGCGCCGCCCCAAAACAGTTCAACCCGCCGCTGACAACCCGAAAGCTGTTGCCGATTCGGGATAGTCGCCGCCCGCCCCCTGCCCGCATGCTAACGTCGCCCGCGCTCTACCCCGGATGCCGGCAAACACAATAAGAGCGAGGGCTCGGTCCGAACCCCAGCGTCGCCAAATCCCTCGGTAGGAAGCCTCAGCCATGCGTCTCACTCACCTCACCATTCAATGGCGAATCACCCTGCTGAGCGGGCTCTGCCTGTTGGCGGTGGTGGGCGCGCTCATAGGCGCCAGCGTGTACCAGAATCAAACCAGTGCAACGCTGCTCAAAGAGCAAAGCAGCCAGTTGCTCGGGCAGGCGGCGGTAGAGCGCTTGCAAGCTCAGGCCGTCGCACATGGCCAACAGGTGGAACGGTTTTTCAACGAAACCGCGTTGTATGGCGAAGGGTTCGCGCAGCAGGTGCTCCAACTGCGCAGTCAAACGCTCAATGGCCGCCTCACGGTCGAGCAATTACGTGAAACCCTGATCAGCGCTGCCCGTGAAACACTGAAAAACCGTGGAAAAGTCCTGGGGCTGTACGTCATCATGCGGCCCGATGCACTGGCCGGTGCCGACGCCGATTGGCGCGACCAACGCGCCCTGGCGGGGAATGAAACGGGCCGCTTTGCGCTGTATTGGTCGCAGAGCCAGCCCGGGCGGCTGGTACAGGAGGTACTGACCGAAGCACAAATCAGCGCCAACACCGCACCGCCCGGCAGCCCAGCGGCAAACCTCTGGTACACCTGCCCCCAAACGCAAAAACGGACCTGTGTGGTAGAGCCCTACACCAGCGAAGTGGAAGGTCAGAACGTCCTGATGAGCAGCATTTCTGTACCCCTGATCGTCAACGGCAAGGCGATCGGCGTGGTTGGCATGGACGTCAGCCTCGACACCTTGCAAAAGCTGGCGGCCAGCCTCGGTCAGGACCTGTATCAGGGCAACAGTGAAGTGACGATTCTGTCGGCCTCGGGCCAAGTGGCAGGACGCAGTGGTGAGGTCACGGGAGACACTTACGATATACGCCAGGCCGTGCAAACCGTGACGGGCGATCCCTCCTGGCAACTGGTGATCAAGGTCCCGCAAGCCTTGGTGCAAGCCCCGGCGCGACACATGCAAAGCGAACTGGACGACAAGCGCCGTGAGTCCAACTGGCTCAACCTCGGTCTTGGTATCGTTGCCAGCAGCCTGGGCATGTTGCTGATCTGGCTGGCCGCTTATGGCGTGACACGCCCCCTGCTCAGGATGGCCGGGCTGCTCGATGCCATCGTCGAGGGCGACGGTGACCTTACCCAACGTCTGCCCGCCGGACATCACGACGAACTGGGTCAGCTATCCGATGGGTTCAACCGTTTCCTGGACAAGTTGCAGCCCATCATCCGCAACATTCAAGCCGCGTCCCTGGATACCCGCCATAGCGCCGATACGTCGTCGGCGATTGCACGGGAAATCAGCGCGGGCATGCAGCGCCAGTACCATGAGGTGGAACTGGCGGCCACCGCACTGCACGAAATGAGCGCCAGTGCCCAGGAAGTCGCCCGCCACTCCCACAGCGCCGCAGATGCCGCGACCGCCGCAGAAAGCGCAAGCCAATCAGGCCAGTCCGTGTTTTCCGTGGTCGAGCGCAGTATCGTGAGCCTGGATGAACGTTTGGAAAGCACTCTCAAAAACGTCAACGCCCTCGCCGATAGCAGTACCCAGATCGGTCAGGTACTGGACGTCATCAGCAGCATCGCGCAGCAAACCAACCTGCTGGCATTAAATGCGGCCATCGAAGCGGCCAGGGCTGGCGAGCAAGGACGCGGTTTCGCGGTAGTGGCCGATGAAGTCCGACACCTGGCCAGCAACACCCAGCACTCGGTCGAACAGGTGCGCAGCGTGATCGAGACCCTGCAACAGCTGAGCCTTGAGGTGGTGCAAGGTACCCAACTGAGCCGCGAGCAAGCCGGCGGCAGCGTGATTCAGGTACAACAGACCCGGGTGGCACTGGAGAGTATTTCCAAGGCCGTGGACATGATCGAACAGATGAATCAGCAGATCGCCAGCGCGGCCCTGGAGCAGAGCAGCGTCGTGGAAGACATCAGCCATCGGGTCAGTGACATTCGCGGTATCAGTGAAACCCTCACCCACCGGATGAACGATGCGTCGAAGGCCAGTGACGCACTGCATCAAATGGCCAATCACCAAGAGCAACTGGTCGGTCATTTCCGGGTGTAAGGGACAAGCGCGGCAGTGCAGCCGGCGAGGGTCGCGCGGGCAGTATGAGACGGCAACTCTGCAAACAGAGCCTGGTACTGCGCCGCAAAATGGCTCAGGTGATAGAAGCCCCACTGGGCAGCGGCATCACCGATCGAGAGGTCGGCTGCACGGGTGGACATCAAGGTCCGCCGTACGCCGTTGAGCCTTACGGAGCGCAAGTAATTGAGCGGGGTCATCTCGGCCACCGAGTGAAAGCTGTTCTGTATCGTGCGTCGACTCACCTGGAGTCGCTGGCACAACTCGGTCACGCTGGGCACGTTGATCATTTGCGCAGTCGCCATGCGGTGGCATTTTTCGACGATGAAACTGCGCGTGGAGCTGGGAATGCGCTGCTGCTTGTCACAGGCCGGATCGGTCATCAGTTGCAACAGCTCGCCGAGCATGGCCTGCTCCAGCGCCAACTCCCGATCTGGCGTACTGTCGAGATCTTCCTGCGTCAGGGCCTGGGAGAACAACGCGAGCAATCGGCTCCGAGCCTGCGTGAAGCGCTGAGGAGAAACCCGGATCACCGGCTGGCGCAGCAACAGCTTGAGTTCCTTCGCCGACGCCGTTCGCTCCAGCGCCTGCTCGAACAATTCACGCTCGAAGGTGATGGACAGCAGCTCCATCCCCATCGGCATATGGAACATGAACTCCTCGCCACCGTGAAGAAAGAACAGGCTGCTGTCATCCACCTCTCGCCCCTGCATTCGAATCGAACCCGGAACGTTGATCGGTACGGCAAAGCACATCTTGCCCCGAGGGGATACGCCGTGCTGCACGACACGCTGGTTGATCCGTTCGAGAAACAAGTGACTATCGGCCGTCGTCAGTTGCATGAGCGAACTCTCGGCCGAGCCGGCGGTTAACTGGCTGTAGTCCTGACTCCACTGCTGGACGGTGGCCGCATGAACATGGATGTCATGAAAATGACTGATCGTCTGGTTTCTCATGGGGTCGCAAGCCTCGGCCAATATTCCTGTGTTCAGATCGCCCTCGCGTTTGATATTCGCACATAGCACAAGTCCTGCAAGCTGTTTGTGGAATCGACCTGGCGCTGGAATGTACGTGCTCATGTGCCGATTCGGGTTACCGGCCCGGAACCTGCCCCGCAGATGATCGACCTACCTGAATCAACATTCCAGAGAGACCGTCATGAGTGAATCCACCCTTGAATCCCTGCACTTCGCGGATGCTCCGCGGATTATCTCCAGCACCCTTCCCGGCCCCAAAACCAGTGCAGCCCTGACGCTGTCGGCGAATACCGAGTCGATGGCACGCGGCGGCGGACGCATGCCGGTGGCCATGGACCGGGCGTTCGGCGCAACCTTCAAAGACCCGGACGGCAACACCTACATCGACCTGTCCGCCGGCGTCGGTGTCAGCAGCGTGGGCCGGTGTCATCCGAAAGTGGTGCAGGCCATCCGCGACCAATCCGAAGTGCTGATGCACGCCCTGGAAATCAACAGCACCCGACGCACCGAGCTGGCCGCCAAACTCTCCGAAATCGCCCCCGACGGTTTGCGTGGCGACTGCATCACCTTCTTCACCCAAAGCGGCAGCGATGCGCTGGAGGCCGCGATCAAATTCGCCAAGCGCATCACCGGGCGGCACCAGATCATCGCTTTCCATGGTGGCTACCACGGTGTCTGGAATGCCTCGGGCGCTCTGACCACAGGCACGGCCTACCGTAAAGGCTATGGCGCCCAGATGGGTGGAGTGATTCATGCCCCCTACCCTTATGCCTACCGCTTCCCCTTCGATACCACCCATAAAAGCGCCGAACAAATCGCCGGCGACTACGTGGACTACCTCCTGAACACGCCCTACACCGCCGCCGACGACGTGGCTGCGGTGATCGTGGAGCCGGTGCAGGGCGAAGGTGGCTACGTCCCTCCCTCACCGGAATTCCTCCAGCTTCTGCGCAAGGCCTGTGATCGCAGCGGGACGTTGCTGATTGTCGATGAAGTGCAGTCCGGCGCGGGCCGCACCGGCAAGATGTGGGCCGTCGAGCACTCCGGTGTGAAGCCCGACATGCTGACCTTCGGCAAGGGTATCGGCAGCGATCTGCCGATGGCGGGCCTGATCATGCGCTCGGACCTCGCGGCCAGGATTCCTGACGGATCGATGCCCAATACCTTCGCCGCCAACTCACTGTCCGCCGCGGTGGCGCTGACCAACATCAGCATCCTCCAGGATCCGGAACTCGACCTGCTCAATCGCGCGCACACGCTGGGGCAGGAAGCGCAGACCTACATCCGGGGTTTCAACAGCCCGTTTGTGGGTGAGGTACGTGGCCGCGGCCTGATGATAGGTATCGAACTGGTCGGGGACCCAAACACCAAGGCCCCGCTGGAACCGCACAAGATCGGCCAGCTCATGGGTTATCTGCTGAACCACGGGGTGCTGATGATTCCGTGCGGCCGCTACAGCAACGTCATGCGTGTCATGCCCTCGTTGACGATCTCGCGCTCGCTGTTCTTCCGGGCACTGGACATCTTCCGTGATGCCCTGGCCTCCCTCGAGGCCTGAACAGGTTATATCCGAGCACTCTCCATCCCCCATGGATCCTAAAATGACTCAGCATGTGAATCACTTCATCGAAGGCGCATCCTGCGAATCCTCCGACGGTCGTCGAATCGACCTCGTCAACCCCGTGACAGAACAGGTGTACGGCAGCTCCGCGCGCGGCACGGCTGCGGACGTGGACCGAGCCGTGAGCGCAGCGCTCGCTCAACTGGAGCGTGGCGCCTGGCGCCAGCTAGATGGTGCTCAACGCGGTCGCCTGCTGTTGAAACTGGCTGACCTGGTCGAACGTGATGCCGAGTACCTGGCCGATCTGGACGCCGACGCCATCGGCCGCTCACCGCTCGAACCACGTCGAATGGACCTGCCCAACGTGCTCGCCAACCTGCGCGCTGCAGCCGGATGGGCCAACCAGCTTGAAGGACGCACTATTCCCAGTGGCGGCTACTTCGGCACACCGACCCTCTCCTACACAGTGCGCGAGCCCGTGGGGGTGGTCGGTGCCATCGTTCCCTGGAACTCACCACTGATGATTACCGTCTGGAAGCTTGCGGCTTTGCTGGCTGCTGGTTGCACCGTGGTCATCAAGCCCTCGGAAGAAACACCACAGTCGGCCTTGCACCTGGCCGCACTGGCTAAGGAAGCGGGTTTCCCGGACGGCGTGATCAACGTGGTCACCGGCTACGGCACGGAGGTCGGCCGGGCTTTGTGCGAGCATCCGCACATCGCCAAGATCAGCTTCACCGGCAGCCCCGAAGCCGGGCGTGAGATCCAGCGTACCGCCGGAGTGCTGTTCAAGCACGTCTCACTGGAACTGGGCGGCAAGAGTCCACAGATCGTCTTCGACGATGCCTCCTTCGACGACGCACTGCGCGGCTGCTCGCTCGGTCTGTTCGCCAACCAGGGCCAGATTTGTGCCGCCGGCTCACGCATTCTCGTACAACGCCACATCGCAGAGCGTTTCGCCGCAGCACTTGCCGATGCGGCACGCGCCGTCAAGGTCGGCGACCCTCGCCAACCCGGCGTGCAGATGGGGCCGGTGGCCAAGAAAGCGCAGTTCGATCGAGTCAATCGTTATATTCAACTGGGTATCGACCAAGGCGCCTCGCTACTGGCCGGTGGCGTATCGTCCCCTGAGCAGGGCTGGTTTGTCCGGCCGACGATCTTCGCCAATGCACGCAACGATATGGCGATTGCCCGGGATGAAATCTTTGGACCGGTCGGCACACTGATCACGTTTGACAGCGAAGAGGAAGCGATCGCTCTGGCCAACGACTCTAGCTATGGCCTGGCGGCCACGGTATGGACCACTGACCTGGTGCGAGCACACCGCGTCGCGGCGGCGATGAAGGTCGGTGCCGTCGGTATCAACTGTTGGAGTCCGCTGGACGCCAACCTGCCCTGGGGCGGCGTCAAGACCAGTGGTATTGGCCGTGAAGGCGGATTCGGCGGCGCACTGGCCTACACCGAGGAGAAGGTTGTCACGGTATTGGTGCCCAACTGAGAACCACCCGAGCCCTGACACTCCCCCCTCAACGCCTGGTGCCATAGAGGGGGGGCATCCCTGATGCCCTGATGATCAAAAGAGAGACTTCGATGAACTCCACAAATCAAAAAACCATTGATCGGTATCCGACGTCCCTGCGGCTTTTGCATTGGGCACGTGCCGTGCTGATTGCAGGTCTGCTCTGGGTGGGCTGGCATATGACCGGACTGAATGATGAAGTGGCGAGCAAATACACGCTTTATTACCCTTGGCACAAATCCTTCGGCGTGTTGACGTTTCTGCTCGTCCTGGCGCAGATCACCCTGCGCTGGCGAACCCCCGTCCTGCCCAAACCGCCGCTCACGCTGGCCGCACATGAGCGATTTTTTTCGCAACTGGTGCAGCGTGCCATGTATGTGCTGATCGTGATCGTGCCGTTGATGGGCTACTCGATGTCGAGTACCTACACCCTGAGCGATGGGGTGTTCTTTTTCGGGGTGAACCTGCCGGAGCTTCTGGCGAAAAATGACGATTGGTTCGTCGTCTTCCAGTGGCTGCACAAAGTCTGTGCCTACACCCTGCTGGTACTGATCCTGGTGCATATCACGGGTGCCCTCAAGCACCGCTTTTTCGACAAGGACCCTCGCAACGATGTACTTCGCCGCATGCTTTGACCTGACCGCTTGGCTTGCTCCCTGAACAGGAGCAAGCCTTGTCATGAAACCCGGATGGCTCAGGCCCCCTGTAACGCGCGTGGACGATGGCTACGCGCTTCGGCCTCCGGCGCCTTGGCGGCCTGCAAGTGGAAGTCGAACGCCAGCTCGGCAAAACGTTCGCCTTGCACGCCACGGTCACGCGCCGCCGCCGCATCCTCGACAAAACGCAGATCACCGATCAGCCCGTCACGGGTGGCATAGGCAAAGTCATCCCACAGGTACTGGTCACCGGCAAAGTTGATCTGCGTGGTCAAGTGACGGTGCCCCGGCGCCGAGATAAAGAAGTGCACGTGCGCCGGGCGCTGACCGTGGCGGCCGAGCTGATTCAGGCACTCCTGGGTCGGCCCGCGAGGGTCGCAGCCATAACCCGACGGCACGATGGAGCGCGCACGGTAACGGCCCTCGGCATCCGTGACGATACGCCGGCGCAGATTGTACTCGGACTGGGTCGAGTCGAAGTACGAGTAGGTACCCTGGGTATTGGCGTGCCAGACATCGACAACGGCACCGGCCAGCGGCTTGCCGTCGGCATCGAACACCTGGCCCTGGAGGAACATGACCTCGCCCGGGGAGACACCATCGTCCATGCGCGCTTCGCCTTGCGTCAGCGGCGCACCGGCCACATACAACGGGCCTTCGATCGTACGCGGGGTGCCGCCGGTCAGGCCGGCTTCAGTGTCTTTGGCGTCCTGCAGCAGATCGAGGAAGTGCTCGATGCCCAGGCCCGCCGCCAGCAGGCCGGCCTCGTTACGGCCACCCAGGCGATTGAGGTAGTCGACTGCATGCCAGAACTCATCCTCGGTGATTTCCAGGTCTTCGATCAGCCGCGCGGTGTCCTGCAACACGCGCAGGATGATCTGCTTGAAGCGCGGGTTGCCTTCGGCATGGTTCAGCCCCGCCACTTCCTTGAAGAACGATTGAATCTCGGCAGTTTGGGAAATTTTCACGGTCATCATGCTTACCTCATATTTGTTTTTGTCGAGTACACGGGGTGCAGATCAGCGGTCGTCGCTGTGGATCGAGGAAGGATGTCGGCACAGGCCGTTCACCTCGATGTCCATGTAAGGAAACAACGGCAGCTGCATCAAGGTATCGTGCAGCGCCTCGACGCTGGGCACATCGAACACACTGTAATTGGCGTAATGCCCGGCAATGCGCCACAGGTGGCGCCAAGTCCCCTCGCGCTGCAGGCGCTGGGCCAGTTCCTTTTCATCGGCCTTGAGGCGAGTGGCCTTGGCCGGCTCCATGTCGAGCGGCAGTTTTACGGTCATCTTCACGTGGAACAGCATGGGTGGACTCCTTGCTCTCGATACAGTTTTCAGCGGCGGGCGAAGCGCTCCAGGCGCTGCTCGTCCAGGGTCAGGCCAAGGCCCGGGGTACGTGGAATATGCAGATGGAAGTCGTGATAGCGTGGCGGCTCGTTGACGATTTCTTCGGTCAACAGCAATGGGCCGAATAGCTCGGTGCCCCAGGTCAATTGGCGCAGGGTGAGAAAGGCATGGGCCGAGGCCAGGGTACCGATGGAGCCTTCGAGCATCGTGCCGCCATATAAGGCGATACCTGCGGCTTCAGCGATGTGCGCGGTACGCAGCACAGCGCGCGGTCCGCCGTTTTTGGCTATTTTCAAGGCGAAAATGCTCGCAGCGCCATCAGCGGCCAGGCTGAAGGCGTCTTCGACGCTTTCGATCGATTCGTCGGCCATGATCGGCGCGGGACTGCGTTGGCTAAGGCGCACCTGACCGCTGCGGTTGATGCGCGAGATAGGCTGCTCGATGAGGTCGATACCGTTGTCGCCAAGCACCTGGCAGGCGCGGATAGCCTGGGACTCGTCCCAGTACTGGTTCACATCGACCCGCACGCTGGCGCTGTCGCCCAGCTCGCGCTTGATCGCCACCACATGCTTGAGGTCTTGCTCTACCGGGTTGGCCCCGATCTTCAGCTTGAACACCCGGTGACGGCGGATTTCCAGCATATGCTGGGCTTCGGCGATGTCACGGGCGGTATCACCGCTGGCCAGGGTCCAGGCGACCTCGAGGCTGTCACGCACCCGCCCACCCAGCAGCTCACTGACCGGCAGCCCCAGGCGCTTGCCCTGGGCGTCGAGCAAGGCCGTCTCGATACCCGACTTGGCAAAGGTGTTGCCCTTGGCCAGTTTGTCAAGCTTGAGCATGGCGGCGTTGATATTGTCTGCCGGCAGGCCGATCAGCGCTGGCGCCAGGTGCCTGTCGATATTGGCCTTGATCCCCTCTGGGCTTTCGTAGCCATAGGCCAGGCCGCCGATGGTGGTGGCCTCACCGATGCCGACCACGCCATCGCTGCAGCGCACACGCAATACCACAAGGGTTTGCTGCTGCATGGTGTGCATGGCCAATTTGTGCGGACGGATGGTCGGCAGGTCGACGATAATTGCGTTTATGTCTTCAATCAGTGCGTTGGTCATTGTTGCCATGTCTCGTCAGGCAGGGCTGCAAGTCACAGACCCCACTATGCATTTACTTGATTAATCAAGCATTGCGCGAGACGCTAGCACTCGTCCAATATCATATGAATCTTCCACCATACCCTGGAGGTCTGATGGAGCTGCGCCACCTGCGTTACTTCAAGGTTCTGGCCGAAACCCTCAACTTTACCCGCGCCGCCCAATTGCTACATATGGCCCAGCCGCCGCTGAGCCGGCAGATCAGCCAGCTCGAAGAGCAGCTCGGCACCCTGCTGGTGGCACGCGAACGTCCGCTGCGGCTGACCGAGGCGGGTCGGTTCTTCTATGAGCAAACCTGCACCGTGCTGCAGCAGTTGGAGAACATCAGCGACAATACTCGCCGCATCGGTCAGGGTCAGCGCCAATGGCTGGGCATCGGCTTTGCCCCCTCCACCCTGTACACCGTGCTACCGGATCTGATCCGCGAGCTGCGTCAGGATAGCGAGCTGGAGCTGGGCTTGAGCGAGATGATCACCCTGCAGCAGGTGGAGGCGCTTAAATGCGGACGCATTGATATCGGCTTCGGACGCATTCGCATCGATGACCCGGCCATTCACCAGCAGGTGTTGTGCGAAGACCCGCTGGTTGCCGTGCTGCCCAAGGGGCATTCGCTGGCGGGCAGCCCGCTCAGCCTCGCGCAACTGGCTGGCGAGGCGTTCATTCTCTACCCGGCTAATCCTCGGCCCAGTTATGCCGACCATGTAATGGCCCTCTTCGCTCACCACGGCATGAGCATTCGCGTCAGCCAGTGGGCCAACGAGCTGCAGACCGCCATAGGGCTGGTGGCGGTCGGAGTGGGAGTGACCCTGGTACCGGCGTCGGTTCAACAGCAGCACCGCACCGATATAGAGTACGTCAGCCTGCTCGACCGCAGCGCGGTCAGCCCGATTATCCTCAGTCGGCGCAAAGGCGATGTGAGCCCGATCGTACAGCGCTGCCTGGCATTGATTTACGCGCAGGCCATTACAGATGGAACCGGCCCACTTCCTGTTTGAGTCCTATCGCCAACTGATTCAGATCACTGCTGGTACGCATCAGGTCTTGCACGGACAGATTGTTCTGCTCGGCCATCTGTGCCGATCGTTCGACATTACGTGCGACGTCCTGACTGGCCACTGTCTGCTCACGCAACGCCAGCGAAATCTGTTCGACGACCACGAGTACCTGGCCAGAGCTTTCACTGATTTCGGTAATCGCCTTGCCAGCCGATTCCGCCATTTCCACTCCCTGGCTGACCTCCATCACACCGCTGCGCATACTCTCCACCGTCTCGCGGACACCGGTCTGGATCTTGTCGATCATGCTGGCAATTTCCTTGGTCGATTTGCCAGTGTTCTGCGCCAGCAACCGTACCTCATCGGCCACTACGGCAAAGCCGCGGCCTTGCTCACCGGCCCGAGCAGCCTCAATGGCAGCGTTGAGGGCAAGGAGATTGGTTTGATCGGCAATGCCCTGAATGACGCTGATGATGGTCGATATCTGCTCGGAATGTTGGCCCAACTCGGACACTTTGCTGGACGCATGCTGCACGGTCTTCGCAATACCGTTCATGCTGGTCAGTGTGTTCTGGATAACGGTGGACCCATCCAGCGATTGCTGGCCAGAGCGCTGAGCGAGTCCACCGGCTTCGCCCGCGTTATTGGATACATGGTTGATACTGACCGTCAGTTCTTCAACCGTGGCCGCCATCGCGGATGCTGAGTTTGATTGTTCACTTACCGCGCCGGACAGCTGCTGCGAAGCCCCTGAGATCTGCTGCACGGACTCAACCAATTGAGTGGCGGCTTGATTGATCTGCTGAATCATTTCCCGTAGGCGAGTTTGCATACGATCGAATGCCTTGGGCAGTTCATCGCTGCTGCTGGTATCAATCACGGTGTCCAGTCGACCTTCGGCAACTGCTGTCGCCGCATCTATCGCCAATTGCAGGCGGGCGCGAGTGGTACGGCCTAAGCCATAGGCCAGGATGATTGCCAAAAAGGCAGCAATCAAGCCACCGACCACCAGAATCATAATCGCGTGATCCTTGGCGTCGTTCATCTCTTGGGTCCGGCTTGCCAACAGCGCTTCTTCAGCCTGCGACAGTTCTGCAAGGATGCCGCGCATGCCATCCATTTTGGCTTTGTCGGCGCCACTGCTTATGCGCTGAGTGAGCGAATCATCGGAGTTGCCGCTCTGTGTCAGTTGACGCCGTTGCGCAATGATCGAATGAATGTCGTCGTCCAGCCAACGTGTTTGTAACTGTGCCAATGAAGCCAGTCGTTTCTGTTGCTCGGCGTTATCGATTGTCAGTGCTTTTAGCGCCGCCAAGCTGCTGGAAAACTTGGCTTCGCCAGCGATCTGAGGCTCAAGAAAGCTGTCCTTGCCGGTAATGGCGAAGCCGCGCATGCCGGTTTCGATATTGATCAACTGCTCAAGGGCAGTCTGGGACTGAGTTAACACCTGGTAACTGTGAACATTGCTGTTGATTGCATTGTCGACCTGCCCAAAACCGCGATAGGCACTGATGATCAGGATGCCTAGCAGCACCACGATGATGGCAAAGCTGAGGTAGAGCTTTTGGGAAATACTGAGTTTGCTATACATATGTATGCACTCGAATAGTGGAGCATCCTTGGTCCGGGCTTTTGGTTTTTATGCAAAGATGCACTAACACTATATCGACATTACCGTTCTTTTCGGCTGCTTCGGGCGAAACTTGAGGGCGTCTTGCAATGCCACCGGTTGAACAGTGGAAATTTTAATTACCTGCTCTTTCCCGGACAGAAGTTTGTCCGAGATAGAGCGCTACCAGGATGTTTCATCTTGCGCACATCCTGGCAGCGTAAACTCTTTCTGTCCTCCACCAACCAGAACCGAAAACCTTGACCTCCTCGTTCAAAACCATCAGCGCCCTCATCGCGAACGCTTTTGCACTCGCCTTGATCGCACCCTGCGCCCTGGCCGGCACATTCGTTCATCCCGGCGCCTTGCATACCCAGGCAGACTTCGATCGCATGAAGACCCAGGTGACCCGACAGGCGCAGCCATGGGCCGATGGCTGGAGCGTACTGATCAGGAATCCGCACGCGTCCCTGAACTGGAAACCCCGAGCCCAGAGCGTGATTTACCGGGGCTACAATGGGACCGACAAAGAGAACTACTCACTGCTGTTCAACGACGCGGCGGCGGCGTACGCCCTGGCCCTGCGCTGGAAAATAAGCGGTGACACCTCCTACGCTGAGAATGCCATCGCCATTCTGGATGCCTGGGGCAAGACCCTGACCAGGATCGACGGCACCTCCGACAAGTTCCTGGCGTCCGGTATCTATGGCTATCAGTTGGCCAATGCAGCAGAAATCATGCGCACCTATCCAGGCTGGCCCGCGCAGGATTTCGACCGGTTCAAGCGCATGATGCTCACCGTGTTCTATCCGATGAACCACGACTTCCTCACCCACCACAACGGCGCCAGGATCGATCACTACTGGGCCAACTGGGACCTGGCCAACATGGACTCGCTCATCGCCATCGGCATCCTGACGGACCGTCGCGATCTCTATGACGAGGCCATCGAGTACTTCAAGCACGGCGAAGGTAATGGCTCCATCGATCACGTCGTGTGGAAGCTCTATCCGCAGGGCTTGGGACAGACTCAGGAAAGTGGCCGCGATCAGGGCCACAACACGCTCAATGCCGCCGAGTTGGGTGCGTTCTGTCAGATGGCCTGGAGTCAGGGCGATGATCTGTACGGCTACGAGGACAACCGCGTCCTGAAAGGCATGGAGTACATAGCCAAATACAACCTGGGGCAGGACGTGCCTTATACCCCCTACCACAACAGCGACGTGACCCAGAACGTGATTGCGGACAAGGGCCGCGGCGACACCCGCCCGGTCTGGGAGCTGTTCTACAACCACTATGTGGTGCTCAAAGGTCTCAAGGCCCCCTACGTCACGGCTGCCGCCGAAAAGGTTCGGCCAGAGGGCGGTGGCGGCAACTACGGCCCCAACAGTGGCGGGTATGACCAACTGGGCTACGGCACCTTGACCTATACGCTCAAAGCAAAGCCATGAGGCTGTGTGCTCGTCATCCCCTGACGGGTGACGAGCAAGTGGCTGACCACTCACTGGTCAAGCTTGCCCGGGCGCCGTAAGCCTTGACCACGTTCCGTTATCAACCACACATGGCTTTCCAGGCGTCCTCAAGCGTCGGTGCTGGACACAGGCCTCACACGACCAAACAACAACGTATAGAGCACCGGCACCAACCCCAGCGTCACCAGGGTACCGAGCGCCAGCCCCCCCATGATGGTGATCGCCATGCCCTTCCAGAGCGGGCCGGCGAACAGCATCAGCGGCACCAGGCCAACGATGCAGGTCAACTTCGTCATCACGATGGGCCGCAGGCGCATCACCGCGGCCATCACCACGGCGTCATGCAGTGACACACCGTCCGTTGACTGTGCCTCGATGCGTTCGAGCAGCAACACCGCGTTGTTGACGATGATTCCGGCCAGCGAGAGCAGGCCGAAGGTCGCCATGAAGCCGAACGGGTACCCCGTGAGCAGCAACGCCACGGCCACGCCGATCAGTACGAACGGCACGCTGGCGACGACAATGAACAACTTGCGGAACGAATTGAACTGCCAGATGAACAGCAGCAGGATCGCCACCAGGGCGTGCGGCAGGTATTTCAGCAAGGCCTGGTTGGCCGCCGCCGCATCTTCGATTTCCCCGCCCAGCTCGATCCGGTAACCGGCAGGCAGATTCAGGGCCGCTACCTGGGGAGCCAGGCGCTCGACAATCGAACTGGCCGTCAATGACGGGTTATGCCCCACCACGGTGATCGCCCGTTGCAGGTTGCGGCGCTGAAGGGTCGAGGGCTCGAACTCGCTGCGTAGCGTCGCAATCGCGGACAGGGGCAATGCCGTCGCACCGTTGGCCGGGAAGATCAGGGTGCTGCCCAGATCCAGTCCGGACGAACCGGTCTCGCGGGCGACGATCGGCACCACCGTCTCGCCATCCTGCAACGATGACACCTGGATCCCGTCGTTGCGCAACTGCAGGGCCTGGGCGATATCCGTACTGCCGACGTTGGCCAGCCGAGCCTTGTACGGGTCGACCTGCACCGTGTAGCGCGAAAGACGGGTGCGCCAGTCGTTGTGCACGTCCTCGGTGCCGGGCAAGGCCAGCAACGCCGCTTCGAGCTTGCCGGCGACCTCGCGCAGCACCGCTTCATCCGGACCGATCACCCGATAGATCACCATGCCGGCCTCGGTACTGCCCATAGAAAAGCGCTTGGGCTGTGCTTCGACTTCCGGGTGCTCGCTCAATAGGTAGCGGCGCGTGCGCTCGATGACCGCGTCCAGGTCGGCGCCTTCGCGAACACTGACCGTGAAGTAGGCAACCTCCGGGGCCGGCAACGGCGGATTGAGCCCCAGAACGATACGCGGCCCACCGCCGGCGACATAACCGATGCTGTCCAGGACATCACGGTCACTGCTCAGCCGGCGACTGATCTCCCGCACCGCCTGCAACGTCGCGCGGGAACTGCTGCCCGGCTCCAGCGTGAGCGGAATCTGGAACTGCAGGCGATCCGACTTCGGCAAAAAGTCATAGGGCACGTGCATCAGCACGACGACCGCTGCCCCCAGCAGCCCCAGCATGCCGGCAAGAAAGCACTTGGGGTAATTCAGCAACGCGCCGATCAGACGACGATAGCCCCGGTAGAACCTCGAATCGTAATGGTCCGAGTGCCCGTGGGACTGCACCGTGGTGGGCGCCTTGGCGAAGTAGCAGCACAGTAGCGGCGTCACTGTCACGCTGAGCAGCCAGGACCCGAGCAGCGTGATCGCCAGGACCGTGGCGAGTGAGCGCAGGTATTCATTGGTGCTGGTCTGGCCCAGAAAAAACGGCGAGAACGCCAGCACGATCACCAGGGAAGAGGTCAGCAACGGAATCATCAGGGTACGCCCGGCCTCTTCGGCCGCCGAACGTCGATCCTGCCCGAGGTGCATCCGCCGCTCGATGTCTTCGGCGATGACAATTGCATTGTCGACCAGCAGGCCGAGCGCCAGGATGATCGCCGCGATCGACACGGTCTGCAGTTCGACCCCCACCGCGCGCATGACAATGAGGGAACCCAGAATGGTCAGCGGCACGATGGCGCCGACCACCAGGCCGGTGCGCCAGCCGAGGAAGAGCATGACCACCGCCATGACGATCACCACGGTCTCCGCCATCACATGCTGCATCTTCTGCATTTCGTGATGAACCACATCCGGCTGGAACGTCACCACGTGCAGGGCGAAGTCCGCCGGCAACTGACGCTCCAGTTCCGTCAGACGGGCACGCAGTGCCTTGCCGAACGCCTGCATGTTACGGCCCGACTGCATGGAAACCGCCAACACCACGGCATCCTGGGCCTGATAGACCGCTGCCGTCTCCGGCGGATCGGCAGGCCCCACCGAAACCTTGGCGACACTCTGCAATGGCAGCGTCTCGCCATTGGACAATCGCAGCGGCAACTGTTGAAGTTGCGTCTCGCTGAGCACTTCACCGGACACCGTCAGGGTGGTGTTCTGCCCACCCAATACCGGCGTTCCGCCCATGGCGATGACGTTCTGCCCCTGCAGTTGCTGGACCAGTTGCTGGACGGACAAGCCCGCAGCAGCCAGGCGCTGGCGATCAAGATCGACGTACAGCCGCTCATCCTGCAAGCCATACAGCTCGATCTGCTCGACACCTGGCAAGGCGTAAAGCTGGTTGCGCAGACGTTTGATCGGCCCGCGCATTTCCCCCATGCTGTAGCCCGGCGCAGTCACTGCCACCGAGGCCACCGTGACCCGGCCGAAATCATCATCGACGAACGGCCCCTGGGTCCCGGCAGGAAAGCCCGCACCGGCCTCGGCGGCCTTGTTTCTGACTTTCAGCCAGAGCGCTGCCAGGTCCTTGATTTCGTCGTAGGCCGTGACCTGGATGATCACGCTGCCCGGTCGTACGGTGGTGACCAGGTTCTTGATCTCGGGCAACTCACGCAGCTTTTCTTCTGTCGGTCTGGCCAACAGCTCTTCTGCCCGTTCGACCGGCAGTCCGTTGAAGGCAATGCTCACCAGCGCATCGCGGACGGTGACCGAAGGCTCCTCCTGCGAGGGAAAACCGAGGAAGGTCAGCACCCCGACCAGCAGAATCAGCAAGGCGGCGAACAAGGTCAGGCGACTGGAGTTGATCGCACTGCGGGTAAGGCTCATGGTTCAGTTCCCGATCAGGCGAGTGGTGGGTTGGAAAACGCTGACCGACTGGCCATCGGTAATGAACGAAGCTCCGGCGGTGACCACCCATTCGCCTCGCTCCAGGCCGCTTTCGAGCAGCGCCCGACCCTCCTCTACCCTCACGATCGACACCGGCCTGCGGACGACTTTCTGCCCCGTGGGCAGGTAGACATAAACATAAGGCTTGTCCACCCCCACCCACAGGGCCCGCTCGGGAATAGACAGGACAGGTGAAGTCTGAGGCTTCAATTGCACCAGCACCGTGAGGTCACTGGGGAGGGCCGTGGACGACTCCCGGACCTTGAAGATGCACAGTTGCGTCAGGCCGTTGGCGGCCCTCGGCGAGATACCCTCAAGCACCAGGGAGAACCGCGTCTGGGGTGAATCGGCGCGATAGGCCAAGGCAAGATCGCCCGGTTGGAGTTTGGCCGCTTCTTCCACGGGTAACGACGCCACGACCTGCTGGTCGCCGGCGGACTCCAGTTCCAGCACCACTTGCCCGGGCCCCACCTGGGCATAACGATCTGCCCGGCGTGACACCACACGACCGGAGAACGGTGCGATCAGCCGGCTGCGCTCGAGTTCGCGTTGGGCCAGAGCCAGATCGGCTTGTGCCCGGCGCCTTTCGGCCTTCGCCTGCTGATCGCTCTCGCTTGCCTGCTCAAGTACGCCTTGCGAAACGCTGCCCGCCGCGAACAGACGTTGTTGGCGTAGCAGGTTGCTGGCCCGCTCGACCGCCTGTGATTGGCTGGCGTCCAGCCTTGCCCGGGCTTGCTGCAGGCGAAGCCGTGCCGGTTGCAGATCCAGGCTCGCCAACACCTGCCCGGCCTTGACCGTGTTCCCCACCTCGACGAACAGCTCGACCAGTTGCCCACCGGGCTCGAAGGCCAGCTCGGCACGCTGACGTTGACGCACGGTACCGGTGAACACCGCGTCATGGCCCTGAAACTCGGTGACCGCTTCGACCTTCACCGCTCGCTTGACGGTAGCGACAGCGGGCGCCTCCCTGGAGCAGCCCCACAACGACAAGGCACACAGCATCAGCACCAACCACCCGGACACGCTGCTGACCGCGCAGCAGCGTAACAAATCGAAAGAACGTCCCATGAATGGCCCCTCAGAAGCTGTAGTTCAGCGCGAACAGGCCGCTCGCTTCGAGACTGGTTTCCACCAGCGGGCTTCCACGGGTCTGGTCGGTGTAGTGAGAGGCGCCGAGACTGGCCACCGTCGACCAGTGCGCATCGAACATATGCTGCCAGTTGAGGGCAACCGAATAGGCGTAGATCCCGCTGTCGGCCTGGAATCTTGAAAACCCGGAGCGCTGGCTCTGCAGCGGGCTGACGCCGAAGTAGGTCTGGTTGTAGCGTCCGTCGCCGGCATGGGCATCGACATCGACGGCGATCGTATCCCGCAGGTTGTGGTAGACGATGCCCTCCACGCCCAGGCGGTAGCGGTTGCCACGCTTCTGCCCAGCGGTGCGCAACTCGGCCTCGGCGCTGGCGGACAACCACGGCAACAACTGTTGCGCCAGCGTGAAATCGGCCACTGTCGCCCCTGCCACGCTGCCCATGCCTTCCAGCTCATTGGAACCCGGACGGCTGCTGGTGTTTTTGTCGCGCCTACCGAAGTCATAGTTGAGCGCGGCACTGGCACTGAAGCCACCGGGTGATTGCCACTGCAGCCCCAGGCCGCGGGTGCTGTCGATGAACAGCAGGCCACGCTGCACGCTCAGCGTCGGTACCAGTTGATGGCGATATTCATCGGCGCCCATATAGCGCGGCAGGATGGCGACACCCAGGCCCAGGGTGACGTCGGTTTTCTCTCCCCAGAGGCTTTGCCCGGTGCTCGTGACGGACTGCTCGGCCTGGCTGGCGCAACTGCAGAACAGTGCGGTGGCGGCCAGCAGCCATCGGGGCAAGGCATTGCCCGGTTCACGCAACAGGTTGAGAGGGATCATGATGAAGCTCCGGTATCAGGATGGGGTTGAGGTGCGGCGGCATCCGTACCACTGAGCACGCGATAGATGTCCAGGCAATTGAACAACGCGTCGTAACGGGACTGCCTCCACGTCAGTTCGGCCTGGACCAGACGGATGGTGGAGGTCAGCAACAGCCCGCGATCGGCACCGCCAGCCGCCACCACGAGGGACAGGCGACGGGCCTGTTCCTGCGCCAGGGCGTGCAGGTCGGTTTCACTGTGCAGGCGCTCCAGCACCTGCTGCCGCCGGGTCAAGACATCGGCGACTTCACGAAAGGCCGCCTGGACGGTCTTCTGGTAGTTCGCGACGGCTATCTGCCGGCGCACCTCGGCCAGGTCCAGATTGGCCTGGGAGCGCCCGCCATCGAGCAGGGGCAACGTCACCTGGGGCGAGAACAGCCAGGCGCCGCTTCCGGCGTTGAGCAGATGCCTCAGGCTGTCACTCGCCACGCCGATTCCCGTGCTCAGCCGAATGGATGGAAAGAACGCCGCCCTGGCCGCACCGACATTGGCATTGGCGGCCTTGAGCAACTCCTCGCTCTGGCGCATGTCGAAACGCTCCAGCAAACGCTGGGACGGCAGGTCGACCAGCCAGCCGGGCGTACTCGGTGCCAGCGCCAGGGCCGCGTCGGAGACCGGCGGTGCAGCCGTCCAGTCAGTCCCATAGCCGCTCAGCAGCGCAAGAGCCTGGGCAGCGCGCGAATGCTCGGCGATAGCCGCCTGCAACTGACGTTGGGCGCGCAGCACCTCGCCCCGGCTCAACGCCACATCATCGGCGGACAACGCCCCTTCGCGTTGCTGCTCCTGGGCCATGCGCAGCAGCCCCTGGCGAGCCTCGGCGATACGCTGGGCATCGGCCTGCCGGGCGCCGGCCTGCTGTTCGAGCAGGTAGGCGCGGACGATCTCGATCAACAAAGCACGGCGCGCCGCCTGCTGGCCCAGGGCCGTGGCCAGGTAGTCATGACGGGCCGCCTCGGAGAGGTTTTTCACCCGGCCGAAGAAATCCAGTTCGAAGTCCGAGACCCCGAGAGAGGCGACACTCAGGTCCTGGCCATAACGCTCATCGGCCGCCGCGTTGTCGAAATGCTGACGATCACGCTCAAGGCCGACGTTCAAGGTCGGACTACGGTCGGCGTCGCTGACACCGTACAGCGCCCGGGCTTCGAGCACACGCAGGCCCGCCAGCTGGAAATCACGATTGAAACCGAGCGCCAGCAGCACCTGTCGACGCAGTTGCCCATCCGGTGCCAGCTCCGCCAACAGGGTCTCTTCATCGGCGGACAAGGTCGCCGGCATCACCGCTGCGGGGGTTGCAACCACGCTTTCACCCTGCTGCCGTGGCACCGCCAGCGCCGGTCGCTCGTAGTCGGGAGCCAGGGAACAAGACGCCACCGCCAAGGCAAGCAGCAGCCCGCAACAGCGCTGTGGGAGACGTCGGATAGACTTGGACAAGGGCGTATGGGTCAGCATAGGATCGCTTCGCGACAATGAGGTCTGCGAGCCATCCTATGGGCCGACTTTCAATGAATCGTTCGCAAAATATCAAGATTTGATCAAGAGGCTTCCCCCGTGTCAGGAAAACGTATTCTGGTCGTCGAGGACCATGCCGACAGCGCCAGTATTCTGGAGGCCTACCTGCGGCGCGATGGCTTCGAGGTTGCGCTGGCCGAAGACGGGCAACGCGGTATCGACCTGCACCGGCAATGGAAACCCGACCTGATCCTGCTCGATATCATGCTGCCGAAAGTCAGCGGCACCGAGGTACTGTCCACGGTCCGCCGCAGCAGTGACACGCCGGTGATCATGGTCACCGCCATGGGCGACGAACCGGAAAAACTCGGTGCATTGCGCTACGGCGCCGACGACTATGTGGTCAAGCCCTACAACCCCAAGGAAGTGGTCGCCCGTGTGCATGCGGTGCTACGACGCTCGAACAGCAGCGCCAGCAATGACCGCCAGCTGTGCTACAACCGGTTGCGGGTGGACCTGGAGGCGGTCACCGCGTCCATCGACAGTGTCGGCGCCGCGCCGATCCTGCTCGACCTGACACCTACCGAATTCAAGCTGCTCGCGACCTTGCTGGCCACGCCGGCCAAGGCCTTTACCCGTGACGAACTGCTGGAAATCTGCCTGCCGGAGAGCGACGCCCTGGCCCGGGTCGTCGACACCCACGTGCACAATCTGCGGCGCAAGCTTGAAGTCCACGGGATCGTGGATGTGCTGGTGACCGTTCGTTCCATTGGCTACCGATTCAGGTGATGGCGTGTCGAGAGACTTGAAAATGAAAAGGGTCCGCCTGTGGCACTGGGTGGGCCTGCGCATGAGCCTGCTGGCCATCGGTGCGGTGCTGGCCATCGCCTTCGCCATGTGGGTGCATTTCACCCTGGCGGACCGGGCGATGCTGCAGACGATCCCGTTGCCTGTGCAAGCCGAATTCCAGCAACTGCGGGCCGACCCACAGCTCAACCAGGCCAGGCTCTGGCAGATCCTGAGCGAGTATTACCCGATCGACAACTTCCTGGGGGGCCTGGGCAACAGTGACTGGCTGTTGCTCTGGCTGTTGGTAGCGGCGTCCATTCCGCTCATCCTGCTGTTCGGCTTCCTGTTTTCACACCCGCTGTCACGGCAGTTTTCCTCCATCGCCCAAATGGCCCGTCATGTTGCCCAGGGCGACTTTTCGACCCGCCTGCCGGCCAATGAAAAGGCCCCCGACGAGCTTCAGCGCCTGATCGGCGACTTCAACAGCATGACCACCCAATTGCAGGGCTACGAACAGGAAGTGCGTGAGTCCAGCGCGATGATCGCCCACGAATTGCGCACACCCCTGAATGCCGCCCTGGGGCGTGTCCAGGGCATGCTGGACGAGGTCTTTCCCCGAGACCTCAACCAGTTGGAACTGGTCAAGCGCCAACTCGACCAGTTGAACAAACTGGTGGACGACCTGCACCTGCTGTCGCTGGCCAAGGCTGGCCAACTGGTGCTGGACAAGACCCGGTTCAACCTGGGCCAGCTCGTCCATGAACGCCTGAGCTGGTTCAACACGCAATTGCACAGCGCGAGCATCGAGCCCGAGGTGCTAATTCCCGCAAGCCTGCGGCTGCGAGCCGACAATGGACGCATGGGACAAGTCATCAACATCCTCATCGACAACGCCCTGCGTTACGCCCCCCAAGGCGGCGAACTGCAGATCAGTGCGCTCACGGCCGGCACCTCGATCATCCTCAGCGTCGCCGACCGCGGCCCCGGCATCGATCCCGCAGACGTGAACAATATCTTCGATCGTTTCTGGCGGGCCGAGCGTTCCCGGGCCCGTCACAGCGGTGGCAGCGGCTTGGGCCTGTCGATCGCCAAGGCCATCTGTGCAGCGCATGGCGGCAGCATAGCCGTCGCCAATCGCGTCGGCGGCGGCGCGGTGATCCGGATCGAGATGCCGGCCTGACTGATGCAGGCTATGCAGAAAACGGCCAGGCACCTTGCCCGAACGCGAAAACAAAAAAACCTGCCAGAAGGCAGGTTTTCGGGGGTTCCAGAGATCTTGTAAGCGTTCTATGGAATCTGAGATGGTGCCCGAAGCCGGGGTCGAACCGGCACGTCCTTACGAACGGGGGATTTTAAGTCCCATGCGTCTACCAATTTCGCCATTCGGGCGGCAGCGCGGTGAAGCGGTCGACATGGCGGCAGGCGCGGAGCCGGAGAAGCCCATGGCCTGACGATACCGATGTGACAAGGGCACGAATATATACATCCCCTCCCCCCGAAGCAAGTTCACCGGCGCCAATTTTCCGTATTCTGTACATTTCGCAAGCTTATGATTTTCAAAGGATTGCACGTTACCCAAGGCAGGCCGACGCATTACCGCAACACAGGCCGATAACCTTTCACGGATTTTTCGTGGGGACATGACCCCGCTTCAGGGCGGCAGCACAGGCCCCGCCTGATCCAGCTCGCGGAATTTTCCCTGGAGAAACTGGTACAAAGCCTGCACCGATGCGGAGATTTGTCGGCGATGCGGGCACACCAGTTGCAATCGGGTGTTCTCGCCATGGCACTCGGGCAACAACAGCTCCAGGCGCCCGGCTGCGATGTCGGCCCGCACCTCCAGCCAGGCCTTGTAGATGATGCCCTCGCCCGCCAGCGCCCAATGCCTCACGACATCGGCGTCATCACTGAGCATGGTTCCCGTCACCGAGACCTCCCGGCGCTGACCCGCCTGGTAAAACGCCCACTTGTCGTAATAGCGGCCCTGCAGCACGTAACAGAGGCAGTTGTGCCCGGCCAGGTCATCGAGGCTGCGCGGTCGCCCATGCACCTCCAGATAGGAAGGGGCCGCCACCAGCACCCGCCGATTTTCTGCCAGGGGCAAGGCGACAAAACTCGCATCATTGAGTTGACCGTAGCGTATCGCGACATCGATCGGATCCCGGAAAACGTCGGAAATCTGGTCCGACACCGACAGCCGCAAGGTCAACCGAGGATGCAATCGACGAAACTCGATCAACCACGGCGACAGCAGGTTGCGCCCCAGGTCGGAAGACACCGACATCTGCAAGGTCCCCTGCAATTCCAGGCGTTCGACGTGCAATTGCTCGTGCCCTTCGCGCAAGGTCTCCAGCACACCCCGCGCATACGGCAGGTAACGTTCGCCTTCGGCAGTCAGGCGCAAGCTGCGGGTCGAACGGGCAAACAGGCAGATATCCAGCTCACGCTCCAGCCGCCGGATCGCCGCGCTGACCTGGCCGGGCAGCAGGTCGACCTCGCGGGCGGCACTGGAGAAGCTGCCCAGGGCGGCGGAGCGGACAAAAAGCGCCAAGTCGTCGAATCGGATCATTTTCACACCAGAAGTGAAAGAGCTACTCGATATTAGCTCTTTATCTCTCCAGTAACGAAGATCAGAATCAGCGCCGATCCCTCATCCTGCTGTCACGGAGCCCCCCCGATGAACCTCGCGCACATTACCGCCCAGCGCTACACCACCAAGGCCTTCGACGCCTCGAAACGTATCCCCCATGGCGCTATCGACGAACTGCTGACCCTGCTGCGCAACGCGCCTTCATCGGTCAACTCGCAGCCTTCGCACTTCATCGTGGCCTCGACCGCCGAGGGCAAGGCGCGCCTGGCCAAGGGCGCCGAAGGACGCTTTGCCTACAACGAACCGAAGATCATGAACGCCTCCCACGTGATTGCGCTGTGCACCCGTACTGGCATGAGCGATGCCCATCTGGACAAGATACTGCAGCAGGAACAGGAAGCTGGACGCTTTGCCAGTGATACCGCCAGGAGCGGTCAGCAGCAGATCCGCTCGGGCTTCGTCGACCTGCATCGCTACGAGCAGAAGGACCTGCAGCACTGGATGGAGAAACAGACCTATCTGGCCCTCGGCAGCCTGCTGCTCGGTGCCGCGACGCTGGGTATCGATGCCACGCCGATGGAAGGCTTCGACGCCAGGGCGGTGGATGCCGAACTGGACCTGCATGCGCAAGGCCTCACCTGCGTGGTGCTGGTCTGCCTGGGTTACCGCAGCGACAGCGATTTCAATGCCAGCCTGCCAAAGTCGCGCCTGCCGCAAGACTATCTGTTCACTCACCTGGCCTGATCGGGCGCCTGCGTCCTCACGCTATCTGAGCTCGCCAGCCAGCCCGTGGCCTGGCGAGCCCTTGCGCTGCGTAATCCGCTTGCCCTCCTGCAACCCCACTTCCTGAGCCTGTCCATCGCGTTGCTTGCCCTGCCGCGCCTGTCCCACCAACTGCGGAATCAGCGGCCCCTCCGGCAGATGCCGCCAGAAACGCCCCGGCATATGCTGGCGCATCGCATCGGGGTTGAGCCGGGCCGGGTTGAAGATGTGCCGGTAGTAGGTCAGCCACAACTCAGCGCCAGGATCCTCGGCATGACGAGCCCACTGTCGCCACTCTTCGGGACAGTGACGCCGATAGTCCATCGTCTCGCCATCGAAACGAATGCCGTCGCGGGACGTCGCGATCAGCCAGCGTTGCCGCCCCAGGCGTTCAGCGAAATGGCTGCTGGCGCTGGCGAGGATGTCATGGGCCGGCTCATGGAAAGCCACCAGGTCCAGTTGCAACCGTTCGGCGAGTGCCTCGGGCAGCGGCACGAAGCGCACGAATGCATGCAGATGATGGGCCTCGCGCCTCACCTGCCTGATCCGACGTTGCAGCTCACTGCCCAGCCGGTCGCCGGCCAGCATGGCGGTACGGTCGCCGTGGGCGACCCGCCAGAGCACTTCATAGAGCAGGTTCCAGCGCTGCTCGCCATGATAGCGGGCGGCCTGCTCAAGCTGCGTCAGCAAGGCTGCCGGAACCCGTGCGCAGAATACGCCCGGCCCTGTCGGCAATGCGCTGGAACCCGCCAGCAGATCGGCGACCGGCCCCTGGTGCCAGGTCACGTCGACCGGGTCGATACCGTGCCCCAACAGGATCCGGGCCTGATCGCGCCAGGTGCCGAAGTGGTCGTCGCAGTCCAGCGCGATCATCCCCACAACCCCATCTGCAACGGTGCCTGTGGCTCACGCAGACGGGCTCGCAACAGGCCACTGCGGGTTTCAGCCTGGGGCGGTCGATAGTCACTGGTGACGATGAACGGCCGGGCCTTGTCGAGCACACAACGCAACTGGATCAGGTCGTCGTAGCGAATCCGCCGCTCCCGGCGCAACGCCACCAGCCGTTGCACGCTGCGCAAGCCGATTCCCGGGATGCGGGCGAGCAACGCCGGTTCGGCGCGATTCACATCCAGCGGAAAGACCTCGCGATTGGCCAAGGCCCAGGCCAGCTTGGGATCGATATCCAGCTCCAGGTTACTCGACTGGCTCAACAGCTCGCCCGCCTTGTAGCCGTAGCCACGCATCAGGAAGTCGGCCTGGTACAAGCGGTGCTCGCGCAACAGCGGTGGTGCGGCCAGGGGCACGCTGTCAGGGCTGTCGGGGATCGGACTGAATGCCGAGTAGTAGACCCGCCTCAGGCCATAACCCTGGTAAAGCGATTCGGCATTGCGCAGGATGGTCCGGTCGTCCGTGGCATCGGCCCCGACAATCACCTGGGTGCTCTGCCCCGCCGGCGTGAAACGCGGAGCCCTGGCTTCACAGGCCACCGCCTGCTGGCCAAGATGAATGATGCCCATGGCCTGGCGAATGGTGGTCAGTTGCTTTTCCGGTGCCAGACGCTTGAGGCTGGCCTCGGTGGGCAGTTCGATGTTCACACTCAGGCGATCGGCCAGGCGCCCGGCCTCCTCGATCAGCAACGGGTCGGCGTCGGGAATGGTCTTGAGATGGATGTAGCCACGAAACTGGTGCTCCTCGCGCAGCAGCCGCGCCACCCGAATCAGTTGCTCCATGGTGTAGTCAGCGGAGCGGATGATGCCGGAGCTGAGAAACAGCCCGCTGATGCAATTGCGCCGATAGAAATCGAGGGTCAGGCGCACCACCTCCTCCGGCGAGAAACGCGCCCTCGGCACATTGCTGGAGCGCCGGTTGATGCAATACTGACAGTCGTAGAGACAGAAATTGGTCAGCAGCACCTTGAGCAGCGAGACGCAGCGGCCATCGGGCGTATAGCTGTGGCAGATGCCCATGCCGTCGGTGGCACCGAGCCCGTCACGCCCCCGGGAACTGCGCTTGGGCGCGCCACTGCTGGCACACGAGGCGTCGTACTTGGCGGCATCGGCGAGAATGCCGAGCTTGGCGATGAGCTGCATGGTTCTTACTCGATATACTGATCATCCATACAGTATTCCGAGCGTTCGACACATGCAAGCACTGTTCAGTCAAATAGCCGCCCACCCTTCGATAACTCCGCTACATAGTTACCGCCTGCAACCGCAGCACGCCGCCTAGCGTGTCCGATTCGAACAACCATCGGACGACACGCAATGCCCACCGAACACGCCATTTCACTCCCCGCGCCGCGCTCGACCCGCAACCATCGGCTGATCCTCAGCCGGCTGCCACCCTGGCTGAGCGGCGCCAGCCTCGCGCAACGCCAGGCCTTCGCCCGAGCGGTCAAGCGCAGCCAGAACTCCACGACCGCGCTGGGCCGGCACATGCAGGGGTTCAAAAGCGTCAGCGACTTCGCCACGCCCCTGCTCGACCAAGCCTTGCAGGCGCATTACGGCCCAGGCCTGGACGTCAAGCAGGATCAGCTGCGCCACGTGCACATCCTGGCGGCAGCCACCGCCGGCAGCCCGCGCCAGGAAAGCGTCCTCACCCAAAGCCTTTTGCAGGCCGCCCTGCAGAACTTCGAAAGCGGCGAGACCGGCTACTTCGGTTTCGACCGGGGCTCCGCCATCCTGCGCCAGAGCAGCAAGGTGCTGAAGAAACCGATCACCGCGCCGGACTTCGCCGCCCTCTGCCGTCAACTCGACCTGGGCGGGCAATACCGGAAACACATCGAAGGCTTCCTGCTGGCCGCCAAGCCCGGCCAGCCCGCCCCCTATCGCGTGCTCTTCGAACAACAGCAGCGTGATGAACTGGCCCTGCAGGCAGAAATCGCCCTGATCCAGGGCCACCTCGACGCCGCGGCCTACCAGATGCTGCAGAGCCTGGTCGACCCCAGCGGCACACCGCGCTGGAACAACCGCCGGGTCACCTGCAGCTACCTGACCCTGCTCGACTTCCCCAGCCCCAGTGGTTATCGCGGCGCCCTGCTCAAGGGCGTGCTGCTGATCGAACGCGACGACCCGGCAGGTGCCGACGGACCGCCCTGCGTGCTGTACCTGGCCGGCGATCCACGGCAGGCGGTCAAGCAGTACGCCTCGCGCCAGGCCGCGCATGATGCCCTCCGGGAGCGGCTGCGAGGCAAGGCCTACCAGGCCGTTTTCACCCGCTACCTGCACGTGCGGGCACAGCCGGCGTTCTTCCAGGCCCTCGCCGAACAACTGACACCGATCGATCGAACCAGCGGCCTGCGCAAACCCGCGGCGAATGCCGACCTGCACCTGCGGCTGACCACCCTCGGCAGCAGCCCCTTCAGCGAATTCTGCGATCTGCAGACCGTCAAGCGGCTCGACGATGCCCGCGTCACGGCAGTGCCCACCGACGACGAAAACCAGAAGACCCGCCTCGCCCGCCTCAAGTCACTGCTGAGCTGGACCACCAACCTGCTGTTCCTGGTACCGGGCCTGGGCGAAGCCATGCTGGCGGTGGCCGCCGGACAATTGATCGTGCAGGTCTACAACGGCATCGAGCAATGGCGGCATGACGAGAAGGAACAGGCGGTGCTGGGCTTTCTCGGCGTGGTGCTGAACCTCGAACTGTTTGCCGTCGGCGCGGCGATGCAGGCCGGTTTCGACGGTTCGTCGTTCATCGAGGGGCTCCACCCGATCCAGCCATCGCCCACCGAAGCCGCGCTGTGGAAGCCCGACCTGGCAGCCTACGCCCACGACTTGCCCGACAGCGTGACGGCGGCCCCGGATGCAACGGGCCTGCTTCATCACGAAGGCGAGAGCTACCTGCATCTGGACGGGCGCAATTACCAGTTGAGGCCCGGCACCGGCGCCAATCGTTTCCACCTGCTGCATCCCACTCATCCGGACAGCTACGCGCCACTGCTGCTACACAACGGCAAGGGCGCCTGGCAATTCGAATTCGAGCAACCCTGGCAATGGCAACGCTCGCGCCTGTTCGCCAGGCTGGGGCCGGACGCCGCCAGTCTCGAACCGGCCTCGGTGGACCAGGTGATGCAGGTCAGCGGGATCGACGACAGTCTCCTGCGGCGCATGCACATGGACCAGGAGGTGGCGCCGGCACTGCTGGAGGACTGCATCATCCGCTTCAAGCTTGATCGTGACCTGGGCAACCTGATTCGCCGCCTGCGCGACGGTGGCGCGGCCAGCCACTCCCTCGACGAATTGCACATGGAACTGCAACTGCTGACCAGCGAGCCGGTCTGGCCCCGCGCGAAGGTGCTGCGCCTGCTCGATCGCGGCAGCGTACGCATACAGGAATACCCGGCAGGCCAGCCGCCCCAGGTCCGGCGTATCGACCTGCACTGGCCCGGACTCGACGCCAACCAGTTGCTGGGCAAGGTGCTGGCGAACCTCGACGAAGGCGAAATCCGCAGCCTGCTGAACGAGCCGTTCGGCGAAGGCCCGTTCAGCCTCGAAACCCGCACCGGCAACCTCAGGCGCAAGCTCGCGCCCCAGGCCATCAGCCGCCGACGGGCGTTGTTCGACTCGCACTATCGTTATCGCAGCCAGTCCGCGCGGCCGGCTGCCGTCATGATCCAACGTGACTTTCCCGGCCTGTCGGCACCGATCGCCGAGGAACTGGCCAGGAACGCCAACCCGCTCGAACTCAAGCAACTGCTCGCCACCCGACGCATCCCCCTGCGCCTGGCCGAAGAAGCCCGCCACTACCTGCGCAAGCAACGCTTGGCACGGGCCCTGGAAGGCCTGTACCTGAAGTCCGCCGGGCAGGCCGACACCGGCCGCCTGATCCTGCGCCTGTTGGAGAAACTGCCCGGCTGGTCGCGGCAGGTCCGCCTGGAAATACAGGACCGCTACCTCGGCGGCCCGTTGCTCGACAGCATCGGACCGGAATCGGCTTCGATCCGCAAGATACTGGTGCGCAATGGCGAGCACTACGAAACCTACGACGCCCTCGGCCAGGAGCTGCATGGACCGGACGATCTCTACGCCAGTGTCCTGCATGCCCTGCCCGATGCCGAGCGCAAGGCCCTGGGTTTCCCCGCCACCCATCAAGCCAGCGGCCTGAAGCAGCACCTGCTGCAACAACCCCTGCCCAGCCGCGCGGCCCTGGAAAAGCTGCTCGGCCTGCCGCCCATCAGGCCGGGCTACAAGCTGCCGATGCGCCTGGCCGATGGCCGTATCGGCTACCCGCTCAGCGGACACGGTACCGGCACAGGCGTACAGGGTTCGCGTTCAGCGGCCTTCACCGAACTGGCCGAGCGCCTGTACCCGGATCACAGCTGGGCGGAGACGGAGGCGTTTCTCGGGTTGCGGGGCCTGAATGAAGGTGCGGCCGTGCTGCAACTCGAACAGCAGGAAGCGATCTACAACACCTTGTGCGCGGAGTTGGACGCCTGGGTGGCGGCCTCGTCGAGCTCGGCAGAGCACCAGTTGTCCAGAACCCAGATCGCCACCGGCCTCAAGCGTTGCTGGAGCCGGGCCTCGTCCTCCAGTTCGACGCTGGGCGGCTACCAGTTCAACCTGTTCGACACGCTCGACATGGCCCCCTTGCCCAGCCTGCCGACCGACTTCGGCCATGTGACCGAGCTGACCCTGTTCCACGGTGCGTCGAGTGTCGCCACCAACATCGATCATTTCTTGGAGCGCTTCCCCGGCCTCGTGCGACTCACCGTGCGCGGTGGCATTCTCAAGGAGCTGCCCGCGGCCCTGAGTACGATGCCACGCTTGACCTCCCTGGACCTGAGCAACAACCAGATGGTCCTGAGCGAACAGGCCGCCGCACAGTTGTCGCGCCTCACGCGCCTGAAACGGCTGGACCTGAGCCGCAACCCGCTGCTCGGACGCACGCCGGACCTCGCGCCGATGTCCGGGTTGATCTTCATCTACCTGAACAACTGCGAGCTCAACGCCTGGCCCCGTGGTTTTGAACAGTTGCCGGAGTTGCAGTTGCTCGACCTGCGTTCCAACAACCTGACCCATGTCCCGCAGGCCCTGCTCGACAGCAGCGAACGCGGACAGCGCCTGGCCCAGACCCTCAACCTGTTCAACAACCCCATCGACAACCTGGATGACGTGGCCCTCTATCGTGAAGAAACCGGACTCGACCTGAACCTGGAACTGGAGCAGTCTTCCGGTTCGGAATCGGAAGGCTCACCGAGCAACCCCGAATCGGTCCACAGTCCGGAACTGGCACGCGATCCCGTACCACGCGATGAACTGCCCTGGCTGCAGGGGCTCGAGCCCGGCGCCGAGCTGGAAGACTTCCGCAACGACTGGATGCTGCTGGCCAGCGAGGAGCCGATCGAGCATTCCGAAGAATTCTTCCGTGTGCTGCATGATCTCGACGGCTCGGCCGACTACCTCGACCCCACCGTGCGCCCGACACTGCTGGACAAGGTCCGGCGCATGGTCCAGGCGGCGGTCAAGGACACCGAGCTGCGGGAAAAACTCTTTCTCAAGGCCAACAGTCCCGAAGCGGATGCCTGCACCGACGGCATCACCGTGGCGTTCAGCGACATGGGCCTGGATGTGCTGATCCATGAAGCCTATGCCGAGCCCGAGTGGCAGCAGATCGAAGCGAAGCTGCTGCAACTGGCCCGGGGCAAGTCGCGCCTGGACCGGGTGAACCAACTGGCCAAGGCGGAAATCGACCGACGCGCCGGCAATCCCGACCAGGCGGAAATCTACCTGGCCTACCGCATTGGCCTGGCCGAACGCCTGGGCCTGCCCTGGCAGGCCTCGAACATGCAGTACCCGGGCGTCGCCAACATCACCTCGGCACACCTGGATGCTGCCTACGAGGCCATTCTCGATCTGGAACGACAACCCCGTGACCTGGTCAGGGAAACCCTCAGGCAACCCTTCTGGGAAAGCTACCTGAACGACCAGCACCTGCAGGAACTCACTGAAAAGCGGGCGCTGCGTGACCGCAAGGGCAGCGCCCTGGAAGAGCTCAAGAGCGCCCAGGAACGCTGGTTCAACCACGCCAGCCTGACGGAAGATGAAAGGGCCGCCCTGCAAGTCACCCTGAGGGCCTGCGCCACCCTCCTCGGTCAACCGCCACAGCAGGTGTTCGCCCGGGCCATGACGGACGCCGAATACCAGGCGCTCTACCAGGTCATCGCCAGCGAATACACCGTCGAACTGGAGCGCCTCACCGAAGAGGCCCTGTTCGAACACGGCATGGCCTCCACCTGACGGCCTCGCGGTGTGCGGCGCCTCGGTGGCCGCACACCGCGCACGGGGTCAGGCGGGCGCTGTCTCCAATGCCACGCTGCGCGATTGCAGATACGCGTCGAGCAAGGCGCCGAACAAACCGGAAAAATGCAGGTGAGCCAAGGTCTTCACGTTGTAGTCCGGATCCGGTTTTTCCTCTGCGCCGATCAGCCCTTCACGCTTCCAGAGGGCACGGTTCCAGCAACTCAAATGCCTGAGGGCAATCCGCGAGCCCTCGCGCGTCCCGCCATCACGACCGAGGTCCAGGGTGACCTCGTCAATGACCTGGCCCTTCACCGCCCCCTGCACCTGCGCCAGCGAATAGCGCCAGGAAGCTGTCAACGAAGTGGCCAGCTCACGGCCCGGATCGGCGAAAAACAGTTCGAACGCCTGCCGGTCGTCGCTCAGGCACAACAGGAGAAAGCCCGAGGATTGTTGCAGGGCAAACGCTCCCTGCTCCTCACCCTGGCTGTCCTGGAACACCAGCCTTTGCTCATAGCGCAAGGTGCCCGTAGCCGGGTCAGTCGTCATGCTTCGGCAGATCCGCAGATGAAAAACCATCGAGGCTTCGGGTGCCGACATTTTCAGGGTCAGGACACCCAGTTCCTCGGTCTGCTGGTCATTCAGGGCCTGATCCTTCTTCAACGCCGCCTGCAATTGCGTCAGGGTCTGGCTGAGGGTCGAGCGATCGGAAAACCGTGAAACCTTGAGTTGCGCCATGAACTGGCCCAGCCCCGCAGGCCATTGCCCCTGCTCGATCGCCGCGATGGTGGCGTCGCTGTCGCGAAGCGACAGGCTCAAGGGTTGACTGGCATCAAAGGCCTGCACCTGCGCGAGGATCGTCCTGAATTTCAAGCGATGATTGCGCAAGGTGAAACCGGCTTCGGAACGCGCCCACGCATCGACTTGCGCCGCCAGCGTGGTGATCCTGGCGAGGCTCGCGGCCCCGGGCTGAATGTCCAGCATGAGGCTGGCGCAGGCCCCGCGTTCGGCCGTCGCGCGCAAGGCAATGCGGCATTGGTTGTGGTCCAGGTTAAAACCCAGGCCCTGGCCGGCACGCCATTCAGGCCCGGCCGGCTTCAGGGCGAAGAATCCCGGCTGCTCCAGCAGGCTCCAGCGGTCGTTCTGCAACGGATAGTGAGCCGTCAGATGCTCCAGCGGCAGCTGCCGGAAACCGAAGTGTTGCAAGGCGTTTTTCTGTTGTTCGAGACAATCGCGAAAGTTCTGCTTGCCTTCCGGTGCGGTATTTCCCCGCCAGGCCGCGACCCGCTGCAACATCAGTGAATGTTTCCCTGTTCTGTCCCCGCTGGGAACCGCATTGAACTGAAACGTGGTAAACCCGGCGAAAAAATCCCGGAACGACTCATCAGGCACATCCAGGATAAAGGGCTCCTGCCCCGTTTCCCGGGTGTTCCAGACCTTGACGCGCGATAACCCGTCCTGGGTCTCCAGCTTGATGACACAAGGCTGCTCGTGGGCCAGCCTGAGAAAATCGCCCTTGCCCGCCACCTGACGCGTGGCGATGGTGGTGAAACGCTTGTCGTAGCGGCTTCGCGGCAGTTTCTTAGCGTCGGCATCCTCGCCCCAGACCGTCAGCACCAGATGCAACTGACCCTCTCGGCAAAACAGCGTGAAGCTTTTGCATTCACGCTCGGCAAACACCCGCTCGTCCCACACCTCGGACTCACTGCGGGTGACGTAGTGATCCTCCCGGCTTTCGCCCATCCAGATATTGGGTTTGGCGAGGTCACTGCTGACATAATCGACAGCGTGCGTCTGCCAGATCGGTTCAGTGGCGTAAAACTCAAAGCTGAAGCTGTAGTCCCTTTCGCCATAAAAAGGGTTGTCGACGGTATGGAGACGTTCGTGCATCTCCAGTGGCGTGGTGTGTGCGGACATCATTGTCCCTCCCCAGAGTCCTTTTCCATGACGTCATGGCGCCCGATCCGGTCCTTGAGAAAGGCCGGTGAAGTGTCCTGCGCGACCTGCGTATCGGCCAACTGCACGAAACCACGCTGCAGTGCCGGTTCGGGCAATAGCGCATGGGTTCGATAGGACGCCTGCTCATCGGCCTGCCGCGCGGCCCGGAGCAGGCCGATCAGGTGCGCGGCGTCAAAGGTGCCCTCGGCGAGCGTCAGGCTGATGCGGCGCAATCGCGACGAATCCCAGGCCAGGATGCCTTTCACACAGACCGTGAGCAGGCGGGCCGCGGTTTCGTCGAACAGGCACAGGTCGTCATCCTGCAGGCGGGCCGTGGCGAAGCTGATCGCCGGCGCCTGGATGACATTCAACGCCCCCGGTTTTGCGCAAAGGAAAATGACCTTGTGGCCGCCGGCATCGCCGGAGATTTCCACGCGATTGCGCTGACCGCTGGCCACGACACTGTCCGTCCCCGACCGATCGAGATAGAAATGGTTTTCCGGCAGGTTGCCGACCAGTTGGGTTTCATGCTCGCCGCCGTGCAGATAGGCGACCTCGCCACGGGCCACGAGAATATCCTGGCCATCCTCGGTGGGATAAACCGGCGTATTGAGCTGACCCAGGATCGTGTGTCGAAGCACGTACTTGCGCTGGCTGCCCAGGCTACTCAACACGGTCTTTTCTCCCAGCACCTCACGGCTGAGATCAACCTGTCGGCGCCAGTGAATCCCGGTATCCCCCGGATGGGTTTCCAGCGTATAGACCCGGCCCTCGATCTCGAACTCGATGAACTCACTGATCGGCTCCTTCAGGAAGTTCACCAGGGTCAGCGAGCCTTCCTTGATCGCCGCATGGCTTTCGCCGATGAAGGCCAGTACCGCGGGATCATCGATCTGTCCCAGGTGTTTTTCCGGGTCGACCCAGACCGCCCATTCCAGAATGAGGCTGCCCCACAGCTCATGCTCCGGCTCCGGGACCCGGAGCACGATGCTCTGGATGTCGACCCCGATGAGTTTCAGTCGCGTGGGCGCGACACCCCGTGCAAAATCCTCCTCGGCCGCGAAGTCAAAGGTGGTCTGCGAGTCCCACAGCAGGTACAGCCTATTGAGCGAACCGCGACCCTGTACCCGGCTGCGCCCCTGTCTCAGATAAAGCGTATTGGAAAACAGCGGGTCCAGCTCATAGTCATGGTTGCCCTTCAGGCACGGGATGTAGAGGTAGGGGTTGAACTGGCCCTTTATCGACAACGCATAGGGCACATTCTGGAAATAGCCGAACTCGCTTTCGCCCCCCCGGGAAAAGGGCGACGCACCGGCGGCCAGGTCCTGCCGGTCAATCCAGACGGCGAAAACCAGCACATCGACACCTCGCCACCAGGCGGCGGTTTCCAGCAGATCCGACTTGTCCGGCCACTCGGTGCTGAACACTCTTCTGCCGGTTTTCGAATAGCCATGGAGCGATGCATATTCCTGGAGTTTCTCGGAAAGGTCGCCGTCAATGACAACGTCGTTGGCCATCCGCTCGAAGGAAAACGCCAGGGTGGTATAGGCCAACACACGCTGGTCAAGAAAGCGCTTGAGCGTGGCCACTCGCCCCGCGCCCTCCTCCAGGACCGGCGACTCGAGGTGAAAATCGTCGAAGGGAAAATCCTGCTCCTCGGCGATCGCTTCAAAGTTCAGGTAGCGGTTGTAGTAGAACTCCACCTCAGTCACCACCGCCGCGTGCCGGGCGCCTGCGGGGAACGCCGCAGACAGTTCGACCTGGTAATACGCAACCGTGGCGATGGACGAATCGATCCGAGAGTCCTGGATATCCAGCTCGAAAAAGCAGAACGTGCCGGGCGCCGCCAGGTTGATGAACCCGCTCGCGGCCGGCGCCTGGGCGGCCGCTCTGAACGTGCAACGCCCCTGGTAGCGTCCCGAGCCAAGCCGTGTGCCGTGTTCGTCGAACATTTCATAGGCGATATCGACGAAGCCGGCCGGGGGCTCGTTTTCGAAATAGGTCACGCCCTTGATCCGCAGGAACGAGTGCCGATCCAGGTAGACCGTTGAGGCGAGCGCACTCAGGTCGACCCGAATGGCGCTGGCGGTCTTTTGCGTGCAATGCTCCACATCGAGACGATGCAGGCTATTGAAGGACAGCGCGCCAGCCCCCTCCTGAAACACCGGATAGGTCGGAAATCGAATATCCAGGTAGTTGAAAAGCGTCTCCCCCTCGAGCGGGAACTTCACTTCCAGCGTCTCGTGGGTATGTTTCCGGTTGACGGCCTTCAAGTCGATTTTCTGATAGCGTCCCTCCACCAGCCTCAGTTGCAGGAAATCCTTGCGCTCATCCTCGATGTTTCCGTCAGGGGTGGTGATCTGATAGGACAGCCGGATGGAGCTAAGGTCGACTGCCGACATCGGTCCACCGATATCGAAGGTGAACCCACTCGATTTCCGGCCCTTGATCTGCGCAAAACTCAAGGAGCCGGATTTCGCGATGGTGAGACGGCCATCGTAGCGGGTCGTATGGATTTCATAATCGACCCGACCATTCTTCAGGTGCCCTTCCAACTCGGGCTCCCTGGCCGAGTTGAAGATCAGCTCGATCGACTCATAGGACCGGCTGGCAGCGCTGCCCAGGGCAACGACTTTATTGTTGCCGGGCACCAGCAGCCTGGGCAGGTCCATGTCGAGGACGCTGTACAGGCGTTTTCCATAATAGAGTTCCGGGCTCAGGGTCAGGGTCAAGTTCTGCAGGATGATTCTCAGGCCCTGCGCTACCTCTTCGCGTAGAAACGGTTTGTCATTGCCGCCATCGGCAACAAAAAATGCGCCGTCCAATGAAACCTGCAACTTTGCCCCGGCCCGATCGGCCACTCGGCAAGACAACTTCCTGACCTCGCCTTCACGGGTATCACTCACCCCGACGGTGATGTCGTAATAGTTGAGCGAGTTATCGGTCAAGAGCAGGTCAATTTTCTTTACTGCAGTATCCAGGGCAATATCAGGCCCTGTGATTTTAATCACCTTAGTGTCATTCACTACGGATAATCCTTTAATGGTTCAAAGCCAGCTGAATGACCTGATCGATCTTCAGATAGAAATCGCGAAGCCGCCGACCGCGGCATCGATCTCGATATCGCAGCGCTTCACCTCCGGCCGCAACAGCAGCAACGACTGCCCGCTGGTATTGCGCAAGGTCACTCGCGAACCGTCACCGACCACCGCCATCACCGGATGGGTCTTGCCAGTGCGAAAGTTGATATGCGCCGGCAGTTGCACGGTGCGCACCACCTGCTCCAGGGCGCACGGTGTGCCGTCGCCGGCACGCACCAGGTCCAGCCGAAACTGACTGCGGTCCTTGAACTTGATCACCGCCAGCGACGTGTCCGCCAGGTCCAGTTCACGGAGGGTTTCACGCCCATCCCCCTGGGCGGACAGATCCAGCGCGACCTGCGGAAGGCTCGGGTAATCCCCTTCGGGTACGAGCAATCGGGTGTAGCTGTCAAAGTGCGAGTCATGGTCCTTGGCTCCCTGGAGACTTTTCTTGAACTGCAGGGTGTAGGCCGTTGCCGGGTACAGCTTGACCTGATAGGCCTGGCGCGCCTGTTCTTGCGGCGACTCGCCGGGCGCCCAGCCGAAGGGGTTCATGCTCAACAGCAGGTGCGGCGTGGCGCCGAACAGCAGCACCGCCGGCAGCGGGCCGAAATCCAGCACCTGGCCCTGGCGACCGGGCGTGGCCGGCAGGGTCACCATCAGCTTGCGCGCCTGGCCCGTGCGCCGCAGGTACCACCCCTTGCGCACCTGGCGGCTCTTGTCCTGGCCCTTGGCATCCGGCCAACCCTTGAGCTCATCGGCCGTCATGCCCAACGGCGACAAGGTGTAGCCCTGCGCTCGGTTTGGCCCCTGCGGGCCGATGGCCTTGAGCGGGTTGGTCTGATCCTCGTCGTCGTTGTCATTGAACACCGGGGTCAGCAACAGATCGATCCCCTGGGTGCGCAACTCGTCGAACAACTGGTCCGCCGCACTACGCATCTGTTGCTGGGCGGTAATGCCCTCCAGCGCGGTGGGCGGGCCCGACAGACTGCCGGCGAACAGCGACGACGACCCGAACAGGTTGTCGAAGTACAACCCGACCTTTTCATCCCAGCGATAGTCCTCCAGGTACGTCAGGCCAACGATCGCATTGAGCAGGATGTTCACCACCGCCAGCGCCACGCCCACGAGGATCAGGGCCACCCCGACGCCCGGCACCGCGATCAGGGCAAAACCGGCCAGGGTGACGCCAAAGGCGACACCGTCAATCACGCTCATGCTCAGGTACAGCGCCTGTTCTTCGGCGCTCTTGGCCAGCCGCACGCCTTCGATATTGCGATAGAGGCTGACGGCCGTGAACAGCACGTCCAGCGGCAACAGCACCTTGTTCAGCCGGAAGAACAACTGGTCCAGGCGTGACTGCCAGATGGCCCGGAAAGCACTCGAGGCCAGCCGCAGACGCAGGGCCACGCCCACGTCGCTGGTGAAATCGAACAGCCCCTTGGTCACCGCCAGCGAATCGCTGACGGTGAAGACCCCGGAACGCAGCGAGGAAAAGTCCAGGTGGAACGGCTGGGTGCGAAAGTCCAGTAGCACGCCAAAAGCCCCGAGCAATCGGCTGGCACCGCTGGCCATGCGGGCCGAGGTCTTCAGCAGCGGGCCCGGCAGGCGGTTTTTCTCAAGGGCGGTTTTCGCCCGTTGCAGGTTTTCCTCGGTGTCCTGCAGGTGCTTCAAGGACAGCGCATCGCCCAGCGCAGGCCTGCGGTTTTTCAGGTTCTGTTGCAACTGCTCCATCGCCGCCAGCAGCCGGGGTGGCTCATCCCCGGCCTCGAACGCGGCCCGCAGGTCGCGGCTGGACACGCCGAGTTGCTCGCTGCCCAGCAGGCTGCGATAGACCGAGGAATCCACCACCAGCATCGTCGGTTCCGGGGCTGTCGCCTGGAGGTCGCGGAACACCTGCGGGGAGATCGTGGTATCGGGTGTGCCGCGCAAGAAGAAATAACTGATGGCCCGATCGACATCGATGCCCGTCATTTCCTGATACTCCTGCTTGCTGAGCAGGAAGAACTTCTCGAAGGCATCGTGGTACATCTGGGCGCTGCTCTGTACCGAAGCACTCGTCAGGCTGAACAGGGTATCGACGATGAACTTTTTCCTTTCCGCGCCGCGGTGATCATAGGGATCGATCAGAAACTTGATTTTCGTATCGTTATAAAGACGCAGGCCCTCCAGCCAGTCGCCACGGTCCGTCGCCGATTTCAACATCAGTAGAAAATCCACGACCTGCTTGACGGTCTCGACGGCGCCGGCTCTCATCAACGGGGCCTGGAATGACGGCGCCGAGGGGTTGGTCCGCCAGGATCGCGGGACAATCGACGCCGTTGTCACGATCTGCTCGATAGCCGCGAAATTGTTCGTAAAACGCGAGCGGATAAGCCGCGCGCACTCGGCCAACCCGGCATTACGCACCTGGACCGCGGCCTGCAGCCCCGATGCGAGCAGCTCCAGCGTGGCGCTGCTCAGGTAATGCTCACCCGATAGAAGGCTGTGATCCAGCGCCAGCACCTGGCTCAGCCTCAGGTAGTCCCGATAAGGCAGGTTGCTCAGGTCCTGAAAGCCACGAAGCCCCGTCAACCCGCTCTGCACGGCCAATTGCAGGGGCACGCCTTGCACCTGGATCGTGCGGATCACATGATCGAGGCCCTTGAGCACCAGGCCGGGCAATGCCAGCGTGTGCTCCTGCCAGGTCGCCGACAAGGAACCAAACACTCGATTGGCATTGAGTACCACCGGCGCCCAGGGGCTGGAAATGGCCAGCACCACCGGGATTCTGTTGAGCTCGAAATGCCGCCGCGACTTTTTCAGCAGCAGGCAGACAATGTAACTGGCCAACACCTGATGAATACGACAGGCCTGGAAGTTGACGAACTTCAGCTTCCTGAAGCCCGCCACCCCATGCACATCCAGGATATTGTCATGCAGCCACTGGGCGACCGACTCCGGCTGCGAGCGCATGTGCTGGTCGATGTTTCGGCCGTGGCCGATGACGTTGACCACGCCATCGAAGGAGACGCCCTCCACGGCAGGAATCGAATACTTGATCGACAAGCCACTGTTGCTGATCGTGTAGTCGGCCCCCAGGTCCAGGTATTGATGACTGTAGGGACCGAACAGAAGTATCAGCTCGGTCCCGCGGATCACACCGAACTCCTTGTCGATGTTCACCAGCATCTCCTTCCAGGCCACCGACCCCACGACCGGCAGGGACAACTGGACCCGCAGCGGGCCAAACGCTCTCAAGGCGCTGAGCTGACGCAGCCCCACCAGCAGATCGGCAGGCACCGACCAGAGATTGATCGAGGACAGGAACGTGCTCATGTGCTGCGCGGTCTTGATATTGCCTTTCCAATGACCGTAGTAGGTGGAGAGCATATCCATGCCGGTACGGGACTCGGCATGCCGCTGCGCGATCACCTGGTAGAGTTTGGCAACGGCCACATCATCGCCCACCAGAAGATTCAACGAGTGCTCGATGGCCCGTTTGCGCCGACGGCTCGCAGCGCCATCGGCGCGGCTCGGCAGCGTGACACCGCGATAGCGTCTCACCCGGGCCTGGGCGACACCCAATTGATAGAGGGCCATCAGCCCATTGAGAAAATCCTGTTCCGCCTTGCCTGCCCTGAACTGCTCACCCGACGGGCGACTCATGGCCACGAAATCCCGAGTCAGCGCCAGGTTGACGCGGGTCACGCCCGCCGTCACCAGCTGCGACTTCAGCGCCCCATACGAGGCAGACAACTCGCCATCCATCGCTTGCCATAGCGCAAACGATGCAATGTCCCGTTCAAAATCAAAGACGAACTCATCCCGAAAACACGGATAGACAAACGCCGGGGCCTCCTGCACATACAGATGGCCCACGGTGAAAACGGCAGAACCGTGGGCGATACGAATTTCCCGACCTTCCAGGTAAAGGCCGGAGATAACGATATCCAGGTCCTTCAGCAGCGCGCCAATGCGTTGCAAATGTGCGAAATCGTCAACCTCCCGCCCTGCCCCCTGAACTTCATAGTTATTCAATGCATCATCAAACAGTAACCTTCTCATGCAAAAACCCACCTGATTCAATGGCATCCGATAAAACCGGAAATCTTCAATCCGGTTTCATGCCACATGACTATCGACATTGAATCGCAAGACTACTCGCCAGCCCGAGCACAAGAAAAACTCATTATCTCGATACAAAACAAAAGTTTTCGAACAACAATAAGAATGAAATAAATGCAGGAATATCACCCACGCCCAGTTCATTTAAAAACCACAGAAAGTTCACCGCGTCATTACCCAGGCCGGCAAACCGTTCAGTGTTTTCCAGTAACTATCTAGTACCCGGCCAATCCCCGGCTGTCATTAGCTGGCGCCGCGGCAACCGTTCCGGATGCCGCCAGACAGACAGTGAGTGCGCCCATGCCCCAGCTCCCCGAACTTCCCCTCATGACCCCCTTGCCACACGAGCGTTTCGTCCGGTTCCGCCTGCCTGACTGGCTGAAGAACGCCACCAGCCAACGACGAACCGAGCTGCGCCAGGCCCTGATCCAATGCCATCTGTCCGCCGCCAAGATCGGCACCCTCCTCGACCCGCTGAAAAGCCTGGACGAATTTGCCGAGCCCCTCCTGGAAATGGACCTCAAGGCGGACTATCCGGAGCTGCGCGACATGCAGATCGCCACCCTCGCCAAACGCTGGCACCGCGACAGTGTCCTGTGGATCCCCATCTACGAGGCCAGCCCGGAGCACAGCCTGCTGGAGGCCGCCCTGTACAACTTCGAAACCTGGGAAACCCGCAGCAGCGGCTTTGGCAGCGGCTCGGCCATCTACCTCACGGGAAAGTCCCGGAACCTCAAGAGTCGCCTGCTGCCCGAGGTCTTCGCCCAGCGCTGCCGCAGTCTCGACCTCGGCCAGAAATACCTGCAACACCTCAAGCAGGTGCTCGACCAGACCGACCCGGCGAACGAGCCGCTGGTTGCGCGGGACAAACATGCCTATTTCGTCGAACACCAGCGCGATCGTTTCAATGCCGTGCTGCAGATGGCTCATCTGCGCGGTGACATCACCGATGAGTGCGCCCGGCAACTCAAACACTTCCTGTTGCCACCCGGCAAAAGCGCCGGAAAGCTCCTGCTCAGCCGTCGGGTCATGCTGCTGGGCCAGGTGCTGCCCGGGGTCATTCATTTCGCCTCCGATCCCGAGGATGAGCAGGGCAAGTGCGCGGTGTACTTCCCCGGCCATCGCGGATACGCCCTGCGCGAATACCCCTCGTGGCTCACCTTCCAGATGGTATTCATGGCGCACCTCGACGTGTCGGAGTCCCGGAATCGGGTCACTCAACTCATGCCGATTGACTATCGGGAACCACTGCTGATGGCAAAACTGAGAAGTGCGGTTGCCGCATCCCGCTCACCAAAATCCGACCAGGTCAGTCTTTCCCAGCGGATCGAAGAAGAACTGTTCGAAGACATCCATCGCCAGTACATGCTGCGCCTGGGGGATGACCTGGGCAGGCTGGCGCCCGCCGCGGCCAAGGTCAAGGCGGCGCAACGCGAACAACTGCTGGATGACTATCGCCTCGCCGGCCTGGACCTGCTGGCCACCCTCAAGGGCTATATCCCCTGGTTCAAGCAACGCCTCTGTGCCCCCATGGACCTGCTCGACGCCGAGGCCATCTATCAGGACATCGAAACCTGGGAAACCGAGGAGCGCCTGGGCGGCTCGATCCATCTGCTCAATGTCGCCGAGACGCGGACCAGTGGCCAGACGACGCAACGGATGCACATCGACAGCGCCACCCTGCCCGAGCTGGTTCCCATTCGCCTGCACGGCCGAACGCGCCTGTGGAAACCCGACCCGAGCCGCTATCGCGTGGACCTGCGGGTACCGGACGGTCAGTGGCAAACCAACGGCCTGGGCCTGCATGATTGGGAGAACAAGACCTACCTGCTGTTGAATCAGTCGTATTATGAAGTCAGCTACAACGAAGACACCCACAACTGGCACATCGTCTCCCAGGACCAGCCCGGGCTCTATTCCCCGCCGATACGGCATAATGGCGTCGGCGCCTGGCGGGCACTCCACGAGGACGTCACGCAGTGGCCCGAGGCAAAGCTGGTCAGACGCCTGAGCGCGCATGCAGCGCAACTGCCCGAGCCGATGACGAAGGCGCTGCTGGCCCTGAGCGGAACCCGGTCGCACACCCTCAGGCAACTGCATCGCCACAGTCGACGCACGCCCCCAGTGTTGCTCGACAGCCTCAAGCGTCTGTGGATCCTGCGGGAAATCGAGCGTTTCGATCTCGATCAGACCCGCGGCAACACCTGTACCGAACTCTGCTCGCAGATCCAGCCACAACTGCTGAGCCTGCTGCCTGACCTACCGAGGCAAACACCGCTGCGCATCAGGAAAAAGAAGTCGCGCAAGTTCATCCACGATGCCAAAGGCACACCGTTCAGCGACATCGACGAAATACAATGGCTGCCCGGTCTGTTCGACCATCTCTATCAGCAGCTCGAGCAGCCCGATACCTTGCAGCAGCAGCAATTGTGCGGCAAATATCCCGACCTGCCCAAAAGCTACCTGGCCGATCTCGCCTTCACCCAGCAAGCCCTGGAACCGGCCAATACAACACTACCGGCGCTGAACCAGGAGATTGAGCGCGCCCGGGAACAGATCCGCATTGCCCGGGTGTTCGAGGGGCTTTATCCGGACTGGCCACGCCCCCAGCAGAGTGACGGCCTGGCCTTTTCACTGCTCGAGACGCTGGCGCCCTGGCCCCAGGATCTGCGCCTGGAATTCATCGACGCCGAAGCCGATCCGTCAGGGGTGTTGCAGAGCATCGGTGTGGACAGCAGCCTGAACTACCGACGGCTGAAAAAAAACGCCAGGCACTACGAGGTCCAGGACCGACAGGGCAAGACCCTCTCGACCCATGCCGACTTCTACAGCGCCGCCTGGCAAACACTGCCCACCCTGACGCAAAAACAACTGGGGCTGTTGCACGGCATCAGCCTGGTGGAGGATGAGGCGCCAGTCGACCTCAAACGGGCATTGTTCAACCAGGCCTCGCAACTGCGCCGCCAGACCCCACCCGTACGCACGCAGCACCGTGTGCCGGAGCCGCCAATGAGCGCCGCCGCAGCCCCGCTCCCGGAGACGTTCGCGGTGCCTGGCCGGCTGGTCTCGGGCTTGCAGTTGCGCGATGACGGTGTCTACTGGAACCTCAATCGCAAACCCGCCTCGAACCGTGCCTACCGGCACTACGTGCTCGACAATCGCCGCTATTATCCGGTGCGCTGGTCGCCCGAGGGCTGGCGGCTGCTGAACGCGAACAACCCCTACGGGTTCTACCAACCGCGGCTGCAACGCAAAAGCCCACGGGATAACCGCTGGACCCTTCATCATCCGGAGCAGGAACCCACGTTGCTGGCGCAGGCGGGCAGATTGCAGGTATTGCCGGACCAGATCGCCCGGGATGAAAACCTGCAGAAGAAGATGTTCACCCCGCAACAGCGGCAACGCCTGCAAACGCCCAAGTCCTACCATTCCTGCAGCAACTCGCCCCTCACCTACGACCGGGTCGACAACGCCCGTTATCCCCTGCGCGATCTGGACGGGCAGCCCATGACCATCACCGCGCTGCATTACTCCATCGCCGAGGGCAGCCCCCAGTCCATGGCGCGCGCGGTGAAACTGCTGCCGTATCTCGGGCAAGGCGTGGAGGTGGCGCGGCTGTACGAAGACCAGCTGAGCATCAGGCGCTTCAGGGAGGAGCACCGGCTGACGGAAGATGAAGACCACCTGATCTACCGCTTCCGGGTCGCGCCCCGGCAGGACCTCGCGGCGGGCGAGTTGCTCGGTGTCTATGGCGGCATGCTGATTCCGCTGATCGTCAGTCACCATCGGCGCGATCCCTTCGCGACCTGGGTCCAGAACCAGCGCTCGCTGGAACTGATCCGTTGTCCAGGCGACCAACCCCAAGCGGCACACGCCTGCCTGACCGGCGATAACATTCTGTCGAGAATCAATACCTGCTTCGAATATGAGGACGGCGTTGCCGTACGCCAGGCCGAGAACGGCTACAACGTCGAGGCGGTGGCTTTTCCGGTCGATATCCAGACCGCCGACGGCCGCGTCGAGCTGGACCGCTATCACATCACCGCGCTGTTCACCCGCCAGGCCGTCAAGGCTGACGAGGAGTTGCGGATAAATCATGGCTACACCTGGGAGCAAATCCAGACGCTGACCAGCACGGAGCCGATTGCTCCAGGAACGACCGAAGGTTCCTGAGCCCAAAGGCGGCGGTCAGTATGCATACCTACCGCCGCCACCATCCGCATCACGCCTACCCTGCCCCTTCGACTAACGAAACGGGCTCAACGCAATGACTGCATCCCCCTCAAACACCCCCAGCGCCAGCGCGGCCGACAGTCCCGTCCGGCCACCGCTCAATCGCCATCAGGCGTTCATCGAAAGCCGTCTGCCGGCGCCGTTGAAACAGCCGGGCTCAGCCTGCCTGAAGGCGCTGGCCAACATCACCCCGACCACGCCCTCCTGGTACTCCCAGGCCTCGACCGAACTGCGCGCCGCCCTGGAGAAAAGTCAGCTGGCACGCTGCACGAGCCAGCATCAACTCGAAGCCATCCTGCAAAGCATCACACCGGTCGAGCTGTTCGCCACGCCAAGGCTGCAACAGGCAATCCGTGAGGAATCCGGGCTGGAGCTGGAGGTCAACAGCACCTACTTCGTACGCCGGATGCAGGACCGTCGCCCCTCCAACCTGGGCGGCCTGCTCGACTTCTCCGTTGGTGACCCAAAGGTCCGCAGTTGGTATTGGGATGTCAGCCTGCTGGAAGCCGCGCTGCACAACTTCAGCGCGGATGAAGCCAGCAAGCCTCCCGCCTCGGGCGAAGCCTTCATCACCCACGACCACCACACCGCCGAGGTCCAGATCGCCGCCTACGACCGGAGCCGGGTGCTGGCCCTGCGTCCGGAGCGCTTCGCCGCCTTGTGCCGCAAGCTCGACCTGGGCCAGGGCTATCAGGACCACCTCAACGCACAGCTCAACCCCGCCGATGCCACGCGCAAGGCTCAGGTACGCCAGACCTGGACAAAACACCTGCACAACGAACTGGCCGAAGCCGTGCACCTGGCGCGCATGCAGGAACAGATCCCGGACGATGCCTACCAGGCACTGCTGCAGTGGCTGGACGGGCATGCGGATATTCGCCTGGACAACCAGCGGCTACGCCCCTGGCGCCTGCGGATGCTCGGCATCGACTTGAGCGAAATCGTCTTCCTGCGCCCGGAGTCGGGGCCTACGCCCTGGCGCTGCCTGGTCTATATACCCGGCGATGATGCGCAATCCGTGCGCCATTACGCCTCGAGTGCGGCCTTCATGATCGAGTTGCGCACGCGCCTGCACAGCGCCCGCTATCGACGTGCCTTCAGCCGCTTCGTGGCGGTACGCGACCAACCGGCCTTCTTCAGCGCCTTGAAAAAGCGCCTCGACCCCGCCGACCGGCATGACCTGTGGGATGACTACAGCCTCGATCCCGACCTGCGCGTGGGCCTGGACCTGGTCGAGCTGGCACCACGGGTGGGGGCATGGCCAACATTGGAAACCTTCCTCAAGGACCAGTGCGAGCTGAACATCGGCCGTATGCTCGGCGACGCACGCGTCGTGGCCGTGCCCACCGACGACGAGGATCGCGCCGCCCGCACTGCGCGTCTGCTGGCGGTCGCCGACGCCGCGCTGGACCTGCTCAACCTGCTGGTGTTCATCCCGGGCCTGGGCCAGGTCATGCTGCTGGCCATGGGCACCCGAATGCTCCATGAGGTCTACTCGGGCATCGAGGCCTGGGAAGCGGGTGAAACTCGCCAGGCCTGGGCCCATCTGCTCGGGGTGGCGATGAACGCGGCCTTTGTCGGCGGTGTCGGGGCGGCCCTGTCGGCCCTCGATACCTCGGCCTTTATCGACGCGTTGATACCGGTCAGCGTCCGCCAGGGCGTTACCCGGTTGTGGAAAGCCGACCTCGGTCCCTATCGCCACCCACCACCGCAGCCAGCCCTCACCCGCCCCAATCGACTGGGGCTGCACGATGGTCGTAATGGCCGCTATCTGCGCCTGGAGGACAGCGACTACCTGCTGCGACCCGACCCATCGAGGCCGGGGCGCTATCGCGCGCGCCACACCCGCGCCCATGAGCTGCTCAATCCCTATGCCGTGGAGTTTCGCAGCAATGGCGCCGGCGCCTGGCGCCACGAACTCGACACGCCCCTGGACTGGACGGACGAACGCCTGTTCCAGCGTCTCGGTCCCGATGCCGCCAGCCTCGACGAACAGACGGCCAAGCGCCTGCTGCACATCACCGGTATCGATGGCGATGTGTTGCGCGCCACCCATCACAACGGCTGGCAGCCTCCGGCACTGCTCGACGACAGCCTGGTCCGCTTTGCCCTCGACCGGGAGCTGGCACGCCTGGTACGACGGTTGCGGGGCGACGGGAACGCCAGCGGTACCCCGGACGAGTTGCACATGGTGCTGCAACTGCTGACCAGCGATCCGGTCTGGCCGCGCGGCAAAGTGCTGCAACTGCTCAACGACGGCGGCCGGGTCATCCAGAAATACCCGGCGAACGCAGGCGCCGAAGTCACCCGGATCGAGGTGAACTGGCCGGGGCTGGATGCCGACGGCCTGCTGCGGCAAGTGTTGAGCAAGCTCGACGAGCGCGACATCCGCGTCCTCCTGCGCGAGGAGTTCGGACAAGGCACGCTCAGCCTTTCCGCGCGGGTCACAGCCCTGCGTCGGCGCCTGGCCGGGGACGCCCTCAAGCGGCGCGCAGACCTGTTCGAGTCGCACTATCGCCATCGCACCCGCGCCGCGACCGACGAACCCGGCACCGCCGTATTGCGCCGCGACTTTCCCGGGCTGCCCGAGCCGCTGGTGCAGGAACTGGCACGGCAAGCCAACAGTCTCGAACGCCAGCACCTCGAAAAGTCGCGCGTACCGCTACGCCTGGCCGAAGAGGCGCGGTATTACCTGCGAGCGGCGCGCCTGGCACGCCTGTACGAACCGCTGTACCTCGACTCGGTGAGCCAGGCCGAGGCGCATCGGATCGTCCTGCCGATGCTCGGGAAACTGCCGGGCTGGTCGAACCGGGTACGCCTGGAGATCCGCGACGGCCACTTCGACGGTCCCTTGCTCGACAGCTGCGGCCCCCAGTCGGCAGCGATCAGCAAAGTCCTGGTCAAGGATGCCGGGCAGTATGAGGCCCACGACGATGTCGGCCTGTCGCTGCACGGACCGGACGAGCTGTACGCGAGTATCCTGCACGCCCTGCCCGATGCCGAACGGGCCGCGCTGGGCTTTCCCCACGTGGGCCAGGGCGCGGCGTTGAAACAGGCACTGCGTGCCCTGCCGCCCTTCCCTCGCGAGGCGTTGGCGCGGCTGCAAGCCTTGCCCTCGATCAAGCCAGGGTTCGTGCCCCCCATGCGTCTGGCCGACGGCCGGATCGGCTATCGCCTCAGCGGCCGGACCGCCGGCGGTCAACGCTCGTATGCCATCGGCCGCCTCGCCCGCGAGCTGTACCCGCAATTGACCATCGCCGAGGTGGAAACCCTGCACGGCCTGCGCGAGTTGAGCCTGGGCGAGGCGATCAGCCGACTGCGAGCGCTGCAAGAGGAATACCGTGCGTTGGAGAACGAGCTGGACAGTTGGGTCGGTGAATCCACGGACCCGACGGATCACGGCCGATTGCGCTGGGCCACCCAGATCAGGCGCTGCTGGCGTCGTGAAACCGACCGCGCCATCGACAATGAAGGCGACCCGATTGTCCTCAACCCCGACGGCACGCCGCTGGACGGCTACGAACTCACCCTCACCGGCTACCCGGTGGATCGACCACCCAGCCTCTCCGTGCCATTGGTGCACGTCGCCGAGCTGCAACTGCGCGGAATACTGCTGCCGGACTCGACGGAACTGAACGGTTTTCTCGGCCTCTTTCCCAACCTGCAGCGGCTGAACCTGTCCGGCAATCTGCTGACCCGCCTGCCAGCGGCCCTTGAACAGTTGACCCAGCTCAGGCACCTGGAACTGCGCAACAACCAGATCGTCATCACCCCGGCCACCGCGCCCCTGCTCATTCCACTGACGCGGCTGGAGACCCTCAACCTGGAGAGCAACCCCGAACTGTCCCTGCTGCCCGACCTAAGCCCGCTGACGCGCCTGCGCTGCCTGTACCTGCGCAATACCGGCCTGAGCACGTTTCCCCCAGGCTATGAGCAGTTGCCCGAACTGCGCCGCCTGGACCTGCGCGACAACCGGATCAGCCAGGTGCCCGAGGCCGTCTTCGGCCTGAGTACGGCCCGCCAGCGGCTCAACATGACGATCAACCTCGATGACAACCTGATACCCGTCGACCTGCACCGGCGGATCGACCTTTATCGACAGCAGACCGGTATCGACCTGGGCCTGGAGCCCCTGATCGAGAGCGACGAACCGTCCGAGTGGAGCAGTGACTCGCGCCCGCAATCCCATGCCGGCTCCTACCACAACCGCTGGGGCAGCCCCTCGCCCGTCACCCGCGAGAGTCAGCCCTGGCTCGACGGGCTGACCACGACCGAACAGCAGGCCCGGCGCGACGTCTGGTTGCGCCTGGCCAGCGACGACATCGAAGCGTCCGAAGCGTTCTTCAAGGTACTGGCCGACCTCAGGCAGAGTGCTGACTATCTGCGCGACAACGGCGCCCATCGGCCCGCACTGCGCGAACGCGTGTGGCGCATGGTCAAGGCCGCCGAACAGGACAGCGTGTTGCGCAAACGGCTGTTCCTCCTCGCCAACCGGGCCGTCAACACCACCGGCCCGTTGATCGAGGCGGACACCTGCGAAGACGGCATGACCGTGACCTTCGACGACATGGGGCTGGACGTGCTGTTGCATGAGGCGCAGAGCCTGCCCCTGGAAGAACGCGAAGCGCCGTTGCTGCGCCTGGCGCGCGGCAAGGTCCGGCTGGCGCAGGTGAAACAGTCGGCGCACCAGTTGATCGAGAGCCGCAAGGCCCGCCACGAGACCGTGCATGAAGCCGAGATCCACCTGGCCATGCGCATCGGCCTGGCCGACCGCCTCGAACTGCCCTGGCAAGCACGGAGCATGCTGTACACCGACGAAGCGAATGTCGATAAACACCTCCTCGAACAGACCAGCCAGGCCGTCCTGGCCGAGGAGCGCCTGCCCGGCGAACTCGCCAGGCGCCTGATCGAACAGCCGTTCTGGGAGGAATACCTGGAAACCCGCTATGGCCCGACCCGGCTGAAGGCGCCCAGGGAGCAACGTGACGAGATGATCGGTGCACTCGACGACCTGCTCGATGCCCAGCGCGAATGGTTCACCGGCAGCGACCTCGACACGGGACGCAAGGCCGAACTGCAACAGACCATCAGCCAGTCGGCCCGGACCCTGGGCCTGATGCAAAGCGAAGTGTTCATCCAGGCCATGAAGGACAGCGCCTACAAGGACCACGCCGAACGCATCGCCAGGACCTATCGCCGAGAGTTGGCACAACTGACCGAGGAACTTCGCCAGCAGCACGGACTGTAGGCGGACCGAGCCCGGCCCGACACGCTCTACACCCGACACGCCATGCGCTCACCGTAGCGTTGACGCCATTGCAACCGCACGCTCCCGCTCCGGCGGGGCCGTGCGGCCCGCCCGAACGAAGGCATCATCCATGACCCAATCCACTCCCCTCTACTACCTGTCCCAGGCCCTGGAGTTGCGCGATACCCTCAGCACCGTCGAACGGACGCTGCAGATCGACAGCACCGAGCGCAGTTGGCTGAGCAATCTGTTCCTGGCCAGCCAGAGCGCCCGCGAGGCCCTCGACACCCCGATGTTCGTTGACAAGCTGTTCATCGTCGCCGCAAGCGCCAGCACCGCAGACCTGGCCGGCACCTTCCTGATCCGTGGTCCCGCCAGGCACCCGGTGTACCTCTGCTCACCCGGCTTCGGCCTGGAGCGCTTCGAGTCCAGCCAGCAGGCGCTGGAGCACGTGCGTGCACGCCTGCGCGTCCCGGCCCACCGCGACGAACTGCTGCGGTTCGTTCCCCTGAAGATCAGGCACACCCTCGGCGTCGAGCCACCGCCCGGCCTGGTCACGCGCCCCATCCAGGGCGTCGTGCTGAGCGATCGCCGGCAATCGGTGCAAGCCTACCTCGACAGCACCCTGAATGACCTGCGCGACGAGCTTCTGGAACTGCCGAGCCTTGCGCTCCTGCTCAATCAACTGCTGGAAAACACCCTCGGCGCGCGCTTTCCCCAGGTTCGCCTGCCCGCCCTGCGGGTCATCAACCATGACACCTCGACCGGCCTTCCACTGCGCCAGGTATCGATCCAGACACTCGGTGAAACCCTGCTGGAGCACTACAACCGCGGCGGCTGGCCCAGTGGACAGAGCCGCGAATTCATCGCCCCGGACTACAGCGCCCAGCCCGCGGAAATCACCCTCTGGGAGAGCACCCTCGCGACGCTCGCCAACCAGTTGCAGACGCACCTGCAAAACCGGCTCAAGGCATTCTGGGACATTCCCTTGAACAGCGGCGAACCACGCCGTCAGTTGTTCATCGATGCCCTGGGCAGCCGCTTTCGTGCCGAACTGCTGAAGCAGGAACTGGACTGGAACGCAATCGCCGCCGACGACTACCAGTGGCTCTGCGCCCTGTACCCGCTGGATCGATCCCGGCTCGAATCGGTGACGTTGCATACCCTGAGCGTGCAGGTCGCCAACGAGTCATTCAGCCTGGGCAACGCCTTCGTGGTACGCCACGATCGTTCCGGGTACACCGATCATTTCCTCTATGGCGGCGAATGGTTGCAGACCTTCGAAAGCGAACAGGCCCTGCTCGATTCGGTGAAAACTCAACTGGAGGTTCCCAGCCGCGAACATGACTTGCGCCTGGGCCTGTCACTGCGCGAGCGCAGTGAACTGCACAACACCGACATCGACAGGGTTACGCTGACGGCGAGCGAAGGGTCGATCTTCGAGGCACTGTTCAACCTCGGCATCGCCAAGCAGTTGGACAATGTTCGCTACGTGCTCGAGCGTTATCGGCGCAGCAACGCGGCCCTGGCGCTGTCCTCGGCATTCGAGAGCGCGCTGGACATCCGCGACCTGCTCTCGCCACGGCTGGCGGAAATGGCGCCCCTGGCCCGCTGGAGCCATCGCCTGGACCTTACGGCCAGTGAAAAACCTGGGGCACCGGGCTTGACCCACACCTTGAAACCGAGCCTGGAAACCGCCCGGCACCAACTGGCCACGCTGGAGCGGCTCGGCACCCAGCTGAGCACCGGTTTCAAACAGCGCCCGACGCTCAGCGAGTTCATCCGTGGCGAACTGTCCAGCGCACTGCAAGGCGCACAGGTGGGCAACCTGTCGCCCGACAATCTCTATATCAATCACTATGCCGCCGCCCTGCCGCGATTCGGCATCAGCAACCTGGAGCCGGTCACCTCGCAGAGTGTCGTCGCCCATGTTGTCGAACGCCTGGGCGGGCGTAGCGGTGCGCTGGCCTCCGTCAGCAGCAGCGGTTTGTTCAGCAAGGACGCTGGCGGCCTGTGGGCGCGAGTGCCCAACCTGGACATCGACCAGTTGAACGTGATCGTCGAGCGGCTGCTGCCGGATTTTCTCGGCCATTACCTGCGTCGGCATCGCTCGATATACGGCTCGTTCTCCACGTCCTTGAACGAGGCGATCACCTCCGGGTTGCGGCGAGAGGCGCAATTGAAGGAGGTCCGCGGCGCCCTGGGCGTCGACGACCTGGCCCTGCTCGACAACCTGCTCGACGGCCACCCCCGTGCCGAGCGGCCGGGCCTGCGCGGGTTCATCCCCGACGCCTTCGAACTGACCTACCAACGCGATAGCACCACCGCCCCGAGCAAACTGCACAACTGCTTCCTGCTGACCGCCCGTGGCGGCCTGAACAGTGAGCACTGCGGCGCCACGCTGCTGTGGACACCGGCCCAGGGCGCAGAACCCTTTGAGACCTTTCACGACGCCGAAGTCGAACTGCAGCGGCGCCTGCATCACCCTGTGGAGCGCCTGTCGCTGCTGGAGAACCTCGCCAATGACCAACGACCGGCCCATCCACCGATCACGCCGGCGCCACGCGGCAATCACCGGGTCTATCCCAGCCTGGGGTTCAAGCTCATCCACACCAGCCTGCTGAGCAACCGCTTCAATTCGCTGACGGACAAGGCCCTGGCCGACCTGAACCGGGCCGCCACCTCCGGGTATACCGGCAAGCAGTTCCAGCAGAACCTGCAAAGCTGCCTCGACAGCCACTCGACGGTGCCCATGCTGGAGCGAGCGATCCAGGCCGCACAGAACACCGCGACCCACCTGGCCCTGCCGTCGTGGCTGGGCAGCGTCAGCGACAGCCGGCAATTCGCCCTGGCCGCCCTGCTCGACCGCTATCGTCAGGCTGCGGCGACGACCGACGACTATCACCTGGGGATTCCCCAGTTGCGTGACACCGCCAGGACCAAGCTTCAGAGCCTGCTGTCGCGGGACTTTCCAGACCAGCGGCTAGACCCGGACCAGATCAGGGTCTGGTTGACCCCCAGCGACTCGGCTCTGCCGGTTCATGAAGCACTGACCGACTTCGCCCTGCGGCACTTCGACGACATCGGGCAGCGCTCGATCGAGGTCAGCCTGGCGCTCGGCACCTTGCCCCCCGCCTTGACCGGCGACCGTATCAAGGCCCTGGTACAGGAGGCCGCCATCGGCAACCACTACGCGGTGCTGCTGGCCTCGCACCTGGCGCCCAACGAGCCGCACAATACCCATCGGCGCCCGATGTTCAGCCGGCACGGTTACTGGCAGGGCCTGTTGCACGCGTTCACGCAACTGCTCGGCAAAACCCTGTCGCGGACCGCCCACGGCTTCATCAAGCACCTGCTGGCGATGCCGGACGGCGTCGCCCGGCTGCCGCTCAACGGCCAGCACATCGAATTGCGCCCGTTGCAACTGCTCAGTGGCCTGCAGTCCGCGGCCGGCGCGGTGCGCGGTTTTTACCTGATCGGTCCGGACGCCGGCGGGCAAGGCCCGAGCATTCTGTTCAGCCCACAGGGTGAGCGACCGATGTTCCAGGAGTACGCCAACGACGCGGCATGCCTCAGTGCTATCCGCACCTCGCCCAGCCTGCAGCAGCAACTCCTTGAGCGGCTGGCCCCCGAGCGGCACGGGCATTACACGCAGTTGTTCACGGCCTCGGCGCCAGCCCTGAGGATCGGCGGCAACCCGCTGCGGGGCAATCTGTTCCATCGGCTCTATGAGGACATGACCGAGCTGTTCAAGGACATGCTCGGTCGACAGAGTGTGCAGGGCCAGGGCCCGGTCTGGAGCAAGGCACTGGACTGGCTCAAGGGCGAGCTGTACCAGGGCGCGACGCACCTGCTCGGCCGCCTGCGCCTGCCCTGGCTGGTCTGGCAGAGCCTTTCCCAGCTCAAGGACGCCACGCAACACGCCTGGCAGGGCCGCTGGAGCGAAGCGATCGAAGAGTTCGTCATCGCCTTGGCCAACCTGGCGACGGCGCGCCGGGGCTGGAGCCACTCCAACCTTGGCGGTGTCACCCGGACCACTGCCGAACGCTTCATCGAATCGCCCTTTCCCGAACCCCCGTGGAACGGGCACGGCCTCGTACCACGACAAAAAAGCCGGCTCCTGGCGCTACAGGCCCATCGCATCGAGCTGGAGCAGACCCGACCGAACCCGGCCGGCGACCTGTACACCGACCCGAGCACTGGCGACACCTTCGTCGCCGTCGGCGGGACAGTGTTCCAGGTCCGCCAGGAGCAGCAGCGCTGGCGCATCGTCACCGACACCGGCAAAGGCCCGCGCTTGCGCCAGGATAACCAGGGCCGCTGGGTATTCGACCTACCAGCGCAGTGCCGCGAGGAGCGCCATGATGAAAATGCTTGATGAGTGCATCAATCGAAGAACGGTCCAGCAGGAAATCCGCGTGGAGGCGGTCGGCATCAACAATATCCGACGGCTGTATCCCAACCGCGCCCGGATGATCCAACGCGCCCACCAGCAGGCCGTGGATTACCTCAACGCGGCCATACGCAACATGGACAGCCTGTTCAGTGACACACGACTGGACAACAAGCGCCGGCTGTTCCTGCAAGACTTCTTCGATATTCCCTCGGTCAGTACAGACACCGTCAGGAAAATCAAGGTTCGTCTGCAGATCATGCTCGATGAGCTGCTCAGGCCCTCACTCAACCCGCTGAACTCGTCACGTTTCGTCGTCGGCTCATTCCAGCACCCGGACCAGATCAGCCAGGCCTTCGTCCTGCCCAAGGACCGCGAAGGAAAAATCTACCTTACCGAACGCTTTTTCGACCCTGGCCTGGAGGTCTACCTGCCTATCCGGCCGCGAACCTTCGACGCGTATGGGCACAACATGGGCACGGTGTTGCTGCACGAAATCAGTCATATCGGCCTCGATACCCTCGATTTCGCCTACCTGGATGCGAGCCGGCCGTTTCTCGATCTGATCGATACACGGACAGCGCAGGGCCAACTGCGCTACTCGACGCTCAAACAGCTACAGAAGGAGGCCTTTTCCACCACCACGCCAGCCAACGAGCTGTTCAAGACACTCGATGAATACGACCACCACTGGTACGACCTGGAAGGCGAACACAAACGCCGGGTACTGCTCCTCACCGATACCCGGGACCTGGATGCCGCCCGCCAGGTTTTTCTGAGCGACGCCGACAAGCGGATCGATGTCACCCTCGACAATGCCGACTCACTGGCCCTGATGACCAGCCACCTGGGCAGGCCGGTCGAGTATCAGCCGTTCGAGTAGGGTCTGCCCCCGGCACCTCAGCCCTTGGCCAGCGAGCCCGACACCGGCAGGCTGTCGAGCAGCCGCAGGCCGGTGGTCTTGACGAAGGTCGGATAATCCATCGGCCGCTCGATACGGGTCTCGGCGTTGGGCAGCACATAGGCCCAGGCCCGCCCGGAGGCGCTGTCGTAGACCAGCTTGAACAGCCGCGTCGGCACCCAGACGTGGTTGTCGCCGATGGTGCCGTGGCCGTCATCGAACAGCGGGCCGGTGAAGACGTACACGTTGCCATCGGCACGCTGGGCAAACTTGCGCACATCGGCCTCGACCTTGCTCCAGATCTTGCGGTTGTTGGTCGGGTCCTGCGGCACCATGTTCGACAGCGCGAAAGACTGGGCCATGGCATTCGGGGTCGGCGCATCGGCAGCCGGCGCCTGGTGCCCACGGTCCACTGCCGGGTGCTGGCCACGATAGTCGCTCAGTTCGGCACGCCCGCCTTTGGGAATGCGCGGGTCGGGGTAGAACTGGTTGGTTCGTTCCTCGCCCTTGGCGTCCTTGAGTTGCGCTGAATTCAAGCGCTCGACCACCACCAGCGGGGTCTTGCTGGTTTGCGAATAGAGCACGGCGAAGGTGTCGGAACACAGCGCCAGCGGTTTCATGCTGGCCGGGATGCTGCCCAGGTTGATCGGCCGGGCGTTGGGGAACATCTGCGCGCAGCCATCGAACGAGGGCTGCCGCTCCTGGCTGGAATACAGGTCGAGCGCCACGCCCTGGCTGATCGAGCCGGAACGGTGCGCGGATTTTTCCTGTTGTACCGGTGGATCGAGCAGATCCAGTACGCTGCGGGCCTGGGCCGCGCCGCTGGTGAACAATAAAAGGGCTGACAAACCGACTGCTATCTTGCCTGGTTTCATGCGTCGCTTCTTCACTTCGGGTGGTCGAAAAATATCCTACAGAGCCTTCTAAATCGGGGCTCGGCGAGGCTTCTACCATCTGCCGCAGACAAATGACAGGAAAATGATCCGGCCGCCCTGCGCCCACCGTGAAAGCTGGCAGACTGACAGTACCGAGCCAGGAAACCGACGATTTTCCGTCGACATGGCGTTAAACTGCCGGCCCGTTCACATTGCCGATCCTGCCCGATGAATCCCCAAGCCCTGTCCACCCTTCACGCTCACCTGCTCGACGCCCTGGCCAGCGCGCCAGAGGAAACCCGCCGGCTGTTCCACGGCCGCGGCCGCTGCTGGCCGGGGCTGGAGCAACTGACCGTGGACTGGTTGCAGGGGGTGCTGATGGTGTCGCTGTTCCGCGAACCGGAACCAGCGCAACTGGCTGCGCTCAAGGACATGCTCGGCGAACTGGTGCAGTCCGCGGCCTGGCAAGGCAGTGGCGCCCACACCCTGCTGCTGCAACACCGCTACCTGCCGCTGAGCCCGGCCGAATGGCTGCTGGGCGAGGCCATCGACGAATGGACCCTGGCCGAAGGCGGCCTGCAGTACCGCGTCGACCTCGGCAAGAAACAGAACAATGGCCTGTTTCTCGACATGCGTCATGGCCGCGACTGGGTCCGCGCCAATGCCGAGGGCAAACGCGTGCTCAACCTGTTCGCCTACACCTGCGGCTTCTCGGTGGCGGCCATCGCCGGCGGTGCCGAGCACGTGGTGAACCTGGACATGTCCCGTGCAGCCCTGAGCCGCGGGCGCGACAACCACCGGCTCAACGGCCACGACCTGGGCAAGGTGGCGTTTCTCGGCCACGACCTGTTCAAGTCCTGGGGCAAGGTGATCAACAGCGGCCCGTACGACCTGGTGATCATCGACCCGCCGTCGTTCCAGAAAGGCAGCTTCCTGCTGACCAAGGATTACCAGCGAGTCCTGCGGCGCCTGCCGGAACTGCTCGGCCCAGGGGGCACGGTGCTGGCGTGCATGAACGACCCATCGATCGGCCCGGACTTCCTGATCGACGGCGTGACCCGCGAAGCCCCGGCCCTGCGCTTCGAGCAGCGCCTGGAGAACCCGCCGGAGTTCCCCGACAGCGATGCCAACAGTGGCCTGAAGGCCCTGGTGTTTCGCCTGCATGGCAGCGAAGGCTGACAAGAACCATCCCCCCTATCTGGCAGGAATGTACGGTGGTGAGCAGGCTCACCACAAAACCCGCTTACCCCAAGGGCGACTGAGCTCTTCCCAAAACCGACAACCCACAATATGAGCCAGGCGGTTTGCGTCACGCGCCGCTAAGCTGCAAGCTGTCGCCCCATAAAAACCATTACCCGCAAACCTTTACCCGCCCACCAGCGAGGCTGTTGTGTCCAGAGGCATCGTTTTATCGGTATCGGCGTCCTGCCTGTTCGCCATCATGTATTTTTACACGTCCTTGCTCGAACCCCTCAACGGCGAGGACATTTTTGGCTGGCGCATGCTGCTGACTGCGCCGTGCATGACTGTGTTCATGCTGCTCTCCGGCGATTGGAAGCTAGTGCTGGCGATCTGTGCGCAGATCCGCCGCAAACCGCTGCTGGTACCTCAGTTGCTGTTGTCGGCAGCCCTGCTCGGCGTGCAGATGTGGATCTTTCTCTGGGCACCGCTCAACGGCCACAGCCTGAATGTTTCCCTGGGTTACTTCCTGCTGCCACTGACCATGGTGCTGACCGGGCGTATCGCCTATGGCGAAAAACTCTCGCGGCCACAGATCCTCGCCGCCCTGCTCGCATTCGGCGGCGTGCTCAACGAGTTGATCCAGATCGGCAGTGTTTCCTGGACCACTCTGGTGGTCGCCCTGGGCTACCCGATGTACTTCGTACTGCGCCGGCGCAACGGTACCGACAACCTCGGCGGCCTGTGGCTGGACATGGCGCTGCTGTTGCCGGTGGCCTGGTGGTTCGTGCACAGCGGCCCACAGGGTTTTGCCGTGGTCGACCAGCGCCCGGCACTGTATGCCCTGATTCCCCTGTTGGGGGCGATCAGTGCAGCGGCGCTGATCTGCTACCTGTTGGCGAGCCGCCTGCTGGCCTTTGGTCTGTTCGGCCTGCTGGGTTATGTCGAGCCGGTGCTGCTGGTGCTTGTCGCGCTGCTGCTGGGAGAAAGTATCGCCCCGGGCGAATGGCTGACCTACATACCGATCTGGCTGGCGGTGCTGGTCCTGGTTCTCGAAGGGGTCAAGCGCCTGCTGAGGCAGCGCCGGGCCCTCTGACGAGCGCAGGCATCGAACTGCAGAGCGCGGCCTTCCCGCCAACATCATGATGACCTGGCCGAATGTTTTGGGATGAACCTGCCCCTGGAGGGCTGACCCTTCAGACCGTCGGCAACCAGAACCGGAACCGCGCCCCACCCAGTGGCGACTGCTCGACCGTCAACGTCCCACCCTGGGCCTCGGCCGCCCGCCGGCTGATCGCCAACCCCAGGCCGAAGCCGCCCGTAGCGCGATCCCGGCTGCGATCCAGGCGGTAGAACGGCTCGAAAACGCGCTCGCGCTCCTGCTCGGGAATGCCGATGCCATCGTCATCCACCCACAACTCACAGCCCTCGGCAGTGGCGCAAATGCCCACCTGAATCCGCCGTTCGCAGTAGCGCATGGCATTGCGCAGCAGGTTCTGGATCGCTCGCGCAGTCAGTCGCGGGTCGAGCGCAAAGTGCTCCTGCACTCCTTGCATCAGCACATCGAGCACGATATCCGGAGTTTCCAGCTCCTCATCGAAACTGCCCAGAATACTGTCGACGAACTCGTGCAGCGGCACCAGAACGCGCTCCGAGAGGTGTCCCGGACTCTGCAGACGGCTATAGGACAACAATTCCAGCACCAGTTCGTCCAGCTCGCGGATATGCCCGACCAGACCTTGCAGACGCTCGCGCGACGCCGCCGGCAAGTCCTCGGCCAGGGCCAGGGCCAGGCCGAAGTCCAGTCGGGTCAGGGGTGTGCGCAGTTCGTGGGAGACAGCGTTGAGCAGGTCGCGCTGCTGGTTGAGCAGGCCTTCGATATCGCTGGCCATGGTGTCGAACACCTGGGCCAGTTCGCCGATATTCGAGCGCGGCGAAATATGCGTGCGCTCGCTCAACAGACCGCCACCGATCCGTCTGGCGGTCTGTTTGAGACGTTCCAGGTCACGCCAGTGCGGGCGCAGCCAGAACAGCAGGCAGCCCAGCAACGCCGCCCCGACCAATACATTCATGCTCCAGTACAGCAGCTTCACGTCCAGCGGATCAGGCGGGACCAGCACCTGCACCGCCAGTTGCCCATCCAGCGGCGAGGCCACCAGGTCCGGCGCGCCCCAGTCACCGATCCGGATGGCATTCTCGCCATGGCGCAGGCGCTTCTGCTCCGGCTCGCTGAAGCTCATGTCATCGATACGGATCAAGGCCACCCGCAGCGGCGCGAAACTCTTGTCCAATTCGATCGCCAGCGCTGGCCAATCCTCATTCGGCACCGACTTGAACTGCTTGACCAGCAGGCTCTGCATACCCCGCGACAGGTCGATGTTGTAGTCCAGGAAACGTTCGTGAAACACCCCGACCACAAAGTCGGGTACCAGATAGATCGCTGCGCCAAAGGTGACGATGGTCATCAGGTACAGCCGGATCAGGATCTTCAGCATCGACTCAATATTCCCACTCGGAACGGCTGAAGAGGTAGCCCTTGCCCCAGACTGTCTTGATCTTGCGCGCCTCGCCGGCGTGGTCGTCGAACTTGCGCCGCAGCTTGGAAATCGCCACGTCCACCGAGCGGTCGGTACCGTTGAATTCGATACCGCGCAGACGCTGCAGAATCTGGTCGCGACTGAGCACCTCGCCGGCATGCCGGGCCAGAACCACCAGCAGATTGTACTCACCGCTCGATAATTCCACCGGCTGGTCGCGCCAGGTCACGGTGCGTTCGGACAAGTCGATGCACAGGTTGCCCATGAGAATCTGGTCACTGGCTCCCTGCTGCTCGCCGAGGCTGCTGCGCCGCAACAGCGTCCGCACCCGCGCCAGCAGTACCCGTGGTTCGCACGGTTTGGTGACGTAGTCGTCGGCGCCCATTTCCAGGCCCAGCACCTGGTCATGGCTGTCGTCACGGGCGGTGAGCATCAGGATCGGCAGGCACGCCGAGTCGGCGCGCAACAGGCGGCACACTTGCAGGCCATCCAGTCCCGGCAGCATCAGGTCGAGAATCACCAGATCCGGCGGGGCCTGCCGGGCACGCTCGCGCACCTGGTCGCCACGGGCCAGGACATTGACCTGATAGCCGTTGCGTTCCAGGTAGCTGGAGATCAGTTCGGCCAGTGCGGTGTCGTCTTCGACCAGGAGAATCGTCGGCATAAATAACTACGAGATAAAGGAAAGGGTGAAGGATATACGCCCTCACGCACGCACGAGCATTCGCTTCACACTTTTTCACCAACGGCCTACATTGCTTAACAGCAGCCCTTGACGACCGCCTTTAGCATGCCCGAGTCATCACTGGGACTCGATTATGTTGAATAAGCTGTTTGCCCCGCTCTGTCTGTCGGCCCTGACGCTGGCCCTGACCGCTTGCGGCCAGTCCGTCGGCGAACCCGAGGCCATGCCTGCGCCCAAGGTTCGGGTCGAGACCATCCATACCCAGCCACTGTCGATCAGCAGCGAACTGAGCGGGCGCATCGCTGCACCGCGGAGCGCCGAAGTGCGTGCCCGGGTCGCCGGGGTGGTGCTCAAGCGCCTGTTCCAGGAAGGCAGCGACGTCAAGCAGGGCGACGCGCTGTTCCTGATCGATCCGGCGCCGTTCAAGGCCGACCTCGACAGCGCCATGGCCGCCCTGCAGAAGGCCGAGGCCAACGCCTTTCAGACCCGACTGCAGCACCAGCGCTACCGCGAGTTGGTGGAGAGCAACGCCATCAGCCGCCAGGACTACGACAACGCCCAGGCCGCCGCTCGCCAGAGCGCCGCCGACGTCGCCGCCAACCAGGCGGCAGTAAAGCGGGCCAAACTGAACCTGGGCTACGCCACCGTCACCGCACCGATTTCCGGGCGGATCGGCCGGGCCTTGGTCACCGAAGGCGCGCTGGTCGGCCAGAACGAAACCACCGCTCTGGCGCTGATCCAGCAATTGAACCCGATCCACGCCGACCTGACCCAATCCACCCGCGAGTTGAACGACCTGCGCCGCGCCTTCCGTGCCGGCCAGTTACAGCAGGTCGGGCAGAACCAGGCCAAGGCCACGCTGATCCAGGACGACGGCAGCGCCTACCCGCTGCCGGGCAAGTTGCTGTTCACCGACATCAGCGTCGACCCGAGCACCGGCCAGGTGATCCTGCGCAGCGAGTTCCCCAACCCGGACCTCGACCTGCTGCCGGGCAGCTTCGTGCGGGTCCGCGTCGAACAGGCGTTCAACCAGCAAGGCATCAGCGTTGCGCAGCGGGCAATCCAGCGTGACAGCGCCGGCGTGCCACAGGTGTTACTGGTGGATGCGCAACTGCGGGTCAGCCTGCAGCCGGTGAGCCTCGGGGCCGCGCAGAACGATCGCTGGATCGTCAACGCCGGGCTCAAGCCCGGTGACCGGATCATTGTCGAGGGTCTGCAGCACGCGCGCCCCGGCGAACCGGTGCAGATCGATGACAGTCCCCTTCCCCTCGCCCAGTCCAAAGGACAGTGAGCATGCCGCACTTCTTTATCGACCGGCCGATCTTCGCCTGGGTGGTCGCCCTGTTCATCCTGCTGGCCGGTATGCTTGCCATCCCGAAGCTACCCGTGGCGCAATACCCCGATGTCGCACCGCCGAAGGTGGAAATTCTCGCGACCTACCCCGGTGCCTCGGCCCAGACCCTGAACGAAAGCGTGGTCAGCCTGATCGAGCAGGAGCTCAACGGTGCCGACCACCTGCTGTATTTCGAGTCCCAGAGTAGCCTGGGGACCGCTACCATCACTGCAACCTTCCAGCCCGGGACCAACCCGGAAATGGCCCAGGTCGATGTACAGAACCGTCTCAAGGCGGTCCAGTCACGCCTGCCCGCCGCCGTGACCCAGCAGGGCCTGCAGGTGGAAAAGGTTTCCTCCGGTTTCCTGCTGCTGGCAACCCTCACCTCCCATGACGGCAAGTACGACGACACCGCGCTCAGCGACTACCTGGCGCGCAACGTGATGAACGAAATCAAGCGTCTCGACGGGGTCGGCAAGGCCCAGTTGTATGGTGCCGAACGTGCCCTGCGCATCTGGATCGATCCGCAGAAGCTGGTGGGTTTCAACCTCACCGCGGCCGATGTCAGCGCTGCGGTTGCCGCGCAGAACGTCCAGGTCGCGGCCGGCAGCATCGGCGACCTGCCAGGCCCCTCGACTCAGGAAATCACTGCGGCGGTGCTGGTCAAGGGCCAACTGTCGACGCCTCAGGAGTTCGCCGATATCGTCCTGCGGGCCAACCCGGACGGTTCCAGCGTGCGTATCGGCGATGTCGCCCGGGTCGAGGTCGGCAGCCAGGAGTACCAGTTCTCGACACGTCTGAACGGCAAGCCGTCGACCGCCTTCAGCGTACAACTGTCGCCCGGCGCCAACGCCCTGAAGACCGCAACCCTGGTGCGGGCGAAGATGGACGAACTGGCGCGCTACTTCCCCGCCGGCGTGGAATACAAGATCCCCTACGACACTTCACCGTTCGTCAAGGTGTCGATCACCAAGGTGGTCTACACCCTGTTTGAGGCGATGCTGCTGGTATTCGCGGTGATGTTCCTGTTCCTGCAGAACATCCGTTACACGCTGATCCCGGCGCTGGTGGTGCCGGTAGCCCTGATGGGGACCTTTGCCAGCATGCTGGCCCTGGGCTTCTCGATCAACGTGCTGACCATGTTCGGCATGGTCCTGGCCATCGGTATCCTGGTGGACGACGCCATCGTGGTGGTGGAAAACGTCGAGCGGATCATGGTCAACGAGGGTCTGCCGCCCAAGGAAGCCACCCGCAAAGCCATGGGCCAGATCAGCGGTGCGATCATCGGCATCACCCTGGTGCTGGTCGCGGTGTTCATTCCAATGGCCTTCATGCCAGGCTCAGTGGGGGTCATCTACCAACAGTTCTCGTTGTCCATGGCGACGTCGATCCTGTTCTCGGCATTCCTCGCCTTGACCCTGACCCCGGCGCTGTGCGCCACCCTGCTCAAACCGATCGCCCAGGGCGAGCACCATGCCAAGGGCGGGTTCTTCGGCTGGTTCAACCGGCGTTTCGAGCAGATGAGCGAGGGCTACCAGAACTGGGTGGTCAGTGCCCTCAAGCGCAGCGGCCGTTACATGCTGCTGTTCGGCCTGCTGGTGGCACTGCTCGGGCTGCTGTTCAGTCGGCTGCCGGCTTCGTTCCTGCCGGTGGAGGACCAGGGCTACACCATCACCGACATCCAGTTGCCACCCGGCGCGAGCAAGAACCGCACGGTCAAGGTGGTCGAGCAGATCGAAGCGCACAACACCACCGAGGCCGGCGTCGGCGACACCACCATGATCCTCGGCTTCAGTTTCTCCGGCAGCGGCCAGAACGCCGCACTGGCCTTCACCACCCTCAAGGACTGGTCGCAGCGCAGCGCCAGTGACTCGGCGGCGGCGATTGCCGAGCGGGCGAACATCGCCTTCAGCGAACTCAAGGATGCAGTGGCCTACGCCGTTCTGCCGCCGCCGGTGGATGGCCTCGGCACGTCCAGCGGCTTCGAGTTCCGCCTGCAGGACCGTGGTGGCGTCGGCCATCAGGCGCTGATGCAGGCGCGTACCGAACTGCTGGCAGCGACCCAGAAGAGCAAGGTGCTGGCCAACGTCCGCGAAAGCGCCCTGGCCGAAGCCCCCCAGGTGCAACTGGAGGTCGACCGCAAGCAGGCCAACGCCCTGGGCGTGTCGTTCGCCGACATCGGCAACATTCTCTCTACCGCCGTCGGCTCGGCCTATGTCAACGACTTCCCGAACCAGGGCCGCATGCAGCGGGTGGTGATCCAGGCCGAAGGCGACCAGCGTGCCCAGGTCGAAGACCTGCTGCGGATCCACGTGCGCAACAGCAACGGCAAGATGGTGCCACTGTCGGCCTTCGTCCAGGCCCGCTGGACCCAGGGCCCGACGCAGTTGACCCGCTACAACGGCTACCCGGCGATTGCCATTTCCGGCGAGTCGGCCCCCGGCTACAGCACTGGCCAGGCCATGGAGGAGATGGAGCGGCTGGTCACACAGCTGCCGCAGGGCCTGGGGCTGGAATGGACCGGGCTATCGTTGCAGGAACGCCTGTCCGGCTCCCAGGCACCGCTGCTGCTCGGGTTGTCGCTGCTGGTGGTGTTCCTGTGCCTGGCGGCGTTGTACGAGAGCTGGTCGATCCCGACTTCGGTACTGCTGGTGGTGCCGCTGGGGGTGCTCGGTGCGGTGCTCGCCGTGACCCTGCGCGGGATGCCCAACGATGTGTTCTTCAAGGTCGGGCTGATCACCATCATCGGTCTTTCGGCGAAGAATGCGATCCTGATCATCGAGTTCGCCAAGAGCCTTTACGACGAAGGACATGATCTGCTGGAGGCCACGGTGCAGGCCGCACGGTTGCGGTTGCGGCCGATCATCATGACTTCGCTGGCGTTCATTCTCGGCGTGGTGCCGTTGGCGATCGCCACCGGGGCCAGCTCGGCGAGCCAGCAGGCGATCGGTACCGGGGTGATCGGCGGGATGATCAGCGCGACGTTGGCGGTGGTGTTCGTGCCGGTGTTCTTCGTGGTAGTGATGAAGCGGGTGCGGCGCAAGGCCCGGTGATTATCCATTGAACCCGAGGGGCCCTTGTGCGGTAAGGCCGGTTTCCGACCAGAGGTCCTTCGAACTGTCATTTCTGACAGTAGCCATCACTTTCCGAGTAGGTAGAGACTGGTTTATCGGTCCGAGTGGCAACGCCATGGGGGTCCGCCCATGCAGTTCAGCAACGACTGAAAACCTGCACCTTCACTATTTCAGCGAAAGGGTGAGCCGAGATGACAAACATCAAGGATTTTGAACCAGACGAAAGCGAACTGCATGCAACAACCGGAGAAATGGTCGGTATTGCCATTCCCATGAGGCAGGGCCTTGCGCTCCATTTTGAAAGCACATTCCTTTATCGCAGTGCAATCCACGTGTACGCGAGTATGGAAGGCCCAGAGCCGGCCATACTTTCCAAAGTGGAGTTCACCCTGGCTGAAGCAAACCTGCCATCTGGCACCTACACCCTTCCCAGTGACAAAATAAAAAACGTCCTCTACGCAATCAGGTGGCGAGGTGATGAGGCAATCAAAACCTATTACGCCAAGAGCGGCCAATTCGTACTGATCAATCGCTGGTCAGAACTGTACATGGCGGGCAACTTCAAATTCGAAACCGATGCAGTCGACAACACCGCCTACTCGGTAACGATCAATAAATTTGAACTCAGGGGAGATTACTGACCGTACGTTCACACGGCACCGGCCGCGCACCGCTCGCACGCCGATGCCGATGTCTGCGGCATGCATCAGCCCGTGTTGCGGGTTGCACAACACCCGCTGGCGCGGCATCCTTGAGTGATTCCTGCGACAGAACTTTTTATGCCCCAGGCACTCAATCAGTGCATTGATCCATGCCCTTCCCGATAGAGACGCTCATGACTTCGAAGCTGGAACAACTCAAGCAGTTCACCACCGTGGTCGCGGACACCGGCGACCTTGAGGCCATCACCCGCCTCAAGCCCGTCGACGCCACCACCAACCCGTCGCTGCTGCTCAAGGCCGCCGCCCTGCCAGGCTATGCCGAGCTGCTCAAGAGCGCCGTGGCACACGCCAAGGGCGATGTCGGCCTGGCCTGCGACCACTTCGCGGTGTCGGTCGGCAGCGGTATTCTCAAGGCGATTCCGGGGCGTATTTCCACTGAAGTCGATGCACGCCTGTCGTTCGACGAGGCCGCGCTGCTGGCCAAGGCCAACCAGTTGATCGAGCTTTACGACAAGGCCGGCGTCGGTCGTGATCGCGTGCTGATCAAGCTGGCTTCCACCTGGGAAGGTATCCGCGCCGCCGAGAAACTGGAGAAGGCCGGGATCCAGACCAACCTGACCCTGCTGTTCTCCTTCGCCCAGGCCGTGGCCTGTGCCGACGCCGGGGTGTTCCTGATCTCGCCGTTCGTGGGCCGTATCTACGACTGGTACAAGAAGTCCACCGGCAACGAATACACCGGTGCCGACGATCCGGGCGTGCAATCGGTAACCCGCATCTACAACTACTACAAGTCCAATGACTACAAGACCGTGGTCATGGGCGCCAGCTTCCGTAACCTCAACCAGATCGAGCACCTGGCAGGCTGCGACCGCCTGACCATCAGCCCCGACCTGCTGGAAAAACTCTCCCAGGACCAGGGCAGCCTGGTGCGCCAGCTGACCCCGGGCACCGCCGGTGAAGCACGCCAGAGCCTGAACGAAGCACAGTTCCGCTGGGCTTCCAACGAAGACGCAATGGCCACCGAAAAACTGGCCGAGGGCATCCGTCAGTTCGCCCGCGACCAGGAAAAACTGGAAGCCCTCCTGACCCGCTAAATCCTGCCGAGGGGGCAGCTTTGCCCCCTTTTCAGCAGATTGCCTGTTGCGCCTCTGCCTCGCGGATATCCGCCATGAACCGATCGGCCGGCATCGGCCGTCCCAGCAGATAACCTTGCAACGAGTCGCAGCCCAGGTGGGTGAGGAAGTCACGCTGCTTTTCGGTCTCGACCCCCTCGGCCACGATCCGCAGCCCCAATACCTGACCCAACGCGACAATTGCCGAGACAATCGCGGCATCATCGGAGTCGTGCTCCAGGTCACGGACAAACCCCCGGTCGATCTTCAACTCCTTGGCCGGCAGTCGCTTGAGGTACATCAGGCTCGAATAGCCGGTACCGAAGTCATCGATGGACAAATCCACGCCCATTTCCGAGAGCCGACGCAACACCGTCATGCTCGCATCGGCATCGCTCATGGTGGTGCTCTCGGTGATTTCCAGGGTCAGGTTGTTGGCCGGCAAATCATGCCGGGCCAAAGCACTGGCGACGCTGTCCACCAGGCCGAAATGGCAGAACTGCTGGGCCGACAGGTTCACAGCGATACGCCAGTGCTGGTAGCCCTGATCACACCATTCGCGCATCTGCCGGCAGGCTTCGTTCAGCACCCATTCACCGAGCGGGATGATCAGCCCGCTCTTCTCCGCCAGGTTGATGAAGGTGTCCGGCATCATCAGCCCCTGTTCGGGATGCTGCCAACGCACCAGAGCCTCGGCGCCAATCGGCTGGCCGCTCAGGGCATCGAACTTGGGCTGGTAATGCAGATGGAACTGTTCGCCACTCTCCAGCGCCTGGCGCAGATCCTGCTGCAGCTTGAGTTTCCTGCGCGCATCGCCATTCATCGAGGCATCGAAAAAACAGTGGCCGTTCTTGCCCGCACTCTTGGCGTAGTACATCGCCGCATCGGCGTTCATCAACAGTTCTTCAGCGGTCCGGCCGCTGCCGGGGTACAACACGATGCCGATGCTGGCGGATATCTGCAGGTCCTGCTCGGCCACCTGGAACGACTGGGCCATCAGGCTGACCTGATGCGAGGCCACCTGCAGCGCATCATCCGGCTCGGCCAACTGCGTCAGCAGAACGAACTCGTCACCGCCGATCCGGGCCAGGGTGTCCTGAGAACGCAGTTCATCACGCAGGCGATGGGCAACGGCACGCAGCAACTGGTCGCCCACATGGTGGCCGAACGCATCGTTGACCGGTTTGAAACCGTCCAGATCTATGAACATCAGTGCAAAGCAGCCACCCTCGGCACTCACCTTGTGTATCGCCTGGTCGATACGGTCAGCCAGCAACATCCGGTTCGGCAGACCGGTGAGGTTGTCGTGCAACGCCAGTTGGGTCAGCTCCCGATTGGCCAGGGTCAGCGAATCGGCCAGATCGGCGGTACGTTCCTCCAGCCGCGCATCGAGCACCGACGTCAGCAAGGCGATCGACAGTACTGCCAGGCTGGTCACCAGAACCAGGTTGTCCAGGCCCTTGACCGCCAGACCGCTGGCCGCCGCGCCACAGAAACTGCCCTCGGCGAAGTTCGCCGCGGCCATGCCGGTGTAGTGCATGCCGACGATCGCCACCCCCATGATCACCGCCGCACCACTGCGGGCCAGGCGGATATGCGGCGTGTTGTGGCGCAGGTGAAAGGCAATCCACAGCGCTGCCGCCGAGGCACTGACGGCGATCAGCAGCGAAGCCGAGAACAGGGTCGGGTCGTAGTCGATACCGGGCTGCATCCTCAATGCCGCCATGCCGGTGTAGTGCATGGCGCTGATGCCGGCGCCCATGATCAGCGCACCGAACGCCAGTTGCATCAGCGGCAGGCTGGGTTGGCTGACCAGCCACAGGGCGAAACCACTGGACAGGATGGCAATCAGCAGTGACAAGGCCGTGATCAGCCCGTCGTAGCCCAGTTCGATCGGCAGGCGGAACGCGAGCATGCCGACGAAGTGCATCGACCAGATGCCCACGCCCATGGCCAGGGCACCTCCGCCGATCCACAGGTAGACCGCCCGCCCCCTGGCCGTGGCGATCCGTCCGGCGAGGTCGAGGGCGGTATAGGACGCGAGGATCGCCACACACAGAGAGATGAAGACCAGCGACGACGAGTAACTGCCAATAAGCATCGAAATACCCTGAAACCCACGCCGGAACTACTCCCAGCCTACCAGAAGGCGCCGATTCTACCCGCTCCATCAGCGAACGCACGGGAAAAATTGGCCAATGGCCATCATTGCGACGAATCGTGTGCCGCCGCTCTGACACCGTCCTGCAACCGCTCCAGGAACAAGCGGGTCACCCGCCGCTCCTGTACCGCGACGACGTTCATTCGCCAGCCGGCCCATTGCACCTGGTCGCCAATCATCGGCAGCCGGTCCAACAGGCTCATCACCAGCCCGGCCAACGTCTGGTAGTCCTCGGTGGCCTTGGCCTCGATCCCGAGGCGCTGACGTGCGCGACTGAGGGTCATGGCACCGCTGACCTGAAAACCATTGCCGTGCTCGACTACCTCGGGACCTTCGACCTCGCTGGCATCCGGCAACTCGCCGGCTATCGATTCGAGGATGTCGGTCATGGTCAGCAGGCCGACGAAATCGCCGAACTCGTTGACCACAAAAGCGATATGGGTCGAAGCCTGGCGCATCTGTTCCAGCGCGTTGAGCACAGAGTAGCTGTCTAACAGGTTTATCGCCCGCCGAGCGAGAAATTCCAGTCCCGGTTCACTGCCGTCCAGGTACGCCTTGAGCAGTTCCTTCTTGTGTACGAAGCCCAGAGGCTCGTCGACCGCGCCCTGGCGAATCAGCGGCAGGCGCGAGTAGGACGAACGGATCAGTTTCTGCCGAATGACCGCAGGGCTGTCGGCGAGATCCAGGGTGTCGACCTGCGTACGCACCGTCATCAGCGTGCGGATCGGCCGCTCGGCCAGTTGCAGCACGCCGCTGATCATCACCCGCTCGCTACGCTCGAACGGCACTTCGGCGTCATCGGCCGAAGGTTCCAGCAGATCGGCAATCTCCTCACCCACCTCCTCGCTGGACAACCGGCGCCCGCCCAGCATGCGCAGCACCGCATGGGCGGTGCGTTCACGCAGCGGCCGCTCGCCGTGGGCCGACTGCTTGCGCCGGGCCCGGGCCACCTGATTGAACAGTTCGATCAACACCGAGAAACCGATGGCCGCGTACAGGTAGCCCTTGGGAATATGGAACCCCAGCCCTTCGGCGGTCAGGCTGAAGCCGATCATCATCAGGAAACCCAGGCACAACATGATCACCGTCGGCCGCTCGTTGACGAAGCGCGTCAGCGGCTTGCTGGCAACGATCATCAGGCCAATGGAAACGATCACCGCGATCATCATGATCGACAGTTCTTCGACCATGCCGACAGCGGTAATCACCGCGTCCAGGGAAAACACCGCATCGAGCACCACGATCTGCGCGACGATGGGCCAGAACAGCGCATAAGTGCCGTTGGCCGAACGCTGGCTGACGTGGCCCTCCAGCCGTTCATGCAGCTCCATGGTGGCCTTGAACAGCAGGAATATGCCGCCGAACAGCATGATCAGGTCCCGCCCGGAGAAGCTCTTGCCCAGAACCTCGAACAGCGGCTGGGTCAGGGTCACCATCCAGGCGATGCTCGCCAGCAGGCCCAGGCGCATCAGCAATGCCAGGGACAAGCCGATAACCCGCGCGCGGTCGCGCTGTGCGGGCGGCAGTTTGTCCGCCAGGATCGCGATGAACACCAGGTTGTCGATGCCCAGTACCAGTTCCAGGAAAATCAGGGTCAACAGGCCAAGCCAGGCCGTGGGGTCAGCCAACCATTCCATGAAAAATGCGCTCCCTTAATGAATTCGAACACGCGCGCACGGCAATACCAGGCCGGAAAACGGCACGGAGACAGCGCGGCAAGAGTGGAAAAGAAGCTCGACAGGGGGATTGCCGGGCTGATCGCACGAGAGGGGCACGTGCGTGAAGAAAAGCGTGAGGGGACGACCGGGAGGTTCCGCGAGGGTGTTCATGAACAACCTGAGTGGCTAGTAGGGAGATAAATCCTACATGACCGCCAGAATCTGACCGACAGACAAACTATTTCAAATCATGAAAACGCGGAAATTCGACGAATATCGCCACCCGTTCGACCGCCTGTCCCTGGCGCTCCACAGGACGAGGGGACAAGCCGTTCAATCCTCTACCTGGCCACCCAGCGACGCCATCATGCGTTCGGCATTTTCCCGGCACGAGACCTCCGCCGGCTTGTTCCGGATGCTGTTCACCACCCCAAGCAACTGCAACTTGCTCTGGGCCAGACGCGCCTGCATGGTCTCGATCTGGCCGATCTTGCGCTCCAGGCTGGCAATCATTTCAGCATGGTCCCAGACTTCGGACTCGGTCGCTGGCACCAGTGCACGCAACTCCTCCAGGCTGAAACCGGCCTGCTGCGCACACTGGATGATCGACAGCGTCTGCAGTACCTCGGGCGGGTATTCACGGTAACCGTTGGCCTGGCGATGAACCTTGCGGATCAGCCCCTGCGCCTCGTAAAACCTGATCTTCGAAGCTGCCAGGCCACTGCGCAGGGCCAGTTCACCGATCTTCATGGAAATCCTCGCCGCGACTATTGACATTAAACCTTACTTTAACCTTAGCCTGAACTCCCCACTACCCCGGAGTCAAGCATGTCACCCTTCCAGGCCCTGTCGCTACCCAACGGCGTACTGATCCCCAACCGCATTGCCAAGGCTGCCATGGAGGAGAACATGGCCGATCAGGACAACGCACCGTCCCGCCAACTGATGGAGCTTTATCGCGCCTGGGCCGATGGCGAGGCGGGCCTGCTGCTGACCGGCAACGTGATGATCGACCGCCGCGCAATGACCGGCCCCGGCGGCGTGGTGTTGGAAGATGAGCGCCATCTGGAGAAATCCCGTCAGTGGGCGGCCATCGGCAAGGCCAAGGGTGCGCAAGTCTGGATGCAGCTCAACCACCCCGGTCGCCAGACCCTGGCCAACCTTGGTCAGACCAGCCTGGCGCCTTCGGCAGTCGCACTGGAGATGGGCGAGTTCTCGAAGCTGTTCGCCGAACCGCGGCCCATGACTGAAGCCGATATCGAAGCCGTGATCGCCCGCTTTGCCCGCAGCGCCCAACTGGCCGAACAGGCGGGTTTCAGCGGCGTGCAGATCCATGCCGCGCATGGTTATCTGCTCAGCCAGTTCCTCTCGCCGCTGAGCAACCGACGCAGTGACCGCTGGGGTGGCAGCCTGGAAAATCGTGCCCGCCTGCTGCTGGCAGTGGTGAAGGCCATTCGCACGGTGGTGACACCGGGGTTCTGCGTGGCGGTCAAGCTCAACTCGGCGGACTTCCAGCGGGGTGGCTTCGATGCCGACGATGCCCGCCAGGTGATCGAATGGCTCAACACACAGGCGGTGGATCTGGTGGAGCTGTCCGGTGGCAGCTACGAGGCGCCGGCCATGCAGGGCGAGGCGCGCGATGGTCGGACGCTGGCGCGGGAGGCGTATTTCCTGGAGATGGCCGCTGACCTGGCGAAAGTGGCGCAGATGCCGCTGATGGTCACTGGCGGCATCCGTCGACTGCCCATCGTCGAACAGGTACTGGACAGCGGCGTCGCCATGGCCGGTATCGCTACCGCGCTGGCCGTGGAGCCCAACCTGCCCCGCCACTGGCGCGAAGGCCGCGATAGCCATCCACAGTTGCCACCGATCCGCTGGAAGAAAAAGCCGCTGGCGGCCCTGGCGACCATGGCAGTGGTCAAATTCCAGTTGAAGCGCCTGAGCGAGGGACGGCGGACGAAACCTGAGGTTTCGCCTGCCTGGGCGCTGCTACTGGATCGGTTGTTCATCGGGAAGCGGACACGACAGTATCGTCGGGAGATGGCCTCCAGTCAGCGCTGATGCGCCAACTATGACCAGCCTGCGAAGGAGTACCGACGAGCAATGGAAACGTACCGTCCAAGCCCGGAAAGAGAGATGGTTTGCCCTGATGGGAATTCATTTTGATAAGCGCTGAGGATGCGCTTGCCTCGCTGGAGCTCAGGTGAATCCTTCTGACCATCGATCACCTGGGCAATGAGGCCTTCCAGCGTCCCCCCGTTATCGTTCATCTCCAGCAAAGTGGCCGATTTGCTGAAAATGGCTGGAGAGGCGGTTGCCAATGCCAGCAGCACCAGGAGATGCCTGAACCTGCCGCCCTCCAATTTCGACAAGTCTCGTAGACTGAGACTTGCCTTGATCAGGCGGTAGGTATTGAGAAAACGCAATGCACGCCTCGGCGAGCCCCCGAGAAAAGGCGCCAGTTGTTTGAGAAATGCCTCTTCTTCTGGCGTTATCGACAGCCTGTCGATAGGCAGTTTGATCAAGGCCTTTTCTGGTACTGCTGCAGCAGGCCGGGGATCGAGGCGCTGAACATGATCAGCCAGGAAGTTTACGCTGGCATAACCCTTCATTGGGCTCATCCAATAAGGTATCTGGAAAATCTTCTCCAGATAATCATTCGCCGAGGCCATCTTCTCAGCCGTATCACCTGCTGTGCCGATCAAGCCGGGATACACTTTCAGGAGTGCATTGCGTACCCAGCGAGCATCCACGGCCACCATGACAACAAAGATCGGGAACGTCAGAAGCAGATGAACCGCCTGCAAGACGTCAACCACCTTTTCCGGCGGGCAACGGTCCAGGTCGTCAATGTAAAGAACAATCCGCTTGAAGGACTCAGGCTCTTCCCCTCCACTGCCCTTGTCATTTGAAAGGTGAGTCAATGTCCGTTTCAGCTCGCTGACCTCGCCATCTGTCAACAGCCCATCATGGTCACCCAGAAACTGCTGCAAGCGTTTACCAAACGCCTCTCGTTCCTGCTGGACTCGCTCATCGGAGCGTCCATCAGCCATGACACATGAAGACAGCTCCTCAAAGTCCTTGCGAATAGTCTCGATCAGTCCCAAATGCTTTGCATAATCGCCATCGACGGCACGAGCCCGGACAAATGTTTTCAGACGACTCGCCCCGGTTCCCTGGGAGTAATTATGCGAGGCCTCTGCCAACCGCTCACTGCTGGCCTTGACCCGCGCCTGCGCTTCCTCGACATGGGCATTGGCCTGGGACAGGCTTTCCTGTGTGCGTTTCAGGGTATCGGCCTGAGCACTCAACCTGCCATCCACCGCCCTGTCCATGACGCTCTTGGCTGCCTCCAGTCGCCCCAGGATTTTCCTGGTCTTTGCTAGAAACAACCCCATTAAACCGCTAATGCTTGCCAAGCCTACACTTACGGAAATGATCGCCTGGTGCAGACTTCCAAGCGTGGGCAACCAGTTGGCCAGCAACTTCTGTGCATACGTGGCCACCACCGGCGCAAACAGGATGACCAGCATTGTGGATATGACAAAAGGCCAACCTTGAAGCTGGCGCTTCCATCCCCTGGCCAACAAGCCTGCTCGCCTGGACTCGTTCTCAAGGTCGGTCATCACTTGACGAAGCGAGTCGGCACTCCCCACAAGATCGGTCATGCCGAGTTCCTGTGCAGCGCTCTTCAACTGCTCTTCACTCTTGGCCAGGTCACTGCCCGGTTTGGCCTCGGATATAACCGACGTCAGTACATTCCAGTAAAAGCGGGGTGATGTACCAAGCGCCTCGCGCGCATCGGTCAGTTGCTGCTCAGCCAGTTGCAAGTCATTGGCAGCGTTTCGCTGTTCCTTACGACGGTCAACCAACTCCTGGGCAGCCTCGAGCGTCAGCGTGCGGGCAGTGGACAGGGTGTCCAGCAACCCGTCGGGACTCCCGGGATTGTGCTCGCCATACCAGCGGTCCAACTCCGTGAACAGGTGATTGACCAGGCTGGCCCAGAGATTGGTCTCCGCATAGTGCCAGGCATTAAAACGAATCTGTACGATCTGTGTGTGAAAGTCAGGCGATCCGGCCTCTGAAGCTCCGCTTTGCGGGAGACCTGCGCACAGGCGCTCGATATGTTCGTGAACCAGTCTCATGAAGAAAGACTTGCCGCTACCCCAATCACCAAAAATGCCGACCGCCAACGGCGGCACGAAGGCTTTGGAAGCCGCCATTCGAGCAAAGGCCTTGGCCTCGTCTGCGACATCCAACTGGTCATCAAGCCCAACCGCCCAGGGGTCGTCGCTGTGGGTGGTTGCAATCTGAATGCTATCAAGGTGAATGATTGGCCCGGAGGGCTCCCCCTCTCCCGGCGAGCTGTAGGGGTCATGAGGAAATGAGGAAGTACCCAATTGCGTGGCATAACCAGACAGCTTCAGCGGGTCGCCCTTGTCGTCTTTCAGCACTGATTCCATTCCTGTATGGGCGACTGTAACGATCAGATCACCGGGATGCGCGAACAAAGGTAGCCATTTAACATCAAGCACCCCGGTTTTGTAACAGCTCCGCGCTCACCGTCCTGCAAACCGCAGCCGCGAGAGCATTTTCAGATCGCCTGCCTTGTAGTACCCATCGCTCCAGCTGTCATTCGGTGCCAGCGGCTGCACTTCCTTGAGCGCCAGCTTCTTCGCGTAATAACGGAACCGGTAGTGCTCGTAGAAGCGCAGGATCTCCAGGCCATAGCGATCCGCCAGGTCGGTATCGCCGCGAATCACCAGGTAGTTTTCGTCGTTACCTTCACTGGCGCCGACGCTGAGGTTATGGCTGCCGCTGATGATTGTCGGGGTGTCGCTGGTGAAGTCGGTCACGACCGCCTTGGTGTGCACCAGCAGGCGCCCCTTCTGCCCCTTTAGACCCTCCTTGATCCAGCCTTCCAGGCCGGTACCGAGCAGCGCCGTGGCGACGAAGTCGTCGGTACGGTCGGCATGAATCCCGGAGATGCTGCTGGCGGTGTTCTGCAGGCCGAAACGCAGCACGTCGTCATGGGGCTGGCCGAGCAGGGCCTCGAGAATCGACTCGGGCAAGGCAAAGGCCGTGGCGAACAGCACATCCTTGCGCGCGGCCGTGATGATCTGCACGAACGCCTCGAGATCGCCCTGGCCGCTACGCGGGGAAAATCCGGCGAACAGCGGCTGACCGGGGTCCATGGGGTTGTTCCGGGTGATCCACTTGCGGGTCGCCGACACGTCCGTCGGGCTGGCCCAGATCTGCTCGAATACCTGGGTGTACTCGGCAGCCAGACGGCTGTCGTCGAGCACATGAATCACGTTGGCCTGACGGTACACGCCATTGGCGGTGAAGTTGGTACTGCCGCACAGCACCGCCTCGGGCTGGTACTGGCCAGCGCCGTCACGCTGACTGAGGACGATGAACTTGTCATGGAAAATCTTGCTGGTCACACGCCCGCGTTTGCTCTCGGCAGGAATCGCCGCCAGGCTCCGTTCGTTGTAGGCGGTGTCCTCGTCGCCGACCTTGGCGTGATACAGCACACGAATTCGCGCGCCGCGGTCCTTGGCCGCATTCACCGCACTGACGATCGCTGGCAACTGGTACTCGTAGATGGCGATATCCAGGCCCCATTGCCCATCCTTGGCACGCGCAATGAAACCGAGCAGCTCTTCCAGCAGGCCGTTTTCCAGCCACAGACGGGCCGCTTGCGGCCAGTCCTCGATAGACAGGTCTTTCTGCTGGGTAAGCAGTTGGTTCAGCTCGGGAAACTTGCGTTCGAAACCCTGGCTCGCTGCCACCGCGCGATTGAAGATCACCCGCTGGTTCTTCGGCAGGCCATTATCGGTAGTCACGCTGATCGCCAGCGACTCGCCCAGTTGCGGCGCATCGGCCGAGCCATAGGCCAGGTGCACGCGGTAGTTGCAGGTGGTACCGGGCTCGACGTTGTAGTCGGCCCAGCGGAATTTCTGCAGTGGCGCCAAGTCGCTGGGGGTGGCGTGATACTGGGGAAAGGTGTGCTCCTTGCCGGGAAAGGCCAGGCTGTTGAACAGAAACCGCCAGGGCTTGGTTCCTGTCTGGCGCTCGATGGCGAAACCGAGCAGACCGACACGTTTCGACTCGGCCAAATCCATTGCCAGCAGCACCCCGCTGGTGCCGGCATACGCCTTGACCCGGAAATCGTCCTGGGCATTGCTTTGAAGTACGCGCATGCATCACATCCTTGAGCGATTGATCGTGATGGTCGAGCGTAGCGAACTTTCATGCCGCCGAGAGCATCACGCACCGATTTCCTTGATGAAATCTTCCATGAAACCCTTGATACACGTGGCGGCCTCCCTAACCCGGTGCGTCACCTGGAAACCGACCAGGCTGGCCCACTGCCTTGCTCAGTTCCCTGACCAGAAAACAGCCTGAAGCCAACGTCACCATGACAGAAAGCATCATCAGGAAATAAACCACATCGGTGCTTTTACCCCAGAAGAAAAGCGACATACCGACAATAGGCAAAACCGACTGGTTAAGCATCACGATGACTGAAGAGGTGCTTGCAAGTCTATGCAAAGGAATCACTTCGATTCTTATCATTCGACCGACATTTCCACATACAACCTTTCCAAATATGCTCATGGAATAACACAGGATAAAGATCACGAACGACGCAGGAAAGGCAATCAAAAAAAGCGAAGAAAAAACCACAAAGAATAGCCCCATCAGCAAGAGCCGAGGGCGCTTCATCCTGATACGCGTGGCACCATAGGCATAAGTACCCAGCCCCCCAAAAACACCTGCCACGATATCAATCACACCAAAATATTTCACGGGCATATTCATGTTCAATTCGACAAGCGCCGCCCCTGACGACTCTATCAAGCCATCAAACATGTTATTCCCCATAGACAGGAAAATCACACCAAGAAGGACGGGCACCGAAGCAATAAACCCCAGAGATGAAACAGCCTGCCGACCCACGACCGAGCCTGGGTTCTTGCTGTTTACCTTTTTAATAGGATTCAACCTCACCCAGGAAAAATAGCCGGCATTGAGGAAATAGAGAAGACAAGGAATAATCAGCAGATATTTATAACCAAAATCTATCAACAATATACCAACCACAGGACCGATGACCATCGCGAGAAAATCCATCCTGGACATCAGGTTGATATGATGTTCCCTGGCACGACTCAAGGTCGCAATAATTTTCTCATAGGAAATCAGTGTCTGCGAATTGCCTATGGAAACAAGACTGCCTACTACACCAAACATAATGGAAATGACCAAGGGATCGGCAGAGTTCTGAAATATGAGAAACAGGCACCCTGCAGTCTTTATGATGTCTGAAATAATTGACAGAGGCCTGATCCCGACGTTATCGATACATTGGCCGATCATGGGAATGAGTAACAGCCTCGGCAGCCACCATACAGCATACGACAATCCAGAGTACTCAATGCTGCCAGTCAACAGATAGACGACTACAGGCACCATGAAGGTCATCAAGGCGTCAGCGGTCAACGCCAGGAACAGAAAGCTGAAAAGCAGGATACTCATCCCAGAGGCTCATCAAGCATCTTTTCTTTCAAACCATCTGAATAACGACAGATCAACAATTAGCAGGCAATCCTAGCCAGTGCAAGTTAACGCTATGCGCGATAGCCCATAGCCTTTACCGCGACTACCGGGAATTCCAACTTTAAAACCGACAACAGCATACATACAGCGTCAGTATTAACTGACAAAACCCTCACTGACCTCGCAGCCATTCCCCAACACCTGCAACACGATAGCGTCCGGAAATATCCCACTAACGCCCAATCACTCACGAAGCCTCCACACAGTAAGTAGGATTCTTCCTTCAAAATAACGAAAGATATAGACCCCAACCAATCTGCAACAAAATATGTACAAAGACATGCAGTAGTCCCACACGAGTAACAGGGCATTAAAACCAGCGCGATTATTAAGCAATACCGTCCCGAGTTCAGGCTCCGGAATAGAACGGGCTCGCCAGATACCAAAAGAGAAACCCGTGCGGGCAGCGACCACCCCGCTCTGGTGCCCAGTGCAGTAAGACCCCTGCCACACTGGCAGCCTTCGATGTTCTGCATCCGTTGCTACGAAACTTAACTTTCAGCACCCAGACACAAGCATCTGGTCGTGTAAGCCCCTACCCTGATCGATGATCCACGGCGAACTGACTTCGAGCGCGATCCGCTGTTTTCCTACCCGAACCCAAAAGGACCTTCCATGGAATCTCCCTTGCACCCCAGCGTGGCCCCGGCCCTGAGCTTCAATGGCGGTTTCGTCGACACCCTGGGCTTTCTGGCCCTGCAGGGTCTGTTTACCGCCCATGTCACCGGCAACTTCGTGACCCTGGGGGTCAGCATCGTGAATGGAGCCTCCGGCGCATTATCCAAACTCATCGCCTTGCCGGTGTTCGTCCTGGTGGTGGGCCTGACGCACCTGGCCGCCGTGGCGATTCATCGCCGTGGCCTGGTGCCTCTGCGTCTGCTGCTGGTAGCGCACACGCTGATGCTCGCCGCCTTCGCCGGACTGGCGATCTATTGGGGCCCCTTCGCCGATAGCGACAGCACCAAAGCGTTGATCACCGGAATGACGGGTGTCGCCGCCATGGCGATTCAGAATGCGATTTCCCGCCAACACCTCAAAGGGGCGCCCCCCACCACCCTGATGACCGGGAATGTCACCCAGTTCGCCATCGACGTGTTTGCCCTGTGGGGTGAGCGCGACCCGGCGCAGCGGGCCACGATCCGCCTGCGCCTGAAACCCGTCTGCACCACCCTGCTGGCCTTTGCCAGCGGCTGTATCAGCGCCGCGCTGCTCTATCTGGTGACAGGCCTGTGGGGGCTTTTGCTGCCGCTGGTCATCGCCATTGGGGTCTGCCTGAATACCCATCGCAAGGATCAGTTGCACGCGTAAACACCGCCCGGCGAGCTGATCCTCCAGATTTCCACCTCCCCCTCTTTCCCTCCCCGACGGCCAGGCCACTGGCCGTCGGAAGACACCGTAGTGGCAAACTGGCATTCCGCCAAAACTCAACAATACTTGATCGCGATTGGAGTACGCGGAACCTCTCCCCCCGATAGGGAGTTCGCTATATTGGACGAGCTGCTACCGAAACTGAACGATAGCCGCAAGACCACCTTGTTACAGGTGATCATTCCACAGTAAGGACCTGGCACCGCAGATCAAGGCCCTCGCCAGCTGACAGGCCTGATCCTGACGCTCGTTTCAGCGGTCAGCTGCATCGCCACACACTCAATTGAAGTACCTTTTGGAGTAACCGCTGCATGGATGTACGTCACCTGTTCCAACCATCGCTGGTCGCTCTGTGCCTGCTGTCTGGCACCGCCCAGGCGCATCTCCACGGCGCCGCCGAGGAATCCAAGAGTTTCATCCCGGCCCCGCCCGGTGAGTCCTACGAGCAAACCCTGCTTGAGTGTGTCAGCGAGCAGGACACCCGCCCCGCCCAACTGCTCTCGGGCCTGGGCGGCACCCGCTACCCAATGGTCGCGCTCAAGGACGCCGACAAGGTCGAGGCCTTCTACAGCCAGGGTATTGCCCTGCAGTACGGCTTCAACTTCTCCGAAGCCATCCGCGCCTTTTACCAGGCCAGCCGTGCGGACGAAGGTTCGGCAATGCCGTACTGGGGCATCGCCCTGTCGGCCAACTCCAACATCAACAGCGACGCCACCGCCGGCTGTGATCGCCTGGCCTATCGCTCGGCACAGATTGCGCTGGACAACGCCAAGGCACGCCAGAACGATCAGTCCGCCAAGGACAGGTTCAGCCCACAGCAATTGCAGCGCGAGGTCGACTACGCCAACGCCTTCATGGCCCTGTATACGCCCAAGGATGGCAGGGTGTTCCTGGACAAGGCGGGCAACGAACGTTATGCCCAGGCCATGAAGACACTGTCACAGACCTACTCCGACGACCTTGATGCCGCGACCCTGTATGCCGATGCGCTGCTCAACCTGGAACCCTGGAAATGGTGGAAGGGCTCCGCAGCGACCTCCAATAACGTCGAGCCGACCAAGAACGCCTACGAGGCGTTGCAGGTGCTCAACCGGGTGCTGGTACAGGACCAGCTCCACACCGGTGCCAACCACTTCTACATCCATGCCATCGAAGAATCGCCCTTCCCCGCCAGTGGCCTGCCCATGGCCGAGCGCTTCCGCGAGCAGAACCCGGCGATCGGCCACCTGGTGCACATGGCCTCGCACATCTACCAGCGCACGGGCAATAACGCCCTGGCCAGTGTCACCAACTACACCGCCGTTTCGGTCGACCGCGCCTACACCCATCAGGTCAACCCGCAGAGCCCCTACCCGCTGCACTACCTGGGGCACAACATCCACTTCCTGACCTGGACCCTGTCCATCGAGGGCAGGCAGAACGAAACGATGAACATGGCCGAGGAACTGGTGGAAAACACCACCCGCTACGCTGCGCTGGAGTTTCTCTGCAAGCAGTACCCGGACGAGATCGCCACCAAGTCCGACTATTTCTACGCCGTGCCCTATTACTTCGCGGTGCGATTCCAGGACTGGGACGCACTGAATCGGATCGAACCGAAAATCATCGCAGGTCTCAAGACCATCAACGACACCTGCACCGCTGCGACCAAGGACAGCAAGACGCCCTGGGTGGAACTGACCGCCCCCTACACGCAGGTCATGAGGGCCTACGCCAACGCCTATAAAGAACTGGCCCGGCCGGGGCTCGACAACGCAGCAATCGGCGAGGCCCTCAAGCGCTACTGGCAGGCGACCAACGAGGCACTCAAGGGCGATACCCCCCTCAAATACGGCAATAACGATGCCGTTCAGTTGTTCCGGATCGCCAACCTGATCCTGCTGAACAAGGCCCAGGCCAGCAGCCAGGGTAAGCTGGACCTTATGGCCCTCAAGGAAAATGCCGTCCAGGTGTTCAGCAAGGAATCACCACCAGAACTGCTCACCGACCTGAAGGCCCTGCAGGGCGACAACCCGACTCAGGTGATCGCCGCCTGGCGCAAGGCAGTCGAGATCCAGGACCAACTGGCCTACAACGAACCGCCGGACTGGTACTACACCCTGCGTGAATCCCTCGGCTATGCACTGCTGGAACAGAACCAGTACGCCGACGCCGAACAGGTGTTCCGTGAGGACCTGGCCCAGAACCGCCTCAGCGGCCGCTCGCTCAACGGGCTGAAACTGAGCCTGGAGAAACAGCCGGGCAAGAGCGTACCGGCACTGCTCGACGAGCAACTGCAAACCGCCTGGCGTAACGCGACCATCAGTGCCGCACCGTACTGACTACTTGCGCTTGTAGCGCTTGCTGCCACCGGGTGTCAGGCAGTAGACCCCGCCACGGGGCCCGGTGCAGTAGATTCACGGGGCGCATCCTTGCCAGAGAAAAGATGGCCCAATGACATCAACTTACCGTGAACACGTCCCCTGATGGGATAGACGGTCCAAGACCTGGCACCTCAACCCGGCATGCACTGGAAGTCGCCGGTGTGGGCCACTTCCTTGCCATGGGAGTCCACCAGGCGCGCGCTGACCTCCTGGCCCAGGCTCGACTCCACCAGCTTGTAGTGCTCACCAGCCCGGAACTGCTGATAGGAAACCTGCCCGGAGCAGTCTTCCTGGTTGCCGTCACCCACCGGGATCTCCACCAGCATCACGTCCAGCTTGTGCGCGCCCGGCGTCACTTCGAAAAAGCGCCCGTCATTGATCGACTTGCCATCGACCTTCTCGGCCAGCAGGTCATTTGGTGCCTCGTCCTGCAAACCGATCCAGGCCTCGCTCGGGTCGGCCTTGGGCAGTGGGCCGGCACAAGCCGAGAGCAAGACGGCCAGGCCGAGGGTTGGAATCAGCATCAGTGGCTTGAGTGTCATGCGCGGTTACCTCGAAGATGAAAAAGGGGTCAGATGCAGGAGAACAGATGGGACTGGGCCACCTGCTTGCCGTGGTCATTGACCAGGATCGCCCCGACGTCGGATCCCGAACCCGATTCAACCAGGTGGTACTGCTTGCCAGCCTTGAACTGGTCGTACTCGACGTGCCCGGTGCATTCGGGTTGATCAGAGTCGCCGTTGGCCCCCTGGATCAAGGTCAATTCAAGGTTGTGCTTGCCGGGCGCCACCTCGAAGTAGCGGCCGTCATCCACTCGCTGGCCATCCACGCGTTCTGCCATCAGGTTGTCGCTCGACTGGCCCTGCAGACCGATCCAGGCTTCGCTCGGATCAGCCTTGGGCATGGGACCGGCGCAAGCCGAGAGCAGGCACACCAGGCCAAGGGTCGGAATCAGCAGCAGTGGTTTCAGGTTCATCGTATGAATTCCTCTCATATTCATCTGTCGCTTCGGCAGACGGAGACACCGTCCAATTGCCGCCAAGAGTGGCGATACAGAGCGTTTTCGACAAATGAATGGAAATGAAGAGAATTTCAGTCCTTATCTAAAAGATCCTTCATGTCGGTGAAAGCCAAACGTTAAGTTCCAACGGCAAGACTGCCGGGGTTTGCAATTCCACTCTCCGGAGGTTCAAGGCATGCTAGGGCTGGTAAAGACCGCACTGCTCAAGCCGTACACATTTATCGTATTGGCGATTTTCATCTGCATCATCGGGCCGCTGGCGGCCCTGCGTACGCCCACGGACGTGTTTCCCGATATCGGCATCCCGGTGGTCGCGGTGGTCTGGCAATACAACGGTCTGTCGCCCAACGACATGGCTGGCCGGGTGATCTACACCTATGAACGCTCGCTGAGCACCACCGTCAACGACATCGAACATATCGAGTCGCAATCGTTGCCGGGCATGGGCATCGTCAAGATCTTCTTCCAGCCGGGCGTCGATATCCGTACCGCCAACGCCCAGGTCACGGCGGTTTCGCAGACCGTGCTGAAACAGATGCCACCCGGTATCACCCCACCGCTGATCCTCAACTACAGCGCTTCGACAGTGCCGATCCTGCAGATGGCGTTCTCCAGCCCAACACTGTCGGAAGCCAGGATCCGCGACCTGGTGCAGAACAGCATCCGCCTGCCACTGACCTCCGTACCCGGCCTGGCAATACCAACGCCCATGGGCGGCAAACAACGCCAGATCACCCTCGACCTCGATCCCCAGGCGCTGGCCGCCAAGGGCCTGTCGGCACAGGACGTGGGTAACGCGCTGGCGGCACAGAACCAGATCATTCCGGTCGGTACCGCCAAGCTCGGCCCCTATGAATACACCGTACTGCTCAATAACAGTCCGCAGGTGATCGATGAACTCAACGACCTGCCCATCAAGACCGTCGACGGCGCGCTGATCACCATCGGCCAGGTCGCCCACGTGCGTGACGGCTCGCCGCCGCAGACCAACATCGTCCGGGTCGACGGCCGCCGGGCGGTGCTGATGCCGGCGATGAAGAACGGCAATATCTCCACCCTGTCGATCGTCGACGGTATCCGCAACATGTTGCCGCTGATCAACGAGACACTGCCGCCGGAGCTGAAAACCTCGCTGCTCGGCGACGCCTCGGTGTTCGTCAAGGAGTCGGTGGGCAGCGTGGCCCGTGAAGGGATCATCGCCGCGCTGCTGACCAGTGCAATGATCCTGCTGTTCCTCGGCAGTTGGCGCTCGACCCTGATCATCGCCGCCTCGATTCCGCTGGCGGTGCTCTCAGCCATTGCGCTGCTGGCCGCCACCGGGCAGACCCTCAATGTCATGACCCTCGGCGGGCTGGCGCTGGCGGTCGGTATCCTGGTAGACGATGCGACGGTGACCATCGAGAACATCAACTGGCACCTGGAACAGGGCAAAGCCGTAAAGACGGCGATTCTCGACGGTGCCAAACAGATCGTCGGCCCGGCGTTCGTCTCGCTGCTGTGTATCTGCATCGTGTTCGTACCGATGTTCATGTTGCAGGGCATCGCCGGCTACCTGTTCCGGCCGATGGCCCTGGCGGTGATCTTCGCCATGGCCAGCTCGTTCATCCTGTCGCGGACCCTGGTGCCGACCCTGGCGATGTTCCTGCTCAAGCCCCATGTGCTCGAAGGCGGCGCCGGACACCATCCCGAAGATGCCTTCATCAATCACCACGAAGGCGACCAGCACGGCCGCCAGCGCAACGCGCTGCTGCAAGGCCTGCTGAATTTCCAGCAGGCTTTCGAACGCGGCTTCTCCACAGTGCGCGACACCTACCACGGCCTGCTGACCCTTGCCCTGGGTTGCCGTCGACGGTTCCTGCTGGGCTTCCTCGGTTGTGTGCTGGCGTCCTTCGCCCTGCTGCCGAGCCTGGGTGAAGACTTCTTCCCCGCCACCGACGCCGGCGCCCTGGCCTTGCATGTGCGCCTGCCACTGGGTTCGCGGATCGAGGAAAGCGCGGCGGCCTTCGACCGCATCGAGGCGCGGATCCGCGAGATCATTCCCGCCGAGGAACTGGACCATATCGTCGACAACATCGGTATTCCGTTGAGCGGCATCGACATGGCCTACAGCAGCAGCGGCACCATCGGCCCGCAGGACGGCGATATCCAGGTGACACTCAAGCCCGGCCATCAGCCAACCGCCAACTACGTCAAGCAACTGCGCAGCGCCCTGCCGGAAAGTTTCCCCGGCAGCCACTTCGCCTTCCTGCCGGCGGACATCAGCAGCCAGATCCTCAACTTCGGGGCCCCGGCGCCGCTGGACGTGAAGATCTCCGGTCGCAGTGCCGAGGAGAATCGGCTGTTCGCTGTGGAACTGCAACGCCGTCTGCAACACGTACCGGGTATCGCCGACCTGCGTATCCAGCAGTCCGAGGGTTATCCGTCGCTACAAGTGAACGTCGACCGGATGCGCGCCAAGGGCCTGGGGATCACCGAACGTGACGTCACCAACAGCATGGTCGCCTCGCTGGCCGGCAGTTCGCAGGTGGCCCCGACCTTCTGGCTCAACCCGGCCAACGGTGTGTCCTATGGCGTGGTCGCGGCGACTCCGCAATACCGTCTCGACAGCCTGCCGGCGCTGGAAGCCCTGCCGGTGACCGGCAGCAACGGCCAGTCGCAGATTCTTGGTGGCCTGGCGACCATCAATCGGGTAGCGAGCCCGGCGGTGGTGACCCACTACAACATCCAGCCGACCCTGGACATCTACGCCAACGTCCAGGGCCGAGACCTCGGCGCGGTGGCCCATGACATCCAGAAGGTCATCGACGATGCATCGTCGCTGCGACCCAAGGGGGCGGTGGTCAGCCTGCACGGCCAGATCGATGCACTGCATGAAGCGTTCAGCGGCCTGAGCTTCGGCCTGCTCGGCGCGGTGGTGCTGATCTACCTGCTGATCGTGGTCAACTTCCAGTCCTGGATCGACCCGTTCGTGATCATTACCGCCCTGCCTGCGGCGTTGGCCGGGATCGTCTGGATGTTGTTCCTCAGCGGCACCTCGCTGTCGGTACCGGCCCTGACCGGGGCCATCCTGTGCATGGGCGTGGCCACCGCCAACTCGATCCTGGTGGTGAGTTTCTGCCGCGAACGCCTGGCCGAACACGGCGATGCCCTCAAGGCTGCACTGGAGGCCGGCTACACCCGTTTCCGCCCGGTCTGCATGACCGCCCTGGCGATGATCATCGGCATGCTGCCGCTGGCCATCTCCCAGGAACAGAACGCCCCCCTCGGACGCGCCGTGATTGGCGGTCTGATCCTGGCGACCACTGCCACCCTGCTGTTCGTCCCCGTGGTGTTCAGCCTGGTGCATGGTCGTCGCCAACCCCTTCGCGCCGTAGCTGGAGAAATGACTCATGACTGACCGCAAACCCTCGGGCAAACGCCTGCTCTACCTGGGCGTCGGCGGCCTGACCCTGGCAGCGCTGCTGGTGGCCAACGGGATTGCCGCGCGAACCCGCCACGAACGGGCCGTCACGGCCTGGACCGAGGCCGCTGCAGTGCCGATGGTCAGCGTGTTCCAACCGAAGCAGAACGCCGCCGGCGACACCCTGCGCCTGCCCGCCCGTCTTGAGGCCTGGAGCAAGGCACCGATCCATGCACGGGTCAGCGGCTACCTCAAGGACTGGAAAAGCGATATCGGCAGCCAGGTCCAGGCCGGTCAGGTGCTGGCGCAGATCGACAGCCCGGACCTCGATCAACAGGTCGCCCAGGCTCACGCGCATATGCTGCAGGAGCAAGCCAATGCGCGCCTGGCACGGACCACCGCGACCCGCTGGAAAAACCTGGTGAGTACCCACTCGGTCTCGCAACAGGAAGCCGACGAAAAGAGTTCCAACGCCGCCGCCGCCCAAGCCAATGCCGAGGCAGCACAGGCCGACTACGCACGGCTGTCGGCATTGGAAGCCTACAAGACCATTCGCGCGCCGTTCAGTGGCACGATCACCGCCCGCAACACCGACATCGGCCAACTGGTCAAGGCCGACAGCGACAGCGATCCGGAACTGTTCGATATCGCCGACACCCATCAGTTGCGGCTATATGTGCCGGTACCGCAGAACTACGCCAGCGTCATCCGACCTGGCCTGCAAGTGCAGTTGAGCGTCCCGGAGCATCCAGGCATGAGTTTCAGCGCACGCCTGGTGGGCAACTCGACATCGGTGGATGCACGCTCCGGCACCCTGCTCGCGCAGTTCGTCGCCGACAACCCGGACAACGCCCTGCTGCCTGGCGACTACGCCGAGGCGACCATCCCGATACCAGCCGACACCCATGGTGTGAGCATTCCCGCCAGCGCCCTGATCTTCCGGGCCAAAGGCACCCAGGTGGCACTGCTCGACGCGCAGAAACACGTCCACCTGCGTGATATCCATATCGGCCTCGACCTGGGTGAACGCCTGGTGATCGATCAGGGCCTGAAGCCCGGCGACACCGTGATCGACAACCCGCCCGACGCCCTGCGCGAAGGCGACCTGGTGAAACTCGCCGATGCCGGAGTCCCCCATGCCGCCAAAGCTTAAACTCGGTACCTGGCTGCTGTTGATCGCCGGTTTGCAAGGCTGCTCGCTGGCCCCGACCTACAAGGTGCCGCAGATCGAGCTGCCTGCACACTATCGCGAACAGACCAGTGACGGTCCCTGGCACCTGGCCAAACCTGGCGACACGTTGTCCAGCCAGTGGTGGCTGTTGCTCAAGGACGAACACCTGAACGACTTGCAACAACGCCTGCTCCAGGCCAACCCGGACCTGGCTGCGGCCCTGGCCCACTATGACGGCGCCCAGGCCTACGCCAGCCAGTTGCATGCTGCCCTGTTCCCGCAAATCAGCGCCAGTGCCCAGCCCGAACGCCAGCGACAATCGGACAGCCGTCCGCTGCGCGGCACAAGCCAACCCTCGGTGTACAACAGCAACACCGCCGGTTTCGCACTGAACTTCGACCTCGACCTGTGGGGCCGCATCCGCAACCAGGTCGCCGCCGGCGACGCCCAGGCCCAGGCTTCGGGCGACGACCTGGCAGTGGCCCGGCTGAGCCTGCAACAGCAACTGGCAAGCCTGTATATCCAGCTCAACGGCCTCGATGCCCAGAGCCGGATCCTCTCCAGTTCACTGGACGATTACAGCCAGGCCTTGCAACTGACCCGTGATCGTTACGAAGGCAAGATCGCCTCGGAACTTGACCTGACCCGTGCCCAGAGCCAGTTGGCCGAAGCCCAAGCGCAACTGGATGAAGTGCATGGCCAGCGCAACCTGGCCGAACATGCCATTGCCGAGTTGGTCGGCGAGTCGGCGAGCAACTTCCAACTGGCGCCGACCACGCAGATCCTGACGATTCCCCAGGTGCCGGGCGCCTTGCCGAGCAACCTGCTGCAACGCCGGGCGGATATCGCCGCTGCCGAACGCCGGGTGTTTGCCGCCAATGCCGGGATCGGCGTAGCCAAGGCGGCGTGGTACCCCGACTTCAGTCTGACGGGTCTGATCGGCGGCCAGACCCAGGGCGTCGGCAACCTGCTCTCGGCGGGTAACCGCTACTGGGCGCTGGGGCCGCTGGTCAACCTGCCGATCTTCGAGGGTGGGCGGATCAGTGCCCAGGAGAAACAGGCCAAGGCCGAGTTCGAGGAAGCTTCAGCCCAGTACCGCAGCCACGTGTTGCGAGCGGTGCGGGAGGTCGAGGACAACCTGGCGCAACTGCGCGACCTGCAGCGCGAGGCCCAGGACGAACAGGCGGCGGTGAATGCCGCAGAACACACCCAGACCCTGGCGATGAACAGCTACCAGGCCGGTGCGGTGAACTACCTGGATGTAGTGACGGCACAGACCGCCGCCTTGCAGGCACAACGCCAATTACAGGCGCTGCAGACACGACAGTTGCAAGCCAGTGTCGGGTTGATGGTGGCCTTGGGCGGCGGCTGGACTTCTCCAGACCAGGGTTGACGTAGCAGGCTGGCTCACGGGTGTACCGACATCAGTGCTGATGCGGCCCACCTTGTGGGAGCCGGCTTGCTGCCCCTATCTAGCCAGACCTCAAATAAATAGCTGAGTCTTCCAGTGCGCGGATCCTGAGGTAGTCCGCCCTGATCACCTCAATATCGGGATGTACCAGATAAACCGTCCCCGGCTGACTGAAAACATCCCTTGTGATCGCTACAGGCTGGCCATCTTCCAGATAAAAAACAGCCTCGAAGAATGATGCAAGAGTGCGCAACTCTTTCATGAATTCGTCTGGATGAAAGCGACCCTGTAAGCGATTGATCAGACTGACGTTATAGGTGTTTTGCAAAAGCCGATAATTCATCCGCGCAGCCAGCAACCGCTCAAACTCTTTGGGCTTGGCGATCGACAGAGCGCTAGCCTCAATCTGTCCCAAACCGGTCGTTTGCTCAGACACCCCTGGCCTCAAAATTCCGTCGGTACGCGCTGCAATCTCCACAAGCTTTGGTCCTGTCGCAGTGAGCATGACCTCGGCATGGCTGGGGCCATTCTCGATGCCCAGGCACCTTACTACCTCTCGCGTGTAGCCCACCAACTCTTGATAGGCAGGATCGTCGGGGCCCACCAGTTCATCGATATCATAGATGACAGAGCCGCAATCCAGCCGCTGCTTCTGGTATCTCACTACCTCCGTCACCAGTTGCCGGCCGCCCAGGGAAACCATGTTGACGACATACTCGACTCCCGCCAGATACTCCTGAATCAGCACCTGAACATTCTCCGAGTTCAGCTTGTTTCTCTTGCCCAGCAGTTTCCCGAAGGCACGTTCGCAAGCTGGCAGATCATTACAGATGGTGACCCCATCAGCCCCTGCACTCTCAAGTGGCTTGAGCACGACGGGAAATTTCCCATGCCGCTCGATCCAATCGCCAGCCTCGCCCCACGACCCCGCTATACACTGTTGCGCCACAGATAGCCCTGCCCGGGCGACACATCGAATCATTTCATACTTGTTTCTGCGAGCCCGGGTGCGGTCAAACCGGTTGCAGTAAGGCAGGTTAAGACGCTCATTCAGCAAATCAGCCAAAAGAACACCGCTCTCGGCTCCGGCGACAACGCATTGCGGAGCGAAGTCTTCAACAGCTGAAACCGTAGCGGCGATATCCCGATTCACCACGAGGCGGTCATAAATGGCGTCATCGAAGCCCGTGTAATAGTAACTATCAAGCTCCGCTGAGGACGCCACATGCATCAGCGTACAGGCGTTTTCCTTGAGCCTCCTTGCCAGATGCTTCCCGGAAGAAAAACCATCCACTACCACGACCCTGTCCATTGCTCACCTCGCTTTTTTCATACCGGCATAGATGTCCACCACTCCTCGCCAACACAACAGAAAAACGATGATGCCCACGGCGAGGACGGTGGCCATGGAGAACTCCACCCGTGAGTCCAGATACTGAAACAGCAGCACGAACACCGGCAGCGCCAGCAGCACCAGCGACACATGTATGGGACTCAAGTGATAGATGGTTTTCTGGATGAGGTAGATCGGTAGCAGATGCCCGAGGACAACCAGCAGCGTCATTGCCCAGAGCAATTCACGACTGATGGAAAATCCCCCTCCTGTCAACGGTATGAACAGCGCGCAAAGCGTGACCATCGCCACGTTCCTGACCGCAAGAATCTCATAGGTAGCCCAGGTGGCAGCAAACAGTCGCTTCGAAAAAACGGTATACATGACGGTGCCCAAGGCACAGATGACGACAGCAAAAATGCCCAGAATACGCTGTTCAAGGGAGGTATCGACCACCCCACTGTTCCCCGAAAACGAGTTGAACAGCATGATGCCGACCGAGACGAGCACCAGATAAGAAACCAGCGTATCCACCTGGCTGGCTCGGGTGCTTTTCTTATCGAAAGTGGAGACTGCCAACGTAATGGCCGGCCCACATGCGACGGAAGCCACACCGACAACGGCCGGCTCCAGATACCGAAGCGCATAAAACAGGCCCCCCCAATTGAGTAGCACTGAACCATTCACCAGTGCGACCAATACCAGGTCTTTTTTCAATTTGATAACCAGCGAAGCCCCCCCCGTGTAAAGCGCATAAATCAGGAAAGAAACCGCAGAAACGCTAAAACAGTAAAAAATGACCACCAGTGTGCTGATCGTCTGGGTGATGAATGCGACATACACGTCGAACGCGGCACTTACCATGCAAAACAAAATACCCAGAGCCACCCCATACCTTTTCAAGTTGGTCATTCCTCTGCTGCACACGTATTAAATCAAACCCAAGCCCTAACAAAAATTCGAGCCAACCACCCTAACAACATCTTCCTCAACAACAATTTTCATTATTGTTTTCACTCGAATTCCTGTTTTCGAAAAAACATTATCCACGCCATTACCTCCCAATTTCTCAACTGCACAAATAACATCAATCACCTCACCTTCACACCTCCGAACAGCCTCAATCAAAGCGATTATCGCACCACCGGTGCTAAGTGTGTCATCCACGATAACGACCCGATCACCTGAGTTGATGCCATTAAGATACAGACACCCCTCAAAGTACTCAGACTTTATATTCACCTTTTTCTCATTCAGATCTCCGAGACTATAGGAATACCATCTCGCCATGGCCATAGGAATACCGCTCAATAATGAGACGGCGGTAGCAAGCGGAGCGCCTTTGTCTTCCTCGGTCACAATTTTGCTCGCCCCAAGATCCATATTTCTTATCAGAGCCTGAGCAACCTCGATAAGAACCTCTGGGCGTAGAGCCGGAAGCTGGTCAGTAAACTCGTTGACTGTGGTCAGCGCGCGACCGGAGTGAACGACTCTGGCAGCTTTGTAAACCTCTTCAAGTAGCATCATTGACCTCCTGATATTCTGGATAAACTCCGTCCCAACGGCTTTCGTATTTCCATGAGCTGTCAAAGAACAATGTCACTATATTTTTATTGGAAAACTGAAGCCCCACCTCTTCGCAGATCAAAAGATTCGAACCGCAGGTAGGGCCAATCTGCAGACCCGACTCCAGAATGAATCGTTTCATTCGTTCCCAGGACGCTGGACCGCTAGCCAAGCGCACCTCGTCAACTAGTTCGGGAATCGTATTTTCTGACAACACGCCAGCCCCCAACCCCATCAGGTTGTGCGGCCGATGCCTGAAGTCCAGGCATTGTCTTGATGCATAAAGAGGGGCAGAACTATCAACCTCAATACCGATAGTCCTGATACTCGGATACTCGCGCTTCAGCACCTCGGCGATCCCTGAAAAAGTTCCGCCAGTGCCTATGGCACAAATAAAAAAATCGGGGACGACAGCCTGCATCTGCAGTGAAACAACAATTTCCTCGCCGCAAGCCAGCCATGCCTTCTTGTTCAGCAGATTACTCGCCTGATCCAAAAAGAAAGTATTCCCGCCCCCTTCACCAGCCACATACTCCCTGGCTTTACTGACCGCACCTGATAGAAATTCGTCCTTTGGTGTCTCGATTATTTCTGCCCCAAAGGATACGATTTGTTCTTTACGCTCTCGAGTCATGCCCTCAGGCATGAATATTTTTATCTGGTACCCCTTTTCTCTACCTATCCATGCCAGTGCAGCACCACCATTCCCAGTAGAACAATCCACAAGTGTCATGCCAGGCCTTATAATTTCAGAAAACTCAAGCTCCCCGACAATGCTCAGGTAGGTCCTGTCCTTATGACTCCCAGTGGGATTCATGAATTCACATTTTGAGAAAAATCGGTTACCGCTTCCAGCGAGAGCAAAAAGCTCCAAGAATGGTGTATTTCCAATATCAATCAATTTCATTCTGGCACCCTCTTATAATTTTTCGAATCAATCTATCATCGGAAAACCCTCATCCCACATGACCCTCATTGAATGACCATATACACACCTTGCCATAGCCAAGGTCAGTTATGAATATAAAATCAGCAGAGAAATTTCTGAAAGCTTTGTATGAAATATAAACAAGCCCATTATCTCTCTCGACAAACCACTAAAAAATGAATATCAGGCCTGACTTGCCGAAAGAGATACAGGGCAGCAATGTGTTGCGAGAGAGCTTAAAGCTCTACGAGGAAGATGGACGCTCTGGATGAAGATACTGCACATGATTCTACAGGCGTAACGGCTGCCTGCTCCAGCGCAAACATTGAACTGTATCCCTCCGCGAAAGAGCGGAGCCAGCCAGTATCTGCTATGTGATAGTCAACCGCTGATTCACATTTGCAGTACCTCACCCTCCACACTGTCGCCGATCGTGAGGAAATGCCCACCAGCGACATGGTGCAAAGTACGCAGGGCGTCGTGGCCTTCGAAATGCCAGCGCCCGTCACTGAACACCCGTGAATCGGCCTGGGCAGCAATCACTTCGCCGAGGAACAGGTCGTACAGTTCATGGTTGCGCGGCTCAGGCAGCAGGCGGCATTCGAGCCAGGCCACACAACCTTCCACCAGCGGTGCAGCGAGGTGCTTGCCCTTGAACGTCTCCAGGCCGTAGGCATCGAACTTGTCACGACCATGACTCTGGCTCAGTTCCACGCCAGAGGTGGTGCCCACGGTCTGCACAATATCCGCCTGGGCGACACAGGGTACGTTCAGCACAAAGGTCCCCGACGCTTCCAGCAGACGCCGGGTCCAGGTCGATTTGTCGATCACCACCGCCACCTTGGGCGGGTCGAAATCCAGTGGCATGGCCCAGGCCGCCGCCATGATATTGCGTTGACCATCGTGCGCCGCGCTGACCAGCACGGTCGGGCCGTGATTGAGCAGGCGGTAGGCTTTGGACAAGGGCACGGCAAGGCGGTGGGCGGCGGACATGAGTGCAAAAACCTGACGGAGTAAAAGAAATATCCTAGGGCAGCGCGCAGGATAAACACAGCCCCACGATACGGATCTCTACCTTGGGCTCGCGGAAAAACCTGTCGAAGCGCCAGCCGCCTATAGGGCTGATTCGCCTACTCATCTTCAAGTAACCGTCTTCGTCAACAGCCATTCACGGCTGTCGTCGAGCAGCCGCTCGGCCAATTGCGGGTCGTCACAGACCCGCGCCAGCACCAGGGCGCCGACCATGGTCGCCAGGCGGCCGGTGGCAGCACGGCGTTTTTCTTCAGAAACGCCCGATGAGTCCTGCTCCAGGCGCTCGAGTTGCCGGCCTATGCTGCGGGTCATCTGCGCCCGTGCCTCGGCAGACTGACGGCGGGTTTCCGCAGCCAGTCCAGCCAGCGGACAGCCACCGGCGCAGTCATCACGATGGGCAGCGCTCAGGTACTGTTCGATATAACCGGCCAGGTCGTCACCCACTGGCGGTGATGTCGACGCCACATGGGCCAGAGCCTCGGCCACCAACTCATCTTTCGAGGCAAAGTAGCCATAGAAACCGCCATGGGTCATGCCGGCGGCCTTCATTACCTGGGCGACGGTGACCGCCTCGTAGCCATGCTCCCGAAACAGCCGACCGGCGACCTCGAGGATCTTCAGGCGATTCTGCGCAACCTGTTCGCGACTGACTTTCATCAGGACCTCCATAGATAGGCTTGACAGTATACATGATAGACATCATATTTATTAAACATGACAACCATCATGAATAAATCAACCCAACCAGGATTACAGCCATGACCCTCAAACCGACCGTTCTGATTACAGGTGCATCCACCGGCATCGGCGCCGTCTATGCCGACCGTTTCGCCAAACGCGGACACAATCTGGTGCTGGTCGCCCGAGACAAGTTGCGCCTGGATGCGCTGGCCGAGCGCCTGCGCACGGAGACCGGGGTGAACGTGGAGGTGCTGCAGGCGGATCTGACCGATGCGAGTGCTCTGGCCCGGATCGAGGCGCGGGTCAGGGACGACGCCACTATCGGCATCCTGGTCAACAACGCCGGCATGAACGGCAGCGGCAGCTTCATCGAGCAGACACCGGACGTGGTCAGCCAGATCATCAACCTCAACATCACTGCCCTCGCCCGCTTGAGCAATGCAATAACCCCACGCCTGGTTCGGGCCGGTGGCGGCTCGATCATCAATCTCGCCTCGGTGGTGGGCCTGGCGCCGGAGTTGCAGTTGAGCGTCTACGGGGCGACCAAGGCGTTCGTGCTGTTCCTGAGCCAGGGACTGAACATCGAGCTGGCAGCCAAGGGGCTCTATGTCCAGGCAGTGCTGCCAGCGGCAACCCGCACGGAAATCTGGGAACGCTCCGGTATGCGGATCGAGGATTTGCCGGTGGTGATGGAAGTCGAGGATCTGGTGGATGCGGCACTGGTGGGCTTCGATCGTCGCGAAACCGTGACCATTCCGCCGTTGCCGGACGAAGCTCAGTGGCAAGCCCTGGAGGCAGCACGCCAGGCGATGCTGCCCAACTACATGCAGGCGCTGCCGGCAGCGCGCTATCGCGGTTGATCGGCTGCTCTGGACCGCCTCCCCAAGGGTTGGATTAATGTCCGACTTCTTGGGGGCAATCCCATTCAGCTGCGGACGAAAATCCGGCGGTTCCAGGGCGTCCAGCCCTGCTGCATGCCCGCAGCCGCCAGCAGGATCGCGGACACACCCAGCCACTGCAGCGGTTGCAAATGGTGCCCGAAGGCGAACCAATCGACGAAGATCGCCGCAATCGGGTAGATGAACGACAGGGCACCGGTCAATGCTGTCGGCAATTTCTGAATCGCTCCATACAGCAGCACATACATGACTCCGGTATGGACGATACCCAGAGTTACCAGGCTGCCCCAGGCGCTGGCCTGCACCGGCAGCACCGAGAAATTGGCCCAGGGCGCCAGCAGTAGTGTCCCGGTGGTCACCTGGACCAGCGCGATCAAATGCGGCGGCGTACCGGCCAAACGCTTGATGATCAACGCGGCAAAGGCATACAGCAGAGCCGCACCGAGGGCCAATACGATGCCCAGCAGATAGTCTGCGCCACGCTCGCCCTGTTGCCCGTGGGCACTGACGATCGCCAACATCCCGGCAAAGGCCAGGCCCAGCCAGAACAGCTTCTGCGCGGTGATCTTCTCGCCGAGAAACAGCGCTGCCAGCCCTACCAGCAGAAATGGCTGGACGTTGTAGACCGCCGTGCCAATGGCGATCGACGCACGGGAATAGGAAGCGAACAGCAGCAGCCAGTTGCCGACGATCGCCACCCCGCTGAGCACTGCCAGCAGGAAGGTGGTACGGCTCAAAATACCAGGCCGCAGAAAACCCAGAGCCGCGCAGATCGCCAGCAGGGTCAACGCACCGAACAGGCAGCGCCAGAACACCACGTCCAGTACCGGCTGGCCGGACATCAGCACGAACCAGCCGATGGTTCCGGAAATCAGCATGGCCGCAACCATTTCCAGTGACCCGCGATGCAGTGATTGAGACATGATTGGACTCCTTGGCAGATGGCAAAAGTATGCCAAGCGCTGCAGCAGCTTCTCCAGCGGCTATAAAAGGCTAAACTGACCTTTTGCCTTTATGATCAAGGCCAACGACCACTTTCACCTTATGGGTTCACAATGACCGACGCGATTGACCAACTCCTGCTCGCGGCACTGATGGAAGACTCGCGGCGCTCGCTCAAGGCCCTGGCGCAGATCAGTGGGCTGTCCGCACCCAGCGTTGCCGAGCGTCTGCGCCGCCTGGAGGAGCGCGGGGTGATCAAGGGCTACACCGTTGAGGTCGAACCGCGCGCCTTCGGTTACCTGTTGCAGGCCATCGTGCGTATCCGGCCGCTGCCGGGCCAGCTGCACGAGGTGGAGCGGCAGATCCAGGCGATACCCGAGTTCACCGAGTGCGACAAGGTCACCGGCGAGGACTGCTTCATCGCACGCCTGAATGTGCGGGACATGGAGCAGTTGGACATTCTGCTCGACCGGCTGAACAGTCATGCCGAGACCAATACCGCGATCGTCAAGAAGACCCCGGTGAAGCGACGATTGCCACCGATGGCGATGAATCAGACGACACAAAACCATCAGATCCCACCCAGATAACATGGCGGGCCCCAGGCCCTGGGTTATCATTCACCCGATAACCGTCATTCTCTTTCAGAGCCTGCTTGCCATGACCTCACTCTCCTCCACCACCCCTGCCCGGGGTTGGTCGCTGTGGTGGAAACCGCTGCTGTTTCTCGCCATCGCCGCCATCGGCCTGTACTACGTCAAGTGGTCGCCCTACTACGCCAAGGCCTTCATCGCCGCCGACAGCCACAGCATCGGCGGCTCGATCATCAACGATAATCCGGGCTCACCGGTGGCGGCCGCGCTGGCCTATGCCCAGGTGTATTTCCTGGCGATCTGGAAGGCCGCAGTGCTGGCGGTGATCCTCGGCTCGCTGCTGCAGGTACTGATTCCCCGTGACTGGCTGCTGCGTCTGTTCGGCCGGGCCGGTTTTGGCTCGACCCTGCGCGGTGGGCTGTTCGCCCTGCCCGGCATGATGTGCTCCTGCTGCGCGGCACCGGTGGCCGCAGGCATGCGCCGGCAGAATGTCTCGGTCGGCGCGGCACTGGCGTTCTGGATCACCAATCCGGTGCTCAACCCGGCCACCCTGGTGTTCATGGGTTTCGTGCTCGGCTGGGGGTTCAGCGCGATCCGTCTGGTGGCGGGCCTGGTGCTGGTGCTCGGGGTGTCGCTGATCGCCCAGCGGATCGCCCGGCCGGAGACCTTGCCGGAGCCGGCCGTACACGCGCTGGTCGAGGCCAGCACAGCGAACGAGCAGCCTTTCTTCCTGCGCTGGGGCAAGACACTCTGGCAACTGTTCTGGAGCACCATTCCGGTCTACATCCTGGCAGTGCTGCTGCTCGGCGCGGCGCGGGTCTGGTTGTTTCCCCATGTCGACGGTGCGATGGGCAACAGTCTGCTGTGGCTGGTGCCGCTGGCAATCGTCGGTACGCTGTTCGTGATCCCGACCGCAGCGGAAATTCCGATCGTGCAGACCATGATGACCCTGGGCCTGGGCACCGCCCCCGCCGTGGCGCTGCTGATGACCCTGCCGAGCATCAGCCTGCCGTCGCTGCTGATGCTGCGCAAGGACTTCGATGCACGGGTGCTGGTGACCGTAGCGGTCCTGACCATGCTGGTAGGCATCGTCAGCGGGTTGGTGGCGCTGGTGGTGCTCTAACCACAGACTCATACCATAGGAGCAGGGCTGGCTGGCGAAGGAGGCCTTGAGAGTGCCAAGGGCTTCGCGGCGGTACGGCGTCCCGACAAGCCCTGCCCCTACACAGTACGGCAACCTGTCGGCGCGCTCAGCGCCTTGCGCGATGCCTGAGGTACTCCAGCACCGCCGCCTGATCGCCGGCGAACTCGATCCGGGCACCCTTGCTTTCGCGCTGGAACACGTACATCGGGTCGTAGTACTCGTTGAGCAGCCCCAGAATCCAGGCTCGGTGCAGGTCGACATTACCGGAGCGCTCCTGCTCAGCCAGGGCGTCAGCCATCAATACCCGCATCCGCCGGTGGCACTCGCCACCCAGGCGTTTGTGGATGTTGTCCAGGCTACCCAGCAAGCGTTCGCCAAAGAGCGTGAAGCCGTGCTCACCGTGAACGGCGATGAACTCCGCGCACAGCTGCACCACATAATCGCGCAGGATACGCTCGACGCGGCTGTCCAGACCATCCTCCAGCCAGACCATGGAGAAGTGTTGCATGCCCTGGTACAACGCCAGCGGCAAGGCACAGCGCCCGACCATGCGGCTCTCATCCTCGACGACGAACTGCTCGATACCGCGGGCACGCTTTTTCAGCAGGTCGACCGCCAGGCGGTTTTCGAAGTCGATATTGGACGGCTGCCCGGTGGCCCGCTTGCCGAAGCTGGAGCCGCGATGATTGGCATGCCCTTCCAGATCCAGGCTGTTATCCAACTGAAGGATGACGTCGGTCTTGCCGGTGCCGGTCATTCCGCCCAGCAGCACGAAGTCCGACTGCGCCACCGTCTGCTCGACGGTCTGCATCAGGAAGGTCCGCATGGCCTTGTAGCCACCGCCGACTCTCGGGTAGTCGATGCCCGCGTCCTGGCTGAGCCATTGCTGGACGATCTGCGAGCGCAGGCCACCACGAAAACAGTAGAGCACGCCCTCCGGGTGCGCCCGGGTGAAGTCGACCCAAGCCTGTAATCGGGCGGCCTTGACCTCACCGGAGACCAATTGGTGTCCGAGGGTAATCGCCGCCTGCTGGCCGTGCTGTTTATAGCAGGTGCCGATCCGCTGCCGCTCCAGGTCGTTCATCAGCGGCAGGTTGAGCACCCCGGGAAAGGCGCCCTTGGCGAACTCGATCGGCGCCCGGGTATCCATCATCGGGACATCATTGAGAAACAGTGTGCGGTAGTCGGTGATATCGCCGGGCATCAGAACACCTCTACCGCATGACTCTGTCGCTCCACCAACTGGCCGATGGGCTCCAGGTTCAGGCCCAGTTCGGCGGCGACGGCCAGAAACTCCGCCTGCCCCTCGGGCGTGACCGCTACCAACAGGCCACCGCTGGTCTGCGGGTCGCACAACACCCGTTTGTGCAGCTCGCGCAACGGACCGATCTTCCTGGCATAGCTGTCGAAATTGCGCAGCGTACCGCCCGGAATGCAACCCAGCTCCAGGTAATACTCGACCGCTGGCAGGCGCGGCACCTGTTCATAGACGATGCGCGCGGTCAGGCCGCTGCCGTCAGCCATTTCCACCAGATGGCCGAGCAGGCCGAAACCGGTGACATCGGTCATCGCGGTCACCCCGGCCAGCTTGCCGAAACGGCTGCCGGGCTTGTTCAGGGTGCACATCCAGTCACGAGCCAGGCCGACGTCTTCGCTGCGCAGCTTGCCCTTCTTCTCTGCGGTGGTCAGCACGCCAATGCCCAGCGGCTTGGTCAGGTACAGGATGCAACCGGCGGTGGCGGTGTCGTTGCGCTTGAGGTGGCGCTTGTCCACCAGCCCGGTGACGGCCAGGCCGAAGATCGGCTCGGGGGCATCGATCGAATGCCCACCGGCCAATGGAATTCCGGCAGCGTCGCAGACCTCGCGGCCGCCGCGAATCACTTCGCGAGCGATCTCCGGTTTCAGTACGTTGACAGGCCAGCCGAGAATCGCGATGGCCATCAACGGGTCGCCGCCCATGGCGTAGATGTCACTGATGGCGTTGGTTGCGGCGATCCGCCCGAAATCGAAGGGATCGTCGACGATCGGCATGAAGAAGTCGGTGGTCGAGACCACGCCGCGCTCCTCATCGATGGCATACACCGCCGCATCATCGCGCGAAGCGTTGCCGACCCAGAGTTTCGGGTCGAGGTTCTGGGCGCCACTGCCGGCCAGGATCACTTCCAAGACCTGCGGCGAAATCTTGCAACCGCAGCCGGCGCCGTGGCTGTACTGGGTCAGGCGAATCGGTTCGCTCATCGGTCAACCTCACAGTCTCAAATGTTCCGAGTCTAACAGAGCCGGCCATACCTGGCCTGCCAGGCCGCGTGCGGCAAAGCGCTGCCTGGCGGTGGAACGCGTCCACTCGCTCGGCGATACGGCACTGATGGGCGGATTCACCGACCAGAGCCACATGACCCGGCAATTTTGCAGCACCTTCGGCCTGCGTCAGGACACGGGGCAAAGATACAACAAGGGGCAGGCTGGATCCGGGAGGTCGCGAAACGGCAAGGGAAGGACAACGGCGGGCGCAAGCCCTGGGGAGGGAGCGAGTCATCGGCGCCGCGAGCGACGCCGGTGATCCGCGTGAGGCAACGGGCGGCGCGGCGGGCAACCCCGGCCCGCGCCGCTCGATCAAGGCCTCAGGCGCGACTCACGCCTGGATCAGGTTGGCGATCGCCACATCAGGGCTGACGTCGGCATCGTAGTCCACACCTTCGACACCAAAGCCGAACAGACGCAGGAACTCGGCCTTGTAGCCGGCGAAATCGGTCAATTCGTTGAGGTTCTCGGTGGTCACCTGATCCCACAGCTTCGCGACCAGATCCTGTACCTCAGGGGCCAGTTCCTTGTAGTCGGCGCGCAGGCGGCCGTCTTCGTCGAGGATCGGGGTCGGCGAGTACAGGCTGTCCTTGTACAGGCCATAGACCTGCTCGATGCACCCTTCGTGAACGCCCTGCTCTTTCATCACCTTGAACAGCAGCGACAGGTACAGCGGCATGATCGGGATCGCCGAGCTGGCCTGGGTGACCACAGCCTTGAGTACCGACACCCGGGCGTCACCGCCCTTGGCCGCCAGACGTTCGCGAATCTTCAGGACCTTCTGGTCCAGGTCCTTCTTGGCTGCGCCAATGGAGCCGTTCCAGTAGATGTCGTGGGTGACTTTCTCGCCCAGGTAGGTGAACGCGGTGGTCTTGGCGCCATCGGCCAGCACGCCGGCTTCGTCCAGGGCGTCGATCCACAGCTGCCAGTCTTCACCACCCATCACCTTGATGGTACCGGCGATTTCTTCCTCGCTGGCCTCGGCCAGGGTGGTGCTGTTGACTTCTTCCTTGTCGGTGTTCAGGCCACGCTGGGTAATCGACTTGCCGATCGGCTTGAGCGTCGAGCTGTAGACTTCACCGGTTTTCGGGTCGGTACGACGCGGGGCCGCCAGGCTGTAGATCACCAGGTCGATCTTGCCCAGGTCGCGCTTGATGGTTTCGATGGTCAGGCGCTTGACTTCGTCGGAGAAGGCGTCGCCGTTGATGCTCTTGGCGTACAGGCCATCGGCCTCGGCAAACTTGTGGAAAGCGGCGCTGTTGTACCAGCCGGCGGTGCCGAGCTTGCCTTCGTCGCCTTCGCGCTCGAAGAACACGCCGAGGGTCTTGGCGCCGCAACCGAATGCGGCGGTGATGCGTGCAGCCAGGCCATAGCCGGTAGAGGCGCCGAGCACCAGGACGTTCTTCGGTCCGTCATTGACCGGGCCTTGCTGGGTGACATAGTCAATCTGTTGCTTGACGTTGGCTTCGCAGCCCACCGGATGGGTGGTCACACAGATAAAGCCACGAACGCGTGGTTTGATGATCATAAGGTCCCCTTTTCTCTTAGGCCTGTATCGACGCTGATGATAATAACGTCGCGGATTCTAGTCGTAGACGCTCAAAAAGCCCATGCGTCACTGCATTTACGCCGCCGGTTGTCCCGAGGAGGCAAAATACCCTCACCCTGCCTCGCCTGGGCCTTGATTCCCCGCGCATCGGGCAACATTCTAGCCTCCTCCTCCTGAAACGAATCCTGATCGATCATGAGTACGTGGTGAACTTCTACGTCTCGCAGTCCAAGGCCGGGGTCGACCATGATGCCGACGACCGCGCCCTGACCCGCGACGGTGAGTACGTATGGATACGCGATGTGGTGCACGTGGTGCGCAAGGACGGGGAAGTCGAAGCACTGATCGGTTTCATGTTCGATATCAGCGAACGCAAGAAGACCGAGGAACACCTGGCCCCGGGACTTCATTGCCCGGATCGGCGGCGAGGAGTTCGTCTGGCTATTGCCCGAAACACAGGCGGACAAGGCCCGGCAGGTGGCGCACCAGCGTAGTTTTTAACCCTCTGCGCACAACAGACCTGCCCTCCCAACAGGCGAACTCATCGCCTGCTGCTCTTCCCGCGCAGATCGCGCGTGTCCCAAACGCAGGGAAATACCGCAGAGCAGCCGACACGGCAGAGCTTTTGCCCGAATCAATCATTTTCCATTGAAATCAAACCGTTCGTTCTGCCTGAGCGCTTTGCCATCTCTGCCAGATCCCTGCGGATATTTTGCTAATCGGGGCTCAAAGGCGCTCACACAACAATGATCAAAACAATCATATCAAAAAAATCTTGATCGATTCAGTCATTACTGCGAGTATCCCTCTCAATAAAAATCAAAAAAGAGAGGCCTTCCATGAGATTTCACGGCATCGTTCCCGCTCTCCTCACCCCCTTTACAGCCGATCAACAGCTCGACGAAGCCGCTCTGCGCAAACTGGTCGAAAACCTGATCGGTCACGGCGTCCACGGCCTGTTCGCCCTCGGCACCAACGGTGAATTCTTCGCCCTTTCCCAGGAAGAGAAACTGCACATCGCTGCGATCATGGTCGACGCCACTGCCGGTCGGGTGCCGGTGATCGTCGGGACGGGTGCCTTCGCCACCCATGAAGTGGTGGACATGAACAAACGCATGGCCGACATCGGTGTCGACGGCCTGTCAGTCATCACCCCTTACTTCAACGCGGTGAGCGAGCGCGAATTGATCCGTCATTACGAGGTCATCGCCGAGGCTTCGAGCCTGCCGATCATGCTCTACAACATCCCAGCCAAGACCGGGATGAGCATCGGCATCAAGGCCGTTGCCGCGCTCAGCCAGCATCCGATGATCAAAGGCATCAAGGACAGCGCCGGCAACTTCGACAGCCTGGTGCAGATGATGAACTACCGCAGCGACGACTTCGCCGTATTCGCCGGTACCGATTCCCTCATCTACTGGAACCTCCTGGCCGGCGGCGACGGCGCCGTCGCCGCCACTGCCAACGCGGTGCCGCACGTGGTCATGGATATCTGGAACCGCTTCCAGGCAGGCGATCACACCGGTGCCCGCGCCGCCCAGGAACGCCTGCGTCCGCTGCGCGATGCCTTTGCCATGGGCGCCCTGCCTGTCGTGCTCAAGGAAGCCACCGGCCTGCTCAACCTCCCCGTGGGGCCCTGCCGCTCGCCGATCCTGCCGTTGGAGCCCGCCCAGGCCGAACGCCTGGCCAGCATGCTGTCTGTCTACCAAGACTGATCCCGGAGAGAGTCGATGAGCTACCACTTCCAAACCGTCAAACATCTGGTGCATGGCGCCGGCAGCCTGGATGAGTTGCCACAACGCCTGGCGCTGCTCGACACCGAGGTCAAGCGCCTGGTCCTGATCACGCAGAACGCCATGCACAAGCTGGGTGTCACCCAGCGCGTGGTCGACATGTTCAGTGCCGTGGGTATCAGCGTCCATTGGGTCGATCAGGTGGAAATCGAACCGACCCTGGAGAACATCGAGCACGTCTTCCGCGAACAGATCGCCCCCCACGCCCCGGACGCCCTCTTGGCCATCGGTGGCGGCAGCGTGCTGGACGCCGCCAAATTGTTCTCGGTGCTGCTGACCAACGATACCCCGTTGCGCAGCATGCTCGGCATCGACAACATCGCTCGCGCCGGCATTCCCACTGTGCTGGTACCGACCACAGCGGGTACTGGCTCGGAGGTCACCCCCAACGCCATCGTCACCCTGCCGGACGAAGCACTGAAAGTCGGCGCGGTCAGTCGGCACCTGCTGCCCACCCTGGTACTGCTCGATCCGTTGCTGACCCTCAGCCTGCCCAAGGCGATCACGGCCGCCACCGGCATGGATGCCTTCACCCATGCCCTGGAGTCATTCATCTCCACCAAGGCCAACCCGGTCAGTGACGGTTTCGCCCTGGAGTCCATGCGACTGATCGCCGGCAGCCTGGTGGAGTCCTACGAACAACCGGACTCGGTACGGGCCCGTGCGGACATGCTGCTGGGCTCGATGTATGGCGGCCTCGCCTTGACCGCCGCCGGTACCGCCGCAGTACATGCCCTGGCCTACCCGCTGGGCGGTCAGTTCCATGTCACCCACGGTGTGGCCAATGCCATGCTGCTGCCCCACGTGATGCTGTTCAATCAGGACGCCTGCGCCGACCGCCTCAAACGTGCAGCGTGCGTGTGCGGTATCGCCCGCGAAGAGGACAGCGCCGAGCAGGCCGCCGGCAAGCTGGTCGCGCAGATCGTCGAGTGGACCCACCGCCTGCAGATCCCTCAAGACCTGCGCACCTTTGGCGTGGAAGACCAACATATCCCCGAACTGGCGATCGCTGCATCCAAAGTCACCCGCTTGATGGTCAACAATCCGAAAGCCATGTCGCTCGAGGACATCGAGGCGGTCTACCGGTGCCTGCTGCCATGAAACGTCTGCTGATCGTCGCCGACGACCTCACGGGGGCCGCCGATTGCGCAGTGGGTTTCAGCGAACACCTGCGCTGTGAGGTGCTGCTCAGCCCCCTTGCACATTTGCCGGATGCGCCAGTGGTGGCGCTGGATCTTGACAGTCGCCAGATGCCGGTAGAGGCCGCAGTTCGCGCCCATCGGCAATGGCTGAGCAACCCGGCCGTGGCTGAACTGCCGTTGTATAAAAAAATCGACTCGACGCTGCGCGGGCATTACGCCGCAGAAATCGCTGCGCTCAATCAGCGCGCCATGGCCGTCATGGCGCCGGCCTACCCGGCCCTCGGCAGAACCACGCGCCATGGCATTCAGTACCTCAATGGCGTGCCCGTCGACCGCAGCGAAACCTGGCGAAACGAAGGCCTGCAAGGCACTTCGGATATTTGCGCCGCGCTACAGGCGCAAGGACTGCGCTGCGCTCTGCTCGGCCGAGAACACCTCACTCCGCCAAGCGAATTGAAACAACGTGTTCTGCAAGCCCTCAATGACGCTGTCGATGTTCTTGTCTGCGACGCCGAGCAGGATGAGGATCTGAATCACCTCGCCAGTGCCACGGTGGATCTCTGCGAGCAGCTCTATTGGGTCGGTTCTGGCGGTTTGGCGAAAGCGTTGGCACGATTGATCGAAGTGCAACCGGTAACGCCAGCGACTGCCCCTCGCAAACCACTGCTGGCCGTCATCGGTTCAATGGCCTCGCCCTCGCATGAGCAGGCTCAACGGCTGATTTCAATCAGCCAGGCGAAGTCCGTGCAACTCGACGCAGATTGGCTCCTTGATCCACAGCGGACAGAGGATCGCCTCCAATGCTCGCTGGAGTGGGCTGAGCTGATGGGAAGCGGGCACGATCTGGTGGTTCGAATGGATCAGGGCCATCGCCCCACACAACATTCCCGCGACTTGAGCCAGGCGCTTGCCGCTTGCATGCAACCGGCCTTGAAACAGGCTGGCACGCTGATCGCCACCGGTGGTGAAACCGCCCGTGCCCTGCTCACCCAAGCCGGTATTCATCAACTGATGCTGCAAGGCGAACCTGTACCAGGGCTGGTGCAGGCCGAGGCCAACTACCAGGGCCGCGCCTTGACGGTGGTCACGAAAGCGGGTGCCTTCGGCGACCCCGACGCGCTCGTCGCCATCTGGCGATATCTCACCCATGGTTCCGCACCCCAACTGGAAGAGTGCCCACATGTCTGAACGTCCCGTGATTGGTATCACCATGGGCGACGCCGCTGGCGTTGGCCCCGAGATCATCGTCAAATCCCTGGCCCATGCGTCTGTGCACGCCATGTGCAAACCGCTGGTCATCGGAGACGCCTCTCGCCTGCAAAGCGCGGCCCGGATTGTCGGTAGCGATGTCCAGATACGTGCCATAGAGCACCCTTCTCAGGCGCACTATCAACCCGGCACCATCGATTGCATCGACCTCGGTCTTATCCCGCACGACTTGCCCTACGGCCGGCTGTCCGCCGTCGCAGGGGATGCCGCCTATCGCTATATCGCACGAACTGTCGAACTGGCCGAAGCCGGCGAACTGCAGGCGATCTGCACCGCACCGTTGAACAAGGAAGCCCTGCACGCCGGCGGCCACATCTACCCGGGCCATACCGAACTGCTGGCGCACCTCACCGGTACCGAAGAGGTGTCGATGATGCTGATGACGCCAACCCTGCGGGTCATCCATGTCACCACCCACATCGGCATTATCGATGCCATCGCCAGGATCGAACCGGGCCTGGTACGACGCACCATCGAACGCGCTCACCAGACCCTGGTACGCGCCGGTATCGAGGCCCCTCTCATCGCGGTCTGCGGCATCAACCCGCACGCTGGCGAAAACGGCCTGTTCGGATATGGCGAAGAGGACACCAAGATTCAGCCTGCCATCGATGAACTGCGCCAACGTGGCTGGCGCGTCGAAGGCCCGCTACCGGCCGATACGCTGTTCTTCCGCGCCGGCCGAGGCGACTTCGATGCCGTGGTGGCGATGTACCACGATCAGGGGCATGGTCCCGTGAAAGTCATGGGCCTGGAAGCGGGAGTCAACGTGACCATCGGACTGCCGGTGATCCGAACCTCCGTCGACCACGGCACCGCCTTCGATATCGCCGGCAAAGGAATCGCCGACGAACGCAGCCTCATCGAAGCCCTGCGTCAAGCGGTCGAGCTGGCAAGCCGGGAGGTGCAGAGCACCACTACTGCCTGATCCGCCATTCATCCGCCCCTTCCACAAAAACAATTCTGGAGCGATAAAAATGGAAGCCTTCAATTCCCAGGATACGCTACTCATCATCGCCATGGTGGTGATCTACATCCTGTTCACCACGTGGCTGAGCCTACGCTTGCGCAGCCGCACCAGTGAACAGTACATGGTGGCAGCACGCAGCATGCCCGCCTATATCGTCGGCATCCTGATGATGAGCGAATACATCGGCGCCAAATCCACCGTCGGCACCGCACAGGCAGCGTTCGAAAGCGGCATGGCCGCGTCCTGGTCGGTCATCGCCGCCTCCATCGGCTTCCCGCTGTTTGGCCTGCTGATGGCACGCAAACTGTACAACTCGGGGGAGTTCACCATCTCCGGGTTCATCGAGAAAAAGTACGGACGCTCGACCAAGCTGATGGTCTCGGTGATCATGATCTATGCACTGTTGCTGGTGAACGTCGGCAACTACATCAGTGGTGCGGCAGCCATTGCCACCGTGTTGAAGATCAACCTCCCCGTCGCCGCCTTTATCACCGCCATCATCAGTACGCTGTACTACGTCTTTGGCGGCCTGAAGAGCGTCGCCTACGTCAGCATCCTGCACACTGCCGTGAAATACGTGGGCATCATGATCGTTGTCGGCACTGCACTGTCCCTCAGCGGCGGCTTCGAAAAAGTGCATCAGGGATTACCGGCGCATTACTTCACCTGGGATGGCGCCATTGGCGGATCCCGCGTGCTGGCCTGGATCATCGGTACGGCTGGGGCGATTTTCTCCACCCAATTCATCATTCAGGCGATCTGCTCCACCCGTAATGCCAAAGCGGCTCAAGCCTCGACCTTCTGGGCCGCACTGCTGTGCCTGCCGATCTCCCTGGCCCTGGGTTTCATCGGTGTCGCCGCCAAGTATCTGTACCCGGACATGAACAGCCTGTACGCGATGCCCGTATTCCTGCAGTCGATGAGCCCGTGGATGGCGGGCGTGGTCACCATCTCACTGGTCGCCTCGATCTTCGTGGGAGTGAGCACCGTGGCACTGGCTATCGCTTCACTGGTCGTACGTGATTTCTACGTCCCCATGTTCAAACCGGACGCCGAACGCGAGTTCCGCATGACCAAGTTGATCGGCCTGGTGATCGGCTTCGTGCCGCTGATCTTCGTGCTTTTCGTCCCGGAGATTCTGAACCTGTCGTTCTTCACCCGGGCGCTGCGACTGTCCATCACCGTGGTCGCGCTTGTCGCCATCTATCTGCCGTTCTTCGCGACCACCCGAGGCGCCACCCTGGGCCTGGCTGCCGCCACGATCACCACCAGCGCGTGGTACTTGCTGAACAACCCTTATGGTATCGACAACATGTATATCGCTCTGATCACGCCGGCGCTGGTGATCCTCATCGAACGCTGCCTGCCGGGCTCACAGCGCGCTGCCAATCATTCTCCCACGGAGGTTTCCAATGCCAAGTGACCAGCGCCAGGATGCATTCCTGCCAACGCCTTACGCCCAGAACCACGCCGCCAACCTTCACGAACTGGCTGACGGCACCCTGCTCTGCACATGGTTCGCCGGGACCCAGGAAGGCATGGCTGACATTTTCGTGCTGCTCTCGCGAAAATCCCCGGAGGGTGAATGGAGCGAGCCGGTCAAACTCAGTGAAGACCCTACCCGCTCGGAACAGAACCCGATCCTGTTCCAGACCCCGCAAGGGCCACTGTGGCTGATCTGGACCGCGCAGGTTTCCGGCAACCAGGAAACCGCGATCATTCGTCGCCGCCTCAGCCATGATGATGGCCTGACCTGGGGGCCGATCGAGACGCTGTTCGACGAGCCCGGGATCTTCGTGCGACAACCTCCGGTCATTCTCCGGAACGGTGACTGGGCCCTGCCGGTCTGGTACTGCATCGCGCTGCCGGGCGAGAAATGGGTGGGCAGCCATGACGTCAGTGCGGTGATGATTTCCAGCGATGCCGGGCACAGTTGGCAGCGTCACGACGTGCCGGAAAGCACTGGTCTTGTGCACATGAACATCCAGCAGATGGCCGATACCAGCCTGCTCGGGCTGTTCCGCAGCCGTTGGGCAGATCATATCCATGAGTCCCGCTCCACGGACAACGGACGCACCTGGTCCACGCCAGTTCCGACCGAACTTGCCAACAACAACTCCTCCATCCAGTTCGTACGCCTGGCCAGTGGTGAACTGGCGCTGGTCTACAACCCGGTCAATGCCGAGGGGATTACCGAACGGCGCACCTCGCTCTATGACGAGATCGAAGACGAAGGTGATGACCGCGTGGTACCGGCTGCCAAAGCCGGCGGTCGCGCCGCCGTCTGGGGGATCCCCAGGGCACCGATGAGCCTGGCCATTTCCCGGGACGAAGGGCGCAGTTGGCCGGTACGGATCGACCTGGAACTGGGCGATGGTTTCTGCCTGACCAACAACTCGCAGGAAAAGCTCAACCGGGAATACTCCTATCCGAGCATCATCCAGACGCGTAATGGCAGCCTGCAGGTGGCCTTCACCTACTTTCGCCAGAGAATCAAACATGTGCATCTGCCCTTGCACACCCTAGGCTGACATTGCCCGACAGGGGGCACATACGTCCCCTGTCGGTATCGGAGGCAACAATGCCCTTGTCATATTCCAAAGCGGTGGTCACAGGCGCGAGTTCCGGCATCGGCCTGGCGATCGCCAACCGCCTGCTGGCAGACGGCTGGCAGGTGCTCGGTTTATCCCGTCAGGCGCCTGCCATCGATCATCCACGCTTCGAGTGGCGCAGTGTCGACTTATCGGACCGCGCACTCACCCAGGCGGCGCTGGTTGAAACAGGCCCGATCGATGCGCTGGTGCATGCGGCAGGATTCATGCGGACCGCGCCCGTGGGCGAGCTGAAGCTGGACGACGGCCAGGCTATGTGGCGCCTGCATGTGGAAGCGGCCACGCAGTTGGTCGACCACTTGGCGGCGAAGCTCAGCGAGGGAGGACGAATTGTCGTGATCGGCAGCAGAACCATGGCCGGCGCCGTGGGCCGTAGCCAGTATGCCGCGACGAAGGCGGCACTGGTCGGGCTGGTACGCAGTTGGGCCATGGAACTGGCACCACGACGCATCACCGTCAACTTGATCGCACCAGGCGCGACCGACACGCCCATGCTCCGTGACCCTCGCCGTATCGGTACGCCACCGGTCACGCCGCCACTCGGACGCTTCGTCAAACCCGAAGAGGTGGCAGCCTATACCGCCTTCATTGTGGGCCCCGAGGCGGGCGCGGTCACCGGCCAGACTTTGCTGATCTGTGGCGGGGCGTCATTGTGAGTTACAGTGCCCGATACCCCGCTTGTCGCTGACCGGATACCGTATGAAAGTTGCCAATCGCCGCCAGAACCTGCTCGATTTCATCCACGCCAATCCTAATGATGCCAATGTCGAAACGCTCTGTGCGTTGCTGGGCGTATCGGAGGCTACCGTGCGCCGCGACCTTACGGCATTGGCCGAGCAAGGGCTGGTCATGCGCACGTATGGCGGCGCCTCTCATCTCGGTGCGCGCGAGCCAGAATTGTCGCTGGAAGAACGCAGCAGCCAGTGCGCCGCCGAAAAAGCCCGGATTGCTCGCGCGGCCCTGGCCCATGTGCAGGATTTCGACACCGTCATGCTCGATGCGGGCACCAGTACCGCAGCGCTCGCCCGTTTGCTCAATGAGCGTCAAGGCCTGCATGTGATCACCAACAATCTTCTGGCGATGCCGCATTTACGCTCGCTACCTGGAGGCAAGGTCACGTTGCTGGGTGGCGATTTGCGTACGGAAAGCATGTCGACCATGGGCCCCGCCGCGCTGGCCATGCTGGAGCGGCTGAGTGCCGACAAGGTTTTTGTCAGCGCCGATGGCGTGGTTGCCAACCGGGGCCTGTGCGAAGCGAGTGCAGAGCAGGCTTATCTGAAGGAAAAGATGCTGATGCAAGCCAGCGAAATATTCGTGCTTGCCGATGCCAGTAAACTGGGACGTGATCACCAGCAATTCTGGGCTCCGCTGGAAGGACGCTGGACCCTGATCACCGATGCGGCCACCGACTCCCAACTGCTGCCCTTCCAATCCTGTGGCCGGGTGAAGATTGAACAAGCGGGTCAGCGGCCCTGCCACTGATAGCCTGCCAGCGGTGCCCCGTCCAATAGGGCACACCTGCACGCTCGATTTAGCTATGCTAAGGCTCTTTTCGCGTGCCGCTTTTCATGGAATAGAGAATGACCCAACGATCCGTAATCAATGCTTCCGTCAGCCCCAAGGGCAGTCTTGAAACCCTTTCCCAACGGGAAGTGCAGCAACTGAGCGAAGCCGGCTCCGGCAGTATCTACACGCTGTTCCGCCAGTGCGCCCTGGCCATCCTCAACACCGGCGCGCATGTCGACAATGCCAAAACCATCCTCGAAGCCTACAAGGACTTCGAAATCCGTATTCACCAGCAGGACCGTGGCGTGCGCCTGGAACTGCTCAATGCCCCGGCCGATGCCTTCGTCGATGGCGAGATGATTGCCAGCACCCGGGAAATGCTCTTCAGCGCCCTGCGTGACATCGTCTACACCGAGAACGAGCTGGGCAGCCAGCGCATCGACCTGGAAAGTTCCCAGGGCATCACCGACTACGTCTTCCACCTGCTGCGCAACGCCCGCACCCTGCGCCCCGGCCTTGAGCCGAAGATGGTGGTGTGCTGGGGCGGCCACTCGATCAGCAGCGAGGAATACCAGTACACCAAAAAGGTCGGCCACGAGCTGGGCCTGCGCAGCCTGGATATCTGCACCGGTTGCGGCCCGGGCGTAATGAAGGGGCCGATGAAAGGCGCAACCATCTCCCACGCCAAGCAACGCATCACCACCGGTCGCTACCTGGGCCTGACTGAACCGGGCATCATCGCCGCCGAGGCGCCGAACCCGATCGTCAACGAACTGGTGATCATGCCCGACATCGAGAAACGCCTGGAGGCGTTCGTGCGGGTCGGCCACGGCATCATCATCTTCCCGGGCGGTGCCGGTACGGCGGAAGAGTTCCTCTACCTGCTGGGCATCCTGATGCACCCGGACAACCGCGACCTGCCGTTCCCGGTGATCCTCACCGGTCCGAAGAGTGCCGAAGCCTATCTGCAACAGTTGCATGCCTTCGTCGGCGCGACCCTGGGCGAAGCGGCGTACCAGCACTACCAGATCATCATCGACGACCCGGCGCAGGTCGCCCGGGAAATGGCCCTGGGCCTCAAGGCGGTCAAGCAGTTCCGCCGCGAACGCAACGACGCCTTCCATTTCAACTGGCTGCTGAAGATCGACGAGGGCTTCCAGCACCCGTTCGACCCGACCCATGCCGCCATGTCCAGCCTCAAGCTGCACCGCAACCAGCCGGCCCACGAACTGGCGGCCAACCTGCGCCGGGCGTTTTCCGGGATCGTCGCGGGCAACGTCAAGGATAAGGGCATTCGCCTGATCGAGGAACACGGCCCCTACGAAATCCACGGCGATGCCGAGATCATGCAGCCGCTGGACAAACTGCTGCAGGCCTTCGTCGCCCAGCACCGGATGAAACTGCCGGGCGGCGCGGCGTACGAGCCGTGCTACCGGGTCGTCAGCTAAGCGCCCACGCTGGAGTCCTTGCCCATCGCGCTCGACGGTGGGCAAGACCTCACCTTCACCGGCTTCAATCAGGTTTGCAGCGCCTTTCCATGAGGGTGCTGGCAATCCCTGTCGCAACTAGCTGTAGGAAATCTCGACGGCCTGGCTCCAGCGATTGGAGGCCAGGGGAAAAACCACCATTATTGACCCTCCCACCGTTGACATCGGGAGAGCTGATTCCGTGAACACCCCTCTGCATTACAAAGGCTATTACGGTTCCATAGAGGCCTGCATCGAAGACTACTGCCTGGCCGGCAAACTTCAGTTCATTCGCGCGCTGGTGAACTATCAAGGCCAGACCGTGGCAGAGCTGGAAGCCGCGTTCAAAGAGGCCGTGGACGACTATCTCGAGACCTGCCAGCAGTTGAAGCAGGCTCCCGAAATACCGTGCAAAGGCTCATTCAATGTTCGGGTCGGCCATGACCTGCATCTGGCTGCGGCCGTGAGCGCCAGACGACAGAACGTGGCACTCAATGACCTGACCCGCCAGGCGCTCAGCGAGTACCTGCAGCGTCGCGCCTGACCCAATCGCCGATCAGCGACTCGCCACCACGAACAGGCGTGGGAACGGCAGCAGCACGCTGCCATCGGGCAATGCCGGATAGGCTTCGCTGATAGCAGCCAGGTAGCGCTCCAGGTAGGCGGCTTTTTCAGCCTCGTCCAGTGGCGCCAGGTAGGGCCGCAAGGCGGAACCCTTGAACCACTCAACGACCGCATCATGGCCGCCGGCCAATGGATGGTGGTAAGTGGTGCGCCAGACATCCACACTTGCGCAGTGCGGTTTCAGCAGTTCGTAGTAGAACGTCGCATCATGCCGCGGTGGATGCCGCACCGTGCCGATCTTCGCGGCCCAGGGGCCCTCTGCCGCCACCTCCCGTGCCAACCGGTGGGAGGGTTCCTGCATGTTGTCGGGAGTCTGCACCGCCAGGCTGCCGCCACCTGCCAATCGGCTCACCAAGCGCGGATACAGGCTGGCATGATCCGGCAGCCATTGCAGCGAGGCGTTAGCGAGAATCACATCGAACGTCTGCTCCGGGTTCCAGGTGGCGATATCGGCCAGTTCGAAACTCAAGCCGGGCAAGCGCGACCGGGCACTGACGAGCATGTCGTCGGAACTGTCCAGACCGGTGACCCGCGCCTCGGGAAAGCGCTCGGCCAGCACTTCAGTGGAGTTGCCGGGTCCGCACCCCAGATCGACCGCCACCTGCACGCTACGGGTCGGGATCGCCGCCACCAGATCACGCACAGGGCGGGTGCGTTCGGCTTCGAAAGTTGAATATTGCTTGGCTGACCAGGTCATCATGCTTCCTCTTGTATTCAGGGAATGCGCACAGCGTAGGTCTTGCAAAGCATGATGACAAATGCCAATAATGACGCACTGCCATACCTTCAAGGTATTGAAATGTTCGAATTGCGTCGCCTGCAGGCGTTTGTCGCCATCGTCGAAGAAGGCCACATCACCCGGGCGGCCGAACGCCTGCACATGCAACAACCGCCCCTGACCCGCCTGTTGCAGAAGCTCGAAGCCGAGATGGGCGTCGCCCTGATGGAGCGCCTGCCCCGCGGTGTACGCCCGACCAGCGCCGGCCTGGCGTTGCTGGAAGAGGCCCGGGAACTGCTGGCACGCGCCGAGGCTGTAACCGAAGTGGTCCGTCGCGCCGCGCGTGGCGAACAAGGCCGTCTCGGTATCGGCTTTACCAGCTCGGCAGCGCTGCATCCATTCGTGCCTGGAGTGCTGCGACACTTTCGCGAAGCGTTTGGCGGTGTCTCCGTGGCCCTGGAGGAGGCCGGCACTGGCGAGTTGATCGATGCGCTGGTGCATGAGCGCCTGGATGCGGCGTTCGTGCGTTCGCCCTTGAGCGGTACCCCCAACCTGCAGGCCGAACCGATCCTGACCGAACCCATGTTGCTGGCGCTGCCGATGGACCATCCGCTGGCGCAGGACGCCCACACGGCTCTGCCGCTGTCGGCCCTCGCGGGCGAAGCCTTCGTGCTGTATCGACGTCGGGTCGGGCTGGGGCTGTACGACGCCATCCTGGTGGCCTGCCGAGAGGCGGGCTTCAGCCCCCGGGTGATCCAGGAAGCCCCCCGCATGGCCGCGACCTTGAGCCTGGTCGCCGCAGGACTCGGCCTCTCCATCGTCCCCGCCTCGATGCAACGCCTGCGCGGCGATGGCATTGCCTACCGCCCCCTGGCCGAATGTCCGGGACTGATCGCGCCGCTGCACCTCGCAACCCGGGTGGGCGACAGCTCATCGGTCCTGCAACGCTTTCGCGAACTGGTCACCCAGGCGGCCGCAGCCGAACACTGAGATTCCCCTCAATGCCCTCGCCCGCCCCCAAATGACCACTCATCCGCCGCCGTGGTGGTGATCACCACCATCACATCCTCCGGGTCCAGCCCCAGCGATGCTTGGAGATTGACAAACGCGACGCCAACTCTTAAAACTGAAATCCTTATCCAGGGTGTAAACAAATATGTCCGCAACGCTCAACACTTTCGCTACCGCCGCTGGCTTGAACGCCAAGGCTGTCGCGTGCGTTGCGTTTGCCCCTAAATCGAAGAAACAGTCGCTCATGTGACCGGGGCGCGCTGTCCCGTCAGATGAGCTGACAGGACATTGAGCGCGACGGATACCCTCCTTCCTCCCAACCTCCTTGCATGCTTCTGACGGTGACAAAACGGTCAACCATCAGGAGAAAGTACATGTCATCGTTTCAAGGTATCTGGGTTCCCCTCGTCACGCCGTTCATCAACCAGGCCGTCGACTTCGTCGCCCTGCGCCGGTTGGCCCGCCATCTGCTGGAAAGCGGCGTCGACGGTCTCGTCGTCTGCGGGACCACCGGGGAAGCCGCCGCGCTGGGCAAACACGAACAACTGGCGGTACTCGATGCCGTGCTCGAAGTGGCCGCGCCCCACCAGGTAGTCATGGGCCTGGCCGGCAACAACCTGAGCGAGCTGCTGCAGTTCCAAAGTGAAATACTCAGGCGTCCGGTCGCCGGCCTGCTGGTGCCCCCACCCTATTACATCCGCCCCTCCCAAGCCGGCCTGCAGGCGTTTTTCAAGACCGTTGCCGACGCCTCCAGCGTACCGCTGATTCTCTACGACACTCCCTATCGCACCGGGGTGAGCTTCGAACAGGCGACGCTGCTCGACATCGTCGCCCACGAAAATATCGTCGCCATCAAGGACTGCGGCGGCAACCTGAACAACACCCTGGCGCTGCTGGCCGGCGGCAAGGTCGATGTGCTGTGTGGCGAAGACAACCAGATCTTCAATGCCCTGTGCCTGGGCGCCACCGGGGCGATTGCCGCTTCAGCGCACATTCATCCCGAGTTGTTCGTGCAGTTGCACCGGCAAATCCTTGACCAGCAACTCGTCGCGGCCAGGAGCACTTTCTTCCAACTGACGCCGTTGATTCAAAGCCTGTTCGCCGAACCCAATCCCGCGCCCGTGAAAAGCGCCCTGGCCCTGCTGGGGCTGATTCGCGACGAACTGCGCGCGCCCATGCTCACCAGCAGCGGTGCCCTGGTCGAGCGTTTGCAAACTATCCTGGCGTCCCTCAAGCAGGCCGTGCGCTAGACACCGGTGCATGGCCCGGGCAGGATTTGCAGATCAGGAGCCAACAAGGAAGTCGAGATGTTCTACCGGATCGCCGCCGACGCCGTGGTGTCGTTTCATCTGCTGTTCATCCTGTTCGTGCTGTTTGGCGGGCTGCTGGTACTGCGCTGGCGCTGGCTGACCTGGCTGCACCTGCCGGCTGCCACCTGGGGCGTGCTCGTCGAGGTCCTGCACCTCGAGTGCCCGTTGACCCGCTGGGAAAACCTCTTTCGCCAGGCCGCCGGACAAGGCGGCTATGGCGGTGGCTTCATCGAGCACTACCTGATTCCGTTGATCTACCCCGCCGGCCTGACGCCGACGATACAACTGCTCCTGGGCAGCATCGTACTGCTGCTCAACCTCACGGTTTACCTGCGAATCTACAGGACCCGGCGCCCACAAGCGGCGTTCCAGAGCCCCTGCGGCGAAACCGCACGGCGGCCACCCTCGGATTGACCCTACAGCAAAACCACCATATAGTGTGCCAACACCAACGAAAAACACTACATGATGTGCCAAACTTCTCCTGCGGCACCTCTCATCACCCTGGCTCACCAGGGTTTGCCGATTGCCTGCTTGTGCTGTGAATCCTGTTGAACGGGAGTTCCAAACACGTGTCTACCTGCCTGATCAAAAGGCAGTGAACCAGGCCTACAAACACCCCTATTTACAAGGAATATCCGATGCTCAGCTGGGACGAATTCGACAAGGAAGACGGTGAAGCGGCAGCCAAGGGCGCCCTTGCCGGCACGATCACCGAAGCCACCCTCGATCGCCTGGACAGCGCCGGTGGCGCCGCCGCCCTCGAAGCCCGTGCCGTGACCGCCAGCGACTCTGCCGCGATCATCCGTGCCAAGGCTGCCCTCGATGCGCTCGACGTCGCCGAAGGCCTGGCTGAACTCGAAGGTGCCTCGGCCCGTGTCGCGGTCGATGAAAAGCGCATGATCAACTGCCGCGCCGACCTCAACCAGCTCGTGCCCTTCAAGTACGACTGGGCCTGGCAGAAATACCTCGATGGCTGCGCCAACCACTGGATGCCGCAAGAGGTCAACATGACCGCCGACATCGCCCTGTGGAAAAACCCCGAAGGCCTGACCGACGACGAACGTCGCATCGTCATGCGCAACCTGGGCTTTTTCTCCACCGCCGACTCCCTGGTGGCCAACAACCTGGTGCTGGCCGTCTACCGCCTGATCACCAACCCCGAGTGCCGCCAGTACATCCTGCGCCAGGCCTTCGAAGAGGCGATCCACACACACGCCTATCAGTACTGCATCGAATCGCTGGCCATGGATGAAGGCGAGATCTTCAACATGTACCACGAGATTCCATCGGTCGCGAAGAAGGCGACCTGGGGCCTGAAGTACACCCGCTCGATCTCCGATCCGCAGTTCAATACCGGCACCGTCGAGACCGACAAGGAACTGCTGCGTAACCTGATTGCCTACTACTGCGTGCTGGAAGGCATCTTCTTCTACTGCGGCTTCACCCAGATCCTGTCCATGGGCCGCCGCAACAAGATGACCGGCGTGGCCGAGCAGTTCCAGTACATCCTGCGCGACGAGTCCATGCACCTGAACTTCGGTATCGATGTGATCAACCAGATCAAGATCGAGAACCCGCATCTGTGGGATGCCGAGATGAAGGAAGAAGCCACCCAGATGATCCTGCAAGGGACTCAACTGGAGATCGAATACGCGCGTGACACCATGCCTCGCGGGGTGTTGGGCATGAACGCGGCGATGATGGAGGACTACCTGAAATTCATCGCCAACCGTCGTCTGTCGCAGATTGGTCTGAAGGAAGAGTATCCAGGGACGACCAACCCGTTCCCGTGGATGAGCGAGATCATGGACTTGAAGAAGGAGAAGAATTTCTTTGAGACCCGTGTGATCGAGTATCAGACCGGTGGTGCGTTGAGCTGGGACTGATTCGTTCCCGGCTTGGATCGCTGCACTGGAAGCCCTGACTTGTTCAGGGCTTTTTCTTGGGGGTATCGCTAGTGGCCTCTTCCCGAGCAAGTCGGGTCGCCACACCACGCACAGCCCAACCTGCGGGCACAATACCGGCGCCCAGGCGCAATGCACTGCTCATTGCCCACGCCGACACCGCCAGCAGCGATCACTGCCGCGAAAACCTCCCGAACTCCGATCGCACGAAAACGCCGGGCGCGCGCCATGCTCCTATAACACTTATTTCTCGACTGATTCGAGAATAATTCAGGCTATTTAGGGGATTTTTCCTACGGACTTCCCGTTGATTCAGTTGCCTTCGGCGCCTAATGTTTTCGCGTTGCTGCCAATTCAGCAACCGGGCTTGGACACCCGTATTTGGAAATAGGCGCACATTCCGCTTCGCGGTATTCTTGTGCTCGCTTTATGGCGAGCTGTGCGCGGGACACCTGTGATGGGTGTGCCGGGTTCCTGTTTCCCCGGTTGTCCAACCTGCGTATGGCTCGCCACCCTTTCGCTTGGACACGAAAGATGGTGGGCATTCTCAGATGCTCCGAAACAGGGATCTACCGATGACCAAGAAAATCACCCCCGACCCACCGCCCTGCCGTACTTCGAGTCCGACTGAAAAAAGCGACTTCCTGCGCAGGATCATGTACAGCGCCCTGGACCAGATCAACTCGGACCCGCCCGAGCCACTCGACGTCCTCGCCACAAGCGCCTTCAACATCACCAGCGACTCGGTCAGCAAGCCCGCACTCTTTGCCATTCAGCCAGGCGTCACGGCCAAGGTTGCCTTGGCCCATGTCTCGGAACTGCTCAGGACCGCCGAACTGAACGCCGACGAAATCGGCCCGCACCTCGACGGTGTTGATCGCGACCTGTTCAGGGGCATACTGCAATCGCTGGAGCTGTCGCGGGCAATCGTGGACTCGCTGTTGGCGGGAACACATCTTCAACCTTCGGCCTGACCCGTACCATCAGCAATCGTGCTACCTGATGGTCCTGTATTCGGCGCAGTCCAGTATTCGTCATGCGGCACAACACCTGTAGGAGCCGGGCTTGCCCGCGAAATTTTGGCTTTGACTGGCTTTTGATCTTGCTTTTGACCTACCGGCCCCGCCCAGCAGGCTGAGCGCAGGTTCTGTTTCGAGAGTCGCCCGGCAGGGATGCCGGGCGAGCCGTGTTGGGCCATGAATGGCCCGTCACGGCGTGCTCTCGAAACAGGACCGGAGCGAAGGAACCCTCGCGCAGCGAGGGCCGAATGGAGGGGCAAGCGTTTTTGGGTTACTTTTTTTTGCGTCTGAAAAAAAGTGACTCGCCGTAAGGGCGAAACCAATCCATCAGCTAACCACGCAAACGGATATGTACACCGACAAAAACAGCCATCCCACACCAACAAGCCGCTAGACGCGCCCCTTGATGACTCAGCTCTGCTTGGCCCCCATATACAGCTCAAAGTTCTTGATGTGATCATCCAGGTTATCCTCGAGCATCAGTCGATACTGATCACAGAAATACGTGAGCATCGCCTCCCGCGCCTGGGCCATCTCCTCGCCGGACTTGAAATTACGGGAACTGACCCAGGCATTGAAACGCGTGGTCCCAAACATCATCGAGGCATTGACCTTGCCAAAATTCTCGACCTGCTTGAGTTGCTCGTTGGACAGATTGATATGCTCGTCCGCACGGTCATAGAACGATTCATCGATGGTTTCTGACATGGCAGGCTATCTCTGGAGGGTAAAACGCCCTATGGGACCAGCCTTCCCAGCGCCTGTCCAGAGCAGTTCATCCAGCCAGCCGCCCAGCCACCTCCGTGGCCACCTCGACAAAGGCCCGCGCCGCCGCACTCTGATATCCCCCCTTGCGCCGCAGAATCGCCGCCGTGCGCTGCAGTCGCAGCGGCTCCAGCTCGATCGCGACCAGGTCCTGATGCGCCAGGGTGATGGCCGCCGGTAACAGGGTCGACAACCCGGTCCTGCGCACTACCTCGATCACGGCCCCAATCGTATTGGCCTCCATGTGTACACACGGACCAATCCCGTGCTGGCGGCAATAGCGATCAATCTGCTCACGGGTGGCGAACTCGGCACTGAGCAGCACCAGCGACTCGGCATTCAAGGCCTCCAACCCGATACTGCGCTGCCCGGCCAGCGGATGCCGGGCGCTGACCACCAGGGCCAACGTCTCAACCAGCAAGGGCTCGGCCTCGATGTCCTGCGCCCGCACCTCTTCGAAAGCAATGCCCACATCCAGTTGATCAGCCAGCAACTGCTCCTCCATCGACTCCTGGGCACTCTCCCGCACGTTCAGGGTGATGTTCGGATAGCGCTGATGAAAGGCCTCGACCAGCGGCCCGACCAGGTACGTGGTGAAGGTCGGCGTCACCGCCACCCGCAGCGACCCTCGACTCAGGTCACCGACGTCATGTAGCGCACGCCTGGCTTCTTCCAGCTCCAGCAAGGCCCGACGGGCATAGCGCAGGTAGACCTCCCCGTGATCGGTCAACCGCGTGACCCGCCCGGAACGGTCGAACAACTGCGCGCCCAGGCTCTCCTCCAGTTGCCGCACCTGCTGCGACAACGCCGGCTGGGAGACATGCAGGGTCGCTGCCGCCCGAGTAAAACTGCCGTGTTCCGCCACCGCGAGAAAGTACTGGATGTGCCGGGCCAGCATGGCCTCACCCCATAAGATTATCTGATGAAAATCATAATAAATTAGACTTTTACCTTATGCCATGCACTCAGTAACTTCTGCCCCATCGCAACGCGAACCAGAGGACTCAGCCATGAAAGACATCATCGAAAGTTTTCTGAAATGTCAGCGTGACGCCTTTCCGCAACGCATCAACCTGTTCCGGGACCTGACCGACCACACGGATGCACGTGCCGCGTCCCATTGAGCTTCAATCACTGAACGCCTGTTTCAGCCACGGAGATAACACCATGATCCAATCGCAAATCAGCCAGAACGCCCGTCTCGCCCTGAGCGAGGTTATTCTTCTGGCCAAGGCACGCAAGGACCTGTCCTTCGCCGAGATCACCCAGGGCACCGGTCTGTCCGAAACCTTCGTCACCGCTGCCCTGCTCGGCCAGCATGCGCTGCCGGCCGCTGCTGCCCAGGTAGTGGCCGACAAGCTCAGCCTGGACGCCGATGCCGTGCTCCTGCTGCAGAGCATTCCGCTGCGCGGCAGCATCGAGAATCGCGTGCCAACCGATCCGACCATCTACCGTTTCTACGAGATCCTGCAGGTCTACGGCACCACGCTGAAGGCGTTGGTCCACGAAAAATTCGGCGACGGCATCATCAGCGCCATCAACTTCAAGCTGGATATCAAGAAAGTCGAGGATCCGGAAGGCGGCTCGCGCGCCGTGATCACCCTGGATGGCAAGTACCTGCCGACCAAGCCGTTCTGATCCGGAGCTGAAACGGTCCGGACGCACTTGTGGCGCCGGACCTGGCAGGGTTGGAGCACTCGTTAATGCCGTGGAGGCTAGACGCCTGGAAAATGGAAAGAGTTGTCTACTTTGATCGCGCTGTAGACATTCTTGTTTTCAACTGACCTGTAGCGGAACTTCCCGCTGCTCAGCTCAAGAATTTGGTACGCATCCTCAAGACTCGCCATGCCTGATGGCGCAGGTATGAACTTGGAGTCCACGACCACACCCTTGGTGATGGTGAAAAAGATATGCCCAGCTGTACCCCAATAACCAGCCTCTTGTTCTTCCTCTGCCTTGCCATCCTTGTCGATGATTCGAAAGCTGACGGTAAAAGTACCGTTTGCACGGTACTCGGCAACTTCCATGACATGCCCACCTTCAGTCGTCGGCGTATTGCTGTACCACCTGCCAATCAGCAGTGGCCGCTGTTTTTCCTGAAGCCCATGCCCCGACTTTTCGAGTTCTACGGGTGCCTGTTTGTTGTTGCAACCCGATAGGCAAACCAGTGCCAGGGCAACACAGAGTGCTTTAATCAATCATGGCTCCTTGAAAGAGAGTCGGACAACCCGCTCGCGGCGCAGATTATCCGGCAAGACATCAAATAGCCACCACCCATTTCGGATAGCCATTCCCAGTCCCATTCCTCTCAACTAGGCCTGAAGAAAGCGCTGCTCAATAGTCCCACGCAGAACCGTCTCCACCTGCCCACTCAGCATCACCCCACCACGGCCATCCCACGTCACCCGCACCGTGCCACCGTCGCATTGCACCTCGACATGACTGTCCAGCAAGCCACGACGAATGCCACCGACCACCGCCCCACAGCAACAAGAACCCGAACCCTGCGCAATGCCGCCGCCACGTTCCCAGATGCGCAGGCGGATATGACCACGGTCGATGACCTGGACAAAGTGCACGTTGGTCTTTTTCGGAAACAGCGGATCGGTTTCGATCCCCGGCCCCAGTGCGGCCACATCGATGGCTGCAATATCTTCGACAAAGAAGGTGCAATGAGGATTGCCCATGCTGCAGGCCACCGGGCTACCGGCGATGGGCAAGACCAGGGTGTCCATGGACTCGGCCAGCGGCACGTCCTGCCAATCCAGCGACGGCTTGCCCATGTCCACCGAAATCCACCCGCCCTCCTCGCGCGCGCACGTCAGCAAACCGCGATTGCTCCTGAGCACCACCGAAGAGGTACCCGCCTCGCGCATCAACGTATCGGCCACGCCACGGGTGGCGCTGCCGCAAGTGTCGAGGGGCGAACCATCAGGGTTCCAGAACACCACGCGGGCTGCGGCATCCTCACAATCGAGCACCACCGCCAACTGATTGAAACCGATGCCACGATTGCGATCGCCCAGGCGCCGGGCCACCGCACTGGTGATGGGATCACTCTGGCCACGGCGGTCAATGATGACGAAGTCGTCGCCATGGGCATGCATTTTCACAAAGCTGAGGCTCATATGCGGTCCTGTCTACACTCGGGTATTTTCCGCAAACAACGATACGGGCTCGACGGCTGGCCCGTCATCCTTGCGCACCGGGGTCCGGCTGGGACGGCGCCCGCAGATCCTCCAGCAGTTGCACGAACACCGAGAGGTTCTGCGACACCGTGCCCCGGCGCCAGATCAGCCAGGTCTGCAGAAAGCGAAAATCCGGCGACATCGGCCAGACACTGACAGTGCTGCACCCCGGCATGCTTTCGAGCATGCTGCGCGGCATCATCGCCAGGCCGGCACCGGCACTGACGCAAGCAAGCATGCCGTGATACGACTCCATCTCGAAGATCTTGCCGGGTACCGCCGCGTCATGGCTGAACCAGCGCTCGAAGTGATGACGATAAGAACAGTTGGCCCGGAACGCATAGATGCTCTCGCCGTTCACATCCGCGCCACGGGTGATCGGCGCATGCTGCAGCGGTGCGATGATCACCATTTCTTCATCGAACACCGCCACCCCCTCAAGAGTCGGGTGCAGGATCGGGCCGTCGACGAACGCCGCCACCAGGCGCCCGGACAGCACGCCTTCGATCATGGTCCCGGAGGGGCCGGTGGACAGGTCCAGCTCGACCTTGGCGTATTGCTGGTTGTAGGCCGCCAACAGCGCCGGAATCCGCACCGCCGCCGTGCTCTCCAGCGAACCGAGGGAAAACGGCCCCTGGGGTTCTTCCCCGGACACCGTCAGGCGCGCCTCCGCCACTAGGTCGAGAATACGCCGGGCATAGTCCAGAAAGCTCCAGCCCGCCGGTGACAGACGCAGGCGGCTCTTCTCGCGAATGAACAGTTCCACCCCGAGGTCCTGTTCCAGTTGCTTGATACGCGTGGTCAGGTTCGACGGCACACGGTGGATCAGTTGTGCGGCGGCGCTGATGCTGCCCTGCTCGGCAACGGCCTTGAAGATTTCCAGTTGGACCAGATCCACGTCATTCTCCATTCGTGAATGAATGAATCAATATTATTCAGTTTCCAGAAAAATAACAGCCCCGTACTCTGGCCCCATAACCCACCCAGCAGGACGGTGCCATGACGACTGTGTCGAGCCAGACCCACGCAATTTCGATCAATCCTTTCAATGGTGAGCAGATCGGCCACTATGCCTATGAGTCCGCCGAGCAGCTCGATGCGGCGCTGGCCCGCTCTGCCAAGGGCTACGCCGGCTGGCGCCGGACCAGCGTCGCCCAGCGCGCGCAGTTGATGATCGCCCTGGCCAAGGCCCTGCGCGACAACGCCGGGCAGATGGCCGAGATGATCAGCCTGGAAATGGGCAAACCGATTACCCAGGCCCGTGGCGAAGTCGAGAAATGCGCCCAGTTGTCCGAGTGGTACGCCGAGCAAGGCCCGGCCATGCTGGCGCCCGAGCCGACCCTGGTGAAGAACGGCAGCGCCCGTATCGAGTACCGGCCACTGGGGGCGATCCTGGCCGTCATGCCGTGGAACTTCCCGATCTGGCAGGTGCTGCGTGGCGCGGTCCCGACCCTGCTGGCCGGCAACACCTACGTGCTCAAGCATGCACCGAACGTGATGGGCAGCGCCTATCTGCTGCTCGATGCGTTCAAGCGCGCCGGTTTTCCGCAAGGTGTTTTCGAGGTGATCAACGTCACACCGGACGGTGTGTCCAAGGCCATCGCCGACCCGCGTATTGCTGCCGTGACCCTGACCGGCAGCGTGCGCGCCGGCACCGCCATCGGCTCCCAGGCGGGCGCGGCCCTGAAGAAATGCGTGCTGGAGCTGGGTGGCTCCGATCCCTTCATCGTGCTCAATGACGCCGACCTCGACGCGGCGGTACAGGCAGCGGTGATCGGCCGTTACCAGAACACCGGACAGGTCTGCGCCGCCGCCAAGCGTCTGATCATCGAACAAGGCGTGGTCGAGGCGTTCACCCGCAAGTTCGTCGAAGCCACCCGCAAGCTGGTGGTGGGCGATCCGCTGTCGGCCGAAACCTATATAGGGCCGATGGCCCGTTTCGACCTGCGCGACGAACTGGATCAACAGGTCCAGGCGACCCTGGCCGAAGGTGCGACCTTGCTGCTGGGCGGTAAAAAAGCCGAAGGCACCGGCAACTTCTACGAGCCGACCGTGCTGGCCGATGTCACCGAACAGATGACCTCGTTCCGGCAGGAGCTGTTTGGGCCGGTGGCTTCGATCATCACAGCACGGGATGCGCGCCATGCGGTGGAGCTGGCCAATGACAGTGAGTTCGGTCTGACCTCGACGATCTACACCGCCAATGTCGACCTGGCGCAGCAGATTGCCGGTGAGCTGGAAACCGGTGGGGTGTTCATCAATGGTTACAGTGCCTCCGACCCGCGCGTGGCCTTCGGTGGTGTGAAGAAGAGCGGTTTCGGCCGGGAGCTGTCGCACTTCGGCGTGCGGGAGTTCTGCAATGCGCAGACGGTATGGTTGGACCGTCACTGATCCGAACTGAGCCGGTGATTGGCAGGCTCACCCTGCTATCAGCTGACTCACTTGTGGCGAGCGGGCTTGTCGGGACGCCGCTCGCCACCTGCGTGGCATCCTTCCCCCAAAATATCATCTGATCCGTATTTTTATTCACTACCTGAATCTGTATCGGGATCAGATTTCCCCTGACAATAAGTCACCGCCCGACGTCTCGGGCCGTGCTTGAGGGGAGAGTTCGATATGACCCGGTTTTCGCTGCACCACAATTCCTTGGCTCAGGAGTCCTGAAATCATGGGCAAGATGGCAATTTTCCTCGGCGGTTTCCTGCTACTGACTATCGGGATCGGCCTGCTGGCCACCATCTCGCCGATGTAAACGGCAGATGATGACTGCGTAGGTTGTCCGCGTCAGGCGTGCAAAGAGTTGATGCCGCAGCGCACGCCTGATCATCGGCACCACCGGCCCCTTCACTCTGGATGAGGGGGCATCTGTTTTGGCGCCAGGTCGACGATCCAGGGTTCGAAGCGCTGGCCGAAGGCAACTGTCACGTTGAACCCGAACGTGCCATTCTCGCGCTCCTCGTAGCGCTGCCCTTTTATCTGCTGCCGGATCGGCTCCAGTATCGTCCTGAAGGCGGCAGGTACATTGATAGTCTCCGTAGCGACCTCACTGACGCGGCCCGTCAGCAGCCGTGGCCGGTTTTCATTACTGGCAAGAACCAGGGGGGCAATCCTGCCGGGAATGATCAGGTACCGAGTCGTATCCCCGTACTGTTTGCGTAATGCCTGGGCGTCCAGGCCAGCGTCAATCAGAAACAACCGACTGGCACTGTACGACTCGATTGCCAGCGCTCGACGGGCTTCGGCCAAGCCGTTGTTCGAGGCCCCTAGCGCGATGGCTCGCGATAAGCGCGCCTGCGCCTTTTCAAGGGCTTGCTGATATGCGGGACCATTGAACTCGAAAACCAGGAACACCGGCCGGGAAATCCGCTTCAGGTAACTGTGGCTTCCGGACTGAATGTCGGAGAGTTTCGAGAGATCGAACCCCAGGGCCGCCAGCTTCTCCTTGTTCAACCAGTCAGTCAGGCCTGCAGAGTCGGAGTTGCCGTACTCTTGCGCATACAGCCCCCGCAGACGCAGGCGCAGCGCCAGACCGCTGTTGTCGGCGTCATTATCGTAAGGCAAGTACAATTCGCGCTGCGACAGACTCAACAACGCTTGCGGCGTCCCGCTGCGGTTATAGGCCACCCCGAGCAAAACCACCACCTGGGTGGCGAGAATCAACATCACGCCAGCAATCAATGTGTGGCGGCTTGTCCACTTGATCATTGGGCACCTCCGGACTGCAGCGCCCGCAGTTTCTTGAGCGCCACCAGCAGCAGCACGGCAGTCAGGCCGACCAGGAAAAAGAACAAGTACTTGGGCAAGCTCTCCCACCACCAGTCATAGAACTTGGTGAACAGGAAGATCACGAAGAAGGTCACGCCGGTGTTGACCACATCCGGCCAATGCCGGCGGACGCCAAGCCAGATTGTCGCCGCACTGAGCAGGAAGCCCGCCACCTGATAGCCCTGGGCGATCCGCCTGGGGTCGAACGCCAGGTAACTGCCCTCCCCCCAATTGGCCAAGGCCAGCACAGGCACCAACACGGCCAGGAGCGCCGACACCCGATAGGTCATCGCAAACCCCGGGAAGCGTCGCTGCGGCATGAACCGTGCGGCAAGAGCGAGCAACACCGCTGCCGGAAAGAAGTTTTCCGGACTGTTTCCCAGGTCCAGCCAATACATCCCCGCCCAGGTCCCCACCCGCGCCGCCACAAAACCGGCCAGGCAGACAATCGCCGCCAACAACAGCAGGCGCAGATTGCAGCTATAGGCGAGCAACAAGGCGAAGATCCCCCAGACAATGAATGCCTTGTCGGAGGGGGTGATGTTGAAGATCTGTCCCAGCATGCTGACCGCGAGGACAAAACAGGCAAACGCCACCATGGCCGCCAGTTTGCTGAAGTAGCCACTGCTGTCGCGACCTTGCAGCCAGATCGTTGCGATAAAGGTCAGCAACGGTGCCAGCAACAACGTGACGGTCTGGGCCACGGTCGAGAACGTACCCCAGAAACGGTAGAAGAGAAAAAACACGCTGGCCGCCAATGCCAGCGCGCCAAGAAACGAGGTGATGCGCATGCCCATCGACAATTGCCGCGAGCGGCTGGTCAGGTCGATGTCGAAGGCACTGTGGTAGCTGGCGAGCAGCTCCTGGTGATGAGCCGTCAGACCATGCTGCTGCTCGGGGGACAACTGCAGCGCGCCTTCACGTTCGAGTCGATCCAGCTCCAACTGGAACACTCGGATGTCGTCGGCGCGCTGCTGGGCTTCTGTCTGGGTCAGTACACTCATTGGGCATTCCATTGTCCGGGGGCGAGTCCGATAGAGCGCTCGCTGCCCCAAGTGCCAATGCTATGCCCAATCCCACTCCAGAGCGACCCGTTCCTTGCTCCCCCTGAAGCCACACCTGCCAAAGTGGCGAGCGGGCTCACCACAAAGGGGGGCATGGCGCCGGGATACTCAGGCCAGTTCGGTACGCAACTGGCGCGCAGCACTCACCATGTGCACCAGCGCAGCCTCGGTTTCCGGCCAGCCGCGGGTTTTCAGGCCGCAGTCCGGGTTGACCCACAAACGCCCGGCCGGAATTCGCTGGGCGGCCTTGCGCAGCAGGTTGGCCATCTCGGAAACGTCCGGTACCCGTGGCGAGTGAATGTCGTAGACACCCGGGCCAATCTCGTTCGGGTAGGCGAAGGCTTCGAAGGCGTCCAACAGCTCCATGTCCGAGCGCGAGGTTTCGATGGTGATCACGTCCGCATCCATGGCGGCGATGGACTCGATCACATCGTTGAACTCGCTGTAGCACATGTGCGTGTGGATCTGGGTCTCGTCACGCACACCGCCCGCGCACAGACGGAAGACTTCGGTGGCCCAGTCCAGATAGTGCTGCCACTGGGCCTGGCGCAGCGGCAAGCCTTCGCGCAAGGCCGCTTCGTCGATCTGCACGATCCTGATTCCGGCCGCTTCCAGGTCCAGCACCTCATCACGGATCGCCAGCGCCAATTGGCGGGCCTGCACTTCGCGGGTCACATCCTCACGGGGGAAGGACCACATCAGCATGGTCACGGGACCGGTCAGCATGCCCTTCATGACCTTGTCGGTCAGGCCTTGGGCGTACTGGATCCACTCCACGGTCATGGCTTGCGGACGGCTCAGGTCACCAAAGATCAGCGCCGGTTTCACACAACGCGAACCATAGCTCTGGACCCAGCCGAAACGGCTGAACGCATAGCCATCCAGTTGCTCGGCAAAGTACTCCACCATGTCGTTACGCTCGGCTTCACCGTGCACCAGCACATCCAGTCCCAGGTTCTCCTGGATCTGCACGGCATGGCGGATCTCGCTCTGCATTGCCTCGACATAATCGGACTCGGTCAGCCGGCCCTGCTTGAACGACTGGCGAGCCAGGCGGATGGCGGCGGTCTGCGGAAACGAGCCAATGGTGGTGGTCGGGAACAATGGCAGGTTCAGACCCGCGCGCTGTTTCTCGATACGACTGGCGAATGGCGACTGGCGCTGGCTGTCCCGGGCGCTAATGGCCGCCACCCGGGCCTGTACGGCCGGTTTGTGAATACGGGGCGAGGCGGCGCGGCTGGCCTGCACGGCACGGCTGTCGGCCAGGGCCTTCTGCACCTCCGCCGCTTGCGGTTCATTCACCGCCCGGGTCAGCACGGCAATTTCTTCACACTTCTGCACGGCGAAGGCCAGCCAGCTTTTCAACTCGCCATCGAGCTGGTCTTCACGCTCCAGATCAACCGGGCTGTGCAGCAGCGAACAGGAAGGCGCCACCCACAGACGATCGCCCAACCGCTCATGAGCGTGCTGCAATACGGCCAGAGCTTTTTCCAGATCGCAGCGCCAGACGTTACGGCCATTGACCACGCCCAGGGACAGGATCTTGTAGGCCGGCAGGCGGTCGAGAATGGTCGGGTACTGGTCCGGGGCACGCACCAGGTCGATATGCAGACCATCGACCGGCAGGTTGGCGGCCAGGCCAAGGTTCTCCTCCAGGCCGCCAAAGTAGGTGGCGACCAGCTTCTTCAACGGGTCGCGCTGAATCAGGTTGTAGGCCCGCTCGAAGGCGTTCTTCCACTCTTGCGGCAGGTCGAGGACCAGGATCGGCTCATCGATCTGCACCCATTCCACGCCCTGCTCGGCCAGGCGCTGGAAGATCTGGCCGTACAACGGCAACAGGCGATCGAGCAGGTCGAGCTTGTTGAAGTCAACGCCCTTGGCCTTGCCCAGCCACAGATAGGTCAGCGGACCGATCACCACCGGCTTGACCTGATGGCCCTGGGCACGGGCTTCGGCGACCTCCTCGAACAGTTGCTCCCAGCCTAGCTGGAACGACTGGTCGGCGCTGAATTCGGGGACCAGATAGTGGTAGTTGGTGTCGAACCACTTGGTCATTTCCTGGGCGTGGGCACCGCCACAGCAACTGTCGCTGACACCACGGGCCATGCCGAACAGGGTCTGCAGGGTAGCCTTGCCATCGTGGGGACGAAAACGCTCGGGGATCACGCCGAACATCAGCGAATGGGTGAGTACCTGGTCGTACCAGGCGAAGTCACCGACCGGCAGCAGCTCGATCCCGGCCTGTTTCTGCAGGTTCCAGTGGGCCTTGCGCAGCTCGGCGCCCACGGCGCGCAGGCCAGCCTCGTTCAATTCGCCCTTCCAGAAAGCTTCCTGTGCCTTCTTCAGTTCGCGGTCGCGGCCAATGCGCGGAAATCCAAGGGAATGGGCCAAAGCCATGACAAAAACTCCTGTGTATTGATGGGAGCTATTGTCGGCACTTGCCACCTAGTGAGGCAAACTCATTTTAATCTTGATGATCGAGAGTTTTACTCATGTAACATATATAACCCTCCCCGCCAGTTCGTCGCCGTCGGCGAGGTAAAGACGCCTCGGCTCACAGTGCCTCCGGCAGATCGAAGCCAGGATCAGGGACGACCGGTGGCGTATAAACCTCGCCACCGCCCTGTTCCAAGGCGAGCCGCTGACGGCGCCATTGAGTGCCTCTTCAAGTTCTGAAGGGGGGTGAACGTCATGGCATACCGTTTCGACCATACAGGCGGAAGCCGGCACGCTGGCTCAGGCGTTCGTAATAGGCACTGACCGCGGGAAAATCCGGGTGAGCCAGCGGCGTTTCAAACCAGCGATTCACCGACAGCCCGATCGGGATGTCAGCCAGGGAGAACTCGCGCCCGCTGACGTACGCACCCGTGGTATCGAGTTGCCTTTCCAGAATTGCCATGTGTCTGGTCCATTGGCGGCACCCTTCTGCCAGCGCCTCAGGATCCTGATGGGCAGCGCTTTGCCTGATCAGCGACAGGAAGGCATAACCCCAGGACTTGTTGAAGTCGGTGGCCTGCCAGTCCATCCATTGATCCACACGAGCCCTGGCCTTTGCGTCGGCGGGATACAGATGCAAGGCATTGGTACGGTTCGCCAGATACCGGATGATCGTGTTGGACTCCCACAACACGAAGCCATCGTCATCTATCACCGGCACCATCGCGTTGGGATTCAGTGCCATGAATTCGGCAGTGCCGGTATCCCTGAAACCCGAGCCCCAGTCCTGGCGCTCGAAAGGGATCTGCAACTCGGCACAGGTCCAGAGCACCTTGCGAACATTGATCGATGAGGCTTTACCCAATATCTGCAGCATTTCATCTCCTTATGACCAGGGCATGCAGACGCCATATCTGTCGACATTATCCCTACAAGAACGAAACATTAAACGACAGCGGTCATTTGACTCAAGAGCTGTTTAAAAGAATTGCCCAGACCTTCATGGCAGGCTATTTTGTCCGACAGACGCAGGAATTTTCTGGCATCCATTCAATCCAAATCAACAAGTCGTCACGACAATAGTTGAATCGATCTCGTTATTAATCTCCGACGCTCTTGGCCGGCGAAAACACCTGCCCGAAAGGGCGGGTATACAACGGTGGGTGCGTGGTTTTAAATCCAGTGCCATGTCATTGCTGTCGACAACTAAGCATGGACACGAATTTTACAGCAATTACAACTTCCCACCTACATAAGCCACAGATCACGACAGGAGTTTGATCAATGCAGGTCGCCATCTATCAGGTTGATGCCTTTGCTTCCCAAGTCTTTTCCGGCAATCCCGCGGCTGTTTGTCCACTGGATCACTGGCTGGCAGACGAACACCTGTATGCCATTGCTGCCGAAAACAATCTTTCGGAAACCGCCTACTTCGTCAAACAGGGCGATATCTATGAACTGAGATGGTTTACTCCATTGATCGAGGTTGAACTATGCGGGCATGCGACATTGGCGGCCGCCTGGGTCATCTTGAACAAGCTGGGCGTCAACGCTGACGTTTTAAGGTTTTCGACCCGCAGCGGGGAACTGCGCGTGCGTCGTGGCACGAGTGGGCTGACCCTGGATTTTCCGGCGAAAACCCCAGAACCCTGCACACCGCCCCCAGCCCTGTTGCCTGCATTGGGCCTGGACTCGGCAGAGGTCTTCGCGACAGACGATTTCATCGTCGTCGTGCCGGACGAGAAAATCGTGGAACAGTTGACACCGGACTTCGCCCGCCTGAAAGGTCTGCCGTTGCGGGGTGTGGCCGTCACGGCCCGGGGCAGCGGGTTTGATTTTGTCTCTCGGTGGTTCGGCCCGAATGTCGGGGTGAATGAAGACCCGGTGACAGGCTCAGCCCATACTTCGCTGATGCCCTACTGGGCGGGCGTATTGGACAAGCCGGTGTTGACGGCTCAACAGGGCGGCCTGCGAAAAGGCCAATTGCACTGCGAAATGGCTGGCAATCGGGTGCTGATAACCGGTGAGTCGGTGCTGTACATGGTGGGAGAAATCACGCTTTAGCGGTAGAACAACGCGCAGTGCTTGAGAAACACGCTCGCGTATTTCTCAAGCGATCAACCTGGATTCCCCGCCAGTGGTTCAGTTGCCGCGCCCGGTCATTGAAGCATGCCCAAGGCATAAGCCTTCATGGCCGCCTCGACCTTGTTACTGGAATGCAACTTGCGCATGGCATTGACGAGGTGGAATTTCACTGTTCGCTCATCAATGGACAGAATCAACCCCGTCTCGGTATAGGTCTTTCCCGTTGCCGACCACTTCAAGGTCTCCACTTCCCTGACAGTGAGGGTTGCCGCAATTTCAGGGATGTAGTTGGGTGCAATGAAATTGAGCATGGTGGAATGCGCAATATGAGAAATCCAGAGCAGCTTGGTTTCCTTCTCGTTGAACTCCAGTGATGTGATCGGACTGGCAGATCTGACCAGAGAGAGCATCCCCATTGTGTCGTGCTTGGCCCGAGACGGCGTACACCAGCCATGGACGAGTTGATAATACTTGGCGTCCTCCCAGAAATGAAGATGCTCGGTGAATGCATCCGCAGACCAGCAGAGGGGCCGGTGCTCCGTCAGTCCATGTTTCACCGTCTGGTCGATACTGAAGTAGTTATTATCGATATACGCGCGCTCCCAAGCGGGAGAGTAGTTGGACGACAGGTGAAATTTCGGGCTGGAAATGGGTAAGGGAAAACGAAGACCCAAGGAATACTGCTCAAACTCAAAGGAACGAATTATTTTCTCAAGCAACAGCAGAAACTCCTCTTCCGTTTTCGCCTCCGCAAATAGCGACAGATAGTGTTCACGCCAATCAGACATATATATTTACCATGAGTGAGGATGCAAGGGATAGCCCCGACTCCAATGCATTGGAGTTTGGATATCAGGACGTGCGGGGAATCTATTTGAGAAAACAAAACCAACAATCAAGCAGAGCAATTCACATGCAATCACTCGCCCCAGACCAGCTGGTACGCCTGTCTTACCCGGAATTGATTGACTTGTCGTTTCAGCCTTATCTTGCTTGGATCGACACAAGCCTGACTGCCGAATTAAAAGAATTCGGGCTGCCTGTTGCATATGCTGGCTACAGTGAATGGGAGTGCCAGGACTCCGCACCAAAACTGAGCATTAGTTGGAATTGGTTTAAGGAAGCTTTTTCTGGAAAAGTCCTTATAGCACCGGGAGGAATCAGTTGCAACATCATGTTACGTTCTCCCCGAGGTTATGACCTGGGGCCCGACATGACCCAACAACTGTTACTTGTCTGGATATCCAGGCAGGGTTTGGAGTGCAAGCTGCCAGAAGGCTTAATGTTCGATCGTGAGAGTTGATATTAATCAGAACGACAGAACATCCCGCGATGCACGCTATCGTACTGAAGAGAATAGAAAGGCACCAAAAAGAGGCAGCGAAGATGGCACTATAGAAGCTGCCCTTTTGGGCAGCTATTCTTTTGCACAACCATGACTTCTAATTCGGGGAACTGGATTGGACGCTGGTGTGGAATGCTAAATATAACAAATGGTACAGCGCGACAACTCCCCGCTGAGCTCATCGCGAGGCTCGGATTATTTCGCTACAAGGTCTTCGTCGAAAAAATGGGCTGGCCTCTAATATGCGAGGAAGGCCTGGAGTGCGACGAATTCGACGACGAAGACACCTACTATGTTATTGCTCGAGATAAAAACGGCATGGTGTGCGGCTGCGCACGAATGCTGTCGACGAGCAAGAACTACCTTCTCGAACAGATATTCCCCGGTTTAATGGGCGATATACCGCTGCCCAAGTCAAACGACATCTGGGAACTGTCTCGCTTTGCCATCAACTCATCGGACACCGAAGCCTCTGCCTCCAGTCATTGGCTGGATACCTGTCGCCTGGTGAAGCAAATCGTTCTGGTCGCCCAACACCATGAGGTTAAACGCCTCATCGCTTTTTCTGCTGTCGGTAACGAGCGGCTGCTCAGAAGAATGGGCGCGGATGTCCATCGCGTGTCCAGCGCCCAGTTGATTGATGGTAAACCGGTAGTTGCCTTTTGGATCGAGATTAACGAGAAAACGATAAAAGCCTTGTCTGCTTATTAAGCGAAACGCTGGATGATTTTATAAAACCTAGATTAAAGGACTAACCATGATTCTCTATCTGATAGGCGTTGCACTGGCGGTACTGGTTCTTGAACACATTATCCCTGGATGGAAGTTACCCAAGGTCAGCACCTGGTTCTTCAGGTCCATGACCCTCAATATCATTCAGATCGCGGTCGCACTCCTGGCCGGGGTTTCCTGGAACAAATGGATGCAGGGTCACAGCCTGTTCCATCTCTCTGAAAGTTTCAGCCCGCTCGCGGCCGGCTTCTTCGCGTACTTCGTCAACACGTTCGTGACCTACTGGTGGCACCGTTTTCGTCACGCCAACAACACGTTGTGGCGCCTGTTTCACCAAATCCATCACGCGCCACAGCGCATTGAAGTTTTCACCTCGTTTTACAAGCACCCCACGGAAATGGTCTTCAACTCGATGCTGGGCAGCGCCGTGGCCTATGTGTTACTGGGCATCAGTGTCGAAGCCGGTGCCTTCTATGTCATGTTCGCGGCATTGGGTGAAATGTTCTATCACGCCAATATCAGAACCCCGCACTGGCTCGGCTACTTCTTCCAGCGTCCGGAGATGCACAGAGTCCATCACCAGCGTGACCGCCATGAGTGCAACTACAGTGACTTTCCGATCTGGGACATCCTGTTCGGAACCTTTGAAAACCCCAAGGAAAACTTCGCCCCTCAAGGTTTTTCCGACAACAAGGAAAACCGCTTCGTCGAGATGCTGCTATTCAAGGACGTCCATGAGGCACCGGCAGCCATGAAAAAACCTGAAAACCTGAATGAAGAGTCATTAGTCAAACGCGGGTAATTGATATGTTCTTGAATATTGATTCACGCCTGAGTCGTGACCTCTTGAAGTGCATAAACTCCGGAATCCCGCATGATGCGTTGAATGTGCCCAAGGAACCGGAGTTTCTCTCGGAAAAGATTGAGGCCTTGCGCGACCAGTACACGGCCCTGCGCAAGTCTTTTGGCAATAGAACACTGCCCGTGAGCAACTATCTTTTTTACATGATGCTCAAGGACAAATATTCAGAGTTTGACTTTGAGCTTCCGCTGAACTCCAAGGCCCGGGTGCTGACCAACATTCATGTGTTCAAGACCAAGGGACGCATACCTTCAATCGCCTCGTTATTATTGTCTGACGAGCACGCTGCGAAGTCCGCCGTCGAACTCAAATATACGAATGTCGAGCAAATCGACCGTTACGGTCCAGCCCTGTCGCAACTGCTGACCGACGGTGGCCTGATGCTTCCGACACAGACGTCGATGGAAGGTGTGATCGCACAGATCAACAGCAGCAAGAGATTGGCTCGGCGCCTGACCATCGTCAGTGCGATATGTCCGGACTACTCCTATGTCATGGATGCCGAAGGCAAGCCTCGTTATACCTTTACCCATGTAGGGGCCAAGCCAGGGCTGGCGGGGGAAAAGTTGCTCAAGGTGGACAATGCCTTGAGTGACTTCTCAAACGCCGTGGGTATTTCCCTGGAACACAAGCTGTTCGGTGGAGAGTTCGAGTACATTTCCTTTAACAGAAATGCGAACTCGGAAAGTGCCCGGGGCGAGTTTCTCGACAAGGTGTATCGTCAGTTACTGAGTATCGGCAATCAATTAACGGCACCTGCAGTCATCGGCTCTTTTTTTGAACTTTGCGGTGATGAAGACGGCTGGCACAAGCGCCATCAGGCGATCCTGCAGCGACTGCACTCAGGCGACTATGGACAGACCGGTCTATGTCACCAACAGATGGAGGAAATATTCGAATCCCGACGCCCACTGTACTCCAAATGGTTCGTGGGCCAGAGCGATGAAACCATCTGGAACAACTTCCTTTCGCAAGCGGCTGAATATGCGCTTATGGGAGGGATTTTTCTGGAGAGCTATAAGGATTTTGTGGTCCTGGCTGTCGACCATTACAAGATGGAGCCCTTCTACTCCTTCTTCGGTCCGGTCGCTGTTTTATATGTGAAAACGGATTATCTATAGGCGATGTAGGGATGCTGCCAATATGAAACAGGAACTTTTTAGCACGCGCCACACGAAATACGGGCACGGTATTGATGTGCGGGCAACTTATGAGCACTTGCCGCTTCAGGGGTTCTGGACCTGGGTGACCGGCAAGTCCGGTAACAGGAACCCGCCCAAAAGCGCCAAGGAAACACTGCTGAAACCGTGGCAGTTGTTCCTTCAGATCAGTTGGGGCTATGCCGTATTCGTGTCCGCGGTTCTGCTCGGGAACACACTGCTGCAGTCGGACCTTCACTGGGCGATCAAGGTGCTGCTGTCGGTTCCCATGGTCTGTATGGTGGTCAACCGCCAGCGGGGCCTGCTGCACACTTTCCACTACACCATTCACGGTGCCGGCGTCGCCAACAAGCGGCTGGCCAAGTTCGTCTGCAAGTGGGTGTTGTCGATGCCGATCGTGCATACCCCGTGGAATAACTACATGAAGCTGCATGTCAGTGAACACCACAGCGTCAACACCTTTTGCACGGACAAGGATGTCGACCTTCAGTTCATGGCCGCCCATGGCTTCTACAAGGGTATGAGCGAGACCGAATACTGGACCCGGCTGGTATTGGCGCCGTTTCATCCGATGCGCATCTACGAGCACATAAAATTCAGACTCGAAGTCAACTTCGTCAAGACCGACACGCATGAAAGGATTAGTCGCACGATCTACTGGCTGTTGCTGCTGACCGGGGTCTATCTGTCTGGCTACATGGTGCCCTTTGCCGTGTTCTACCTGATGCCGATCTTCCTCGTCACACAGTTCTCGTCCTGGATACAGCACGTCACCGAGCACCTGTGGTTTTCGGAAAATACCGAGGGCTTGCCCAAGTATGTTTTCTACGGTTCGCTGAGTTGGGGCCGCTTCTTTGGCCGTCCCTACCCCGCGCACTACAGCGGCTGGGCATTTACCTGGCGAGTCGTGAAGTGGGGATTGGCGGTCGTCTGCATCGACATTCCCTTGCGTGTTTTCTCTTTCATGCAGGATCTGCCAAGCCATGACTTCCATCACCGTAATCCGGGCGTGAACTTCTGGAGCATCGCCCCGGAAAGGGCAGCGAATGAATCGTTGGCCTCGCGGTTTGGCCCGATGACCGAAACATGGAGCATGACCGAGAGTTTCCTGATCTTGCGCGACCACCTTTGCCGAAATGAAAGCGATCCCTTCGGAATCAGCACCTGGTATCACACGAACAAACAGCACCTTGAGACAAAAAACGCGCGCCAGGCATCCGTGGCAGAAGCCGAAGTTTAATAACCACTCTTAACGAAGGAACGTGAAATGAACATTGTCGACGTCGCAAAAAAAGAATTGGCAAACAACGGCTCTTTTTACTCCAGTGTCACCGACTTCCTGTACAGCCAGGATGACTGGAATGAGATCAACTCTATTCTGGCGAACCCATCGCTGCCGTGGGAGCAGGTCTATATCGGCGATGCCGATGAACTCAACGACCTGACAGTCGCCCGCTTCATGACCGATATCGAAAGACCGACACGCGTCAATCAACCGCTCTCAGACCATATGATTTCGGTGGTGTGTAATGAAAAGCTGCTGGGTTTTGTCTCCAACCTGCTCGATGGCGAAGATTTCTACATTCGCCGCATGCAGGTCAACAAGATGAAAGATGGATCCTTCATCGGCAAACACCTGGATATCGATAGCAACCCTGACTACCTGTATTCGATCGTCCTGCAGTTGGGCAAGCGTTTTGCCGGCGGCGAGTTCCTGATTTTCAACAAACAGGACGAACAAGTGAATCTCATTCGCCCCGAGTTGCAATCGATCGTGATCACCGATTGCTCCTTCCCCCACCAAGTTGAAGCCGTGACCGAAGGTGAACGGGTATCGCTGGTGTTTTTCGTGAGCAAGCACGCAGAGAAAAATCGTCGGGTGGCGTGATTTCACTGATTCAGGAAGTTGGATCTCATGAAAACATCGATAAAAATAATACTCTATGGCGTGCTAGGCACATTCGCCGTGGCGACCGCTGGCGTGATGTATGTGCTGCACAACATCACGCTGTCCAATGTGTTCGAAACCGGCGTCATAGAAGTGCCCAAGGGTATTTCCGACAAAGGCAGTATCGCCTGGGATGCCAACGCCATTGCGCACATCAAGGCCACCAATGAACGCGATGCCTATTTCCTGCTGGGCTACAGCCATGCCCGTGATCGGTTATGGCAGATGCAGTTCAGCAGGCAGTACGCGAGCGGCACCCTGTCGGAAACCTTCGGCACCTCGACGGTGGAAATGGATAAATTTGCCAGGACGCTGGGCTTCAAGAAAAACGCAGAGCTGATTTTTCAGCAACTGAAGCCGCAAACCCAGGACGTCCTGCGCAGCTACAGTGAGGGTGTGAATTTCTTCATCGACAAGTTCGGCGATCGGTTGCCCGTCGAGTTTTCGCTGACCCGCTCCGCAGCGCCCAGACACTGGGAGCCTTCGGACTCCGTCGCGCTGCACTTGCTGTTTTCCTGGACCTTGAGTTCTAACCTCGGCATGCAATTGCAGCGCCTGTCGCTGTCAAAAAACCTGAGCGTCGCCCAGATCAACGAGGTGTTCGCCCCTTACCCGGATAGTGCCCCCGTCAAGACCCGGGACTATGCCGCGCTGTACAACAATCTCGATGCGGCCGGCACCGGCCTGGCCCTGCTGGACAAGCTGCCGCCCTCGAATGTCGAGGGTGTCGGCTCGAACAACTGGGTGATTGCTGGCAACCATACCGTGACGGGTAAACCGATCCTGGCCAACGATCCGCACCTGAGACTGACCAACCCGGCATTGTTCTATCTGGCAGCACTCGAGACGCCCGACACTTCGCTCGTGGGTGCCACCTATGCCGGCGCGCCCCTCTTCGTGATCGGACACAACAGGAAGATCGCCTGGGGCTACACCAACACCGGCTCGTCCGTCCAGGATGCGTATCTGGAGAAACTGAATCCGTCGGACAGCACTCTTTATCTGTCCTCGGATTCGACCTATCAGCCGTTTCGGGTGGTGCAGGAACAGATCAGGGTGAAGGGGGGAACCACGATCACCTTGCCAGTGCGCTACACCCGGCACGGCCCGGTCATCAGCGATATCTACCAGGCCGCACAGCAGGCCATCAGCGGCAGAAAATCGGTAGTCATCGCTCTGGCCTGGACCGGACTGGATCCCAACGACAAAACCTTCGACAGCATCCTGGAGATCAACCACGCAGAAAACTGGCCGCAGTTCCTACAAGCTTCCGCAGAGTTCGGCCTGCCTCCGCAGAACATGGTGTATGGGGATACCGCAGGCAATATCGGCTATGTGTCAGCTGGCCGGGTACCCGTCAAGGCGCACGACAACGATCTCCTCGGCCAAGGCCCCGCGCCCGGCTGGGAAGGCAAATACGACTGGACGGGCTATGTGCCCGAAGCCGCCAAACCGCGGCAGTTCAACCCGGCCAGCGGCTACATCGCCACGGCCAACAACCGCATCGTGCCCGACAACTATGCATTCAACTTCGGCCATGACTGGGTTCTGCCCTATCGCTATGAGCGCATCATGGAACTGTTGAAGCAACGTGCACCGCATACCCTGCAGACGTCAGCCGACATCCAGCAGGATCGGTACTCGTCGTCCCTGGCCGATCTGTTACCGAAAATGATCGCGCCCATCGACGGCCTGCCTTCGGCGCCTGCGCAGTTGAGCCTGCTCAAGGCCTGGCGATTCGACTCGGATCCCGAGTCGGCGGCACCATTGATTGCAGCCTACTGGGTGAAGAACCTCACGCAGGCGCTACTGGAGCCGAAAATAGGCAAGGATCTGCTGGCGGCTGGCTGGAATCAGCGTAACTACGATGCGTTTCTCAACCTGGTCTTGAGCGGGAAAGCCGACCAGGGCTTCTGGTGCGGTGGCGCCGACAAATGCCAGCAGGTGCTGGAGGCCTCCCTGAACCGGTCGTTGCAGCAGATCCGCGACAAATATGGCGCTGACACCCGCGCCTGGAAATGGGGCAACGCCCATACCGCCGTGAGCGAACATGTGCCCCTGCACAAGAGCCCCATGGCCTGGTTCTTCGACAACCGCAACAACATGGGCGGCGATAACTTTACGGTGAACGTCGGGCGCTACAACTATAGTGATCCGGCCAACCCGTTCAATACCAACATTGCCGCCACCTTCAGGATGGTGGCCGACCTGTCGAATCTTGATAACTCAAGCTACATCCTGTCCTCCGCCAATACAGGAATCAAATTCAACGGCTATGTCGATATGAACAGGCTCTGGGCCCGCGGCGACTACATAAAAATCCCGTCGTCAGCGCAGACATCCGAAAGCCACGCACTCACATTTCACCCAAACAATAAACTCTGAATCAAGGTCGTCTATGAACAGACAGATAAACACTACGGATTGGGACCTGGATTACTCGGTTGTCGGCCGTAATTTCCCCGAGACCTTCAAGGTCAAGATCGTCGAGGACCTGCAACGGGGAATGCCCGAATACGACGTCAGACAGTATTTTGGCAATCAGCCAGGCATCTTCGACATCTACGAACATCTGGCGCTGGCCATCGACTCCGAAAGCGAACGGGTGGTGGGGATCATCGGAGCGAAAAGTCTTCCATTCGGCTCATCGTCATTCCTCTATCTGTGGACGGCAATGATCGCTGATGAATATCGAGGATCGTCGCTTTTCAAGAAGCTCAATCAGTTCTTCCTGAAAAATGTCATTCAATCGATCGGATTGCCCCGCCTGATCGTGGCCAAGACCTATAACCCGGTGGTTTACAACATGTTCCGGGTCATGTCCTCGCGAGTTCCGTCTGCCCGTTTCTACCCTGATCTGCGCCTTGATGTGCAGGATGCCGAGATGTCGTCACTGGCGCTGGAGATCGTGCACTCGCTATCCAAGGACCTGGTGCTGGACGTGAATACCGGGGTCATCCCGGGCGGTCAGAGCTCCGTCGCGCCCAACTTCTTCCCGAAGATGGACATGTCCAGCGATGAAGTCACCAACGCGCACTTCATCAGACATGTCACCTACTCCGATCAGATCCTGTGTGTGGTGGCGCTGCAACCCGACTCGGAGTGGTTCGTCAAAGAAAAGATCATTCGGTAGCTCATGCGAGTGAATAACAGATCCGTTCTTCTCTCGGCGCTGCCGGCGGCCATTTTTTATGGCGCGCTGGCAGCGCTATCCAATGCTGATCACGGCATCGGCGCGATGAGCCGGGCGGCCATCATCCAAGGCCTCATCAGTTATGGATCAACGCTCATCGCGCTGTCAGCCATGTTCAAGCTGGCGCGGGTGTTCACCCTTTGGCCCTTACCCGTTCGACGAGCAGTTGTACCCTTGACGGTGGTAAGTCTCTTTACTGCCTTGTCGGCAACCCTTCATATGAAAGCGGGTACGCCTAATGTGTTGTTGACGGTCGCCCCATCATTTCTGATCGGTTGGGGGTATTTCACAACGGTCTATTGGCTCAGCGATTCGAAACAGCCGTTTCGGACACCTGGCACCCCTTCTTGAGCGTCTAGGAACGACCTTCAATCCGGTCCAACCGCTCGCGCAGAAACTCGATGAACGCCTGCACCGGCCGCGACGCCTGGCGATGCTGCGGATACACCGCCGACAGCACCAGCGGCTCGGGGCGCAGGTCGTTCAGCACCGGCTCCAGCCGGCCATCCTCCAGCGCCGAACCGACAATGAAGACCGGCAGGTAGGTGATGCCCATCCCGAAAATGGCCGCGTCCCTGAGCAGGTCACCGTTGTTGACCCGCATCCGCCCCGTGACATTGACCACCGTCGGTTTGCCCGGCCCGCTGAAGCGCCATTGCACCTGACGGCCATGTCCGTACGGCAGGCAATCATGCAGGTGCAGGTCATCAGGCTTGAGCGGCGTGCCGCGCCTGGCCAGGTAGGCCGGGCTGGCGCAGTAGACCCGATCGATACTGGCGATGCGCCGGGCAATCAGCGTCGAGTCTTCCAGTGTGCCGATGCGCAGCGCCAGGTCGTAGCCTTCGCCAAGCAGGTCCACCGGCCGGTCGCTGAGATCGACCTCGACGCTGACCTCGCGGTAACGCTGCAAGAACGGCGGCAGCAGACACGCCAGATGCGCGAGGGCGAACGACAGCGGCGCACTCAGGCGAATGGTGCCGCGTGGTTCGGCGGTCTGGCCGGCGATGCTCTGCTCCACCTGCTCGACCTCGCCGAGCAGGCGCAAGGCCGATTCATAGTAGCTCTGCCCCAGGGGTGTGACGTCCAGGCGCCGGGTCGAACGATTGAGCAGCCGCACCCCCAGGCGCTCTTCGAGTTGCATCAGGCGCCGACTGACGAACTGCTTGGACAGGCCCAACTGGTCGGCAGCGGAGGTAAAGCTGCCGGAATCCATGACCTGGCAGAAAATACGCATATCTTCGAAAGGGTTCATTGTCACTCCATGGTTGACAGTAAAACGCTTTATAGCGGCTTTTTCATGTTCTGGCATCCCATTAATCTGTTCACACGTTGCAGCGACAGTCCCTGAGTCGGTCGCCAAACGCACTGAATACAGATCAATCAAATCAAAAGGATTTCACCATGAACCTCGTGCAAAAGACCCTGACCACTACTCTCCTCGCCCTCAGCGTCGGCCAGGCCTTCGCCGCCGGCAGCACCGGCGTCGAGCACAACACCCAGGCATTCCTCGATGCCCTTGCCGCCGGCGGTGGCGGTCCCCTGGAACAACTGAGCCCACGTGATGCCCGGGCAGTCCTGACCGGCGCCCAGGCCTCGGTGAAAGTCGACCTCTCGGGCATCGAAGTCAGCGAGCGGTCGATCCAGGTCGACGGTCAGCCGGTCACCCTGAAGATTGTCCGCCCGGCCGGGGCCAAGGGGACCCTGCCCGTGTTCATGTTCTTCCACGGCGGCGGCTGGGTACTGGGCGACTTCCCGACTCACCAGCGCCTGATCCGCGACCTGGTGGTCGACTCCGGTGCGGTGGCGGTCTACGTCGACTACACGCCGTCGCCGGAAGCGCACTACCCGACCGCGATCAACCAGGCCTACGGCGCCACCGAATGGGTCGCCGAGCACGGCAAGGAAATCGGGGTCGACAGCCAGCGCCTGGCGGTGGCCGGCAACAGCGTCGGCGGCAACATGGCGGCGGTCGTGGCGCTGATGGCCAAGGAACGCAAGACCCCGCAACTGCGCTTCCAGTTGCTGCTGTGGCCGGTGACCGATGCGCGCTTCGACACGGCGTCGTACCAGCAGTTTGCCGAAGGCCACTTCCTGACCAAGGGCATGATGAAGTGGTTCTGGGACAACTACACCACCAACAGCGCCGAGCGCGCACAGATTCACGCCTCGCCCTTGCAGGCCAGCACCGAACAGCTTCGCGGCCTGCCGCCAGCGCTGGTGCAGACCGCCGAATTCGACGTGCTGCGTGACGAAGGCGAAGCCTATGCCCGTCACCTGGACGCGGCCGGTGTGCCGGTGACCAGCGTGCGCTACAACGGCATGATCCACGACTTCGGCCTGCTCAACCCGCTGAACGGGATTCCTGAAGTCAAGGCGGCGATGCGTCAGGCGGCCCTGGAACTCAAGACCCACCTCAAGTAAGCGCGTAGACGAAAAACGAGCGGTCAAGGATGACCCCTCCATGCAGAAAACCCGCCGCAACGAGAAAGCTCGCTGCGGCGGGTTTTGTGGTGTCGCAAAAAAGCTTACTTGGCAGTCTGCGCCGAGTAGCTGTTCATCAGGTTGCGGTAGTTCGGGATACGCTGCGACAACAGGTTGGCCAGGCCTTCCATGTCGTTGCGCCAGTCGCGCTGCAGCTCGCAAGCCACGGCGAACCAGTTCACCAGTTGTGCGCCGGCAGCGGACATGCGAGACCAGGCAGCCTGCTGCACCACGTCGTTGAAGGTACCGGAGGCATCGGTGACGACGAACACGTCAAAACCTTCTTCCAGGGCGCACAGGGTTGGGAACGCCACACAGACATCGGTCACAACACCGGCAATGATCAGTTGCTTGCGGCCGGTGGCCTTGATGGCCTTGACGAAGTCTTCGTTGTCCCAGGCGTTGATCTGGCCTGGACGCGCGATGTATGGCGCATCCGGGAACATCTCTTTCAGCTCCGGAACCAGCGGGCCGTTAGGACCTTTTTCGAAGCTGGTGGTCAGGATGGTCGGCAGGTTGAAAAACTTGGCGCAGTCGGCCAGGGCCAGCACGTTGTTCTTGAACTCGTTCGGCGAGAAGTCCTGTACCAGCGAAATCAGGCCGGTCTGGTGGTCGACCAGCAGAACCACCGCATCATTTTTGTCCAGGCGTTTGTAAGGAACGTTACTCATTTCGAGACTCCGGGATAGACAGCGAGGTGTTGTGGCGCCGGCCGGTTCGACCGGCGCCGTGGGGTGGGAAATCAGAACGCGAAGCAGGAACAGCCGAAGGCGCCCCAGAAGCCCTGGAAGTCGCTGACCGGCACGTTCGATTGACGTGCCCGTTCATGGCTGTGGGAGTGCACGGCGCAAGGGCCGCTGCACTGGTGAACCTGAGCCTGCAGTGGCGAAGTCGGACGCCAGTGTCCCGGCACCTTGGCAACCGGCGACCAGTCCGGCAGCACCGGCAGGCTGCCCGGGCCCAGCTTCTCGAAGTCATCGGCGGCGTACACCACCTTGCCGCCGACCACGGTCAGCACCGACTCGATCCACTTGATGGCTTCTTCCTCGACGCTGAAGAAATCCGCGCTGAGGGCAGCCAGGTCGGCCAGTTGACCGACCTTGATCTGGCCTTTCTTGCCCTGCTCGGAGGAGAACCAGGCGCTGCCGTGGGTGAACAGCTCCAGTGCGGTCGTGCGAGGCAGACCTTCTTCATACAGGGCCAGGCCGCCGACGGTACGGCCACTGACCATCCAGTACAGCGAAGTCCAAGGGTTGTAGCTGGACACGCGGGTGGCATCGGTACCGGCACCGACCGGCACGCCTTCGGCCAGCATGCGCTTGATCGGTGGTGTGGCTTCGGCAGCCTTGGAACCGTAGCGATCGACGAAGTATTCGCCCTGGAACGCCATGCGGTCCTGGATCGCGATACCGCCGCCCAGCGCACGAACACGCTCGATGTTCTGCGGGGTGATGGTTTCGGCGTGGTCGAAGAACCACGGCAGCCCGTTGAACGGAATGTCGCGATTGACCTTCTCGAACACATCGAGCATGCGGCTGATGGATTCGTTGTAGGTGGCGTGCAGGCGGAACGGCCAGCGTTGCTCGACCAGGTGGCGAACCACCGGCTCAAGCTCGGCTTCCATGCTCGCCGGCAGATCCGGACGCGGCTCGAGGAAGTCCTCGAAGTCGGCGGCAGAGAACACCAGCATCTCGCCGGCACCGTTGTGGCGCAGGAAGTCGTCGCCCTGGTGCAGCTTGACGCTACCGGTCCAGTTCTTGAAGTCGGTCAGTTCTTCCTTGGGCTTCTGGGTGAACAGGTTGTAGGCGATGCGGACGGTCAGTTGCTCCTCCTTGGCCAACTGCTCGATCACCTGGTAGTCGTCTGGGTAGTTCTGGAAACCGCCGCCGGCATCGATGGCACTGGTCAGACCCAGGCGGTTCAGTTCACGCATGAACTGGCGGGTCGAGTTGACCTGATATTCCAGTGGCAGCTTGGGCCCCTTGGCCAGGGTCGAATAGAGGATCATCGCATTCGGGCGAGCCACCAGCATGCCGGTCGGCTCGCCGTTGCTGTCACGCACGATCTCGCCCCCCGGCGGGTTCGGCGTGTCGCGGGTGTAGCCGGCCACGCGCAGGGCGGCGCGGTTGAGCAAGGCGCGGTCATAGAGGTGCAGCACGAACACCGGGGTATCCGGCGCGGCCTGGTTGAGTTCTGCGAGGGTCGGCATGCGCTTTTCGGCGAACTGGAATTCGTTCCAGCCACCGACCACGCGGACCCACTGCGGGGTCGGGGTACGGTCGGCCTGGTCCTTGAGCATGCGCAGGGCATCGGCCAGGGACGGCACGCCTTCCCAGCGCAGTTCGAGGTTGTAGTTCAGGCCCCCCCGGATCAGGTGCAGGTGCGAGTCGTTCAGACCCGGAATCACACAGCGTCCCTTGAGGTCGATGATCTGGGTGCGCGCACCGCGCAAGGCCATCGCCTCGGCATCGGTGCCAACCGCGACGAAGCGGCCTTCGTGGATAGCCACGGCGCTGGCCAGGGGTTTTTCACGGTCAACGGTATGGAATTGACCATTGAACAGAATCAGATCGGCGTTCATCGCGTCTCCTTCGACAGGGTAAGAGTGAGAAAGGATCGCCAGGGGATCAGGCAATACGCCAGATTCCGGCGAAACGATCATTGAGCGCCAGTCGTCCGGGACCGGCGATGAAAAGACTGGTGAACAGAATCAGCAGCAGCCAGGCGAACTGGCCTTCGGCGATAGTCCATTCGGGGTGCACGAAGACCAGCGCTACCAGCAGTACGGAAAGAATAGGCAAGCAGGCCAGACGCACCAGCACGCCAACGATGATCAGCAGCGGACAGAACACTTCGGCGAAGATCGCCAGCATCAGGGTCAGGTTCGCCCCCAGGTGGAAAGGGTCTTCGATGTTCTGCAGCTCGGTGCTGTAGTGCAGCAGTTTCGGCAGGCCATGGACCCACAACAGAAACACCGCAGCGCTGACGCGCATGAACAGCAATCCGAGGGCCTGCGCCCGTTCATTCCAGCACGAAGCGTTCATGTTCCACCCATCATCCAAAGAAACCACCGGCGTCAGGAAGCCGGACTGTTTACGGATAGTGCGGGTGCGGGCAGCGGAAAAATTGAATGTACGTGCTCTCTTTGCACGAGAGCGCTGTTCGTCCTGCGGCGGCGCGCCCTAGGGCGCAGGCATGTCCAGCGGCGCGGACATGAATTGCGCGATCCGCGAGCGCAGCCAGCGTTCGGCCGGGTCGTTGTCATGCACACCGCTCCAGGCCATCGACAGTTGCGCCGCATCGATCTCGAACGGCGGATCCTCGGCGCGCAGGGCACAGCCTTCCACCAGGGCACAGGCGGCATAGTCAGGCACGGTGGCGATCATTTCGGTACCGGCCAGCAAGGCCCGTAAGCCGCTGAACTGCGGCACGCCGAGCACCACCCGACGACTGCGACCGATTTTCGCCAGGTCCAGGTCGATATTGCCGCTCAGGTCGCCGGAGAACGACACCATCGCGTGCGGCCGCGCGCAGTACTCATCCAGGGTCAACGGCCCCGGGCGGTCATCGCCGCGCAACACCTTGCAGGGGATGTCACGCAGCATCTTGCGCTTGGCATTGGCCGGCAGGTCGGTGGTGTAGCTCACGCCCACGGAGATTTCCCCGGAAGCCAGCAGCGACGGCATCAACAGGTAATTGGCCCGACGTACCACGACGATGATCCCCGGCGCCTCCTCGCGCAGTTGGCTCAGCAAGGGTGGAAACAGGCCGAACTCGGCATCGTCGGACAAGCCGATACGAAACACATCGCAACTGGTCGCCGGATCGAAATCCTTCGCCCGGCTGACCGCACCGGAGATGGTGTCCATCGCCGGTTGCAGTTCCTTGAGAATCGCCAGAGCCCGCGCCGTCGGCTCCATGCTGCGACCATTGCGCAGCAGCAGCGGATCGTCGAACAGGTCACGCAGGCGCCCCAGCGCCGCGCTCACGGCGGGCTGGCCCATGAAGAGCTTTTCCGCGACCCGGGTCAGGTTCTTTTCAAACATCAGCGCTTCAAAAATCACCAGCAGGTTCATGTCGACGCGGCGCAGGTCGTTTCGGTTCATCGGCACAGTCTCCTCACGGATCAGCCAGGGGCGATCCTCCAGTATCCATCGATCCCCACCTTCGCGACTTGAATCGGTGTGCTGACTTGGCATGGCCTTGCCGGGTCATGGCCCGGCAAGGAATTAACAACGTTTAACTAGCCCCTTAACGCCCCCGCACCAAAAATGATGACCTCACCCCTAGCGAGGGACGGCGCTGACTCGAGGTGCTGTGCGCCAGCGCCCCCTCCCCTCGACACGGATATTGATCATGGTCCAGATACAGCCCAACGCCACTGCCCCGAGCGTCACCGAAACCCGCGCACCCGCCCCCGGCGGCCTGTCGCCCTGGCGGGAAAACCTGGTCAAGCAACTGATCCTCGAGCGCTTGAGCGAAACCCTGGAAATCAGTGAACTGGCGCGGGCCTGTTCACTGTCGCGCAGTCATTTCTCGCGGGCATTCAAATGCAGCACCGGGCTCTCGCCCCAGGACTGGATTCGCCAACAGAGGATTCAACGGGCCAAGCAATTGATCCGCGACACCGACCTGAGCCTGACGCAAATCAGCCTGGAGTGCGGCTTCTGCGACCAGGCGTACTTCTGCCACATTTTCACCCGCAGCGAAGGGATCAACCCCTTTGCCTGGCGTTGCCAGCAGTTGGCCGCCAAACCTGTCCGGCACACGACACGTCACCTGTGCTATGTGGAGCGACCCGGCGCCCGCTAAGCGCGGACGTCGCCGTTTTCGCATGCATCTGCCGTCATATGGCGGCCATCCACAGTGAAATGGATGGCCGTCGCCCTGCTGCAATAAAGTCAACCTGCCACTACCTTGCACAACCACCCAAACCTGAGGAATATGCACGGATATTGCGTGATAGACAGGGGCCTTGTGTGCAGCCCGGGTCATCCGCCGCCCCTCGACGAACCTCGGCGGGACGACCAGAAGAAAAGCAAGCAGGAGCAACCCGTTGACCCTTTCACTCGAGCAGGCCGTGCGTTTCGGCCCTTATCGGACCTACCCCGGACAACGTCTGATCCTGGAGGCCGACCGCCCGCTGCGGCTCGGACGGCGCGCCATGGACATCCTGCTGATCCTGCTCGAACACGCCGGACAACTGGTCAGCAAGCAGGAACTGATTGCCCGCGTCTGGCCGGACAGCGTGGTCGAAGACATCAACCTCAGGGTGCATATGGCCGCACTGCGCAAGGCCCTGGGTGACGGCCAGGCCGGGCAACGCTACATCGTCACCGTCGCACAGCGCGGCTACAGTTTCGTCGCCCCGTGCCAATGGGACCTGATCGAGCCGCAGCCACCCGAAGGCTCGCTTACCGACAGCCACAACCTGCCGCTACGCCGCACCCGCATGATCGGTCGCCAGGCACTGCTCGCCAGCATGGTCCAGCACTTTGCGCACCAGCGCTTCATCACCCTGGTCGGCCCCGGCGGTATCGGCAAGACCACCGTTGCACTGAGTGTGGCCGAGCAACTGATCGGCCATTACCGGGACGGCATTCGCCTGCTCGACCTGGCCCCGCTCGACAACCCGACGATGGTCGCCAGCCAGCTGGCGATGCTGCTCGGGGTCTGCGCTCCAGAAGTCGAACCCACCAGCAGCATCGTCGCCTTCCTGCGCGAGCGGCAGATGCTGCTGGTGATCGACAACTGCGAACATCTGCTCGACGCCGTCGCGCCGCTGTGCGAAAGACTCCTGCGCGGAGCACCTCAGGTGCATATCCTGACCACCAGCCGCGAAAGCCTGCGGGCCGAAGGTGAGTTCGTGCAACGCCTGGATTCGCTCGATTGCCCGCCGCCGCTGACCACTTTGAACAGCGCCCAGGCCCTGGATTTCCCTGCCCTGCAGCTGTTCGTCGAGCGTGCGATGGCCTGTCAGGACAGCTTCGAACTGACCCAGGCACAACTGCCGTTGGTCATCGAGATCTGCCGACGCCTGGATGGCATTCCACTGGCCATCGAGCTGGCGGCCGCCCAGGTCGACAACCTGGGCCTTGAAGGGGTGCTCGCGCAGTTGCATGACAGCTTTCGTCTGCTGGCCCAAGGTAGCCAGACGCCAATGCTTCGCCACCAGACCTTGCGCGCCACCCTGGACTGGAGTTTCGAACTGCTCACTGCCAACGAACAGATTTGCCTGCGCCGGTTGGGGATCTTTCGCGGTAGCTTCACCCTGGCCTCGGCAGCCGCGGTGATCAAGGGCGCGAACGTTGAAAGCGGCGAGGTGTTCGCCTCGATCACACAATTGGTCGCCAAATCGTTGCTGAACGTCGAAGTGGGTGACGCAGAGGTGTTTTACCGGCTGCTCGACACTACCCGCAGCTACGCCCTGGAAAAGCTCGAGTCAGCCTGCGAACTGCCGGGAACACGGCTGCGCCACGCCGAACGCTGCCTGGCGCTGATGGAACAGGCACAGACCGAGTGGGAACATACCAGCACCGAGCGCTGGATCGAGCGCTACGCTCGCGGCCTGGAAGATTTGCGCGCGACGCTGGACTGGGGGCTGGGACCACTGGGGCCGCAAGCGCTGGCGATCCATCTGGTCGCCGCGTCAGCACCGTTGTGGCAGGAGCTGTCATTGCCCCAGGAGCACGGTGGCCATGTGCGCAAGGCACTCGCGTTGCTCGAAAAGCAGGTCAGCCCTTCCCCGCATTTGCGCATCGCGCTGACACTGGCCCTGGGCAACACCTGCTATCACACGCAGGGCGGCAGCACCGAAACCCTCGACACGTTCAGCAGTGCCCTGGCCCTGGCCGAGCACCATGGCGATCTGGGCGGCCAGCTCAAGGCCGTATCCGGCCAAATGACCGCCAACCTCAGCAACGGCAACTATAGGCTGGCTCTGGAGCAAAGCCGGCAATTCGACCAGTTGGCACTGAGCGATAGTCCGTTGTCGCTGGGTACCCAGCGCCTGCGAGTGCTGGCCTTGCATTACTCCGGCGAGCAGAACCAGGCCCGACAGCTCGCCGAACAGGTGCTCCAGCGCCTGGCCCAGAGCGATCACGTCAACCGTTTCACCCGCGACTTCGGCGTGCAGTACGACCAGAGCGTCGCCGCCCTGACTGTCCTGGCACAGATCCTCTGGCAACAGGGTCTGCCGGTGCAGGCCTGGCACACCGCACGCCAGGCACTGGAGCTGGCCCTGCAAGTCAACCATGGCACCTCGATCTGCTACACCCTGGCGCTGTCCGGCTGCCCGATCGCCTATTACAACGGTGACACCCAGACCGCTCGAGAACTGCTGCAACTGCTGCTGGAGCAGGCGCAGAAACATTCGGTCCTGCTGTTCCATCGCTGGGGCCTGCATTACGCACAAGTCATCGCCGGGCAGCCACCGACCACACTGATGCCTGCCAGCAGCGGCCTGATGAAGGAAATCATGGTGACGCTCGATAGTCGCTTCGTCGATGACGCGCTGTTTCAGCGCGCCGAAAGTGGCGCGGCCGGCTGGAGCAGTGCGGAGATCCTGCGGGCCCAGGCCGAGAAACTGCTGGCTGGGCGTCAGCCGGAGGCCGCCGAAGCGCTGTTGCTCAAGGCTGTGGCCGTGGCTCAGGCCCAGGGCGCACTGGCCTGGGAACTGCGCAGCGCCACCTCGCTGGCGCGACTGTGGCAGCAACAGGGGCGCTACGGTTCAGCGCATGAGTTGCTCGCACCGGTCCATGCCCGGTTCCGCGAAGGCTGCGAAATGCCAGACCTGCTCGACGCCGCGCGGTTGCTCGACCAGCTGGAACCGCGTCTGTCAGCCTGATACCCACTGCGCCTGACGCACGTAGTCGGCATGGCGCCTGTGCAGCAGGCGCGCCTGCCCACTGCGCTCCAACTGTTCCAGGGCATAGGTACGGGTGGTATGGAACAGACGATAACGCGACAGGCTGTCGCCCTGCTCCACCACCAGTAACGACTTGTCGACCAGGCCCCCCAGCAACTCCGGCAGTTGCGCCGCTGGCAACTGTGCACAACAGGCGACCGCGACAGCCGCCTGCGCACTGAAACCCATCTTGAACACGGCCAGGCGCTGCAACAGGAGTTGCTCCTTGGGCGCCAGCCGCTCGTAGCTCCAGTCCAGTGCCGCCTTCAGCGTCCGGTGGCGAGGCTCGGCGGTACGACGGCCCTGGGTCAGCAGTTGAAAACAGTTGTCGAGCTGGGCCTGCAGGCCCACCAGCGCCAGTGCGCCGATCTGGGTCGCCGCCAGCTCTATAGCCAGGGGCAGACCGTCGAGCCGGCGACAGATCTCGCGAACCGCGACCAGATCCTGCTCACGCAGTACGAAGTCCTGCTGGCAGGCACGGGCGCGGCTGACGAACAACTGAACCGCCGAATAGCCCATGGCCTCCTCCACGCTGTGCAACGCCGAAGCCGGCGGTACCGCCAACGGTGGCAGGCGCTGCACATACTCGTCGCGGGCGCCCAGTGGCTCACGGCTGGTGACCAGGATCGACAGCCGCGGGGCCAACGCCAACAGCCGTTCGACCAGGGCCCGGCAGCCATCGCGCAAATGGGCGCAGTTATCCAGCACCAACAGGGTATGCCGTTCAACCAAGCCATGCAGCTGCGGGTCCAGCTCCAGACTGCTGGCTAACTGTTCGACCAGTCGCGCCGGGTCATCGAGCGTGGTCAGGTCAACCAACCAGACACCCTCGCGGTAGTGCTGCAGAAGCAGTTCGGCCACGCGCAACGCCGTGGTGCTCTTGCCGACCCCGGCCGGGCCCGTCAGGGTCATGAAGCGACGCCCCGGCAACTGGCGTACCAGGCTGCCAACCAGCGAATCGCGGCCGATCACCGATGTCAGCCGGGCCGGCAGGTTATGCTGGGGCTTGAACGCGGCCTCCAACGAAGCCGGCAGCGCGGTCTGCTCACGCTGGACCGAAGCGATAAAGCTGTAGCCGCGTTGCGGGACGTTGACGATATAACGCTGCCCTCCCTGTCCATCGCCCAAGGCCCGGCGCAATGCGGCAATGTGCACGCGCAGGTTGATTTCCTCGACCACCGAGGTCGGCCAGACACGGGCGATCAGTTCATCCTTGCTGACCACGCTGCCCGCGTGTTCGAGCAACACCTGCAGAATGTCCAGTGCCCGACCGCCCATGCGCAGGGGCCTCTCTCCATCCAGGACCAGGCGTTGGCGCAGGTGAAAGGCATAAGGGCCGAAACGCAATAGCGCATCGCCATCCAATTGTCTGAGGCTGCTCATGTCCACTCGCGGGCCCACGCCAGGTTCGATTTCGACGCGGCACGGGCCAATGCGCGAAATGATCCAGCGGAACCACGCCTCCCTTGAGAAATATCCGCACCCATCTTGGCAGGCGTGGATCAAGGAAAAACTGTCGCTGGGGGAGCGTTACGGACTTCACGATGCGCGAGGCGGACAAAAAGGGCTTAACTGAACTGCTCGCGGTACTGGAGGGGGGTCAGCCCGAGCTTTTCGCCGAACAGAAAGCGCATGTGCCGCACACTGCCAAAACCACTTTTATAGGCCACGGTCTTGAGTGGCTGATCGGTGGTTTCCAGCAAGCTCCTGGCATGGTCGATGCGGGCGCTCTGGACGAACGCCATGGGGGTCATGCTGGTCTCGCGCAGGAACATCCGGGAGAAGTGCCGGGGGCTCATGTTCACCAGGGCCGCCATGCTCTGGACACTGAACGCTTCGCCAAGGTGTTCGAGTACATGGTTCTGCACCCAGGTCACCGGGGTCTGCTGAGGCGCCACGGCGGCGGTCAGTGGACTGAACTGCGCCTGCCCGCCATGGCGCTTCATCACCACCAGCAAAACCTTCGCCACGTCCTGGGCGACCTTCTTGCCGTGATCCTCGGCCACTACCGCCAGCGCCAGGTCGATACCGGCGGTGACGCCACCGGAGGTCAGCAGGTTACCGTCACGCAGGCAGATCCGATCGACTTCGACCGTGGCGGCGGGAAAGGCCTTGCTCAACCGCTCCGTGTAATTCCAGTGGGTGGTCACACGGTGCCCATCGAGCAGGCCGGCATGCCCGAGCACGAACGCTCCGGTACAGATGGAGCCATAGGTCGTGGCCTTGCCTGCGGCCTGTCGCAGCCAGTTGACCAGCGGCAGGTGATTGCGGTTATAGGCCCCCGGACCGCCAGGCACCAGCAACAGGTCATACGCGGACTGCGCCTGGTCGATGCACAGGTCGGCATTGACCCGCACGCCATTGGAGGCACGCAGTGCGCCCGCCTCGCTGCCGATGGTCAGGAGCTGATAGTGATCGGCAGGCTTGAGATAACGGTTGGCCATGGAAAACACATCCATGGGCCCTGCCATATCGAGCAGCAGAAAATCATGAAACAGCACCATTGCCACGGTTTTCATCGCTTGGACATCACTTCACATTCAAAAGGACACGCCCACAGCGTCGCCGGCTGAGAGGGATCGGAGACAATGGGGTAAGCCGTGAGCATACAGGACAGCCGACCCACACTGTCAACTCCAAGGAGACGGTCTTTCAGCTTTCATCTACTTATTGAACAAATGGGTAAACATTAAGCTTCTCCTCACTCGGACGAATCAACGTCCCCGCAGGAGAATTCATCATGCTGACCCTTCGTAAGGCTTCTGATCGCGGCATCGCCAACCATGGCTGGTTGAAGTCGTTCCATACCTTTTCCTTCGCCAATTATCGCAACCTCAACGAGCAGGGTTTTTCCGACCTGCTGGTGATCAACGACGACCGGGTCGCGGCCGGCAAGGGCTTCGGCCAGCATCCGCACCGGGACATGGAGATTTTCTCCTATGTGCTCGAGGGGGCCCTGGAACACAAGGACACTCTAGGCACCGGTTCGGTGATCCGCCCTGGCGATGTACAACTGATGAGCGCCGGGACCGGCGTGGCCCATAGCGAGTTCAACCACTCCCACAGTGAGCAGGTGCACTTCCTGCAGATCTGGATCGTGCCTGCCGTCAGTGGCGCGACCCCGCGTTATCAGCAGCAGCACTTTCGCGCCGAGCAGAAACGTGGCCGCCTGGCGCTGATCATCTCTCCCGAGGGAGAGCAGGGTTCGTTGAAAGTACGCCAGGACGCGCGGGTCTATGCCGGCCTGTTCGACGGCCAGGAAAGCGCCAGCCTGGAACTGGCCGAGAACCGCTACGCCTATGTGCACGTCGCGCGCGGCAGCGTCGAACTCAACGGCCTGGTGCTGCAGACCGGTGACGGCGTACGGGTGCGCAAGGAACGCCTGCTGACCCTGGCCAACGGGGTGGATGCCGAAGTCCTGGTGTTCGACCTGCGTCCCGAAGAACTGCCACAAATGCCATGAGGTTGAAACAGCCCGGGGGCTCAATGCCCTCGGGCCTTGGCGGTCACGACGCCTTGGCATTGATCCTGCCCGGCGGTAAATCCTAATTTATCAATAGACTCCATTAGTTTTTCGAATTGCCCCGCCCCCCGCGAGATGGCCTAATTGGGGCTTTGTCATGGAAGGCTCCCACATGGAAAACGTTAGAGCGTCAAGCGCTCATGCCACCTGGCTGATGATCAGCGTGGTACTGGTCGCTCTCAACCTGAGGCCATCGATGGCCGCTGTCGGTCCACTGCTGTCGGCTATTCGCGGCGATATACCGCTGAGTTTCAGCGCCGCCGCGCTGCTGACCATGCTGCCGGTCATGGCCATGGGCCTGGCGATGTTTCTCGGCATGCGCCTGGCCCAACGCTTCGGCGAACACCGCACCATTGTCGTATCACTGCTGGTCATCGGTCTGGCCACCGCTTCGCGCCTGTACCTGGACAGCACCGCCGAACTGATCCTCAGCGCAGTCCTGGCCGGCCTCGGGATCGCCCTGATCCAGGCGGTGATGCCGGCACTGATCAAGTCACGTTTCAGCAACAACGTCTCGCTGTTCATGGGGGTGTACGTCACCTCGATCATGGGCGGCGCGGCGATCGCGGCGTCGTTCTCGCCCTTCGTCCTGACCCAGACCGGCAGTTGGCGGATCAGCATGGCGGTCTGGGCGGTGCTGGCACTGGTCGGGCTGGTTGTCTGGTATGCCCAGCGCTCGGCGATTCCGGCCTTGCCAGCAGCGCCCGGCAGCACCCGGCAAGAGTCGTTCTTCAGTAATTCGCGGGCCTGGTTGCTGGCGATTTTCTTCGGCCTCGGCACGGCGTCCTATACCTGCGTGCTGGCTTGGCTGGCCCCCTACTATGTAGAGAAGGGCTGGAGCGAACAGAGTGCCGGGCTGCTGCTGGGCCTGTTGACCGCCATGGAAGTGATTTCCGGCCTGGTGACCCCGGCGCTGGCCAACCGCAGCCAGGATCGGCGCCTGGTGCTGGCTGTGCTGCTGGCCCTGATCATCGCCGGTTTCTGCGGCCTGATCCTCAGCCCGCAACACTTCACCCTGCTCTGGCCATGCCTGCTGGGCCTGGGGATCGGTGGCCTGTTCCCGATGAGCCTGATCGTCTCGCTCGATCACCTGGAAGATCCGCGTCGTGCCGGCGGCCTGACTGCCTTCGTGCAAGGCATCGGCTACCTGATCGCCGGCCTGTCGCCGCTGATCGCCGGGATGATCCGCGACCAGCTGGGCAGTTTCGAATGGGCCTGGTGGTCGCTGGCGGCGGTGATGGCGGTGATGATCCTGATGGTGCTGCGGTTCAATCCCAAGCACTACGCCCAGCATATCCAATAGTCATCGACGGTCCTTGCAGGGTTTCCCGACAGGCTGCCCGGCCTGACCTGCAAGGACCGCTTCGCATCACCTCACACCGTCCCCCTGCCCCGCCCGTGCTCACGCCCGGGCCGGGGCATGCGCCCACACGGGCACTCATACATACCCACTCCTGGAGACACCCATGAAACAAGTCGGTTTCGCTGCCGCTCATTGGGGCATGCTGATCTGGGCGCTGCTGATTGCCGCGTCGTTTTTTGCCGCGGCCGAGGTCGGCCAATCGATTGATCCGATCCTGCTGACCGGGTTGCGCCTGCTGTTTTCGGCCCTGCTGTTCCTGCCACTGCTGCTTTTGAACAACAAGTCCCCGGTTTCAGCCCGAGGGCTGCTGGCTCATGCCGTACTGGGCCTGCTGCTGGCAGCCTATTTCGGCTCGCTGTTCGAAGCACTGCGGTATACCAGCGCGGTCAACACCGCGACGCTGTACACCCTGGTGCCCTTGATGACCCTTGGTTTCGAGGCCCTGCTGCTGCCCAGCGCCAGCCTGAAAGTGCGCCTGCTGCCGATGGCACTCGCGGCGCTCGGCGCCGTGCTGCTGATTCTCAAGGGCGCGGCACCGGGCGAGTTGCCAACGCCCTATCCGGTGATTGTGTTCAGCATCGGCTGCCTGGCCATGGCGCTCTATTCGCCACTGAGCCAGCGCTTCAAGGCCGGCGTTCTCAACGGCCGCGATCCGGTGGCGATGACATTCTGGAACATGCTCTTTGGCGCGCTGTTTCTGCTGGTGTTTTGCGGATTCAGCGGAGGTTGGCGCAGCGGTACGCTGCTGACCGGGCGGGATCTGTTCTGGCTGGTGTACCTGGCGCTGTTCGGCACCCTGGCAACCTTCTGGCTGCTGCATCGGGCCATCGGGGTGATCGCCCCTTCGACCGTGATTTCCTATGTCTACCTCAACACGCTGTTCGTGACCCTGTTCCACTGGTTCTGGCTGCGCCAGCAACCGACGCTGGTGGAAGCCGTCGGTGCCGTGCTGGTAGCCGTCGGCATGGGCGCGCTGGTGCTGAGCAGTCGCAGCACCAGGCCCGCCCTGGCCTGAACAACGTCAGCCGGTTACAGGGCCCTGGAACATGACCGGGGTCCAGCGTGCCAACTGGCGCTCCAGGAAGGCCGCCACTGCCAGCAGACGGTCCTCCTGCCAGTGCGGCCCCACCAGTTGGATCCCGATCGGCAAGCCGGTCTGCGAATCGTGACCGGCACGGATGACCACCGCCGGCGAGCCCGAGAGACTGAACGGGAACACGAAGGCATACCGATCAATATCCTCCAGCGACTCGCCATGGGCGAACGCCACGTCCGGGTAAACCGGGCAGATGAACAGGTCGTGCTCGACGAAGAACTTCGCCAACTGATAGCGGAAGGTATCGATGGCGATCCAGTCGCGCTTGAGTTCATCCACGCTCAGCTCGACCTGCTCGCTGCGCCGAACCAGTTCCGCGATGGCCGGCGTGTAAGTCTGCTTGCCCATCGCCTGGAACAGCCGTTGCCAGCTACGACCGCCATCTGCCCCGCTGATAAACACCCGCCAGAGGATATCGCAGGCCTCGTCGAGCATCGGCGGAACCGCCGGGCTCACACCGGCGACCACACCTTGCAGGCACGCCTCGACACGCTGCAATACCTGCTTCACGCCGGCGCTGACCTGGGTCCGATCGGACGCCCAGGACAATGCCACCCGCAGTTCGGCCAGAGGCTTGCTCTCGGCGAACGGCACATCGACCGTATCCGGATCCTGGCCGTCGGCGCCACTGATCAGCGGCCCGAGCACTGCCAGGTCATCGACATAACGACCCATCACCCCGAACGCCGAGGTCAGGTGGAACAACCCGGAGCGGTCATTGGGGAACTGGCCGGTCAGGGGCACCCGCCCCTGGGTCAGCTTGAGCCCGCAGATGCCATTGAAATGCGCCGGAATCCGCACGCTGCCGCAGGCATCCGAAGCCAGCCCGGCCGGTGAGCAACCGGCGGCGATGGCCGCCGCCTCACCGCCACTGCTGCCGCCGGCGGACCGACGCGCATCGTAGGGATTGAGCGTACGACCATACAGCAGGTTCTCGGTTTCAAACGCCATGCACAGCTCGGGCACGTTGGTGATGCCGAGAATGATCGCGCCCGCCTCACGCAACCGCGCGACCGCCGTGGCGTCCTGCTGGCTGGGCTCGCCGAGCAGTTCCTCCAGGCCGCGCGACATGCGGAAACCGCGCACATGGCAGACATCCTTGATCGTCAGCGGCACGCCGTGCAAAGGCCCCAGAAAGATGCCCTGGGCGGCCAACTTATCGGCCTCCAGAGCCTGGCGTTTCAAGGCGTCGACGGACTCGAGCTGGATCAGGGCGTTGATTCCCGTGTTGCGCTCGGCAATGCGCTGCAGATAGAACTCCAGCAGCTCGACGCTGGTCAACGCGCCGCGCCGCAAGAGGCCGGCCATTTCCCGCAAGGTCAGGGTATCGGGGTTGAACATGCTCACCTCTGCGCCTTGCTGCGCAGCAGCTTGTTGGGAATCTGGTACATGTTGCGCACCACCAGGGAGAATGCCTTGACCCCAAGCTTGGGCCGCCGAGCGATAGCTTCCAGCGACTCTTCGGTCATCGTCAGCACGTGGCGCAACGCCTCGGGCGTGATATTCAGTGGCGGGTAGAAACGCAGCACCGGACGCTGGGCCTTTTCATTCATCGAATGCCCGGCATGAATGCCGCGCTTGCCCAGCTCCATGCTCATCAGCGCCTCATACACCGAACCACGCAAGCGCAAACCGGTCATCAGCCCCACACCCGGCACATCCTCGACGATCTGCGGGTAGCGCTCGGCCAACCGTTGCAGGCCGTGACGCAGCAGGCCGCCATTGATCCGCGACTGCTCGACCAGGTCGTGTTCTTCGATGTAGTCGATGGCAGCCAGCGCCGAGGCGCAGCCCACCGGGTGCCCGCCATTGGTGCGCTGGTCGGGTTCGATCTCGGCCAGCGGGAACTGCCGGCTCAGCCGCTCGCTGTACATGGCGCAGGCAAACGAGGTGTAGCCGCCAGTCAGGCCCTTGGAGAGGATCATGATATCCGGCACCACTTCGTCGTACTGCACGGCAAACCATTTGCCGCAACGGCCGAAGCCGGTCTGGATCTCGTCGGCCACCAACAGGGTATCGGTCGCATCGCACAAGGCGCGAATATTGGCCATGTAACCCACCGGCGGCACCTGCAGGTGCGCCCCGCCGAGAATCGGCTCGACATACACCGCACACACACCCTCGCCCACCGCCTTCTGCAAGGCAGCAAAGTCGCCATAGGGCACGTAAGTCACCTGGGGTGCCTGGGTGCCATAGCTGCGATGGTGCTGTTGCTGGCCAAGGATGCTCATCGCCGCCAGCGTCTTGCCGTGGTAGGAGCCGTTCATCACCACGATACCGCGACGGTTGCGCTGTACCTTGAGCACATAACGCAGGCTCTGCTCGACGGCCTCGGCCCCCGAGACCATGTACTGGACATCGCCCCAATGACCCGGCACCAGGTCACGCAGGCGTTCGGACAAGGCATGCTGCAACGGATGCACGCGACCTTCCGGAACCCAGGCCATGCGGTTCAGCTGGTTCTGCACCTGCTCGCGGACCAGCGGGTTGCGATGGCCGACAATGAACACGCCATAGCTGCAGGCACAGTCGATGAACCGCTTGCCGGCATGGTCGGTAACGTAGATACCGTCAGTGTGCTGCTCGACACTGGTCTTGCCCAGGCGATAGAGCTTGGCGGCCGAGGCACTCCAGTGGCGCTGGCAATCGTCCAGCAGTTGCTCATGCGGCAGAGTTAAGGACATGGCTGAGAGTCTCCTTGATAATCTGGGCGGCACGCTGGACAGCTTCGGAGCGCGCGGTAACGGGGCAACGCAGGATCAGTTCGCGACCGCGCGGTACGCTGACGTAAACACCACGTTCGTAAAGGATCTGGCACAACTCGGCGGGTTTGAGATCGCCAGGCAGCGGCAGGCTGACCCAGGCACCACAAGCCACAGCGCCCAGCGGAGCCAGCGTCTGCGCCAGCAACCGGCCGTTTTCCAGGCACTGCCTGGCACAGTCATGCTGGCGTACATAGTCGAGCGCGGTCAGCGCGGCCACGCAGGCCATCGGGTTACCCGCCGTGGTGCTGCCATGTTTGGCCGGACTGCTGCGACCGTAGACCCGATAGGCCATCTCTTCGCTGCAGGTGTAGGTGCCGATGGGAATCGCCCCGCCCCCCAAGGCCCCGCCCAGTACGACAATATCCGGGGTGTTCTGGTAGTACTGGAAACCGAACAGCTTACCGAGGCTGCCCAGGCAGCTCTGCACATCGACCGCGATCACCGGAGCCGACGCCTTGGCGGCCCGGGCATACAGCTGATCGAGCAGCGCCTGTTCGATCAGGCGCAGGCGGCCGCTGTCATCGATCACCGTGCTGGTATGGCAAACCGCGAAGCAGTCGTCCCAATCGACCTTGTCCAGGTCGGCGACCTGCTGGATCGCCACGCGCTTGAAGCCCAGGAAATTCTGGATTTCCTCATAGTCACGCGAGGCGCTCAGACACCGGCCATAGCTCAACGAACCGAAGTCGCCGCCCTGGATGAAAACGATGGTGTTGCCCCTGGGCTTGAGGCCCTTGCACAGTTTCAAGGCCCCCTCGAACGCCTCGTCGCCGGAACTGCAGACGTAGGAACTGACCAGGGGCGCGGGCAACAATTCGGCCAGGGTTCGGCACAAGCCAATCAGTGGTTCGGACATCAGCACCCGATTGGACAAGCCCATGATGCCGGCCTGGCGGCTGACCGCCTCGATCACCGGCGGCACCTGGAAGCCGAAGCCGCCGCTCAGGTCGACGATCTTGCGGCCGTCGCCATCGGTGTAGCTCTCGTACTGGCCGGTGATGATCAGTTTGTCAGTGGTCTTCATAGGAGGTCTCAACGGTAGCTCAAGGCATTGAAGATGCGGCGGCGGTCATCGACGATGGCTTCGCGGCCATGCATGACCCGGCGGTTGTCGATCATCACCATGTCATGGTCGCGCCAGCCGACCGGATAGGTTTCCTGGGCGGTCACCGCAGCGATTTCGGCAAGGAACTCGGCCGGGATCGGCAAGCCGGAGACGGTGTCGATCACCGGCGCTTCATAGTTGAAGGAAGGACCCAGAATGCTGTTGGCGAAGGCCGGACGCTGGCTGAAATCGGAGACCAGAATTGCCGACGTGCTGAAGGCGTAATGGATCGAGTCATCGGCTGGGTTGAAAGTGATCCGTGTGCGTGGGTCGTCGCCGATGATCTGCAGCAGGTCCTCGATGACCACGGCGCTGGGATCCGAAAGCGTCGACGAGTAGTGGCAGACCAGGCGGCGCCACTTGTCCCCGGCCACGGTGCGGCTGTAGCGGATCGAGTTGTCCTCGAAGAACTTGCGGCAATCGGGCGACAGTTTCGTCAGGACTTTCTCACCGTCGCACAGGGTGGTTTGCGAACCCTTGCGCGGTGCTTCCTGGCAATAGAACCACGTGATATCGGGCCAGAACGGCGAGTTGCCGTTCTCGCAATGCAGGCCGACCGCATCGCGCCCGGCGTCCACCAGTTGCGCCGCGCCGCCGACCATGACCCGCGCCGGGTCGAGGCTCAGCCGCGAGCTGTTCTGCCGGACAAAAGCACTGAAATCCTCAGCGTTATGGATACAGTTGCGAAACAGTACGATGCCGTAGTGTCCCAGCAGTTCGTACAGCTCGGGCTTGCCCAGGCTGTTGAAGTGGCGAGGCTCGATGATCGAGACGGCTGGACTTTCAGAGTGATAGGCAGGCGAGTTCATCAGTTGCATTCCCTTGCAGTGTGGAGAAAACGGTGGCGATATCGGCGCGTTTCGGGCGGCCGGTCACGGTATAGAGTTGTTCGAGCAGCGGATCGTCCTTGGTCAGCAGCCACAGGCGGCTGGGCCGCTCGATATCGGAGAAGCGCCGGCCAGACCAGTTGGCCAGTTCGACTCGATCCGGCAGCGACTCGACGCAGAGCAAAGCCACCAGGCCATGCACGTCATCGAAAAACACGGCGGCGTCGCGCACTCCCGGATACTCGCGGTATTCCAGCTCGACCTGTTCCGGGCTGACATTGCGACCATTGGGCAGACAGATCACATTCTTCTTGCGTCCGTGGACATACAGGTAACCGTCGGCGTCCAGCGACCCCAGGTCACCGGTATCCATCCAGCCATCCTCGGACATCGAGCAGGCACTGGGATCCAGCCCCGAATAACCGCTGAACAGCGAACTGCTCTTGACCTCGATGGTCTGGTCGGCGCCGATACGTACCTGGACATGCGCCAGCGGCTTGCCGACGCTGCCCAGACGCTGGTCCCGAGCGGTATTCATGCTCACCACCGAGGCGTTTTCGGACAGCCCGTAACCCTGGAATACCGGGATGCCGTCCTCGGCCAGGGCCTTGAGAATGTCGACGCTGACCGCCGCGCCACCACAGGTGATATGCACACCCGAGTGCAGATAGCGCGACAGCTGTTCGCTCGACTCGTCGCCTTGGGCCAGTTGTTCGTAAAAACGGTTGAGCATCACCGGCGGCACGGTCATGGCCGTCGGTTCGACCCGCAGCAGCCAGTCGATCAGGCGTTGCGGCGAAGCCCCCGGCTCACCCAGCAGCGGCTCCTCTTGCGGCAGGAAGAACACCGTACCGCCCGCCAGCAACGGCAAGTACGCGGCTGTCACCTGCTCGAGCAGCAGGCTCAACGGCACCAGCGACAGGTAGCGCCGGTGAGCATTGACAGGCATGCCCTGGCGCAGGGAGGCCAGTACCGCGCCGACTGCCGCCGTGCTCAGGCGTACACCCTTGGGCCGGCTGGTGGTACCCGAGGTATGGATGATCTTGCAGATCCACTCGCCATCGTCCGGCACCTCCAGCAGGGGCTGCTCGATAGCCGGCTCATCGATACGGCGCAAACGCTCCTTGGGGAAATCCAGCAGCCAGCGCTCACTCAAGGTGCGTTGTCCCGCCGCATCGACCAGGAAACCGTCGCAACGTGCGGCCAGGTGTTCGGCCTGGGACTGGCTGAACGCCAAGGGCAACGGCAATGCCGTCACCCCGGCGAACAGGCAGGCCAGGTCAGCCACCAGCCAGTCGCTGCTGTTGCGCGTGGCAATGCCCAGCACCACCCGCTCGCCCTCGTTGCTCGCGGTGAAACGCCGCTGCAACTCGGCGGCCAGGTTCAGCGCGCGAGACTCAAGCTCCCCATAAGTCAATGCAACACTCTGTTCCAGACCGCTCGCTGCGCAGTCGACCGCACAGACCGAATCGCGGCTGGCTTGCAGGGCTCGCCGCAAATCGGCAATGAATACAACGCTCATGGCTGCGCTCTCGCTGGCAGATCGGTGGGTAATTGGCTGAACATCGTATTCAGGGTCAGCGCGGCGAAGCGCGAACGCTGCGGATCAACGCGGATAAAACCGGTGATCGGCTGCTTCGAGTAGTAGCTGCCCCATTTCTTGCCGCTGTCGTCGGCCAGACGCTCCGGATCGGCAACAAGCAGTGGTTCGAAGACGATCTGGCAGCTCTCCATCATCTCCCGAACCCGTGGCGTGACCGTGCACAGCAGGTAGTGGGCGCCCATGCACCAGGCGAGCAGCGGGATCATGTTGACCATGATGATTCCCGCCGTCAGGTGATGGGAGATCAGGTTGCCTATTTCGGCGATATTCGAACGATCGATGCTCTTTTCGAAGCGCCGCGACAGAATCGTCTCGATCGGCTCCGGCAGGTATTGCTCGGAGAACAACGTTCGATAATCGGCAAAAGTTATACCGGCGCAAGAAAGAATCCGCTCATCGACATCCTGCGTCAGCGCAAAGTATTGCGGATTCGGTTCCACATTCGCCTTATAAGAACTGTGGAATTTCTCTTTCACAACTTCCGTTGCCTGTATCCACAACGGTGTCTGGTTTTCCGTGACACGTACCAACATTTCGCCCTCCTCAGTCCCTGTGCAGGGGTTGTCAAAATGTGAGGTGCGAATATATTGATGTGACATCCCAGTGGCTATTTAAAAAATAGATTTTATCCGCTAATATACAAATAGTTCGTTTTTATTACAGACAGGAAAAAAGTAACGCCCATGGATTTTCATCGAGACGAACCTTATGCTCAATAGTAATATGCTCAGAAAGCTGGACATGCAGGACCTGATGGTATTCGTCGCAATATATGAGCAGAGCAGCGTCACCGAGGTATCCGAAACCCTTTGCGTCAGCCAGTCCACGGTCAGCTACTGCCTGAAAAAGCTGCGCACGAGCTTCGAGGACGAGCTGTTCATCCATACCCGTAATGCCATGTTGCCAACCAGCAAAGCCACCAGCATGTACAGCCATGTCATCAACATCATTAAAAGTATCAATCTCTGCCACTCGGAAACTCAATCATTCGATCCGGCAAAAAAAGAGATAACTTTCAATATTTGCGCCCCTGAATATTTCGAACTACTGATCCTGCCGACCCTACTGAAAAAATTCATCAAAAGCAGTTTCCCGGTCATAATAAATATTCATAAATTTCACAAGGAAATTCCAACGGAAAAACTTTCAGATGGCACTTTCGACTTGGTCATCTGTTCGGGACCCAACTTCCATCGCAAGGAAAAAAACCTAAAATCAAAGATACTACTGGATGACGAACTGATCTGCGTTGTCGATAAGAATTTCATACCCGAAGATAATAAGTTCAGTCTGGAAAGTTTTGTTGCCCGTCAGCACATATTTCCCACGCCGTGGATGTCGGATACCAACATGGTCGATGGCTGGCTTGGCAAACAAGGTTATAGCCGGCAGATCGTCGCCCGCTCCAACAGTTATGTCGCGGCACTGGAGATGATCAACGGGACCGACCTGGTCCTGACATTGCCTCGACGTATACAGCTGCTGATCTGTGACGAGACGAAATTCGACTTCTGCAAACCACCGCCGGGCCTGCCCAGCTTCACCATGGACATGCTCTGGGATCGCAAGAGCGGCCAGAGCAGCGCCAATACCTGGCTACGCGAGCAGATCGCCAAGGTCTGTGCCTGATCGGAAGACGCTTGACTCAAGGTCGGTGCTCATCCCTGGCACGGGTCAGACTATTGTCCTTAAACGCCGCACTAAGATAATGCAACTGATTACCAAAAGCATATCAAGCGCCCCGAAGGCGCTGAAACTTTACTCGAAAAACGTAGGACAATCTGTCCATTCTTCTATCAGCGTACTCGAATACGCGACATCGCCAGCCAGTCACCTGCGCGGTCCGCCTTAGATACTCTTTTGTTGGCGCCGGGATATTGTTCCCGCTTTGGGATTGACTCCGTAGACAGGCAATTTCGACAATGTTTTGGCGTCATCCTTTGTGCTCATATTTTTGAACACAGCACATTGCCCGGCTTGTTGAATCGTCTGACAAAAGAACTAACCTCAGGGTCAATAATTCGCTGTGGAAAGCCTCGGCTGGCCCCCTGCGGATAGTCACACTCAGAGCAGATACGCGTTCATGTACACGCAATAGTTGAGGTATTTTCTTACATTTGTCCGAAATTGTACTGACTATCTTGCCCAGAGTGTGTACGAGTAACTCCCATAGTCAGACGCTTAGCCGGATCAGACTGTACGCAGAATCTCACCGCCCGCCGCAGTTCGATCAATCAAACGAATACTGTCACGCCCGCCGCGCTTGGACTCGTAGAGCGCGGCATCGCTGTGCTCGATCAAGGCCGCCAGGCTGGTGGGGGGCTGGTCAAACAGGTTGGCACCAATACTCAGGGTCACCGCCTCCGGAGTGTCGAACGCTTCGCAAGCCACCCGGCGAAACTGGTCACGCAGGCTACTGCCCAGACTCACGATCTGCTGCGCCGAAGCATGACCCAGCAGGATCACGAACTCATCCCCGCCAAACCTGGCAGCCAGTGCACCGTCGGGCAGCAGCGAACGAATCATCTCGCTCAGCGCTACCAACAAGCGGTCCCCAGCGGTATGACCATAGAGGTCGTTGATCAGCTTGAAGTTGTCGACATCGATCAGCAAAAAGGCCCCCGGCCGGGCACTCGAGACCTCCTCAAGCAGACGCGGAGCGCGCACTTCGAAGGCGCGACGGTTGTACAGCGCGGTCAAGGGGTCGCGAGCAGCCAGGCGGGCGATGCGCTTTTCCCGGCGATAACGCTCAGTGCCAGTCATCGACAGCGCAATCAGCATGATCGCCATGGTGCCTTCGACCAGGGAAACCTGGATGATCTCGCCGCGAAACGCGGCGAGGTCGATCAGCGTCCCCGGAATGACCGTCGATAGCGCCTTGACCAGATAGAAAAGCCCGTGGATCAGCAGGACATAACGCAGTTGTACCGCGCCCACACTCAATGACTTGCCGTGGGGGCGCAAGAGAAAGCTGGCCCGCAAGGTCACCAGGGAGACCATCAGCGAATTGACCAGCATCATGATCTTCGACCACGACGGATCACTGGGTAAAAACAGCATGGCGGCCCAGGCCACGACCACCAGGAACCAGGCACGAGAGAGCCGCGTTTGCGTGAAGTGCGCGACCCCTACCAGGAAAAGCCAGTGGGCGGTCACCAGCAAGCCGTTGGCGAACCAGATACCCACTAGCAAAAAACCGCTGCCGCGCAGCAAGGCGAGTGTCGAGCCAATACTGATCGTTGCAAAGCCCGAACTCCAGAACAGCAGCGAAGGTTCACGCACGCTGCGCCACTCGACCGCCAGGTACAGCGCGGCAGCCGCTGCCAGGGCGATCGTGAGCACCAACATCGTGAGGGGGTCAAGCGACATATACGGACGGGCCTTTCTGAACGGCGATGAAAGGCGTCAATTATAATGCTTTTCGTGACGCTAAAACTTCTTAAAGATGGCTTTTTGCCAACTTCCTGACGGAGTGCCTGAGCCCAGCACCCTGTGCAAGGTTTTGGCAGCCCGATGCTGAAGGGCGTTGGTACAGACGCTGATCGCCCCGCCGAAGGCGGCCAGCCACAGCGGTATGACCAGCACCGTCAGAACATCGCCGGCGAGCCGCCCCATCGCTGGCAAAAAGGCATTGTGCTACCTCGGAAAGCAATGTTATGTTCATAACACGAATTACAGAAATGACATCAAGATAACAACCACCTGCCGGCCCGCTGATATGTCCACGGAAAAGAACAGCTTTCTACAGCAGTTGGAGCAACAGTTCTCCAGCCTGACCCCGACCGGCAAGCGCATCGCCAGCTACCTGCTCGGCAACCCGGAACAGTTGCCGTTCGAGTCGGCCGACAGCATCGCCCAACAGGCCTCCACCACCGGCATTTCGGTGGGGCGCTTCCTGCGTTCGCTGGGCTATCAGAACATCGACGACGTGAAGAAGAGCCTGCGTGGCGAGACACCAACATCGTGGCTGATCACCGACCGGATCGGCGCCTTTCGTGCCGAGGCCAATCAGGAGGATGCCCTCGACCGCTCCCTGCATCGTGAGATCGAAGCCATCCAGCACGTCTATGGCCTGGCCCGCAGCGAGGCGTTTGCTCGCATCGTGCAGCGTATCCATGAAGCGGATGCGGTGTTCATCCTGGGGATCCAGTCGACCCGCGGGATTCTCACCGCCTTCCACAGCCACCTCGAATACATCCGCCCCAAGGTCTACTACGTCGACGGCCTCTCAGGCATCTACGCCGAAACACTGAACTCCGGCTTCGCCAATCCCTACGCGATCATCGCCGACTTCCGTGCCTACTCCAGCGTGACCCAGACCTTCTGCCAGGTGGCCGAAGAGAACAACCTGCCCCTGGCGCTGATCACCGACCTGCAATGCCCCTGGGCGCGGGACCATGCGCTGGACCTGTTGCAACTGAAAACCGATGTTGGCCAGTTCTGGGACTCCCTCGCCCCCCTGACCTGCCTGTTCAACCTGGTGGTGTCGGCGGTGGCGGAGAAATACGGCGACCGTCTCGACGAGCGCCTGGCCCGGAACCGCCAACTGCAGAAAGCCTTCGGCCAGTTCGAAGGTTGAAACATGGCCCCAACCCGCCCCAAACCGGAGTGTTTGCGTGAACAACAACCCCCTTGTAGAGATCGATGCCCAGCACTACCAGGTGCAGATCGACATGATCTACGCCAGCGCGGACAACCTCGCGGGAAAAGTCATCTACCCCACGAGCCGCTGCCGGCTGCACCGCCAGGCCGCCGAGTGCCTGGCGCAGGCCAGCCGACTGGCGCGCCAGGCCGGCTTCACCCTGCGCATCTATGACGCCTACCGGCCGCCCTATGCCCAGCACCTGCTGTGGGAGGCGCTGCCGAACAACGACTACGTGCGCGATCCGCACCTGGGCTCGCACCACAGCCGTGGAGTGGCGGTCGACCTGACCCTGATCGGCGACGACGGCCAGCCGCTGGACATGGGTAGCGCCTTCGACACCATGGAAGAACGCTCCCATCAGTTCTATCCCGACCTGCCCATCGCAGTGCAGCGCAATCGGCTGCTGTTGCTCGGCGTGATGCTCGCGGCCGGGTTCCAGGCCATCGCCACCGAGTGGTGGCATTACGAATTGCCGAACGCCGACGACTACCCACTGCTGGAGGACGTATAAGCCACCGCCAGACGAACCGCTCCAACCGCAAGGCCAACGCCAACGAGACCAGAGAGCCTCGAAAGCACACAGCACAGCCGCCTCACCGTGGCTGAAAACAACAATAACGCGCGCCACTTACGCTTCACCTGCAACTGCCCGGTTATAGCTTTTATAAAAAACCTGACGAACTTCCATACATCGAATGATCAAGGAAACCGGCATGAACCCCATCGACACCGTGACCCGCAAGACCACCGCCAGCAGCGGCAAGCTACTGCTGACCCTGCTGTGCAGCGCCCTGAGCCTCGGCGCCTGGCAGGCTGCCAGCGCGGCAGCCCCGCAAGACACGCTGATCATCGGCAAGCCCGCCGACCCGCAGACGCTCGACCCGGCCGTGACCTTCGACAATAACGACTGGACCATCACCTATCCGTCGTACCAGCGGCTGGTCGGCTACAAGGTCGAGGGTGACAAGAGCAGCACCGAAGTCCAGGGCGACCTGGCCGAAAGCTGGACCGTCTCCCCCGACAACCTGGTCTGGGAATTCAAACTCAAGACCGGCAACAAGTTCGATGACGGCGCGCCGGTGGATGCCAACGCCGTGAAGTTCTCCTTCGACCGCCTGATGACCCTCAAGCAAGGGCCGTCTGGCGCCTTCCCCGAGGACATGGTGGTCTCGGTGGTCGACCCGCAGACTGTCCGTTTCACCCTCAAGACGCCATTCGCGCCGTTCCTGTTCACCCTGGCCCACAACGGCGCTTCGATCATCAACCCGGATGTGGTGAACAAGAGCAGCGACGTCAACGCCTGGCTGTCCAGCCACACCGCAGGTTCCGGGGCGTTCCGCCTGAGCAACTGGCAGAAAGGCCAGTCGCTGACCCTGGAACCGAACAGCTACTTCGCCGGGCCGAAGCCTGCGCTGAAAAACGTGATCATCAAGATCATCGCCGAGCCGTCGGTCCGCCGCCTGCAACTGGAAAAAGGTGATTTGGACATCATCGAGGACATGCCCGAAGACCAACTCGGCGTGCTCGCCAAGAAGTCCGGGGTCGTGGTCAGGGAGTTCCCCTCGCTGCGCGTCACCTACCTCTACCTGAACAACAAGAAGGGCCCGCTGACCAGTGTCGACGCCCGCCGTGGCATCACCGAAGCGGTGGACTACAGCGGCATCGTCAAGGGCATCCTCAAGGACAAGGCCAAGCTGATGAACGGGCCGATCCCGGATGGCATGTGGGCCTACGACAGCTCGTTGCCGGTCATGAAACAGGACCTGGCCGCCGCCAAGGCGAGCCTGGCCAAAGCACCGCAGAAGGTCACCCAGCTCAGCTACCTGTACTCCGACAAGGACCCGAACTGGGAACCGATCGGCCTGACCCTGCAAGCGGCCCTGGCCCCGCTGGGCATCAACCTCAAGCTGGAAAAACTCGCCAATGCGACCCTGCGTGAGCGTGTCGGCCAGGCCGACTATGACATCGCCGCCGGTGCCTGGAGCCCGGACTTCGCCGACCCGTACATGTTCATGAACTTCTGGTTCGACTCGAAGATGCAGGGCCTGCAGGGCAACCGCTCGTTCTACAGCAATCCCGAAGTCGACAAACTGATCCGTGAAGCGGCATCCACCAGCGACACCGCCAAGCGCGTCGAGCTGTACCAGACGGCGCAGAAAATGGTGCTCAAGGACAGCGTCTACGCCTACCTCTATCAGAAGAGCTACACCCTGCCGATGCGTGACTCGGTCAAGGGCTACGTGTTCAACCCGATGCTCGAACAGGTGTTCAACCTGGGCAGCATGAGCAAGTAAGCCTGCTCGCCCGCGCCGGCCGTTCGCGGCTGGCGCGGCGTTCTCGTCGTTCGTGTGACTGAGGTGCCAGATGGCCTTCCTGACTCTATTGCGCAAGCGCCTGCTCGGCCTGGTATTGGTCGTGTTCGGTGTTTCGCTGATTACATTCGCAATTTCCCACCTGATTCCCGGGGACCCGGCCCGGCTGATCGCAGGCGATCGTGCCAGTGATGCGCTGGTGGCCGGCATCCGCCATCAGTTGGGCCTGGACCTGCCGCTGTATCAACAATATGGCCGCTACCTGATGGACCTGCTGCACGGTGACCTCGGCACCTCGATCCGCACCAACCGGCCGGTGCTGGAGGACTTGCAGGCGTTCTTCCCCGCCACCCTGGAGCTGGCGCTGGTGGCATTGCTGCTGGCTATCCTGGCGGGGGTGCCGCTGGGCGTGTTGTCGGCGGTCTATCACAACCGCGCCATCGACCAGATCGCCCGCACCCTGGCGGTGACCGGCATTTCCACCCCGGCGTTCTGGCTGGGCCTGGGCGCCATCGTGCTGTTCTACGGCCAGCTTGGCTGGCTGCCCGGCGGCGGCCGCCTGTCCGAAGGGCTGACACCGCCGCCGGCCTTTACCGGCTTCTATCTGATCGACTCGCTGCTGGCCGGCGACGGCAGTTTGTTCATCGATGTGCTGCAGCACCTGATCCTGCCGGCCACCACCCTCGGTTTCGTGACCCTGGGCGTGGTCGCGCGGCAGATCCGCTCGGCAATGCTCGATCAACTCGGCGAGGACTACATCCGCACCGCACGGGCCTACGGCCTGTCGCGCTGGACGGTGATCCTGCGTCATGCCCTGCCCAACGCCTTGATCCCGTCAGTGACCGTGCTCGGCCTGACCCTCGGCGACCTGCTCTACGGTGCGGTGCTGACCGAAACCGTGTTCGCCTGGCCCGGCATGGGCGCCTACGTGGTCAAGTCGATCCAGTCGCTGGATTTCCCGGCAGTGATGGGCTTCGCGATCCTGGTGTCCTTCATCTATGTGCTGCTGAACATGGCCATCGATCTTCTGTACCGCGTGATCGACCCACGCATCGGCGAGGTGAGCTGATATGTCCGTAACCTTGAGTGCAACACGCTCCCCCCGCTGGAGCGACAAGCTCGCCTACCTGGCTTATCAGATCCGCCGCAGCCCGCTGACCATGGCCGGCCTGGCGATCACCACCCTCGTGCTGCTGTGCATGATCTTCGCGCCGTGGCTCGCCAGCCACGATCCCAACGCGCTGAACCTGGCCGAGCGCCTGGCACCACCCTCCGCCGAGCACTGGTTCGGCACCGACGAGGTCGGCCGGGATATCTTCAGCCGTGTGCTGTTCGGCAGCCAGCAATCGGTCGGCGTCGGTCTGTTCGTGGCCTTTGCCTCCTGTCTGATCGGTGGCCTGCTGGGCTGCTTCTCGGGGGTGATCGGCGGACGCTTCGACGCGCTGATCATGCGTCTGATGGACATCATGCTGTCGGTACCGTCGCTGGTGCTGATCATGGCCCTGGCCGCAGCGCTGGGCGCCAGCCTGTTCAACGCCATGCTGGCGATCACCCTGGTACGGATTCCGTCCTATGTGCGCCTGGCCCGCGGCCAGGCCCTGAGCATTCGTCAGATGGGCTACGTCAAGGCCGCACAGACCTTCGGCGCCGGGCGCTGGCACATGGTCCACTGGCACGTGGCGCGCAACGCCATGCCACCGTTGCTGGTGCAACTGAGCCTGGATATCGGCAGCGCCATCCTCATGGCTTCGGCCCTCGGCTTCATCGGCCTCGGTGCCCAGCAACCGACCGCCGAATGGGGCGCGATGGTCGCCACCGGACGCAACTACATCCTCGACAACTGGTGGTACTCGACCTTTCCCGGCCTGGCGATCCTGATCACCGCCACCGGCTTCAACCTGCTCGGCGATGGCGTACGCGATCTGCTCGACCCACGGCAACAGGGGAAATGACCATGAACTCGCCCACTCCCGTTTTGGCCATCGACAACCTGAGCCTGGAATTCCCGGCCTACAAGCACAACGTCAAGGCGCTCAACGGCGTCTCGCTACACGTCAATCCCGGCGAGATCGTCGGTGTGGTCGGCGAGTCCGGTTCGGGCAAGTCGGTCACGGCCATGCTCAGCATGCGCCTGCTGCCCGAACGCAGCTACCGCATTACCGCCGGCAGTCTGCGCATGCTCGAACGCGACATGCTCAATGCCCGTGAAAAGGACCTGCTGCACATTCGTGGTCGTGATGCGGCGATGATCTTCCAGGAGCCGATGACTGCCCTGAACCCGACCCGGCGTATCGGCCGGCAGATGCTCGACGTGATCATCCACCACCAGAAGATCAGCGCCGCCGAGGCCCGCCAGAAGGCCATCGCCCTGCTCCGCGACATGCACATCGCCAGCCCCGAACAGGTGCTGGACGCCTACCCCTTCGAGCTGTCCGGCGGCATGCGCCAGCGGGTGATGATCGCCCTGGCATTTTCCTGCGAGCCGCAGTTGCTGATCGCCGACGAGCCGACCACGGCGCTGGACGTTACCGTGCAACGCCAGGTGCTGCTGTTGCTGCGCGAGAAGGCTCGGCAGAAAGGCACCGCGATCCTGCTGATCACCCATGACATGGCCCTGGTGTCGCAGTTCTGCGACCGGGTCTATGTGATGTATACCGGCGCCGTGGTCGAGCAAGGCAACACCGCCGAGGTGATGGGTAATCCACAGCACCCGTACACCCGTGGCCTGCTCAGCGGCCTGCCGGAGATGGTCGAACCGGGGCAACCGCTGCAGACCATTCCCGGGCAGGTGCCGAACCTGGCCTTGTTGCCCGAGGGCTGCACCTTTGGCGAGCGCTGCCCGCACCGCATGTCCGCCTGCGTCCAGCGCCCGTCGCTCACCCCCATCAATGGCAACGCGCAGCGCAAGAGCGCCTGCTGGCTGCCGGCCCAGGAGCTGTCGCAATGAACAGTGCCGTCCTTCATCCGCAGCCGGAAACGGCGCCCGAGATCCTGCGGCTCGACGATGTCCGCGTACGCTTCCCGGTCAGCAACGACTGGCTCGGCCGTCCGCGCGGCTACGCCCATGCCCTGAACGGCATCGACCTGCAGGTCAGGGCCGGCGAGACCCTGGGCGTCGTCGGTGAATCGGGCTGTGGCAAAAGCACCCTGGCCCAGTTGCTGATGGGCCTGATCGCCCCCAGCAGCGGCGCACTGAACTGGTCCGAGGGAGACAGCGGCCAGACCGGCAGCAACGTGCAGATCGTCTTCCAGGACCCGCAATCGTCCCTCGACCCGCGCCTGCCGATCTGGCGCATCATCACCGAGCCGCTGTACGCCCGTGGTCATGCCTCCCGCGAGCAGATGCGCGCGGTGGCCGCCAAGGTCGCATCCCAGGTCGGGATACGCCCGGAATACCTGGATCGTTTCCCGCACCAGTTCTCCGGTGGCCAGCGCCAGCGCATCGCGATTGCCCGGGCGCTGTCATCGGACCCGGACATCATCGTCCTCGACGAACCGACCTCCGCCCTGGACATCTCGGTGCAGGCGCAGATCCTCAACCTGCTGGCGGAGCTGCAACGGGCGCGCAAGCTGACCTACATCCTGATCTCCCACAACGTCTCGGTGGTGCGGCACATGGCCGACCGGGTGGCAGTGATGTACCTGGGACAGATCGTCGAGTTGGGCAGCGCAGCCCAGGTACTGGACCAGCCGCAACATCCGTACACTCGCCTGCTGCTGGAAGCGGTGCCGCGCCTGGGCGTACCTCTACAGGCCGACCAGGTCGCGGCGCCGACCGAACTGCCGGGCAACCGGTGCCTGCCGCAGGGGTGTTTCTTTCGCGAGCGCTGCCCGATGTGTACGGTCGGCTGTGAAAAGCCGCAGGTGATGGTAGGGGCTGAGCAGCAGCGGGTCAGGTGTCATATTCAGCGCTAGGACCCGGGTTGGGCAGGGGCGATCATCGCCCCCTGTTGCAGGTGGTCATTCAGCCTTGTGCGCAGACATCGGCAGGCGGTACTCGTTGCTCTCCTGCGCATTCGGTGGCGGCATCGAGACCGAGGGCATGAACACGTGGGTTTTCGCAGGCTCTGGGCGGAATCAGCCATGGCGAGGGCCGACTTGACCCGGGCGGTCGGGGCAGCAATGGCTCGCCGAAAATGAGAGGTAGCGGCCAGAGAGCGAGGTGGCGACAACGGTAAGGCGCAACGCTCCGCCTAAAGGACATTTTTCATACGCAATCTTAGAGAAACAGATCACAGCAAGATTCGAAAAAAGCAGCAATTAAAGAGGCAATAACACCGTTTAGTCCTTCCTGAATATTCACTAGCCTACTTGACCTGATTGAACACCTCTCTTGAAGCCTTCCCTGAGCTTTTGATCAATTGCTCCCTCTCGAATGGTTTGAGACCTTCCGAAGGTCGTGATTTGGTCAGCGGGGCGGCGCTGGATAACCATGCCCGCTACGGGTATACTTTATCGGTCGAGCCCGCATGAGCATTCTCAAACGCAAGGACTTTTCCCGCTGGCAAGCAGGCGAGAAGTTGCCCGACGCTATCTTGTGCAAGGCCGTCAAGGAGATGGAAGACGGGCTGATCGACGCGGACCTCGGTGGTCTCCTTTACAAGAAGCGGGTAGCCCGTCCTGGTGGTGGTAAAAGTAGCGGCTATCGCACGCTACTGTCAGCCAGGATCGGCAGTCGTTACGTGTTTCTGCATGGGTTTGCGAAAAGCGATACAGCGAACATCACGCTGGATGAGAGAAAAGCGTTGCAGTATGTCGGCAAGGTATTCCTGGAGCTATCCAGTGAAGACCTGTTGAAAGCACTGCAATCGGGTGTGTTACTGGAGGTGCGCTGTGACCAGCAAAATCATTGAATCCCTGCGTGACGATCTGGCAGCCCTGCATGATGCCGGCGCAGTCAGCAAAGTAACGATGCGTGAGTTCGATGCCATCTGCCCTCCTCCCGTCAGAGAGTTCAGCGCTGTCGATATCAAGTGTCTACGTGAGAAATTGAAATTCAGCCAGCCCGTTTTCGCACTGCACCTGCATACCACTGCCTCGACCGTTCGAAAGTGGGAACAAGGCGATACACGCCCTGCCGGGCCAGCGCTGAAGTTGCTCAATGTGATTGCGGACAAAGGGCTGCAGGCCATCCTCTGAACACGGACATCGACGTGATCTGGTACGCACCGAAGCGTTGCGCTGCCTTCATACGGCCACACTGAAGCTGGATTTCCCCATCCAGCCCCGCCAACAGTAACGATCAGCCCTGCATACCATTACGTGCCTGGCGGTAAAGCGACAGGCAGTACAGCGCCAACGCCACACCTGCCAGCGCCCCTCCCACCACACCAATGTACGAAAAGCCGAGCTGCCCGCCGACCCAGCTCCCGACCAGCGCACCACCGCCGATGCCGATGTTGTAGATCCCGGAAAACATCGCCATGGCCACGTCGGTTGCATCCGGCGCAAGGTCCAGTACCTTGCGCTGCAGCGACAGACCAAAGCCCATGATTGCGATGCCCCAGAAGACGCTCAGCACACCCAACGTCGAAACATTGCCACTCAATGGCAATAGCAGGAGCAGGCAGACCGTCAGCAACGAGGTCGCCGCCAACAGAAACGGCTGCGGGTACTGTCGGTTGAACTGGCTGAACAGCCACGACCCGACAACGCCGGCGCCACCGAACAGCAGCAGGATCAGGGTCACCACCTCGCCACTCATGCCTGCCACGGTCTTGATGAACGGTTCAACGTAGCTGTAGGCGGTGAACTGCGCGGTGATCACCGACGCCGTCAGACAGTAGACCGCCACCAGTGCCGGGCGCTTGAACAACACCGGCAAGCTGCGCAACGAACCCGAGTTCTGGCTCGGCAGCAGCGGCAGGGTTTTCGCCAGCCAGAGCACCAACGCGCCCGCCAGCAGCGCAATGACCAGGAAGGTGGTGCGCCAGCCCATGGCTTCGCCCAACAACCGGCCCAACGGAATCCCCAGCACCATCGCCATGGACGTACCGGTCGACAGCAGACCCAACGCCTGCACCTGCTTGCCCGCTGGCGCCACCCGTACCGCCAGGGATGCGGTGATGGACCAGAACAGCGCATGGGCCAGGGCGATGCCAATCCGGCTCACCAGCAGGATGCCGAAGCTACTGGCGATGCTCGACAGCACATGGCTGACAATGAACAGCCCGAACAACACCATCAACAACTTGCGCCGCTCGATGTTGCGGGTCAGCAGCATCATCGGCAGCGAGGTCAGGGACACCACCCAGGCGTAGATCGTCAGCATCAGGCCAACCTGCGCGCTCGACATGTCGAAGCTCTCGCCGATGGCACTCAACAGACCGACCGGTACGAACTCGGTGGTGTTGAAGACAAAAGCGGCCAGAGCCAACGCGATCACCTGTTGCCAGTTGCCCGTGTTTTCAGTTGCTGGGGTTGTCATTTGAACATCCGTCTTACGCTATCGAGGATCGGGCCATCGGCAGAACAGGCGCCAGGATGGCCGAAGGAAAAGCAGGTGAAGGTGAAATGGGTGACTCGCAGAAGGCAAGTATCGCTTCTTGAAGCGATGTCAGGTGCCTGGAGCATACCAAGCGTTCAGCAGCAACAGCTCCACAAATGCTACACATGCCGCAAAGATCAGAAACCCCGGTGAAAACACACGTTTTCTGCGGTGACTTGAACCACCATCCAGCAGTTCCAGAACGTCAAAAATCAAATCCAGCCAATCGCTCATGGGCATCCTGTAGCACCAGGCCTTACTATCGTTCAGTGCAGCGTCGCAACGCGACGACTCTGGCCGATCCGGATGCGGTCCAACGCCCGGTTCAAGGCATCCAGCGCATTGAGCAGCGCCTGGGCTTCAGCCTCCCGACCATCGCCCCACAGGCGCTCGGCCATTTTGTTCAGGGCCTGGATCGACTTTTCGATATCGGCCGCCGTAGCTGCCGCGGTACCTGCCAGCTGTGTCTTGGGCATTTTTCGAACTTCGATGATGAGGGCAGGATTTTTTACCATGCCAGGCTCGTTTATGAAAACGCATCTCGTCCCTAAGCTGCCAATGAACTAGGATGCAGACCATCAAAATGGAGCCTATCCACCAAGGACCGAACACTCATGGAAACGCCCTTCGCCCAAATCACCGAGCGCCTGCACAACCGCCGCTTTGCCGTCGCCAGCAATACCCAAGGGCTCTCCGACGCCAGCACGATCTTTCATTACCTTGTCGATGGCGCCGCCATTTCCGGCACCTACCAGGTCGGCAAGATCCACAGCGGCCATCAGGTCGGCCGCGTGACTGGCCCCAACACCATCGAGCTGCTTTACCACTGCCTGACCACCGAGGGTGAGCTGCGCTCTGGCTGGTCGCGCGGCACGGTCGGTGTCGATCACGCCGGGCTCACCACGCTGAGCTTTGTCTGGGGCTGGCTGTCGGGTGCCACCGGCGGTGGCGAGTCGAACTACGTCGAGCTCCGAGAGGGAGCTCTTTGAACATTCCGCATAGACGCTGAAAATCTGCGCCCCCACTCACCAGCCACCGCATAACAGATACCCTGCGAAAAAGCTGGAAGCCATCCCTTGGGAGCGCTTTTCGACGACCGATGGAAACACCTCGTCAGAAGGTGAGCAACCACAGCGCCCCAATCAGCGCCGGTGGCATCACCAACGCGCCCAGCCGCAGAAAATCCAGGGCCCCGACGTGCTCGCCTTCACGGCGGATGGCGACCAGCCAGAGCAAGGTGGCCAGGGAGCCGGTGATCGACAGGTTGGGCCCGAGGTCGACCCCGATCAGCAACGCTGCCGTGGTCTGGCTCGGCAATTGGGCGATGTGCCCCATGGAACCGGCGATCAGCCCGGTCGGCAGGTTGTTCATCAGGTTGCCGGCAATCGCCGAGAGCACCCCAGCCGTCCAGCTCGCCTGAACCTCGGAATGGCGCGCCAGTGCGGCCAGGCCATGGGCCAGGCGCTCGATCAGGCCGGTCTGGGCCACCGCCTCCACCAGCACGAACAGGCCCGCGACCAGCGGCAGCACGCCCCAGGCCACGCCCTTGAGCACGGGCATGGGATTACGCCGCTGACGCCAATGGATCAGCCCGGCCGTGGCGATACCCGCGCAGAAGGTGGGTAGGCCCAGTTGGCGGTCCAGGGCGGAGGTCACCAGCAGCAGCCCACCGGTCAGCACGATGCCCAACGCACACAGACGTGCCCCAGTGGACAGCGCCTGCATGTCGGGGGTGGTCGCCAGCGGCGGGCGGATCTGCTTGCGCAGGGCCAACCGCAGCACCAGGTAGGTCAGGCCGATAGCCGCCAGCGACGGCAAGGTGAATTGCCGTAGCCACTCCAGCAAGGGCGGCATCTGGCTGCCGAACACCACCAGGTTGGCCGGATTGGAAATGGGCAGCACGAAGCTGGCGGCGTTGGCAATGAAGGCACAGATGAACAGATAGGGCAGCGGCTCGGCCCTGGCCGCCTTGCACGCGGCATACACCGCCGGGGTCAGCACCACGGCCGTGGCATCGTTGGACAGGAATACCGTGACCAGCGTCCCCACCAGAAACACCAGGTCGAACAGCCGCTGGCCACTGCCCCGGGCATGCTGGACCGCGTACATGGCCAGCCAGTCGAACAAGCCCTCCTGACGCGCCAGTTCCGCCAAGACCATCATGCCGATCAGGAACAGGTAAACGTCGCCCCCCTCGGCGACGGCCGCCACTGCACTGTGCAGCGGCATCAAGCCAAACACGGTCAAGAGCACGGCGGCGCTCATCGCCCAGACATACTCCGGCACGCGCCAGGGACGCAGGATGACCCCACAGGTGGCGACGGCGGCAACGATCCAGATAACCGTCGAAGCATCGAATACAGGCATGAACATTACTCGGGCGAATGCAGAAAAGGTTAAGGCACGATCAAGTGAGTGCCGTGGGGGGAATGTCAGGCGCCGTGCTATCAATCGGCGAGCTTGAGCGTTGGCGGGTTTCCGGCATCGCCAACCACAAGAGCAGGAACGCTGCGCCGGCAATCGCAGCCAGGGTCAGGAACGCCGCATCATAGCCTTTTGCTTGCACTACCAGCCCGGCAATACCCGGACTCAACGCCGCCCCCACGCCAAAGACCGTCGACAATGCCCCCAGGCTGACGTTGAAACGTCCACTGCCCTGCGTGAGATCCTTGACCACCACCGGAAACAGCGCGCCGAAGATACCGGCGCCAACGCCGTCGAGCAACTGTACCGCCACCAGCCAGTAGGGATCGTCGGAGACGACGTAGAGCAGACCGCGCAGTGGCAGGATCAGGAAACCGATCAACAGCAGCGGCTTGCGCCCCCACAGGTCGGCCTTGGCGCCGACCAGCATCGCCACGGGCACCATCACCATTTGCGCGGCAACGATGCACGCGGAGGTCAGCGGGGTCGCCATCTGCAGATTGACCTGCGACAGCTTCTGGCTGACCAGCGGCAGCATGGCGGCGTTGGCCAGGTGGAACAGCGCACAGCAGACGGCGAACAACAGCAGCGAGCGGTTTTTCAGCAACCCGGCGAACCCGGATGGCTGTCCATGATCGCCAGCAAAGTCGAGGACAAAACCGCGCGCCAGGTCATGGTCGATGGCCTTGGCCGAAATCAGGCTGACCGCGATGATGCTGCCCACTGTCATCAGTGCCATCAGGTAGAACACCACCACCGGACCGAACAGATAGGCGCAACCGCCGGCCAGCAACGCGGCGCAGGCATTGCCGGCATGGTTGAACGTTTCGTTGCGCCCGGTACGGCGGGTGAAGGCCTTGGGTCCGGTAATACCCAGGGAGATCGCGGCGATGGCCGGGGCAAATACCGAGCCGGCGATGGCACTGACCGTTTGCGTCAACGCCACCAGGCCGAATGAAGTCACCCACGGCAGCAGCAGGCAACTGCCGGTGACCAGCAACGCGGCAACGATGACCACCGCCCGCTTCGCCACTGTCCGGTCGATCAGCGCACCCGCCGGAGTCTGGGTAAGCAGCGCGACGATCCCGGCCAGGGTCATCACCAGGCCGATACTGGCCGGTTCCCACTGGTGTACCGCCAACAGGTAGATCGCCAGGTAAGGCCCCAGTCCGTCGCGCACATCGGCGAGAAAGAAGTTCAGCCAGTCCAGTGACAGTTCGTTGCGGCGGGTTTCATCAAGGGTCTTCAAGCGGGTGATCTCGACAGGCCTGGCAGATAAGTGCAATGACCGTGGCACATGCCATTAGTTCGCCAGGACACCCGACACTTAACGAATGCCCTCGCGTGGGTACCGGCAACCACTGATCCGCTGCCTGTCATCACGCAAAGGGGGGCTGAAGCGCGGGAACAGCCCTCCCCTCGTATTGATCAAGCGAGCCTCACACCAGGTCCTGGGCAATCCAGCATTGCACCAGGCTCCAGACCATCGTCAGGTTCAAGGTCGGCTCGCATTCGCTCATCAGCATCGCCGCGTGCAACACCGCGCGCGGGTCTTGTGGGTTGGTGCCCTGCTCCTTCGTCAGCCGGACCCAATGCTCCCACAGACGCATTTCCTGCTCATGGCTGACCAGGGGCCAGCGGCCCTTGCGATGCGGGATGCCGAGCATCGTGCGGCGGATGGCGACCTCCTTGGGCGACAGCCCGAAAAGCTCGAGAATCATCGGCGAACTGGCTCCAAGCCTGAGTGCCCGGCTGATCAGCTCCTCCTCGTCAGAGCCGCGGGTATGTGAAAGCAACCGCTGGACGACATCGCCGTCGACCTGCACCTTGAACCAGGGAACCGGCGAGTTCACCAGTGCCCCCATGCAGCGGGGATCGATCAGGGTCTGCAGGTCCTTTTCCTCGAAGCCCATGGCCAGGCAACTGCGCAATTGGCCGTTCTTGATATTGCTCATGATTTGAAAGGCGACAGCCAGATTCAACGGATGCATATAAACCTCCACCATTCCTTGGTCAGATGACGGCCCGTAAGCGGACCGACGTGCTTCACGCGCGAGAATCCGAGGTTCCGGGCCCGCGCTCGTCACCGCGGCCAAACTCGACACTCAGGATCTCGACACCTGGCCAGCCTTCCACATGGCTGGCCAGTTCGAACAGAAAGCCGTCGCGTCGCAAGGACTCCTGGCTGATTTTGAGCAGGACCATGCAGGTCTGATCAGCGGTGATGTCAGGACTCAAGTCCATTTGTACGTACTCCCTGTGATAGCTATCGCAACCGAGCGCGACAGGCGTGATGGTTGAGCTGACAAAGCGAACTTTCCTCTGGCCAGACGCGAAACCACGTCAGCGTTTCAGAGTTCCATCCCTCTGCCCTGCCACTCAATTTTGTGGTGCCCCTAATTATGTAGTCGCTCGGCTCAAGGCTATCTGTAAGACAAAACGTCCCGCCTACGGGAAAAAGCGGGCGTCATTTGTGAGGTATTGATCACAGGGCTCTCGGTCCACCGCCATCGGAACGACATAACGCGAGTCGATCAAGCGGCAAAACGGGCAATCCGTAGCGTCACCGCCCCGTCGCCGGGCACCGTGCCCGCGACGGTCCGGACCGGCTCAGAACGCCGCTTCATAGAGGCTCAAGGCATCGGCCAGGCCGACCTCGCGAGGATTGTTCACCAGCAGCCGCTGTTGCTGCAGCGCATCCTCGGCCAGTTGCGCGAGACGCTCGCGTGGCACGTCCACTTCGCGCAGCCGGGTGGGCAAGCCGCAACGGGGCGCCAGTTGCTCAAGTTCCGCGATGAACTGCTCGCACTGTTCGTGCGCATCACCGGCCCGGAGCCGCTCGCCGAGCAGCGCTGGCGCCAGCTCGGCGTAGTCGGCAAAGGCCTGCGGGCGGTTGAAGCGCATCACATGGGGCAGCACCAGTGAGTTCGCCAACCCATGGGGCACATGAAAATGCGCGCCCAGCGGATAGGCCAGCGCATGCACCGCCGCCACAGGCGCGTTGGCGAATGCCTGCCCGGCCAGGCACGCCCCCAGCAACATGGCCTGGCGTGCCGCAAGGTTGTCGCCCTGGTGCACGGCCTGGTCAAGGTTGCTCGCCAGCAAACGCAGCGCTTCACGGGCCAGCAGGCTGGACAGCGGATTGCGTTTGAGCTTGCTGGTATAGGCTTCTATCGCATGAACCATGGCATCGATGCCGGTGGCTGCGGTGATCGCCGGCGGCAGGCCCAGGGTGAGTTCGGCATCGAGCAGCGCCAGGTCCGGCAGCAGGATCGAGGACACCACGCCCATCTTGCTCGCCTGCCCGGTGGTGACCACCGCAATCGGCGTAACCTCCGAGCCGGTACCGGCCGTGGTCGGCACCTGAATCAGCGGCAGGCGCCTACCCTGGGCCCGATCGACACCATAGAGTTCTTCCAGGCTCTGGATACATTCGGGATGAGCCAGCAGCGCCACCAGCTTGGCGACATCCATCGAGCTGCCGCCGCCGAAACCGACGATCAGGTCGGCGCCGATATGCCGGGCACGCTCGACGGCAGACAGCACGCAGGTGTCGCTCGGGTCGGCACAGACATCGCTGAAAATCTCCAGGCCGAGCCGGGCCCGGGTGAACCCGGGCAACAGCGCATCCAGCAGGCCCAGGCGGATGATCCCAGGATCGCTGACGATCAGAATCCGGCGGGCGCCACGCTGCTGGCACAGTTGCGCCAAACGAGCGGCCGCCCCGGGCTCGCAAAGCAATTGTGGTGTGGTTGCAAAGCTGAAAGGCTGCATGTCCCTTTTCCTCTTGTTCTTGTAGGGGCCCCATCCAGAATCGATGAACGAAGGGATTGCAGCAAGCGTAGTCAGACGGCTGATATTTTTGGAATCTTAATTTCACACCCCCGGTATTGCACCCCATGGCTGCTGCGGCAACTGCCCGACCAGGGCCTCACCTACGCCGTACAATCATACGATGACCTTCGCATTCACGGGTTGATCGCCAGGGCCGGCCCGACCGGTTCGCAAAGGCTTTACCCACACCTGCCCTACCCTTTATAGCCAGGTATTCGAGCTGAGCAGGGAGCGGCAATCCGGGACACCTCTCAGCCTGATCCCTCGAGATAAATGGCACTAGCATTCAGTCAAGTTGTACGATAACTTACCTCCACAGACATTCCTTCCACCTCAAGTGCCACTGGATAGCTATAACAATGACTCCACAAGAACTGAAATCCATTCTTTCCCACGGCCTGCTGTCTTTCCCGGTTACCGACTTCAATGCCCAGGGCGACTTCCACGCCGCCGGCTACGTCAAGCGCCTGGAATGGCTCGCACCCTATGGGGCCAGCGCCCTGTTCGCCGCCGGTGGCACCGGTGAATTCTTCTCCCTGGCCGCCAGCGAATACAGCCAGGTGATCAAGACCGCAGTCGATACCTGCGCCACATCGGTTCCGATCCTCGCCGGCGTCGGCGGCTCGACCCGCCAGGCCATCGAATACGCTCAGGAAGCCGAGCGCCTGGGCGCCAAAGGCCTGCTGTTGCTGCCACACTACCTGACCGAAGCCAGCCAGGACGGCGTTGCCGCCCACGTCGAAGCCGTGTGCAAATCGGTGAAGATCGGTGTGGTGGTGTACAACCGCAACGTCTGCCGCCTGAACGCCGACCTGCTGGAAAAACTCGCCGAGCGTTGCCCGAACCTGATCGGCTACAAGGACGGCCTGGGTGACATCGAACTGATGGTCTCGATCCGTCGCCGCCTGGGCGATCGTTTCAGCTACCTGGGCGGCCTGCCGACCGCTGAAGTCTACGCCGCGGCCTACAAGGCGCTGGGCGTGCCGGTGTACTCGTCGGCGGTGTTCAACTTCATCCCGAAAACCGCGATGGACTTCTACCACGCCATTGCCCGCGACGATCACGCCACTGTCGGCAAGCTCATCGACGACTTCTTCCTGCCGTACCTGGATATCCGTAACCGCAAATCCGGCTATGCCGTGAGCATCGTCAAGGCCGGCGCCAGGATCGCAGGCTACGATGCCGGCCCGGTGCGTACCCCACTGACCGACCTGACCGAGCAAGAGTACGAAGCACTCGCAGCATTGATGGATAAAATGGGCCCACAGTAAGCGCATCACCGCGGTCTGCCACCGCCAAAACCGGAGCCGGGAAACCACTGGCTCCGGTCACAACTCGTCAGCCCGCACAAAAATAACTAGTGGGAGTACAAGAGCATGCAAGCGACTAAAAAAACGCATGTGCGCTACCTGATTCTGTTGATGCTATTCCTGGTGACCACGATCAACTACGCTGATCGCGCCACCATCGCTATCGCCGGTTCCAGTCTGCAGAAAGACCTGGGCATCGACGCCGTCACCCTTGGCTACATCTTCTCCGCATTCGGCTGGGCCTACGTGGCCGGTCAGATCCCTGGCGGCTGGTTGCTCGACCGCTTCGGCTCAAAAAACGTCTACGCCTTCAGTATCTTCAGTTGGTCGCTGTTCACCATGCTGCAAGGCTTTGTCGGCGGCATGCCGGTGGCCTGGTCCGTGGTGACCCTGTTCACCCTGCGCTTTCTGGTCGGTTTCGCCGAAGCCCCGTCGTTCCCGGGCAACGCCCGTATCGTCGCGGCCTGGTTCCCGGCGGCAGAGCGTGGCACCGCCTCGGCGATCTTCAACTCGGCGCAATACTTCGCCACGGCGTTGTTCGCCCCGATCATGGGCTGGATCGTCTACACCTTCGGCTGGCAGAACGTGTTCATCGTGATGGGCGTGTTCGGTATCGCGTTCTCGGCGCTCTGGATGAAGACCATCCACAACCCGAAACAGCATCCGAGCATCAGCCAAGAAGAACTTGATCACATCGAGCAGAACGGCGGCCTGGTGGACATGGACCAGAAGCGCGCCAACGACGGTCCGAAGTGGGAGTACATCAAGCAGCTGCTGACCAGCCGCATGCTGTTGGGCGTGTACCTGGGTCAATACTGCATCAACGCCATCACCTACTTCTTCCTGACCTGGTTCCCGGTGTACCTGGTGCAGGAACGCGGCATGACCATCCTCAAGGCAGGCTTCATCGCTTCGCTGCCAGCCATCTGCGGTTTCATTGGGGGCGTGCTCGGTGGTGTAATCTCGGACTGGCTGCTGCGTCGTGGCCACTCGCTGACCTTCTCGCGCAAGCTGCCGATCGTCTGCGGCCTGATGCTGTCGACCACCATGGTCTTCTGCAACTACGTCGATGCGGAATGGATGGTGGTCGGCTTCATGACCCTGGCCTTCTTCGGCAAGGGCATCGGTGCCCTGGGCTGGGCGGTCGTCGCCGACACCTCGCCCAAGCAGATCGCCGGGCTGTCGGGTGGCCTGTTCAACACCTTCGGCAACATCGCCTCGATCACCACGCCCATCGTGATCGGCTACATCATCAGCGCCACCGGCTCGTTCAAGTGGGCCCTGGTGTATGTCGGTGCCAACGCCCTGGTCGCGGTATTCAGCTACCTGGTGATCGTCGGCCCGATCAAGCGGATTGAATTGCGTGACGGCCCAAAGGGTGAATCGGCAACGGATGCCAACGCCACAGTCAAAGTGGTGCAAGCACGCTGATCAGTAGAACACGTCCGTGCCCGCCGGGCACGGATGGCAGTACAAAGCCTGAGAATCCACAAGAAAGGCCCGACCATGCAGTTGATCGAACATTCAGACTCGCCCCGCTACGTCCGCCTGCACGACGACGATAATGTCGTGGTGGTGGTCAATGACGGCGGCCTTGGCGAAGGCGCCTGCTTCCCCGACGGCCTGACGTTGGTTGAAGCGGTCCCACAAAGCCACAAGGTCGCTACAGTGCTCATCGCCAAAGGCGAGCCGGTGCGCCGCTACGGCCAGATCATCGGCTACGCCCTGGAAGACTTGCGCCAGGGCAGTTGGGTCCAGGAAAGCCAGCTGGCCATGCCGTCCGCGCCAGAGCTGGACAGCCTGCCGCGCTGCGACGCCGTGCCTGACGCCCTGCCGCCACTGGAAGGCTTCACCTTCGAAGGCTACCGCAACGCCGATGGCACCGTCGGTACCCGCAACATCCTCGGCATCACCACCACCGTGCAATGTGTGACCGGCGTGCTCGAACACGCGGTCAAGCGCATCAAGGCCGAGCTGCTGCCCAACTACCCCAACGTCGATGACGTGGTCGCCCTCACCCACAGCTACGGCTGCGGCGTGGCGATCAACGCCCGCGACGCCTACATCCCGATCCGCACCGTGCGCAACCTGGCGCGCAACCCCAACCTGGGTGGCGAGGCGCTGGTCATCAGCCTGGGCTGCGAGAAGCTGCAGGCCGGCCAGGTGATGCACGACAACGACCCCTCGGTGGACCTGAGCGAACCCTGGCTGTACCGCCTGCAGGACGCCAGCCTGGGCTTTGGCGAAATGATCGAGCAGATCATGGCGCTGGCCGAAACGCGCCTGAAGAAACTCAACCAGCGCCGCCGCGAAAGCGTGCCGGCCAGCGAGCTGATCCTCGGCATGCAGTGCGGCGGCAGCGACGCCTTCTCCGGCATCACCGCCAACCCGGCCCTGGGCTACGCCGCCGACCTGCTGGTGCGCGCCGGCGCCACCGTGCTGTTCTCGGAAGTCACCGAAGTGCGTGACGCGATCTACATGCTCACCTCCCGTGCCGAAAACCAGGACGTCGCTGACGCGCTGGTGCGCGAGATGGACTGGTACGACCGCTACCTGCAACAAGGCGCCGCCGACCGCAGCGCCAACACCACGCCGGGCAACAAGAAAGGCGGGCTGTCGAACATCGTCGAGAAATCCCTCGGCTCCATCGTCAAGTCCGGCAGCGGCGCCATCCAGGGCGTGCTCGGCCCAGGCGAGCGGGTCAACCGCAAGGGCCTGATCTTCTGCGCCACTCCGGCCAGCGACTTCGTCTGCGGCACCCTGCAACTGGCCGCCGGCATGAACCTGCACGTGTTCACCACCGGCCGCGGCACCCCGTATGGCCTGGCCATGGCGCCGGTGGTCAAGGTGTGCACCCGCACCGAGCTGGCCGAGCGTTGGCCCGACCTGATCGACATCGACGCCGGGCGCATCGCCACCGGCCGTTCGAGCATCGAAGAACTCGGTTGGGAGTTGTTCCACTATTATCTGGATGTCGCCAGCGGTCGCAAGCAAACCTGGGCCGAGCAGCATAAGCTGCACAACGACATCACCCTGTTCAACCCGGCACCGATTACCTGATGGCACTGTCCCTGTTGGAGCGGGCTTGCTCGCGAACACCGGCACAGCCGGTGCCATACACCGCGTCGCCTGCTTCGCGGGCAAGTCGGGTCGCCGCACCGCCGGCTCCCACAGGGATTGAGCAAGCCCATCCACCCTTCACGTCTATCTAAAGGAGCATTCCATGCCTGAGATTCTCGGCCACAACTTCATCGCCGGCCAGCGCAGCGCCGCTGGCACCACGCGCCTGCAGAGCCTGGACGCCACCACTGGCGAGGCCCTGCCCTACGAATTCACCCAGGCCACCGAAACTGAAGTGGACCAGGCGGCCAAAGCCGCCGCCGCCGCCTTCGTCGAATTCCGCCAACTGGCGCCAGCCCGTCGCGCCGAATTCCTCGACGCCATTGCTGCCGAACTGGACCAACTGGACGACAGCTTCGTCGCCGTCGTCTGCCGCGAAACCGCCCTGCCCGCCGCCCGTATCCAGGGTGAGCGCGGCCGTACCAGCGGCCAGATGCGTCTGTTCGCCCAGGTCCTGCGTCGTGGCGATTTCCTCGGTGCCCGTATCGACCTGGCCCTGCCTGACCGTCAGCCACTGCCACGCGTCGACCTGCGCCAGATGCGCATCGGCGTGGGTCCGGTTGCCGTGTTCGGTGCGAGCAACTTCCCGCTGGCCTTCTCCACCGCCGGTGGTGATACCGCTGCTGCACTGGCTGCCGGTTGCCCGGTGGTGTTCAAGGCCCACAGCGGCCACATGGCAACGGCCGATATGGTGGGCTGCGCCATCCAGCGTGCTGCCGAGCGTACCGGCATGCCCAAGGGCGTATTCAACATGGTCTTCGGTGGTGGTGTCGGCGAGTGGCTGGTCAAGCACCCGGCCATCCAGGCGGTCGGTTTCACCGGTTCGCTCAAGGGTGGCGACGCCCTGTGCCGCATGGCCGCCGAGCGTCCGCAGCCGATCCCGGTATTCGCCGAGATGTCGAGCATCAACCCGGTGATCGTTCTGCCGGGCGCGCTGGCCAAGCGCGGTGAAGCCATCGCGCGTGAGCTGGCAGGTTCGGTCTGCATGGGGGCCGGTCAGTTCTGCACCAACCCGGGCCTGGTCATCGGTCTGCAATCGCCGCAGTACAGCCAACTGCTGGGCGAGTTGGGCCAGCACCTGGACCAGCAAGCTGGGCAGACCATGCTCAACGCTGGCGGGCTGCGCAGCTACGTCGGTGGCCTGGAACATCTGAAGGCCCACGCGGGTATCGAGCACCTGGCCGGTCAAACCCAGGAAGGCAGCCAGGCGCGTGCCCAGCTGTTCAAGGCGGATGCTCGCCTGCTGGTGGAATCCGATCCACTGTTGCAGGAAGAAGTGTTCGGTCCAACCACCGTTGCCGTCGAGGTCAAGGACAACGAGCAACTGCGCGCTGCCCTGCTGGGTCTGCGTGGTCAACTGACCGCTACCCTGATCGGTGAAGCGGAAGACTTCGAAGCCTTCGCCTGGCTGGTGCCACTGCTGGAAGAGAAAGTCGGCCGGATCCTGATCAACGGCTACCCGACTGGGGTCGAAGTGTGTGATGCGATGGTTCACGGTGGGCCGTACCCGGCGACTTCCGATGCGCGGGGTACTTCGGTGGGGACCCTGGCGATTGATCGTTTCCTGCGTCCGGTGTGCTACCAGAACTACCCGCAGTCGTTGCTGCCTGAGGCGCTGCGCGATGGCAACCCGTTGGGGCTGCGTCGGCTGGTGAATGGGCAGTGGAGTGAGACGGCGATCTGATTGCTGCGTTGGTAGAGAGAGCCCCGCTTTGGCGGGGCTTTTTATTTCCGGGGTCGGTGTTTCGATTTTGTCCGTCCGGGGTCTAATCTGACCTCGCTAGATTCGTTCGCACAGGCAATTCCTCAGCTTCCCACTGAAGCAAAAAACTATGCAATAGGAGCTATTGGCACTCTGACACAGTGCTATGCTCAAAGGCTACCGTGGCTTCGCTTGTTCCAACCCGTTCAGCTCCACAACTAAATCTTTATAATAATTCTAAAGGTTTTTTAAATGGACGATAAAAGCCTGAAAATTACGCGAAACATGAAAATTGGCGCCCTTGATGCGGAGGGTGACGCTGAGCTACTGAACCGATGTTTCGTCGACAATGGTTATTTGAGCAGATTGATGGACGTAGACTCTCCTGAGTCAATCATTCTTGGGCGCACCGGATCGGGAAAAAGCGCTTTGCTTTATAAAATCCAGTACATGGCCCAGAAAGTTGTCAAACTTGATCCCAATGATGTTTCCGTGCGCTTTTTAGAGTACTCCGATATAATTCAGTTTTTTTGCGCACTAAATATAAATCTTGATCTATTTTATAGACTTTTATGGCGCCACGTACTTACCGTAGAGTTCTTGAAACTCAGGTACGACATTAAAAACGAGCTTGAAAGTAGAAGTTTCATTGATGGCCTTGTAAGCAAATTCAATAGAGATATAACCAGAAAGAAGGCACTGGAATACTTTGGCGAGTGGGGAGATCGCTTCTGGCTAGACACCGATGAGCAGCTTAGAATAATAACAAATAAATTAGAAACTGACACTAAAAGCTCAATTGGCGCAAAATACGCAAGTGTGGCTCTTTCTCTAGAGGGAGCAAAAAAATTATCTGATGAAGACAGAGTTGAGATAAAACAACGCGCCAGCCTTGTAGTCAACGGCTTACAGATACGCAAGCTAAACGAAGTTTTAGATTTATTAGCTGAACATTCGTTTGACGACCCTCAGAAGAAATTTTACATCCTCATTGATCAGCTAGATGAAGAATGGGCCAGTACAGAAACCCGGGTGCGATTCATCCGAGCATTAATAGAAGAAATTAAAACATTTCGGAGAATTCGCCAGACCAAAATAATAGCCGCACTGCGAAAGGACTTGCTTGTCCTTGTATTCGATATGACTCGTGACTCTGGTTTTCAGGAAGAAAAATATGAATCATACCTCCTTGAGCTAAGATGGTCACCGGAGGAGCTGGCGCGCCTCATAGAAATACGGATAAACGAAGTCTTTAAAAGCCAGTATACTAAACAACTTGTGCAATTTGACGATGTATTTCCGAAACCGCGTAAAGGAGGCGGCCAAACTGCAATGGAGTTTATTATTGAACGAACCTTACGCCGCCCACGCGACATATTGCAATTTGTAAACGAAAGTTTTGTTATAGCTGCTGATCGTGAGCGAATTTCTTGGAGATCTTTGTTTGCGGCCGAAGCGCAATATTCAGAGAAACGGTTGAAATCTTTGAAGGAAGAGTGGGGTGAGGTTTACCCATCCTTTGAAGACTCGGTGGAGGTTCTCCGTGGTTTAAAGGCTACGTTCACTCGTTCGATGATTAAAGACACAAGATTGGAAGATGTCATGTTGATGCTCTACGATAATGATACCTCTGATCCATGTGTGGTAGCAGTTAAAAAATATTATGACGGCCAAGGCATTAAGGAGTCTGACATTCTGTCAAGCTTACTTTCCTGCCTATACCGGGTAGGTGCTATTGGAATGAAAACGGGAGCAATGGATACGTATATCTGGTCCTACGTTGACCAGGCTTCAGTTACCAGAGGTGAAGTTAAACGAGTTGAACATATGAAAATTCACAAAATGCTTTATCGCGCCCTTGATGTAATTACCGAGCAAAGAGAGATATTTGAAGCTGAAGACCTAGACTAACGATAAAATTTTTTCTCAGCTAGCAATAGGTTGTTTGCGTCTAGTTTTCTGACGCAGATTGACTGTAACGTGTCGAAGGTGGTCAGTCACCGTAGAAAAGGTGACGGATCTATTTTCTAAGAAGTCTTCGGCCCGATCACCGTCGCCGTCAAGGACAGCCAGCAACTGCGCGTAGCCCTGCTCGGCCTGCGTGGCCAGTTGACCGCCACCCTGATAGGTAAAGTGGAAGACTTCGAATCCTTCGCCTGGCTGGTGCCGCTGCTGGAAGAGAAAGTCGGCCGGATCCTGATCAACGGCTACCCGACGGGTGTTGAATTGTGTGATGCGATGGTTCACGGTGGTCCGTACCCGGCGACTTCCGATGCGAGGGGCACTTCGGTGGGGCCCCTGGCGATCGATCGCTTCCTGCGTCCGGTGTGCTACCAGAACTACCCGCAGTCGCTGCTGCCTGAGGCGCTGCGTGACGGCAACCCGTTGGGGCTGAGTCGTCTGGTGAATGGGCAGTGGAGTGAGGCGGCGATCTGATTGCTGCGCTGGTAGAGAGAGCCCCGCTTTGGCGGGACTTTTTATTTCCGGCGCGGTGCGTGTCCGTTTGAAGGGAGGCGCGACCTACCCCTGAGGGTCTTCAGTTTTCGGGGGACATCTGGTTCGCTACGGGGACGCCATCCAGCAGCGCCTCGACCACTGCCCGTGCCATCTCCACGGAATGCAGCATGCTCCAGAACAATGCCCGCTCGAAAGGATCGGTGTGCAGGCTGAGTTCGTCGCCGTTGAGTTCTGCCGTTTCGAGCAAGCGCGAGACGTGAGCCAGGGCGTCATAGGCACTGACGCCCTGCTGGATGGCGAACAAGGAAGGTTTATCACGGGACTCTGGAGCAACGGGGCGGAAACGGGTGAATGTGAGACTGTCGAGTAAGCGGGTGGTGGATGCCCTGTTGTCTGTGTCGAAAGCCCTGTTGGTAGGCGGCGGATCAGGGACAATTTTCTTGGTCATGGTGGAGTTCCTTTGTTGGGTCAGGAGCCCGTCACCTACGCTGCAAAACGAGGGGTGGCGAGCCGTACACAGGTTTGCAGACCGGCAACAAAGGAACCGGCAGGCCGAAGCCTCCTGCGCACAGCTCGCCATAACGCGAACGAAAAAATGCCGCTGATCGCGGCGTTGTGCGCCTTTGTTGTCACGGGCTGCAAAACCCGTATCGCTGAATTTGCAGCGACCTTGGGACTGTAGCCATGACGTTTGGCGCACACAATATTGTCCCACGCCTGAATCGTGTGGGAAATATGAGATTTTTAGGAAGGCTTTTTCAGCTTGGCCTTAGAAGCTGGGTAACATGAAGCGCTAGGGGGCAGGACGCCGTGCGAAGCCCCAGCACAGACGGAGTTCTGTCACAAAACTCTGCTGCCATCAGCACTGCTAAAACGAGGGTCAATTTAAAACATAGCGCTAAAAATAAATCCGTCCCATTTCCCCAGGACTCGTAAGCGCCATCCGCGCAACTATCGCCTCAAGAGCGCGTGGTCCGTTACCCAGGCCATTCCCATACGGGAGGTGCGCGTAGCATGCGCATGAAAAATAGGGCCAACCAGTGCAACACTAGACGGAATGTGAATGCACGCATCTGGCAATGTGCTACTGTCGAACTTTGCGACTCGCTTGCCAAGGACTGCACGTATGCACCTATCTAAGGTTTCCCTCGTCAATTACCGGAATTTCGAGTTCGCGAAATTCGTATTCAAACCTGGCGTTAACACGATTATCGGGGAAAACGGATCCGGAAAGAGCAATCTGTTCAGAGCTATAAGACTGCTCCTTGACGCCAATATCTATAGGGCAGCACACGAACTCTCTGAGGGCGACTTCTTCAGAAAAAAGACCTCATGGAAGGGGCACTGGATAGTTATCAGCCTCGAGTTTGATGACATTAGTACCGACGAATCCATTCAATCGTTGTTTGTCCATCACGGGGCAATTGTCTCCGGCAGCGCGATCAACAAGGCCACGTACAACCTGATTTTTCGCCCGAATACGCACATCAGAACCAAGCTGGCAGCACTCTCAGCGGGTGACAAAGCTGGACTTGCCACGTTGCAAGAATCAATTACCGTCGACGACTATGAAGTGTGGTTTACAGGACGAAGCGACGTTGACTTCACCGACCCTGCACGTTACCGGGAGATTGTTGGTGACTTCGACACAATTTGGTTTCCCGCTCTCGATTCCAAGCTGATCGGGAGCAAGATTCCTCACCAGCTTTCGGTCGCCAAGGAGGTGTCGTTCACTTTCGTCAAGGCGTTGAGGGATGTGGTGTCCGACTTCAACGGTAACCGTCAAAACCCGCTTCTGAACCTGCTGACACGCAAAAGTCAGGAAATTGATAAATCCAAATATGAGACTATTACCAATACCGTCAAATCATTGAACTTAGATATCGAGACCCTCCAAGATGTACAAGATGTTAGGGGCGATATCAGGACAACAATAAGCGAAACCGCCGGTGACGCTTACGCGCCGGCTAGCCTCCATATCCGATCGGATTTACCAAGCGAAGCAGAGCAGCTACTTCAGTCATTGAAGCTTTTTGTCGGCGAAGCAGATGAGAACTACGCCGGGGACATTTCAGAGCTGAGCCTGGGCGGCGCAAACCTGATCTATCTGACCCTAAAACTGCTGGAGTTCAAATATCAGAAGCAGCGTGAAACCGCCGCCAATTTTCTACTGGTTGAAGAGCCGGAAGCCCATATTCATACACACATTCAGAAAACCCTCTTTGACAACATAAGCTACAGCAACACCCAAATCATCTACTCGACGCATTCCACCCAGATATCTGAAGTCAGCAACATCGAAAGCGTGAATATCTTGGCCCGTAAGGGCGTCCGCTGCGAATCCTACCAGCCTTCAGTTTCACTCACTCGCCCAGAAATTGTCCATCTTCAACGTTATCTTGACGCTACCCGTAGCAGCCTCCTTTTTGCCCGTGGGGTGATATTAATTGAAGGAGATGCCGAGGAGTTTATGATTCCGGCTTTAGTGAAGAAGGTCATCGGCGTTAGCCTCGACGAGCTGGGCATAAGCTTGATTAACATACGCAGCACAGGCTTTGAAAATATTGCCTGCGTGTTCCACCCCTCTCGGATCCGTCGCAAGTGCAGCATCGTTACTGATCTGGACATGGCTATTACTGGGACTGACATCCTTGAGACCGACAGTGACACCGTTAGGGCATACAAATCAAAAGTAGCGGCCTCAGCAGAATCAGGTCGAACGAGAAGGACACGTCTAGAAAATTTCTGCCGAGACAACCCCTATGTCAACACGTACTACGCGCAACACACCTTTGAAGTCGATTTACTGATGGCTGACAACACCCATGAGATTAAAAGTGTTGTCAACAGTGTTTATACCGACGAGCCTACGCGTCGCAACGCGAAAGCCGAACTTGAGGATGCCGACATTGGGGTGGCGGGCAAAAGAATTCTGACGATGGCCAATCACCTTGGCAAAGGTTGGTTCGCCATATTGTTAGCGGACAATATCAGTCGGGCAACGAATATTCCTGAGTACATTCTCGAATCTGTCTTGGGTGCGTGTGAAGAATTGCCGCGCAAGACAAAACTCAAGATCCTTAGGCATCGAATCGTCACCTTAACCACAGAAGAGTACTACGAGGTATTTTATAATGATGCCGTTCAAGCTCAGGATCTACTAGTCAATTATGAAAATGGCAGCCTGTCGTTTTCCAATTTGATGGACTCACTTGGCGATCTGCTGAGTGAGGATTCAGTCCTGGCAACTTTCATGGGCATTTAACATAATGGATCTTTCAAATGCGGGCCTTGATGACAAACAGCTTGCGGCCATCAACCACCCGGGCAGCGTGTTTTTAACTGCATGCCCAGGTAGCGGAAAGACTAAAACGCTTACCTATAAAGTTGCCGCAGAACTATTGAAAATTGAAGACCATCGTAAGTTCGTCGTGGCCATCACTTATACCCACCGAGCTGCAGACGAGATCTTGGAACGTGTCGAGCGGCTAGGCCTACCAACTGCGCAACTCTGGATTGGGACAATACACTCGTTTTGCCTGGAATGGATTATCCGACCTTATGCGATCTATGAGCCCCGATTGGAGAGCGGATTCACAATCATCAATCAGTCCGACACAGAAGTCTTGTTGGAGGAGCTATGTAAATCTACAAGTTATCCAAAAATCAAACCGTATGACTGTGGTTATCACTTTATTAACGGGAAAGTAACGCTTTTATGCTCTGATAGCAAAAAGCACGCTAACATACGCGACATTCTAAAACGCTACTTTGCAATTTTAAAGCAAGAAAGTAAAATTGACTTTGAACTAATTTTGTTTTTTGCGCACAAATTAATTTCAAGTTCCCCTATAATCGCCAAGCACCTGAGCAACTTATTCAGCATCATATTGCTCGATGAATATCAAGACACTAAAGAAATACAATATCTTATTTTGTTTTGTATTTTCTCTTCCCGCCCTGATCAAACACGAGCGTTTATTGTGGGCGATCAAGATCAAGCCATTTTTAATAGTCTTGGCGGATACGCCATTGCTTTCGATGAGTTTAAAGCCAAATCGCACCTCTCAATTAAAAGCCTCTCTCTTTCCTACAATTACCGCTCATCGACAAAAATCGTTGAGTATTTTAGCAACTATAGATTACACCCCGGCCCGATAACGACTTATTCCGAACATAAGGAATATCAAAGCGTAATCTCCTATGACCGCACGACTCCAGTGAACCATCTGGAGGACGAAGTTGAGCGGTTGATTCGTCATAGCCTGTACGTGCAAGGGATTAGCCCCGGAGAAATCTGTATTGTCGGTCCGCAATGGGCTTCATTGGCAGCCATCACCCGACGGTTGATGAGCAGGCTTCCGGAATGTAGTTTCGATGGTCCGGGCATGATTCCATTCGGCAGAGAACTTGACAATTTTTGGTACAAAGTGAGTCGCCTATGTTTATCAGACCCGGCACCGGACATGTATCTAAGACGGGTCCGTTGGGCCGCAGAGGTGATTAATGCCCTCGATGACGGTGGAATTAAGTGCGATCACACTCCGAAAAGCCTGCTGAAAGAGTTGAACGCTATTCAGTTGACCGAGCAGAATGGGATGCAATATCTCGAGCTGTACTTCAGCAAATTTCTTCATCTGATACGAATACGTTCACTTGATACCCATCCAAGTTTGCACAGCCATTATCTGTCTTTTTTTGAGACAGCCCATAAAAAGATAGCACGCGCCAAAAATGACGGCTTACAGTTGATTGAGAGTATTGATAACTTCAAACGTGCTTTCCGGCCTAGATCGGGCATTACAATTTCAACAATCCATGGCATCAAAGGCGCTGAATTTGACAACGTGATCGCCTTTTCCCTGCTTGACGGCACGGTTCCGCATTGGGCAGATCCCAAGCCGCTCGACAGCGCAAAGAAACTGCTTTATGTAATATGCTCTAGGGCTCGAAAAAATCTATTTTTAATATCTGAGACAGCTCGAGGGAAAGCAGCCACCAGCGAACTGGCAAGGATTAATTACTTATATGATATCGTGCCGGAACGTTGAGCTGATCGACTGCTGATCGTTACAAGGATAGCTATGGAAACAACCCGTATGGCTGGCGGCATTTCCATCGGATTCTTTGCAGGCTGACCGGCCGCTTTGGGTCGGTAGGTTTCGGTCGTGAGCGGTCACGCAGGGTGGTGATGACGCACCGAGTAAGGGGCATCGAGTGGCTGCCCGCGCCGGCTACGCTTTGAGTTGCTGCCTTTCGCAACAGGCAGCAATCGGCCATAAGCAGACACTTAGGGTTTTTCGATCACTGAGCTATGCTTGCACATTAGCAATTAGCTGTCAGGATTATGTTCTATAAATGGAGGCGTAATTATATTCTGAATCGAAGTTTCTGTTTTTTTGTTTCAGCCGTGGCGAGTGAAAAAGGTTACTTACTTCTACCATCAGTGACTGGAGAAGTTGGCTAGCAGTTTGTAGTCAGGCGAGGAACGGTTGCCGCCTACCAAAGAAGGATCGGACGGATTTTATAAGATCAAAAAACACTGAAACCCCATAAATAAATTTGCAATATACCCGCGGATCATGTTGCATTTTCATCCTTGTCTCGTATAAAATTTCAGCGTACGTGCTAATACGATTTCTTATGCCGCTCAATCAGAAATACAGGCTCAGTCAACTGCTTAAAATAAATATAAGGTAAAATATGACATCGGAAGTTATAAGCGACAACTTTTATCTAGAGCAGTACAAGGCGATTAAAACCTCCGAGAACTGGTTTAAAAACTTTAAGTTCCTTGGTAAAGGTGGTAATGGAACGGCATTTCTAGTAATGGGTACCGGCGGGCCTCTTAGAGGTGGGATTTTTGCTCTTAAAGTTTTCCATAAAATGTCCTCCACTAAAAGAAGAGAACGATTCTTGCAGGAAGCTCTGTTTCTTCGGGAGGCGAATCATCCAAATTTAATGAGACTTTTGGATGAAGGCACTTTTGCAGAGCGCCCCTTTGTGGTTCAAGATTTCATGCCAAAAACCATGTATAGCGAGCTTGGAAACGGTCAGCTAGATTTTGGAAAATCTCTGCTGTTTTCCTGCCAGCTTTTGTCTGCTTTGCAAGCTCTCCATAAACAAAATATCATCCATAGAGATATTAAGCCGCAAAATATATTTATTGATAACCTAACGGCATATCTTGGCGATTTTGGACTGATCAAAAAAATAGAACCCGAAGTCGATAGTGAGGACTTAGTCGACTTTGAGGGATATTTCGCCATGCCGCGCTTCTACAGAACGCCCGAGCTAATCTCATATGCAAAAAAAGAATCAAATCTTGATTTGAGATCCGACATATTTCAACTTGGTCTTGTTTTTGCGCAAATGTATACTGGCAGGAATCCACTTGTAACCAGCGAAAATCTTCTAGAGCCTATTCAGCTAGAGAAACTAGCCAATATTCCTGGGAAACATTCTGGACTTGTTGCCTCAATCATCAATCAGATGCTAGATACAAACAAAGAAACCAGATGCACCATCGACTCTGCACTGAGCAGATTTACAGGCTTAATTGAAAACTACTCGAAGGACTATGAGCAGCTTCACGGCAGATTTTTCGTCTAACAAAAGCTGATAATAATTCTACTCGCTCAGGGAATGGCGGCAGGTTGGATTTGCTGCCTTTTTGGCCTAGTATGATCTGAACACAACAGATCGGACTTTTCGTCGTTATTCGATTAATTAATTCGCTGTTTTTTTGTTCTTTCCTTTCGTTTTTCCTTGCGACCTACATTCGCGGCGATAGCGTATGGCTGCCATCTATTCGACGAAAAGAAAAAAACACCCAAAACAAAGGGTGCTTTAAAAGATGATCAAGGTGAATCGCCCCGGGCTTGATAGACACCATTGAACGGCAGCTTCTGGCCCAGAGTGTGTAAAAACGCATATGGACTCGCGGTGACGGTTACGCATCCGGTTCGAAGACACCCGCATCCACGAGCATCTCAACTAATGCCTCTGGCCATACCGTTTCTCCAGTAGATCTCAGCTCGGGAGCGGACCACCAGTGATGATCTGCCATGACCTGAGTCTCGTGTAAGGTCCATTCGGAGCTGGAAAGGACAAGGTTTTCTGCGTGCACAACGAAATACTGCTCAACTGCCAATACCGTCTCGCCGCTGGGCAGGAGCATTGAAAGCCTGCGATCTGCCACAGGCCCTACAACTGTGTTGACTTGAATACCGGTCTCCTCACGCAGTTCACGTATTGCCGCAGCGTGAAATGTTTCTCCATCCTCAAGGCCACCGCCAGGGGTGGCCCAGTAATTTCTCCCGGCTAAGGCACCGTCTTTGTGAAGAAATTTGAAAAGCAGGACATCTCGAGAGGGGCTTATAACTAGTAATCGTGCTGCCTTTCGCTCACGCATTTAACGTATATCTTCCCTAAAATTTGAGATGTGGAGTGCAGTCCTGATTGGCGGGGGCGCCCACCTAGCTCGTAGCGTTATGATGGGGTAATGATACTTCAGCAGGGCTGCCCATGAAGCGCTTCATCCAAGGTGAACATCGCTGCCAAAGCACATTGCTTCCCGAGAGCCTCGACGACTACGTCAGCGATACCAACCCCGTGCGCATAGTCGACGTCTTCGTCGACGAACTGGACTTGGTCAATTTGGGTTTTGAAGGTGCTGTTCCTGCTGATACTGGCCGGCCTGCTTACCATCCGTCCTGCTGAAGATCTACATCTATGGCTATCTCAACCGCATCCAGTCGAGCCGACGCTTGGAGCGAGAAGCTCAACGCAACGTTGAGCTGATGTGGTTGACTGGGCGTTTGATGCCGGATTTCAAGACCATCGCCAACTTCCGAAAAGACAACAGCAAGGCTATCCGAGGTGTCTGTCGCCAGTTCGTAGTGCTCTGTCAGCAGTTGGGATTGTTCGGTGAGAATCTGGTCGCCATCGATGGCAGCAAATTTAAAGCCGTCAACAACCGTGACCGTAACTTCACCAGCGCCAAACTGAAGCGGCGCATGGAGGAAATCGAATCGAGCATCAGCCGTTACCTGACGGCACTCGATACTGCGGATCGGCAAGAGCCCACATACTCTGAAGCCAAGGTGGTGCGGCTGGAGGAGAAAATCGCCAAGCTGAAAGTGCAGATGAAGGAGCTTCAGGCGATTGAAATACAGCTCAACGAGTCACCAGACAAACAGGTCTCACTGACCGATCCAGACGCCCGTTCAATGATGACGCGCGGTACGGGCATCGTCGGCTACAACGTACAGACAGCCGTCGATACTCAGCACCATTTGATCGTTGCTCATGAGGTGACCAATTTCGGTTCCGACCGCGATCAGCTCAGCTCAATGGCTAAGCAGGCACGCGAGGCCATGGCATCGGATACTTTGTCGGTGGTGGCTGACCGAGGCTATTTCAAAGGTGAGGAAATCCTGGCTTGTCACAATGCGGATATCACCGCGTATGTGCCCAAGCCCATGACATCAGCAGCCAAAGCTGATGGGCGTTTTAACAACGACGCTTTTATTTATGACGCGGCGAAAAATCAGTATGTATGCCCAGCCGGAGAAACGCTGATATGGCGTTTCTCCAGCGTTGAGAAAGGCATGAAGTTGCATCGATATTGGAGTTCAAAATGTCAGGGCTGTGCGTTGAAATTGTCGCGCACACCGAGTAAGGAGCGGCGAATCCGACGCTGGGAGCATGAGGCGATATTAGAGGAGATGCAGCTTCGGCTGAGCAAAGCGCCGGACATGATGCGAATCCGCAAACGCACAGTGGAGCATCCCTTTGGGACGCTTAAACAATGGATGGGCGCAACACATTTTTTGACGCGAAGGTTGGAAGGCGTCAGTGCAGAAATGAGCTTGAACGTACTCGCCTACAACATGAAGCGGGTTATGAAAATCCTCGGCACCACCAGCTTAATGAAGGCGTTGTCGGCCTGAAAGGCTTGGCTTCGTTGCCTACATGGTTCGCCAGAAGCCTCGCTGAAGCCTCCACGCCCCCTAGTAACGACCCGCAAGCTTGCTGCGAGCAACTACGCGGCTAACAACCGTCGGCGCTGCGCGCCGACAGTACACCACCTCGTTTTTACACACTCTGGGCCACAAGCTGCCGGCCAGATCTGTCTAGGCAAGAGACTCGATTCAGGCCGCTGTTTTTCAAATGACTGAACTTGATAGTCGTTCCTGAAAACTAGCGGCTAACGCCTCTGGCGTATTGACTTGGGGGCGTCCCAACATGTCGGGTAAACGCCGTGCTGAACGCACTGGCGGACCGATACCCCACGTTCTGCGCCACCTCAATCATCCCCAGTTGCGTGCGGCGCAGCAGGTCCTTGGCCACAGTCATGCGCCAGCCCAGCAGGTACTCCATCGGCGTCTGGCCCAGGGTGGTCATGAAGCGTTTGAAAAACGCCGAGCGGGAAAGTATGGCCACCTGGGCCAATTGCGGGACTGTCCAGCCGTAGGCAAGGTCGCCATGCATCTGGCGCAGGGCCTTGGCCAGCCGAGGGTCAGCCAGGCCGCGCAGTAAGCCTTGGGGCGTTTGCTCCGGCGGGATCGAGCGCAGGGCCTCGATCAGCAACACTTCCACCAGCCGCGTGAGGATCAACTCGTGCCCGACCGCCTGCGCCGTGGACTCTTCGCGCAGCAGGCGCACCAACGTCGTCAAGCGTTCGACACCGCGCACATGCACCCGTGCCGGCAACATCGCTACCAATATGGAGGCTTCGGGGGTCTCGAAATCGAAATGCCCGCCCAACAAGCGCACATCGGCCGGTGCGTCGGGGTCGCCGTGGCGCAGCTCATTGGAATGAGTGTTGCCATACACCGGCACCCTCGCCAACGGCTGCACTGGCGCGAACCCCGAGAGGGTGAACGCGGGTGTCTTGGACAGCAGCAAAAAATCCCCCGCCTCCAGGACTAGCTCAGGCTGGCCGTCGATGGCAAGCCGGCAACTCCCTTCCAGCACCGCGCAAAAGCTGGGTAAGCCAAATTCGGAGTAGCGCACGCCCCAGGTCCCGGCGCCGCTGATGCTTTTGGAAAACACCGCACGCGGCTTGAGCAGTGCGATGACGTCGGACAGTGGGTCGCCCATGAATGGACTCCTGCGAATGAAATACGGACTATCGATTATAGTAAGTCCAATCGAGTGGGGTTATCGTTTTCACCATACTCACTGCCTGGAATACCCCATGAAAACCGTCCTGATTACTGGCTGCTCCTCCGGCTACGGCCTTGAAACCGCGCGCTACTTCCTCGCCCAAGGCTGGAACGTGATCGCCACCATGCGCAGGCCACAGACCACACTGTTGCCCTCTTCGGAGCGCCTGCGCATCCTGGCGCTGGACGTGACCCAGCCCCACAGCATCGCCGCTGCCATTGAGGCCAGCGGGACAATTGATGTGTTGGTCAACAACGCCGGTATCGGCCTGTTCGGCGCGCTGGAGGCCACGCCCATGAGCGCGGTGCGGGAGATTTTTGAAACCAACACCTTCGGATCGATAGCCATGACCCAGGCGGTGATCCCGCAAATGCGCGCCCGTCGCTCTGGGGTGGTGATCAACGTCACCAGCAGCGCCACCCTGGCGCCCATGCCACTGGTCGCGGCCTACACCGCCAGCAAGCAGGCGATTGAAGGGTTTACCGGCTCATTGGCCCTAGAACTGGCTGCCTTCAATGTGGGCGCCAAGTTGGTGGAGCCCGGCTACGCCCCCACTACCCGATTCAGCGAAAACGCCAGCGAGCGCATGGCAGGGATGATTCCTGCGGACTACGCGCCAATGGCCCAGGCGATTTTCGCCGAGTTGGGCAGCGGCCAATACACCATCGAGCAGGACGTAGCCGAAGGCGTATGGCGTGCGGCAAACGATACGTCCGGGCAATTACGTTTTGCAGCGGGCGCAGATGCTTTGGCGCTGGCCACTCAGTTGCGCAGATGACTTTTATAGGCACCTCTTTTTTAGACGCATTCGAAGGTCTGCTTTTGGGGATAGCGGCCATTCATGATTGGCCGCTTTCACCCACTCGGCACCCCAACCAGACACCTCTCTTTCCCTTGAGTGAAATTTCCTAGAAAATCCCGACCGCTTGCGCCGGTCTACCGCCGGTGGCTATCTTCGGCTTGTCACTGCACATCAGTGACAGGGTTTGGTAGCCCTGGTGTAACTAGGCGCAAAGCGCCACCTTGAGCGAGGCGCTTTTTTTCGGCCTCAGCTTTATGGTGGCCGTGCGCAGGGCGTCCTCGGACGCGCCGGGTTCCTAGTGCACCGGTCTACCAACCTGCGTACGGCCGCCACCCTAAATCGTTTGGTAGCGATGGTGACGGCTCCCTGAATTGCACTAGGAGTATCGTGAACCATGTTCAAACCTACCCCCAATCCGCCCGCTACACCTCATGCCAGAACCATCGATCCTCGTATCGCCGACCAGGCGCTGGCCCACTATGACTTGAGGCCAGATGCGGTACCAAAACCTGCATCCGCCTCCGCAGCAGCCGCCGCGCCTCCAAGCCAGCCGCCGACCTCGCCAAATCACGAAGACACCCTTCTCGACCTCCACTCGATTCTGCAATCAGCTGCAGCCACGGCCTATGAGAACGCCGACAACCAGACTGGCCCGAATCGCAGGGTCGCAATGGGTGTGGTGCACCTGATTGAGCTGGCGCAGTTGAGAATGAGCCTGCTGGAGGAGCAGGTTGTAGCAGTCAGCAGTTGAGGAGGAGCTGAAGATCAAAAGCTTCGCGGGCAAGCCTCGCTCAGTGCTGCGGCGGTCATTAGAGTAGTGATCACCGCTATCCTGTAGGAACGAAGCTTGCCCGCGAATAGGCCAGTCGCCTCAGTGGAGCGTCGTGCTGATAGTCGCTTGCACACGGAAACCTCTACAATCCGCATCCCAACGTTCAAGAGTGCCCAGGTGATGCGTTTTCTTCCGGTGTTGTTATTGATGCTGCCTTCTCTGGCATGGGCGCTCCCGGCGCTGAAGGACACCGAGCTTTACAGCAGCAAGGCGACGGACTGTCACGATGTGGATCTCAAGACCTGGCAACATCCGGCCCGCGCTGTTCTGGAAAAACATGACATCAAGCTGGAACGCGTCCAGCTGTGCAACGGAGGTCACTACCCTATCTTCACCGGGCAAGTGCCCTACGATCCCACTGGGCAGACGAAAAACTTTTTCCTTCCGCTCTACGAGGAAATGCGCAAAGCCAATGGGAAGTGGCCCTACGCAATCGTGGCCACCAGTGATGATATCGTGGTTTACGTCAGCTACCCGGCCAGCGATGGGATTTCTCTGGATTACGAACAGTATGCGGAGCAGTAAACGGCCCCCCGTGCCTAGCTCGCGGGCAAGAGGATCACGAAGTTCTTTTTCATGTCTTCCAGCACGGTCCATTTACCCTTGGCGCCCGGTTCGATAATGAACGTGTCGCCAGCGGCCAGTGTGACGGGGTCGCAACCCTCAAGCTCGATGACGCAGCGTCCACTCAAAACATGGCAGAACTCCCAGACTTTGTAGTCGATGCGCCACGCTCCGGTGCTGGCTTCCCATTCTCCGGAAATGCGACCTTGCTGTTCATCGTGATAGTACTTGGACGTCAGCGTATGAGGGGTGCCTTCCAGGACCTCTTCAAAAAAGGGCAGGTCTCGCACCGGTTGGATATCCAGTTCGCGGAATACGGTCAGTTTCTTGCTCATGGTTTTTTCTCCAGCACGTTGTGGATAGGGCGATACATCAAATAGGCTTCACCGGTGACAGCCAGCATCGGGTGTGGAACGATCTGGCAGGTTTTAACAATTTGAAAACCGTGACGTTCGTAGAAGCGGCGTGCACCGTGGTTTTCGGCATAATCGATCAGGCATAGCCCATCCAGGCCAGAGTCCTCGGCGCGCTGCTGGGCGTGGCGAAGAAACTGGACGCCCAGTCCCTGGCTGCGCCAGGCCTCATCCAGGGCCAGGCTGGATATGTATAAGGTGTCGGGTATTTCCATGTCGGAATAAGGCGCGAGGACCGGGTCTGTCTCGGCAGGCCTGTCAGGGGTCTCGCGCAAGGCATAGCTATGCATCATGCCGATGACGCGCCCGTCGAAAGTGGCCATCAGGCAGTTCTTATAGGAAAAGTCGCCCTGTTCCCTGGCATAGCGAGACGCACCGACACTCAGCAATGTTTCTCCAGGTACGGCCAGCTTGCTCCATATGTAATCGGCCATGCCCTCCGATGTCAGTTGAAAGAAGCGCGCAATATCGTGCGCGTCCGAGGCTTGGGCGGGCCTGAAGTCGATAGGCATGTACAGTGCTCCCATGGGATCGGGTGGTTAGTTTTCAAGGATTACGCCTTTGACAGGGTGGCAGGGTAAGCGGATTGAGCGGTTCCCATCATGCTCTGGGCGAACACCGTCAGCACGATGTGCGACGCAGCCCCGACTCAAGGTGCGTACGGACAGGAAACGGATCAGCGCGAGTCGCACGCGAAAGCTTGATGACCTGACCCCGGTGCAGTTGAAGCGCATGTACTCGCTCCCGGACTGAACCAGATTCGATTCATTCAAAAAGGGTGCCCTGCTCGTCTCATCACCAGAGCCGGCGCTCCTCGGCAGGTCTGGCCCCTTCCACAATGAAATCGCCAAAAAAACCTAGTCAGGAAGATCATTTCACCATGGATCAGGACATGAAGGTTCGATGCCCCAGCTGTGGCCATATCACCATCAGGCTCTCGCCCACCCATAAGTGCCGGGAATGCGGCGTTTTTTCTCATGAGTGGCTGATTTATGACTGGGAAAGCTTTGCCGCCGTCAGGCGTCAGCACCTCAAATACAATATTCTGATAATCAGTCTCCTGGTCATTAACATCGTCGCGCTGGTGACGTTTGAATCCAGCAATCCCTTTTTCTGGATGCTGAACATTTTAGCTATCCCAGCCACAATCAGTTTATGTCTGTGCCTCAAGGATCTTCGAGGACAAGCGCACTACAAAGGGCATAACATTAATGCTGTTTTGTATTGGATTACGTTTTTCACGTGATTCTGACCAGGGATCAGTTGCAGGCAATACACTACGACACCACCGACGCCACTCTTGCCACCCAGCACCTCACGACCATGAAGTGCTAGCTTCGCATCTAACCGGATAGGCTCATGAGCAGAACATTACCGAAGAATGAGCTCGAGGCGCTTTTAGTGGAGGCCGATGCTAATGGGTTAACACCCGGTGATCTTGGCGCCACTTGCGAGAAATTCGGTATTACACCGAAAGGCGTGCTCAATGAGCTCGCCATCGTGGTCGCAGAAGGCTATCTGGATGAGACCTTTACCTATGGTTTTTGCGACAGCGTCATGAACGGGATCATAAATGCAGTGATGGACCTGGGTATGACTGACGATATGCCTCAGCCTGCTTTTTCGCTCTACCAAGCGTTCGACCAGGGCGAGTGGATTCGCAGGGGTGACTCACCCGATAGTGACCCAAGTGAAAAATATACGCGGCCGGCAGTCCAGGAAATATTACGCACTATTAGAGGATAGCTTTCAGAGTTGAGAGCTTTTATTGCGCTTGAAAACAGCCGTGGATCGGATGGGCGCCTCTGGGGGATAGCGGCCATGCATGATTGGCCGCTTCCGCCCACTCGGCCCCCAACCAGACAACTCTCTTTCCCTTTATCGCTGCACGGCGATGCATTTGATCTCCACGAGGAGCCCCGGCCGAGCCAGTTCACTGACGCCTATGCAGGTCCAGGCACAAGTGCTCCTGGGAAAGACTTGATCCTTCACTCGCCTGAAGATTGGCATGTGGCGTTGCATATCGACGTGATAAGTCGTCATTTCGACGACGTCCTCAAATTCGCAGCCACCTGCGTTCAAGACGAGTCGTAGATTCTCCCACGCAGCCAAAAACTGCTGCTCAGGATCTTCGATCACGGATAATTCCGGTGTCCGCCCTACCTGACCTGCGCAGTAGAGCGTTTTTCCAACCTTTACAGCGGGCGCATAACCCGCTTGATCGCAGAGCAATTTCATACCGTCTGGAACGATGATCTGACGATCAGTCATGGTCGTGGAACCCAAAAATGTAAGCGGATACGAAACCTAACCCAACGACCAGAGCGTCGTCCAATCGCCAAGCGCAGTGAGCAAGTGATACTGCCCGTTTACGACCCCATCGTCGTAACACCGGTTGAATCACTGAATACTCAAGGAGAAAGCTGTGGACTTACGGATAGAGATAAATGAGGCACCTCAAGAGGACGATTACCAAGCCGTTTTGGCACCGTTGCAGGCTTACAACCGAGCAAAAGCGGGGTTCATCGAAACGGAAAAATTTGCGATCTTAATCAAGGATGACGAGGGCGCCACGCAGGGTGGGCTGTACGCAAAAATTTCCGGGCAGTGGTTATTCGTGGATTTGCTCGTTGTGCCTGAAGCTGCCCGGGGCCAGGGATTGGGCGCCAAACTGATGGATAGGGCGGAAACGCTGGCGCGCAAGAAAGGCTGCCAAGGTATTTGGCTGGATACTTTCTCTTTCCAGGCGCCCGATTTTTACCTTCGACTCGGCTTCAGCCTGTTTGGAGAGCTTAAAGACTACCCAGTCGTGGGACACAACCGGTTTTTCATGCAGAAGAGATTGATCTAAACCGGGACAACCCGACTAACAGCCAACCTTGAGGCTCAGAAAGCAAGCACCTGGACGGTGCGCAGCTGCCACCTCACAGTTGGCCATTCGTATAAATTAAGCGGAATGGGAATCACGGTGCATCAGACCACGACAGGGATAACGACCATCAAGGAGAGCTAGACAGGCTGTTCTGGGAGCCTGGTTGGATAGAGCGCGATGCCGAACAGTTCCGTTCCCATGTTCAGTTGCTGAAAGCTGCGCTGAGCCTCCACAAACAGGATGAAACCACTACAAGGAGTTACCGATGAAACGCCAACACCGCACCGTGGGCGCCGTGCTTCAGGTCCCAGTGAGTGACGGGATGTGTAGCTATGCCTTAACGCTCCCAGAAGCAGACTTTGCCTTTTTCGGCCCGCCCTTCCGAGAGCCCATGAAGGATCTAAGAGAACTTTTGTCCTTACCTATGCTATTCAGAGCGGCTGTACACAAGTTCGCCTGGTCCCAGGGGCGGTGGCTGAAGATCGGGAAGATCACCGTCCCGGAAGGTCTGCTGGCTCCGCGCCCCATGTTCATCCAGCATTCTAATGGCCTTCACCAGATCTACCTTGGAGGCAGTATAACCAAGGCAAGCCGTGAGCAATGCGAAGGCTTAGAACGAGCCGTTGTATGGGACCCGCATCACATTGAGGAGCGACTAAACGCACGTTTCAAGGGTGTCCCATGCCGCTGGGAGGCCCTTTATCGCCTGAAGTAGCGCTGCCGTCCCCCTGCTCTTTGATATAAATCACCAGCGGCTCACCGGCCGCTTTGGGTCGATTGCAGCCGTATTCTGTATTTGTGGCGTTACAGACAAAGAGTGAATAATTCAATGAGCCCGGTCCGCGGGGTTTTCACTCAAATTTCAAAACAAGGAAGTGCAATGGGTGTCCCACTCCCCCTCTGGCTTATTCTCACAGGCGTGACCGCTTACGTTGCGAGTACACGCGGTCGATCAGCACCCAGATGGTTTGCAATCGGGCTTTTCCTTCCCGGCGTAGCCCTGATCGCCGTGTTGTTAATGCCACGGCTGGCAAAGACCGGTGTTGACGCTCTGGTGCACGAAGATCTGCGCCCTTGCCCGGCCTGCACCCAGAGCATCAAAGCTGCAGCTTCGCGATGCAAGCGCTGCGGAGCCGAAGTGGAGCCTATCGCCCTGAAAAATCGCAGCGGCTGGGTAGCACGTATGACGGCCCCTACCGATGAGGAATTTGAACGGATGGCAGCACAGGTGGCGCTATTGGACCTACCGACCATTCTCGATGAAGCGCCCCACATTTTCGTAGGCCCGTTTGAAGAAAAGGCCGAGGCGCAAAACATGCTCAAATACCTGAAGTCCGACCATGGGCTGGATGGGCTGGTGACGTGGCGGTCAGTGATCCGGTAGCAATGCGCGCTCCCGTCTGAGCAGGATCAGAATGGCGGCATCCCCCCATGCTATGTTCGCCCATCAACTTATTTCGCGATCAAGTTAACGCCCGAATGGATATCGAAGAGATCAAGCTGCGCCTGGTACGGCCAGCCACAAAATTTGTCGCCGGTGGATTTCGCCCTACCCATGAGCATGATGAAAGCTGGCTGGGCAAGGTCTTCCTGTTCCGGGCTGATGAAACCATTCCATTGAACGCCGCGGGTGAGCAAATGCTGCCCTATGCGCAGTTTCACCTGCCCAGCCTGCCGTACACCTGTCCGGCACTGGCAGACGTTCGTGTGCTCACGCTATTCATTTCCAGGGAGTTTCCAGAGCCCTTCGAACCCATGGGCGAAAACTGGTTGATCAGGGAGTACGGCGATGCCGATGTCCTGGTCAACAAATCGCTTTCAGTGGCTGACTCTCCGCTCAAGGCCTTTCCCTTGAAGGCCGAGTTGATGGACGACTTTCCGTTATGGGATGGCGGTGGCGTTCCCGAAGCGCTTAAAGATGAAATTCTCGACCTTGAGCGAGCCGGGACGATAGAGAGTTACTACGACCTGATCACCCATGTCTACGAGCACAAGATCGGCGGCTATCCCTCGTTTTGCCAGTCGGGCGTTGAGCCGGTGGATGGTTTCGAGTTCGTGTTCCAGATTTCGTCAGATGCCAAGATCCATTTGAACGTGGTGGACAACGGTAGCCTGATGTTCTGGAAAAACACGGCGACGGGGGAATGGCAGCTTTACTACGACTTCTACTGAGGGTGTTTTCGCCATATTGGTTGAACCGGCCCCTTCTCGTATCATCAGCGCACTCTATCTGGAATGGTTTACGTGAAGTCGTCACCTGGAAGTATTTCGCCTGCCCCTGCTGCCCCCAATAGCTCCAAATGGGATGCTGGCGAAGCTGTCAGCCAGCTCTCATGGGACGATTTGCGGATCATCAAGACCCTGAGTGATTGTGGCAATCGCGCGGCCACGGCCAAGAAACTCGGCATCAATGTTTCCACCGTGTCGCGACGAATCTCTCAGGTTGAGAAATCACTCGGGGTAGCGCTGTTCGATCACCGAAAGGCGGGCTACCTGCTGACGGCCGAAGGTGCGGAGTTGCGTGCGCTGGCCGAGCGGGTCGAGCTGGACATCGTCAGTGTCACCCGTAGGGTTTCTCGTGCCGGCCAGGGCCCCCTGGGAAAACTGCGAATCACCACCAGCGACTCGCTGCTGCTGTACTTTCTCACACCGATCATCGCGAACTTCAAGGCCCTCAATGAAGGCATCACCATTGAAGTGCTGGTGGGCAACCAGACGTTGAGCCTGGCCAGGGATGAGTCGGATATCGCCGTGCGGGCCACCCGAAAGCCGGCGGACACACTGGTGGGGCGCAAGCTGGCCAACATCGCCTGGGCCGCTTATGGCGCCGTCAAGCAGGCGACCACGGCCGATCCCTTTACGGAAGGCCAGTCATGGGTGTCCTACTCAGGCGGTTTATTCGGCTTGAAGGCGACAAACCATGTCGAATGCAGGGTACCCCCGGAACGCATCTCGTACCGCACCGATTCGGTTGCCGCCGCCAGCGCTGCCATCGCGGCCGGCCTGGGTTTCGGCTTTCTGCCCTGCATGCTGGGCGACATCACCCCAGGGTTGGTTCGCGTCGGCCCTGTGGTGCGAGAGCTGCAGGACGAGCTATGGCTGCTCACCCACCAGGACATCCGAAAGTCCTGGCGGGTCAAGGCCTTCATGACCTTCTGCGCAGCGGCCGTGGCCGACCTGAAGCCATTGGTGGAAGGACATCAGCCAGTCCAGGCCTCATAGGTCGTAATCCGGACACGGGTTAACGGGCCTGCGCGCCGACCACCGCCCTGCACACGATCTCGATCAGTTGCGACCGCTGGGCGAGTCGCGATACGCCGATGATATTACTGGCAGCCTGAGGGCGTTCCATACCATAGGCCGCCTTGCGCACCTTGCCGACGACGGCAAAGGCCGCGTCCATGTCCAGCACATACAGCGTCTCTTCGACGACATCCTGCAGCGTGGCGCCATACAGGGCGAGCAGCTTGGAAATGTTGTCGTAGGCGACCCGCATCTGTTCTCCCATCGAGGAGTAATCGCTCGGCCTACCGTCGGCATCCAGCGGCGCGGGGGCGACCAGGTTGCCCTCTTCGTCGTGGTTGAACTGCCCCGAAACGAAGATCTCGTTCCCGACCCGCCGCGCCTGCGGATAACCGTAGCTTTCTTCCCATGGAACGCCCCAGTAGGCGGTGTCGTCGTTGAAAGGTCGTGAAGCAGCCATTGGATTCTCCTGGCGAGTGGGATCGATGTGATCCGAGTGGCACGAATGCTAGCACCGCGAAGCAGGCACATATGGCGCATTAATGAGCCTAAAAGAGCGCAAAAATGCGCCATCCATTCGACGCAAGTTTCGCTATCTTTTGCCGGCACTGGGCGACAACCCGCCAAGAGAACTCTTACCACCCGAGGTCTCCGGGCCGCACGCTGCCTGACCCAAACATCTAAAAACCAGGGGAAATGGATCTCCATGAACAGTGACGATTGCACCGTGTTGGCGACTGTGGAAGTGGAGTTGCCAGGACGGCTCAAGCCATGGCAAGTCAGCACGGCCAAGCGGTTGATGTTGGATCATTTGGATCGCGGAATATCGGTGACGGAGGTCGCACAAGCCTGTGCACTGTCACGCAGTCACTTTACCCGCATGTTCAAGGAAAGCACCCGGCTCCCTCCCCGGGAGTGGCTGCGCGAACAGCGGCTCAGAAAGAGCAAGGAGCTGCTGAGTCGTTCGAGGATGCTGCTGGTTGATATCGCGCTGGAATGTGGCTTCTGCGATCAGGCGCATTTCTCCAGAACCTTCATGAAAGCTGAAGGGATGACGCCATATTCCTGGAGGCAACAAGCCATGTATCCGGGCGCCAGTCTCCGATCGGCATGAGAATGGCTGAAGATCAAAAGCTTCGCGGCGGTTCGGCGCCCCGACAAGCCCGCGCACAGTGGGAAGCGACCAACCCTATTGTGAACGCCGCGCCCCTGTAGGAGCTGGGCTTGCCCGCGAATAGGCCAGCCGCTTCACCGCAAAACGCCCGAGTTGCTTGGTCCTGGAATGACGAGAAGGCCAGTACTTTGATCATCAAGAACTGCACATGTTGCTGACCGACCCGCTCAAGCGCCGCAACGTATGTCTAGACGCTGAATCACCATAACATTAAGGCGCCCGCATAACAGACGAGCGTCTTAAGCCTGCCAAGACGAGCAAGATGCAAACTAAAACGTCGAATCGAAATCAGCATGATCTATCATACTAAAGTTATGCCTATATCCTGTAATATTGGCAGTCTGAGGATTGACATAATCGATAGTGCGAACAAGCACAGCACGACAAGTCCCCTTCCTCAGGAAAGTGACACCATCCAGATCTTTGGAAACTGCGGTGCCGTTTACGCTAGCGACATGCGAATGATTAAACTCTGTCTTGATTTTTCCTATTTCTGCTATACTATCCCTTAGAAAGCTATCGAGTGTCTGCCCGTTTTCATCATATTCAATACAATTAAAAAGATAACACCATCTTTTCTGGTCATCTACACTCTCCATATAACCACACACGCGACTATTGCCCTTAAGAAGCGCTTCTTGCATAGCCAGTACAAGGAAACGCAAGCTGTCACCTATAGTGGAAAGAGTGTAAGTTTCAGACGCAATAATTGGACCGCCTGGCCACCAGCTTCCCTCGAAAGGGCGATTTTTTTCGTTAAAGTTGTCAATCGTGTGTTGCTCTCGAATAGCCCAGGCCGAGAAGTCAGCCTTAAGCGCATCACTGGCAGGCGATTCACTGAGCTCATCACGGATAGCACGAATTTGCTCATCATAGGGCATCGCCAGGAAGTCACCCAGCGTAGGCGGTGTAGATGAGTAGGGTTTAAAATACTGCTCGCGATACTGCTGGGTCTGTGCAATGTAATCTTCAATGGTAAGATTCTGGCTCATGATAGCGTTCCATCCAATAAACTAAGAGGGATGCTTATCTTTACGCCCAAGCTGCTTCAAACTACAAAAATTGAAAGAAAGCTACGACTAGTCGTCAGGATTCGCGTGTAACAAGTCGAGCCTAGCCCTTCTGTAAATTTTGTCAAATCAGCACTTGAAAAAGCAATGTTAGTTCAATATTTAAAAAAGAGCGATAACCTGTTGATTTACCGTCACTCTCCCAAGAGAACACTACATATTGATGAGAAGCCTTACTATCTACGCTCATTCTTTTTTGATCCTGAAACTTAGGTAGTTGGACCCGGAATGAGGTGGTACGAGTTAATTGAGAAACACTCTCAGATTTTTAGTGTCTATACTCATGCCAGTCGTTGAATCATAGCCTCCCTTGACCACCGCACAGCCACCAGGCACAAGACGTGAAGTATTCCGTACTGATTGCAGCCCTGCTCTGTCTGCTACTCGGCGCTCCCGTCAGGGCCGAGCAGTATCAGATCGTCACAGAAGAATGGGCGCCCTACAACTACATGGAGAACAATCAGCTCACCGGCATGGCCACAGAGGTCGTGCGAGGCATCATGGCGCAAACCGGCGATGACTTTGCCATGCTGATGCTACCCAGCATGCGCACCACCCGCGTCTTGCAGCACCAGCCCAGAACCATCATGTATTCGATGTTTCGCACGGCGGAGCGCGCGCCCCTGTACAAATGGGTCGGGCCTATCATTGAAGAATCCATCCACCCCTATCAACTCGCCAATGCGCAGCACCCGGTGAATACCCTGGAGCAGTTGATGCGTGCCCCGCGGATCACCACAAGGCAGGCCGGCCTGATACCCGACACACTCCAGGCGCAAGGTTTCCAGAACCTCGAAAGAAGCGCCACCAGCAGCCCGCAGTTTTATCGCATGCTGCTCGCCGGACGCACCGAGATCATCGTCGGCGATACCGATGCGGGCGTGGCCTATTACAGCCGACAGTTGAACATTGCCCCCGGCACACTGCGCCAGATTCCCATCGAACTCTATCGTTCCTCCCTCTACATCGCCTTCAGCCTCGACTCCGACGACACACTGGTCGCCCGCTGGGCCAGCGCCCTGGAAAAGATGCGCCGCTCGGGCGAGTTGGAGCGAATCCACCGTCGCTACCTTCAGCCCTCCGGGTCATGAACAGGCAGGCGTTCGGTGCAAGGACTTTACCCACCTCGTGCCACCGAGCATCATGGTGCACTCGCCCTCAAGGAGGATTCCGCGCATGTTCGGTACGCTACTCGGCAAACTCTTCAATCGTCCGCTGACCGAGGAAGGGTTCGCCCGCAAGTTCATCCAGACGGCCCGTCAGGCCGGTCTCAGCGACGAGCTGGAGTACGTGCCCGATGAGTTCCGTCTCCTCCATGGCAATGGCGGGTACTTCAACCTCCACAACGCCTTTCGCGATTATCAGAACGCCGACAAGCCGCAAAAAGACGCCGTGCTCAAGGGCTACGTGGCGACCTTGCTCAGTTCGAAGAACAAAACCCCGCAAACCTTCGTGCAGATCCGCCCGTCGTTACGCCCCGTCATTCGCAACCTGGGCATGCTCGAAGAAATACGCCTGCACCACGTGCGCAGCGAGGGTTGGGGAGCCCCCTACAGCGTGGCCCAACGCCCAGTGGGCAAGGATTGCGTGATGCTGCTGGCGGTCGACTCCGCTGAATCCACCGCGACCCTGACCAAGGGCCCCGAGGCACATTGGGGGGTGAGCCTGGACGAAGCGTTGTCGATTGCCGTGAACAACCTGCGTGACACCACCTCGGATGCGTTCGAGGAGATCGTGCCGGGGCTCTATGTCGGACGCTGGAACGACGGCTACGACATCAGCCGGGTCCTGCTGCCGGACGTCCTGCAGCGCGCGCCGATCAAGGGTCAGCCGGTGTTCATGATCCCGACCAACGACGTGCTGATGGTGACCGGCGACAAGGACGACGCAGGCATTCGCCACATGGTCGAGGTCAGCTTCAAGGCAGTGGAAAACGGCCGGGCCGTCTCCAGCCAGATCTATACCTATCAGGACCAGAACATCGTCCCTTTCCGCGCCGAGGACGAAACCCTCAACGCCCGCCTGGCCACCCTGGAACACCTGCTGCTTCAAGGGACCTATCACACGCAGAAAGAGCTGCTCGACAAGATCCATGAAGAGCAGAACGAGGACGTGTTCGTGGCGTCCTACCTGCTCTACCAGCACTCCGAAAGCGACGGCAGGACCTTCTCGATGTGCAGTTGGACCCAGAGCATCGACAGCCTGCTGCCCAGGACCGACCGGGTGGTACTGGTGGAACCGCAGGCGGATGGCGGCGCCAGGACTCATGTCGTCGAATGGGAGGAACTGGAGGCCAAGCTCGGTGCGCTGATCAAGTCGACCGATGTTTATCCGCCCCGGTATCGAACGGCGGGTTTCCCTACCGAGCAACAGTTGAAGGCGTTGACGCTGCTGGGCTGAGGCCATTCGAGAGTCAGCCACATGGCCACCGCCCTGTGGCACCACGGTCGCGCGCTACTCACATTCCAGGCTATATCCCACCCCATACACCGACCGAACCGGATCGATCCCCGGGGTAACCGCCGTCAACTTGCGCCGCAGGTTCTTCACGTGGCTATCCACCGTGCGATCGGCGACCACGCGGTTGTCCTGGTAGATGTGGTTCATCAGTTGGTCCCGCGACAACACCTGCCCAGGCCGCTCCGTCAGCGCGGCGAGCATGCGAAACTCCACCGGTGTCAGATCCAGCGGCACACCCTGGTAGCGCGCCTGGAAAGTCCGGGCATCCAGCTCCAGGCCAAAGCTGGTCTGCTGCGTACCGCTGCGGCGCAGCACGGCCTTTACCCGGGCCACCAGTTCACGCGGGGAGAACGGTTTGCAGATGTAGTCGTCAGCGCCCAGTTCCAGCCCGAGCAGGCGGTCGATCTCGTCGACCCGGGCGGTCATCATGATGATCGGCAGGCGACTGAAACCGCGCAGTTCGCGGCAGATGTCCAGGCCGTCGCGGCCGGGGAGCATCAGGTCCAGCAGCATCAGATCATAGGATTTCTGGCGGACCGCCGGGACGACCGCCAGGCCATCGGCCAGGTGCTCGACCTCGAAGCTGGCGGCACGCAGGTAGTCGCCCACCAATGCCGCCAGCTTGGGTTCGTCCTCCACCAACAGAATCCGGCTCATGCTTCATCTCCCGCCGTGGGTAGTTCCAGACTCAGCAACAGGCCCCCCATGCTCGAGGCCTTTGCACTGAGCTTGCCGCCATGCACGTCGGCAATGCCCCGGCAGATCGCCAGGCCCAGGCCGGTGCCGCCACTGGCACGATTGCGCGAGCGCTCGGCGCGGTAGAAGCGTTCGAACAGCCGCTCCAGCGAGGCGGCGTCTACGCCCGGCGCACTGTCCTCGCACTGCACCAGCACGTGGTCGCCGTCCTGTAGAGCACGCAGCACGGTCTGGCCGCCGGCGTCGGTGTAGCGCCGGCTGTTTTCCAGCAGGTTATGCAGCAACTGGCCCAGGCGCGACTCGTCGCCCAACACCCACAGCGGTTGCTCCGGCAGTTCCAGCAGCAGTTCCAGCCCCCCTTCGGCAAAGCTGGCCCGAAAGGCGTCGGCCACTACTGGCAAGAGTACCCGCAGGTCAATGCGCTCGCGGCGATAGGTCGGCCCGCCGACTTCGGCCAGGGACAGGTCGAAAAGATCGTCGACCAGCTTGGTCAACGCCCCCACCTCGCCCTGCAGCGAATGGAGCGCCGTGACATTCAGCGGGCGGATGCCGTCTTCCATGGCCTCAAGTTCCGCGCGCATCACCGCCAGTGGCGTGCGCAGTTCGTGGGAGATATCGGCCATGAAGTCGCGACGCATACGCTCGTTACTCGCCAGGGTCGAAGCCATCCGGTTGAAGTCACCGGCCAGTTGTCCGGCCTCGTCCTGCGAGCGCACCGGCACCTGGATCGCATAGTCGCCGGCGGTCAGCCGGTGAGTCGCGCGCGCCACTTCGCGAATCGGCCGCAGCAGTGCGCGGCTCAGCCACCAGGCAATCACCGCAGTCGCCAGCAGGCAGGCCAGGCCGATCAGCAGACTGGAACGCAGTTGGTTGAGCTGGAAGCGCCTGTCGCCGACGCTGGTCACCGACTGCAACGGCGCCAGGGCCATCCAGCCAACCACCCGCCCCTGGTACTGGATCGGCTTCAGCAACACGTCGCCGACAGCCTGGTAGCCAATGATCGGCTTGCGCTGCTCGTCCAGCAGCGCGAAGCGGACGAAAGCGCCGGTGAGGTCGGAGACCGTCAGTTGACTGGGGTCGAAGGTCTTTTCCGGGCCGAGGTCGCTCGGCCGCAGCAGGTCGAACCACTGTTCCTGGTCACGGCGAATGAAGTTCCAGTCACCGTGGGCGGCATAAGCCTGTTCCACTCGCGGCACGATGCGGTCCATACGCTCCTCGGCCTGCTGGTTGAGGTAGCCGAGAAAACCGTACTTGAGGCTCAGGTAGGCGGCAAACACCATGCCCAGCACGGCGAAGGCGCAGACCGCGAGCATGGCCAGGAAGAACTTGCTGGAGAGGCTGACTTTCATGTTACCGCCGCGACAATCGAACTGCCGACATTGAAGCGCGCAGGCCCCGGTACGGCAAGGCACGTCGGCCAATCTCCCAGATTTCTCCACATTGGCTGCACATTTGCCGAGCACGCTGAGGACTGAAAATTACCTGGCCCGGAGTTCCTCGGATGTCCTTCTTCTTCGCTATTCGCTCTCCGCTGGCCCGCGCCCTGATGTTGAGTGCCGGGCTGATCATCCTCAATGGCTGCGACGATAACGCGCCGGCCGCCACCGCCAGGCCACTGCAGGCCGTCGCGGTGTATCACGTCACCCGCGCGCCCCAGGCCCTGAGCACCACCCTGCCCGGTCGCGCCAGCGCGCACCTGGTCGCGGAGATTCGTCCGCAGGTCGGCGGCATCCTGCTCAAGCGCCTGTTCGTCGAAGGTGAAACGGTCAAGGCCGGCCAGGCCCTGTACCAGATCGACCCGCAAACCTACGAAGCCGCTGTCGCCCAGGCAGAAGCCACCGTCAGTTCGGCCAGTGCCACGCTCAAGGCCTCCGAACTCAAGGCACGCCGCGACGCGGACCTGGTGAAGATCGACGCCATCAGCGCCGAGGACAACGAGAGCGCGAAGTCCACCCTGCTCCAGAATCGTGCCAGCCTGCAGTCGGCCCAGGCTGCGCTGCGCACCGCGCGCATCAATCTCGGCTACACGCGGATCAACGCGCCGATCGCCGGCCGCACCGATACTTCGTCGGTCACGCCGGGGGCGCTGGTCACCGCCGAGCAGACCACGGCCCTGACCACCGTGCAGCAACTGGACCCGATCTACGTCGACTTCACCCAACCCAGCGGCACACTGTTGCGCCTCAAGCGGGAACTGGCCGAGGGCAAGCTGGCGCCCGCCGAGCAGAAGGACGCAACCCGCATCAGCCTGCAACTGGAGGACGGCAGCACCTATGCCCACGAGGGCACCCTCACCTTCAACGGCGTCAGCGTCGATGAAAGCACCGGCAGCGTTACCCTGCGCGCCCTGGTGCCGAACCCGGACGGTCTGCTGCTACCGGGCATGTACATCAAGGCGACGCTGCAGGAAGGCGTACAGCCGGACGCGATCCTGGTACCACAACAAGGCGTCAGCCGTGACGAACGCGGCGGTGCCACGGCGCTGGTAGTGGTCGATGGCAAGGTCGAGCAGCGCGAACTGACCCTGGCCCGCGCAGTAGGCAATCGCTGGTGGGTGAGCAAGGGGCTGACCGCCGGTGACCAGTTGATCGTCGAGGGCCTGCAGAAAGTCCGCGTCGGCCAGCAAGTGCAGGTCAACGACGCCAACCTCACCGCCCACAACGACAGCACTGACTGAGGCCGACTCCCATGGCACGCTTTTTTATCGATCGGCCGATCTTCGCCTGGGTCATCGCCATTATGGTGATGCTCGGCGGGGTGCTCGCCATCTACCAGCTCCCGCTGTCGCAATACCCGACCATCGCACCGCCGCAGATCACCCTGAGTGCCACCTACACCGGGGCTTCGGCCAAGACCATGGAAGACTCGGTGACCCAGGTCATCGAACAGCAGATGACCGGCCTGAACGGCCTGACCTACATGTCCTCCAGCAGCAGTTCGGCGGGCAGCGCCAGCATCACCCTGACGTTCGCCGCCGGCACCGATGTCAACACCGCGCAGATGCTGGTACAGACCAAACTGGAACAAGCCAAGGCACGCCTGCCGGAAACCGTGCAGCAGCAAGGCATCGAGATCCGCAACTCGTCCAGCGACTTCCTGATCATCCTCTCGCTGGTCTCGGACAACCCCAGTGTCACGGCCTCGGACATCAGCGACTTCATCTCCAGCACCCTCTATGACCAGATCAGCCGGGTCAGCGGCGTCGGCCAGGTGACCACCCTGGGCTCCAGCTACGCCATGCGTCTCTGGCTCGACCCGGACAAGCTCAAGCAGTACTCGCTGATGCCTTCGGATGTGAGCAGCGCCCTCACCGCACAGAACGTCGACACTTCCGCCGGCCAGCTCGGCGCCCTGCCCGCCCGCAGCGGCCAGCGACTCAACGCGACCATCAGCGCGCGCAGCAAATTGCAGACTGCCGCGCAGTTCCGCGACCTGGTGCTCAAGTACGCCAGCAACGGCGCGGTGGTGACCCTCGCCGATGTCGCCCGCGTGGAGCTGGGCAGTGAAAGCTATGACGTGATCGCCGAGCACAACGGTCGTCCCACTGGCGGCATGGCGGTCAGCCTGGCCACCGGCGCCAATGCCCTGGAGGTCTCCACGGCGGTGCAGGCCAAGCTCGCCGAGCTGGAGAAGTTCTTTCCCAGCAAGCTGCAACTGCACACCGAAGTCGCCTACAACACCGCGCCCTTCGTGAAGATCTCCATCGAGGAAGTGGTCAAGACCCTGTTCGAAGCGATCGCCCTCGTCGTGCTGATCATGTACCTGTTCCTGCAGAACCTGCGTGCCACGCTGATCCCGGCGATCGCCGTGCCGGTGGTGCTGCTGGGCACCTTCGGTGTACTGGAACTGATGGGCTATTCGATCAACACCCTGACGATGTTTGGCATGGTCCTGGCGATCGGCCTGCTGGTGGACGACGCCATCGTGGTGGTGGAGAACGTCGAACGGATCATGGCCGAGAAGGGCTTGTCGCCACGGGAAGCCACGCGTCAGTCCATGGGTGAGATCAGCAGTGCGCTGATCGGCATCGCCGTGGTGCTGTCGGCGGTGTTCGTGCCGATGGCCTTCTTCGGCGGCTCGACCGGGGTGATCTACCGGCAGTTTTCGGTGACCATGGTCGCGGCGATGGCACTGTCGGTGCTGGTCGCCATGACCCTGACCCCGGCCCTGTGCGCCACCCTGCTCAAGCCACACCACACCGCAGGCGAGGAACGCCGTGGCTTCTTCGGCTGGTTCAACCGCACCTTCGACCGTGGCTCACACACGTACCAGCGCGGAGTGGGCGCAGTACTCGTGCGGCCCCTGCGAGCCTTGCTGGTGTACGCCCTGGTACTCGCGGGTGTAGCGCTGATGTTCCACAAACTGCCGACCGCGTTCTTGCCCGAAGAAGACCAGGGCATGCTGATGATGCAGATGACCCTGCCGGTGGGCGGCACCGATGAGCAGTTGCAGGCGGTCACCCGCCAGGTACAGGACTATATGCTCAAGCAGCCGGAAGTCGCCACGGTCCTCACCGTGCGCGGCCTGGGTAACGGTGGCAATGCGCAGAACGCTGGCCGCGGCTTCATCAAGCTCAAGGACTGGAGCGAACGCCCGGGTGAGGCACACAGCGCCTCGGCCATCGCACAGCGGGCCAACATGGCCTTGTCGAATATTCTCGACGCCAATGTTTTCGTCATCGCGCCGCCAGCAGTCCAGGGGCTGGGCCAGAGTTCCGGCTTCGACATCGAGCTGCAGGACCTCGCCGGCCGCGGTCATGCCGAACTGCTCAAGGCGCGCAACCAGTTCCTCCAGCTCGCAGCCCAGGACCCGCGCCTGGCCATGGTCCGTGCCCAGGGCCTGGAAGACACGCCGCAGCTCAACGTCAACATCGACGACCGCAAGGCCGGTGCCCTCGGTGTGGCCGCCAGCGACATCAATGACACCCTCAGCGTGGCCATGGGCGGCAGCTATGTGAACGACTTCCTCGACACCGGCCGCCTGAAGAAAGTCTATATGCAGGGCGCCGCCGACAAGCGCATGCAGGCCGAGGACATCGGCGACTGGTACGTGCGCAACTCGAGCAGCAACATGGTGCCGCTGTCGGCTTTCACCAGTACCCACTGGAGCAGCGCCTCGCCCTTGCTGGAACGTTACAACGGTTTCGGCTCATACGAGTTGGTCGGCTCGCCGGCACCGGGCGTCAGCTCCGGCGATGCCATGGCGGCCGTGGAAGAGATCATGGCGAAACTGCCCGAAGGCATCGGCTACGCCTGGACCGGCCAGTCCTACCAGGAACGCCTGGCGGGCAACCAGGCGCCGCTGCTCTACGCCATCTCGATCCTGTTCGTGTTCCTCTGTCTGGCCGCGCTGTATGAGAGCTGGACGGTGCCCTTCGCGGTGATGCTGGTGGTGCCACTGGGCATCCTCGGCGCCCTGCTGCTGACCGGCCTGCGCGGACTGTCCAACGACGTCTACTTCCAGGTCGGCCTGCTGACCACCGTGGGCTTGGCGGCGAAGAACGCGATCCTCATCGTCGAGTTCGCCAAGGAAGGTTACGAGCGCGGCCAGGATCTGCTGAGTGCCACTCTGGACGCCGTGCGTATCCGTCTGCGGCCGGTGCTGATGACCTCCCTGGCGTTCATTCTCGGCGTGTTGCCGCTGGCCCTGAGCAGTGGTGCCGGCTCGGCCGGGCGCCAGGCCATCGGCACCGGTGTGCTGGGCGGCATGCTCGCCGCCACCTTGCTCGGGCTGTTCTTCATTCCGCTGTTCTACGTGCTGGTGCAACGCCTGGCTACGCGCCGTAACGCCGCCGCCCCGGCCACCGCCGAAGGAGAAATCTGATGCGCTTTGCCCCTCTCCCCCTGCTGCTGGCAATGGTGCTGGGCGGCTGCGTGAACCTGGCCCCGGACTATCAGCGCCCTGCGGCGCCGGTGGCCGGGCAATGGTCAACCACGACCCCGGCCGGCCAGGCCAATGCCGACATCGCCTGGCGCGAACTGTTCATCGACAGCCGCCTGCGCGACACCGTGGCCCATGCCCTGGCCAACAACCGCGACCTGCGGGTCGCCGCGCTGAACGTCGAGTACCAACAGGCGCAGTACCGCATCCAGAGCGCGGCGCTGCTCCCGGCGGTTTCCGCCACGGCCAGTGGCACACGCCAACGCTCGCTGTCCGAGACCAGCACCACCACCAGCAGCCAATACAGCGTCGGCCTCGGCGTGAGCAGCTACGAGCTGGACCTGTTCGGCCGGCTGGGCAACCTCAAGGACGCCGCGCTGGAAAACTACCTGTCCCTGGAGCAGACCCGCCGCAGCACCCAGATCAGCCTGGTGGCGCAAGTCGCCAACGCCTGGATGACCCTGGCCGCCGACCAGCAACTGCTGACCCTGTCGCGCAACACCTACACCAGCCAGCAGAAGACCTACGACCTGGTGCAACAGAGCCACGGCCTGGGCGGCGAATCCGGCCTGAGCCTGGCCCAGTCGCGCAGCACCGTCGAATCGGCCCGTGTCAATGTGGCGAACTACGAAAGCCAGGTCGAGCAGGATCGCAACGCTCTGGAACTGCTGGTCGGTGAACACCTGGACGACCACCTGCTGCCCGGCGACGCGCCGCTCGATGCGGCGCTGCTGGTCAACGTTCCGGCCGGCCTGCCCTCGACCCTGCTGCAACGCCGCCCCGATGTGCTCGCCGCCGAACACACACTCAAGTCCGCCAGTGCCGACATCGGTGCCGCCCGTGCGGCGTTCTTCCCCAGCGTAACCTTGACCGCCAGCGGCGGCAGTGCCAGCAGCGAACTGTCCGGGTTGTTCAAATCCGGCAGCCGCGCCTGGAGCTTCGCCCCATCGATCAACCTGCCGATCTTCAACGCCGGCAGCAACCGCGCCAGCCTCGACGCTGCGAAGATCACCCGCGACATCGACGTGGCCCAGTACGAGAAGACCCTGCAGACCGCTTTCAGCGAAGTCGCCGACGCCCTCTCCGTACGCAGCCACATCAACGAGAGCCTGGACGCCCAGCGCAACCTGACCCAGGCCACCGACAAGAGCTACAACCTCTCGCTGGCGCTTTACAAGCAAGGCTCGCAGAGCTTCCTCAACGTGCTCGACGCCCAGCGTTCGCTGTATTCGGCACAGCAGACGCTGATCAGCCTGGAGCTGTCCGAGCAGCTCAACCGGGTGACGTTGTACAAGACGCTGGGGGGTGGTTGGGAGGGCTGAGAGAAAACGCCCGTTGCGCCTGAACCGTGGCGCAACGGCACGCGATCATCAGTGGATGCAAGATGAAGGTTATTCGGCGTATTCGGCCGCAGCCTGACGCGAGTTACCGGCAATGGTATTCAGATACAGCGACAGGACAAAACCCTGCGCGGCGCTCAGGCCTACCTCAACCGGAACGCCGGTCTGATCGTCCGGGATCAATTGTCCACTGGTGTCCTGTTCCTCGTTCAGTTCCTGCTCCACCCGCAGTTTGTAACGCTTGAATTGAACCTGTTCAGGGTTGGTAATGGCGACCGCCGCCAGCGGATCCCAGAAATACAGGTATTTGCCGATACCGGGCGCAATGGTCGAGCTTCCCAGCACCTGTTTGAGAAACTGCGCCACCGGGTTGCCGATCTGGGAAAGCTTAAGCACGAAGCCCTGGGTGATCGGAATCGAGTTGGAGGCATTGAGCGCTACCAATTGCACGGGAATGCCACTGCCGAAGACCAACTGGGCCCCCAGGGGATCGAGGAAAATATTCCACTCGGCAACATCGTTGGTGTAATAGGGCATCGGGCCCAGTGCATCCTTGATATTGCCGCCCGCACCGGGTTTGACGTATTGCGGCAACAGGTTGCCCCCCATCATGACGATGCGCTCGACCTTCTCGTGCAGCAGCTTCTGCAGGACCGCATCGCGCCTGGCTCGCTGGATCAGATGCCCCCAGGTCGTGCCGCCGCCGATCATCAATACCGTGAACTTGTGGTCGGCGTTCGCCAATGTGTTCCTGAGAAACTCGACGGCATCGGTTTGCGTCGGGTTCGAGTTCTTCCGGGGGAAACTGGCATCGTAATGCAGGTCTGCCGCCTGGCGTGTATCAAAGGCGAAGGTGTTGCTGTACAGCAACGGACGCTGAAAACCCGCGACAACGGGCGTGCGTTCTATGACAGCGTCATTGAATACCGTGAGGAAGTTGCTGAGGTTTTCAACACCGTGACTCAGGTGAGCAGCACCGACCCCAGTCACGGTGATGCCTTCCACCTTTATCGCATGATGCTTGAGCAAATAAGCGATGGCCATGTAATCGTCGAAGTCGACATCGGTATCGATGAGTACATGCGTAAGCGATTGTGCAGACATATCCTTAGCCCTCCTGGCTAATAACGTATTTATTTCCAATGCAAATACAACATCACCCTGTAGCCCCCTACGTTGCGCTCTGAACTGTAGGCGAGCCCCCCATACCTGTCGAGGACGCCACGAACGTCTCCTGCCCGCTATTTTTCATGGAAAGCGTGGCGCTTTTCCAAGAGTCGCCTAAACCTGTAACAAGGAAGAACGGCACGTGATCGACAGGAGTCGATAGGCACTACCCCCTCGTATCCTCTGCGCATAATCCGTCTCCCCTTTTTCCTCGTATTTCCGGCTTTTTGCCGGGGATAGATCTCGCTTGTCCGGCGTTGCCGAGGAGGTAAACCACTCAAGACCCTGCTGCCCCGTGAAGTCATCTCGACTGCCAAACCGAGACCTATACCAAGAAAAAAAGGAAGCCTGGCACGGAGCCAACACTGCCCGGCGTATTCCCTATCAAGGAGATAATCGATGAACCAGCCCCACGTAAAACGCTCAGTGCTGGCGGTGAGTGCCGCACTGTTCTGCATTGCCGCCCAGGCCGGCACCTATCCCGACTACGGCTATGCGCCGCCGGACGGCTACACCGGCCCCAAATTCGTGCTCAGTCAGAACTACCCCACGCAAGCGCCCACCGGCTCACCGCCGGCGTTCTTCAAGAAGCTGCCGGCCAAGCCGGACAACAACTTCGAAACCTGGCGGACCTACATGAACGAGGTCAAGAGCTACTGCCTGGAGGGCAACATCGAGGTCAACTGGGACGTGCAGAAAAACAAGGTTCGTCAGTGGTACCACATGCCGTGGCAGCACTATGGCCCGCTGGGGCGTGAAGGCATTCATGGCTTGACCAAAGAAGCGCAGATCCAGGTCAAGCAACTGGCAGCGACGCAGACTGCGACCGGCCAGACCTACGCCGTGGGCATATACAACGACATCGGCGCCTACACCATCGGCCAGGTCTGGAAAGACCCGCAGAACCCCGATCCGAGCTACACCTCCAAGCCCAACAGCTTCCCCAACGGGACGGTGGTGTGCAAGGCGCTGTTCGCCGACATCGACCGCGCTACCGTGCCGTTCCTGGTCAACCCGGTACTCTGGCAGGCGTACATCACCGAAACCTTCACCTCCAGCAAGCGCATACTCAAGGACGTCGCCCTGATCCAGATGGACATCGCCGTGCGTGACACCCGCATGAGCGACACCGGCTGGATCTTCGGCACCTTCCAGTACAACGGTGCCAAGACCGGCAAGGCCGGCTGGGACAACCTGGTACCGGTGGGGATCATGTGGGGCAACGATCCGCAACAGACCGGCAACGACTTCACCAACAAGCAGCCGACCGTCACCAAGATCAACCCCGCGCTGAAACAGACCGCCATCAACGCCAACACCAAAGAGCTGCCACCCACCCACCTGGGCTGGAACGGTCGCCTCAATGGCCCGGTCGACAACCCTGTCAGTTCCTGCCAGAGCTGTCACATGACGGCCGAGTCGCCGCAGTTGGCGATCATGAACCCCACATTCCAGAGTCCAGATAAGGTGCCACCGGTGGGTTCGCCTGAATGGATGAAGTGGTTCCAGAACATCCAGGCCGGTCATCCATTCACCCCGGGGACCCAGAGCACGGACTTCAGCCTGCAGATGTCCAATGGGCTGGCGAACTTCTACGAGTGGAAGTGCGCGATGGGAGGGATCTATGCGAACGGCGGCGATGCCTGCACGAAAGCGGCCAGTCCGAAGCTGAAAATGCTGAAGTCCGGCAGCGCACCGCAATTGCCCGTGCAGCGTGTGATTCGCGACCCAAGCCTGGAGCAGTTGCTCGAGTAATGGGTAACAACCTCCGGGCGCGGGTTGCCCGGAGGTTGCTTCGAGTCACGCGGCAGGCATCGGAGTCTCGCAGCCAAACCCAGTGGCCGCCGCTCACGACAAAACGCCCCCATCTAAAACACTGACGCCCTATCCGCGTCCTCTAGCCAACTCCCTGCACATCCATAAAATATTGCCCTGCGGCCTCGCGATTGAATTCAGCGGAAAAGGAAAGACGCTGCTGGGTATTCAGACATCTCTATCTGGCGAGCATTCTCACCTATATGGGTGTCCGGCTTCACTCGGCCACTACACCTAGAAATCAAATACAGAAATCACATTTAACCCCAGATACCCTAAATTGTTCTACGACTCGCTCCAACTTTGAAATATAGAGCGTAAAGTCCGGGATATCACCCACCGCACGAACCTTATTAATCGAAATAGACAAAGAAAACCCAGAAGAAAAAATCAAGAACTCTCCCCCAATCGCCCCATCAAAGACCATCGCTATGCCGATTCGACCATATTTTTCATGACCACCTAAAAACTCATCAACATCAAATGCATTTGAGTCACATCGTTTCCAATCGTAAGCGTCGAGATCGGTGGCTTCTAGAAAAAAGACCTCATCACAAAAATTAAAACTCCAACCAGAGTCAACCAGCAGCTTTAAGACCAGCCTTGGCTCAACATCACTACCGAACTCCAGATCAATGCTTGCTTTACACCCCACTAAACATCCCTACAACTTCAATATCAAAATCCCACAGGCGTCCCAAAATCATAGAAGCGCCCTCCCCCCAGCCTTTCGAGGGAAAAAGAAAACCTACCAAACCATGGTTAAAAATCTAAAAACCACTAATTAGGCTCTACCAGGTTACCATCACAAAAACTGATAAATTGCTGCCCTCCCAGCCATAGACAATCATTCCCATGTCAAGGTGTTCTACCTCAAAAAAACCATCCTCAACTCCTCCAGCACCGACCACATCGACCCTCCCTTTCGGTTCGATCCAGTACTCTTCCGCCCAAGGCTCAACAATCAGAAGAATCTTTTCATCCTTCCCATTGATGCAGCATATTTTCTTAATCATAACCCCCTTCACTTCAACACCAATGATCAAGAACTTTCTACATAGGCTCTATTTTTCCAATCCATGGCTCAGTAGCACCTCATTAGTCCGCTTCCTGAACATAGGACCTAAACTTATTTTTACCTAGCTCTTCAAGATGAAGCCTATTGCAGTTCGGACAGCGGTACACGTTAATAGTCTCAGGATCTATGGCATTGTAAAACTCCTCTTCTGTGAGAGATCCATTTGAAAGTAATTGTCCAACAACACCAATCACCCTCTCAGGAATAAGATTAAGCTCGCTCTCGGAAGTACCAATAGATAAATTTATAACATATCCACATGGACATGCATATTTAGGCATAAGAGCTCACCTCAAGCGAAAAAGGGACCGAAAGAGCACCGAAAAAGGAACAGATTTATTTTTCCGCAACCCCTCGAAATGAAAGTAAACTTTTGATTCACCGCTACCTGGAAATTTTCCGTACAAATCCAATATCAGCCTTGGCTTTCTAGTCTCCATGGACGCACCGAACTTGGCTACTCCAAAATAAAGAGGCCAATTTATTTTTCGGCACGCCATTCTAAAAATAAAAATACCTCTTTCATCCTGCGAAATCGAATCATCAAGTAATAGATTTTTGGAAGGTGTGCCAGCAAGCTACCCAGAAGTTTCCGTTCCTTTTGTACCAGCTAATTAGTAAAAAACGAACTAACCATATCTTCTGTAACATTATCACATGACAACCGCAACAGGTGAGCTAGAGCAAAGCCTACTTTCTCAAAAAATAGCTCACTTGAAGAAACATTTCCATATGCCGCACAACAAATATCTATCCGACCCCGATTAGCATCAACACCGCTAGCAAATCCCTGCTTTAAACCTGCGACCGAGGCTTCTGCATACTCAACTGGCAAACCAATATGTGCCACCTCAAAACCGTCAATCAGCGAGCCTTCATAAATTGCACAAGTCGACGAATGGCTAGCGACATTTATCTTAAGTTCTCCCCCTGACGGCTGGTAATGCAGACCAAGTAGCGCATACAAAGAGCGCGCACCTCTAGGATTCATAACCTCAAGTACTATATTGCGCACCTCAGACGACTTAGCTTCATCATTTATAAAGACTAGATTAGGATCATTAAAGCCTAGCCATTTACAACCAGCAATATGAGGTTCATCACACCAGAGACGAAATTTCCCCAATCGACCAACACGACCACTCATCATCATTGCTGCCCCCAAAATTTCAACCAGTTAGGATTGAAAGTTCCAGGCTCAGCAGCATTAATAGCATTAATAACATCTGGATGATAAACACTGTACGGGAAAACTTGATACTTACTTAGCGCCCCTTGGTGTGCATCACTATAATCCAACCCTCGATTCGCCCATAAAATTGGCTGCACGCGGCACCGCTTGGCCTGCTGCTGCATCAGCACTGGCGCCTTTTGCACCAACTAATTACGGTGAAATCAAAACCACTGGAAAATTTAAAATTTCTCCTTCTACATAATTCCAAGATAAGGCATGCAATTTCTTTGATACGCGCGGATCTATTGACATAAGTAACATTAAGTAAGTCTCCAGCTCTTCACTATACTCAATTCCTTTTATTCCTAAATTATCGCGCAGCCTTCCAGAATACTCTCTTTCAATGCCATCATTCGAAAAGACATAAATTATCTCAGAGGTAATATCTGAGTAAACAATTGACTGAACAAAAACCTTACTGTTTATAGACGGAATGACCATTCCACACATCCTTAAATTCTTCAACGCTCATTTTGTACTGCGCACCACTAAAAGGATCCTTAATCAACACCCTGCCAACGCCATCCACTCCATCAACAACGACCCAGTGCCCTACTTTACTTCCAGAATCCCACATCATTGCACTCCAAGAGCCAGTTTTATTGAGTGCATTGAAGCTAGATACATCGACTGCATTCCCAACCCAACCAGAATCAACCGTATTCAATTTTCTCGCCAAGGAATTCATGGAAGTAAGCTCGGTTCCAAGATCAACCTGAGAAGTAAGAACACCTCGATCCTTCAACAGCATCTAACCACAGGCAGCACCGCAGCTGTTGGAGTGGATTGCTTTACCACGTTAGGGCTAACAATCTCGTCCAAAACACTCCAAGTCCCACCAGCCCCAGTCTGTATATCTTTTGGACCAACGCCGAGACGTCAATTTTCAGGAAGCTCCATATAAAATGAATTAGCATGAATCTCCCAAGTCATCCAGCCAGGCCCAGGCGGGGCATTGAGAACTCCCTCCAAGAAATACTTTTCAGAAGACACGTTCAAGAAACATGGTGAAGCAAGTTCTTGCATCACCTTGAGCCCCGTGGAGCTCTTCCTATCCTCTGCATATTCAACAACTGTGCTTTTTGAAAAAGAAACACCTACAAAGACAAACCAACAACCACCAACAAACTCATGCATAGCATATGAACTTTCAGATTTGCTTATATACTGCACCCACTCCCCACCGTGTCTACGGGCCCTCAAAAGTCCGTCTACAGATTCCCACTCATCATATTCAACCTGTCTCGCAGCATCGTAAATATAGTGCACGGGAAACAGATCCTCAACACGAGCACTTTCACTTTTCTCGCATCTCACAAGAGAAACACCATTGAAATCATTTACAAGTTTACAATATGGGAGAACTAGACCCTTTTCAACGAAAACCCGAAGCGAATCCCCCACAACCGTCCACCCCCCGTAGGTGCAATCAAATGTAACAAGCGCTTCAAAATCCATTGAAACTCTCATTTTATTTTCTCCAAAACGATCGTTTTCATACTATCCAGATTTGTAATAACGCTTCCATCTGTACGAAGGAAGGTCTGCCCTGAAAACCGGGAGTCCAGAGGACCGTCTTGTACAACTCTCACTCCCAAAGACTCAAGATCAGATGCACTAGGAAGTTTTCCATAAGGGTTTGCGGCGTTCGCGTTGATGAAAATTTTTCCACCGGGCTCAACCACTCTAGTTGCTTCCGGCAAATAATCCATCATAGAGAAGGTACCTCCCGCTTCTTTTGGAATGAATGGATTACTGGCAACAATCTCTCCCACTGAGTCGTCTTTAAAAGGTAGCTGCCTTGCATCCGCACGGATACCAGACTGAATATCCGCACTTATATCAACGTTTATGGCTCCCGGTGTTTGCGCATTTTTCCCACCAAACAAATCAATTGTAGGCTTCACAGCAGAACCAGCTGCTTCTTCTATGCCTTTTGGACCCAACCCACTACTAAAGTCACCAACCCCATCAACAGGCTGCCCGTTAAAAGTGGCCGTCCCTGAAGGATAGTTTCCAGAAAGCTGTCCGCTATACGGACCTTCAGAGGTAGTCCACTGAGGCCCACCGTTCGAACCTTTTGTGCTCGCAACCTCTCCTACATCTGCTGCTCCTTTTACACCATTCCCCCCCCCACCAGCACTACCCTCTGTTTCCGAAGCATTACCTGCCTCAACATCCGCATGGGTCTCTACAGCACCAACCGCCCCCTCAGCGCTCAGACCAGCTTCAGCTGCCGCCTTTCCACCAGTGCTCGCCCCTGCGTCAAGAGCAGCCGCACCGCCCCCACTCAGGACGATAGGAGTAATTTCCTTATGGAAATTTGTCAGCCAAATGTTGCGGGCAATTGTCTCGTCGTGAAAATTGCTATCTTGAAAGTCCTGAACAATATCCCGCTCTTCAGAGCTCAGATCCTTGGCAGAGGCGTACTTGTCCAGAGACTTCGTAGCAGCTTCTATGTCTGCCAACTGGTCAAGGCAACCCGATTCCCCTGCACATCCATTCAATGCGGAGTTGGTGCTCTTATCGCTGACCGATCGATACTGCGACGCAACGTCCGTTCGGCAAGCGCCAGGATCTGCGGCAGCTCGACACCCTTTCAGATCACTCACCAGGTTATCTACCTGATGGTGGTTCAGGTAGTTGTAGGCCGTCGCATTCTTCGCGATCTCGGCCCCCTTCTGTACATCGCCACCTGTAGCGCCTGCTGCCGCGATGCCTACCAACTGTGAAGCGGCAAGCAACAAGCTCTGGTCCTGATTCACAGCCTTGGATAACGACGTTACCAGCGCTTCGTTGGCTCCTGCCGCAGCAGCCCCCGTAGCGAAACTGCCGCCACCAATCTCGCTTAGCAATCCACCGACCAAGGCATGCAGGGCAACTTTCTGCGCACTGGAGTCTTTCCAGCCCTGCTTATCCGAGAAATCCCCCACCGCATTGAAAGCCACTGCTTGCAGTACACCTTGCAACTGTGAACTGAGGGTGGTTTCCAAATTGTCTCGCAAGCTGCCGCCCTGGAGCCCTGTCGCCACTCCAGCCTGAACGACACCTTGAGCCCCCGTGTAGGCTGCGAACTTACCGATGTCGGTGATAGAACTTAGATCAAAGCCTTTTGTGATTTTGTTGACGTTGTCACCGGTCACTCCAAACGCCGGATCGAGCACTCCGGCCGTAAAACCTGCTGTCACAGCACCGGTCGCATAGTTCTTCAAGCTGCTGCTAGAGGTGACGTCTCCCAACACCGCCCCGATGTTCCCGCCATTGTTAATAAAGCTGACGGCAGCGTTACTGGCCATGGAGGTCAGTACCGACGTCAAGGCCACGTTCGCCCAACCCGCCGAAGCCGTTCCGACAGCCGTCCCAGCAGCCACCATGGCTTCGCTGCCACCAGCCGCCAACGCCGCACCACTCCCCGCCTCGGCGCCGGTACCGGCCATCGCACCGATTGCCCCACTCGCCGCGCCTGCCGTCAGCACCGTAACAATGATGATGATCGCCAGCATCGCCCCCGCCCCCAGGCTGGAGTTGCTGTACTTGTAGGAGTCGTGAAGCTCCTTGATCTGCCGCCAGTCGACGTCGCCGCGTTTCTCGGCGTCCTTGAGCCAGGCCAGTTGCGGGTCGGCCTGGACCATGGCATCGATGGCCTGGCTGACGGTCTGTTCGTTGACCTGCTTCACATCGATGTGCAGGCCATCGACCGCCTTGATCACCACCTGGCCCTTGGCAGCCATTTCGGTCTGCTTGAGGGTTTCGTCGGTGCTGCCCTTGCCCTTCATGGTGTTCCAGGCAAGGTTCGTGTTGCTCTTGGCGTGGTCTTCCTTGTGCAGGTCCTTCACGCCTTCAAAGGTGATGGCGCCGCCACTTTGCAGGGTCAGGTCGTTGCCACTGTCGAGCTTGGCGGCCTGGTAATGCTGGTCGCCACTGCTGATCAGGCCAATATCGCCACCGGCCTTGATCTGGCTGCCGACGTTGGTGACCTGGGTCACTTCGTCGTGCTGGGTCTTCTTGCTGCCCCAGGCCCCGCGCTTCTTCATGTCGTACAGCGAGTAGTCGCTGTCCTGCGCAGCCAGCAGGTCCAGCTTGCCGCCCGACACCAAATAGGCCTCATGGCCGGCATTGACCTGGCTCGACACCAGGGTCATGTCGGTACCCGAACTGAGCCGGACATTACCGCCCGCGCTGACGCTGGTCGCTACCTGGCTGACGTGGTCATGCTGGGAGGTGACCTTCTTGGTCTTGCTGTAGTCGTGCTCCTCGTTCGCGGCAGAGGCCAGGGTCAGATCGCCCGCCGCCGCAAGCGACAGGTCACCCTTGGCGTCGATCTGGCTGGCGACGGCAGTCAGGTCGCGGCCGGCATTGACCGTGAGGTTGCCACCGGAGGAAACGCTGGAACGGTCCTGGGTAATGCTCTGGTCGCGGTTACGGTCGCCACGGGTGTTGCTGTCGATCTCCTCGGCCGAGGTGATGTTGACGTCGCGACCGGCCTTGAGCGTGGTGTCGGTACCACTCTTGAGGGTGCTGCCGACGTTGTCGATGTCGCGGCCCGCCGTGACGGTCAGGCTCTGCGTCGCCTCGATCGCCGCCGCGTTGTCGGCAAAGGTACGCTGCTCGGTCTTGGCGTCCGTGCCACTCTGGTGGGTGGTCAGGGTGCGTTCGTTGATCACGTCCCCCGTCACTGCGGTCACCCCGACATCGCGACCGGCGATGATGCCGCCCGCCTTGTTGGTCAGGTCGTTGCCGGCCAGGGCATCCAGGCGATTGCCCGCCTCGAGCAGACCACTGTTGACCAGATCATTACCGGCAGCGGCCGTCAGGTTGCTGCTGGCCCGCAGGGTTCCGGCATTGGTCAGGTCCTTGCCGGCGATCAGGTTGACGTCGCTGCCCTGGACCAGGGCGCCATTGGCGGCCAAGCGGTTGTTGGCATTGGCCAGGTAGAGCACCGGCACCAGCACCTGCTCGCCGTTGACCGTCTCGTTTTCCATCCAGACGATGTCATGGGTCAGGGCCGCCACCTGCTCGGAAGTCAGGCTGACGCCCAACTGCAGATTCAGTTCCTGCTTGCTCTCGACGGCGTTGTTCATCAGGTACTTGAACATGCCGTCATCGGAGGTCTGGCCATCGATGAAGCGCTGCCCGGTGCGGGCCACCACCGCCTGGTCAATCAGCTTTTCTTCGTAGAACCCATCGCCCAGGCGCTTGGCACTGGTGTCCGGGTCATAGCCGAGGTTGGACAGCAGGTAGTCCGAACTCATGAACTGCTTGAGGTCGGTGAGTGCCGGGTTGGTCTCGATCAGGTATTTCTGCGGATTGGTCCTGGCCGAGGTATCAGGCAAGCCGGCCACGTGCGTCAGGCTGGCAGCCTGTGCACTGTTGTCCGTCTGCCCGCTCAGGCGGAACAAGCCGTTGCTGCCCGTGGGAAGGCTGAAGCCCGGCAGGCTGACCGGATTGACCTGCTGCTGCGCCAGGTCCGGCGGCAGTTGCTGATTGACCGTGACAAAGGTGGAGAACTTGCTGGCCGAGGCCTGGGTGTCAGTGCGCGGGCCACTGCCGACGTAGGTGTACCCAGGGCGTACGACGCTGCTGTCGATGCTGCCTTGAGCCGTGACATTGACCGCCCCACCGGCCTGGATCACAGCGGCATAGCTCTGGTCGCCAGCATCGATCTTGCGGGTCGTGCGGAACTGCCCCAGCTCGCTCTCGGTGATAGCGATGAAGGCGCTCATGGCCGCCTGCAGGCCACCCAGGTTGTTCGGGTTGTAGTCGGCGGCGCCCAGCGAGTAGTGATCGTTGAACGAGGCGGCGCTGTCGTACCACATGCCCGCATCGTTGGTACGCTCGGACAGGAACGTGCGCGAGGTCTCGGTTTCACCGGTCTCAAGACCGCTGTTGGTCAGGTTCGAGAGTGTTGCGGTCAGCGCGCCACCGGCCGCGATGGTGCTGCTCTGGTTGAGCAGATCGCCGCCCAGCAGGGTCAGGCTGCTCCCCGCCGTGATACTGGAGGCTGCACTGGCCTCGGTGACCTCGAACCTGTCACGCTGGACAATCTGCCAGACGTGGTTCTGCTTGCCGCGGCAATCGCCGGCGTTGTAGCCCTCGATACACTGGACCTCGGAAATCGACGCGGTGTAGATACCCTGGTCGCTGGTGTTGAGTATCGCCCGCACGTTCCTGATCGTGCTGGCAGCCAGGCTCATGCTGCCATCGCTTTGCAACGAGCCGGAGCTGTTGACGATGCTGCTGGCGAGAGCCCCCTGCCCGTCCCGATCAATCACCAGGTTGCCCAGGCTGTAGACGCTGGCGTAACTGTTGGTCAATGAATCGACCCGCAACCCCATGTCGCCACCGCTGAAGATCAGACCGTGGTCATTGAGCAATGCGCCCGTGGTGGCGGTGAGCTTCTGGGCGCTGCCCAGGGTGCCGTAGTTGTTGATGCTGGCGGCGGTGACGGTCATGTCGGCAGCGGAAGTCAAGCGCCCGCTGTTGTTCAAAATGCCGTCGATATTGATCGTGGTACTGCCACCACCGGCCACGCTTGCTGCCGAATCCAGGTCGAGTTGTGCCGCATGCAGGCCCAAGGTGCCCAGGCTGCTCAGGCGTCCCTTGCCGGCATAGCCGCCGCTCAGTACCAGACTGGCCGTCCCGTCACTGCCGATCAGGCCATCGTTGCCCCAGGTGACCCCGCTGCCGGTCAGGCTGGTAGAGACCAAAAGCTGACCTCCGGCGGTCTGGGTCAGATGGTTGACGTTGACGGTAAGGTGGTCGGCCTGGATCGAGCTGCTGTTGGTCCAGCTGTCGGCGTTGAGCGTCAGGTCGCCATAGGTCACCAGTTGGCCACCGACGTTGCTGAGGTTGGCCATGCTGATGGCGAACAGACCGGTCCCGGCATGCAGCAGGCTGCCGCCCTGGTTCTGGAAACTGCCGGCATCGAGACCCAGATCGGTGTTGGCTGTCTCCAGTCGGCCATTGCTGTTGTCGAGCAGGCCGCCGATGCTGAACACGGTCTTGCTGCTCTTGCCCAGCGCCCGCAACTGGCCGTTCTGGTTGTTCAGGCTCGCGGCATTGATCGTCAGAGTGGTCTGGCTTTCGACAATGCCACCGGTGTTGTTCAGGGCACCTTGCAGCACAAGGTTGATCTGGTTTCCGCTGATCTGGCCGTCGTTACTGCCACTGTTGTCGAAGTCAGTGCCGCTGACCTGCACCCGATTACTGGCATAGAGCCCGCCATTACGGTTGTCGATGTTGCCGCTGCCCGCATCGAGTACCGCGTCGCCCGCCTGGGCGGCGATACGCCCGCCATTGTTGTCGATACCACCAAAAGCATTGAGCGCCAGGCGCTGAGCCTGGATCGTGCCGCCCTGGTTGTTGTTGCTCAGGTCGTAGCCGTTCTTCAGTACACCAACGATATGACTTTCGAAGGCACCCTTGACGCTGGACAGCAGGCCGCCGCGACTGTCGAGATTGGTCGCAGTCAGGGTCAGGTCACCTTCCTGGGCAATGACTTTGCCGCTCTGGTTGTCGACGTCGCCCGTGACATCCAGCGTGACCGCACCCTTACCCTGCAGTGAGCCTCGGGAGTTGCCCAGGCTGGCGGCATTGAGTTGCAGGTCGGCGTTGCGGCTGGCAATCAGGCCGTCGGCACTGTTGTCCACATTGCCGCTGGCGGTGATCAGCAGGGTGTCAGCGGCACCGATGGTGCCTTGCTGGCTGTTGTCCAAACCGCCCGTGAGCAAGGTCAGCAGGCCCTGGCTGTTGATGCCGCCGTTCTGGTTGTTGATCTGCGCACTGCGCTGGACCAGCAGCGGGCCCGCGCTGGACAGCTTGCCGTAGTGGTTGGTCAGGGTGCCGAGCAGGTCGAGGGTGACGCCGGCATTGCCGGTGAAGGTACCGTAGCTGTTGTCCAGGTCGGTACCGGTGAAGCTCAGGGCGTCATTGGCGCTGACGGTGCCGCCGTTGTTCAGGGCCATCGCTTGCAGGGTCAGGGTGGCCGAGCTGGTGATGGATCCGCTCTGGGTGTTGTCGAGCAGGCCGGTGACGGTCAGCTTCTGGGCCTCGGCGCTGGAGAGAACGCCCTGATCGCTGTTGTCGAGGCTGTCAGCCGTGACGGTCAGGGTCTTCTGGCTGACCACCGCGCCGGCATGGCTGTTGAGCAGCGCACCGCTGAGGGTGACAGCGACATCACCACTGCGACTGGAGACCGTGCCGCTGTTGCGGTTGTCCAGGCTGGTACCGTTGACGGTCAGGCCCTGCCAGCCGGAGATCAGACCGTTCTGGTTATTCAGGGCTCCAGTGGCGGTGATGTCCAGGATGTTCTCGGCCATGACCAGGCCAGTGAGGTTGTCCATCGCGCCAAGGATCAGCGTGCTACTGGACTTGCTGGAGACTTCACCACCGTTGTTGTTCAGGTGGCCGAGGGTGGCGGTCAGTTGACCGACGCTGTTGATCAGGCCGCCCTGCCCGTTCAGTAACGTGTCGGTGCTCAGGTTCAGGCTGTCGGCGCTCAGCACACGGCCCTGGTTCTGGTTATCGAGAGTGCCGGCCGTGACAACAGTCTGCCGCTGAGCGCTCAGGGTTCCGTCCTGGTTATTCAGGGTCTGGGTGGTGGTGACCTTCAGGTCGCGGCTGGCGATGACGCTCTTGCCAGCGTTGTTGACGTTCTGTGCGGTGACGCTGACGTCGCCTGCGGCATTGCGGCTGTTATCGGCGTTGACCCCGGCTTCGATGATGCCGTTGTTGGTCAACTGGCCACCGCTGCTCAGGGTGATGCGGTCCTTGGCCACCAGATTGTTCTGGCTGGTCAGGTCACCCTGGGTGGTCACATCCAGGGTGGTACCGGCATAGACCGGCCCCTTGGCTTCCAGGCTCTGGGCCTTGACGTTGACTGCGCCGGTCGCCGCCGTGTCGACCATGCTCAGGTGACCGTTGGCGTCGAGCTGGATGTCACCACCGCTGGCAACCATCTTGCCGTCGAGCTTTACCCCGACACCGGCTTCGGTACCGACCAGTTTGATCGCACCGGCGTACATCCCACCCAGGGCCGAGGAGTCGATCGCCAGTTGCGGGGCATTGTTCGGGTTGGCGGTGCGAGCCGTTGCCTGCAACGTCTGGGCATCCACGTCATTGGCGCCCGTGATGATCGACAGCTTGTTCGCATTGATTTGTGCGTTGAGGATCGCCGCACGGGTGATGATTTCGAACTGGTCGATGTTATTGGCGCTCAGGCCTGCCCCATCAATCGAAACGCTGCCCTGGTCGACCTGGTAACCCGAAACCTGCCCATTGGTAATCACCGCCTTGCCGGTGGTCAGCGTCGCCTGCGGCGTGTTGATGAAACCGCAACCGTTACAGCTGATGCCATACGGGTTGGCAACGATCACATGGGCCGACTGCCCCGCCACTTCGGTGTAGCCGCTCAGTTGACTCGGGCTGCCACCGTTGACTTCGTTGAGGATGGTGGTAGCCGCAGCCCCCTGAAAATTCGGGTTGCCCAGGATGATCCCACCCAACTGCGTCGACTGGGTCCGACCGGTGGCGTTGTTGAGGATGACGCCCTGGCTGCCGACGTTGTAATCGTGGAACTGGTTGTGCGACAGCCCACTGGCATTGGGTGCGGCAATGTTGACGATGGGCACGCCGTTGCCTGCCTGCCCCAGCGTCGTCCCTGGCGCGCTGACCACGATGCCTTCCGCCTGTGCCCACAACGGCTGCCAGAACATGACGTTCACCAACAGGAACGCCAGCCCGCGCTTGGGCAGGCCTAGAAAGTGGTCACGGTTTTTCAGGGCTGCTGAAGGCTGGCGCACGAGGAAGGCGAACTGGCGAACGTCCATGTCAGGCATCTCGGATCAGTTGAAACGAAGAATTAGAGGAAGAAATCCAGGCGGAAGTAGATCGGCGCCTCGCGCTCGGTGATCGGAGATGGGCGCTCCAGGGAATGGGCAAAGGTCACCGTCGCGGCCACGTACTGACCACGGGCGAACAGCTCCAGGGAATCGCTGGTCATGCGCCCGTGCTGCTCGGCGTTGTAACGATCGTGCTGGATCACACCCTGGTCGTAACCGAGGCTGGTGCCGTACTCCGAGAGCAGCGGCTTGAGCCAGTCCAGGGCCACGGGGCGGCTCCAGCGCAGGTCGTTGCGCCAGTAACCACCGCTGTCACCGGAGAGGGTCTGGTCCTGGTAACCACGAATCGACGAGAGCCCGCCCAGACTCATGCGCTGCGCACTGAACAGCACATCTTCGCTGCGCTGGCCGGTCATCAGGCTGCTGAAACTGAAGGACTCGCCCCACAGTTGGAACGGTTGCAGGTAGCTGACCGTGCCCGTGTATTTGCGGTAACGCGCATCCGCCTGCCCCGGGCCCGGGTCATGACTGCCCTGGGCGTCGAAGGCACCGATGCCGTCTTGCATGCCCAGGTCGACGTTGACAAATGCCCCACCGATCCGGCGCCCGTGACTGATACCGAAGCCCGACTCGCTCAAGCGATTGCTGCTGACCGCCAGCTTGCTGTCTTCGATGAAGTTCTGAGTACGCAGGTAAGTCAGCGTGGTGTTGAGCGAGGTCTTGCTCACCGCGTCCCGATAGACGACCCGTTCCAGTTTCAACTGATGGTTCTGGCTATCGCCACTCTGCCTGAAGGCAAATCCACTGGCCTGGGCCTGCGAGCGGTATTCGCTTTCGCTGTAGGTGTAGCTGAGGTTCCACCAGCCAAACGGCAGGTTGTAATAGAGCATCGCGTTACGCGAGTTTTTCGTCGTATCGCCGACTACGTCATGACCGGCCCGCAGGGAGAACTGGTCGGCCAGGCCCAAGGGGTTGTCCCAATCAAAGGTCGTACCCGCCTGCTGCAGACCGGTGCTGCGCTGGCCTTCGTTGCTGTACGAAAGGCCTGCACGCCAGGGTTTGCGTGGGGTGTTCTTGACCAGCACTTCGCTGCCGCCCACGTCCTTGCCCGGTGCCAGTTCCATCTGCGCCTGATTCGATGGCAAGCGGTTCAACTGGTCGACCATCTGCTCGATCTCCCGCAAGTTGAGCAGATCGCCCTCTTTGCCAGGAAAGCTCATCGCCAGCTCACGGTCGGCAAGGCCGCTGCCCTCGGCGCCCTTGAGCCCTTCGAGCCTACCCTCGACCACCAGCACTTTCAGGTTACCGCTGGACAGGTCCTGTTGCGGCAGGTAGGCGCGGCTGGTGACCAGACCTTTCTCGATATAGCGGTCAGTGATGACCTTGAGCAGTTCGTTGAGTTGCGGCACACCCAGGCACTGGCCGATGTAGGGCTTGAGCAGACGCTCGCGCTCGCTGGCGGAAAGCGAGTCTGCGCCCTGCAGATCGATGGCCTTGATCGGGAAGCAGCGGCTGTCGACCGGGGCCTGGGACGCCACCGGGGCGGCGGCTTTACCAGGCAGATCCTTGAGTTCTTCAAGACGGCGGCGCTGTTCTTCGAGGAGGCGATCCTGGCGATCACGAATCAGGTCGGTGTCGCCAGGCGTGGGAGTCGCTTGGGCGCTGAAGGAGAAACTGGTGACGATAACGGTCAGTGCAACAACAATACTCGCCCTGAGAAATGAGGTATCCATACGCGCCCTATCGAACTGGCTCTGTGCCATCAATCGGCGGCGATACTAGGGCGGCATTTCTATGACGTCAATTTGTCAAAGATGAAATTATTTCAAAACATTTCACGTGACATTTTCATCGACCAATGGGCTATCCAGCGCCACAGGTGGCCTGACCTCCACCTGGTTGGTGATGCCAAACGGAACGTGTACCGAAGGCGCTACCGCGCTCGCCGATTTCAGATGGCCGGATTGGTCATCGAAGAAGATATGGGGTTTCAACACACCCAAAACCCGCCCCTTCTCGATGCCACCGAGGAAAAACGCATCGTTGGCCATCACCCCCCAACTCTTCAAGGTATTCATGGCACGCTCATGGGACGGCGCATTGCGTGCCGTGACGATCGATACACGAATTCGGTTTTCATAGTCGGGATTGCGCTGCTTGTGCGCCTCCTCAACGGACTGAAGTTTCGAGATCCGCACCATGAACTCTTTCAGCGGCCCGGGGTTATGGGGCTGCATGACATTCCTGACTTCGTAGGCATGAAACTCCGTCAACCCGGAGGACTGCATGACCGCTTCCGACTCATCCCCCGCCAGTACGCCGTCAAAGTCGAAGGCGATACGAAGCGTCTGATCGGCTTCGTCATCGTCGAACGTGGAGTCCAGCATTTGCCCCGCCGGGTGACCGGCCTTGATGGCGGACTCGACATCGGACTTGTCACCCGACAGAAACAAGGCGATGTTCAAGGCCGGGATGTATTCGTAGGGAGCCTTGCCCTGCATGAAGATGGCGCGCGTCATGGGCAAGCCATAATGCTCGATCGTCTTCATTACCCGCAGGCCGGTGTCGGGGTCGTTCTTGGACAGCAGGACCACTTCAACCAGCGGATCGCCAGGATCGGGACTGAGGTCATTCAGGGACAACAGGCGTTTGATGAACGGGTAGGCGATGCCCTTGGGCAGAGGGTTGTTCAGGTTCGACTCCTGGAACCTGCGATACTTTTCCTCGCCTTCGCTCTTGAAGATCGCATCTGATTCGCTCAGATCGAAAACGGCGCTGGAAGCGACGCCGATCACCAGGCGACTGTCCAATTCGTAAGGCATTCAACTCTCGCTTATCAATGTCCGCATCGGGGCACTGTAGCACTTTACCGGGTGCTCATCCTTACAGCGCCGGTACGTTGAAGGGTATGCGGATGAACAGAGAGCGAACAGGTCGGAGCAGGCGTCAGACGGGCGTTGTGAGGGGGAGAATTCTGCACATCGCAGAAAGCAAAAAGGGCCAACCTCTCGGTTGACCCTTCCAGACCGCCCAGCAGAGCGGATTTTGTCTGGTAGGCGCGATTGGACTCGAACCAACGACCCCCACCATGTCAAGGTGGTGCTCTAACCAACTGAGCTACGTGCCTGCTGTGGGGCGCATTCTACGGATTTTCTGCCGCGAGGCAACCTGTTTTTTCGCTAAGCCCATGAATAGGCTTGGAAAAATCCTCAATAAAACAGCGGCATTGATTGCCCCGTCACACGCCGCAGGTGCTGACGCGCCAGACACCACGTGGGCTATCACTGAGAAGCTGAACGCTGGCAGGCATTGATCGGCGGTATCCGTCCGCGCCAGGGCTGAGACCGCTCCAACTGCGCGGCGAGTGCGAACAAGGTGCTTTCTTCACCAAAACGACCAGCAAAGTGCGCGCCCATCGGCAAGCCGGCAGCACTCCAGTACAACGGTACCGACATCGCCGGTTGCCCACTGGCGTTGAACACTGTCGTGAACGGCGAGTAACTGTGGAACCGCTCGATCAGCTCATCCAGACTCATACGATCGTCTTGCAGATCCAGCTCACCGATCACCGCCGGCTCACGGGCCAGGGTCGGCGTGAGTATCAGGTCGTAATCCTGCATGAACACTGCCATTTGACGACCCAAGGCATGAATCCATTCCACCGCGCCCGCATACTGCGCACCGCTGACATCGCCCTTGTTGCGCAAGATGATCCGGGTACGGGCTTCCAGTTCCTCAGGCTGAACCACACTGCCACGCATCTGGCCCAGCACGTCGACATAGTGACGAGTACTGGCGCCGATGATGGTGAAGACCTGATCGAGAAACGTCGGCAGCGCCACCGGCAACGTGACAGGTTCGATGTGATGCCCCAGGGACTCGCACAACCTGGCGGCCTGGCGCACGGCCTCGACACTTTCGCGCGAGGTCGGCCAGGGCCCGAGCTGCTCGACCAGGGCAATCCGCAGCGGCCGTGGATCAGCCTGCAGGGCTGAAACATAGGGCTGAGACTGCAGGGGCGCGGCATACGGTGCGCCCAGATCGATCCCCGCCGTCGCATCCAACAGCGCCGCACTGTCACGTACCGACAGCGTGATTGCATGGGGGGTCCCCATACCGGCCCATCCCTCCCCGACCATGGGCCCGGAAGGAAGCAGACCGCGACTGGGCTTGAAGCCGAACACCCCACAGCAGGACGCCGGAACGCGCAAGGAACCGCCACCGTCATTGCCATGGGCGAACGGTACGACACGGGCCGCAACCAGGGCGGCCGCGCCACCACTGGAACCGCCCGCGCTGTGGGCGATGTTCCAGGGATTGTGCGTGGCACCAAAGCGGTTGGACTCGGTGGAGAAAGACGTACCGAACTCGGGTGATGTGCTGCTGCCGAGAATCAGGCAACCGGCCCGGCGATAACGGCTCACGATCTCTGCGTCAAAGTCTGCCCGACACTCACCCAACGCCCGCGAACCATTGGTCATCGCCGCGCCATTGATCGGAGAAAACAGATCCTTCATCAAGGTCGGCACACCGGCAAAAACCCCGCCACCGCGCGGCAGCGCCGCAGCCGTCTGCCGCGCCGAATCGTAGAGCCGCTCGGACACGGCATTGAGCTGCGGCTCGACCCGCTCGATACGATCAATCACCGCCTCAAGCAACTCGCCAGGCTGCACGTCACCCCGCCTGACCCACTCGGCCAATCCCATGCCGTCTTCAATGTCCAGCAGGTCCTGGATGTTCATGTTCATTTCCTCTTTGTTATGAATGACTTGATCCGAAAGCACGGGTGGCCGCCTTGTGTCGCGCTTGCAAACCTGCCAGCGCCCAAACCAGGGCCGAGGCAAAACTGGCTAATGCCAGCCACAGAATGGAATGGCGTAGGTCACCGGCCCAGGTACTGAGCACAGCCACCACCAGCGGGCTGAAAAATTGGCCGAAATACAGGCAGGCCGTGAATCCTCCCAGCCCGCGCCCTCGGGTTCTGGCACTCAGGGCATTCATCACCGGTGCCATGGTGTTGGGCACCAGTATCCCGGCGCCCAGGCCATGAATCAGTACGGCGAGCAATACGGCGTTGTAGGTTTGGCTACGGATCAGCAGCCATAACCCAAACCCCAGCAGCACCAGCAACAACGCATTGCAACCGGCGATGCCCAGACGTCGACGCAGTACTGGCCAAGCCAACGATCCCCCCAGGGTTGCCAGCAACCCCAAGCCTGCCGACAACCCGATCATCGTGCTCGACGTCACCCCGAGACTGACCAGCAGAATCGGTGTCTGGATCGGCACGATAAAGCTCAGGACCATACCGCCAAGGATCAGCAGATAACCGAGCACCAGAGGCAGAACCGCCACCCTGCCCTGTTCCGGCGCTTCGACCGTCGGCCGGCTGGTGGCAGGCTCCCACAACACCTTCATCATCAGCGGCACCAGCAGCAACGGCATCAGGTAAAGCAGGAACGGCAAGCGCCAGGAGTGTTCGCCCAACGCCCCGCCCACCACAAAGAACAGCGAGCCCACCAGACCGATCGTCACCACCTGTCGATTGATGTAGCGCAGCCGATCCTCGCCATACCAATAGTCGGCAATCAATGTGGCGCAACAGGTCATCACTGCCGCTTCGGTACAGCCGAACAACAAACGTACGCCGACGATCGCCTGCAAATTATCGAGCAGTGCCGGCAAGGCCCCGAGCACGGCATACAAGAAGGTAGCGATCACCAGCAACGCCTTGCGTCCCAGTCGGTCGGCCAGCCACCCGGCCAAGGGCGCACACAGTGCAATCGCCAGCGCAGGCCCGGTAATCGCCAATGGCACCAGCAGGTCGGCATGAGGCTCCTGCGGACCAAACTCAGCGCCCAACTTGGGCAGGATCGGCGCAACCATGACCGCGCCCATGATGGTCAGGCTGCTGCCCAGCATCAGTACCAGCCCTTCACGGCGCCCGGTGGCTTGACGTGGCGATGCGTAATCAATCGGTGATGGATTCATGGCCTGCCCCTTAGAAACTTTGAGAGATACGCAGCGCCACGGTGTAACCCTCGGCACGGTTGCGGGCATCGGTTTCCTTGTAGGCATGCAGCCAGATCGGTGGCAGGCCCGGCTTGAAGTAACTCATCGCCGGCCCGATGGCCAGGACCCGGGCCCGATTGCCCGATTGCAGCCCCGGCGCATCGTCATCGGTGAACTGACGGTAGTAGTACCCGCCCAGCCCCACAGTCCACGGTCCCACATGCTGGCCCACGGCAAACTCATGGCGGTACTCCACACCGTTCTTGTAGTCGGTTGCCGGGTTGCGGGTATTGACGTCGACTTCAAAGCTTGAGGAAACCTCGAAGCCGCTGTCGGTCAGGTAGGTGGCGTTGACGATGGGCGAAAAGGTCCAGTGATTGAGCCCCGGAGAGACCAGACGATTCTTGTCGTAGTCACCGGTGGGCGCCTGGATCTGCATCTGCGTGTTGATAAACAGATTGGGCGAGACACTCCATTGCAGGATCAACGGCAAGAATTGCACGTCGGCCAAGCGAAACGGATCAGCTTCCAGCGTCAGCGGACCAGCCGGTGTCGGCACCTTGACGGAGGCGTCCATCTTGAAAAATGGCACCACTACGCCAAAACCATATTTGGCGCCCAATACGGTGTGATCCGTCATGCGCATATACACGCCAGCAATCGACAAGACATCCAGCGACAGATCGTTGTCGATTGAACGCCCGTGGCGGTCTTTCTGCACATTGGTCGAGTAAAATGCCGTTCGCAGCCCCAACGTCCCGAAAGGCGTTGCAGGCGGCATCATCCCCGCGCCGAAATCATAGACGCCGACGGCCGTAGTCGGCGAACCGTTCTCGGTGCCATGCACACTGGCGCAACAACCGAGCAGCCCCAGCGTGAACAGCGTCATGCGTGCGGCACTTGCATTTTTTTTATAAGTCATCGGATGTCCCTCCCATCAAGTGGTGTAGGCCATCCTAGTAAGCCGCACCGTGGGCGGGTTATCCGTTTTCAGCAGAGTTGAGTGCGACGCAGGGTCTGTGAAGGGCTTTCGCCAAACATGGTTCGGTAATCGCTGGAGAAACGGCTCAAATGCCAGAATCCCCAGCGTGCCGCCACTGCCTGTACACCTTGGGATTGCGTGCTCGTTCGTAGTTCACGACGCACCGCATTGAGGCGTAACGCTCGCAGATAGGCCACCGGATTGATCCCCAGGGTTTCCTGGAAACAGTACTGGAGTTTGCGCCGGCTGGCGCCGATGTGGTTGCACAGGTCGAGGATCGACAACGGCTCGTCGAGGTGACTCAAGGCATATTCGCGTGCCCGATCCACCATCCGTTTGCGCGCCGTGGGGTTGAGGGGTGGTGCTTGATCCGGCGCGATCAGTTCCAGCAAGTGCAGCATCACCGCATCCCGAATGCCACGACGGATCGAGTCATACCCAAACAACACACCCCGTTCCTGCTCACAGCTCGACAGCTCATTGAACAAGGCCGTGAGTTCTCCTTGCACGGAGGAGTCGCCCAAGCGGTAACACCTGGGAAGATCGGTAATTCGGAAGTCGCTACCCTGGCGTTCCAAACCATGCGCCAACGCCTGCTCTTCAATCGCCACGCTGAGCAGATCCAGGTGCTGAGGCGTGTGCAGCTCGGGAAGGTTTTCGCCATGGGCAACCAACAGGCTCGACTCGTGAATCGGATGCCCCGAGCAATAAACCGGACCATGAGCACTCAACGGTATGCTGAAAGTGATTGCACCTTTCCAGGCCGCCCCACTTTTTATCATGGCCTGATTAGAGCGGTCGCGTACCAGTTGCATCCAGCCCGAACGGAACTCCATCAGTTCGCCTTCAAAGGCCCCCGGGGACACCTGATCGTAGCGAACGCGCCAGCCGCCCATATTGCGGGCGTGCTCATCAATGTCGCTCGTCAGGAAACGCTGGAGGGGTAACGGTGCTCGAACCACCGTCGAGGCCGCAGGCATCAACACGTTGTTATTGTTCATTGACCCAACCTTTTTCAGTTGCAGGCTTACGGGTCAGATATCAGGCAAGTTCTATTCCGAACTCGAGTAGCTCGCGCATTTGTGCCGAAAATGGATAGTGCGAATACGCGGCCATAACGGCATCGGCCAGAAGAAATGTTAACTTGTTAAGAAAAATAAACCTTCACGGTTTGATATTTTTCAGCTCATCGAGCAAGGCCAGCAGCTGCTGCATTTTCTGCGCACCGAACTGCTCCTCGATTTTCAGGTAGTTGTTTTCCATGCCTTCACTCATGGAGACGAAGCATTGTTGGCCGCGCTCGGTCAGCACGACGAAGACACGCCGTTGATCCTGGTTGGACTTGTATCGACGGACCAGTCCATCGCGCTCCAGACGAGCCAGCACACCCGTCATGCTCGGTTTCAGGATGCAGGCTTGCTGGGCGAGTTGATGGCTTTCGAGTTCACCTTGCTGACGCAGTATCCGAATGACCCGCCACTGCTGCTCGGTCAGTTCATGCTTGTTCAGTGCGGGCCGGAAAAAAGCCATTGCCGCTTCCCGGGCTTGCAGCAGGGTCAGTGTCAGTGAAGGTCTGGGGTTGGCCATGGCGGCACCACGTCAAGGGGCGAGTCGGCAGCTTAGTGTCGCCAGTCAGCCCGTGCAAGCTGCGCCGCCGCCATGAAAAGTACAATCCGTTCCGTGTAAAAGCCATTTTTTCGACCCGGGGTGATGCCCATGATGATCCGTACAAGATCACCAACACCCCAGAGCGAAAGCCTATGCCCGGCTCAACGCAAACCCGATTGGCGCTGGCGGTACTCCCCCGGAGTGAGCTGCGCGTAACGCTGGAAGAAACGACTGAAATAGGCCGGGTCCTTGAACCCGAGTTGATAGCAGATTTCGTTGGCGGAACTGCCCGTGAACAACAGCAACCGCTTGGCCTCCTGCATCAGACGCTCCATGATCAAGCGCTTGGAAGGCAGGTCGGCGATCCGTCGGCAGACATCGTTCAGACGCGCCTGCGTAACCCCGATACCTTGCGCATAACGCGACAACGGCCAGTGCTGCTGGTAATGCGCTTCGATCAGCGCATTGAAACGGTGGAAAATCTTCAGGTCTTCATGCCGGGCAGGCGTTGCTTTCAACGAGTGGGAACACAGTCGCAACAGGCTGATCATGATCAACCGCGTCAAGCTGTCCAGGGCAGCACTGCGCCCGGGCCGCTGGGCCTTAACCTCTTCGCTCAAGGCCTCGAACAGCACATCCATTCGGCGGATATCGTCCGCGTATTGCGGCTCCAACTGTGCCAGCGCAACACACGCCGCCGGCATTTGCGCACCGGCAGGCGCCAGGCTCGCGTCGCCCTCGATCAGTTGCCACACCAGTTGCTGACGCACCGTCAGCACATGCCCATCACTGTCGGCCTCGGTCACAAAGGAATGCGGCACGGTGGGTGGCGTGAGGAAAAACATCGGCCCGGACTCCACGTACTGCTGGTCATCCAGGTACACCCGCACCGTGCCACTTTTCACGTAATGAATCTGGAAGAACCGGTCATGCCGGTGAACCGGCATATTGCGGCCGAAAAATTCTGCCAGGTTGGCCAGCTTGTCGTAATGGACCTCGGCGTCGCTGTAGCGCTGGTCGTAGACCTGGCCAATGTTGATATTCGGGATGGGTTGACGCTCGGTCATCGCACGCTACTCGTTCTTATTGTGATTGCCGTGTCGTAGCCATGCCCATCCTGCACCAAATCGGGCCGAACAACCACCGCATGGGCAGTCTGCCACGCTTGACGATAGTTAACATCTTAATTATAACTGTTAATACATTAACAAAATTCAGGGCCCCATGGCTCTGCCAGGAGAAAGCATGAGCCGTGCCTTGCATGACACCGCAAGCGGCACCCTTTTGGGTGTCGCACTGAACTACCACGGACTGCTCAAGCAGCACCTTGCCGAGTTCGAACAGCCGCCCTATCAGCAACCTCCCGTCAAACCGGTGCTGTTCATCAAGACGCCCAACACCCGCAACCCACACGGCGCCCAGGTGGTGCATCCAGGCCCGGGTGAACGCCTGCAACCGGGGCCGGCCTTGGCCGTCGTGATGGCTAAAAGCGCCAGCCGCGTCAGCCAGGCCGAAGCCCTCGAGCATGTGGCCGGCTACACCATCGTCAATGAGTTCAGCCTGCCGGAAGACAGCTACTACCGCCCCGCCGTCAAAGCCAAATGCCGGGATGGTTTCTGTGCCATTGGGCCTGAGCTGATACCCACCGCGCAGATCAGCGACCCGCACAGTCTTGCGATCACGCTGTACGTCAATGGCCAGATCCGTCAGAAAAACACCACGGCCAATCTGGTGCGCAACATCCCTGTGCTGATCGCCGAAATCAGCGAATTCATGACCCTGCACGCAGGCGATGTACTGATCACCGGGACTGCAGAAGGTCGCGTCGATGTGCTGCCGGGTGACACCGTCGAAGTTGAAATCAGCGGCCTGGGCCGTCTCGTCAACCACATCGTGGCAGAGTCAGGGGACCTTGCATGAAACACGCGCGCATACAACTCGAGGGCGACATCCATCACGTCCATGTCGAAGCCAACAACGCCGTACGCCTGAGCGACGGCCGCCTGCTGGCGGAAGATCAGGTGCAATGGCTGCCACCGGCCACCGGCAACATGTTTGCGCTGGGCTTGAACTATGCCGATCACGCCGCAGAACTTGCCTTCAAACCTCCGACCGAACCGCTGGTTTTCATCAAATCCGTCGGCACTTACACCGGCCACCATCAAGTGACCTGGCGCCCGGACAATGTCGCCTACATGCACTACGAGTGCGAACTGGTGGCCGTCATCGGTAAACCGGCGCGCAACGTCAAGCGCACAGACGCCCTGGACTACCTGGCGGGCTACACGGTGTGTAACGACTACGCCATTCGCGATTACCTGGAAAACTACTACCGGCCCAACCTGCGCGTGAAAAACCGCGACGCCACCACCCCGGTCGGCCCATGGATCGTCGATATCGCCGACGTGCCGGACCCCAGCAACCTGAAGCTGCGCACCTGGATCAACGGTGAGCTACGCCAGGAGGGCAGCACCCGGGACATGATTTTCGATATTCCGTTCCTGATCGAATACCTCTCCAGTTTCATGACCCTGCAACCCGGCGACATGATCGCCACGGGCACCCCGCAAGGCCTGGCCGATGTGGTACCGGGCGATGAAGTGATTGTGGAAGTCGAAGGCGTAGGCCGCCTGGTCAACCGAATTGTCAGCGAATCGGCGTTCTTCAGCGCCCGGAAAGAGGCTTGAGCAACATGATCAAACACTGGATCAACGGCCGTGAGGTCGAAAGCAAAGACGTGTTCGTCAACTACAACCCGGCCACCGGCGAAGCCATCGGTGAAGTGGCCAGCGGCGGCGCCGAAGAAGTGGCCCAGGCCGTAGCGGCGGCCAAGGAAGCCTTTCCGAAATGGGCCGGGACTCCGGCCAAGGAACGCGCACGGTTGATGCGCAAGCTGGGCGAGTTGATCGAACAGAACGTTCCGCACCTGGCCGAACTGGAAACCCTCGACACCGGCCTGCCGATTCACCAGACCAAAAACGTCCTGATTCCCCGGGCGTCGCACAACTTCGATTTTTTCGCCGAAGTCTGCACCCGCATGGACGGCCACAGCTACCCGGTCGATGACCAGATGCTCAACTACACCCTGTACCAACCGGTGGGGGTCTGCGCATTGGTATCGCCCTGGAACGTACCGTTCATGACGGCGACCTGGAAGACCGCACCCTGCCTGGCACTGGGCAATACCGCCGTGCTGAAAATGTCCGAGCTGTCACCCTTGACCGCCAATGAACTGGGGCGACTGGCCGTCGAAGCGGGCATTCCCCTGGGTGTGCTGAACGTCATTCAGGGCTACGGTGCAACGGCTGGCGATGCGTTGGTGCGCCACCCGGATGTGCGCGCCATTTCCTTCACCGGCGGCACCGCCACCGGCAAGAAAATCATGCAGACCGCCGGCCTGAAAAAGTATTCCATGGAACTGGGCGGCAAGTCGCCGGTGCTGATCTTCGAAGACGCCGATCTGGAACGCGCCCTCGACGCCGCGCTGTTCACGATTTTCTCGCTCAATGGCGAGCGCTGCACCGCCGGTAGCCGGATCTTTATCCAGGAAAGCGTTTACCCGCAGTTTGTCGCCGAGTTTGCCGCTCGCGCCAAGCGCTTGATCGTCGGCGATCCGCAGGACCCGAAGACCCAGGTCGGCTCGATGATCACCCAGGCCCACTATGACAAGGTCACCGGCTATATCCGGATCGGCCTGGAAGAAGGCGCCACCCTGCTCGCTGGCGGCCTGGAGCGCCCGGCCAATTTGCCGACCCACTTGAGCAAGGGCCAGTTCATCCAGCCGACGGTGTTCGCCGACGTGAACAACCGGATGCGCATCGCCCAGGAAGAAATCTTTGGCCCGGTGGTGTGCCTGATTCCCTTCAAGGATGAAGCCCAAGCCCTGCAGTTGGCCAACGACACCGAATATGGCCTGGCGTCCTATATCTGGACCCAGGACATCGGCAAGGCGCATCGCCTGGCCCATGGCATTGAAGCCGGCATGGTGTTCATCAACAGCCAGAACGTTCGCGACCTGCGCCAGCCGTTCGGTGGTGTGAAAGGTTCCGGCACTGGCCGTGAAGGAGGCCAGTACAGCTTTGAAGTGTTCGCCGAGATCAAGAACGTGTGTATCTCGATGGGCAGTCATCACATTCCGCGTTGGGGACTATAACCCCGTTCTCGCTGCGTGAAGCCTGTGATGGGTCTTGTCGCAGGTTTCATTGACCGATGATTGAAACGAATAACAACAATTTCAGGAGCATCATCATGGGCGAAGTCGTCCTGGCTGCGAAAATCTGCCACGTCCCCTCGATGTATCTGTCGGAGCTTCCCGGCAAACACCATGGCTGTCGTGAAGCGGCGATTGCCGGTCACAAGGAAATCGGCCGACGCGCCCGCGAGCTGGGCGCCGATACCGCCGTGGTGTTTGACGTGCACTGGCTGGTCAACAGCGCCTATCACGTCAACAACGGCGAACACTTCAAAGGCACCTACACCAGCAACGAGCTGCCGCACTTCATCAAGAACATGGAGTACGAGTACCCCGGCTGCCCCGAGCTGGGCGAACTGATCGCCGCTGAAGCCAACGCCGCCGGCGTACGTACCCTGGCCCACAACATCCCGAGCCTGGAGCTGGAATACGGCACTTTGGTGCCGATGCGCTACATGCACATGGGCGTACCAGAAGAACAGAAATTCAATGTGGTCTCGATTGCCGCCTGGTGCGCCTGGCATCGACTGCAGGACAGTTTCACCTTCGGTGCCGCCGTGCGCCGGGCCATCGAGAAGAGCGACCGCAAAGTCCTGGTACTGGCCTCCGGTTCGCTGTCCCACCGGTTCTCCGATGACCGCGAGGCCGAAGCCAATATCCACAACTGGACGCGGGAATTCGACAAGCAGGTCGACCTGCATGTGGTGGAACTGTGGCGCCAGGGCCGCTGGAAAGAATTCTGCGCAATGCTCCCGGACTATGCCGAGCATTGCTTTGGCGAAGGCAAGATGCATGACACCGCCATGCTCCTGGGGTTACTCGGCGGCCCGGATTACGACCAGCCTGCCGAGATCATCACCGCGCCCTTCGGCAGCTCGGGCACCGGACAGATCAACGCCATTTTCCCTGTTTGACCGTATGGCCGCACGGCATCCCCGCGCGGCCTGAAGGAGCCGTTCATGCCCCACTTCATCGCAGAGTACACCGACAACATTGAACAACAGGCGGACTTGCCCGGCCTGTTTGAAAAGGTCCACGACACCCTGGGCGCAAGCGGCGTGTTTCCGCTGGGGGGCATCCGCAGCCGCGGCGTGCGCCTGGACACCTGGCGCATGGCCGACGGCAAGCATGACTATGCCTTCGTACACATGACGCTGAAGGTTGGCCATGGCCGCGACCTGGCAACACGGCAGCAGGTCGCGCAAAAGCTCTTCGAGGTGATTACCCGGCACTTCGCCGATCTTCAAGCCCAACGCCTGCTGGCCTTGTCGTTTGAAATGATCGAGCTGCACGAACAGCTCAACTTCAAGCAGAACAATGTGCACGCCTTCCTCAAGACACAGGCAGGTTAAGGCGCCCTGCCTATCCGTTCCATCGGCCTCTCAAACAAAAAGTATAAAGCCATGAACACAGCCAATACCGCCAGCCCTCTGGATACCGTCGCACGCAACCGGACCCACAACACCATCACCTGGCGGCTGATGCCGCTGTTGTTGCTCTGCTACCTCTTTGCCCACCTCGACCGGATCAACATCGGTTTCGCCAAGATGCAAATGAGCGCAGACCTGAACTTCAGCGACACGGTCTACGGTTTCGGTGCCGGCCTGTTCTTTATCGCCTATGCATTGTTTGGCGTGCCGAGCAACATGGCCCTGGACCGCGTCGGACCGCGGCGCTGGATTGCCACACTGATGGTGGTATGGGGGGCGCTGTCGGCCAGCATGTTCCTGATCGACAGCGCCATGGGTTTCTATGTGCTGCGCTTTTTGCTTGGGGTGGCCGAGGCCGGTTTCTTTCCGGGCATCCTGGTGTTTCTGAACCGCTGGTACGCGGCCGGTCGACGAGCGCAGATCACGGCCCTGTTCGCGATCGCGGTGCCCATGGCAGGCGTGATAGGCGGGCCGCTCTCCGGCGGTATCCTTGAATATTTTCATGAGGCAGGCGGCCTGCGCGGCTGGCAGTGGATGTTTGTCATCGAGGGCGCGCCAGTCATTCTGCTCGGGCTGGTGGTGCTCAAATGCCTGCCGGACAGCTTCGAGACGGTCCCCTGGCTGAGCCCTGCGCAGAAATACCATCTGCGCGAGCAACTGAAGCAGGAAGAACAGCGCAAATCGATCACCTCGTTCTGCGCCATTCTCAGGAATGCGCAGGTGTGGTTGCTGGTCGCGGTGTATTTCGCAGTGATGCTGGCAGTCAATACCCTGGCGTTCTGGATGCCGACGCTGATCCACGGCGCCGGAATCGGCAGCGACGCAAGGGTCGGGCTGCTCAGTGCCGCGCCTTACCTGGCCGGCTGCTTTTTCATGATCGGCTGCGGGCGCTCGTCCGACCGCTACCGAGAACGCCGCTGGCACCTGTGCATCCCCTTGCTGATGTCGGCGGTCGGCATTGCCCTCGCCGGGCTCGCCCCCAGCAACCCGCCCCTCGTACTCGGGGGTCTGATCATCGCCGGCATGGGCGCCAGCGCGGCGCTGCCGATGTTCTGGCAATTACCTCCCGCGTTCCTGTCCAACAGTACCCAGGCGGCCGGCATCGCGCTGATCAGTTCCTTCGGCAGCATCGCGTCATTTTTCGCCCCCTACCTGATCGGCTGGGTGCGCGACACCACCCAAAGCGCCAGCCTGGCCCTTTATGCCCTGGCCCTGCTCATTGCACTCGGTGGTCTGCTGGTGCTGCGCACCCAGGCAGCCATCGTCAACCCTCAGTAAGAGAACCTCGCCATGCTTGATCAACAGCTCATCCAGCAAGCCGCCGCCCGCCTCGACCAGGCCGAGCGCTCCCGCGAGCAGGTGCGTCAGTTTTCCCTGGACCACCCGCACATCACCCTTGACGACGCCTATGCCATCCAGCGTGCTTGGGTCACACAGAAAATCAAGGACGGGCGCAAGCTGGTCGGGCATAAAATCGGCCTGACCTCACGAGCCATGCAAGTGTCTTCAAACATCACCGAGCCAGATTACGGAGCGCTCCTGGATGACATGTTTTTCGAGGAAGGCACCGACATCCCCTTCGAACGCTTCATCGTGCCGCGGGTCGAGGTCGAGCTGGCCTTCATTCTGGGCAAGCCGCTCAAAGGCCCGAACGTGACAGTGTTTGATGTGTTGGATGCAACCGAATGGGTGATACCGGCACTGGAGATCATCGACGCGCGCATCCAGCAGGTCGATCCGCACACCAAGACCACCCGCAAGGTGTTCGACACCATCTCCGACAATGCTGCCAATGCCGGCGTGGTCATGGGCGGACGGGCCGTGCGGCCCACCGAAATCGACCTGCGCAAGGTGCCCGCCGTGCTCTACCGTAATGGCGTGATCGAGGAGTCCGGCGTCTCCGCCGCCGTGCTCAACCACCCGGCCAAGGGCGTGGCCTGGCTCGCCAACAAATTGGCCGCCCATGACGTCACCCTGCAACCGGGGCAAGTCATCCTGGGTGGCTCCTTTACCCGTCCCGTCGCAGCCAACCCCGGCGATACCTTCCATGTCGACTACGACATGCTGGGTTCCATCGCCTGTCGATTCGTTTAAGGGGGCTCACCTGATGGACATGCCTATCAACACCTTCAAACTTCGCCTGCGCAGCGGTGAGGCGCAGATCGGCCTGTGGCTTGGACTCGCTGATGCCTACTGTGCCGAACTGGCCGCCAACGCCGGATTCGACTGGTTGCTGATCGACGGCGAACATGCACCCAACGACCTGCGCAGCACGCTGGGCCAACTCCAGGCCATAGCGCCCTACCCCAGCCATCCCGTGATTCGTCCGGTCATCGGCGACACGGCGCTGATCAAGCAACTGCTCGATATCGGCGCACAGACGTTGCTGGTACCCATGGTGGAAAGTGCCGCACAGGCGCAGGAACTGGTGAAGGCTATTCATTACCCACCCAAGGGGGTTCGCGGCGTCGGCAGTGCTCTGGCCAGAGCATCGCGCTGGAACAGCATCCCCAGCTACCTCGACCAGGCCGATGAGCAGATGTGCCTGCTGGTGCAGATCGAGAACCGCGAAGGCCTGGCCAATCTGGATGCGATTGTGGCGGTTGAGGGTGTCGACGGAGTCTTTATCGGGCCAGCAGACCTGAGCGCCTCGATGGGCTATCGGGGCAATCCGGGGCACCCCGAGGTGCAGGTGGCGATCGAAGACGCCATTGCCCGCATCCGCAAGGCCGGCAAAGCCGCCGGTATTCTCAGCGCCGACCAGGCCCTGGCCCGACGCTATATCGCCTTGGGTGCGGCGTTCGTGGCCGTGGGCGTAGATACCACGGTGTTGATGCGTGGCCTGCAAACCCTTGCAGCCAGTTTCAAGAACACCGCGCAACCCACTCCTTCGGCGGGCGGCGTCTACTGACCGAGCCCCGTCCCCGACATGGCAACGGGGACGGGCTTCAGCGCTTGAGCGTTTTCAGCTCATTGAGCAACGTCAGCAAGGTCTGCAACTTCTCCTCGCCAAAGCCCGCCTGCAAACGCTGATAGTTGGCTTCCATGCTCTGGCTCATCGAACTGAAGCAGGCCAGCCCCTTTTCGGCCAGCCGCACCAGCACGCGCCGCTGGTCCTGTTGCGCCTTGCGCCGTTCAACCATACCCGCTGCCTCCATGCGCAACAGCACACCGGTCATGCTCGGCTTGAGAATGCACGCCAACTCGGCCAGACGATTGATCTCAAGCTCATCGTGCTGGCTCAGGATACGAATGACCCGCCATTGCTGCTCGGTAAGACCGTGTTGATTGAGCGAAGGACGAAAAAACCCCATGGCGGCTTCACGCGCATGGAGCAAGGCAAGGGTCAGCGATTGACGCGGTTTGGACATGAGAGGCAGCATCGTAATCAGTTAACAGATTAACAATATTCTAGCATTGGCCGATGCACGCCGTGTGCGGCTTTACCGGCAGGCCCGGACTCAGCCTTGCTGTTGGCACCCCCGATCAAGACCGACGGCACACAGAGTCAAGACACCTACCGCTCGGAAGGCACTTAATATCAGCCAACAGGCACAGGGCTTCTTGTTGGCTCTGCAGTGAGTTCCCCTTCACTTTTCCAGGCTGCGCCATGATCAATATCGAAACGCCTACCTACTATTCGGCAACCAAGAAATACAACCTCAGCTTCCCGACCCTCGAGCAGGACGTGGAAGCCGATGTCGTGGTGATCGGTGGCGGTTTCTCCGGCATCAACACCGCACTGGAACTGGCGGAAAAAGGCATCACCAACGTCGTGGTGCTCGAAGCCCGCTACCTGGGCTTCGGCGGTACCGGCCGCAACGGCGGCCAGATCATGGCGGGGATCGGCCACGATCTGGAGAAGATCAAGCAGCACGTGGGCGAACAAGGGCTGCGCGAAATCTTTGAAATCAGCGAGCTGGGCGCCGGCATCATCAAGGACCGTATCGCCAAATACTCGATCGACGCAGACTTCTGCCACGGCTACGGCTACATGGGCTTCAATGCCCGCCAGGAAAAAACCCTGCGCACCTGGGAGAAGGACTTCCAGTCGATCAATACCAAAGACGAAATCCGCTTCATGGCGGGTACCGAACTCAAGCAGATCATCGGCTCCAACGCCTATACCAGTGCGCTGCTGCACATGGGCGGTGGCCACGTGCACTCACTGAACCTGCTGCTGGGCGAAGCCAAGGCACTGGTGGGGCATGGTGCGCGCATCTACGAACACAGCCCGGCACTGGAAGTCAGCTACGGCGAGCGCATTACCGTGCGCACGGGTCGAGGTTCGGTCAAAGCCGCTAAGTTGCTGTGGGCCTGCGACAGTTTCCTCAACAAACTGGAACCCGAGCTGCACAAGACCACCTTGAACACCTATGCCTTCCAGTTGATGACCGAACCACTGTCGGAAGAAATGATTCATCGCATCAGCCCGATACGCGGCGCCTACAGCGACATCCGACCGGTGATCGACTACTACCGTGTCACCAACGAAAACCGCCTGTTGTTTGGGGCCGCCACCCCGTTTATCGAGCACATTCCACGGGATCTCAAAGCCTGGAACCGCCACCTGATGCTGAAGATTTTCCCATACCTCAAGGACGTGAAAATCGACCTGGCGTGGGGCGGCCCGATGGCGACCGGGGCCAACCTGTTTCCGCAGATCGGCACGCTCAGTGGCCGCCCCAACGCGTTCTACGTGCAGGGCTACGCCGGCTTCGGGGTCACGCCCAGCCACATCATCTGCAAGGTGCTGGCCGAAGGCATCAGCGGCGGTTCTTCGCGCTACGACCTGATCAGTTCGGTCAAGCATGCGCAGATCCTGGGCAAGGACCATATCCGTCCGCTACTGCTGACAGCCGGCAAAAGCCTTCATCAACTTTCGGGTTATTTCAACGGTCGTCGTTGACCGTCACGGTTTCACTCACAGGAGAACTGCCATGTCCGTTACCGCTCTCAAGAAAGACATCCAACTGTCGGAACTCGATGCCTGGGGCACTGCTGCCGACCTGGGCTCCGAGATCCTCGAAGGTGAGGTCAAGGTCTTTGGCAAAATGACCTTTGGCGCACCGACCGACCCCGTCAGCAGCGGCTATTTCGGCACCACCCAGGGCAAGTTCCGGATGGTCTACCCGTTCGCCGAACAAGCCACGGTGGTGACGGGCGAAGTGGTCTTGACCGACGAAAGTACCGGCCAGAGCACTCGTTACCAGGCCGGCGACAGCTGGTTCGTGACCAAGGACACCCCCGTGCTGTGGGAGGTTGTAAGCGAGAGTTTTGTGAAGCATTATTTCGCAGTTGTCTGATCGTCCCTCTGCCGGCTTCGGCCGGCAGCGTTTTCTCCGGCGCAGGTAATTGACCATGCACGCCATCCCCGCTCATGAAGTCGCCGGCCATTGCCTGCAGGCTTTCACTCAACTCGTACCGGCCAGCCAGGCGGCGTTCTATTGCGTCGATCGACAACTGCAAGCCCGCGACTTCCGACTGTATGGCATGAGCGGCGAGATGCACCGCGACTACCTGGACAACTACCGTCAGTTCGATCCTTTGCAACCGCGCAATTGCCTATCCAGTGGGCTGGCGGTGGTACCGCTGAATTTCGCCATGGCCAGGCAGCCGCCCCGTGACAGCCGCCGCTATCGCGACTTCCTGCAGCGCTACGGTGTGGTCGATGTGGTAGAGGTCGTCGCCCTTGGCGCCGACCAGCCACAGGCGGCCATTTCCTTGCTGCGCACCGCAGAACAAGGGGCCTTCACCGGTGACCAGTTAGCCCAGCTCACGGCCTTGCAGGCGTTGCTGCAAATGGCGGTGGCCAATATGCAGCCCTGTGACGATGCACTGGCCGGGCTCACTCCCAGAGAGCGCGAGATCGCCTGGTTGTTGCGCCAGGGCGCGAGCAACAAGCAACTGGCCCTGGAGCTGGACGTCGGCCTGCCCACCATCAAAACCCACCTCATCCACCTGTTCCGCAAGATCGGCGTCACCAACCGTACCGAGCTGGTCGCAGCACTGTTTCTGTAAGCGGGCTCAACCATTCGGTTGATAGGCGCCCCCCTGTCCCCACGGCATGATCCCGGTTGTGAATTTCATCAACCGGAGCCACACCATGAGCACACCCTCGGACTGGATCACCGTAGGCGCCCTCGCCGACGGTTTCGCCCCCGACGCATTTATCCTGCCCAATCTGGCCGACCTCAGCGGCAAGAGCTTCACGCTGCACTTCGCCAACGGCTGGCAGATCGAACACCGTTTCGACGCCGAGGTCCTGCACTGGAACGCCGCCGACGGCCACTCCAGCGGTTCGGCCACCTACCGCGCCACGTCGGTGCGATCGGGCCTGTATCTGGTCGACTTCATCAAGCACGAAGCAGGTCAGGCCTGGTCGATCAGCCTGGTGCTGGACACTGCCACGTCATCGTTCACCGCCGTGATCGGCCGTATGCCGAGCCGCGAGCAAACCGAAGAAGGCCTGTACAGTCGCGCCCTTGCTGGCAAGGCCCTGACCTCGGTCGAAGTGGACTTCCTGCACGGCAGCCTGGATCAACCCTGGCAGGCCGGCCAGTGCCCCCATGCTCCCACCCGGGAACTGACCGGCTTGCGCAACCTGTATCGCTACAGCCCCAGCGAAGTGTACGAACATCTCTATCTGAACGATCAGTTCTATGCCTGGCAGTGCCTCAAAGGCGTCGAGCAGGGCCTGTGTGACACCGATCGCTGCCACTACTACAAGATTGCCGATCAACTGTATCTGTTCGTCTGGCGCGAGAAGATCATCCCGACCCTCGGCCTGGTCCTGATCGATCTGCAAAAGCACCGCAGCGACGGCAAGATCTTCGGCTATGCCGGTTCGTCCTTCGATGAGCTGTCCAACTTCCCGATCAGTTCCTACTGCCAGGTGCTCAACCATACGGAGTATCCCGATGCCTGATCCGCGTACCCTCGTCATCACCGGCGCCGGCACGGGGATCGGGGCAGCTTGCGCCCGACTGTACGCCGCCGAAGGAGCCAACCTGGTATTGATCGGCCGCCGTCGCGAACCTCTGGAGCAGGTCGCCCAGCAAACCGGGGGGCTGATCCTGGTCGGCGATGCGGCCTGCCCGGAAACCTGGGAGGACTTTATCGCGCAGATCCGCGCACGTTATGGGCGCCTCGATGTACTGCTGGCCTGCGCCGGGGGACATGGCCTGGGCAGCGCCACCCAGACCAGCCCACCAACCTGGGAGGCCGCATTGCGCAGCAACCTGGACAGCGCGTTCTATAGTGCCCGGGCCTGCCTGCCGCTGCTGATCGAAAGTGCCGGCAACATCGTGCTCCTCGGCTCCATCGCCTCGCTGGCCGCCGGGCCCGAGGTGTGCGGTTACACCACCGCCAAACACGCGCTGCTCGGGCTCAATCGCTCCCTGGCCCGGGACTACGGGCCACGCGGCGTGCGCGTCAACGCGGTCTGTCCGGGGTGGGTGACCACTCCGATGGCCGACCAGGAAATGCAGCCCTTGATGAAGGCTCATGGCGAAACGCTGCAGCAAGCCTACGCACGCGTATGTGCCGATGTCCCGCTGCGCCGCCCCGCCAGCGCCGAAGAAATCGCCAGGGTGTGTCACTTCCTGGCGGGGCCCGGCGCCTCGATCATCACCGGTGCAAGCATCGTCGCCGATGGCGGTTCGAGCATCGTCGATGTGCCCACACTGGCCTATGCCCATCTGGAGAACACACATGCCTGATGCCCTGGATTTCAGCGGTAAAACCGTACTGGTCACCGGCGGTGCGCAAGGCATCGGCCAAGCCATCGTCGAAGCGTTCGCCAAGCGTGGCGCACGCGTGATGATCGCCGACCTTCGTCTGGCGCAAGCCCAGGTGCTGGCCGAGGACCTGAGGGCGCGAGCGTGCCAGGTCGAGGCCGTCGCCGTTGATCTGGCCGATGCGGCAGCGATATCCGAACGGGTGGGGGAATTGGAACGACGCTGGGGGCGCCTGGATATCCTGGTGCACAACGCCGGCTATTTTCCATTGACGCCGTTCGCGCAGATCACCCCTGCCACGCTTGAGCGCACCCTCGCGGTCAATCTCTCGGCCCTGTTCTGGTTGACCCAGGCAGCCTTGCCGATGTTTCAGCGCCAGGGCGGTGGCTGCGTGCTGGTCACTTCCTCCGTCACCGGGCCACGGGTCGCCTATCCCGGCCTCAGTCACTATGCGGCCTCGAAAGCCGGGGTGAACGGTTTCATCCGCAGTGCCGCACTGGAATTGGCGCCCTATCAGGTACGCGTCAACGGGGTCGAACCCGGCATGATCGCAACGCCGGCCATGGACAACCTTGGCGACAGCCAGGTCAGCGCTGACATCCGTAGCCGAGTACCACTGGGTCGGCTCGGCGCGCCGCAGGATATTGCCGGCGCCATGCTGTTTCTGGCGTCCGATCTGGCCGCTTACATCACCGGGCAGACCCTGGTGGTGGATGGCGGATCCACGCTGCCCGAACTGAAATAGCAAACCACGTCCAATCGCCTGAACGACACTCACGCACGGCTTGCACCTTCAAGCATCGACAGGGAATCCCTGAAGATCCGCGACAAGGCCGCAAGCCGTTTGGCATAGCCTTGGGGCGTCGCATAAATCAGTTCCACATGCAGGCTGTCGACGATCCCCAGATACGCATCGCAGAATACCTCGAGCGCGCCGGGTTGCAGCTTTGCCGAGGTATACCGGGTGTGTGCAGCACGCTGGAAGCCATCGCGGATCCGCGCCAGGTAAGCCTCGAACCCCGCCGCGATGACAGCACGGATATCCGCTGGCGGAAAATAGGCCGTGCGCAACAAAAAACGCAGATGCGCCGACACTTCATAGCGCCCGATCAGGCGCTCCAGGAGCAACTGTCCGGGTACGCCCGGGTGTTCGGCCTCCTCCGTGAAGCACTGCACAATGTACTGATGCTCATGGTTCAGGGCGATCTCGAACACCTTCCTGAACAGCGCGTCCTTGCTGACAAAATGCGCATACAGCGACGCCTTGCGCATGCCTGCCCTGCCCGCGATTTCATTGAGCGATGAGGCGTCGTAACCATGATCGGCGAAATGCTCGACCGCGACTGCGCAAATGTTACTGGCCGAGAGAGTAAGTGGTTTCATGGTTCGATCAATAACCTAGGCCGCTCCGACCGCCTGCTGCAAATGCGTGGAACGAAAATCCTTGGGCGACAGGTCGAATTGCTTCTTGAACGATCGGCTGAAGTGAGCAGAATCGGTAAAACCCCACTTGTAGGCGATCGACGTGATCGACTCGCTCTTGAGGAACGGGTTGGTCAGGTCATCGGCGCTGCGCTTGAGCCGCGCACGCTGGATGTAGCGACAGACGCTGTCATCCTGCTCTTCGAACAGACGGTACAAGTGACGCACCGAAATGTTCAGGCGGCTGGCCAGGCCCACGGGGCTCAAGCCGGGCTGGGTCAGCGACTCGTCGATAACTTTCTGTACATAGCTGCGCAGGTTACTGCCCTGCAGGGAGGCAATGTTCTCATCCGCAGCATCGTTCACTTCAAAGGCTGAACCCAGCAGGGAGACAACGGCCGCCTGCAGCGCCTCGGCCTCGTCCAGCGAATCCTGCGCCCCCAGTCCCTCGCGGCAGAGCTGGTCCATCAACACATGGAGCATCCGACCGCAGGCCTTGCGGGAAGATATCTTGCCGAAGGTTTTCGAGGCGCCTCCCAACTGCTTGCAGACTTCGTTGCGTGAGAGAGACAGGGACGCATGTTCGATAAGGCCAAAAGGGCTGATTTCGATCGAGCCGGTAGAGTCCATCAGCAACATATCGCCGGGGGCCAACTGAATCACCTGGCCGTTCTGGGTAATCTGGCAATAACCGCTACGTTGGCTGACGAGGAAGCAATGCTGGTCCATGTCGTGATCGGCATTGGGTCGCTCGCGCTTGATCAGACCGGCATTGGTGCGCAGGTTGGCCAGTGACAGACCACCGCGCGAGAGCTTGGAAACCTCACCGATGAACAGTGAAGGGTTAAAGGCCAGTTCAGTGTCGAAATGGCCACAGGCCGCTCGTAAATCCCGAGTCCAGGTTTCCAATCCGGAGTGCGCTGGCTGATAGGTACTCATGGTAGCTCCACCGTGGCTTCTTGTTTTTGTTGCGCAATAGTTAACATGTTATCTATATGCACGCAACCCGTACATGATGCCCACGGTAGAAGCACTAATGATGCCAATCCTCACGCTCAGAGCGTACCCAACACCCGCTGAAAACCGGCGAGAACGCTGAACAAGCCTTCGCGCTGCGCGCCGCTCAAGGCGATGTAGCGACGAAAGGCCGGCATGCGGTTGACCACCTCGCTGCCGCCCATGTGCTCAAGCCGAACGTGCCATTGCTGGCCGGCCAGCTCGATGCGCAAGTGTTTGAAGTCCAGCTTCATCAGGGCCTCATACAAGGCCCGATCTTCCTTCAGACCGGCCTGGAGTCCAGCCAGCAGGGTCGGGGCGCCAGCGCGTTGCCGACACACCAGGCCGGTACGCCGAAGCGACCCGCTGTGGTGCAGCTCGAAACGGGCACTGCCCTGCTTGAAGGCTGGCACGCTGATCAGGAACTCAGTCATGACCAGGTGCATCAGCAACTGCGACTCGGTGCGCTCGACCACGTCGACCTGAAGGTCGATAGTTTCCAGACAAAAGGTTGCACGCCCTCCCTCGATCAAGGCAAAACTCGTCAGTCCAAGGTTACGCCTCAGGTACTCAAGCGTGATCCCTGGTCTGTAACCGGCCGGAGCGCGCCCGGCACCGAACACCTCAGAGAGCTTTTGCAGCCGCCTGGAAATCTGTGTGGTGAGGGTTGCCAGACTCATGGGAAAACTCCTTGGCCAGCACTTCTTCTACCGAAGCCGGCTTGAATGGATTGACCTTTTGCACCACCAATGTCCAAAACAGCGCGTATGAAGCGGTGATGGCGAGCATCACCGCAAAAGGCACGTAGATGTCCGCAGGATTCATGCCTGGTGGGGTAATGAACCCCATGCCCAGCAAGATACCGGCACTGGAAAGAATCTGTGGCAGCGGGAAGAACGGCGAGCGATAGGCCCGTGGCAGATCGGGGCGACGAATCCGCAGGATGACCACCGACAGCGTCACCAGCAGATAGGCAAAACTCCAGGCACACACGGCGGCCAGCACCAGGTGCATGATGTTGTCGGTGTTGCCACGCAGGTACAGCGCATGCAGGCACGGAATCAGCACCGCCACCAGGATACACAGAAGAGGCGTCTTGAAACGCGGATGCAGGTAGGTGAACGCTTTGGGCAGTGCGCCGTCGACCGCCATCCCGTAGAGAATCCGTGGTACTCCTGCCATCAGCGTATTGATGGTTGCCGCTCCGGCAAACAGGAAGCCAATACCCAGCCACATCGGCCCGATATCACCCATCAGCTGCTCGGCGAATTTCGGAATCGCCATCGGGGTGTCCAGCAGATGCGTGCCGCTGGCGGCATCCAACAGCACATTTTCGACCTGGCGCTTCATCGCCGCGCCATAGATAAACATGCACGTGGCAACGCTCAGCAAGCCTAAAATCATGGCCTTGGGCATGGTCTTGGCCGAATTGCGCAGGTCCGGGGCCAGCGGCGTGACAAACTCACAACCGACGAACATGAACATGGCCATCCCCACCAGCGACAGAACGGTGATCAGGTCGGTGCCCACCAGTGAGACGCCAAACCAGCCGTCCAGTTGCACCGCCGGAGCCGCGATCAGCCCCAGCACGCCAAACACCATCAAGGTGGTCCACATGCCGAAGGTGAGAATGATTTCGGCCCGGCCGAAGGCGCTGACGCCAAAGGCATTGAGAATGCCGAACACCACGACAAACCCGACCCCGAGCAACCAGGAGCCCCCGGCCGAATCGGCAAGGGTGTTGAGGTGTTCGAAGTTGACCAGCGCCATGACGCCGGAAAGAATGGTTTCGGCGGTTCCGGCGAACACGTGCACGATCAGGTACGCCGACAACGTGCCCGTGATCGCGAAGAAACGGCCCATACCGCAATTGATATAGTCGTAGACCGAACCCGTGGTCGGCAGGATCGAGGCGGCTTCAGCAAAGCTGCTCGCCTGAGCCAGCATCATGACCACCGCTATCAACATGGCCAGCGCGAAGGCGCTGCCGCCGATCCCGAACCCCATGGTCGCGGTGAGAATCACCGGACTGGCCATGATCAGGCCAATGGTGCTGGCCAGCGCGGTCGGAAAACCGACACTGCCCCGTTTCAGATGCTGCGTGAGCCGGTCATCGATCGACATGGTACGAATCCTCGAAAGCGAATTTCTCAGTGGATGCATCGAGCCGTACAAGGAGCTGGCGAAAAAGTCCTTCCTGGCCAGTCCCTGATCGAAACGGCATCGAGCGTGAAATCAATGTGCACCTCCCCTGCCCCGATCGTCTTGCCCGTGTCTGCCGTCGTTTTTGTTGCTGCCTGCCAAGGCCTGCCTGTGCTGGTGCAACATCGTCTGAATCTGAACGGTCGCCTGTCGGGTATTTTCCGCCAGCTTGCGCACCTCATCGGCCACCACTGAAAACCCGCGCCCGACTTCTCCGGCCCTGGCCGCTTCGATGGCAGCGTTCAAGGCCAGCAGGTTGGTCTGGTCGGCAATACCCTTGATGACGGTCACCACCGTCGCGATCTGGTCGTAGGTGGAGCGATTGTGCTCAAGCATGTTTTGATGGGCGGTCCTGGCCGACTGCTCATCACTGATGTCGCGTACGGCGCCGATCACTCGCGTCAAACAGCCGTGCGCGTCCCGAACGGCTCGACCGCGCTCGCGACACCAGATGTAGCCACGGGTCTTGTGGCGCATCCGGTACTCAAACACGTATTCACCGCTGCCATGGGGGGCAAGGATTTCCCGCTCGAAGATCGCCATGATGTTTGGCAGATCATCCGGATGGGTGATGTTGACCTGGCTCTCCCAGCCATCGGGCAGCTCATGGGCGGCATACCCGAGAAGAAGACGAAACTGATTGAAGATACGCATCTGGCTATGCGGATCCTGAATGTCACCGTTCACCACGGTGATGTCCCAACAGCCTTCGGTCATGGTCGATAGCAGCAGCTCCCAGATCTGCGTCTCCTGCTCATGCTGGCCCAAGTGCTTCGCGCATGCCTGCAACTCGGCTACCAGCGCTTGCTCACGATGCCCGCCCTGCTCCAGTTGTTGGCCGAGTGCTGCAAGCGCCTGCTCGCTGCGCGCCCATTGGGCGGACCTGTCCCTGGCTGAAGCCTCGGCCAGCAGCAATTGCCGGGCAGCTTGCCGTTTTTGTGTCGCGAGTTGCTCAAGACACGCCTGCACCGCCGGATAACCGTGCAACACCTGGGTTTCACTCATCTCACCGGCCAGCAATGTTTCGAGGATTGCAGCGACATCCTGCATTGGCCTCTTTTTCTTGAAGAACATCTGTCGGTCCTCCGCTCGTCGAGTCGCAAGACTGGATCTGATCGCAAACGACCAATGATTGCTTGTCCCAGACTGCATAGCCGCTTGTGCCAGGCTGCCAACGACAAAAACACCTCGAGCCAGGAGCGTGATGCAAAAAATCCGATGTCCTGGCCGACATCGGATTTTCGAGGATCAGCAGTGGCTGATCAGGTGTCTCAACACGGTCTTGAACGTGTCGATCTGCGCTTGGCTGAACTCGGCGAAGACCTTCTCCTGCTGCGCCTGGGCAATCGCCCAGAGGTCTTCGGTCTGTTCTATACCGGCAGGCGTCAGTCGCACACCGTCATCATCGTTCACCAGTCCCTTGCGCTTGAGGTTGGCCACGGCCTCATCGATTTCCCGTATCGGCATCGCCACCTCGCGCAACAGCTCGCCGGGGCTCAGCCGGGCGTCGTTCTCCAGCACCATCAACATCCGCGCCTCGTTGGTGCGCAGGCCGGTGGACAATTGCCGTGGCTGATAGCCTGATTGGTAGGCGCGCACCGCCTGGGTCATCAGGTAGTACAGGTTGTGGCTCAGACGGCCCTGAAAATGGCTGCTCGGCGGTTGGCTTTCGTCGCGTCGGGTCATGCGGGTGTGGGGCAACACCATGGAGTAGGCGCCCTGGTGGTAGAGCAACGGCGAACGACCGAAATCATCGAAGGCGACGACCTTGCCGATCATGATCCAGTGATCACCACCGTCCACCCGTTGATAGTTCTCACAATGAAAACACGCCGAACAATCGGCGAACACCGGCGCGCCCCCTACCCCCGACTCGTACTCGATCCCGGCGAAGCGATCGTCCCGAGGTCGGGCAAAATTATTCGACAGGTCGATCTGATCGGCCGCCAGTACGTTGACCGCAAAATGGCTGGCCTGCTCGAACACCTCAAAACTGCTGGAGCGCTTATCGAGACTCCACAACACCAGCGGTGGATCCAGGGACACCGAGTTAAAGCTGTTGGCGGTCACACCGACCTGGCGACCGGCGGCGTCGGCGGCGGTCACCACCGTCACTCCCGTGGCAAAGTTGCCCAGGGCTCGACGAAAGCTTCGAGCATCGAAGGTTGACTCAATCACGACGCAAGCGCTGTTATCAGACATGCAAGACTCCCGGGCGGCTTCAGATGCCGTCCTGATTGTTGTTATCGAAAGCGGGTTCAAATCATGCTCGGATCGGGCTCCAGGCCCATCAGCTCACGGCCGAGGATCTGCGCGCAGACGTCGTAGTCGGTATAGGCATGGGCCCCGGTCATGTGCGCATCGCGGAACAAGCGCTGCATTTCATTGTGTTCGAACCAGGCGTTGCCGCCGGCGGCCTCGAACAGACGGTCCACTGCCTGAATGCACATCTTGGTCGCGTAAGCCTGGTTGGTGCGCCAGAACGCCAGGGTTTCGCGGCTGGGATAACGCTGCTGCTCACTGTGTTCAGCATGTTCCGCCCAGGTCTTCTCCAGAAAGGCACGCGCGGCGGCTACCTGGTGCGTCGACTCGGCCAGCCGCATCAGCGCCGGGGTTGCCGCACCGACGGCCGCACCGGTGTAGGCCCGCACTCGGGTTTTGGTCTTTTCGCGAAAGACTTCGAGCATCCGTTCGGCGACGCCCAGGCTCACGGTGGAAAAGCCACTGGCAAAATAGGGACGGTACGGCGAGTAGAAAACCTTGCTGTCCGGGTAGAGCCCAAAGCCTGCGGACTTGCCCTCCATCATGTCCTTGGCCTTTTGAATACGATGCTCTGGCACCCATGCCTGGTCGATGATCAAGGTCTTGGTACCACTGCCTTTCATGCCGGCGGCAAACCAGTCATCACGGATCTGATAGTCACTGCGCGGCAGCACCGCAAAGCAGTAATCCTGAGTGCCTTGGGCATTGTGGCGACGGAAACCGACAATCGCCCATTCGGCATGGTCACAACCACTGCTCCAGCCCATCTCACCACTGAACAGCACGCCACCTTCAACTTCCTCGGTGCGCCCAAAGGGAGCAATGCTGCTGCTGGCCGTGGCATTCGGATTCGTGCCCCAGACTTCCTGCTGCAGTTTGGCCGAGAACAGCGCCAGTTGATGGCTGTGGGTACACAGCAGACTCATGGCCCAGGCGGTACTGGCACAGGCCCCTGCGAGCAAGGCGATGCAGTCGGCAAACTGTGGCAGTGACAATTCCATCCCACCGAACGCTTTCGGCTGAAAGGCCCGATGCAGGCCGATGCTCTTGAGTAGCGCGATATTCTCGTCAGGCACCTTGCGTTCCTGCTCGGCCAGAAAGGCATTGGCAGCAATCGTCGGCAGAATGGACTTGAGGTCTTCGAGAAGCGGATTTGGCTTTTTCATGGATGGCCCTGCTTATTATTGGATGTCCAGGCCACGCTCGATATCGAGCCGTGGTGCCGGATGCAGGGCCAGTATGGAGAGCGTTCTCCGAGCAGTGAATGCACCTTCCAGAGCCAAGATTGTACTTTTCAAAGGCCGGACCCAGCCGTTTCTCAACGGCGCTGGCAGTCACAGACATAACGCCCGGCAGCCACAGTCAAGCCCGCTCAGCCCCTGCGGATTAACCTTGGTTTTTTCTTTGTTCGCGATCAGGAATCCCTCATGAGCGATATTGCCCTGCTGCCTCAAGTCGAAGCCTTTCTCAGCCGCCACCATGCCCTGTTCATCGACGGTGGCTACGTGCAGAGCCACGCCAACCGAACGCTGGAGGTGATCAACCCGGCCACCGGACAGGTTATCGCCCACGTCGCCGATGCGGACTCGGCCGACATCGATACCGCCGTGGCGTCGGCTCGCCGCGGCTTCAAACAGTGGTCCCAGGTAACACCCGCGACACGCGGCAACGTGCTATTCAAACTGGCTGAGCTGCTGGAACAACACCGCGAAGAACTGGCGCAGATCGAAACCTGCCAGTCCGGCAAGATCATCCAGATTTCCCGTGCCTTTGAAGTCGACCAGGCCGCCCACTTCCTGCGTTACTACGCCGGCTGGGCGAGCAAGATCAGCGGGCAGACCATCACCCCCTCACTGCCCTCCTTCGCGGGCGAACGCTACACCGCGTTCACCCTGCGCGAGCCGATCGGAGTGGTGGTCGGCATCGTGCCGTGGAATTTCTCGACGATGATCGCCCTGTGGAAACTCGCCTCGGCGCTGGTAACCGGTTGCAGCATCATCATCAAACCCAGTGAATTCACGCCGCTGACCATCCTGCGCATTGCCGAACTGGCGGTTGAGGCCGGCCTTCCCGCCGGCGCATTGAACGTATTGACCGGTGGCGGCCTGGTGGGCAAAGGCCTGACCGAACACCCGGGCACCAACAAGGTGTCGTTTACCGGCTCGGTGCCGACCGGCATTGCCGTGGGCCAGAGTGCCATGGGCGCCGGGCTGACCCGGGCGACCCTTGAACTGGGCGGGAAAAACGCCGCCGGCTTCCTGCCCGATGTGGATTTGGACAAGGCCGTCAACGGCATTATCGAAGCCGGCTTCCTGCACTCGGGACAAATCTGCGCCGCGGCCGAGCGTTTCTTTGTTCATCGCTCGCAGATCGAGGCCGTCATGGCCAAGCTGGCCCAACGCTTGAGCGGGCTGAACATCGGCTCGCCCCTGGACGAACGCACCGAATTCGGCCCGGTCACCAACCGCCAGCATCAGCTCAAGCTCGGCGAATTTTTTGCCAAGGCCCGCGCTGAAAACAACATGATCGTTCACGGTGGCAACCTGATCGACCGCCCGGGCTGTTACGTCGAACCGACAATCATCCTCGCCAACACCGTCCACGACACCTTGCTCAACGAAGAGACCTTCGGCCCGATCGCCACGTTCCTCCCCTACGACACCGAAGAAGAACTCTTGTCGCTGATGAACAGCACGCCGTATGGCTTGAGCGCCAGCCTCTGGACCAACGACCTGGGCAAAGCCCTGCGCATGGTGCCGGCCATCGAAGCCGGAACGGTGTGGGTGAACATGCACACCCTGTTGGATCCAGCGGTGCCATTTGGCGGCAGTAAATCCTCCGGGGTGGGCCGCGAGTTCGGTAGCGCTTTCATTGACGATTACACCGAGCTGAAATCGGTGATGATTCGTTACTAATAAAATCGCAAAATGGATCCATAAAATAATAAACGCCCGATAATCGCCCAAAATATAGCCATATAAAGATTGACTCTCTACTAAATCTCCAACCTAATGGATCCAATAAATAACAATAAACCGTTGCCTGGAGAGTCGTCATGTACCCCAAGAACACCTGGTATGTCGCCTGCACCCCCGATGAAATCGCGCAAAAGCCGCTAGGCCGGCAGATCTGCGGTGAAAAGATGGTGTTTTACCGTGGCCAGGAAGGTGCAGTGATGGCTGTCGAGGACTTCTGCCCTCACCGCGGTGCGCCTCTGTCGCTGGGTTATGTCGAAAACGGCAACCTGGTCTGCGGCTATCACGGTCTGGTCATGGGGGGCGACGGCAAGACCGTGGCCATGCCTGGCCAGCGGGTACGGGGCTTTCCCTGCAACAAGACTTTTGCCGCCGTGGAGCGCTACGGCTTTATCTGGGTCTGGCCAGGGGATCAGGCCCTGGCCGAGCCGGCACTGATCCCTCATCTGGAGTGGGCCGTGAGTGATCAATGGGCCTATGGCGGCGGCCTGTTTGAAATCCAGTGCGATTACCGCCTGATGATCGACAACCTGATGGACCTGACCCACGAAACCTACGTCCACGCCTCCAGCATCGGCCAGAAGGAAATCGACGAGGCACCGCCCGTGACCACGGTCGAGGGCGACGAAGTGGTGACCGCGCGGTACATGGAAAACATCATGGCCCCGCCGTTCTGGCGCATGGCCCTGCGCGGCAATCATCTGGCCGATGACGTGCCGGTGGACCGCTGGCAGATCTGCCGCTTCACGCCACCCAGCCATGTGCTGATCGAAGTCGGCGTGGCCCATGCCGGCAAAGGCGGCTACCACGCAGCCCCCGAGCACAAGGCGGCGAGCATCGTGGTGGACTTCATCACCCCGCAGACCGAGACGTCGATCTGGTATTTCTGGGGCATGGCGCGCAGCTTCAATCCCCACGACCAGGCCCTGACCGAGAGCATTCGCGAAGGCCAGGGGAAAATTTTCAGTGAAGACCTGGAGATGCTGGAGCGCCAACAACAGAACCTGCTGGCCCACCCGACGCGCAACCTGCTCAAGCTCAATATCGATGCCGGCGGCGTACAGTCACGCAAGGTTCTGGAGCGACTGATCGCCCGGGAACGCGGCCTCGAAGCGCAAGCCAATAGCACGACCAACGCCTGAACAGCGCGACAACTCTGCGAGGACTGAACATGATCGACGTGGTGGTGTTATCGCGCAACAACGAAGCCCAGGACATTTGCAGCTATGAACTGGCCAGCGTCGATGGCAGCCCGCTACCGGCCTTCAGTGCCGGCGCGCACATCGACGTGCACCTGCCGGATGGGCTTATTCGGCAATACTCCCTGTGCAATCACCCGCAAGAACGGCATCGTTACCTGATCGGCGTACTCAAGGACCCCGCCTCTCGCGGTGGCTCCCACAGCCTGCATGCCCAGATTCATCCGGGTGCCCGCCTGACGATCAGCGAACCGCGCAACCTGTTCCCCCTGGCCCCCCAGGCCCGGCGCAGCCTGCTGTTTGCCGGCGGCATCGGTATTACCCCGATCCTGTGCATGGCCGAGCGCCTGGCGCAGGACGCTGCCGATTTCGAATTGCATTATTGCGCCCGTACCGAAGAGCGCGCGGCGTTCGTGCAGCGTCTCAAGACGTCCCCCTTTGCCGAGCGGGTGTTCCTGCATTTCGATGAGCAGCCCCATACGGTATTGAATACCGCCCAGGTGCTGGCAGGCCCCGACGACAACGTGCACCTGTATGTCTGCGGCCCGGGCGGCTTCATGCAGCATGTGCTCGATAGCGCTCGCGCCCTGGGTTGGCAGGAGGACTGCCTGCATCGCGAGTACTTCTCGGCGGCGCCGGTGGACAGCAGCCTGGATGGGAGCTTTTCGGTGAAGCTCAACAGCAGCGGTCAGGTCTTCGAAATACCCGCCGACAAAACGGTGGTCCAGGTCCTGGAAAGCCACGGTATCGAGATCGCCGTGTCGTGCGAGCAAGGGATTTGCGGCACTTGCCTGACCCGTGTACTGGAAGGGATACCGGAACACCGCGACCTGTTCCTCACCGAGCAGGAACAGGCCCTCAACGACCAGTTCACACCCTGCTGCTCACGCGCGAAAACCCCACTGCTGGTGCTGGACCTCTGACAGGCCTCACAGCGTGGGCAAAATAACCTTCATCCGGGCGCTGGCCGTGGCTGAGCTGAAGATCTCGGCATAACGCAAGGTGGCGTTGGCGTGCTCGCGCATGATGGCTTCGGCCCGCGCGCCCTGGCGATTGACCAGGGCATCAAAGGCCGAGTGATGCTGCATGTGGGCAAAACTGAAGCGCCGGTATTCACGGACCATGTCCTCGCGATCTACCGCCAGTGCGGTCACTGAAGCGAACGGCAGGTGATCGTTGCGGGCCAGTGCATCGGCGATCGCCGGATTGTGGCTGCCCTCAATGATGACGCGGTGAAACCGCATGTTCAGGTCGTGATAGAGCTCAAGGTCGTCCTCGGTCACATAACCCTTTTCGAACAGCTGATCGCCCTCGACCAGGCAGCGCTCAAGCGTCGCACGCGCCTCATCGGACAACCCCCGCTCGGCGGTTTGACGCGCAGCCAGGCCCTCCAGCACACCACGTACTTCGAGAGCCCCGGCAATCTCATCCGCGCTAACCGAGCGCACCTGATACCCACGCCCGCCAGAAGGCACCAACAGCCCTTCCTGCTGCAGCGTACGGAACGCCATGCGCACCGGCATGCGCGACACGCCGAACAACTGCGCCGTGGGAATCTCCATCAGCCGCTCGCCTGCCGCCAGCTCACCGCTGGCAATCATTTTACGCAGTGCCACCAGCACCAATTGACCGGGTTTACTCATCCAGGCAACTTCCAGAAACGTGAGTCGCCATAGTACCGCAAGCGTCCGCCCCCGTCAGACGAACGCCCGCATAGCGTATGTCCCGCCTATCAGGGCCTGGGCTGTGCACGCAGCATCGTTGCGTCCTCACCGCGATACAGCGCCTCGACCCTGTCTGCACGCCACTGCAATACCGCACGCTGGTTGATCGACCCCTTGTCGGTAATTTCCCCTCGATCGATGGACGCCGGTTCCTCCAGCAGGGCAATCCATTCCAGACGACTGGCACTGCCGGTCGCTTCGCGGTTGAGTCGCTGCAACCAGTCGCCGAACCACTGGCGTACTGGCGCGCTGAGCAACACATCGGCATCGCTGGCGTCCGCGCTCAAGCCCGCCAGGCGTCGGCACTCGTGAAGCCTTGGGAACACCAGAGCCCCCAGGCATTCGCGATCCGGTGCGGCAATCACCAGGTCCTGAACATAAGGCGAACCTTCAAGCACCGCACGATTGCGCATCGGACCGACGCTGACAAACACCCCGGAGGACAACTTGAAGTCCTCGGCAATGCGCCCATCGAACATCAGCCCCAGTTGCGGCTGATGCGGATCGACGAGCTTGATCGCATCACCTGAACAGTAGAATCCCTCCTCGTCGAATACCTCGGCGGTTTGCCGAGGCGCCCGCCAGTAGCCCGGCATGATGTGCGGCCCACGAAAGCGCGCTTCGAACTTGCCGTCGACCGGTACCAGGCGCACCTCACAGCCCGGTGCGGGCAAACCGATATAACCGGCCATGGACAACGGCCCGGTGGTGAAGGTGCAGGACGGTGCCGCTTCGGTCATGCCCAGCCCGGCCATCATGCGGATACGTTCGCCACAGTGCTGTTCGGCGACGCGGTCGAGGCGGTCCCAGACACTCTGCGAAAGGCCGGCAGCGGCGAAGAAAAACAGCTTCATCCGGGCAAAAAAACGCTCGCGCAACTCGGCGTCCTGCTCCAGGGCATTGACCAACTCTTCCCAGCCCCTGGGCACCGTCAGATAGGCCGTGGGCGAAATGTCCTTGAGGTTGCGCAGGGTCTCGGCAAACCCCTGGGGCGTGGGCTTGCCGGCGTCCAGGTAAAAGGTGCCACCGTTGTAGAGCACGATGCCGACGTTGTGGCTACCGCCGAAGGTGTGGTTCCACGGTAGCCAGTCCACCAGTACCGGCGGTTCCTCACCGAACACCGGAAACGTCTGCAGGAGCATTTGCTGGTTGGCGCAGAGCATCCGCTGGGTGGTGATGACCGCCTTGGGCAATTGGGTCGACCCCGAGGTGAACAGAAATTTGGCAATGCTGTCGGGGCCGGTGGCCTCGAATGCCCGGTCGGCCGCGGAGCCGCCCGGGGTTTGCAGCAGGCTGGCGAAGCTGACGCGGGTACGCCCGGGTACCTCGCCGCGCACACTGATCAGCGGCGTCTCGGCCGGCAATACCGCGTCGATCGCACGCTGGTAGGCTGCTGCATCGTTGACGAATACCAGCCCCGGTTGCAGCAGGTCACACACATGCCGCAGCTTGGCAAAATCCTGGGACAACAAGGCATACGCCGGCGATACCGGGCAATAAGGAATGCCGGCGTACATGGCGCCAAAGGCGACCTGCAGATGCTCGATGTCGTTGCCCGACAGCAGCACCAAAGGTTTATCCGCCGACAGCCCATAGCCAAGCAGGCTCTGGGCGATCGCCCGCACACTGTCGAGCATCTGCCCGTAGCTGACGCGGCGCCAGCCACCGTCGGCCTGGCGCTCGGCAATAAACGTCTGTTCGGGACGCACCTGGGCCCAATGCACCAGGCGATCGAGCAAACGCGCAGGCAGTTCGGCCAGTGGTTCCAGGGAGCGCATGTGCAGCACGCCCTGTGCCTCAGTGACCTGCACCGGCGCATGACCGATGGACACCTCGCGGTATCGCGGTGCCTGCTGTTCGGACTGGGGTTGTGCTCTGAATTCGGAACTCACGGGGATCTCCTCCATCCAGCCACGCCGATGACCGCCCCGGGGGCAACACCTGGCGCAACCTGGCAGCCTGCGGCTGCCGTCTTGTTGTGATGTATGCCAGCCGGCTCAGATCGGGTAATGCCGTGGTCCGTTCTGCACGGTCACCCAGCGCAATTGCGTGAAGTGCTCAATCGAGGCCTTGCCGCCAAAACTGCCGTAACCGCTGGACTTGACCCCACCAAAGGGCATTTGCGCTTCGTCATGCACGGTCGGGCCATTGATATGGCAGATGCCCGACTCCACCCGTTGCGCCAGAGCCAGCGCCCGGCCTATATCGCGACTGAAGATCGCCGCCGACAGGCCGAACTCCGAGTCGTTGGCCAGGCGCAACAAGGCTTCATCACCGTCACCGCGCAGCAACACCGCCACCGGACCGAAGGACTCTTCACGGTACAAGCGCATGTCCTCGGTGACGCCATCGATCAGGGTCGGTTGCAGGATGCTGCCCTCAAGCTGGCCGCCGATCACCAGGCGCGCGCCCTTGGCCAGGGCATCGTCGATCAGGGCCTTGATACGTGTGCCCGCACTGACATCCACCAGCGAGCCGAGCACGGAATCCGGCGATGCAGGATCACCCGCCCGCAAGGTTGCCACCTTGGCCGCCAGCTTGGTGATAAACGCCGGCGCGATCTTGCTGTCGACAATCAGGCGCTCGGTCGACATGCAAATCTGCCCCTGATTGAAGTAGGCGCCAAAGGCCGCCGCAGAGACCGCCGCGTCCAGGTCCGCGTCGTCCAGCACCAGTAACGGCGCCTTGCCGCCCAGCTCCAGCAAGGCCGGCTTGAGGTGACGTGCCGAGAGTTCGCCGACAATCCGCCCGACATGGGTCGAGCCGGTGAAGTTGACCCGCCGTACCGCAGGGTTGGCGATCAGCCGTTCAACGAGGGCTGCGGCATCCGCCGGGGCATTGCTGATGACATTGACCACGCCATCGCCAAGCCCGGCATCCTGCAGTACCTGACCAATCAGGCGGTGCACTGCCGGGCTCGACTCCGAGGCCTTGAGTACCACGGTATTGCCGCAGGCCAACGGCATGGCGATAGCCCGCGTGGCGAGGATGACCGGAGCGTTCCACGGCGCGATGCCCAGAACCACGCCGCAGGGCTGACGCAAGGCCATGGCGAAACTGCCCGGCACATCGGACGGAATCACCTCACCGGTGATCTGAGTGGTCATCGACGCCGCTTCGCGCAGGATGTTGGCCGCCAGGTGAACGTTGAAGCCATACCAATTGGCCATGGCGCCGGTCTCGCCGGCAGCAGCAATGAATTCGGCGCTGCGCGCCTGCAAGTGTTCGGCCGCCTTGAGCAATCGGCTGCGGCGCTCGTTGGGCGCCAGCGCGGCCCAGCCAGGGAACGCGGCCTGAGCCGCCGCCACGGCCGCATCGGCATCTTCGAGGGTCGCGGCGGCAGCGCGCGAGACCACCTCGCCGGTCACGGGGTTGCGGCGCTCGACCGTTCGGCCGTCGCGGGCGGGGCACGACTGGCCACCGATCAACAGGGGCACGTCCAGCATGGTGATTCCTCTTTATTGTCTTTATGGGGAATACATTGCAGCGGTGTCACAGTAACGCCAGGGCTGGGCAGGGAACAGCGGGATGCGCCCACTGCTCACGGCCAAGCCTCAACGCTTGTAGGACTGCAGGCCGGGCTTGATGCTCTTGTCGTCGAGGAACTGCTTCATGCCCTGCTCGCGGCCGCCTTCGGTGTCGAGCAAACGCGACTGATCGAGCTTGGCGTAGAGGTAATCCTCGTTCTGCTCCCAGGTCAGTTCGCGGCAACGCTTGAAGCCATGCTTGGCGGCCCGCAGCACCACCGGGTTTTTCTCCAGCAGGTTGCGCGCCAGTTCGGTGGTCACCTGGCGCAGCTGGGCCAAGGGCACACTCTCGTTGACCAGACCCATTTCGGCGGCTTTCTGCCCACCAAAGGTCTTGCCGGTCATGATGTAGTACAGCGATTGGCGATGGCCCACGGTGTCGGCCATGGCCTTGCTCACCAGGTTGCCCGGTGGGATGCCCCAGTTGATTTCCGAGAGGCCGAAAGTGGCTTCGTCGGCGCAGATCGCCAGGTCACATGCCACCAGTGGGCTGAAGCCGCCGCCGAAGCACCAGCCGTTGACCATGGCAATGGTGGGTTTGGCGTACATGCGCAGCAGTTTCCATTGCCACTGCGAGGCTTCGCGGCGGATTTTCTCCTGAAGGATTTCCGGCCCGGCATCCACCTCGCGAAAGTACTCCTGCAGATCCATACCGGCAGTCCAGGACTCGCCAGCACCGGTCAATACCAGCACGCCTGCGGCAGGGTCCTGCTCCAGGGTTTCCAGCACGTCTATCATTTCCCGGTTCAGGGTCGGGCTCATGGCGTTGCGTTTTTCCGGGCGATTGAGAATGACCCAGGCAATGCCTTCCTCGATCTCGACCTTGACGGTGGTCCAGCGGCCTTCGTAATTGCTCATGGCGGTGCGCTCTTGTTTTTGGTTTGGAGATGGCTCGAAATTAAACCGCAAAAATAGTTATGTCAATTAACAGTTAATTTTAATAACCAATTTCTCAAGACACACAATCCAAACAGCTCGGGCGCGTTTAAACGCTGGCATAGCCATGGCGAGCCAATCTCGGCAAACTAGATACCTTTCTTAACCACCTACTTTCAGGATTGCACTGCCAATGGCCAAGCCCTCCGACATCGCCGACGCCAGCCAGGCCCTGCCCGACATCGCAACGGAGCAGCGTACGCCGATGGATTCGGCTCTGGACGACCTGATCGGCTACGCCATGCGGCGCGCCCAGCTCAAGCTGTTCCAGAACCTGATTGGTCGACTCTCCGATCATGACCTGCGCCCTGCGCAGTTCTCGGCCCTGGCGATCATCGAGCAGCATCCCGGCCTGATGCAGGCCGACCTGGCCCGGGCCCTGGCGATTGAGCCACCGCAAGTCGTGCCCTTGCTGAACAAGCTGGAAAGCCGTGCCCTCGCCGTGCGCGTGCGCTGCAAGCCGGACAAACGCTCCTATGGGATTTTTCTCAGCAAGAGCGGCGAAACCTTGCTCAAGGAACTCAAGGAAATTGCCACCCAGAGTGATCGCGACGCCACCGCGGCCCTGGACGCCGAAGAGCGTGAGGAACTGCTGCGCCTGCTGAAGAAGGTGTATCAAGACTGATCGGCACGGCTCGACGCACCGCCGATGTCAGCACGTCGAAAGGCACATCACACAGAGGATTTGCCGCAGGCGGGCTTTACACTAGGATCACTGCCGGCCTCCAGCGCGATGACGCAGCCGCAAGGCCCTCTTCACCAAGGCCCTCAAGAACAATGGGCCTTGGCATCACGACTCGGTTGCTGTTCGTCAATCTGATCGCCCCGCCTGCGGTGAACCGAAGCGGCCAAACAACGTCGAAACAGTACCTTCAACGTTGGATGGACCCAATCAATGCCTATACGTTTTGCTGCCCTGCCCCTGATGATGCTGTTGACTGCCTGCACTCACTATCACTACATCAACCCCCAGACGCCCGAAGGATTGGCCTGTATGCACAAGCTGGATGCAGAAGTGAATGCTTGCGAAACCCGAGTCAAGGAGAAGCAGGATAGTTTCAATAGCCTGCATGAGTTCATGGAGCGCAGCAGGCAGCAGTGTGAGCACGGCAATACCTTCAACATGCCTAATGCTTGCCCGCCGCCACCGAGCCCGACCAAGGTGGATAACTACTGCCGCGATGGTTATGACGAAAAGTTCGTGAAGTGCGGCGGCAGGATCGAAAAAGTCGAGCAATAGGATGATTAATCCTATTGGCTGACTTCAGCGACCCAAGCCCGGCCGACATATCGGTGTCGTAGCCACTGCTGCACTACCTCGACTCGATCTGCCAACCGGCTTTCCTGCCATGGACAGCGTTGCAGTCTTCGATCCGCGTTGGGCCGACTCAGACGCCATTGGCGTCTTCGCCAGGCCTGGTGTCTACAGCTTGAAGGTAGTCACCAGGTTGTTGAACGAGATGGCCAGACGCGACAGCTCCTGGCTGGAGGCACTGGTCTGGTTGGCACCGGCAGCCGTCTGGGTGGACAGGTCCTGGATATTGACCAGATTGCGGTCCACTTCCCGCGCAACGTTGGCCTGCTCTTCGGAGGCCGTGGCGATCAGCAGATTACGGTCGTTGATTTCGGCGATGCTCCGGGCGATCCGTTCGAGGGATTCACCCGTGGCCTGCGCCAGCTCCTGGGTACTGCTGGCCAGGGATCGACTGTTGCCCATGGCCTTGACCGCATCGTCAGCGCGCGACTGCACGCTGGCGATCATCGCTTCAATCTCGCCGGTAGAGGCTTGGGTACGTGCAGCCAGTGCCCGTACTTCGTCGGCCACCACCGCAAAACCACGCCCCTGCTCCCCGGCCCTGGCCGCCTCGATGGCCGCATTGAGCGCCAGCAGGTTGGTCTGCTCGGCGATACCTCGAATCACATCGAGCACCTTGGCGATATCGCGAACGCTACCGGCCAACTCATCGACGATGACGGTCGACTGGCCAATTTCGTTGTTCACACTGGTGATGGCCTTGACCGCTTCGCGGGCCTGATCGCGACCGCTGGCCGCCTCAGTGCTGGTGTTCCTGGACGCTTCGGAGGTCGAGGTGGCATTGCGCGCCACTTCTTCGACGGCGGCACTCATCTCGGTCACTGCGGTGGCGGCAAGCCGGATCTCATCGTTTTGACGGGTCAGGCCACGACCGCTCTCCTCGGTCACGGCATTGAGTTCTTCTGCGGCCGAAGACAATTGATCCGCTGCGCTGGCGATCTGTTGAATGGTGCCTTTGAGTCCACCTTGCATGTCCCCCAGGGCCGTCAACAGTTGGCCCACCTCGTCGCGACGGCGGCTTTCTATGGCTTGGGTGAGATCGCCGCCGGCAATGCGCTGGGCGTTACGAACCGCCACTGCGATAGGCGCACTGATTGCCCGACTGATGAACATGCCCAACAGCATGGCCGCCGCAAAGGCCAGGCCAATACCGATATACAAATTGAGTTTGGCGGCCGCTTCGGTGGCACGCCCATCATCAGCGCCCTCGCCGATCTGACGGTTGTTGGACTCGATCATGATGCTCAGGTCATCGTTGATGGAGCGGAAAGCCTCATTCAAATCCCCAGCGAGCAAGCGCCTGGCCCCAGACAGATCACCGTCGTCGATAGTCGCAACCACGCGGTCGACGAGTGCCTGATAGGCAGGCCATTTCTTCTCCATGCGATCACCGGCAACCCGCTCGTCATCGGCCAGCGGGGTGGCTCGGTATATGGCGAAGGCACGTTCGCTCTTCTCGCGGCTCTCCTTCATGGACGCGACGATGGGGCTGCGTTCGGACGCAGTAGCGCCAGAGGCCGCTGCAGACAGCAGGCGATACAGTTCACGGTTCTGCATTGTTGCACTGGAGCGCGTCTCGGCGGTTTTGGCGACCGACAAGAGGTTGTTGGAAAACACCAGTTGCAGGCTGGAAGACAACGAGCCAATGCCCGCGCTGCCGAGAATACCCACCACCAACGTGATGAAAGCGCAAAAGGCGAAGGCGAGATAAAGCTTGGTCGATAGCTTGGCGTCGTAGAACCAGTTCATAGAAAAACCTGTACAGAGAGATGAGCCGTGAGCGCACGGTGGTGTGGGCTTCATAACTCTATCGGCCTGGGCAGAGTGGCCTGAAGGGTGAGCGCTGTTTTATTTGATGAGCGGCGTCATCTATCGCAGGTAAGGAGCTATCCACCGGATACATGCTGGCGCTTGGCGCCACGTTCGTAACGATGAATAGACTCAATGCTATCTACTGGCCCAGGCATCTGCCGAGCGCGGCAAGAAAATGATCTGCAGCCGGCAAGCGTTAGAGGCTCGTCAGGGCCTGCGGAGGGTCATTGGGATTTTTGGTGCCCGTCTCACTATTTCTAGCCGCACAAATGACACCTTGCTGCTCCAGAATCGCAGCATTGGCGACCTCAAAATAGATCGCACGCTTCTCCTCCACGGATCCGTGGAGGAAAAAATTAGACATTCTCGTCGTAGAGAATGTTCATGGCTATTGTTGTGCGAAGGTCAACTCAGCCTAAAGCATCAGTACAAACACATCCTTGTTCGGCCCGGCACCGGACCCATGGGTCCCACGGGTACCTGCCGCGATCCACAGCCCCCCACGGAACCAGGTGGCACCCGGACGCGATACGGTCCAATCGATCCCGGGTAAAGCACTCCAACTGCTACTCGAATAGCGATGCAGATCCTTCAATGCCGTACCATCCGGCGCGATGCCACCCAGGACATACAAGGCGCTGTCACGGCTGAATACGATCGGGTCCGAACGGTTCGATGCCGGTAACCCCGGCTGCTGACTCCAGGTTCCGCCCTGTTCGCAGGTCCACAGGTCAGCACTGACCGTATTGATGTCGATCAGGCCCCCCACGACATAGAGGGTTGTACTCGAAGCCGCGACGCCAAAGCGCGAGCGTGGCGCCCAACCCGCCGTGCCGACCTTTTGCCAGTTGCTGCCATCGCTGGTGCACCAGACGTCGTTGAGCAGTTGATAGTTCTGGTCGACCCCGCCCATCACCCACAGCTTGTCCTGGAACACCACGCAGCCGAAATCACTGCGCCCGGACCAGGCCGCACCCGCCGTCACCTGCGTCCATTGCAGGCCGTCGCCGCTGCTCCAAATATCATTGAGGCGCTGGGGCCCGGTGTCTCCCCCCATGATCCAGAACTTGCCTTTCCAGAACACGCCACCGGCATTGGAGCGTGCCACAAAGCTGTCGGCAAAGGCCGCCACCTGGGTCCAGGTCTGCCCGTCCCGGGTATTGAAGATCGCCTTGCCCTGGTCCGGTGAGAACAGCCACAAAACCTGCGCATTGCCCAGCAGGATGGCGCCGCTCAACGCCCCGAAATCGGTACCGGTGTGGAAGGTGGTAAAACCTCGCTTGAGAAAGAACAGATCCAGCTTCCTGACCAGCGGCCCACCCTGCCCCTGAACGGTCAGGGTGTAGGTCAACGGCTTGGGTGGAAATACCGGGTAACTGCCTGCGGACAGATCTTTCTCGGGTATCTCGTAGTCGCTCTGCCCTGGCGCCGTGATGGTCGCCGACAAGGCTGCCCGGGTCTCCCAGCTCAGCTGCACCTCGGCCGGCAAGGTGCCACTGTCGGCACTGGCGAGAAAGGAATCGATGCTCACCGGCGGCACGTTCACGGTGAACTGGCTGGTGAAATCCGGAGTACTGGCATTGAGCTTCTGGTAGGCATTGAGCGTGAACTGGGTCGTGGTGTCGAGCTTGATCTTGTATTCGGCAATGCTGCTCACGCCGGTACCAATCTCACCCTTGGCACTGTCGAGGGTGGTATTGCCGAACTGCAACTTGACCTGGCGAATGTCGAAGCATTGCCAGCGCAAGGTGGCTTCATCCCCCAGGTTGGCCAGGTTGGACGGTACGGCATTGAAGAAGATGATATTCGGCGTCGGCTCGATTTTTCGCAGCGGCAGGGAGAAGTAGCCGTCGTCATAGCCGGGAAAATTGCTGTACTGCAGATAAGCAAGCGTGGTGCCGTGCGGTGCCTGGGTAGTGATGTCCTCGACGATGAACGACGCCGTCGCGCCGCTGCCCGCCCCCAGCACGGCACGATTGGTGTCGACCGGTTTGAGCGTCCAGATCGGGTCGGTGGCCCCGCCCCCCGGATCGGGATTGGTGGCATCCCACTCGTAGGTCTGCTGGCCATCGTGGTAAGTCGCTTCCACCGATGCCTTGATGTTCCAGGCCGAGTACCTGTCCTCAGGGTCGGCTGGCGTGAGCGCACCGATACTGTCGCCATAGACGAAGGACAACAACACCGTCGGGGTATCCACCCAGGGCTTGGTGACCAGTGGCTCACCCGGCTGCAGGTTGCTCAACTGCAGCAGCAACATGTTGTGGATGATGTCGTTGTCCTGCGGCGTCCGGTACACACTGCTGTCCGGGAGCAGCGCTGCGGCCATGCTCTGACGAAGGTCACCGGCGGATTCCGGGTAGCGCAGCAGGAAGATCCTGCAGGCAGGAGAACTGTTCTGTCCGTTGACCCGTACGCCCAGGTCGGCGTTGGTCTGGCTGAGCAGGCTGGAGCGCACCGCCCCCAGCCTGATCTGCAAGCTGCCCCCGGCAGCGATCGGTTGACTGCCGCCGAGCACCAGCATGTTGCCCTGTACCGTGGGCTTCCAGCCGCCACTGCTGACAATCATCTTCGACACATCCGATACCGTGAAGATCGTGGTCGGGAACTGCAGGCGAATGTCCGTCGCGGTCACGGCCACACTGCTGGTCACCGTCAGCGTGTACGCCCCCAGGTCAGTGCGCCCGATATAGATGTCGGGCTTGCTCGTCGAATCATTCAGCAATTGTGCGCTCACAGCCATGGCATGATCCCTCTGTTGTCCAATCCCTATTCGGTTTGCGCTGCTGGCTTGAGTTTGAGCCAGCCATCTTCGGCCGTTTGCGGTGTGTAGGAGAACGACGCACGATCTCCAGACTGGCTGGGTGGCAGCGGCTCGTCATGGGGTACCTGCTGGCCATCGCGCAGGACACTGGTAGTCCATTCCCAGACGAACCCCGACTCGGCGGGTACCGGCAGGCTCAGCCCTTGCTGACTGCGCAGGATCGGGTGGGTGAAGAAGGTCATTTCGATGTTGCGCAACGCCGCCGCCGTCATGTCTGGCGGAATGCCGATGGCCTTGACCGGCAACAGGCCGGTCGTTGCATGCACCCTCGCGCGAGGGTCGACCAGCAGGCTCAGTGTCTTTTGCAACGGTACATGGACGTTGCGCAAGTCGCTGATCTGCGCCCTGGCGTCCGCATAGGGCTGCGCGGGCGGGTCGATATTGGCGCGCAGGTTGAGCGTGAGGGTGTCAGCTGCGGGCCGTTCGATCCCCTCCACTGCCGGGGTCGGCGCCGCCGGGGCATACAGTGTGGTATAGGGTGTCTCGCTATCGAGCAGGTAGGCCACCAGGCCGTCCTCCAGGTGATCACGGTCGCCCAGCCGTACCGGAATATCCACCTGGCCGACACCGGCGCTGTCTCGCTGCGTCCAGTCGTAGGTCTTGTCACTCTGGGTCGGCAGCAGCCGTGCCAGCTCTTCGCTGCTGGTCACCGAGGCTGGCAACCCCTGGACCTCGTAGCGCAAGCTGGCCCGCACCAGCGCCAACGGCTGGCCCATCAACACCGCCTGCGCCTGGGCCGCCTGCTTGTCATCCGGCAGGATGTAGGTATGGGCATTGTCGAAGGTACCGAGCAAGGCCGCGAAGAAGTCCCTGGGCTTGCCCTGAATGAACGTGGCCAACTTCACCAGGTGGGGGTTGGCATCAGCCAGGTCCTCCTGCATCGAGCGGGCAGCATTGCCCGGCGCCGAATGCCAGGTGACGCGCTGCTGGGCGCCAAACACCCCCAGCGACCCCAGCACCTCCCCCGTTCCGGTGAACAGCATCAGCGCATTCTCCAGGTAGTTCGGCACTATCCAGCCGCACAGTGGCGAGGTCGAGGGCACCGGGTTCATCTGCACCTCGTCGTTCTCGGCGCTCAGCCAACGAAACAGCAGGCGACTGGGCTGGGCCACCCGCGGCGCCAGGTAACCCTTGCCCACGGTGTTGTCGGGGGCCTGCATCTGCCACGAGACGGTGACCTTCCGGCTGTCCTCGAAACGCTCGGTATCGATCAGGTCCCGCCTGCGCCCGAACACATCGACCAATTGCAACTTCGAGAGGGTGAAAAAGCCTGCGCGCAACAGGTTGTACAGGCTCTGCTGACTGATCGGGACCTGTCCGGTCTGCTCACCTGAAGCCCAGGCCACGAAGTGGGTGAGGCTATTGATGTACTGGGTGTTGTCGAAGCCGTCGACCAGCGCGCTCGGTGTCGACTCCTCATCGTAGAAGGGGTTGAACGGATTGAGCTGCAAACCCGCCGCACGCGTGAGAAACCCGGCATTGACCCCGCTCAACCCCTGGGCCAGCAGCGGCTTGTCCAGCAGGTATTGGACGATTGCCTGCAGCTCGGGATTGTCGTTGTTCTGCAGGTAGCGGCGCAGTTGTTCGATCAACGGCTCGGCGATCTTGGACGACAGCAGAATGCTGTCGCTCAGTTTCACCTGGCTCTGTACCGGTTGCGCCGGGGTCTTGCCCTGCACCAGTTCGATCTCGCGCTCGTCGAGCTGGAACTGCTCGGTGATGTAGTCGGCGCTGTAGTTCGGTGCGCCGCTGCGATTGTGTTCGAAGGGTACGTAGCTGGCCTCCCAGACCAGAAAGAGCGGCAGGAACGGGTCCTGCCAGTCCAGCGCATGATTGAGCGCCAAGCCCTGCGGGGCCTGCCCGCTCCAGGTCAGCGTCAGGCCATTGCTGGTTTCGCTGGGGTTCTCGATGATCGGCAGGGTTTTCCAGGGCGCTGGCGAGTTCACCGTCCAGGCCTGCTGGACTTTCCCGATGAGTGCCTGCTGGGTCGCCAGTACATCGGCCACAGGCACGCCCTGCAGTGCCCCGGCAATCTGCGGCGCCAGCAGCGGGTCGAGCAGGCTCTTTTCTCCCAGCAAAAGCGCCAGGTCGGCGAGGATCGGTTGCAGGTCACGTGCCTCCGGGCCCTGCCCCGGATTGGCCTGGGGCACACCCAAGGCCAGGGAGCCCTGCAGGGTCGTGGCCGTCAGCCTCGCCCCACTCGCCGTGCCGACCTCGCTCAACAACTGCCCGCCCAGCCGGCACGGCAGGCTCTTGACGTTGCCATTACGCCGGGCCGGTTGCAGGGTGTCGCCAGTGACCACCAGCACGGGCTCGTTGGGCTGCCAGAAACGCGCCGCGTTGGTGGTCTGCAACTCGAACTGGCTGTAGTCGCTGGCCAGCAGGCCCACCAGCGTATTGGCCTGGGAGACCAGTTGCCCGACCAGGCTCTGCGGCAAAGCCTTGGTGAGGTAGGTGCCATTGGCAGCCTGGCTGAGAAAGTCCTGCGGCCCACAAGGGAAAACCGGAATATTACCCGTCGCCGGGGAGGCGTCGGCAGACTTGCCAAAGGCCGCTTCGAACTTGGCCCACAGATCCAGGATCTGCTCGGCCAGGTAGCTGTTCAACTGTGTGACGTCGAAAGGCACCGAACCGGTTTCGTCGTAGAGCCCGGTGATGTACTTGTACCAGTCCATGAAAATCTGCTGGCGGCACGACACGATGATGTTGAGCAGCGCGTCCAGGCGCTGCTGGTAAAGGTTCAGTGAATTGAGTTTCTCCGCCAGTTGGTTGCTGTCGTCAGGCAGCACCACCTGCGGTGCAGCATAGGGCGAACCGCTACCCGTCTGTTTCTGGCGAATCATCCAGATACGCCCGGACTGCAGGGCGCCAAAACCGTTCTGGTGCACCTCCTGCTCCAACTGGACCAGGGTCAGCGAACTGCCCAGTCGCTCCAGAAGACCCATCTGCAGGGCATCGAGCAGAAACTCCAGGTTGTGCTCGATTTCGTCACTGGCCGGCGGCAGGTCGCCCTGGGGATCCTGCGGTTTCCAGCCACTCCACTGCTCCTTGATCAAGGCAGCCAGAGCGGAGGAACTGGAGCTGCCCATGGCCGCGCGTACCGTCTCGTCGCGAGTGGTCAAAGGCGCCAGGTAGCACTTGGGAAACCCCGGCCGGGTATTGGGCAGCAGCGGGTTCTGCCCGGTGGTGTTCCAGGGAATACCTGCGACCTGTGCGCTGTACAGACAGCGTGAAGGCCGCTCATCAGCCGTCGGCTGGTACTGCCAGCCATGAAAGCCCTGCACCACTTGGGCGAGCACTTGCGCGGGGCTCAGACGCTGAGCGACCGGCCGGTTGGCGTTGTCAGCCTCGGCCGCGGCCAGCGCCTGCCTGAATGCCTCGCCCTGCAGAGGGTCATCGGCCGCGCTGCTGTGCCAGCCGCTGACCTGGTACGACACCTGGAACTGTACGTTGTCCAGGTGCCATTTGGGTGCCTTGTCCTGTTCCAGGTCCAGGAAGGTGTCGTGAAAACCGAAGGCGCTGGCACAATCGGGGTAGTAGGCACTGAACGTCGGCCCACTGTTGCCCAGGGCGCTGATCGAGCCCAGGTTCTGCCCGGCGGCCATGAAGTTGCCGGGCGACAGCACGAACGCCGGCAGATGGCGTACATCGGTCAGCGCCGCGCCCGGTGCGTCAGGCGTGGGCTGCCAGTTCTTGAGTTCGAAGACCCGCCCCATGCGCCGCGACGGCGGGTAGTAGGCTGCCCCGCCATTGGCCTCGACGTCATAGCCGGGTGGCACGTCCCACCCCACTGGCAGGGAGATGCTGTTGCGCTGGCTGGCCGGGTAGTACTCCGAGCGGTACTGCTCGGGGGTCATCAGATAATCGCTCTCGACCACCCACTGCTTTACCTGGGTGCCCTGTGATTGCTGGATGATGCGCGTCACCAGCCAACGGTTGGGCGCGGGCGGGTAATCGACCGCACCATCGGGCGCCTGGCGTCCCTGGGCGATGCTATCGGGCAAGGCCCAATGCAGGTGAATGCCCGCCTTGAGCTGCTCGATCACATTCTGGTTCATCGGGTTGTAGGTGTTGGTACTGACATTGGCCTTGGTCCAGGTGCCGGAATGCACGATGGCCCCATTGGGATCCGGCTCGCGCCACGGCAACCCGCCGTAGTTCGTGGTGGCACCACAGAACAGCTCGGTGCTCTTGGTCACCAGGCTCGCATCATTCGTGCTGACCCGCAGGGCTTGTACGTTGACAGGGATTATCAAGTTCATTGGTCGGATCCTGCGCTGAGATCGAACGAAACAAGGCCCACGCCCTTGACCATCTGCAAGGCGAATTCGGAAGACGGCAGATGGTCGAAGCCGCTGTAGACCCCCTGGATATAGTCACTGTACCGGGGGTCATGCAGGTTCCTGGACAGCCGATACAGTCGCAGCAAGCGCTGTACCGGATCGCGGAAGGGAACGCTCTGGAACACCTGCGGCACCTGTTCGCCGGCGGTATGGGTCTGGGTGGCGTTGGTGAAGTTGTAGCGAAGGTTGATGCTTTTCGGCTCGGTGTCAGCCACGCCGAAATGCAAGCCCTCGGCCGGCTCGTGAATGTCCAGCGAACCCAGGGTCTTCCCATCGAGTTCGAACAGGCACAACAGTACATCGGGAGCCAGGCGCTCGAAGCGCACGATGTCCATGGCCTTGCCGTCGGGGGTATAGGCATTGACTTCAAGCCCCGGCCATCCCTGTACCACCTGCGAGCGCAGGACGAAGCCACTGACCACGTCCATTTCGACTTTTTCCTCGGCCTGATCCTCCAGCCCCAGGGCGACCCGGCGCTGGGTCGAGGCATGGCCGGTGGCTCGCCGGTTGACCTTGGCCTTGATCGCCACGTCGTGGGCCAATGACGGGTCGGCGGCATTGCCGGTGACGGCCCGGCCGATACTCAACGCGCCGTCGAGCAGGCTCTGGATCCAGTTCTCATCCAGGTAGAAGAAACGTATCGACTCCAGGGGCAGCATCCGTTCATCCGGCACCAGGTAATTGAACGGTACACCGTCAAGCAGCTTGAGCTTGCCCAGCCAGGTATAGATTTCCAGCGGCACGCTTAATCGGGAGTCGCCAACGGCAAGAAATTGCGAGGCGTCCGACAGCACTTCACGCTGCTGCCCAACCCGGCGCGAGCGGGCAACCGCCAGGTTACCCGTGTCGAGTGTTGCCTCGGGGGCCGGCAGGAAGGGCCTGAGCAACGGGTAGATCAGCGGATCACTTTGCAATTGCTGCTGGATTTCATCCAGCGACTGCTGCAGCACGATCGCCTCCATCTGCGCGACCACATCGCGCAGGTTGTCCCGTCGCCAGTTGTAGAGCAGCACCGAAAAATGCTTGTTCTGCAACGCCAGCAACTGGCCCAACTGCCAGGCCGCCGCGTAGGAGATATCAAACAGCCCGGTATCAGGATTGTAATGGGTCGCCGCATCCGCCGAGGTCCAGGTGGGCGGAACGGTATGGGTCTTGATCTGGTAGGGCGTCAGCGGGCCGCGATACCACGACACCGTGTTGCCGGCATCGCGGGTTTGATGCCTGAGCGCCGTGTAGCCCATCTGCAGGGCGTTCTTGGCCTGCCGGGTTTGCGCCGAATCACCCGCCTGCACCGCCGTCACCGGCAGGCCCATGGCAAAGTTGGCGGCCACGGTCGAAGGCGTGTCCGGCTCGGCCAGGGGATTCTTCGGTTTGAGCTCAAGCAGCAGTTGTTCGAAACGCTTGCCCGTGCCGGTGGAGGTGAAAGACCAGCTGGTGAGCGAAACCAGGCGCATGAACCCCTTGTCGTCGATGGCAAATGCCGGCTCGTCCGGCGCCTGTACCGAACGCGGACGAGTGATCTCGGCGGCGTTGTCACTGGTGGCCGGGTCGATCGGCAGGAACGGTTCCAGGGCTTCCAGCGACACCAGGTGGGCGATGCAACGCTTGCCGGTTTGCGGCAGGCGACTGCCGGTAACGATCGCGAAATTGGAAGTGCCGGGGATCCTGGACAGGTCGTTACGCGAGGCCGGCACGCCATTCTGTGTCGCCTTGCGGATGATTTCGACGTTGCGCACATGGGCCATCATCTTCAGGTCGTCCAGTGATGGCGCCACGTTCCAGAACAGCCCCAGGGGTATGTCGATGTAGTTGCAGGCGTCATCGGCATGCTGGCCATAGTCCAGGTACTTTTCCAGCCGGGCCGGATCACTGGCGCTGTCCAGGTCCGCGACCGCATAGAAATACGAATAGCCCTGGCTACCCTGCCCCTGCGGGCGCTTGAAGAACAGGTCGCGCAACTTGCCGGCACGGGGGCTGGCACTGAACCCCTGCTCCTGGAACGCCCGTTCATCGTCTTCATCGAAGATCAGCACGGCCATCCAGGTCGGCACATCGTGGTCATGCGCCTGGTCGGGAAAAGCCACCACGGGCTCAACCAGGCCTGGCCGACGCATCCATGGCAGGGTCTGCTTGGTGAAGACCACATGGGCCAGCGTGTTGGTGTACTCGCCCTGGGTCTGGTCAGGCGGAAACACCGCCTGGATATCATTCCTGTCTAGGCTGAAGCGCGGGGCCTGTACCGCGAAGTGATACTGGCTGGCGTAGCTCTGCTGCTCCTGCGAGACATGCTGGGAGACGGTGAACTGGTATTCGCCAGCCTCCAGCCCGGGCAGGTTGTGCTGGATGAATTTCACCGTTCCCTGAATGGGATGTTCCCGATTATCCGCCACTGCTTGTCTCCAACACGTAGTGATCAGGTTGCGCTGGTTTCTTCACCCAGCACACGAATCATCGGCCAGTCCCAAAGCGGGAAACGGGCCAGGCGGCTGACATCAAGGGCTGCACTGTCAAAGCTGAAGCCCAGTGCATTGAGGCTGTCGACCATCTTGCCGCGCTCGACAACGACCGCCGGCGCGGCCAGGTCGGCCAGCTCGAAATCGACATTGCGCACAGGCTGACCGGCCCGCTCGTAGCTGAGCACGGTGCCCTGCTCGCTGAGCGTCGCGGCGAAAGAGTCTTCGGTGGCGATGGTCGGGGTGTCGAGCAGCCAGAGCATCTTCTTCGTGGTGTCGAACAACAGCGCCCAGAGGTCCGCATCCGCGGTCACCGCGGGGTGGCGAATCATCGGCAGCAACTGCAGGCCGCTCAGGGTGTCGGCGATCATGCGGGTGCCGTTGAGCCCCGGATCCGTCCCCGCCCAGAGCGCCGCCTGGGCGTTCTGCAACACGATGCCCACGGCGACTTCATTGACCGGCAGCCGATAATTCTCGGGCTTGGTGTAATCCTCGCCGGCCGGCAGGCGGGTCAGTTGCAACGGGTGATCGACACTGAAATCCGCCGAACTCAGGGCCATGGGCAGAACGCCAAAGTCATCGGCCCAACCCGCGTCATCCCTGGCACCATAAGCGCTGGGACCCTCCGGGGCCGTGCCGCTGCCGACATAGGTGAACGCACCGGTCGGGGTGAACGGCGTGTTGACCTTGAAGTCGTTGAACCGCGCGGTCTTGCTGGGGATCACCAGGCTCGAGGCCAGGACGAAATGGTTGGGGTCCAGCACCCAGTCAAAGAATGCCGTGCTGTCCTGGGCCTTCAGGTCGCTGATCAGTCCCTGTTGAACCATGCCCCTGACCAGTTGGGCCGGTGGCGCGTCTGCGGGCGTGTTGGCCGTGCTGCGGGCCAGCAGCCCCTGCTGGCGGGTTTCCCCGTTGGCAGCAGGCAGGAAGGAGGTCTTGAAGTCCTCCCAGCTCACCGGATCCGGTTGGGCCCTGTCGCTGCCGAAGCGCACACTGAAGCTGATGATATCCAGGTCGACCGTCGCCACGCCGCCGAACTCGGGCCCCCAGACGCTCAGCTCGACCCCGACGTGAATGGTGATCCTCACGGTGACGAACAGCAGGTTGGCCTTGAACGAGGCGCCCAGGTGGATATAGGCATCGGCCTCGTAGTGGAACGGCCGCCAGCCCAGCAGGAAATCGACCCCGACGCTGAACCAGGCACTGATCGGCCCCGACTCCCAGGTCGCCTGGACGTTGAAGCCGGCCATCAGGGTGTGCGAGAGCAGCGCGAAATAGCACTCGCCCTTGAGCACCAGGGGCCCGGTCTCGTAGACCATCTGCAGGCGCGGTACGGTCGGGAAATAGTCCGGTTTCTTGAACCTTGGGCTGTAGCCGCCGATCGACACCAGGAACTCGCCGGCATGCTCACCGGCATACCAGGTGTAGAACGCAAAGCCGCCACTGACATGGCAGAGCCCGGCGTAGATGAATGAGGCCGGGGTCAGCCGGCCATCGACGGCGATCAGCCCGCTGCTCGACTCGAAACGGGCCTCCAGCGCCACCTCCAGGTAGACGATGGGCTTGGGTGCGCCCTTGGGGACCGTCACCTGGCAGATTCCCAGGAGGGCCACCTCCAGCGACACACCAAACGACACGGTCAACAAGGCCGTGGCATCGACCATTTCGAACGAGGTGAAGTCGATACCGGCCGCCACCCAGTACTCGCCAGCCTGGGGGTGGATGTAGGACTGGGTCTTGACCAGGGTCTGCTGCAGCACCTGCCCCGGATTGCTGGTGCCCAGCGTGGTGGGGAAGCTGTTCTCCGGGCGCTTGTTGTTCTGCGGCAACAGGGGGTAGCTGGTCAGTTGATCGATAGTGGGCAACACCAGGCTGCGGTTGATCCCAAACCCGCCAGCCAGGCCGGTGACGAAGAAGAAGGGAGGCCCCCCCAGCGGTTGCTGCAGGCGCACGAAAATGAAGAACGAGCTTTCGTCCGGGGCGTAACCGCCAATGGCCGTGAGGGAGAACGTCGCCACGCTCACCCGCGCCTCGCCGAGAAAGTCATTGTCAAAGCGCAGGAAGCCGCCGGCGATGCTCAAGGGGCCGGCTTGCAGCGCCAGGCTCATGCCGTCCAGCTGCGCCGCCACCCCCAGGTCACCGCCCTTGCTGTCTGGAATCCTGAAGCCAAGCCCCAGCCCCTGCAGGTCGAACGACAGCATCGCCAGGCTGAAGCCGGCATCGATCAGCAACCAGACCCGGCCGTCCTCATAGCGCACGCCGATACGCGCCAACGAGACCGGGCCGATCGACTTGCCCACCGTCAGCCAGGCCGCATTGCCGGTCGGTGGCTTGGCCGCCACGGCCGGCGCGGTCTGGGTGTTGACCGGGGCGGTGTCGCCCCCGGCGGCGAGCGGCAAGGCAACGCCTCCCAGCTCGATGTCGGCCGCGAAGTTGAAGCCCGCGGCGATCGCTATCGTGGTGCCCTTGGCATCCTTGGGCAGCGGCAACTGCGCCGGGACCTTGGCCTGGGTCAGCATGGCGTTGAGCGTGTTCACCTCATCGGCGCTCAGTGGCGAGGCGGCGAACAGTGCCTGGACGTTCTTGATACTGCCCAGGCGGTCATCGGTGAAGATCTTGCCCACCAGGGGCAGATCGGCCAGCGACACCTCAAAGCCGAGCAACATCTGAAACACATAATTGGAGCTGCTTGCCTGGGTTTTCGGGTCCAGGGTCTTCAACGCGACGAAGGTGCCGGTGCCGTAATGGGCCGAGGTGGCCGAAAGCAGCACGGTGTGGTTGCTCATGTCATAGACGAAACTGGCCTGCGACAGGGCCAGGTCGAGCTCGGGAGGAATGGCCGGGATGGAGAAGCCCAGCGCCGAGGCAATATCCGCGAACTGCAGATAATCGTTGTCCTCGGCCTGCCAGTGCGCCTGGAGCTTCAGGCCGGGCTGGGTGCCGGCATCGAACGTCAGGTCGAAGCTGAAGTTCTGCTGCCCGATCAGGAAACTGCCGCTCAAGGCCACACTGGCATCCGGCCCGGTTTTCTTGAATAACACCGACAGTTGCGCATCGACGCTGGTGTCCAGCAAGGTGAACGCCGTACGCACCGAACCGAACACCGTGTAGGCGTAAGCCCCCTGGTCGCCGGTCACGGTCATGCCAAAGCTGTCGAAGACGATGTCGCCCAGTGCCGCGGGCACCGGTACGGACGCGCCCACCACCCCCTTGACGATGTGTTCCAGGGACACGCTGTCGGTCATCTGCCCGCTGATCTGCTCGATGTTCCAGGCACTGGCCTGTTTGGCCAGCGAAAGCGTGAAGTCGAATGACGTGTTGAACAGGGTCGGCAGAAACTGCGCCGTCGCATTGATTTCGACGCTGGTCTCGGCCTTCGGCCCGGTGGGTGCAATCAGCCGGATCAGCAGCGTCAGGGACTCCAGCGTCAGGACATGGGGAATCAGCGTCCATGGGTTCTGGGTGTGGATGCCCAGGGTCACCGAACTGACCGGCGCGGCCTTGTTCGCCAGCACCATGCGATAGAGCGTCAGGCTGATGTTTTCAAACACCTGGCTGAGTGCCTGGGGAATGTAGTCGTCGTAATGCTGGCCGCCGGGCAGGCTCTTGATCATGTCCGATGCGTTGAACTGCGCGCCGGCTGCCGGCTGCGCAAAGATCACCAGCGAGTCGAGGCCCTGGGAGATCTCCACGCCGCAATCGAGCTTGCCATTGAACAGCGAGGACACCGCAAAACCGATCTGCTGCGGGTTGTCGCCCGGGGCGCTGATGCTCACGCCAACCGCCGGTGCGGACAAGCTCAACGCCCAGTCCCCTACCCCGATGGCAAACACCGCATCGGAAACCGGAGCACTGATCCTGCCAACCGGGTAAGGGGCATCGCTGACGGGGGCAAACGGGCCGTAGAACTTGTAGGCCGAAGTCCCTACCAGGTCACCCAGAATCGCCCCGACACCGGCAATGTTCTGCAGCCCGACCGTGGACAGGAAGTTCAGCCCCTGGGCCAGGCCGATGGTGCCCGCATCCTCCTTCGACCAGCGAAACGCCGCCTGCACCAGCGAGGTGTAGACCAGGCGTGGATTGGCCGGCTTGAGCAGGTTGAAGGGAAAGAACGTCATCGCCGGCCAGCTCGAGGCAAAGCCCCAGCCCGAGGGCAGACTCGCCTCGATCAGCACGGCCACCTTGCCACCGTCGACGGTAAAGCTCAGTTGCAGGCCGACGTCCTTGACCTTGAACAGGGCGCCAGTACCTGACGTGACCCGCACCACGCCGGCGTCCGGCCCCGTGATGTCACTGCCCTGGACGCCCTCCACGGTCAGCGCCGCGTCCTTGTCGAGCAGGAAGGCGACGGCAATCTGCGCTACCTGTTCATCGCTGAGCAGGCGCTTGTCGAGCACCAGCTTGCCGTCGTCCGTTGCCTGCTTGCGCAGTTCGCTTGCCAGTTGGTTGATATCCACTGCTGACTCCTGCTCAAGTGATGCTGGTCACTTGCTGCTGATTACCGTTAGGCTGGAACAACTGGTCGGGCGTAAAACCGTCGTGCTTCACACCGACAGCCAGGATCGACTCCGTGGCCTGGCAAATGGCGCGATTGCGCGCTTCGTTCTTCGTGGCCTGGTCCTTGATCTGTGAAACCGGAAAGACACTGTTGACGATCAAGTCCTTGAGCGGGACCGGGGTGGCAGCCCCCTCCTTGTTGATCACGCCCCTGGCGCCCTCGGTAATCGCGTACCAACGCTCATAGTTGTAACGGATACTGTTGAGGGTCTTGCCCAGCTTGTCGTCATCGAAATAGCTGTTGGTCTGCTTGAGGATCGTCGACTCGGTGGTGATACCGAAGGCATGTCCGTGGGTGTCCAGGTAGTTGGTGATGCTGGTGTCTTCGGCCGAGGCGATGAAATACGGACTGAAGTTCAGGTTGTGCTGGTCCAGCCAGTCGATATTCCACAGCACGGCCTGCTGCAGAACCCGGTCCTTCCTGAATGTGGAACCTGCGTAGGTGCCCCCCGGGTTGCTGACGAAACGACGCTTGGCCTTGCGATCGTCAAGAATGGCATCGGTGGTGTCAGTCGCCGTCTCACTGCCAAACCCCAGGCCGACGTAGCCTCGCGCCAACATCGCCGCCTCGGCTTGTGCCAGTCCACGAAAACTGTTGAGGTAGTAAACGTTGTCATCCACCAGCCAGGCATAGTTCCAGCGCTGGTTGGAGTTGCGGCGCAGCCATTTGCAGAACTCGATGGCCGCATAGCGGCTGGCGCCGAAACCGACATAGGGATAGTCACCGCTCAGCCACCAATCACTGCCATCGGCATGAAACGACCAGCCGATGACATGCAGGTTGGGTACGGCCCCCAATGCCTTGCGGTACTTCTTGTATTCCAGAACGTGAACCATGACGTAGATGCGTCGGTCCGTGCTGTTGACCCGCGGGGGGTAATACCAGGCCGGGATCGGGCGTGCGTCCGGCCCGGGCCTGGCGTCCAGTGCGCGAAGGTCCGTCACATCGGTGAAATCGGTCAGCCCCAGTTCGATCAGGCGATCGGCACCGCGTGCAAAGCCGGACGCGATCCAGCTGCTGCGATTGCTCGAAATGACCACCAGGGGCGGCAGGGAGGTTGCATTGTCTTCCGCGTTCAGGATCGCCGCAGCAGTGCCACCGGTAAAGAAATCCAGCACCCTGGGCAGCTTGCAAAACTCACTCAGTACATTGATGCGCTCATTGGCCAGGGCCAGGCAATCGTCCTTGTCGGCCACCTCCAACGTCGGCGTTTCGACCGGCTGATACTTCTGGCTGACCAGGTTGCCGCCATAGTTGCTTTTCACCTTCAGGGATATCGCCATGGGAACTCCTGGCCGCTCGTCAAGGGAAGTGCTGTTGCGGGAGACCACCTGCGTGGCCTCCCGCGTTGAGCCAGACCTTACGTGGCAACCGAAAGGATCTGGGTAAGCGACACCTTGAACTGCTCGAGCAGCTTCGACGGCTGGATTCCACCGCCCTGCTGGTGGGGTGGAAGCTGTATCACCTGCAGTTGGAAGTCAGAAGCGAGCTGGCCACTGGCAGGCACCTTGGCGTTGTAGAAGACCGTCACCTTGCTGACGTAGTTGGCCGGCAAGGTCACGTTGGTGCTGTAGACCTGCCCACTGACCACCGCCACCTTGCCGATCGAAACAACCTCGCCATTGGCATCGGGCGTGTCGAAGATGAAATACATTTCGGCCCCGGGATCGAACTTGGAAGCCGACAAGGTCACCGAAACATCCACCGACTCGGCATTGTTCAACGCCACCGTGCTGGTCCAGCCGAAGCCCGTGGCGGGAGTCGGTGGCTTGGGCGGAACCGCCAGGGCCACATAGGCCGCGTTGCCGGCCTCGACGATCGCCTCCTGCAGCGGCACGAAGGCGCTGCCTGAAGGTGCCGGGTGGTTGGCATCGGTGATGAAGGCGATCAGGTTGTAGGGCGCGCCCTGAACCGGTGGAGAGACGTTGCTGAACAGGAACGGCGTCTGGGTGACGGCAACCCCCTGCCCCGGCGCACTGATGGTGACCACGTTGCTCTGGTCCTGGGTACTCAACCGGACCCACTGTGGCTTGCTGTTGATGTTATTGGCGCTGCAATACCACAGTTGAACGCTGCCTACTGCGGTCTTGGTCGTATCCTTGCCCAGGTTCCTGGCCCGGACATAGACATAGTTGGTGCCGTGGTAGTCGACATCCTGCGCGAATTTCTGGTCGTAGCACTCGACGAAACTGCTGAGATCGGCAGCACTGGCAGGCGTCAGGCGAGTGATCAGATCGGGAGACTCATCCGTCGGCGGTGTCTTGCCCGGCGAGGTCTGGGCGAGGTTGTTGCGGATGAACAGCCAGTTGTAGTCATTGGACATTTTGCATTCCTCCTTGGAATGACCTGAGCCTTAGCGGAAACCGCCGTTGGGAATGACACCGTTGGAGCCGACAATGGTCACCAGCGTCGGCTGTACGCTCAACAGCGTCCTGTAGCCTTCATAGCCCAGGTACTGTTCACCGTTTTTCGGGTCCACGAAAATGCTGTGCTCATCGAAGTTGCAACGCCGGTAGTGGTTTTCCAGATCCGCGTCCTGCTCCAGCAGATGGCTCACGCTGGCGCGCGCGGCAGCAGACAGTTCAGGGGCGTTGGTAACCACGAACTGCATGGAGAAGTTCGCCGGCTTGGCCTTGCCCTTGAAGTTGATATAGAAGGTGACTTTCCCGGCATAGCCGCCCTGGATCTTCACATTGGTGCCCACGACAAAGTTGGGGTTGATGTTCGGGTCCTTGGCCCCCGGTTTCTCCGGAACGGTGGTGTCCCCTACCGCGATGGAGTCGCCCCATTTGGTGTTGTTGTTCGAGGTGAACCCCACCACCGCCCCGACCGGAACATTGGTGACCTGGATCGAGCAGGTGAACAAGGCATCGTCCCAGGTCTGGTTCAGGCTGATCTGCTGCTCGTAGACATCCGAGGCCGTGACCGCCTGGATGTTCACGTTGTGCCAACCCAGGTTGCGGTTGGCATAGATCCACGCCGCGTACTGGTCGACGCTGGAATTGACGCCGGAGGGGAACTGCGCGTTGACCGCATCGAAACTGTCGGCAATCACCGCGACCAGGCAATGGTGCTCGGTGGTCTGCGGCTTCCAGGTGAAGGCATTGGTGGCGACGATCTCGTTGGGGGCGGCACTCAGCGTCTGGTAGTCCTGCCGGACTTCTATGGTTTTGGTCGGATCGTTGGGATCGGGGACAACGGAGGTGTAGACCATCAGGTTGTCTTCGTTGTACCAGACGTTCGGTGCCAGAAACAGATTCTGCGGCACCCGGAACAGGTAGACATTCTGCGTGGCGTTAGCCGCGCTGACGTTCTTTGCCCGAACATAAAAGTTGTTGGTGAAATATTCCTTTACGTCCTGGTCAAAAGCCTGGCCGTACTTGGAAATCATCTCCTGAGTCGACAAGGCGCTCTGGCCGGCGACCAGAATATCCGGGCTCCCGGTCCAGCTCCCCGAACGCGGCAGTTTCCCTGTGTCACTCAGATTGTTTCGAACGAGAAAATCATTTTTGACAGCCATAACAAGACCTCACACTTTGAACGAGTGATAGTTGAAGTAATCACGACATCCATGAAGGCTGCGGCTCAGCCGCGCATCCGCGCAGCATCACGGCAGGTGACGTATACCGATCAGGGAGACAGGTAGGCGGGGTGTCGCTCAGCCACAAGGCCAAGCAGGCGTCGGTCGGTTTTAGGAAGATTCGGCAAGAAGTGGAGCGAGTCCACACGGGGCATTGGCAAACGCATCATTGGCCTCCATGGCCTGGGGCTACGAACCAGATTCCCGACACGGTTGGCAGGGAACCGTTGCGATTGAAGAGCTCGATTGCTTGACGCTGAAATGCTTGCTCAGGAAGATTTCACCCCGCACTGACGTGCCTGAAAGCTGCACCGAGGGGCGAAGGCTCAACCCGCCGATTGGGTATAGCCAAGCGCCATTACTCTGTCGAATTTTTTCCGAAGGGGTTTGCTACCGCCCGTCGCATTGGGCTGGTCGCTGCTACACCCATAGGTGTGGGCTGTATTATTTGACGAGCGACGCCGGATGAGAACTGGAGTCCTTGCAGGTGCACAGGCGTGATGCTGACTGAAGATCAGCGCCTAGGCTTAATAAACACAACTGATGTTGAGAGCCTTCATCAATGTGTTCAACGAAGAGATCCAATCCAACCGTTCTTGCTCAAGGCGTACTCGATCGCCCCATATACCAGCTCGCAGATTGCTATAGACCGACTTTTCTTCCACAGTCAGCTCTTCGAAGGCAACATTGGCACACATCGCTGGCTCCTGTACCCAGAGTGGCCGATGGTTGAGAAGCGTTTCTTCATCCATGAGCACCGACCGAATCTGTGGAACAACCTTGCGCGCTCGGTCCAAAATTGCGAAACCGTGCGTATCAATATCTCCCCAGTACACCACTTCTGCTGCTTGCAACCACGTCAGCGCTCCCAAAGCACTCACCGCATTGCCCAAGCGCATAATGACGACCGTATTCGGAACATCAGGAAGCGCCAATCCGGTCTCAAGGTTTTCGACGATGACAACCACCTTGGGCAAAATCGACAGTGCCGCGAGTTCCCCGACGGGGGCCTCAATATCGCATAAGCCCCCAACGAGCTGGCGTAACGAAGGACAGAGCAAACGCATACGAACTCGATGGGCCGGCTTTTTCAAGCCAACCAGCGCATGAAAATCGGCACTCTCATCATCAATCACACGTATCCCACGAAGAAGCCCTGTCACCAGTCCTTTGCGTTTCTCCAACCACTTTGTATCCAGCCCCTCTACAGGGAGTTGACGCAGGTACAGGCCGGAAGCAGGATTAGCGTCCAACCATGTTAACAACGTGACCAAACGATCGAAGTCTTCCGGTGAATAGTCCGCAAGTACATCAAACCGAGATGCCAGCACATTGCTTTGCATAAGAACCGGCCAACGACTCAACATCCGCTGATAGCGCCTGCTCGCCAACTCCCAGCGCGTGGACTGACCCACTGCAACCGCAACGACAGCAGCACTCTCGAAGCTCACGCTGCTGGGTAGCCGATGTCTACCGAACCTTGCGAACTGGCGTTCCTCAAACAGGACTTCTCCAAGGCCGGTACGCGACTGCCATGCCGAGGCCCAGGCTCTAACGGCAGGAACATCTTCTGCAATGTCCCTGTCGGTTGGGGTACCCAATGCAACCACCAACGGCCACACTCCGCCGCCCATGAGCCAACTCTGATGCTGGTTGTTGAAGCGGCGAACCAGAAATTCGCGTACAGCGTCAGGAGACAGCAGTTTCTTCGGCATTGCGCACGTCCTCGGTCAACTTCAGACGATGAGAATCGCTGTCATATTCGATAGGGATGACCGCAGACTTCTTGCGATCCTTGATGTGCACAAAACAGGCACCGCCAATGAAAGGCTCCAGCGTCATGACGGACTTCAGCGGTGTGGCCACAATCATCTGGAACCCAAAAGTCTTGAAGATGTTCATGGCCATCGCGGTGAACTCTGCATCGGCCTTATCGAAGGCTTCATCAAGCACGACAGTGGAATAACTAGGAAGTGCCCGGTCCTGACCGCCAAGTTGATAGCGCAATGCTGCGGCCAGGCAAGTTGCCGCCAACTTCTGACGCTGGCCTCCGGATTTCCCTGCTCCGCTGCGATAAACCTCAACTTCGATATCATCATCATCAAGTTCACGGGCCACAAACTCAACATGCTGCCGAACGTCGAGAACCAAACTCCTCCAGTTCTTGTCTGCGGTCTCCTGACTCGCCAAGCGTTTCACAAGCCTCGCCAGAGCCTTGAAACGCTCCTCGACCAAGTCACGATCGTTGGAGAACGAGTGGCTGAGCGATTCCTTCATATCCACCCGAAAAAGGCGAACATCCTCAATTGATTTATCGGTCGTTTCGATGACAAGGTGCGTACCCGGGTTGAATGGCGCGGTACGCAAACTCTCGTTGACCAGTTCCATGCGAGCCCTGATCGCCGAACGCTCTTCGTCCAGCTTCGTGGCCAGCAGCGTGAGATTCTGGTCACTCTGCTCCCGTAGCAGGTTGAAGAACCTGTCCTCGAACGCTGGCAGGTTGTCGTCCTCCAGGCGCTTGAGCTTGGCCAGGTAATCGTCCGCGCTGGCCAACGACGCATCCAGCCCCGCAGCGACTGCAGGCCACAGGCGATTGAACTCCACAAAACGCTGCACGATGGCGTTGCGAAGATCAGACAGCCGCCCCTCCAGCTCACGCAATTCCGTATTCAGCCCCCGCTCGACCAATGAGGTCACCTGATCCAGGTTCTCGAGGGTGATGCTCTTTCCTGTGGTTTCGTATCGAGGGGTAATCTGCTCAGCCAATGCGGGCAGACGGTCCGAGGTAGGCCACAAGCGGGCAAGCTCCTCAAGCTTTGTACTCAAACGGCTGATGTCGCCAGCGATGGACTGCCCCTTGCCATCCTCACTGTTTTTCCTACGAGCGGCCTCAGCGTGCACCTTCTCCTGCTGTCTGATGCTGTCATCCAGCGTAACAAGGTCGGGTCGGGCCTCTCGCTCAGCCTCAAGCCGGGTGCTGAGGTCGTCGATACGCGCCAACAGTGCCCCCACATCCACATCGTTCCAAGTCAGGTTCGACAGGCTTTGGCAGTGCAATATCTGTCTCTGGTGGACCTCCTCTTCATCCCCGATCTTGCGCAGAGCTTCTCCCAGCTCGCTGACGCGGCCGCCAAACTCGGCAGCCTGCGCCTTGAAGAGCGCCAGTTTTTCCTTGTTGTCGAAGCCCAGAACCCACTGTTTGCGATCATTGACCGAATGGCGGTCGTTCTTCTCGTGCCGCATCGTACTGTGTTTGACTTGCCCCGCCTGCGTAACTGCGCGGGTTGCATCATGAAATGCTTGCAACGTGTCGGCACACTCGAAATCGAAGGAGTGCTTCAGTTCCTCACGAACCCAATCTCCAAAGTGCCCCGGAGCCAAGCTGAGTTTGCGCACCAGGGAGTTCGGGCCGATAGAGCGTCCCGGTGTGTGAGCAATGGTGCGGAAGTACACCAACCGCTCACCGATATTGCGCTCATTCAAATAGGTGGAAACAGCGCGATAGTGCTTTTCCTCCACCAGAATTGCGCGAGCGAAACCGCCCAACACGCGCTCAATAGCACCGCGCCATGCCGTTTCCTCCGAACGTACTTCAACCAATTCACCAACAAATGGAAGTTTCTCCTCAGAGATGGCAAGGTCATAAGCCATGCGTTCTCTCAGGTCGACGAGCCGAGCAGGCAAGTTCGACTTCTGACGCTCCAACGCGTCGACCTCAGCAACGATTTGCTTGAACTCTTCGCTGGCCTTTCGCAGGTCTTCCTTGGCAGCGTCCTTGCGGCCCTCGACTTCGGTCTTCAATTCGCCAGCCTGCAGGACCCACTGCCTGGCAGCATCCACTTGCTGAACAAACGAAGCCAAACTGTCGGGCAGAACCCAGCCCATGGCGTTGCACGCTGCGGCGGCCAAGTCGCGCTTCCCCATCCGAGAGGGTTTCTCTGCTTCAGCCGCCTTGATGTCTTCCTCAAGACGAACAAGAACGTCAGCGCCCAGACTGAGCTTCTGACGCTGAAAATCCATCAGTTTCCGAGATTCGCTCTCCACAATCGACGCGAGACACAGGGACTCCTGCCTTGAAACCTCCTGGTCAATCTCCAGCTCAGCAATCCTTTCCTCAATCAACAACTTGCGTCGATGCTCACGGTACTGGTCGATAGCGGTCTGCAACGTCTGCAAGCGATTACGCTCGACATTCCCCCGTTCCAGCTCCATGTGGTCATCACGAGCAGGCATCAGCGTCTGGATTTGCTCTCGAGCGGCCACAACCTCCTGGTGAGCCTCGTTGAGTTCTCCAAACTCATTGACCAGGCTCGAAGCAATAGCAAAGGTTTCGGGCTCATCGAGCATGAAATCCCGCAAGAACACATTGAGATCCCCTAGGTTCTTGGCCGATTGGGTCTTGTGCAGCAAGCGCAATGCGCGCTCGTTCTCGATGCCCAGCAGCCGTCTGAAACGCTCCTGGTAAGCACTGAACTCCGTGTGTACCTTGGCATCCGGCAAGTCGTATTTGAAGCGACGGGTATCAAACTCGTTCTTGGCAAAGAACTCCAACTCTTGCACATCAAACGCTCGCTCGAGCGTCAGATAGAGCCGCCTGGCATCGCCGGAGACGGTGGAGTTACCCTTGACCCAGAGGATCTGGGCAAGCACAACAACCCGACCCAACTCATCGCGGTATGTTTCGGCAATGGCGGACCATGTCGTGCCACTACGAAGATACTGTGACACATACTCCCCAGAGTCTCCCGTCTGCTGCGCCCAGGCCCCTCGAAGATAAGTCATGACACTTCGATCGCGGCCATTCCGTTCCGCCTCACGCGCAGCAACGTTGAAGTCTACCCACTTCGGCGGTGTCAATAGTGCAGCGTGGGCGTCCAGTACCGTGGATTTTCCAGAACCTGAGGGGCCAACAAACAAGTAGCCCTCCCTGGGGATCGGGAAATCGAACACGTTCGAGAACGTACCCCAGTTGAATGTCTGGATTCGGGTGAGACGGAATTGATCATCGCTGCCGCCGAGCAAATCAGCTTGAACGAAAGGACTCACTGGGTATCCTCCTCTTCAGTACCCTCAACCGGCCCCTCGCTTATCACCCCTCCGGCCTGCGGACTGGTCAAGGTCGCGTAAGTACGGGTCAACTCCTGAATCTCCTCTGCGGAGAAGAGAAGCTTGAGCGTCGGCGAAACTTCAAAACGCTCGCCAGAACCGCGGATGAATTGCAGCAAGCTCAGTTTCTTCGCCTTATCGACAGCATTGACAATCTGCCGGCCAAACTTGGCGTGGTCTGGGTTGCTTTCTTTCTCAAAGACCGAGAGATGTTCTTTCATGTCATCAAGCGACACGACTGCCCGCTCACCTTGCGCGTCAGCCTGTGTCAGCCGCTGCCGCAGGAAGAGCAGCAAGGCTGTCTCCAGGAAAGTGAGCGAGGCTTTGCGCAACAGGATCGGGATATCCAGGTCTTCAGACACTACCTGCCGCGTGAACGCCACCCGTTGCTCATGATCGATAACGACTTCAAGAAAGAGGTCATGCATACGCGAGCGGATGACCGCTTCGTCTCGAAGCAACACAGGCCATAGCCTGGACTGGCGCCGAGCATCCACCGATGGCCCCAGAAGCAGTTGCACAAGTACCCGCCGGGTGTCGATAGGAAGCTCGCCAGTATCTCCTCTGAACGTTGCGGCATCGACGCCAGGCACATCAGCTACGCGGTCCTCTCCAACCGGCTCGTCCGTTAGCTCAGTCGACAAGTTCAAGATAACGCTCCTTCATGAAATAGATGGCAGGAATCCTGGCGCGACGCTGCACCGCGTCATTTCCCTGCCAGAAAACCGTTTCGACTCCACCAGTCACCTCCCCATGTCTGGATCCGAGGGCGACATAACCGACGACACTTCCCAAACCTTGCTCAGCCGGGAATTCGTTCAGAACTTGAGCGATGGAGACCTGCGATTGCTGCTCCAGAATGGCCCGAAGATGGGCCTTGAGCGTACGGAAGTCGATTTCCGATTGGCGCACCAGTTCGCTCACCGTTTCGAGGTCCAGCTCAGAGGGTTCTGCTGCCGGCATGGACGAATCGGTCACACGCTCAGCAGGGTCATACAGGGTCCACTGGGACACCGACCGAATACGACTGCTGGACTGCATGAGTTCGAAACCAACGTCCTGATTGGGGCGAACCCTGTTCTTGAGGCTGAGCGCGGCCTGCGTAGCCTCCTTCAAAAGGCTGTGCAGACGCCGATGCTCCAGGAACTCCCGACTTTGCACGAAGCTTTTGAGACTACGCGCGAAGTGCTGCAGAACATCGTGTACTCCCCGCCCTTCATTCAACAGAGTCCCGGTCAGCCCCAGCAGGAATTTGCGCTCCTGCGACTCCAACTGTCGCGCAAAAGGCCGACCAGCCACATCGTCCAACGACTCTCGTAGCGTTGCCGCCTGTTCGCTGTCGGTCAGCAAGCGCCAGAAAGCGTTGAAAGTTCGTCCAGCGTCACTGTCTCCAATGAGATCGACACCTGCAAAGAGCTGTTCCAGTACATCACCGCGGCTTCCTTCATTCTCCATTAAGCTCTGTCGCAAGCCACGGTTCAGCCGCTCGAATTCGTCACGTACACTTCGAAAGTCCGCCGAAAGCTCCTGCGCCAAAGCAATGACCTCACGGGCACGCTCCAAAGCTCGGTCCGGCGCAAGGATATTTACACCATCGCGTTCGACCTCCTCGATAGCCCGATCGATACGGGCGCGCTCAGTGAGCAGTGCAGCCAGCCGTGCTTGCGGATTGACATTGGTCTCATCAGCCAACCGCGACAACTGATAAATAACAACCGACAGCCGGCTTTCCGTCGCGGTTGTTCTTGGTTTGAGCAGCCCGGTGACGAATCGAAGGGCTGTCAACGCGTCGGCCGACAGTTCGTACTCTTCTTCAGAAGCCCCCACAGGGAATCGGCGAGTCAGCCATCCTTGACTGAGCCATTCAGCAACGTACGCCTGTGCTGTTTGCGGAAGCTCTTCTCCTGCTGCACGCAAGTCGTCGAGGTCTCGACTAAGCCTCTCATGGAGCACGGAGCTCGGAAGTTCCTTTTCAGCGTCCAAGAACAGGGACTGCAACAAGGCAATCATGACAGGCCCCTTCGTCGCCGCAAGCAAACGCCAGAGCGGCTGTTCACGAAGATTGCGAAGGGTCGCAGCGCCACGCAACGCTTTCATACCCCGCCCTCGACTACCTCAAACCTACTGATTTTTCCCACATAACCCTCCTTGGTCTGCTGTCTGCAATGCCGGAAATGGATTGGAAAATTTCCTTTGAAGCGATTGGTCGAAACACATGGCACTGCGACTAACAGGCAGAAAATAGACGCCCTATCCCCGCAACAGACCAATATTGTCGTCGATACGTCCTTGAATGAGCCGCAGGGTGTCCTGTGTGATCGCTTGCGGGTACTGGCGCCCGGCGATGGATGCAAACTGACGGGCCACCTGAGAAATGCTGTCAATGATCAGGCACGCCGTCTCCCTTGAAACCTCAGCCTCCTCTGCCAGCTTGAGCATGGCCTCGCGATCGATCGCCGGGGCTTCGCCCATCACGTCCATCTGGGGATACCCGCCCGCCCCCTCACAGAACGTTACGTCGGAGGCCGGTGCGAGCTTCCAATGTCCAGTTGGCGACATGAGATAGGCAAAGTTCTTCGGATGATCATCCCGATTGTTGAACACGACATTAAAGACGGCACGCTCAAATGCAAGCGCTTTCTCCCGTACATCGTTGGTGCACATCTGCGTCGCCCGCAGGAAATTGACGTAATCCAGACTCCCCGGTGACTGGTAATCGGCGCCGGTAAAGGCAGCGAGGCTTTGCATCGGCACACGCTGGCCGCGCTGACGGTCAAAGCGTTTGCTGGCAAAGGCCGCCTGCCCGTCGGGCAGAGTGAAATGGCGTGTGTCCGGAGTCTGGATGCCACATTGGCGAAGACACTCGGCATAGACCATTTCGATAGCACACACTTCAGGATGCTCCCCTTTGGCCGGAGACTTGACAAGCCAGGCTTCGAAACCCGGTGTGACCGCGGTGGTAAAGGCGTCGCTCTGGGGATCGCGATAAACCAGCACCTTTGGCCTGGCCCCCTGAGGCGAGCCCCCTACCAGCAGTAGCCTCTGCAGGAACTCCCCCCTTTGCCCCTAAGTACCTCCTGCACCTCGGCAGCGAGCAGGTCGAGGGAGATATGCACTTGCGGCGTCTGTCCCTACGGCACCACGGGCTCGAAAGACATGGCGCCCATGGCATTGTTGCCAATATAGGCCAGCCGCTCCAGAGGCCCTATGCGCGCCGTGTTGAGGTTGCGGCGGATCCATCAACAACATGCCCCAACCGTCCGGCAATGAATCATAGACGGGCCCTGGGAGGCCCAACTGGTGGACAGGGAAATCCTGGCGCAGTTGGGGGTCCTTTTAAAAGTTTCATTGACCATTACCCAATTGTCCCTGAACCTCAAGCTCTCTTGCCAGGAATGGCGATCGGCAGATTCGAGAAGAAGCCCAAAACCTAGAGCAGAACATCCACAAATTTTTTGTTTCCCTTTGGATAATTCACCTTGAACGGAGGCCAGTTGGGCGGTATGTCTTGCCATTTCCCCGGCCAACCCTCCAAATAGTTGAAGAAAATCTCGGGGGAATTATAGGAAGCGATCAACCGCTCAATCAAAGCATGATCCGGGTGTTTATGCATCTTCCCGCTTGTGCTGATCAAAAAATTTTTACATTCGAGCATTTCCAGCAGATCTGCACTCGTATTGCCTTTACTGCCATGGTGCGAAACTTTCAGCAGATGAACGGGTTCGTTATCCGGCAAGTGCATTTCAAGCCCCCTCCTGACAACATCACAGAAGGCATCCGCAGCGAGAACCGCGCGTTTTTCGCCGAATGTCAAAAGCAAAGCAATGCTGCTTCTGTTGGGTACCGATGTATCGGGTACAAAAGAGGCCCCTCCATTGGAAAAGAATTTTTTTGGTGGCCATTCATCACCACGGCCTAACAAATCATCCGGAGCAGCCTCCGGCTCTGGCGGAGGCAGTACAGGATTGGTCCAACTCTTCGCCAAAGCCGCCAAGCCACTCAGGTCCGGAGAAAGCACCTTGATGTTCAGCCCGCCTCGCAAAGAGACCGAGTTGGACGATTGATGGATAACAGCACCACCCTTCAAGTCGTCTTTGAGCGCCCGAAAACTTGCGTTCCATGAAAGCCCACGAGTGCGGATCAGCGCGGACAAGACATCGGCCTCAGCCGAGCCCAGCATGTCTGAAGGCATCAAATGGTGGTAGCCGTTGAACCACACCTCACAGATATCCAGCCATGGAGGAGTATCTTCAAGCAACTCGATCACACCCTGGATGTGATCAAGGTCATAATGGGTTACGACCAACGCTTCAAGCCGGAGCTTATCGTCTTTGCCACGCACGGATTCCAGAACCGACACGATAGTCGACCGTGATTTGGATGGACCGCCATCGACAAGTAGATGAAAAGGCCGCTCCTGTTTACCATAGCTAATCAGTAATGAATCGCCGTTTTCAACTTGAATGGCTCTGACACGAAACATAGTTCCTCCTTGAGTTCATTCTTTACCGAGAACGATATCCGCGTCACCAAACGCAACTATCGCCAATCCCAGGGCGAGGCCATCAGCCAACAATCGGCGCCGCATCGCGCTGATGATTTCCCCGACGGTAGATGAGTTTGGTTTGCTTGCAGCTTCTCTCAGAAACAGCGCCAGATCACGTGCCACTCGATTGGCATGGCGCCCCAGTATTTTGGTCATCGCCGCCACAACGATCCGAACGCCACTTCGCTGAAGAACAACAGGCAAGCTGCCGCCAGGCATATTTCTAAGCCCTGAAGAACAACCGATGGCGATGACCACCGGCGCCTCCCTGACGTGAGGTTTTCCAATAGCGCTCAAATTCAAACCAGAATTTGCACCTACGAATGCAACATCGTTATCCAGGTGAAGCAACCACAACAGAAGTGATGGCGAACCCTGCGTCAGATTGGCTTTCCAACTGGACCAATCAGGAACCCTTTTCACGCCGAGTGAGCTCTCGATATTCGCGATTCGTACAACCTCATGAGGTTCGACCTCGGAATCGCGGAATCTGTCGGCCTTATCACTGGCAGCAAATGCAATTGATGACAAGTCATCGATTCGATACCGTTTTGGCGTAGGCTCATCAAAGGTGGACCACGGACGTACCTCCTGTCCGGACTTCCATAAGTGTCGTTCAATAACACCCGAAACCCCCAGAAACCCCATTGGACAGAGCTGCTCACCAGCTTCACGAATATTGCAATTGGAGATGGCTTTCCCCTTGTTCAGGCATCCAACACATTCCGTGCACAGTTGTGCATCGGGTGAATCAGGCATCTGTCCATCGTAGAGATATTCAATGGGGAAGAAAGCATCACTTTGCGTCACCAGTTGAATGCGACCTTCACTGCTTGGCCAGTTGTGGACCAGCGATCGTAGGTTAGATTGGAGCAATGCCCCCTTATTCGCCAACTTGAGCATCAACGGTGCCAATGCTGCATGAGGATTGGAAATAGCTTCCTCCAGAACCTGAAGAAGGTGCTCGCGTGCCGTGGCGGTGTCAGTCTCGGAAAGAGGATAAAAGATCGCGTCACCGGTATCACTGATGATGGTGACGCTCGGCTGTTTCCCTAAGCTGTCATTTACCAGCAATGCGACGTCAAAGGACGCTTTCGTGCGATCCACCGGCGTGACGATGTTCTCGATGAAAAAGTGGATCGATTCACCTGGAGCGGACTGGAGTCGGGCGGTTTGAAGAATCTGGGCACCGTCGCTGATGAGGAAACGCAGGTCGACGGAGCCCATCCCGCCGTAACGGGTGAATGTGGCCGTCGTCGAGTTTCCCGTTCTGGACAGTTCCAACACCCGACTTTCCGGATCACATCCGAACTCCAGCAGGTGAACCTGCAATAACTTGCTATTTTCGGCCCACTCGACCCGGTCGTCCGGAAACAACGGACGATCATCCCGCTGTCCGTCTCGCAATGGGCTTTTCACACGAATATCAATGTCGATATCCACGCTACCCTCAATGGGCCAAATCTGGAGCTCATGCCGACCCCGTCGAGCCCGCGCATTCAGAATCCTCTCAACGGGCGGACCAGGACGCACGCGGCCGCGCGGTTTGATGAGCTCCCGGCTGAGTTCTTGAGTAGATGGAGGCGCAGATCTGCGATGAGCACCGGCGCGGCCGGAGCTGTGCGAAGAGAAATCTGACGGCGATACGTCGCCAATTCGAGACGGAAGACTTTGCTCAATACGGGAGGGATAGTCTACAGAGGATATTCGACGTTCTACCGTGGTCGGCCCATCAAACAACGAGTGCCGAGCGAACAGAAAAGATTGAGTGGATGAGAGAACCAACGTACGCCATCCGGACTCTTCCTGCACAAGCTTGATCGCATCAGCAAAGTGCACCTTCTGCTCGATCAGTGCCGAGATGGTTGATTGAAGCCAATCCACGATGCGGATGTCATCTACGTCAACGTGTACCACGCATTGAGCTAACAGCTCTTCTCGTAAATGACTGATGTGAGCCGAAATAGCCTCAGTACCTTTTCCGTAAAGAACCACCAGCCGTGCGGCTCTTATCCTACGAATCGATTCAATGGAGTCAGCGACTACGATCTCAACGACATCGGAATTGCCCCCCCACTCGAGTCGCTCCCGCACATCGCTTAGAAACCCATAAGTCAGCAAATCCGGGGCCGCCGTCACAACAGCCACTCCCCTTTTAGGCTTCGAAACAATGGGAAATCGCGGCTTGACATTATGTTCCCACTCGGGAAAAACATACCCGGCCCCAACCAGATTCGACATTTCGGAAAGGGCTAGGTCGATCGCCTTGCGCCCCTCTGGCCATGCCCAGACCGATCTCACGATCTTGATCTTGAGTGAACGCTCCCTAAGCAACCGGTGGAAAGCCTCGCCGAGCATAATGCCCCGTTGAGGGTCAATCCATTGATCGGCGTCCATCAAGCTGGAATCCCCACCCCACTTGACCGGGCTATGGGGCGGTACAGCCTTTCGAAGTGAGGACAGGGCTTTGGATGGATCACGCCACCAAGCCCAGTCGTCGATTTCCAACAGGATGCCGAGTGCAGCTCGTGCCGCTGGCGCAAGGTGAGCCTCACCATCGCCCAGCCAATCAAGGTCTCTTTGATCCATCAACATCATCAAATCCCTAACACCTGAGGTTTCATCCTGAATGAGCAACGTTAAAAACTTTATACATCGGTCACCACAACATCCTTGGCATTCTCCAGGATCAGGACACCACCAAAGTCCACATACTTAGAAATGAATGTTTTAGAAACAATACGTTCGGAGATATCTATTTCTACGGACGCCATCACCTCCCCTTGATAAGATGCAGTTCTTCGCTTGGGCTTAGGCTCGAAAAACAGGTCATCATCAGCAGTCAGCTCATTGTCATATTCATCATATAATTGAAGAACCTTCACATCGACTAGAAACTCGAAAAGATACTCAACCAAGCCTTCATCAACACCAATCAGGCTGAATTCCTTGACAGATATCTCACTTATCGAAAATTCTTCCTTATCACAAAACTCAAAAAAATCGCCAACCAGGGGCTCTAGCCTCTCGGTTTCCGTCCTTGCGCGATCCAATATTTTCGCCATCAGACGCTCCAGCGCGACTTGGGCGAATGTAGATGGCTCTAACGAAACGCTATAGTTCACCGCCTCCACAAACTCGTTAATTGACTCAGAATAACTAAGCATAGGCCTAGTCTCTACAAACCTTTGCATATCACCGTCTGTAGAAACCACATGAACGATCGTTCCATTAGCATTTGCCCAATGATCAAGAGCCTCTAAAACAAAAGCATCAGAGAACTCCTTGCTTTTCTCGCCAGGGGCAAATGGCGGCAACATCGAAAAATAACTATTAAAAACCTTGCTCGGCAGAACAACATCAATAGCAACTGACTCGACATTCTCACTTTCAAGAAAATTCTCAAAATCAGAAAACAACTGACCTTCGATCTGTGCGGAGCTTATATCTTCAAAAATTCCGCCAATAGGGAGGTGCGAAAGATTTCGTAGAATCATCGCCTCTTTCTTAAGCTTCTTGACCACAGAGGCAGCGGACTTCGCCTTCTGGCTGATATGCAACTTTATCTCTGATTTTGTTATATCGGAAATCAACAACCTCAACTCACCAGAATGAACCAGATCTTTGAGGGATTTCAATATATGCGATTGAAATTGAAAATTCTTCCCCTGATAGACACTTGTATCTAAAAAAACAACCCTAGAAAGCAATTCCATTGCCACTCCCGAAAACTTCGTACCAAACAACAAAAATAAACCCTGCCCACCAATATCCTGGGGCATCGCTACAAACCAAGCGATCACCTTCCTGCCTTGATTAGTTGGTCTTATACAGAACATGGCAAAATGATGCCACCGCAACGTCATGGTAACGAAGCGAATATGGTAGGCAATAAGTTTTTTCTGATGATCAACACAGGCGGCGCCGGCCCCCAGGTCACCGCTTGATCAGCGGTCAGCCCCTCACCACACCCCCACCACCGAATCCGCCCTCGGCTCCGTGCCGCCCCACAACACCCCGCTCACCGGATCGCGCAAGATAATCTGCCCGCGCCCATAATCCGTCATGTCACTGGCCACCACCACCTCATGCCCCCGGCGCGCCAAGGCGTTGATCAGGTCACGCGAAGCGCCCTGCTCGATCCCAACCTTGTTCCCGCCCAGCCACTGCCAACGTGGCGCATCCAGTGCCGCCTGCGGATTGAGCCCGAAATCCACCAGGTTCATCACCATCTGCACATGCCCTTGCGGCTGCATGTAGCCGCCCATCACCCCAAACGGCCCAAGCGCTTGTCCACCCTGGGTGAGGAACCCGGGAATGATGGTGTGAAAGGTCTTTTTACCCGACGCGAGACAGTTGGCGTGCGCGGGGTCGAGGCTGAACTCCTGTCCACGGTTCTGCAGGGCAATCCCGCTGCCGGGCAGCACCACTCCCGAACCGAACCCGTGGTAGTTGCTCTGGATGAACGACACCATGTTGCCCTCGGCATCCGCTGTCGCCAGGTACACCGTGCCGCTGGCCTGTGGATCACCGGGTTGGGGCGATTGAGCCTGGTCGCCTATCTGCCCGCGCCGACGCCGGGCGTAGCCATCACTGAGCAGGTCCTGCACCGCCACCTTCATATGCTGCGGATCGGTGATGTAGTGCAGCCCGTCGCTGTAGGCGAGTTTCATCGCCTCCAGTTGCCGGTGCCAGGTTTGCTGGCTGTCGCGGTGATAGAAGTCGAAGCCTTCGAGGATCTTCAGCGCCATCAGCGCCACCAGACCCTGGCCGCTGGGCGGGATTTCCCAGACGTCGACCCCCCGATAGTTGATATGGATCGGGTCGACCCAGTGCGCGCGATAGCCCTCCAGATCACTGGCGCGCAGGTAGCCGCCGGTCGCGCGGGCATGGGCATCGATGCGCTGGGCCAGCGGGCCCCGGTAGAAGCTCTCGCAGCGGGTGGCGGCCAGTTCTTCAAGGGTGTCGGCCTGGGCCGGATTACGAAACAGCTCACCGGCCCTGGGCGCGCGACCATCGATAAGGAAGGTGTCGAACCAGGCTTGCAGCACACTGTCGCGGTGCGGGGTGAATTCCTTGAGCGCGACCTGCCATTGATGGGCGACCACCGGCGACACCGGAAAGCCGTCGCGGGCCAGGCTGATCGCCGGTTGCAGCAGCTCGGCAAACGGCAACTTGCCGAAGCGCCGCGATAGCTCCGCCCAGGCCGAAGGGCAGCCCGGGACAGTGACCGGGGTCCAGCCATAGAGCGGCATCTCGGTATGACCGGCTGCCTTGACGGCTTCGATACTCAGCGTCGCAGGGGCCTGGCCGTTGCCATTGAGGCCATGCAACTGGCCCTGGGTCCAGACCAGGGCGAAGGCATCGCCGCCGATGCCATTGCCCGTCGGCTCGACCACGGTCAGCGCGGCGGCAGTGGCGATGGCGGCATCGATGGCATTGCCGCCCTTTTGCAGGATTTCGATACCGGCCTGGGCCGCCAGCGGCTGGGAGGTGGCGACCATCCCGCGCCGGGCAAAGACGCTCTGGCGCTGCGACGGATAGGGGTATTCGTGGGCAGAGAGATTCAACATGGCAAAAGACTCTTCGATTCTGAAATTCATGGGCTGCGCCAGAGCGCCGCAAACAGGCTCAGAGCACGCGACTGAGAAAGGCCCGGGTACGTGCGTGGGTCGGGTGGTTGAAGATCTGTTCCGGCGGGCCCTGCTCGATAAGCTCACCCTGATCGAGCACCACCACGCGGTCGGCCACTTCCCGGGCAAAGCCCATTTCATGGGTGACCACGACCATGGTCATGCCCTCCTCGGCCAGCTCCTTCATGACTTGCAGCACCTCACCGACAATTTCCGGGTCAAGGGCGCTGGTGGGTTCGTCAAAGAGCATGGCCTGGGGTTTCATCGCCAGGGCCCGGGCGATGGCCACCCGCTGCTGCTGACCGCCAGAGAGCATCGACGGGTAATGCTCGCCCTTGTCCGCCAGGCCAACCCGGGCCAGCAGTTGCCTGGCCTGCTCCAGGGCCTCGGCCTTGGGCACACCGAGCACCTGGATCGGCGCCTCGATGATGTTTTCCAGCGCCGTCATGTGGGGAAACAGATTGAAGCGCTGGAAGACCATGCCGATGTTCCGGCGCTGGCGGGCGATATTGCGCTCGGAGTCGCGCACCAGGCTGCCGTCGGCACGCTCGCGGTAACCCATGGCTTGGCCATTGACGCGGATGCGCCCGCCCTGGATGTCTTCCAGCAGATTGATACAGCGGATAAAGGTGGTCTTGCCCGAGCCCGAGGCGCCGATCAGCACCACCACTTCGCCGCGCCGCACTTGCAGGGACACGCCCTTGAGGATCGGCAAGCTGCCGTAGGACTTGTGAATGTCCAACGCCTCGATGACCAGCTCTTCGCTTTTGTGCACCATGCTCAGCGTCCTCTCAGCAGTTTCAGGGTACTGCGACCGAACAGGCGGCTGGCGGCCGGTGGCGACGAATTCGGCGGATCGGAACGGCCGGAGCGGCTTTCCAGCCAGCGCTGGAAGAAGCCCCACAAGGTCGTCAGCAGCAGGAAGTAGATGGCCACCACCAGGTACAGCTCAAACACCCGGAAGGTCGCCGAGGTGACCATCTGCGTGCTCAGCAGCAGTTCCTGAACGCCAATCACACTGACCAGGGTGGTGTTCTTGAGCATCACGTTGAATTCGTTGCCGATCGGCGGAACGATCACCCGGAAGGCCTGGGGCAGGATGATGCGACGCATCAGCTTGCCGAAGGTCATGCCCAGGGAACGCCCAGCCTCGTACTGGCCCTTGTCCACCGCGCCAATGCCGGCGCGGATGATCTCGGCCATGTAGGCCCCTTCATTCAGGCCCAGGGCGATGATCGCGGCCTGGATATTCCCAGGCACCACCAGGCCGAACAGCTCGATATCCTCGAAACGGAAGATCCCGCCCGCGGCCAGGGCGGTATACAGAAAGACGATCTGCACCAGCAGTGGGGTGCCGCGCATCAGCCACACGTAAAAGCGCACCGGCCATTGCAGCAGCGGGTTGCTGGACAACCGCATCAGCGCCGCCGCCAGGCCCAGCACACAGCCCAGGGCCATGGCCAACACGGCGATCAGGCAGGTCAGCCACAACCCGGTGAGGTACACCCCACTGGGCTGCAACAGGTACTGCCAGAACACATCCCAATTGAAGTTCATCAATCATGTTCCTCAGTCGAGGGTATCGCTGCTGACGTGCCAGGTGCTGAGCAATTGGGCGTAGCTGCCGTCACTGCGCATGTCGCTGATGATCTGCTGCGCCGCAGTGCTCAGTTGCGCGTCGTCCTTGCGTATGCCCAGGCCGGTGAGAATGCGACTGAAGGCCGGCACGCCCTCCTCGAACAGGTCCGGGGCCATGGCCGCGTAGTAGCCGGCGGTCTCGACCGTGGTGCCGTAGGCGTCCACCTGGTTGATGCGCAGAGCCTGGAAGGCATCGGTGTCGGTGTTGTAGACCACCACTTTCATCGGCGCCTTGCCGGCTTTGGTCAGGCTGTCGTTCTGGGCGTCGAGCAGGGTCTTGATGGTGGAGCCGTTGAGCACCGCAATCTTGTGTCCGGACAGGCTGTCCAGGGTCTTCAGCCCCTTGGGATTGCCCTTGGGTACCACCACCGCCTGGCTGGAGTACATGTAGTTGACGATGTCGATCACCTGGCGCCGTTCGGGCTTGTCGAACAGTTGGTCGACGATCATGTCGCACTGCCCGGCGAGCAAGGCCGGCACCAGGCCGGAGAACGGAATCACCCGCCATTGCACCTGCTTGTTACCCAGGCGCTTGGCGATCTCCAGACCGAGGTCGACAGTCAGCCCGCGAGGCTTCTGCGCGGCATCGAAGGAGACCAGGGGCGGTGAATCCATCCCCGAACAGTAGGTGAGTTTATCGACCGTCTTCAGGCGATCCGGCACCTGGGGCGCAGCGACGGCCCATTGCGTGAACACTCCAAGGGAAACAGCCAGCAGCAAGGCGCGGCGTAAAGGCATGACCAGACACTCCACTTCGTTGGGAAACGGCAGGATTCAAAGTCAATACATGGGCAGGTTCGGACCCGCCTCTATTTTTCCGATTGCAGGAACTGGATCAGCGCGGGGACGGTGCCTTCGATGTGCTCACGCACCACCGCTTCGGCCTTGGCCGCATCACCGGCACGGATGGCATCAAGGATCACCGCGTGCTCCTCGCGGGCACTGAGGGGTTTGTCGCCGTGCTGCAGCCAGAGGCGCATGGGCGCCTCGATCAGCGAATACAGGGCAAAAATCTGCTTCATCAGGCGCGGTCGACCGCTGAAGCTGCACAAGTGTTCGTGGAAGGCGCGATGGCGACGGACCCACTGCGCACTGTCATCACGGTAGTCGTCCATCTCGTCGAGCATGCGCTCCAGCGCCGCCAGTTGGCGCTCACCGATCTGACCGACGGCGACCCGCACCGCCAGCCCCTCGAGGGCGCTGCGCATCTCGAACACTTCATGCAGCTCGGCGATATCCAGGCCGCTGACCACTGCGCCGCGGTTGGGGCGCAGGGTCACCAAGCCCTGGGCATCAAGGCGACGAAAGGCCTCGCGCACCGGCATGCGGCTCATGCCGATTTCCGTGGCGATGTCCTCGGCGATCAGGCGGTCACCCTGACGATAGCGACCGCCACAGATGGCTTGCAGCAGGAAGTTGTAGGCCTCCTCTTCGGCGGTCTGCGGATGGCGGTCAGCATAAGCGGGGGCAAATTGCATGCAGGCACCTTTTGTATTTTTGTATCCAATTATCCATAAATGCAAAATAGCAGGATGCGTGCCAGCTTGGCTGGAGTGCATTCAAGGGCTTGATGTGCAAGGGAAAGGGGCCAGGAAACGGAGCATGGGTTTTGAGAGTGGGCGGTGGGGAGTGCTACCGAATGGCTCACGGAGCGAACCAGAAGCGTGCAGGCTGGGAGCTGAGTAACCATTTGTGACGAGGCTGGTTCGGGAGCCAGGCCGTGCAGATACCTGCTCTGCGCGGCCCGCTCGATGCGCCTTTTCGGGTAGCCGCGACCTATTCGAAGATCGCCACGGCCCGGACAAAACCGGCAGACGCATGACGGATCTTGTAGGGAAAGCAACTGACCAGGAACCCGGACGCCGGAAGCTGATCCAGGTTGGCCAGCTTCTCCATCTGCCCATAACCGATGTCGCGGCCGGCCTTGTGCCCTTCCCAGATGATCGAGGCATCACCCGTGGCGCTGAAACGCTCGCGGGTGTACTTGAACGGTGCATCCCAACTCCAGGCATCCGTACCGACCACCCTCACCCCTCGCTCCAACAGGTACAGCGTGGCTTCGCGGCCAATGCCCACGCCAGCGTCCAGGTAACCCGGCTGGCAGAATAGACTGCCCGCGCGGGTGTTCACCAGCACGATGTCCAACGGCTGCAACGCATGGCCGATGCGAGCCAGCTCACTTTCGACCTGCTCTGCCGTGACCACGTGGCCATCCGGCAAGTGGCGAAAGTCCAGTTTCACCCCGGGTTGCAGGCACCACTCCAACGGCAGTTCATCAATACCGAAGGCCGGTTTGCCGCCGTCGGTAGTCGACGCGTAATGCCAGGGGGCATCCATGTGCGTACCGCTGTGGGTGGTGATCTGCAGGCGCTCCGCCGCCCAGGATTCATTACCTGGCAGGTCTTCCTTGCGCAGCCCGGGAAACATCGCGGCCATTTCCGGCCAGCCCTGCTGGTGGTCCATGTAGTCGATCTTCGGCAGCAGCGGCGGCGGATCGGTATAGGGGTTGTTGTCCAGAGTCACAGACAGGTCCAACAGACGACGCTTGTGCAAGCTCATGCGCAGATTCCTTTACGGTGGGTTGCGCGACGCCGGCGCGCGGGCAGATCGAGGGCGTTGCACAGCAGGTTGGCCACCGAGCCGTCGTGGCCGAAGCCCAGCTCGCGGGCCATGGGAGTACGCAGCGGCGGATAACGACCGAACAGCGCTTCGAGTTGTGGATCAGGGGCGAAATCGATGCGCTCCCGGTTGGCATCGCCAAAACTGGCCGCCAGTGCGGTCAACACCTGGGCGATGGACAGCTGCAGCACCGGCAGTTGCCAGATACGCTGGCTGCCGGGTTTCTCCAATTCAGCGGCGTGCAACAGGTTGTCTACGCAACAACGGGCTGACATCCACCAAGCGCAAGCCTCGGGCGAAACCGGACAGGTATAGGCTTCCCCTGCCGCATAGGCGTGCAGCAGGTCGCTCATGAACGCCGAGCGCAAACCGTTCGGTTCACGCGCACGGGCGACGATGCCGGGCAGACGCAACGCACGGCCGTCCACCTCGCCGCGCCGAGACAGGTCCTGCAAGGCAATTTCCACCATGCGCTTGTGTGCGGCGTAGGACAGTTGAGGCGAAGTCGGATGGTCTTCATCCATGCGCACAGGCAGTTCGCCGCCGTACACCGCCACACTGCTGGCATAGACGAGCACTGGCGGGCAGAGCGGGTTGCGCAACTGGTTCAACAGTTCCAGGCTGGCCTGCAGATTCACCTGATAACCCAGCTCGTACTGCGCTTCGGCAGCGCCACCCGGCACGCTGACCAGATGAAAGACCACGTCGACACCATCGGCCAGCACCCGGCGCAACAAGGCCGGGTCGGTGACACTGCCGTAATGGCGGCGCAGGCGTTCATCGTCTGGCAAACCGTCGAGTCGCTGGTCCAGCAGCAACAACGCCTCGATACATCGACCGCGCAACTGCCCCGTCTCCAACAGTCGATTCACCAACTGGCGACCAACAAAACCGTTGGCTCCTGTGACCATCACACGCATGACCAGCCTCCCTGTACCACACGCTGGTCGATGGCGCCGAACAGCACCTCGCCCGCGTTGCCGAGCGCTTCCATCCGTACGCGGTCGCCAAAGCGCATGAAAGCGGTGCGCGGCGCGCCGTGGTTAATGGTTTCGATGGCGCGCCGTTCGGCGATGCAGGCAGAGCCCACCGCTCGATCTGCGTTGGAAACGGTACCGGAACCGATCAGCGTGCCGGCGCTCAAGCGCCGTGTCAGCGCGGCGTGGGCAATCAGCTCGTGAAAACCGAAGTGCATGGCACCACCATGGGGATGGCCGAACCACTCGCCGTTCCATTCCACGTTCAGCGGCAGGTGCACACGGCCGTCACGCCAGGCGTCGCCGAGTTCATCCGGCGTCACGGCAACCGGCGCAAAGCTGCTGGCGGGCTTGGCCTGGAGAAAGCCGAAACCGGTCTTCATTTCCCGCGGAGCCAAGGCACGCAGGCTGACATCGTTCAGTTGCAGCACCAGGCGTATATGCTGCAAGGCATGCTCAGACGGACAGCCCATGGGCACCTCATCAAGCAGCACGGCAAACTCGCCTTCGAAATCGATGCCGTGGGCTTCACTGGGCAAGGGAATGTCCACGCGCGGTCCGAGAAAATCGTCGCTGGCGCCCTGGTAGATCAGCGGCGTGTGTTCGACGCCTTCGATCGGTTCCAGGTTGAAAGCCTTCTGCATCAACTCGCCATGGCTGAGAAAGCACGAGCCATCGAGCCACTGGCTGGCGCGCGGCAGGGGTGCGGCGAGTTGCAGCGGATCGAGTTCAAAGGCCTGCGCTACCTCACCGGCGTTGAGGCGCTGATACAGGTGCTGCAGATCGGCTTCAACCTGCGGCCAGTTTTCCAGCGCAGCCTGCAACGTAGCGACGATGCCACTGGCATCGACCGCCTGCCCCAGGTCCCGGGAAACCACCAGCAGGCGGCCATCGCGGCTGCCGTCGTTGAATGTGGCCAGCTTCATGGCAGCAGCTCCTTCAGGTCCTCGGCATAACGGCCGTCGAGCAGGATGAAAACCATGCGCGCCATCTGTTCGCTACGGTTGCTCCAGGCATGGTTGGTGCCCCGCTGCACCACGATGTCACCACGTTTGAGCTGGACCTCGTTGCCGTCCAGCACCAGCCAGACCTCACCTTCGGTGACGATGCCGTAGTCCAGGGTCTGGGTACGGTGCATCAACTTGTGTTTCGAATCGGTCTTGCCAGTGCCGGCGTGAGCTTCACCAATTTCGGCGAAGGCAGCCGCTGCCGCCTCGGCGCTGATCTGGTTCTGTACGCTGTCCGGCGGAATATCCACCACGCGCATGACACTCCCGAGCGGTCCGGGACTCAGTTGCAGCGGCTGCGACGTCGGGTCGTCACCATTATCGAGCAAGATCGGACTGCCGACGCTGTTCCACACCTCGTAGAACAGGGTGCCGGGGACCGCCTTGAGCGGGAAGTTGTTCTGCGTCGGGCCGCAACTGGCGACGACCGCCTGCCCCTGGGCATCATGGCCCGTGACCACACGTTTGAATGCAGGAAGCGATTGCATGCTGTCTCCTTTCAATTGCCGCCGCCGATGGCCGTGCCACCGTCGACAATAAGATTCTGTCTGCTGATCAACAGCAGGCACACCGGTGCCAGGACTACTTGGCCGAGCGCGATCAACAGCAGCGCGTGCGGCAGTTGCGACGTCACACCGCCGGTGAACGCCAGCACCAGCAGCGGGCTGATGAACTCACCGGCGAAGATCGAGGCCGTGAAGCCTCCGGTGGCACGGCCACGCTGATCGAAACCGACCTGCTGCATCACCCGAGTGATCAGCGTCGGCAGTAACAGACCGACACCCAGACCGTTGATCAGCACGGCCAGCATCACCGGCGCATGACTCGTCGACAGCGCCATCAGGCCGCCGCCCAGTCCTGCGGTCACAAACCCCAGGGCCAGCAACCGGCCTGATGGCTGCTGGGTGAGCCGACGAAATGCCAGGGCACCGGCCAACACGCCCAGTTGATTGGCGCCCATGGTCAGGCCAACTTGCTGCGGTGCATCGACGTGCAGCAGTTGCAACAAGTAGCCTGCCTGTACCGGGACGATGAACAAGCTGATACCGGCCAGCACCGTGAGCAGGTACAGCGGCGCCAGGGCCGCCCACGGAAAGTGCGTAACGCTCATCGGTGCGGATCCGACACGCCTGGCCCGAGGTTCCCAGAGCACCCCGACCATCAGCGGCAGGCACAGCAGGCCCACGGCGTAGAGCATGAACGGCGTGCGCCAGCCACTCTCTCCCAGTGCGCCCCCCAGCCCCATGAACACAGCCGCCGACAGGGAGGTCATCACCATCTGCAAGGCAAACAGCCGCTCACGGCGCTGCCCGTCGAAGTAGTCACCCATCAGGGTGGTGCAGCAGGTCATGATGCCGGCTTCGGCCAGGCCGATACCGGCGCGGCTGGCCACGATCAGGCCCAGTGAATCCAGCCACAGCGGCAACACGCCACAGAGGCTGTAGAGCAGCATGCTGGCCAGCAGCAGGGGGCGGCGGCCGACCCGGTCGGCCAGCACGCCGGCCAGTGGCGCCAGCAGGGCGATCACCAGGGCCGGCAGCGTCAGTGCCACCGGAACCAGCACGGCGGCGCCGGGCGTCTCGGCGAAATGCGCGTGCATGCGCGGCAACACCGGAGCGATAAGGACCGCGCCCAGCACCGGCAAGCAACTGCCAAACAGCAATAACAGCGCTTGTACGTGACCGGCAGTACGTTCAACGGCCATGACTCACCTCCTCAAGCGTACGGCGGCTTGCACCGTGACGGATCTGGTCAATGCGCTGCTCGCGCGGCTGGGTACACTGTTCATGAACCGGCAACACCGGGTCCGCCTGCGCGCGGGCCGGCTGACGAGGCAGGAGGAAGTAGGCCAGCGCCGGCAACAGGATCAATGCCCCCACCATGTTCCAGATGAACATGAAGGCCAGCAGCACGCCCATGTCGGCCTGAAACTTGATCGGCGAGAACATCCAGGTGCCGACACCAATGGCCAGGGTGACGCCGGTGAGCATCACCACCTTGCCGGTGAACAGCAGCGCGCGGTAATAGGCTTCGGAGAGGCTCGCGCCCTGGCGCAACTGGGCCAGCACGATGCTCATCACGTAGAGCGCGTAATCCACCCCGATGCCAACGCCCAAGGCAATCACCGGCAGGGTGGCGACCTTCACGCCCATGCCCAGCGCGACCATCAGCGCTTCGCAGAGAATCGAGGTGAGCACCAGCGGCAAGACCGCGCAAAGCACCGCGCGCCAGGAACGGAAAGTCACCAGGCAGAGCAGGATCACCGCGCCATAGACCCACCAGAGCATGTCGCGGTTGGCCTGCTTCACCACCTGGTTGGTGGCCGCCTCGATGCCCGCGCTGCCAGCCGCCATCAGGAAGCTCGCCTGTTCGTTGTTGTTGGCCTGGACAAAGGCCTGGACGTTGGCCACTACCCGCGCGAGGGTGTCAGCCTTGTGGTCGGTGAGGTAGGCGTAGAGCGTCAGCAGGCTGCAGTCGTCGTTGTAGAGCCCGCGCGGGGCATTGGCGGTGACCATGTTCAAGGTGGCCTGGTTGTTCACCAGCTCATACCACTTCGGGCTGCCTTCGGAGAGGCCGACCAGCACCCGGCGGTTGAGCAGCGCCAGCGAGTTGGTCGAGTCCACTCCTGGCAGGCCACGCAACTGCCAGTCCAGGTCGTCCACACGCTTCAAGGTCTCGTAGGCCGAGCAGCCGCCTGGGGCCGTGCGCACCATCACCGCGAAGACGTCGCTGCTGGCGCCGTAATGTTCGGTGACGAAGGCGTTGTCGCGGTTATAGCGCGAATCGGCACGCAGCTCAGGGGCCCCGGCGTCGAGGTCCCCCACCTTCAGGTGCAGGCTCACGGCGTATCCGCCAGCCGCCATCAGTGCGGCCAGGGCGATACACGCCGCCGCCCAGCGCCGACGGGTGAACAGGTCGAGAAAGCGCCACAGCGCGTGCTTGCCCGCCCCGCTCGCCTCGGCCTCTTCGGCACGCAGGCTGCGACGTGCAGCCCGGGCGCTGACGCCCACGTAGGACAGCAGCACCGGCAGCAGGATCAGGTTGGTGAAGATCAACACCGCCACGCCCAGGCTGGCGATGACGGCCAGGTCCTGGATCACCTGGATCCGGATGATCATCAGCACGGCAAAACCCACGGCATCGCACAACAGTGCCGTGAGCCCGGCCAGGAACAGTCGGCGGAAAGTGAAGCGCGCCGCCACCAGCCGATGCATGCCACGGCCGATGTCCTGCATGATGCCGTTCATCTTCTGGGCACCGTGGCTCATGCCGATGGCGAACACCAGAAACGGCACCAGCACCGAGTAGGGATCCAGCTCGTAACCCAGCAGCGGCAGCAGGCCCAGCTCCCAAATCACCGCCACCAGCGAGCAGCTCACCACCAACGCGGTGCTGCGCACACAGCGGGTGTACCAATAGAGCACGGCGGCGGTGATCGCGATCGCGGCGGCGAAGAACAGCAAAATCTGTTTCAGCCCGTCAATGAGGTCGCCCACCACCTTGGCAAAGCCGGTGATATGGATCTGCACCCCCTGCCCCTGGAAACGGCTTCGCAGGGTTTCCAGCTCATGGGCAAAGGCCGTGTAGTCCAGGGCCTTGCCGTCCGGTGTGTGCTCCAGCAGCGGTACGTAGAGAATGCTCGAACGCTGGTCGAAGGCTACCAACTGGCCGATCTCGTTGGAGCGCTCCACGTTGCGCTTGAGCGCCTCCAGGCTCGCGGCACCGCCGTCGTAGCCATCAGGGATCACCGGGCCGCCTTCCAGGCCTTCCTCGGTGACGCCGGTCCAGCGGGTGGACGGGGTCCACAGCGATTTCATCGCCGCGCGGTCAATGCCCGGCAGCAGGTACACGGCGTCGTTGAGCTGCTGCAGGCTGTGCAGGTAGTCCTTGTCGTAGATGCTACCGTTCGGGTTGGCCACCGCAATACGTACGGCGTTGCCCAACCCGGCCAGTTCCTGGCGATGCTCCAGATAGTTGTGAATGAAGGGATGATCGCGCGGGATCATCTTCTCGAAGCTGGCATTGAGCGTCAGGCGGGAAGCTTGCCAGCCCAGCAGCAAGGTCGCAGCCAGGCATAGCAGCAGGACCAGCACGCGGTGGTTGAACAAGGCACGTTCCAGCAGCGAACCGGAGGTGCTGTCAAAGTCATCGAGACGGCCGCTGGACGGCACAGGTGAGTTCGTGGCGTGCATGGCTCAGTCCGCCGTGGTGGAGTGGGAAGAAGGCGCCACGCGGCGGGCACCGGCCAGGCCGACGGCGACAATCGCTCCGTCGGCAGCGGTGATGGCGGCGGTCAGCGGTAGCCCCTCGGAAACCGGCAAGGGCTGCGCGGCGAAGTGATCGAGACCACTACGCAAGAGCACGCCTGCCTGATTGGCGAGCAGCAGTTGGTCGCCAGCGACGCGAATGCCGTTGAGCGAAGCGGGAATCGGATTGACCAGCGCCTGGAAGCTGGCACCGCCATCATCGGAGGCGAACAGCGAACCGCGCAGCCCGCCGACCAGCAGCCGGCCATTGGGCAGCACGGTGGCCGCGAAGTAGCTGCCGTCGTAAGGCCCTTCAAGCGCGTCGAAGTGAGCGCCGCCATCACGCGAACGCAGCAGCAGACCCTGCTCGCCGGCGACGTACAGGTCGGCGCCCTGACGTGCCAGGGCATAGAGATGAAGCCCCCGCGGATTCGGCAGACGTCCCATGCCGGACTGCCAGGTGCGCCCGCCGTCAGCGGTTTCCAGGGCCAGTCCATAGGCGCCCACGACCAGGCCGTGTTGTGCATCGGCGAAGCTCAGCGCCAGCAGCGGTTTGTCGGCGCCGTCGGCCACCAGCCGTTGCGCGGCGGTGACGCGGCTGGCGTCGCCAGAAGCCTCGGCCGCCTGCTGCTCCAACGCGGCGGCACGTTGCCCCTCCAGTTGCAAGGTCCAATGCTCGCCACCATCTTCGCTGTGCAGCACCACACCCGCGTGGCCGACCGCCCAGCCGTTGTGCTCATCGACAAACTGCACAGCAGTCAAGCTGACGCTCACCGGCACGGCCATGGCCTGGTGCCAGGTCACGCCATTGTCATCGGAGAGCAGTACCACACCACGCTCACCCACCGAGACCAGACGCTGGCCGGCACGAGCCACATCCAGCAGTACCGCGCGCAACGCCTGGGGACCTTGCAGCGCGGACTGCGTCAGGACATTCACGCTGTTCCCGGCAAAGGCCGGGGGCAGCCCGCAACAGGCCGCCAGCAGCCAGCCGTAGAGAATCTTCTTCATCGCACGCAACCTTTTTTCTTATAGTCGTTACAGCCGCAGGATGCGCGCCCTCAGCGCACACCCTCGCCCGCCATGGCGTCGGCGGTGAACACCGAGTCCTTGTAGGGCGGCACGATGCGGTACTGCTCGCTCTTGCCAGCGAACAGGTCGCCCGCGAACCAGGCACCGGAGAGCAGGTCGTAGAAACCGTTGGTGAGGGTCACGACACCGGGTAGGTCAGGCAGCACCACCGGCGAGGTCCAGACCACCTTGGCCAACTGGTTGCGCGCGTCGTAACGCTCGCCCAGCACGGCGGCCCAGGTGTCCTCGTCGAGGTAGTAGGTGCTCCTGGGCATGACGTGCCGCTGGCCGTTCTTCAGGGTCGCTTCCACCACCCAGACACGGTGCAGTTCCCAGCGAATGTCTGCGGGGTTCATGTGATGCGGGTCGAGCAGCGCTTCGGCGTTGGCCGCAGTGAAAACCTTGTTGGCGTTGTAGGGGATGTACATCTCCTTCTTGCCCACCAGTTTCCAGTCGAAGCGATCGAGGCGACCGTTGAACACGTACAACTCATCGAAACTCATGACCCCGGCGGTGGCGGGCGTGGGGGTGTCGCAGCAGGCATTGGGCAGGCGGCGGACACGGCGCTGGCCTGGCAGGTAGGTCCACACCGAGGCCTTGTCGGCGTTAAGGTTTTCCAGGCCGGTGATCGCCTCACCGGCACGCAGCGGCGGACCATCGTTGGTCATGCGCAGGGACCAGTACACGCCCTTCTCACCGCTGCCACCGGGCAGGTACCAGGGCATCTGCAAGTCGGAGCGCGAATCGTTGGTCAGCACATGCTTGCCATCGGCGGTGGTCAGGTACTGGTTGAAACTGGCGTGCCACGACACACCGCGCCAGCGCAGCAGGTGGTTCCACATGGCCTCCACGCCGTTGGCCGGAATCGGAAACGGAATCCCCCCGGAAGCGCCTTCGGGCATGGGACCTGCCGGTCCCTCCACCAACTTGCCACGGGTGGCATTGGCGAAGGTGGCGTCATACACCGCTTGCGGTGCGGCGGCACTGCGGTGGGTCGGATAAACCTCCAGCCGGTAGCTGTCCGGGTACTTCTTCAGCATCGCCTGGATGCCCGGAGTCAGCTTGTCGGCGTATTGCGCCATGTTCTGTGCGGTGATGGTCAGCTGCGACTTGTCACTGGCGAACGGATCGTCCCGCTTGCCACCGTCCTTGTAGGCCGGGTCGACCTTGGTGTAGCCGCCGGTCCAGGCCGGAATGCTGCCGTCGGCATTGCCGGCACGCTCGCCGCCCAGTGGTGTCAGGGTGGTTTTCAGCTTGCCCGCCTCCTCGGCGGAGACCGCGGCAACGGCGCCGTGGGCAAACAGCAGGGAAGCACTCAGGGCAGTGAGCAGGCAAACGATTTTCTTGTTGTGTTTCATCAGGTGATCCTCGGTCAGAAGGTACGGCTGACGGTGAAGGCGATGAAGTCGCGGTCTTTGAGCGACTGCTCGAAGGTGTAATTGCTATTGGCGTCGAGGAAGGTGTTCTCCGGGCCGTAGTAATGCGTGTAGGTCAGGCCCAGGCTCCAGGTATTGAGGTAGTTGCCTTTCAGACCGATGTTCATGTCGCCCCCGTGGTTGGTGCCAAAGCCTGTGCCCAGTGCCATGGATGCGCCGTTGGTGTAGCTGGCGCCCACCGGCACCGACAGGTCGAGGCCAGGCAGGATCTGCCGGTACATCGGCTCGAAGACCAGGCGCAGGCTGGTGGCGTCGCGGTCGGCGTTGGGGTCGACGGCATCAGCGTTCCGGCTGATGCTCATCACCCGGTTCCAGGCAATCTCACCCATGAAGCTCGACTCAGGAGAGATGAAGTTCGGTTCCAGGCTTGCCAGCCAGGAGAAGTTGGCGTGCAGCGTGCGGCCAGTGGCGTACAACGGATCGTCGCTGTTGTTGATCGCCTCCCCCACGAGCAACGTGCGCTGGTTGGTAGAAGCCAGCGGTTGGTTCCAGCGAGTGGACAGCTCACCCGCGATGTTGAAGTTGCTCAAGGTGGTAGAGAAGCTGGCGCCCAGAGCCTCGATGCCTTGCGGGTAGACCCAGTAGTACTCGCCGGCCTTGCCGGTGACCGGATTAAGGTTGGCAAAGTCGGTACGAACGTTGAGCTGCGGTGACTTGTCGTGGAAACGAATGGCATAGAGGCCCCAGTCCACGGTCTCGGTGCGCCAGCGCAGTTGTACGCCGCCCTGCCCCGAGTCCTTGGCGTCCTTGTCCTTGCCATGGTAGAAGGCCAGCGGCTGGCCGCCGGGCATGACGGGCGTACCGACAAACAGGCGCTCGCTGCCGTCACCGAAGAAGTCGTCGTTGGAGAAATAGCTGCCGGCCGCCGGCAGGCGATTGGCCTCCCATTCGAACTGGTAATAGGCACCCAGGGACACATCCGGCGTCAGTTGCAATTGACCGGACATCTGTTTCACCGGTCGGATCAGCTCCTTGAACTGGGTGTTGGGTACCGACAGCCCCTTGACCACGTCCACCGGCGCCATGCCGCCGGCGATGCCGTTCATGCCATAGAACAGGCTCTCACCCCACTGCATGGCGTATTGACCCAGCCGCCCGGACACCGGCATTTCACCGATCTCGGTCTTGCCGAAGATGAAGGCATCGAGCAGCTCGCCCTTGCGTCCGTGCAAGGTGCGGGTGTCATCGGTGAATTTGTCGGAACCCACCGTGTAGCTGTTGCCACGGCTGGAATCGTTGTTATCGGTGCCCTGGTTGTAGACGTCGTCATACCAGGCTGCTCCGCTGACCCGCGCACCGACATTGCCGTAGGTGATGTCCATCTCGGACAGCAGGTCCAGGCGATTGGAGATCAAGCCCTTATTGAAGTTGCGATCACCGTCGTCCAGGTTCAGGGCGGTCTGTCCTTGGGTGAGCTTGCTGCTGGCGCCCTCGGTCCGCCAGGCAGCGCTGTACTTGAGGGTGTTGTCCCAGCGTATCCGCAGATCCGGGTTGCCGGTGTCGATTTCGAAGGCCTGGGCTTGGCTGGCAGCCAGCGCAAACAGCGCCAGGGTGAGGGGTTTGAGCGGCGGCAGCGGCCGCACGGTTGCACCTTTGCGAGTCAACATCGTGGTTTCCTCTTTCTTGTTCTTGTACGTCGGTGTTGGCGTAAAGTCCGACGCACCCGCAAGGCAGGGTGCGTCGGGTACGGTGAATCAGATAGGCCGTGCGGTGACCTCCAGCATCTGCTTGACCAGGCCGATGCGGTCGAAGGACGGGTCACGCTGAACCTCCTTCTCGCCCGCCAGCAGGGACATGTCGCTGATGAACTTGCAGCGCTCGAAGCGACGCCCCATGAAACGCTGCAACTGCTCCTCGAGGCTGCCACCGGCCATGAGCTCCTCGGCCAGCACCACGGCGTCTTCGATGGCCATGCCGGCGCCCTGCCCCAGATGCGGCGTGGTGGCATGGGCGGCATCGCCAATCAGCAGGACCCGGCCGCGATACCAGGGCTCGTTGACAAACACGGCTTCCAGCGGCTTGTAGACGACCTCGGCGCTGTCCTGGATCTGCTCGCGCAGCTCACCGATCAGCCCGCCGAATCCGGCCAGGCGCTCACGCAAGCCTTCGGCAAGGGTGGCCGGTTCCATCCAGGGGTTGCCGGGCTCATGGGAGGTGGTGAAGAGGTACATCAGGTCATCGGCCAGGGGCACCAGGCCGGCGTTACCCGACGGTCCCTGGTAGTTGGCCAGGTGATCGATGCCGGCAGCTCGCGGGAAGTTGTATCGCCATACCGACTGCCCGGTGAAGTGCGGTTGGTAGCTGTCACCGAACAGCAGCCCGCGAACCTTCGAGAACAGCCCATCGGCACCGACCATCAGCGCATAGCGACCTTGGCGGCCGTCGCTGAACAGCACGTCGACGCCATCGGTATCCTGCTCGAAGCTCTCCACGGAAGTGCCCAGGCGCACCTGGGTGCCGAGTGCGATGGCGGTTTCGCTCAACACCTTGTGCAGGGCCCGGCGGGAGATGCCGACGTTGGCAGGGTAGTTCGGGCCAGCCAGGCGCTGCCCGGGAATGCGCGCCAACTGCTGGCCATGGGTGGTGTAGATGGCCACGTCCTCGAAGGCATAGGCCGCGTCGAGGTAGGCGTCGAGCAGGCCCAGGCGGTGCATCTCGCGCACCACGTTGCTCTGCTGAATGATGCCAACGCCGTAGACGGTCCACTCGGTCTTCAATTCCACCAGGTCGACCGCAATACCCTGGCGGCGCAGGGCGATGGCGGCGCACAGCCCACCAATCCCGCCGCCGACGATCAGCACGTTGCTCACAGTATTCATGGCATTTCTCACGTCTTGTTCTTGTTGTCCGCCCCGTCATGCGGGGCGGTCGTTTCCTGTGCCTGGGCACAGCTTCCCGGCAGCGCCGGGCTTTGACCAATCGAGTCCTGGGATGCGACCTATCGCGCGGCGTGATAGCTCAGTTGCCCAACGGTTCCAGCGGCACTAGCAGCCAGCCGTCCACCTCACGGTGTGGCAACGCCGGTAACACCGCGCCCAGGCACGGCCCATGGACGCAGGTACCGTCCTCGGGCCGAAACCGCGCGCCATGGGCGTAACAGATCACCCACTGGCCATCGGCACTGAGGAAACGGTCCTTGCGGTACTCCAGGGGCACCAGCAGGTGCGGGCAAAGGTTGCGGTAGACACGCACCCGCCCCTGGTGCCGGAGGGCGAACAGGCTGTCCGCTCCCCTGCCCTGCGGATCGAAGCCACGTGCCTGCCCCTCGCCCAGCTCATCGAGCCGACACAGCGCCACGCAGCCCACGACTCAACCCTGCTTCGGCGGTGGACCACCGGGTGCCCATTTCTCCCGCGAGGTAAACAGGAACAGTTGCGAGTTGTCCGCCGACATCGGCGCCTGGCGGGCAGCCCAGTCGTCGTCGTGCTTGTCCATGTCGGCGTCGTACTCGATGTGGCAGCCCAGCGGACTGTTGAAGTACCAGAACCAGTTGGAGCCCAGCAGGTGGCGCCCCGGCCCCCAGAAGCTGGTCCAGCCGTTCTGCTGAAAGCGGGTACCGGCCAGCAGCACTTCCGTGCCGCTGCCCATGTGGAAGGTGAAGTGCTCGCAACCCTGCATGTGCGGCGGCGTCTGGATCATGAACAGGCAGTGGTGATCATCCATGCCGGCGGTGCGCATGAAGGGACCAACGCCCACGAAACTGTCGGTGGTGACGAACCCCAGGCGGTCGCGATAGAAGGCTTCGCCCTTGGCGGCGTCGGGCACGAAGTACACCACGTGGGACAAGGTGCGTGGCCGCGCCGGCATGTCCGGGGTAATGCCCAACTGGTTGAGTGGACGCTGCGGCGCGCTGCCGGGGGCGTTGGTCAGGTCGGCCGGTGCCTCGAAGACGCGGCGGCAGGACACCTGGAAAGCAATGGCAAAGCCCAGGTCATCGACGGTGTGCAGCACGCCGTGATGATCACGACGCAACTCGCGGTCGCGCCCCAACTCGTCGGCGATGGCGTCCAGGTCCAGCGACGAGGCAACGCCATAGACTGTCTCGCGCAGCGAGGGGGTCGGGCCCAGCGCTGGCGGCAAACTGGGGTCGTCACCACGGCGAATGATGATCGCGGTGCCATCCAGCGCCTCGAAGCGGCCACCGTCCGTATCCAGTTGGGTGGCCGTGAGGCCGTAGTCACGCAGGCAATTGGCACAGGCCTGGATATCGTCGACGCCGAATACCAGCGCGTCGAGTCCAAGAATGTTCATGGCTACCACTCCGTTGAAATTATTATTGGGCGCCAGGCAGGTCGCCCGGTAAGGGGTCTGGCGACTGCAAGGCCGCTCGACTGGAGCGCAGGTTGCTGGCTGTGGGGGTGGCGTGACCAATCGCGTGTCAGGATGCAAGGCATCGGCAATCGCGATACCTGTGCGCCAGCCCATGGCGCCTGGCGTTGACTCATCGGGGCAACGGTCGGGGCTTGACGGATCGGTATGGTGGTCGGAAGGTATCGCAAAAATAACTACAAAAACCGTGAGCTATCGCCATGCGCTTTCACCATCTGGATCTGAATCTGCTGGTGGCACTGGATGTCCTGCTCGAAGAGCAGAACATCACCCGTGCTGCCGAACGCCTGCACATGACCCAATCGGCCACCAGCGGCGTACTGGGCCGCTTGCGCACCTTTTTCGAGGACGAGTTGCTGGTCCAGGTCGGTCGCAAGATGCAGCCCACGCCCTATGCCCTGGAGTTGACCAAGCCGGTGCGCGAGGTGCTGCTGACCATCCGTTCCTCGATCACCGCCAAGCCGGTGTTCGAGCCCGCGAGCAGCAAGCGGCATTTTCGCCTGGTGACCTCGGACTACCTGATCAGCGTGCTGTTCGCACAGGTTATCCAGAAGATCCACCAGGAAGCCCCGCACATCACCTTCGAGATGGTCAGCCCCGGCGACAATAGCGCCGAGCTGCTGATGCGTGGCGAGGTCGACATGATGATCGTGCCCGAGCGTTACCTCATCGACGGCCATCCGGCGCAACTGCTGTTCGAGGAAGACCATGTCTGCGTGGTCTGGCGCGACAATTCCGAAGTCGGCGAACAACTGACCCTGGAGCAGTACATGGAGATGGGACACATCTCGGTGGGTTTTGGCCGCAACCGGCACATGAGCATCGAGGACTGGTTCATGAGCCAGTACGGCTTCAACCGTCGCCTGGAGGTGATCACCAATGACTTCAACACCCTGCCGCAATTGCTGGTGGGCACCCAACGCATCGCCACCATGCACCGTCGGCTGGCCGAACTCTACGCCGGCTACCTGCCCCTGCGTATCCTGCCGCCCCCGGTGAGGATTCCGGTGATGCGCGAGTTCATGCTCTGGCACCGCAGCATGGACGGCGATCCCATGCACCGCTGGCTACGTGAGCGCATCAGGGATTTCATTCAGCACGCCGACCAGCAGCCCGTCGCCGGGCGTGTCACGGCCTGAACGCCCCTCATCGCCCCGGCCGCCGCAACGGCGCCGGAGCATCGCGTTTGGTGATACCTCGCATCCCGACTCGCGATTGGCCCCCTCCTGCCCTGCCTGCGTACCTTGATTCTCGAACCGCGCCCTGCGTGCCTGCCGCAACTCAACGGCGCCGGACTCAACGACCGCAGAAGGACAACAAGAATGTTCCGTTACTTCCCCACCAATTACGTCTGGAATCTCTCGGTGGACCTAGCCATCGAGATGGGCGCCCGCCTGGGCGAAATCGAAGAGATGTGTGCCCCCTTGCAGGACGCTGCCCGGCAGCCTGATGCAGCCGGCACTGAGGCTTTTCGTCAGACCTGGTCCAAGATGGCCTACAAGCTCTGCGGCCTGGCCGAGGAGGACGAGGCCGCCGGTCGATGCCTTTCCGCCGGTGAGAAATACAACCGCGCCGCCACCTACTACCTCACCTGTGAACGCCTGCAAGCCCATGGAGCGCCGGGTCGCGCGACACTGTACCAACGCTTCCTGGCAACCTTCGCCCGTGGCCTCGACCTGTCCAGGGAGAACTGCGAGCGAGTGGAAATCCCCTATGAAGGCAAGCACCTCTCGGGCCTGCTCGTGCGCGCCGAGGGCGTTACCGGCCCAGCGCCGCTGCTGGTGCAGGTTAACGGCCTGGACTCGACCAAAGAGATGAAATACCGCGTCGGCCTACCCGCCTGGCTGGCCAGGCGCGGCGTGTCCTCGCTGATCATCGACCAGCCCGGCACCGGCGAAGCGCTGCGCCTGCACGGTCTGACCGCACGTCATGACAGCGAGCACTGGGCCAGCCGCGTGGTGGACTGGCTGGAAACCCGCGCCGACGTCGACCCCAAGCGCATCGGCCTGGAAGGCGTATCCCTGGGCGGCTACTACTGCCCGCGCGCGGTGGCCTTCGAACCCCGCTTCGCCTGTGGTGTGGCATGGGGCGCCAACCACGACTGGCGCGACGTGCAAAAACGTCGTCTGGAGAAGGAAGGCAACTTCCCGGTCCCGCACTACTGGGCGCACGTGCGCTGGGTCTGGGGCGCGAACGACATGGACGAGTTCATGCGCATCGCCGAGAACGTGCACCTCGATGGCGTGCTGGACCGCATCCGCGTGCCGTTCCTGGTCACCCACGGCGAGAAGGACTCGCAGATCCCCCTCAAATGGGCGCATCGCACCTATGAGCAACTGGTGAACAGCCCGAAACGCGAGCTGAAAATCTTCACCGAACGCGAAGGTGGCGTGCAGCACTCCAGCTTCGACAACAGCATCAATGCCGGCCACTACATCGCCGACTGGGTGGCCGAAACCCTCGGTGGGCGTACCGCCTGACGCACCGTGCGCCGGTGATACCGGCGCAACTCCCATCGGGGATCCTTCCGGTGCCATGCCCCTGCACTGAGTGCAACCCCGCCAGAACAAGGCCCGCCACCACGGCATGCCGTTCAATGCCCATTTCACGCAGGTACTGGGTGATTTCTCCCATAAAAAAAGGAGGCAAAGCGTCAGCTTGCCTCCTCATCAGCATGTGCCGATTTTAAACGGTGATCGGGTCTACCTTCTGGACATCGATTTGCATGTCGACCAATGCCTTGGCGACAACCTTACGATCGAGCACACCTTCGTCTGCCAGGGCTTTCAGGGCCGCCAGCACGACAAATTGGCGGTCAACCTCGAAGTGCCGACGTAATGCCTCGCGGGTATCGGACTGGCCGAAACCATCAGTCCCCAGGGCAACGAACTTACGATTTCCAATCCATGGACGGATCTGATCGGCGTGGATCTTCATGTAGTCGGTTGCAATCACAACCGGGCCTGCGTGGCCTTCCAGCAATTGGGTGACGTAGGGAACCTTCGGCTCCTCAAGCGGATGGAGAAGGTTCCACCGTTCGATTTGCTGAGCCTCCCTTCGGACTTCCGTGAGGCTGGTTGCACTCCACACTTCGCTACTGACGCCATAATCGCGAGCCAGGATTTCCCCTGCGGCAATGACCTCGGGGAGGATCGAACCGCTGCCCATGAGTTGAACGTGCAGATCCTTTTTGACCTCTGGCTCGATCGGGAGCCGGTACAGGCCCTTGAGGATGCCTTGCTCGGCGCCTTCAGGCAGGTCTGGGTGTGGGTAATTTTCGTTGAGCACCGTGATGTAGTAATACACATCTTCCTGTTCAACATACATGCGACGCATACCATCGTGCACGATCACCGCCAGTTCATAGGCATAGGTGGGGTCGTACGCAACGCAGCACGGCACGGTGGCTGCCATCACGTGGCTGTGGCCATCGTCATGTTGCAGCCCTTCCCCCATCAGCGTCGTACGGCCGGAGGTGGCGCCCAACAGGAAGCCTCTGGCGCGCGCATCCCCTGCCGCCCAGAGCAGGTCGCCGACGCGCTGAAAGCCAAACATCGAGTAGAAGATGTAGAACGGCAGCGTCATCACACCGTGGTTGGCATACGAAGTACTCGCCGCGATCCAGGACGATGTCGCCCCCGATTCGTTGAGACCTTCTTGCATGATCTGCCCGTCAACGCTCTCCTTGTAGTAAGACAGGGTTCCGGCGTCCTGGGGGGTGTAGAGCTGGCCCACGTGTGAATGGATACCGATTTGCCGGAAGAGGCTCTCCATGCCGAAAGTGCGCGACTCATCGGGCACGATGGGCACCACAAGGCGGCCGATATTGGGGTCCTTGAGCAACGTGCCCAGGATGCGGACGAACGCCATGGTGGTTGAAATCGAACGTTCACCCGTGCCCTTCAACTGCGCCTCAAGCAAGGACAGCGGAGGAATCTGCAACGGCTCTACTTGCGCATGCCGAGCGGGAATGTGGCCTCCCAGACTGGCGCGGCGAGCTCGCAGGTAGCGGGCCTCGACACTGTCTTCATCAGGCCGCAGGTAAGGCATTTCACCTATCTGGTCGTCGGTCAGTTCCAGGCCAAACCTGTCGCGGAATGCCTTGACGGCATCGGCGCCCATCTTCTTGAGCTGGTGATTGATATTCTGGCCTTCACCGGCTTCACCCATGCCAAACCCTTTGACGGTCTTGGCCAGGATAACGGTGGGACGCCCAGTGTGCCGGGCAGCAGCGGCGTAAGCGTTATAGACCTTAACCGGGTCGTGGCCACCGCGAGAGAGTTTCCAGATCTGGTCATCGGACATGTCGCTGACCAGTTCGAGCAGTTCGGGGTATTTGCCGAAAAAGTGTTCGCGAACGTAGGCGCCGTTCTGGGACTTGTAGGTCTGGTACTCGCCATCCACGCACTCCATCATGCGTTGGCGCAGCAGGCCCGACTTGTCCTTGGCGAGCAACTCGTCCCAGCCACCTCCCCAAATGACCTTGATCACGTTCCATCCTGCGGCGCGATACAGGCTTTCGAACTCCTGGATCACCTTGCTGTTGCCCCGCACCGGACCGTCGAGGCGCTGGAGATTGCAGTTGACCACAAAAATAATGTTGTCGAGCTTCTCTCGACCCGCAAGAGAAATGGCAGCAAGGGATTCCGGCTGATCCATTTCACCATCACCCAGGAATGCCCAGACCTTGCGGCCTTGATGCTCCTTGAGCCCACGGTTCTCAAGATAACGCATGAACCGCGCCTGGTAGGCTGCCGTGATGGGCCCCAGGCCCATGGACACGGTAGGGAATTGCCAGAAATCCGGCATCAGGCGAGGATGAGGGTAGGACGACACACCATCGCGATCCGTTTCGCGGCGGAAGTTATCCAACTGCTCCTCGCTCAGGCGCCCTTCAGTGAATGCCCGACCGTAAATGCCAGGTGCCGAGTGCCCCTGGATATAAACCAGGTCGCCCGCAAAGCTATCGGTGCGCCCACGGAAAAAATGATCGAAGCCCACATCGTAGAGGACAGCAGCTGATGCGTAAGTTGCGATGTGCCCACCGACTCCAGAATGCTTGCCTGCGCGAAGCACCATCGTCAGAGCGTTCCAGCGGATGTATGCGTTGAGACGCTTTTCGATATCGAGGTTGCCGGGGTAAGGCAACTCCCGATCAGGGGGAATGCTGTTCACGTAGGGGGTGGTGACTCGACCGTGAAAGTCTCCATGGATGGAAACATCGAAATCGAGCAGTTGGTCGATCAGGAAGTGGGCCCTAGGGCGGCCTTCAGCCTCAACGACCGATGCAATCGAGTCAAGCCATTCGCGGGTTTCTTGTGGATCCTCATCGCGAATGTGGTAGCTCTGAGCCATCGGTACATCTCCTTGATGTGTCATCAGCTGGTCGTTGTTCAACCAACTCTTTGTTGCATTTGCAATTGAATCTAGCGCCATTCACACTATGATTGCAACTGCAATTAAACTTCGGTTTTGGAGATTTCATGACCACCCTTTCGTCAGACCTCTGGTACAACTTCATTCGTGCTCACCGCTGCCTGATCAGGGAAATCGAACATCGCCTGGCCGAAGAGAAGCTGCCACCGTACGCTTGGTATGACGCTCTCTGGGGGATTGAAAGTGGCAAAGAGGGAGCCCGCAGAATGCACGAGCTCGCGGATGTATTGGCCATTGAGCGCTATAACCTCACACGCCTTGTCGATCGTCTGGAAAAGGAGGGTTTCGTTGTCCGCGAGAAATCATGCGAGGACGGCCGTGGCGCCATTGCACGAATCACGGACACAGGACGAGCGCTTCGCAAACGCATGTGGAAGGTCTACAAGGAGGCCGTGGAAGAGCTGTTCCTCGTCGAGTTCGACGAGGAGCGAAGGCGGATATTCGCGGCTGCACTCGAAAATGCCAGCCGCAACACTCGAAATCCCCGAAAAGCAGCTCAGCCCAAGTCGTAGCGTTTGAGTGCATCTCCTACCAGGGAAGCCTTGATGTGTTTATCTGCTGCGAGGGCACGCAGAGCGGTCACGACGATCCAGTGTTGGCCCAGGCGCTGAGTCGGTTCGAGGCTGTCGGCACCTAACGCGGTGAACGAAGCCGTAACATGCGAGGCCAACTGCGCGGCCACGAACTCGGCATAACCTGTGACCGCCACGACAGGGGTATCGGTGGTGTTGAGGCAATTGTGCAGATGACAGTGTTCCCTGGACTCACCCCGGCGCAGCCACTTCAAGCGTGAGTGGCTTTCTGCGTCTCGGGCAAGTTTTGTATAGCTGGGGCAACTCCAGACTTCGGCATCGATTCCCCAGTCATGACGCAGCAGATCCGCAGCGGCACGAACCTCTCGCAGAATGAGCCCGGCTCCCAGCAGCCGAACTTGCTGTGTCCCAGAGGCTGGCGTGCTCAGTCGATACATCCCGAGGTGGGCCTGAGTGCGATCACAGACCAGGCCATCACCCGGTTCGTCGTGCAGTGTCATGTAACAGAAGCCAGAGGCACCTTCGACATACTTTTCATGAAGCGCGCCCACCAGGATTGCCCTGGCCTCATCGCCGCACGCGGGGTCGAAAGGGGTGCATTGCCGGTTCGATGCCAGCCACAGAGGTAACCAGGGATGAGCGCCCTTGGCCCATCGCGAAGGTGACGATTCGATGTCGTTGAGGATAATTCCGCGTTGCGCTGTTTGCGAGGTGAGCATGGAGATATGCGCAGACGTCGTGGATTGGGTCATGTAAAAAAGCGGACGCTCATCGTTACGAGCCTGCTCGCTGAACCACAGCGGCCAGGCGCTGATCGCGGTCCCTCCCAACGTGTCGTTGGGGCGTTCATTGATCATCCAGAACTGGTTGTTGGTAGCACTGTCTTTTTCGAGTCGCCGGATCAAATCAACAATCGTGAACAAGGGGGAACATTGGGTTCCTACACCCTCGGCGTAGCTGCGCTCAATGCGTTTGATACAGGCTAGAGCCGCTGAGCCTGTGCTCGCGGTACGGTATAAACGAAGATTATCCATCCATGAAACTCCTCTGACAGTCTTGCGAGGGCTATAGGGATAATGCAGACTGGTTGCAAATGCAACCATAAGGATGGACCCTTTCATGAAAACTGCCTCGCTACACCTCTACACAGCCGATACACCGAACGGTCAAAAAATCTCTATCGCCCTCGAAGAGCTTGGGTTGGATTACCGTCAGACCAACGTCGATTTGAACAAGGGTGAACAGAAAGCGCCGGACTTTCTTGCTCTCAACCCAAACGGAAAAATTCCCGTCTTCGTCGATGAGCAAGAACAGGTCACGCTCTTTGAATCAGCCGTTATCCTCACCTACCTGACCAACCGGTATGGTGAGTTAGGAGGCCAGAGCGCAGCAGAAAACCTCCTGATTCAACAATGGTTGTGCTTCCAGATTGCCAGCGTCGGGCCGATGCTCGGACAGCTCTGGTGGTTTCGCCATGGCACCACGACCAGAAATGAACAAGCCCTGGAGCGGTATCGCCGTGAGTCGTTGCGGCTTTACGGGGTTGTGGAGAGCGAGCTGGTGAAACGTGGCTACATCGCTGGAGAGCGCTACACCATTGCCGACATTGCTCTGTTCACGTGGCTGCGCACCCACGAAGAACTGGACTTGGACATGAGCCCCTTCCCTGCTGTGCAAGCGTGGCTGGAGAAGATCGCCAAACGGCCTGCTGTCCAGCGGGGGCTTGCGAAATCCCGTCCAGAAGTTTGAAGACCAATTAGCCTGATATCCAAAAAGAAGATGTTGATCATGCATATCAACGCTCCCCTTCTCATCAGGCCGGGCCAGGATCCTAACCTGGCCACCCTGATTGAGCATCTACCTTCCGAGATTGACTGCCCATTCACGTACGCCACGATAGACAAGCGAACACTTGGGCTGTCGAGTTTTCTTTCAAGTTTCCCCATAGCCTGGCAACAGCAGTACTGCAGCAAGGCGCTTTATCGCTTCGACCCGGTGGTTTCACATGGTGTCGAAAGCGTTGCCCCGTTTCCGTGGGCTGAAGCCTTCAAGCGCAAGCCCGTACAAGGCCAAAGCGCTTTTGATGAGCTGACTCGTCAGTTTTCCCTATGGGATGGATATACCTTTGTGGTCCATGACCCTCAGCAACGCATGGGCCTGTTGAGCCTGTCCAATCGGGAACAGAGTCCTGACTTCCACTATCAGATCGACCTCATCAAGGGGGATCTGCAACTGGCGCTGGTCGCCTTTCACAGTGACATGAACTCAGGCTCGCCGGTGCTCGAATCGACGGATCAGCCCCTCACTGTCAGAGAGCATACAATCCTGGGCTGGGTCGCTCTGGGCAAGTCCTATAGCGAGATCGCCAGCATCTGCGACATCCGTGTTCGGACCGTGAAATTCCACATGGCCAACGTCGTTCGCAAGCTGGATGTGCATACGGCCAAGCAGGCAGTTTTTGAGGCCTCTCGACTGGGACTCGCCTGAGCCTCAGCCCTCTCCCACCCCTCCTCTCCTACCCTCGGGGCTGCCAATGCAGCCCCGATCCTGTACCTAAGGACAGTTACAAGAATCAGAAGAAACCCTAAGTATTGGAGGGGCAGCATCGGTCACCCACCACAAGAAAAAGGATTTCCTTATGACCTTGTCAGTCCTGCCAGCTACGAACCGTGACACCCGTGTTTTGGAAGACATTACACAGCACGAGATTTCAGCGCTGAAAACCCGCCATAACCTCGCTGATGCCCACACGCACCAGAATCAAAGCAACACCCAGGCTGCGATTGTCAAAAAGCTCCCGCAGTTGTGGGACCGCGCCCAAAGCCTGACGCAATATGAGAGTGAGCAAGCGTTCATCAAAGCGTTTTATCAGTTCCATGGACAACACCATGCTCTGCAGCGCAGCGATGAGATCTATCTTGTTTATGCGGCCTCCGTCGCCATGCACATCACCGCGACTTTCCTGCGCAAGCACAACATGAGCGTTGGTTTGATCGAGCCCTGCTTCGACAATCTCCACGACCTGCTCAAACATATGGAAGTCCCGATGACGCCCCTCCCGGAGGCGATTCTGGCCGACCCTACCCAGGTCTACCGACTTCTTGAAAAGCACGCGTCAAACCTCGACGCCATTTTCCTGGTCGACCCGAATAATCCAACCGGAACGTCGATGTTCTCCGACGGGCCGGAGACGTTTGTAGAAGTCGCCAGGTACTGCCGTGATCACAAGAAAATCCTGATCCTGGACTTCTGCTTTGCCTCGTTCCTGAAAGTGAGTGGCCGCAAACGCGTTGACGCTTATGCGATCCTTGACGAGGTTGGCACTGACTACCTGGTGATGGAAGACACCGGCAAGACATGGCCGTTGCAGGACACCAAGTGCGCCACGCTGATGAGCAGTCAGCGACTGAATCCCGAGATCTACAGCATCGTGACCAGCGTGCTGCTGAACGTCTCCCCCTTCATCCTCCAGCTCGTCACCGAGTACATCAACGATAGCGAGGCCGATGGTTTCGCGTCAGTTCGGGACGTGTTGCAAACCAATCGAAAAGCCGCGCGTGAGTACCTGGACGGCACGATGCTGCGTTACATCGAACCGGCCATCGAAACCAGTGTGGCCTGGTTTGAGATTCAACGAGACGACCTGTCCGGCGATGACCTTCAGGCGTACCTGCTGGAGTATCAAGCCTACGTGCTTCCCGGCCGCTATTTCTTCTGGAGCAATCCGCAGCTCGGACGATCCTATGTTCGCCTCGCGCTAGCGAGGGATCCAGGTTCTTTTGAAGCCGCGATGCAGGTCATCCGCCAAGCGCTGGAGGCTTACGATGCTTAAGGGAGTACCGATTATTGACGCCACTGTCTTCATGGGCATGCACCATGCAGATGATGTGATCAGGGATCGATCACTTGCGTTCTTCACCCATCGATACGACAGCCAGGTTCGGATGACTTTCAGCCAGGTGGGTCTGTGCGACGCGATCATCTGGAAGAAAGCGCGTGAGCTGCAAGATGTGTACTACCCATTCATGGACGTCCTGCATTCGGACATGAACATCCTGCGCTCGGGCTATACCGAGGATGCACTAAGGTTTGCGGCGGACAGTTCAGAGTTGGCTGTCTTGCCTGTGGAGAAGCGTCTGCAGGCAGCCCAGGTGCTCATGGGCGATGGCTTGTTCTACACCCATGACACTCAGTATCAGAGCTGTCCGATCCTGAAACCGTACCTGGCGACCTTCAGCGACTCTGCACCGGCCGACGGCGTGGCGCTCGACAAGCATTTTCCTGCCGAGCTACAGAAGCTGTACGTCCTGTCGCTGGCGTTGAAGATCACAGACGAGGACTTCAAGCATGTCTAAACACCAAGTGCTGGTCCCCATCGTGACGCCTCTCGACTCGTGCGGGAATGTCTGCCGGCAAAGCGTGAAGCAGCTCATGCAGGCTTGCAAGCCGCTGGTCGACGGCTTCATTCCATGCCTCACGTCAGGAGAAGGGTGGAAGCTGTCACTCGATCAATGGACTGACATGTTGCAATACACGCTTGAGTTTGCCGACAAGACGCATCGCGTGGTGGTAGGGATTGAGCTGGCAACGACTCAGGCCGTGATTGAGAGGGCTGAGCTGGCCTCCGCCCTGGGGGCTACAGAAATCATGGTGACCTCCCCCTTCGGCGATGGCATCACGCAGCAACACATCCTGCAGCATTACAAATCGATTCACGACAACACCACCCTGGATCTTCTGGTCTACAACGAAGCGTCGTTGTCGGGTAATGAAAAAAGCTTTGAAACGCTGCTGGACATCGCTCGCCTGGAGCGAGTGACGGGGCTCAAGGACTCACCGAGCCAGGAGCGTACGCAGGCTCAAATCGACCGGATCCGCAGTGAGGGCGTCGACTACTTCATTGGCTGGGAAAATCAACTGGCCAGTGATCTTGTCAGTGATGGCAACGTTGTGTCGCTCGCCAACCTGGAGCCGGCCTTGTGCCGCGTTGCCTGTCGCTCACGCCAGCCTGAGATTGCAGGTTTGGTGAGCGAACTCAACGAGAAGTTCGCGCTGGGTGAAGAGGACTGGTATGCACACGTCAAACGTGAACTTGTCGCGCGGGGCGTGTTGGGTTCAGCGGCTACTGCTCAGGAGTGGGCACGATGACTATTTCACAAAAATCATTGTTCCGCGCCAATCGTGCGCTTATCGAAAACCTTGAGCCAATCCCCAAGGCACTGCTGGGTTTCGAACAACAATGGATCGATCGCTCGATCAGCGAAAGCATGACAGAGCAGCAGCCTTCCAGCCTGAACGAGCTACGCCGAATGCTGGAAGCGCTCGTTGAAGAGGACAAGGCTGAAGAACCGCCGACGTCACGCTACGTCGCCGAGGAGATGAGCCTGGATGAGTTCAAGATCCTCGTGCAGGAGTTTGCTCTTGATGGGCTGACCGAGGCGCAGGTGTTCTACCACCTGATGCCACGCTTGAGCCTGGAAGCCCAGCTGCCCATGCTTCGCATGATGATTGACGAGTTTGGCTCGGGGAACCTCAAGCGCTCTCACACCTCGCTCTACAAGGTGTTGCTGGAGGAGCTGGGCATGCCCACTGACCTGGAGAGCAACATCCAGGCTAACGCCGAGGCCGGTTGTTCATTCCCGAACATGTTTTGCTGGCTGACCATGCGCGCGGATGATCCCTCGTATTTTGCCGGCGTCATCACCTACTTCGAGACCGTCGTACCGTTCTTTTTCGGCTGTTATACGACCCTCTGTGAACGGCTCGGGATCAAGGCGCATACCTACTACAGCGAGCATGTTCATATCGACGTCTTCCATGCTCTCGAAGGGCAGCGTCTGCTAAAGGCGATGGACAACGATCGCAAGCTTGATTACAAAAAAGCCTGGCAGGGCATCTGTATGGGGCGTTTGATCACCAACAACGCTTTCGACCAGGCGGTCTACAAGGCACAAGCAAGCAAGGTAACCGAGGGGGCTGCTCATGCTTGACGAGCCTGAAGTCGTGCTCAGACCTGCGACGTTTCTGGTTCGGATCGGCGAGGAAGAGTATGAGGTGCCGAGTCTTTGCCCGCACCGTGAAGGCTGGCTGGAGCACGGCATGGTCAATCAGAATCGTCGAACCATCACCTGCCCGTTGCACTTTTCGGTCTTCAGCCTGGAGACGGGTGAGCAGCTTGGCGGCCCACCTTGCGGGAGTATTTCTTGTCGTAAGATAAAGTGATGCAAGAGGCAAACGGGGAAGCGTACGAAGGTACGCTTCCCCGTTTTTTTTTCAGCCAGGGCAGGAAAAGGAGTGACTTCACTCTCGTTGGCCTGCCTATGTGACTGGGTCAGAGAATCCATAGCGGACCCCGAACACCAGGTCCGCCGTGCGACCTACCTCAAGGGCATTGGCAGGTCGATGGACCGAACACCGGCCCGCTGCACGGGTCTTTGGACGGGCCGAACACCGGGCACGCGGCTTGGGCGGCAAGAGAGACGCCACAGAGCAGGAACACAGCCAACAGTACTTTCTTCATTTGTAACTTCCTTGATGGGTAATCGAACAATCACTGTCTATGGTCGAGGGTACAGTCGGTCATTACGGGCACTCGCAGACGGTCGGGCCTAGCACCGGGCCCGCACAGGGATCTTTCCCCGGCCGAACACCCGTCAGGTGACGGCGTACTGTCGCAATCGCCGACGAGCCGCCGGAGAGTAAAGCTCAGCGCTGTCGAACGCGCCAGTGTGGCCGCAAGTTCGATGCAGGCTGCTTGATGGGCAGTATTTTCCGGTGGTCACAGGCAACTGCTCACCCGCAGGACACCCCACCGCATGCCCCTCCTATTGCGCGCGCATGAGCGCCTGGGCAAGAAAGGGCGCCGTCCGACTTCCCGACGCCATCGCCACTTGCCGAGGCGTGCCGGCCGCCACGATACGACCACCCGTTTCCCCTGCCCCCGGCCCCACATCAATCACCCAGTCGGCCTGGGTCACTACGCGCATGTCGTGCTCGATCATCACCACCGTGTTGCCGGCCTCGACCAGACGCTGCAGCTGCACCAGCAAACGGTCGGCATCCGAGGCGTGCAAGCCGGTTGTCGGCTCGTCGAGCACGTACAGGCTGCGGCCGCGCTGGCTTCGCTGCAGCTCCGTCGCGAGTTTGATGCGCTGCGCTTCACCCCCCGACAATTCAGTGGCGGGCTGCCCCAGCCGCAGGTAGCCCAGCCCGATCTCGCGCAACAACTGCAGCGGTCGTGCGATGGCGTCTTCGCCTGCGAAGAAGTCATGGGCTTCTTCCACCGTCATGTACAGCACATCGGCGATGTTGCGCCCATTCCAACGCACGGCGAGCGTGGCCTCGTTATAGCGAGCGCCATGACAGGTCGAACACGGTGCGTAGACACTGGGCATGAACAGCAGCTCAACGCTGACGAACCCCTCGCCTTCGCACGTTTCGCAACGTCCCTTCGACACATTGAAGGAGAAGCGCCCGGCGTCATAGCGGTGACGGCGCGCATCCGGCGTGGCGGCGAACAGCTTGCGCACATGATCGAACAAACCGGTATAGGTGGCCAGGTTGGAACGTGGCGTGCGGCCAATCGGCTTCTGGTCGACCTGAACCAGGCGCTGGACAACATCCAGATCTCCGGCCAGACGACCGCCGGTGACCTCGATCACGGAGGGACCTTCGCCATTGGGATTTTCAGCCGCATCGTCCTGCGGTTCGTGTCCCAGGTGCAGCAGCAGCAACTCTGGCAGAGCCTGCGCGACAAGGCTGGACTTGCCCGACCCGGAGATCCCCGTCACTGCCGTCAACACCCCTAACGGAATGCGTGCATCCACGCCATGCAGGTTGTGCCGCCGAATGCCGCGTAGCTCCAGCCATCCCACGGCTTCGCGCTCACGGCTAACCGGCGCGGGGATCTCATCGAACAGATAACGCGCGGTCCGCGACTCGGCAATGTCCCGCAGCCCTTGCGGTGCTCCGCTGTAAAGCACGCGGCCGCCACGCTCTCCGGCATCCGGCCCTACATCCACCAGCCATTGCGCACGGCGCATCAGATCCAGGTCGTGCTCCACGACAAATACCGAATTGCCGGCATCGCGCAGCGTGTCCAGAGAGTCGTACAGTGACTGACTGTCAGAGGGGTGCAGGCCCGCCGAAGGCTCGTCCAGCACGTACACCACGCCGAACAGCATGGAACTCAGTTGGGTGGCCAAGCGCAAACGCTGCAGCTCGCCAGCCGACAGCGTCGGCGTTGCCCTGTCGAGGGAGAGGTAACCCAAGCCCAATCCACGGAGCTGACGCAGACGCGCCATCACGCCGCCGGCCAGGCGCTGCGCGGCAAGACGCTTTTCCTCCGAGAGTTCGCTGGTGCCAGGCACGTCAGCTGAGATCGCACCGACCGCTCGAGTATTGGCGCAGTGGGTGCCTTCACTCCCCTCGCCCGCTGTATGAGCGTGAAAGTCGCCCTGGGCAATAGGTTCGAGCAAAGCCGCCAACCGATCCAAAGGCATTTGCAGGAACTCACCGATATCCAGCCCGGCAAAAGTCACCGACAGCGCCTCGCTCTTGAGTCGCTTGCCGTGGCAGATCGGACACAGTCTGCCCTCCATATAGCGCGATACGCGCTTTCTCATCAGTGCGCTTTGCGTGCTGGCAAAGGTGTGCAGAACATAGCGCCGGGCGCCCGTGAAGGTCCCCATGTAACTGGGTTCGAGTTTGCGCTTGAGCGCCTCACGGGTCTCGGCCGGGGTGAGGCCGGCATACACCGGCGCCGTGGGCGTCTCTTCGGTGAAGAGAATCCAATCGCGGTCCTTCTTCGGCAAATCCTGCCAGGGACGGTCAACGTCGTAACCCAGGGTGACCAGGATGTCGCGCAGATTCTGGCCATGCCAGGCCGGCGGCCAGGCGGCAATGGCCCGCTCACGAATGCTCAGCGAGGGATCGGGCACCATGGTTGCCTCCGTCACCTCGTACACATGGCCCAAACCATGGCAGGCCGTACAGGCGCCCTGTGGGGTGTTCGGCGAAAAGTCCTCGGCATAGAGCATCGGCTGATTGGGCGGATAGGTGCCGGCGCGCGAATACATCATGCGTACGAGGCTGGACAGTGTGGTCACGCTGCCCACCGAAGAACGCGCATTGCTCGCGCCGCGCTGTTGCTGCAGCGCCACCGCCGGCGGCAGGCCGTCGATTGCATCGACGTCCGGGACACCCGCCTGGTCGATCAGCCGCCGCGCATACGGCGCAACCGACTCGAAATAGCGCCGCTGCGCCTCAGCGTAGATCGTGCCGAAGGCCAACGAGGATTTGCCCGAGCCGGAGACACCGGAAAACACCACCAACGCATTGCGTGGGATGGCGACATCCACATCCTTGAGATTGTGTTCCCGCGCGCCGCGCACTTCCACCTGCCCACTGGCCGCGGCGGTGCATGAGGATTCACCGTATGAGGGGTTTGGCATGTGTGCGTGTCCTGCTGTTGCGAAAGAAGAATTCAATTCCGAGTCCGGGAATTGTTGACCACTACACGAGTCATATCTCGGTGGCGTGTCTTAGTGACGATCAGTGTGCCTGTCACCACAACACTTCGGGAGCCCACGCATGAAACCATTTGATCGCCGACGCTTCCTCACGATGACGTTGCAGGCCATGGCCCTCGCGCCGTTTGTGGGTATTCGCCCGGTGTTTGCCGAGGACACCTTTCGGCCTTTGCGAACGGTCGCTGCGCAACAGGGACTCTCGTTCGGCTTCGCGGTAGATCCCGCCCTACTCGATACCAATCCGTCGTATCGGGACGTCGTGGCCCGGCAAGCAGGCATCCTGGTACCGGAAAACGCCTTGAAATGGGCCCAGGTCCACCCCGCCCAGGATCGCTACGCCTTCGCACCGGTAGACCGTATGGTTGAGTCTGCGCAGGCGAACCATCAGCGCATGCGCGGCCACACCTTGTGCTGGCACCGCGCCCTGCCCGACTGGGTCACCCGCACGGTGACACCCGACAATGCAAGGCAGGTACTGACGCAACATATTGCCGCAGTGGTCGGCCGTTACCGAAGCAAGATTTCCTCCTGGGATGTCGTCAACGAGGCCATTCAAATCGACGACAGGCAGGCAGGTGGACTGCGCGACGCCTTCTGGTACCGGATGCTCGGTCCCGGATACATCGACCTGGCCTATGATGCTGCGCACCGCGCCGACCCGGATGCCGCACTCTGCTACAACGATTACGGACTGGAAAGCGACTCACCCGCTGGCATGCGCAAACGTGCCGCCGTGCTTGCCCTCCTGCGGAGCATGAAGCAACGCGGCGTGCCGGTGCATGCGCTGGGTATCCAGTCCCATCTGCGCGCGGCGGACCCGCACAGCTTCGGCCCCGGGCTCGCCGCGTTTCTGCGACAGGTGCATGACCTGGGCCTTGATGTCTACATCACTGAACTCGACGTGGACGACAGTCACGTGACGGGCGACGTGAGCCAACGCGATGCCATCGTGGCCGGCACCTACAAGCGATACCTGGAGCTCGTGCTCGGCACTGGCACGGTATCCGCCATTTTGACGTGGGGTGTATGGGATACCGTGCACCGCACCGGTGCTACGCCTTCGATGGGACCACCGGCACAGCGACCGCTGGTGTTCGGGCCGCAGGGGTTGGTCAAACCCGCCAGTTGGGTCGTCGAACACTGCTTGGCGGGGCGAGCGAGCCAGGCCTGAGTCCACAACGCGAATATTCCGTCGAAGACTGACTAGACGCCGTCATTGCGATGCTTCAGCGCTCAGGGCAATCCTTGCCACAAAATCCACTTTGCGCCCCGAGGTGCAATTCGTCGTTCATAGCGTCGTTGACATCACAATATGCCCCCTTGGACTCCACACGCTTAACCGCTTCAAAGAAAAACAGCGGCGCACCAGGAAGGGCCTCTTCATTCTTCTCAAGCTCGTAATACACAAAGTGCACGGTCTTGAGGTCGACATAGCTGTTACCCGGATCACGACTGGCAACAAGCAATTGGGCGTGGCTGCCATCGGGTGAAACCAGCATCCGGAAGTCGTGCAGCCGACAATCCGCTCCGCCGCCGGCGGTAAGCTCCAGCTTCTCGTGGGTCCTGGATTCGTCAAATATCGGCACCAACCCCCACGTGTCGTTGTTGCTGGAATAGAAGGTCACCACATCAAAGCCATGGGCGTTGTAGTTCTCCCGCCAGGCCCGGAACACTTTAAAATTCGTGCCAAAGATTTTCAGCGTGTTCATGCCATTATTGATGGGTACCAACTGGTCATTCGCGCCCCACGCAGTGCCCAGCACCAAGGCCAATAGCAAGCTGAGTCTTTGCAGCATGGCTTTCATCGTCGTCTCCTGCTCAATGTGATTTCATCATGAAGCGGACTCTTTTCAGTATCGGTGCTGATTTCTCATCAGCACGGGTGGCTTAAAATTCGCCTGATGAATAGGCTTTGGGGCCGTCGATAGAGGTTCGGTAAAAAGGAGCAGTCATGAGAAAACTGTATGGGCTGTATTTTTTTATCACCGTTTGCGCAGTCCTCTTTGCCTACAGGCTCGGCGCCTGGCAACAAGGTGCAGCGCAGCAAGCCTCTCGGTGTCTGAAACTTGAGGTCCCCGAACAAGACCAGTGCCTGAAGGATCTGGCAGCCAACGTCGAGCAATTGTACATCGCGATCAAGGCTCTTTCTGAACAGAAACGGGAATAGGGATCAGCAAGATCCTCCGTATGACAACGGGTGCGAGAAGCGGCTTCGAGCATGGGCTCCTGGACGCAAGACGGGAAAGGCAAACTGATTAGGGGGTTTACTTTTCAAAGGCGATTCAATATAAATTTCACTCTGGCGCACACTCACTGTTGCGCCCTTTGATATTAACAGGAGGATGCTATGTCACCGTTAAACGTGATGAAGTTCTAAACGATCAAACTGTCACCCCCTCGCTCGAAAATCTTGAAACACGCTGGTCTCAACGTTGGCAGCTCGAAGGCACGTACGCCTTTGACCACACCGCCCAACGCGACGCAGTGTTCTCCATCGATACCCCCCCGCCGACGGCCTCAGGCTCGTTGCATGTCGGTCATGTCTTCAGCTATACCCACACAGATATCATCGCTCGATTCCAGCGTATGCGAGGCAAGGCTGTGTTCTACCCCATGGGGTGGGACGACAACGGCTTGCCTACCGAACGCAGAGTCGAGAATTTCTATGGCGTACGTTGCGACTCGCGGGCAGCTTATCAGCCTGATTTCAGGCCACCTGAGCCCATTCCATTAAAGCGAGGTGACTTTACTGTCATCAGTAGGCGCAACTTCATCGAGTTGTGCCATGAACTGACAGCCATTGATGAGCAAGCGTTCCGTGCACTCTTCGTGCAACTGGGCTTGTCCGTTGATTGGAGCCTTTCCTATGCCACCATTGATGAGCGCTCCCAACGAGCGAGTCAGCGCGCTTTGCTTCGTAACTATCAGCGTGGCGAACTTTATAGCCAGGAAGCCCCATGCCTGTGGGATGTGACGTTCCAGACAGCCGTGGCTCAAGCAGAGCTTGAAGAGCGCGAGGTCGCTGGTGCGTATCACGAACTCAGCTTTGAGACGGCTGATGGCGCCGCATTGAGGGTTGCTACCACTCGACCCGAGCTACTGATGGCATGCGTGGCGCTGGTGGCTCACCCGGACGACGTTCGTTATCAGGCACGGTTCGGACAATCCGTGCGCTCGCCGATCTTTGACGTGGACGTACCACTGCTGGCACACCCTTTGGGTGATCCTGACAAGGGCACCGGCTTGGTGATGGTCTGCACCTTTGGCGATCTTACCGATGTGATCTGGTGGCGGGAGTTGCAGTTACCAACGCGGTCAATACTGGGAAACGATGGGCGCCTGCTGCTTGAGACGCCCTCCTGGTTGACGACACACCGCAGCCAACAGGCTTATGCAGACTTGGCTGGCCGTAATTTGTCCCAGGTTCGCACACTGCTCGTGTCGATGTTGCGCGACTGCGGCGCCATGCAAGATGAACCCCGGCCGATTCAACACGCGGTAAAGTTTTTCGAGAAAAGCGACCGGCCTTTGGAAATTCTCGCCACTCGGCAATGGTACTTGCGTAATGGTGGACGCGACGCAAGCCTGCGGGACTTGTTGCTTGTTTCTGGCCAGACGCTGAACTGGCATCCGCCGCACATGCTCAGGCGTTACGAGCATTGGGTAGGCGGTTTGAACGGTGATTGGCTCATCAGTCGTCAGCGCACGTTCGGCGTACCGATTCCGTTCTGGTATAGGCTGGATGCACAAGGCGAAGCGGACTACAGCGAGCCGATCATTGCCTGCGAGGAAAGCCTGCCCGTTGATCCAAGTCTGGATACTCCGCCTGGGTATCGACCCGAGCAACGTGGTCAACCTTCTGGTTTTGTTGGCGAACAGGACATCATGGATACCTGGGCCACCAGTTCCCTGACACCTCAGATCGTCGGAGGCTGGGGCGAGGACAACGCGTTGTTCGCCAAGATATACCCTATGGATCTCAGGCCCCAAGGTCACGACATAATCCGCACCTGGTTATTCTCGACACTGGTACGCAGCCATTTTGAACACGGTTGCGTGCCATGGCGTAACGTCGCGCTCTCTGGGTGGATCCTTGATCCCGACCGTAAGAAGATGTCTAAATCCAAGGGTAACGTGGTAACCCCTCAAGCCTTGCTCGACCAGTATGGAAGTGACGGTGTGCGCTATTGGGCAGCCTCAGCGCGGCTCGGCAGTGATACAGCCTTTGAAGAACAGCAGATGAAGATCGGCCGCCGTTTGGCCGTCAAGCTGTTCAATCTATCAAGGTTGGTTCAAGGCTTTGCGGAGGATGACAACGGGGATATCGACCAACCGCTGGATCAGGCCATGCTCAAACGCTTGGACGGCGTAGTCCAGGACGCTACGCTCGCGCTGGAGGCGTACGACTATAGCGGGGCGCTGTCGCGTATCGAAGGGTTCTTCTGGTGGTTTTGCGATGACTACGTCGAATTGGTCAAGCGTCGCGCCTATCGCCCAGAAGGCCATTCGGCGCGTAATGCTTTGGCACGTGCACTGAGCGTGCAGCAGCGACTGTTTGCGCCATTTCTGCCCTTTGTGTGTGAGGAAGTCTGGCAATCCTGGAATTGCGGTTCTGTGCACAATGCGTCTTGGCCGCAAGGTGATGCTTCTCCTGACGCATCTATTGAAAGCTTATTGATGAGTGTGAGTGCCGTGCTATCTGCGATTCGCAAAGCAAAATCTGACGCACGCCAATCCATGAAGGCTTCGGTAGCACGTGTTGAACTGGTTGACAAGGCTGCACAGCTTGAAATGATAAAAGGCGTTCGCCAAGACTTGATCGAAGCAGGTCAGGTTGAGATTTTGGTGTTTATAGAGGGAACTGAGCAGCAGGTCGGTGTATGGCTGAAGTGACGTAGACTCAAGGGCAAGTCAATTCGCGAGGCGATCAAGGAGATCGCTTCGCGAGCACGTCTCTAGTCGCCCCTCAAACACTTGGCTCATATGCCAGATAGAAAATACCTCGATGACGGGGCCATACCGATTGACAACAATGGTTGAGCGAACAGCGCGGACGCGGCTCACAGAAATTGTCGCTCATGGGGCGCGGTCATGGGCATGATCCGTCTACCTGTCTCAAGGAGATGCTGAGTTGTTGGCGCATAAGTGGGTAAACAGTCTGGACTAATCCTAGAGCTGTTTTTCCATGACGATGGTGCGCTCAGCCCCATGAAACTCGTCGCGGACTTTTTGATAACCCAACGCAGCATAAAACTTTTCAGCTGTAATCGACGAGGGGACACGTACAGCTTCGATGCCATCGCAGGCAGCGGTTGCATGAATGACCTCCATTAAATGCCGACCGATGCCGCCTTTTTGGTGCGCAGGCTCAACGAAAACACTTCGGACTACGTTACCGTCGAGGCTGGCAGTGCCAATAATGTTTTCGCCCAGCAAGGCTACGAAAACCCGGCGTTTGGCGAGTTGTGCGGTGACGACTTCAGGAGCAAAGCTGCGCTCAACCTGAGCGATGATATCAGGCGGGTAGTCCTGTGAATTTGACTCACGCAAAGCAGCAATCACCACACGGCTAATTGATGTTGCATCTTTGCTTGTGGCGGGACGAACGTGACATTCCATGCTGAACCCTCAACCTTAAACGATCACAGCTTATTACAGAGTCGAAACGGTGCCGCCGTCGATACGGTGCTCGGACCCTGAGATCGAGGTCGCTCGCGGGGACGCCAGGAAGGCGATCAGATCAGCCACCTCTTGAGGTTTGGCCGGCCTGCCAAGCGGAATTCCGCCTATCGCGTCCATGACCATGCGTTTGCCTCCTTCGTAGTCTGTTCCAGCCTGGTCAGCCAGCCGTTGCGCCAGCCTTACGGATGCTTCGGTCTCTATCCACCCGGGTGCCACACTCAGCACACGAACCCCTTTGGGCATGACTTCTTTTGCGAGGGACTTGCTATACGTGGTGAGCGCCGCTTTGGCGGCAGCGTAGGCGGTGGTGGACTCAGGCAAAGGCATCACGCGCTGGATAGAGCTTACATGGATGATGACACCTGAACCCTGGGCAAGCATGGCGGGCAACAGCGCGCGATCCAGGCGTACTGCGGGCATCAGATTCAAGTTCAACTCCGCGAGCCATTGTTCGTCACTGATGGCAGCAAATCCCCCACCGGGCGTGTCTGAACCGCCGACCACGTTGATCACGATGTCGACGCCGCCCCAACGCTGGAGGACGGTCTGTGCGACATGCGCGACGCCTTGCGCCGTGGTCAGATCAGCCGGAATGTAGGTGACGCCGTCCACAGGTTGTACTGACACGTCGCGGGCAGATGTCGCCACCCGTGCGCCAGCCTCCACGAGGGTTTGAACAACGGCAGCGCCAACGCCCATCGTGCCCCCGGTGACCACGGCCCGCAGGCCATTGAGTTGAAGGTCGAAGCTCATACGGTAATCTCCAGGCGTGCGATCAGGTCACGCTCGAGTCGGAACAAGAAATTGAGGTCGATCGGGCTACCCGGAAAGTTACCGGTCACGCTGGCGCAGACAACATGGACACCGTCCACCTGCTCCACCGATCGGAGCTGCGTGGTGCACGTGTACAACGTCGATGACTCAACCTTCCAGGCCTTGATCGCCTCACGGCCGGTATGGGTCAGCCCCTTATCTTTGACGACCCCCTGCCTCGTGAAACAGCGAGCGACGGCATCGGGGCCTTGCGTATCTGCCGCGAAATACGCGGCAATGGGATCGAAGAGGTTTAGACCTGACATAAAGGACTCCGTAGTAAGGACGGGTCACAGAATGCGCCATAGCGGTCATTTCAAGAATCGCCTAAAATCAGGATTGGCTATGTAGAGAACAATACATAATGCGCGGATCCGAATTTGCCGAACTCAAAGCGTTCGTCGCCATCGTGGAGCGTCGGAGTTTTGCCCGGGCGGCAGAGCATCTGGGCCTATCCCCTTCTGCACTCAGCCAGACTATTCGACAGCTCGAAAGCCGCATCGGCGCTCGCCTTCTGAATCGTACGACTCGAAGTGTCGCGCCATCGGCCAGTGGCGAGCGACTGTACGGGCGCATAGCTCCATTGTTTCGCGAGATGGACATGGCAGTCGCCCAAGCCCGTGAGGCGACAGGACAGATGAGTGGCACGCTGCGCATCAATACGTTGGGGATCGCAGCGAGAAGCATCATTGCGCCACGGCTTGCGCGCTTCCATCAAGTACATCCGGATGTGGTGCTCGACATCGTGGTCGACGATGCTTTGGCTGATATCGTTGTTGGCCGTTTCGACGCGGGCATCCGCGTGGGCGCAGAGCTCGAAAAAGATATGATTGCCGTGCGCCTCACGCCCGACATGAAGATGGTTGCCGTGGCGTCCCCGGACTATCTCGCGCGTCGAGGAACACCCAAGTCACCTGCCGATTTGCAGGACCATGCCTGTATCAACTGGCGACTCCAGATGGACGGTAGGCACTATCGGTGGGAGTTCAAGAAACGGGGACAGCCACTCGAAGTAGCAGTGGACGGCCCCGTTGTCACCAATCACCCTGACATCGGCATTGCTGCAGCGCTGCACGGACTCGGCATTGCCTATCATTTTGAGAGAGACGGCGTGGGTGAGCTTCTAGCCCAGGGGCGGCTGGTACAAGTCCTTGCAGACTGGTCGATCTCGCATCCAGGGCTGTTCCTCTACTACCCGAACAAACAGCACAGACCTGCCGCCCTGGGTGCGTTCATCGACTGTCTGTTGGATCGAAAACCGTTCGATCAGCCCTGGCCAGGCGGGAACCTGGATATTACGCCTCATTAGTCTGGCAGTGAACTAATAGGTTTCAGACCTCTACGAGCGGCTCCAAACACCCGACTAGAAAGCGCTCTTTATCACGCCCCCATCGGCTCGCAACGCAGCGCCCGTCGTTGCCGACGAAAGCGGACTGGCCAGATAAGCCACCAGGGAGGCAATTTCCTGCGGTGAGCCAAATCGCTTGATGAGCGAGGTGGGCCGAACCTTCTCGAAGAATTCCTTTTCGAACGCCTCGAACGATTGGCCCTCGGCTTTGGCAAGGGTCTCCACGAATTCGCCCACTCCGCGCGATTTCGTCGGCCCAGGCAGGACGCTGTTGACGGTAATGCCCGTGCCGGCAACGGCTTCGGCCAATCCACGCGAGACGGCAAGCTGCGCGGTTTTCGTCACCCCGTAATGGATCATCTCGACCGGAATCTGCACCCCGCTTTCGCTCGAAATGAAAATGATACGCCCCCAGTCAGCCTGCCTCATCGCCGGTAGGAACAGGCGAGCAAGGCGTACGCCACTGAGCACGTTGACGTCGAAGAAACGTTGCCAGTCCGCGTCGGGGATCTCTTCAAACAGCTTGGGTTCGAAGATGCCCAGGTTATTGACCAGGATTTCCACTCCCGGATAGCGTCGTGCGACCTCCTCGGCCGCAGCCGCCGTGCTCAGATCTCCCGCAAACCCCAGCACATCGCCGCCGGTCTGTGCCTTCAGTTGCGCCACCACCTTGTCCACAGACTCCTGGGCGCGGCCATTGACGATGACACGGGCGCCCTCCTGCGCCAACGTGCTGGCGATCGCCAGGCCGATGCCGGCCGTACTTCCGCTGACCAGCGCGAGTTTACCTTTCAGATTCAGGTCCATCGGTGACTTCCTTTTTCGTGGGTGAAATGGAAATGACGGCATCGCGTCTTGAACAACGGAATGCCGCCAACGGGTTCACATACGCTTAATCAAGGCGCCACCACCGACCCGCGCAGCCGGTCACGAAAGACGAATCGTCCGACGCAAGAGGGATGTGCGGGTTAAGACGCACGAAAGAGTCTAGTGGGATTTTTTCAATTGAAAGCGGCCATCTACCCACCGTGCCCCAGAAACGTCAGCGACCAAGACGGTCTGCCAACTCCCTGGCCTGCTGGGTCGCGGCTTCGCGGTTGCCCCCATGCCACTCAGCCAGGTCGGGCAAGGACTGGTGCTGCTGGGGGCCGAACACGGGTTGGCGGATTTGCCGGAGGTGCAATTTCGGCTGTTCACCTCGCCTGAGGCGGACCCGGCGATTGTGGCGACGGTCACTCAGCTGATTGTGGAGTATTGCGCTACGCGCAGGGGTTGAGCGTATTCAGATGGCGTGGAATACCCTCAACCCCTGGGATACCCGATTCGAGCTTCAGCAAAATTCCATTATTGCGACCATGATTTAACAACGCCATTCTTGTCGAATGTCACACTAAGGTAGTTGCTATCATGACCTTTATTTCCTGAGAGTTCTTTAATCGAGTTATTCGCCTTGTCCAGGTCATACGTTTTATTGCTGGCTTGGGCCAGGGCTGATTTTGCAGAATCAGTACCCGGAATCGTACCCACCAAATTATAAAGCGATGTCAGGTTGTCTCGTGCGGTACGCTTCCTGTAAATGACGCTGGAACTGCCATCGCTGTAATTACTTTTAGAGTCCGGTTCCCCATACAAGCTTGCGACCTCAGCCAGAGTGGTTTTACCCTTGAGGATGTGCGATGCCACGTAGCTTTCTGAAAACTTGTCATCACCCATCGCCATAGGCATCGAAGGCAGTGACGGCATTGAGCTGCAGCCGCCAGTGATGGCCGAACTTAAAATCGCCATTAAAACCAGTCTTCTCATTCCTAACCCCTTAGCCCTATTCCTGGACCGTTATTTCTGCATTTACGAATGATCCTTGCACACGAAACTTCCACCGACCCAAGGCGCGCCAATACGCCCTCAATGCTCGGCAACAAGAGCTGGAACAGCCCTGAAAGAAGTTGATACCGATTATAAAGTTACACTTGAACGCCCGAGAAAATTCTCTTGCCTGGGCGTCTCAAACTGTTGCCTGTGCGTCTCAGTCGGCCTGCATCTGATCAAGGATCTTTTGCAGGGAAAATCCGGTGTGCGCACGGTTGGACTTTTCTTCGTGACGCCGCCGTCCGGCTGCTGCCTGCTCCCGGGCTTGCGTGGGCGAATAACCGAACGCCGCCTTGAACGAACGACTGAAATGCGCGTCGCTTTTAAAACCGAACTGGAACCCCAGGCTGGAAATACGCTGTGGGTTGCCGAGGTCGCTTTGAAGCAGCTCCCGAGCCTTGTTCAGCCGGCGTAGCTGAATGTAAGCCGACACGCCCGACTCCTGTGCGAACAGTCGGTACAACCGGGCCCGTGAAAGGCCCAACAGCCCGGCCACGAAGGCCGGAGACAGATCGGGTCGGTGCAGATGCTGTTCAATCAGTTGACGCGCGCGATCGAGCAGCGTGTGATCGATTTGCACCTCGGCATCCGTGAGGTTGGCGGCACTGGGTGCCAGTGCGGCAGCGACCATGGCCAGCGTCGCCTGTTGAACGTAGGGGATGTCGTCGTGCTTGAGATCAGGAAGCCGATGCCGCAAGGCGCGCATGTGATCGGCAAGCAAGTCGCCCAACGCCCCTTGCAACACCAGCCCATGAAGGTCCTTGGAGCCCAGGCGGGCGCTGAGGACATCGCGAGGAACAGTGAGGATAATCGTGTCGCCGGCGGCAATCACGCTGTCCAGTTCCCGTGCCAGGTCGAGCACGTAGATCTGCGAATGCCCCGCAGTGAGCGTTGTGCGCCCTGCCGAGCCCTGGATTGAATGGGAAAGGCTCAGGCAGATGTAGTAATGATCGAGTCCATCCCGTCGAATCATCTGCAGAGGCCGTTTCACACCGTAGTGCACCGGCGCGCACTCTCCCTCCCAAACACCACAGCCCATCAAGATTTCGCCTACAAAACTGGTCGTTAGACGGTAATTGAATCCTGATGACTCCGTTTTGCCGATATTGATGTCGAAGATGGCATTGACTTCTTCACGCCAGGCCTCGAATCGCGACCTGGGAGGGAGCGCCTGAGTGCTGAACGTAAAAACCGGATATCCCATGACGTATCAACTCTGTGATGAAGACTCATATTGGACTGGAAAGCACGCTGATCTTTCCAGCGCCCATCGACGTACAGCGTCCCGAGCGCTGAGTAGTCGCCGGCTCGTCGAGCAGGTACAACCGCCCTTCGTGTCAGCTCCAGTCCCTGGAGCCCCGCGTATAATTGCTCCAATCACTTGACGATCCAGACCTCCACCCCCCGGATCATCGCAATCAAACGCGTTTCTCGTCGAGGTGTCAGGCCTTGGAGAGGCCCTCCCCCGCGTATCCGGTGTTCAAGAACGCCGATGTGATCGACCCTCCCGGGGCCGCAGCGTTCAATGTCTCTGCCAACGGTGTGGGGCTTTCAATCCAGCGCGTGAGATGCTCGGCATAGTTCGCCGCGGCTTTTTCGAGTTCGTCGGGCGCGAGTTTGTCGGCCTGGTACAGGACAAAGGGCTCGCTCCATTGCAGTCCGCACCGGTGCGCGGTCGCTCGCAGCGGAGCAAGCAAGTCCGACATCGTGTACAGATTGCGTCCGCCTGAGGTATAGGCCTCAACGGTGTTCCCGGCCGTAATGGCGACCATGACGGGCGTGCCTTCCAGGCGTCGTCCTTCGGCCTCGTAGGCGATGTAGAACATGCGGGTCAGCACCGCGTCCTGCCAGGCCTTGAGCAGTGGCGGGCTTGAATACCACTGCATGGGGAATTGCAGTACGATCCGGTCGGCGGCGAGCAATCGGGCGGCCTCTCGCTCACCGTCGCGTAAAAGATCAAGGCCTTGCGGGCAGGCGGCGCTCATGTCGACGACCTCCACACCGGGCAGCGGCGCGGCGGCGCGCACCAACGCGGCATTGGCTTTCGATCGGTTTGAATCGGGATGAAACAGCAGCAGAAGTGTTTGGGTCATCACAGGCTCCATCGGTTGGGATGGCGAGATGATCACCGGCCTCTTCTCAATAATCTAATCGATGAAATGTCTAATCTATTATCGACTGCATGAATTTACGATCGCTGGACCTCAACCTGCTGGTGATACTGGACGCGCTGCTCGATGAAGCGCATGTCAGCCGTGCTGCCGAACGACTTTTTCTGTCGCAACCGGCCACTTCAGCCGCGCTGCAACGTTGCCGCCATCTGTTTCGCGACCCGTTGCTGGAACGCGGCCGGGGCTGCATGCGCCTGACACCGAAAGCGCAGTCCTTGCGCTTGCCGTTGAAAACGTTGCTGGCCGATGTGCGCAATCTGGTCGATCTGCCTGAGGTGCCGCTGTCCGATATCCAGCAGACGCTGCGCATTACCATGGCCGACTATCCCGCGTTGTTGGTAATCGCGTCGTTGCAACGCGCCCTCAGTGAAACAGCGCCGGGCATTGCGATCGTGGTTCAACCCTGGCGAGGGGCCGAGGCCGCTCGCGCAGCCCTGATGGATGGCACCACCGACATCGCCGTTTCGGTCTTTCCCGGGCCGGACGCAGACATTCACTGTGAGTGGTTGCTCGACGAACACTACGTCATCGCGCTGCGCCAAAATCACCCGGCCATCCAGGGATTCGATCTCGCCCGGTGGCTGTCCTATCCCCACATTCTGGTATCGGGCAACGGTGAGGCCAACAGCCCGCTGGATGACGAACTGGCCCAGCTCGGCATGAGCCGGCGCATCGGACTGGTGGTGCCCTCCTTCGGGATGGTTCCTGAATTGCTGCGCGGCTCAGACATGATTGCCATGCTGCCCTCGCGGGTGTTGTCGGCGACCCGCGATTTGAGTGTGTTACCCGTGCCGATCCCCGTGAACGGGTTTCAGCTTCACCTGGCGTGGCATCAGCGCCGGGAGAAAGACAAGGCGCTACGGCATGTCACCGGACTGCTCAAAGAGCTACTGTGATAACACTTGTTAACATCAACTTGCAGGTGCCCGGACAATATTCTTTTGTGCAGCACCAGGGCATGGCCGAGCAGGACGTCATCAGCGGCTACAACAATGAGCTGATCGCTCGCTACAACATCGCCCACACTACCCATGGGCGGATCCTGCAAAGCGTGGAGCAAGGCAACGACTGATTGCAGCGCAATACAGAGCACACCCGTAGCGCATGCTGCGCCAGACCAAGAAGCTGGATGAGTACAACCGGAGCAGAGGGAATTCAAGAAAGGTACTGAAACAAAAAAAGGCCCCGAAGGGCCTTTTTTCTACCGCTTACAAAGTCCTGTTGAACTCTGAAGCTTGATTTGGAGCGGGAAACGAGACCCGAAACAAGCTGCTATCTCACTGAAAAACCTCAAGGTTTTAAATCGCAGAGGGCCCGATCTGTACTTGATTGTGTACTTGTGGACGCGCAGAGGCAAGCAAGCTGCGGCTTGAGAGTGTGTCGAGTTGCTTCAGCCCCAGCCGTCCAGCAGCCATTCAGGAATGTCCCGCGAACCATGCAGCACACGCCACACATCGATGTGGTCGTCACGCTCAACGTAGAACACCAGGTAGGGGTAGCGCTTCACCGGCCAACAGAGCAGGCCAGGCAGTTCGAGCTCGTGGGAGTAGCGAGAAAAGCCCGAGGCCGGATGGCGACCGATATGGGTATAAGCGCCTTCCAGGGCATCGATAAAACCCAGTGCCGCCTGGTCGGCCTGCTCATCCAGGTAATAGCGGATGGCATCCTCGACATCCTGATTAGCCAGGGTCCGCGGGATGACCGGTTTGCCCTTCATCCTCGAGCGGTCCGCACCCGGGCGCGCAAGGACTCGAAGTAGTCGCTGTCCACCGCAGTCGTGGATGCCGAAGCCGCCCCAGCCAACAGCAGACCGCGCAACTGCTGCCGGTCCTGATCCTTGCGAATCAGTTCCCGAACGTATTCGCTGCTGGTGCTGTAACCGCGCTGGCTCACCTGCTCATCAACAAAGGACTTCAAGGCGTCCGGCAGGGATATGTTCATGGTGCTCATGACTTTGTCCAGTGTTGACAAAATTTGCCAAAGTATACACCACTCACCTATTCCATAGAGCTCCAGTGGCAGAGCCGCGAGGTATTCAGGTTACGGCTATGCGAACTGTAGCGGTCAGACACCTCTGCAAGACGAACGCTCTCGCCCAAAAAGGTGTCCGGGGTTAGTTGACCACTACACTCCAGCGCCCCCTGCCGGCAAACGACCCCACGCAAATCTCGCTAACTGGACAGGGTTATTCTCAGCCATCGCAATACAAACCCGCCCAGTTTTTGTCGATGCCTGTATCACATCCAAACGCTACGGCTGATGCTGAGGGTCTGCCTCACAGATGGCTAAGCGTTTGGCCTGGCGCACGGCCGTATCGGTCAAAGCCACGGAAGTATCCTCCAACACGTGGGAGGAGATATGGGCTTGTGGACTCGAAGGCTCCAGCGACAAATCGCCTTGGCCGACGCCCGAATTCGATGTACTTATTTCTGTACTTGTTGGGCGTGGCTGGCGGTGGACTCCAGTGGAAGGCACCCTCGACATCCTGATTGGCCAGAGCCCGCAGAATGACTGGTCTGCCCTTCATGCATGCTGCGTGCTTCCCTGCTGGCCCATGCAGAGATTTTGCCGCAGGCCAGACAGGGGAGCTACTTTTTCAACAGAATCGGCGAGAAGCGGTCACCCATCAAAAGATGTCACTTCTCTGACAATCTAGGATCACGGCTCATTCTGACCTTTAACCTAATGTTGTGATGTCGCCATTCCATAGCCTAACTACGTTGCCGATCACTAAAATCAGTAGGGTGACGCGCCACTCACCGGGGTAGCCGAAATAACGCCGAGCCCAAACTCGTTGGCCAAGCCGCGAGTCGCTCTTGCCAGCAATGTCAGGTCCAGCCCGACTGCGACAAACGACGCGCCCAGTTCCAGATAGTGCCTAGCGAGTTTGGCGTCGCCTGTCAGGGTGCCCGCCGCTTTGCCGCTGGCGACGATGGTGCGTATGGCATTTTCGATCGCCTGCTGTACTTCAGGGTGCTCGGGATGCCCGCGATGCCCCATCGAAGCCGCGAGATCAGCTGGCCCGATAAAAACGCCGTGTACACCGTCGACGGCGCAAATGGCTTCAAGGTTCTGGAGGGCAGTCCTGGATTCAGCCTGTACCAGCAGACAGACTTCGTCGTTGGCCGTCTCCAGGTAGTCCTTGTAACCTCCCCAGCGTGAGGCTCGGGCCGCCGCTGCGCCGACACCGCGGGTGCCTTCTGGTGGATAACGGGTAGCGGCCGCCAGAGCGATGGCTTGCTCGGCAGTATCGACCATGGGTATGAGCAATGTCTGAACGCCGATATCGAGCATCTGTTTGATCAACGCCGGATTGCCATCAACAGTGCGTACCACCGGATGGGCCGGATAAGGTGCTACGGCCTGTAACTGTGCCAGTGTGCTGCGCACGTCGTTCGGCGCATGCTCACCGTCGATCAACAGCCACTGGAAGCCCGCCGTGGCGCAAATTTCGGCGCTGTAGGCATTGGCAAGCGACAGCCAGAGCCCGATGACGTTTTCGCCACTCGAAATAGCGGCTTTGAACGGATTTTCCATGATTGCCTGTACTCCTCAGGTAGGTTTTCGGAACTAGTTCAGGCCGCCCTGACACAGGTATTTGATGTGCATGTAGTCTTCCAGGCCGTAGCGCGAACCCTCCCTGCCATAGCCGGATTCCTTCACGCCTCCGAAGGGTGCCGCTTCTGCGGCTAGAGCGCCTTCGTTGATGCCCACGATTCCTGACTCCAGAGCCTCAGCCACACGCCAGACACGTTTAACGTCCTGGGTGTAGAAGTAGGCCGCCAACCCGAACGGCGTATCATTGGCCAGCTCGATCACCTGCGCTTCAGTCGTGAAGCGGAAAATCGGCGCAACAGGGCCGAATGTCTCCTCATTGCAGAGTTCCATGCTCGTGGCTGCATTGATTAAAACCGTGGGCGCGTAGTAGTTCGGGCCGTTCGCGTCACCTTCGCAGATACGTCGCCCACCGGTGACGACCTGCGCGCCCTTGGCCACGGCGTCCTCCACATGGCGAGCGATTTTGTCCACGGCTCGCGCATTGATCATCGGGCCGATCTGAGAATCGTTTTGGGAAGCGGGCCCGACTTTGAGCGCACGCACCTTTGCCACCAGCTTTTCAACGAACAGATCGTGTACGGCGCTCTGCACGTAGATGCGGTTGGGGCACACGCAGGTCTGACCGCCATTACGAAACTTGGAGACCATCAGGCCGTCCACCGCTGCGTCGAGGTCCGCATCGTCGAACACGATAAACGGGGCATTGCCACCCAATTCCAGCGAGCACTTTTTCAGCGTGTCAGCGGACATTCTGGCCAGGTGCTTGCCCACGGGGGTGGATCCTGTGAAGGTGATCTTGCGCACCCGTGAATCAGCCAGCCAGGCGTCTACCACTTCGGGCGTACGCTCGCGCGAGGCGGTGACGATGTTCAGCGTTCCCGCCGGAAAACCTGCTTCTTCAGCCAGCCGCACGAGGGCGAGGGAGGTCAGGGGCGTGTCCTCGGCCGGCTTGCAGACCACGGTGCAACCTGCCGCCAGCGCCGGCGCGATCTTGCGGGCGATCATCGCCGCTGGAAAATTCCAGGGAGTGATCGCAGCCACCACGCCAACGGGCTCCTTGATCGCCGTCATGCGACGCCCCGCGACAGGCGTCGGGATGACATCGCCGTACGAGCGCGTTGCTTCTTCGGCAAACCATTCGACGTAGCTGGCAGCATAGGCCACCTCACCACGTGCCTCTGCGAGGGGCTTACCTTGCTCAAGCGAGATCAGTCGGCCGAGATCTTCCTGATGCTCCAGAATCAGGTCGTTCCAGCGCTTGATCAGTTGTGCGCGTTGCTTGGCAGGCATGCTGCGCCAGGTCGTAAAAGCCGCATGGGCTGCATCGACGGCCTCACGAGCGTCGACCGCGCGGCTATCAGGCACTTGGGTTATGAGGCTGTCGTCGGCCGGATTAGTCACAGGCAGCAGCGCCTGTGTGTCGCACCAGCGGCCACCGATGAAGTTCTGGGTTCGCATCAGGTCGGCGCGGATCAGTTTCAAGCTCATGTCTGGGTTCCTTACAAATGGATGAATGGACTGGGTCAGCTGACGATGCCCAGGTGCCAGGGCACGAATTCGTGATCGCCAAGCCCCAGCAGCTCGCTCTTGGTTGGGACGCCCGAAGCGGCCTTCAGAATGTGTTCGAAGATGCGCTGCCCCATCTCTTCGATCGACAGTTCCCCGTCAACGATGAGGCCGCAGTTGATGTCCATGTCCTCTTCGAGGCGGGTGAACATCGGCGTATTGCTGGCGAGTTTGATCGTGGGCGCGGGCTTACTCCCAAACATCGAGCCCCTGCCCGTGGTGAAGCAGATGAGGTTGGCACCGCTGGCAATTTGCCCCGTGGCGGCGACAGGGTCATAGCCGGGCGAGTCCATGAACACGAACCCGACCTTGTCGATGGGCTCGGCGTATTCGTAAACCGCCTGCAAGGGCGTGGTCCCACCTTTCATGGCGGAGCCGAGCGATTTCTCGAAGATATTGGCCAACCCGCCAGCCTGATTGCCCGGGCCCACGACGCCATTGAACTGGCCATTTTGACCACGTGTGTACTCTTCCCACCAGGCCAGGCGGTCCAATAGCTTTTGGCCCACCTCGGGGCTGATCGCCCGTCGCGTCAGCATGAACTCGACACCGTGGATCTCCGGTGTTTCGGACAGAATGGCCGTGCCGCCATGACGTACCAGAATATCCATCGCTGCGCCCAATGCCGGGTTGGCAGTGATGCCTGAAAAGCCATCCGAGCCGCCACACTCCAGGCCAATTTTCAGGTGCTCGGCACTGACCGGAACACGCTTTACGTCGTTGGCTTCGGGCAGCATCGCTTCAATCGCCGCGATGCCCTGAGCGATGGTTGCACGGGTGCCGCCGGTATCCTGCATCACGAACGTGCGCAGATTGCGACCCGGCACCAGGTGCTGAGCCTCAGTCAGGCTGGCCACCTGGTTGCGCTCGCAACCCAGTCCGACGATCAGTACAGCTGCCAGATTGGGATGGCGAGCGTACCCCGCGATGGTGCGCTGCAGCACATCGAAGTGGTAACTGGGAGAGGACATGCCACAGCCGCTCGTCTGGGCGAACGCGACAACACCGTCGACGTTCGGGTAGTCGGCGAGGCGCTCGGGGGTGAAGTGTTCGGCGATCTTCTTGATCACGGTCGACGAGCAGTTTACCGACGACATAAGTCCGATGAAGTTGCGCGTGGCGACGCGGCCATCTGCTCGCACGATACCCATGAAGGTCGCGCGTTTATCGGGCGCCACATAGTCCACCGGGCGCACATCCTCACAGAACCCAGGGTCACGGTCGAAATCGATAAGGGAGATGTTGTGGGAGTGGACATGCTCCCCCTTTCTGATGTCGCGTGAAGCGACGCCGATGATGGTGTCGTACTTACGCACGGGCTCACCAGCCATGATGTCCTGTGCAGCGATCTTGTGCCCCGGGGTGACTTGCGCACGGGCGCGTACACCGAGCTCAGGCAGCTCGTCCCCAAGGCCGATCAGTTGACGAGCCACGAGGACGTTGTCGCTGGCGTGCAGGCGTATCAGTCGGTGAGCGGCATGAGTTGTGGTAGTCATGAATTGATCCTGGCGTCCAGATTACAGCGGCGGTGAGGATGAACGCAGAGTGCGCGTATCGAGCACCTGCCGCGGTATGGATGGTGTGCGCTAGCCACTTAAGCTACTGTCGGCTCGCGCACGATGATGGGTTCAACTTTCTTCAGCAGCAGTGCGTAGTTGAGGATGCCCAGCACGCCGAGAAAGGCGGAGAAGACCAGAGCCATCTTGAACGACCCTGTAGAGGCAACAATGAATCCGGTGATCACCGGCCCCAGCACGCCGCCGAAGTTGGCAACCATGTTCTGCAATCCGGCAACCGTCGAGGTCATGTTTTTCGGCGCGACGTCACCTGGCAGAGCCCACACCTGAGAAGCCGCGACGGTGGTACCGGCTTTGGCGATACACAGCAGCACAATCGTCAGGGTGACCGAGGTGGTCAGCGGTGCCAGCCCGATGCACAGCGCCATCGCCAGGCCCACAATCAGAAACAGCTTGCGAGTGGCGGTGAGCGACAGGCGCCCACTGTGAACCACTCGGTCGGAAAGCCAACCTGCGATAATTTCGGCGAATAGGCCGGCGATCAAGGGAAGCGAGGCGATGATGCCCATCTTCAGTAGGCCCATTCCCTGCTCTTTCACCAGGTAAGTGGGCAACCATGTGATGAAGAAGTAAGAGATGTAGTTGATGGTGAAGAAGCCCAGACACATTGCCCAGATATTGCGGTACTTGAGCAGTTCGTACCACTTCATCGGGATCGTGGTACCCACACCATGCTGCTGGGCTTGGCCACCGCGAATGTATTGCACCTCGGCAGCGTTGGCGCTTCGGTGGGTCTCGGGTGTATCGGAGAAATACCACCACCAGATTACGCTCCAGACAAGCCCGGCCAGCCCCACGATGGCGAACGTCATGCGCCAGTCAACCAGCATGATGAGGGTCACGATGAGTGGCATGGCCACGGCGCCACCAAATTTCGAGGCGCTGTCGAAAAGCCCCGAAATGGTCGCCCGCTCCTTGTCCGGAAACCACTTGGATGCGATCCCGGCATTGGCCGGGTAAGCACCGGCTTCGCCGGCGCCAAGCGCAATGCGCAGCCCCACCAGGGAGGCGAAACCCGTTGCCAACCCCATCGCCGCAGTCGCGAGGGACCAGGAGCCCACGGCGATCCCCAGCCCCATTTTCTGGCCGAATTTGTCTGCTATCCAGCCCGCCGGAATCTGCAGCAAGGCGTAAGACCAGAAAAACGCGGACAAGACGATACCCATCATTTCGGGCGTCAGGTTGAACTCTTCGGTGAGTTCAGGTGCGGCGACCGAGAGAACGGTACGGTCGATATAGTTAATCGCAATGGCAAACCACATAAGGCCTGCCACTACCCAACGTGCATTGGATTTCTTGCTTGGTTTCACCACGGCGGCATCGACTGGCTTTGCAGCAGTTGGAGTGCTCATCACATTGCTCCGATAATTGTTTTTGTTCGTCAATGGTGAATCTGCGCTAAAGTACTGAAAAATGAATATACGGACATGCTTCATAACTCTTTTGACATGTAGTCGATTTCTGCCAGAGGTCAGCACGTGAGTGACATCGATAGGGTTATGCGTTCCAACCTCAAGCTAAAGCACCTGCAACTCGTGGTTGCGCTGGATGAGTTCCGCCACCTGGGACGGGCATCGGAATTTCTGTCCCTGACCCAGCCAGCCGTCAGCAAGTCCCTGGCGGAAATCGAAAAAATGTTCGGGCTGGAGTTATTTACCCGCTCTACACGCGGCACCCGTCCGACCGCCTACGGCGAGCAGGTTGTCCGGTTTGCACGCTCGGTGCTGGTGGATTTTGATCGTACCTGCGATGACATCGCCGCAGTCGCCAGCGGCGGAGCCGGCCGTATCCGCGTTGGCGCTATGGTCGTTGCCACGCCAGGGTTGCTAGTTGAGGCCGTCGGCCGTCTCAAGGTCAGTTCGCCACAGACGACGGTGGCCATTGAAGAGGGAGACCTCACGCGGCTGCTGCCAAGGCTGCGTACAGGCGAACTCGATTTCATCGTCGGCCGACTGGAGCCGGGCTACAGTTCCCCGGACCTTGAAACCGAAGCACTCTATGCCGAACCCATGCGGGTCGTTGTCGCCGCCGATCATCCCCTCGCTTCTGTCGCCCAGCCCACCTGGCATGACCTGGCAGCGCTTCCCTGGGTTGTTCCTCCCGCTTGGGCATCCTCACGGGTCAAGCTCAACCAGATGTTCTACAAGCACAAGTTGCAGCCTCCGACCGACATTGTCGAAACTTCTTCGTTTTTGGTGACGATGACGTTCATGAGGAAAAGAGGCTGCGTCTGTTTCGTCGCCAGCGAGGTTGCGCATTACCTCCAATGCGTAGGCATAGGTTATACCTTGCCGCTGGCCGTACCCATCGAGTTGCCGCCGGTGGGTATCATTCTGCTGCGTAACGGACTGAAAACCCCCGTTGCCCAAACCCTCATCGATGCCCTGCATGCTCAGGCCAGAGACATCAAGGGTGAGATGACGCCTGAGTGAATGTGCGCTCGACGGTAGCCCCTTTGACGAGGGCTCGTCAGGGCCGGCTGCTCAGCGGTGAAAAGAATGTTTGGTCCCGTGCGGGAAACAGCGGCGACGAATCGCGCGAACAAAAAGGACAATCCGTCTTGAAATCAGGAAAAGAGTTGAGCACTTCCACTGACGACCTCAGTTTCTTCAACCGGGTCGCCATCCATGGCAGCCTGACAGCCGTTGCGCGTGAGTTGGGGTTATCGCTGCCTGCCGTCAGCAAACGGCTGTCGCTGCTCGAACAACGCCTGGGCGTGCAGTTGATTCGGCGCACGACGCGTCGCCTGGACCTCACGCCCGAAGGCCAGCTGTATCTGGAGGGCGCGCGGCCAATCCTGAGTCAGCTGGAAGAGCTGGAGAGCGCCTTGAGCAATCGCCAGCCGCTGCTGCGCGGAAAGCTGAATATCAATGCGTCATTTGGTTTTGGCCGGCGCCATGTTGCGCCGTTGCTATCGGCGTTTGCCGCCGAACATCCCCATCTGGAAATGTCGCTACAGCTGTCCAGCCAGCCGCTCAATACGCTGGATGCCGACATCGATATTGATATTCGCATTGGTGCCCCCCCGGATTCACGCCTGATCGCCCACCGCCTTTTAGACAACCCACGCATACTCTGCGCCTCCCCCGCCTACCTCGCTCGCTGCGGAACGCCGAAAACCGTGGCCGACCTTGCCCAGCACAATTGCATCGTGCTCAAGCAATACGAAAGCGATTACGCCATCTGGCGTTTTTCACGTGCTGGCCGTGAATACAGCCAGAAAGTCCATGGCATGCTTTCGAGCAATGACGGCGAAGTCGCGATGCGACTTGCACTAGACGGGCATGGCCTGATCCTGCGCTCGCGCTGGGATGCCAAGGAGCATCTGGAGCGCGGTGGCCTGGTGGCACTCCTCCCTGAATACCTTCCCCCCCACGCCGACATCTATGCCGTGTACCAACAGCGCCGCCACGTGCCGCACCGCATCTCGGAATTCACCCGATTTCTGACTCAGGCGCTGGCTGAGCGCTTTGGGTGATGTGAACGCCTTCATTGTTAACTTAGGTTCAATAGTGGTTTTATCTTCAGCGTAATTATCAAACGATGCTCGTCCAATAAACTGCGAGGAATTCAAAAAACAAACAGCAGGTACTTCTGATGAACGCTACGACCCCCCCTGTTGCAGCACGCACTGAAAGCCCCAAAGGTGCCCAAAGCGGGTCGCAGCAACGGCATTCCCCCGATCTCAATGTACTGCTGGCGCTGCGCGATAATCTGGCCAGGCAGACGAGCGCCGAGATTCGCTTCGACGCCGCCACTCGAGCGCTGTACGCCTCGGAAGCTTCCAACTACCGGCAACTACCCATCGGCGTGGTGATTGCGCGGGATCTTGAGGACATCGTCACCACGGTCAACCTGTGCAGGGAAGCCGGTTTGCCCTTGCTGCCGCGTGGCGCCGGAACCTCCATGTGCGGTCAGGCCGTCAATGCCGCGGTAGTGATCGACACGTCCAAATACCTGCACGGTATCGACTTCATCGACGTCGAACGACAGGTCGCGCGGGTGCAGCCAGGGGTGATCTGCGACCAGCTCAAGGACGAGGCGGCAAGGGTCGGCCTGACCTTCGGTCCTGACCCCGCCACTCATAGCCGTTGCACCCTGGGCGGCATGATCGGAAACAACTCCTGTGGTGCGCACTCGGTGATGGCAGGCAAGACCGTGGAGAACATCCAGCGCCTTGAGGTGCTGACCTATTGCGGCGAGCGATTCTGGGTAGGCCCCACAGACGAAGCCTGCCTGCGTGAGCACCTCCAGGCCGGCGGTCGCCGTGCCGAAATCGTCCAGGGCCTGAAGGACCTGGTGGACCGTTATGAGGATGATATCCGTCAGGGATTCCCCAAGCTCAAACGTCGCGTTTCGGGCTACAACCTGGACCAGCTGCTACCGGAAAACGGCTTCAATATCGCCCGGGCGCTGGTGGGGGTGGAAGGAACCTGCGTCACCATCCTGCAGGCCGAAACACTGTTGGTGAAGAACCCGACGCATCGGGTCCTGGCGGTGCTGGGTTACGAGGATATCTACTACGCCGCTGACTCCGTACCGCAGTTGTTGCCGCTGAGCCCGATCGCAATGGAAGGTCTGGATGACGGGATCATCGGCGGGCTTAAGGAGCGTGGTATGAAGCTGGCCGACATTGCCGAGCTGCCGGCAGGCAATGCTTGGTTGATGATCGAGTTCGGCGCCCTGTCCACTGAAGAAGCGACCGCGATGGCGCAACGTGCCGTTGATATCGCCCCGCAGTTGCCCGGCCAGCCAAGCGTGCGCCTGGTGACAGAGAAAGGTCTGATGAACCGGATCTGGACCATTCGTGAAACCGGCGCGTCGGCCACCTCACTGGGGCTGGACCCGAACGAGCCGGATCCGGTCGTCGGCTGGGAGGACGCCGCGGTCGAGCCTGAGCACCTGGGTAAATACCTGCGCGAATTCAAGGCGCTGGTCGGGCGCTACGGCTACAAGACCAATCTCTACGGGCATTTCGGCGACGGCTGCATTCACTCGCGCATCACCTTCGACCTGAAGTCCGAGGCAGGCGTGCAGAACTGGCGCGCGTTCCTCGATGAGGCGGCGCGGCTGGTGGTGCGTTACGGCGGCTCGCTGTCGGGCGAACATGGTGACGGCCAGGCCAAGGGCGAGTACCTGCACATCATGTATACCGCGCCGATCATGCAGGCCTTCGCCGAGTTCAAGGCGCTATGGGACCCGCAAAACCGCATGAATCCCGGCAAGCTCATCCACGCCATGCCAGTGGATGCAAACCTGCGCATGGGCCCTGATTACAGCCGGCGCGAGGTCAGCAGCCAGTTCACTTATGACCCGCGCCTGGGCAGCAAGGGCCTTGCGCGTGAGTCCGAGCGCTGCATTGGCATGGGCAAATGCCGCTCACTGGACGGCGGCACCATGTGCCCGAGCTTTCGCGCAACCCGGGAAGAGAAGTACTCCACCCGCGGGAGAGCCCGACTGTTCTTCGAGTTGCTCAAAGGCGAAGTGATTGAAGACGGCTGGCAAAGCGAGGAACTCAAGGATTCCCTCGACCTGTGCCTGAGTTGCAAGGGCTGCAAAACGGACTGCCCGACCAACGTCAACATCGCACGTTACAAGACCGAGTTTCTCAACCGTTATTACGCTAACAAGCGCCGACCGGTCATGGACGCCGTGATCGGCCGTATCGGTGAGTGGCTACCGCATGCTACCCGACTGTCTCCGGTATTGAACTACGCGATGGATAACCCATTGGTTCGTAAAGCAGGCACCTATTTCGGTTTGGCGAAGGAGGCCAAATTTCCTGCAATCGCGCCGCAGAGCTTTCGCGCCGGTGCAACGGCACAGCGCATTCTGAGTAATCAGGGCACAGGCACTAGCAAAGACGTACTGCTGTGGGTCGATAGCTTCAACAACGGTTTTACCCCCAAGGTGCTTGAGGCAGGCGTTCAGGTGCTGGAGTCGCTGGGTTTTACCGTGGAGCTGATGAAGCGCCATGTATGTTGTGGCCGCCCATACTACGACGTAGGCATGATCGATCAGGCCAAGGCCAATCTTGCGAAGATCCTCGACCAGTTGGAGCCGGTACTGGATGAGAATATGCCGGTATTGGTACTAGAGCCAAGTTGCCTCTCGGTGTTCAGGGACGAAATGCCAGGACTGTTCTCGGAAGACCCTAGAGCGAAAAAGCTGGAACAATCCATCATGACCCTGAGCGAGTTTATACGCAGCAAAGCTCTGGATTTACCGGCAATCAACGACGATGTGCGGGTTCACGGGCACTGTCATCAGAAGGCGTGCGGCTCAATGACCGCCGAGCAAGGGCTGCTTGAACAACTTGGCGGTAGTGGCCAGGTGATACAAGCGGGTTGCTGCGGCGTAGCCGGCGCCTATGCCTACCACTCTAAAACCGCGCCCATCGCGAAAGTCATTGGTGAGCAGCAGTTCAAGCCACATATTGATCGGATTCCAGAGGAATCTCCGGTCGTTGCTGACGGGTTCAGTTGCCGAGGGCAAATCCGGAACGTCAGTGGTCGCGAAGCCCTGCATTTAGCTGAATACTTGGCCAAGATCCTGGGCTAGCTGTTCAAAACTTACGAAGTTTTTCACCATGGCATGACGAAACAACGAGGTCCGGCACTTTTCCCCCGACGGTCTCCGCCAGCAGAAAGGGCCTCAGGGTCTGGGATTTCTGACACAACACATGACCACGCAGCAGGCGATCAGAATCAGCGGCGCAATGGACAACATCCCCATGTAGGTGCTGCCCGTGACGTCGTTGATCTTGCCCACCATCACCGGCGCGATCATTCCGCTCAGTTGCCCCACCGAGTTGATCGCTGCGGTGCCGGTGGCAATGGCCAGCCCGGAGAAGGTCGACTGGGGAATCGTCCAGAAGAGCGGGATCGCGATGAAGGTACCGGCTGTGGCAAGCACCAGCGCCGCCATCATGGCCAGGGACGAATCCGAGAACAGACAGGCCAGCACATAGCCGACGGCAGCGGCCAACAGGCAGTACACCAGGTAGCGCTTGCGCTCGCCGGTGCGGTCAGAGCGGCGGGTCAACAGGACCATGCCGATGCAGGCGACCACGTACGGCAGGGCCGGGAGAAAGACAAGGCGCTACGGCATGTCACCGGGCTGCTCAAAGAGCTGCTGTGATAACACAGGTTTACATCCGCCTTCCTGTCGATGACTTCGAGTGGTACCCCGTCGGTACCGCAGTCGGGAACGTCAAACATCAGGGTGCTGAATAGATACTCCCGGTAGAGCAGTGAGCGCCACGGCTGTAGTAGATCCGTTTTGTATATGACCCATCCTCACTCCTTCACCCGCAGATACGGGTTGTCATAGGGCTGCTCGCTAAAGATGAGCATCGGGTCCTTGAGCAGATAGCCCTTGATGTCACGGGTTTTACGGGGGCCCTTGATCTCGCACGTCCAGACGTTTTGACCGTCTTCACTTCTGTGGTGAACCCCCAGCTTATCGAAACAGCGCTGCAGCCAGCGCCAATCGCTGGTGCCCTGCAGTTTGGCAAGCTGGGCGACCTCGGGATGCTCGTCGGTGTAGCGTTTGAAGATACCGGGCGAGATCAGAAAGGCCGTGCCGGCCACGCTGTGCACCTTGGCGGTGGCATCGTTGATGGGAATCTTGTTGGTCAGAATGCCGTGGCGCAGCCACTTGATGAAGGCCTTGCCCAGGTCATCGGGGCTGGCAGGCACAGACGGCTTTGTTGATTGCTGGGGTGCTGACGACGTTATACGACGGGGCTCAGGTATGGGTTCTGCGTGCGGCCTCGGCTCGGTTTCATCCTCCTCCCAGAGGGTGTTGGTATCGGGGCTTGGGTTGAATGCGGTGTAATCGTCCAGGCCCTCTTCCCATGTGGGGGATTCGCCAAAATCCGGGACATCGGTGATGTGATGCGGGGGCGCCTCAAGAACGAACGCACCCTGGACAGGCTGCTGGCGCTGTAATGGGCCTTGGGCAGGTGCGCTGCTCTCCTGACTGATTGGCGGGTCTGCGGCTGTCTGCTCGCCCTCCTCACTCGCCTCGGTGTCCAACTCCACGGTCACAGACCCTGTGAAGGCCGGGGGTCGCTCTGCTGTGTCCCAGATCAGCGCCGGTGCGACCTTGAAGAAGGTCAGGGTCTTTTTCCATTTGCCATTCTGGACGGTGGCGCTCCAGATCGCCTTGCCGTGGGCATTAGGCAGGATGAGCGAGTTGTCCTGCATGATGTTGAACAACGTCGCGTTTGAGGAAGGGACGCCGTCAGCGCCTTGGGACAGCAGGTGGGCACGGAGTCTGTCGGCGACCGTTTTGCTGACCAGCCAGAGCGCATCCTCGGTCAGCCAGCCATCGGAGGCACGTACCTGGTTGATTTTCAGTTGCTCGGCTATCAGAAAGCGCAGGCCCTCGACCAGGCGTCGTTGCAGGGATGATTTCGGGGCGGCCAGCGCCCTGCTGGGATCGCCGCCCAGCTCTTTGGCGACCGAGGCCTGGTCGGCCTGCACAACCAGCTCCCCCAGGACACCCGCGTGCTCATACTGCCCCGCCAGAACATAGAGCAATGCGCTCCACGGTTCCCGGTAGGTAATCAGCCAGTCGAGCGTCGACACCGGCAGGATCTGGGTCAGGAGAATGCCAGCGGCGGCGCCATGGAGTTTGTATTCCCGGCCTTTGACGTATTTGAAACGGTACGGTTTGTTGAGGGGACCTTTCCACGGATGCCACCAGGCGCCCGTGGACAGTTGCACCTCGACATCGACGATGATTTTGCCAATGTCGTGCAACAGCGCGGCGTAGGCGATCGCCAAGGTCCAGGCTTCAGTCTGGGAGGCTTGGGCTTCAGCGCCGGCGCCGGTTGGCAGCAGGTGCGACTGGCGTAGTTTCAGGGCATACACCACGATTTCCAGGCCATGGTCGAGCATGCCACCGAGGTAGGCGTGATGGTGGTTTTCCGAAGCCGGCAGTTGCTGAACAAGCTCGGCGTAACGCTCGATGGGGTACAGGTAGAGATCGGCAAACTGTTGGCGTGACAACGAGGTGAGTTGCCAGATCTGCGCCATGAGTTTCTTTCGGCGCGAGGTCGACAGCAGCTCGCTGGCCGACTGAGGCGTGGTGTAGTGGACCGGCGGTTCATCATCCTCGTCGGTAGTGGAGCGTGCGGCCTTTTTTCTCAGCATCCAGCGCCAGAGCATGCAGTGTCGTCCGTGTGTCGTCTTCGTATGCGCTCCCTTTTGGGGCTCGACAGCCTTTTCGGGTAGGCCTTTTACCCTTGGTTTTGTTTCCCTTGTTGACCCTCCCTTTTGCTTTTTTCCCTTTGCGTTATGACCCTTTCGCGGCGGGAAATTCGAGAGAAAAACGGGGTGGCATCTGGCGTGTTTTCTTGGACAGCGGCGGGTGAATGGGGCGATCCGTTGCAACCCCTTCGAAGTGCGTTTTCCTACAGCAGTGGTCGAAAAAGAGGACTGGACCGGCTCGGGCGACTTTTCCATGCTTGAGGCGTGTTCAGCTGACATTGTCGGCGGCATTTACAGGTAGCCACGATCTGAGAGGCTGCTCCGTGCCAGTCGCGGGATCGAATGAAGACCGCTTAAGCGTTCAGAGATGCGGTCACTCCCTCAGCCATCTGGGGGAGCGAACGCATGCTGGACAACCCTTGGGGAAGTAACTTCCCTTTGGGGCAAGTGCTTCCCTATTTCCGTGTTGAGAAAGGAGAAGCACATGAGTGATATCAATCCAGTCCAGAAGGACTACTTCAACCAGCACCTGCACGGTGTTGGCTATATCAGCAATGTCCGGACCATTACGCCTCCCAAAGGAGATCCGTACCTGGTGGTCAAGGTTGCCTCACTGTGCGGTCCCGTGGGTGACCACAGCTACACCTACTTCAATTGCCGGGTCTGCGGCACTTTGGCCAAAGAGGTCATCAAAAAGTGCGCGCAAGCCGTGAACTCGGGAGAAACCGTCTTTGTACGGTTCCTGCTGAGTGGCATCTGGGTCATACCCTTCATCTACCAGCAAGGCGAGAAAGCTGGGCAACCCGGAGCCAACATTCAGGCCAACCTGCTTTCTGTATTCATGGTGATGATCAACGGCGAGGTGTTTTACACCGCGCCAACGAAGGAAGAAAACACAGAGAAGAAGCAAAAACAGGACTCTGAATCAGTGGCGCAAGCTAATGAGGCTGGGTTGGCAGTTCTGTCTGATGAAGCAGCGTCTTCCAATGCATCAGCTTTACCACTCATGACGCAAGAAAATACAGGGGAGACGGAAAAAGCTGATTCCGATCCAGCAGCGCAAGCTGATGAGGATGAATCAACCGATCCAACTGATGAGCCAGTATCTTCAGATGCACCAGCTTTACCACTCATGACGCAAGAAAACACCGAGGAGGCGGAAAAAGTTGATTCCGATCCAGCAACGCAAGCTGATGAAGATGAATCAACCGATCCAACTGATGAGCCAGTATCTTCAGATGCATCAGCTTTACCACTCATGACGCAAGAAAACACCGGGGAGACGGAAAAAGCTGATTCCGATCCAGCAGCGCAAGCTGATGAAGATGAATCGACCGATCCGACTGATCCTCCTGACGAACCTGGGCCTTCTGGGGCTCCTGCAGCACTACCTCTGACAGACGCTGAACACGCGGCCTGATCTTTCATCACTTAACCAAGGCGCCCTCACCGGTGCCTTGGTTCACCCACGAGGGAATACCGTCCCTCGGGAGAGGTAGACCTTCGTGAAACTGGGCGGAGGTCATGACCATGGTGGTAACCAATACGTTGCTGGAGGCCCCAGGGCCCAAGGCAATGGATTGCGCTGAGGAGGATCGAGTGATCGAGCAGGCGATGCAGATTCTGGATCGTCGGCTGTTTACTCGGGGAGCCTCGTTGCAGTGTGCTTCAACGATCAGCCATTACCTTAAATTGAAGTTGGCGCCGATGGATACCGAGGTTTTCGCGGTGGTCTTTCTGGACAGCCTCAATCGGGTGCTGAAATTTGAGGTGCTCTTTCATGGCCTTCTCGGTGCGGTGGTGATTCACCCCAGGCAAGTGATCAAGAGAGCCTTGGAGCACAACGCGGCTGCCATTATCGCGGCTCACAACCACCCTTCGGGGTGTTCACTGCCAAGCAGTGAGGATCGCCGACAAACCCAGCGCCTGAAACAGGCTCTGGAACTGGTGGATGTGCGGATGTTGGACCACGTCATTGTGGGGGCCGGCAGACCGCTGTCCATGGTTGAACATGGTTTGTTCTGAAATCTACCGAAGCGCCCATCCAGGCGCCTCTTAGATGTGTTGTCGACGGGCATTGGCCTGTCATTCATGCAGGTTGGAGCGCTGGCATTGCTGACGCTTTGATCTGAAACATACTGCCCATGCGGGGAACACTCCCTGCTCGGGCGAGGTGTCTCTCCGTACTGGGATATTCTGGAGAGCCCCATGAACGTAAAACACTTGATCGAGCAACCTGATGTTTTGGTCAGTCTGCCTGTCGTTTTCTCTGAAGACGCCTGGCAGCAAGCCAATCATCTTGAGAGCCAAGACCTTGAGCAGATGCCTGAACGTCTAGAAATGATGATCCTTGCCGCGTACAAAGCCATTTGTGCGCACGCCTCACCTGAGGATCAAGACGTTTTTGACTTTGAGCTGCGCCACCTAGTCCCCGCTGATCAACAGTCAGAGGAAGACTGGATGCAACTTCGGGTGGCCGTGGTGGGCACTGTAGTGGTCAACTAATCCCGGACACCTCGATAGGTAATTTCAGCACCATCGCCCGCTCGTAAGCAGTCGGTGGTAAATATCCCAGTTTCGAGTGCAGCCGTTCGTTGTTGTAAAAACCAACGATGT